>ENA-ORCT01000004-ORCT01000004.1-marine-metagenome-genome-assembly--contig:-NODE-4-length-763699-cov-11.103039_pt1 | contig 763699 bp, 732 predicted proteins | sample MGYA00248632_ERZ508511 | MGnify/ENA primary metagenome ERZ508511 (study PRJEB26182, sample SAMN06268839) | marine metagenome | isolation source: Tt an P1-techrep anaerobic enrichment on pine from...
CCAGCGCAATGATGCATGGGTGGATTGTCATATAGGGACAAAAATGAGGGGAGAGAAATAATGCGAATGTTGATGAAATATCGTGTTCTGTTTTTAGTGCTGCTGTTGCTTGCTGTTGTTGGGTGTAAGCAAGGGAAGGGAAGCCTTTCTGATAGTTCATATGGTGAAGCTGTTAGCCTTTTCAACCAAAAACAATATACTAAAGCGCGTTTGCTTTTTGAAGAGTTGGCTGAGCAGAATCATGCTGAAGCAAACAATTATCTAGGTAAGATATATAAGTATGGCTTAGGTGTTGATAGGGATTATAAGATAAGCTTTCAGTATTATAAGAAGTCATCAGAGCTTGGCTGTGCGGCAGCAATGACTAATCTTGGTTCAATGTATCTAAGTGGAAGTGGAGTTGAAAAAAGCTGTAAAGAATATGTTAAGTGGTACTCTATATCCGCAGAGTCTGGGTTTCCGTTAGCGATCATTAACTTAGCGCTATCCTATATTGAAGGCGGCTGTGTTTCTGTAGATTATAGTAAGGCAGAGTATTACCTTGATAAAATAGATAAAGAAAGCGATTATTATAACAAAAAAATAGCATTAGAAAAATTATACGGGCTTGGGAGAAATATAGATTCTACATCAGCGCTGAAAATGATTGAGCAAATTGCAGCTCAGGATGACATTCAGTTTATGCTCATATTCGCAAAATGTTTAAGAAATGGTGTTGGAAAGCGTAAGAATCTTGAACAAGCAAGAGAAGTGTATATACGGGCATCACTACTAGGAAGTGCTACTGCTCAATATAATTTGGCTGTTATGATTTTTTATGGTCATGGCGGAGATCAAGACTACCAAGAGGCTTTTAAATGGGCGATGGCTTCTGCTGTACAAAATGATGATAAGGCGCAGGAGATGGTCGGAGTAATGTATTTGAAGGGGTTGGGAGTAGAAAAAGATAGAAAGGAGGGGATAGCGTGGCTGGTGAAATCCTCTCAGCGGGGAAATGCTCGTGCTTCATCTATATTGAAGTCAATGCAGTAATACTCTTTATATTTTAGGAGTTTTGAGATGGGTAGTGATGGTGGTAGCGGCGGCAAAAATAGGGATAAACATATTTATGATAAGGAGAAGACGCTTATAGGAAAGCCTTCTCTCTGTGGCGGCATTATGACAACTGCCGCAGGTTATCAAAAATATGGATCTTCTTTAAGTGATCCCAGCAATCCATACAATACGTCATGCGTGAGGCTGAGGTGAAGGCCGTTCTCAACAACGCGTTTGCCTTCGGCGGCAACAATTGTGCGACCGTCTTCGCACGCTACAAGGGGGAAGGGGAATCATGAAGGAGCAACTCACGAACGAGATTCGCGATAAAGTGGCCGAGATCCTGGAAGCGGAAACCGACCTCCATGACCATGGTCTGACTCATGTCGATGCCGCCGCACATGTGGACGTTCCGGTGGATCAGCATATGGATACTGCCCATGCGGATGTCCATGTGGACCTGAACCCCCATGAGCTTGTACAGTCAATGGCCGCCTTCCACGTGGATGACGTCGACGTGGACCCCGGCCCTGGCATGGATGTGCACATGGTCGACGTTTCCCACGTCATCTGGGATGAAACGCCCACGGATGATGTGAATTCGTAACGAAGAATACCATCAAATAAAAACGCCGCCCCACGATACGTGGTGCGGCGTTTTTTTCGGCTTGTGGCGCGCCAGGGAGGATTCGAACCCCCGGCCGTCGGCTTAGAAGGCCGATGCTCTATCCAACTGAGCTACTGGCGCGTGAAGGGCCATTTTCTAAACAAGCCCGGCCGGATGGTCAAGCAAAAGGTTTTCGGCCGGAAACATTCCTGCTATGTGGACGCTCACACAAGGAGCGCATGTAGTGCATTTTCAGACATACAACGCCGTCAGGGCATATATGGACAGGCTGGGCCTGTTCAGCATGGACCTCAGCCTTGGGCGCATGGAGGCTTTCCGGGCCGAACACGCGGCCCCGTCCTTTCCCATTGTGCACGTGGTGGGCACCAACGGCAAGGGGTCCACCTCCACATTTTTCGAATCCTTGGCCCGCGAACACGGGCTGCGCACAGGAGTGTTCATTTCGCCTCATTTCGTGACCCCGCGCGAACGCATCAAGGTCGACGGCCGCATGCTTTCCCGCGAGGATTGGGTGCGTCTGGCCAACATGGTGATGGAAACGCCCGGCGGTGACAAGCTGACCTACTTCGAGTTCCTGGCCTGCCTGGCCATGCTCGCCTATGTCGACAAAGATGTTGATGTGGCGGTCATGGAGGCCGGATTGGGGGGCAAATACGACGCCACCACCGTCTTTTCCCCGCAGCTGACCTTGTACACGCCCATCGGCCTGGATCATGAAAAGATTTTGGGTCCGACCATCGAGGCCATCGCCACGGACAAGGCCGGGGCAATGCACATCGGGGGCCATGTCGTCACCGGGCGGCAGGAGGAAGAGGCAATGCGGGTGCTGCGCGCCAGGGCTGGAGAACTGGGGATCGAATTGCAACAGGCCTCGGATGTGGCCGGGCCGGTGACTTCCTCTCTTGGTTTGCGTGGCGCTCACCAGCGGGACAATGCCCGACTGGCCGGTGCGGCCTGGCGGATCTTCGCGGATAAATACGGAGTTTCTCATGATGAAGCAGCCGTTTCGCGGGGGCTGGAACAGGCCTTCATCCCGGGCCGTTTTCATGTGGTGCGGCCCGAGGGCATGCCTGGTCTCATTCTGGACGGCGCGCACAATTGTCATGCGTTGAAGGCGTTGCAACAGGTGTTGCTGGAAGAGAACATTCGTCCGGAAGCCGTGATCTTCAACTGCATGTCCGACAAGAAACTGGATGCCATGCTGCCGCTTTTGCGGGGCCTTACGGACGGACTCGTATTTTGTCCCGCGATAGCGCTCGAGCGGGCCGCCAAACCTGCGGATACGGCCGCCGCGATCAGCAGGCGGGCCATTGCGGTGGACGATCTTGAAACCGCTCTGGAGCGGGTCAGGGAAATGCAGGGGCCGGTGCTCGTGTGCGGCTCCCTGTATTTACTGGGGGCTTTTTATGAGATATATCCGGAATTCTTGCAGTTGCAGGGAAAATAACACAAGAGCTCCAAGGAGATACGAGTGTCGCAACTCTTCCGTCATCTGCCGTCCGTGGACAGTGTTTTCGGCGAGCTGGACAAAGATTCCGGCCTGCGCGGTCTGCCGCGCCCGTTGGTGCGCGATCTGGTCAACGAATTCCTGGACATCAAGCGCGAGGAGATCAAGTCCGGCGTTGTGACCGATGCCGTGGAACTGGCGCTCGAAAATCTTCTGCCGAGGCTGGAGTCCTTCATCCGCGTCAAGGCGCGGCCTCATTTTCGTCGCGTGCTCAACGCAACGGGCGTCGTTGTTCACACCAACATGGGCCGCTCGCTGTTGGCCAGGGAAGCTGTCGAGGCTGTGGTGGACGCCTGCGCGCACTATTCCAATCTGGAATTCAACCTTGTCACGGGAGAGCGGGGCAGCCGCTATAGCCACGTGGAAAAGCTGCTTTGCGACATCACCGGCGCGGAGGCCGCACTGGTGGTCAACAACAACGCCTCGGCCGTGTTCATTATGCTGGAAACTCTGGCCAAGGGGCGCGAGGTGGTGGTTTCACGCGGTCAGCTGGTGGAGATCGGCGGTTCGTTCCGTATCCCCGACGTCATGGCCAAGAGCGGGTCGATCCTCCACGAGGTGGGGGCCACCAACCGGACCCACTTGAAGGATTACGAGCAGGCCGTCAACGACAACACTGCTGCGTTTATGCGTGTGCATACTTCCAATTTCCGGCTCATCGGTTTTACCAAGGATGTCTCCCTGGAGGAGATGCGCGAATTGGGAGACCGCTACGGTTTGCCCGTGCTGGAGGATTTGGGAAGCGGCAGCCTGTTCCGGTTCGAAGGCGCCGGATTGTGCGACGAGCCGACGGTGCAGGAAGTGGTGGCCCAAGGCGCGGATGTGGTTTCCTTTTCGGGCGACAAGGTGCTCGGCGGACCGCAGGCCGGGATCATCGTGGGCCGCAGGAAGTGGATCGACCGGATCAAAAGCAATCCCCTCAACCGTGCCCTGCGCATCGACAAGGTGACCCTGGCTGCCTTGGAGGCCACCTTGCGGCTTTATCTGGACAAGGACAAGGTGCGCGAGACCGTGCCCACCCTGAACATGATCACCATGGAGTACAAGACGCTGCGCGGCAGGGCCGGGCGGCTGGCCAAGGTGTTGCGTTCCGAACTGGGGGATGCCGCGGAAATCTCCATCCGCAAGGGCGTTTCCCGCGTGGGCGGCGGCGCGTTCCCGGAGCAGGATATTCCGACCTCCCTTGTTGCCGTGGCCCCCGGGAATATTTCCGTGCGCGAACTCAAGGAACGTCTGCTGGCTACCGAGCCTCCCCTGGTGGCCCGCATCGAGGACGAGCTTTTCTGTCTCGACCCGCGCACGCTTGATCCAAAGGAAAACAAACTCGCTGCATCGGCGTTGAAGCAGGCTCTTGGAATATAACGGCCCGAAAGCCGAAGGGCGGAGACTTTTACAAAGGGGTTTTTCCCCGACAACTCTTCAAGGAATCATCATGTCCAAGAAAAAAGATATCGAGTTGGAGCATAAACCGAAAAGCGCGTGGGAGGTTTATTCCTCCAAAAAACATATGGCGGCCATGGACGCACTGGCCGACAAGTACATCGGCTTTTTGAGCCGTTGCAAGACCGAACGTCTGGTCATGGACCATGTTCGCGAACAGGTGGAGGCCGAAGGGTTTTCCGAGGATTTTTCCAGGGACGCTGTTTTTCGGCTCCAGCGCGGCAAGGCCGGTTTTATTGCCCGAAAAGGGAAACGCCCGTTGTCGGAAGGTTTCCGGCTCATCGGCGCTCATGCCGATTGCCCTCGCCTGGATCTCAAGCAGAATCCGCTTTACGAGGACACGGAGATCTGTCTGGCCAAGACCCACTATTACGGCGGCATCCGCAAGTACCAGTGGCTGACGTCGCAACTGGCCCTGCACGGTGTGGTGGTCAAGAAGGACGGCGCAGTGGTGCCCGTGGTCGTGGGCGAGGCTTCGGACGACCCGGTGCTGACCATCACCGATCTGCTGCCGCACCTGGCCTACAAGGAAGTGGAGAAGAAGGTCGGCGTGGCCTTTGAGGCGGAAAAGCTGAACATCGTCCTTGGTCAGAGCCCGCTTTCCGGGAAAAGTGACGACGACAAGAAGGGCAAAGTCAAAAAGCACATTCTTAAACTGTTGAACGACCGCTACGGCATCACCGAATCCGACTTTTTCAGCGCCGAACTGCAGATAGTGCCCGCAGGCCCGGCCCGTTATGTGGGGCTGGATTCTTCGCTTATCGGCGGCTACGGCCATGACGACCGTTCCAGCGTGTTCTGCGCCCTGGAGGCGATTCTGGCCGAATCCAGGCCCGAGTACACTCAGATCGCGTTGTTCTGGGACAAGGAGGAGATCGGCTCGGACGGTGCAACCGGAGCCAAGTCCCTGTTCTTCGAGTATACCTTGGAAGACCTCATCGACTCTTGGGAGCCGGGAACCAAGCTCTCGCGGGTTATGCTGAACGGCACCGCGCTGTCGGCCGACGTGGCCGGGGCGGTGGACCCAGACTTCAAGGACGTATCCGAGGAACGCAATTCCGCGTACCTGGGCTATGGACCGTGCTTCAACAAGTTCACCGGACATCGCGGCAAGGTGGGAGCCAATGACGCCCATCCGGAATTCATCGGTTGGTTGCGCAGGATCCTGGATGATGCAGGCATTCCGTGGCAGATGTCCGAACTGGGCAAAGTGGATGCCGGAGGCGGCGGGACCGTCGCCAAGTTCCTGGCCGTGTACGGTATGGACATCATTGATGTGGGGGCGCCGGTGCTTTCCATGCACAGTCCCTTCGAACTGACCACCAAAGCGGACATGTATGCAACCACATTGGCGTTTCGGGAATTCTTCAAGAATTAGTCTAAAGAAATCAGAATGATGCAATGCGCCATTTTTTTGTTGAAAAATGGCGCATTTTTGTTTGCATCATCCTGGAAGTGGCGTATGATGTAATCGAGTCTAAAGGATTGGCTTACGTGTAACTTCCTAACAAACCTGAAGTCATTTGACTGAGGACCGTTCCCGGGAAATTTGCAACGAACGTTAAATCCTTTTGAGAGCCCCCGGCCCATTTGCTGGGGGCTTTCTCGTTTTCGCCCGGAGTGCGGGCTTTTTGTTCAGCCCCAACTGAGTGAAAGTATCTTGTTATTTCCACATCATTTTGTTTTATTGATTTAATGATCGCAGAATAAGAGCTTTCAAACCGGAGGTCCGCACATGGGAAAATTGATCAAGGAGAAGGACGAAAAGGGGCGGTTGCATATCGATACGCCCCTGATGGGGGAATCCCTGGTGGGCAAGGCCTTGCTGCGGCGCACCGAGGCCGGTGAATATTTCCGTATGCAGCCGGACGTCAATGTGATCAAGATTGGCGGACAGTCCATCATGGACCGCGGCGCAAAGGCTTTGCTGCCCATTCTCGACGAGCTGGTCAAGGCCAAGGACGACCACAAGATTCTGCTTATGACCGGTGGCGGCACTCGCGCCCGCCATGTCTACAATATCGGCGTGGACTTGGGCATGCCCACGGGCGTTCTCTCCAAGCTGGGCGACAAGGTCTCCTGGCAGAATGCGGAGATGCTTTCCGTACTTCTGGCCAAGCACGGAGGGGTGAAGATCGGACACGGCGACCATTTGGAGCAGCTCAATATGTATTGCCGGCTCGGCTACCTGCCCATCACCACCGGCATCCCGCCCTACGGTTTTTTCGAGCACCCGGCTGAGTTGGGCTCCATTCCTCCGCACAGGACCGACTCCGGAGCCTGTCTGCTGGCCGAGAATATCGGGGCCAGGAGCCTCATTTATCTGAAGGATGAACGGGGCTTGTATGAAAACGATCCGAAAAAGGCCGAGAATCTCGATTCCCTGAAGTTTTTCGATAAGATTCACGTGGATGAGCTCATTGAGATGGACCTCGAGGATCTCATTGTGGAGCGCCCTGTGCTGACGTTCCTGAAAAACGCCAAGACGCTCAAGCAGTTCCAGATCATCGATGCCTTGCGGCATCCGGAGCATATCCATGCCGCCCTCAACGGCGAACTGGTGGGGACAATCGTCTACAAGTGATTTCGGGCTTTCGATATGAGAAAACGGACATGAAAAAGACCGGGAGTGCACGTGCTCCCGGTCTTTGGATTTGAGCAGGTGCGGTCAGTCCCGACCCTTGCCGTCTCCCTTTCCGTCACGCGGAAGATAGACGACTTCAGCGCCGGTATGGGAGGCAATCTCGTCGAGTTCGCACTTGCGTATACGCTTGGCGTAGATCTTCAGGTCTCCGCCTGTGACCCCGACGACACGGAATCTCGGCCTCTTTTCGCCATGATCCGCCCTGCGGCGTTCTCTCACAAAGATCTTCATGGTGCTCCTCCTTGCGGCACGATTGTGCCTTTATGGATATTAGGCTATATTGAATATATATCCTCTAAGAACATATAGTCAAGAAGGACTGTGGAAGATGTCACAAAAAGTAGGCGGCGGAAAACCGCAACGTTATATGCAGCCCTCGCTGCTCATGGCTCTCAGGAAAGGACCTTCCTACGGATACCAGCTTATCCAGTCCATCGGGGAATACGGATTCTTGCGCGGGGATGCGCCTCCGGGAATGGTCTACCGCCATTTGCGTCAGATGGATGAGGAAGGTCTTGTGGAGTCCTCCTGGGACGCGGAGGGCGACGGACCGGCCAAAAGGGTGTATTCCATCACCCAGGAAGGGCTGGAAATACTGGAGGCCTGGATTCTTCACATGGAACGCCAGCGTGATAGACTGGACGCCTTTATTCGGCGGTACAAGGAGTCCTGACGGCCTTGTCCGGTTTGGCGCCGTGCTGTTTTTTGCGTTTGGTGTGGGCCGTTTCCCAGACGCCGGGTTCAACGCCACGCACCTGCAGCACGGGTTTGCCCGCCCAGAGAGAGGGGCGAAGCCAGCTTGCGTTGACCACGCGGTCCGAGGCCTGGGGGACAAGTGGGTCGCGGTCTACCGAGACCACCTGGATGCCCGCTTCGTTCAGATTTCTGACCAGGGGGGAAGAGCCGAGCTTGCGCAGCGCGCCGAACTCGATGAACCTGCCGCACCAGCCGAACTTGGTCAGCCCCACGGCGGCACAGGCTCCGATGATGCCGTCGTTGGTGCCGCCCAAGCCATACAGTTCGATGTTTTTGGCCTGATTTACGGCGTCCTGCTGGGTCACTCTTCGTCCGGTCACGGTCTGGCCGAATTCGATCAATGAGCCGTCGACCGCATCTCTTGGCGCTATGCACAGACCCGGGTCGCTGCCGGGCGCGCAGCAGGTTTGCAGATGCTTCACGGCCAGATTGCGTAAAACGTCCAGGCCATCGACGTCCCTCATTTCAATGATGGCGCAGGCGGAGCTGTTGTTGGAGGTGTAGGGGATGGCGTCCAGACGGGGGAGCTGGTGGCGAACCACGCCTATGGCTTGGTATTCGTCGGGAAGGGAATATATGAATTCGCGGACCAGTCGCCCTGTGCCCATGGGGGCGTCCTTGTCGTCGGTGTCGTCGAAGCCGAGATAAAGTATCATGGGGCACCATTTCATCAGGCTTTGAAAAGTGCAACCCAAACTATGAGCAGAGGATATGGCGACGGCCAAGGCGTGGGAAGGGAGGCCCTTTGAAAGGACCTCTCCCGTAGATGCCTAGTTGTTCAGTGTGTGCGTCACGAATTCCAGGGGGATGGAGGTGTTTTTGTGGATGTCCTCCGGGGCCATGCCTTCCCGGTGCAGTCGTTTGATGAGCAGGGGAAGCGGCTCTCCTACTTCCACTATGTGGCCGTCCGGGTCAAGTACGCGAAAGCCGAGCTGCAGCCATGGGGCGGCTTCCAGTTCATTGAGGATGGAATCGCAGCAGCCTTTGACGCGTTCCCATTCGGCGCGGATATCGTCGCTTTCGAAATACATCTCGAAGTTCTTTGCGGCCAGAGAGCCTTGGCGTTGTTTCTTCTGCCCGTAGATGACCGTAACAGCGGCATCGGCCTGCCAGAGGGAAAAGCCGCCTTTGAAAGCAACATGCCGGCCGTGGTCGGCCTCCACTTCCTGGCCCAGGATCTTTTCGTAGAATGCGCGTGAACGGTCTATGTCGGCAACGAACGCCGCCGGTCCCGCAAAAGTGATGGTCATTGTATTCTCCTGTTTTTGGCGGAGATTATTCTCGGCAATGCGGCACGTCTTGTAGAAAATCGACAGTATCCGGCTTGGCCTGGAATTGCGATGGAGTGACCCCGGTGAATTCCTTGAATTCCCTGGTGAAGTGGGCCTGGTCCGTATAGCCGGATATCAGGGCGAGATCCGCCAGCGAACGAGTTGCCTTGGAAAGCCTTTGCACCGAATGCAGGAGCCGGTTGACGCGGGCGAATTTTTTTGGTGTCAGCCCGATGAGGCGCTTGAAGGAGCGTTCCAGGGTTTTCTGGTTTATCCCCATGTCTTTTGCCAATGCTGCAACCGGTATGGGCATGTGGAGACTGCCCAGCCGTGTGGCGGCGGCCAGGGTCATGCTGTTCTCCAGCCCGTCGAGTCTCAGGCGGTCCAGCAAATGGTTTTCCATGACCCGGACGAGCTGCTTTGAAGTGGGCTGTGCTTCCGCAAGGAAATCCGCCATGGGCGCAAGCCCCGGAAAAATATCTTTGATCGGGATATTCCGGTCCGCGAATTCCGTGGCGGGAGCCGGCAGGATTCCGGCTCCTCCTGGCCGGAAACGGATGCCCGCGATGACCGTGTTCCGGGGCTGGCGGACCAACAGGTGCGTGTGCATGACGCCGCAGAGAAAGGCCGACGGGCCTGTGGCCGCTTCTGGCAGATGCGCTGGAAGCAGTCCGCCCCTCAGGTCGAAGATGATATCCATGCAGCCGTCGGGCAGGATGCGGACCACGCGTTTGTCTTCATCTATGGGGCCGGTAATGGTCCAATAGCATTTGACCAGGGGAGCGAGAGCGGCGCAGGGACGATGTTCCCGATATGCTTTCCGGTTGGGCTGCATGAAGGCATGGTAACCGTGGAGCACGGGAAAATAAAGCCGTGTTTTCTTGAGATTGCGTCGGGTTTCCTTTAATATCGCACTCCGAATTTCAACTCATTCAACCGCAAGGAATCCGCATGCCTGTCGTCATGGGTACCGCCGGTCATATCGACCATGGCAAGACCACTCTCATCAAAGCCCTGACCGGGATCGACTGTGATCGCCTTTCCGAAGAAAAGAAGCGCGGCATCACCATCGAACTGGGGTTCGCATTTCTTGATTTCGACGATTCCACACGTTTGTCCGTGGTGGACGTGCCCGGCCATGAACGGTTCGTCAAGAATATGGTGGCAGGGGCGGCGGGCATCGACTTCGTACTTTTGGTCATTGCCGCGGACGAAGGTATTATGCCTCAGACCCGTGAGCATTTGGAAATCTGTTCCCTGTTGGGCATAGAAACAGGCGTGGTGGCCCTGACCAAGACCGATATGGTGGACGAAGACTGGCTGGAAATGGTGCAGGAGGAGGTTGCCTCCTACCTGGAGCAGACATTCCTGGCCGGCGCACCCATCGTGCCCGTCTCCGCACATACCGAGGAGGGGCTGGACGTCCTCAAGGGCGAACTCAAAAAGCTCATGGACGAATTCAAACCCACGCGCCGTTCCGACCTGGCCCGGCTGCCTGTGGACCGCGTCTTCACCATGAAAGGGTATGGCACCGTGGTTACCGGCACGCTTATTTCCGGCAGCTTCAAGGTCGGCGACGACGTGATGCTTTATCCCGGAGGGGCGGCAACCAAGGTGCGGGGCCTGCAGTCCCACGGTGCGACTGTCGAGGAGGCTCCGGCAGGACGCAGGACCGCCGTGAACCTGCAAGGGGTCGAGGTCCAGGATATTTCCCGGGGCGAGATTCTGGCCAGGCCCGGAACCATGTTCCCGGCAACCGTGTGGGATATCGAGCTGTCCATGCTCGAGTCCTCGCCGCTTCCGCTCAAGCACCGCAAGCAAGTGCATTTCCATCATGGCTCCCGCGAGGTCATGGCCCGTATTCACTTTGTTGACCGCGAGAAAATCCTTCCCGGGGAGCAATGCGTCTGCCAGGTGCGTTTTGACGAACCCATGGCCGGGGTCTACGGGGATCGCGTTGTGCTGCGTTCCTTTTCGCCCCTGCGCACCATTGCCGGCGGTCGGATCATCAGTCCGGCCGGGCACAAGATCAAGCGGTTCTCAGGGCAGGTCGGGGCGTTGGAAGCCTTGGCCGGTGACGATTCCGCCGCCGTGATTCTGCAACAGCTTGAGCTGGCCGGTGCGGCCGGGGTGTCTTTTGCCGAACTCATGACCATGTCCAACCTGGAATCCAAGGCATTGGATAAGGAACTCACCGGCATGGCCGGGAGACAGCAGGCTCTCATGTTCGACAAGGATGACCGCAGGTTTGCCGGCGGCGCACTGGTGGAGAGGCTCTGCGACAGCCTGCTTGCGTTTCTGGCCGATTTTCACAGGAAGGACTCCATGAAGCCCGGCGTGCAGCGGGGGGAGCTTGCCTCCACTTGGGGCAGGGGACTGCCGCCCAAGCTTTTTCATCTGGTGCTGGAGCGTATGGTCAAGAAAGGCGAGGTGGTCGGCGAACAGGAAATTCTGCGTCTCAAGGGGCACAAGGTGTCTCTGGCCTCGGACACGGCCAAGGTGCGCGAGATCATTCTGGACGCTTACGAACAGGGTGGCATCCGGCCGCCGAATCTCAAGGATGTGCTGGCGCCGACCCGGATGAGTTTCAAGGAGGCTGCGCCTCTGTTTCGCCATTTGCAGGACGAAGGGGTGCTGACCAAGATCAAGGAAGACATGTATTACCATACGCCCGCGCTGGAGGACATTCGCAGCCGTATCATTACTTTCTTTAAAGAAAACGAAGAGATGGGCGCACAGGACTTCAAGGCGCTTACCGACCTTTCCCGTAAGTTCGCCATCCCGGTGCTGGAGTATTTCGATAAGGAAAAACTCACCGTGCGAGTGGGCGACGTGCGCCACCTGCGAAAATCCGGCGTATAGGCCTTGGGGTCTCCCATGCAGGAAACGGTTACTCCTTGACATGGCCGTATCCACCTTTTAGGGCATGACTATGATTTTTGCGCTCAGACTGCCTGTGCTCATACTCTCTTTCTTTCTGCTTGCCGGGTGCGCCGGGAAGCCTTCGGGCGGTTCCTCCGCGGCGGCCAAAACGTCCTTTGCCCAGGATCTCGTGGACAAGTCCACCGGGGCATTGGAACATTTTCTTGCCAAGGACAAAGATGGCGGTATTGCCTTTCTCATTGAAAACGCCGCCGGTATCATGATTTTTCCCAATGTGGCCAAGTTCGGATTTCTCGGCTCGTTCAAAGGTGGTTCGGGCGTTTCTTTGGCGCGTACCGAGCGCGGTTGGAGCTACCCCGTCTTCACTGCCATGGGCGGAGGCGGCTTTGGCCTGCAGCTGGGTATCAAGCGGGGGCCGGTCATGATCATCTACATGAGTCGGGCCCTCTTTGACGACGCTCAGGAGGGCAAGCTGGCCCTGGACGCCCGCGGCGGCTTCACCATTCTGAATGTGTCCGAAGGACAGGATACCTCGTCCCTGGTGCATGGACTGGATGCCTATATGTACGTGGACTGGGAAGGGTTTTACGCCGGGGCTTCCGTCGGTGGAGTGGGCGTTACTGTCCGCGAGCCGCTCATGGAGTCCTACTATGGTGTGAGGAATGTTACCGTGGAGGAAGTTTTGTACGAGGGGGTGCGCGTGAATTTCGGGGCCGACGCTTTGCGCGGTCTGCTGAATCGAACCCGTTTTGAGGAAAAGAAAAAGGACGGAAACGATGTTCCCGTCCTTGGTTCTTCCTTGGGGTGAGTGATGGGACTTGAACCCACGGCCACTTGGGCCACAACCAAGTGCTCTACCAACTGAGCTACACCCACCGCGTCGAGGGATGTACCTTTATCGAACTCGACCTTGGTGGTCAAGCGAAGATTTCAAAAAAAGGAAATAAAATGGAAAAACTAATCGTTGAAGGTGGGACACCTCTGAAAGGAAGAATTCGGGTGAGCGGAGCAAAAAACGCCGCACTGCCCATTCTCATGGCCTGTCTGCTGGCCGAAGGAAAGGTGGAACTCTCCAACGTGCCGAGATTGCGGGATATTCATACTTCTCTGCGTCTTCTTGATATTCTGGGTTGCGAAACCTCCTTTGAGGGAAATGAAGCCACTTCAGAGGTGAAGAATCTTTCTCCGGAAGCCCCTTACGATCTGGTGAAGACCATGCGTGCCTCGGTGCTTTGCCTCGGTCCGTTGCTGGCCCGGCTCGGCGAGGCTCGCGTGGCCCTGCCCGGAGGTTGCGCCATCGGTGCGCGTCCCGTGGATTTGCATCTCAAGGGACTGGAGCGCATGGGAGCCGAGTTTGAACTTACCGAAGGGTATATTCTTGGCAAAAGCAAACGGCTCAAAGGAGCTCACATCACCTTTGATTTCCCCACGGTGGGCGGCACCGAAAACCTGCTTATGGCGGCCAGCCTGGCGGAAGGGGAAACCGTACTGGAAAATGCGGCCCGAGAGCCGGAAGTGGTGGATCTGGCCGATTTCCTCAACGCCATGGGAGCCAAGATAACCGGCCAGGGCACCAGCGTCATCCGCGTGGAAGGTGTGGAGTCGTTGACCGGCTGTGCCTATCGGGTCATGCCTGACAGAATCGAGGCCGGAACGTATCTGGCCGCCGCCGCCATCACCAACGGCGAATTGTTGGTGGAGGACTGCCCGTTCCAGGAGCTGGACGCCGTATGCTACAAGCTGCGCGAAATGGGTGTCTGGCTGGAAGAGACCGAAGAGGGCGTGCTGGTGCATCGCAACGGCACGCTGAAAGGCGTGGACGTGATCACCCAGCCCCATCCCGGTTTCCCTACGGACATGCAGGCCCAACTCATGGCTCTCATGTGTGTGGCTGCCGGCACCGGATCCATTGAGGAAAAGATCTTCGAAAATCGTTTCATGCATGTGCAGGAACTGGCCCGCCTCGGAGCGAACATCACCCTCAAGGGACGGATGGCCATCGTGCGCGGCGTGGACGGCCTGGTGGGCGCTCCGGTCATGGCCTCGGACCTGCGTGCAAGCGCTTCTCTGGTCATTGCCGGTCTGGCCGCCCAGGGCAAGACCCATATTTCCCGTATCTATCATCTGGATCGAGGTTACGAACGCATTGAGGAGAAGCTCTCCGCCGTAGGCGCCAGGATCTGGAGGGAAAAAGAATAAGATGGCTTTCGGGCGCGAACTGAAAACTCTTGAATACAACCTGCCGGGGCTGTTGCCCTGGCAGGTTTATTTTTTCGCCTTTGCGCTGGGAATCTTTTCCGTTCGTTTTCCTCTCCCGTCCGTTGCGGGCCTGGCAATCATCTGGTTCGTGGACAGCCGCCTTCGGGGCAGGGCCCTGCTCGTCAATGCCCTGATCGTGTTTTCCTTTGCAGGGTATGGATACGCCCTGCTCAACCTGCCGGATCCGGCCCCGGTCACTCCTGCCTGGATGCAGCAGCGCCTCAAGGTGCAGGTGGACGCCGTGGTGGACGAAGTGCTCCCCAGGCCCAACACCACCATCAGGCTTTTGCTGCGGGATGTTCACTGCACCTTGCCGGACGGTTCACAACAGGTCCTTGACGGAAAGCTGCTCTGGACTTGGAAGTATCCTTCCTTCAGGCCCGATCCGGGCCAGGCCGTGCAAGCCATGCTGCGGGTTCGGCCGGTAAAGGGGTTCCGCAATCCCGGGGTATGGAATTCCGCCTGGTACTGGCGGTTGCGGGATACGTATTGGCAGACCTGGACCATGGGGGAACGCGTTCAGGCTCAGTGGGGCGACCAGCCTCGGGCTGTGGGGGGGAGCCTCCGCAAAGCCGTGCGTGACGCCGTTGTTCACGCGACGCCCAAGACTCAGGGCGGGGCCATGGTGCTGGCCTTGCTCACGGGTGACCGGTTTTGGCTTTCACCGGACACCATCGATTTGATGCGCCGGGCCGGCTTGGCGCATACTTTGGCGCTCTCCGGACTGCACGTGGGCTTTGTGGCCTTGTTCGGCATGTTTCTGGCCTATGCTGCGGGTTTCTGTTTTCCGCGCATATATTTGCTTATCCCCAGACCCAAGCTCATGGTGCTGTGCGCCGCTCCCTTTGTGTTCGGTTATGCCTGGCTCGGGCAACCGTCGGCCTCCCTGACCCGCGCCGCTTTGATGTTCGGCTTCTGGGGGGCGCTGCTCCTGACGGGACGGGGCCGCATTCTGCTGGACGGGCTTATTGCCGCCTTGGCCGTTATCGTTCTCTGGAATCCGCTTGCCGTGTTCGATCTCAGCCTGCAGTTTTCGGCCTGCGCCGTGGCCGGTATAGCGTTCCTGTTTTCGCTTGTCCGGCGGCTGTCGCCCGGGGGAAACACACCTGGAAAAAGGGTGTGCCGTTGGGGGGTGGAGTTGCTCGGCATAAGCTTTTGCGCCAACATCGTACTCATGCCGCTCATGGCTTGGTACTTCGGTACGTTGACACCTAATTTACTCATGAATCTCGCCTGGCTGCCTTTGCTCGGTTTTGTGGTCATTCCGTTCGGCGTGGCAGGGCTGGGATTATCGTTTATGCCTGTCTTTTCCTCGGCCGGAGGTTTCCTGCTGGCGAGTACGGGACGGGGGATGGACTTCATGTTGGAAACGTTGCGTGCGGTGTGCGCCCAAGGTTGGGCTCCGCAGATAACCGTGCTTCGGCCTCTCTGGCCTGAAATCCTTGGCTTCTCGATTCTTTTGGTGGCGGTTCTCGTTGCCTTGGCCCGAGAACGTCGGGTTGTCTGGAGCTTGGCGGTGCTTGGGCTGGGGTTGCTTATGCTGCCGCATTGGCTTGTCATGGCTGTGGACATGCGTGACGAGGTGCGTGTTTCCGTATTGGATGTGGGCCAGGCCCAGGCCGTTTTGGTGACTGCTCCCGGTGGAAGGCGATATCTGGTGGATGGAGGAGGAACCAACAGCCCGACATTTGACATCGGCAAGGCTGTGGTGGGCGCAGCTTTGACCTATGGACGGCCTCCTCGCCTGGAGGCCGTGTTCATGAGCCATCCCGACATGGATCATGCGCGGGGATTGGTGCATGTTCTCGGAAATTTCGAGTGGAAAGCCTTCTATACCAACGGTCATATGCCCACGGGCCGAATCGGAAATATGATGCGTCAGGCCCTTCTGAAGAAAAAACAGAGCCCTGAGCCGCTGGTGCGTGGTGACGTGATCGGGGACGGGGCGTTTGCGATTGAGGTCCTGCACCCCGGTGATTCCACCAGCAAAGACGTTAACGAAAATTCTCTGGTGCTGCGCGTGCTGAAAGGGGAGCAGCCGGTAGCCCTGATTCCTGGCGATATCGGGCCGCATGGTATAGTGACTCTGCTGGGGCACGGAGACGAACTTTCGGCGCAGTTGTTGGTGTTGCCGCATCACGGCAGTGGGGCGAGTTTGAGCGATTCTTTGTATGACCAGGTGGGGGCGCGGGCGGCTGTGGCTTCCTGCGGCTTTTTGAATCGGTATGGTTTTCCGGCCGATGCAATCCGCTTTTCGCTGGAGAGGCGAAGAATTCCCCTGCTTACCACCTCGGAAAGGGGAATGGTCTCCGTTAGATGGAAACGTGGTTCACAATCACTGGAGATCTTTGATAATATAGAGTCGAAGCGCGTTGTTTCCATGTTTGATGAACTGTTATTCTAGTTGGTTGTAATTGTTCTGCCGGCCTTGTATTCTTGGGGTGGAGTTTGTTGGGAGCGTTGTAGGGACACATACTGGACGGATCGTGGACTGTTCGAATTGAGGAGAAACGTGAATGAGCGACGTTCAAGATCGGGTGTTCAAGGCAGTGGAGAAGATGCCTGCGTTCCCCAAGAGCGTCCAACAAGTTCTGGCTCTGGCCGGAGACATCAATTGCCCGCAGAAGGAATTGGTGGAGGTCATCAAGAATGATCCGGTATTCACCATCAAAATTCTGCGACTGGTCAATTCCCCCTTTTTCGGGCTTTCCCAGGAGGTGACCTCCATCCACCACGCCAGCGTGTATCTGGGACTCAATACGCTTAAGAACGTTGCCCTCGGGCTGGCCGTCATCGGCGCCATTCCCAAGAAAAGCGTCGCCGGTCTGGATATGGGGGCTTTTTGGCTCCATTCTCTGGCCGTGGCCTCGGTTTCGCGAATGCTTGGGGAGCGCTTGGGAGCCACTCCGGATGAAGCCGGCGACTATTTCGTGGCCGGCCTGTTGCACGATGTGGGAAAGGTGGTTTTCGCTCTGTATCTTGCCGATGAATTCACCGAGGCTCTGGGGTTGGCCATAGCCCCTGGAAAGCGGCTTTACGATGCTGAACGCGAGGTCATCGGAATGGACCACGCGGAGATCGGGGAGTTGCTGGCCGAAAAGTGGCATCTGCCGGTCGAGCTCAAGGATGCTATTGCCCACCATCATGAGCCGGAAAAGAGCGTGGCTTCCCAATTGGTGGAATGCGTGTTCGTGGGCAACCAGATCAGCAAGAGGCTCACTTTCGGCAATGCGGGAAATTTTGAAGTGGCCCCGTTGCCGGAAAGGATAGTCAAAAGATTCGGCATGAACCTTGATGAGATCATCGCCGAACTCGATTCGTTGGACGAGGAAGTGGACGGGGCGCGGGTTTTCATCAAACTCGGGGAGTCGGCTTCATGATGAGGTTTCGTTTTTGGGGCACGCGCGGCTCCATGCCCGCGCCCGGACCGGAGACTTTGCGTTATGGGGGGAATACCACCTGCCTGGAAGTCCGTTGCGACGATCGTTTGATCATTCATGACGGAGGGTCGGGCATCCGGCCTTTGGGACTTGAGCTGGCCAGGTCCATGCCCATCGACTGCGATATTTTCATTTCTCATACCCATTGGGACCATATCCATGGTTTGCCGTTTTTCGTCCCCCTGTTTGTGCCCGGCAACTCGATTCGCATATATGGGCCTCCCAATCCCGTGGATTTGGCCGGGGTGGAGGAGGTGCTGGACAAGCAATTGGCTTACCCGCATTTCCCTGTACGCAGGGACGAGCTTGCAGCGAACATCGAGTATGCGACCCTCAAGGACCACCAGGTCATCGACCTTGGTTTCGCCACGGCCTCGACTCTGCTTATGAACCATCCGGCCATGAATTTCGGCATCAAGTTGAAGTACAAAGGAAAAGTTTTCTTTTTTACCGGCGATCATGAACCGTTTGGCAACATCTATGAGCCGGGCGACGCCGGTTACGAGGAATATGACAACATTGTTTGCGAGCGCAGGCAGGGACTCGTTGATTTCCTTGCGGATGTCGATGTGCTCGTGGCCGATTCCCAGTACACGGACCAGGAATACGAAACCAAGAAAGGCTGGGGGCATTCCACCTTTCGGCAGAATCTGGAACTGGCCATGGAAGCCGGGGTGAAAAGGCTTTACCTGACCCATCATGAAACCACTCGTACCGATGTCGAATTGGATGCCATATGGGACGGCCTGCAGGCCGAATGGGGAGGCTGTGGCGTAGAAATCCATCTTGCCCGGGAAGGTGTTTGGTTCGATATCTGATTTTTGTTGATCTAATACCGTTTACACCACTGGCGCCTGGGCGTATTTTCGCATTTGGTCCGGAAAAGGTTGTTGCGTATCGGGTTGTCTTTTGGGGGCTTTTTGTCGCAAACGATGGGGTGCTGGCGTGATAATTCGTTGTTGGGGTGCGCGCGGATCTGTCGGTGTGTCGGGAACACCGTTTGTGAAGTACGGGGGGGACACTTCCTGCATTGAAGTTCGCAGCAGAAATAACGACCTGATCATTCTGGATGCCGGAACAGGTATTCGCAGACTCGGCAACCGGCTTATCGAAGAGGGACGTTTTCGCTTTTCATTACTGTTCACCCATGCCCATTGGGATCATGTCATGGGGTTTCCGTTTTTTCGTCCCATTTACGACCAACGTACTCATATCACCATTACGGGGTGCCCGCTGGATCAGGGCAATATGCAGAAGTTGCTTTCCCATACCATGAGTGCCCCGCACTTTCCGGTTCCCTATGACGTCATCAAGGCCCGAATCGAGTATGAGCAATTTTGCGAGGACGAATTTTCAATAGGATCCGTTCAGATCACGACCATACCTTTGAGCCATCCCAACAAGGGGGTGGGTTATCGGCTCATAGAGGATGGGAAGTCCTTTGTCTTTCTTACCGACAATGAGCTTTCGTACAGGCATCCTGGGGGCGGGAGGTTCGAGGATTATGTGGCTTTCTCTCGAGAGGCCGACTTCCTGATCCACGATGCTGAGTATATGCCTGATGAGTATCCGGGAAGGGCGACATGGGGACATTCTCATTACATGGAGGCCCTTGAACTTGCCCTGGCTGCCGACGTGAAATGTCTTGGGCTTTTTCATCACAATCAGGATCGGGCTGATCATGATGTGGATCGCATGGTTGAGGCTTGCCGTGAAGAGATAGTCCGGCGTGGAGCTGTATTGGAATGTTTTGCCATGGCACAGGACAGGGTCGTAAGAATATGACTCGGAGGCCGTGGGCCGGAACCGTTTGCGAGCACTTGATTTCTATTCACAATCGTGCGACGAATTTCTCGGCCATAATTTGGATTGCCACGTTAAGCCCGGAGGAACGATGAAAGCCCTGATCGTAGACGACGATTTTTACAGCCGCAATATGATTCACGAAATTCTTCGACCTCATGCCTCCTGCGACATTGCAGTCAACGGGGAAGAAGCCATTTTCGCCTTTCGTGAAGCCATGAATCGAGGTGAACCTTACGATCTCGTCTGTCTGGATCTCGTGATGCCCGAAGTGGATGGGCAGGATGCTTTGAAGGAGATCCGGGCCATAGAAAAGGAATTTGAGGTCCACCCAGACAACGAAGCCAAGGTTATCGTCACCACCATGCTGGATGACAAGAAAGAAACTCATGACGCCTTTTTTCTCGGGGGCGCCACTTCCTATCTGGTCAAGCCCATCGACGAGAAGAAGCTGCTGGGTGAGGTCCGGAGCATCGGGCTTATCGGTTAGTATCACCTTTTTTTTGTGCGCATGAGCCGTGTGCGGGAAGGCCCGCCTGCGGCTTTTTGCTTTTCTCGGGGCAGCAGCGTGCTGGCGGGATTCCCATTTGAAGTTGTGAAGGAATTCTTCTATATTACCCGCTCCAAATGAACGCGCCCTCCCATGGGAGTCCGCATATACAGGCAGGTTTGAATGAGCCAGATTCTTGGTGTCAAATTTAACGATTACAGTCAGGTCTACTACTTTTCTTCAGGCCCTTTCGTCGTCCGGGAGGGGCAGCATGTGATCGTCAAGACGGACCAGGGGATGGGGCTTGGCAAGGTCGTCATGATCCGGCAGGCGCCGCCCGAAGGCGAGGAAGCCGAGGATCATAAGCCGATCTATCGGCTGGCCAATGACGAAGACATGGAGTCGGTGGGCGAAAATACGGATCTTTCCCGTGAAGCGTATCGGTTTTGCCGGGAGTGTATTGCCAAGCATGATTTGGGAATGAAGCTTGTCGATGTTGAAGTCTTTTTCGACCGCAGCAAGATGATTTTCTACTTTACGGCTCCGGGCCGTATAGACTTCCGTGAATTGATCAAGGACCTGGTCAAGGAATATCGCACTCGCATCGAGCTTCGCCAGATCGGGGTGCGTCACGAAACCCAGATGCTCGGAGCCATAGGCAACTGCGGTCAACTCTGTTGTTGCCGCCGTTTCATGCGCAAGTTTGTTCCCGTGACCATCAAGATGGCCAAGGAACAGAATCTTTTCCTTAATCCGACTAAAATTTCAGGTATTTGTGGTAGGCTTTTGTGTTGCCTGAGTTTTGAACAGGACGCTTATGAAGAATTTCATCGCGAGTGTCCCAAGATCGGTAAGAAATACAATACGTCCTACGGTAAAGCCAAGGTGCTTCGTTCCAACTTCTTTAAGAAGAGTTTGAGCTTGTTCTTTGAAGACGGGGAAGAACGCGAGATTTCCCTTGACGAGTGGAAGGATATTGTCAACAAGGCCCCCGGCGAGGGGCTTGAAGGGAAGGATCTTCCGGAACGCCCTGTCCGCAGGGGACAGCGCAAACAGCCGCGTGGTGAACAGCCCCGCAAGGATGGCGGCAGGGCGGAGAAGGATGATATTTCCTTGGAGTCTGGCCGAAAGGGCGGCGAGAAGAAGCCTCGGGGCAGGGCCCCTGAAAAAAGGGACGACGCCGGCCGCGAGGAAGCGGGCGGGGAAAGACGCTCGGAAGGTCGTAGAGGCGGGACGGGCCGCAAGCCGAAGCCACGAAAACAGCCCCAGCCGCAAAAGCGCGATGAGGACAAACGGGGGGAAGCCAAAAGTGGCGAGCCCGCCAAGCCTAAACGTCCGCGTCGGCGTCGTCGGCGTCCTCCCCGGACCAAACAGCAATAGCCGCGGTTTTCAGCGGTCTGTGAAATAGAGCAGAAGGAGCTTTCAGCTTGGATAGTTTTTATATTACCACACCCATTTACTATGTGAACGCCAAGCCCCATTTGGGACACGCATACACCACCATTGTGGCCGATTCTCTCAACCGGTTTCACAAGTTGATGGGTAAGGATACCTATTTTTTGACGGGTACCGACGAACATGGCGACAAAATCGTCAAGGCCGCAGAGGCCAATAACCAGTCCCCGCAGGAGTATGTGGACACCATCAGCGCTTTGTTCCGCAACCTGTGGCCGGACCTGCAGTGCGAACACAACGACTTCATCCGCACCACCGAGCCCCGCCACGTGAAGGTGGTCCAGGATATTCTGCAGAAAGTCTACGACAAGGGCGACATCTATTTTGGCGAGTATGGCGGCCACTACTGCTACGGGTGCGAGCGGTTCTACACTGAAAAGGAACTGGTGGACGGCAAATGCCCGGATCACCTGACCGAACCGGAATACATCTCCGAGAAGAACTACTTCTTCAAGATGGGCAAATATCAGGACTGGCTCAAGCAGCACATCCTGAACAATCCGGACTTCATTCGTCCTGAACAGTACCGTAACGAGGTCCTGAGTCTGCTGGAGTCCGGCGCTCTCGAGGATCTGTGTATCTCCCGTCCGAAATCCAGGCTCACCTGGGGGATCGAGCTTCCATTCGACAAGGACTACGTGACCTATGTCTGGTTTGATGCGCTGATCAACTATATTTCGGCAATCGGTTATCCAGAGGATGAAAAATTCAAGGAATTTTGGCCGGTGGTCAATCATCTGGTCGCCAAGGACATTCTCAAACCCCATGCCGTTTTTTGGCCCACTATGCTCAAGGCCGCAGAGATTGAGCCGTATCAGAACCTCAATGTTCACGGCTACTGGCTGATCAAGGACACCAAGATGTCCAAGTCCCTGGGCAATGTGGTGGAGCCGCTCAAGATGAAGGATACCTACGGCATCAATGCCTTTAGATACTTCCTGCTTCGCGAGATGTCCTTTGGGCAGGACTCCAGTTTTTCGGAGGAGGCCCTGGTGGGCAGGCTCAATGCCGATTTGGCCAATGATTTGGGCAATCTTTTCAACCGCACCCTGTCCATGACCCACAAGTATTTCGGTGGCGTGGTTCCCAGTCCCATGGACGAGGAAATCGAGGATGTCGAGATCAAGAAGCTTGGCCAGCAGGCCATGCATACCTACCAGGAAGAGTTTGCCAAACTTCGTTTCCCCCGTGCCCTGGAAGGGCTTTGGGAATTGGTGCGTGGTCTGAACAAGTACATCGACACGACTGCTCCGTGGGCTCTGTTCAAGGAAAAGAATATGGATCGCTTGAGCACGGTCATGTATGTGCTGCTTGAGAACATGCGTAAGATTGCGGTTCATGTTTGGCCGGTCATCCCGGAAGCCAGCGAAGAAATGCTTGAACAACTCGGCATCCAGTTCGATCCGAGAAAATTCGTTTTGACCAAGGAGCCCGATGTTTGGGGCCTTTTGGAGTCCGGTACCGAGGTGGCCAAAAGTTCCAATTTGTTTCCCCGTGTGGAGCTGCCCGAGCCGCAACCCGTGGCTAAGAACGGTAACGGCAAGGCCGTCAAAACGAGCGACGGGAAGAAGGCCGGAAAGGAAGAGGGTGACGAATTCATCGAGTTCGAGGACTTTCAGAAGTTGGATCTGCGGGTCGGCACTGTGTTGACCGTGGAAAGACATCCGGATGCGGACCGTCTGTTGCTGGTTCGTGTTGACCTCGGAGAGGACGAACCGCGTCAGGTTGTCGCCGGGCTGGCCGAATTTTTCTCGCCGGAAGATCTTGAGGGCAGGCAGGTGGTCGTGGTGGCCAACCTCAAGCCCCGCAAGTTGCGCAAGCAGGTTTCCCAAGGCATGATCCTGGCCATAAAGACTGAAGAGGGCATGGAGCTGCTGACTTCCTCCGCTGAAGTCATCAATGGCAGCAAAGTCAGTTAGCGTTCGCTGCATTTGATCTTCCGAAGTCCCGGAGCCAGAGGCTCCGGGACTTTTTTATGCGCTGCCATATGGGCTTTCCGATTCTGGCAAGTCTTTTGCTATTGTTCCATTGGCAACGTTTGTTCTGTCAATTTTGCGTCAGCAGGAAAAACATGCGTATTTTATTCATTCATCCGCCGCCGTGGCAGATCCCGGCCCCCGACCAGGAAAGGAAGGAGTTCAGCTTTCCCCCGCCGCTGGCCGGGGAGCATCTGAAGGTCATCGATCTTGATTATCTCTCCGTGCCTTACGGGCTGCTTTCACTTTCCGCCCAGGCGAAAAGAGCGGGGCACAAGGCCATTGTTTTGAATATGTCCAACTTTTTGTGGGAGACGGTGGAGGACATCATCAGGAACAACCCCGCGGATGTATACGGGATTTCCTGTATGACCCTCAACCGTCGCGGCATGGCTGCCGTGGCCGAGTGCATCAAGAAGCACCATCCCGAGGCGCATGTGACCGTGGGCGGTCCGCACGTGACGGCCTTGCCTCGGGAAACGTTGGAACATTATCCTTTCATCGATTCCGTGGCCATTGGCGAAGGCGAGATGACTTTGCTGGATTTGTTGGATCGCCTGCAGAAAGGCGAGTCGCTTGAAGGTATGCCCGGCATCATGTGGCGGAATGCCGACGGCCTCCATGAGGGGCCGCCGCGCGAGAGGATTGCAGACCTGGATTCCCTTGTGCAACCCCAGGAGCTGTACCCCACGGATGTCATCATGACATCCCGGGGATGCCCGGGAAAGTGCACCTTCTGCGCCAGCAGCACCATATGGGGGAGGCGGCTCAAGTTTTTGTCCGTGGGCAAAGTGTTGGATTCCATTGAGTTGGCTGTCCGGAAGCATGGCCTGCGGGCTCTGGCTATCAAGGACGACACCTTCACCTCGGCCAAGTCAAGGGCTCTGGAGATATGTCGCGGTATTCGTGAGCGCGGTCTCAACTTCCTGTGGAGTTGCGACACGCGGGTGGATTACCTGAACGAAGAATTGTTGTATGAAATGCGTTTGTCCGGCTGCCAGCGCATCAGCGTCGGGGTGGAGTCGGCCAACCGGGATATCCTGGCCAACATATGCAAGCGCATTACCCCCGAGCAGGTGATTGAAGCGACCGAGATGGCCCGCAAATACGGCTTTCAGATCCGTTACTACATGATCGTGGGGAATAGGGGCGAGACGTTGCAGACCTACAAGGAATCCTGTGATTTCATTGAGAAGGCCCGGCCCAACAAGTCCGTGTTCAGCATTCTTTCCGCAGTGCCCGGAACTGGGGACTGGGAGTTTCTGCAGTCAGGGGGCATGAAGTCGGATATCTTTTTCACCAGCGACGTCCCGCAGTTCGAGTTCTTTGCAGGAGACTTGAAGGATCGAGATGCCATTTGGAACGATGTACGGGACAACAGTTTTCGCGATCATTGGGAGTACGGCGTGGCAGACCGCAGGCGGGTGTTGAAACATCTTCCCGGTCACCATGCGGCGCTCATGGAAATGGCCGAGGCCCTGTTCCGGGCCGGCAAGCTCAAGGACTCCCTCGCCTACCTCATGCAAAGTCTCCAGAGCGGATACCCGCTGCCGGGGCTGGGATTGAATCTTTTGGCCGCCATCAGCGCCGCAGCAGGGGATTTGCACGCAGCCCGGGTGCACTTGGACAATGCCATGCAGGACTATCCCTTCACGGTGCTCAAAAGGAACCGCGAGACTTTGGAAAAGGCTTTGGCCAAGGGGCATTCCGGGGTACTGAGGTTGGACCCCAGCACGGAATTCGAGATCACGCTGCGGCTTGAACAACCCATGTACCCGACGCTGGAAGAGCATGTCACGTAGCTGATTACCGTCATTCCGCGCCGAGAATGAAAAACAGCGCCTCGCCATTGTGAGACACTGCCCTTTTTGCATGCTCGGGAATATTTAAGCCGGTCAGGGATGATTCCTCAACTTCAGTTCAAGAGGGTGAGGGTGCAGGTAGACTTGTCCGGCCAGATAGTCCTTGCCGTATTTCCGCACGTAGTGGTTCATGAGCGTTATCGGGACGATGAGAGGCACAAGTTCCTTATGGTAGGCCTCGACCAAGTCCAGGCACTCCTGTTTTTCATCCCCGGTGAGTTCTTTTTTGAAATAGCCGAGGATGTGCTGAAGGACATTGACGTTTTTCTTGGTGGTGGTTTTGAGTTGCAGCGCTTGGATCAGTTGTCCCAGGTAGGAGTCAAGACACGTGCCCAGATCGATCTCTCCGGCTTGGGCCACCAGTTTGCCGAGCTTGCGGCAGGCTTCCACGCTGCAGGACATGATCAGAAGTTTATGTCTGGTGTGGAACTGCACAAGGCTGCCGACGGATCTCTCTTTCTCCACTGTATCCCGCCATCGCTTCATGGTGAAGATGCGGGTGATGAAGTTTTCGCGCAGTCTTGCGTCGTTAAGTCTGCCGTCGTCCTCGACCGGAAGCCGCGGGAAGCGATCCTGGAACATGCCTGCGAAAAAACCTCGCCCGTCGTAGCGGGGCTGTCCTCCCTCCGGAGGATAGACCTTGACCCTGGCCATGCCGCTGGATGGAGACTTGGCCTTGAACACGAAACCGCATAGGTCTTCCTTTGCCAGTTCTCCGAGTTTTTTCCCTGTCCAGACACGCATGCGATCGGTCCAGTCTTCTCCGCTCCGGCGCCCCACGATGCGGGGACTTCCGACGTCGCCCACCAGCCTGACCGGCTCACGGGGGATGCTCATGCCTGTTTCCACTTCCGGGCATACGGGCACGTATTCCACGAAGGGCCCCAGCGTGTCCGTCAGGTATCTGTTCAGCTGATGACCACCGTTGTAGCGGACCTCCCGGCCAAGCAGACATGCGCTGACGCCGAGTCGGATTGCTTCGGACATGAAGAAGCCTCCAATGAAGATTTGCGTATTGATGCTATATCATTGGAGGCGAAGGTGCACTAGGAAATCAGCTTGCTTTTGCTTTGCATTTTTCCTCCGGGCAGATGGGACAGCCGCAGGATTCGCAGACTAGTACCTTGTCGCACAGCCCCTGTCCGAGAACTACTTCGGAGTCCCGGACCTTGATCTTCACCGGGCCACAGCCGTCGGACATGAGTTCGACTGGACAGCCTGGCGTCAAGCCCATGGCCAGAAGACGCGCCCGAGCAGAGCAGCCGCCTTCGATATCCATGACCCGCACAGTAGACCCTTTGCAAAAACAATTGAGTGGCTTTGGTTGCATTTTCTTCCCTCGTTGAGAGTGATAATAAGAATCACCCTCCCGGGTGTCAACAATTGAGTTGGGAAAATGTTGTTTCCCGACCGTCCGGTTTTTGTAACAATTGCTGCTGACTTGACATTGAACGCCCGAGCACATAGGCCCTTGGTTCGAGGAGGATGGCTGTATGAAAACAATACTGTACGCATTTGTTTTTTGTCTGTTGCTGCCTGCTTTTGCCGATGCGTCCGAACTGCCGAATCTGCATGGCCGGGTGGTGGTGGCTGTGACGGGGAATGACTACAAGCCCCTGAATTTCGTTGATCCTGGAACCGGCAAAGGCATTGGCTGGGAATATGACGCTGTCAACGAGATCTGCCGACGCCTGAACTGTAAGGTCGACTGGCGGGTTTCCTCTTGGGAGACCATGATTGCAGCTGTTCGTAACGGGCAGTTTGACGTGGGCATGGATGGCATCACCATCAACGAGGAACGCTCCAAGCAGGTTGATTTTTCCAGGCCGTACATGATTTCTCAGCAGTTCATGCTTGTGCGTGCCGAAGAGAGCCGTTTTTCCTCTCCCGAGGAATTCAGGACCGATGACACTTTGTTGATCGGGGCTCAGGCCGGCACCACCAACTTTTATGTGGCGGTCTACAACGTGCTGGACGGTAATGAAAACAACCCGCGAATCAAACTGTTCGAAACCTTTGGCGCTTCGGCCCAGGCCCTTATGGCCGGTGATGTGGACATGGTGCTTATGGATGCTTCCACCAGCGAAGGGTATATCAAGCATTTCAAGGGCAGGCTCAAGAATGTGGGAGGTCCGCTGGGAACCGAAAAATTCGGCTTCATCTTCACCCCCGGTTCCGACCTCGTGGCTCCGTTCGATGCCGCCATCGACACCATGGAAGTCGACGGCACCTTGAACAAGTTGACCCGTAAATGGTTCTACGAACTCAATAAATAGACGGGCAGGGTGGATTCCTCCTGTCCATTTCATAATATTTCATGCGAAACCCCGTTCCCAGCAAGAAGCAGAGGATTCTCGGCAATACGCCGTATTGGCTGTTGCTTTTGGTCGTCATCGGCGTCGTTGCTTTGTGGAGGATGACCTCGGACGATTCGTATTTCGCCATCCTGGTGGCCATCACCAAAGGGATCGGTACCACGGCATGGGTGGCGGTGGCGGCCTTTGCCTTCTCCATGCTTCTGGGGCTCGGCATGGGGCTCATGCGTCTTTCCCGCTTTCGCGTCCTTCGGGAAGCGGCCACGTTTTACGTCGAACTCATTCGCGGTGTGCCCATGCTGGTCATCCTCTATTACATCGCGTTTGTGGGGGCGCCGGGGCTGGTTGACTCATTCAACTGGCTCCTGTCGCCGTTGATCAAGGCCGGGGTCATGGCCAAGATCAGTGTGCGTGAACTGAATTTCACTTGGCGGGCCATCATAGCCCTGACTATCGGCTATAGCGCCTTCATTGCCGAGATCGTGCGCGCGGGCATCGAATCCGTTCCCCGAGGTCAGCGTGAAGCGGCCCGGTCTTCGGGCCTGACTCGCTGGCAGTGCATGCGTCATGTCATCCTGCCCCAGGCCCTACGCAACGTTTTGCCCGCACTGGGCAACGACTTTGTGGCCATGATCAAGGATTCGGCCCTGGTCTCCGCCCTTGGCGTTCAGGACATCACGCAACTGGGCAAGGTTTATTCCTCGTCGACTTTCAAGTTTTTCGAGACCTACAACGTGGTCGCGTATCTCTATCTGATCATGACCATTACGCTTTCGTTGCTGGTCCGCCAGCTGGAGCGGAAAAGGATTCGTTAACCGCTTTCTCGTCTTTCTTTTATTCTCTCTTCTTTGAGTGTGGATTGCGCTTTTCGTTTTTGGGGGAAACCTGGTTGCGTTTTTCGAACGTGGTGAAGATTAGTTAGCTTCCAAAGTGTGTCAGCCCTTGGCATTCCTTGGCGGATGGGGCATATAAGCATTGCTTTCCCACGAGGAAATGAGTATTACCCCACTCACCCCGCGGGCGGCGGGGTTGCCTGCCCGCCGGGGTGTTTACGTATCAGATTCCCCGAAACGTAACTCAAACCCCTTGGCGAACTATTCATGCCCAAACGCACTGACATCAAGAAGATTATGTTGATAGGCTCCGGCCCGATAGTCATCGGCCAGGCCTGTGAATTCGACTACTCCGGCACCCAGGCGCTCAAGGCCCTGAAGGAAGAAGGTTACGAAGTCGTGTTGGTGAACTCCAACCCTGCGACCATCATGACCGACCCCGAACTGGCCGACCGCACCTATGTGGAGCCCATTGAGCCCGAGACCGTGGCCAAGATCATCGAGAAGGAGCGTCCGGATGCACTGCTCCCCACTCTCGGTGGCCAGACCGGTCTGAACACGGCCATCGCCGTGGCTGAAATGGGAGTGCTGGAAAAGTTCAACGTCCAACTCATTGGCGCCGACCTCGACGTCATCAAGAAAGCGGAAAGTCGTGAGCTGTTCCGCGCAGCCATGGACAACATCGGCCTCAAGTACCCCAAAAGCGGAATCGCCCGTTCCGTGGAGGAGGTACGCGAGTGGGGCCGGAAATTGAGTTTCCCCATTATCATCCGTCCTGCTTTCACCTTGGGCGGCACCGGCGGCGGTGTGGCTTACAACATGGAAGATCTGGTGGAGATCGCCTCCCAAGGCATCGCTGCCAGCATCAAGGACGAGGTCATGCTTGAGGAGTCCGCGCTGGGCTGGAAAGAGTATGAGCTCGAAGTCATGCGGGACAAGAAGGACAACTGCGTCATCATCTGTTCCATTGAGAACTTCGACCCCATGGGCGTGCACACCGGCGATTCGGTCACCGTTGCCCCCGCCCAGACGCTTTCCGACCGGGAATACCAGATGATGCGCGATGCCTCCCTGGCCATCATGCGCGAGATCGGCGTGGAGACCGGCGGTTCCAACGTACAGTTCGCCATCAACCCGGAAAACGGGGACATGATCGTCATTGAGATGAACCCGCGCGTGTCCCGTTCCTCTGCGCTGGCTTCCAAGGCCACGGGTTTCCCCATCGCCAAGATCGCGGCCAAGCTGGCCGTGGGCTACACCCTGGACGAGATCCCCAACGACATCACCCGCGAGACCATGGCCTCTTTTGAACCGGCCATCGACTACTGCGTGATCAAAATTCCCAGGTTCACCTTCGAGAAGTTCCCGGGCACCGAGGACTATTTGACCACGGCCATGAAATCCGTGGGCGAAACCATGGCCATCGGCCGGACCTTCAAGGAAGCCCTTCAGAAAGGCCTGCGCTCCCTGGAAACCGGGCAGATCGGTTTGGGCAAGAGTTTTGAAGAATGCACCGCCGGCAAGGATGAGATGCTTGCCCGGTTGCGCAGGCCCAATTCGCAGCGCCTGTTGGCCCTGCGTGACGCCTTGCGTTGTGGGCTTACCGAGGAGGAAGTCTTTGAAGCCTCCTGGTTCGACCCCTGGTTCATCCGCCAGTACAGGGATATCCTCGACATGGAGGAGTCCCTGATTCAGTTCGGCATCAAGGAAGGGGTGTCCGAGGATAGCCCGCGCATGAAGGAAGTGCTTTTAAAGGCCAAGCAGTTCGGCTATTCCGATCCGCAGCTGGCCGCCATCTGGAAGACTTCGGAAGACGCCGTTCGGGCTCTGCGGAAGAAGCTGGACGTGCTTCCCACCTATTACCTGGTTGATACCTGCGCGGCCGAGTTCGAAGCCCATACCCCATACTATTATTCCACCTATGAAACCGGCGATGAGATTCGACCCGCCGAGGGCAAAAAGGTCATCATCCTCGGCGGTGGGCCCAACCGCATTGGTCAGGGTATCGAGTTCGACTACTGCTGTTGCCATGCTTCCTTTACCTTGAAGGAGGTGGGCATCACGGCCATCATGGTCAATTCCAACCCCGAGACTGTTTCCACCGACTACGACACGTCCGACAGGCTCTACTTTGAGCCTCTGACTTTCGAGGACGTGATGAACATCATCGAGTTCGAGAAGCCGGACGGCGTCATCGTTCAGTTCGGCGGCCAGACGCCGCTCAACCTGGCCTTGCGGCTTATGAACGCGGGCGTGCCGCTCATCGGCACTTCACCGGACGCCATAGACAGGGCGGAAGACCGAGAACGCTTCAAGCAGCTCATCAATCTGTTGCATCTCAAGCAGCCGTCCAACGGCACGGCCATGAGCATGGTGGAGGCCAAGGAGATAGCCGGGAAACTCGGCTATCCGTTGGTGCTTCGTCCTTCCTATGTGCTGGGTGGGCGCGGCATGGACATCGTCTACTCGGACAATGAGTTTGAAACCTACTTCCGGGAATCCGCACGGGTCTCCCCGGAACATCCGACTCTCATCGACAAGTTCCTGGAGTGGGCCATCGAAGTGGACGTCGACGCTCTGTGTGACGGCGAGGACGTCTATATCGGCGGAGTCATGGAGCACATCGAGGAGGCGGGTATTCACTCCGGTGACTCCGCCTCGGTGCTGCCTCCTTTCAGCCTGGCCCCGGAAATGGTCCGCGAGATAGAACGCCAGACCATGGCCATGGCCAAGGAACTCGGCGTGGTCGGGCTCATGAACGTCCAGTACGCCATCAAGGATGGCGAGCTGTATATCATCGAAGTCAACCCCAGGGCGTCGCGTACGGTCCCGTACGTGTCCAAGACCACTTCCGTGCCTTTGGCAAAGCTGGCGACCAGGGTCATGCTCGGCGAGAAGATCAAGGATCTCAAACCATGGGAAATGCGCAAGAAGGGGCATGTGGCGGTCAAGGAATCCGTATTTCCCTTTAACCGGTTCCCCAACGTGGACGTCATTCTCGGCCCCGAGATGCGTTCCACGGGCGAGGTCATGGGCATCGACGAGAGCTTCGGCCTGGCCTACATGAAGGCTCAGCTTGCAGCGGGCCAGAAGCTGCCCACCGAAGGCACTGTGTTCATCTCGGTCAACGACTGGGATAAGCACAAGATCCTGCTTTGCGCCAAGGACTTCATGCATATGGGCTTCCGGGTCATGTCCACGGGCGGCACCGCCGACTATCTCGAGGAAAACGGCGTGGCGGTGACCCGCGTGTTCAAAGTGCATGAAGGGCAGCGCCCGCATTGCGTGGACCACATCAAGAACGGTGAGATCGACCTGGTCATCAACACGCCTTCGGGCAAGAAGACCGTGGGGGACTCCAAGATGCTCAGGCAGACCACCCTGATGTACAATATCCCATACACAACCACTGTCGCGGGAGCCCGTGCCGTTGCGCAGGCCATTCTTGAACTGCGCCAGTCCGGCCAGCAGGTCAGGAGCCTGCAGGAATACCACGGCTAACCCACGAACAGGGAAACAGGAATCATGAAAAAAGAATACTGCGGACTCTTCGGTGTTTATGGACACCCGGAAGCGGCCAGGATGACTTATTTCGGCCTTTATGCAATGCAGCACAGGGGCCAGGAGTCGGCCGGCATCGTCACTTGGGATGGCGAAAAGATTCGTGAACAGAAGGGTATGGGGCTTGTGGCCGACGTTTTCAACGAACGGCATATCGGCAGGGAACTCAAGGGCGACATCGCCATGGGGCATATCCGGTACTCCACCACGGGGGCGTCGCTGTTGCGAAATGCCCAGCCGTTTTTGGTGCGTCACGGTGATCTTCGCCTGGCCGTGGCTCACAACGGCAACCTGGTGAACACCAAGACTCTGCGCGAGGAACTGGAAGCGCAGGGCAGCATCTTCCAGACCACCATGGACACCGAGGTGTTCGTGCACCTCATCATTCGCCACCTGCACGACAACCCCATCGAGGAGGCCGTGCGTCTGGCTTGCCGGCGCATCAAGGGCGCCTACTCCATGCTCATCATGGCCAACGACAAGCTCATTGCGGTCAAGGACCCCAACGGGTTTCGCCCTTTGGCCATCGGTCGCCTCGGCGACAATTATGTACTGGCGTCCGAAACCTGTGCTTTTGATCTCATTGAGGCCGAATACCTGCGCCCCCTTTCTCCTGGTGAAATGGTGGTCATCGAGGACGGCAAGATGCACTCCATGCAGATGTTCGAGGAACTGCAGCCCAAAAAACAGTGCATTTTCGAGCTCATTTATTTTGCCCGTCCGGATTCCTACGTGTTCGGCGAAGTGGTTTACGAACGTCGTAAGGAAATGGGCAAGGTGCTGGCCCGAGAGGCTCCGGTGGATGCTGACTTGGTCATGCCGTTTCCGGATTCGGGAAATTATGCGGCCATCGGCTATTCTCAGGAATCCGGCCTGCCCTTGGAACTGGCCATGATCCGCAACCATTACGTGGGGCGGACCTTTATCCAGCCGACTCAGGGAATGCGCGATTTCAGCGTGCGCGTGAAACTCAACCCGGTCAAGAGCATGATCCAGGGCAAGAGGATCATTATTGTGGAGGACTCCATCGTACGTGGCACCACCATACGGACGAGGGTCAAGAAACTGCGCGAATTGGGCGCGCGGGAAATCCACATGCGTGTGAGTTGTCCGCCTATCAAACATCCGTGTTTCTACGGCATCGATTTCTCGTCCAAGGGCGAGCTCATCGCCGCCAATCATTCCGTGGAGGACATAGCCCGTTTCCTGGGTCTGGATTCCCTGCACTACCTGACCATTCCCGGCCTGCTGAGTGCCGTGAGCCGGGAAAACGAATATTGTCTGGCATGCTTTGACGGGAACTACCCGGTCAAGGTAGAAGACAGTGCAGGCAAGATGTGTCTGGAGGACAACGGCGGCAGACCCGGCATCATCAAGGAATACTGCTAGATTCTTCCCTCTCGTGAGCGGGCGGGGAGCGCCGCCCAAAGGAATGCTGTGCAAGGTATTGACAAATCCGCAAAAAAGCGGATTGTCTTTCCCTTGCATTGGCTTATGGTACATCCTGAGCCGAAAACCTCTATCAGGAACAGAACTGAATGGGATGTCGTCAATCCGGCGAGATGCTGGAAGTGGCCCGCAGGGCCTTGGATATTGAGATACAGGGACTGGAAGCGGTGCGCGGCCAGTTGGACGGCGGCTTCAGCGAAGCCGTGAAAGCAATGGCCGCCTGCACGGGCAGGGTGGTCATTACCGGCGTGGGCAAATCCGGGCTGGTGGGCCGCAAGATCGCGGCGACCCTTTCCAGCACCGGGACGCCGTCCTTTTTTCTGCATCCGGTGGAAGGCGCCCATGGCGATATGGGCATGATCCGCAAGGAGGACGTGGTCCTGGCCATCTCCAACAGCGGCAACACCGACGAAGTCAACGCCATAATTCCGACGCTCAAGTCCCTGGGGGCCACCGTCATTTCCCTGACCGGCAACGAGTGTTCGGCCATGGCCGAGTTGTCGGACATCCATATACTGGCCAAGGTGCCCCGCGAGGCGTGCCCCATCGGCCTGGCCCCCACGGCGAGCACCACGGCGCATCTGGCGGTGGGCGACGCCCTGGCCGTGTGCCTCATGGAGATCAAGGCTTTCAGCCAGAAGGATTTCAAGCGCTACCACCCGGGCGGTTCACTGGGGCAGCGGCTGTCATTGTGCGTGGACGAACTCATGCACCGCGACAATCCGCCGCAGGTAAATGCCGGGACACAACTCAGCGACGCTTTGAACGTTCTGCACAAGGGCGGTTTCGGGCTGGTGGCCATTGTCGAGGAGAACTGCAAGCTTCTCGGCGTACTCACTGACGGAGACGTGCGGCGTGCGGTCATTGCCGGTTCCCTTGATCCGCGGAACACGGTGGATAGCGTCATGACATCGTCACCTCGTAGTGTTAAGGTTGGTGAGTCGGCCGCTCAGGTACTGGATCTCATGGAAATCCACCAGATCACGGTGCTGCCTGTGGTTGGTCACGACGGCTGCTTGGCAGGAATTGTGCACCTGCATGATCTGTTGGGTAAAGGTAAACTTAAATTTTCCAATGGATCGTTCGGGCAAAGTGGAGCATAGACATGTTTTCCGGCAAGGCAAATATTGTGAACGGCGCGTCCATGACGGACCCGGGAATTTGCGCACGGTGTGCAAGTCTCGGCCCCACGTGCTGCCATCTTGCCCCCGGTCATGAGGAATTCTGCTTTCCGGTGTCCGACACGGAAAAGGAACGAATTCGCGAAATCATGCCCGCCAGGGGCGGTTTCGTACTCGAAAAGAATTCCGAGGCTTTCGTGGACAATGTCTGTCGCCTGTTTCCCGGCGAGGAAGAAACGGTCCGCGAACTCTTTCCCAAGTCCAAGTCCCATTACCGGCTGGCTCTCGGCAAGGACGGTGCCTGCCGGTTCCTCGGTGCTTCCGGTTGTACCATTCCCAGGGAGATTCGGCCCTACTATTGTCGTTTGTTCCCTTTCTGGATGGTGGGTAGTGAGGTCATCGTTTTTGATGCACAAAGCTGCCTTGCCCGGCGTGAAGCCCGTACCCTCAAGCGGATGCTTGACAGCATCGGTATCAGCAAAGCCGAAATCCGCGATCTGTTCGGTCGGCTCAGGCTGGCCTGGAACCTGCCTCCCAAGCGCGGTATGAATGCCGTGAAAAAGAAGTTCTGACAAACAGTTATGAAAGTACTCAAAATATTCCTGATCACTTTTTTGGTCTTTATCATCGCCGCCATAGGCGGCGCTGTCTTTCTGTATAACTGGGCTGCCAAGGATCTGCCCGGTTTCAAGAAAATTACCGATTACAACCCCCCTCTGGTGACCACCGTATACGCCAAGAACAATGAGGTGCTGGGATACTTTTACAAGGAAAAGCGATTCCTGGCGACTCTGGACCAGATGAGTCCGTGGATTCCAAAAGCCTTTCTGGCCGCCGAAGACGCGGGCTTCTACGAACACGAGGGCGTTGATCTGACCGCCATTGCGCGTGCATTCGTGGCCAACCTCAAGGCCGGGCACATCAAGCAGGGCGGTTCGACCATCACTCAGCAGATCATCAAGCGCCTGTTGCTGACTTCGGAAAAGAAATACGAGCGCAAGATCAAGGAAGGCATTCTGGCTTTCCGGCTTGAGCACTATCTGACCAAAGATGAAATTCTGACCATTTATCTGAACCAGATTCCCCTTGGAGCCCGTTCCCATGGCGTCGAGGCAGCGGCTCGCGTCTATTTCGGCAAACATGCCAAGGATCTGGATTTGGCCGAGGCCGCTGTTCTTGCCGGTCTGCCCCAGGCTCCGAGCCGCTACAATCCGTTGCGCCACCCCGAACGCGCTCGTGCCCGTCAGGAGTACGTGCTCCAGCAACTGCTCAATCTGGGCTGGATCACCCGGGTGCAGTACGATGAGGCCATGGCCAAGGAGATTGTCTACCAGAGCATGCCCGATCCTTCATGGAAGACCGGGGCGTATTATCTTGAAGAAGTCAGGCGGTGGCTCATCGACAAATACGGCGAGGATCTCGTCTACAACGGAGGCCTGACCGTGACCACGCCCTGCGACCTGAAGCATCAGGAGGCAGCGGAAAAGGCCTTGCGCAAGGGGTTGGAAGAGTCTGCCAAGCGCAGAGGGTGGACCGGCCCCATCGAGAATGTCAGCATGGGTGATGCCTCCCGCATTCAGAACGAGGGCCCCCAGGATGCGCAGGGGCTGGAAAAGGGGGGCCGGGTCAAGGCGTTGGTCACCAATGTGAGGCAGGACGGGGCCGAAGCCGTGTTCGGTGCTTTTAACGGATTCATTACCCTGAAATCCATGTGGTGGTGTCGCACGCCGGATATCAAGAAATCTCATGAGGATGTGCCCGATCCCAAGGATGCCCGCAAGGTGCTCAGGAAGGGGGACGTGGTCTGGGTATCCATAACCGATATTCCGGAGATTCCCAGCGCCGTTTGGAAACTCGGCCTGGAGCGTGAGCCCAAAGTCGAAGGGGCCATTGTCTCCATGAAGCCGGACACAGGTGAGGTGTTGGCTTTGGTGGGCGGATACTCGTTCCACAAAAGTCAGTTCAACCGGGCCACCCAGGCCAAACGCCAGCCCGGTTCGGCTTTCAAGCCCATCGTCTATTCCACGGCCATCGACAACGGCTACACTCCGGCATCCATTGTTTTGGATGCACCCATTGTTTTTGCCAACAACGCGCAGGGCAAGCTCTGGCGTCCAGAAAACTTTGAAAACAAGTTCTACGGTCCCACTCTGTTGCGCACCGCTTTGGTTAAATCGCGCAACCTGGTGACCATCCGCGTGGCCCAGAAGCTCGGCATCAACAAGATCATCGAGCGGGCCAAGGCCTTGGGGTTGAAAGCCGATTTCCCCAAGGATCTTTCCGTTTCTCTGGGCTCCGCGTCCGTGAGCCTCATCAACCTGTGCGAGGCATATACCGCGTTCGCCCGTGGCGGCTCCTACATCAAGCCGCGGCTTGTACTCTCGGTGCAGAGCGCCTGGGGCGAGGAGATGTATGTGTCCGAGCCTGAGGCCGTGGACGCCATCAGTCCGCAGACCGCCTTCATCATGGCCACGCTCATGAAGGAAGTGGTGCGCGACGGCACCGGCTGGCGAGCACGCGTGTTGGGGCGTCCTGTGGCTGGAAAAACCGGCACCTCCAACAATGAGCAGGACGCCTGGTTCATGGGCTATACTCCGTATTTGCTCTCTGGCGTGTATGTGGGCTTCGATGAGCTCACCCCGCAAGGCAAGTGGGAGACCGGGTCCCGTGCGGCAAGTCCCATCTGGGTGGACTATCGCAAAGCCGTGGAACAGGACTACCCGTACCAGGACTTCACCCAACCCCCGGGAGTTGATATGGTGCGAATTGACGGTCGAAGCGGTCGGCTGGCCGGGCCTGACTCCAAGGAGGTCTACTTCCTGCCGTTCAAGTCCGGTACGCAGCCGACGCAGATGGCTGGTTCCTCGGGCGACGGTAGCGGTGCCGCCTCAGCTTCGGACGACGATCTCTTCAAGCAGGTCTTTTAACGACGGGAGGTGAAAATGAAACTGGATATCTATCAGGTGGATGCGTTTGCCGAAGGGGTGTTCAGTGGTAATCCCGCCTCGGTCATTCCGCTTTATGAATGGCCGAGTGACGACCTTATGCTGAACCTCGCCAAAGAGAACAACCAGTCGGAAACAGCGTTTTACGTTCCCAAAGGGGAATATTTCGAATTGCGTTGGTTTACCCCCGAGTTCGAGATAGACCTGTGCGGCCATGCAACCATGGCCGCCGCCCATGTCATCTATGAACATGGCGGCTACGAGGATCCTGCCGTGGTCTTTGTGACCAAAAGCGGCAGGCTGTTCGTGGACCGGGAGGGAAAGGGCTCGTATACCATGGATTTCCCCGCATGGGACGCCAAGGAAATTCAGGTCACGGAGCGTGTGTCAAATTCCATCGGCGTTCGGCCGCTGGCGCTTTATGCGGGCGATCGCGATATGATGGCCGTGGTGGGCACGGAGGAGGAATTGCGTTCCCTCAAGCCGGATTTCCGTAGGATCGATGAGCTTGATGCGGTCTGCCTGATCGTCACGGCTCCGGGGACGGACCATGATTTTGTTTCCCGCGTGTTTTGCCCCGGGGCGGGCATTCCCGAGGATCCCGTCACGGGCTCGGCGCATTGTACGCTGACGCCTTACTGGGCCGAGCGCTTGGGGCGTGATCAACTGCGTGCCTTTCAGGCCTCGGAACGCGGCGGATTACTCGGTTGCGAGCTTGCCGGGGACCGTGTTCGCATTTCCGGCAAGGCCGTGACCTACATGCAGGGAACCATTTTTCTGTAGCCGATGATCGAAACACAAGGAAGGCCGGGCCAATGAAACGTAGTGAAATCAACGCACTCATCGAGGACGCCAAGATTTTTTTCGAAGCCATGAACTTCAGGCTCCCCAAGTGGGCTTTCTGGAAGCCTGAGGAGTGGAAGGGCATGGGGGATACCGAAATCGTCGCGAATCAGCTTGGCTGGGACCTGACCGACTACGGCGCAGGCAGGTTCGAGGAACGCGGGTTGATCCTGTTTACCATCCGCAACGGCAATCTGCAATCGGGGCACCCCAAGCCGTACGCCGAGAAGATCATGATCGTGCGTGAGAACCAGATCTGTCCCATGCATTTTCATTGGTCCAAGATGGAGGACATCATCAATCGGGGCGGCGGCAACCTGGTTATTGATCTGCACGGCTCAAACGAAAATGAAGAGTTCTCCGGCAAGCCGGTGACGGTTATGATGGACGGCATTGCCCATACTGTGGAGCCGGGCGGTTCCGTGGTTCTGGAACCGGGCGAGTCCATCACCCTTGAAAAGGGTGTGTACCATCGCTTTTACGGCGAGCCTGGCAAAGGCAATGTTCTGGTGGGAGAGGTCTCCTCGGTCAACGACGACAACACGGACAATCGTTTTCACCGGTCCATGCCGCGTTTTCCTGATATCGACGAGGATGAAACGCCGGTCCACCTGTTGTGCACGGATTATCCGAAATACATTTAGATTGAATTGAGCGAGAATAAGAAAAGCCGCCCGGTTTTCCGGGCGGCTTTTGGGTTGGTCTATTTGAGCTTGTATTCGTCTGGAACCGGCGGCATGGCCCCGGCCTGTGTGCAGACATAGGCGGCCGTTTCCGAGGCGTACCGGTTGATTTCGTCCAGAGGCCTGCCTTTGAGCCAGGCCAGGGCCATGGCGGCGGTGAAAGTGTCGCCCGCGCCGATGGTGTCGTTCACCCGCACGGCAATGCCCTTGAAATTCGAGATATTGTCGGGCGTGAGCAGCAGGCTGCCTTTGCCCCCCCGGGTGAGTACTCCCAATTTGAGTGAAAACATGTCGACCAGTCCGGCGAGCATACTCTGCTGATCTCCCTGGAGGTTGAACATGGGACCCACTATTTCCAACTCGTCGTCATTGAGCTTGAGCACATCGGACAGATGCAGGGATTCCCGAATGATTTCCTTGGAAAAGAAGTTTTTGCGCAGATTGATGTCGTAGATTTTGAGCGCTGTCTTCGGTAATTCCCGGAGCAGCTCCAGGATGGCCTGCCGCGACACTTCAGAGCGCTGGGCCAGGGTGCCGAAGCAGACCGCATTCAGTTCCGGAAGAACGACCCGTGCGGCTTCGTTGGCCTCGATGAAATCCCAGGCGACATTGTCCGGGAATTCATAGGAAGCAACGCCTTGGTTGTCGATGCTCACGTCCACTCGCCCCGTGGGATGGCTGGGGTCGATGGTCACCGCGCTGGTGTCGAGGGCGTGAGCTTCCAGTATCCGCAGCGCCTCCCTGCCGAGATCGTCGTTCCCCACACGGGAGATGGTGATGCTCTCGCCTCCCAATGCTTTGAAGTGGTAGGCGAAATTGGCGGGGGCACCACCCAGCTTCCTGCCTCCCGGGATCATGTCCCAAAGGATTTCACCGATGCCGGCGGCCTTGAATGTACCCATACGCGAATCCTAGAGGAGCTTGAGTTTCCAGTTGAAAGTGCTTGTTCGGCGCGGGCGGGGAACAGTCCGAGGCCAAGGCTCATGAAGGTAGACGAAGGTCTTGATTCCGGCCCCTTCCAGGTGTTTGATCTCGGAGGTCAGGTCCATCTCCCAGCCGGGATAGATCCAGTAATTCTGTCCGTGCTTCCTGACCCAGGCCACTTCATGCATGGGGCTTTTGATGGGCGTTTCCTCCTTGACTTCGTCGGCCAGGATTCGGGAAATGCCGAAAGGCCAGAGACCCTTGACCACGATGCCCAGCGGGATGATGGGCTTTTTTGCCAGGGCGTAGACGTCCTCTGCCGGGAGCTCCGGGCTGATGATGGCCGAGGAAAAGCCCAGTCCCTTGAGGGCGGCCAAAGCCAAGTGGTTGGCTATGTTGCAGAACGGCCCGGCGATGAGTTCGGCTTTGCGGTCCTTGAAGTATTCGATCTGCCAGGGGGAGTTGAGAACGAAAGTGGCCGCTCCGTTACGCTGGGCGTCCTTGATCAGCCTGCGGTACTTGGCGTCCTCGCCCGGCCAGATGACGGGCGGCAGCCACCAGATGGCGCGGGGGATGGTCTGGCGCGAGACTCCCTGCAGGGAGGATCGTTCCAGCCACAGGGCCGGACTGCCCTGGATGCGCCCCTTGGGCAGGGTGCGGTTGACCTGCATGTGTACGCTACGCTGCTTACTGCGCCGACCCGTGCCTTTGGGCATCTTCGGTTCGAAATTCGATTCTTTGGGGGCCGGCTTTTCGAATTTCTCCAGCTCTTTTTCCAACCCTTTGATGAGTTTGCTCAATTCCTTTTCACGGCGGTCAACCAGAAAGACCTTGTAGCCGGAGCGTGGAGCAGGTCCCTTGAGGTTTTTCTTGAAGGGAATGTCGAAGCGTCCCCGTTTGGGGATACGCCTGCGGATACTCAGGGTGCGGTGCCCGGGTTGGTCCTCATACCCCACGCGGATCAGGTCGCCGGGCAGGAGCTCCTCGCGGGTGGAAAAATAGAATGACTTGCCATCCTTTTTGATCTGACCGATGAGCTGGCCCGAGCTGGTTTCCTCCAGAGGCCTGATAGGCGTGAACGGGCGTTGCGGCAGAAATACGGAATGGCTGGTGGGCCGTCCAAGGGCCTGTTCCAGCAGGCTTTCGGCCATCTTTTTGGCCTGGGCGTCCTTGGGATTGTCGCGCAGGGTCTTGTAGGCCTTGACCGTGTAGTAGACGTAGTGGGGGCCTTTCTTGCGGCCTTCGATTTTCCAGGAAGAGACCTGCGGGATGTCCAGCAGCGGTTTGGTCAGTACGTCCAGGCTCAGATCCATGCACGAGAAAAGCCTTTTGGGATCGTGGTCTTTTCCCTGCTTGTACAGACGGCGGCAGGGTTGCACGCAACGGCCGCGGAGACCGCTTTTGCCCCCCATGTAGCTGCTCCAGTAGCAACGTCCGGACACGCAGTGGCACAGGGCGCCGTGCACGAATACCTCAAGATCCAAACCTTTGGGGCAGGCCTTGGCCATTTCCCGGATTTCATCGAGATTCATCTCTCGAGGCAGCACCACGCGATTTGCTCCGAGCTCCTTGGCGGTGGCGAGTCCGGAAGGATGGGTGACGTTGGCCAGGGTGGAAAGATGCAGCTCCCCTTTGAATCCCGCTTGCCGTGCCAGTTGGAGCATGGCAAGGTCCTGGACGATGAGCGCCTCGGGCTTCACCGTGGCGGCCAGACGGTGGATGAGCCTCCCTGCGGATTGTGCGTCGTCGGGCTTGACCAGGGTGTTCATTGCCACGTAAGTCTTGGTGCCGTGTTCGCGGCCGAGGCTTGCCAGGGCGGAAAGGTCGCTGATGGAAAAGTTCTTGGCCTGCATGCGGGCGGAAAAGTGCTTGAGGCCGAGATAGACGACGTCCGCACCCGCAGCGACTGCGGCAAGGTAGGAACTCTGGTCACCCGCCGGGGCCATGATTTCAGGTGTATATTCGTTTTTACTCATATTCTGGATGGTATTATGTCGTTAAGAGATTGCCGGAACGTGAAGGTATTGGATGTTGTCCCCGTTGGTCAATCAAAAAGGCCCGGGGATTTTTTCGAGTTGGTGTTGGAAAACCCGGATTGGGATGCTTGGAACCCCGGTCAGTTCGTCATGATCCGCCCTGTAAGTTGGGGGCCGGAAATTCTCTGGGGGCGACCTTTTTCCATTTCTTCCGCCGACAGGAACACTGTGACCCTGTTTATTCAGAACGTGGGCCGAGGCACTTCCCGGCTGGCTGAGCTGCATAAGGGGGATGAAGTGGCCATGTGGGGGCCTTTGGGTAACGGTTTTGCCGTGGAAACCGATACCCCCACGCTCTTGCTGGCGGGCGGCATCGGGCTTGCCCCGTTCCGCGGCTACATCAAGCGGCACCCTCAGCTTGGGAACCTCAAACTTTTTTTTGCCCATCGCATGCCCTTGGAGTGCTATCCTATCGAGGCCATGGCCGAATCCGTACAGAGCCAGTGTATGATCGAGGAAACTCCTGAGGACCTTCAGGGCATCATCGATGAAATAGGGGTGCAGGTTGAGCAGTATGCCGAGGGCGGTCTGATCCTGTGCTGCGGCCCGACTCCGTTTATGCGTACGGCGAGGAAATTTGCTCTGGAGCACGGCGCGCGCCTGCAGGTTTCTCTGGAAAACCATATGGCTTGTGGCGTGGGAGCTTGTCTCGGCTGCGTCTGCAAGAACGATCAGGGCAAGCATACTCAGGTGTGTACCAACGGGCCGGTGTTCTGGGCCGACAAGATTGAGTTGTAGGAGGGCGGTATAATGAATATGAACGTATCTTTCGGCGGACTGGACATGAAGAATCCGGTCATGACCGCCTCCGGTACATTCGGCAACGGCCTTGAGTTTGCGCCCTACGGCGATCTGGAAAGGCTTGGCGGTATTTGCGTCAAAGGGCTTTCCCTGAAGCCGCGCGAAGGCAATCCCATGCCGCGTATTGCCGAGACTCCCTGCGGCATGCTCAACGCCATCGGTATCCAGAATCCGGGTGTGGAGTATTTCGTCAGATCCATCCTGCCGGCGCTCAGGAAAAAGGATGTGGCTGTGGTTGCCAACCTTTATGCCTGCGATGCCGAGGAGTTCGCCGAATTAGGGGCCATCCTGGCCGCTGAGGAGAAGATCGCGGCTTTGGAGGTGAATGTCTCCTGCCCCAATGTGAAGGAGGGGGGGGCCGCTTTTGGACAGGATCCGCGTCAGATCGCCAAGGTCACGGAAGCGGTCAAGAAGCGTGCGGGCGACAAGCCGGTCATGGTCAAGCTTTCGCCCAACGTGACGGACATCGTGGTATGTGCCAGAGCCGCCGTGGACGGCGGGGCGGACATCCTTTCCCTCATCAACACGCTCGTCGGCATGTCTGTGGACGCCCACACCCGCCGGCCGCGCATCGCCAATGTGGTGGCGGGGCTTTCCGGCCCGGCCATCAAGCCCGTGGCTTTGCGTTGCGTACATCAGGTCTGCCGGGCGGTGGATGTCCCGGTGGTTGGAATCGGCGGCATAGCCTCGGCGGAGGATGCCCTCGAGTTCATTCTGGTGGGCGCACACGCCGTGCAGGTGGGCACTGCGAACTTCATGCGGCCTGACTTCGCCTTTTCATTGGCCGCTGACATGGCGAAGATGCTTCGGGAAATCGGAGCCGAAAGTCTTGAGGAGTATCGTGGAAGCCTTGTCATTCCCGTGTAATCTCAGGTTATTGAAAAAAAATGTATTTTTAGTGGAATTTTTCCTTGCCAAGCATGGAGCGTTTCGCTAAATACACATCTCCACGACGCGGAGAGGTGTCCGAGTCCGGCTGAAGGAGCACGCCTGGAAAGCGTGTGTGCGGGAAACCGTACCGGAGGTTCAAATCCTCTCCTCTCCGCCATTCGAGAGGATAATGGGCTTGCAGAAGTGCAGGCCCTTTTTCTTGACTGTAACATGTCACTGCGATAGACAGTCTTTCCGCTTTACGAAGCTGAAAGGCAGAGGGAAGCCGGACGGCGGTATCGCCGCGAACCCCGTCAGGCCCGAAAGGGAGCAGCGGTAGTGGTTGCTATCGGGTGTCTGGCTTCCCTCATAGGGGCGCTCTTCGGAGCGTCCCTGTTTTTTTATGTAAACTCCGTTGGAGGTCCGCCATGTCCTGGCTCCTTGCCATCCCTCGTTTCCTCGAAAGGCACTTTGTTCTCATCGCCATTGTGCTCACCGGCATCGCACTCTGGCAACCATTCCTCTTCACCTGGATCAAGCCGCATATTCCGCTGGCGCTGGGCATCATCATGTTCGGCATGGGGCTGACTCTCGATTTTGAGGATTTCCGCAAGATCTTCCGCAGCTGGAGGCTTGTGGGGTTGGGAATGGCCCTGCAGTTCACCGTCATGCCTGTCCTGGCGGTACTTCTTGCACATGTTTTCGGACTTCCGGCCGAGGCGGTTATCGGGATGGTCGTGATCGGAGCCTGTCCCGGAGGGACGGCCTCAAACGTCATTGCCTATTTGGCCCGGGCCAATGTGCCATTGTCTGTAACAATGACCCTGGCTTCCACGGCCCTGGCGCCTCTTTTAACGCCTTCGATCATCTATTTCATTCTTGAAAAGCAAGTCGCCATAGATTTCGGCGGCATGGTCACATCCGTCTTTTGGATCGTTATTTTTCCCCTTGTCGACGGTCTTATTTTCCGCAGGCTTTTCCGCAAACGACTCGAACCGGTTTTGCCCTTGCTTCCGTCCGTGTCCATAACGGTCATAGCGCTGCTCATCGCCTGCATCATAGGTTTGAATCAGAAGACGCTGCTTGCGTTTCCTGTGCTCATTTTCTGTGCTGTCGCACTGCACAACTGCCTGGGGTTGGCCATCGGTTACGGGGCCGGGCGAGTATTCGGATGTTCCGAACGAGACTCCAGAACCTTGGCCATTGAAGTCGGCATGCAGAACTCCGGGCTCGGGGTGGCGTTGGCTGCCAAATATTTCGGCGCAGCTTCCGCCTTGCCCGGTGCGCTCTTCAGTCTTTGGCACAATGTATTCGGTGTTTCCTTGGCCGGTCTTTGGCGTAAACTCGATAATTAACGTCTGTATTACCGAGCTGATGCTACTCCATTTTTCAAGTAACGCTTGACGTGTGTTACTAATATGATATTCATATCCATCCATTGTGATGCGGTAGAAAATAATATTCAAATTTCGACTTGTATTGGAGGAAACGTATGAGGCGTCTGGTGATATCCATTGCGGCTGCGGTTCTGATTATTGCTTGTGCTTCCAGCGCATTTGCCCATTTTGGCATGTTGATTCCCGATACTGACGAGGTGAACCAGGGAAAGCGGAACATCAATTTGGTTCTGTCATTCTCCCATCCCATGGAAGGACAGGGGATGGTGCTGGAGAAACCCCAGCAGTTTTTTGTAGTCCAGGACAACGAAACGAAGACCGACCTCCTCGGCACGCTGAAGGAGACAAAGGTCATGGACTTCAGGGCCTGGAAGACCTCCTTCACGCCCAAGGCTCCCGGCCTTTACACCTTTGCCTTTGTTCCGGTTCCCTACAAGGAAGACGCTGAAAACAACTATATCCAGCACATCACCAAGGTGGTCGTGGATGCATATGGCGAAGGCGAGGACTGGATGCAGCCGCTCGGCCTGCGTACCGAGATCGTTCCCCTGACCCGTCCGTTCGGTAATTACGCAGGCAATGTCTTTCAGGGGATCGTCTATCTTGACGGTAAGCCCGCTCCCTACACCCGTGTGGAGGTGGAGTATTACAACAAGGACGGCAAGCGCCATGCCCCGAACGATCGCATGGTCACCCAGGAGGTCATGGCCGACGGCAACGGTGTGTTTACCTTCGCTTGTCCCTGGAAGGGCTGGTGGGGCTTTGCCGGCTTGAATACGGCAGCCGAAGAGTACAAGGGACGCGAGCTTGAATTGGGCGCAGTCCTGTGGGTGGAAATGAAATAGCAACGTTTTCTTGTGAAATTCAAAGGCCCGCTGTTGCGGGCCTTTTTTTATGAGAAAAAAGTCGTGCGAAAAAACTGCCTCTTCCTCCGGAACGAAGGCTCTGGTCACATGCAGACAGAGCCGTTCCGGGAGAAGGTGTAGATGTCCACTGTCCTTCGACTTCTTTTTTGATGGCTTTCTTGAGCATATTCCGAGGATCCGGGACCTTATGCCTGAATGTCTGGGAGATAGGCTGTGAGCTCTCTCTCGGCGGCAAGATTTTGACAACTTCGAAAATGTTGGCAGGCTGTGCTCTTGGACTGAAATTTTCCTTCAAATATAGAGTATATTGGATGAAGTTTTCCCTGACACTGGTCGAGCTTTTTGCCGTCGGAGTGGAGCCGCGCGAACCGGAACGGCTTTTGCTAAGGCTTCATTGTATACTCCTACGCATGTTTTTGTTCATCCCATTGCATTCGGTCACCACGAGCGCCGGCGCCAACACCTGAAGCGAATGTACCTCCCGGGGAGTAGCTATTGTCGTAAATTTGAAAGAGGAAAAAGAGAGGGCGGACGAATGAGCAGAATGATGATCACAGCAATTGGCGCATGGATCTTGTTCGCGATTTACAGCATGTACCTGGGGGCCGTTGCCGTATGGCAACACCTCAAGATGCTCTGGGGGATGGTAGCATAAGTATATCCATCCTTACCCATCAATTTTCATCACTCGTATCGCTTGGATTCGTCTGTAAAAGAGCGGCAAGGCTCTCCGGCGTCGGCCTTGGCAAAGGCATTTGGATTTGCGCTGGACGCGGTTCTGCTGATGAAAATGAAATAGCAATGTCTTTTCGTGGAATAAAGAAGCCCGCTTCGGCGGGCTTTTCTATTGTGATTTTTGGGGGAAAAGCCGTGAGAAGAATGACAGTTCTCCCTCTGAAGCGTTTTCCTGCAGCAGGTGCAGGATGGGGGAGACGTACTCGTCGAGCATTGCGCCGCCCATTGCTCCACAGCAACAGCCCGCGAGGCTGCCCACCAGGATGTTCGCTCCGGTCGCGCTCAGGGCGATTTGGAAAAGCGTTCCGATCAGCGCGCCCATGAACGCTCCGAGCACCATGCCGTCATTGTATATGGGAGAGTATGGTTTCAATCCCCGGCTGATTCGCAGAATGTCCTTGAGGATGAACCCCAGGAGTCCCCCAAGGAATGTCGCAGCAATGTTCAACACAGTTCCCGGAAATATGTAGTGAACGGCAAAGCCGTGGGCCAGGGTCCCCTCGATGAGGCTGGCCATGCCGCCAACCAGCATGATGCCGTAGAACCCTTTTTCCTTGGTGTCGAGTTCAAGTTTCATATGTTGCTCCATGATAAGGAAATTCTTTCCCTTTTTGGAGGCAATGCCAGATTCATGCCGTGGAAGAATTTTCATTCAAACACAACTTTCAAATTTGTGTTTGAATAACGTGTTGGAATTTTTGGTTTACTTCCCAAGCTATTGTGTTAAAACTTCGCAGTTTTATCGGCGCTTAAGCCATTGTTTTGCGTACCGGAGAGAAACCGTGGAGGTTTGGTGTGCATGACAGGGGAAAATATAAGAAAAGTGTGCGCCGTGTCTTATGATAGGGGGAAGGATGAAAAAAACTGTTCTGATGTTCTGTATGTGCCTGATGGCGTGTGTGCTCTCCGTCATCAGCGTTTCCAATGGCTATGCCGCCGGATTTGCGCTTTACGAGTGGAGCAGCCGAGGAAACGGCATGGGTGGCGCTCTTACTGCGCTTGTCGATGATGCTTCGGCCATTGCTTACAACCCCGCCGCCATGACCAAGGCAGAGGGAACCCAGACGCTGGTGGGCTCCACGATTATCGCTCCCGGGGCGGACCTTGAAGTGAAGGGGACAAAATATCATTCGAAAAACAAAGTGTATTTGCCGCCTCACGCTTACATGACTCATCAGATGAATGATGACCTTTGGGTCGGATTCGGAACCTATACCCGTTTCGGGCTCGGGACCAACTATGAGCACGACTGGGCAGGCAAGTACAATGTCTACAAGGCCAGTTTGCGGTCCCATACGTTCAGTCCCGCAGTAGCATACAAAATCACCGACAAATGGTCTGTTGGCGCCGCGATCGACGCCATGTGGCTGACTTTCGACCTTCGGAAGTATGTCAACATGGGAACCGATGTCGACCTTCGCATGAGCAACTCGGGTTGGGCCTGGGGCGGAAACATTTCCACCCATTATGAATTCAACAAATACTTTTCCCTGGGCGCCGTTTACAGGACTCCCCAGCGTCTTGTCGGAAGCGGGGATGCCACTTTCGGAGCCACCGACGACGATTTGACCATGCGCGCCACCCTGCCGGGAAGCGCCACCGTAGGTTTTGCCGTCAAGCCCACCGACTCCTGGCGCTTTGAAGGTGATGTCGTTTTCACGAACTGGTCTGATTACAGTCAAATCGAATTTCGCTTTGACGACCTGGCGGCGTTGTCGAGCGATTCGACCAAGAAATGGCATAACGCGTGGCGTTTCCAGCTTGGTACCGAGTACGATATTGATGCGCATAATACCCTGCGTTTGGGATTTGTCTGGGACCAGAGCCCCATTAACGAAGAATACAGGGACTATATGCTTCCCACCAATGATCGCCAGATGTACTCGGCCGGTTACGGGTTCAAGATGGATTCCTGGAAAATCGACCTTTCTCTGATGTATCTGAATATGAGAGATACGAGCATTGACGCTGGCGACAATGATGTCTCTGGTGTCGAGGACACAGAGATCACCAACAGCCACGCTTGGCTCGGCGGCATCTCTGTTGGCTATGAATTCTGATTACTCCCGGATAAGGATATACGGACCCCCCGCCATGCGGGGGGTCTTTTCTTTTGGTTGACAGTGGATGGTCGCGCTGCTCAACTGATTCAGATGAGGAAGATGCATGATACGATTTGACGAGGTCTCTTTTTCCTATTTGGGCCGGAGGTCAGTCCTGAGTTCGGTTTCCCTGACCATCTCGCGGGGGGAAACTCTCGGATTGGTGGGGGCCAACGGCAGCGGGAAGTCCACGTTGCTGTCGCTACTGGCCGGTCTGTACGTTCCCACCTCCGGTTCCCTCCGGGTCGAAGGGGATGAGACGTCTCCCGAAAGCGGCGTCCGTTCCCAGTGCCGCCTGGTCATGCAGGATGCCGACCTGCAGATCATCGGGGCCACCGTGTCGGAAGACCTTCTGGTGGGGCGAGAGAAAGGGGCCGCCGCTCTTGAGAGGGCCCGGAGAATGGCCCGCTCGTTCGGTCTGCTCGAGCAGTGGGACACTCCTGTGCAGAATCTTTCCTGGGGAACCAAGAAGAAGCTCTGCCTGGCCACTGCACTGCTGGATTCTCCTCAAGTGCTGCTGCTCGACGAACCTTTCAGCGGTCTGGATTACTCAGGAATAAAGGAAATGCGGCACATGATCCGCAGCAACGGTGAGGCCGGGCTGACCCAGGTGGTGGCAGTGCATGACCTGGAGTGTCTTGTGGATCTTGTCGACAGGTTGGCTGTATTGAGCCAGGGAAAGCTGGTGGGCTTGGGAAGGCCGGAAGAGGTTCTCGATATCGTTCTGAAGCACGGTGTGCGCCCTCCATGTTCGTGGCTTCTTGAAAAACAGGTCAGGCCGTGGGATGACTGATACGGCAAGACAGCTCCTGCACGTGGACCCGCGGGTCAAGATCGCCGCAGTTCTGCTTCTGGGTGTCGCCTTGTGGAATACGGGCTGGTGGGGGGTGGCGCTGTGTGGAGCCATGCTTGCTCCCATTCTGGCTGTGACCATATCCTTGCGGGAGGAAGCGTTGCGAATGTTCAAGGGCTTTCTCTGGTTTACTCTTTTCTGGACACTTTTGAAATTGGCATTGGGCTTGATCGGTGATGTGCCTGGTATCGTCTCCATGAGTGGAGCGTTGTTTTTCGGGGCAAGATTGTTTCTTTTATTGCTTTTGGGACTCGCCTTGTTTTTGACCACCTCTGCTCGTCAGATTGGCCAAAGCCTGGTCTGGGCGCTCAGGCCGCTGATCGGACGGGAACGGGCTTGGAGAATGGCGTTGACCATGGCTCTCATGGTTCATTTCATCCCCCAATGCATCCAGGCGATCCATTTGGCCAGGCAGGCTCTGGCCATGCGCATCCCCTCGGCGGGATTCTACAGAAAAATGGTACTGTTGCCGCAGATGATTCTGCGTTTCATGGGACAAAAGACATGGAACCAGACATTGGCCGTAACCGTTCGGGGATTGGACAGCGCTGCGGCCTGGAGTTCCTCTTTCAATTGGGAGCCCAGGGATGCGTGGGCCGGCTGCCTACTCGGTCTTTTTGTTCTGGGAATTCTGCTGCTCTAGGACGGCCCGGTACAGGGCCATGAGGCAGAGAGCCATGAGGCCGATATCCCTGACCAGAACCAGGCGCATGTCGGATATGGATTTCGGATCCATGGTGAAACACCCGCAGTTGATGTCCAGCCCCCTGATGTAGCTGTAGGCCACGGCGACAGTAAATATGCCCATGAGTGTGGTGGCGATGGCCGCAGCCCCCCTGATGAGTTTGCCGCTCACAAGGCCCAACCCTACGAATAGTTCCAGCCACGGCAACCAGACCGCCACAGGATTGATGAGTCCCTGAGGAAGCAGTTGATAGTTGGCGATGGCCGCAGCGAATGCCGTGGGAGCCAGCAGCTTGTCCACGGATGCATAAATGAAGATTCCCCCTACAAGAATGCGGGGAAGGGCCGTGGGTATCCTCATTGCAGGGCCTCCTCTGTTTTCCACCCGTGGGTTGTCCATTCCTGGTAGCCGCCGGGGAAGGTATCTGCACGGTAACCTCGTTCGGTGAGCAAGGCGGCCAGTTTCTGAGCCTTTCCGCACAGATCGTTGCTGCAATAGACCACCAGATGCCTGTCCTTGGGCAGGACAGCCAGGATCGCCGGGTCGGCGGTGGCCTCGTGGAGCGGTATGTTCAGGGCGCCGGGAATGTGGCCCATGTCGTAGTCGAAGTTGTCCCTGCCGTCCACGAAGAGAACATCCTCGGTAGTGAATGCTTCATGTGCCTGTTCCGGGGTCAGGGGTGCCGGAGCCGTGGGCATGTTCATGGGGGCCTGCAGGGTGGGAGCCGAATTCTTGGAAAAGAGAACCGGTACGTCGTCCCTGACCGTATAGGTAGCTGCGGCCACCAACAGGGAAAGGGCCAGGAGGAGAGCTATCTCCTTGAAGGTTCGCCTGATCATATTGATTGTCATTCGTTTTTTGCTGGTGATATGGTAACTGGGCTGTCAGGAACCTACTGAACGCATGAGCGAAAATCAATGTGTTTTCCTGTCGGAGTGAATATGAGCGGTATGATCAAGAGCCTGGCTCCCAAAGAGGCGGAAGAAGTGATGGCTGGCATGAGGCCCGAGGAATACACTTTGTTGGATGTGCGCCAGCCTTGGGAGTACGAAGAGTTTCACATTCCTGGGGCGTTGCTGGTGCCGCTGCCCGAGTTGGCGGACCATTTGGATGAAATGGAGCCGGATGAGCCAGTGTTGGTTTATTGCCGCTCTGGAGGGCGCAGCATGGCCGCCGCCAGGATGTTGGTCGGAAGCGGGTTCAGCGATGTGAACAATATCGTGGGCGGTGCTTCCGCTTGGCAGGGGCAGGCGGCGTATGGTCCAGTTGATCTGGGGTTGACCGACTTCACAGGTAATGAAACGCCGGGTGAGGCCGTGATCAAAGCCTATGATATGGAAGACAACCTCCAGTCCTATTATCGGCGTTGCGGCGACGAGGCCGAGAATGAGGAGGGGATGAAGCTCTTTGCGGAACTGGCCGGTTTCGAAGAGCGCCATAAAGATGTGCTTTACAGAATTTATGCCAGGGTTGAGACGGCGCCTTTGACCAGGGATGTCTTTGAGCGGGAAGTGACCGGTTCCGCCCGCGGCATGACCGAAGGCGGGGTGGAGATCGAGGCTTTCCTTGAAGAACATGGCGACCTTTTCGACGGGCTGGAGGGCATCGTTATCTTGGCCATGATGATCGAGGCTCAGGCCTATGACTACTACATGCGCTGTTCCCGGGCCAGCAACAGCCGGGAAACGCATGAGGCGTTCGAAATGCTCGCCCGCGAGGAGTTGGCTCACCTCAAGCTGTTGGGACGTCGTATGGACAAATTCGGGGAGCAGGTATGAAAGAGCCCCTGCGCATCGGTTTGTACTCCAGGATGATTTTGGAGTTTCCCCCGGCGCGGGAACGGATGAACTGCCGTTTCATAGGGCTCATGCCCGATGAATTCGTGGCCGTCCGTGTGCCGTTGGCCCCCGGCGTTAGGGAACGCTTTGGCGAAGGCGCCGTCATCGATTTCCGTTATCTCCATGAAGGGAGCCTCATGGGATTTCGTACCGAGGTCATTCTGTATCAGGCTACGCCTTTTTCAATTGCCTTTGTTCGTTATCCGGACCGGATCGAAAGACATGACTTGCGCAAGGAAAAGCGGCTCCGTTGCAGGTTCGCCACGACCGTGACCAAGAATGAGGATGCCTGGAAGGGAGTGACCGTGGACATTAGCGAAGGCGGCTGTCGTTTTTTGCTGGATGCATCGGTAGAGGAGGCTCCAGAGGTCGCGGAAGGCGATTTCGTAAGTGGGTCAATCATGCCCATCGGCGCTGAAAAGCCATTTCCGTTCAAGGCCAGGGTGGCAGGCAACGGGGTGGAGAACGGCCGTTATTTTTTGGGTCTTGTTTTTCAGGATTCGGGAAGCGTTCCTCCCAGGGCCATTTACGATTCACTCAAACAGATTGCGGAAATGCTTGATGATTAGGCTTCATCCAGCTCTTGCTGTATCTTGAGCAGCCGCATCTTGGGCCGGGCAAGAGGGCCCCGGAAAACGGGAATGATTGTGCGGTTATCGTCGGAAGTAGGCGAGATATTCCTGATTGCCCTTGGGCCCTTTGATCTTGGAGGGGACCACTCCCACGGTTATGAGGCCGAGTTCGCCTTCGCAGAAATTTTTGACGATCTGAACGGCCTGTTCGCGCAGGGATGCGTCGCGGACGACCCCCTTGTCGGTCTGGCCTGGGCCGAGTTCAAATTGGGGTTTGATCAGACAGACGATTTCACCTGTGTCGCGCAGGAATTGCATGCAGGCGGGCAGGATTTTGGTCAGGGAAATGAAGGAGACGTCGGCAACGACGAGATCCACGGGCTCGGGAATGAGAGTCGGCTCGGCGTGGCGGATGTTGGTACGTTCCAGGTTGATGACGCGCTTGTCCGTGCGCAATTTTTCATGCAGTTGGCCGTAGCCCACATCCGCGGCATAGACGCGTACGGCCCCATGTTGGAGCAGACAATCCGTAAACCCGCCGGTGGATGCCCCTGCATCCAGAGCCACCTTGCCTTTGATATTCAGGCCGAAGCGCTCTATGGCCGTGAGCAGTTTGTGAGCGCCGCGGCTGACGAAGCGTTCATCCTCGGGAACCGTGAATTCCGTGCCGTCCGGGAACTGCTGCCCCGGTTTGGACACGGGAATCTTGTGTCCTTTCTCCAGATAATGGACCTTGCCTGCCATGATCAGGCGTTTGGCCTTTTCACGGCTTTCGGCAAGGCCCAACTCCGCTATGAGTTGATCAGCGCGTTTTTTGGGCACGAGATCCCCGTTACTTGCTCTCAAGGCCCAGCTTGGCCACCACCTTTTCGGCGGTTGTCCTGGTGTATTCTTCAGGGCTGAGCGCTGCTTTTTTCTCGGGGCTGATGACCAGTTCCGGGGTGTTGGACAGGCTCTGGTCCGGAACCACCTCGAATTCTGCCGGGAAGGAGTTCTCAAAGTACATGGTTTGGAAATCCACGAACTTGAGGTGATGTGCTGTGGAGTCCAGGATGCACAGTTCGTCACTGGAAACAAGCCCAAGCTCCTTGGCGCGTTTGGCGCCGGCAAAGGATTCGCCGCCCTGGGTGCAGGCGATGTGCCCGTTGCGGTTTGCCTGGATCATGGAGTCCATGATCATCTGCTCGGTGACCTGGATGACGTGGAAGGCGTCCTCGCCCCCTATGGTCTCGTACTTCTCGGCGAAATGCTTGACGCGCGGGAAGGAGACCGGGTTTCCGATCATGGCCGCTTGGGCCACGCTCGGTGTGACGGTCACCGGCTCATAAGAGCGTTCCTCGGCGTCTTCCACGCTGTAATATCGGTAGACCGGGTCGGCATGGTGCGACTGGACACCGAACATGCGCGGCAGTTCGTCTATGATTTCCAACTCGTAGAGCTTGAGAAAACCGGACATGATGGCGGTGATGTTGCCCGCGTTGCCGATGGGCACGAAAATGTTTTTGTTTTCCATGTCCCAATTGAACCACTGGGCGACTTCAAAGGCATAGGATTCCTGTCCCAGAATGCGCCAGGCGTTTTTGGAGTTCAAGAGCGCCACGCGATAGTTGTCTGCCAGGTGTTCGACCACTTTCATGCAGTCGTCGAACACGCCTGGAACTTCCAGGACGGTTGCGCCGGAGCCGAGCGGCTGGGAAAGTTGGGCCGGGGTGACCTTGCCGTGCGGCAGGATGACCACGGATTTGATGGGATCGCCGATGTAGGAGGCATACAGGGCCGCGGCTGCGGAGGTGTCGCCCGTAGAGGCGCAGACCGTCAGGAGCTGGTCCCAGTCGTTGGCGCGAACCAGGGAGCGCAGGTAGCTGAGCGCGCAGGCCATGCCCCGGTCCTTGAAGGACGCGCTCGGGTTCTGGCCGTCGTTCTTGTAGGCCGTGGCCATGCGTGTTGCGCGGGTCAGGTTGCTGCTGGATTCCACTATGGGAGTGTTGCCTTCGCCGAGGTAAACGATGTCTTCCTTTTCAAGCACCGGAGCCATGAGTTCATAAAAGCGGAAAATGCCGCGCAGAGCTGTGTTCTTGGTTGCCGCGCGATCATCGAAAATTTTGCGCCACTCCTCGCCGGAGGTCTCCTTGAGCCGGTCGAAATCCAGGTTTTCCAGCAGGAATACGCCACCGCAATCCGGGCAGGTGTAGTACAGTTCATCAGCGGGAAACCGCTTGCCGCAACCAAGGCAGAAGTATTCCATGCGTCCGCGGTAGGAGGGGAAAATGTCGGCAGTCATCCTTAATTATCCTGTTGGGAAAGGTTGGGCTGGACGAACCAGCCGGTTGTTGAAGCAATAAAGAGTGGCTTAAAAGGTACTGCAGGGCAAGTCAAGCAGCATGCGGGGCGTTGTTTACAAAGGCGTCAGGCCCAGCTCCTGCCGGATGAATACGGCAAAAGTTTTCACTATGTCAGTATCGTCGTCCGCCGCCGTAGTCATCTTGATGGCCACAGGGGAAATTGGAGGGAGCTTCTCCTTCGGCCCGGCCATTCGGCAACCAGGAAACCGGGCGCCGCTGGAGACCGGAGCCACAGCCAAGCCCGCGGCGACTGCTGCCAGCACTCCGGCCAGGCTTGGGCTGCTGTATGCGACGCGATAGGGAATGCCCGCCCCGTCCAGCGCGGCCAGGGTGTTGCGCCGGTAAAGGCAGCCCGGATGGTACAGGGCCAGGGGAAGCGGACGCATGTCCACCGGAGCGCCGCGTTCGGCCACGGCCCATTCCAAAGGCAGTTCTTTGGAATCCGTTTTATCCAGTCTGTCTTCCGTGGTTAAAATTACATCCAGTTCCCTGTTGCGGAGTTGTTGCCGCAGGAAAGCGGAAGAGTCGCATGCCACGCTGATCTGCACCTTGGGATACGCGCTGGAGAATCTTTTCAGGATCCCCGGAAGGAATTGGGCTGCATAGTCCTCGGGCGCACCGAACCTGATCATTCCATGCAGGGGAGGCTTGTCGAAAGCCGTCAGGACTTCTTGGTGAAGCTCCAGGAATCGCTGGGCAAAGTGGTAAAAGAGCTCTCCCTCATGCGTCAGGGTCACCCCCCGGCCTTCCCGCTGAAAAAGAGGGTGATTCAGTTCGGTTTCCAATTTTTTCATCTGTAAGCTTATAGCCGCCTGGGTGCGGTGCACGACGTGGCCTGCGCTGGTGAAGCTGCCGGTATCGGCGGCGGCAAGGAAGGCGCAGAGCATGTCCGGTGAAAGCTGTGGCAACATCTTTCCATAATTCATTTTTATATGATGTATTAAAAACATTTGTTTGTCTAATTGTGAAACCGAGGCCAAGGTATGAAGATCGTCAACCACGAGGAGAGAATCATGACTGAAAGCCAGATCGCACTGAAAGCGCGGATAGGGCGGAATGCCGCCGAGTTCAAACGGTTGTTGCCCGAGGTGGCGGAACCATACACTGCTTTGACCCAGGAAGTGTATAAAGATGGGTATATTAGAGCCAAACACAAACGGCTTATGGCCTTGGTGGGAGCCTTGAGCGGCGGCAGCAGGGCCTGTATCCTTTATCAGACGGAACAGGCCCTGGCTTTGGGAGCATCCCCGGATGAGATTTTGGAGGCCTGTTCCGTGGCCCTTTCCCTGGGCGGGACGATGGCTCTGGGGCAGATCACAAGGGTTGTGGATTATCTGACGGAAAAGGAGTTGTTGTCAGAATAAAACGGGAAGGCGAAAGGCCCGTTTTTCTAAGGCCAGATGGCCGGAGTTCCCAGAACAACGATGACGGCGCCGAGAGCCATTTTGAGGGTCATCCCGAAAGCCTTGCCCCAGAATGCCCCCAGAGCGGCGTGGCGCGCTTCGGCAAAATTTTTGCCCGGCATCTCGAAGATGAGGCAGCCCAGGTAGGCCCCCCCCAGGGCGCCGAGCAGAGCGCCTATGCCGAACAGGAACGGAGCACAGGTGATGGCCCCGGCAATGGCGCCGATGATGCCGCCGATGTTCCCGGCCCGTCCTGCGCCGTACTTTTTGGAGCCCCAGGTCTGAAGCGCGAATTCCATGATTTCGCCCACGACGGCGATTCCCGCGAGGATGAACACCAGGTCCCAATCCATGGAAGCCGGATAAAGCCATTTCCAGAGAGCCACGAGCCCCACACCGATCCAGTTGGCCGGACCGCCGAAGATCTGCAGTACCTGGGAAGCGAAGAGGAGCAGGATGACCAAGCTGGCCCAGACGTATTCCATTGGGCTAACCTTCCTCTTCCTTGTCGCGGAGATCCACCACGCGAATGGCCTTGCCCGCGGTTTTGGGAATGGAATCGTGCATGACCAGTTCAACCCGCGGAGTGACCAGGACTTCGTTGCACAGGCGGCTGGCTATGCTTTTTTGCAGCTTCTGCAGCACGCGCATGTCTTCGACGAAGTAGTCCTCCTTGACCTCCACCTTGACGCGGATCTGGTCCATGAAGCCTTCGCGGATAAGTTCGATGACGTAGTTCTGACCCACTTCCGGCATGCTCATGAGCACCTGTTCGATCTGCATGGGGTAGATGTTCACGCCTTTGACGATGAACATGTCGTCCACGCGTCCCGCGATGCGGTCGATGCGGCGATGTTCACGCCCGCAGGCACATTGGCCGGGAATGAACCTGGTCAGGTCGCGGGTGCGGTAGCGGATGATGGGCATGCCTTCCCGAGTCAGGGTGGTCATGACCAGTTCGCCAATCTCTCCTTCCGGGACATGCTCGCCCGTGGCCGGGTCGATGATCTCGGCGATGTAGGCGTCCTCCCAGACATGCATTCCTGATTGCTCGGTGCACTCGAAGGCTACCCCCGGGCCGTTCATTTCTGTCAGCCCGTAGGAGTTGTAAGCCTTGATGTGCATGAGTTCCTCAATGCGTTGGCGGGTCTCTTCGGTGTGCGGCTCCGCGCCGATGAGGGCGATCTTCCAGGGCATTTCCGCAGGATCGAAACCTTCTTCGGCCACTTTTTGTGCAAAGTAGAGGGCAAAGGAGGGTATGATGTGCAGCACCGTGACGTTGAAGTCGCGAATGAGCTTGATCTGGCGGCGGGTGTTGCCTGCACCTGCCGGGACCGTCAGACAGCCGAGGCGTTCGGAGCCGTAGTGAATGCCCAGTCCGCCGGTGAACAGACCGTAGCCGGAAGTGTTCTGGAGCACGTCCGATCGGCGTATGCCCGCGGCGTACATGGACCGGGCCATGAGGGCGGCCCATAGGTCAATGTCGTTTTGGGTGTAAAGAATTGCCGTTGGTGAACCCGTGGTGCCCGAGGACGCATGCAGGCGCACGAAGTCGTCCAGGGGACGGGTCAGCAGGCCGTAGGGGTACTGGGAGCGAAGGTCGTCCTTGGTGGTGAAGGGCAGCTTGGTGATGTCTTTGGCGGTATTGAGCTCACTGACATCAAAGTCTTTGAGCAGGCTCCCATAAAATGGAGATTTTTTGGCGTTTTCGACAACGGCGCGCAGACGTTCGGTTTGCAGTTTATCCAGTTCGGAACGTTTGAACGATTCCTCCGGATGGTAGTACATGGCTGCCCCTTCGTTTGTTGGAAATTAATCGTTGCCTTGCATCTCTCCGGGGAACTCGGACGGATATGGCGTGGTGTCCAGGTTGCCGAACAGGGTGCACTCCTTTTTGAAGTACAGCGTGCAGGTGCCGGTGGGGCCGCTGCGCTGCTTGCCGATGATGATGTCGGCCTCGTTCTTGCGTGGGTTGTCCTCGCTCTTGTTGTAGGCCGCATCGCGGTAAAGGAAGATGATGATGTCCGCATCCTGTTCGATTGCGCCGGATTCGCGAAGGTCCGACATCATGGGGGTCTTGTCGGTGCGTTCCTCCACCTTGCGGTTGAGCTGCGACAGGGCGATGACCGGCACGTTGAGTTCTTTGGCCAGTGCCTTGAGGCTTCGGGAAATGTCCGAAATTTCCTGTTCGCGGGAGTCCGTGCGGGCGCTGGAGCGCATGAGCTGGAGGTAATCCACCACGATGAGGCCCAGGTTGTGTTCGGCCTTGAGGCGGCGGCATTTGGCCTGCAGCTCCAAGGTGGACAGGGCGGGCGTGTCGTCGATGAAAATGGGGGACCGGGACAGCACGTCGGCTGCTTCGTAAAGCGCGCTCCAGTCCTGATCGTCCAGGTATCCGGTACGCAGGTTGCCCATCTCCACCCGGCTTTGGACTGAAAGCAGGCGCACCATGAGCTGCTCCATGGCCATTTCCAGGGAGAATACGGCCGTGGGCACTTCGGCGCGGGCTGCCGCACGAAGGGCTATGTTCAGGGCGAATGCGGTCTTACCCATGGCAGGACGCGCCGCAATGATGATCAGGTCGGAGTTCTGCAGGCCCGCAGTCATGGAGTCGAAGTCGGTATAGCCGGTGGGAATGCCTGTGATGGCGGACTTGTTTTCGTATTTTGCCTGCAGTTCCTCGAAGACTTTGACGATCAGCTTGTCGCTGGCCAGCATGTTCTTGGAGGATTTTGCCTGGGCGATTTTGAAAATCCTCTTTTCCGATTCGCTCAGGACCACGTCCACATCAGCTGCCTCGTAGCAGTCGCTGATGATGGTGCCGGAAATATCGATGAGTTCGCGTAGGATGGCTTTGTCGCGAACTATGGTGGCGTGGTACTCGGCGTTGGATGCGCTGACCACGGAGTCGGCGATTTCGGCCAGGTAGACCGGCCCGCCGATGGTGTCCAATGTTCCTTGCGAGTTGAGAAAGTCCGTGACCGTAATCAGGTCGATGGGCTTGTTGGTGCGATAGAGCTCGGAAAACGCCTCAAAGATGACTTTGTGGGACGGAGAGTAGAAATGATCCGGCTCGACGATCTCCACCAGGGTGCTGAACATGGTGGGGGACTGGAAGACGCCGCCCAGCACGGACTGCTCGGCTTCGAGATTGTGAGGGGGAACTTTGCGTAGTAAGTCGGAAGAAGCCCTCGAAAGGGCTTCTTCCGTTGAATTGCCTTGACCTTGCTTTCTAGGCCTCTGCGGATTCTTCAGATTCTGCATCGGCTACTTCAGCTTCGACAACTTCAGCTTCGGCTTCTTCTGCCGGAGCTTCTTCGGTTTCTTCGCCGGGGCGAATATGCTTGACAACGGTCAACTTCAGTTCACCGCGAACTTCGGGGTGCAGCTTGACTTCAATGTCGAACTCACCGAGGGAGCGGATGGGGTCGCTCAGGACGATCTTGCGGCGATCGATTTCCACACCAGCTTCGGCGAGAGCGTCGCCGATGTTGGCGGCGGTAACGGCACCGTAGAGCTTGTCGCCTTCGCCCACGCGCACGGTGATGGAGACCGGGGTGGCGGCGATTTTGGTGGCCAGTTCTTCGGCGGCGGCCTTGAGGGCGTCAGCCTTGACCTGCAGCTTTTTGTGCTCCAGTTCGAACTGCTTCAGGTTGGCATCGGTGGCGGGCATGGCCAATCCCTGGGGGACCAGGAAGTTGCGGCCATAGCCGGGCTTGACGGTAACAATATCTCCGAGACGACCCAGGGAGTCGACGTCGGCACGCAGAATAAGTTTCATGTGGCTCTCCTCCTACAGGTTGGTCTTCTTCTTCACTTCAGTGGAGTGGACGGTGGTGTAGAACATCAGAGCCATCTGTCGTGCGCGCTTGATCTCGGTGGTCAGGCGGCGCTGGTGCTTGGCGCAGGTGCCGGTGATACGGCGGGCAATGATTTTGCCGCGCTCGGTCACGAAATCACGCAGGATGTCCGGACGCTTGTAATCCAGAGGCATCTCTTTATCGGCGCAAAAACGGCAGAACTTTTTTCTCGGGGTGAATTTCTTGCGGAATGCCATGGTGATACCTCCTTAAGCGGCCTTTTCGAGTTTGACGGTCATGAATTTGAAGATGCCGTCAGTGATGCGGATGTTGCGTTCCAGTTCGGCAACGATCGGGCCGGGACCTCCGTAAACGAGGCGGATGTAGTAACCACGGGTCTGCTTTTCCACCGGGTAGGCGAGAGTGCGCATGCCCCAGTCATCGACTTCGGCGATCTCACCATTCTGGGTGGAGATGACGCCGGCCAACTTTTCCATGATTTCCTTGCGGCCGTCTTCACCCAGTTCCGGGGAGAGCAGCAGAAGGGTTTCGTAATTAGCCATTCTTGTTCCTCCTTGTGGTCATTGGCCCCCTCTTCGGAGAAAAGAGAGAGCAAGGCTAAAGAAGAGGCTACTTATGTCCTTTGCGAAAAACTGTCAAGTGACGCAGTATGTCACTTTTTGTTTTTCTTGTCAGCATTCTTGCGGGCTCCGGATTGCGGCTTCCAGCCGCATTCCCCGGTCATTCAGCCCCAGAACTTGAGCCGTGGGGCCACATAAAACCCCACAGCCAAGGCAATGCCGATATGAAGGAAGGAGAGCGGTACTCCCTTCATTGTTTATTTTCGTCGTCTTGCGGCGGCTTCCAGTCGCACTGTTTGCTTGCCGTTCATTTGCCGCTGAGGCCGAGCTTCGGGGCCAGCCAAGTGATGGCGAAGTAGCCCGCTGCAAAACAACCCAACAAAATGAGAGCCTTCATGGCATCCTCCTAAATGCCCAGATCCTGTCCGGTCAAAAGGCGGTAAGCCTCGACGTATTTGGAGCGGGTCTGGTCGTTGATGTCCTGGGGAATGGCCGGTCCCGGGGGCTGCTTGTTGAAGCCGATGTCCACCAGCCAGTCGCGAAGGAATTGCTTGTCGAAGCTGGGCTGGGACTTGCCGGGCGCATACCCTTCCATGGGCCAGAATCGCGAGGAGTCCGGGGTGAGCACCTCGTCGATGAGGATGAGGCGGTCGCCGATGGTGCCGAACTCGAATTTGGTGTCGGCGATAAGAATGCCGCGCTGCTTGGCGTAATCGCGGGCGCGGGAGTATATGTCCAGGGAGAGCTTTTCCACCTTGCGCATCATTTCCTCTCCCACAAGCTCCGCAGCCTTGTCCAGGGTGATGTTTTCATCATGGTCGCCCAGATCCGCCTTGGTGGACGGGGTGAACAAAGGTTCTTTCAGCATATCCGACTCCTGGAGGTCGGCGGGAAGCACGTGGCCACAGACATTGCCGGTCTTCCGGTAGTCGTTCCAACCGGAGCCGGTGATGAAACCGCGGACAATGCATTCGATGGGCAGGGGCTTGGCCTTCTTGACCAGCACTGCGCGCCCTTCCAGCTGGTCCCGATATGCCTTGAGAGGCTCGGGGAAGTCGTCCACTGCAGAGGCGATGATATGATTTTCCACCAGATCCTCCATCATTTCCATCCAGAACAGGGTGATCTGGTTGAGCACCACGCCTTTCTGGGGAATGGGGTCGGGCATGATCACATCGTAGGCCGAAATGCGGTCTGAAGTGACGATGAGCAGGGTCTCCTCGTCGATGTCGTAGATGTCTCTGACTTTGCCGCGCGACAGCAGCGGGTAGTCCTTGATGTCTGTCTCGATGACGGGTTTCATTGTTTCCTCGTGAGTGTTGGTTTTGGGCTATTGCTGTAACAACGTGCCTATTTCTTGCGACATTCCACGGAGCGGGCGTGGGCTTCGAGGCCTTCGAGCCGGGCAAGACGGGCGATCTTGTCGGCATTCTCGTGCACATAGTCCGGGCTGGTGGCGATGACGCTCGATTTTTTGACAAAGGTTTCCACGGAAAGGGCAGAGGAGAAGCGGACCGTGCGCAGTGTGGGCAATACGTGGTTCGGGCCTGCAAAGTAGTCCCCTACAGGTTCGGGGGAGTGGTGTCCCATGAAGATTGCTCCTGCGTGGCGGATCTTGCCGAGCATGGACCATGCGTCGTCCAAGGCCAGTTCCAGGTGTTCGGGAGCCAGCAGATTGATGAGCTCCGCGCCGATGTTTAGGTCGGGCACGGTGATGACCGCCCCCCAATCCTCCAGGGACTTCCGGGCGATTTCGCTTCTGGGCAGGGCCGCGGTCTGGCTTTTGAGTTCCTTGCACACGGCGACGCCCAGTTTGTGGCTGGTGGTCACCAGGATGGAGGCGGCCAGCGGATCATGTTCAGCCTGGGAAAGCATGTCGGCAGCCAGCCAGGACGCATTGGCGGAGTCGTCCGCCAGGATGGCGATTTCGCTGGGCCCTGCGAACATGTCGATGCCGACTTGGCCAATGAGCTGGGCCTTGGCTGTGGCCACGAAAATGTTGCCAGGGCCGGCGATGACGTCGCAGGCGGCAATGGTCTTCGTTCCATAGGCAAGGGCCGCTATGGCCCAGGCGCTGCCCGCCAGGTGCACTTCGCTCAATCCGAGCAGGGCGGCGGTGGCCAGGATGTACGGGTTCAGGGTGCCGTCCTTGCGGGGCGGCGAGATGACCGCGATTTCGGGAACCTCTGCCACCTGCGCGGGCACGGCGTTCATGATCAGGCTGGAGATGAGCGGCGTTTCGCCGCCCTGGCCGCCGGGGACATAGAGCCCCACGCGGTCCACCGGTCGAACCATCTGGCCCAGGATGGTGCCGTCCTCGGCCGTGGTCCACCAGGATTTTTCTTTTTGGTTTTCATGGAATTTTCGGATGTTGGCGATGGATTCCTTCAAAATCGCCAGATCGTCCGCCGGGAGTGCCTCCACGGCAGCCCGTATGGCCTCGGCCGGGACGCGGATATTGGAGGACTGGAAATTCTCACAGTCGAATTGGACGGTATATCGGGCGATGGCGGAGTCTCCGTTTTTGCGGACATCGGCCAGGATGTCGCGGACAATGCCGTCCACATTGGTATCCGGGTCTTTGCGCGCCGCAAGCCATCCGTCGATGGACGCCCAATCGGCCTTGGAGGAATATGTAATTGTTTTACAGGGCATGTCTGTCCTTATGGTGAGTTTGAGCTTGTTTGTGACATGCCGGACAGGGCGGTTGTACGTGCCTGCCGGGGAGAGCCATCTATAGCCGAGAGGGTTTCAAAAGTCGAGAAGATGCCTAGGAACCAAAAGAAGAAGGCCGGGACCCGAAGGTCCCGGCCAGTGTATGACGTATCAGGTGAAAAGCGATGAGTTCTTAGAACTCGTAAGCAAGACCCATGGAAACCTTGTAGGCTTCGTCTTCGGTGTCGATGCCCTGGTCTTCCCACTTGGAATCCCAGTCTGCGGAGATCCAACCGAGTTCCACGTAGGCGGTCAGTTCGTCGTAGATGGTGTAGGAGGTGTTCAGGTCGACTTCGAAGAGGGAGTCATCATCAAGCAGGGTTTTGCCGAACTGGACGGACGGGTTGGTGCTGGTGTTGTAACCTGCATCCAGGATGTCGTCGTCGTTGGTGCCCTGAGCGTACAGGACGTTGACGGTGTGCTTCAGACCTTCGAAGAAGGAGATGTCCTTGAGGGACAGGCCAACAACCCAGAAGCCCATGCCGGAGCCGTCGGCTTCAGAGTCGACGGAACCTTCCAGGCCCCAGTCGCCGCCGAAGAAGAAGGAACCGAGAGCCCAGTCGTTGGACAGGATGGGCATACGCTCGGATTCCAGATCGTCGGTGCCGTTTCCGTCTTCACCGGAGGTGTAGGCGAAGAACAGTTCCGGAGTCATGAAGTCCCAGCCGGTGTAGGCGAAGGAAGCAGCGGCGTACCAACCGGACATGTCGCCGGTGTCTTCATCAGCGTCCAGCCTACCGTAGTTGACGTCAGCCTTGAACACGAACGGATCAAACATGGTCAGTTCGAAAGCCACGCCGGCCCACCATGCGGAGTCAACTTCTTCGCTGGTGGTGGCGTTGAAGGCGCGCAGGCCGCCCAGAGCGGAACCGGCATCGCCGGTGGTGTAGTTGTCACCAATGCCACCGATGGCGAAGAACGGAGTCACGGAGACGCCGTCGAAGGTCACCGGCAGAGCGCCGATCCACAGGTCCATGCTGCTTTCATTGCGCTCGACGCCTGCTTTGTCGGAACGAACCCAAGAGGCCAGGTAGGACACGTTGTCGGTGATCGGGCCGGACAGCATGACAGCCGGAGCTTCGTCATCCTGAATGATGGAGCCACCAACTGCGGCGGGCAGAGCCACGCCGAAGTGACCGACTTTGATGTTCTGCTGAGTGCCGGGCCAGTTGAAGTCGATGTAACCGGCTTTCAGGGTCCAGTTGGTGATGTCGGAACCGTTCTTGGGATCTTGACCCCAGGTGCTGGTGCCGGCTTCGGTGTACAGGACACCCTTCAGGTTTTCGTTGGCAACGAATTCGAACTTGGTGCGCAGGCGCTGGTAAACGTCGAATTTGCTGCTGGAATCTGCATTGTTCTGGAAATCAGCGTCTTTCCAGACGAATTCAAACACATAGGCGCCGGTGGCTTTGATGTCAGCGGCGCTTGCGGTAGCGGCAGTGCCGAACACGAATGCGGCAAGCACTGCGAGCAGTACCAAACGTTTCATAATAATCCTTCCTTCTTTTGCGATTAAAGGTTCACCGATTAACGTCAATACAGTAGACCTTTTATCTCAACTCACAGGTGGTGGCAAGAGAAAAACGTAGTTTGGTAAAAAAATTTTTACTGTTCAAAAAATTGTACGCCAAGAGGTTTTGATTTGTAGTTAACAGGCTGAAAAGTAATGAATAATAGTGCAGTTTATGGCGGCTGATTTATGTGCTGTGTTACCTGGGGACGGGAGAGTGTTGCAAAAAAACATAACTCAAAGCGGACAGTGGTTGGGCTGGGTTCAAAATTTTGTTCTGTTGGAAGGCCGAATAAACGAAAAGGCCCGGCAGGAAAACCCGCCGGGCCTGGTTTCAGTTGTTGATGATGGGATTAGAAAGCGTACTTGAGTCCCATGGACACCTTGTAGGCGCTGTCATTCGTGTCGGACTCCACGGAATCCCACTTGTCGCTCCAGTCCGCATGGATCCAACCGAGTTCCACATAGGCGGTCAGTTCATCATAGATGGAGTACTGGGAGTTCAGGTCCACTTCGACGAGGGAGTCGTCGTCCAGCAGAGTCTTGCCGAATTCGACGTTGTTGTTCGGCAGGCCGTTGTCCAGGATATCCTCGTCGTTGGTGCCCTGAATGTACATGACATGCACGGTGTGCTTCAGGCCTTCGAAGAAGGAGATGTCCTTGAGGGACAGGCCGACGGTCCAGAAGCCCATGGATTTGGCGTCACCGTCGATGGAGCCGTCGAGGCCCCAGTCTCCGTCGAAGAAGAAGGAACCCAGTGCCCAGTCGTTGGACAGGGTGGGCATGCGGCTGGATGAGTCGTCGGTGTCTTCGCCGGAAGAGTAGGCGAAGAACACTTCAGGCGTCAGGAAGTCCAAGCCGGTGTAGGCCAGGGAGGCGTCTGCGAACCAGCCACACATTTCGCTGGTGTCTTCATCGGCATCCAGCTTACCGTAGTTCAGGTCGGCCTTGAGCACGAACGGATCGAACAGGTTCATTTCAAAGGCGGCGCCCGCCCACCATGCATGGTTGAGCGTGTCGCTGTCGGCGGCGTTCGTGGCCTGCAGGCCGTTGTCTCCGAAGTCAGCGTCACCGCTGGTGTAGTTGTCGCCGATGATTCCGTAAGCAAGGAAAGGCTTTACGGAAATTCCGTCGAAGGTCAGCGGCAGGGCAGCCAAAGCCACGTCCATGGAGTCTTCGCCGTCGGATCCTTTGTCGGCACGGATCCAGGAAGCCATGTAGGCGACGTTGTCGGTGATGGGGCCGGAAACCATGAGTGCCGGAGTTTCATCATCCTGGATCATGGAACCGCTCACTGCGGACGGGAAGGCCACGCTGAAGTGACCGACCTTTATGTTCTGCTCGGTTCCAGGCCAGTTGAAGTCGATGTAACCGGCTTTGAGTGACCAGTCTGTGATATCACCGCCGTCCTTAATGTCGTCACCCCATGTGCTGGTGCCGGATTCAGTGTACAAGACACCTTTCAGGTTTTCATTGGCTATGAATTCGAACTTCGTGCGGAGCCTTTGGTAGACGTCGAATTTGGAGCTGTCATCGTTGTCCTTGAAGTTCTTGTCGGACCAGATGAATTCGAATGCCCATTCCCCTGTAGCCTTGATGTCTGCAGCGTGCGCCGCAGTCGTCAGGCCCAGGAAAAGGACGCAGATGAGACTGAGTGTTACAAGTCTTTTCATTACAAAACCTTCCTTAGATGTGATTAGAGCTATCAACAGTATGCAACGTTGCTGTGAGTCTGCTGATGGGGAATGGGGTACCAAGAAAGTTATGTGAATGGTATAACCTGTGAAAATGTTGATTGTTTTTTACAGATTTTAACAAAGTGTCCTTGTCTTGGCGGAAAGTGTGGTTTTGTAAAAAAATGTAGCGTGTCTAACAGGGAGTTCTTGTTGAAAACGGACACGGATGTGAGGCCGGCGCCGGTTGCCTTTCTTCATAAAACTTGAAAGACTTGGGGCATGCCAACCGAATTCGTATGGAATCCCAAGGAATATCCTCTCCAGCCCGGCGTTTATCTGATGAAGGATGCGACGGGCAAGATCATATATGTGGGCAAGGCCAAGCGGCTGAGAACACGTCTGTCTTCATACTTCCGTCAGTTCTCCGGCCACACGCCCAAGACAAGGGCCCTGGTGGAGCGCATCGCTTCCATCGACATCCTGCTGACGTCCAATGAAAAGGAGGCCCTGCTTCTTGAGGCCAGCCTGATAAAGAAACACAAGCCGCGCTACAACGTGGTTCTGCGGGACGACAAGCAGTACGTGCTCTTCAAGTTGGACAAGATGTCCGAGTTTCCTCGCCTGACCGTGACACGCAAGGTTGTGCGGGACGGTTCCGTCTATTTCGGGCCATTCACCTCGGGTGCGGCGGCAAAGGCCACCTGGAAGCTGCTTGGCAAGGTCTTTCCTTTGCGCAAATGCAATGATCACGCATTCAGAAATCGCGTCCGTCCTTGCCTCTATCATCACATTAAACAGTGCTACGCTCCCTGTGTCCTGGATGTGGACAGGGATGTCTACGCCGGGGCTGTACGCAGGGTGGAGATGTTTCTTTCCGGCAGGACCGGCGAGTTGCTGGAGAGGCTGAGGAAGGAGATGATTGAGGCATCCGAGGCTTTGAACTTTGAGCGGGCGGCCGAATGCCGGGATCAGATCCGCGCGGTGCGGAAGACGGTGGAGCGCCAAGTGGTGGTCATGCAGGACGCCAAGGACAGGGATGTGATCGGTCTGGCCGAGGCGGGCGATGGGCTCGGGCTCGGCCTGCTGTATATCCGTCAGGGCCGGTTGCTTGACGAAAAATATTTTTTCTGGCCGGGGCTGACCATTGAAGAGGGGCCGGAGGTGTTGGAAAGCTTCATCAGCCAGTTTTATGGCCCGGACCGGTTTATTCCTTCCAGAATCATTGTTCCCGCCGCGCTGGATACCGAAGCCCTGGGAGAGACCCTTGCCGAGCGTCGGGAAGGAAGCGTACGCATTGCCGCCGCGGCAACGGCCCAGGAAAAGCATCTTGTCGAGATCGCCCGCAAGGTTGCCCGGCGGGCTCGTGAGGACAAGGAGCGCATATCATTATTATTACAGCGTGTGTTGAAACTGCCCGAAGAACCGGCGCGCATCGAATGTATCGACGCCTCTCATCTCGGCGGGGAGGGGATGCGCGTCGGCATGATCGTTTTCGAACACGGCCGACGAATCAAGGAAGATTCCAGGGTCTACACTTTCCCGGAGCTGGAAGGTACGGGCGACGACTACGCGGCCTTGGCCTCCTGGGTTTCCCGCAGGTTGGAGTCGGGGCCCCCCTGGCCGGACCTTCTGCTTATCGATGGTGGACTCGGGCAGCTCGCGACGGTGCAGCGCATTCTCGAGGAGGAGGGCGCAGAGGACGGATGGGAGTTGGCGTCCATCGCCAAGGGGCCGACCCGTCGCGCCGGGGAAATGGAGGACAGGATTTTCCGCCCCGGACGCAAGAACCATATGCCGCTCAAGCCCGGAAGTCCGGAACTCATGTTCTTGCAACGGGTGCGCGACGAGGCGCATCGGTTCGTCATCGGCAGGCAACGTCGTTCACGCAAGAAACGCATGCTGGACAGTGAATTACTCAGTATGCCGGGCATTGGACAAAAGACGGCCCGCATCCTGTGGGACCGGTTCGGCTCGTTGGCCGCAATGCAGGCTGCGGGAATTGCAGAGATAGAGGCACTGCCCGGTATCGGCAGGAAGCGGGCAGAGAAAATTCACGCCCAGCTCGCGGACATGCATCAGCCCGGAAATGATTAGATTTTTGAGGGGATCCCGATTTCGAGACGGAGTATTTCCGTTTTCGGAGCGGTCTTCTGCAGGGCTGCGGTGAAGGTGTCCGTGTTTTTATCCAGGATGGGCCAGGTTCCCCAGTGCATGGGGATGACTTTACCGCATTTCAGGAGTTTGCAAGCGTAGGCGGCTTCCCGGGCGTCCATGGTGAAGCGTCCGCCAATGGGCAGGGCGGATATGTCTATGTCGTGGAAGTTCCCCAGAAGCTCCATGTCTCCGAACAGGCCGGTGTCCCCTGCATGATAGACGCATGTGTCGTCGGGGAAGGTCATGATGTAGCCCACAGCCACCCCGGTGATGCTGGAATGCAGCGCCTGGACCATCTTGATGCTGGTGCCGCCGCGTTCGACCGTGCCGCCGATGTTCATGGGGACTCCCAGCGACTCGGGCAGGCCCTGAGCTATGAGATTCTGAATGGTCTCGAATACGCCGACTACCTCGGCGTCCAGGCGGATGGCCAGTTCCAGCGTTTGGCCTATGTGGTCGTTGTGGTCATGGGTGACCAGGATGACGTCCGCCTTTTCGATCTGGTCGTAGGTGGTGGGCGCGGATGGGTTACCCACGAAGAAGGGGTCCACGAACAGGTCGGTCTCCCCATGCCTGTACCTAAAATTCGAGTGCCCGAACCACGTGATTTCCATAACTGCCTCCTACTCCCCCCAGCGCCTGAAAAGATTGTGGGGAATGTTGAGTTGATCGAGTATTTTTCCCGCTATCTGACGCGTCAGATCCTTCACGGTTTCCGGCTTGTGGTAGAAACCCGGGCTGGCCGGAAGAATAACGGCCCCGGCCCGTTTGGCGGTCAGCATGTTGTTCAGGTGGATTTCGTTCAGAGGCGTCTCACGCACGGTCAGTATCAGGGGCCTGCTCTCCTTGAGGGCCACATCCGCCGCCCGATGGATGAGGTTGTTTCCCAGGCCCGAGGCGATGGCCGCCAGGGAGGCCATGGAACAGGGACAGACGATCATGCCGTCGTGTCTCCAGGAACCGCTGGCGGGTGGGGCGGCAATATCGTTTACGGCGTGCTCGAAATCAGCCGATCCGGTAATTCCCGCTTCATCGACTTCCTCAAGGTGCATGACTTTGCGGGCCGCATCCGAGACAATCAGGTGCAACTCTATATCTGAATCGGCCGCCAGGGTTCGACTGAGTTCCAGCGCATATTGGACTCCGCTGGCCCCGGTGACGGCTAAAAGTATACGTTTTTTCGGCATAATCCTCATTGTTCAGGGAGCAAAACGGATACGCACTCCACGGGAATTCAGGTTACTGTCTCTTTGGGGTATCTCTATACTTTTTTTAGAGTTTTATGCAAGTCCTTATTCCCACCGAGGGGGCGGCGTACGAATCCAGGCGTTTTTTTCATGTTTTCACATGAGAATGGGCAGTGTATACTTGACAAAAGGGCGGGGCCGGATATAGGTACTCCGCCTACGCGGGCAATTAGCTCAGTTGGATAGAGCGCTAGCCTCCGGAGCTAGAGGCCGCAGGTTCGACTCCTGCATTGCCCGCCACTTTCGAGAATATGGCCTGTGCATGCAAATGCGCGGGCCTTTTTCGTGCACAATAAAAGCCGGGGCTTTCACCGGCCCCGGCTTTTATTGTGCGTTTTGCCTCTCTCCTAACCGCCGAACCAGCCAGGAGCGATGACTTCCATGGCTTTGGTGTAGTGAACGCGAAGATCTTCCAGTTTTTGGCCGATCTTTTTCTCCTCGGCGCTCATGCTCGCAGGGCAGGTCTCCTGCATCTGGGCAGCCACGCTTTCCAGCTCTTTCATGGTGGACTTGAGCAGGGTCAGGGTGTCGCCCAAGCCGGCCGGGTTGTCGTAGGTCAGCACATCGTATATGCGGGCTTTCCAGGAGTTGAGTTCCATTTCGAGACCTTTGCAGTAGTGTCTGACGGCTTCCTGCTTGGCGGCTTCCGTGCTGCAACCGTCAATCCCCGTACAGCTGGGGCAGGGGCCAGGATAGTCCATATTCGCCATGGTGTTTCTCCTCTGTTTTTGGGTAGGACTTTTACAATTCTTTGCCAGAGTAGCAGTGTGAACGGGAATGGCAACGGGAAAGACGTTATTATTTTGTTCCCGTCCGCTTTCCGGTTGACTCGGCTGTTGGCTTGGAGGAATGTTTTTGCTATCCCGTCATGCTGCAATGAACGGGAACCGGAGAGTGCAATGAACAAATTCGTTTTGTCCGTCACCTTGAGTGTGGACAGGGAAAACACGGATGATGCCTATCTCGACTTCAACCTGACCATCGATGATGAATACATCCATCCGCCGGAGAGCTATATTCACCCTTTGGACTTGGTAACCAGCGTTACTCATGGCGGTGAGTTGTATATTTTCACCTGTAGCTGCGGCGACCCGAGTTGCCTGGGGATTGACGAAGGCATAATTGTCTCTCACAATTCCGATACCATACGCTGGAAGGTCCGGAACCCCATCGCCTGGAATCCCGAGGAGCCGTTGCCCGACTGGACGCATGATGTTGAGTTCGCTTTTGACAAGGTCGAATATGCGAGCGCCGTGAAAGTCGCGTTGGAACAGGCGAAGGCCCTGGTGCGGCATTGGAACGCCCCCGGTTCGCTCTGGGTGGGGCCTGGAGAGATGGCCGTGGACCAGCTTTTGGAGCTCGACATCCAGGAATCCTTCGGCGTCATCGCCCCTGTGGACAACCGTTCCATTCACTGATCTTCGCTTTTCATCGGGCGAAGGTGTTTTTCGTCCCCTTTGTCCACTTCCCGAATGTGGCTATCCTGTTGATGGTTTCAAATTCCTTGGTTTCAACATTGCTGCGGTTCTTTCAAAGGACCGTCGAAAATTTGCAGCATCCTTCTGGTCTTGTTCACTCCGCTGATTGCCTCCCTCGGCGGACCTTTCTGTCCCGCATTGACGTATGGGCATGTTTTTTTCTTCCTTTCATGCGACAGCCTCACGTCGTCGGCTAGACGGCGTTTTTTCAATACAGGAAGGTGGGGACTCTGATTGTCATTATAATTGTCCCATGGGAACAATCGTGCTGGATTGCGATGAATAGAGAAATGTCGGGGGATAACCATGGGAAAAAACTATAGTGAACAAAATGAGTGCCGGGGATGCGTTTTCTCCTTGAAAAAATGCCTTGTGGGAATTCGCAGGCCTTGGAATCTCAGCAGCTGTGAAAATTTTCTTCCTTACTGCGTGGTGTGCACGTATCCAGAAGTATATTGCAGCACTTGCTGTAATCGGGGCTCGAGAATGAGAAAGTCGTCGGGCGTGTTTCCTCCGGGAAAGGACAACTACCAGTGCGTATGGGACCAGCCGAACTGACAATGCCGTAACCGATCAGCCTCCCAGGATTTTCGCCATCCCCTCCAATCCCTACTTAACATTTCCGTCCGTTCCGTCTAAATTGATTCGCCACTAACTTTTACGGAAGGCTTCATGGGTTACAGAAATATCGCTCAGCTTCTCGTTGATCTGGAACAACGGGGGGAATTGGTTCGTATTGAAAAGGCCGTCGATGCCGATATCGAGGCGGGCGCCATCCAGCGCCGCGTTTTCGAAGCGGGCGGTCCGGCATTGCTGTTCTCCAACGTTAAGGGATGCCGTTTCCCCATGGCCGCCAACTTGTTTGGCACCATGTCGCGCATGCACCATATTTTTCGGGACACCATTGCCACGGTGGAACGGCTTATGCGGCTCAAGGTCGACCCTGCGGCTGCGTTCAAGCGTCCTTGGGAATACATAGGCGCTCCCAGAGCCGCTTGGCACACCGTGCCCAAAAAGGTCCGCACAGGGCCGGTCATGGAAAACCAGTGTCGTGTGTCGGATCTGCCCCGGCTCGTTTCCTGGCCGGAGGACGGCGGGGGATATGTGACCCTGCCCCAAGTCTATACCGAGAGCCCGGAATTTCCCGGTTTCATGCGGTCCAACCTGGGCATGTACCGGGTGCAGCTTTCCGGCAACGAATTCGAGAAAGATCGTGAAGTGGGACTTCATTACCAGATTCATCGCGGAATTGGTCATCACCATGCCCAGGCCATCCGCCGGAGCGAGGAGCTGCGGGTGAATATATTTGTGGGCGGCCCGCCGGCCATGACGCTGGGAGCGGTCATGCCCCTGCCCGAAGGCATGCCCGAGATCTGTTTTGCCGGGGCCATGGCCGGGCATCGGATTCCGTTCGTCTCCCGTGAAGGGCGGCTGCCCATCCTGGCCGAGGCCGACTTCTGCATCAGCGGGAGAGTGTCCCTCGAATCACAGAAGCCCGAAGGGCCTTTCGGGGACCATCTGGGCTACTACAGCCTGGTGCACGATTTTCCGGTGCTCAAGGTGGATGCGGTCTATCATCGGACTGACGCCGTGTGGCCGTTCACCACCGTCGGGAGGCCGCCTCAGGAAGACACGATTTTCGGCGAGTTCATTCACGAACTGACTGCCGAACTGGTTCCCTCGGTTTTTGCCGGTGTGCACGAGGTGCATGCCGTGGATGCGGCGGGGGTGCACCCTCTGTTGCTGGCCGTGGGCAGCGAGCGCTACGTGCCTTATGCCGCCGAGCGCCAGCCCCAGGAGCTGATCACCAATGCCATGTCCCTGTTGGGCAATACGCAGACGGCCCTGTCCAAATACGTACTTATCTCGGCCAAAGAGGATGCACCGGATCTTTCCGTGCAGGATATCCCTGCGTTTTTCGACAACCTGTTGCGGCGTATCGACCTGACCCGCGATCTGCACTTCATCACCAGGACCACCATAGACACTTTGGATTACTCTGGTATCAGTCTGAACCAAGGGTCGAAAATCGTCATTTCCGTGGCCGGTCCCCACAAACGGGAACTGGGCACGGAGCTGCCACAGGATTTCAAGCTTCCGCGCGGGTTCAGTCGGGTCAAGGTATTTGCTCCTGGCATGCTGGTTCTGAAAGGCCCCAAACACTCCAGGGAGCGCGACGAGCAGGATCCCGGGCTGGAAAAGCTCGGTCGATTCCTGGAGTCGGTAAAGGGGCTGGAACGGTTCCCGTTCATCTTCGTGGCGGACGATCCGGATTTCACCGTGGCGGATTGGAATAATTTTCTTTGGGTGTGCTTTACCCGCTCGGACCCGGCCACGGACATGTACGGGGTGGGAGCGTTCACCAACTGCAAACATTGGGGAGCGCGAACTTCGGTCATCATCGATGCGCGGTTGAAGACCTATCAGGCGCCGCCGTTGGAGCCGGTGCCCGAGGTGGAGCGGTTTGTGGATTCTCTGGGCGCGCCCGGTGGGCCGTTATACGGCATCATTTAGGAGTATCAAGGAGTCATCATGGACGAGAATGTAGTCAGACAGCTTCGAAGCGGCTTTGCCATGGATCTGTGGGAAACCATCCGTTCGGCCAAGGGCACGAAAGGGGAGCGGGTCTTCCGTCATACCATGTACAACGAAGGGGAGGTCATGGTCTTTGCCGCGCTTTTTCCCAAGAAGGAGCTCATGGAGTTTCCGGATTTGGAGGAGGATTTCGCCAAGCGACTCAAGGTGTTCAACCTGTTGGGCGTGGCCACTGACGGCCAGACTACCATGGATATGTTCCTGCTCGGCGGGATGAACAAGCCCTTTACCAGTCTTGGGTCCGTCCAGGAACTGGAAAAAGTGTTCGGTGATGAACCTCTTATGGCCTTCCTTGATGCCTACTTCAAGGCACGCGGCTCCAGCATCGACATCATGAACATCTCCCACGACGAGTTTTTGGAAGCGGTGGAGCGGGAAGTGTTTGCCAACAGCCCCATGGCTGATCTCGGCAAACTGGAGAAGCTTTTCAACAATTAGCCTCAAAAATAAAAAAGGCCACCTGCAGGTGGCCTTTTTTATGGCTTTTCTTCGGCTTTTTGTATGACCATGTTGAGCATGGCCTCGTAGAGTCTGATACTGAAGGATTCGCTTTCATCGATATGGTCCACGAGTTCCCGGAGCTTGTCCACGGTTTCCAGCATGACGGTGATGGCCTGATCGTTCGGCTTCATCCTGCCTTTGCGGATCATTTCGAAAATATTTTCCAGCTTGTGGGAAAGGGATTCGATGTTTTTCAGTTTGAGCAGGTTTGCACCCGCTTTCACTGAATGGGCGTCGCGAAAAATGCCGTGGACAAGAGTGTCGTCGCAATCGTCGCACTCTTCAAGCTTGAGCAGCCCTGATTCGAGTGAGGCGAGGCGTTCGACTGTCTCCTCCACAAAAACAGCCAGGACAGGGTCGTTCGTCACCATTATTCGTTTTTACCTTCGATCAGTTCAAGAGCCTTTCTGGCAATGTCCTGCAAATCGGGTTTCGATATCTGGAAGTCCGCTTTGACGGCCTCGCCCTTGTGGCGCAGCTCATCGGTGATGATCGATGAATACAGGATGACTGGAAGTTTGCCAAGTATCGGGTCTTCCTTGATGTTTTTTGTCAGACTGAAGCCGTCCATGAGCGGCATTTCGATGTCGGAGATAACTATGTTGACGAATTCGGTGATGTCTTTGCCTTCCTGAACGGCCTGCTCCTTGATGCTCATGATTTTCCTGAGCGCTTCCTCGCCGTTGTTGGTGATGATGTGATTGAATTTGGACATTTCCAGGGACTGTTGGAGCATGGTCCGGATGGTGGCGGAGTCGTCGGCGACGAGCGCCGTATACCCCTTGTCGGTGACGGCAATGGCGTTCGGGTCCACCTGCATCTCGAATTCCGAAAGGATGGTTTCCAGGTCCAGGAGTTGGATGAACCGTCCTCCCTTGTCCACCATGCCCACGATCGCGTCCGTACTTTTGGCGATGATTCCGGCCGGGGGGATGACCTCTTTCCAGCCTACGCGATGGATTTCCGTGACGCCGGAAACCAGAAATCCTGTGACCGACTGGCTGAATTCCGTGACGATGACGATATCCTGTCCGGTTTTCGGCATGTCGATGTCCAGCCAGACGCTGAGATCAAGCACCGGCAGAATGTGTTGCCGCAGTGGAATGGTGCCCATGAAGGACGGATGCGGCGCCGACTCGGGCGGGTCCAGATTCGGGGTCTCGATGACCTGCATGACTTTGGCCACATTGATGCCGAAATAATAGGGAGTGGGGGGCTCTCCTTCCTTCCTTTGTTCGTCTATGTAGAATTCGAGGATTTCAAGTTCGTTGGTGCCTGTTTCGAGAAGGATGCCGGTGTCGATTGCGGATTTTCCTTTAACGGTCATGGCGATTTCCCTTTCTCTTCAATTGATTACGGAGGCCCAATATGCACGGACATACTATCAGTGTCACCTGTTTCATGTCCATAGCATTGATTTGATTATGCCGTGATTTTTCCTAAAAGACATGATTTTTTCCTCTTTTCGTCTTCCGGATTGATTAATTCGTCTTCCCGCTGGTATGCTGGCGGCAATTCTTATGCAGGCAACACCTTTTACACAGGAGTTTTCATGAAACCGCCGTTCAAAAATGACGACACTCAGTTGAAAAGGGAAGTGGACCGGGTCATCGCTGAACGCCGTGAAGCAGGTCTCGAAGGGCTGGTGGGAGGACTGGAGTGCGTTATCGTCAATACGGAGCCGTACCGTCAGGAGGCAGCCGTTTTGGAATTCTTGGAAACCACGGGGCTGGAATACAGGGAAACTTACGAGGATGAGGCGTTCGTCACTTGCGTGCTTAAGCAGGAAGGCGGTGCGGATTTTCTTGTCCGCTCTCGCAAGAACGGGGGGAATCCCTTCCTGGAGGTGAATCATGCCCCAAAGACGGAACACCTCCCCAACACCAGGCTCGAGACCTTCGTGTTCAAGTGCCCCCAACTGGAGAGGTATGTGGAAATCCAGAAACAGCGGGGTGTCGCCTTCATGACCGACGAAGTGGTCAAAACGGATCAGTACCATTTCATTCAGACGGTTCCCTCCAAATACACGAGTAATTCCCTCGGATTCATCCAGTGGGTTTCCGGAGAGGAGGGGCAATATCGCTGTCATGGGAATCGGGTGCTTTCGTGGGAGTTCGAGAAACCCGATTGGCCGCACCTTTCAGATATTTACGAACTGGACCATGTCGCCACCCGGGTAAGGGCGGAGGAACGCGACATGGCCATTGTCGAGTTTATGGAACTGACCAATTACAGTTTCGACTTTGCCATCTACGTTGACTTTCTCAATTCCATTACCAGCGTAGCCAGGCTTTCCCACGAGGATTATGCCCAGGTGTTCACGTCGGGCATTGAGCCGTTCACTGATTTGGAGTCGTCCGGGCCTACCGAAAAGTTCATTGCCAACTACGGGACACGTGTTCATCACCTGGCGTTTCGCACTGAAAATATCGGCGCGGTGTATGCTGGGCTCAAGGCGCGCGGCATGGAATTTTTGCTGGAGTTGGTCGGTTCGCCCGAAGAGGGATTGCAGCAGACCTTCAGTGCGCCGTTCGAAAACACCCTTCTGGTGAACGAGTACATTCTTCGCTACGGGGATTTTGACGGATTTTTCACCAAGAGCAATGTGACCCTGCTGACAAAAGCTACTGAAAAACAATAAGATGTCATAACGATACCCCCTGGCTTGGTTCCTGATGCTTTCGCTTTGGGGCTTTATTCTTTTTATTATCTGGTATCATGGTGTTGCCACTCGGGATCAATCTGCTATGGTTGGTAGAAAGCATATTGTAATACTTATCGAATTTATAAGGAAAACATCATGACCGAAAGAACAGGCGTCGTCACATTTCAAGGGGCCCCTCTGACTCTGGTGGGAAGTGAGATTCGAGTGGGCGACATGGCTCCGGACTTTTCTGTTGTGGACAACGACTTGAATCCGGCCACCCTGGCGGATTTCAAGGGCAAGAAACTGGTCATCGCCGCGGTTCCCTCTCTGGATACACCCGTCTGCGACATGGAGGTACGCCGGTTCAATGCGGAGGCCGCTTCGCTCTCCAGCGATGTAAAGATTCTGACCATGAGCATGGACCTGCCTTTTGCCCAGAAGCGATGGTGCGGCGCCGCAGGGGTCGACGCGGTTCAGACCCTTTCCGATTACATGGATGCCTCCTTTGGGGAAGCGTACGGAGTTCTGATCAAGGAATTGAGGCTGTTGGCTCGCGCGGTCTTTGTGGTGGATCCGGGTGGAAAGGTGCTTCACGTCGAGTATGTGCCGGACATCACTCATGAGCCGGACTATCAGAAGGCACTTGATGCAGTGAAGTCATTGAGTTGAAAATCAGTAGGTTGTGACGTAGAAAGCCCGTTGCCTCTTGACAGCGGGTAATGGGAAGGATATTTTTACATATGAGCATTTGTTCATTTGAAGAGGGTGAAATGACCGGTCAAGCATGCAGCAACACCGACAAGCATGGCGAGAATGTGGGGCAGGTGCGATCAACCATGCTCAGTGAAAAGGATTTTCTTTTTCTGGCCGAACTTTTCAAGGCCCTCGGAGACTATACCCGCGTCAGAATTCTCTATGCCCTTTCTGTTTCCGAGCTGTGCGTCTGTGCTTTGGCCGAAGTGCTGGATATGTCCCAATCGGCCATATCTCATCAGCTGCGGCTGTTGCGTGCCGCCAGGCTTGTCCGCTACCGGAAGGAAGGCAAGAACGTGTTTTACGCGCTCGATGATGACCACGTGGACAACCTACTCAAGCAAGGTCTTGACCACATTCAGGAGGAAGGGCAGGTCTAGGCCTGCCTTTGCCCTCTCTTTTTTTGCAGTACACGTGAACGATTGATCATATGTGAGAATGAATATGCAGTATGTATGGATGACCTTGAAGGAAATAGTTTTCGCTTCCTGGCATGTGCTGGTGGAAGCCTCTCCTTACGTCCTTCTGGGCTTTTTCGTAGCCGGCCTGTTGAAGGCCTATGTCCCGGACAGCTTTATGGCCAGGCATCTCGGGAAACGTTCCTTGTGGTCGGTATTAAAGGCTGCTGTTATCGGTGTTCCGCTTCCCCTGTGTTCCTGCGGCGTCCTGCCAGCGGCCATGGGCCTCCGCAGACAGGGAGCCAGCAAGGGGGCGGCGACCGCATTCATGATCTCCACCCCAGAAACCGGTGTGGACTCCATCGCCGTCACATACGCCCTGATGGATCCGATCATGACCATTGCGCGGCCTGTGGCCGCCTTTGTGACCGCCATTGTGGCCGGGGTCATGGTCAATGCCTTCCCCGGCAGGGATGAGGTGACGCCTCTGGAGTCCATGGTGCACTCCTGTCATTCCCACGGGTGCGGCTGCGGCGGGGAGTGCGCTTCCCCTGCGAAACCGGGGCAATGGCAACGTTTCAAGGTCGGTATGGGCCACGCCTTTGGAGAAATGATTGCGGACATTGGCCGTTGGCTGCTGTTGGGCGTGATCATCGCCGGGATCATTTCTACGCTGCTTCCGGCTGATTTCATTGAGAATTATGTCGGGCAAGGCTTTTTGTCGCTGCTGATCATGTTGCTGGTTGGACTGCCGCTTTATGTCTGCGCCACGGCATCCACCCCCATTGCCGCCTCTTTGTTGCTCAAGGGGCTTTCCCCGGGGGCCGCATTGGTTTTTCTGCTGGCCGGCCCAGCCACCAACGGTGCTACCATCACGGTGATGCTCAAGGTACTGGGACGCAGGGCGGCCATGCTGTATCTTGCGGCCATAGCCGTTGCTTCTTTGGTCCTCGGCATGTTGGTTGACAGGGTCTATGCATCCCTTGGGTTGGATATTCGGGCCGTAGTGGCCGATGCCGGAGAAGTGCTTCCCGAATGGGTGGGCGTTGTCAGCGCTCTGGTGCTGCTGTTGCTGATTGTCCGATCCTTTTTCCGGAAGGGAGAGTGCGTCTGTTGTGAATAGGGCATGCGATTTGAGTTGGGTTGCTCGCTAAGGGGTGTTGGGTGTTTCTTTACAAAACGAAGGAAGTATGAATATGTTCCTGTCTGTTTTACAGGGCCATATATTTTTAATCGAATATTCACTCAGGGGTGGGGTATGAGAAAAATCGTTTTACTGGTTTTGGGGATGATGCTTCTTTTGGCATCTGGGTGCAACGGTATTCAAGTTGTGGACAATACCTACGACTCCATCGGCGGCAAGAAATTCCATGTGGCGGATGATTTTGAGTACAAGGGTGTCGTTGATGTCTATACCAAGAGCAATTGTCCTGACTGCTCTGCGGGCAACAACAGCCAAAACATTAAGATTCGTTCCGATCTGTTTGTAAAGTCCAACGGAGAAAACAAGGTCGAGAGTTTTGCTTTCATTGAAAGACGCAGGATTGGTGGACGTTTCTACTGGCTGCCGGTCAAAGGCCCTCGCTATGAATTTGGCGGTTACCCGTATGTGGAAATGACTTTCTTTTCCGATGGTTCGGACAATTATTCTCAGTATTACGTGGGTTCTCTCGCTCAAAGCGGATACGACATGGCCATGAAGGAAGGAGTCGTGTGCCTGGCGTTGGAGCGGAACTTCAACAAAAATGTCAAAGGTGTATTGGCGCAGTGCGTCAATACGGAATATCTTCCCAAGTCCGATATGAGCAAAGAAGAAATTGATGAGTATCTTAAGGCGGAATTCAAGAAAGTGTTTTCGCCGGTGGAATAGGCTGAAGCCGATTCGAATAAATAAGGGCGGCCTTCGGGTCGCCTTTTTTTGTATCCTGCCGTATGCTTGACCGGATGATGGGAGCACGCGTATTTCTTGTGCACGAAGGTTGTATTTTCCTTGGTAATATATGAAGGAACCGAGCTGTTCGAATTGAATCATCCGATGCACCCGGCCATGATGGAGGGCGCCACAAATATCAACGGTAAAGGATTTGAATGATCAACCACAAACTTGAATTTGAAGACAATGCCCTGGCCCGGCAGCTTTTCGGGCCACAGGAAACACATTTGCGGCTCATTGCGGAACGTTTCGATCTCAGGATAGAAAGCCGAGGCAACAAGGTCGTCATCACCTCACTGGGAGACGATCAGGCCGGCGTCGACTTGGCCGGGCGTGTGCTGACTCAACTGTACGGCATGATCCGAGCGGGGAAAAAGGTTCTTCCCCAGGACGTGGACTTGGCCTGCCGCCTTCTCGACCGCGAGCCCGGCGCAAACATCGGCAAGGTTTTCCAGAAGGACGTTTCGGCCGGCTCCCCGAAGAAGGGAGTGGTGCCGAAGACCCTCAACCAACGCACCTATTTGGACACCATTCGCGAGCAGGACATGACCTTCGGCATCGGCCCCGCGGGCACGGGCAAGACCTACCTGGCGGTGGCCATGGCTGTGGGAGCGCTCCTGCGCCGCGAGGTCAAGCGCATCGTTTTGACGCGTCCGGCGGTGGAGGCCGGGGAAAAACTCGGTTTCCTGCCCGGCGATCTTGCGGAGAAGATCAACCCCTATCTGCGCCCGTTGTACGACGCACTGCACGACATGCTCGATTTCGAGAAGGTACAGGAATACATGGAGGCCGGTGTCATTGAGGTGGCCCCTTTGGCCTTCATGCGCGGGCGAACCCTCAACGACGCCTTCATTATCCTGGACGAGGCTCAGAATACCACGCCTGAGCAGATGAAGATGTTTTTGACCCGCCTTGGTTTCGGCTCCAAAGCCGTGGTTACGGGAGACGTGACCCAGATCGACCTGCCGCAGGAGAGCCGGTCGGGATTGCTGCATGCCAGGAGCGTGCTTACGAATGTGAAGGGAATCAAGTTCATCGCTTTCGACGACAAGGATGTAATCCGTCATCCCCTGGTGGGGCGGATCGTCAAGGCATACGATAAGGATGCAAAAGGAGAGTGATGCAGCAGTCGTCCATACAGGTCGTTCGCCAATGTGCCCGCTGGGAGCCTGTGTTTCCGCTTTCGGTGCGGGAAGTGCGGGCGGTGATGCTTCGGATTTTGGAAGTGCTCGGATATGAAGACGGTACTTTGACCCTCAAACTGGTGGATGATGTGGAGGTTGCGCATCTGAACAGCGAGTTTCTGGGTTGCACAGGCCCGACCAACGTTCTCAGTTTTCCGGCCGTGGATGAGGGCGAGGCCGGGGAGGGCGAATCTCTTGGAGAGATAGCCCTGTCCGTGGACACCCTGGCGCGTGAAGTGGAACTTTACGATCAGGAGCCGGTCGAACATATGGTGCGGCTTTTGGCGCATGCGGTGTTGCATCTCGCCGGATTCGACCATGGAGAGGTCATGGATTCACTGACCGAAAGCGCTGTGGATGCTTTCAGGAAAGGGACCGACAAACCGGAGGGCATGCATGCCGGGTCATAAAGCCATTCGTGGAACTCATCTCTATTCCTTTCTTTTTTACGGAATCATTATCGCCACATTCGCCATCGGAGGGCTTATCTTCTGGGGAGTGAGGGATTTTCGCAAGGATGTGGCCACAGTGGCCATTCAGAATTCCACCCGCGGTATGGCCGGGGCCATCCAGATGTTGGTCAATGCCGTCGCCATGTCGGACTCGGAAGTTGCCCTGCAGGATGTGGACAGCCTGGAGCCTGCCTATCTTCGGAAGACTCTCAAGCAGCTTTTCAAGCAGCAGCCAGCCCTGAGCGGGGTCCTGGTTTCGGATGGCCAGGGGCTTGTTTACGCCCTGACCCGGCAGGACAGGACTTATCGCGAATGGGTGCCCCAGCCGGAGGACAGAAGCAGAATCTCCTGGAATACGCTTCTGCCGGACGGAAAGGAAAAGCCTTTCGTCCCGGCACATGCCGGAGGCGAGGAACGCCTCAACGCCAAGCTTTCCGAAGAGTATCGGAATTTGAGGCCGGGGCTGGTCAACTGGAGCAGTTCCTACAGGCTGTACAAACAGGGCGAATCATGGATCACGGCTTCCGTGCTGCTGCCCGTGGAGAATTCCGACAGCAGCGTCATGGTCTCGTTCGTCATGCCCGTGGACGTCATCGTCAACCAGCTGTCTCATGCCGAGCATGGTGTGGCGGATAACATTTTCATCTATTGGGACAGCGGCAAGCTCATGGAGGTGCCTCTGGCCACCTCTGGAAAGGTGGCGGGAGAAAGGGCGCGCAAGGCCGTGACCCCGGACAAGGCGGTGAATCCTGCCATCCGCCAGGCAGGAGAGCTGCTGGCCTCGGATGCGGTAGTCAAGGATAGTGCGTTTCATTTCAGCGTGCATGACACGGTCTGGTGGGCTTATCTGGAACCTTTGTCCGTGTTCGGCGACTCCATGTATATCGGCGTGACCATGCCGCAGCGCGTGGTTCTTTCCACGTTGACCAGCGACCATTTCATTGTCATGGCCGGGATGGTTCTTGTGATCATGTCCGGTGTGGCTCTGCTTCTGCTCAAAAAGAACCGGGAGCGCATCGAGGCCATGGGCAGACGGCATGACATGGTCAATACTCCAGAGGACGTGCTGCGGCTCATCGCGGAAGGCGAATCTTCCAAGCTGGAGTTCAAGCAGACCATGCGCTTCAATCTCAAGGCCGGGAAAAACGGCAAGGAGATCGAACAGGCCAATATCAAGACCATTGCGGCCTTCCTCAACTCCGACGGGGGCACCCTGCTTGTGGGGGTTGCCGACAACGGCGCCGTTACCGGTTTGGACGCCGACGCCTTTGAAAGCGATGACAGGGCTCTTTTGCACTTCAACAATCTCGTGAACCAGTATGTCGGGGCCGAGTTTGCCGCATATGTCAATACGATGGTTCTGGAAGTGCAGGGCAAGAAAGTGCTCCGGGCCCACTGCGTGCCCGCGGGAACTCCCGCCTTTTTCCGTAAGGGACAGGCCGAGGAGTTTTATGTCCGCTCCGGTCCGGCCAGCAGGCCATTGAGCCTGAGCCAGTTCCATGAATGGCTCCAGAACCGGTAGCGTCTTTTCACCATTTGAAAAGATCATGGGCAAAGGACTTTACATTCGTGTTGTTATCGGCAAGGATCAATCCCCTTTTACGCTGTTGTTTTAACAATGGAGCGAGTGCACATGACTAAACACTTTTTGTCCCTGTTGGACATGCCCCGGGAAGAGGCCTGGAGCGTTCTCAGACGCGCAAAGGAAATGAAGGATAACAAGATCCGCACCGACCTGCTCGACGGCAAGGTTATCCTCATGATTTTCGAAAAGGCTTCCACCCGAACCCGAGTCTCGTTTGAAGTCGGCATCAGGCAGCTCGGCGGGGACCCTGTTTTTATCGCTTCCAAGGATTCGCAACTCGGTCGTTCCGAACCCCTGGAAGACACGGCCCGTGTGCTGTCCCGTTATGCGGACGGCCTGGTGGTCCGAACCTTCGGGCAGAAGAAGCTCGATATTCTTGCCGAGTACGGCGCCATTCCTGTCATCAACGCCCTGACGGATGAATACCATCCTTGTCAGGTCATGAGCGACATGCTGACCATGTATGAGCGCACCCCGGACCTGGAAAACGTCAAGGTGGCGTGGATCGGAGACGGCAACAATATGGCTCATTCCTTTATCAATGCCGCCGCCTTGTTCGGTTTCGAATTGGCGCTGGCCATACCGGAGGGCTATGACCCGGATCAGGAGATTATGGAGAAGGCCGCCGCCTTGGGCGCCAACTTCAAAATTACTCGAGATCCGATGGAAGCCGCAGCCGGCGCCCATTACATCAATACCGATGTCTGGGCCAGCATGGGACAGGAAGAGGAGCAGCGCATCCGCGAAGAGTCCTTCAAAGGATTTTATGTGGATGAGGCCCTCATGGCCAAAGCCGTTCCCGACGCCAAATTCATGCATTGCCTGCCAGCCCATTGTGGCGAGGAAGTGTCCGCCGAGGTTTTCGAGTCTTCGGCATCCATTGTCTGGGATCAGGCCGAAAACCGCCTGCACGGACAGAAGGCAATCATGGAATGGATTTGGAAGTAATTCAGTTTAAGGATTTCAGGTAAGAACCGTGAGTAAGATTGAAAAGGTCGTTCTGGCATATTCAGGAGGTCTGGATACCTCCATCATCCTCAAGTGGATTGCCAACCACTACGAGTGCGAAGTCATCACCATGACCGCCGACCTCGGTCAGGGTGAAGAGATGGAAGGTATCGACGAAAAGGCCTTGTCCACGGGCGCATCCAAGGCGTATGTCGAGGACCTGCGTGAGGAGTTCGTCCGTGACTATGTGTTCCCGGCGTTCCGTGCCGGGGCCCTCTACGAAGGCCGCTACCTGCTGGGTACGGCCATCGCCCGTCCGTTGATCTCCAAGCGCATGGTGGAGATCGCCGAGTTGGAAGGCGCACAGGCCGTGGCCCACGGCGCTACCGGCAAGGGCAACGACCAAGTGCGTTTCGAGTTGGCTCAGATGGCGCTCAATCCGCGTTTGGTCACCATCGCGCCCTGGCGTGACTGGGAGCTCAAGTCCCGTACCGACCTCATCAACTTTGCCACTGAGCACGGAATTCCCGTACCGGTGAGCCGCAAGAAACCGTGGTCCATTGACGCCAACCTCCTGCACACCTCGTTTGAAGGTGGAGAATTGGAAGATCCGTGGAACGCTCCGGGCTCCGACTGCTACCGCAACGTCATGCCCCTCGAGCAATGCCCGGACGAGCCCGAGGAGATCACCATTGATTTCGAACAGGGTGATCCCGTGGCCATCAACAACGTGAAGCATTCCCCGGCGGCCTTGTTGGCCAAGCTCAACGAACTGGGAGGCAAGCACGGCATCGGCCGGGTCGACATGGTCGAAAACCGCTTCGTGGGCATGAAGTCCCGCGGCGTGTATGAAACCCCGGGCGGCACCATCATGCATATCGCCCATCGTGACTTGGAAGGGCTGACCCTGGACCGCGAGGTTATGCACATGCGCGACGGGCTCATTCCCAAATATGCGGAAATGATTTATTACGGTTACTGGTTCAGCCCCGAACGCGAGGCCCTGCAGGCCATGATCGACAAGACCCAGGAGCGGGTCACCGGAACCGTGCGCCTTAAGCTCTACAAGGGAAATTGTATCCCTCTGGCGCGCAAGTCGCCGTATTCCCTGTATAATCCTGAGTTGGCCACCTTCGAGGAAGATTACGTTTACGATCAGTCGGATGCGGCCGGTTTCATCAAGCTTGTTGGTCTGCGTCTCAAGGGACGTATGCAGCAGAGTAAATGGGGCGGCAAGGACACCGACGAATCCTGCGAGTAACCTATGTCTGACAAGAAAATGTGGGGAGGGCGGTTCGCGGAGCGGACCGCCGCTTCCATGGAAGCATATTCCGAATCCGTTTCCTTTGACTGGCGCTTCTACCGCGAGGATATTCGCGGCTCCCAGGCTCATGCCCGGATGTTGGCCAAACAGGGCTTCCTGTCTGAAGAGGAGGCCGAAGTCATCATCAAGGGGCTGGACAGCGTGCGGGAGGAAATCGAATCCGGCGATTTTCAGTGGAAGATGGAGATGGAAGATGTGCATATGAACATCGAGTCCCGTCTTACCGAAATCATCGGTCCATTGGGCGGCAAGCTGCACACGGCCCGAAGCCGCAACGATCAGGTGGCCCTGGGGTTCCGGTTGCATGTGGCCGCTCGGCTGGAAGAATGGGGGCGACGGCTCAAGGGCGTGGTTGCCGAATTTGTAGCCCAGGCTGAAAGGCATCAGGACACCCTGCTGCCTGGATGCACTCATTTTCAGCCCGCCCAGCCCGTGAGTTTGGCGCACCATCTGCTGGCTTATTGCCGTATGTTCATGCGCGATGCCGAACGGGTGGAGGACTGCCTGAAGCGCGTGCGTATTTCGCCTTTGGGGGCGGCAGCCCTGGCCGGCACCACACACCCCATTGATCCGCAGGCTGTGTGCGACGACCTGGGGTTTGACGCAGTCTTTGCCAACAGCATGGATGCGGTTTCCGATCGTGATTTCGTGCTTGAGGCCTTGTTTTGCGGCAGCCTGATCATGGCTCACCTGTCCCGCTTTTGTGAAGAAATCATCATTTGGGCCAACCCCAACTTCGGATTCGTAAAGCTGCCGGACGCCTACTCCACGGGGTCGTCCATCATGCCCCAGAAGAAAAATCCGGACGCTTGCGAGATCATGCGCGGCAAGACCGGGCGGGTCTACGGTTCGCTCATGTCATTGCTCACGGTCGTCAAGGGACTGCCCATGACCTACAATCGCGACCTGCAGGAAGACAAGGAGCCCTTTTTCGATGCGGACCGCACCGTGGGCATGTCCCTGGAGGTCATGGCTGGAATGCTCCCTGGACTGGAGTTTGTGCCCGAAAAGATGGCCGTCACCATGCGTAATGGCTTCCTGAACGCCACGGAATTGGCTGATTATCTGGCCGCCAAGGGTATTCCCTTCCGCGAGGCGCATCACATCACCGGTGCGGCCGTGGCCCATGCCGAAGCTGTTGGTAAGGGGCTGGAGGAACTTTCTCTCGCCGAGTTGCAACAATTCTCCGAGGCCGTCGATGAAGGCGTCTTCGAGGTGTTGCAGTATGACGCTGCGGTCAGGCGAAGGACCTCGCCGGGCGGGACCGGCCCGCAATCCGTTACGGGGCAGATCGCTGCCGTCAGAGATTGGCTGGCGTAAAAAAAAGGGAGGGGGCGGCATGCTGCTCACCGAAAGACATGTCCAGATTCTCAAGGACATCCAACATTACTCCAAGATCAAGCGTTATCACGGGCTCATGCCCCGCAAGCTGACGTTGGTGTATGACGAAGGGGTATTGGAGTCGTTGCTGGAAAGCGGGTTGGTGGAGGAAGGGGTCATTTTGACGACCTGTGGCTCCAACCCGGTGGGATACAAACTCTCGGAAAAGGGCAGGGACGACCTCAGGAATCTGGGCATCGATTTTACCACCGACGCGTGGAAGGTGCTCAAAAGCGACAACTGCGTGAGCATGGACGACTTGGAAGAGTCGGATATTGAAGTACTCATGGACATTTTCCATCTGACCCAGCTCAAACGGTACGACGGCATTGCTCCCAAATTCATCCTTGAGAATTACAACCGCAATCAACTCAAGGCCCTCTACGATCTCGGGTATATACTTTACATCAAGCTCAAAGGAGCGGAGATCGACTGCGAAAAGGGGTATGTCCTTTCGGAAAAGGCCCATAAACTCCTGCGTCAGGTAGGGCTCAACTCCTGATCTCCTTTTCGTCACACTTTGTTGCGGTCCGGTTTTCTTTGCTGTAATCAATTTCTTAAGTACCTCGTCGTTGCAAAGCGTGGGGCAAATAATCAAACTTTGCCCCTTGCTTTTTTTGATCAAGGTATTAAGTTCACTAGAATTGTTGTTCGTGGGCGGGAATGTCCCGGCTCCTGCAGCCTCCCGCCGCGATTCACACATATGCGCAAGGAGCATTGCTTGAATAATTTTTCCAAGAATTTGATCATCTGGGCAACCATCTCGCTGCTGATGGTGGTCCTTTTCAATTTGTTCAACCAGCCGCCTTCCCCGCAGACCAAATTCACGTACAGCGAATTCCTCTCTCGAGTGGAGAGCGGTGATGTCGTGTCCGTGAAGATTCAGGGCAAGACCATCAATGGAGTCACCTCGGACAACAGGCGTTTTCAGACTTTTGCGCCGAGCGACCCAAAAATGGTGGACACTCTGATTCAGAAGGGAGTTGAAGTGGCTGCCGAACCGCCTGAGGAAGCTCCCTGGTACATGACGTTGCTCGTGAGCTGGTTCCCCATGCTGTTGCTCATAGGCGTCTGGATTTTTTTCATGCGTCAGATGCAAGGCGGCGGGGGAGGCCGTGGAGCCATGTCCTTCGGACGTTCCCGCGCGCGTCTCATCAACGAGGAGACTGCCAAGGTCACTTTCGAGGATGTGGCGGGCGTTGATGAAGCCAAGGAAGAACTTACCGAAGTGGTCGATTTTCTTCGCGAACCCCGCAAGTTCACCCGTTTGGGAGGGCGTATTCCCAAGGGCGTCCTGCTGGTGGGCCCTCCGGGCACCGGTAAGACGTTGCTGGCCCGCGCCGTGGCCGGTGAGGCCGGCGTGCCGTTTTTCTCCATTTCGGGTTCCGACTTTGTTGAAATGTTCGTGGGTGTTGGGGCTTCACGAGTTCGTGACCTTTTTTCCCAGGGCAAGAAAAATGCTCCCTGCCTGATCTTCATTGATGAAATCGATGCGGTGGGCCGTCAGCGCGGCGCCGGTCTCGGTGGCGGGCATGATGAGCGTGAGCAGACCCTGAACCAATTGTTGGTGGAAATGGACGGTTTCGAGTCCAATGAGGGTGTCATTCTTGTGGCGGCCACCAACCGTCCCGATGTCCTGGACCCGGCTTTGTTGCGTCCCGGACGTTTCGATCGTCAGGTGGTGGTTCCCACTCCGGATCTCCGCGGCCGCGAGCGTATCCTCAAGGTTCACGCCCGCAAGACTCCGCTGGCTCCGGAAGTTGATCTGGCCACCATTGCCCGAGGTACTCCGGGATTCTCCGGCGCCGATCTCGAGAACTTGGTCAACGAGGCCGCCTTGTATGCGGCCAAGCAGAGCAAGGACCGGGTGGAGATGGCCGATTTCGAGGAAGCGAAGGACAAGGTCATCATGGGCAAGGAACGTCGCAGCCTGATCATGACCGACGAAGAAAAGAAATCCACTGCCTACCACGAGGGCGGACATGCCCTGGTCGGTAAGATGATCCCCGAGTGCGATCCCCTCCACAAGGTGACCATCATTCCGCGCGGCCGCGCTCTCGGTGTGACCAGTTTCCTGCCGGAAGAGGACCGCGTGAGTCGTTCCAAGACTCAGTGTGAGGCCGATATCGCCATGGCCCTTGGCGGCCGTGCGGCTGAAGAGCTTGTTTTCAATCAGTTCACCACCGGTGCTTCCAACGACATCAAGCGCGCAACGCAGCTGGCCCGCAACATGGTCTGCCTGTGGGGCATGAGTGAGAAACTCGGTCCGTTGTCCTTCAGCGACAATCAGGAGCAGGTTTTCCTGGGCAAAGAGTTGATCCACAACAAGGATTATGGTGAGGAAACCGCACGACTCATCGACGCCGAAGTGAAACGCTTTATCGACGAAGGTTACCAACGGGCCATGAATATCCTTGGTGACAACAGGAGTGTGCTGGACCGCGTGGCTGAAGCCCTGCTCGAGCGTGAAACCATCACCAGTGAGGAGATGGAGATGCTCATGGCCGGTGAAACGCTGCCACCCATGGAACCCAATGGCGGTCCTCAAGGCGGAGCCCCAAAAAGTGGAAACGGCTCTGGCGGCCCGGGCTATACACCCGTGAGCGAAACCAAGGCTTACGGCGCCGATGGCGCTCCCAAAAAAGAGTCCGCGCCCGAAAGCGAGGATGATTTCATTCTTGAAGAGGACGACAATAAGCCGGTCCAGTAATGGTCGGGATCTACAATTCATAATGCCTGAAATCAAATGGAACACAGCAAGGGGCGGGGCGCTTGGCCCGGCCCCTTTTCTTATTGCGGGAATCGTCAATGTCACGCCGGATTCCTTTTATGACGGCGGCAGACATGGTTCGGCCGATGCCGGAATAGCTCATGCGGAAAAACTTGTCCGGCAGGGGGCTCATATCCTGGACATAGGCGGGGAGAGCACCCGGCCCTATGCCGACAAGGTCAGTCTGGACCAGGAACTGGAGCGGGTCATTCCCGTAGTTCGAGCCCTGGTGGGCCGGGAGTTGGACGGCCCGGACGGCACAAAGGTCCGACCGGCGATCTCCGTGGACACCTACAAGGCGCAAACGGCCGCCCGGGTTTTGGACGCGGGTGCGGATATCATCAACGACGTGTCTGCGTTTCGTTTTGAGCCGGAACTTCTCGACGTGGTGGGGCAGTACAAGCCCGGTTATGTGCTCATGCACAGTTTGGGGCGACCCGAAGATATGCAGGACGCTCCATATTATGACGACGTTGTGGACGAAATGCTCGCGTTTTTCGAGGAGCGGTTGAACTTGCTGGACAAGGCCGGACTTCCACGTCAAAATATAGTTTTGGACCCGGGGATAGGCTTTGGCAAGTTGCTGGAGCACAATCTTGCGATTTTGAAAAACATAAAGCGGTTCAGTGAATTTGGCCTGCCCATATATATGGGACTCTCCAACAAGTCCCTTTGGGAGCAATTGTTGGGAGTTGCGATCGGACGGCGGCAGAATGCCACCCAGGTGGCCACTGCGCTGTTGGCCGCCAAAGGGGTCCCCATTCATCGTGTTCATGAAGTTGAATTGACGCGGCAATCATTGACCATCGTTCAGGAAATAGCATAACTGCAAGCAAATGTTAGAAATATTCGGAACCACCATTACCTGGCACGTCTTGCTCGATATCGGGCTCGTCGCCTTTATTTATTACTACCTTATCATCCTGGTGAGAGACACCCGTGCGGTTGCGGTCATCTATGGGCTCATGTTCGTACTTGTGGTCTATTTTGTCTCCGGATACCTGAATCTTTTCACACTGCACACTCTTCTGAGCGAGTTCCTGGACTCCATCTTTCTGGTCATCATCATTCTATTCCAGCGTGATATTCGGAAGGCTCTGGCTCAAGTGGGAGCGGGGCGGTTCTGGAGCAGGAGCCAGAAAGTCGAGTCCAAGGCCTTTGATGAACTGGTGCAGGCGGTCATGTCCATGTCCCGCACCAAGACAGGCGCCCTCATCGTCCTGGAGAAGCACGTTCCACTGGGCGACATCATTGAGCGCGGGGTCGAAGTCGATGCCAAGGTCAGCAAGGAACTGATCGAATCCATATTTTTCGAAGATACGCCGCTGCATGACGGCGCGGTGGTCATCCGCCGCAACAGGATCGCCGCCGCGGCCTGTATCCTGCCTCTGTCCTCCAAACTGCGCGGGGAAACCATGTTCGGTACCCGGCACAGGGCCGCTCTGGGCATCAGCGAAAGCTCGGATGCGGTGACCCTCGTGGTTTCGGAAGAGCGTGGTGATGTCTCCATCGCCATAAGCGGCAGATTGACCACCAGTCTGGATGAAGTCCGACTGCGGCGAGTGCTCAAGAACGCTTTGGAACGGTAGCCCATGAAGAAGAACTGGTTATATGTATTGTTGGCCATCATACTCTCGATTTTTTCCTGGTTCCTGGTGACAGGCAGGGAGAAGGTCGAGGTGCTTGTGGACATGTCGCTGGTCATGACCAACCCCCCCGAGGGGTTGATCATCGAGAGTGGGCTGCCGGACAAGATCAAGGTTCGCGTACGCGGCTCCAAGGGCTTGGTGCGTTCCTTGGCGGATGAGAATCTGGCCTATCCACTCGACGTCAGCGGGTTGGGCGTGGGCGAGACCGTAGTGGATATTCATGAGGAGCGGGTGCCGCTTTCCGCAGCCTATGAGATAGTGGAGATCAAACCCAATCGTCTCGTACTCAAGGTGGATCGCATCGCGCGCAAGGACATCAAAGTGGAAGGCGCCTGGAAGGGGCAGATCAATCCGGATTACGAACTGGTCGGGGTTGAGACCGTACCGGATTTTGTCAGGATCAAGGGGCCGGAGACCGTGCTCAACAAGATCTCCCGTACCAAGGTGGTTGTTGGCGAAGATTTTTTGGATGAAGTTCCTCCCTCATGGCAGCATGAACAGGCCTTGGATCTGCCCGCTACTGTGGACGCCACTCCCGGCCAGGTTCGGGTGGAGCTGCGATTCGCTCCCAAGATGCGCCAGATCTGGGTCAAGATTCCCTTGACCGTGAACGCCCCTGAGGGTATCCGCGTCAAAACCAAGCAGGGCTATGTGCGCCTGCTGTTGGAAGGCCCGGTCTTTCTGTTCCGGGACAAGGAGTTCCGCAAGGACATGGCAGCCGAACTTACTGTGGAAGAGGGCAAGCAGCCCGGCCGGTACGACTATGATTATATGGTCAGGCTTCCCGAAGGGTGCCGTCTGGAACGCAAGAATCCTGAAACCATCAAGACTGAGATACGTTAAAGATATGTGCGGCTCTCGGGCCGTGTTTTGATTTCGGAGATGAAAGAATGAATCAGAGATTGTTCGGAACCGATGGCCTTCGCGGCCAGGTCAATATATTCCCCATGACCCCGGAGATCGCCCTGCGCCTCGGTTTGGCCGCTGGGCAGTATTTCAGGAACGGCAACAAGAGACACCGCGTGGTCATTGGTAAGGACACCCGCCTTTCCGGCTACGTTTTTGAGACCGCTCTCACTTCCGGCTTTTGCGCCAACGGTATGGATGTCATTCTGGTAGGCCCCATGCCTACTCCGGCTATTTCCTTTCTGACCAGGAGCATGCGCGCCGATCTCGGCGTAGTTATTTCCGCTTCACACAATCCGTTCATGGATAATGGCATCAAATTTTTCGACCGCAACGGTTTCAAGCTTCCTGATGAGATGGAGGATGAAATCGCCGAACTGGTCATGGCCGACAATTCCGACTGGGACTACCCGCAGCCGGAAAGAATCGGCAAAGCCCAGCGTCTGGCCGACGCCCCGGGACGCTATATTGTCTATCTCAAAAATAGTTTTTCCCAGACTCTGACCCTGGACGGCATGAAGATTGTGCTGGATTGCGCCAATGGCGCAGCTTATGGCGTGGCCCCCAGTGTTTTCGAGGAACTGGGCGCCAAGGTCATAAAGGTCGGCATGGATCCTGACGGTGTGAATATCAACCGCCAATGCGGCTCGCTCTATCCCCAAGTCATTTCCCAGAAGGTGCTTGAGGTAGGTGCGGACATCGGGCTTGCCTTGGACGGCGATGCCGATCGGCTTATTGTCTGCGACGAAAAGGGCAGGGTGCTCGACGGAGATCAGATCATGGCCATCTCCGCTCTGGAAATGATGGAAAAAGAAAACTTGCCCAAGGGCATGCTTGTTTCCACGGTCATGAGCAACATGGCGTTGGAGTTGTTCATGAAGGAGCGCGGCGGAACCTTGTTGCGCACGCCGGTGGGTGACCGTTACGTCGTGGAGGCCATGCGCCGGGAGGGAGCCACACTCGGCGGCGAACAGTCCGGCCACCTCATTTACATGGACCACAGCACAACAGGCGACGGTTTGCTTGCCGCACTGCAATTATTGCGTATAATGTGCGAGAAAAAACAGCCTATTTCCGAGCTTTCCGATCTTCTTCAGCCGTTTCCTCAGATTTTGAAGAACGTGCATGTGGAACGCAAAATCCCCTTTGAGGAAGCGCCGAAAGTCATGGCCGAGGTGGCAAGGGTGGAGAAGGCCCTTGAAGGAAAGGGACGCGTCCTGCTTCGTTACTCCGGCACAGAGGCTGTTGCCCGTGTCATGGTGGAAGGCCCTGATCAGGACAAGGTCGAGCAGTATGTCGATGATCTGATCGGCGCTTTGGAAACTCATCTTCGCTAACAGCCTGTATTTGCTCGCAAAGGAGGACTAATGGACATCAAAAAGGCCGTCATTCCCGTCGCCGGATGGGGCACACGCTCTCTTCCCGCCACCAAGAACGTTCCCAAGGAAATGCTTCCCATCTACAAGAAGCCCATTGTTCAGTACATCGTGGAAGAGGCGATTGGAGCCGGATTGCAGGATGTCGTTTTCATCACCAACCAGAACAAGAAGATCATAGAGGATCATTTCGACCGCAACTTTCTGCTTGAGCAGCTGTTGGATCGGGGCGGCAAGACTGCCCTCCTGGAGGAAGTGCAAAAGGTCGCCAATATCTGCAACATGATTTCCGTGCGCCAGAAGGAACAGCTCGGCTTGGGGCATGCCGTGTTGTGCGCCAAGGAAGTTTGCAAAAACGAGCCGTTTGCGGTCATGCTCGGCGACGACCTCATGTTCGGTCTTAACGCGGGCATTTGCGAGTTGCTGGACGCCGCCCGGACTGAAGGCAAGGCGGTTGTGGGCGTCATCGAGGTTCCCGAAGACAAGGTCAATCGGTACGGTATCATTCAGGGCGAGGAATTTGCCCCGAACATGTTCCACGTCAGGAAGCTGGTGGAAAAACCCAAACCCGAAGATGCTCCGTCCAACCTGGCCATCACCGGCCGCTATGTGCTGCTCCCGGAAATTTTCGATATTCTTGAAAATCAGGAACCCGGCGTGGGAGGGGAAATTCAGCTTACCGACGCCTTGCAGGGCCTGGCGGACCAGGACAAGCTCATTGCCGTGAAGCTGCAGGGTCAGCGTTTTGATGCCGGTGACTGGGTGGAATACCTGACTGCCAACATCTATTTTGCCTTGCATGACGAAGAGTTGCATGACGATCTCGTGAAGCGGCTCATGGAGCTGTTGCCTTGCACAGAACTCAAGTAGTCATTTTGGGGCTGCTGCTGGTCGTGCTGTGTTTCAGCATTCCCGCAGCAGCCTTTGTTCCCGAGGAAGGGGAGCTCAATACCAAGGTGCTTGCCGCCTACAGGGGGCTCAAGTCTTGGCAGGCCACCGTGTCCTTTGATGATGAATCTGGCCTTACGGCCCGGGTTTGGTACTCGGCGGGCAAGTGGCGCCAGGAGTGGCAGGTGGGGGGCGGTAACGGCACCGCTGCCGCAGTTGGTGTAGGCGGAAAAGTTTTTGCTTCCTGCCCTGGCGGTGGGGCGCCGCTGCCTGTGCTGGCCTATTGGCAGCCCCCGCAGCCCGTGCGGACCTGGAAGGAATTGGGCATGGACAACGCCACTGCCGGATTCGGCTTCTGCGACGAGGCTCCATGTTTCATTTTTGGTGCTGAGCCGGGAGACGATGTCAGATCACAAGTGCGTCTGAATAATGAGACTATGGCTTTGTTGTTCATGCGGCTGGACAATGCGGGCCGGCCTCTTCAGTTTTCTTTTGGGGACTACGCCACGTTCAAGGGGTTTGAGTTCCCTGGGAAAGGAACTCTGACTTTTGAAGATGGGACGACCGTTTCTTTTTCCATGATCTGGAATGAGATAAATCGGGCCGGTGATCCAAAATTGTACTCGCCCGATGTGTTTTCCATGAACCACTCCGGCAAGGCATGTGGCATGATGTCGCCATTGTACCGGCGCCTTCGGGATGAGTTCAGTTTCATTTCCGCCAGCCAGTAGAGCAGCATGACCTCATACAGGCAGGTAACGCTTCTTTCTCCCCCGTACCAGACCCTGACGTACGGTTACCCTGATTTTTTCCCGGAGCTGGAGCCCGGTTCGCGCGTGATCGTGCCTTTGGGACGTGGGAATCGCGTGGGAATTATTGTAGGTGAGGCGGAGCACGCACCCAAAGGCGTGACCGTCAAACCCGTGCTCTGGCCCATGGAACGCTCTCCCGTGCTGGACGACTTTTATATGCACATGGTGCGCAACCTTGCGGCACGACAGATGGAGCCCGAAGGTCGCATTTTGGAAATCCTTCTGCCGCGTGGGCTTCGTACTGCTTCCGTGACGTTTGCTCTGGAGCGCGACCCCAAGACCAGTCCTTTTCCGGCTTCCATCAAGCCGGCAGCGCTGGCCGCCATGCCTGAAGCGGATAAACGTCGCCTCATGGACGCCTGGAATCAAGGTAAAATGCGTGTGCGCCTCAATCCTCGCAAGGAGGCTGAAGAGCGCTATGTGTCGCTGGCCGCCGATCCCCCTTGGCCGGTGCGCCCCAATGCCAAACGGCAACTCAGAATTTTGGACTACCTCCTCGACAATGGCCCGCAGAGTTTGTTTTCCCTGAAATCGGTTTTAGGTGAGTGGGCTTCGGAAACCGCACAGCGTCTGGAGGGCGGTGGTCTGGTGGCTATTGGCGATCTTTCCGCCGATATGCTGAGGCAAGTGGATGAGCCGGTGGCCTGTGAACCAACGGCTTCTCTTGATTTTGAATTGACCGAAGAGCAGCAAGAGGCCTTTGGTGCCCTTGAGACGGCGTTGCGTGGTGGGAAGCCGTCCACTCATCTGGTGCACGGCGTTACGGGCAGTGGTAAAACCTATCTTTATCTCAATTTGATCGCCAAGTGTTTGGAGGTGGGGCGCTCCGTTCTGTTGCTTGCCCCCGAAGTTGCGCTTGCCTGTCAGTTGGCCAAAGCAGCCGCAGAGGCGTTTCCGGGCAGGAACGTGAAATTTTACCATGGGTACCAAAGCCCCAAGAAACGTGAATCCACGTTTCTGGAAGCTGCTTCAGATCTGGAACCGAGCTTGGTGGTGGGGACCCGCTCCGCATTGTTTCTCCCCGTTAAGAATCTGGGATTGGTCATTCTCGATGAGGAACACGACGAGTCGTACAAGCAGGAGGATCGTCTTGCCTACCAGGCAAAGGAAGTGGCCTGGTTCCGCGTGCAGCAGACCGACGGCCTTCTCGTACTCGGCTCCGCCACCCCGGACGTGAAGACCTTTCATGCGGCCCGCACTGGAGTTGTTCCCGTGTCCACCTTGTCCCGAAGGGTCGGTACGAGCGTGCTGCCGGATGTGGAGCTTGTGGACATCAGCGAACTGGACCGCGAGCAGCCTTTTGCTCCCCGGAGCGTCGAGCAGATGCAGGACACCATAGGCCGGGGCGAGCAGGTTATTGTCATGCTCAACCGCAGGGGCTATGCGCCGCTCATGTATTGTGTGGATTGCGGCACGGTGGTGCGTTGTCCCGAGTGTGAGGTCGGTATGACCTTCCACAAGGGGCGTGAGCGTGTGGTCTGCCATTATTGCGGCCTGACGTATCCGTATCCGCTTCTGTGTTCCAAATGTGGAGGAGGTAACTTCATTCCCATGGGTGAGGGGACGGAGCGCCTTGAAGAGAAGATCCAGGGCATCCTGCCAGAAGGCTCCAAGGTACTGCGCATGGACAGGGATTCCACTCGTCGCCAGGAGCGTATGGAGGAGATTCTTGAAGCTTTCAGAAAGAGGGAGGCCCAAGTCCTGGTGGGCACTCAGATGCTTTCCAAAGGGCATCATTTTCCTGATGTGACCCTGGTTGTGGTGGCTGACGGTGACCTTGGCCTGAACCTGCCCGACTACAGGGCTTCGGAGCGGACCTTCCAGTTGCTGGTTCAGGTGGCAGGGAGAGCCGGACGGGGTGAGCGGAAAGGGAAAGTGATCATCCAGACCCGCAATCCCAAGCACGATATTTGGAACGAGATCCTTTCCAGCGATTATTTCGGTTTTTTTGATCGGGAAATCGAACGGCGCAGGAAGTTCGGTTATCCTCCCTTCAGCAAGCTCGGACTCATACGCATCAGTTTTCCCGCCGATTGGGAGGGCGGCCAGGCCGCCATGATGGAACTGGGAAGGCTGGTGCGCCAACAGGCCAAACAGCTTGGGGTGATGGCCTTGGGCCCTGCTCCGGCGCCTTTGGCAATGCTCAGGGGGCGTAGGCGTTTCAGCTGTTTGCTCAAGGCTGGGCAGTGGCAGGGAATCAGAAGCTTGTTCGCTTTTGCCTTGGCTCAAAATCCTTCGCCGCGGAAGGTCCGCATGGGCCTCGATCTCGATCCTTTGAGCATGCTTTAGCACAAGCTCGACACGTCATTTTTTAGCGGCTACATTGTGCCGACTCTGCCATTAACTATGGGAAGGAATATGAATCAAATCAAGATAGTTATAATTGCCGTCCTGCTGGTGGCCGCGCTTTCGCCACAGGCTTGGGCCCGGGTGGGATTCATCAATCCCCAACGCATTGTGAATGAATCCCGTATCGGCAAAGTGGCTCAGGATGACCTGGCCAAGCTGGGCAAGCTCAAGGATCAACGGATAAGAGCTGGGCAGAATTCCATGACGAAGATCAAGAATGCGATTTCCAAAGGAAATTTGTCCGTCACCACCCAGAAGATTCGGGAAAACGAACTCGAAGTGCTTTACAGAAAGCATGAGGAGCTCATCAAACAGAGCAATCAGGATATCCGGAATGAGGAGAACAGGCTTATCCAGTTCATCATGCACAAGGCCGACAAGATTTTGCGTCGTCTTGCTGTGGAGGGGGAATTCTCCATTATTCTGACCGATCCCGAAACAATAGGCTACATCTCACCGGAAGTGGATCTGACAGATCGGGTGATTAAAGCCCTCAATGAGGAGATGTAACCATGGCGTTTAAAAAAATGAATTATATCGCATGTGTTGTTCTTCTGTTGCTGCTTTTTCCGATGACCGCCATGTCCGCCGAGTTCGGTGATATTCGCTATCCTGACCGTCCCCTTAATTTGCGAATAAAACGGTCTCCCAGGTCCAAGTGGGTGGGAACCTTGCAGGTTGGTCAAAAGGTACGCATCGCCTATCTTAAAAATGGTTGGGCCGCGGTCTTTGAACCGAACATGACCGATGAAGCCGACGTGCGCATCGCCGGTTATGCCAATTCCAAGTATCTCAAGAAGAAGCCGGGCAAGGTGCAAACCGAACCTTGGGGCGAACTCATGCATCCGGTCACTGTCCTGAATATTCGGGAAAAGCGTACCCCACGCTCCGCGAAGGTCGGCTCATTGACGCCACGGAACAACGTGCTGGTCGATTTTCCGGAGGATGGTTGGTACGCGGTGTTTGAGAAAGGCGCCACCATTCGCAGCAAGCTCAATGCGCTGGGATTTGTGAAAGGCGATTACCTCGAGCCTGCGCCTGCTCCTGCCAGGGAAACAGCTACTGAAGCGGAGATTGTCACCGAACCTGTACTGACTCCTGCCCAAAGCGGTTCCGGAGAAGTCCGCAGTGCCGTGGCTCCTGTTCCCACTGCGGAGAAAGGTCCCGCCGCCTCCGTTGCGGCGCCTGCCGAGAGCAAACAGGAGGTTAAGTCCGAGCACCGTGACAAGGCTCCTGAACCGTGGGGCGAAATAGTGACCATCAAGCACAAGGTCATAGTTCGTAAGGAACGTTCCTCCAAATCCAATTATGTCAAGACATTGAGTCCTGGAGACCGCGTTAAGGTGGATATGCTCCGTAATGGTTGGTATGCCGTGTTTGAGGCGGGCGAAACCGTTCGTGGGGAGCACCGGGCCTTGGGTTATGTTTTCAAACGTCAACTGGAGCAGGGGGGACAGTCGGCGGGGAAATCTGCAACTGTTCAGAAGGCGACCCCTGCAACACCCTCTGGGCCCAAGAAGATCGTCATCAAGCCTGATCCCTTCGTCTCCTCTCGTCGGCCTGATCCCAAGGCCGATCAGCACAGGCACGGCATCAGCTTCAAGGTGCTGGAAGAGGCAGAGACGAGCCGCCAGGGCTTTGACGTTGTTCGACTCAAGATTTTTGTTCAGGTATCCTCGTTGCCCACGCCTAATGTGCTTGAGGATTTTGCCGCGACCTTGTGGAAAGAAAAGCGACGCAAGGGGAAGCAAATGGAGATACTCATTTATCTGCCGGGCATGGATTTGGAAGATATCGCCTTTGCCGTTGCTCGTTATTCGGACACGGAACCTTTGGAATTCTGGGCGCGAAGAACCGCGCTCTACGGAACCGATTTCATGAAATAGAAAAGCGGCCTGCAAAGGCCGCTTTTCTTTTGGATGCGGGAGGATTGTTTATCCGAGTTCGCGTTCCAAAAACAGAGGGATGGTCTTTTTGGGGGCCACTTTGCCTGGTGTCTCCAGTTTGGTGGGCTTCCGGCTGGGTTTGGGGGCCATGAAGATGCTGTTGCAGCTTTGGCATTCCCAATGGGTGCCGTGGGATTGCAAGTGGACCAGTATGCCGTCGCGGTCATAACAGAGCTGGCAGAACGGGCCCTTACGAGTTCCATCTTCGTTCAGCCAGTATTTCTGTCCGTCATATTCCACACGTTCGGCCAGATCGAGCACCTCGGCCACCTCATTCAGTTGGCTTTTGAGCGCTTCGTTTTCTTCGCAGACGGCCAAGTATTCGTCTTGCAGGGTTTTAAGGAGGATTTCTCCTTCCTCGAATCTGCCGTTTTTGAATAGATCCAAGGTCCTCTTGAAGCCGGTGGCATGAAAGACGTCCGCCATGAGGTTTACCTCTTTTTTTTTTATCTGAGACGCTCGTATTATCGGCCAACCTTTAGGAAGACTTTAGGTTTTGCCGATAAGAAAAAGCGCACCGTGCAGGCGCGCTGTTTTCCAAAATATTGGAAGACTTTGGCGGAAAAGAGCGCAAGATAACTACCGGCTTTTAACCGGCAGATAAGGGGGCGTCTCTCAAAGGAAAACCGTAATACTGTTTTCAGGCAGGCACATAGACCACGTATCCCCTTGGGGGAGCATAAACGTTTACATGTCCGAATGCGTTGGCGTGTTGTGTCTGGGGGACGCCGTTGTCGACGTCGCTCCACCATGCTTTCGGAACGTACCGGGCATTGGGTCGACTTGCATCCACCCAGGCGCCTCGCCACTGATTTCCGTTATTATTGATCGCCAGGATCAGGCCGGGTTGGCGCTCATGCCCCAGGCGTTCCATGACATAGAGGTCGTGGTCCACCCACCGTGTTTCGGTTCGACCACCGGCATATTGCCTGTGAACTGATGCCAAGGCGTCAATTCCATCTGGTCTGTTTGCTCTGGCCAGGCCATATGTAAGGTAATCTTTCCAATATACGCAGGGCATTCCTTCATGGGTGAGAATGATGGCGTAGGCCATGAGCTTACATCTGACGACTTCATCACCCGAATTGCCGCCGTGGAAGTCGTGGTTGTCCACAAAGGTGACCGCGTTCCAAGGGCGGGAGCGCATGAGGCACGCCGTGTCCAGAAGTTCCCGCATGTCGAATCCATATTCGTCACACATTCTCTTGAGTTTGTAACGCAGGGGGAAGTCAAACGCATCGATCTCGTTGTCGTTCCAGTTGTTGACTTCGTTCAGCCAGTCGGAGATTTCACGCTCAGAACTCCAGTGTTCGGCAACACCATAAGGTCGAATTTCCTGAGCGGCCCGTTGGTAGCGATATTCCTGTATGGCGGGGATGATCCAAGAACCGTAGCCCTTGACGAAGTCGTATCGGAAACCGTCAAAGCCGACCTCTTCTATGAGAAAGCGGCATAGCTCAAGTACCTCAAAATATACTTCCGGGTGGCGATGGCTCAAGTCGGGCATGTCGGAGAAGGTCATATCGTCGTAAGTTTCATAGCGGCAAGGATGGAAATGGTCGGCTGTACGGGGGAATTTGCCACTCACAGGGGTGAATTCGGTCCAACGCCGTTCTCCGCTGATTGGGTTGTTTGCCTGGCCATCAGCGCCGCTGCAGTGGTTGATGACGAGATCGGCTATGACCTGCAGCTTATGCTCATGCGCGGTTCGTATAAGCTTCTCAAGTTCGGTGCGTTGGCCGAACCAGGTCGCCCTTGATCCTTTTTGGTCGAATTCGCCGAGGTCGTAAAAGTCATAAGGATCGTATCCCATGGATGGGCCGTGCAGGTTTGCTGCTTTGCATGCAGGCGGTAGCCACAGGTGAGTGAAACCTACCTGTGAAAGATGCTGTATTTCCTCATTAACTCTCTCCCACCAATGATATTCCCGTTCCTCCAGTCTCGGGCAATCCCAGTAGAAGCATTGCAGCATGACACCCATGGCTCACCTCCAAAATTTCTGAGGTTGGCGATTGTGGAACAGCCGCTTTCATATAGCATGGGGGATATGTAGAGGCTATATTGATGCGGGGCAAAGCCGTTATAATCAACAGGCTGCCGCCGAAAGGAAATGTTTTTGGTGGGATATGATGCGCCAGGTTTTACGACGGCGTGGAGTCGGTGGCTTTCCCGGTGTGAGGCTGGAAAGCAAAAAGGCTTGAAGAAAATTTTCTTCAAGCCTTTGGACTTCTTTTTGGTAGCGGGGGCAGGATTTGAACCTACGACCTTCGGGTTATGAGCCCGACGAGCTACCATACTGCTCCACCCCGCGTCATGTGAGAAGCAGTTTCTAAGTGGTTTACAGATGAGTGTCAACCTCTATTTACAACTTTTCCAAAATTCCGTATCCCTATCCACCTATGACAAACACTAGCAAATTCTCCATGGTTTTTCCTGTCTATAATGAGCAGGAAAACCTAGAAATACTTTTTTCCCAGGTCAAGACGGCCGCCGATTCCACCACAAGGCCGTGGGAGGCTATTTTCATTGATGACTGTAGTTCGGACAACAGTCTTGAAGTGATCCGCGCATTGGCGCGTCAGCATCCCGAGGTGCGATATGTCGCCTTTGAGGAGAACCGTGGCCAGTCCGTAGCTTTCTGCGCGGGCTTCGATTGCGCCGATTCAGATATCATCGTGACCATGGACGCAGACCTTCAGAATGATCCGTCAGACATCCCGGCCATGCTGTCCGCCTTCGACAACGGGTGTGATATGGTCGTGGGCTGGCGTGCGAAGCGCAAGGATACTTTCTGGAAGCGTATTGCCTCCAGGGTAGGCAATAAAGTCCGCAACTGGTTTACTGACGACGGTATCCACGATACCGGCTGCTCCCTCAAGATCATGCGTCGTGACATGCTCATGAACGTTCCACGTTTCAAGAACATGCACCGTTTCTTTCCCATTCTCATGAAGATGCAGGGAGCGGTCATCCACGAGGTCGTGGTCAACCACCGAGAGCGTCATGCAGGCACTTCAAAGTATGGAAACTGGCAACGCGCCAAGCAGGGACTTTACGACCTCATAGGTGTCCGTTGGCTGATGACTCGCCATGTTTCCTATACGGTCAAGGAAAAAAACTAGGTTTTTGGAATATGAATTTTCCCCGGTTCTGGTGGCTGCTCGTTGTTGCAACTCTGGGCCAAGGCATTTTTTTTGCGGGGATTGGTATTTTACGATGGCGTGGGAAAAAGCTACAAAAGGTCCCACGCCCGCTTTTCGCCTGCTTTTGGGCCGGCGCCTGCGCCGGGCTGTCGTATGGGGCGCTTCAGAACGACTATGTGTTTGCTCTGGGGCAATCCTTTGTCATCATTCTTTTTTTATTAAATTATTTTCGGAAATAAAAATATGAATAATAACGGCGATGTTAGCCGGAAAGGGCTCAAGTCCGTCCTCAAAGGATTGGCCATGCTGGCCATGCTTGGTGCGGCCGTGTTTGCGGTTCGCCATACCGGGCTGGATGATATGCTCAAGAATACCAAATGGTTCGACCAGCATGTGTTGGGGTCTGGCCCCTTGTCCATTTTCATTTATCTCGGGGTGTCGGCCTTGCTGTCCGGACTGGGGCTTCCTCGTCAGTTGATCGCTTTTCTTGGCGGTTATGCTTTTGGCGCGGTGAACGGTACCTTGCTCGGCACCATTGGGTGCGGTCTCGGGTGCTGGCTCGCGGCCGGTTATGCTCGTTTTTTCGGCCGGGAAGTGATTTCCCGCAGGTTCGGTCGCAGAGCTGAAAAAATAGATCGTTTTCTGCGCAGCCAGCCTTTCAACATGGGGCTGGCCATTCGGATGTTCCCGTTGGGCAGCAACCTCATCACCAACTTGGCCGCAGGCATAAGCAGCATTCCGCTGCTGCCGTTCGTCTTGGGGTCAACTATTGGCTATCTTCCCCAGAATTTTGTTTTTTCCTTGTTTGGCGGAGGGCTGAATGCTGAATCCCATACCGGCGTCATGCTTTCGGTGGGGGGCAGCATCTTGTTATTCGTAGCCTCCGGCTGGCTGGGAATGCTCACATATCGCCGTTACCGCAAGGAAGCCGCCGGAGTCGTGGCGGACGACTAGCTTTTGTTTCTCCGAGCGTCGATCAAAGGTTCGACCACATAACTCCAGAGCAGCCAGGCCGTTCCTGCGGTGACCAGGCCGAAGAGCCAACCTGCAATGACATCCAGGGGGTAGTGCTTGCCGAGATATATCCTGGAATACCCCACCAGCAGCGGCAGCAGCAGAGGCCATTTTTTCAGCCTCGGCCAGAAGGCCATGGCCAGCAAGGCGATGCACATGGTGTTGGCCGCATGGGCAGAAGGGTAGGAGGTGCCGTGCTCTTTGGTTCGTACAAAGTCGGAGGGACGCTGGACCCATTGCCCGTTTTCCTGAAAATAGACGCTGGGCAAGGCGTTGAGGGGACGGACGCGTTTGATGGATTTTTTGACGAGGTTGGTTCCCAAGTCCGCCATCCCCACGCCGGCTAGAAGTACCAGGACGAGAATGATCTGCTTTTTTCCGTATTTGCGCCAGGTCCAGATCAGGAGCGGCAGCAACAGAGCATATAGGATTGCTGGATTGGAAATCACCGGCATTATCGAGTCGAAGAACGGGTTCTTGAGCTGTTGATTGATGAGAGTCAGCAAATAGATGTCAAAAGCCGGTGTTTGGAAAAACATTACGCCTCCGTTTCGATGTTTTACGTCTCATACAGAGCTTTTTTGTGCTGGGCAATGGCCCGAGGCTTGATAAATATTGAAAAATGATTCAAACGGTTGTCAGGAATTTTATGAATAAAACCGATGTACAAGCCCGTATCGCCATTGTCATGCCCCGCCTGGGCCGTTATGGCGGCGCCGAAGGTTTCGCTTGGCGGTTGAGCGGTGCTCTGGCAGAGGCAGGGTATGCCGTTGATTTCGTTTGCGCCCGGGGGGAGGAAGAGCCTCCGCATGGGGTTCGCCCTGTGGTGGTGGGGCGTTTCGGCGTTTTTCGGGCATTCAAGGTGTTCTGGTTCGCCTGGGCTGCGGACAGAGTGTGCCGTAGAAACAGGTATGATCTTGTACTCGGTTTGGGCAATACCGTGAACCAGGATATTTTGCGTATTGGCGGATGCCCGCTAAAGACCTTCAATAAATTGTCCATTCTTGCTTGGCCCAAAGGCTGTTCTCGCCTGGTCAAAGCCCTGCGCAGACGGTTGTCTCCCGCATCAAATCTTATAGCCCACATCGACTCCATGCGCATGAAGCGCAGCATGACCGTTGTGGCGGTCTCTCATTTCGTGCGCGACCTTATCGCCAGGCAGTATCCCACTTTGGGACGGGACAGGGTACGGGTGATCTACAACAAGCCAGATCTTGAACGATTTTCGCCGCCAAGTAGCGAGGATCGGGAGCGCCTGCGGTCTGCGGCCGGTCTTTCCCCGCAGGATGTGCTCATTACCACCGCCGGAACCAACTTCATGCTTAAGGGCATACGACAGTTGCTCACGGCGCTTTCCCAGCTTCCTCCCCATTTTAAACTTCATGTGGCTGGTGGGCGTAATCCGAAGTCTTATCTGGCTTTGGCCAGGAAGCTGGGCGTAGCCGACCGGGTCAGCTTTTTGGGCAAAGTCGACGATATGCCTTCCTTCTATCGCACCGGGGACATTTTCATTCTCGCCTCCTTTTTTGACGCCTGCTCCAATGCCGTGCTGGAGGCTTTGGCCTGCGGTAACAAGGTGCTGTCCAGCGTCATGAACGGCAGTTCCTACTTCCTGCCTGATCGTTGGGTTTTTCCAGATCCCGATGATCATGCAGCCATCGCCCGGTTACTGGAAGAGGTTGCAAGAGAGCCGGCGCCGGAGTCGTTCTCCTGGCCGGATGATGTGCCCTGTGGCCTGGAGCCGTATCTAGCGCTTATTGAGGAACATCTGGAAAAGAAAAGGCAATGCCCTTGAACCAGAGCTGCCGGAACGTGTGTGGGCGGTTCCGGATTTTGAGTTGAGGTAGGAAAAGGTCACTCAAGGTGACCTTTTTTTACTTTTCGAGGAGCTTCTGGAAGTAGGAAATCGTACTTTTGAGTCCTTCTTCCAACGGCACGGTGGGGGTCCAATCGATGCTTTCCTTGGCCCGGGAAATGTCCGGCTGGCGTTGCATGGGATCGTTGACAGGCAACGGTTTGAAAACAATCCTGGATTTCGTGTCAGTGAGGCGGATGATGGTCTCAGCCAGTTCAAGAATGGTGAACTCTCCCGGGTTTCCAAGGTTCATGGGGCCGGTGAAGTCGTCGGGAGTATCCATGAGCCGGAGTAATCCCTCCACCAAGTCGTCCACATAGCAGAAGCTGCGTGTCTGTTCTCCCTTCCCGTAAACCGTGATGTCCTCCCCCCTGAGAGCTTGGACGATGAAATTGGAAACCACGCGTCCGTCGTTCATGGCCATGCGGGGGCCATAGGTGTTGAAGATGCGGGCCACCTTGATGCGCAGCTTGTGTTGGCGATTGTAGTCGAAGAACAAAGTCTCGGCGCAACGTTTTCCTTCGTCATAGCAGGCACGAGGACCGATGGGATTCACATTGCCCCAGTAACCTTCGGTTTGCGGGTGGATTTTCGGGTCTCCGTACACTTCCGACGTGGAGGCCTGCAGGATCTTGGCTTTGACCCGTTTGGCCAATCCCAGCATGTTGATTGCGCCATGGACGGAGGTCTTGGTGGTCTGTACCGGGTCGAACTGGTAGTGGATGGGCGAGGCCGGGCAAGCCAAGTTGAAGATTTCGTCGGCTTCCACATAGAGGGGAAATGTGATGTCGTGCCGTAAAATTTCGAATCTTGGATTGGCGTGCAGATGGTATATGTTGGACTTGTTCCCAGTAAAGAAGTTGTCCACACAGAGCACTTCATGCCCTCTGTCAAGCAGACGTTCGCACAGGTGTGAACCCAGGAAGCCGCTGCCGCCGGTAACGAGAATAGTCTTGGTTTCCATGGGGTTGGTTATGCAGCAAGCAAGTCGAGACGTCAACTGCGAACATTATGCGGATCTAAGTTGCGAATGCCGGGAGCGGAGGTGCGAATTTAAGAACAGGAGCCGATTTGATATGAACAGTTGTTTATAATGTTGTGGAAAATCGTTTCTATATGTTGGTATTTATAGATAAAAAGCAAATGATTATTTTTCGTTCATTTTCAAGGGTTCTTTTCTCCTCTCTTTGTTGCGTTTTGTTTTGGATATCGATGATTGCTATTCAAAAAAACGTCGGGGGATGCCGATGCTGGGCCGGGGTATTCAAGGGGAGGTGAATATATGCCAGAGAAAGAACACAAGGTGCTTGTCGTCGATGACTCCCAAGCCAATCTCGTCCTGATGGATCACCTCATTTCCCAGGAGGATTGTACCGTCCATTTGGCAAAAAGCGGTCTGGAAGCAATAGAATTGGTAAAGCAGCACCAATTCGCGCTGATTTTGCTGGATATCCAAATGCCCGAGATAAACGGATACGAAACCGCCTTGGCCATCAAAGACCTGGATAACGGCAGGCATGTGCCCATCATATTCATTACCGCGATTTTTCAGGATCAGGAAAATGTCAAGCAGGGATATGCCTCGGGCGCCGTGGATTACTTGTTCCGGCCCGTGGACATGCAGACGCTTAAAAGCAAGGTTCAGATATTTTTGGAGCTGCATGCGCAGAAGGTCCTGCTTGAACGTGAAATTACGGAGCGCATCAAGGCGCAACGCGCCCTGCGCGAGGCGGAAGAAAAGTACAGGAATATTTTCGAGCGCGCTGTGGAAGGCATTTTTCAATCCACCTTGGATGGGACATTTCTTGAGGTCAACCCGGCTCTGCTTAAGATATTGGGCTATGACACGGTCGGGGAGGTCGTGGGCGTTACCGGGCTGGCCAATCGGGTCATGTGTGATGGGGAACAGCGTCAGCGTTATTTCGGCAATTTACGCCGCGACGGCTATGTTTCCAACTATGAATATAGAGGCCGGAAACGTGACGGCGATATTTGTTGGCTTTCCGAGAGTTCCCGGCTCGTGCAAGGTGCAGACGGCACTGATTTCATCGAAGGAGTGGTGGAGGATATTACCCGGAGAAAGAGGCAGGAGATGGAGTTGCGCCACCTGGCGGCCATAGACAGCCTGACCGGTGTACCCAACCGACATGTTTTTTTTGACAGGTTGGAGCATGCCATAGAATCGGCCAAACGTTACCAAACTATGCTGGCCGTTCTGTTTGTAGATTTGGACCGTTTCAAGGTGGTCAACGACAGCTATGGTCACAGCGCTGGAGACAAGTTGTTGCAGAAGGTGGCGGAGCGGTGCCAGCGAAGAGTGCGCGCAGCAGACACATTTGCCCGTATTGGCGGGGATGAGTTCGGTGTGTTGCTGGAGCGGGTGGAGGATGTGACCAACGTGAGCATAGTGGCGGAGGAGATTCTCAGGGCGGTCGAAAAGCCTTTTACGGTAAACGGTCATGAAATGGCTGTGGGGGCGACAATCGGAATCAGTCTGTTTCCCCAGGACGGAGACGATGCAGCCAACCTTTTGAGCCGGGCGGATGCGGCGATGTATTCCTCCAAAGGCAAGGGACGGGAAAAATACGCATTTCATTCCTCGGTGGTTCAGTAGGCAGCCGAAGAGAGAGAAGGGGAGGCCCGTTTGGGCCTCCCCTTTTTGTTTAATATGCGTCGTGCAGAATGTTGAGGCCGACGGATTGGATGTCCTGACAGCCGGTAAGCACCATGGATTGTTTGAGTTGAGCCATGACCGACTCCAGATATTTGGCGACGCCTTCACGGCCGCCGCCGATGGCGGCGTAGCAGAAGGGGCGGCCGATGAGTACACAGTCCGCACCCAGTGCGACCATCTTGAGCACGTCGAACCCGTCGCGCACGCCTCCGTCCGCCATGATCACAACGTCGCCCTTGACCTCTTCTGCTATGTCGGTGAGCACCTCAGCAGCCCCGGGGGTATGGTCCAGTACGCGTCCGCCATGGTTGGAGACCACGATGCCGTCCACTCCGGCCTCTGCAGCGGTAACGGCCTCTTCGGGGTCCATGACGCCTTTCAGGATGAATTTGAGGCCCTTGCCGTGTACCAGTTCAACCACATCCTTGAGTTGTTCCGGTGTCTTTGGGGAAACCGGGCGGCCCATGAGGCGGAGGGTTATGAGGCCCGCGGCGTCGATGTCCATCCCCATTACCGAACAGCCGGTCTTGGCGGCCATGTCCAGTTTTTCCTCGAATTCATCGCCTTCCCAGGGTTTGATGAACGGGATGCCGTGTCCGGTCAATTGAGTTATGCCGTCGAAGGCGCTTTTATGAATGAATTCTGGAACTCCGTCACCCGTACAACCGATGACCCCGGCGTCCTGGCAGCCTCCAAGAACGGCGTCCACGTATTCGTTTTCTTCCATGCTTCCGCCCATATTGAAGGACACGCCGCCGATGGGAGCGGCCATGACCGGCATGGAAAGGTTTATTCCCAGGATGCTGGTGGACGGATCCGGATCTGTGACATCATGCAGCAGGCGCATGTTCAGTGTCACTTCCCGGAGCGAAGTGACGTTGCGCATGAAGGCACTGCCGGTTCCTATGCCACCCATGCCGGGCACTTCCCCTGCACATGCCTTGCCGTCGCAGACGGGGCAGACCCTGCAGAAGCCTTTCATCAACTTGCGGGCATTGTCGCGAACTTCTTTCATGATAAATTCTCCACTTGAGTATTAGAACAGGCTCCACAACATTCTGGAGCCGACAATGATCAGCAGGATTGCAAAAACCTTCTTCAACCTATGCACGGGCAGGCTGTGAGCCAGCCGGACGCCCAGAGGTGCGGTCAGGACACTCATACACACAATGCCCAGTAGAGCCGGGAGATATACATAGCCCAGGGACCAGTCCGGCAGGTTGGCCGCATTCCATCCAGTGTAGATGAAGCCGGCCGTCCCGGAAAGGGCTATGGGCAGCCCGATCGCGGCCGCCGTGCCGATGGCAGTGTGGATGGGAATGTTGCACCAAGCCATGAAAGGTACGCACAAGGTGCCGCCGCCGATGCCCACCAGTGCGGAAAAGATGCCGATGACGTTACCGATACCGAACATGGGCAGGGGGCCGGGGATGGTTCTTTTGGGTTTGGGCTTTTTGCCTGTGAGCATCTGGTAGGCCACGAAATAAAGAAAGATTCCGAAGAATCCTTTGAGGAAGTTGGTGGGCAGGGCCGAGGCGATGCAGCTGCCGGCAAAGGTGCCTATCAGGATGCCTATGACGATTTTTTTGAAGATGTCCCATTGGACCGCACCACGTTTATGGTGCGCCAGACAGCTGGAAATGGAGGTGAAGATGATGCTGGCTAAGGATGTTCCCAGCGCCAAGTGCATCATGACTTCATGGGGAATTCCTTGGGCAGTGAAGCAAAAATAGAGAATCGGCACGATGACGAGCCCTCCACCAATGCCGAGAAGCCCTGCGAGTATTCCTGCCAATGCTCCCATGATCATGTAGGTGATGAATATCGTAAGCATCATTCGTCTCCGTCTTGTTGGAAGGTGATGATTTTCATGTCCCGAATGTGGTCGTTCATGGCCGAGAAAGCCCCAAGGGGGTTCTTTCTTTCCAAAGCCTCGATGATCCTGAGATGCCCATCCACGGAAACATCCTTGCGCCGAAGCGGACGCATGAATTCGGAACGCGTGTCCTGTAGCAGGGTTGAGATGGTTTTCATGACCGTGAGAACCACGGAATTCCCAGCTGTCTCGGCCAGGGTCTGATGGAAGAGGGCGTCCAAATGGGCCTCGCTTTCCCCATCCTTGGCGGCTCTGCCCTGGTCCAGCACTATGGCTTTGAGGCGGTCCAGGCTCTCCGGTTTGATGCGCTTGGCCGCAAGAGAAGCTATCTGCGGTTCCAGCAGCATGCGAAGTTCGAAAATTTCCTGTATTCTGGCCTTCTGTGCCTCGATAGCCTTGGCCAGTGTTGTCTTGATTTCATCCGCATCGGAACTGCGGACATAGGTGCCGTTGCCCATCCTGCTTTCAAGAATGCCTTTTTCGGCAAGAGCCCGGATCGCTTCCCGCACACAGTTGCGCGAAACCGAGAAGGTTTCGGCAAGGCTCCTTTCCGGAGGGATTTTATCTCCGGTTTTCAACTCTCCGCTCTGGATGAGAGCCTCGATCCGGTCAACTATTTCCTGATATCGATACTTCTGCATTGGTCCTACCTATGCTTTTCTGTGTATATTGGTCTGACCAATATTGTGATTCGGGCGGAAAATCAAGCATAAGTATTGCCAGTCGTTTTTGGGGGGGATTGCTTCTTTCTATGCCTCCCAGACTGAGTGATACATTTGAGAAATGTTGCAAAACTATTGGAAATCAGGATAGAAAATACTGAATCCAAGAGAGGGCGTGTGATGCATGAAGTGAGTTTAGGGGGAACCCTGAGAGACTACCTGACCGGTGAGGAAGTGGAAGAAACCACTTTTGAGGAGATACGTCAGGCCTTGGCCAAGTTTTTGGTGGAGGAAAAAGGATATCCCAGGGACAGGATCCGTTCCAAGGTAAAATTGTCCTACACCATCGACGGGGAGGAGTTTGACCGGGCGATTGATTTTATCATCTATGATGAAAAGGATCGGCCGTTACTCCTTTTTATATTCTGCTCGGGCGCTATTTCCACTTATGAAAGGGAGACCGTGTGTGCCGCACGCCTTTTGGAGAACGGCCCGGCTCCTTTCGCCGTGGCCACGGACACCATGGATGCGGCCTTGTTGGAAGTGAAATCCGGAGAGTGCGTCAAGCAAGGTATGGAAGCCGTTCCCACGTGGGAAGAACTAAGGCAAATGGCCGAGTCGGCGGAGTTGCCGAAGTTGACGGCCGAGCAGCGGGAAAAGCAGACCCGTATATTCCATACCTACAGCGGATTTCTTTTTGGGGCATGCTGCAAGGGTGCGTGCCCGCCCGCCGGCCCGAAGAAAAAGTGACTTATTTTTCGGACAACAGGGAGATACAGTCTCCCGGGCAGCAACTCAAAGCGTCCCGGATTTCCTTCTCTGTAGCCTTGCCGGCAATGAGGAAAGGACGATCTGTATTGTCGTCCCATCCGAAGATTTCCGGGTTCAAGTCGATGCATCCCATACAGCAGTTGCATTCACTCAAATCCAGGCTGATTTCGTGTTTTGTCCGTGTATCGCTCATACCTTGAAATTAATAACTGACTCCGGCATTGGCAAGCCGAGGAGGGGACTTGGACACGAGTTTTGCCGTTTATGAATTTTTGAAACGCTCTGGATGGCTGCCCGGAATCCGGCCGGAAGATATCTCCTTTCTCGCGGCAGGTGAATATAATGAGAATTATCTGGCCGACACCGGCCACGGAAAATTCGTCTTCCGTATCAATCACGGCAGTCAGCTCGGACTGAGCAATCAAATCGAGTACGAATACCAGGTTCTTGAAGCCGTTCAAGGGTCCGGAGTGGCCCCGAAGCCGTTTCATTACAGTCTTGCCCCGGGGGCGGAAGTTTTGGGGGACGGCGTCCTGCTCATGCGGTTTCTGCCCGGAAGGCCGCTCGACTATGATCTCGACACCAACGAGGCCGCGCATGTCTTTGCCCGTGTTCATGCCCAACCCGTGGACGCGAGGCTTCTTGTTCAGCGCAACCCGGTCCTGGACATCGCCAGGGAAAGTCTCGGGCTCATTGAACGCTATCCGGATCATCCTCTGGAGGAAAGGCGTCCGGCTCTGTTGCGTTATCACGATCGGGTCCTGGGCTGGGGGCACGAGGTTGAAGCCTTGTTCGGGGACGACCCATTGGTCATGGTGAACACCGAGGTTAATTCCCACAATTTTCTCATTGATGATTCCGGTCCGGTGAAGAGGGCATATCTCGTGGACTGGGAAAAAGCGGTCATTTCGTGCCGCTACCAGGATCTCGGGCATTTTCTCGTGCCCACCACCACGCTGTGGCGGGCGGACAAACGCTATTCACCGGAAGAGAAAAAGAATTTTCTGGAAAGTTATCTGAAGCATTCCGGCCTTGGTTGCGGCATTGATGAAATGGTTTATAAGACAGGCGTACTGGAGAAAACGATACTTTTGCGGGCAATGTCGTGGTGCTTCATGGCCTATTATGAATATACCCGCGAAAATAGGGCTTTGAAAAACGAGTCCACTTTCAGGAAGATCAAGCAGTACCTCGGTGAGATGGAATGTTTTTTCAAGTAAAAGATCTGGTGAAGAGCTATGGCGGGAAAACGGTTCTGGACAGGGTCGGATTCGAGGTCGACCGTGGGGAGATCGTCTCCATCATCGGTCCCAGCGGCGTAGGGAAGACCACACTCTTGAACATCATTGCCGGTCTTGACCAGCCTGATTCGGGACGACTGCACTTCAGCGAACCGCCGGACAAGGAACATCCGGTCATCATGGTTTTTCAGGACTATGTCCTGTTCCCCAACCTGACCGTGTTTGAGAACGTTGCTTTCGGTCTCAAGGTGCGCAAAATGCCTGCCGCCGAGGTCCGTCAACGAGTTATGGACATTCTCTCCTATTTTCAGCTCGAGGAGAAGTGCGGACTGTATCCCAACCAGCTTTCGGCCGGACAGCGGCAGCGGGTGGCTATCGCTCGGGCCATGGTGGTCAATCCGGCCATGCTCCTGCTGGACGAACCTTTTGCAAACCTGGACCGCAACCTGAAAATGCAGACAGCGGAATTCATTCGCGACACGCAGAAGGAATTCGGGGTGACCACCATCAGCGTGACGCATGATCTGGAAGAGGCCTTTGTCATGTCCGACCGTGTCGGCCTTATTTTGAACGGCCGATTGGTTCAGTACGACAGGGCTTCGGAGGTTTATGGAAATCCAACCAGCATGGAGGCCGCACGTTTTTTGGGGCCCATGAATGTGGTTCCTCCCCACATGCGTGAATTCATGGATATGGAAGCCGGGGTCGCCGAAGATTTCAAAGTCGACGAGGAAATGCATGTCCGGCCAGAAGCCCTGCGCATGGTCAGGGAGGAGGGGGCCCCTGGTCTGGTGGCGGAGATGGCCTTTGCCGGCCATTACACCAAATATCGTGTACTGCTGGGCGATACTGCTTTCGTGATTTTCGATCGTCGGACCGGCATTCGGGTGGGAGACCGCGTACGACTCAAAATTGTCGATTCGTCAGGATTTGGTGAGGACTAGCATGAAGCGGTTGTTTTCATTTGTTCATCGCATTTTCGTGCCTGTTTGCTCTGAGTTGGGTCCGGTGAGCGGGGGAGAAGGCGATGCTGCGTTGGCAAGAAAGGGCCACAGTCATGTCTCTCGGTAGCAAATCGTCCTGCTGCAGGACCCTGATGAAGCTTTCCCCGTTGCTGGTTCCCTTCGTGCTGCTTTTTCTCGGTGGGCTGACGCTTGCGGTATCCCAGTCTCTGGGCTTTTGGCTGCCGCTCCCTTATGACGGCGGCATGTTCGACGCATACACGGCACTGCTTGATCCCCATCTGTTGGAATCCGTCGGGCTTTCCTTGTATGTAGCTTTGGTGTCGGCTCTGGTGTCCGTGTCCGTGGGAGCGATGTTGGCCTATGCCGTCTGGCGGTTGCCAGATACATTGGAGCGCGCTTCCGTGGTCTACAAGGTGCCGCTCATCCTGCCGCATATCGCTGTGGCCTTCATTGTGCTTGTATTCTGGACCAAATCCGGACTTTTCAGTTCCGTGGCCTATCATCTGGGGCTGCTGAACACTCCGGCTGAGTTTCCGTCCGTACTCTACGGCAATTACGGCTTGGGCATGATTCTGGCCTATACATATAAGGAAGTGCCGTTCATGGTTATCCTGGGTTATGCCGTACTCAAGAGGGTCAGCCCCCGGGTGGTGGTTGCGGCCAAGATGCTCGGAGCAGGGGAGGTTTATACCTTTTCCCATGTTGTATTGCCGCATATGTACCGGGTTATGCATGTGGTCTTCATCATTCTGTTCCTTTATGCCTTTGGTGCGTTCGACATTCCTTTCCTGCTGGGGGAAAGCTCACCGGGCATGCTCAGTGTGGAGGTCTTCAACCTCTACTTCAGACGTGACTTGGCCAACCGCCCTGTGGCTATGGCCGTCCTCGTGTGCATGTTCCTGTTTTCTCTGGCGTTTATCGTGCTGTATACCAAACTGGCCTCCAGCCTGGAGCAGAAGGAGCGCAAGCTGTGATTCCCCGCTTCATCTATGCGCTCATCGCCTTTGTGTCTCTTTTCCCTTTGCTGGTGTTGGCGGGCTACAGCATCGCCCCTGGCTGGACTTTTCCGGACATCATTCCGTCCCGGTTCGACGCCCGCGCTTTCGAATACCTCGGTTCCCAGGCCCCTTCCGTACTTCGGCATATGGCTTCTTCGGTTCTTTATTCGCTGTTGACCGTCTGCCTGACCCTAATGCTTTGCCTTTCGCCCGCCCATCACTTTGCGCGTTGTGATTTCCGCGGCAAAGCCACCCTGGAAGGGCTGTTTCTTGCTCCTGCCCTGGTGCCGGTCATGACTTTTTCCATGGGCGTGCATTCCCTGTTCATCCGACTCGGGTTGGCCGATACCTTCATGGGGGTGGTCCTGGTGCTGACTACCTTCAGCTATCCCTACATGCTGAGAGCCCTTGTTGCCGGATATCAAGCCATCGGCCCGGAATACGAGCAGTGCGCCAGGAATCTTGGGGCAGGTTTTTTGACGCGGCTTCTGCGCATCGAATTGCCCCTGCTCGTACCGTCCATCATTGCGGGTGGCTCCGTGGTCTTTCTGGTGGCTTTTTCCGAATACTTTCTCGTCTTCCTCATTGGCGGCGGGGCAGTGGATTCCTTTACGGGCTATCTGTTCCCGTTCCTCACCTCCTCGGACCGGAGCGTAGGGTCGCTGCTGACCTTGTTGTTTCTTGCGGTGCCGGTGAGTTTGTTCGTGCTGGTGGAGTCGGTGGTGACGCGAGTCTACCGCAATCGCGGCATTTATTGATCAAAGGAACCAGGGCGAAAAAAAAGGGGAAGGCTGGCCAGCCTTCCCCTTTTTTTTCGAACGGATGTATTTCGCGGTCTAGACGTTGAAGAGGAAATGAACGACATCGCCGTCCTTGACCACGTATTCTTTGCCTTCCACGCGCAGGACGCCCTCGGATCGGCACTTGGCTTCCGAGCCGTGTTCGATATAGTGGGCGTAGCTGATGACTTCGGCACGGATGAAACCGCGTTCAAAGTCGGTGTGGATGACGCCTGCGGCTTGTGGGGCCTTGTCGCCGTCATGGATGGTCCAGGCGCGCACTTCCTTGACGCCGGCGGTGAAGTAGCTGATCAGCCCCAGGGAGCGGAAACCGGTGCGGATGATCTTGTCCAGCCCTGCTTCGGTCACGCCGTAGGATTCCAGAAATTCCTGGTATTCTTCTTCTTCCAGCCCTACCAGTTCTTCTTCCATTTTTGCGGAGATTTTGACGAATTCGGCACTTCGCTCCTCGGCCAGGGACCGGACTTTTTTCACGTAATCGTTGTCCTCGGCCAGGCCTTCCTCGTCAACGTTGGCGCAGTAGATGATGTTCTTGGCCGTGATGGGGCGCAGTTCCTCGATGAGCGCGAGAATGTTCTTGTCGTCTTGTTCCGGATAGGAGGAGACGAGCCTGCCTTCGTTCAAATGGTTCAGGAGCTTTTCGGCAGCGTCAATTTTCGGAACCAGGGTCTTGTCTCCCTTGAGCTGCTTTTTCATTCGCTCCAGACGATTGTCCAGGGCTTGAACGTCGGCCAGGACCAGTTCGGTTTCAATAACTTCAATGTCCCGAAGCGGATCCACTGAGTTGGACACGTGGATGACGTCGTCATCGTCGAAACAACGGACCACATGCAGGATGGCTTGGGTCTCGCGGATGTTGGCCAGGAATTTGTTGCCGAGCCCTTCGCCCTTGCTGGCGCCTTCCACCAGACCGGCGATGTCCACGAAATCCACCGTGGAGTGCTGGACGCGCTGGGGATTGACCAATTCGGCCAGTTTGTCGATGCGTTTGTCGGGCACGGGCACCACGGCCTTGTTCGGTTCGATGGTGCAGAAGGCATAGTTGGCGCTTTCTGCGTTCTGGGCTTTGGTGAGCGCATTGAAAAGTGTTGATTTGCCGACGTTGGGAAGGCCGACGATACCTATGCTCAAGGACATTTTGTGGTCTCCTGAAATATATGAAATGCGGCGGGCTGGCCGCCGATGGGCGATTCTCTCTACAACGCTTCAACGCAGGTTGCAAGTGCCTCTGTTTCCATCGCGGCCCCTGGAGGACCGAGCAGAGGATGGGGCCGTGGCAGGTCAGATGTGGAAACTGTTTTTTCCGGTGCTTTGACCTTGCAATTTCATGCGGTGAATTGTAGCACCTGTATCGAGGCCGCAGTGCCTGACAAAGCTGTCATTCCTGCTGTAAACAAAGAATATATTCGACCCTATCATGAAGAATATCTATCTCATTGGTCCGCGGGCGAGCGGCAAGACCACCGTAGGCAAGGCCTTGGCCGAACGCCTGGACAGGCCGTTTGTGGACACGGACCATCTTTTTGTCGAGAAATACGGGCAGCAGATCGCCGACTGTGTGAAAAAAGAAGGTTGGGATGCGTTCCGCCGGCGTGAATCCGAAATCCTGCGTTCTCTGTCCGGCAAGGGGGGAATGGTCGTGGGCTGCGGCGGCGGCATCGTTCTCCGGGACGCCAACCGGCAGATCCTTTCCAGAGGGTTGACCGTTTATCTTGCGGCTGATCCGTCGGTCCTGGCCGAGCGTCTCGCCGATGACCCTTTGGAAGCGCAGCGTCCTTCTTTGACGGGCAGATCCATTGTCGACGAGGTCAAGGACGTGTTGCACATGCGCGATCCCATGTACCGCGAATGCGCCCATATGGTTTTGCCCCAGGCGGAAGTGGGCGAAATGGTCAGGAAAATAGCGGATTCCTTGGGCCGTCTCTCCGAAAAATCTTGACTTGAACCGTGCTCCCGATGTTACATTAACCATTAGGGTCCGAAGCTGTCGGCTTCGGATGGTATTGGATTATTATGTAATGATAAGGAGCTCTTGATGCGTCTTAAAGAACGTTTGCCCATTGCGGACGCCCGGCTTGAAGTGCTGGCGTCCGCTCCTCAGGATGGTCCGCGCATATTGTTTTTCAGCGGAGGGACCGCCCTGAGGGAGGCGTGCGCCGAGCTGATCAAATATACCTGGAATTCAATTCACATCGTCACCCCCTTTGACTCGGGCGGCAGTTCCGCCGAGTTGCGCAGGGAATTCGACATGCCTGCGGTTGGCGATGCCAGGAACCGCATCCTGGCGCTGACCGACCCGGATGACGACGCCGCGGTTGCCGCCGCCGCCTTTTTCGCCACTCGTCTGCCCAAATCAGGCGAGCTCACCGGACTCAAGGGAGAGGTGGAGTTAATGGCGCGGGGAGGCCATCCCGGTATGAAGGAACTGGCCACGCCGGTCGTGGAAACCGTCAAGGACTCCTTGACGATTTTTCTGGATGCTTGTTCCGACCGGTTCGATTACCGGGGCGCCAGTATCGGCAACCTGGTGCTCACGGCCATGTTCCTGAAGCATGAGCGGGTGACAGCTCCGGCCCTCGATGAGTTCAGCACCCTGGTTTCGGCGCGCGGCCTTGTCCGCATGGTTCTCGATACGCCTTTGGATTTGAAGGCGCATCTTGTGGACGGCAGGACCGTTGCTGGTCAGCATATGATCACCGGAAAAGATGTTCCGCCGATCAAATCGCGAATCGATCATCTGCGACTGCATCGGGACGGTGTCACGGTCGCCCGTCGGGAAACGCGCATTGACGGAGAGGTTCGTGAGTTGATCACCAATGCGGAAATGATCTGCTACCCTGTGGGCAGTTTCTTTACCAGCATCATTGCCAATCTGCTGCCGGGCGGCGTTGCCGATTCCGTGGCGGCCAACATGTGCCCCAAGGTGTTGGTGCCCAACCTGGGCCTGGACCCGGAGCTCGTGGACATGAGTTTGGCCGACCAGGTTCTCACCCTCATTGAGTACTTGAGGAAAGGCGCCATTATCAAAGCCGGTGGAACCTATCTGGACGGTGTGTTGGTTGATCCCGAAGCGCATTACCCCGGAGGCGTGGATCTCGATTATCTCCAGTCCTTGGGATTGGAGGTCATTGAAGCACCGCTTCTGGACAGAGAGCAGGGGCTTGTGGCTGCTGTGCCCATGATCCGCACGCTTATGGCGATATCCTGTTGAATCCGGGGGTTGCCCTTCCACAAGCAGAGGGGTAAAAGCCACCACTATGCGAATCAAGCTTTTCTCGCCGTTTTGGATGCCGGTATGGTTTTTTGCCGGCGCCATTCTTGTCGGCGCTTCACTTCTTGTTCTGGATCCGGCGCACGGGAGCGAGGGGTTCTCCTGGCTGGATGCCGTGTTTACGGCCACCTCGGCCATGTGTGTGACCGGGCTGGTCGTGGTGGATACAGGCTCCTCCTTTTCCATGTTCGGCCAACTCGTCATCCTGGTGCTCATCCAGTTGGGCGGACTTGGAATCATGACCTTCACGAGTCTGGCCATGTATCTGATGGGGCATCACGTTTCCCTGTCGGACAGGATTTCCGTACAGCAAAGTCTGCTTCATGATCCCCGGTTCAGCCTGCGCCGTTTTCTGCGTCGAGTGGTGCTCATGACTTTTGCCATCGAATCTGCTGGAGCCTTGCTGCTTTGGATTGCCGATCCTGTCGGCTTTACGCCGTACTCGGCGATCTTTCATTCCATTTCCGCATTTTGCAATGCGGGCTTTTCCCTGTATTCGGACAGTCTCAGCGCTTGGCATGCGGACTGGAACGTGAACCTGATCGTCATGGCCCTCATCATTCTGGGCGGGCTCGGATTTTACGTCATCAACGAATGCAGCGGTTTTTTCATGTATTGGATGCGAACCGCTTCACGGAAGGATTCTTTGCCGCGTCCCCGCTTGAGCTGGCACAGCAAAGTGGTTTTGGGAACCTCCTTGTTTCTGATTGCAGGTGGCGCCGCCGCCATTTTTCTGGCCGAGTTTTTCGGAGCCGAAGGCTTCGGCCCGTGGAGTCATGAACTGCTGGCGGCGTTGTTTCAATCCGTGTCCTGCCGTACCGCAGGATTCAACACCGTGGACATCGCCCACATGACAAACGTATCTTTGGTGTTTATGCTTTTTCTCATGCTTGTGGGCGGTTCTCCGGGGTCGTGTGCGGGCGGCATCAAAACCACCACGCTCCGGGCCATATGGGGATTCATCCAGGCCCAGTTCGCAGGCCGTGAGCAGACCGTCATAAGCAGAAAGGCCCTGACCCCCGGTTCGCTCAACAAGGCTTTCACCCTGCTGGTCTTCGCCGGGTTCATAGTTATGGCCGGAGTCATTATTCTGAATATTTCCGAGGGGGGGGATGTGCCTCACATCCAGGCCCGCGGCGGATTTTTGGAAACCATGTTCGAAGTCATTTCCGCATATGGAACCGTGGGCCTTTCCACCGGTGTGACCGAAGGGTTGACCGTGCTGGGCAAGGTTGTGGTCATTCTGCTTATGTTCATCGGCAGGCTTGGCCCCATGTGGCTGTTGTCCGCCCTCCAGAGCTGGCAGGTGGAGCAACGGTTCCGGTTTCCCGAGGATGATCTGCCTCTGGGGTAGAGAATAAGTTTATAAGGAGTGTATCATGGCCCCTAAATTGGAAGTCGGCGTTGTCGGCCTCGGCAAATTCGGACTGGCCTTCGCCACAGCCCTGCAGGAGAAAGGGCATAATGTGGTTGGCGTGGACAGAGTGGCCGCCAACGTCCGTAGGGCGGAAGGGGATATCACCCAGGTCTTTCAAGCTGACGGCACGGATCTTGAGGCGTTGGAGCAGATCGGATTCGGGGAGTTGGGACAGGTGGTCGTTTCCACCGGTGATTCCATGGAGGCGAGTATTCTTGTGGTGCTCAATCTGCAGGAACTCGGCGTCAAGAAGATCTGGGTCAAAGCCGTCAGTGTGCAGCACGAAAAGGTGCTCAAACGGCTTGGTGTGCATTTCGTGATTTTTCCGGAACGATTCGTGGCCCAACAGATTGCGCACCGTATGGCCGTTCCCGGTCTGCTCGACTACCTCGGCTTGGGCAAGGACGTGGTTGTCAGGGAAATCCGGGTAGATAAGTGGCATGGCAAAACCCTGCGGGACCTGGACCTGACCAACAACTACAGTGTGCAGGTGGTGGCCTTCAGAAAGGACGGGGACGAGCAGTTCAGCTTCATTCCCAGGGCGGATACGGTCTTGACCACAGGGGATACTCTTGCCATTCTCGGTAAAGGGGATGATGTCCTGAAACTGGAAAACACTTAGGAAAAAGCATGAGCGGCAATACATTCGGAACGGTTTTCAAACTGACGACTTTCGGCGAATCCCATGGTCCCGGCCTTGGTGGGGTGGTGGACGGCTGTCCGGCGGGCATTTCTCTGACCGAGGCCATGATTCAAGAGGAGCTGGACAGGCGCAAGCCGGGAGCGGGCAAGGCTTCCACGGCCCGCAAAGAATCCGATGCGGTTCGGCTTCTCTCCGGGGTTTTCGAGGGCAAGACTACCGGCACTCCAATCGGTTTTTTCGTTGAAAACGAGGACCAACGCTCCAGAGACTATTCCGACATCAAGGATATATTTCGTCCTGGGCATGCCGACTTCACCTTTCACGCCAAATTCGGTCGGCGGGATTACCGCGGCGGAGGCCGTTCCTCTGGCCGAGAAACCGTTTCCCGCGTGGTGGGTGGCGCCATCGCCATGGAATTGCTGCGCCGTGAAGGCATTTCCCTGTACGCCTATACCACGGAACTGGGCGGTATTCCGGTTCAGGGGGTCGACTATGAATCTGCTCAGGGTACCCAGTATTTCAGCGCTGACAGCGGCGTCGTGAAGCAATGGGACGAACGCATCACCCAGGTCAAGGGCGAGGGCGACACCGTGGGCGGAGTAGTCGAAGTGCGCGCCGTTGGAGTTCCGCCGGGACTTGGAGAACCGGTGTTCGATAAACTGGACGCCCGGTTGGCCTATGCCTTCATGAGCGTCGGCGCTGTCAAGGCCGTGGAAATCGGCGCGGGTTGCAAGGCCGCGCGAAACGTCGGTTCAAAAAACAATGACTACATGACCCTCGACGGTTTTTCTTCCAATAATGCCGGGGGTGTGCTCGGTGGCATTTCCAGCGGCCAGGACATTGTGGCGCGAGCCTATATCAAGCCCATTCCGTCCATCGCCAAGGAACAGCAGTGCATGCATCGCAACGGCGGTACGGTCTGCGTTCGTGTGGGCGGGCGGCACGATATCTCGGCCATCCCCAGGGTCAACCCTGTTCTCAAGTCCATGATGGCGATGACATTGGCAGATCTCCTGCTTTTGGACAGGCGATTGGGCGTGCGAGAGTAGGTGAATATTTGTTATTGAAAGGAATAACCGGGAGAGTTCTGTGAACTTTCCCGGTTTTGCTTTAACGTTTGGTACTTTTGAAGGGTTTGAGACGGACCGCCGTCCCGTAGCAGGAGTAGTACTTGTCTCCCTCAGGGTGGAAAGCCACTGATTCACGATAGCCCACGATGGCGTCGGCATTGACGTCGATGGCTTGGGCCATGAGGCCGTAGAAGGCGTTGTCAAAGTTGTAGCTGCGGCAGACAAGCAGGCCGAACGCGCCCACAATATCCCTGCCGGGGACAGCCTCTGTCGTCACGATCTTCAGGTTGCCCGCCAGATACTGTTCCTTGGCGAGCCTGAGACGATGATCGCTTTTCTGTTCTTCCCTGGGAGCTTGCCGTTTGGGCGAACCGAAGATAAGGGCCATATGTTTTCCTTTTCCTGAATACGATTGATTTCGTTCAATTTGTGTATCTCAGGAACCTTGTTCTTCGCAAGTCTCACCTGGCGGTTCAGCCGCTACTTCTTTTTCATGAAGGTTTTGAAGAGAGTCCCGTGCGCCTGCATTGCACTTCCGTGCGCGGTTGCCTCGAAAATGGCCTTTTCCGGCCAGCCCATCTTTTTCAGTTGCTCGATGTCGTCCTGCGCGATCTCCATCGGATTTTTGAGCGACTTGACGACAAACGCCAACAGGGCGTTTTCATTTTTATCAAAGGGACTGTCGAGGGGATTTGTCCACATGACTTCAAGTTCCTGTTTGGTCATGCCCTGCGCCATAAGCATTTTCTCATTGAGTTGGCGGCAGTAGTCGTAGTCGAATAAGCGGGCCGCCAGATAGCGGATAGCCGCCAGGACCGAATGCTCGATTTCGCCCTGCCGCATGAAATGGCCAATGGAATCCGCTTGGATTTGAAGCAATTCAGGGCTGACACTCAATAGTTGCATCGGAGCCGGGACTCCCATTCTCTTGGGGAAAAAATTGTAGATTTCAGCAGTGACGCCTTCAGCATGTTCCGGGGTTACATAGTTGAGCATGAACATTGTTTTCTCCTTTGTTTCGGTTAACTAATAGACCGGTCGTCTATTGAGACGAAAAATAAAAACACTCTGGTCATCAGGACCTGAGCAATTGGGTGAACACATACTTGTGGAAGAGTTTCAACGGTTCGCCGTTTTTCATTACCTTCATGCGGATCATCGCTCCTTGCCAAGCGCTGATGATGAAATAGGCCATTTCCCCACAATCCACGTTGTGTGCAAGGTCGCCGTTACGCTGTGCCTCGAGGAGCACCTTTTTCAGTGCGGCCGCTAAACCGTCTATGGACTGTTGCAACCGTAATTGAAAGGCGGTGCTCAGGTCACCCATTTCCTGCCCCAGATTGCCGATGGGGCAGCCCCGCCTGTAGCCGTGGGATTCAAAATAGTTGTAGAACCAACGGAAAAAAGATTGAAGGCGCTCCAGAGGAGGGCGGCTTTCATCATTCAGGATATCGCTGATCAGGGCGCGAAAGAACTGGGCATAATGATTGACCACCTCAATTCCGAAGTCTTCCTTATTCTTGAAATAGAAATAAAAAGACCCCTTGGGGACCCCGGCAGCCTTGAGAATGTCCTGGAGTCCCGTATTGTTGAAGCCTTTGGTATGGATCAGCTCGGCTCCAGCTTCGATAATTCTTTTTTTGGTTTCTTCACTCATTTTCGGCATCGCTAGACCGATCGGTCTAGCGATGTCAAGAAAAAAAGGCCGTCCTGTGAGGAACGGCCTTAGTCGTCATATTGTTGAACGCCCGTTACGGAACCACCTTCATGAGGTAGGCCTTGTCAGGCGTCATGTATTTGCGGACCAGGTCGCGGATTTCTTCGGCCGTGACGCTTTTGGAGCGATCAATAACCAGGCGCTTGTGCTCCATGTTGAAGCCTTGGACCATGAGGCTTGCTGCCTCGCGGCTTCGGGAGAGGAGTGATTGGTGCTCCTGGTAGTAGTCTCCTGTGAGGATATTGCGCGCGCGGCTGATTTCCTCCTCAGGCAGCAGGGTGGTTTGAAGGTCGTGGATGACCTTGTTGAAACCGTTCAGGGCTTGGTCCACCTTTTCGGGCTGGGTGCCGATATACAGGGCCATGAGCCCGTCCTGACGCGTTTGCCAGAGGATGGCGGTCACTGTATAGCCAAGGCCCTGTTTGTCCCGCATGTCGCGGAAGAGCAGTCCGGATTGGCCGGAGAGCGCAGCCTTGAGCACGTTGAGTTCGGCCGAGGCCTCCAGGTCATCCTTGCCCGGGACAGGGAAGGTCAGCAACATGTGGGCCTGGTTCCGGTCCGGCAGGGTCATGGTTTTTTCCCGCTCTTTGTTCCAGACCGCGTCCTGGAATACATATTTTGGAGCGGAGGTCTTCATGGCTTTGGCAATCTGTTCCGCGAATGTGGTGATTTGTTTGCGGTCGTAGTCTCCGACAACGGCCAACACAAAGGGTTCCTTGGACTGCCTGGTCCAGAAGTCCACGGCGTCCTTGCGTTGCAAGGTTTTGACGCCTTCAGCGGTGCCTTCGGAAAGGTAGCTGTATGGCGCATTGGCGAAGAGGTACGGGAACAGGTGCCGGAACATGAGTCCCAGAGGCCTGTCTTCGCTCTGTTTGACAGCTGCGATCTGATCTTCCTTGGCGCGTTCGATTTCCTCGCCAAGCCATGCCGGCGTGAGTATTACATCCTCGATCAGGGGCAGGATTTTTTTGCTGAACCGTGACGGGAATTTGGACTCCAAAGCGAAGACGTTGCGGCCCGAAGTTGCGCCGATGCTGGCCGCGTGATCGGACAGGAAGTCCTCGATCTCTGTGGCATTCATTTTTTCGGTGCCCTTCGTCAGTACCTTGGCCGCCAGGGAGGCCAAGCCCTGCTTGTCGGCGGGCACATCACCGTCACCGCCGGGCCAATAGATGGACATGGCCGTGTAGGGCAGGGTGGAGTCGGGCAGGAGCACCAACCTGTTGCCGCCGGGCAGTTCGATGATCTCTTTACCTGTCGTCTGCTGAGCCTTTTCCTTTTCCGCCTTGGCAATGCCGTTCCATTCGGCGGTTGTGATTTTCTTGAGCCTGTCTGCGGAGACTCCGTTGCTTTCGGGCACCAGGATGGAGGACACGAGCCTGGTCGGGCGCATGTATTTGTGAAAAACCTCGGCCATTTCTTCACGGTCGACATGTTTGAGAGCGAAGAGGTAGTTTTCCTCGCCTTGTTCGCCGTTTTCGAAGAACTGGAAGTATCCGATCTTGCTGGCAAGTCCTGACAGTGTTTCCTTGGTCAGGAACAGGGAATCCTCCAGGTTGAGGCGGGCGCGTTCGATTTCCCGGTCGGTGAACACCGAGGGATCGAATGTGGCGAATTCCTTCATGAGTTCGGTCCAGAATTGTTCCACGTTCTCCGAATCCAGCGTGGCGTTGACGTACAGGAATCCGCTGCGTTCCAGGCTGAGTGGAGCCACCGAAATGTCGTCCACCAGTCGCATATCGTACTTGAATTTGCGGTAGAGTCTTGAAGTGTCGTCTCCACCCAGCAGGTGAGAGAGCATTTCCAGCCCGGCCAGTTCCCCGGACTTCAGGTTCGGGATGGGAAAAGCCGCGCCCAGGTAGACTTTGTTCCACTTGCCTTTGACCACAGAAAATTCAGGACCGATGGGCTCGGTGGGCATCTTGAAGGGGGTGGGAGGCAGAACTTCCCGGTTGTTGGGGCGGCTGCCGACGAGTTTCTCGGCCTCGGCCACCACCTGAGCCGGATCAATGTCGCCCACTATAGTGAGCAGCATGGACTGAGGCTGGTACAGCCTGTCGATATAGGCGTGGATATCCTCGGAACTCAGGCCTGACACCGTATCGCGGTAGCCGATGACGGGCCATTCATAGCTCGTGCCTTTCCAGAGCATGCCCTGAAGGGACTTGAACAGCCGGCTGCCCGGATTGTCCTCCCCGCGCTCAAGCTCGGCCAGAACCACCTTGCGTTCGCTTTTCAGCTCCACGGGGTCTATGGCCGGGTCAAAGGCCATGTCCGTGACCACATCCATGCCGAGTTTCCATTCCTTGTTCGGAACTTCCACATAATAGACCGTATAATCGAAGCTGGTGGCAGCGTTGAGGCCGCCGCCCACGGATTCGATATCCATGGCGGTCTGGCCCGGGGCGCGCTTCTTCGTGCCTTTGAATACCATGTGCTCAAGCAGATGGCTGATCCCGGCGATTTCCGGGGTCTCATAGGCCGATCCTGCATGGACATACAGGCGGACGTTGACCAGGGGAAAACGCTCGTCGCGTTTGGCGAGTACAGTGAGTCCGTTTTTGAGTTTTACCAGCATCGGCTCGTCGCTGGCGGCGGATGCCGGGGGGACCAGAGGCGTGTCGGGTGTTTTTTTCATAGTGCTGTTGCAGGCCGCCAAGAAAAGCAGCAGCCCTCCGAAGATAATAATTTTTTTGAACATGATGTCACTCCGTGTAATCCCTTATCTGCAGGATGAAACGGTAAGGAGTTGTATTGTTACAACACAGGTGTGTCAATGAGACTGGTTTTCCATATGAAAACGTAGAGGAATAATAAGAATCGTTTCGTGGAAGGCAAAGGGGAAAGATGTAAAAGATTATGAAAAGTTGGATGAAGCTTTGTCTTTGCGTTTAATTATTTTATTATTTCAGTATTTTAAGCGCTTTTGGTTTGTCTGGGGATGGGCGCGTGGCATTGACAAGACACAGAGCAAAGGTCATGAAAATCAAACGGTTCAGTTCAATGATTTCTTACGGCTCGGAGGAGTTGATGTCCACTAATTCCCGCACCATTGCCGGGAGATCCGCACGCTGGGACGGTCTGTTCGATTTCATGCAAATGGCATCCGGAGCAGGGCTGATTCTGTTCATGTGGTGTCACATGATTCTCGTATCCAGTGTGCTGATCGGCCCTGGCGTCATGAACGCCATTGCAGAGTTTTTCGAAGCGACCGGCATGGCCCAGGTCGGTGGGCCACTTATTTTTCTCGTGTTCCTGGTTCATTTCTTTCTGGCGGCCCGCAAGGTTCCATTTCGGTTTGAGGCCCAGAAAACCATCTGGTCCCATGCCCGCATGATGCGTCACGGTGATACCTGGATGTGGGTGATTCAGGCGGTATCGGCCATGATCATCCTGCTTATGGGAGCCATCCACATGTGGGTGGTGCTCACGGATCTGCCCATAACCGCCGCCAAATCGGCCGCCCGTATTCAGAGCGGTTTCTGGTTCGTCTTTTATCTCATCCTTTTGCCGCTGGTGGAGCTGCATGTGGGCATCGGTTTTTACCGTATCGCCGTCAAATGGGGCTTCATCAAGGATGACTCCAGAAGCATGTTCAAGAAAAAGGAGAACATCCTGACTGTTGGCTTCATCACCATCGGCCTTCTGACCCTGCTCAGGTTCATGTTCTTAAACTAGGTGAGGAGTGACCATGCAGACAGTATATACAGACGTGCTCGTCGTGGGGGCAGGCCTTGCCGGGGAGCGTGCCGCCATTGAGGCGGCCCAGGCCGGGCTGTCCACCATCTGTTTGAGCATAGTTCCGGCCCGACGATCCCATTCCTCTGCCGCCATGGGCGGCATGCAGGCTTCGCTGGGCAACAGCGTCATGGGAGAAGGAGACTGTCCTGACGTGCATTTCGCGGATACGGTCAAGGGCTCGGACTGGGGCTGCGACCAGGAGGTGGCCCGTCTTTTCGCAGATCGCGCGCCAATCGAGATGCGTCAGTTGGCCCACTGGGGCGTACCTTGGAATCGCGTTGTCCCCGGCGAGTCTTCCTATTTCAAGGGCGGCGCTCAATACAAGAAGGTCGAAGCGGCTGAAAAGGAAGGACTGATCACGGCCCGTGCTTTCGGCGGCACGGCCAAATGGCGCACCTGCCATGTTTCCGACGGAACCGGCCATGCGGTTTTGTTTACCGTGGACAACGTCTGCGCTCAGCACGGCGTTGAGGTGCACGACAAGACCGAGGCCATCGCCTTGCTGCAGGACGGCGAGTCCTGTTTCGGGGTCATCGCCCGCAGCCTGCGTACAGGCGAACTGTTCACCTATCTGTCCAAGGCCACCCTCGTCGCCACGGGCGGGTTCGGACGTATTTATCCGAACACCACCAACGCGGTCATTTGCGACGGCGGTGGGCACTCCATCGCCGTGGAATCAGGTGTGGTTCCTATCGGCAACCCCGAGGCCATCCAGTTTCATCCCACGGGCATCGTACCTACGGATATTCTGGTCACGGAAGGGTGCCGAGGCGACGGCGGAACGCTTTTGGATGTAGATGAAGAGCGTTTCATGCATATTTACGAGCCGGAAAAGGCCGAGCTGGCTTCGCGCGACGTTGTCTCCCGCTGGATGACCCACCACATCCGGGAAGGCAAGGGCGTCAAGAGTTCCTATGGAGAACATCTCTGGCTGGATATCCGCCATCTGGGCGAGAAGCACATCACGGGCAAGCTCAGGGAGGTGTATGAGATTTGTACCTCTTTTCTGGGTATCGATCCCGTTCATCAACTCATTCCGGTGCGGCCCACGCAGCACTACACCATGGCCGGTGTGCGCACCAACAAGGACGGTGCCGCCTACGGCCTGAAAGGCCTGTTCAGCGCGGGGGAGGCAGCCTGCTGGGATATGCACGGTTTTAACCGCTTGGGTGGTAATTCACTGGCTGAAACAGTGGTGGCTGGCGGAATCGTGGGCAAGAAGCTCGTGGAGTACGTGCAGGGCAGTGAGGTGATTTTCAATTCCTCCATCATTGATGGCGAGTACAAGAAACAGCAGAAACGCATTGCGGCCGTCATCAATAACACGAACGGCTCCGAGAATGTTTTCAAGGTCAGGGCTGCCATGCGGCAGGCTTTACACAGGGGCGCAAACATCTTTCGTACCCGGGAGGGGCTGGAAACTTGCGTTAAAGCTCTGCAGGATGTGTTGGCCCGTGCCCGCCACGTAGGCTTGCGGTCCAACGGGCGTGGGGCAAACCCGGAATTGGCTGCGGCCCTCAAACTGGAAGGGCAGGCCAAGCTGGCGCTCATGATCGCTTACAGCGCGTTGCAACGCACTGAATCCCGCGGTTCTCACAACCGTGAGGACTTTACGGCCCGTAACGACCGAGACTGGCTGAATCGCACTCTGGCCTATTGGAAGAAACCCGATGATGACCTGCCCACTCTGGAATACGAACCGGCGTCCCCGACCATGGAGATCCCTCCGGGAGACCGGGGGTACGGCAAGATGGATGTCATCAGCGCTGACCATAAGGAGTAGGGTATGCCCAGATTGCTGAAATTCAACATATTCCGATACAACCCCCAAGATTCGGAGTCTGCCCCCCATACCGACGAGTTCGTGGTGGAGGAAACCGATGCAATGACTCTTTTCATTGCCTTGAACCGTATTCGGGAAGAACAGGATTCCTCCCTGCAGTTTGATTTCTGTTGTCGTGCGGGCATTTGCGGGGCCTGCGGCATGGTCATCAACGGTCGCCCAGGGCTGGCCTGTCACACCAGAACCAGCGATCTGTCTACGGAAATCACCCTGATGCCGCTGCCGGTGTTCAAGCTGGTAGGCGACCTGTCCGTGGACACGGGCACATGGTTTCGCAAGATGTACGATAAGACAGAGTCCTGGATTCACACCAAGCGTGTGTTCAAGGACAATGAACTTGAAGAGCGTATGGACAACAAGGTCGCCGAGGATATTTACGAGCTGGACCGATGCATTGAGTGCGGTTGCTGCGTGGCCGCCTGCGGAACGGCCCGCCTGCGGGACGATTTCATGGGTGCCGTTGCTTTGAATCGTATCGCCCGGTTCATGGTGGACCCCCGGGACAAACGTTCCGAAAGGAACTACTACGAGATCATCGGCAATGATATGGGCATATTCGGCTGTATGGGATTGTTGGCTTGCGAGGATGTTTGCCCCAAGCACCTGCCGCTGCAGAATCAGTTGGGCTTTCTGCGACGCAAGATGGGCATCGCGGCCATCAAGAATTTGTTCAGGAAGTAAGGGAGTGAGGTGTAGTCTTCTAAAACGGCGTTGATTTGAAGGTATTGTTTTCGGCAAACAGATGCCTGACGTTTTCCACAGCACGAAAGTTAAGAATTTTCAGCAGTTGATGCCCTCCAGTATTTTGCGGCTGGAACAGGGGCGGAACCGTAACTTGACACATGATAATAATTGGAGCAGGAAAGTGGCGTGTGGTAAGGCCATACGCCCCTGGCTTTACGGGGGAAGGGTACAGCTTTTCAAGCTAAAATAGAGGGTTATGTCATGGAGAAAATTGACCGCAACAAGCTGGAATATCGGGCCGAGGAAGACAGCCAGGGGCATGTCTACACGCCGTTCCCCGGAGCGGACGAAAAATATGACGACGGCACGGACTGGCGTGTCTATAATCCAGAAAAATATCGCGACCCCAAGTGGGCGCCGGACAAGGAATAGTCGATACAGGGGCTGTAAGGCCCCTTTTTCAGGATACTTGTTTATCCCTTTTCGTTTTATCTGATTTTAGTCGCTTGAACAGTCTCTGGGTTTGAGCGACTTTTTTGTTGACAATTTGATAGTAATAGTTATTATTAACTCAAGTTGAGCAAAGAACTTGGCTGAAACCAAGGAGGGAATATGGGAAATTTGCGAGACTATAGGCATCTGGACATAGATTGGAACATGACCCCTGAAGATGCGGTGACCATGTATCTGGAATGGGGGAACAACTCATGGCATGCCCAGCACCGTCCCGTGACCTCCAAGGCGGATTTCAGCAACTACTTCATAGTGTATGCATGGGATGAAAACCCCAGGGTCATGCTCATCCGCAGGAACTCCGAGGAGGCAAAGGAGTTGGTATCACTGGAATTACCCAGGGATATCGGTCAACGGTTCCTCGAGTCCGTCAGCAATCTCAAGGGTGTGTACGCCCCCAATGAAGAGGTGAGAACCTGGCTTGAAAGTCAAATGGAAGTCGGGACCACATAACGTCACATAGTGCATTCTCCTCTATGCCCTGCGGGGCCTGCATCGGGCAGGCCCCGCTTTTTTTTCTGGAATTCTTTTTGGGTTCGTGCTGTTATTCACGGGATCGGATATTCGCCTTGGGCGATTATTTTCCCATAAATCCCATTAACCTTGGAGCATGTCATGTCCGACAAGTACGCATCCAGAATGTCCTCTGTCCATCGTTCCTTTATTCGTGAAATATTGAAGGTCACGGCTGATCCTTCCATTATTTCATTTGCGGGAGGACTGCCCAATCCGCGCATGTTTCCCGTGGAGTCCATGGAAGAAGCGGCACGGGAGGTACTTGGAATAAATGGCAGAACCTCCATGCAGTATTCCCAGACCGAAGGGGATGTTGAGCTGCGTAAATACATATCGTCCCGGTATGCCTCCAAAGGGCTGGACATCAGCCCAGATGAACTGCTCATCACCACCGGCTCCCAGCAATGTCTGGACCTCATCGGCAAGGTCTATCTGGACAAGGGTGACAAGATCGTCATCGAGAGCCCCGGCTATCTCGGCGCGATCCAGGCCTTTTCCATTTTCGAACCCCAGTTCGTTTCGGTTTCCCTGGAATCGGACGGCCCCAATCTCGAGGAACTGGAGCAGTGCTTCAAGGAAGGCGTAAAGATTTTTTACGCTGTTCCCAATTTTCAGAATCCGTCCGGCCTGAGCTACAGCCTGGAGAAAAGAAAGGCCGTTGCCGAGTTGGTGGATAAATACGGTGTTATCTTTGTGGAAGACGATCCGTACGGAGAGCTCCGCTTCAAAGGTGAAGCGTTACCTACGGTTTATTCCTTCCTGAAGAAGCCCGGCCTGCTGCTGGGGTCCTTTTCCAAGATCGCCGCCCCGGGGTTCCGCATCGGCTGGATAGTCGCAGGCGGCGACCGACGTGACAAGCTGGTCATCGCCAAGCAGGCCAGCGACCTGCACACCAGCACGGTTGCCCAGGCCATCATGAGAACCTACATGCTCAACAACAATATTGAAGAGCATATCGCGATAATCCGTGAAACCTATGGAAGGCATCGTGACATCATGGTGGAGATGATTGACGAATATTTCCCGGAAGGCGTGGAGACCACCCGTCCGGAAGGCGGAATGTTCCTGTGGAGTACCTTGCCGGATGGTTGTTCGTCCATGGACCTGTTCGACAAGGCCATTGCCAAGAAAGTGGCCTTTGTGCCCGGTAAGCCGTTCTATGCGAACGGTGGCGGGGAAAATACCCTGCGGCTCAATTTCTCCAACGCGGAGCCGGACCGTATTGAAGAGGGAATCAAACGGCTGGGCGAGAGCATCAGGGAATTTTTGAACTAGTTTCAGTACCACAGAACATTGGAGGAGGCTTCATGTCTCAACATGTTGTAGTCATAGGCGGAGTCGCTCTCGGTCCCAAGGCCGCATGTCGTTTCAAACGCATTGAGCCGGGATCAAAAGTGACCATGCTGGATATGAGTGACCTTATTTCCTACGGTGGGTGTGGCATCCCGTACTATGTTTCCGGCGATGTGCCGGACGCCGAGGCATTGCGGACCACCGCATTTCACATGATTCGTGATGAGAAGTTTTTTGACGAGGTCAAGGGCGTGGATGTTATGACCCGTACCAGGGCCACGATGATTGACCGTGAGAAAAAACAGGTCTGCTACGAAAACGTGCAGACCGGCGAGACCGGAGTGCTTGATTACGACAAGCTGGTTATCGCCACCGGAGCGACTCCGCGCAAGCTGGGGTTGCCGGGCGAAAATCTCAAGGGCGTGCATTACGTTTCCAATCCTCACGACGCGGAATGCATACGCGCTTCCATCTCCAAAGGGCAGGTGGGGACTGCTGTCGTTATCGGCGCGGGATTCATCGGCCTGGAAATGGCTGAAGCCTTTGCCGACATGTGGGGGGTCGAGACCACCGTGGTGGAGATATTCGATCAGATCATGCCCAGGCTGGTCAGCCCGACCCTGGCCAAGATGGGCATGGAGCACATGGAAGAAAAGGGTGTCCGGTTTCACCTGGGGGAATCCGTCAAATCCATTGAAGGAGACGGCCAGGTGCAGCGGGTCGTCACGGACAAACGGACCATCGAGGCTGATTGCGTCATCATTTCCGTGGGCGTCCTGCCCAACGACGAGGTTGCCAGGGAGGCCGGACTCAAATGTCACGAGCGGGGCGGCATCGTTGTGGATGAAATGATGCGTACCACGGATCCGGACATTTATTCGGGCGGCGACTGTGCTGTCATCAAGCACCAGATCACGGGCCAGCCACTGTTTCTGCCCCTGGGCTCCATGGCAAACAGACAGGGCCGTATCATCGGTAACAATCTGGCCGGAGGAGAGTCGTCTTTTGACGGCGCTGTAGGCTCATTCGTGGTCAAGCTTTTCGAGACCTCCCTGGCCGGAACCGGGTTGAGTCTCGGAGCGGCCGAGGCTGCCGGGTTCGATGCTTTCAGCGTCATGCTTATTCAGTTGGATCGCGCCCATTTTTATCCCACCAAGGAACTCATGACCCTCGAGTTGGTGGTGGAGCGCGGTACCCGCAGAGTGCTCGGCATACAAGGCTTCGGCAGTTCCGGGGACGCCATGGTCGGCCGTATCAACGCAGTGGCGGCTATCCTCAAGTTCAAGCCTGCCATCGATGACATCAGCAATATGGAATTGGCTTATGCGCCGCCGTTCTCGTCCGCCATGGACATACTCAACAGTGTGGCCAACATGGCGGACAATGCTCTGCGCGAAATGAATCGCGGAGTGGGACCGGTCGAGTTTGAGAAGTTGTGGGCCGAGCGTGAAGCCGGGGACTACTGTTTCATCGATTGTCGCGAACATGCGGATGCCCAGCCTTATATGGAGCGTAATCCGGAGCATTGGCATAATATCCCCCAAGGCGAGATATACAAGCGTCTGAATGAGGTGCCCGAGGACAAGACTTGTGTGCTGGTTTGCAACACTGGTGCACGTTCCTATGAGGCCCAGATCATGCTGACTCACAAGGGACGCAGCAACGTGGTCAACATTCATGGCGGCATGGCAGCCCTCAAGAAGTATGGTCTCGAGTTGTAGTTCCTGATCATTCCACTTGTATATAGTCGCTGATATCGGTATTAAGATTGGGAATCGCATGCCGGGCCGGTTTTGTATCCCGGCATGCGGAAACCCACGGGATGAAGGACCATGCGCTTTCTCATTGTCGATGATGATGAAGCCATCCATTTGTATTTGCAGAAGGTCCTAGCGCCCTATGCCGAGTGCGACTCTGCGGAGACCGGTGTGGAGGCCGTCAGCAAATTCAAACAGGCCCAAAAGAACAGATCTCCATATGACGTCGTCTTCATGGATATCTGCATGCCGGGCATGGACGGGCACAAGACCGCCGAGCTGATGCGCAAGGAGGAATTGAACCTGGGCATCAGGGAAGTGGACCAATTTCACTTGGTCATGATCACTTCCCTGGGTGACAATCGCAACATCAGCAAGGCCTTTTTCAACACTTTTGCCTCCTGTTACCTTGTAAAACCCTTTGACAAGGACAAGGTCGTCGAGGAATTGCGCGCCAACATGATCATCTAGCTCAGGCAAAACAAAAAGCGCCGCTCCGTACGGAGCGGCGCTTTTCCATTCTTTGATTCGGGTATTACAGCTTTCCGAGCCCCATCTGCAATTTGTCCAGGATTTCGGTGAGCTCTTCGCGTTGATGGGCGTTGAAGTCTTCCATGAGATTTGCGACCCGGCTATAATAGACAGGAAAGATGCTTGAGATGAGCTGGTCTCCTTTTTCGGTCATGACCACGACTTTGACGCGCCTGTCTTCTGGGTCTGTTTTGCGTTCCACCAAGCCGTCTTTGACCAAGGTGTCGAGCACTCCGGTCATGGTTGCGTTGGTGACGCCTGTGCCCTTGGCAAGCTCGGACGGGGTCCAGCCTTCTGGTCGGCGAGTGAGCAGGATGAGAATGAAGAAACGGCGTTGTGAAAGTCCGAACCGGGTCAGGAAATTGTTCAGGGAAGTTTCCATGTCCGAGGCAACCCGCAACAACTTGAGAAAACAGAGTTGCGCGCCGACATCCAGTTCAGGATACCGCTCTTTGTATCGTGCCAGTAATTGTTCGTCAGGGAGATCATAAAGTTCCAACATATTACCCTCGTGGCATCTTAGGTGCCTAAATATGGTGTAGGGGAGTCAAAGTCAAGTCTAACAATACACTGGAAGTACAAAACGCCACCTGTTTTCAGGTGGCGTTTTGTTTTTTTATAACTCTATATCCTGCCTTCCTCGAGAGCATGACAGGCCACTTTTGCCCCGGATTCGAAATCCTTAAGCAGGGGGATTTCCCGACGACATCGTTCGTTTGCGTGCGGACATCGCCCGTGGAACACGCAGCCTGCAGGCAGGTTGATGGGGGTGGGCACGTCGCCGGAAAGGCGGATGTGTCCTCCCGGGCTCCCGCCAAGCTTGGGGATGGCCGACAGCAGGGCCTGGGTGTACGGGTGTCTGGGCGTGGTGAAGAGTTCCTTCGCCGGGGAGAGTTCGCACAGGCTGCCCAGGTACATGACTGCCACGCGGTTGGAAATGTGCTCCACCACGGAGAGGTCATGGCTGATGAACAGGTAGGTGAGCTTGCGTTCATCCTGCATGTCCATCATCAGGTTCAGGATCTGAGCCTGGATGGAAACGTCCAGCGCCGCTATGGGCTCGTCCGCCACCACGAAATCGGGGTCCAGCACAAGAGCTCGAGCCAAACTGATTCGCTGCCGCTGACCGCCCGAGAACTCGTGTGGATAATTGCCGGCCCAGGCCGGGTCAAGTCCCACGGCACGAAATGTCTCGGCCACCTTGTCCTCGATTTCCTGTCCGCTCATCTTCGGATTGTGAAATTTGACCGGTTCCTGCAAGATCTGGCGTACGGTCATTCGCGGGTTGAGCGATGCGTACGGGTCCTGGAAAACCATCTGCATTTTTTTGCGGATGGGTCTGCGGGCGCTGCCGGACAAAGGGTCGATACGCTGGCCGCGATAGCGCACTTCCCCGGAATTGGGGCCATACAAGCCGATGATGGTCCTGGCCAGCGTGGATTTGCCGCAACCGGATTCGCCCACGACGCTCAGGGTTTCGCCTTCCAGTATGTCGATGGAGACGCCGTTGACGGCTTTGACGATGGTTTTTTCACGGTACGGGCGTCCTTTGTCGAACTTGATCTGATCGACCAGCCCGCCTGAGATGTCAAAGTGTTTGACCAGGTCTCGTGTTTCGAGAAGAGGGGTGTTGCTCATGATGCTTCTTTCCCTGGTTCGTCCCGCTCGAAGCAGGCGATGAAGGTTCCGGATTCACACTGCCGCAGGCCGGGGATTTCGGTCTTGCAGCGCTCAAGGGCATAGTCGCAGCGCGGACAGAACGGGCAACCTCTCGGCATGTTTATCAGTGACGGCATCATGCCCCTGATCTGGTTCAGGCGGTCGCCGTGCACACTTTGCGGCAAGGCGTTGATGAGGCCTTTGGTATAGGGATGTTGCGGATTGCTGATGATCTGTTCTGTGGAGCCGATCTCGACCACGCGTCCGGCATATAGCACGGCAATGCGTTGAGTCACTTCCGAGACCACTGCCAAGTCGTGGGTGATGAGGAGGAGGCCCATGTTGTTCCTTTCGCAGAGCTCCAGGAGCAGGGACATGATTTCGGCTTGGATGGTCACGTCCAGGGCAGTGGTAGGCTCATCCGCGATGATCAGGTCCGGGTCGGTCAGCAGCGAGATGGCTATGACGATACGCTGGCGCATTCCCCCGGAGAACTCATGCGGATACTGCTTGAGGCGTTTTTCCGGAGAGGGAATGTAGACCTTACGGAGTTTATCCAGGGCTATTGCCTCGGCCTCCTTCACCGACACCTTTCTGTGGGCCAGGATGGTCTCTACCATTTGCTGACCGACGGTCAGCACCGGGTTCAGGGTCATCATGGGGTCCTGGAAGATCATGGAAATGCGGTTTCCGCGGATGTGGCGCATCTCTTCATAGGTATATTTGGAGATGTCCTTGCCTTTGAAGAGAACTTCCCCTCCCGAGATGTATCCCGGCTTGGAGATCAGGTTGATGATGGAAAAGCCCAGCACGGACTTGCCCGCACCTGATTCTCCCACAAGGCCGAGCCGTTCACCCTGATTCAGAGTCAGACTCACGTTTCTGACCGCACGGACCTTGGCGGCCCTCAGAGCGAATTCCACGCTCAGGTCTTTTATTTCAAGAAGCGGCTGCACGTCATTACCCCTTGTACAGTTTCGGGTTCAGGAAATCCCTGACCCAGTCACCAAGCAGGTTGATGACGAAGATGAGAGTTACCAGAACTATGCCGGGGAAAACGGTGATCCACCAGGAACCGGAGAATATGTATTCGAAACCGGCGGTGATCAGCGACCCCAGGGACGGCTTGGTGATGGGCATACCCAACCCGAGGAAGGACAGAGCCGCCTCGGACATGATGGCGTTGGCCACCTGCACCGTGGAGATGACCAGCACGGGGGAAAGCGAGTTGGGCAGTATGTGACGCCACATGATCCTGGCCTTGGACAGGCCGATTACCCGGGCTGCTTCGACATATTCCTTCTTTCGTTCGGCGAGCACGGAAGCTCGCACGGTACGGGCGTACTGCGGCCATTCGGCCAGGCCGATAATCAGGATCAACAGGGGAATGGCGATTTTGTCGTAGCTGCCCACGCCGAAGATGGTCTGGAAAATGGCCCCGATGAAGATGGCCACCATATATGTGGAGAAGGAGAGTTGCACGTCCGCGATACGCATGAGGATGGTATCCAGTTTGCGCACGTAACCGGAAAGGAGCCCGACGACGATGCCTATGAAGGCCTGAAGGCAGACCGCACCGATGCCGATGATGATGGACACGCGCATTCCGTACAGGATGGTGGAAAACATGTCACGGCCCTGGGCGTCGGTGCCGAGCAGGAAGTTGGAGGTCCCCCCAGCGGCCCAGACAGGCGGCATTTCCGAATCCATCACGTCTATGGTGGACATGTCATATGGGTTGTGGGGAGCGATGAGCGGGGCGGCGAAAGCGCTGAAAAACAGCACCGCCAGCACGATGAAGCTGACGTAGGCCACCGGGTCGCGCAGGAAGCTGAACAGGAAGTAGGAGTCCTTGAATCGTTGCCATCTGGTTCGCATCTACTTTCTCCCCTGAACTCGGACCATGGGGTTCACCAGACCGTAGATCAGGTCCACCATAGTGTTGACGATGACAAAGATGAAGCCGACCACAACCAGGTATGCGACCATGAGCGACGTGTCGGCGCGTTCGACGGATTCGATGAACATGGAGCCCATGCCCTGCCATTGAAACACTGTTTCGGTCAGGATGGTGAAGGCGACCATGATACCCAGCTGAACGCCGCCCACGGTGATGACCGGCAGCAGGGTGTTTTTGAAGGCGTGAACCACCCAGACGCGGCGGGGCTTGATGCCTTTGGCCCAGGCGAATTTGACGTATTCGGTTTCCAGCACTTCCATCATCTCGGAACGAATCAGGCGGATGAAAAGCGGCAGCATGATGGATGACAGGGCAATGGAAGGCATGATCAGGTGCAGGAGGCCGTCGACCGTGAACAGGCCGCTCTCCCAGCCCATGATGTTGACCGTTGCGCCTCTGCCGAACGAAGGCAGCCATCCCAACTCGACCGAAAAAATGTAGATGAGCAGGATGGCCGTGAGAAAGACAGGAATGGAGACCCCGATGATGGAGACTCCCATGATCAATCGCGAAAAAAGGTGCTTGGGTTTGATGGCGGCGTAGATCCCAAGAGGTACGGACAACAGGATGATGATCAGGGCGCTGCAGAAGACAAGCTCTATGGTGGCGGGAGCTTTGCTGATGATCACGTCCAGGGCCGGTTTTTTGAAAAAGAAGGATTGTCCCAGATCTCCATGCACGGCGTTCTTGATGAAACGCACGTACTGGACCATGAACGGATCGTTGAGCCCGAGCTTTTCCCGGATCTCGGCCCGTTCGGCCGGAGTGACGCGCTCGCCCGCGAGGTCGCGTACCGGGTCGCCGAAGTTGTGCTTGATGGCGAACCCGATGAAGCCGATGATGAGCATGACCATCAGGGCTTGGGCGATTCTTTTGACTGTGAATGCAAACATAAATTGGATTTCCGTTGTACAGGGCTGAAAGGGGACTCCCGGTCGGGAGTCCCCTTTTTTAGTCAGGGCAAGGTCCCTTTACTTGACGATCAGGTCGCCGAAGTAGGGGAAGTTCATGGTGTTGACGATGGCCTCGGTGTTCATGTTGTCCTTGGAGGCCCATGCCAGATTCTGCCAGTGCAGCGGGATGAAGGCGGCGTCATTGTAGAGGATGCGCTCCACTTCCTGCAGGTCTGCGGCACGCTTGGCCGGGTCGGTTTCGGACTGGGAGGCGATGATCAGTTCATCCACCTTGGGATTGCAGTAGTTGCCGGAGTTGTACTGGCCATAGCCGGTTTCCTTGTTCGGGCACATGGTCAGGAACTCGGAGAAGTTCGCGGAGTCCTCGGTGTCGGCATGCCAGCCAATCATCTGGATGTCGGCCACCTGCGCGTCGAACTGATCCCAGTACTGGGCTTTGGGCATGGTCTTCAGGTTGACCTTGATGCCGATCTTGGAAAGCATGCCCACAGCGGCTTCCGAGATTTTTTCATCGTTCACGTAGCGGTTGTTGGGGGCGATCATGGTGCATTCGAAACCGTTTTCATAACCGGCTTCCTTCATGAGCTGTTTGGCTTTTTCCAGGTCGTAGCGCGGGGTCAGGTCGGCGACATAGCCTGCGTAACCCTTGGGGCCCTGTTGACCGGCTGCGGTGGCGAAGCCTTTCATGATTTTCTTGACGATACCCGGGTTGTCGATGGCGTAGACCATTGCCTGACGAACTTTGGGGTTCTTGAATTCTTCACGGCGGTTTTGGTTCATCTGGAAGGTGATGATGCGTGCGCCGGGCAGGGTGGTCAGCTTCAGGCCCTTGGTATTGCTGATACGCTCCAGGTCGGTGGGCGGAACGGGCATGATGAAGTCTACATCGCCGGAAAGAAGGGCTGCCACGCGGGAGGCGTCGTTTTTGATGGGAGTCAGGATGATTTCCTGAACGTTTCCGGTGTTCTTGTCCCAGTAGTCGTCGAACTGGGTGAAGACTGTCTTCACGCCCTGTTCGCGGTGGGCCACACTGTATTTACCGGTGCCGGACTCGTTCTCGTTGGCAAAGGATGGGCCGGATTTCACAATTTCGTCCTTGCCTTCGTAGAACTTCTTGTCCATGGGGAAAATGTAGGTGGCCATAGCCATGACCAGGCCGTAAGGCTTTTTGGTGATCAGGTCTACGGTGTAGTCATCCACTGCCTTGGCGCCTTTGAACGGCTCGAACAGGCCTTTGTAGTCGATGCTCTTCTTCAGGCGTTCCAGGGTGTAGACCACGTCCTGGGCGGTGAAGGGGTTGCCGCTGTGGAATTTGACGCCTTTACGCAGATGGAAGCGCATGGTCACGTCGTCGATCTGTTCCCAGGATTCGGCCAGACGGGGTTCGATCTTCATATCCTGGGTCCAGCGGACCAGCGGGTCGAAGACCAGGTGTGAGTACTGGAGCATGCCGCCGGAAAGCTGAACATGGGGGTCCAGGGATACCGGGTCGGCGTCCATCGCCAGGCGAAGGGTGACCTTGCCTGCGGGTGCTTCTTTCTTGGCCTCTTTTTTGCCCGCTTCTCCGCAGCCGCTCAGAACGAGTGCAGAGAAGAGCATGGTTACGAGGATCAGCGACTTGATCCCAAAACCAAAACGTTTCATGAATGAACCTCCGTTCTACAAGTGGTTGACATTCGCCATGATTGACGAACACAATGAAATATCTCCACCCAAATCGGGAGCAGCTCATCCAATGTCACATAAAGAAATGAATTTGATCATTTCGTAAATCATTCCATTAGTAATGAGATGTCCCGCAAAGCGCATTTTTACATACACGTAAACGTTTTTTATAACAAGACGGTCTTTGGATTAAGAAAATACATATAAGGAAAGAAATGAGACGGTTGGCGACTATTTTAGTGTTTTTTGTGATGGCAGTCTTTTTTGCCGGTTGCGGCATGTTTTCCGGTGGAATTGATGGGGTGGGCGATGCCTCGGAGTATGACCTTGACGGTTCCTTTGACGAAAAGATCGTCGTGGATCAGGGGGATTCCTTTGTTCTGAATATGTCAAATCCCAAAAAATCGGGCTATGCCGTGGAGGGCGCGGTTTTCGATCCCACTCTGGTGCGGTTGGATAAATACATTGAGGTAAAGGGCGAAGAACCCGGCGATGCGGGCCGGGTTCTGTATCTTTTCACCGCTGTCACGGCCGGAAGTACCGATATTTCAATAAAGGTGAGCAAGCCTGCGGACAGTACCTATCCGGTGGAAGTCTTCAAGACCGTACACCTCGTCATTGAGGATGATTAGAAATACTGTGCCGTCTTGGTCACCTTGACCCCAAGCGGATCGATGCCCTGATTGACGGTCTCCAGCAGGCGCAGGGGGCTCATGTAGCCTTCACGCCAGTCAAAGGTCACTGTCAGGGAATCATCCCCGAATGCCGTAGTCTTGAGCACCAGTTTGCGGACGTCTACCTGCTTGATCTTTTTCTTTTTGGTCATTTTTTCGATCATGACAGTTTCCCGGGCCATGAAATCCTGCCATTCGGCCAGGCGTTTTTCGATCTCTGCCGGTGTGCCCAGAAAACGAATGTGGAAATCTTCCTTCACGGCCTGAGGCTGTTTCTTGCCCATGCCGAGCAGCTCCGCCTTGTAGAGCTTGATGCCTTGCGGCATCTGCGGCCCCAGTTCGTCGATGACCTGGTGCGGTTTCCAGTTCTCGCGGAGAAACAGGTTGAACCATTCGGCGGTGCTTTCCACGCTTACGGGCAGGGCTTTGCCGAAGGACATGCGGGGCAGGGGGTGGAAGCCCTCGGAAAAGCTGACCGGCAGTTTGGCCCGGCGCATGGCACGTTCGAACACGCTTTGCAGTTCCAGTTGGCTGAGGTAGGCGGCTGGGCCGGTCTTTTCGAACCAGATACGGTAGTGGCCACCCTTGGCTCCCAATTCCAGTTCCTGTTTGATGAAAGGAGGCTGTTCGCCTTCCTGATCCCGTTCGGAAAAGATCAGACGTTGGCGAATCTCCTTGTTAAGTCTCTGCTTCTCCAGAGTGGATTTGCTTTTTTCGGTTTCACAGACACCGCATTGACGGCAGGCGTGATAGCGGCAGTCCTTGGTGATCCTGCCGGAAAGAGCGCGTTCCCGCTCGGTGAGCAGAAATTTTTGGGTCAGGCCGCTGTTCAGGTGGTCCCAGGGGAGAGGGGTGTCCACATCACGGCCGCCCGTGAATTCCTCGGGCGTGAGGCCGTATTCTTCCAGTGCTTCCAGGTACGGTTCGACCGCCAGTTTGTCTTTCCAGCTTGAGAACAGTGCTCCCTTGGCATAGGCCTTCTCCACTACGGGGGCCAGACGGCGGTCGCCGCGAGAGAAGATTCCTTCGAGGAACGTCATTTCCGGAATGTGGAACTTGAGCTGCACCCGTTTGTGGGGTCGGAAAAGGTCCTTGAGCAGATAGATGCGCCGTTTGATTTCGTTCAGGGAGATCTGGGGCTCCCACTGGAACGGGGTATGAGGTTTGGGCACGAACGGCGAGACGGCCGCCGTGATCTGAAGCCGCTTGATGTGCCTGCCGACGGCATCCCTGGCCTTGAGGCACAGGTCCAGGATGGCTTCAAGGTCCTCGTCGGTCTCTGTGGGCAGACCAATCATGAAATAAAGCTTCACGCTTTGCCAGCCGTGGTCGAAGATGAGCCGGATGTGGGCCAGCAGGCCTTCTTCGTCCACACCTTTGTTGATGACGTCGCGCAGACGCTGGCTGCCTGCTTCCGGGGCCAGGGTCGCACCGGTGCGGCGAATGCTGGAAATGCGATCCATAATGGGGGCTGACAACGATCCCACGCGGAGGGATGGAAGGGAAATGGAAATCTGTTCCGAGGCGCATCGGTCGAAACTCTGGGAAAAAAGGGTGTCCAAGGCAGAAAAATCGCCGGTGGACAGGGACAGAAAAGAAGTTTCCTCATAACCGGTGGCGGAAAGGCCCTCTGTCAGGATTTTTTGGAGCTGGTCCAAGCCGCGTTCGCGCACCGGGCGGTAGATCATGCCTGCCTGACAGAAGCGGCAACCACGGGTGCAGCCTCGTGCGATTTCCATGGTCATGCGGTCGTGCACGGCCTGGCCGAAGGAGATGAGTTGTTCCGTGGGAAATTCCACCTCGTTGAGGTCACTGACCATGGCTTTTTCCACACTCGTATAACCTTCCGCCAGCGGTGTGAGCGCCTTGCCTGGGCCCTGGTCCTTGAAGAAGGCCGGGACGTATACGCCCGGGATGTCCTTGAGACGCAGCAGCAATTCCTTGCGTGGGAGTTCTTCGGCCTTGGCGGTTTCAATGACCTGGAGCATGGTCAGCTGGGCCTCCTCGCCGTCGCCGATGATCATGGCGTCGATGAACGGGGCAATGGGCTCGGCATTGAAGCATGCGCCGCCGCCCGCCACGACGAGTGGATGGGATTCGTTTCTGTCCTCGGCGCGGAAAGGGATGCCCGCCAGGTCAAGCATGTACAGGACGTTGGTATAGCACAGCTCATGGGTCAGGCTGAAGCCGATGATGTCCAGTTCATTCAACGGGGTGTCGGACTCCAAAGTGGCCAGTTTGACGCCGTGCTCACGCATGATGGCGGCGGTTTCCTCGCACGGGGTGTAGACGCGCTCGGCCCAGAAATCGTCATGGTCGTTGATCTGCTTCAGGAGGATCTTCTGCCCCAGGTAGGACATGCCGATTTCGTACATGTCGGGAAAAGCGAGGGCCATGTGGACCCGCACGTCCTTCTTGTCCTTGAGGATGATGCCCCACTCGGAACCGATGTAGCGGGTGGGTTTGGGCAGGATGGGCAGAAGCTCTTTCATTGAATGTACTCCAATCATGAAAACGGGGTGGCCCGCAAAGAGCCACCCCGTATACATTACAGATTTTATCGGCGGCTATTTCTTGAGCAGGTCGGAAAGGTCGGGGGTTCCGCCGCCCAGGTCGCCCAGCCCGCCGGAAGACAGGGTGATGTTGGAAGTGGCCTCGAGATATTTGGTCTTCAGGTCTTCCGGGCACTTCTTGTATTCGAAGATGACGTGCTGCATGGACAACTCGCCGCCCATTTCCTGGTCGAACGGATAGCCATAAGGCAGCAGCATGATCTGAACACCCTGCTGGGCGGGAACGGTTTGGATGATGGCCGGTTCCTCGATTTTATCTTCGTTGAATTTACCGATGACGGTTTCGCCGGTGACCATTTTCACCAGCCTGATGTCGTAGCTCATTATGACTCCTTCATTGTTTGGGTCGGCCTATTAAGTAGGGATTGGCCGGTACGCTGTCAAGACGCGCAAACCGGCGCACCCGAAAAACGGAGTACGCCGGTTTGCTTTTCTGCGGCAGCCACGAAACTATTTGCGGACCGGAGCCTTGGCTGCCACGAGCTTGCGGTACAATGGCAGGAATCCGGTCCTTTCATGCTCCGCCGCTGTCGGAGCATTGATGTGCCAGGTGAATATGGCTCCCAGTAGACAAAGCACGCCGCAGGCGGTGAAAGCCAGAGGGAAATTGCCCATGTCCCCCAGCAAGCCTCCCAGTATGGGACCGAAAATGCCGCCCACCCCGTAGGACAGGAACACGAACGGGTAGTTCTGCCCCACGTTCTTGCTGCCGAAGGTGTCGGCGGTGATTGTGGGGAAGAGCGCAAAGTTGCCGCCGAAGTTGAAACCGATGAAGGCGGCCCCGACGTAGAGGACCAGTTCGTTGGAGGCCATGGCCGGGAAGGCCATGACGCAACATCCTTGAGTGGCGGTCATGAGGATGATGGAGGCCTTTCGCCCCATCAGGTCGCTCATGGTTCCCCAGGCGATGCGGCCGATGCCGTTGGCCAGGCTGAAGAACACGGCCATGGCTGTTCCGGCGATGGCGCTGGCCTCGGCCGTGCCGTATCCGGACCGTTGCAGGGCCTCCATGGGGTAGAGCTTCATGAGCCCGATGGACATGAGCCCGGCCCCGGCGCTGAAGGCGAAAGTCAGGAATATGAGTTTGAACTGGTAGGTGCGCAACATGGCCAGACCGGAGTAGTCCACTTCCGTTTTCTGGTCGGTCTTCAGTTCGGGTGGTGTGTATCCCTCGGGGAACCAGTCTTTGGGCGGGAAGATCATCCATAGGCCGCCGATGATGACCAAGGTGGCAAAAGCGATGCCGTAGATGATGAAGGTGGCGGAAAGACCGTAGGTCTGGATGAGGCGCCCCCAGGAACCGGCCAGTTTGACCCAGCCCATGGCGCCGAAACCGAACCCGGCCACGGCCAGGCCGGTAATCATTCCCTTCTTGTCCGGGAACCAGCGCATGCCCACGGCGATGGGCACCACATAGCCGATGCCGATGCCGCTGCCGCCGATGATGCCGATGCAGACAAGCAGGGCCGGGAAATCGGTGCCGCCGAGAAGCCCGGCCAAGGCATATCCCGAACCGAGAACCACGCCGCTGAGCATGGTCAGCCTTCGCGGGCCCCAGGACGCCAGCTTCTTTCCCGCCCAAACCATGACAATGGCGAAGCAGGCGAGGCCCACTGCAAAGACCACCTGGGTTTCCATTTTGCTCCAACCCGCGCTTTTCAGGGCCGGGGTGAACACGGACCATGCATAGATCGCGCCCAGACAGAGCTGGATGAGGATCGCTCCCAGAACCACCAGCCAGCGATTCATTGCCTTTTCATTCGACATAGTTGCCTCCTCTCTGTCTTATGCGAATGGTATTTTCTGTGTAATTTCAATTATTGTTTTCAGGGGAGGATTCTCGACGGGTATAAAAATGCGGAAACCGCCGTGAGACGGTTTCCGCCTGAATTATTCCGGATGAGGAGGATCAGCCCCGTTCCGGGCCATGCAGGATGGCCATGACTTCGTCGGTATCATGCGGCAATGCAGCTTCTCCCTTGGAATTGTACTCTATTTTGGAGACCGCATAGATGGCCAGAAAGGAGAGCATCATGACGAATCCGCCAGGGTTCTTGAATTGAAGGACCTGGGGCAGATATCCCTTGCCCAGGATCATGGCGAATGATCCTGCAATGCCCATGACCAGCCCTGCGACGGCTCCCCCTTGGGTCATTCTGGGCCACCAGACGCCCATGACCAGCACCGGGAAGAAGGTGGAGGCCGCTATGGCGAAGGCCAGGCCCACGAGTATGGCGATCTGCATGTTTTCGGCGATGAAGCCCAGGGGGATGCCCAGGAGACCCACCATGACCGACGCGATGCGGGCCACCTTGACGCGGGAATGCTCGGGCATGTCCGGGTTGAAGACGTTGACCACAAGATCGTGTCCGATGGCCCCGGCGCAGGCGATGATCAGGCCCGCAACCGTGGAAAGAATGGCGGCGAAGGCTCCGGCCACTACGATGCCGAGCAGGATCTGTCCACCGAAGTAGGAACCCGCCACCGGAACGGCCAGGTTTTTGCCGTTGGCCGCCAGCCATTTCATGAGGTGCGGGCTGACGCCCATGGCGTCTCCCTGCAGGTAGACGTAGCGGATGACGTGCCCCACGTACGGGCTGAGGATGTAGAACATGCCTATGAGGAACAGCACGTAGATGACAGTCCTGCGAGCGGCCTTGCCGTCGGGCGCGGTATAGAAGCGTACCAGGATATGGGGCAGGCCTGCCGTGCCGAACATGAGGGCCAGGAGCAGGGATATGGTATCCTTGAGGTTGGTCAGCCAGTGAGCCGGGCCGGTGTAGGCTGCGCCGTCCAGTATTTTGTCCGAACCGGGAGGCGTTCCCTTGAATTCGCTGATGAACCTGACCACGTCCGTGTAGGTATAGCCTTTGATCACAAAGGGAATGAAGGCCAGCAGGAACATGGCGCCGAACAGGATCCAGAACTGAACCAGTTGGTTCACCGTGGTTCCCTTCATGCCTCCGACAGTGACGTAGGCCGTGATGATCAGGGCGATGACCACGATGGCCGTGCCGTACTCCATGTTTAAAAGCAGGCCCATGACTTTGCCCGCCCCCAGCATCTGTGGAGCCATGTAGAAGAGCGAGACAAACAAGACGCCGATGACGCCCAGCACGCGGGCTTGTTTGGAATGGAATCGTTCGGAGACGAAATCGGGTACTGTGTAGCGCCCGAATTTGCGTAACGGGCTGGCCAGGAAGAGCAGCAGGGCGATGTAGCCCACAAAGAACCCCAGGGCATAGATGATGCCGTCGAACCCGTACAGGAAAGCGACGCCGGCAACACCCAGAAAGGATGCTGCGGAAAGGTAGTCGGACGAGATGGCCGAGGCGTTGATGAACGAGTTGACCTTGCGTCCGGCCAGGTAATAGTCGGCAGACGTCTTTTGCCTGCGGAACATCCAGGTTGTGACGACCGTGAAGGCCAGCATCAACCCGATGAGCACCAACGCGGTGATGGGGATTTGATAACCGGCTTCCATTTAGGCGCCTCCTTCTTGCTGAATTTCATCCTCCATTGCATTGGCCTGACCCACGTACCAGATGAAGAGAATCCACGTGACGGGGTAGATTGCGATTGCCACAAGCCAGTAATGCAGGGGGAACCCCAGGATGATCACCTGCGTCACCGTTTCCTTTGCCAGGTAGACGTAAAGGAAAATGCCGATGACGAAGGCAAAGTACGGAATGCCCACGCCAAGGGCCAAGCCGAGTTGCCTTTTGCGGATGGCTTCGATGTGTTCCATGGGTTCCTCCTTCAAGGTTGTTGAGTTTGCCGCTGGATTTCTTTTACAGTAGTGAAGGAGTATGCTGCATTTTCTTTCCGGTGAACGGTCAAAGTGTTGCGGCCACAGGTGAGGGGGCCGGCTGGCTTGCTGCAAGTGGAGGAAAATGACCGGTCAACGGTCGTAAGATGATTCGGGAGTCGCCTTTGAAGACTGGTATGGACGGTCAATGGTCGGCAATGGACCATCACGGTGTGCCCGGTTCGCTCCTGGCGGATTTGCGGGTCATGGCCGCCACGGGCAAACTCAGAGGCCTCCGGAGCGTCCGCTACGATCTGGTGACCGACTGGAGTGAATCGGGTTTGACCGAGGAGGAGGCCTGCCGCAAGTTGTCCGTGTTCAACAGGGCTGTCATTCTGGCCGTGCTTGATGCTCATGTGGAGGTCTATCCCTGGCTTTCGGGCTGCACCTTCCTGGAGTTCGGCTCCGGCGGACGCGGCGAGCAGGTGCTCGGCTCCGACCAGGATAACGGGTTGTTGCTGCACGATGACATTGATGAGGACGAATTGGAGGATGCAGCCAACGACATCGTCATTTCCCTGGACGGCGCAGGTATTCCATTGTGCGCGGGCGGGGTCATGATCAGCAATCGGGAGTGGCGCGGCAGGTTCGATGCATGGCTGAAACGCATGATCGGCTGGCTTTCCAATCCGCACGAGAAAGGCTCGTGGCAGTCCGGGCTTATTCTCGACTTTGAGCCTGTCTATGGCCCCGAGGAGGAAGCCTACAGATTGCGCGGGCGGCTTTGGGAATATGTGCGCAGCAAGCCTGTTGCCGTCAAAATGCTGGTGGATGAGTTGACCGATTATCGTATGCCGCTCAGCCTGTTCGGCTCGTTCATCACGGAAAAAAAAGGTGCCTGGGCCGGGCATCTCAATATAAAGAACAGCGTTCTGGCCCACCTGACCAATGCCGCCAGGATTCTTGCCTTGAAATACGGACTGCCGTTCACTCATACCTGTGATCGGGTACGAGGGCTGGCGGAAGCCGGACATTTTTCCGGCAGTCATGGCGAGGAGCTGCTTCGGGCCTGGGAATGGCTTCAGGGCAGGCGGCAGGCCATCGGTATCGCTTGTTTCGAACAGGGCATCGCCCCCCACAACTACATTGATCCCGCAGAACTTTCCGCTGCCGAGCGCGGCGAACTGAAACAGAGCATCCAGGCGGTTGAAAAGTTTGTCCGCCTGGTGCAGGCCGGTGCAGGCCTTTGATTTCGGTTTTCTTTTTGCAGAATTCTTGGGTATGGAGTTCCCTCACGATTGAAGTTGTTTTTCATGTTGTTATATAAGGAAAAAACTTGTGAACGTACTGATCATAAATCTGACGCGTTTCGGCGATCTGCTCCAGACGCAACCTGTAGTCTCGGCCTTCAAACGTCAGGGATATCGAGTCGGTTTGTCCTGTCTTGAAAATTTCGCATCCGCTTCCAGGCTGCTGCGGGATCTCGACGATGTGTTTCCGCTTCCTGCGGCCAGAATGCTCGCATCCCTGGACAAGGACTGGCGTGAAAGTGTCAATGCTTCCGTGAGCTATCGCGACGAGATCTCGGAGACCTTCAAGCCTGATCTTGTGGTCAACCTGACGCCGTCCATCTCTGCCCGGTTGCTGGCCCGCAATCTGGGCGCTCCGGAAGTCCGGGGGTTTGATCTCGACGAACACGGCTTCAATGCCGACACTTCATCCTGGGCGGCATTTTTGCAAATGGCGGGGGGGAATCGGGGAGCCAGCCCGTTCAACATCTGCGATCTTTTTCTGCGTGTGGCCGGTGTTTCTGGCGACAGGAAGGGACTGGCGCTCAAGCAGCCCGACATGGCCCTGCGGGAGCGCATGAAGGCGCTTTTACGTTCGGGCGTTCCGGGAGAGGTGGGAGGGTTTGTGGCTTTCCAGTTGGGAGCCAGTGAGGACCGTAGAAGGTGGCCCATTGCCCATTTCATTCGCTTGGCGGAAATGATTTGGCAGCGGGAGAAGCGTATCCCCGTGCTGCTGGGAACCGAAGGGGAGCGGACCTTGGGACGTCGGTTCATGGAAGCGGTTCAGTGCCCTGTGGTGGACATGCAGGGAAGGACTAATCTGGAAGAGTTGGCCGCAAGCCTGACCGAATGTGAAGCGCTGGTCAGCAACGATACAGGCACCATGCATCTGGCTGCGGGCCTTGGCATCCCCGTCGCGGCCATTTTTCTGGCTACGGCCCAGCCTTGGGACACCGGGCCGTACTGCGAGGGATGTGTTTCCTTGGAGCCGGACACGGCGTGCCATCCCTGCGCGTTCGGCCGGGAGTGCGAAGAACGGGAACAATGCCGGTTCAGTGTTTCCCCGGAAGCTGTTTTCGGTCAGTTGCAGGGACTGTTGGGCAAGGAAATTACCTGCGGGCATGGCGGCGCCCGCGTCTGGAAAGCAAGGTTTGACGAAGACGGTTTCATGACTCTTGGTTCTGATTCCGGGCATGAGATGACGGATCGAGCTCAATGGATTTTCATGCAGCGCTGGTTTTATCGTCGGTTCCTTGACGGTGAGAGTCTGGAGGGCTGGCCTGAAACCGGGCAGTGTTTGGCTCCGGCCATGCGGGAGCTTCTGAAAAAGACCTTGGAAGAGTGTTCGGAATACCTTTTTTTGCTGCAGCGGCAGGGCATGCTGCTGACCCGAAACCCTCGGCAGGTCCTGAAAGACAAGTTCCTGGCATCCTGGCAACGGTTCGAGAATATTTTGAATGATAACAGCTATCTCAATGTGCTGGCTCAACTGTGCATGTTCGAGGCTCAGCAGCGGGGGAACGATTTGGTCGCTCTTATGGGGATCATTGAGCGCTATCGTTTGTTGATGAATGCCATGCAGGAGGCCTTGTAGCCGTCGGCACGGAAATTGTATCTGTACGGCCAAGTCTAAAAAAAGGAATTTTTAGCCCCCCTGAGGAGGAAGAGACAATGATCCTTATCGACGGACAGAAATGCGACATAGAAGCAAAGAACTATCAGAATCTTGAAGAGGTTTTTACCACAATGGTTCAGGAAGGGTACCTGGAGGACCGTGTCGTCACCGACGTGCTGGTCAACAATGAACCATTCAGTGAGATTTACCCTCATCAGTCCGAGGACATCGAACTTGATAGCGTGGAAACCATCGAGGTGACCACTATGGCTACCTCGGACATGGCTATTGAGATTACCCGCGAACTCTACAAGGTCGTCACCCTCATGGCCGAAGGTGGTAAGAGTGTCGCCGAATTGTTCCGCCAGGCGGACGATGCGGAAGCTCTGGAGACTTACCAGGACCTCTTGGATGTGACCCGCAACTTCCTGGCCATGATCGGTCTGCTGCGCAACGAATATTCTCTCAAGGATCACAAGGCCTATGTGGACGCAGCAGAAGAAATGACCAACCTTTTCACTGAAATGACCGAGGTACTGGAGAACGAGGACTGGATTCTTCTGGCGGACCTCCTTGAATACGAATTCCTGCCCGCGGTGGAAAAATGGAAGAAAGTCATCGCCCAACTCAGGGAAGACATCAGGACGGCGAAATAACCATGACAGAACGGCGCCAACTGCTTGACGAAGCACTCTCCATGGGGCGTGCCGAGTTGAAACATCTTGTGGCCGGTGAGGTCATGGAGGCCGAGAAGCTGGCCATGGCAAGAAGCCGCAAGGCGGAACAAGCCATCCACGGCATCGACAAGACCGCTTTGCAGGAATTGGCCGACCAGCTCGTGGAATTGGGGAGCCTGCAGGAAGAATTGACCAACGAGGCGACAAAACTCAAGGAAACGGTCAAGCAGGAACTCATCAATTTGAAGAAGCAGACCCGCAGGTTTGCTGGGTACAAAGTCGGTGCCGGATATGTCCGGCCCGGCTTGAAGCGCCCACGCTTCATCAGCAAGAAAGTCGAATAATTCAGGGGATTGAAAGTATATTGGCGAGGCTCGGCTGATGTGTCGGGTCTCGCCTTTTTTTATCCCCAGTGGATGGAGCCGGTATCTTCGTCCATCCTTCCCGCGTCGTTGAAGGAAATACCCAGCCGGGTGTAGCCTTCATCTCTTTCCTCCATGCTGCGGACCTCTCCGGCATACCAGTAGGGACGGAATACTTTTTCCTTGAAGTTGAACATGAAGATGCTGATAACCACGGGAGCTGCCACAACGCACATGGACGGCAGCACCTGGTTGCGGACCTGCAAGGCGATGCCGCCCTTGGAAATGTTGATAACGGAGTTGGTGTCGTGTCCGGACTGGTCCTGGGCATAGGAGTTGACCCCGATATCCGGAACCGCATCCTGAAACTGGATGGCCGAGGTCCTTGAGTCCGCCATCCAGACCTTGACTCGGATGAACTGTTGATCCACCACTTTCTTGCGCCCGTGCTTTCTGCGCTTGAGCAGCGTGTACTCCAACGGTGCGGAAAGGGTCAGCTGGTCAGTCCTGCGCCCGGAAATGTCGGATTCCATGAGGGTGGCGCGAAAAGCATTCACTTTTCTGCCGGCAGCCAACAAAGGCGGGAAGACAAAGGTGACCTCGTCTCCTTCGCTGGCCTTGATGGTGTCCAGTCGCTCCACGATGTCGCATTTCATTTTCCTGCGTCCGGCCCTGGTGATGACGCAGCGAACGGAAGGGGTGTTGTTCTTGTCACATAACTCCAGAGTCATACCTTCGTGGGAAAGGGTTTGTGGAATGTGTTTTTCCTGGGCAAGTTCCTGTTTGTCGTCGCTGCGCATGACGCGCAACGCCAGCAGGAAGAGTACAATGGCAAGTATGACCAGTAGACCTGCGAGAAGGTACTTGGCAAAGAGCAGGTCCTGAATGCCGAAGATGTTCTGCACCAAGCCGAGGGCCAGAGCCTGCAAAGATTCAGGGAGTGTCGCTATATTCATAATTGGAAGTTCACAAATTCCTTTTTGGCGTTGAGCACCTTGTATAGGTACCGTTTCGTTTCCGCGTAGGGAAGCTCTTTGCGGAGTTTTTCATAAACCTGTCGGGGATCCATGGAATTGAGCTTTCTGACGGCTGTTTTCCTGTTTTTGTCGAAGGTGCGCAGCACACCGCCTGCGCCGCCGTTGTATCCGGCGATGACGCAGTATTCCCGGGAGACAGAATCTTGTATGCCCGCCAGGTAGCGGTACTGAAGGAGATGCAGGTAGCCTGTGCCGTAGGTGATGTTGGTGCTCGGGGTGAACAGGGCCTTCCGCGACGGATACCCCTTTTTGCCGTAGAGCATTTTGTAAACGTCGCCACCTGCGGTTTTGGGGACCACTTGCATGAGGCCGACGGCCATGGCACTGCTGACGGCAAAGGGGTTGAAGTCGGATTCCACCTTCATAATGGCGTAAATCAGGTTACGGCTGACCTTGAACCGCTTGGCAGAGGCCTCCACGTATTGGCTGTATTTGGCGGCTCTGATGTGCAGATGGTCTTTGACCATGGGAATGGTCACGTAGGTCACGGTCTTGCCGGATGCTGATTTTCTGGTCTGAATTTTGTTGACCACAAGGTAATCGGCAAAACGGCTTGCGCGCCATTCCCAGCGTACCTGCCTGTTTTCGTTGTCCAATACTTCGCCCAGCAGGAAAGGTGTTTCTCCCAGCTCTACGGTTTTGGCTGAATAGAGATTCACGGCGCGTGGATCGCTGGGTGTCAGCAGTGTGATGATTATGGCCTCGCGCAGGCTCTGCTGCGGCTTTTTCCTGTCCACGGTTTCCACGGTGACGACCCCTTTATCGAAGTCCACCATGGCGCGCGACTGATAGTTCTGGGTGTATTTGACGTATCGTTTCGGTGTGGGCAACTCTACTTCCTCGGCTCCCCACTTTCCCGTGATTGCCTTGATGAATTGTTCCAGCAACCCTTTGAACGCCTTGATGTCCTGTTCCAGAGCCTTGGGGTTGACGGCATAGTTCACTGCCTTGCTGGTGGCCAGGCTTTCGGCTGCGGCCACAGGGTCGCGGGATGCGGCGATACGGGCCAGGCGCACCGCGTCGTATCTGGAGCAACCGGCAATCGTTATAAATAGAAAGGCTGTGATTGCGCAGGGCAGGAACGCTTGGTAGGTATTTCTCATGTGGTGTGTCCGGCGCTCGAGGGCAAGAAGGTCTTTAGCGTTTGCAAGCAGGTGTTGAAGTTCTTGAAGCGGAGTATACGTATATGGTTGAAAAAGGCAAAGTCATTGAAATCATAGATGCTGATCTCGAGCCCCTTATTTTGAAATTCATGAGTAATACCCAGCGGGAACTGGCGGAATTGCGGAAAGCTTTGGCGGAAGAAGACTTTTCGACCGTGCAGCGTCTGGGGCACAATACCAAGGGAGCGGGGTTTGGTTATGGCTTCAAGGGAATGGGGGAGCTGGGCAAGTCCATTGAGCAGGCTGCGCGCGATCAGGACGCAGAGGGTTGTGTATCTTTCGTCGAACAACTCGAAGAGTATCTTGAATTTCTTGAAATACAATATGAATAGAGTGTTTCCTTCAGAAACCCGAAAAGCTCCCGCAATGGGAGCTTTTCAAACTTTTATGGGGCCCGGTTGACCGTGGGCGGGTGGCCGGAACTCTTTTTCAAACATATCTTTCTTTATCTGTTAGTTCCCGACCTTCTCCAGCCTCACCTGTGTCCCAGGTAATGCTTAATGTAGAAAGAAGCAGATACCGTGCCATTTTAATCGACTCGAAAGAAGATAATATATTCTCTGAATATTGAGGGGATTATGAAGACTTTCGAGAGGCGTGACCAAAGCAGGGCGGGAATGTTTTTCCTGCCTTGGGGAAAGTGACAAAAAGACGACAGTGAATAAGGGAGAAAGGCTGCGGCCCTTCTCCCTTTACAACCGGCGGAACTAAAGTAGTTCCATGGCCGCATCCACATCCCAGTCTTCATGAACGACCTTGTGTAGGGCGGTGACGATTTTTTGCGGGTTCGGATGCTGGAAAATGTTCCGACCTACGGAGAGGCCGGCGCCGCCGGCCTGGATGGAGTCGTAAACCATCTGCACCAGGTCGCGCTGGTCATTGAGTTTGGGCCCGCCTGCTATGACCACGGGAACGCAGCAGCCGTCCACGACTCTGGAAAAGGTCTCTGGATCGCCCGTGTAATTGACCTTGACGATGTCCGCGCCGAGTTCCGCCCCGGCCCGTGCGCAATGGGCGACGACGTCCGGATCGTATTCGTTTTTGATTTTTTCGCCGCGGGCATACATCATGGCCAGGACAGGCATGCCCCACTCATTGGCTTCAGAGCAAATCCGGCCCAGATCGCCGAGCATTTGGGCTTCGGTTTCGTCCCCGAGATTGATGTGCAGGCTCACGGCGTCCGCGCCAAGCTTGAGGGCGTCGGTCACGGAGCCGACAAGGCATTTCGCATTGGGGAAAGGGGAAAGGCTGGTGCTGGCCGACAGGTGAATGATCAGGCCGATGTCGCGTCCTCCCTGGCGATGGGAGCAGCGGGGAATTCCCTTGTGCATGAGCATGGCGTTCGCTCCGCCTTCGGCCACCTGGTCGACTGTGGCCCGCAGGTCCACCAATCCGTAGATGGGGCCCACCGTAACACCGTGGTCCAGGGGGACAATGATGGTGCGGCCGTTGTTGCGGTTCATGATTCGTTCAATTCGTACAGCTTTGCCGAGTTGCATGGGGTACCTCCTTCATGCTGCCCTGGGTTGCCGCTCCTGCCTGCCGCCCTGAAAAGAAAAGGGCCGCAGGTTTTTAACCTGCGGCCCTTGAGGCGTTCGTTTCAGATTTTTTATCGCATCCGGACGCCAAGACCGCAGGTGTCTCTAAAAAAGAAAAAGCTAAAAAAGAAACGGAATGCAGTCTTGATGTTCATGAAAATCTGTTAAGCGTATCTGCCGGTTGTTGTCAAGTATGAACAGCTGATTATCACCGGGGGACGGACCAGAGGTATTTGTCGCAGAACGTATCGGACAGGTATTTTACAACCTTGACCAGCAGTGCCACCAGGAACAGGCTGAACAGCAGACGTCCCCAAAGCAGGCCGGAAATATGCCCGCCGATGAGCAGAAGCAGGAATGTGTCTTCTATGAGCGCATGGGACATTCCCATGAGAGTGAGGGAATAGAACACGTCCTCTTTGCTCAGGCTGCCGGATTGCACTTCCTTGATGATCAGCCCGCTTCCGTAGGTCAGGCCCACCGTGAGGCCTATGACCGTGACCGCCGACGCCTTGGGACCGATTCCGATGAGTTTGAGAATCGGCTTGAGGATCCTGTTGAGCAGATCAATGACGCCGATGGCCGAGAGCAGGCGCATGAGGGCCATGAGAGTCATGATGACCACAAAGATATACCCGAAGTTTTTGGCTTGTTCCATTCCCCAGGCCAGGATGGACTGGTCGGTCTGCACTTCGGGAGTGAACAATATGGCGGCCGGGGCGGAGAGCATTCCGGTTGTTGTATAGAGTCCGTTCAGCAGCATTCCGAGTAGCAGCGCACCCGCCATGCGGATGAAGGCCTGAAACAGGAACCGCGCGCCGGCTTTCCTGGAAATGGCGGATTCCAGAGGCAGTGCATGGGCCATGACCATGAGAACACCGAGTACGGTGGCCTGCGCTTGTGTCAGAGGGAAATCCTTTGCCAGGGAAATGAAGATGATCAGGCCTGCATATATGGTATTGAGGAGGGTGCCGGCCCAGACCAGCCCCATCTCCGCGGGGAGGCCCACCAGGCCCATGACGGGCTTGAGCGGCATGGCCAAGTATTGGATGAGGTTGAATTCCTGCAGCAGTTTGATTGCAATGACAATGGGAATCATGACCTTGAACAGGGTCAGTGCCGAGGATACGCTGTCCTTGACGAGGGCACGGACAAAGTCGACGGTTCTATCGAAATACAACACTATGTCTCTCCTTGGATGGAGCGGACATTAGAAGATAACATGGCAAAAGAAAAGGGAGGACGGCCGTCCTCCCTTTTTATTTTTGTATGTCGGACAAGTTACAGGAACATTCGCGCCAACTGATAGGCCAAGCCAGCCATGACGAACGCCAGGCCGGTGGAACCGACCACGCTGAACGTGGCCCACTTCCAGCTCGATTCGCGTGCCATGGTGACGACGGTGACGAAGCAGGGGGCGTAGAGCATGACGAAGATGATCATGGCAATGCCGCCCGCCTTGGAGAAGGCCGGGTCGGACGCCAATCGGGCGGACAAGGGCTCGGCTTCTTCCGGGTCCACATCTCCCAGGGAATAGGCCGTCCCCAGAGTGGAGACAATGACTTCCTTGGCCGCAAAACCACCCACCAGAGAGATGTTGGTTCGCCAGTTGAAACCGGCCAGCTTGGTTATGGACTCCAGACTGGTGCCGATGCGTCCCGCAATGGTGTTTTTGAGAGCGTGCTCGGCTTCCGTATTGTCGATTTCGGTCAGGGAATCTTCCAGTGCGGCGATCTGATCCTGGGCTGCGCCGTTCTCGGTAAGTGCTTTGAGCTGCTGCACGATGGGAGTGCGCTGGGCTTCGTACTTGGCCACTTCAGCCTCGGGCATGCCGGGGAAGGTCATGGCGGCCCAGAGCAGAATGGAGATGCCGAGAATAATGGTGCCGGCCTTCTTGGCGTATTCCCAGGTGCGTTCCCAGGTATGGATGAGCACCCCGCGTAGTGTCGGCATGCGGTAGGGGGGCAGTTCCATGACGAAGGGAGTGCACTCGCCTTGAATGACGGTCCAGCGCAACAGGCGCGCGACGATGAGGGCGAAGGCCCAGGCCGTCAGGGTGATGAGCAGCATTGCACTGGCTCCTTCCTCGGGGAAGAAGGCCGCGGCCAGCATGAGGAATACGGGCACTTTCGCACCGCAGGTCATGTACGGAGCCACGAACAGGGTGGCGAGCTTTTCGCGGCGGCTGCGCAGGGTGCGGGTGGCCATGACACCCGGGACCGCGCATCCGCCGGCTATGCCGCCGGAGACGATGAAGGGCAACACGGATGTGCCGTGCAGGCCGAAGGTGCGGAAAACGCGGTCCAGCATATAGGCCATGCGGGCGATGTAGCCGGAGTCCTCCAGGGCTGAGATCATGAGGAACATGAACATGATCAGAGGGACGAAGCCGAGTACGCCGCCCACGCCGTCGATGATGCCGGAAACGACGAGGGAACGCAGCAGACCGTCGGGCATGATGCCGGTGACGGTGTCTCCCATCCAGCCGAAGAACGCCTCCAGCCAGCCCATGGGGACTTCGCCCACGGTGAACGTGATTTTATAAATGAGATAGATGATGCCGAGCATTATCAGCGGACCGGCAAATTTGTGGGTCAGCACCCGGTCGATCTTGTCGGACATGTCGATGCGCTGTTCGTCCAGCATGGGATAGTTGATGACCTGTTTGATGATGCCCGCGATGTAGCCGTATCGGTAGTCTGCTATGATGGCATCCGGTTCGGCTTTGAGGGTTTTGCTCGTATGGTCGGAGACCTTGTCGGCGATCATTTCGAGTTGTTTGGATATTTCCGGATTGGCGGCGCGGCCTTTGAGCACCACGTCTTCGTCGTGTTCAAGGTATTTGAGACCGGTCCAGCGGGCCGGGACACGTTCGGTCAGGAAGCTCTCGCCCTCGATGATTTCTTCCATTTCCTTGAGTACCGGGTCCAGGTCCGGGCCGTAGGAAATTTCGAGCGGTTTCCACTCTCCGTTGTTAGCGGCAGCGTGGGTGAGCGCCGTGTTCAGCAGGGCATCTTTGCCCTGGCCGATGCGGGCGATGGTTTCCACGCAGGGGCTGCCGGTCAGTTCGGCCAGTTTTTTTGTGTTGATGCTTTTGCCGCTTTTGCGGACTTCATCCATCATGTTCAGACCCAGCACCAGCGGAATGCCCATTTCCATAAACTGGACCGCAAGGTAGAGGTTACGCTCCAATGAGTTGGCGTTGAGTACGTCCACCACCACTTCGGGACGTTCATCCACAAGGTAGTTGCGGGCGACCAGTTCTTCCTGGGTGTAGGCGGTCAGGGAGTAGGTTCCGGGAAGGTCGACTACTTCGATGGATTTTCCATCGAGTTTCATATGGCCGGATTTTTTTTCCACGGTGACCCCGGGCCAGTTGCCCACATGCTGGCGGGCGCCGGTAAGGGCGTTAAACATGGTGGTTTTTCCGCAGTTCGGGTTTCCAGCGATGGCAACGGTAATATTTTGCATCGGGATTAGTCCTCCAAAGGCTCGACCGTGATGTGGTCTGCTTCGCTGTTTCTCAGGGTCAGGGTGAAGTCCTTCAGGCGTAGAGCCACGGGGTCCTTGAGCGGCGCCTTGCCGATAACGTGGACTTCAGTGCCGGGAATGAGGCCCATGTCGCGAATGCGGCGGCCCAGTTCTCCATGTGCGGAGACGGTGAGGATTTTGAGCTTTTGGTTGACTTGAGCTTGTCTCAGACAAATTTCAGCGCCCATCTGAGCATTCTCCTTCATTGCGTAGGGATTTAGTTGAGAATGGTTTTCAATAAATAAACAAAAAAAATTACCGTTGTTCGGAGCAGATATTTATGTCTTTGTGTGAGGTATTGCAAGAGGAACTGCACGAGCAGCCGCTGCACCCACATCCGGGAGACTTCGCGGTAAGGTTTCTCATGAACCGGCGCACCACGAAAAAGGCCGCGATGCCGACGACTGCCAGAGTAATGATTGTTTCGGTCATGTTTTTATCCCTCGAAAAAATAGGTTTCGTGCCGATCGGTCACAAGACATTTAGTGATATTGAGAATCGACGTCAAGTAGTGAATGCGGTTTTTTTACAAAAACTTGTTCCTCTGCCGGAAAGATCATGGGAAAAGTGTGGAGACGCTTCTTGTCCAGCAGGCTATAATATGGTTCAATGAGCCGTACAGATAAGGTGATTACGTGAAGAATATCAGGTTGTTGCTTGTGGCGGAAAAAGGGCGGGCCCAAAAGGCTTATCTTGAGGAACTCGACAGAACTGGGGCCGATGTGGATTGCATTGATTCCCCAGACGAGCTTCATGACCGTTTGTGCGACGCCCCTTATAACGGACTTTTGGTTGACGTGCCGACCATGATTCGCTCGGAAAGCGCCAAAAAGAGCCGGGTGACGCAGGTCATGGAGCGTTTTCCCGTTTTGCGGCTGCTCTATAATGCCGAACAGGGCGGCATTAGAGGCCTTTCCCAGGGCGGCATGATCAGGGACAACAAGTCCATGCATGATTTTGTGCTCAACGAATGTCGTGTTTTCCCGGCTCGTTCCATTCGCAGAACGCCCCGTACCGATCAGGTACTCAACGTGCTGTTGGCCCATGACCCGGGGCTGTTCGGTAAGGGCGAGGAGCGGACCGTTATGGTCAATGTTTCCGAAAAAGGTTGCTTTGTGTTTTCCTGCGACGAGTGGAAGGCGGATGCCGCCGCCTGGGTTGTGGTTGCCGAGTTGGAAGACCAGTCGCCCATTGAACTCAAAATCCACTGGACACGACCGTGGGGCGCGTCCCGTCGTCTGCCGGGAATCGGCGCCAGTTATGCTTCCATCAGCGATCTGCAACTTGAGCAGATCCGCCAGTTTCTTTAGCTCACGAGGATGATTATGTCTGACGATAACAAGCGTTTTCTGGAATGGGTCGAAGTCATTGCCAAAGGAATTTTGTTGGGAGGTTCCATAGGCGCAGTCGTTGGGTGGTTCGGCATCATCCATGTCGCCAAGGCCGTGGCCTTGGGAGGGCTGTGCGGTATCCTGGCCGCCGTTAATTTCAAGCAGCGGCAGGACGACAAAAAGCAGTCATGAGGTTTTCCCTTCCGCACGAAAAAGAGCCGCCCCGCAGACTGCGGGGCGGCTCTTTTTCGTGCGGAAGGGTTACAGAATCTGGCTCAGGAAGAGTTTTGTGCGTTCGTGTTCCGGATTGGTGAAGAAGTGTTCGGGGGTGCCCACCTCTACTATTTTGCCCTGGTCCATGAATACGACCTGGTCTGCCACTTCCCGGGCGAAGCCCATTTCATGGGTGACCACCACCATGGTCATGCCTTCCTTGGCCAGTGTCTTCATCACGTCAAGCACCTCGCCGATCATTTCCGGGTCCAGCGCTGAGGTGGGTTCGTCAAAGAGCATGACCTTGGGGTCCATGGCCAGAGCGCGGGCAATGGCTACGCGTTGTTGCTGGCCGCCCGAGAGCTGGGCCGGATAAACGTAGGCCTTGTCGTGGATGCCCACCTTGTTCAGCAGTTTCATGGCGTTTTCGACAGACTCCTCCTTGGATCGTTTGCGCACCGATGTCTGCCCGATAGTCACGTTTTCCAGTACGGTTAAATGCGGGAACAGATTGAAGGACTGGAAGACCATGCCTACTTCCATACGAATTTTATTGATGTTGGTCTTGGGGTCGAGGATGTCCGTCCCGTCGATGAGGATGGAACCTTCGTCCGCGTACTCCAGGCGATTGAGGCAACGCAGGAAAGTGGACTTTCCGGACCCGGAAGGGCCGATGACCACCACCACTTCCCCCTGGGCCACACGATAGGTCACATTGTGCAGGGCCTGTACCTCGTGGGGTACGTAGAAGGTCTTGAAGATGTTTTGAACGTCTATCATTTATTCTACCATCCTTCGCTCAAGGTACTGCACAAACATGGACAGGGAAAAGGTTATCACGAGATACAGCAGGCCGCACATGAGCCAGAGTTCGTAGGGCATCAGGCTTGTGGTCACGCCTTCACGGGTGGCTTTCGTCAACTCGCGGATTGCGATGACTCCCAAGAGGGAGGAGTCCTTGATCAGGCTGATGAACTGACCTGCCAGGGGGGGCAGAATCCGTTTGAAGGCCTGGGGCAGAACGATTTTGCGCATTGCCGTGGCCGTTGGCATGCCCAGGGAGCGCGCCGCTTCCATCTGGCCCTTGTGTACGGACTGGATGCCCGCACGAACTATTTCCGCGACATAGGCGCCTGCAAAGATGGCGAGGCTGGCGATGCCGAACCAGGTGCTGGGGATTTCGGGCAGGCCGGACTTTGTCAGCAGGCCATTGATGAGCGTGCCCACCACGAAGTACCAGATCATGATCTGTACCAGCAGCGGGGAGCCGCGAATGAGTTCAATATAGGTAATGGATCCCCATTTGAGGGCGGGGTTCCGGGATATCCTTGCCAGCCCTGTGAACAGTCCCAGCAGGATTCCGAAGATGATACCCATGATGCTCAATTGCATCGTGAGGTACAGGCCCTGGATGAACAGCCCCGGCTTCCATTCCTGATAATGACCGAGAATGTCGCCCATGTAGATGGTATCGCCTTTGGACACATCCAATCCTTTTGCCGGGACCTTGTACTGTTCGGATGTGTTCGCGCCGTGGACCACCACAATGGACTCGCCGTCCTTGGTGGTTATGGATGAAACTTCACCTTCTATTTCGGCGCGGATCTCCACCTCGTCATGGTAGATGAAGTATTGAGGCACCCTGTGCCAGCGCCAGATGTAATCGACCTGCTCGGTGGCGAAGTAAAAGCCGTAGCAGACCGTGAACAGACCGGCGAAAAAAAGTATTTTCCAGAAAAGATCCTTTCTTGCCTGGAGATTATGGCCGGTATTTCTTCCACGTGTCATAAATTCTTCCCATGCCCTTGTGAGAGAAAAAGAAAAAGGGGGCCGTAAAGCCCCCTGGATGATATCAGCAAATGTTACTCGGACAGTTCCTTGACCCATTCCTGGTGGCGGATCCACTTGTCGTACATTTTGTCATAGCGGCCGTCGTTCTTGACCTGGCGTAGGAAATTGTTCAGCCAGTTCAGGAAGTCCGGGTCCCCTTTGTTGATGGCCCAGGCAAGGGGTTCGAAGGTGAAGGGTTTGTCCAGGAGAACAAGCTTGTCGCCGAATTCGGCCTTGAAGTATACGCAGTTGGGAAGATCGTATACATAAGCGTCGGCTTTGCCGTTGATGACCTCCATAACGGCTTCGGTCTCGTTTTCAAAGGATTTGTAATTGCATTTGGGGATGTAGCGTTTCACGGCCTGTTCACCGGTGGTGCCCAGTTTGGAGGTGACGGTGAACTGCTCGTTGTTCAGGTCCTTGTAGGAAGATATCTTCCCTTCAAATGCGGGGTTGAGCAGAATTGTCTGACCAACCACGATGTAGGGATCGGCGAACATGGCCTTGAGGTTGCGTTCCTGGGTCACGGTCATGCCGGACATGATGATGTCGAACTTGTCGGAAAGCAGGGCCGGAATGATGCCGTCCCATGCGGTGTTGATGAGCACGAGTTTGACGCCCATCGCTTTGGCCATCTCCTTGGCCATGTCGATGTCGAAGCCGATGAAATTACCTTTCTTGTTGGTCATTTCAAAGGGGACGTAACCGGATTCGAAGCCCACCCGAAGTTCTCCACGCTCGAGAACCTTTTCCAGGGTGGACATCTTGGAAAGCTCCAGCTTGACATTGACTTCCTTTGCTGCGGGCTGCTGTGCGTTCTGCTCGGGAGCCTGACTGCAGCCGTATGCGAACAACAGGGCTGCGACGATTGTCAGGGCGGATACCAGGCGTTTCATGAACTGACCTCCTCAATGTGTGTGACTCGCTCCAAACGGAATGTGCGCGGCCGGCCGCAGTTTTGCCGAAATCAGTACGACTTGCCTTCCGTAAGGACTTCCTTGATGATCATTGCGCCGTTGCAGACAGGACATTTGGGCATCTGCTCAAGCGGCAGGTAGACGATTTGTACTTCCTTGCACTTGGGGCAGGCCACCTCGACCGGTTTAGATCCGGTCTGCTCGCTGCTCATGATCCTCTCCTTATAGAATGAATATGTTTACAATTCCTGCCCTCAAAAAACAAGTGAGTAAATTAACGGGGGGAAATGTTCTTGCTTTAGGTATGTTTTTTACAAAAACGCTATAATGCGGCCATTGTGCTCCGGTTTGCCAAAATGAGAAACTGAATTGCTTCTGATTGCAAAAAAGGCGCATTGTTGCTGGAATATTCGGTCCTGTTTATGCATCCTGCTGATTTTTTTGTTTCATATTCCGATTCCATCATCTCTGTGATACATGCTGGGCATGGCGAAAGAGAGAATCCTGATCGTAGACGATGACACCATAGCGGGCATCGACGTCAAGGCTGCTCTGGTCCGTGTCGGATATGAGGTGGCAGGGCTTACCTTCAGTGGAGAAGAGGCTGTGCGCCTGGCTGGTGAGACGGACCCGGACCTTGTGCTCATGGATGTGCGTCTGGCCGGAGGGATGGATGCGCCCGCGGCCGCGGGCGCGATAGCCGAGCGGTTTGATATTCCTGTGGTTTTTTTGACCATTTATGCCGATGATGTTGCCTTGCGTTCGGTTAAGGTTTCAGGGCCGTATGCCTATCTGCTCAAGCCCGTGGATGATCGGGAACTCAAGTCCGCCATCGAAATAGCTTTGTACAAGCATGAACTGGAACGGGAGTTGCGCAACGCCAGGGATGATGCTGAAGCGGCCAACGAGGCCAAGACGTCTTTTTTAGCCACCATCAGTCATGAATTGCGTACCCCTCTCAACGGGGTGCTGGGCATGACTGAACTTTTGCTTCTCTCGGATTTGTCGGAGGACCACAAAGAGAGTGTCCAGCTCATCAAAGATGCTTCCACCTCCCTGTTGGACGTTCTCAACCAAATTCTCGACTATTCCAAGCTGGAGGCCCGTATTCGGGACTTGCGGGAAAATGATTTTCGCTTGGAAGATCTGTTCGAGAGCCTTGGTACGGTCAACGGCCGGCAACGCAGAGACAAGGATTTGTCCTATGAATACGAGATCGCTTCGGGAATGCCGGAATGGCTTTTCGGTGATTACAACAAGCTGCGCCAGGCACTCGCCACTTTGGTGGGAAACGCCGTCAAGTTTTCTACAAAAGGCGGCATAACAGCCCGTGTGGGGCCATGTCCCAAAAGCGTCTGCCCGGGCAGAGTTCCCCGTGGCAAGGCGCGTTTTCTTTTTTCAGTGACCGACACCGGCCCCGGCATTCCTCCCGAGAAACAGGCATGTCTGTTCGATTGCTTCACGCAAGGAGAAAACTATATGACCCGCCAGCAGGGCGGCTTGGGACTTGGGCTGGCCATCGCCAAGCGGTTGGTCAATATTCTCGGAGGCGATATCTGGGTGGAAAGTGTGCCGGGCGAGGGGAGTACCTTCTTCTTTTCGGCGGAATTCGGAGGAAGTTCCCTTTCCGAAGTCGGGCCGGTGTTGCCGGAGGAAGAGCCGTCCCGTGAGGCGCTGTTTCATGGTTTACGGGTACTCATCGTGGAGGACGACACCATCAACCAGCGCTACCTTTCCAGGATTCTCGAACTTCAGGGATGCACCGCCGATGTGGTCAGTGACGGGAGCAAGGCCCTGGATGCGCTCAAACGGCATCCGTACGACGTGGTGCTCATGGACATTCAGATGCCGGTCATGGATGGTTTCGAGGCGACGTTGGAGATACGAGGAGGGAAGCTTGAGGGCGTCAATTCCAAGGTCCCCATCATAGCATTGACCGCCTATGCCATGTGGGGAGACGAGCAGCGCTGCCTGCATGCCGGTATGGATGCTTATCTTGCAAAACCCGTTGATGTGGATACACTGGCTTCTGCGATCGAAACCACTTTGAAGACACGTAGAACCAAATTCTGACACGGAACGAATGATGCCGACCCCTTTCAATTCCAAGGACCTGTTGCCGGGCAATATCTACACCTTGTTTCTCGTCGTGTTGCTGTTGCTGGCCTTGTTCCTTTTCTACCAGATCATTGCGCCGTTCCTCCACACCATTCTCATTGCCATGGTGTTGGCGGTCATATTTTCCCCGGTCTTTCTCCGGACGCTGGACATGTGCAAAGGCAGGCGCAACCTGTCAGCCTTTCTGACCGTTGCACTCATTGTCTTCGCCATCCTGCTGCCGACGGCCTTTGTCATGGTCGCCTTGGTGGAGCAGGGGGGGCAGTCGCTGGCCGCCATCAACCAGTGGGTGAGCCAGAACCATTTGGATAAACTCCTGGATGCGCACCACCTCGGAAGGTATCTTGATTGGGTGGAAATCAAACTGCCGTTCCTCAAGGTGAACGAGATCGATTTTCAGGCCAGGATCATAGAATTTTCTCGGACCATTGCAGAAACCATGCTGGGTATGAGCACGGTCATTGTCCGCAATGCCACGGAGTTCTTTCTCAAGTTTCTGCTCATGATCTTTATCCTGTTCTATTTCCTTCGCGACGGCATAGACATGGTCAGTTATCTCAAGTTTCTATCGCCGTTGCGCGAAGAGCAGGAAGATTCCATCATAGAGAGTTTCAACCGCGTATCCAAAGGCGTGCTTATGGGATGTCTGTTGGTGGCCGTCCTGCAAGGGCTGGTGGGCGGTTTGGGACTGGCCATGGTAGGCATTCCCGGTGTGTTTTGGGGTGCAATGATGGCCTTTGCCGCTCTGGTTCCAGTGCTTGGGACCGGTTTGATCTGGGTCCCGGCCGTCTGTTACCTCCTGCTCGTCGGGGAGTGGAAGTCCGCCTTGTTCCTGGCCGGATGGTGCGGAATTATTGTGGTGGGCATCGATACCTTTCTGCGCCCCTATTTCATGAAAGAAGCGGCACAGGTCTCCACTTTTTATATTTTCATGGCTATTCTGGGGGGCGTGTATGCCTTCGGCATGCTCGGCATCCTGTATGGCCCCCTCATTTTGAGCTTCGGCATGGTTATGCTCCAGATTTATGGAGAGGAATATGCCGACATCCTGATTTCCGACAACGGTTCTTCCGTAAAGGAAGCGCCTGAAAACGACCCGGAGTAAATACCAAGTGCGTTCCTGGATTTTGGCTGCTGCTGTTGTAGCGGCTCTTGTTGGTGTTGCCCTTTTGTTTCGCTTTGTCTTTGTTCCTCCCACTCCAGAACCTCCGGAAGTAGTGGAACCGAGTTTCATCGAAGTACCCGCAAATGAGGCCGAGGAACTCGTCATGGCTCTTTCCCCTTATGTGCAGGGCTTTTCCTCCTGGAAGGCTTTTCAGCCTGCACTGGAAAAGAGCCTGCTTTACGCAAGTGCGAAGTCTCCAGAAGCCGTTGCCGTGGACAAGCCGGGGCTGTTTCTGACTTGGGGAGACATGGCCGAAAGTCTCAGGGAAATGATTTCCCTCCTGCCCCGTTTGGACAGGGATCCCATGCTCATGGCCGAGCAATTCCGGCTTTATCGTTTTGCCCCTCAGACGCTTATGACCGGTTATTACGAACCGTGGATGGAGGCTTCCCCGGTACGGACTGCAGAGTTTAAGTATCCGCTGTATGGTTTGCCGAAGGAGCTTAAAATGATCGATCTCGGGCGGTTTCATCCGCGGTGGAAAGGTCAGAAGTTAGTCTATCGAATGACCGAGGGCGGCATCCAGCCGTTCTTTGACCGAGAGGCCATTGATGGGGAAGGCGCCTTGCAGGGGAAGGGAGACGAACTGGCCTGGGCGCGGAATTTGGTGGATATCTTCATGCTTCAGGTTCAAGGGTCCGGGCGGTTGGTCATGCGAGACGGTTCCGTGAAGCATATTCTGTATGCCGGAAAAAACGGACTCCAATATCTTTCCATCGGAAAGATTCTGATAGATCGAGGTCTTGTGTCACGTGAAGAAATGAGTATGAACCGCATCAAGCAGTTCATTGAGGAGAACCCGGATTTAGGCAGGGAAATCATGTTCAAGAATCCCAGCTACGTCTTTTTCCGGCTGAATGACGATGGGCCTTTCGGCAGCATCGGTAAGGTTTTGACCCCCATGGTCAGTGTGGCTGTGGATCGCCGCCATGTGCCTTTAGGGGCGCTCATGCTTTTGAACAGCGTCATTCCCCGAGTTGGCGGTGACGGTGAAAAGGATTTTCGTTCCCTCGTCACGGCTCAGGATACCGGAGGGGCCATCAAGGGAACCAGATGCGACCTTTTCTGCGGAACCGGACCTGGCGCCGAGTATTTGGCCGGAAACTTGAAGCACGATGCCATGCTTTATCTTTTGGTCAGCAAGGCCGTACTTGAGAAAGAGCAATAGGCTGGGGTGATTGATTTGCGTTTTTGGAATCAATTTGTTTTGTGCCTTGCTTTCATAAGAATCGCGTGGGCAACATTTGCTTGAAGCAATCTCTCCTTTTCGCTATGCATCGTTGCGTTGCGAGGAAATGAGATGTTGCTGATCGTTTAAACCAATGGGAGCTGGGTTAATGACGCAATACACTGATATCTTTACAGAGCAGAAGATGGCCGAGCTGTTTCCGGCCAGTCGAAGTGATGATTTTTTTTCCGCCTTGTTCGGCGATGTGGAGGAGGGCAGCTACGACATAGCCTTGGCGTTTGCCGGGGCCGAGGCCAATGTGCTCAGGTTTGAGTTCAATCTTAACCAGCGGCCGGGGAAATGTTTGGTCTGCAGCCTTACGTATGGCTTGCCACAGGTTTTTTCTCGTCATCCCATTATCAACGTGCAGGGGTTGGCTGAACAGATCGCCAAAGAGGCGGGCAACAACGGAGGTGGTGTGAGCTGGAAGCTTGGGTCCACCGACGAACGAAGCAACGCCCTTCATGTGATTCCGCTCACTATTGAGTTGTCGTAGTCTCAGGTAGCTGACCCAAAAAAAGCCCGCCTCGAAAGAGGCGGGCTTTTTTTGGGTGGTCCTTCATCAAGGCTTCTTTTTTCTTCTGCTTCTCCTTGCCCGGAGTACAACGAAAAGCGTGAAGATCAGCAGAAGCGCAATTCCAGCAACAAGGAAGGTGCTGTGTCTGCCGTCTTCAACACTCTGTTTGGCATGGCTGAACCATTTGTCGTATATTCGACGATACTCGCCGGTTTTTCGGATAATGGCCAGCCCTTCATTGAGCTTGGCAAGCAGTCCAGCCTCTCCTTCCCGTACGGCAAAGCAGTAGTCTCTGGGTAACAGGGGAAAGCCCACGCTGTGGATGTTGTCCAATCCGAATTTCTGGACGTTGTAGAGCCCTTGAAGTGTGGCAAGGAGTGCTGCGTCGTATTTGCCGATGGACAGCAGCCTGAGGGCTTCCGCCTGATTTTCCACTTCGATGATGGCGGATTCGGGCAGATTGTCCAAGGCAAAGTCATGCATGATATCCCCGGATTGTACCATTACTGATTTACCTGGGAGGTCGGCAAGTTCCTCTATGCTCGAATCTACCCGTGTGAAAATGTTGTGATGAACCACGATAAAGCTGGCGGAGAAATCGACTTTTTCATCTCTAGCGAAGGAGTAATACATGCCGGTGATCATATCTATTTCACCATTCTCCAGCTGTTTGCGGACGCTTGCCCAAGGGCCGAGATTTATCTTCACTTCAATACCCATGGTCTTTGCGACGGCTTTGAGCAGATCCACGTTGAACCCGGTCGGCTCTTCGTTTTCCAGGTATTCATAGGGAGGGTAGTCGTGATCGCCTCTTGCATGGATGACGGCTGCGGACGCCGGTTCAACCCATGCCGCAAGGCCGAGCACAATCAGGGCAACCATGGCGGCGCATATGATCATGGCCGTTTCTTTGAATGGGCTTTTCATGCCGTTGGACATATGCCAATCTCACTCCATGCTGCTATTTCATGGGATACCAACAATATGTCTTTTCGAGGAAACTTATTCCATGATAATAAAATCACTGGCCTTCTATATTTGATCCGTGTTGAAGGGCATTCGGGGAGAACTTGACGGGGAGCGCGGCTCATGAAGCGGCCTCATCGTCCGAGGGGGGGGCGAGGAGTGAATTATATTGTATTTGTTGACGGATGTTGTGAGCGCGTTTATTGATCATCCAATCAAATCGCAATGAATCCTGAAATGGAGAAACAATGGATTTTCAGACAATCGCAAAGTTGAGAAAATATTTGTCTATCAAGAACAGCATACCGGGACGCATCCGGATCAAATTCGACAGAGCTATCATCGGTGATCCCGAAGCCGTCAAGTTAGTCAAGACGCCACCCAAAATGCCCAAGGCGGTCAAAGGGACCGATCTGAATTTTTTTTCCGGGACTCTGCTCATTGAGTACGATGATACCCAGGTCGCTCCCTCTCTTCTGGAGGAACTCATTACGGCGGAAAGCGACGAGCGTGCCGCAGAGGTTGTGGAAGCGCTGCATTGCAAGCTGTATCATTAATGATAGGAAAATGCGCGAAAGCCACCCGCTGGTCCTTAGATCGGTGGGTGGCTTTGTTTTGTCCTTTTTGCTTGGGGATTTTTTGACTTCGGAATGCCGTGACGTAATTTAAACGCCGATTATTTCGTATTTTCTCCTATTTTGTTCTCAGTGGCGACAAAGCACGACAACAGGTTTTCATTGCATAATCCGGCTATTCGGTTTTTTTGCGTTGTATCGAATCTCGCACATTCTTGCGACGGGTGTGTGCCGAACCGCACTGTTTGAAGGTGTGTGTTTTTTTAACCTGTTGTAATATTTGAGTAAAAATAATGGCATAATATGTGTCTGTCCGAATGGAGGGGCGGCGTATCGTGTTTACGCGTTTGTGGTGTTATCCTCATTAAATTTACTGCCAATAGGAACTATCATGAAAATATTCAGACTTAAGTTGCAGGGGCAACTTTTGTTACCGATTCTTGCTGTCGTAGCCATTGGTATTACCGCGCTACAGGGAGGCAGCTACTGGGAGTCCTCGGAAGTTCTTGAAGAAGAGATCGTAAAATCAATTGGCAGAGACCGGGATGCCGCGGTCAGGTCCATAGACGAATGGTTTGAACACAAGGTCGAAAATATCGAACTTTGGAGCAAGGATGACCGTTTATGGAAGACGATTGATGGTGACCAGAGTGCACAAGCCCATGTGTCTTCTTTTTTGAGAAAAGCCAAGGAAGCATCCTCCGATATCAATAGTGTTGTTCTGGTGAGTGCTTCCGGGGACATTGTTGCACGCGCCATAAGCAACGGCAAGGTGAAGAACGTTTCCGGCAGGGAATATTTCAAAGCGGCGATGCAAGGGAAAACCTACATTTCCAAGCCTTTGATTTCCAAAAATTCAGGAGCACCCGTGCTGATGGTTTCAACGCCCGTTAGAGATGAAACGGGAAATATTTGCGGGGTGCTGGTCATTGTTACGGAATTTGGAGATCTCTACCGACAGGTGCTCAAGCCGATTAAAATAGGCACGTCCGGGTTCGCTTTTGCAACCAATAGCGCAGGGTTGACCATTGCCCACCCCGATAGTGAGCGCATCATGAAGGAAAGTGTTGTCGACTCTGAGTTCGGTAAGGAAATGCTTTCCAAGGGTAAGGGAATATATAAATATTACAGTAAATCTGAAAAACAGAGGATGGCCATAGCCTATGGCGTGACCGAGGGGACTCGCTGGCACGTCGCCGTCACCGTCTCTTTGGATGAACTGTTGGCCCCTCTGAAAGTTGTACGCAACCTGGTGCTTTTTGGTGTGTTATTCACCATTTTGATTGCCGGGGGAGTCATCTTTTTCATTGTGCGCAGGCTTACCGCCGCCCTGAAGATTGTTGTCGGCAACGCGATCCAGATCGCGGATGGGACTGTCGACATTGAGGTTCCGGAGTCTTTGGCGAGCAAGCAGGATGAAATTGGAGAGCTTGGGCGGGCCTTTAGGCAGATGGCGGAAAATCTGCGTATGAAAATTGAGGAAATTACCGAGCAGAGCGCGATTGCCGAGACCAAGGCGACAGAAGCGATGGAGGCCACCCACAGGGCCGAGGAAGCCCAAAAGCAGGCTGAGCGGGCCCGGAAGGATGGCATGCTTCAGGCAGCCGGCAGCCTTGAAGAGATTGTTGTGCAAGTCGCTTCCGCTTCGGAAGAACTCAATTTGCAGATTCAGGACTCGCGCAAGGGGGCAGATGTTCAGAGAGAGCGCGTGGCTGAAACAGCCACAGCCATGGAGCAGATGAACGCCACCGTTCTGGAGGTGGCTGGCAACGCCTCCAGTGCTGCGGAGAATGCCGACAACGCGCACCATCAAGCCGATGAAGGGCAGCAGATCGTCAATCGCGTGACCGATTCCATCGGCCGGTTGAACAAAGAAGCGGAAAAACTTCAGAGCGAAATGAGCGAACTGGGGCAGCAGGCTCAGGCCATCGGCCAGATAATGACTGTGATCAGTGACATAGCCGATCAGACCAATCTGCTGGCGTTGAACGCGGCCATTGAGGCTGCCCGTGCCGGAGATGCGGGGCGTGGTTTCGCTGTAGTTGCCGACGAAGTCAGAAAACTTGCCGAAAAAACCATGACGGCTACCCAGCAGGTTGGCAACGCCATTGGCGCTATTCAGGATAGCACGACCAGAAGCATTCATTCCATGGAGCAGACTTCGCAAATGGTCGATGAAAGCACCGAGCTGACGGAGGTGGCTGGGAAGTCTCTCACAAATATCCTTGAAAACGTCGGCCAGACAGCGGATCAGGTTCGAGCCATCGCCACTGCTGCGGAAGAACAGTCGGCTGCGACTGAGCAGATCAGCCGAGGGACGGAGGAGATCAACTCCATCGCCATGGAAACCTCAGGGGCCATGGGACAGTCGGCCGTGGCCATAAGTGAACTGGCCGAGCTGTCTGACAAGCTGAAGACCATCATTGAAGACATGAAGCATGAGGGCTCTTCCGAGTAATTGTGGGAAATAGTTTCAGATAAGCTGTCTGTGTGCTTCCCTGAAAACAAGAGGCTCCGGTGAAAACCGGAGCCTCTTGTTGTTTTGCTTCAACTCCAGCGGATGAGGCGAGTTTCGTACTTGCAGAAAAGTCCCGGATGCACTGGAATGACCCGTACGCCATAGCGGCAAGGGCCCGCGAAACCGGGAGAGTACTCGGCATGGAACTCCAGGCTGTTGCCCTCCGAGTGTCTGAGAGTCATGGGCACACAATCAAGGATTTCATTCTCTCTGGTGTTGGCCAATACCAGTTCGGCCTGGATTTCATCACTGTTCATCTGCCCTTTGTCGACTTTGGCGTTGACTTTGAGGGTTTTCCCCAGCTTGAAGACATTGCCGTGTATGCCGTCCACCCTCACTTCCCGAATATTGACCGTGGAGAAACGGCCGGGAATGCGTTTGCGCCATTCGCCGATGTCTCTTGCCAGAGCGAAATCCTTCTTGTTGCGTTTTTCGGAGGTGTTCAAGGTCGGGACGTACATGTTGTTGATGTAGTCATGCACCATACGATGAGTGCCGTACTGCCTGAAGGCGGTTTTCATGGCTTCCTTCATGCGTCGGAGCCATGCATGGGGAACGCCGTCGCCTCCGGTGTCGTAGTACTCGGGGATCACCTGGGTCTCGAGCACCTCGTAGAGGTTGTCCGCATCTACGATATCCTGGTTTACCTGGGTTTCATAAACCAGTCCCTGACCTACGGCCCAGCCGTTGGCCCCGTCATAGGCCTCGTCCCACCAGCCATCCAGGATGCTGCAGTTGGGAACGGCGTTGGCGGCGGCCTTCATGCCGCTGGTGCCACTGGCCTCCATGAGTCGCGTGGGGTTGTTCAACCAGACGTCGGAGCCGGAAACCAACAAACGGGCCAGCCGGATGTCGTAGCTTTCCAGGAAGATGACCCGTCCCATGAAGTCGTCCTGCTTGGCCAGGCGGCAGATAAGGTTGATGAAGCTGGCGCCGATGGTATCTGCCGGGTGGGCTTTGCCTGCGAAGATGATGTTCACCGGCCTTTCCGGGTTGCAGAACAATTCCTTGACCTTTTGCAGATTGTGGAAAAGCAGGGTGGGCCGTTTGTAGGCGGTGAAGCGGCGGGCAAAGCACAAGGTTAGATTGGAGGGGGTGAGCGCACTCAGGAACATTCGCAACCTGTTTGGAGCTTCCCCCTCACGGGTCCACTGTTCGGTGATGGAGCGCCGTACTTCGTCATATAGCCGGTGCTTGAGAGCCACGTGGGTGTCCCAGAGTCTTCGGTCATCGATGGCGTCCAGGCAATTCCAGTCGTTTTCCTGCTTGAGGGCAACATGAATGGACAGATTGCATGTTTCTTCGATGTCGTGCCGTAATTGTTCGTCCAACCAGGAAGGGATATGCACCCCGTTGGTGACATGACCGACAGGCACTTCGCTGAGCAGAAAACCACGCCACAGGTCCATCCACATACGTCTGGATACATCCCCGTGAAGGCGGCTGACACCGTTGCGTATGCAAGACAGTTGCAGGGCCAGTACCGTCATGTTCAGGTGATCGGCTTCCTCCGCGTATATGTGGCCCAGGTTCCAGAGAGCATCCCAAGGAACGCCCATTTCGTTGGCGTAGCTTCGGAAATAGTTCTCCACCAAGGATCGTTCAAACCGCTCGTTTCCGGCCGGTACCGGCGTATGCATGGTGAATACGGTGGAACCGCGCACTATCTCCTTGGCCGAGGCGAAGTCCACGTTGTCCCGGAGCATGAGTTGACGGATACGTTCGAAAAGCAGGAAGGCCGAATGCCCTTCATTGAGGTGATATATGCTTGGTTCGATATCCAAAGCGTTGAGCAGGCGTATGCCGCCCACGCCGAGGACGATTTCCTGCTCGATACGTCCTTTGGACGAAGGTTCGTAGAGGCGGGATGCGATATCCCTGTCCGGACGGGAGTTTTCCACCACGTCCGTATCCAGCAGGTAGAGTTTGGCGCGTCCCACCCGAACCTCCCAAATCTGGGCGTAAACCTTGCGTCCGGGAAGGTCCACCGTGACGAGTATTCGTTCGGTTTCGCCGTTGTGGAGTTGTTCTACGGGCATGGCGGCGAAGTCGTTGTCCCAGTATTCCACCACCTGATCACCGTTGCCGTTGATCTTTTGATGAAAGTAACCTTGTTTGTAGAGCAGGGAGATTCCGATAAAGGGCAGGTTTAGGTCGCTGGCCGATTTTATGTGGTCCCCCGCCAGCAGGCCCAGGCCGCCGGAGTAAATGGGAATGGACTCGTGCAGGCCGAATTCCATGGAAAAGTACGAGACCGGATTTTTCCAGGTGATGCCTGACTTGTCGGCATGCTTCTGTTTGGCCATGTATGCGTCGAAGCGATCCATGACGCTGTGCAGCCGGGCCATGAACTCATGATCGTCGGTAAGTTGGTTGAGCCTTTTCTGGCTCATGGTGTTCAGGAAGCTGACCGGGTTGTAGCCGCTGGCATTCCATTTCTCGGCGTCCATATATTCAAAAAGTTCCTGTGCGTCACGGTGCCAGACCCACCAAAGGTTGTTGGCCAGTTCGCGCATGCGTGCCAGTGCGGCCGGAGGCTCGGTGACCACGGAAAAGGAGCGCAGCCTGGGTTGTGTGGTGTTGACGCCGGTGAAGCTGATTTCCTTTCCGGGAACGGCCGTCAAGCGTTGAACCCCGGCCACACGTTCGGTCCGGATATCCAGAGCCAGTTCATAGGCTTCCAGGTAGCGCAAATAGAAGTTCTTCCAGCTGGCATCCTCGGCGACCCTGCGGGCTTCGGCCGCGCGGTAGGCGCGTTCCTGCTTGTTCCAGTGGATGAATTCTCCCAAAAATTTGGTCAGCTTGATCACCGCTGTGTCGTAGTTATCCTCCAACCTGTTGAGCACATGCACGCCCGCGTGCCCTTCGGGGTATTTCTCCATGATCCATTGGCCGAAACCGGCGCGGTCCGAAGTCACGGTGGGCACAGCGAACGCGCCGCTTTCCATAGGCGTATATCCCCAAGGTTCATAGAAAGACGGAAATACGGTCAGGTCCATGCCTGCAAGGACGTCATAGTATTCCAGATTCAGGATGCCGTCATTGCCGTCAAGGTAGACAGGAATGAAGATGACGCAGCATTTGTTTTGGGGCGTGTTGTGGAGTTGCTTTTCCCGGCAGCGGGCGACGATGGGGTCGTGCTCCGGGGCTCCAAGGTGGTGCGTGGAGATCCCGGCGTATTTTTCGATGTTCTGCCGCCCATCCCGAAGGCGACTGCGCGCTTCATCACTGAGTCCGGCATAACCGCAACTCACCAGCAGGAAATTCACTATAGTGATGTCACCGTCCGTTTCGGCGAGTTGGCGGTCGATGTTGGCCAGGCTGTCCAGGAGCAGATCAATGCCCTTGTTGTGAAATTCGTAGCGGCCGCTCGTGGCTACCAGTAGCGTTTTGGTAGGTTTGAGTTCCCGGTCCAGGAAACGGGAAGCCAGTTTGATGAGTTGTGGACGCACTTTTTTACGTGTCTTTTCCACTTCGTCCGGCTCGGCGAAGCCTTCCAGATTGAAACCGTTGACCGTGACCACGGCCGGGTTCGTCCCAAGAAGGTTGGCGGCCTCGCGGCGGGTGATGTTGGATACCGTGGTGAAGCAATCCGCCTCGCGGGCCGAGACCGACTCCATGGAGTGTTTGGCTGTGACCCCGAAGGCTTTGGCTTCCTGAGATGGTTCTATTTCTTCCAGCTGTTCGTAGATGTCCACCCCCGAGCCGGACATGGCCCTGCCCAGCATGGTCGCATGGGTAGTCAGCAGGGTTGAGACCCCGGGTGCATTTTTTTTCAGAAAGAGCACTCCAGCGCCGCACATCCATTCGTGGAAGTGGGCGAACACGTCGGCCCCTTCTTCCACATCGTCGTTTATTTCCTTGATGGCCATGGCTGCAACCGTACTGAAGAGCACTGGCTCCAAGTAGTCCCATGTACCGGCCATGGAATCCACGCCGAAGTCGTTCCAGAGCTGGAACAAGAGTTTGTCTTGATCCGGAAGGGTATTTTGAAAACCGACGAGGAGAACCCATGGAGAACCGGGAATGTCCCAGCGGCCTGTGACGGTTGGGATGTTCATTTCCTCCAAGCGGTCAAGTGTGGGCACGAATTCCTCGGGCGGATCGCATTGGTTGAAGCCGGGGTTGCGATCCAGAAGCGGGCCTATGGCCACATAGCGCCCATCGAATGCGGCCATGGCCTCGGCAGCCTTGCTGCTGATGACCGTGTGGATGCCGCCCACCTTGTTGCAGACTTCCCAGGACACTTCGAAAAGCCATTTGGTTTCCATCGTATTCATCTCCCGTGATTACTTACTCTTTTGTCGTTGGTCGAGCACGAGGGCAAAATCGTTCAGGGCGTTCATATAGGAAATAAATGCCTGATAGGGGGTTTCGAACGGGTTGAAGTATTTGTGAACGTCGCCGTCGGAGAACCATTTGGTGCACATGTAGTAGAAATGGTCGCTGGTGAGCATTTCCCGCCAAGTGGCTTCAAGGTCGTCGTCGCCGCTTGCCATGACTGCTTTTTCCAGGTTGTAGGCCAGTTCCGCGGCCTGATCCTGCATGGGGTTGCCGAGCCAGGCCGTGACATCCCGTTCCAGGTCGGCCCAGGAAGTGAAGTGGGGGACGTCCAACTGGGCAATCGGGTCGAGATCCGCCGCAGCTTCGGATGGTGTGCGGAAGCCGAAATCCCGATGGGCCAGGACGGCTCGCGGCATGGCTCGGAAAAAATTGAAGATGCCTGTGTCTTCCCATTGGTGCTCGCCTATGGTTTCGTAGTCCATGAACAGGTTGATCACCTCTCCGTTGCCCGCCACATCGTGTACCCAGCGGGCATATTTTTCCACGGAAAGGGGCCATTCGTCCCAGTTGCGATCCGAGAAGCGGAAGGCCACATCGTCGGAAAGGCGGTAGTTCTTGAGCAGTGCCTTGAGTTTTTCGCAGCCTGCGGGTTGGTATACGAAATTGGGTGTGCGCCAGCCTAACACCTGATCCGCGCCTTCGGCCAGAATGACCTTGTAGCCCATTCGTTCCACTTCCTGCGCCAACTCGTTGTTGTAAATGAGTTCGGTGTTGCGGAAGGCTGTAGGCTCCCTGCCGAAGAATTCGGTCATGACCCGATGATGTTTGTTTACCTGGCGACGGAATTCCTCCTTGGAAAAAAGAAAGGACAGGGAGTGGTAATAAGTTTCGGCGATGAACTCCACGCAGCCGGTGTCGGCCAGTTCCCGGAAGGTTTCCAGGACTTCCGGGCAGAACTCCTGGAACTGCTCCAGGGCCACTCCGGTGATGGAGTAGGAAATGCGGAAGTCGCCCTGGAATTCCCGGATCAAGTCGAGCATGAGTCTGTTTGCGGGCAGATAGCACTTGTGGGCCACCTTGCGCAAAATATCGGCGTTGGCCTGTTCGTCCCGATAATGGTGCCTGCGTCCCATGTCGAAAAAGGAATAGCCTTGGTCCAGGCGCATGGGCTGATGGACTTGGAAGTAGATGCATACGGATATCATCACCGGCCTCCTGACAGGTCGCGGTAGACGTTGAGCACGTGCTCAGCCGCGATTTCCCATTTTGTGCGCTTGAGGGTTTCCAAGCCTTGCTGCACGATTTTTTCAGCCCGCTTCGGGTTGTCCAGAATGTCCAGTATTTCCTCGGCCAGCCGGTCCACGTCCCAGAAGTCGATCTTCACGGCACCGTCGAGTATTTCGGCCACGCCCGATTGTTTGGAAACGATGGCGGGTACGTTGTAGACCATGGCCTCCAGCGGCGTGATGCCGAAGGGTTCGGAAACGCTGGGCATGACGTAAAGGTCGCTCATGGCGTAGATGCGCTCCACGTCCGTGCCGCGTACAAAGCCCAGAAAATGGAATTTGTCCGCGATTCGCAACTCGGCCATGCGTTCCACCATGCGGTTGAACATGTCGCCCGAACCGGCCATGGCAAAACGGACATCGGGATTTTTTTGCAGCACCTTTGCCGCCGCCTCCACAAAATAGTCCGGCCCTTTCTGAAAGGTGATGCGCCCCAGGAAGAGCACCAGCTTTTCCTTGTAGGGTTTTTCCAGTCGCATCTGTCCGAGCCTGCGTTCCCTGGATACTGCGTTGTGCACCACCGTGATCTTGGCCGGATCGATGGAGTAGCGATTGACGATGGTGTCCTTGGTGAAATGGCTCACCGCGATGATGCGGTCCGCTGTTTCGAAGCCGGCCCGCTCGATGTCGTAGATCTGCTGGTTGACGTGTTCGCCGCTTCGGTCGAATTCCAGGGCGTGTGCGTGAACCACCAGGGGCTTGCCGGAAACCCGTTTGGCCTCCATTCCGGCCGGTACGGTCATCCAGTCATGGGCGTGAATGACGTCGAATTCCTCCTGGTGGGCCATGTGGGCGCAGATCAAGCTGTAGCGCACGATCTCCGCCATGAGATTCGCGCCGTAACCGCCTGCGAATTCGTATCCTTTCATTCGTAGAATTGCTTCGGAGGAAAGCAGTTCCTTCTGGTCCAGAATGCTTTGATACTCGGTGTCCGTGATGTAGGGACGCAGGGGAGAGATCACTTCCAGCATCTTGATCCGTTCACGAAGTTCATTGATGTCCTTGGCCCCCACGGTGGCGTGAACCCGGTTGGCCCCGAGCAGGGTCAGGTGCCTGCCTTCCTCGTCGGAGTCGAGCTTCGGGAGTACGAAGGTGATGTCGACGCCGTGTTGAGCCAGTCCTTTTGTCAGGCCCAGGCAGGCCGTGCCCAATCCGCCGGAGATGAAGGGCGGGAACTCCCACCCGAACATGAGAATTCGCATTTATCTGCCTCCCAGGAGTTTGTTCAGTCGCACGGATTCGGCCACGCTCCAGGCTTGGGCTATGCAGCCGTTGGGCTCATGGGGCGGGTTCCCTGTGTATATTTCAGGTATGGAAGCAATTCCGTAATCCTTGGGGAAGGAGCGCAGAATCGGCTTGAAGTATTTGCGTAATTCAGCCTTGGCGCTCTTTAAGTCTTTTGCCTGACGCAGCATGGCTTCACCGAAGTGCCCGGCCAGCCAAGGCCAGACTATGCCTTGGTGATAGACCGAGTCGCGGGCGTCGGCATTGCCCTGGTAAAATGGGACAAAGGCCGAATTGCGCGGGGAGAGAGTGCGCAATCCGTATGGGGTCAGCAGGTGATCCTGCACGGCGTCCATCACCGACCGCATTTGGTCCATAGTCAGCATGGAGTAGGGCAGAGAGACGGCAAAAATCTGATTGGGCCTGATGGATCTGTCGCAACCGTCATGCTTGACCACGTCGCACAGGCAACCGTCTTCGTTGTTCCAGAACCTGTCAGCGAAGTTGGCGGCCAGGGTGTCCGCGGCCTCTCTGGCGCGGCGGGTGAGCCCGTTGTTTTTGCCCTCCATGAGTTCCAGATAGAAACGCAATGCATTGTACCATAAGGCATTGATTTCCACGGCGGCCCCGTTGCGCGGTGTTACGGGTTTTCCATAGGCCTGGGCATCCATCCAGGTCAGTTGGGTGCTTTCATTGCCGGCATAGAGCAGCCCGTCCTCGCCGATGCCGCACAAGGGCGTTTTGCCGTCCAGGTGGCTCTCCACGATATGTTTCATGGCCCGGGACAGTTTTTTGATCACGAATTCTCTGCTGCCCTTGGTTTTGAGATATTCCTGAGTGGCCCAGAAGAACCACAGGGAAGCGTCGATGGAATTGTAGGCCAGGTGCTCCGAACGCTGGTCCAGGTAATTGGGGAGCAGCCCGTTGCTTTCCAGTTTGGCGTAGGCGGCCAGCACTTCCTCGCCGAATTTTCGCCGTCCGCTGTGGAAGGTCAGGCCAGGCAGGGCGATCATGGTGTCCCGGCCCCACTCGCCAAACCAGTGATACCCCGCCACAACGGATGCGAAGTCCGAGGCGTTGCGGATCAGGAATTGGTCGGCAGCGTACTGTATGCCCCGCACGCATTGGCTGCGGTCCTTGCAGGTTTCGTAAAGCGATTCGCGTCGCTTTATTTCGGACTTGCGCATTTTTTCCAGGTTGCCGAGCCTCTCCACGGAGGCCGCGAAGATGACCGGCTTGCCGCGCTTGAGATCCAGTTCGAACATCCCCGGGCAGAACAGATCTTCCTGATAGTCGAATCCTCTGTTGCGTTCTTCCATGTACTCCAGGTTGTGCATCCATTTGGGGCCCGGAAAGAATGTCGAAGTGCGATTGGTTCCCATGTACAGAGGAGGCATGCCATCGTAGGGCTCGATCTTGCAGCCGTTTTTTTCCGGATAGGTCTTGGGCCGCAGGAACATGTTTTCGTGCGTGAGACCATGCACGTCGCGGTAGGCCAGGAGAGGGCGGATGCGTAATGTGGCGGGCGTCTTGCCCTCCAGCATCTCATAGCAGAGCAGCACCGTGTTTCGGCCGTGAACCATGAGGATTGTCTTGCGGATCAGAGCGTCTCCGATGCGGTAGGTCACTGTCGGGTAAAGGGCCTGTTCGAAGCCGTCCACGAACTGGTGGCCCGTGGGGTGGTACACCCCAGGGTATTTGTTTGTGGAGAGGAGAAACTCTTTTTCTCCGTCCGTGAGTGACGCCTCTACCTTGGAAAGCAGGACGAACCTGCCTCGCGGCTTTTTGAGCGCCGCCACCAAAAGGCCGTGGTATTTGCGTGTGTGACAATTGATGATTGTGCTCGAAGCATAGCCGCCGAGTCCGTTGGTATCCAGCCATTCCTTGCGCGTCGCGGTTTCGGTGTTGACGCACTCATCCCTTGAAATCCGTAACATATTCACCACCATGCAAGAATGAAATATTGTGAAAACGAACATGAGAAGAGGCTTCTCTAAATCAGATATAGATAGAACATTTCCACTGCATGCAAGTGAAAAGTGAGTGAGGGGAGTTATAATTTTTACGAGGCCTGAAATGAGGAGACGGGAGATGGCTCCACGCATGACAGAGCCTTGAATTTTCTCTGTGTTTGTGATTGCACCGACTTTTCTGCGCATTTGAATGTCTTTCCCGCATTGATTCGCACTTGAAGTTGATTTTTTGAGTGGTTTGGGGCGAAGGTACGGGGCGCGCTCGGGCGGCTTCCCTGCCTGCCGGAGGGCTGGGAATGATTTGTTTGGGAGAAAGTATGCATTCGTTGAAGCTCAAAGTGTTTCTGGTGATTCTCGCCTTTATTCTCTTTATGCTCCTGACCATGGGAATGTACTGGTGGAACATAGCCGCCTTCAGGGAACGGCTGACCATCATGGATGAATTTCATGACGTGGTCTCCGACATTCTTGAGACCCGCAGGTACGAGAAGAATTTCATGTTCTATCCGGAGCCGAACAGTTTGGGCGAGGCTTTGGTCTATTTGGATCGTGCTGAAAAGACCGTGGTTCTGCTTCAGCCCAAGATCGTGGAGATCATGGGACAAGGGGGCTATGAGACGCTGCGGGCCGATATCTCCGCATACAGGAAGCTTCTTCATTCGTTGGCCAACGGGGATCAGGGTGTGGCCATCAAGACCCGGCAGCACGGAACCAGAATGGTGGAGTCCGTCCAGGCCCTGCTGAATCGGAAAAAACATATCATCCATGACGCACTGGACCGTATTCTGTTCATGCCCCTGGCGGTCATGGCTTTGATTCTGATTTCGATTACCATGGTTTATGTCTGGCAAGCGAGAAAAGTGCTGGAGCGGTTGAACTATGTACAGCGTGCCGCTGAAGGTGTGGCCAAGGGCGATTACGAGGCCATTCAACACCTGTCCAGCGAAGACCCCATATCCGTGCTCATGCGCTCCGCATTCCGAAGAATGGCCGACCAACTGGACGCCCGCCAGGAGCAGCTCATCGAGGCACGCAAACTGGTCTCCATCGGAACTCTGACTTCAGGGATCGCCCATGAGTTGAACAATCCGTTGAACAATGTCTCCCTGACTGCGGATACCATGTTGGAAGATTTGGAAGAACTGTCCGAGGCAGAGGTGCGGGAGATGCTGGGTGATATCATCGATGAAACCTCCCGGGCCAGTGAGGTGGTTCGGAATCTTCTCGACTTCTCTCGTGATGAGCAGCGCCCGATGACACATCTGAGCATGTTCAAGGTCATTTCGCAGACACTCAGACTGGTTGGAAATCAGCTGTCACTGAACGGCATCAAGGTTGAGAAGGATGTTCCCGAGAATCTGCCTGATATACGGGGGGACATGCATTATTTGCAGCAGGTGTTCATCAATTTGTTCCTCAATGCGGATCAGGCCATGGACCCGGGAGGCGTGTTGCGCATACGGGGCAGAACTGAAGGGGAAATGCTTTGCGTGGATGTTACGGACACCGGCTGCGGTATGGACAAGAAGACTTTGAGCCGCATTTTCGATCCGTTCTTCACCACCAAGCCCGTGGGCAAGGGGACAGGACTGGGACTTTCCATCATTTATGGCATCATTAAAAAACATGGCGGGGTCATTGACGTGCAGAGCCGAGAAGGGAGGGGGACGACTTTTACCGTGTGCCTGCCAGTCATCGGCGACAAGGAGGAAGTCTGATGCGGTCTTTTCGCGCGGCTGTAGTCGATGACGAGTCTCAGGCAGCCAAACTTGTGGCAAGGGCTTTGGAAAAGCTCGGGTTTGAAGTGGAATCCTTCGGATTGGGGCATCGTTTCCTGGCCCGCATGGCCGAGGCCCCGTTTCAACTCGTCTTCATCGATCTCAAATTGCCGGATATGAACGGTATCGATATTCTGGAGACGGTCAAGACCAACTTTGAAAATGTTGAAGCCGTAATCATCACCGGTCATGGCAGCATCCCCTCGGCCGTTGAAGCCACGGCCAAGGGGGCCGCCAACTATATCGTCAAGCCCTTCCGGTTACAGGAATTGAAGACCGTGGCCCGCGAGGCTTTGGAAAAGCTTGAACTGCGTGAAGAGAACCGGCGGCTCAAAGACGCCTTGGACGAGGCTCCTCCCTTCAAGGACTTCCTGGGCGCCAGCAAGGTCATGCTTGATGTGTTTGCCATGATTCGCAAGGTCGCCGGCGTCAACTGCAATGTTTTGCTTCAGGCGGATACCGGAACGGGGAAGGAACGGGCCGCCAAGGTCATCCATGACTTGAGTCCCCGGAAGGACAAGACCTTTGTGTCGTTCAACTGCGGTGGATTCACGGAGGAGTTGATCTCCAGCGAGCTCTTCGGCCACGAGAAGGGAGCGTTCACAGGCGCGACAGCCACAAAGATCGGCCTGCTGGAGTCCGCAAACGGCGGCACGGTGTTTCTCGACGAGATCGGCGAGATGCCTCTGAACATGCAGGTCAAGCTGTTGCATGTCATTCAGGAGCGGCGAATCCTGCGGGTAGGGGGAACTCAGCATGTCGACCTGGACATCCGCATCATAGCAGCCACCAACAAGGATTTGCAGGAAGCCATGGCCGCGGGTGAGTTTCGCGAGGATTTGTTTTACCGCTTGAATGTTGTCAGGATCTATCTTCCCGCACTGGCGGAGCGGAAAGAAGATATTCCGCTTCTGGCCAATCATTTTCTGGGGACTTTCAATGCCCGTTTCGGCAAATCGGTTCAATCCATCTCTCCCCAGGTCATGGAGATCCTGACACAATATAATTATCCTGGAAACGTGCGCGAACTGGAAAACATCATTCAGCGCGCCGTGGCTCTCGCCGATGGAGATACCATCGGAATGCGTGAGCTCCCGCCCGACCTGCTCAACCTTTCCTTCAGCAATCTCGGCGCGCTCGGCCTGCTTCCTTTGGAAGAGGTTGAGCGGCGGCATATACAACATGTCATGGAGGCCGCGGGCAACAACAAGGGAGTGGCCTGCTCCATCCTTGGCATACCCCGGACAACTCTCTGGCGGCGGCTCAAGAAATACGGTCTGGATTCTGACGACGATTAGTTTCTTTTCGCAGCGAGTTTGGACATATGCCTCCTTGTGGCTCGCATGCCGCCTCTCTTTCTTGCCGCGTAAAAAATATTTCCCGTATGGATGATCCTGCAGGCGGGTCTTGGTCTGTTGTTCATTTTGAAACATATTGACCGTCTGTCGAGTGAATATCTTTTTCTCGGCGCAAGTCATGTTGTTCAAAATGAAACACTCTTCGTGTTTGTCTCGACATATAAAACTCCTCTCTTTCTGAAAAAAAAACATTATAATCAAGTGTGTTATGCTTGCTGTAAAGCGCCCGTCCGTTGGATGCCACCCAGCCTTCATGATTCTTTCTTGTTGTTCATTTTGAAACACAAATGATCGCGAGTTGTCCCTTGCCGCTTCTTTGTTTCTTTAAAAAAATAAATATTACAAGTGGTTATTGATTCAGTCGTTTGCGCTTGGCCGGCATTGGCCTTGCTTTAGGCGGAGGGACGGAAGCTAGCATGAAGAATGTACTCATCATAGTGGACAAATCGGAATCCAGTCTTTGGTTGGCTTATTACGCCATGGGGCTGACCAGCCGCATCGCTGTCAACGTCTCGCTTCTCATGGTTGTTGATGAAGAGATTGATGACGGCCCGGATGAGTCCGAGGAGTGGATCGGGTCGCCGGAAAAGCGGCTGGAGTCTATTTTGGCTGAAGGCCGGTCTGACAACATGCGGCTCGACTTTTATGTGGTGCACGGCAGGATGGAAGAAGAGATTCCCAAATTCATTCTTCAAAACAATATCTCCAGGTTGTTCATCGGCGCACCTCAAGCCGGCAGTCATCCCTCTTATGCGAAGCTGATGAAGATAATTGACAGAGTGAACACCACGACCCGCTGCGAGGTGGAGGTCGTGCAGAAGGTGTCCGCACGCGGCAGGCGAAAGTAAAACGCTTGCAACTGCCTTTGTGAGATGTGTGGGCGCAGTAGACGGCATGGGCGCGGCCTGCCGCTTGGCCTTCGGGCCGAGCTGGGCCGGATAATGGAATTTAACTTGTGGAGGAGTATTGATGCTTCATATGTATCTTCCCATTGCCGGGAATAGCGTCAATGTGTTCCTGGTCTTTGTTCTGGGAGGGTTCGTTGGCCTGCTGTCCGGCATTTTCGGGGTCGGCGGCGGTTTCCTGATGACACCGTTGCTGATCATGTTCGGCATTCCGCCGACCGTTGCCGCGGCCTCGGACTCCAATCAGATCGTAGGGGCGTCCACATCCGGCTGCCTGGCTCACTACCGGCTTGGCAATGTGGATTTCAAAATGGGTATTTTGTTGCTTATCGGCGGCATCCTTGGCGGATTTGCCGGTGTTCAGGTCATCAAGATGCTTCGGGCCATGGGAAACGCCGATTTCCTGATCAACGTCACCTACGTGCTCATGCTCGGTGGTGTCGGCTCGTACATGTTTCTTGAAAGCATTCAGAGTATGCGCAAGAAAGCCCCGGAGGCAGCGGTCGCCGGGAGTCCCGCAAAGAAATCCCGCTACACCGTCATGTTGGAAAAACTGCCGTTCCAGACAGACTTCGTCAAATCCGGCGTGCGCCTGTCCATGCTCATGCCGTTGGTGCTGGGCGTCCTGGTCGGCGTTTTGGCGGCCATCATGGGCGTCGGCGGCGGCTTCATCATGGTCCCGATCATGGTTTACCTGTTGCGTATGCCCATGCATGTCGTAGTCGGAACCAGCCTGTTCCAGATTCTGTTCACCTGCATCAACGTGACCATCCTGCAGTCCTACACCAACCATACCGTGGACTTCGTGCTCGCGGTCCTGTTGCTGCTCGGATCCACGTTGGGCGCCCAGTTCGGCACCCGTATCAGCCGCAAGCTCAAGGGCGAACAACTCAAGATTCTGCTGGCAGTGCTGGTGCTTGCCGTTATGGTCAAGATGCTTCTCAATCTGCTGCTCACGCCCGACGTGCTGCTTGCCGCCACAGGAGGTCACTAGTCATGCGAAAGCTCATTTCCATATGCTTGGCCTTTCTCGCCGTCCTCCTTTTGTCCGGAATGTCCTTTGCCTCTGCTCGGCCGAGCCTGACCATCAGGCCGAACCTGGTGGGAATCGGCGCCGGGTTCAACGGTATGAGAGTTGCTGTCGCCGGTGAGGTCCCAGAGGGAACTACGGCCATGGTCCGCCTTATGGGCGAGCCTCGTAACGAAACATTCAAGGAAAAGGGAAAGGCGCTCGGCCTGTTGTGGATGAACCTTAAGACTGTTGAGGTCAAAGGCGTTCCTGACGTTTTCCTGGTGGGCACGGACGGAACCGGTCATACCGATTGGGAACACTCCGATCTCGCTTTCAAGGCGGTCAAGGGCGACACCGGCGATCAGGTCTTCGACGAGTTCATCAAACTCATGGAGCATGATGGCTTCTATCAGGTCGAGGACAACGTGGTGCATTACGAAACTTCTGAAAACGGCATGCGACCGTTCACCGCGGAATTGGCGATCCCATCTGCAATGCACCAGGGAGTGTACAGGGTGGAGGTCCTTGCGGTCAAAGACGGCAAGGTTTTGGATGAAGCCTCCGAGGAACTGCATACCAAACTGACCGGTCTGCCTGCCTTTCTTGCCAAGTTGGCTTTCGATCACTCCCTGCTGTACGGAGTTGCGGCTGTCATCATCGCCATTCTTGCCGGCTTGCTCATGAGCATGCTCTTCAAGGAACGTGGCGGCGCACACTAGGGCGGGAAGCACTGATGTTCGGGTTGTTCGACCATATCCGCACCAGATGGTTGCACCGGCGGCGCAGGGAACGTGTTTCCCTCGCCGCCCTCTTCAGCCGATTCCAGCACGTGCTGGAGCTGAACAACCGTGTCCTGACGACCATCGCCTCCATGCACGACAAGCTTGGCGGCGATTACATCTTCGACCTGCAATACCTGCGGAGTTCAAAACAATACATTATGGATACCGTCAGGGAGTTGCTCGATGCCTTCGATGCCATGGCGCCCGGCCGCTATCCCGCGTTGTACGACAGTTTTCGGAATGTCCGGAACAAACTCGAGAGCGAATTGGAGAGACGCCCGGTCCTGCCGGATGTCATGGCAATCCCCTTCGACGCCATCGGTCATAACGACATGGATTCGGCCGGGGCCAAAAGCGTCAGGCTGGCGATGATCGCCGAGGCGTCGGCGGCCGAGGTCCCGCCGGGGTTCGCCGTAACCACTTCGGCTTATCGGTTGTTTGTGGAATATAACGACCTTGAGGCCGAGATCCTGAGTAACGAACAGTCCTGGCTTGCCGGGGCCATGACAGCGCAGGAGGCTTCGGGCGGAATCCGTTCGCAGATTCTCAGCGGGACCATCCCCGGGCGGCTGCGTAAGGCCCTGGCACGAGAAATGGAAGCGCTGCACCGGAAGTTCGGAGATGGAGAACTGCGTCTGGCTGTCCGCAGCAGCGCTTGGGGAGAAGACGGCGATCTTTCTTTTGCCGGACAATATGAAAGCTTTCTCAATGTCTTGCCCGAAGATCTGTTCGACGCCTACAAGAAAGTCTTGGCCAGTACCTATTCCCCAGTTGCCATGGAGTATCGGCGGGAGTTCGGTTTCAAATTGGACGAAGTGTTCATGGCCGTTTCCGTGCAGGCCATGGTGGACGCCCGGACCAGTGGGGTGGTTTATAGTCTTTCTCCTGTGAATCGTGACGTCAATGCCGTGGAAATCGCATCGACTTGGGGGCTCGGCTCGCCGGTTGTTGCGGGCGAGGTCGAGGTGGACCGGCTTCTTGTCTCCCGCAGCCCCGGTCACGCGATTCTGTCTCAGACCGTGGCGCACAAGGCAACAGCCCTGCGCAGTGCTTCCGGGGGAGGAGTCGCCAGGGATTCCGTTTCCGGCGCCTTATGCGATGTCCCCAGCCTGTCTCCTGATGAAATCGGCCTTATTGCGGACACCGCCGTCCGGCTGGAACAGTATTTCAAGGGACCTCAGGATATTGAGTTTGTCTTTGATACTTCGGGAAAGCTGATTGTGCTCCAGGCTCGGCCATTGCGTCTCGAAATTTGTGACGAAACCCAGCCTCCGGATCTGAGCGACGTTTTGAAGCGGTATCCGGTACTTCTGAGCGGCGAGGGTGACGTAGCCCAGCAGGGAGTCGGTTCCGGGCCTGTCTTCGTGGCCTGGGAGGGACGCGATCTTTCGGAATTTCCGACCGGCGGGGTGATAGTGGCTCATCTCTCCTCTCCCCAATATGCAGCGATCTTGCCCAGAGCAGCCGGGATCATCACGGATATAGGCTCTCCGTTGGGGCATATGGCCACCATCGCCCGCGAGTACAGGGTTCCGGCGTTGCTCAACGCCAGTTTGGCAACCCTTGTGCTGCATGAAGGTGAGACCGTGACCCTCGATGCCGAACAGAAGACCGTATACCAGGGGCTGGTGCGGGAGCTTCGGCTGCACGATTTCATGTGCGACCACATGGAAGAGACATATGAATATCGCCTGTTGCGGCGGATGCTCAAACTCATCGAGCCGTTGTATCTCATCGATCCGCAGGCGGCGGACTTCACGCCGCAGGGATGCCGGACATTGCACGACATCGCCCGGTTCATTCATGAAAAGGCCGTGCAGATTTTGACGGAGATTCCCTACAGATCCGGCGCCAGTGATGCCTGCCCCGGAGGACGGCTCGAGTTGCCGGTGCCGCTTGATTTGGTTGTTCTTGACATCGGCGGTGGTCTGGCGCCCGAGTGTTCGGGCGATTCGGAAGAAAACAGGCGACGGACCATCAAACCGGAGCAGGTCAACTCCGAGCCGTTGCATGCTTTCGTCGAAGGGGTGACCCTGGAGGGCGTCTGGGAGTCGACTCCCGTGCCGGTGGACTTTTCAAGCTTCATGTCGAGCATGACCCGGACTTTCTCGGGAGACGCAGGCAGTCCCCACCGTATGGGCAAGAATTTGGCCGTTATCTCGGATCACTATCTGCATCTGAGCTTGCGGCTCGGCTATCACTTCACGCTCATCGACTGCTATGAGAGCGAAGACGGTTCCGCAAACAGTGTACAATTCAGGTTTGCCGGAGGCGTTACCGGTGTTACGCGCCGATCCCGCCGGGCCAGGTTCCTTTCGGAAGTGCTCGGGAATTTTGATTTTTCCGTAACTCTTAAAGATGATCTCGTGGTGGCCCGCGCCAAAGGCGGGGTGGCCCGTGACTTAAACGGGCTTCTGCGCATTCTCGGCATATTGGTGGCCTATACCCGCCAGCTCGATGTCGCCATGGTCAACGACGCTCAAATATATGAGCACTGTCAGGAGTTTGAACGCATCGCTTCCCAGCGGTGATCACTTATGTATTGGAGGTTTATTAGTATGACCACCACAGCAAAGACCAGCATCCTCATTCTCGACGACGAGCCGATCGTGAGCAAGCGGCTTCAGCCGGCCTTGGAGAAGCGGGGATATGAGGTGGAGAGCTTTTACGAAAGCGTGAAAGCCTTGGCGCGGGTTCAGGAACGGAGTTTCGACATCGTCGTGACCGACCTGAAGATGGAAGGCATTGACGGAATGCAGTTCCTTGCCGAGGTCAAGAATCTCAGCCCCCGCACCGAGGTGATCGTCATCACCGGATTCGCCACCATGGATACGGCCAAGGAATCCATGCGCAAGGGAGTGTTCGACTTCCTGGCCAAGCCATTCAAGCTCGGGGAGATTCAGGAAGTGATCAAGAAGGCTGAAGAGCGTGTCCGAACAGGGGGATAGCGGAGATGTTTTTCAGGAAATATTACAAAAGGGAGGTGGGGGCATGGATATGATGAAGGCCCTTGTTCCCGTGGAAATGACATTGGCGTCCAGTGTCGCTCTGCGGTACCTTTGCCAGAAGGCGGATCTGCTCGATATCGGAGTGCAGCCTATTCATGTGGAAGAACCCGACAACAAAGGGCATTCTTCGCAGACCGGCTGGATTCGCCGTTCGTGGGAATCCGGGCTGCGGCAGGCCGGGCTGGAGGAAGTCCGTCGTATCCTGAACAGTGAAAAACTGGACTGCTTCGTGCTGCCGAACCCTATCATCAGCATAGGGGCGCGGGAAGATAAGCTTTTGGAAGAGTTGCGGATGGGGCGGTATGACCTGTTCGTTGAAGGCGAGATCGCAAATTTCAATACCGGCGACTTTCGTAAGCGGTTGCGGTCCAAACTTTATCGGCAAATGCCGTGTCCGGCGCTTGTCGTGCGGAACATGATTCGGTCCAACAGGATTGTCATGGTCCTTGATGAAAAGACCGACATCGAATCTCTCGTGACCCAATTTCACCGTCTTTTCAACGGGGTGGACGTGAATTTGGATCTTTGCGCCTATGCCGTGGAAGACCTGCACAATCTTACCCGGCCGGATGAATTGCTTGCGGAAGGCGGACAGTTGCTGAAAAAGGTCGGCTATTCTCCGGCCAGGACTTTTTCCCTGCTGGGCAGCCCCGACACGGCCACCCGCGCATTGAGTGACTACGGTATGCTTGTTGTGCACATGGGACGGAAGTTCAACCGCAAGTCACCCTTGACTGAAGTGCTTGGCCTTGTGTCCAGTCCCATTCTTATCTGCTGGTAACCGTACCAAGGGAGAATTTCGATGAAGATTCTTGTCGCCGTGGATGAAAACGCCTACAGCCGGTACGCTGTTCGTCATGCAGCCAAACTGGCCGCCAACACTTGGTCGGACGTGACCATGCTGGCCATCGAAAAAAAACGTGCTTACATCGCCGAAGAGGATCTCGGCAGGGAACAGGCGCATCCCAAACTTAGAATGCTGACCCGTTATCAATCGGACTTTTTGGGTGCATTCGGACCGGATATCGACCTGTATTGCACCAATGAGAAAAATTCTTTTGTCCGAAGACAGGGCAATGTTTTGGAGCAGGATGTTTCGGGCCGTAAAAACTTTTTGTTGCACCTGCGCAGCGGGGATCCGTTCAAGGCCATCACGGCCGAGGCCCGGTCGGAGGATTGCGATCTGATCATTTTGGGGTGCGGCCATCATGAAGGTGTTTGGGGACATGGTTCCGACGTCACCGGCAGAGTGGCCGATGCAGCCGATTGTTCACTGTTCGTCATCCGTGAGGACTCGGCTCCGTCCAGAGTCGTTTGCTGCCTGGACCATGCCGACATTTCCCAGGAATCTTTGGAGCTGATCAACCAGTGGGTGACGATTTACGACGCCGCATTGGAGGTCGTCGGCGTGCTCAAGCATGGGGAGCTGCGTGAGGATGTGGAGGCCAAGATGGGGGAAGTCCTGGATTACTATCTGAGCCGGGATATCCCCGCGATGGTTCGGGTGGTTGATGAGGATTCTTTGGAGTCGTTTATCGAGTCGGGGCATGAAGATGACCTTATGGCCCTGTGGCTCAAACACAAATCTCCGTTACAGAGGCTGTTCCATAGCCATAAGGTGGCTTCACTGGTCAATCATTCCTCTTCGTCCATTCTTGTCCTGCGTTGATTTCGTGTTGCCTGGCCTGTGTCGTGAATTCTTTGGGGCGGGCCTCCGGCAGTGGCGGAGGGGGGACAAGCCTAGGCGATTTTATTGTCCCTTTGGGAGATGGGGGGATTTCTGATCTGAAACAAGAAAACGGCCAGTTGTATAACAACTGGCCGTTTTCTTGTGTTTTTTATTGGTACCCGGAACGGGAGTCGAACCCGTACAGTATTGCTACCGAGGGATTTTAAGTCCCTTGCGTCTACCAGTTCCGCCATCCGGGCATGAGGGATTACCTTTATCCCGCATGGGAGGCGCAAGTCAATGCGATCCTGTCCCTATTTGAAGAGTTTCAGGTAATTGGAGTAGAGCCGGGGGCTGACCCGGCTGTATTGGTCGAAGTCGGAGATCAGTTCCAGGCCGGGAACAAAAGCGCGCACCACCGGAATCTGAAGATCCTTGCGCATCAGATCCATGTAGCAGGGAGTATGGCCGTTGGCCATGAGAGTCCGCTCCAGGACCATGAGATCGCCGTCGGCACTGCCCGTGGAGTAGTCGGGCAGGTCTTCCAGTCCGCGTGCGGGGAGTCCTTCCGGCGCGGGAGAACTGGGTGGCCCTGGGAATGGATACGGGGTCTCGGTCATGGCGGAAATAAGCGCGCTCTTGCCGCACAGGTCCGCGCCCGAACCCTTGACCACGTCCATATGCTTGCCGAGCACCACGGATTTGTAGCAGGGCACACCGAATTCCGAGGTCATGTCCTGGAACCAGACGTCGATGCCGCAGTTCCTGTAGTCTGCCAGAAGCTTGTTGATCTCGGGATCGTCGGTTTCCATGCGGAAACAGCGCGAGGAGTCAAAGGGGATGGTCGCGTCACAGTCGCGTTCGATGACCTCCAACAGGCCGGCAACCTTGGCCTCGGCATATGTGCTGCCCGACGCAAGGCCTGTGGAGCCCAAGGCGCTGAACAGGCTGATCTCGTCGCAGTTATTGAACAGGAACACGAACTGTATTGGTATCCATAGAGGCGTCTGGCCGCCTTTGCCATCAGGCATGTGTGCTTCAATCCAGTGGAGCTTCTGATCCTCATAGGGAACTTCCAGGTTAAAGCTGTTCGGGTCCAGGGACGGAACAGCAAGTTCGCTGAACCGTGCGTGCTTGAGCGGGTACTCCCTTTCATAGCCGATGACGCCGTGCGGCTTGATGCTGGCATATGCGGAAAAGCGCTCAGCCATTTCCATGGAATAGGATACGTCGGCCCGTTCTTCGAAAAGGCCCCGTCCATAGCAGGTCTGCATGCCGTCCAGGGTGTTTTTGTGACGGCCGTTTGTGACGGAGTGGGTGAACCCCCAGTGGCGCAGTCGGTTCACCGGACTGAGCGATGCCTTGTGCCCCATGGCCGGGCCGAGAAAGGCCCCGGCCTTGTCCAGCACGGACAGGGCGTATTCCGTGACTTCTTTCAAAGGCCTGCGTTCCTTGGGCGGTGGAAACTTCCCTTCCAGTTTTTCGTAGACTTCCTTGACGGTCGTCGCCTGGGGATTTTGGGATATGACCTCGTCGAAAAGTGGTTCAAGGCCTGCCTCATGCGGACTGGGCAGAGGCGTATGTTCTCGGATGTTGCTGCCGAAGAGTTTGATCCATTCCGTATGCCTGGGCTGGTCTGCCTGGAGGGAAGAGCGGATGTGAATGGCGGGAGTATGTGTGGAAAGCTCCCGGGGGTCGATCCCCTCGAACATAGGTAGGAATTTGTGCAGCCGTTCATGGCACAGGCAGCCCTCGTAGAGCAGGGCCGCGACCACCGAATCGGTTGTTTTGCCGTCCGTGACGGTTTCGGCAATGAGTTTTTCAACTTTGCGGGGGCGTTGCTTGTCCAGGTTCTGGAGCACGAATTCGTGCATATAATCGTCGAACGGGGCCGTGCGGAGAGCCTTGATCATTTCCTTGAAGCTTAGATTCTGGCCGGGCATGGCCGCAAAACAGCCCACGCCGGACTGGGTGTCCATCAGTTGCAGTTTGTAGAGCATGTGCTTCCCCGTGTATACTCCAGGTCTTCACCGTCGTGGTTTGTTTTGGCGTATGGACGCGATGAGATCCTTGACCTGCGGCAACAGTGCTGCGGCCATGGCCTTGACCCCGTCTTCGTTGGGGTGCAGGCCATCCATGAGTTTGAGCATGGGATTGCCCAAGTAAGGGCGAATGATGTTCGGGAAAAGCGGAATGTCAAAGCTTTCCGCCAGTTCCCGGAAGATAGGATCAAACATTCGGCGATATTCTGCGGCGATATCATCATTGCAGGCAAAACCCGCCAACAGGACCGGTATGTTTCTTTCCGTGAAAGTCCGGACCAGGGTGGCGATGTTTTCCCGCACCCGTTCCACTGGCTCGCCGATGAAGCAGTCGTTGGCGCCGAATTCTATGACAACCGCGTCGGGTGCGACGCTGAGCACGTGGTTGAGCCTGCGCAGGCCGTCATGGGACGTGTCGCCGGAAACGCCGAAATTGAGGGCCTGGACCTGCAAGCCGTCCTTTTGCAGCATTGCCTCGAGCACTGCCGGCAGTGCATCTTTCCTGTTCAGGCCGTAGCCCTCGGTCAGGCTGTCGCCGAATACAGCCAGTTTCAGCGGTTTCTCATTCATTGCTACCCTTCGATCCAGTCCTTGACCTTGTCGGCCTCTGCGTCCCAGTCTTTGCTCAGGCGAACCTTGAGGAAAACGGCGAAAACCGTGTCCAGCATGTCCAGACACTTTTCAATGAGATAGATCTTTTCCAGGAATTTGGCGTCCGGGTCATCGCCTTCTTCGTCCTTGGTCTGAATCTTGGGAGTCTTGAAGCCGCTCAGGGAAAAGTCGTCGGACTTGAGTTGCAGGAGCCACTCGTCCTGGTCCATTTCGAAACGGAGCTGGGCCTTGTTGACCTTTTTGCCGGTGCGCAAGCCGGTTTTGGCTTCGGTCAGCTCGCCGCGGGGGCTGCTGACAGAGGCGGTTTCCTTTCCTTCGCCTTCGCCTCCCTGCACCGAGACGCGCTGCTCCATATTCACATGGAAGGTGTGGTTGTCCTTATTGCTGAAGAGCGGGGTTTCCGCTTCGGTCTTAAACCAGAGCCAGGTCAGGAAATCCTGGCCGATGAGTGAGTTTTCGCGTTCCACCAGTGCGAGATCCATGATTGCCTCCTAAACGAAAATGGTGGGGTCGAGGTTTTCCAGCTTGCCCGCGGCTTCTTCCCCCAGGATGTCCATGGCCAGGAAGAAGGGCGTCAGGGGCTCGAGATGCAGGTCGAAGCTCAGGGTGAAGTAGTCCTCAAACAGGGCCTTGGCCTTGGCATTGGTGGTGTCGATGTAGATGCGGTTGCTGGACGGATCCCATACCACGTCGAAAACGGCGGGAATGGGCAGGGACTTTGCGCGCAGACGCAGGGTCACCTGCTCCTTGAGTTCGCGCTTGCGTTCGCGCCCCACGAAATTTTTCCCCTGTTCCTTGGCCTGGGCCAGCTCGCGGTTCAAGGCGATGGTGAAGTGCTTTTTGAGCACGGCAGGCTGTATGCGCCGGGTGTCCAGGCGCAGGGCAAAGGTGAGGTAGTTGGCCTTTTCCGGAGGGGACTGGGTCCACTCCATGTCCAGCATGTCGTCGAAGTTGGTCCAGCCGAAAGAACGCTCCTCGGCGGTGTCGTCAATATCTATGAATTTGAATTGGTTCAGCTTTTCTGGGAGCTGGCGCAGCATTTCATCGGTCACTTCTTCAATGATCCGGTAGCGCGTCAATCCGCAGCTTGCGGCAAGTATGCTCAAGACCGTTTCCTCCGTTTCGAACGATAAATATGAATGGCACAATGCGTAGAATCATTCGCTCTGGTTGTCCAGAGAATTCCTTTTGAAGACTTTGGAGAAATCAGGGCGAATGGCATGTAAATTGTATTAATTTTATACCGGCAGAGGCCGATAAGAAAGTAAAGGAGACCAAACAGTGTCACGGCGATGACGAACATACTGCCAGGAGGGCGGAGCCATGAAAGTCTGGAGCGTCGAAATCGACGGCAAGATGGTGTGTTTCGGGGAAAAAAAGCGGAAGATGCTGACCTCGAACGGGTGCAATGAACCCTTCCGCAACGCTTACTGGTGCCCCAAACGCAAATGGTTCCAACATGAGCCTTGTCCGTTCGTCAACAAGATGGAATGTGATACCTATTTGAAGCTGTGTGGTTCTCTGTAATCGTTGTCAGTTTTTCATACACTCGATGACAATTATGTTGAGCCCGGCGCTTTGTGCTGCCGGGCCTTGTTTTGTGTCCTGTGAAATCGTACATGAGAGAAAATAGGAGTACTACAATGAGTTCGTTGCGGAAATTGATAGAGCTTTTGGAAGAGCGGGCGCAACAGGTGCGTGCCCTCGAAACGAGGGCGGATGCCGTGATTCAGGAGCGGGGAGACCAGAAAGGATATGAACGGCTCATGCACGGCAAGGCCATGCTGCTGGCCGAATTGTATGATGAGACGAAAGAGTTGGCCAAAGGATTGAATTATACAGTGGACGCCCGGCTGGAACGGTTTTCCCAGAGCGCCTATGCAGCCTTGAAGATCGGGAGTGTTTTTTTCATGTCGGCTTTACTGTATCCGGAAGACCATCGTCAGGGGGCTCCGAACGACCTCGAAATTTTTATTGAGGATCTGAAGACGACGGCAGGTTAGTCCTTGCTCTGCCAGTCCTTGTCTTTCTGTTTGCGCCGGCGGTCGGCCTGCTCCTTTTGGCCGATGACCACCAGTTCGTGGATGATGTCGTCCTGGTGGCGGTCGAGGTCGACGAACATGCAGCCCACAAGTCCTTTTTCATGACGCATGACTTTGCATGTCACTTTTTCGGCTTTGATTTCGTTCTGATAGACAATGTCCACCTTGATGACGGCGCCGCCCTTGATACGTGGTTTTTCGAATTTGAAGCCGACACCGGAAGCGCTTATATCAATGGCTTCAAGCAATCCGCCCAGCCTGGCGCAACGAACTTTCAGGCCGTTGACGCTGATGCGGAATGCCTTGCGTTTCTTGGCTCCTTCGTTCTCCTTGTCCAGTTCGATGCCGAAACCAAGGGATTCTTCGTCAATGGGGGCTGCCGTAACCTGTCTGGCCTTTTTCTTGCCTTTGACTTTTTTCAGTTTGATGGCATCGCCACCTTCGACTTTGGGCGGTTTTATCTTTTTTTTCTTTGCGGTGGCTTTTTTGATTTTCAGGGTAGCTTTTGCACTTTTTTGTTTTTTCTTTCCTTCGCCGGCAGAACGCGCCGCAGGTTTTCGTCCGTCTTTGGCAGCGTGTTTGGCCGTCTTTTTTTTGCCAGGAAAGAGATTGGAGAGAAAATCAAAAATACCCATGCTTTTGACCTTTGCAAATAGATGAAATGATTTTCACAAGAATAGCAAAAGACCGGAGGCTAGGCAAGATGGTCAGCATTTTCGGTATGTTCAATCTTGAGGTGCCGGTTTGTGAATTTATGGATTATATCTTGACAAAAAGCTGCTTTCCGACGAAATAATGTAAATCTTTTCAAGCTTAAATGGGTGTGAGTCTTTAGGAGGAACAACAATGATTGGCGAACTTCTTTCCGGTATGGCCCACAGCACCGGGCCCGGTTTTGTCGGCGTTTCCCTGATCTTCATCTACCTTGCCTGGATCGTTGTGATCGGGTGTGTTCGCGTGCGCGAAGCCATGAAAGAAGATCATCACTAATTCAGATTTTTCCGGGAAACGAAAAAGGCGCGGTTCTCAAAAGAGCCGCGCCTTTTTCTGTATCTGAAAAGTGGCTGATCAACCACAGATCGCTTCATCTTCAAGCATGTCAATCAGGTATTTGCCATAATCGTTTTTGAGCAACGCGCAGGCCAGTTTTTTCAACTGTTCTCTGCCGATAAACCCCATACGGTATGCGACCTCCTCCACGCAGCAGATCAGATGCCCCTGTCGCTCCTGTACGGCCTGGACAAAGCCTGCGGCGCCGTAAAGGGACTCGTGGGTGCCCATGTCCAGCCATGCGTAGCCTCGTCCCAAAATACGCACCTCCAGGTCGCCTCGCTGCAGGTAGGCGTTGTTTACGTCCGTGATTTCCAGTTCGCCGCGTGCCGAAGGCTTGAGTTTCCTGGCTATTTCAATGACATCATTGTCGTAGAAATAAAGGCCGGTCACGGCGTATTTCGACTTGGGGTTTTGAGGCTTTTCCTCGATGCTGATGGCCTTGAGGGTCGCGTCGAATTCAACGACGCCGTAGCGTTCCGGGTCCCTGACCGGATAGCTGAAGACTATTCCGCCTTTTTTCATGGCCGCGCTTTCCTGAAGCATGGTGGAGAGCCCTTCGCCGTAATATATGTTGTCGCCCAGGATGAGACAGACCGTATCGTCCCCGATGAAGTCTTCGCCGATGATGAAGGCTTGGGCCAATCCCTCAGGCTTGGGCTGCTCCGCATAGGACAGGTTGATGCCGAGTTGGGAACCGTCTCCGAGGAGGTCCTTGAAGCGGGGAAGATCCACCGGAGTGGAAATGATGAGGATATCTCGGATGCCGGCCAGCATGAGCGTTGACAAAGGGTAATAGATCATTGGTTTGTCGTAGACTGGCAGGAGCTGCTTGCTGACGACTCTTGTCAGGGGATGAAGCCTGGTGCCGGAGCCCCCGGCCAGGATGATGCCTTTCATGAATCCTCACAGGTCATTGTTTTACTTATTTGCTCAGTTGGGATATCGCTTCAACAACGTTGCGGGCCGAAGTATATATGTGCCCCGGCTTAAAAAGCAACCGGCAGAGTCGCTTCCGGGCACTGCCAAGGAAACAACATGATACGACCCCCTCAGTTTCATTTCACGGGCGGCCTGGTGTTCGCCATCCTCTTTCTCCTTGCACTTTTCTTTTTGTTCATTTTTTTGCCGGTCAGCATCGTGACGGAAGCCTTTTCCCGGCTGGGCGTGACCCCGGGGCAGGGCATTCTGCTTCTTCTGGCTATTCTGCTGGGGCGCGCCGTGAATATTCCGATTTACACCAGTCAACGACTTGTCATGGTTTCCCGGTCCAGTTCCGTTGAATTTTCCCAAGACCCATTTGGGGCAAGTCGGATTCAGATAGAGCAACCTTCCAATGAACTCAAACGGCAGGAGTTTGTCGTCAATTTGGGAGGTTGTGTTCTGCCGGTGATCCTAAGCGCCACCTTTTTGTTGCGGTTGGTGCTGAATGGGAACGGAGAGGGGCTCCCTGCCGATATGATAATGGTCTGGGCGGGAGTCTGTTCTTTGATAGTGGCCGTGGCCTGTTATGCTTTGGTTCGCCCGGATGCCGTCCACGGGCTCAGGATTCCCCTCTTTGTCCCCGCGCTGATCACCCTGGTGACGGTCCTGTTGCTTTCCCCCAGGGAGGTCGCTCCCATTGTGGCTTATATGTCCGGTACGCTGGGGACCATCATCGGTGCTTGCGTGGCGCCGGTTCTGACACCCCGCATCCGCCACAGCATCGGCGCCCCTGTCGTGTCTCTGGGCGGCTCCGGTACGTTTGGCGGTATTTTCCTGGCCGGCGTTCTCGCTGTAATTTTCGTTTAGGAGGTCCAATGGTTCGAACCATGATGATATCGGTCAAGCGTCCCATTGCCAAAGGAGCTATTGTCCGGTGCGCCGCAACGGGTGAGGGGGTGGAATACTCCGGTATCCCTTGTTCCTTGAGCGTCGGGGATATGGTCGGCCGGGAAGGGAAGGATATTTTTAAGGTGATTGGCGTCGGATGGGGGGCTTCCATGGGCCGAGACGCCGCTTCGAGGGTTTTCGATTTGCTGGCTCTGGCTGATTTACAGCCCGTGGCCTTCTCGGAAGTTCAAGTACGCCGCAGCGGCTTCGCTCTTGCGTGGATAACCATGAGCGACAAGGGGGCAGCCGGATTGCGAGAGGACGCTTCCGGCCCGCTTCTCGGAGAACTTGTTGATGGAGCCCTGGAACTTTGCCATGTGCGGGGGTTTGTTATTCCAGATGAAATAAATGGGCTGCGGGCATTACTGACCAACCTGGCGTTGGAGCAAGGCTTTGATCTTATCCTCACCACGGGGGGAACCGGGGTGGCGCCAAGAGATATCACCCCCGAGGCAACCTTGGCCGTCATTGACAAACGTCTGCCGGGATATGAACGGGCCATGACTGTCGCCAGTCTTGAAAAGACGCCGCACGGCGCCATCTCTCGGGCTGTCGCCGGAACGCTGGGGAACGCCTTGATCGTGAACATGCCGGGGAGTCCAAAGGCTGTGAAAGAGTGTCTGGCCCCCTTGCTGCCCACCTTCAGGCATACGCTGGAGAAGCTGCAGGGCGATCAGGCTGATTGCGCCCTTTTGTCTTTGTAATTAGCTTTTTATCTTTGTAATAATATGTTAACGGGGTTGCGGGGGCATCCCACTCCTGCTAAAGACTCTAACTAGTTTGTTGTTGGGCTTAGTATTCTTATGACACTGATGCCAAAGGCGTTATCGATGAAAATGGAAAAACATGTGAAGTTGCTTGTCTTCGTTTTTGCGCTGCTCATGGTTGCAGCCACAACTTTTGCCGCCGAAGCGCAGCAGGGAAAAACTGTGGATTTGAGCGGTCCTTTTGACATGCAGCGTTGTGTAGAGCGCGCGCTTGACGCCAATCCGACCATTCTTGCCCAGCGCGCCGCCGTGAAGGGCGAAGAGTATGGTGTCAATTCCGCTCTCGGGGAATTCGGCTTCAAGGTGAAGTCCACTTATGGATATACTCATTACAACCGTAAGCGGTCCACAGGGTATGGAGACAAGGATCAGTTTTACGGCACTGTCGGCCTGAGCCAGCCTCTTTTCAAGGGCTTCAGCCTGCTCTCCGCCTACCAGAAGGCAAGACTCTCTGAAGAGCAGAGCAACTATACACTTTACAATACTGAACTGACGGTTATCGAGAACGTGCAGAGCAATTTCCTGCAGCTTCTCAAGGGGCGCATGGATGTGAAAAGTAACGAAGATTCCGTTGAGCGTCTGGAATCTCAGCTTAAAGTCATCAATGCTTTTTACGAAGTGGGGCTGAAGCCCCGCGTCGAAGTTCTCCAGGCCGAGGTTGACCTGGCCACCGCCAAGCAGAACCTGCTGACGGCACAGAATGCCGTGTCCACCCAGAAGGCGAAGCTCAATACCCTGCTCAACATTCCCATCGAGCAGGAAGTCGACTATGTCGGAAGTCTCGAGTACTTGCCGTTCAGTCTGCAACTCAAGGAATGCCTGGAGCGTGCCTATAAGGGACGTCCCGATCTGGCCGTCGCCAAGAAAAGCGTCGAGATCGCAGTGAAGGACGCCAAAATATCCGCAAGTTCCTTTTACCCTGAAGTGACTGCCGATCTGGATTACAGCAAAAAAGGTAACGACGCCGACCTTGATGGTGGAAACAATTGGACAGAAGGCTATTCCGAGAGCTGGACGGCGGGCGTCAACGTGAGTTGGACCATGTTCGAGTGGGGCGCTGACTACCATGATTGGAAAAAGAGCAAGGAAACCATCAACCAACTGCAGGCCGATCTGGAAGATACCAGGCTCAATGCCGGGTTTGAAGTCAAACAGGCTTTGCTGGATCTGCGCGCTGCCGCCGACCGCATCGGTGTGGGGCGTAAGTCCGTAGAGTCCGCACGAGAATCTTACCGGATGGCCGTGGCTCGCTACCAGGCGCAGGTCGGCACCAACACCGAAGTGCTGGATGCCCAGTCCCGAGTCTCCGACAGCGAAGCGGAACTCAACACCGCCCTGGCCGACTACAACACTGCTCTTTCCCAGTTGTATGTGGCCATGGGAGAAAAGAATCCCGATTTGAGCACTCAGTAGTATGCCGCTTTTTGAAGCAGATAGACACCCCAGCCACGAGCGAGGGATGAAATGCGACAAATGCGGGAACAGCCTTGTTTCAGTCAGGGGCTGACGCGAGGTCATTCTATGCTGCACGGCGTGCGGCTGGCAGTACGGACCAAAGGATATGGCCAAATTGATTGATGATTCATTTGAGGAGGAGATGGCTTTTGTTCCCTTGGATAGGCTGTAAACTCTCGAAAGCAAACACATTATTTGGAGCCGCCCTTATGGCGGCTCTGGTTTTATCCATGGCGGGCGGCGAGGCTTTTTCCGCTGTTTCTTCCTGGGATCCGCTCATGGAGCGGCTTATGGCGGACGGCTTTGAGCCCGCGTATGTTCGCTCTGCGTTTACGAGAGCCGACCTTGCGTTCAACCCTCAGATCATGGTCCGGAAGGTCAACGTGCTGCTTGCCACCAAGCTGAATACGGAGAAGAGAGGCAAGCCCGCCGAGCCGAAAGTTCTTGACCGTTATCTCAATCCAATCCTTCTTGCCGGAGCTTATGCCTCGCTTCGGGAGAATCACAGCGTGCTGAAGCGTATTGAAAGCGCTTACGGAGTTCCCGGGCCGATCATTATTGCGGTCTATCTTGTGGAAACCAAGCTTGGTAGAATGACGGGCGATCAAAAGGCGTTCGAGGTGTTGGCCAACATGGCTCTGGGCGGAGACTTCAAGCTTATCAAAGACCATGTAATGCCGAAGGACCTTTCTCCGGAAATGCGCGGGTGGGCTGCAAAACGCGCGCGGCAGAAGGGGAATTGGGCATATCAGGAGCTGGCGGCTCTGTTGAGGTATTCCATGGCGATTGGCGCGGACCCCACAAATATTCCCGGCTCCGTATACGGCGCAATAGGCCTGTGCCAGTTCATGCCGTCCAATGCGCTGCACTACGGGCGAGACGGTGACGGGAACGGCAAGGTGGACCTTTTCAGTGAGGAAGACGCCTTGTTCAGCATCGGCTATTTTTTGAAGGAGCACGGCTGGAAGCCCGGCCTGTCCGTCAAGGACCAGCGTAAGGTCATCTACCGCTACAACCATTCCATGGACTATGCCTTGACCATTCTCAAGGTAGCGGAACGGCTTCAGAAGACGGATAGCTTCTTTGGCCGGGGTTAGGCGTCTCTCAGATTGTGATACAGGTTGAGAGTCCTTCGCAGGAAGTCGGAGCCGTCAAGTTGGGACATGGTTTTATCGTGGTGCTCCACAAGCTCTTTTCTGTAACCGTTATCATCCAGAATGCGGGCCAGTTTCCCTGCCAGGGAGTTGGCGTCTCCCGGCTGTATCAGGGCTGATTCAGGAAGCAGGTCGGGCATGACTCCTACATCCGAGGCCACAAGCGGACACCCTTCGGACATGATTTCGAGCGGAGCGCGGGCAATGGCTTCGGACCACAGGGAGGGGGCCATTGCCAGGTCCAAAGCCGCGATGCAGGCGGGAATGTCAGTACGTTTCCCGCTGATGGTAGTGATGTCTTCAATACCGAACTCTCTGAGCCACTTTTCAATCTGGCTGGATTTCATTGCCGTGTCGAAGCCGAGAAGAAAGAGCCGAATGTCCGAGTGGCCCTGCTTGCGAAGGATGGAGATGGCTTCGATGGCCTCTTTGTGTCCTTTGACCGTATCAAAACGTCCGAGCATGCCGATGACTTTTGTTTCGGGCATAAAGTCGAATTCCCGACGAACTCTTTCTCGGTTGTTCCTGTCGAAGCGGAACGTGTTCCGGTCAACACCGCCGTGAATGAGCCAAAGATTGCGTTCCGGGGTTTTCATTTTGGTGAGGAAATGCTTCGCCATCCTTCGGTTGGTGACAACGACGGCATCGGCTACCGAGGCATGCAACCAACGGTTTAAAGGGTCGCTGCTGGGGAGGCGCTGGTCGCCTCGGGTGCGGACCAGGCCGTACCCGAATCCTACTGTTTTGAGCAGCCCCCAGAGAAAAAAGCCTTCGCCTCGATGGCAGTTGATTATGTCCGGCTGAAATTTACGAAGTAGGGAAATAATTTCTTTGCAGGTAACGGCCAGCTTCAGGGGATTGGAGGTGTTCAGGTCCGGACTGGTTGTCTTGAGCCCCCATTGTCTTGCAATTGTGTCTGGTGGAGTATTCTTCTGGGTAAGGACAATGACGTCGTGCCCTTCGTCTGCCAGCAGCTTGCTCAGATAGATGCCGTACCAAGCCGTGGCGTTGAACCATCGGACGTTGACGACTTGTATAATTTTCATTGGGAATATCCTGCGGTTACTGTATTCTTGCAAAAGAATGACAGTTACTGTCCAAGTTGGCAAGTCGAAGGAGGGGGGACAGCGTCCAACTCCTTGAATTGTGTATTGGAATCTGATTTGCATGTATGAAGTTCGAGGAGAATCCATCAGAGTTCCAAGCTCCAAGCCCCGCCGGGGGCCGTCACGCTCTGGGTGTCACAGGGTGTGATACTGTTGCGCATATGAGGTGAATTGATGCCGAGTCTTCAAACGTTGTTGTCGAACCTGCCTGAAATAGAGCAGTCCCGCATGGTCAGTTCCGGCCTGGGTGTCTGGATGACCTGGAGTGGGAAAATGCATAATGCCATTGAGCACACCATGCGTGATTACGGTGCTCTGCTCATGGCTGAGGAATCCAACCAGGCGTTGTGGTTTTGCCCGAACAATGAAGTGCTCAGAGCCGTCGCCCGGTTGCAGATATGGGCGCGGGTCAATACCCTGGGTGCTTTTTGTCAGGTTTTTCCGGTGACGTTTCTGGTGGGGTATGACATGTCCATTTCCCTGTCTCTTCCCCAGGAGCTTTTGAATCAACATATCAGTGCGCCAGGAGAGTTTGAGGTCTGGATCCATCCCAGGCTTTCCGAACAGGTCACCGCCGTCAAAGGATTGTCGCTCAAGCCGGCCGGCAAGATGGAAGGTCTTGCTTCCCTGGATTGGAAGCTTCTTCATTCAGATAGCGGCTTGGACTATGAATCCACGTTGCGCTGGTTTTTCATCATCAAACCTTTGGGCAAGCTTGGCGACAAGGAAAGCATCATTGGATGGCGAGATTTCTCTAATGAGATTCAGGATGTTTTGCGTAGGCTTGGTCTCAAGTACATTTCGGATGTCAAGGAGGGCTTTCTGTTTTTCCCTCTGGACAACATTCGTCTGCTCAGAACCTTTTGCAGTGACATTTTGAATTTGATCATTGAGGCAAAGGGGAGCGAAGAGAAGAAGTATTGGCCTATAGTGATGGCGGCCGTATCCCAGCAGGGCCTCAACTTCACAGAGGATTTGCCCAAAAAGGTGGGTTTGGACTGGAACAGACTGACTCCGGATTTCCCACACCTTCGTTATGCAGACGCTTTTCTGCTTTCCAATTGGTTCAAACTGAACGAAACCCGCTATGGCACCGAACAGACGACTTTGGATTCCTGGTGCAATATTCGGCTTAAGGAAGGCGGTGGTGATGAGACCTACGGCACCATGGAAGTCATGCTGCCGGTGAACCTTGTCCAAACCGAGGGACGGGAGTGTTTCTACTGCGGCCAGAAAAATCATGCGGCAAAGGATTGCCCCACCAAATATATTGCGACTCCCAAGGGACATGTCTGGAACAAGCTGAGCCGGTTGGACCTGGATAGCCTCAACGATGCGGTCGTGGCTTTGGATAAGGCCATCAATCCTGATAATTTCCCCGCTTCCGTGGAGGACATCCTCAAGGAGAAGAAGGCTGAAGCGCTTCTCATGCAAACCATTTTCGAGATCAACGTGCCGGTCCAATTGAGAATGGCGCGTTTGGTTTGGAGGAGTCGGGGGAAGGAGTGGCCTGAGGGCATCCGGACTTTGGCGGCCGAGGAAGCCAATGTGACGCTCAATGGATTGTTGGCGTTGCAGGATGGCGATACACCCGCTGCGGAAGAGTTCTCCAAGGAAGCGGCCCTCAAGTTTCAGAGAAGTTATCAGCCCCATATTTTGATCGGGTTTCTTGCAATGGAGTCAGGGGATTACAGTCAGGCTCTATTCCATTGGCAGGAGGCGGAGCGTCTCAGCTATACTCCATTGCAGCAGTCCTATTCCCTGTTTTTGCAAGGCCGATTGCAGGAGTCGGAAGGAAACCACAAGGACGCGGTTTCAATTTTCAAGCGCGCCCACGTTTTGTCGCCCGGTTGGTTGGAATGCCTGTACCGTGAAGCCGTCTGCATGGTGAAGATGGGCTTTACCGGTCAGGCCATGGATGTGTTTTTCGACTTGACCCAGCGCGATCCGCATATGTTCAACCGCATTCTCATCGACCCGGAGCTTGAGCGCGGCAGGGTGCAAATTCTGAGCGCCTTGTGGGAGCGCTGGCATGATGTGGAGACACGGGCGGAGGAAGCCAGAGAAGAGGTCGAGTTGTTCATTAAGGATATCAATGAACGGTTCAGTAAACGGCATGCCTTCTACGAGCTTGCCACAGAGGATCTGCAGCGATTGCAGAAGGTGGGCAAGGTCAACAACTTTGTGGCCTATCGCCAGCTTATCCGCGGTGCGGAAAAATTTCAGGAGCAGCTCGACAACCAGATCACACTGGAAGTGAAGCGGATCAACAACAGTGTTGAATACCTCATTGACCGTATCAAGGAAATCCAGAAAGAAGCAGCTTGGTTTCCTTTTCCGGCCTTGTTGCGGGACTTCAATCGCGATTTCAACTTTTGCGTTGAGAAAATAAATTGGATCAGGACCCAGCAGATCAAGGAAGCGGGTAATTTTAGGAAGACGCTTGATTTCTTGACGCAGATCGAGGAGCGCATTGATCAACTGCAGAAGAAACTCGTGACCTTGAGAATCATTCGTGACAGCACATTGTTCGTGCTTATGCTCGGCCGAAGTTTCATCTGGTTCGAACTGCTGGGGCTGGGCCTTGCCTTGGTGGCTGTGCCCGCTCTCATCTATTTCACCAAAGACGTGCAGGGCAGTTGGATAGTGGATACGGTTCGAAACCAACAGTGGGAATTCACCAAAGGGTTGGTCATCATTCTCAGCGTGCTGGCCCTCATGTTCTCTGCAGTGAAGAGCGCCGCGAGTTTCGAGCGTAAAAAGCGGGAGCTTTTTGAACAGCTGGAAGCGGACATGCGGTCATCGGCCCCGAAGCGGTATTGACATGTGTCTGCCGGAAAATAATTTTTCGTCCGTCTTTTTTTTGTGGTAGTCTCCCATACTATAAAACCATGAACTGATCCGGGAGATTGCCATGCATAAACTCGTTCTTATCCGTCACGGGCAAAGCACTTGGAATCTGGAAAACCGTTTTACGGGGTGGACTGACGTGGATCTCACTCCGCAGGGCGTCAGTGAAGCCGAAGAAGGGGCAAGGCTGCTCCTTGAGCAGGGGTATACTTTTGATATCTGCCACACGTCTTTGCTCAAGCGAGCCGTCAGAACGCTTTGGATCGTGCTTGACCGTATGGATCTCATGTGGCTGCCCGTGCATCGAACATGGAGGCTCAACGAACGCCATTACGGCGGATTGCAGGGACTCAACAAGGCGGAGACCGCTCAGAAGTACGGAGATGAGCAGGTTTTTACCTGGCGCAGGAGCTATGACATCCCACCGCCGGAACTGGAGGCGACGGACGAGCGTTTTCCCGGCAATGACCGCCGGTATGCATTGTTGGCGCCTGAAGAGTTGCCCAAATGCGAAAGCCTCAAACTGACCATCGACCGGACCATGCCTTACTGGTTCGATACCATCGCCCCTCAGATTCGGGAAGGGTTGAAGGTGCTGGTGGTGGCCCATGGAAACTCCCTGCGAGGTCTCGTCAAATATCTCGATAACATGGATGAGACGAGCATCACCACTTTGAATATTCCCACAGGGGTGCCGTTGGTTTATGAGCTGGATGAGGAATTGAAGCCCCTTAAGAGTTACTATCTGGGCGACCCCGAGGAGGTCGAAAAGAAGGCAAGGGCGGTTGCCAACCAAGCCAAGGCCTAGTATCTCCCACTGCGTGGACACCAATGCATTTACACAGACGTTGCTGAAATGGTTCCTGGCCAATGGCCGAAAGTTACCGTGGCGGCAGCTCTATGATCCATATCAAGTCTGGATTTCCGAGATCATGGCTCAACAGACGCAAATGGGGCGAGTGGTGCCTTATTTCGAGCGCTGGATGGGAAGCTACCCTGATCTTGAGTCTCTTGCCGAGGCTGAAGAGGATGATGTGCTCAAGCTTTGGGAAGGGCTCGGCTATTACTCGCGCGCACGGAACATACTCAAGGCCGCCAAAACCATCCGGGAAAGATTCAACGGCGAATTCCCTTCTTCCGCTGAAGACATCAGCTCTCTGCCCGGGATAGGGGAGTATACTACCGGCGCCATTTCCAGCATTGCTTTCAATGCCCCGAACGTTTGCATCGACGCCAATGTGAAGCGGGTTTTTGCCCGTCTTCTGAACATGGACCTACCGTTCAACGCCCCTGCTTTTCACGATCGCGTCAAGGGCGAGGCGGAAGCCTTGCTTCCCGAAGGACATGCTCGGGAATTCAACCAGGCCCTTATGGAACTGGGGCAACTCGTATGCATGAAAAAACCTGTATGTGACATGTGTCCGGTGCAGTCGTTTTGTCTGAGTTTGAAGCGGGGAGTCGTGGATCAGCGCCCAGTACCGGCTTCGCCCAGGGAAGTTGTCAAGGTTGATGTGGCCACTGGCGTGCTTTTTCACGAAGGGCGAGTTCTTATTCAGAAAAGGCGGCCTGACGATGTCTGGCCCGGGCTTTGGGAATTCCCTGGCGGTGTCATTGAAGAGGGAGAAAAGCCCGAGGATACCGTGGTGCGCGAATACCTGGAAGAAGTGGAATTGACCGTTGAGCCCGTGGAGAAAATCACTGTGGTCAAGTACAGTTACACCAAGTATCGGGTAACCTTGCATTGCTATCAATGTACGAGCCTTGTGTCCGCCCCCTCTCCTGTGTTTCACGAAGCCGTTGAGGGCTGCTTTGTGCAACCGCAGCAACTGGGGCAATATGCCTTTCCTTCCGGTCACCGCAAGCTCATGGAGCATATGCGCGGGGATCTGCGCTATTCTCAATACAATTTTTAGTGATAAATCAGCGTGTTGTCAGGATAGGCACACACTTTGCTTTCATCTTTTTGCCGTCAAAGCGGCTGACGGAAAATTGACAGCGAGGTTGTGCTATGAGTTTTGGCGCCGACAAGATTTATGATGTTTTACAGACCATCAATCCTGTAAAGACGGGAAATGGAAAGGTCACTGACCCTGCCCAGTTGAAGCAGCTTCAGGCCGCCTTCCAGAATCAGATGCAGATGGCCAACAGTCTGTTCGACATGAATTCTCCGCAGAAAACCGGCGGTCAACCCGCTTCCGGCTTCGATGCAGGAATCATGAATGACGCCCTCATGTTCGACGCGCTGTCTTCCATCACCCGCATCATGCAGCAGAGTTCCGGCCGTATGCGGCCCATGAAGGCTATTCGTGCGTATGAAGGCAAGGCCATCCCCCAGCAGGCGAAGCAGGCGGTTGCCATGGCCAGTCCGGAAATCAAGGAGGTCCTCGGCAGTCTGTCGGCCATGTTTGAATCCGGTTCGCGCGGCTCCGAGGCCATTGGCTACGACCGTGTGGGTGGGACTTCTTACGGCAAGTATCAGATCGCCTCCAAGGTCGGTACCATGGATCGTTTCATTTCCTTCCTGGGCAGGGAAAAGCCCGAGTGGGCAGAGTTGCTCAAGAATGCCGGTCCGGCCAATACCGGGTCCAGGAACGGAAAAATGCCTGAAGTCTGGAGGGAACTGGCCGGGAAAGACTCAGAGGAGTTCGAAAGGCTGCAGACGGCTTTCATTCGCAAGGAAACTTATGAACCGGCACGGAGCAAGATCCTGGAGGCCACAGGCATAGATATGAACAACGCGCCCAAAGTGGTGCAGGAAGTACTCTGGAGCACCTCGGTTCAGCATGGCGCTACTGGCGCATCCCGTATTTTCAACAAGGTCATCGACTCCTTTATGGGAGCCGAGAAGGGGGGCGATTTTAACCAGCGGCTCATAGAGGGGGTCTACGACCGTCGCAAGGGCCAATTCGGCTCTTCGTCCTCTCGAGTCCAGGCCAGCGTGAAGTCACGTCTGGAGCGTGAAAAGGACATCGCTTTGAATCAACTTCAGATTCCGGCGTTGAACAGGATCGTATGATCGGGGAGAATGTGATTCTGTCATGAAGGCGCGATTTTTCGCGCCTTTTTATTTGGCGAGCTTTTGTTCCAGGCTTGGGTCGAGTTCCACGCGGATGGCGCCCAGGGTGTCTCTGACGACCACTTGGCCGTGTGCGAATCCTTTGACTTTGCGCACGTCTTTGACCAAGGCGTACATGACGTCAGCGCGTGCGTCATCTTTCCGATAGCTTTTGAGAGCACAGAGGATGGCCGCCTCGCGTAGGGTGGACTCGGGAATTTCCTGCTGTGGGTGATCCCTGCGCAGGATCACATGGGAACTGGGGCCGTCGCTGACGTGCAGCCAGTAGTCGAATGTATTGGCCGCCTTGCTGATGATGTCGTGGTTGGCTCTTTTGTTTTTGCCTCGAACCATGGTGAATCCGTCACTGGAGATAAAAACTGATGCGGCCAGCCCCTTGAAGCGTTTGGGCAAAATCGGGGTGTCGGTCGTTGTTTTTTTTGTCGGAGCAAGCCGGCGGGCCGGCGTCTGGCCTTTGTCCAGCTGCTTCACCGCCGCTTCCATCTCTTTTCTGCGCCGCTGCACATGGACAAGGCCGCGTACTCCCTTGTCCGCCAATTTGAAGTAGCGCTCCATGTTTTCGGTGACTGAGAGAAACGGGTTGAGAGCAACAGTCATGGGCCCCTCTGTGGGATGATTCACATCCACGGATTCCATTCCTTCCAGTTCCTTGAGCCGATAGAGCTCCGCCTGGAGGGCTTCGGCCTGCTTTTTGTTGGCTATGAACCCGCGCAACCGGTTCTCTTCCTGGTCCAGGCGATCCAGGTTGCGTTTTATTCTCTTGCGTTCGGATTTGATCCGGGCCTTGTCTTCCTTGCCGTCTTCCATTTCCAGAAGCGGGAAGAGCGACTCGGCGCCGTAGTGATTGGCGGCTTCCAAGGCGGTGTCGAAGGAGATGCTCTGCTCTGTGTTCTGCCATGCCAGCGGCGGCTTGGCGCCCTTGCCGATAGTGCAGTGGAATGCACTCGCCTCGCCGGTGACTATCTTGAAATAGGCTGCATGGGCCTGCTTCTCCGGGAGGGCCCTGAGTCGTTTGCGTAAAGAGGGGGATATGTGCGGATAGTCCCGCCAGATCTCGTCGTTTTCCCGGATGTCCTCCAGAGCGGGCCACTCCGGCTCCTGCCCGAAGGGTTGCGGCAGCTCATTGAGCAATCGCAGACCGTTACGGACGTCGAAAAGCAGGAAGTCTTCATGGCCCTCACTTTGGGACGGCGTCAGCTGCCAGGCCAGCCGCAGGGTGGGCCAGTCCGCGAACGACTGCATGAGCCTGCGGCCTTGCACACGCTTGCGGAACCACATCACCTGAGATGGGGCTTGCTGCGGATTGGCGGGTTTGACGGGAGCAATAAAGAGATGACCCGCCGATTTGGCGGGTCTGAACAGCAGATACTGCTGTGCCCCTTTTGATTGGAGTTTGAAGGTCCATACTCCGGGGGCTGGGCCGTAAATCTTCTCAATCCTGCGGCCTGCCAGCAGTGGGCCAAGCTCGGCCACGAGGAAACGGAAGAAAGTGGCTTCCATGATGATAGTGAAGCGGTTCTAATCCCCGCGTACTTTTTCGTCTTCTTCCTGCTTGCTTTTGCAGTTGATGCACAAGGTTGTCATGGGGCGGGCCTTGAGCCTGGGGATGCTGATGTCATCTCCACACTCCTGGCAGATGCCGAAGTCGCCGTCTTCGATCCGTGCGAGTGCTTCATTGATCTTCTTGATCAGTTTGCGTTCGCGGTCCCGCAGGCGAAGGGTGAATGCCCGATCGGATTCGGCCGTGGCCCTGTCCGCAGGATCGGCGTAGACTTCGCCGGATTCTGTCATGTCCTCAATGGTGGCTTCGCTCTTTTCCAATATGTCGTTGAGCATTCCGGTGAGAACTTCCTGAAAGTACTGGATATCCTTTGCTTCCATACACAGTCCTCCTGTAGCTTGGAAGAATATGTTCAGTTTGTTAGATTTCCCACTAATATACGGAACTAAAAGGGATGCGTAAACCAAAAAACCGTATAAAGTAAAGCGTTTCTTTCATTGGGGATATTCGGAAAGCTTTCTTGAAATTTTTTCGAATATTTGCTTGACAGCTACGGGTACCCCGGATAAAAGCATATCCCTCGTGAGCGGGACAGCTCGTCATCGGCGAGCAGGCGATTGAAGCCAATTCCGCGGCACACAATGAGGCGGCATAGCCAAGTGGTAAGGCAGAGGTCTGCAAAACCTCCATTCTCCGGTTCAAATCCGGATGCCGCCTCCAAAATTGAGCGGGAATAACTCAGTGGTAGAGTGCAACCTTGCCAAGGTTGAAGTCGCGAGTTCAAATCTCGTTTCCCGCTCCATCTTTCCAAAGCTGGGCCGAAAGGTTCAGCCTTTTTTTGTTCCTCGGTATTTCGGGAAATTTTCTGGAAGTTCATTTTTTTTCTTCACAGCAGAAATCAGCGGTACGGTCTGTGCACATTCCCGGGCATCGGAAAACATTTCCCAGCCCAAAATGGATGCCGAAAATGAAACATACAGCAAGTGAATCCCAAGTCCGGCCTCTGCTTGATGCGGAAGTATTCCACCTTTCCCCCATAACCTCCGCAGGGATGCAGGCCAGGAATTTTACCGCCGGCTTTGGCGCAGGGAGGGAGTGCATTGCTCCGGACTTTTATACAGAGACTTCCCTTGCTGCGGACATCGCCGTCCTGAGCGACCCCGGGAACGAGGTTACCGACAGACGGCTTTTCAATGTCGTGGTCAAATACTTCTGTGCTTACGTGGACGATGCCGCCTATGACCGGGCAGTGCCCTTTCACGAATTGGCCGCACTCTATGAAAACTTCGGCAGACACCAAAGTCTGAACGAGCCCGAAGACAATATTGAACTCATGAACAGGATGCGTCAGCTTTCGGGCGCTCTGCGCGTGCTGGCGGATGCTCCGCGCATGGCCCATGTGCTGCGGGATATTATTTCCTTGAAAATTCCGGATGACAACCTGAGCCGCTACGTGGGAATCGACCTGGGCACGGCCTCGGGAATTCTGCAGGTTGCCCTGCATATCCATGCCAGGCGCAACGGTTTCAAAGAGGTCGTCATTCGCGGGTTCATCAACGATCCTTTGGCCGGGGAGCGCACTCACGACCTCGTCCGAGCCTTGGGGGCCGGAGATGTCCTGAATATTGATCCGGCAAGGGCTCAATCATATCGTTGGCTCAACGGCCTCAAACCTGTGGTCGTGGTCAATGAAATGCTTTCCGGCATGCAGCGGATGCTCAAGCCATGGAATTTTTTTGATCGCTACAAGGCCTTGCTGCACTCCCTGTCGTCGGCAAAGGAAGGCGCCATGTTCTATCCTGATGGTATCATCGCCTATAGTCGGGAAGCGAACATGTCTTTGATCCTTTCGCCCGAAAGCGGATATTCCGCGCCGGATGAATATGCTGATTCCGGTTTCACGCCGCAGGGGTTCGTGGTTGAAGGGCAGGTGACTCCTACTCATAAATTGGGCGAGGACTTTTATCACTACCTGATGCCGGGTCGCGGCTAGAACATGTATTTGATGTAATAACCGCTGGTGGGGTAGGTCCACAGGGTGTCGCGCAGTTTTTCCAGCGGGATTCCATGCCGGATGATCAGGGCAAAGGTGTTGGCCAGTTCCTCGGCATGGTGCCCGAGGATATGTGCGCCCAGAACCTTTTGCCCGTTTTCGTCCACCAGAATCCTGCAGCCACCATGCTTTTCCCCCAAGCGTTGCCAGGGGAACCAGTCCACCAACTCATTTTCCACTATCTTGTAGGGAATCTTTTCCATGTCGGCCTGTTCCTGCGTCAAGCCAATGCGGGCAAGGGGCGGCAGAGTGAAGACCACGCTGGGAACTCCCCGCAGATTGATGGTCGCCGATCCCGGCTCAAGGATATTGCGTGCCGCGATATCTGCTTCGTAGCTGGCTGTCGGGGTTAGGGCGTACGGAGTTGAGGCTACGTCGCCGACGGCATAAATGTGGGGTGCCGTCAGGCATTGCATGTGTTCATTGACGGGAATTCCATCCTTGGCCGCCTTGATGCCCGCCTTGTCCAGGCCAAGCCCCTCCAGCGCCGGTACCCGTCCCGAGCAGTTGATTACTGCATCAGCTTCAAAGGTGATTTTCCGGGTGTTCACCGAAATTCCGTCTTCGTGTTTTTCAAAGGACTCCACCGGAGTGTTCAGGCGTACATCTATTCCGGCCTCGAAGGAGGCTTCGATGAGTTTGTCCACCAATATGCCGTCAAAGCCGCGTAAAGCTCGGTTCGAGCGGACAAGTACCGTCGCCCGGGCTCCGGCGCGGGCAACCATGTGCGCAAACTCGAAAGCGATGAAGCCGCCGCCCATGAAAACCATATGTCGGGGCAGGGTGTGCATGGTAAGAAAGTCGTCACTGGTGATGGTGTGCCCGATTCCCGGGATTTTCGGGATGTTCGGTACATATCCTGTGCATATGCAGATGGTTTCCGCTTTCAGGAGCTGTTCGTTTACCTGAACGGAGTTGGGGCCGGTAAACTCGGCTCTGCCGTGGATGATGTTGATACCGTAAGATTGATAGCTTTTTTCCGCCCGACTGCTCACCGGGGCCACAAAGGAACGTTTGAAGGCGTCCAACTCGGGCCAGTTGATGACTGGTCGCCCTGTGATCCCTTTTCCCTCCAGGTGTCGGGCCGTTTCAACCGCCTCGGAGCCTGACATGAGTACTTTTTTGGGGTTGCATCCTCGGAGGGGGCAAACGCCGCCGACACCGTCGGCCTCTATCATGGCAACCTGCTTACCTGCCTGGGCCAGGGAAACAGCTATTCCGCCTCCTGCAGGTCCTGCTCCTATTACAACGACGTCGTATTGCTGCATGAGTATTCCTTTTCACGAGGTCGAAAAATCCCCTCATTACGGAGTTGATGGATCATAGCAGAAAACAGGAACGAAGTGCAGTTTATCTGAAAAGTACGATCATGATTGCGCCGGCGCTCATGAGAGCGGCTGCGGCAAGGCGTGAACCGATGTTGTCTTCCTTGAAAAACAGCCAGCCGAACAGGACTCCGAAGATGCCGTTGAGCCGTTTGATGGAAATCATGTAGGCGGCATCGATGAGAGATATGGCGACGTTGTGGCAGAGAATTTCGAGGAAGATCATGATTCCGGCCAGCAGGGTCGCCAAGGGGCTGGACAGCAGGGCTTTTGTGCTGGCCCGTCCGGTGATGAGAGAAGTGATGATGACGAAAAAGCCGATGGCGACGAAGATGGAAGATCCGGTGAACACCGCAGAGGAACGCAGGCCCATCATTTTTCCAAGTACCGAGCAGATTCCGTAAAGGAGTGCGGCGAAAAGCATGTAGCGGGTGCCGCGTTCGCGGAGGATGGCTTTGAAAGGGCCGGTAATCCCATCGTTTCGGCAGTTCATGTTGATGATATAGCTGCCGGAGATGATGAGCAGAATGCCGACAAGACCTATGGGAGAAGGCATTTCCCCGAGAAAAAGCAAGCCGGTGATGACAGCGAATGCCGGGGTGAAGGAAAGCATCGGCATGGTCAGGGAAATGGGGGCCAGTCGGAAGGCGTTCAGGTTGAAGAAGATGCCCACCGTCGTCAGGGGAGCAGTGATGGCCATGAGCGGCCAGAAGCCCGGCTTCAGTTCCGGCAGGGGCATGAGTACGATGGCCAGGATGAACAAAGGCGTTGAGAACACGAATGGCTTGGCGGTCATTTCCCAGGCGCGCAAGTCGGAGAAGAAGTGGCGGAGCACTGTGGCTTCGCCCGCCGAGAGGATTGCAGTGGCCAGGGAAAGAGGAAACCAAAAGGATTCGATCATTCCATGGCCTGCCGTACGAATCGGCGTGTGGTCCTGTTGAGCTCCCAGCTGACCAGATCTCCGTTTTCATCCAACTCGGCTTTGAGGGTGAAGGGCGTATCTTGCCCCCTGTTGAACAGGCTGGATAAAATGGGATGCACACTGCTGAACCGCAGGTCCCGGAAAAGGATGGTGGTGCCTTGGCCGGTTTGGAGGGTTTCCTGAACAGGATAGCGGGCAAACCATTCCCAAGTGGTGAATATGGAGTCTTGCCGTCCCAGCTTTTCGAGGAGTGCATGGTCGGCATGGCTTCCTTTTTTCATGGGATATTCTTTGCCGGGGATGAAAGTGTTTACCAAGGTCAAGGTGTATTCTTCGCCTTCCCGGGAGATGACTTTCCAATAGAGCGGGGTAAAGGCGTCAGGAATGAATTCGTACTCGTTAAAAGTGAACCCGCTTCGTTCATACTGTTTTTTGACCAGCGCTTCCAGAGTGCTGCCTATTGCCATGGTCGCGACGGGGTAGGCGAAGATGAAGATCAATCCCCAGGTTGCTATCATATTGCTTTTGGAACTTTTGAATAGGGAGAAAAGAATGAACGTAATTACTCCGAGAGTAAAAATGGGGTCGATGATGAAGAGGGCGTCCAGGGTGAACCTATGATCGGAAAACGGAGCCAGCAACTGGGTGCCGTAGGAAGTGGCCAGATCGAGCCAGATATGGACGCAAATGAGTCCAAAAGCCAGCGCACATGCCTTCCAATAGGCCGTTTTTCTTGAAATCAGTTTGTAGATTCCTGCCAGAGCCAGGGCCATGATGAAGCCGCCGAAAAAGGATGTGCTGATGCCTCGATGGTAGAGCAGGCTCCATTCCGGGTTGCCGCGATTGAAGAATATGTCGGCATCGGGAATCCAGGCCGCAAGCAGGCAGAATGGCGTGAACAGACGGGCTTCGGGGAAGTGCCTGCGGAAGGCCTGCGCGCCGAGGACGCCGGATGCGATATGGGTAATCGGATCCATATTTCCGATATACGTACTCGGCAGGTTGATGTAAAAAGAAATATTAAGTTTTCCCAAGTTGACCTGAGAGTCGGAGATAAGTACCTTTCCAGAAATGATATTTGAAGAGGACGGAATTATTTATGCGTAAACCTTCCGTTGGGGTGGCTCTGGAAGGGGGCCCCTATATTTTTTTCGCCCTGTTTGCGACTCTGATTTTCGCCTTGTTGGGGTGGGATGTCATTGCCGTTCTTTCCCTCGGCGTCGCCGCCTTCGTGGGGCATTTTTTCCGCGACCCGGAAAGGGTGCCGCCTGAAAATGCCGATTCAGTGTGTTCCCCGGCCGACGGACGAATTTGCAAGGTGTCTCGCGAGGAAGATCCCATGACCGGTGAAATGCGCCAGGTTATTTGCGTATTCATGAATGTTCTCGACGTCCATGTGAACCGCATGCCCGTATCGGGCAAAGTTGAACGTATTCGTTACATTCCCGGTAAGTTTTTCAATGCTTCGCTGGACAAGGCCAGCAAGGCCAATGAACGCAACGTTTTGGAGATTGTGGGCAAGGGCAACCAACGCTTCACCATGGTCCAGATCGCCGGGCTGCTGGCTCGCCGAATCGTCTGTTGGGCCGAGTCCGGTGACAAGCTCAAGCGCGGCGAACGCTATGGTTTGATAAAGTTTGGATCGCGTGTTGACCTTTACATTCCAGATGGCTATGTTCCATCTGTCCACGTCGGGGACAAGGTTGTTGCTGGCGAGACGACCGTGGCGGCCAAGAAGGCGTAGCGGAATTTAAAAGAAATTGCGACTGACAAGAAATGGCTGAGGAAAAGAAATTGCCGCGCCATAAGAGCGTGTACATCCTGCCGAATCTCCTGACCACGGCAAGCCTGTTCACAGGATTCCTTGGGCTTACGCTGGCCATCAAAGGTGACTTTGAAGCCTGCGCCCTGTGTATCCTGGTGAGTTGTGTGTTCGATGGTCTTGACGGCAAGGTCGCGCGCCTTACGGGGACCACCAGCGAGTTCGGCATTCAGTTGGACTCACTGGCCGATTTGGTGGCCTTCGGCGTCACCCCGGCTGTTATGTCCTATCTTTGGCAGTTGCAGGATTTCAACCGGCTTGGCCTCACGGCCTCGTTCCTCATGATCGCCTGTGGGGCGCTTCGTCTGGCGCGTTTCAACGTGCAGACGAAAATTTCGTCCAAGAAATTCTTTACTGGTTTGCCGATTCCGGCGGCCGGATGCACCTTGGCGACCTTTGTCCTTTTCTCTTCCTACCTGCCGCAGAGTTTCTTCGAAACCGTCGTGCCGGTAGCCACGCTCGTGCTGGTCTATGCAGTCTCCTTCTTCATGGTCAGCACCGTACGCTTTTACTCCTTCAAGGAGTTTGGAGTCCTCAAGGCCCATCCGTTCAGCGCCATGGTCACGGCTATTCTCTTGTTCGTGCTCGTGGCCTCCAAGCCGAAGCTTCTCGGTTTTGTGTTCTTTATCGGATACCTTGCTTCCGGACTCATCTACACCATTTTTATCCTTTCCCGTCGGAGCAATCGACTACTAGGCGATTCCTCCTCCAATGAACTATCAAAACAATAGTTCGCTCCTGTTTTTTATCCCATAGGTTTTAATTGATTGCGGCTTGAAGGCCGTTGCGGGGTGCGTAATAGGCATCCACAGGCTTGAAAGCCCGTCCGCAACAATATACTCCCTTGTAATAAAGGGACCATACCCGGAGGAAACCATGTCTGACCGCGTGTATATTTTCGACACGACCTTGCGTGATGGTGAACAGTCTCCCGGCGCGACCATGAACCTTGATGAAAAGATTCGCATGGCCCACCAACTGGAGACACTCGGCGTGGATATCATTGAGGCCGGATTCCCCATTGCCAGCCAGGGGGATTTCGAGTCCGTGCGGGCCATTGCCGCTGTGGTGAAGGAGGCCCAGATCGCAGGGCTGTGCCGTGCGGTGCAAAAGGACATCGATCGGTGCTGGGATGCCGTGAAAGATGCCGCCACTCCACGCATCCATACATTCCTGGCGACCAGCCCCATTCATATGAAGTACAAGCTCAACAAGACTCCTGAGCAGGTACTGGAGATGGCCGAGGCCGCCGTGAAACATGCTGCCAAATACACCTCCAATGTGGAGTTCTCGGCTGAGGATGCTTCCCGCTCCGACTGGGATTTCCTGGTCAAGGTCTCGGAAACGGCGATCGCCGCCGGAGCCACTACTGTCAATATCCCCGATACCGTGGGGTATACTCAGCCCCATGAGTATTACGAGTTGATCAAATATCTGATCGAAAACGTGAAAAACAGCGACAAGGCCATTTTCTCGGTGCATTGTCACAATGACCTCGGCCTGGCTGTGGCAAATACACTGGCCGCCCTCCGAGCCGGTGCGAGACAGGCTGAAGTCACGGTTTCGGGCATTGGCGAACGGGCAGGCAATGCCGCTTTGGAAGAGGTGGTCATGGCCATCAACACCCGTCGGGATCAGTACAACGTGGAAACCGGCATCGTCACCGAGCAGCTTTTCCCGTCCTGCCGCCGTCTTTCTCAGATCATCGGCCAACCCATTCCTTCCTACAAGCCCATTGTGGGGCCCAATGCCTTTGCCCACGAATCAGGCGTGCACCAGGACGGTGTGATCAAGAATCGTTTGACCTATGAGATCATGACCCCGGAATCCATTGGTCGGGCCGGCACCGAAATCGTCATCGGCAAGCATTCCGGCAGCCACGCCATCAGCAAAAAGGTGGAGGAGCTTGGGTATACTCTTGACGCCGACCAGCTTGCCGTGCTTTTTGAAGCGGTCAAGGGCCTGGCCGACAAAAAAGAGCAGGTCTATGACGAGGATGTGGAAGCCCTTATCCTGGAAAAGGTCTATCGCCGCCGCGACAAGTTCCGCCTCAAGGACATGAGTGTGTTCTCTGGAGCTGGGGATGTTCCGCCGCACGCCGCCATGGTGCTGGAATTCGGCTCCGAGGGGAACGAAGCGGATGTGCAGACCACATCCTCATTTGGTGAAGGATGTGTTGACGCCGTGTTCAAGTCCATTTACGCATTGGTTGGCGTAACACCCAAGCTCGTCAAATATTCCGTCAATGCCGTTACCGAGGGCTCCGACGCTCTGGCAGGTGTTGCCGTGCACATCGAGGATACAGGCGTCAGCGCCGTGGGACGGGCAAACGATGGAGACGTAGTGAAAGCAAGCGCCTTGGCCATGGTCAATGCGCTCAACCGGTTGGAAAAAGCCAAAGAGGAGAGATAGAATGCCTCAGACTCTCGCTGAGAAGATATTGCAGAAGCACACCGATCAGGAGGTGAGCGGCGCGGGACAGATTGTCCAGTGCCGTGTATCCATGGCCTTGGCCAACGACATTACCGCTCCGCTGGCCATCAAGTCGTTTCGGGCCATGGGGGCAAAGCAGGTTTTTGACAAGGACAAGGTTTCCCTGGTGTGTGATCATTTCACGCCCAACAAGGACATTGAATCCGCCGAGCAGGTCAAGGTCGTTCGTGATTTTGCCCAGGAAATGGGTATCACCCATTATTACGAATGCGGTGAGGTTGGCGTGGAACACGCACTGCTGCCGGAAAAGGGCATTGTCGGCCCCGGCGACATTGTTGTGGGTGCGGACAGCCACACATGCACCTATGGCGGCCTGGGCGCGTTCGCCACGGGCATGGGTTCCACGGATATCGCTGGTGCAATGGCCTTGGGAGAAACGTGGTTCAAGGTTCCGCCCACCATCAAGGTCGAGATAGAGGGCAAGCCCAGGGAACATGTGGGAGCAAAAGATTACATGCTCAATCTCATCGGCCGCATCGGCGTGGCCGGCGGTTTGTACAAGGCTCTGGAATTCAGCGGTGGGGCCGTTGACGATCTGAGCATTGAAGGACGTATGACCATGGCCAATATGGCCATTGAGGCGGGCGGCAAGGTCGGCTTGTTTGCCTCCGACGCCAAGACTCTGGAGTACACCAGAAATGCCGGGCGCAGCGGTGATGAAACTCTGGCCGCCGATGCCGGTGCCGAGTACGATCGTGTTGTGAAGATCGATGTTTCCGACATGGAACCGCAGATCGCCTGTCCCCATCTTCCCGACAATGTAAAGCCCGTGCAGGAAACCGAAGGACTGCAGATCCATCAGGCCGTGGTCGGCTCCTGCACCAATGGTCGCATCGAGGACATGCGAGAGGCCGCAGCCATCCTCAAGGGACGCAAGGTCAATCCCAAGGTGCGTTGCATCATCCTGCCCGCCACCCCCACCATATGGAAGATGTGCCTGCAGGAAGGACTTATGGAAATCTTTATGGAGGCCGGTTGTATTGTCGGACCTCCCACCTGCGGTCCCTGTCTTGGCGGACATATGGGTATACTGGCCGGTGGCGAGCGCGCCATCGCCACCACCAACCGCAACTTCCGGGGCCGCATGGGCAGCCTGGAAAGTGAAGTGTACCTGTCCAACCCGGCCGTGGCGGCTGCCAGCGCCGTCGCCGGTGAAATCATCAACCCCGCCAAGCTGTAGGAGCGAGAACCATGAAAGTCAAAGGAACCGCCCACAGAGTGGGTGACCACATAGATACCGACGCAATTATCCCGGCCCGTTTTCTGGTGACCACCGATCCCGAGGAACTGGGGGCCAATTGCATGGAAGGCCATGAGGAAGGTTGGGGCAAGCGCCTCAAGAAGAATGATGTCATCGTGGCCGGCGAGAACTTCGGCTGCGGCTCTTCCCGCGAGCATGCCCCCATCTCTATTCTCGGCGCGGGTGTCCCGGTCGTTGTGGCCAAGAGCTTTGCCCGCATTTTCTACCGCAACGGCTTCAACATGGGGCTGGTGTTGCTGGAAGTCGGCGAAGAGATAGACAAGATCGGCGACACCCATGAAATCGAAGTGGACGTGGTCGTGGGTGAAATCAGAAACCTTACGACCGATGAAACCATCAAGTGTGCTCCGGTACCGCCGTTTATGCAGGAAATCCTGAATGCAGGCGGCCTGGTTTCCTACGCCAAAAAGAAATTGTCGTAGTGTTGTTGGAGTTTGCAGATCGTTTGTAATACGGAGAAGAGAATGAAGATATGTGTATTGGCCGGTGACGGTATCGGCCCGGAGATCGTAGCCCAGGCAATCAAAGTCCTCGACAAGGTCGGCGAAAAGTTCGGCCGTACCTTTGAATACAGTGAAGCTCTTATCGGTGGCGCCGCCATCGACGCCACGGGCGGCCCTCTGCCCGAGGAAACCGTTGAGAAGTGCAAGGCGGCCGACGCCGTACTGCTTGGTGCAGTGGGCGGTCCCCAGTGGGACACCCTTGATCCGGCCATTCGTCCGGAAAAAGGATTGCTCGGCATCCGCAAGGCGCTGGGACTGTTTGCAAACGTCCGGCCCGCCACGCTTTTCCCGCAGCTCAAGGACGCCTGCTACCTTCGCCCGGACATCGTGGAGAAGGGGCTTGATGTCATGGTGGTGCGCGAATTGACCGGAGGTATCTATTTCGGCGAACCGCGTGCCGATGGTGAAAAGGACGGGCAACGCTACGGCTTCAACACCATGGTCTATTATGAAAAGGAAATCCGCCGCATCGCCAAGGTTGCTTTCGAGGCCGCCCGCAAGCGCAACGGTCGGGTCTGCTCCGTGGACAAGGCCAACGTGCTCGACGTCTCCCGCGTCTGGCGCGAGATCGTCATCGACGAGCACAAGAATTACCCGGATGTGGAACTTGAACACTTGTACGTGGACAACGCCGCCATGCAGCTGGTGCGCGATCCGTCCCAGTTCGACGTGATTGTCACGGGCAACCTCTTCGGAGACATCCTCTCGGATGAGGCCGCAGCCATCACCGGTTCCATCGGTATGCTGCCGTCCGCGTCCCTGGGCGCAAGCAATCCCGGCATTTTCGAGCCAATCCACGGTTCGGCTCCGGACATCGCCGGACAGGACAAGGCCAATCCCCTGGCCACTATCCTGTCCGTGGCCATGATGCTGCGTCATTCCTTCGATATGGCCGCAGAAGCCGACTGCATTGAGAACGCCGTGCAGGCGACCTTGGAAAAGGGACTGCGTACCGGCGACATCATGGCCGAAGGCTGCAAACTGGTGGGCTGCACCGAGATGGGTGAGGCTGTCCTGGCCGCAATCTAGCCTGACAGGAGTTCGAAACATGAAAGCCGTCCCGGTTATCCGGGGCGGCTTTTTTCGTAATTGCGTACTTTTTGGAGGGGTATTTGCATTTTTTTGGGGGCAGGAAGATATTACCCAGGAGTTTTTATGAGCATATCCGGGATCCAGTCTGGCCAAAACGCTTATGAAATTTCACGCACCCAAAGTAGTTCCAAGGCAACCGAACTGTCAGCCTCCTCAAGGGCTGGCGGAGATTCCGTAACCATCTCCAAGGAAGCCCGAGAATTGTCTGCGGTTGCGCAGGCAGGCAAGGGAACTGAGGTTTTCAACGAAGAGGGAGATCTGCCCCTTGAAGCCTATTCAATGCCGGATTGGTATGGAGAGTATGTTCCGGACGCTTGTATCCTCAGTCCGGAGATTGATTATGAATATTGGGATTTGGTGGAAGAGTACACTGCGGACGGTTTCTTGTCGGACGATGAAAGAAGCAAGCTTGGCTCTTACCTGGATAATGACCCTAAGCATCAAGCCGAACTTGAAAAGATAGCTTATCGCCAAAAAAACCGAAACGAAATCCATGAGTATTTCACGCTACTCGACGGGCATTTCAGGGCATCCTTGGAAGAAAACGGGATCAATTCTTCTCAGGAATACTACGACTCTGTGGTCAAGGATGCTGCGGGCAGCGAAAAGGTTCGCCAGAGTATGGCCGAGCGCATTGAAAATGATCCTCGCGTATTGGAGTTGATGGATATTCTTGGTGTCTCTGCCTGAAGGTAGCTATTTTTCAGCTGATAGCGGGGAATGATAGAGGCTCAGAGATTTGACGATTCCTTTGGCCTTGTTGAGGTCGATGTACCCCAGGGTCAGGCAGACGCCCAGAAAGTCCATGCGCAGGGTGCTCATTTTCTGCATCGCCTTTTCGTTCTGTTCCACGGTCAGCAGCCCGTGTGAAAGCATGTATTGACTGACGCGTTCCGCCTCCTCTTTGTGGCTGGGTGGCCTTTCCTTTTCTATGGGGGGCATGTCCACGGGCCGCATCTCATGCTCGGCCAGGGTGATTTGCAGTTCAAGATCCTTTATTTCCTTTTTGAGCTCTTTGTTGCGTCGCTGGGCAAAAAGCAGCTTTTCCTCGATTTTCTGCTCTTCCTGCAGCAGTTGCTTGAGCTTGGTCCGCATGGCGGCCCGCATGGATTTGATCAACAGGAACATGACCACGATGGAAATGATGATGAGCGTGAGGGCGAACCACATGTCCTATGGTCCTCGCGTTGCTTCCAGCTGGTTGCGCATTTTGTCGGTTTGTTCCACGAGAAGAGTGTTTTCCGCTTCTATGGCTTCTATCTTCTGGGTGAAACGATCTTTTTTTCCCGCCACAAAGTTGCGCATCTTGCGAACCGTCTCGCTGCAGTGTTGGTTGTGAATGACCAGGACGGTGATTTCAACAAAAACCACCAAGGCAAGGAAAAGTGTCTCGGTCTGGTCCATATGCTTTTACCATTTGTTTTGATTGATGAGTCGGTCGGGAAAACTCCCTTGTGATTGCCTTTACATGGAAAATGTCAAATCTTCCATGATTTGTTTTGGATTATGGAGCGTTTTTGAGCTTTCGGTGACTTTTTGACGAAAAGCTCCACTTTGAGCGCTTCGGATTTATCCTTGACCCGGCAGGAGGCGATGCAGCGGACAGGGGTGCGCGTGCGGGTGTATTTCGAGGCTGTTCCATTGTTGTGCTGCCGAAGCCTTCGTTCCAGATTGGTGGTGATGCCGCAGTAATAGGTGCCGTCGGAACACTCCAACAGGTATACGTGCCATGTTTGCATGCCGCCATCATACTTCCTTCCGGCGCCGGGCGTCAAAACCGGCCTTGCCATTCCCGCGCACCCATTATATTTCTCTGCCACCACAACACAGCAAACAAAGAATATATGTCTCGAATCACCATACAATCCCTGACAAAGGCCCATGGAGGCGACGCCCTGTTTCACGACCTTTCGTTCGAGGTTGTGCCAGGCATGCGCCTGGCGGTGGCCGGCCCGAACGGTTGCGGAAAGAGCACTCTTCTGAAGGTCATCGCCGGTACCGAGGAAAGCGACAGCGGAACCGTCAATATAGAGCGTGGTTCCCAACTGGGCTATGTGGCCCAGGAGTTTTCCGAGGACGTCTTGTCCAACAACCTCCTCTCGTGGGTCCTTTCGGCTTTGCCTTCCTGGAACGAATTCTGGAGCGAGTGGGAAGACGCAGTCGCCCGGGAAGATCATGCAGCCATAACCAGCCTTTCCCATAAGCAGGCCGAGTTTGAGCAGAAGTACGGTTACAATCCGGACCACAAGGCTCGGACAATATTGACAGGACTCGGTTTTTCCGAGGAAAGCTTTTTCAAGAACATCCGGGAGCTCTCGGGCGGCTGGCGCGAACGCGCCAAACTTGCCCGCGTCCTGCTGCAGGGTGCGGACGTCTTGCTGCTGGACGAACCCACCAACCACCTTGACCTGGAGGCGGTGGAGTGGCTTGAGGAATACCTGCTCAATTTCCGAGGTGCTCTCCTTTTTGTGGCCCACGACAGGATTTTCTTGAACAGGGTGGGCACCCATGTGCTTTTTCTCGGCAGGGGCAAGCCCCAGGTTCGCCGTGGGTCCTTTGACGAATTTCTGGAATGGGAGGCTGAAAATTCCAGACAGTTGGGCAGGGAGGTTGAAAAACTTTCCAGCCGTATCGAGCACGAGCAGGACTATATTCGTCGCTTCAGGGTCAAGGCGCGCAAGGCGGCTCAGGCCCAGAGCAAGATCAAGAAGGTCGAGAAGATGGAGGCCGAGCTTTCCAAGCTCAAGGAGGTCCAGCAGCTCTCCCGTGCGGGAAAAACTCTCAGTTTCAAGCTGCCGCAGCCTTCCCGTGGGGACAAGGTGGCCATTGCCGCCGTAGACCTGGAGTTTTCCTATGTGGGGGAAAAGAGCGTCTGGCCCAAGCTCAACTTCCAGCTTTACCGCGGCAAGAAGATCGCTTTGGCCGCACCCAACGGAGCAGGGAAATCCACACTGCTCAAGCTCATCACCGGCGAATTCACTCCTACCGGCGGCTATACCAAGGTTGGCGGCAATACGAGGCTGGCTTACTTCAGCCAACACCAAGCCGAAATATTGGAGGTCAACAATACGGTCATCGGTGAAATTCGTCGCCTGTGTGACCCCAAATTGACCGAAGAGCAGTTGATGAGCGTGCTCGGGCTGTTTCTCTTGGGCGAGTCTTTTTTCGAGCGCAAGGTTTCCGAGCTTTCCGGAGGGGAAAAAAGCCGACTGCTGCTGGCCACCCTGTTTTTGTCGGGTGCGAACTTGCTGGTGCTCGACGAACCCACCAACCATCTGGACATAGAATCCCGCGAGGGACTTGTCAGCGCGCTTCGCGACTATGAAGGCACTTTGCTTTTTGTGGCACACGACAGGTATCTGCTGGGAGAGGTCGCTGAAGAGGTTTGGTCTTTGGGGGATGACGGCTTTGAAGTTTTTCTCGGTGGTTTTTCTCAGTATGACGCTTGCCGCAAGACGAACGATGTGTGTGAAGCGCCTGCAAAGGAGGTTCCGGAGAAGCGCAAGCTCAGCAAGGAGGACAAGCGGCGTCAGGCCGAGTTGCGCAACGTGCTTTACCGTAGGCTCAAGCCTTTGCGGAAAGAGTACGAAAAGCTTGAGTCCGAGTTGGAGAAGAATCTGCATGAACAGGCAGTGTTGGAAGAGAGAATGAACGATCCCGCTACGTACGAAATGCCGGAGCAGGCACTCAAGCTCAATTCCCAGTACAAGGATGTGGAAAGCTGGATCGAGAATTTGATGGAACGCATGGCCGGGCTTGAAGCCGAGATAGAGTCCATTCAACAGGAACAGGAAGTGCTGGAGGCGGAATAATGCGTTACACCCTCAATGTTGTGGCCGGGATCATCTGGCGGGATGGGAAATATCTGGCCGTTGAGCGTCCGGAAGGAATGCCCATGGCCGGTTGGTGGGAATTCCCCGGCGGCAAGATCGAACCGGGCGAAACCCGGGAGCAGGCCTTGGTTCGCGAGTTGGAGGAGGAATTGGGCATCCGATGTTGCGAGTTTGAATTCTGGCGTGACCTGATGCACGATTATGAAGAGTTTTCCGTGCATCTGCATTTTTTCCATGTGACTGATTTTACAGGACAGCCGGCGGCACTTGAAGGGCAGCGCATGGAGTGGGTAATGCCCGGAGAACCCGCCGTTTTGAACTTTCTTCCTGCGGATATCGAGATTGTTGAGGCGCTCAAGGTCTTTTAACAGCGCTTTTTTTCGGGATTCCCCTATTTCAATCGTTGAAGGTTTTACTGAATAAAGATACGTTTTCACTCTTACATTGATTCCCTTCGAATCTTGCAGTTTTTTGTAAGGAGTGCACATTGCGTATTGTTGATTTGATCAAGCAGAAATCTCCATTCATTTCCCTGGAGTTTTTTCCGCCAAAGGAGCAGAAGGCCTGGCCCAAGTTCTTTGAGGTGGTGAAGGAACTCAAGGAACTGAATCCGCTTTTTGCTTCAGTGACTTACGGAGCCGGCGGCGGAACCCAGGACAACACCTTGGAGATCGCCAAACGCATCAAGCGGGACCATGGCCTCGAGCCGTTGACCCACTTGACCAGCGTGGGAGCCACTCCCGGGAAGATAAAGGACTTTCTGTCCGAACTGGAGGACTCCGGAATCGAGAACGTTCTGGCGTTGCGAGGCGACGCCCCCAAGGACGATCCCGATTTCGACTTCAGTACCCAGGAATTCCGCTACGCCTCGGATCTGGTGCAGTTCATTCGCGGACATTTCAAGAGGATGTGCGTGGGGGTGGCCTGTTATCCAGAGGCGCACCCGGAGTCTCCCTCCGTCAGTTTCGATCTGGCCATGTCCAAGCTCAAACATGAGATGGGCGGCGAGTTCATGGTCACGCAGCTCTTTTTCGACAACAGGATTTATTTTGACTTTGTGGACCGTATGAAGGCTGTGGGGGTGGACATTCCCGTTATTCCCGGCGTCCTCCCCATCATGAGCATCAAATCCGCCAAGTTCATTCTTTCCCTGTGCGGGGCGAGCATTCCGGGCAAATTCCTGAGCGCTCTGGAAAAGGCCCACGAGGAAGGCGGAGACGAGCTGGTGTACGAGGTCGGCATGGAATACGCAAAGGAACAGGCCCAGGAGCTCATCGACAAGGGAGCTCCGGGGGTGCATCTGTACACCCTGAACCGGGCCAAGGCTTGCCTGGAAATCGGCACGAGCCTGAAGCTTTAAAATTTTCAGAGGTAATTGAAATGAGTAAGCAGTACCGAGTTGCTGTTTGCGGCGCCACGGGCGCCGTAGGCCGTGAAATGTTGAAGGTTCTTGAGCAGCGTGATTTTCCGTGCTCCGAAGTGATTCCCATGTCCTCCTCCCGTTCCGCGGGCACCAAGGTGCCTTTCAGGGATGACGAGCTCACTGTCATCGAAATGAAGGAAGATTCTTTTGAGGGCATCGATATCGCGCTTTTCTCGGCCGGTGGCTCTCCGTCCAAGCACTTCGCTCCGTTCGCCGCCAAGGCCGGCTGCGTTGTGGTGGACAACTCCAGCGCTTGGCGCATGGATCCTGAAATTCCCTTGGTGGTTCCCGAAGTGAATCCGCATGACCTGGATTGGCACAAAGGGATCATTGCCAACCCCAATTGTTCCACCATCCAGATGATGGTGGCCTTGAAGCCCATTCATGACGAAGCCAGGATCAAACGGGTGGTGGTTTCGACCTATCAGGCCGTTTCCGGTACCGGGCAGAAGGCCATTGCCGAACTGGAAAGTCAGGTGCAGCGCCTCATGAATGGACAGCCTGTGGTGGCCGACGTCTATCCGCATCAGATAGCTTTCAACTGCCTGCCGCACATCGACGTGTTCCTGGACAACGGCTATACCAAGGAAGAAATGAAAATGGTCCACGAGACCAAGAAGATCATGGGCGACGAAAGCATTCGGGTCACGGCAACGTGCGTGCGTGTGCCCGTGTTTTATGGCCACAGCGAATCCGTGAACATCGAGACCGAAGAAAAGATGACCGTGGAGGAATGTCGCACTTTGCTGGCTTCCGCTCCTGGCATCGAGGTACTGGACTACCCCGAGAAGCTCGCCTACCCCATGCCGATTGACGCCGCAGGCGAGGACGCCACTTATGTGGGCCGCATCCGCGAGGACGAGACCATCGCCAATGGTTTGAACCTGTGGGTCGTTTCCGACAATATCCGCAAGGGCGCTGCCCTGAACACGGTGCAGATCGCGGAAACGCTCATCGAGCGGGATCTGGTCCGGGTACCGTAAGGCGAGGGATTGGACGTGAAAGAGGTCGTGGATTTCGAGACCTATCTCGGCAGGATGCTGGACGCATACAGGCCCGGCATCTCCGACGTGCAGGCCTTTTACGAACACAGGGTCGGGGCCATCTGCAAGAGTCCCAAGCTCATGCTCATGCCGTGGGACGACCATCTGGTGCATCGCGGTGACGGCGTTTTTGAAACCATGAAATTTGTGGATCGCAAGCTCTACCAGCTTGAGCCGCACATCGAACGCATGAAACGCTCCGGCAAGGCCATCCATCTTGAACCTCCTTGTTCCTGGGAGGAGTTGGCCGACATTATTGTGGATGTGGCCCGTGCAGGGGGCAAGGACAGCGGCCTTGTTCGAGTGCTGCTGGGGCGTGGGCCGGGGGGCTTCGGTATTGCTCCCGAGGAGTGCCCGCTACCGAGCCTCTACGTGGTCTCCTATGACCTGCACCCCAGGCCGGAATCCCTATATGAAAAGGGGGCTACTGCCTTCAAGACCTCGATCCCGGCCAAACAGGCGTACCTGGCCTCCATCAAGTCCATCGACTATCTGCCCAACGTGCTCATGAAGCGCGAGGCGCTGGAAAAGGGGTACGACTATCCGTTCTGCTTCGATCGGCACGGATTCCTGGCCGAAGGCGCCACGGAAAACGTCTGCATTGTAGCCCCGGACGGCAAGCTGGTGATTCCCGAATTCACCAACGCCCTGGTCGGGACCACGCTCATGCGGGGCATCGACTTGATCAAGGACGAGGTAAGTATCGTGTTTCGAGGCATCCGCGAGGAAGAAATTCTCGAAGCCCGCGAAGTCATCATTGTGGGCACCTCGGGAGATGCGGTTCCGGTGGTCCGCTTCAAGGGAAAGCCCATTCACAACGTCAAGCCCGGTCCCATTCAGAAGAGAATGCGGGAACTGATTCAACGGGATATCAGTGAAAACGGGCTGGCTATCTAGCCGGTCCCATACAAGAGAAGAAAAGGCCGCTTCGCAGGAAGCGGCCTTTTATATTGTCCTGGCGTTTCGATCACCAGGGAAAGTCTTCACTGCCTTTTGAGTCATGGCCCCGCCTCTCATACGTCGGACATTATGTTCGAACATCATTTTCGAGACGTCCACGGGGCCGGGAAGGTGCATGAAATCCCATGAGGCGGCCCAGGCGTCCCCTCGCAGGTGGGCCAGGGCCCAGCGCACCGTGTGCAAGTGAAAGTAGGCTTGGTTGTTGACGACGATCATGGCCTTGTTCCTGGCGTCCTCGGCCCGCTCCCTGAATGTGACGGGCCTATGGTCACAGGAGGCGAGGGGATAGGGTATATGCTCGAATCCAAAGCCGCGAAGCGCCGCCTGAACCCAGAAGTCCCATTGTGAATACGTCGTGTTGTCTCTGAAGCCGTCACTTGCGTCCCAAACCTCCCGCCGGAACATGACGGCCGGTCCGAGAAAGTTACCAGTCCTGAGCAGGTCGTGGCTGAAGTCCGGCAGGGGAGTGTAGCCGTTTTTCACGGAGCGGTTTCCCTTGTATGGCAAGCGAATGTAGTCTGGATAGGCCACGTCGATATCTGGATTGTCGGCCATGGTCTGCAGTACCGTGGAGAAAAAATTAGGGTCGACCCTATAGTCCGGGCGCAGGCAGAGCAGATACGATCCGGTGGAGCTGCGGATGGTCTTGTTGGCGCTTTCGCCCGGTGCGGTGCCCGGCGGCAGAGGGGTGATGCGGATGGAGCCGTCGTGCAGAATATCGTTCCAGAGGACGATGTCCCGGACGGGGAGGTCTTCGGGGGCGGCGATCAGGATTTCGGCACGGTCGACCTGTTTCTTCTGCTGCGCAAGGGAGTGCAGCAGTCGGGGGAGCCGAGCATCATGCTCAGTCAGTTGAATAATAATCGAAACATGATTGTTTCTCATCGCATGCCCTTCCATGGGATACCGTGGTTTTCGAGGGGAGTACACGGTCCGTGTGTACAATTTTGCTCCCTCGTGTACGTCTTATCGGCAGTTGTGCGGGTGTCTTTAGGGTATGCCCTCAAAAAGCTGTCTTTGAAAAAGATGGCTTGCTTGCGCAGGGTTCAACCTTCACGTATAACAAGCAAAATGCATCAAAATATCTGGATGGGCTCCAGACTGGGCCCGAACCATCATCGATCGGAGTCTCCTGGTGGCGATATTCAAATGTGACCAATGCGGTTATTCCAAGGAAGTTCCAGATAAACTGGTAGGGCGCAAGGCCCGGTGCCCCGGGTGCTCCCGAGTGGTTGCCATTCGTTCGGAAGGTTCGCCGGATCTTATGGATCTGGATGCAGTGCCCAAGGTGCCCAAGGGGAGGAGCATTTCACCTCCCGACCCCGGTCACAAGGATGATATGGATGTGCTTTGTCCGTATTGTAACGGAGCTACCAGCTCGGTTCCCGGTGTCTCACATTTGAAGTGTGTCGAGTGCGGTGCGGAGCTGAAGTCCGTCGCTGCGGAGCTTGACGCTGCTTTTGACGACCTGGAACTTGATGACCTTGTCGAAACACCGGCTGAGCCGGAAATATGGGATGAAGGTTTTGACGAGGATGCGCCGCAGGAAGGCTTCGCCACAGTGGAGTCGGCGGTTCGGGAGAAGAGCAGGTCGTTTTGGGCGGGCGGCTTTTTCCCCAATCTGTACGCTGGGCTTGTTTCCGGTCTTCTGACTTTCTTCTTTGCCGTCGCATACGGCCAGTTGACAATGGCCCAGGCCGGGCTCAACGGTCTTTTTGTCCAGGCTGTGGGCATGGCCCTGGTCTCATCGGCCGTCGTGGGAGCGGTCGTCGCATTTCGCAGTCGAATTCCTTTCGCCATCGGGGCGCCCGACGCAGTGTTGACTGCGGTTCTTTTCCTTTATGTGGGGGCCATCTACCGCTCCATGAGTTCGGGGTACACGGTGGACACCATTGTGCCCACCATCATCACGGGCGTTGCCCTGGCTGCGTTCACTACCGGCCTGGCCATGTGGATGCTCGGGGTATTCAAGGCCGGACGTTGGGTCCGCTACATTCCTGTCCAGATCCTTGGCGGTGTGTTCGGGGCTGTGGGCGTCTACGTGCTGCTCGGGGTATGGGACTTAGTCTCCACAGGGGCGTCCCCGGATACCAATCGATTCGTGGCCGTCCAATATCTGGTGAACTGCGTCAACAATCCGGTGGAATTGATGCGCTGGCTGCCCAGCGTGATTTTTGGTCTCGTTCTTTTCGTCGGTCTCTACCGCATCAAGCACAGTCTTGTTCTGCTGGCCGTCATCCTGGCCGGTGTGGGCATTTCCCATCTCGGCTCTTTTTGGCCCATGCCGGACCTGTTTCAAGGAGTGGCCGCAGGGATCGACATGCCCTTAGGGTATGAAGGTAATTATTTCAGCGTGTTCATGGAGCCTGGCTTTTTTACCAGGATTCGCTGGGAAGTTCTTGTCGAGCATAGCCTGTTTCTTGGGGCTATGATTGTTCTGTCCATGATGCGTATCATGTACCGAAACACCTGTGTAGAGGCTATGTTCGACACCAGGGCCGATCTGGATGGAGAATTCAGAGCCGTTGGATTCGGCGGCGTTGTCTCTTCTCTGGTCGGAGGAATGCCGGCTACTATTTCTTATGGCCGCACCATAGGTAACTATGCTGTCGGAGCTCGGGGGGGATTGTCGGGCTGTATCGCAGCAGTCGTTTGCTGTGCTCTGCTGTTCTTTTTTCATGACGTTCTGACAATGATTCCCCGTTTTGTGCCGGAGGGGATACTCATTTATGTGGGATTTAACCTTGTTCGTGATTGGGTCTTCAGAACCAAGACCGCTTTTACCCGCAAGGAAGACAGCCGCTTGGTCGTGCTGACTTTTCTGCTGACCATTTGCTTCGGCATGTTGCTCGGCATCGGAGTCGGTGTGGGCCTTGCGATGATGATCACCGTCAGCCGTTACAGTCGGGGTGGGGCAGTCAAGAACGTGCTTTCCGGAGCCGTTTATCGCAGCAACGTCGACCGTGCTCCAACTCAACTTCGCGTGCTCAAGGAGGCAGGCGACCATATCTTCATCGTACGGCTGCAAGGGTTTGTCTTCTTGGGCACAATGTATGACCTCATCACTCGCGTCCAGCGTAGGGTCGAAGATTCGGAACAACTTCCGGTTGAGTATATCGTCATCGATTTCAAACTGGTGACGGGCTTTGCTTCGGCAACGCACATCGGTTTTTCGATGTTGCGGGACCTGGCCCTTGATCGAGAATTGGAGATCATTTTCACCAGTTCCCCTCTCGAGTTGGAAGAACACCTGGAAAAGGGCGGCTATGCGCTCAACGACATGGAAGGCTCCTTCAAGATGTTCATGAATCTGGATTATGCTCTGGAATGGTGTGAAAATCAGATTCTTGACGCGGAAAACTTCATGGATCTCCGTCAGCAGTCCCTTCCGAGCCTGCTGGAACCGGTGTTTCCCGAGCCCAGGTATATCCCGGCGCTTATGAAGGTTCTTAAGAAGCGTATCTACATCAAGGGAGATGCGGTCTTTCGCCAGGGAGACTCGTCGGACACCATGTATTTCGTGGAGTCCGGCACGCTCAATGTGGAACTAGAGTTGGAGGGAGGTAAAACGTTACGTTTGAAAAAGGTTGGACCGGGGGCGGTTTTCGGGGAAATGGGGATCTATACCAGTGCGCCGAGGTCTGCCACTGTGCGGGCTGCGGAACGGAGCATCGTTTATCTGATGACCAGGGACAAGCTCGAACTCCTGGAAAGGAAGGTCCCAATGCTGGTTTCCGCCGTCAACAGGTTCCTTATCAATATGCTTGCCGATCGGTTGGCGGATTCCAACAGGAAGGTCAACGACCTGATGATGTGACCCGGGTCAGTCCGGCCGTCCGTTCACATATTCCCGCAAGGCGTCGAGCCAGTGGCGAGGAGTGATGCCGGTGGCTTCCCGGAATGCGGAAAGATCCAGAACCGAATATGCTGGACGGACAGCCTTGGTCGGGTATTCGTTCGTGGAGATCGGTATCACATCGCACTGAAGCTCGGCGATTTTCACTGCCGCATCCGCCAGATCAAACCAGGAGGCGGAGCCGCTGTTGCTCAGGTGATAGATGCCGTAACGTTCCCTGCGCAGCAATTCCAAGGTGTTTTTCGCAATGTCCGGGGCGTAGGACGGAGAACCGGTCTGGTCGCTGACCACGGTGAGCTTTTCGCGTTCCTTGGCCAAGGTGAGAATTTTGTCCACGAAATTGGTCTTATCCGGACCGAAGAGCCAGGAGATACGGATGATCAGGGTTTTTGCGTATCCGAATTCCTGCAGGCCCTTTTCGCCTGCAGCCTTGCTGACACCATAGACCGAGCTTGCATTCGGTTTTTCATTCTCTTGGTAAGGGATGTTGCTGGCGCCTTTGAATACGAAATCCGTGCTGTAATGAATGAAGGGCACGCCGAGTCTGGCGGCATGGGCCGCCAGGAGCGGAGGGAGGGTCGCGTTGAGCGTGAATGCCTGCTCTTCTTCCTCCTCAGCGAGGTCGACCTGGGTATAGGCCACGGCGTTGAAAATGTAGTCGGGGGTGTCTTGAGCCAGGACCTCTTCAACTTTTCGCAGGTCTAGGATGTCCAAGTCCGCGCTGGAATATCCCGTCGTTTCTACGCCCGCTTCAATGAGCGTCCTGACCAAAGCCTGCCCCAGCAGTCCGGTGCCTCCACCGAAAACAACGGCCTTCTTGCCTCTCAGGTCGATCATTTTCGCTCCTTGTACCATTCGTCCATAAAATCGCGATAGGCTCCGCTTTGGACGTCTTCAAGCCAGTTTGCATTCGCTTCGTACCATTCGACGGTCTTCTTGAGTCCCTGCTCAAAGTTCAGGGATGGTGCAAACCCAAGCTCTTTCCGGGCCAGGGAGAAGTCCATGGCATAGCGCCTGTCATGGCCGGGGCGATCCTTGACGAAGGTGATGAGGGATTCTGGTTTGCCCAGGATTGAGAGGATTGTTTTGATCACCTCTATGTTGGGCTTTTCCGCGTCACCGCCAAAGTTGTATGCTTGGCCTTCACGTCCTTTGAGCAGGGCCAGTTCCACACCGGTGCAGTGGTCGTCCACATAGATCCAGTCGCGGACGTTCAGTCCGTCGCCGTAAACAGGTAGTGGATTATCTGTTTTTGCGTTTCGGTACACGAGCGGGATCAGTTTTTCCGGGAACTGGTAAGGGCCGTAGTTGTTTGAGCATCGAGTGATGACCACGGGGAGTCCGTAGGTTTCGAAATAGGCGCGGGCCATGAGGTCGGCTCCAGCCTTGCTGGCGGAATAGGGGCTGTTGGGTGCCAGCGGAGTGGTTTCCATGAATTTCCCTTCCGGGCCGAGGGTTCCGTAAACCTCATCGGTGGAAACATGTACAAAGCGACCGATTCCGATTCGGCGGGCACATTCCATGAGGTTCTGGGCGCCTTGCACATTGGTGGTCACGAAGGGAGAAGGATCGTTGATGGAACGGTCCACATGGGATTCCGCCGCAAAGTTGATCACAGCGTCTATGCGGTGCTTGAGCATAGTTTCCTCAATGTATTCACGGTCGCAGATGTCACCGTGCAGGAAGTGGTAGCGTTTCTTGTCCTTGCCTTGTTCCACGGGGAGCAGATTTTTGCGGTTGCCCGCATAGGTGAGCTTGTCGAGGTTGAAGATTGTCCAGTCCGGATGGCGCTCCAGCATGAGGTATATGAAGTTTGTGCCGATGAAGCCGCACCCGCCTGTTACGAGAAGTCTCATGTCAGTATCCTTGTGATGCCGCCGGAGACGGCTGGTTTTCGAAGATTGACAATATATACCGGTTGGTAAACGTCAAAGCAAGCAGGCTAACGGCCAAAGCTGTCCGTCTGTCGGAAGGCCTCATAGAGCATGATGCCTGCGGCTGTCGACAGGTTCAGGCTGCGGACCTTACCCCATATGGGGATGTTGATCTTGTGCTCGTACCGGTCCAGCATGTTGTTGGGCAGGCCAGTTGTTTCCGGCCCCAGCACAATGCAATCGTCTTCCCTGAATTGGAAATCGCAATACCGGGCACCTTCCCGGGCGCTGGTGAGCACGATGCGTTTCGGGTCGGTGGATAGAAAATGATCCCAATTCGGATGTACGGTTACGGATACATGGGGCCAGTAATCCAGCCCGGCCCGCTTCAGGTGCTTGTCGTCTATTTTGAATCCCAACGGCTCAATGAGATGCAACTGCGTTTTGGTTGCGGCACAAAGTCGGGCTATGTTGCCTGTATTGGGTGGTATTTCCGGTTGGTAGAGTACTATTTGCATGGTGACCGCCTTTCGGCGGCACCTTACGGACAGAAGCCTCAAACGTCCAGTTTGATGACCGCTTTCCCGTCGGAGTCTCCTTTGAGTTGCTGGAGCAGGGCCCGGATGACGGCTGTGGTGAAGCCTTGCACGAAAGGATTGAGCATCAGTTTTTCACCGTTGATCTCCAGACACAGTTCAGTGCCGAGAGAGACGCACTCTTCGCTGGCGGCGGTTCCGGCAACAATGGCTGTAGCCAGATTTCGACAGCTTTGATAGCCGCATGCGCCGCAGTCAAGGCCCGGGAGCATGAAGGCCTGTTCCTGGGCTATGTCCGCGAGTTCTTTTACGGATTTTATGTTGGGGATTCCCTTGATTTTCAGGGAGCCGAAAACAGCGACGGCGAGTTCCGGCACAAGCCACTCCATACCTTCTTCCGGTTCCCTGTCCAGAACAAGGATGCGGGGGAGCCGGCATGTCTGCTTTGCACCTTCCACCAGCAGAATGTCGGCATTTACAAGGGGCAGCAGGTTGACGAGATCCCGGTTTTCTGGCCAGCGCACGAAACTTTCGTTCGGCCCTATGCCGATGACCCCTGTGCAGTACTTGGCGTATCTGTCGGTGTCTGTGTCTTGACCGTCAAAGCCGTGGTGAGTGGATTTTGCCGCAGCGACGCGGACTCCCCGTTGTTGGAGTTCCCTGGCCAGTTGGATACCCAGGGTGGTTTTGCCGGATTTTTTGGGCCCGATGATGGATATGGCGCGCATGGCACCCATTTTATAAAAATTCCTGTTGTTCGACAATTCGGCCGCGTTGCATGAAGAGGATGGTGTCGCAGCAGTTGCGCAGCCAGTTCAGATCATGGCTGACAATGACCAGGGTGGTGCCGTACTGGGTTCGCGCCTGCATGGCGGCGTCCCGAACCAGTTTTGCGCTGGCTTCGTCCAAGCTGGCGGTGGGTTCGTCCAGAAGCAGGGCTTTGGGTTTCAGTACAAGGCGGGAGGCAAGGGAAACCCGTTGCGCCTCTCCACCGGAAAGCTCGTACCATGAGCGTTTGGCAAAGGTGTTCGGATCAAGGCCTACAAGTTCAAGCGACGCATGAACTTTTGTCGTGATTTCGGTTTCACCGCGAACTTTGAGGCCATAGGCCACATTGGCGAAGACACTGCGTTTGAGCAGATAGGGTTCCTGGACCAAAAGCGTTACTTGGCGGTGTATTTCATTGGGCTTGGCGCCACATTCCCGACCTTCAAACTGTACACAGCCGCTGGCGGGATTTTCCAGGAATGCGAGCATGCGCAGCAGTGTGGATTTGCCGCACCCGTTGGGGCCGGAAAGGCCGGTGATGCTTCCCTGCGGGATCTCGAGGCGGTCGATTTCCAGTACGGTGCGGCCGTTGTAAGCCTGCCATGCGTTATTCAGAGTGAAGAGCGGAGTCATTTATCCGGCCCTTTTTTTCAGGGTGGCCACCCCGATGTTGACGGTCAGGGCCACGATCATGAGAACAATGCCCAGCGCGATACCTACGGCGAATTCCCCTTTGCCGGTTTCCAGGGCGATAGCGGTGGTTATGGTGCGCGTATGCCATTTGATGTTGCCGCCCACCATCATGGAAATGCCCACCTCGGACACAATTCTGCCATAGGCGGCCATGGCCGCGAGCATGAGGCTGTAGCGGGCCTCCACAAGGGTGGCGGAGAGCATCTGACCGGGAGTGGCTCCAAGGGTGACCAAAGTCGGGCGCAGTCGTTTGTCCAGACTCTCCACGGCCGTGGCGGTCATGGCGACTATGATGGGCAATCCGAGGATGGTTTGCCCCAGCGCCATGCCGGGCAAAGTGAAGAGCAGCCCCAAGTCGCCGAGGGGGCCTCGTTTGGAAAGAAACGCATAGACGAGCAGCCCTATGACCACGGTGGGAAAGGAGAGCAGGGTATCCACCAGGGTTCGGATGATCTTCTTGCCGGTGAATTCGTTGATGCCCAGAAAAAAGCCGAGAGGAATGCCAATGATCAGGCTGGCGCAGATGGACATGGAGGAAACGAAAACCGTGGTGGTTATTGCCGAGTAGGTTTCCGGGTCCCCATAGATGAGGAGATGAAAGGCTTGGAAAAAGCCTTGAAAGAGAAAGTCCATGTACGCCCTTGGAAGTCAGAGACCGAAGGGAGCTGATCCCTTCGGCCGGTTTGACGGATGCTGTTTTTATTTTCCTGCGTTGGGGGTGAAAAGCACCTTGCCGAGCAGCGTGAATTCGCTGATTTTTTTCTGGATTGCCGGAGAAGCCATCCAGGCGATGAACTTCTTGGCCAGTTCGTACTTGGCGTCCTTGCATTTTCCAGGATTCACGGCAAGGGCGCTGTACTGGTTGAAGAGCACTTTGTCGCCTTCCACGAGAACCTTCAGGGGCGGGTTGCCGTTGTGGGTGTGGGAATACTTGATGTATGTGCCGCGGTCGGTCATGGTGTACGCGTCTTTTTCGGCCGCCACATTGATGGTGGCGATCATGCCCTGGCCGGTTTGTACATAGTAATCCGCCTTGTCGGGCACAGTCAGTCCGGCAGTCTTCCACAGGGAGATTTCCTTCTTATTGGTACCGGAGTTGTCGCCGCGGCTGACAAAGGCCGCCTGTTTTTCGGCGATGGTCTTCATGGCCTCAACAACCTTCATTCCCTTGATCTTGGCCGGATCGGATTCGGGACCAATGATGACGAAGTCGTTGTACATGAGTTGGGTGCGGTCGATAAGCACTCCTGTGTCCACATATTTTTTTTCGGAGGCGGGAGCGTGGACGAGAACGACATCCACGTCGCAATTCTCCGCCATTTTAAGGGCCTTGCCGGTGCCGACGGCTACAAACTTGATCTCTATGCCTGTATCCTGTTTGAATTGAGGCACGATGAGCTTGTCGAGCAGGCCGGTGTTGGCGGTGCTGGTCGTGGTAGCCATCATCAGGCTTTCGCCTGCGAAGGCCGGAAGAGAGATACACAAGGAAAGGGCAAGGATCATAAATAATTTCAAGGTCTTCACAAGCGCCTCCTCAAGGGTTGCTTCGCTGCCCGGGACGGCAGCGGTTACTCCATATCATCACGATAAAACTCGCTGCATGCGTCCACTTCCATTTCCAGGACGTCGCGGGCTCGTTCCAGTGCGTAGCGTTCCACGTCGAGATAGAAATGCAGAAATTTTTCCATAAGGTCCTTGCCGTAGGGCGTCAGGCTGAACCGCTGGCCTTGACCCTTTTTCATCTCCACCAACTTTTTGCCGATTCGTTGCTCGGTTTTTTTGAGTTTTCCCCATGCCCGGCGGTAGGACATTCCCAGCTCCTCGGCAGCCTTCTTTAAGGAGCCGAGCTTTTCTATTCGTTGGAGTAGCAGGGTACTGCCGATGCCCACATAGATTTCCTCGTCCTGTTCTATCCAGACCCGCAACCTGAGCGCTGCTTGGCCCTTGCTCATTTTTTTCCCGCACGGAGTATTTTTCATAATGAACAACTGGTTGTTTTATCAGTGTAAGGTTGCTCGAAACAGACAAATCTCGACCAATATGAAATGTATCACAGGGCATGGCTAAGTCAATACGGACATAATGCGGCCGGATTTGACGCCTGGCGTTCAGATACGGATCATGTCGAATGACAGTGCGTTGAGATCGGCAACGAGCATCTTTCCGGCAAGAGGGCTTTGCTCGCCGGTCAGGAGTTTGATGGCTTCGGTGGCCATGAGCGATGCGAACCAGGTGACAGCTGAGGCGGGACAGCCCAACTGTTCTTCCGCTGCGTTGTTGCTTCCCATGATCTCGGCCGGGCCGGGGGCACCGGGAAGAACGACCGAGACATAGCCGGTCCAGCCTGCCAAGGCACCTGTCACCATGGGGACAGCTGCGTCGGATGCCGCCTTCTGGAGCGCAAGTCTGGTTTGCAGGCCGCCAAGAGCGTCTATGACTACGTCGCTGTGTTTGACAAAAGCGGGGAGAGTGTCGGTGGTCAGAAAGATTGCCTTTGCGTCCAGTTCTACGGAAGGATTGATCTGCGTGCAGCGGTGTATGGCGGCTTCGGCTTTGGGCATGCCCAGATTGCTCGGATTGGACAGGGCCTGCCGATTGAGATTGCTTTCCTCGAAGCTGTCGCCGTCGGCTGCGCGGATGCGGCCAATCCCTGTGCGTAGCAGAATTTCCAGGAGAGTTCCGCCGAGTCCGCCAAGGCCCACCTGAGCGACGCGGGACCGCAGCAGGCTTTTCTGCATGTCCGCCGTGATGGAACTCATGTTGCGCAGATATCGACAGGGGATCACGCGCATGGCCAAAGCCTCAGCCTCAACCCGCCAGCCGGGGCGGGCGAGTTGTTCCGAGATGGATGCGACGGCTTCAAGGCTGATGACTCTTCCGGGGGCGCCGTCGGGAAGGTTAAACGCCATGGCATGTCCGTCGATGAGTTCCTGCTGGGAAGAGTTCATCGATCAGCCCCCTCCCACGGCAGGGAAAAGTCCGAGCCGGTCTCCATCGTTGAGCCCCGTGTCCATGAACGCCCGTGTACTATTGACGAAGATGAGGTTGATGTCCTCTTCCTTCATGCCCAGGCGGCTGACAATGTCGGCGACGGTGTCACCCAGTTCGATAGGGTAGTTGTCGGAATTTTCCGGAAGGAATTGTGCCAATGTGGCAAAGCATTTTACTGTGATTTCCATGCTGATGACCATACCCGGAGCAAGGATTGGCGGTCAACTGCGGACATAATGAAGGGGGGAGCGAAAACGCGCTCCCCCCTCTCTCGATGTGGCGTTGATTAGAAGTTCTCGAATTCTTTGTCGTTGTCAGCCTTCATGTCCAGCGCAATTCCCTCGTCCGCTTGTTGCCTGGCTGCCGTTCCGACGCCCGGAGAGGGCAGCTGCGGTCGAGCGACGGGACGAACCGTAGCCTTGGGGCGGGGAACGTAGTTCCCTCCGTTGCCGATATTGAAGAAGCTGACCGAGTGTTGCAGTTGCACGGCCTCGGCAGCGAGCGTTTCAGAAGTGGATGAGACTTCTTCCGAAGCTGCCGCATTTTGCTGGATGACTGTATCCAATTGCTGAATGGCGGCGTTGATCTGTTCCACCCCGGCGTTCTGCTCATTGCTGGCGGCGGCGATTTCCTGGATCAATTGGGCGGTTTGCTGGATGTCCGGCACCAGCCTGTCGAGTTTTTCACCCGCATCCTGAGCCACATGCACTGTGGAGGTGGAGAGTTCGCTGATCTCCGCCGCCGCGGCGCCGCTTCGTTCGGCCAGCTTGCGAACCTCGGCGGCAACAACGGCGAACCCCTTTCCGTGCTCACCGGCTCGGGCGGCCTCAATGGCTGCGTTCAGGGCCAGAAGGTTGGTCTGGCGGGCGATATCCTCGACGACCGATATTTTTTCAGCAATATCGGTCATGGCGGTCATTGCCTGGGTGACAGCCGTACCGCTTTCCTCTGCATTTTCGGCCGCCTGCAGCGCGATCTGTTCCGTCTTCATGGCGTTTTCGGCGTTGCCCTGAATGTTGGCGGCCATCTGCTCCATGGATGCGGAGACTTCTTCGACGCTGGCCGCCTGTTCCGTGGCACCCTGCGACAGGTTCTGCGAAGAGGAGGAGAGTTCCTGGCTGCCGGATGTCACATTGCCGGTTGCGGACTGGACATCGCCGATGACGGTCTTCAACTGATCGGTCATTCGGCGTAGGGCGTCGGCCAGCTGGCCCACCTCATCTTTTTGGTTTACGTCAATGGTCCGGGTCAGATCACCTTCGGCCAGACTCCTGGCCAGGGAAATCCCCTTGGAAATGGGAGCGGTGATGACGCTTGCGATAAAGAGCAGCACGACGAATAAGACCGCGATGGCCACTACACTGATGATGGCGCTGACAATGACGAATGAGTCTGCCTGCTCGCGGACCTTATCCATGGGGATGGCTACGGCCAGGCTCCAGGGGGTGGTGGTCTTGCCTATGTTGATGGGAGAGAATGTCACATATTCTTCGTGGCCGGTGATCGGGGAAAGCGCCTTGAATGAGTAGGCCCGGCCGTTTTTGATCGCATTCAAGGCCTGGGTCCGGTGTTCCGTATTCAGGTAGTCACCTATGTTTTTCCCGAGAATGGTCTTGTCGGGGTGGGCGACAGCTGCGCCGCTGGTGGTCACCAAGAAGGCGTATCCGGTTTCAAAAGGTTTGATGTCGAGTACGGTTTTTTGGAGATCGTTGAGATAAAAGTCAACGCCGACCACGCCGATGTTCTTTCCGTTTTTTTTCACCGGCAGCCCCGTAGAAGCCAGCCAAAAAGTCTTGCCGTTCGACTCCCAGGGGTAGGGCTCCCCGATCGTCTCGACATTGCCGGCCATGGGGACTGTAAACCAGGCCTGGCCGGTGAGGTCTTCCTCGCCAACGAAACTTTCCGCGATGTTTCCTTTGTCCCGGTGATACCAGTTGCGGTAGGCGCCTTTGTATTTATCGAGGTACTCGTCTTCCCTGTTGTCGAAGGTGCCGCCCGGAAATGTGCACCACGCTCCAGACAGTTCGTCGTTCTTTTTCAGTGTCTGAACAAGGATCGAGTCGAGATACTCCCGGTCCGGAATGGTTTTGTAGTTGGCGCCTTCCTCAAACATGGACGCCAGGGTTCGAGTGACCGTCAACGCCAGGTCCAGCGTTTTTCCCACGTCGAGGCTGTAGCCCCTGGCCTTGTCCCTTGCCAGTTGTTCCGCCTGGGTAACGGCCAGTGTTTGCGCCTTCATGGTCATGATCATGGCACTGACGACAAGGACTATCAAAACGATGATGAAAGTGGGTATCAGGATTTTCAGCTTGAGACTCCAGTCCTTGAACTTCATTTCCCCCTCCTTGGTAGTCTAACTCATAAGAAATGTTATTGCTCAACGCGAACCTATGTAAGTGTAAGTACCAATTATTTTTTCTGGAGTCATCCATATGTCGGTGGGATTTCAATTAGGCAAAAAAAAGGCCGGGCAATCGTGCCCGGCCTTTTCGTTGCGGAATGGTCGTTAGTCCACTTTGGCAGCCTGTAACTCGTCTTCGGTGAAGTCCCAGGTGACGTTGTGGGGCGGCAGAGCCTCGGTGGAGAAGAAGCGCGGCAACTGATCGTCACTTTTGGTGAAACCGGCGCGTTTGTTGAAGTCAAGTTCATCCTTGAGGCAGTTCACACCAAGGGCCAGGAAATCGTCCACTGTGAATTTGGTGCCGGTCTGCGCCGCTACCAGGTCGGCCATTACTTGTGCGCCGTTTTCGGAATCGAGTACTGCGAAGGCTACGAACAGGCACATGCCCAAGGCGTCGATGGAAGCGGTGGCGATTTGCAGGTTCTTGGAGGTTTCCACATTGCCTTCCTTTTTATGGCCGTCCACGTCGCCGCCGACTTTGAGCACGTTTTGACAGACGCCGTAACCGGCGGTGTGGTCGCCGCCCATGGGGGTGGTTGCGTAGGTGACACCGACGCCCTTGACCGCACGCGGATCGTAAGCGGGCAGGGACTGGCCTTTGCAGGTGGGCAGGCGGTCGACGCCGAACGCACCGCCCGCAAAGTCCACACCGTTGCCGATGATCAGACCCATGGGATCTTCGGAACCGCACTTCTGAGCCAGGGCGATGGCCGCTTTACCGTCGCCCCAAGGGATGATCCCGCCTTCCATGGCAATGGCGATAGTGTTGCCGATCTCAATGGTATCCATTCCCTTTTCGTCGCAGATACGGTCGAGCGTGGCGATGTCGTCTATATCCTTGATCAAGCAGTTGGCGCCCAGAGCCCAGACGGTCTCGTATTCGAAGCCGGAGGTCAGGTATTCGCCCTTTTTATCGTTGTACTGCTGGGAACATTGGATAAGACAACCCACATGGCAGCCTTCCTTGGTCTTGCCGCCACGAGATTCGATGACTTCGGCGATCTTTTCACCGGAAATGTCGGCTGCGTGGTCGCACTGGCCGTAACGGAAGTTCTTGGTCGGCAGGGCTCCCGCCTCGTTGATGACGTTGACCAGAATGGATGTTCCGAAGCCGGGCAGGCCCTGGCTGGTGACCGGGTGTCCCATGAGGATTTCGGCCCAGGTCTTGCGGGCCGCCTTGAATGCCTCGGCATCCACCGGTTTGTAGGATTCACTGGCGGCCGGATCAAGTATCACCGCTTTGACTTTTTTGGAGCCGAGGACGGCGCCCATTCCACCGCGTCCTGCGGAGCGGGCCGGGCGTTTGTACGGATCGGTGAATTGGATTGTCGCGGTTTTGCCGCACTTTTCCCCCACAGGACCGGTCATGCAGATGACGGCCTTATCCCCGTATTCCGCCAACAGTTTGTCGTGGGCCGGGTAGTTGTCCATCCCCGCAATGGCGGTGGCGTCCTTGAACTCGACCTTGTCGGTGGAGATGAAAATGTTTTGGAAAGGAGCATCGGTTTCAGGTTTGTCTTCGAAGACAATGGCCAGCAGGTTCAGTTTCGGCAGTTTGTGCGCGAACAGGCCGCCGGAGTTGGATTCCTTGATACCACCGGTTAGAGGGGACTTCGAACCCACGGAGACGCGGCCGGAGTTTGCAGCAGTGGAGCCGGCCAGCACACCTCCGGCGATCACCAACTTGTTTTCGGCGGAGAGCGGATGACAGTCGGCCGGCACCTCTTTGTTGATCAGCCGGGAAGTCATTGCGCGGCCGCCGAGGCCTGCATACTCACCAAGTTCCTCGAACTTGTATTCCTTTGTGCGGGTGTTGATTCGAAGTATCCTCATATTTGCCTCACCTTTGTTTTGTTGTTCCCGGCAGTTGACGGAAACATATTTTATAGATGCCCATCTTTAGCGGGAGTATACGCTCCTTTGAAAAATAATGTCAAAAAAAACAATATATTGTGCTCAGTCGGGCATAGTGCTCTCGACAAAGAGAAGTGCTATGGAGAAGGAAGACATTCCAAAAAAAGGATGTAAAATAATGAATTGCATCGTCATGCGTATGGCTGAAAAAGGGGTGGGTTTTTGGAGCACCATGCTGCAAAAGGGGGTCGGCATCCAAGCCCGGGTGGGGTTGTCCGTGTCTGCTTTTCTGGAGGGACAGCTGAACATGGATGGAGACTATGTGGAGAGTGTGGTCAGAACCATTTTCATCAACGGCAGCCCTGTGGACGATGTGGATACCGCACCGGTTAATGATGGGGATGTGCTGGCCCTGGCCGGGGCTATGCCGGGGCTGGTGGGGATTGCAATGGGCAGGCAGAGTCCTGTGGGTGTTTTTCGCGGCGACATCAGCTGTGCGGCTGGAGAGGTCGCCGAAATTGGAGAACTGGGCTTTGTCACGGTCAAGGCTTTCAATGTTGTGGCTCGTACCGCCGGAGCCGATATTTTGGGGCACGGCATTGTGATTGCTGCAAAGGACCTTGTTGCGTATTTGAACGACAGGGAGATGTCGTTCAACGACATGGTGCAGTCCATACACGTCGATACGAATGAAGTGAGCCTGAAAGAGCTTTGCGTTTTTTTGACAGGTAAAGAGGGGGATGTCTCGTTTCAGCTGTTGCTGAAATGAAATTTTCTCATGATTCTAATAGTGTACAGGATAACTAGGTAGTGGGTGTGAGATTATCGGGGTGATCCGGGATATATCGGGATGGTCGTTTCTGAAAAGGTTTTTCCCTTACTGTAACAACATCAGTCAGCCAACGGGAGGTTGTGGTGAAGGTGAATTCATCCTGTCTTTTGAGAGCTGCAAGGAAGGGAAAAAAGGGCCGATGTCGGGATAATATACCAAATGATGTTAGTCACTGTATTGCCCACTTTTCCCGGTCTCGTTGATGTGTCCTCAGAGAGCAGTGTTTTACTAACAAGTAAAGCTGTAATACTGGCTAATATTGCGTAAATTACCACGTCTAGGCTGGAACTGAGATAATCGGAGATATATGGGGCCACTTTGTTGGACCACTGAGCGACGTTAGAAAAAAGGAAAGCCTGGATTGCATCAGGCCGGGCTTACTTCGATATTGCGTGCCGACACTTTCAGGATCTGGGCTGACATACGCTGTGATTCCACGACTACTTCCTGAAACAAAGACGCCCGCCCGGGGCTTCCCGGGAGGGCGTTTTCGTTTGTGAGCTTCGGCCAGGAAAACTGTAAAAGGCTTTCACATACTGCAACGCGAAAAGCGGCTCAATTATCGCACAGATGCCCGCGAATTATCGCACGGCGCTTTGGGCATGTGGAGTTTACGCGGAGGTCTGTCCTGTAGGGGCTGTTGATGCGCAGGATGCCTTCCAGTCACCCTAGGACATTCTCTGCACTCAAATGTATGCCGGCGTGTAACCAAGGCCAGAAAAAAAGGAGATTCGACGCGCCCTCGCTACTTGATTATCCTTTTGATTTTGTTGCTAATTATATAACGACGAGGATGCGACCTGGCGGTATATGCCGGTAGGAACTCTGCTTGCTTATTTTACATGATCATTTTTTGGGTATTGGTGATTGAGTCTTCGTTGTGTATGTTCTTTAAACCATGAGCGAATATGTAACGAATTATACTGGTTATTATCGGGATAGTCTTGCGGATGAGATGATTCTGGAATCCGTGGGGGAGAATAGCACGTCAAAGTCGGCCGTCCTAAAGGCAGGGATGCTTGATAGTGGGTATATCCCTACGGAATTGATTCGGCATTTCTTCAAGAAAAAAAGTTCTGATGAACATGCTTCATCGATCAAGATTGTCCAAGGCGTTGCGGCTCCTGTTCGGTTGAAGCTGAAACGCAGGCATGGCCAGACTTTTTATGGTTACCCAAATACCATCACTCCGGTTCTTATGCCTTGCCAGGTCGACGATACGGGACGAGTGGAGCCTGTTGAAAAGAAACTTCCGTGGATACCCCGAGACTATCTTGCTCCTTTGGCTGAAGATAAAACGATTATCCTATCTTCTGTTGATGCCGTCGACACTTATCAAACAGAGAATGGTTGGACGTCGGAACTCAATGGTTGGCCACAGTATCTTACTTATTGCAAAGAGTTCATAAGGACGCTTCTGGACATCCCCTTGAAGGGGGGAATAGTCTTTGGTGAGGTGGAGTATATCGTCGAGTGGCAAACTCAATTATTTTCCAGCGCAGGGCAATTCTCGTCCACAATGCATATCAAGTCGCTTTATGAAGATTTGCTTGAACGAGAGAGCCCTCCGAAACTGTACCAGTCCATTCTTGGTTTACATCCAGTTGAGCGGGATCTTCTTTCCTTGTCGCAAGAGGTTGATGTCGCTGCCGCGTTGCACGTGGGTCAAATGACAGCTGATTATGGTCTCGGACGAAGCCAACGAGAATCAATTCATCACTTTTTTTCTGTAAATGACGGGGAGGTGCTGGCTGTCAACGGTCCTCCAGGAACCGGGAAAACCACACTGCTGCAAAGCGCCATTGCTTCATTGTGGGTGAAGTCCGTTCTTGATGCGGAGAAAGGCGTTGCGGACCCTCCGGTCATTGTTGCCACATCGGCCAATAATCAGGCTGTAACAAATATTATTCGTGATTTTGGTGAGATATTATCTCAGGACTCCTCTGATCCTTTGGTCAAACGGTGGCTGCCTGAGGAGGTGTCGAGCCTCGGGTCGTACGCTGTTTCCAGCGCGAAAGAGATTGATCCTCATATGAATCTCCTCACCGTGTTTCGGAAAGGGAAGCTCCAAGGGTATTTCGATGAATTTGAAGAGCCGGAATTCATCTCACGGGCTTATGATGGCTTTGTTGAAAATTATGAAGTGTATTCCGGCGATAAGTTAAAGGTTTGTACAGAGTCTCAGCGGGATAAATCCTTGATAAGGATCAGGGAAAAATTACGAAATGAAATGATTCAATTCCATGAGAATGCGAAAGATATTTTGGCTCTTTGGCGACAATGCTCCAAAGATGCTGAAGCCAGGAAAAATGCTGAAACCAGTTTGGGGGAGATCGAAGAAGGGGAATTGGCTTTACGAGAGGAAATCGCTGTAAAGAAGCAGCTTGTGACACAAGCCGGCAAGACGCTTGAGGCTCGAAAGAGGGCTCTTGAGCTGGCAGCGCTCGCATTGTCCCGGGAGCCGTGGTGGGAGGACTATATCGCCTTTTTACGCCCGATCAAGAAACGTAAGGCTGCTCGAGCTAAAGCTTTCTTGCTTAAGAACGGGATGCATTACACCGAGCATGAATTCGAGAGCATCCAGTCGATAGAGAGCTTCCTGGAGAGTCAAAGGCTGATTGCAGCGGAGGAGCACAAGGAAGCGGAGGGTGATTTGGCTTCTCCCTTAAACTCCTTGGAAGGTCTCAAGGAGGAAAAAAGTCGGGTAGAACATGTCATTCGGCGTATTGACGAGCGTTTTGAGGCACTTGAAAACGCACTGAAACCAATGGACATAACCCCGGAGTTTTCACGAACAGGTCTGTACTCGCTTCTGGATCATTTGGATAAGCGAAATCGTTTTCGTATGTTTATCCTTGCTGTCCATTATTATGAAGCGCTTTGGCTGGAAGAGGTTCTCCAAAGCGACAGTAAGAAATTCATTTCAGACGATGTCCGGTGGAAGCGTATCGCAAAGCTGACTCCATGTATCGTCTCCACATTGTTCATGCTTCCCAAGTTCTTCAAGTCATTTGATGATTATCAATATGAGTTTATCGACCTGCTTATTATTGATGAAGCCGGTCAGTCCGCACCTGACAAGGCAGCCGCAGTGTTTTCACTGGCGAAAAAGGCTCTTGTTGTCGGCGATATCTATCAGATTGAGCCTGTGTATCAAATTCCCCCATCTGTTGATTTGGGGAACATGAGGGAACATAAGTTGTACATCGGTGCTGAGGACGGTATGCCGCACGAGAAATCCGCCTCAAAAGGGAGCATCATGATGATGGCTCAGGCGGCCTGCCCCTATCATTGCATGGTGGGAGGCCAGAAGGCTGCCGAACGCGGGATGTACCTTCTTGAGCACCGCCGATGTCATGAAAGCATCATCTCCTTTTGTAAAGACCTTGTTTATCCTCAACTGGAGGTGCATACGAGTCCTCCTTCTTCTCAGCTCTTCCCGCCCATGGCTTACGCGCATATCCCCTCAAAAGGCTCGAAAGGCGGCGGCAGTTGGAAAAATGAGTATGAAGCTAAAAACATTGTACAGTGGCTTCAGGCGAATCGAAGCGATATTTTGGAGCACTACAACTCAAGCAAATCTCTTTCAGATGTGGTGAGCATTATCACTCCGTTCAAGGCGCAGGAATGGACCATCAAAAAGCTCCTTAACGATATGCTGCCAAAAGACGTAAACGGCATGAAAATCGGCACAGTTCATCGCCTTCAGGGAGCAGAGCGGCCAATCGTTATTTTCTCACCCGTTTATGGCCCTGAAGACGTTAGAACTCCTTTTTTCGATAGAGGGGTCAACATGTTGAATGTTGCCGTCTCGCGGGCCAAGCACTCCTTTATTGTTTTTGGCAATATGGGGTTGTTTCGTAAAGGGAAGGGTGCTCCGTCGCGTATTCTGGCAAATCACCTTTTGGCCAGTAATGAGGCGAATGCTTTGCCCGGGTTTGAGCTTGCTCAACGCGATATCACGGCGGACAAGGTGGAGCATTTGAGAACCCTTGAGCGCCATCGCGAGGTGCTCGTGTCAGCCCTTAATGAGGCAAGGGAAGAAGTTGTTATAGTCTCACCATTTTTAAGTAATAATGCCATCCAAGCTGATAATATCATAGACTATTTCAGAAGTGCAATCGAGCGTGGGGTTGGTGTGAAAGTGTTTTCCGATTCCAGTTTGGCTTTGAAGGCATGTAATAATCAAAGAGGAATGCTGGAGAATATTTCATATAGTATTCGTGAATCGGGGGTTCAGCTCGTCTTTGCGGACGGCATTCACAACAAGACTTTGATAATGGACAATCGGACTCTGGTTGAAGGTTCCTTCAACTGGTTGTCTGCGAGTCGCGATGAAGCAATGGCCAGGGTTGAGCATTCGATTCTATATGTAAATACCAAAGCGGAGAGCGTGCGGGATGACGTTCTTAAGACGCTAAAGCGCGTAGTTTCCAAGAAACAGTTCAACAGGTGCAACTAAGTCGGTCAACCTTTCTTTGTTGAAAATAAATTCGGATTGTTAACTGCGTAATGTAGGCTTTTCTTTACAAGTTACGCTGTATGTTGTGTCCTGTCCTCCGCAGGAGGCCTTCACATGCAGCATGATTATTGGGGAAAAACCTTTCCGAATGGGGCTTGGCACCATCTTGGACACCACTGCCTTGACGTTGCGGCCGTTGCCGAGCGGCTTCTGAAAGAAAATCCGCTTTGGGCCAAGCGTATGGCTGACCTCGCGCCGATGCCCCATAATCATGTGCAGTCATTGCTCCTTTTTGTTGCCGCGTGTCATGATCTGGGCAAATTTCACCCCGGTTTTCAACGCTTGGTCCTCCCTTTGGGTGAAACGCTCGGCCATCCTGACGGTGGCTATGCTCATCATCATACGGAATACGGACTTGCCATCTGGGAAGAGATTTGCCCATGGGAACAATTGGACCTACCGGACGAATTCTCATTGAAACCGCTGCTGACAGCCGCACTTTGCCACCATGGCTTGCCTGCGGAAATGTGCAATCCCGGACCGTCCTGTTTCACCGTTCTGGATGATGCCAAATGGTTTGTAAACGAAATGGCTGCGCACTTCCTGCATGAATCATACGAAGAATTCCGCGAAGTGGAGTTGGAACCATTGTCATGGTTTGCGGCGGGATTGATCATTCTCTCGGACTGGATTGGCTCCAATGAGCGATGGTTCAAGCCAGTTAGCCGGTGGAACGGGTTTGAAACCTACTGGCCGATTGCGCAAAAGCAAGCAGCCGAAGTTGTGGCCGCACTTGGGTTTACAGAGGCACACGCGACGGACACGGTGAAATTCGGCGATCTACTGCCTCATTTGCAACAATACACTCCGAGCGGGATGCAGCAGGCGGTTCTGGACCTGCCGGAACCTGCCGGGCCGGAAATGCTTATTATCGAAGACCTGACTGGCGGAGGTAAGACCGAGGCTGCGTTGCTCGCTGCGCACCGTTTGATGCGGGCTGGCTTCGCCTCCGGCCTGTATGTGGGACTGCCCACCATGGCCACGGCAAACGCCATGTATGAGCGCCTTGCCGAGGGGAAACAGGCTCTGTTTGATCGAGACATTTTTCTTGCGCTTGCGCATGGAAGTGCGTTTCTCAACGAAAAATACACCGCAGGGCTTGATGCACAACGAAAAGAGGATGACGCAGACGGCCGCGGCGTTTGTGTCCACTGGCTGGCGGACAGCCGAAAAAAGGCCCTTTTGGCGCCGTGCGGCGTGGGCACAGTGGACCAAGCCCTGCTCGGAATATTAGGCGCAAAACACCAATCCCTGCGTTTACTTGGATTGTGCCGATCCGTATTAATCGTGGACGAAGTACACTCTTATGACACCTATACCGGAGAACTTCTGACGAATCTGTTGCGTTTTCAGGCGGCGATGGGAGGCTGCGCCATCCTGCTTTCTGCAACCATGACGGGAGCCTTGCGCGAAAAATTGACGGGCGCTTGGCGGGAAGGACGCGATTTTGTGTACAGGGAAGTGCCACCGTTGCCGGAAGCAACGGAAGCATCGGATACAGCGTTTCCCCTGATGTCCCGGATAACCGACACCGGTTGCGAGGCTTTGGCCGTCAGTACACAAAGATCATTGAATGTAGCCATCCGCCCCATGCATACGGAAACCGGAATGTTTGAGACCTTGTGCAAAGCCGCTGATGCTGGGGCCTGTGCCTGCTGGATTCGCAACACGGTTGCGGACGTATTGGAGGCTGCAAGAATTTTGGTGGAAGAGAAGGGGATTTCCGCTCGGAATGTGCTGGTTTTCCATTCCCGTTTCACGGGCGGCGACAGGGCGAAAATCGAGCGTGAAGTCCTGCGGTTGTTCGGCAAAGAGAGCGTTTCCGCCGACAGGAGCGGAAAAATTCTGATCGCCTCGCAGGTCGTGGAACAATCATTGGATCTGGATTTCGACATGCTGCAGAGTGACCTCGCGCCAATGGAGCTTATGATCCAACGTGCCGGGCGTTGTCATCGGCACGACCGCGAACGCCCGGCAGGTTACGAATCTGCCCTTATGCAGGTATTGATGCCGGAACCGGCAAACGATGTGGCTGGGGATTGGTACGGGGCCATGTTTGAAAAAGGGCAGTATGTATATCCTCGTCCGGCCGTGTTATGGCGCACGGCCCGGCTTTTGTGTGCCAAGGGGGCCATTGTTCTGCCGCGTGACGCACGAGAATTGGTGGAAGGTGCTTATTCGGACCTTTTTCTGGCCGCGCCGGAAGCTTTGGACAGCCCGGAAATGAAAGCCTTTGCCAAAGACCGTGCCGATGAAGCCATGGCTCGATTCGGAGCACTGGATTTTTTGGCGGGGTATTCCTTGGATAATTGTGCTTGGGGGAGTGACGTTACGGCTCCCACGCGTTTGGGAGAGCTTTCACACGGGGTGCGCCTGCTGCGTGTCGGAAATGAAGGAGTGCGACTCTGGCATGACGACGGCAACGGGACGACCATGGACAACTGCGTGCGCTCCGAGGTTCGTCTGGCCGTACGATTATTGACCGATGGCGACATTTCCGAGTCGTGCAAGGATGCCGTGGACGGGCTCATTGAATCCATGCCGGACAAAGGAAAATGGGGGCTTTGCCTGCCCATGCGGGAGACCTCGCCCGGCATATGGACCGGAACCGGAAAGGATGGAAAAGACAGGCCCGTGACAGTTCGCTACGACGAGCGGTGCGGACTGGTTATTGACTGATTGTAAAGGGTAATATAGGCAAAAACTACGTTCTTATACTGCTAGCCGGTATTCCTTTGTGTTCCCCGCAAAGCGGGGCTGAACCGAGTATATATGCAGTTGAAGAATGTATCCCCGCACGTGCGGGGATTTTTTTAATCTATTTCAATATGTTATGAATAGGTTGGAATTTTTTGTAAGAGTATATATGCAATCACTCTTGACTTGATTGATATCGACGAGTAAATAAAAAAAACAGCAGCCGGAAGTATTGGACCTCCGGCTGCAATAAGGCCCCGAATAAATCGTATGACCAGATGTGACAATCAATACATACGATCTTCGGGGCCAAGAGTCAATCTTCTAGCTCAAAGGGAGGTTGTATGGCTTTAATTCTGATCAGATGGAAAATTCCAATTCAGATTGTAGCCATTGGCGATAATGTTATCATTGTCGCCTTATTAGGTAGCCCGGCTGACCTGCCAGATATTTGGATGGTCAGTCGGGCTCTTTTTGTTTACGGTATCGCATTTCACATATATCCGGAGAAAGTCATGAACTACAATCTGTTGGAAGAACCATGGCTCCCTGCGCTGTTTGGCGATGGGCGGACCGAATGGATACGGCCATGGGAGATCGTGGGGGATGATCCGCCCATAAGCCTTAATCCGCAACGGGCGGATTTCAAGGCCGCGCTCATGGAGTTTCTTGTTGGCCTGTTGCAAACGACCTTTGCTCCGAAGAACATGTCCGCCCGAAACAGGGTGCTCAAAAATCCGCCCGAGCAGGATGAGCTGCGCCGCGCCTTTGAATCCCACCGGGAGTTCTTCAACCTCTTTGGAGAACGTCCCCGGTTTCTGCAGGATCTGACCATGAGCGACGCGGATAAGCCCGTTCTCAACGGCGTCGTCTCCCTGCTGATTGAGCAGCCCGGTGGGAACACGTTGCGTGAAAACAAGGATGTTTTCATCAAGCGGGGGCAGATACAGACCTTATGCCCAGCGTGTGCCGCAGCGGCCCTGTTCACCTTGCAGGCCTTTGCGCCGTCCGGAGGACGTGGCAACCGCACCTCCATGCGTGGAGGGGGGCCGCTTTCCACCTTGGTCATGGGCGACACCCTTTGGGAAAGCGTGTGGCTGAACGTGGCTCCGGGCAGGGGGAGCGGTTTCATCGCACCTGCTCCTGCAAAGGATGAACTGGCATCCAGCGTGTATGCCTGGGCCTCACCCACTCGCACTAGCGATAAAAACGAAGAGACCCACCTGCGGGACATGCATCCGTTACACGCGTTCTGGGGCATGCCCCGGCGCATCGTGCTACGCGAAGAAGCTGCTAAAGCTCCATGCGACGTTTGCGGCCAAACGCATGAGCTGGCCGTGTGCGAATTCCTCTCGCGCCCAAACGGTTACAACTACGGCCCGGAATGGGTGCATCCGCTCACGCCCTACACGCTGGAGCAGAACAAGCCGCCTTTGTCCATAAAGGGACGTAGTAATATTGCGGCCTACAGCAACTGGCTGGGGGTGGTTTATGGTGAGCCGGACGCCAAGCGACATATGCACGCTGCCAAATGCGTGAATAATGCCGGAGGCCTCGGCAGCCGGGTCTGCGTAGCCGGATACGACATGGATAACGCCAAGGCCTGCCAATGGTGCGAGCATGTTTTTCCGGTTTACTCCATAACAGGAGATGAAAAGATCTTCGGCATGGAAATACGAGGCATGGTTGCGGCGGCCGATCAGGTACGGCGCAACGTGCTGGGTGCGCTCAAGGACGCGCTGGTGAACGAGGCTGGGAAGAAACAGGCTTCGTTGGACAAAAGTCTTTTCGAAAACGCGAGCAATTCGTTCTGGGGCTGCACGGAAGAAGGTTTTTACCACAATGCGGCACAGCTTGGGGCATTGCCGGAAGGCTCTAAAAACAAGGGCGAGCGTGACTCGTTGCGCCTTGAATGGGGGCGATTGTTGCTAGGTTCGGCATTAACTCTATTTGAAGAAAGCGCAGGGAAATTCGGCATCCCCGCCGAGCGCATGGAACGCTATGTGGAGGCGCACAAACGTTTGGTAGCTTTCAACATCAAATTGTTGCGCGACATGGAAATGTATCCGCCCAAGGAGGTAAAATGACCCTCAATCAGGCTCTCAAGGAGGACGGTTTCAGGAAAATCGTCCAGTCGTGGTGGCAGTCATTGGACTCGAATCGTGGTCAACGGGCCGAGCTGCGTCGGGCCAGAAGCCGCACGGAAGTATATGTGTCTCCGGCCTACCGCAATGGACTTGCGGAGAAATTGGCTTCTTACCAGTTTGACGAGACCGATCTGGAACGGCTGGCTCTGGCTGCCGGCGTGCTGGCCAATGCCCGAACTTTGCGCAAGGGACACTTTGCCGCTGTTTTCGCTCGTGAGGGTAAGGGAACCCCGGTCATGCGCGACGTTCGCTTTCGCAAATTGCTGGCCATCGGCGACAATGAATATGACGAGCTCTACCGTATGCTGGTTCGATTTGTAGGCATGTGCGGCGGTGCGGCCAGCCTTGGCGGACTAATTCGGCATACGATGTATTGGAACGATGAGGCCCGCATGAATTGGGCCAGAGAATATTACCCCAACCGAACCAAAGCATAAGGAGATATATCATGTCCCGTTTCATTCAACTGCACGTTTTGACCACATATCCGGCCAGCAACCTGAACCGTGACGACCTCGGACGGCCCAAGACCATGAGCATGGGCGGTTGCCAGCGGTTGCGCATTTCTTCCCAGAGTCTGAAGCGCGCATGGCGTACTTCGGAATATATCTCCGGATCGCTGGCCGAACAGTTCGGGCAACGCACTAAAGAGGTCGGCAAGTACGTATATTATGCCCTTGTGAACGGCGTGTCCTTTGCGGAAAGCATGAAGGACGACAAGGCCACAGGAGACCTCAAAACCCTGAAACAGGCGGCCGCGGTAAAAATTTCGCGAGCCATCGCGGGCGTGTTTGCCAAGAACAAGAAAGAATACAAGGCCAAGGATGACGCTTTCAATCAGAAAGAACTTCTTGAATCGCTGGAAACTGAGCAGATGGCTCACCTGAATCCCGTGGAGTTGAACGCAGTGAGTGAACTGGTGGAAGCCTGCCGCGAAAGCGGCAAGGAACCGGAGAAGGAAGCGCTGGGTTTACTGCGCAAGGAAGGAAACGCGGTGGACGTATCCATGTTCGGGCGTATGCTGGCAAGCAACCCGGAATTTAACGTGGAAGCCGCCGTGCAGGTGGCACACGCCATGACCGTGCACAAAGGTGTGGTGGAAGATGACTTTTTTACCGCCGTGGACGATCTGAACCGGGAAGACGCCGGGGCTGGGCACATGGGCGTGTCCGAATTCGGCGCCGGGGTGTTTTACCTTTACGTATGCATTGACCGCGAGCTGCTGAAAGAAAATCTGGGCGGAGACGCCGACCTTTGCGACCGCGCGTTGCAGGCTTTGGTACGAGCCGTTGTCGCTGTCAGCCCTTCAGGCAAGCAGAACAGCTTTGCCTCCCGAGCCGTGGCCTCCTATTGCATGGCGGAAAAGGGCGACGCCCATCCCCGCACTCTGGCCGAGGCTTTTTTGAAACCTGTTGACGGTGGCGAAGTTCTTTCGACCGCCATTGAATCCCTCGAATCCCTGAGAGAGAGCTTCAACACCATGCTGGGCGAAGAAACCGAGACTGTTGTATACGGCCACGGCAAAAAGACGCTTGACGACCTTTGCACCTTCATCTCGGAGTAGTGGGCATGAGGGAATATCTTGTTTTTACCCTCCGTGGCCCCATGCAGAGCTGGGGCACGGCTTCGGCCGTAGGCGAAGTTAGGGCCACGGCCGGACGGCCGGGGCGATCCGGGGTGATGGGGCTGGTCGCTGCCGCTCTGGGAATTCGTCGCGACAGGCCGGAAGCGCTGGAAAAATTGCATGGTGCCGCCCGTATTGCCATCCGTGCGGACAGCTTTGGAGAGCGGATGCTCGATTACCATACGATCCAGACGCCTCCGTCCGTGCGCAATGTGACCTATTACACACGTCGCGACGAACTGATGAACAAAGTGTGCAAGGATCAGCTTTCCACCATTCTTTCCAGGCGCGAGTATCTTGCCGATGCCGCGTTTACGGTCTGCGTGTGGCTGGAAGGAGATGCCGGATACGGAACGGAGGATATGCGGGAAGCTTTGCTGCGGCCGAAGCTGACCCTTTATCTGGGGCGAAAGTCCTGCCCTCCGGGTTTTCCTCTGCTGCCGGAAACCTTGCGTGCGGCCAATGTGGCTGAAGCCCTCGGTCAGTATGACTCTTTGCATGGCGAACAGTTCGTTGCGAAGGGCAAACGGCTCGCGCAAACACAGTTGTGGTCCGATGCTGGGCATGACATTCCCGGAGTTGAGGAACGCTCCACGCTGTATTCCGTGCGGGACGTGCTGACCAATTCCTCCAAGCGGCAGTTCGGCATCCGGCAGGAACGGCATTTTATTTTGCAGCCGCAACAGAAGGAGGCAGATCATGTTCATGAGTAAAATCCAATTGGACATGGCTCAATCCTCCCGCTTGGGCGTGTATGAGGCGCATCAGGCTCTTTGGAGGCTGTTTTCGGATTCTCCGGATCGACGTCGGGATTTTCTGTATCGACGTCTGGACAACGCTTCGTTTTTGACGGTTTCCGATCGGCAGCCGGAAAAGCGGCCGTTCGTGAGCAGACTGGAGGTCAAGGAATATGCTCCAAAGCTGGCGAACGGAGACAGAGTGTTGTTTTCATTGCGGTTCAATCCAGTGGTCAAGCGCAGGGAACCCAAGGAGGGCAACAGACGCGGACGACAGGTTCGCGTGGACATGGTGCAGGATGAGCGTATGCGCCAGATGCGAGAAGGGGTAAAAACGAAGCCACGTTTGGAAATAGCTCAGGACGTAACATTGCAATGGCTTGAAAAACGGCAGCAAACTTTGGGCCTGACTCTGGAAAAGGAGACCGTTATGGCGGAAGCATACGACCAGAGCCGTTTTGGCAGCGGAGGCGGCAACAAGGCCGTGGTGCTTTCCTGTATTGACGCACGCGGTTTTGCTACGGTGAGCGACGTTGCGCAGCTGGAAAATGCGCTGTTTCACGGTGTGGGAGCAGCAAAAGGATTCGGATTTGGGTTGTTGCTCGTGAGGCGTGCGTGATGTTGCCAAAGCTTTCTCCTTTGCCGTTGAAGGAGCGGTCCAGCATGGTTTTTCTGGAAAAAGGCCAGTTGGACGTACTGGACGGCTCCTTTGTTTTGGTGGATGCGGAAGGTGTTCGGGTTCATGTGCCGGTTGGCGGCGTATGCTGCATTCTGCTGGAACCCGGCATCCGGGTTTCACATGCGGCCGTAACGCTTGCCGCCCGATCCGGCACGTTGCTTGTGTGGGTTGGCGAAGCTGGTGTGCGGTTGTATGCGGCGGGGCAGCCGGGAGGCGCCCGAAGTGACAAACTGCTTTGGCAGGCCTCGCTCGCTCTTGACGACAAGGCGCGACTCAACGTGGTGCGCAAGATGTTCGAGCTTCGCTTTGCCGGAGACGTACCGGGCGGCCGGAGCGTGGAACAGTTGCGCGGCATGGAAGGCGCTCGGGTGCGCGCCATGTACAAGCAGATGGCCTCTTTTTATCGGGTTCCATGGTCCGGACGCCGTTATGACCCGAAGGATTATATGAGTGGGGACGTGCCGAATCAATGCCTGAGTGCGGCAACATCATGTCTTTATGGCATCAGTGAGGCCGCCATTCTAGCAGCCGGGTATGCACCGGCAATCGGTTTTTTGCACACGGGAAAACCGCGTTCCTTCGTGTACGACATTGCGGATTTGATCAAGTTTGAGACCGTGGTGCCTGCCGCCTTTGGCATTGCAGCCCGAAAACCTGCTGACCCGGAACGGGAAACACGCCTTGCCTGCCGGGACATGTTTCGAAAGAAACGGGTGCTTAAACGTATTATCCCGCTAATTGAAGAGGTGCTTTCGGCTGGAGGCAAAGCCCTACCTGACCCAGCGCCGGAAGCGGCGGGTCCGGCCTTTGAAGAGGAGGGTGGTCATGGCGATGACGGTCATCGTGGTTGAAAACGTTCCTCCCCGATTGCGAGGGCGTTTAGCTGTTTGGATGCTTGAAATTCGGGCGGGGGTTTATGTTGGTGATCTTTCCGCAAGAACTCGCGAGATGGCTTGGAACAACGTTTCGGAAGGCTTGGCGGACGGCAACGGAGTGATGGTCTGGCAAAGTCCCACAGAGCAGGGATTTTCCTTTGAAACGATTGGAACCAACCGCCGGATTCCTGTGGATTTTGACGGCATGACGCTTGTTAGTTTTCAGCCGCTGGAAGAAAAAACGGAAAGCAAGAATGATGCCTGATATGGGCTAAAAAGTTGGTTTTTTTTGAAGCACAATCTTATATTAATGAATGCGGATGGTTCTGGTTAGAGTGTTCCCCACACACGTGGGGATGAACCGGCGACAAAAAAACGCTTAATGCACGCACTGATGTGTTCCCCACACACGTGGGGATGAACCGTTTGTGTTCCATTCGTCCAAGAAGTCGTCCCAGTGTTCCCCACACACGTGGGGATGAACCGTGTTAGTAGCAACGTAGGTGCGTACACCAATCGTGTTCCCCACACACGTGGGGATGAACCGTTTCATGATCGTTTTTTTCCGTGGTGCTGCGCGTGTTCCCCACACACGTGGGGATGAACCGTCAAGAATTACCTGGAAAAGAGAGAAAGCGTTGGTGTTCCCCACACACGTGGGGATGAACCGCGTAGAGCACTCGACGAACAGCGGGAGTCCATGTGTTCCCCACACACGTGGGGATGAACCGCTTCTCTTGCCTTACCAGTTAAATTTTTAGTAGTGTTCCCCACACACGTGGGGATGAACCGTGATTGACTGGGCGTACCAGGATTCTCCGGACGTGTTCCCCACACACGTGGGGATGAACCGCGCAGCATTTCCCGCAATTCATGCTTGTCCATGTGTTCCCCACACACGTGGGGATGAACCGGATGCACTTGGATCGTTGGTACCCTTCTCATAGTGTTCCCCACACACGTGGGGATGAACCGCGCCGGACCCTTGAGGACTGGCGGCACAAGAAGTGTTCCCCACACACGTGGGGATGAACCGGAAACAATGATGAGTAATAAACACGCGGTCAGGTGTTCCCCACACACGTGGGGATGAACCGACTGCGCCTTTATCAGGTAGTCCTGACCATGTGTGTTCCCCACACACGTGGGGATGAACCGGAACAGCTCGCCTACATGCTCCAGCGTAGGCCGTGTTCCCCACACACGTGGGGATGAACCGTACTTTATTGTAATGACACCTACTGCTATTTTGTGTTCCCCACACACGTGGGGATGAACCGACGCTCCGGCCCACTTGGATTCTTGCTGAAAAGTGTTCCCCACACACGTGGGGATGAACCGGACGGGGACACCCTGGACGCCATTTGCTGGAAAGTGTTCCCCACACACGTGGGGATGAACCGGAGCCATAATGCACATACTCATACAAACCAATAGTGTTCCCCACACACGTGGGGATGAACCGGCTTTGTCATCCCCGTTCACCGCAGGCACGCGGTGTTCCCCACACACGTGGGGATGAACCGAGACAGACCACACAGGCCGCAGGAAAAATTGACGTGTTCCCCACACACGTGGGGATGAACCGGCCAATTCAGCTTGACGTCGCAATCGGGTTCAGTGTTCCCCACACACGTGGGGATGAACCGCATGAAGGGCTTGGCCTCTACGATCTGGCAGAGTGTTCTCCACACACGTGGGGATGAACCGCAGGAAATGGCGGAGCGTGTGGCGGCCCTAGGGTGTTCCCCACACACGTGGGGATGAACCGTATATCCAAGGAGATACCTCGATTCACGAAATGTGTTCCCCGCACGCACGGGGATAATTCGGCTCGTCCTCGCAGGATTGCCCATGGGGCTTCCCGGGAGGGCGTTTTCGTTTGCGAGCTCCGGCCTATGTTTGAAGCGGAGGCTGTTTTTTTAATGATGCCTTTGGCCGCGTTGACAGAACGAGGCGATGGAACATATGATTTTTACGAGAAAACCCTTAATGAGGATGGTGGATGCTTAATCAATTGGATCTTGTTCGTTACGCATAGCAGGAGCTATTGCGTAACATCATAACTTCTTAGGCAATAGCTCTTGCTCAGTCCTGATCTCAATTAGGAGGAGCGTAATGAGCTATAAAAAGGCAAATGATGTCCTGCCGCATGCACTATTGTGTGCTGTTCAGGCGTATATAGACGGAGAGTATATTTACATCCCACGCAAAAGCGAAAACAAGCTGTCATGGGGTGCGAGTACAGACACAAAAGAAGTTCTTCAGGCAAGGAACAGGGAGATCCTGGCCAAGCGTATGGCCGGTGATTCTGTGGCCGAATTGTCTGAACAATATTTTTTGTCCGTAAAAACTATATACAAAATAATTAGTTCCGTTAAGAACGGATAATATCTGAGAGCGTTCTGACCACATCAGGGCGCTCTCTTTTTTCTGAAGCAAGAAGGGGAAAGCGGGATATTCCAAAGTGCGGTATGGTCTTAGCCTCGTAATTCCATAACGTAGTAAAAGGAGTATTTAACTTGGACATTCCACGGATTTTCAACATTACCGAAAGTGATCATCGCATTCACAACCCATTCACAGCAGATAAGCTTGCAACCCTCGGTGCGGTGTTGCGTTTGCAACCGGAGACCCGTGTGCTCGACCTCGGCAGCGGTTCGGGCGAGATGCTGTGCACATGGGCACGCGATTACGCAATCACCGGCATCGGCATCGACATGAGCCAGTTGTTCAGTGAACAAGCGAAACAACGCGCTGAAGAGCTTGGAGTCCTAGGACAGGTCCAGTTCATCCACGGCGACGCGGCTGACTACGTCGTCGACGAAAAGGTGGATGTGGCGGCCTGTGTCGGTGCAACGTGGGTCGGTGGGGGCGTCGCCGGCACCATCGCGCTTTTGGCGAAAAGTCTCCGCCCCGGAGGCATCATCCTTATCGGTGAACCCTACTGGCTAAGGTTGCCGGCGACAGAAGGCATTGTCGAGGGATGTTTAGCCCAGTCTGTTTCCGATTACCTCCTGCTTCCAGAGCTTATCGCGTCCTTCGGCGACCTCGGTTACGACGTTGTGCAAATGGTTCTGGCTGATCAAGAAGGTTGGGATAGATACGAAGCGGCAAAGTGGCTGACCATGCGCCGATGGCTCGAAGCGAATCCTGGAGACGACTTGGCCGAAGAGGTTCGGACCCGGCTGACCTTGGAACCAAAACGCTACGCCACGTATAGTCGTGAATATCTTGGATGGGGTGTATTCGCGCTCATGGCGCGGTGATATAAGGCTGTTGGGATATTCGGCGAATTTGACCAGGACTCGGCAAGCGGCAGGGAAACTGTTGCTCAGACAGGCAAGATCGCCTGGAATCCCAGTCTATAAAGTATAAAAAAAGCGCTTACGACAAGTCGTAAGCGCTTTTTTATGCTGGAGCCAGGAATGGGAATTGAACTCACGACCTACTGATTACGAAGACCTGTGCTGGAATATGATCCTTATTTGGTAGACGCTGTGATTTCACGACTACTTCCTGAAACAAAGACGCCCTCCCGGAACTTCCCGGGAGGGCGTTTTGCTTTGTGAGCTTCAGGCTCGGGAACTGTAAAAGGCTTTCACATCCTGCAACGCGAAAGGGGGCTTGATTATCGCACGGCGTTTTAGGATTCAAAAGAAAAGCCCTGGTCGAAACCAGGGCTTTTTTCTGTCTTGCTGGTGGTCGCAACAGGGCTTGAACCTGTGACCTCAGCCGTGTGAAGGCTGCGCTCTCCCAACTGAGCTATGCGACCAACGGAGGAGACTTATAAACGTATCTTCGTCCCTCTGGCAAGCCTTTTTTTACATATTTTTTGAAGTTTCCGAAACTTCTTCCTGCAAAGGTTCCGTGCGGTTGTAGCAAGTCAGGCCGCATCGCATGCAGCGGCAGGTTTCCTTCTTGAATTCGTCATCGGAGATTGCTCCCTCCACCTCGACAAAGGTGCAGGTGCGCTCTTCGCCATGGTGGAGGTGTGGCATCTGCGTTCGCTCAATGGGGGCTACGCGTTCCACGTCCTTGAAAATAGTGTAGGGAATCATGGTTCGCTGTAGGTTGTCCGGCACTTCAATGTGCCCTGTGGTCAGGTATTGATGAATGGATCGGGCCGCCTTGCGACCGGCGCCTAATGCTGTGATGACCAGGTCCGGACCGGTAAACAGATCGCCACCGACAAAGACGTTCGGGATGGCGGTCTGCAAAGTGGCCGGATTGGCCTCCACCGTGCGCCAGCGGGTGGTTTCGAGAGGGCATCCACCCCGGGTGTCGTAGAGGCATTCGATCTCCGGTTTTTGGCCGATGGCCATGTACACGGTATCGCACTCTATGAGGTGTTCCGACCCCTTGATGGGCACTGGCCTGCGTCTGCCGGACGCATCGGGTTTCCCCAGTTTCATTTGGGTGTATTCCAGATGGGTCACGCGGCCTTGCTTGTCCTTGATGAACCGGTTGGGTGCGGCCAGGAACTGGTATTTGACGCCTTCCTCCTCGGCGTCGGCTATTTCTTCGTCGTTTGCAGGCATTTCATTGCGGCTGCGCCGGTAGACCATGGTAACGTCCGCGCCGAAACGGATGCTGGTGCGCGCCGCGTCGATGGCTGTGTTGCCGCCGCCGATGACCACGACTTTTTTACCGATGCCAGTTTCCACGCCCAAGCCGACCTTGGTCAGGAATTCAGTACCGGATGCAATGCCTCTTGCGTCGTCTCCCTCAATGGGAATTTGGGCGTTGGCCCAAGCGCCGAAGGCGAGAAACGTGGCTTCAAATCCTTCCTCGGCCAGGGTTTTCACAGTAAAATCGCGGCCGAATTTGATCTGGACCCGCACGCCGATGCCCAAATCAAGAATGCCTTGGATTTCCCAATTCAGAACTTCTTTGGGCAGCCGGTACTCTGGAATGCCGTAGCGGAGTTGGCCGCCCAGCTTGGGCATGAGTTCAAAAATGGTTGGTCTGTAGCCGAGCCTGCGCAGGTAGAAGGCGCAGGAAATGCCGGCCGGGCCGCCGCCCACGATTGCCACCTTGCGTCCGTTATCCGGTTTGCAGGAAATAGGCAGCCGTTGGCCGGAGTTCATTTCCCAATCGGCCACGTAGCGTTTGATCATATTGATGCCCACGGGAGCTTCCACGTGCTGCCTGCGGCATTCGGTTTCGCAGGGGCGCGGACAGACCCTGCCTATGGACAAGGGCATGGGAATACGTTCGCGGATGGTTTCCAGGGCTCCCGCGTAGTCGCCACGAGAGGCCTGTTCTATGTAGCGGGGAATATTGATCTGGCCGGGGCAGCGTTGGCGGCAGGGTGCAAGGCAGTCGTTTATCTCGTTGAGATGAGTGATGTCGTCGGTGAATCCGTTGATGCTGATGACGTTGCGCGGGCAGACGATGGCGCAGGAGCCGCAAGCCACGCAACGCTCCGGATTGACCACGGGATAGCCATTGGGGCCCATGCGTATGGCGTCGAAGGGACAGGCCCGAACGCAGGTGCCGAAACCGAGGCAGCCCTCGGGACACATTTTTGATCCTTTGTAAAGCTGATGCTGGGCCCGGCAGTCCTGGACCCCTTCGTAGAGGTAGACGTCCTCGGCGCGTTCACCGCCCGTGCAGTCCACGAACGCCAGCTTGGGTTCCATTTCCGTGAGCTCCAAGCCCATGACTTTGGCCACGTTGGCCATGACCGCGGGGCCGCCGATGACGCAGACATCGGAACCGGCCTTGCCTGCCACCACGCCAACGGCGGCCGCATTGCAGCCCGGGAAGCCGCAGCCGCCGCAGTTGGCGCCGGCAAGGACCGCCTCCACCTGGGCTATACGCGGGTCCTCGTAGACGTACAGGACTTTGGAGGCTGCGGCCAGGATGACCGCCGCCGTAAACCCTATGCCGAACAGTACGAGTATTGATGTCGCGATCATGATGTTCTCGTCGGGTTAGGACGTCATGCCTTTGAAGGCGAAAAAAGCAAGGGACATGAGTCCGGCCAATATGAGCGCAATGGGCGTTCCCTGGATGGACTGGGGAATGCGGGCCATCTCCAGGCGTTCGCGGATGGCCGCCAGAACCACCAGGGCCAGGAGGAAACCCACCCCTGAAGCGATGGAAAAGACGACGGTTTCCAGCAGCGAGAACTGCTTGCGCTGGCAGATGATGGCGATGCCGAGTACCGCGCAGTTGGTGGTGATGAGAGGCAGAAAGATGCCCAGTGATTTGTATAGTGGGGGAATGGCTTTTTTCAGAAACATTTCCACGAACTGGACCAGTGATGCGATGACCAGGATGAAGGCGATGGTCTGCAGGTAGCCCAGGTCGTTGGGGACCAGCAGGAATCGCTGTACGACCCAGGTGATGGCTGCGGCCATGGTGGCCACGAAGACCACGGCGAATCCCATGCCCATGGCCACGCCGGTTTCCTTGGATGTGCCTATGAACGGGCAGTTGCCGAGATATTGCGCCAACACGATGTTGTTGACGAAGATGGCCGCTATGATGAGGACGAAATAATCCATGGCGCCTCTCCGTTATTTTATGTTGCACATGCCGCAGGATGCGCAGTCGTGCTTGGGACCTTCGATGGCGTCCAGCCCTTTGAGCCTGCGTTGCCAGTTGGTTAGGGCGTTCATGCCTGCCAGGCCTAGGCCCAGGCAGACGAATGCGCCGGGCGCTTCCACCATGAAGGTAAAGGGTTTGAACCAGCTTCCCAATATCTGCACGCCGAACAAGGTGCCGTATCCGAAGATTTCCCGGATGGCCCCGAGAACGGTCAGGGACATGGCAAAACCGATGCCCATGCCGAGGCCGTCGGCGATGGCATAGGTGATCGGATTTTTGGACGCAAACGCTTCGGCGCGGCCCAGGATGATGCAGTTCACCACGATGAGAGGCACGAAGATGCCGAGCTGCTGGTACAACGGGTAGGCAAAAGCCTGCATGAGCAATTCGACGCAGACCACCAGAGACGCGGCAATGACGATGAAACACGCGATGCGGACTTTGGCGGGGATGACCTTGCGCACCGAGGACACCAGCATGTTGGACAGGGTCAGCACGAAGATGACGGCCAGGCCCATGCCGAATCCGTTGTCCGCGGTTTTGGTGACCGCCAGCACCGGGCAGAGGCCGAGAACCACCTTGAAGGGCGGCAGTTCGTTCCAGAGACCTTTCGAGAATTCTTTCCACAATCGATTCATGGCTGCTCCTGAGATCCCCAGGTTGAGGAAAATTCGCCTTTGATTTCATTGAATGTGGCAATGGCCGTCTTCACGGCGTCAACCGTGCCGGTGGAAGAAATAGTGGCTCCGGCCACGGCGCTGATGTCGCCGCCGGCGGATTTGAGGGCCATTCCTTTGAACGGGTGATTCTTGAACTGCTCGCCGAACTCGGGGTCGTTGACTCGGCTGCCTACGCCGGGGGTCTCCTTCATGGTGGTGATGCCGATTCCGGACACGTCGGCCATGTCGCTGGCCGGGTCGTAGGAAAAACCAACCATGACGCCGATTTCACCACCGTAGCCTCTACCGTGACTCTCGAAAGCCACGCCGCCGAGTCTGCTGCCTTTCAGGAAGGGAAAGACCGTTAATTCGGCGCCGTCCTTGAGGGTGAATGTCTTGCGGTCCCTGACCGGATTGTTGTCGTTGCCGGTATATACCTTTTTTATGGCCGGGCCCTGCACATAGGTCAGGACTTGTTCCTCGATGAAAGGTTTGGTGACCCCGCGCACCGAAGCAAGAGTCAGTCCGGAAAGAGAGCAGATGAGCGAAAGCACGACGACCATTTTTATCATTTCTTTCATGCTAGCACCCTCCCACGTAAGGCTCGCCGAGCCGTGATCCGCCGAAGGGCTTCGGGCGGATGCGGTCGAAGAGCGGGGTGAACAGGTTCACCAGAAGGATGGCGAAAGGCACTCCGTCCGGGTAGATGCCGTAAACCCGAATTATGATGACCATGGCGCCGCCGAGCAGCCCGTAGATGATGCTTGAGATCAGGCCCATGGGCGAGGTCGAACCTTCCGTGGCCAGAAAAAACGCGCCCAGTACCACACTTCCTGCGAGGAGATGGAAGAGAGCGGGGGCGTGCGCATGGGGATCGACGAACCGGAAGATCAGTGCGGTCAGATAAACTCCTGCCAGGAACGCCAACGGAATGGTGGGGCGGATGGTCCTGCGCGCCAGGAGGTAAAGGCCGCCCGCCAAAATCGGCAGGATTTGAACCGCGCCCAGACCGCCCAGTTGCTGTCCCAGCAAGAGGCTGCTCATATCCACGTTTTGCAGCCAGGGAACTCCAATGTTCTTGAGTTCGTGCAACGGAGCCGGAAGCGTGCTGTTCAGCATGGTGGCGTTGGTGTCCATGGCCGCCCCCCATGAGATGCGGCAAATGGCCCAGCCCACCAGCGGGGGGCAAAGCGGGTAGCCTCCAAGGCCGCCGAAGAACATCTTGCCCGCTACAACGCTTGCCGAACCGCCGACGATCACCAGCCACCACGGAGCGGATGGGGGCAGTAAAAAGGCGAAAAGCAGGCCGATGATCAGAGCGTGCATGTCGTCCACCTGCGGATCGCATTTCCGGAGCTTCCAGCAGGCGGCCTCGCTGGCCACGGCCACCGAACAGGAGAGCGCCATGACACGAACGGCGTCGAATCCGAATACGGTCATTGCAGCCGCGGCCGCGGGCAGCAAAGCGATGAGCTGATCGCGCATGTGTTGCTTGATGGTATGGCCGCAATGGGCATGAGGCGGGGCGGATACGGTCAGAAGAGGTTCTATCGGTTTCATGTTTCGCCTCCTGCTTCCACTTCGCATGCTCCTTTGAGCAGGGCCAGTTCCTGTTTGGCGAATCGGATATATTGCAGAATCGGTCTGCGGGTTTTGCAGACATAGCCGCAGATGCCGCACTCGATGCAGGCATTGATGTAGTACTGTTCGGCGCGGTCGAAGAGTTTGAATTCGGCGGCACGGCTGATCATGTTGGGCAGGATGCGGGCGGGGCAGTGGCGGACGCATTCTCCGCAGCCCATGCAGAATCGGTCCTCCACAGGGGGATACCTGTCTTGGCTCACAACATTGAGCGCCATGGTTTTGGGGTGGACGCCTTGTTTGATGTTACCCGCTGTGAGGCCTTGCATGAGGCCTCCAAGTACGATTCTGTCGCCATGTCTGGGCGTGTAGCCGAATTGGTCGAGCAGGAAGCGGACAGGCATGCCGATGGGTACTCGGAGGTTTTTGTTGCCCACGGTCATGACTGTTTCAGTCGCCGGCAGGCCCGTCTCCATGACCCTGCCGATGAGGTAGAGATCGAGCACGTTGAGCAGGATTGCGTCCCTGGGCATTTCGCCCAGGCGCACTTCCTGTCCGGTGATGGCTTTGATGACCATGGCGTCAAGACCGTTGGGGTAGACCGGGGGAAGATGGGTGACGGAACAGCCGTTGAATGTATTCACCATGTCGCCCCGGGGGGCCGCAAGAATGATGCGGCTCGGTCTGATGATTCTTTTGGCCGCGTCCAATCCCTGTTTCACGGTCTTGCGGTAGTCACGGAGCAATGCATCGAAGACTGTAATGCCGGGTTCAGTGGGCACCGCGTTGATGATGATGGTCCCGGCCTTGACGAACGGGGTGGGGCAGATGCCCATGTCGGCCAGGAAGTCGACCAGAGAGCTGTCTCCGACGGAGCTGGCGTCGATCGGTTTTACGGTACCGCCGGAGGTCGTTTCAATGAGTATGGATTCGGGCCGTATGTCGATGACCTTGCCGGGAAGCGGCGTGTGCAGATCCGTACTTTCGGGTTTCAGGGCCCTGCCGACTTTGTCTCCGGCCAGCAGTTCCACGCCAGCGTCCACCACCGGGGTCTGGCAGGAGAGCGGTATGCGCAGTCTTGGCGGCGGAGCAATCCTGTCGACGGTGCCGATCTCGCGGGAAAGCAGGTTGAAATTGAAGGTCGTCATGGGCAGATCCGCACTCCTTATTTGATATGGCAGTGGTAACAGAAATCGTCTCCGTAAGGCCCTTTGCCCGTCGTTCTGTGGCAGCCGCGGCATTGGCCGTGGAAGGCATTGGTGGTGTTGGGTATCAGGTCGTTGACCGGATGTTCATGGCAATCGGAGCACGGTTTTTCAAACTCCGGCGGGGAGAGGGGCTTCCTATCGCGGACATGGCACTGGGAGCATCCCTTGAGGCCTTCCTCAAAGATGTCCTCATGACAGTCTTTGCAGCGTTTGTGGGCGGCGTCACGGAGGGTGGGCATGTCCGCTTCGCTCTTGTGTTCATGACAGTCCGCGCAGTTGGAAGGTTTTGCCTCTATATCGGCGTCATGGTGGCATGCCTGACAATCTTTGTCCGTATATTCCAAATGGGCGTCGTGGTCGAAGTTCGATGCCTCGGAATTGTGATGGCAGGCATTACAGTATGCTTCATTGGAAAATTGCTCCTTGTGCATGTCCACATACTGTTTGTCGAAAATTGTCGGGTGACATGATTCGCATTTGGGTGGGGCCGTCTCGGCTGAAGCCGTGTAATGGTGACACTGTCCGCACTTTAATTGAAAGTCCTTGCTATGCTGCTGATGAGTAAAGATGACGTTTCCTCCCTTGTTGACCAGGAGGAGACGGGGCGGAAGAGCATGTGTCGGTTGCGGCAGGAGGTAGCCGGCCACTGCGGTCACGGCGAGAATCGTCGTGATGATCGTGATCGGCAGAAAACGTTTTCGCAATGTCGAAGCCCCCACAGGTTGGATTTGGATTCTACGTTTGTAGCTGAGTTTACGGCTTTAAGTCCACGCAATTTTTTTTTGAAGAGGCGCCTGTGCTACTTTTGATGCTGTCCATTTTCTTTATTATTTTCGACTTATTGAACGTTTTACGTCTGGGATGCCTTTGGCTCGTGTTCCTTTTGGAATCATATGGTTTCCCCGGCCTTTCTGTGGATTATTTTTATGGAAATGAACGGATCGGGATCTTTTGGCGGAATCCGCCGGGGAACTCTTACATGCATTGGCAAGCGTATTCTTCGGCTCTACGGATTATTGAATGCCTGCATTATTTCATACCATGTAACTGGTGGATTGCTTTGGATTCTTTTGCCATTTAGCTGTCACTTTTTCACGTGCCTGCCACTTTCTGTCATTGGGGTGTAACAAGGTGCTGCTATTTCCCTGCCAGTGCTTTGTTTTGTGAACAACTCAATGGAGGAAATAGACTGATGTTCAAAAAGAAGGGTGTTCAGATGAGAATGTTTATAGCCATGCTGATGGTTGCAGCCACGATGATGACCGGCTGCGCTCAGGAGCAGCGGCAGGCCAAGGCTGCCACTCCGCCGCAACAAACCGCGAAGTATGTGTTTTTCTTCATTGGTGACGGTATGGGCATACCCCAGCGTACTGCCACTTCCGCCTTCCTTGGCCGCGAGCTGTGTATCGACAAGATGCCCGCCCAGGGAATCACCACCACGTATGCGAACGACCGTTTCATCACCGGTTCCGCAGCTTCCGCTACAGCTTTGGCCTCCGGTCAGAAAACCAATATCAATTACATTGGAGTCGACCCCAATCTGAAGGCTGTGAAGACCGTGGCCGAGATTGCCAAACAGCAGGGCAAAAAGGTCGGTATTGTTTCCAGTGTTTCCATTGACCACGCAACCCCGGCCGCTTTCTACGCGCATGTGAAGACCCGCAAGATGTACCACGAGATAGATCACGCTTTGGCAGACAGCGGCTTTGATTTCTTCGGTGGAGGCGGCCTGAAGGATCCCACTGGCAAGAAGTCCAAGAAACCTTTGGGTGATGCCTTGGAAAAGGCCAAGAAGAACGGTTACAAGATCATCGACGACAAGGCCGACTTCATGGCCCTCAAGCCGGGAGACGGCAAGGTTCTCGCCTGGAATAACTGGCTGCAGGACGGCAAGGCCATGCCGTACGTCATGGACATGACCAACAAGGACATCACTCTCCCCGAATTCACCTCCAAAGCCATCGAAATGCTCGACAATGACAAGGGATTCTTCCTCATGGTCGAGGGCGGCAAGATCGACTGGGCGTGTCACGCCAACGACGCCGCCGCATCACTGAAGAATACCGTGGCGTTCGATGACGCCGTCAAGATCGCTCTGGATTTCTACAACAAGCACCCCAAGGAAACCCTCATCGTCGTCACCGGTGACCATGAGTGTGGTGGACTGACGGTCGGTTTCGCAGGCACCCAGTATGCCAGTAACTATGACCTGATTTCCGCGCAGAAAGTTTCTTTCCAGAAATTCTCCGACGAGGTCATGAAGCGGTTCAGGGCTGAAAATGGTGACAAAGCCTCTTTCGCCGCGGTGAAGCCTCTCATCACCAAGTACTTCGGTCTCAAGTTCAGTGGCGACTCCAAGGCCGACAAGCTGGTGCTCAAACCCTTTGAAGTGGAAATGATCCGTTCCGCTTTCGAACGCAGCATGACCGGTCAGAAGGAAGAATCTTCCTCTCCTGAAACTTACCTGTTGTATGGTGGGTACGAACCCCTGACCGTGACTCTGACCCATGTGTTGAACAACAAGGCCGGCCTTGGTTGGACTTCCTACAAGCATACTGGTGTTCCGGTTTCCACTTCGGCCATCGGTGTCGCTTCCGAGACGTTCAACGGCAGCTACGACAACACCGATGTCGGTCTGAAGATCATGGCAGTTCTGGGCGCCGAGCCCAAGGTCCAGCACATCAACTAATTTGTAAAAACAACCTTCATACGGACGGGGCGGCGTAGCGCCGCCCCGTCCGTTTCTTTGGGTGAACGATGAACGAACAGCTTACAGCAAACAAGCGGAATATTATTCTGGTCGGCGTTTTTTGTGCGCTCACCATTCTTCTTTATCTGATTCCCACCGGTTTTGAGGACCATATCAACGAGGATTCCATCCGGTGCAAGGCGAGAGTGCTGGAAACCGACGATTCGGACATCAGCACGTTCGGCATGATCCGCAAAGGAGAGCAGGGCGTTGTTCTGGAAATGCTGGATGGCCCTTTCGAGGGGAAGCGGTTCGACGCCCACAACCAGCTGCTCGGCCAGCTGGATCGCGACAAGCTGTTCCGTATCGGCGATACGGCCTTGGTCGTCATCACCTTTGGACCTGACGGCGAGATGCTGACTGTTAATCCGATTGCGCATTACCGGCTGGGCCTGGAGCTTATACTGCTCGGCTTGTTCGCTGTCCTGCTCCTTCTGTTCGGGGGGGGGGTTGGCGCCAAGGCGTTGCTTTCCTTCCTGTTCACGGCTCTGGCCATCTGGAAGGTGCTGGTGCCCTTGTTGCTTAAAGGCGCAGACCCTATTTTTCTTTCTCTCGGCATAGTTGCTGCCCTGTGCGCGGCGATCATTTTTCTGGTGGCCGGCATTACCAGAACCGGGATCGCCGCCTTTCTCGGGTCGTTTCTCGGGGTGCTCAGCAGCTGCTTGCTGGCGGTCTACTTCACCGGAAAATTTCATGTGCACGGGGCGGTCATGCCTTTTGCCGAAACCTTGCTTTATTCCGGGTATGGGCACCTCGACCTGACCAAAATCTACATTGCCGCAGTGTTCATCGCCTCGTCCGGCGCGGTCATGGATCTGGCCATGGACGTGGCGGCCAGCATGAACGAGGTGGTGGACAAAAAGCCGGACATCAGCGGCATCGAGGCCTTTCGCTCCGGGTTGCGCGTGGGCAGGGCTGTGGTCGGCACCATGACCACCACGCTGCTGCTGGCGTATTCCGGCGGCTTCATCACGTTGTTGATGGCCTTTATGGCTCAGGGAATACCTCTGGCCAATACGTTCAACTTCATTTACGTGGCCGCCGAAGTTCTTAAAACCATTGTGGGAAGTTTCGGATTGGTTCTTGTGGCGCCTTTTACCGCAGCGGTGGGTGCGTTCCTGTTCACGCGAAGGAAGGTGGCCGCACAGTCCGTTGGCGAATCAGCGTCGGAGCAGCTTTGACAACACTTCCAGAGCGCAGAAGAAAACTCCTGTCCACCACAGGGCCAGGCTCAGTTCCGTGGTTACGCCCACATAAGCGAGCTTGATCGTCCATTCGAAGGGCAGGTGCCGGATGAGATCGAAATGATTCAGGGAGGAAAACCTGCCGACAGCATCAGCCAAGGTCACGGCGGGCCAAATGCCTTGGAAAAACCAGAGAATGCCTTGGTACGCCAGGACGATGAGGCACAGGGACCAGAAAAGGATGCACAGGGAAAGCAACATACGGCCTTGTTGCACGATCAAGCTTTGGCCGCAAGGATGTTTTCAATAATTGATTCGACAGATGTTCCCGTCTAGTCTTTGTTGCTGAGGAGGAAGAAGGAACAATGGCTCTCTCGGTTGGCGACAAGGTACTGATGCAGTACTCGACCCTGGGTGACAGGTTGCTCAGTGTGGTGACCGAGGTTCGCGAAGGCGACTGCATTATTGTTTATTCCCCGCTGTCGGATATTGCCGTCGACCGCCTCAGGGAACATAATCTCGCCGTCATCAAGTATGTGTCCGAAGGATTGCTCAAAGGGCTCAGGACCCGTGTGCTTGGTGAGGTCCGGCGCGGTGATGAACTGGTGACGCTTGCCTACCCCGAAGAGGTTGTGACGGCTGAGGAACGCAAAGAGCCGAGGTGTTCCTGCTGTTTTCCGGCAATGCTCGATGTGAAGGGGGAGCTCTTCGAGGCCCATGTGGCTGACATGTCCCGCAGCGCTTTCCGAATTCGGTTCCATGATCCGTCATCCGTCATTAATGGTGAGCTCGATGGTGAAAATGTTCGTCTGGAATTCTTCATTTTCGAGCCAGCCAACTGTTACAAGGTCAATTGCAGGGTGCTCAAATTCTTTATGAAGGAATATGAAAAATTCGCCGTCCTGGAGATCCAGGACGGCGAGGAGATCAAGGACAAGATCGTCCAGTATGTGGACGGGTTGTGTCAAGGCGGCTATCTCAATCGATTTTAAGTTTTTTGGCATAGGTGGCGGCTTCCGTACCTGCCACGCAACCTTCTCCAACGGCCTTGGCCATTTGCAGGGGCGGCCCGGTGATGTCGCCCGCGGCGTATACCCCTTCCACGTTGGTCCGCAGCTTTCTGTCCACCTCCACATAACGCATGTTTTCGTCGAGCAGAATTCCCAATGAGCTTGCCAATTCCAGAACCCCCTTGGCCCCCAGTTCAATGAAGATGCCGGTGGATTCGATGCGTTCCCCGTTGTCCAGGCTTATGCCTTCCACAGCGTTTTCACCGATGATTTCCGTGGCCTTTCTGCCTTCGTGAACGATGATGTCGCTGGCGGCGATTCTTTTGCGGAGGGACTGGGCAACATCCAACTCGTCGCACACAAGGTGGACCGTGGAGGCGTATTCGGTCAGCGCCATGGCTCCGCCCGCGGCGGCGCTCTGGTTGCCGACCACCACGACGGTCTCGTTGCGGAAGAAACCTGCATCACAATCGACGCAGTAGCTCACCCCTTTCCCAAGCAAGTCCTTTTCTCCAGGTATGCCGAGCTTGTTTCGTGTGGTGCCCGTGGCGATAATCAGGGTTTTGGTTGTTATGCAGTCTCCTCCTTCGGTGGAGAGTTCAAAGAGTTTTCCCTTTTTTTCTACCTTGAGTACGTCCTGATCCATGAATTGTGCGCCGAAATTTTCCGCCTGTTCGCGCCCGGTGCGAAGAATTTCCTCGCCCGTGACCTGAAACATGCAGCAGTAGTTTTCTATATGCGCCCAGTAGAGACTGCTGTTGGCCAGGCGGCCAAGCATGAGGGTTCTGGCTTTTTTGCGTGAAGCATGGATGGCGGCCTGGATGCCGCCAGGGCCGGAGCCGAGAATGACGACGTCGTAGAGTTGAATATCAGACATGTTCGTCTCCTTTTGTAATTGAAGTCGAAGTTCATTTGTTTGTGAAACACCAAGGTATAGAATAAGGCCACCAAGTAAAAAGACCAGAGGCGGATCACAGAAAAGGCATGGCCAACATGCGTATGGCGGACACGTATTTGGCATCCCTGAATATATTCAGCCCGATGGACATGTTTTCATGTCCTTTGTCGGGGTGTGCCTTGTAGGTGCCGAACATTCGATCCCACCATGGAAAATTGAAAGCGTAGTTGGTGTTTGCCTCTCGCATGTCGGTCGAATGGTGCACCCGGTGCATGTCGGGGGTGACCACGAAGAGGCGGAGCCAACGGTCAAGAGCCGGGGGCAGGCTGACGTTGGCGTGGTTGAACACGGCGCAGCAGTTGATGAGAACGTCGAAGACGAGCACGGCCGCAGCGGGGGCTCCGAGAATGAATACGAGAATTCCTCTGTAGGCGAACGAGAGGACGATTTCGATAGGATGGAAGCGGACGGCGGTGCTGGCGTCGATGTCCACATCGGCATGATGCATCCGATGAACTCGCCACAGCGCCCGGACTTTGTGAAACAGCATATGCTGGAGCCAGACCGCGAAATCCAGGAGCAGGATTGTCAGGATACAGGCGTCCCAGTAGGGGACAGCGAATTGGTGCAGGAGTCCGTATTGGTTGGCAGAGCAGTAAAGAGCCACACCCATCGGGAGTACTGGAAGAAAAATGCGCACGGCAAGGGTGGACATTCCGCCCATGGCGAGATTGTTCAGGTAGCGTCGCAAGCGCGGGGCGGACAAAGCGCGTTTCGGAAAAGCCCCTTCACTCCAGAACATCATCGCCAGGATTGCAACGAATGATCCCAGTCTGATGAGGCTTTCGGAGTGCATGATTCAATCTCCGGGTCAGACGTCCTTTACCGACTTTGGCCCCGGAGAAGATGCCGGCCGCTGCTGTGCTGTCTTGCCGGCGGCTGGCGTCCAAGGCCGTCCATGAACCCGTTGATAGAGCTTGGCCGCTTCCGTGAAGTTGGCGTTGAGGCGTAGAGCGAGATCGGCGTTTTCCGCCGCCTCCTCCTTTTGCCCCATGAAATAGTAGGCCTTGCCCATATTGTAGTAAATATTTTCGTCGTGAGGTGTCAGTTCCAAGGCCTGCTTGTAGGCGTGCAAAGCGCCTGGGTAGTCACCATGTTTGCGTAGTTTGACACCAAGGGAGTTGAAGGGGTTGGGGACATCGGAGTCGTATTTGAGGATTTCGATGAAAACTTCCTTGGTTTCCTCCAACCTGTCGAATTGCGCGTAAACGTCGGCGGCCTTCTTGAGGTAGTATTTGCAGGATTCGCTGTCACCCTTCCCTTTGTATGCATCGGCCAGTCCCTTGTAGGCCTCTGCAAAAAGATCGTTGATTTTGACGGCTTTTTTGAAGGAAACGATGGCTTTTCCGTATTTTTTCTGGATCAGAAACTTGCAGCCCATATCGTAATATTTCTGGGCTTCATCTTGATAAGAGATGAGCTCCTCAAAGGCTTCGATCGCGTCGTCGAAGTCGCCGCGGCTCACCATGTCCTTGGCTTCCTGGAGCTCCAGTTCTTCAATTTCGGGGTAGTTGTCGAGCTGGCGAGCCAGGGTCAGGTATTTTTCGAAGGTCTCCAGGGAATAGGGGCGTAGAACGTAACCTATGCATCCGGAAGCGATGGCGTCCAATACATGGTCCTTCTTGTTTTCCAATGTGACCATGATGATGGGCAGCGGCTTGCGGCTCATGTTTTTACGAACCAACTGAGTGAATTTGATACCGCTCATGTCACTCAATGAACTGTCGCAGAGCACAAGGTCCACGGAAAACTCGGACAGGTAGTCTATAGCTTCCGTTCCCGAGTTGAATATCTTGATGATGTCCGCACCGAACCGTTTGATGGTTTCCCCATCACGGCGCGCATGCACCTCGACATCCGTAAGGATGACAACATGTTTGAAAGAGCCGTAGGCTGGGCTGGTTTTGGATATATCGTTACGCATCGCTCTTTGAGTATTTTGAGCCATTCTTCGGGAAAAACACTTACAAGTCAGTTATATTATTTGTTTCTCTACATGAACTTCAATTTTATGCCGGAGTTTCTTGAAAACCTCTTTCTTGGGCAAAGAGTCGAATATTTGATTGATGTAGCCTTTTGATTTCAAAATAGCATATGATTTTGAGAAGTTGAGGTCAAATGCCCATCCGGCGATAAGTAATTTGAAATCATTGGTCCAGGTAATTTTGCGGTAATCCGCGATTTCGCCGCGCATGAGTTCTTCCAGCAGGGCCGGGGTAAATTTCTCGGGATCCGGTTTGGCGTCCATCACAACGGTACGATTGGGATTTTTCAGGTCCAGGTGGCTGAGCATCACCAGAAAAATGTCGAGTTTGTCGCTGTCCCGGACAATGTTGCAGACAGTGGCCAATTCCGGTGGGGTATTTGGGGGGATCACCTTCATGTTGTGCATGCGGACGGCCCCGTAAACCGTCCTTTTCATCGCAGGGGGAAGGCCTGCCAGGAAGCGGTGCGAAATGAGCGCCTTGACTCCCAGAAGGGCGTGGTTGACGGATATGCTGTCGTTGAATGTCTTGTATCGGTGATATTGCGGGAAACGCCCGACGTCGTGATACAGAGCGCCCAATAGCGCGGCCTGTTTGGACGCATTATCCATGTCGGTGGATTCGCAGATGACTGCCGCATTGTCGAGAACCCGCATTGTGTGGTCGATTTTGAGTTGGATGCTGTAATCGTCTTTTTCGGATTCCCCCAAAAAGGAACAGGCGAAGGAAGTGAGCCGTTCCCGATGGTCGTCGAGAGAGAGTTCCATTACTTCAAACCCCTCATTCTGGTTCTGTATTCCAGTTCGGAAATCTCTTTGCGTGCAAGCTGTTCCTTTAGCTCGCTGATCTCGGCCAGACGCTCCTGCTCGGCTTCGGCTTCAAGCTCCTTGTCGCGCCAGATGCCGCCCGGGCCGAAAAGGAAGCGTAGGAACAGAAGAATGACGCCAAGAATCGCTGCCGCGAACAGGAGTCTGGCGATGGCCGGCAGGATCGTGTCGCCATAGCCGGGGCCGAAGGGCCATAACCGCCATTCCGGCCGGCTGAAAAAATCCTGGAGTCCTGCACCGAAGTTGGAAAAAAAGGAGTTGTTTATCATGATTTTGAATATTTTGCTCAAGTTTTGTAACTGATTGAGGTCTTCTTTTACGTTTGTTCCGTTGTCCTGGCAAGAAATACGGCCTTTCCGTCCCTGGCGTTGCCCTAGGGAATTCCCGTTTGCATTTGTCTGTTGAGGTGATTACAGTTATCAGGTAAAAAGTGCCCACTTTTATGGGGGAGCCATGAAGATACTTGTTGTGGAAGATGAGTTCGCGAGCAGAAAGCTTTTGACGACGTTGCTGGCCGATTACGGGCAGTGCGACGCCGCCGTGGACGGCGTCGAGTGCGTCAATATGTTTCAGGCGGCCTTTGAGGCCGGGCAGCCTTACGATCTCGTCTGTCTCGACATTATGATGCCCCATAAGGACGGGCACCAAGCCCTCAAAGAAATTCGTGAAATCGAGAAGCAGCAGGGCGTCAAGCCTTCCGAAGAAGCCAAAGTCATCATGGTGACGGCCCTGAACGATCCCACCACCGTGGTCAAGGCGTACTACAAGGGCGGCGTGAACGCATATCTGCCCAAGCCCATAGAAGTGGACTCTCTTCTGGCTATTCTGCGTGATTTGGAGATCATCTCGTAGCGACCATGCCGACTTTGTCCTGCTGATTTGAAAGGTGTGAAAACAGGTATGTCATGAAAGTATTCACCAAGTTGTTCATTTCCACGTTCTTGATGTTTATCACATCCGCAGGCACTGCCGTGGCGGCAGACGGAGCGTCCGGCGGAACACGTTTTTTGGACATGATTCTTTTGGGCGTGGTCGTATTTCTGGTTTTCAGGATTATCAGGCGGCGTTCCGGCAGGTGGTCCGATCCCCACGACGAGCAGCTGGATGACAGGGGGAAGAATAAGCGGGAACGCTCGACTCCTACGCCTCCACAGAACAGACATGAGCAGGCCCGAGCCATGTGGGATATGCTGAGTGATTCGGGGGAGCGGCCCGGTCAGCCGGCTCGGCGCATGTCTCCGGACGGCTTTGACGAAGCCGAGTTTCTGGAAGGCGCTAAACTTTTTTACAGCCGTTTTCAGGAAGCCAGGGACTCCGGAAACTGGGAAACGGTTGCCCCGTTCATTGAGCCCGGACTGTTGGGGGATCTGATGCGGGATTCGGGAGCCGGAAGCGCTGCGCGTTCAGAAATTATGCTTCTTGATGCAAAGGTCATGGATCTGCGTACGGAAAACGGCAGAACAGAAGTGACTGTCTTTTTTGACGCCTCCCTGCGCCGGGGCGCATCCGGCGAGCGGCAGGTCAATGAACGGAATGCCTGGGAGTTCAGCAGGGAAGATCAGAACTCCGAAGCTCTGTGGGTATTGGAAAGAATCAACAAAATCGATCATTAGTCGCGTATTCTCGCGAGTCGTATCCTTATATTTGGAGGAAGTGAGTTGTCTGAGATCCGGTATGATCTGGACCAACCCATTGAAAAGCTCATGGAGTTGGCCCGGGAAAAGTTTGGCGAAGTGAAATTCGAAAAGGTGACCATCGGGGATATCGCTCTGGAGATTTTGCAGATCAATGATATGCCGAAATACATCGACAAGCTTGTGGCCCAGGCTAAGCCGGGAAAAGGAGTGGACCTGCCGCTGTGGGCGAAGATCTGGCCTTCCTGTCTGTTCCTCGGCTTTTTTCTCCATCAGTTTCCGTTCAAGGAGAAGGATGAACTCCTGGAGATCGGAGCGGGAGTGGCGGTCATCGGCCTGGTGGCCGCCAAGCGCGGCTTCAGGGTGACCATTACGGACATCGAAGACGACGCATTGCTGTTCGCCCGCATCAATGCGCTCAAGAACAATGTCGGTGAAGGCATCTCCATTCTCAAGGCGGATTTCACCGAGGACAATCTCGGAAGGACCTATGACCATGTCATCGGGTGCGAGGTGCTTTACAACGAGCGGACTTATGAGCCGTTGGCGGATTTCCTTGCCGAACATCTGGCGGACAAACCGGGGGCTGAAGTCATCTTGGCCATGGATCAGAAGCGCGAGGGAAGGGCTTTTTTCAACAGGGCCAAGGATACATTCTCCATGATGCGCAAGAATTTCTGTTTCACGGACAAGGAGTCCGGCGAGGAACAGTCCATTAATTTGTTCAGAATGAGAAGGGCCTAGATGATCAAGCTGCAAGATTGTTGCAAGGCGTATACTGAGGACCAGGACAAGGCGTCCGACCCGGTGGAAACCGTCAGGCGTGTCAAGGCATTGCTTGAGTCCCGGTGTGACGGCGTTTTGGCTGAGACCGACCGGGTCGATACCGGAAGGCTCGGCATTCCGGTTTTCGTGAGCAAATGTGGCCCTCGTGCGGCCGAGATCATGCCCACCCGCAAACAGATGGGCAAGGGCGCTTCTCCCGAACAGGCAGAAGCCTCGGCGCTCATGGAACTGGTGGAACGCTTCAGCTATTTCAGCTTCTGGGGCGAGAGAGACAATTTCACCGAACTCACCTGGAGCGAAGCAAAGGCTAAATGGCCCGGCCGGCTCATGAGTATTTCCAGAATCATGCAGTCCGTGGACGAAGAGCTTTCCGTGGAGCAGGCCGAGAAGCTCATGAACTTGGTGCGTTGGAAGTTTCACCCCGCATTCAGTCTGGTCACGGAGCAGGAGGAGTATGCGCCGTTGGATTGGTTCAAGAAATTGAATGAATTCAATGGATCATCAGCTGGGAATACTTTTGAGGAATCCATTTTTCAAGGCGGTTGTGAATTGGTTGAGCGTCATGTCTGCGCGCTCATCGACCGGGAGCAGCCGGAATTGCCCACCATCGACTTGGACTCCAGCGACGATCCGGTGTTCCGGCGACTGGTCGGATGCTTCCGGGATAACGGCATTACCCTTATCCTGAAGGACTTCAGCCTGGGTTTTCCGGTTCCCACGGTTGGAGCCATTGCCTGGGACAAGAGGACCTTTCCGGGGTTGAGCGAAATTGTTTTTACCGCCGGGACCGCCGCTTCTCCGGTGAAGGCCGCCATTCGGGCGTTGACAGAGGTGGCCCAACTGGCCGGTGATTTCGAAACCAGCCGGGTTTATGAGGCCTCCGGCCTTTCCAAGTTTACTTCCCTGGACCAGACGGCTTGGCTGGGGCGGGGGGCGGTTGTGGCGATGGATACCCTGCCGAGTGTGAAAGACGCAAATATTCTTAACGAACTCAAGTCATTTGCCAGCGGACTGCAGGAGATAGGGTTTTCTGCGTACAGCGTGGACACCAGCCATCCGGAACTTGGTGTCACCGCCAACTACAACTTTGTGCCCGGATTTGATTTTCGCGAGCGCACCCCGAACCGCAGCATCGGCCTTTTCGTGGGCCGTATTTTGGCCGAGGAAGCTTCGTTCGATGAAGCGCTTGGAGGTCTTGACGTGCTTGAGGAGGTATATCCGAACGCGTATTTCGTTCCCTTTTTCAGGGGGTTGTTGGCTTTGCGCATGCAGGATGCCGTCTTTGCCGGGCTCATGTTCGAAGAGGCCGAGCCTTTACAACCTGCCGACGAGGAGCGCGCTTTGGCCGCTTTTTACCGCGCCTATTCCATGTCTTTGCAGGACGACGCTGATTGGGATGCCCTGATAGGGCACCTGAACCGGGCTGTCAGCCTTGACGCCGAGGTCAAGGAATTCTTCAACCTGCGCGGCGTGGCGCATTTCAAGTCGGGGCGCTATGATGCCGCTGCTGAAGATTTTCAGCAATCATTGAACATTGACAGCGGATCTCCGGAAGATCTTGCCAATCTTGGATTGTGTCATAAGTACATGGGTAACAGGGAAGAGGCCCTCGACTATCTCGGCGCGGCGCTGAAGCTTGCTCCGGGACTGGGGTATGCGTTGGAGCATTATCAGGAACTCTTGGAATAACGGATGGTTGTTTGGATGTTCGCTACGGGGGGGATGCCCCGTTGAAAAGGATGCTGTAAGCGCCGTGGTTGACAAATCCGGCTGTGTGCAAGTATGGTCGCCCATCTGAGTTTCTCAGGGGCTCTCAACAAGAGCATGAACAGCGGATAGCTGTTTTATGGATAATGTCGGTTTCATCGTTTGAAACCCGTTTTGAAAGTATCCCTATTCCGTAACAGGAGGAATCAAATGGCAGTTGTCGAATTCCAGGGCAAGCAATTTGAAGTTGATGAAGACGGTTTCCTGCTTCAGTTTGACTCTTGGAGCCCCGAGTGGGTCGATTATGTGAAGGACTCCGAAGGTATCAAGGAACTGACCGATGATCACCAGAAAGTCATCGACTTCCTGCAGGACTATTACAAAAAGAACGGCATTGCTCCGATGGTTCGTATCCTGTCCAAGGTGACCGGCTTCAAGTTGAAGCAGATTTACGAACTGTTCCCGTCCGGACCGGGCAAGGGAGCCTGCAAAATGGCCGGCCTGCCCAAGCCGACCGGCTGCGTTTAGTTCGCAAGCTGTTGGAAAAGCGAGGCGGAAGCTATTGCTTCCGCCTTTTTTTGATCGCAAGGAATAGTTGTGGCGTTCTTTAGGGGAGTGTCATGTTTTTGCTTGCCAAGCGTGGGATTGTCGAGTATCAGTCCATGTTCCACGAAATTAATATGACAGGAGAACGTCATGAAAAAAGATATTCATCCCAAGTTGTTCGATGCCACCGTACGTTGTCACTGCGGCTACGAATCCACGTTGAAGTCCACCAAGGGCGAAGAAGTCAATGTGGAAATTTGCGCCAATTGCCACCCGTTCTACACCGGGAAACAGCGTTTTGTTGACACCGCTGGCCGCATTGATCGTTTCCGCAAGAAGTACGCGAAGTTCGAAGGGCAGAACTCTACCGCTGAATAGGTATTTCGGTTTTTTCGAGACAATATGCCTCCGCCGCTGCCGGCGGAGGCATATTGTTTTCAGGGCGGGGTTTACTTTTTAGTCGGAATCCTTAAATCTCTAGGTGTTCGACCAACAAAAATCCCATGCGAGCCAAGCGCTTGTTCTCCAACCGAGGTTACCTTCTTGAAGATTCGCGATATCCTTATGTTAGCAGCCCCGCAGACGGTGGGCGGCCAGGCGGTCATCGAGGGCGTCATGATGCGAGCCCGCAACAAGTTGGCCATTGCCGTCCGCAAGCCTGACGGGGAGATTTCCGTCGAGGTCCGTCCGTGGTTTTCCTTTTCCACCTGGGCCATGTTTCGCAAACCTTTTCTGCGCGGCTTTCCAGTCCTCATGGAAACCATGGTCAACGGCATCAAGGCTCTTAATCATTCTGCCACCGTGGCGGTGGAGGAAGACCCTGAAGCCGGCGAATTGAACACCTTCCATCTTGTCCTGACCCTGTGCATAGCAATCGGAGCGGCCTTGGGACTTTTCGTGGTATTGCCGCATTTCATTTCCGTGGTCATGGAGTGGCTGGGTTATGCGGGCGATGTGGACTCCCTCAGCTTTCACGCTTGGGACGGCGTCTTCAAGATGATCATCTTCGTGGCGTATATCGGAACCATTTCCTTTATTCCCGATATCCGTCGGGTTTTTCAGTATCATGGGGCCGAGCATAAGGTCATCTGGGCCTATGAAGAAGGGGAGCGGCTTGCGCCCGGAACCAGCCGGGGATACAGCCGTCTGCACCCCAGGTGCGGTACAGCGTTCCTGCTGTTTGTGCTGACGGTAAGTATTTTGCTGTATTCTTTTCTGGTACCCTGGTTGTTGACCTTTTATTCTCCGCAACATTTCATTTACAAACATCTGTACATCGTCGGTGTGAAGTTGCTGCTGATGGTTCCCATCAGCAATATAGCCTTTGAGATGATCAAGTTCGCCGGGAAGTTCAACAAGAACATTCTGTGTCGAATCATGTGCTGGCCCGGCCTTATGATGCAGTTGCTGACCACCAAAGAACCTGACGACGAGCAGATTGAAGTCGCCATCGCCGCACTTCAGGGTGCTGTAAAAGCCGAGGAGTAATATATGTTTGGCAAGTTGGAAGATATTGAACAGACATATCTCGACCTTGAAAAGGAGTTGGCCGCTCCCGAGATTTTCAACGATCAGAAGCGCTATACCAAGGTCAGCAAATCCCATGCTGAGCTCGGTGAGATCGTCAGTGTGTACCGCACATACAAGAAATACAGGCAGGACTTGGAAGATAACCGCGAGATGCTCAAGGATGACGACGAAGAGATCCGCGAAATGGCCAAGGCCGAGATCGAATCTCTCGAGTCGGAGCTTCCAAGGCTGGAGGAAGAACTCAAAATACTGCTCCTTCCCAAGGATCCCATGGATGAGAAGAACATCATTCTGGAAATCCGTGCCGGCACCGGCGGGGAAGAGGCCGCGCTTTTTGCTGCCGACTTGTTCCGCATGTACACCCGCTTTGCCGAAGCCACCAAATGGAAGGTGGAAGTTCTGAGCGCCAGTGACACCGGCACCGGGGGATTTAAGGAAATCATTGCCTCCATTTCCGGCGAAAAAGTCTACAGCAAACTCAAATATGAGTCCGGCACTCATCGTGTCCAGCGCGTGCCCGCCACCGAGTCTCAAGGGCGTATTCATACTTCCGCCGTTACAGTGGCCATTATGGCCGAGGCCGAAGAAGTGGATATCGATATCCGCACTGAGGATTTGCGTATCGATGTCTTCCGTGCCTCTGGACCGGGCGGACAGTCCGTCAACACCACGGACTCCGCCGTGCGCGTCACCCACATTCCCACCGGTGTGGTCGTTTCCTGCCAGGACGAGAAGTCTCAACACAAGAACAAGGCCAAGGCACTCAAGGTCCTGCGCTCCAGATTGCTGCAGCATGAGCAGGAAAAGGCCAAGGCCGAAGAGGATGCAACCCGCCGCAGCCAAGTCGGCTCCGGCGATCGTTCCGAGCGTATTCGTACCTACAACTTCCCTCAAGGCCGCGTGACTGATCACCGCATCAACCTGACTTTGTACAAGCTGGATCAAGTCATGGAAGGCGATATGAGCGAGTTGGTGGATTCTCTCATCAGTCATTACCAGAGTGAAGCGCTCAAGCTACAGGCTGAAAATTAGGTCGGGAAATTCCGTGGAGCCCACTGTCAGACAGTGTCTCAAGTTCGCCGGAGGCGTGCTTGAAAAGAGCGGTGTGGACTCCCCCAAGCTTTCGGCGGAAGTGCTGCTTGCACATGTGCTGAATTGTTCGCGTATAAATGTGCTTTTGAATGGAGACCGTCTCCTCTCTTCGGAGGAGGCGGTTTTGTATGAAAAGCTCGTTTATCGCCGGGAACAGGGAGAGCCTGTGGCCTATCTCGTTGGAAACAGGGAGTTTTATGGTCTTGACTTCAAGGTAGGTCCGGGTGTGCTCGTCCCAAGGCCTGAAACCGAGCATATCATTGAATTTTGCGAGGCGGAGTATGCGAGTGAGGATGAGTTCGTTTTTGCCGATTTGGGAACAGGATCCGGTATTTTGGCCGTGACCTTGGCTCATGTGTTCCCCAGGGCAAAGGGCGTTGCTGTGGATTTGAGCCGTGATGCCCTCGCCATTGCCCGGGAGAACGCCGACAGACACGGGGTGGCAGACAGAGTGCAGTTTGTGCATGCGGATTTTTGCCGGCCTTTGTCCAAGAAGTGGTGTTTTGATTTGGTCGTCTCCAACCCTCCTTACGTTACCGAAGAGGAATATTTCGAAGTCTCGGAAGAGGTGCGTAATTTTGAACCGAAGATGGCCCTGACGAGCGGTGAGGACGGTTTGGATCACATTCGTGAATTTTTGCCTCGAATTGTCGATATGCTCCGAAGTGGCGGAAAGCTGTTTTTTGAATTCGGGTGGCGACAGGGCGAAGGCGTGAAAAAAATACTGCATCAATATGATACCGAATTGGCAGGGATTGTCGTACGTAAGGACCTGTCCGGGCATGATCGAATCGCAGTTGCACAAAAAATATAATCGCAGAAATGCAACAAATGTCGGCGGATGTTGTTGAAAAAACACAACGCTTTGCGGAAATACAACAAGACTGAAAAAGTCTAGAATTTTTTTTATTTTATGAAAATCAAGTGGTTATCGTATTTTTTGTTTGTGGCACCGTTTTTGCTAGGTGAGAGTGACTTTCAAGCGGAGGAATAATGCTACAAACCACGATTCATAAGACTGTCCGTTGCACCGGCATTGGACTCCACAGCGGGAAACAGGTGGAAATGACCTTGCGGCCCGCGTCAGAAGATACAGGTATGCTTTTTTCGGTTCGTAACGGTTCCGGATCATCCTTCATCAGCCCAAAGCCTAATCTGGTGGTTGAAACCGGTCTTGCCACCACCATCGGCACCGGTAAGGATACCGTTGCCACGGTAGAGCATCTTCTGGCTGCAGTGCGGGGAATGGGCATCGACAATATCCATATAGAAGTTGACGGAGACGAACTACCCATCATGGACGGCAGTGCAGCGCCGTTCGTGTATTTGCTCAAGCAGGCCGGTGTTCGTCAGCTCAATAAACCCAGCAAGATCCTTTCTTTTAAAAAGCCCGTCAATTTCGAGCAGGATGGCAAGTTCATCAAGGCTCGTCCCTATACCGGTTTCCGTATCGATTACACCATTGATTTCGCTCATCCTTTCATCGGTCGCCAACGCATGGTGATGGAAGTGACTCCCGGCACATTTGCAAAAGAAGTCGCCAAAGCACGCACTTTTGGTTTCCTCAAGGAAGTCGACTATTTGCATGCCAATGGGTTGGCGCTTGGCGGATCTTTGGACAACGCCGTCGTTCTGGACGAGTACGGAATCCTCAATGCCGAAGGATTGCGTTTCAAGGATGAATTTGTCCGCCATAAGCTTCTCGATTTCGTGGGAGACATGGCCATCATGGGGCAACCCATTATGGGGCATTTTGAAGTATTCGCCTCCGGTCATGCCATGAACAACGAGTTCCTGCGGTATATCGACGCCAATAGGGATATGTATCTGGAAGAGCTGGTCCTGGAACCCGCAAAGACAAAGGTTGCAGAAGAAATGGAGGAAGCCTCCATGAATGGGCTGGGTGTTATTCCTAGCGTTGCGTAATAACTTTCCGCTACTTATTGGTTTGAGCAGAAAGCCCGCCTTGCAGCGGGCTTTTTTTATGACGAAGACAGTAGGAGTTCGGAAAGGATACCACCGTGTTTGTTGGCCGGCAGGCGCTCAAGGCCGATGCAGTTTACCTCCAGATTCCCGGGGAACGGCAGCGGCGTCAAGCGCCTCTTGATGGAGCCCGCATGAGGGAGGATTTGGGCCAGGATCCGGTATCCAACAGTAGGGTGACGGTAAAGGGTGTTGATCTGTACTAATCCGAAGTTGGCCGACTCAAATTCATTGGTCATTTCAAAGAAAGACATGTCCGGCGAATCGTCTTGCGGTTTGCGTCGAACAACGGCGGCTTGGCTTCTTCCTCCGGGCTGCATCCAAGGCCAATAGAAAAAGGTCTCATTGGACGCCAGAAACGAGTTGATACGTGCGGCGCTAGCCGTCACAGCTTGAAACGCCAGTGCTGTGTCTTCGTCGTTCTTCAGCTTTTCAAAGAAGGATTGTCGGTTGACCGATTCGTTATTCCCCGCTGAAAAGGTAGACCATATCGAGGCGCCGGCAGCCTCAAACTCGGCCCGAAGTGCGGTGAAATCCTTGATGAGATCGAAGACAGGCAGGCCGGCCTGGCTTCCTCCGAAAATTTCCTTGAGCATGATTTCCGGTTTCAGCTTCTTGATGATGAAGGTGAGACGCGCGCCATGAGCCGGGCGGGACTGGATCTGGGCCAAGAGAGGTTGATTCCCGATATTGACCCAGGCGAGTCCAGGGCCTTCCCAGCGGATCAGGCGGCCATGTACTTTTTGTCCGACATGATGGGTTCTTCTGAAGGCCTCCGCTCGCTCCTGGTTTCCGGCCCCCCAACCGCCCAATGAGGATTTACCCTGTCGAATTTTCAATGACGTCACCTAACCGCGTCCGATGATGAGTTCCACCTCATCCAGGCTCAACCCGGACTTGCGCGCAAGCACAGCTGGGGATTTTCCGGCCCTATGCCCGTCGAGGACAATCTGTCTCAGGAACTGAGGCGATTTGGAATATTCGTCAGCTTGACGCATGAGTTTTTTGAGCTTCTTGATCCTGTCTTCAAGCTGATCGTTGAGTTCGGCCAGTTCGGATTGACGTTGTTCGAAGGTGGCCACCATCTGGTTCTCCAGTTGGGCGTTGAAGTGCAGGCGGTTGATGAATTCCTCCTGTTTGGCCTGTACCTGCGAAAGAAGCGCCTCGGATTTGCGCAGACGTACGAAAAACAGCACGATGATACACAGCAGGGCTATCTCAGTTATGGAAAAAAAAACGAGCAATGCGGTAGACATGGTCTCCTGCTTGGTTAGAAGTACAACCGAGCCTATTTTTGCCTGTTTTCACAGGAGAAATCAATGAGTGATGGCTGTCAGATCTTGACGTTGATTATATTGCCGGCCCATGGAGAGGCGTTGGAGGTCGTGGTCTCCTCCGAGAGTTGGCTTTCTTCTTCCTTTTTCTTCCTGGATTGGAATTCCTGCTTCTGTTTGTTTGAACCGTCACGGTCGACAGCTTCGGCCTTTTCCTTTTTGTCGATGCTCTGGACTTGTTCCTTGCCTTGTTTGCGAAGATGCTCTGCCAGCATGGGCGCAAAGATCTGCTTCTGAATGTCGGACTTCACCAGTTCGGCATTGGCGATCTTCTGCACATGATGCAGCTGCGATATGAGGACCGGAAGGTCTAGTGGACTGGAGCCCACCATGGCTCACCTCACAAGGTATTGTTCAAACAGCAGGGTCTTGAACTGACCGAACCCCATGTACTGGTTCACGACAGCAAGAAGCTCCTGTTTCAGTTTCTCCGCATTCTTCTTATCGGATAAAAACTGTAAATCCTTATTCTTCAAGTAATAGTACAGAGCATTCCGGACGGTGAAGGTTTCCTGCTTGAACTGACGGGCAAGGGCTTCATCCGTCGTATTCAGCACCAACCGCACTTCCAGGAAGCGGATGGCGCCTTTTTCATCTTTCTGTTCGATGAGGAAGGGATCGAGCCTGAGCAGGATTTCACCGGGGACTTCCGGTTCGGGTTCGGGTACGGGCTCCACCTGCGGTTGTTCGACCGGTTCAGGTTCGGGTTGGGGCGGAGGAGAGGGGGCTTCGGGGCGGCTGAAAAGGAGAAAGGCAATGACGACGAGCAGCGCGACAATGACGATAGCCATGTAGAACAGCTTGTTCTTGAAAATGGCCGGGAGTTCTTTTTTCTCTTTAGGTTCTTCTGGGGGAGACTCAGCTTCAGGAGCCTCCTCTAGTTCCACTTCCTCCTCTTCCTCGTCCTCAAGAAACGGGGCGTCATCAAGGTCCAGATCAACCTTTTGTGTCGCTCTGCTGGCCTCGCTGTCATCCAGTTGGGCCTTGGGCTGCCCGGACGGTTCCATGGAGTTCTCAGCGGAGTCTTCCGCAATCTCATCTGGACCGTCCGGGACGAGCAGAACCATATGTTGTTACGCCTTACGCGGGCAAGCCGCGAGTTATTGGAAAATCTTTTCGATTTTCTGGCTCAGTGTTTCCGGCGTGAAAGGCTTCACGATATAGTTGGAAACTTTTGCCTGTACAGCCTCAATGATGTTTTCCTGTTGTGCTTCCGCAGTAACCATCAGGAAAGGAATATCCGCATATTCTTCACTGTCGCGAACTTTACGCAGCAGTTCGATGCCGGACATTTTGGGCATGTTCCAGTCGGAAACAATGAAGTCGATGTTGTCCTTGTTCAGAACATCCCATGCCGTGGTTCCATCATCGGCCTCGACTATGTTGGTGAAGCCGAGCTGTCGCAGGATGTTTTTGACGATCTTGCGCATGGTGGAAAAATCGTCGACCACAAGGATGCGCATGCTAGTATCAGCGGGCATATATGTCTCCTTTTACTGATTTTTACTCATTTTCATAACGGGCCTTAAAATTTTTCCTCAGTTTGATCAAGGCCTGCGAGTGGAGCTGAGAAACTCGTCCCTCGGTAATATCCATGACTTCGGCGACTTCCTTCATATTCAGTTCCTCGCCATAATAGAGAGATATTACCAATTTTTCCCTTGGGGTCAATTCCTCAATGAGATGGGCTACTTTGTCAACCAATTCATGGAAGGCGGTCGATTGGAACGGCTCGTCGTCCTGCCGATCACCTTTGGTCAACAGATTTTCATGAAAAGCATCGATGCTGACGCACATCTGGTTCTGAAGCGCCTCAAGCCCTTGTTGCACTTCCTTTTGGGACATTCCCGTATGTTTTTCCAACTGTTCCGCCGTCGGCGTCATGCCGGTCTCATGCTCGATCTGGCGCATGGCGTCTTCCAGGACTTTGACCTTTTGGCGCAGTCCCCGGGAAAACCAGTCCATACGGCGTAGCTCGTCGAGCATGGCGCCTTTGATCCTGCTTTCGGAGTAGGTTTCGAATTTTATCTTCAGAGCCGGATTGAACTTGCCCAAAGCATCGAGCAGCCCAAGACTGCCTGCACTGATCAATTCGTTGAGTTCGACAGTGTGAGGCAACTTGGCCTTCATTCGCAGTGCGAGGATCCTGATCTTCGGAGCATAATGGCGGACGATGTTTTCCCGGTCACGAGGCGAGAAATCGCCCCATGCCTTGGCGCCCGACTCCAGATCATGCCACGGACCGCTCTTGGAAGAGGAGCTTTTTCCAGAAGAACTTAATATTGCCATCAGTCGCAGTCGTCGGTTTCCAGGTGCTCACCTTTTGGGCGGCCTGCATGAGTCCCAAGCTTGCCGGACTATCCGGTGCGCCATGGCAGAAAGGTACCTGCGCAATGACGGATTTGCGTACCTGCGGGTCCTGAGGGATGAATCCCACAAGATCCAAGGATACGCCGCCAAGGAAGTGGTCGCACGCATTGGCGAGCTTGATGTAGGCTTCCTTGGCTGATTTCTGGTCCTTCACCATATTAACAAGTATCCTGAAACGCTCAACCCCATGATAAAGTTTGAGTACTTTGATGAGCGCATAGGCGTCGGTCAGGGAAGTCGGCTCAGGGGTCAGCACCACCAGCCTTTCCTGTACGGCCAGATTGAAATACAGAACATTGTCATTGATGCCTGCTCCCGTATCCACGATGAGGTAGTCTATTTCCTCGTCCATGGCGTCCATGGCGTCGAGCAGGTCCAGTTTTTGACCCTTGTCCAGGCTGACCATCTCGCTTACGCCGGAAGAGGCTGGCAGGATGCGAAAGCCGTAAGGTGTTTCAAACAGGACCTTGTCCAGGGTCATGTCTTCATGGAACAAATGGAAAAGATTATATTTCGGGGCCATGCCCAGAATGACGTCAACATTGGCCAGGCCGAGGTCGGCGTCGAGAAGTACGACCTTCTTGCCCATCTGGGAGAAAGCGTAAGCCAGGTTGACGGAGATGTTGGTCTTGCCCACGCCCCCCTTGCCGGAGGTGACGGATAGAACCATTGGGAAACGGGAAGTCATGGCGGCTAAAGGCCTCCTTTAGTTTTCGCAGCCGGGCAACTGCCGCATGAAAAGCATGCGCCAGAGCATTTCCTTAGTGGCGGGCGTGATGCTGTTTTTCAAACCTGAACCGTAAGACAATGCCGATACTGGCAATCCGCTTGAGCACGCCATGTTCAAGATTGCCCCAAATGTACAGGCTTCATCGAGTTTCGTCCAGATAACGCTTGCAAGCTTTGAAGATTTATATCTCTCTGCAAAAACCTGGTATTGCTCAGAGCTGTAATAAGGGTTGAGCACCAAGTGGATGGCCAGATCATTCCAACCTTCCATTCCATGTGCGAGAAGCCAGTCTTCAAGCTTGTTATTGACCGACATTCCAGGGAGATCAATGAAAATCATGTCGAACTTTCCCGCCTCCCGTCTGAGTTCCGCGACGTCCTCATGGGTAATGAGTTCGCGATAGGCCAGGCCGGAGAGTTCCGTATAATGCTTGAGGACCAAACGTCCCTTGCCTTTGTTCCCGTCTGCGGCGACCAGGCAGATGGACATGTCCTGGTTTTTGGCTTTTTCGCGCAGTGCCGTTCTGATGAGAGCAGAGGTTTTGCCTGAACCGTGCGGACCCGCAAAGGCATGCATTTTTCTGTTCCACGTGTCCGCCCCAAGGGGTTTTACAGAAGCCATTTTCTCCAGCACGCGCAGGATGGACAGATTGCTGTTGTCGCGCAACTTGTAGAAAACGTTCAGCAGGACATCGTTGTCGACACCTTCCCGTTCCAGGTATTCCATGGCCAGTTGTTGGCGCGGTGAGAGACTTTGCAGGTTCATTTGAGGCTTGAGCAGGGCCATGAGGTGCCCTTTGATTTGCCCCCATTCGTGCTTCCAGCCAACGCTCTCCTTCAGGGCATCGTCGATGATGATGTCGCGGGTCGGCTCCTTTGCCTCCGTCTGCTGTATTTCATCGATGGCCGCTACGATCTCGCAGCATTTGGAGCCGTTGTCGGATACCATTTTGTTGGAAAGGATGACCGCATCCTCACCAAGGTCCGCCTTGATCAAGGCGTAGGCCTCAGTTTGGGAAGGTGCTCTGAAGGTCTTCATTCTCATGGCTGCTACTGTACCTCTACCATTGCCAGGGATTGGATTCGAATGTCAGCCGGAATTTCCGCCTGGGACAGGATAGGCAATGTCGGGATAAACCTTTGCAACAGCTGCGCCAAATGAGGTCTCAGCTGCGGCGTCGTCAGGAGCACGGGTTGTCCATCAGCGACGAAGGCGTTGTCAACCGTCTCATTTATTTTTTGAATAATTCTTTGCGCCAGGCCCGGCTCCAGAGCAAGGTAGCCGCCTTGCTCGGCCGGCCGCAGCCCCTGTGTCAGAGTTTCGTCGACTTTGGGGTGCAAAGTGATGATGGGCAGGTTGTTCTCCTCGCCAAGGTATGGCTTGACGATGGTGCGGCCCATGCGGGAACGTACATACTCCACCAACTGTGTCGGGTCCTGGGTGGCCACGCCGTAGTCCGCCAGGGTTTCCACGATGGTGAGCAGGTCGCGGATGGAGACGTTTTCCTGGACCAAGCCTTGGAAAACCTTCTGAACCGCGCCGAGGGAGAGGACGCCCGGCACAAGGCTTTCCACGGCTTTGGGAGCGCGTTTCTCCAGGTTGTCCAACAGTTCCTGCACTTCCTGGCGGCCCAGGAATTCGTGCAGATTGCGGCGGAACACTTCGGTGAGGTGCGTTGCCACCACGGTTGCCGGATCGACCACGGTGTAGCCGGCGAGCATGGCTTCTTCCTTTTGCGCTTCGGGAATCCAGACAGCAGGGAGGTTGAACGCGGGCTCGACTGTTTCGACGCCGTCGATATGGTGTTTGGCGTCTCCCGGGTCCATAGCCAGATAGTGATCGATGAGCAGTTCGGCCTGGGCCACGGAGTTGCCCTTGATAAGCACGCGGTATTCGCCGGGCTTGAGCTGCAGGTTGTCCCGCAGGTGCAGTGAGGGGATGACCACTCCCATATCCAGAGCGAACTGGCGTCTGATGGAGCGGATGCGGGACAGCAGGTTGCCGTTCTGTTCTTCGTCCACCAAGGGGATGAGCCCGTAACCGACTTCCAATTCGAGCTGGTCGAGGGGCAGCAGCGCCTGAACCTCTTCGGGGGTGTCCAGCGTGGGGACTTCCGCTTCCGCTGCATCCGTTGCGGAGTGTCCCGCCATGGATTCGTGTTGCTTTTTGGAGAGCTGGCTGACACCGTAACAGATTGCGGCCAAGGTCATGAAAGGCAGGGTGGGCATGCCCGGCACGATGGCGAATATCAGCAGGATGCAGGCAACCAGCCGCAGAGCTCGGTGGTGGAAGGTCAACTGGCCGATGAATTCCTCACCCATCTTCGCTTCTGCCGCCGCACGGGAAACAATGATACCGGCGGAAGTCGAAATGATCAGGGAGGGGATGGTGGCCACCAAACCATCACCAATGGTCAGCAGGGTGTAGGTTTGGGCGGCGTCCATCCAATTCATGTCTTTTTGCAGAACACCGATCAGGAAGCCGCCGATGATGTTGATGGCGGTAATCATGAGGCCCGCATTGACGTCCCCGGAAACGAACTTACCCGCACCATCCATGGCGCCGTAGAAATCGGCTTCCTGCCGGATGCGTTCACGTTGCGCCTTGGCTTCCTCTTCATCGATGAGGCCTGCATTGAGGTCGGCTTCGACCGCCATCTGTTTACCCGGCAGGGAATCCAGTGTGAAGCGGGCGGCCACTTCCGCGATACGGGTGGTACCTTGGACGATGACGGTCTTGTTCAGAATGAACAGGATCATGAAGATGACGATACCAATGACGTAGTTACCGCCGACGACGAATTCACCGAAACTTTGGATGACCGACCCCGCCGCACTGGTGCCTTCGTCTCCATGCAACAGGATTGCACGGGTTGTGGCCACGTTCAGTGCAAGCCGCAGCATGGTGGTGACCAGCAGCAATGATGGGAAGATGGAGAATTCAAGAGGGGACTGCATGAACATGGCCGTGATGAGGACGACCAGTCCCAGGGAAATGCTCACCGTGAGCATGAAGTCGATGAACAGGGTGGGAAGCGGAATGAGCATCACGAAGAGAATGACCACGACACCTGCGGCCAGGAGCACGTCCCCTTGCTTCGCGAATTTGCTGTAATCGAGTTTGAAGATGTCCGAGGCTGCAGCTTTATTGGACATATTTTTGACACCTCACGGGACGTTGTTCGTATTGTTCAACCGGAGGTGCCGGTACTTGCTTATCTCCTGAATTTATCAAGGTTTGCAAGGATGGCGGCCACTGCCTGATACAGTTCCTCCGGGATCATCTCCCCAATTTCAACCTGTTTATACAAAGCCTGTGCCAGAGGCTTGTTTTCCTTGATGGGGATTTTGTGTTCTTTGGCGATTTCCTTGATTTTTTGGGCGATGGGGCCCGCACCCTTTGCCAACACCAGCGGCGCCGGGGCTTCCAAGGCGTTGTACATGATGGCTATGGCAATATGCGTGGGGTTGGTGATGACGACGTCAGCTTTGGGGACATCCTGCATCATGCGTTTGACCATGAATTCCATGACTTTCTTTTGCTGTTGAGCTTTGATTTGAGGGTCGCCCTCGGCCTGTTTGCGTTCGTCCTTTACCTCGTCTTTGGTCATTTTCAAATCTTCTTCGAATTTCCAGAATTTGTACCAAAGGTCGGCGATGGCGATGAGAGTCATGGGGATGAGGGCATAGATGACCATTTTGTAGCCGACGGAGAGGATGTAGGTGGCTATGCCGTGAGTGTTGGCATAAAAAAGCGGAAGTAGATTATGGTATTCCTGCTTGAGCACGATATACGGGGCAAAGCCGACCGCGGCAGCCTGTAGAACGCTTTTCCCTAGCCTGATGAGCGCTTCCGGGCTGATCATGAGTTTTTTCAGGCCCGCCAGGATATTAAAAAGTTGCTTGAATTTGGGCTTGAGGGGTTTGAATGTCCAGACACCTCCGACCTGGAGTCGCATGGTCAGGAAGGCGATGAACGCCAAAAGAAGCATGATGGGCAAAACCAGCTTGGCAATGTTTTTCGTTTGCATGACGAAAAGCATGTATGCCGTGCCGGTGTTGATGGAGATGTCAAAAGCGTCGGTAAATGCCCATTTGTAAATTTTTGAAATGTTTTCGTACAGGTAGCCGATCAAATACCGCAACGCGAGCACTCCGGCCAGGAGCGTTGTTACCTTTTGGATTTCTTCACCCTTGGCGACCTGTCCTTTATCCCGTGTTTTTTTTCGTCGCTTGGAAGTTGCTTTCTCTGTTTTACTCGGATCTTTTGCCATGGGAAATTCCTAGTGTGCACCGATCGCCTTGAGAAGGTTCAGGAACAGGGGGCCCATTCCCTTGATGAATTCGGCTACATGCATGGCAAGGATTTCAAACAGGCTGCCCAGAAAGAGAAAGCCCACTGCAATTTTGACCGGGAAACCCACTACCAGGACATGCATTTGCGGGGCGGCCTTGGCTATGAGCGCGAGTGATAGGTCTACCAGAAAGACAGCAGCCATGACAGGAGCGGCTATTTTTATTGCCAGGGTGAAGAGTTGTTTGCTGAACGTGAATACTTGACCCGCAATGTAGGAGTTGATGAAGAATTGGCCGGGCGGAACATACTCGAAGCTTTGTGATAGTGCCTGCAAAAGGTAAAGATGGCCATTCAAAACCAGGAAAGTCAGCATGGTGCACATATAGAGGAAGTGTGCAGTGACAGCTTCACTGACGCCGGTCAAAGGGTCCACGACGTTGACCATGGCAAAGCCCATTTGGAAACCGATGATGTGACCGCCGGTCTGGACAGCTGAAAAAAGTATTCTGACCATCATCCCTAGAGTAAGTCCCAACGCGGCTTCGCCGAGCAGCATGATCATAATGCCCCATGGATTGGCCGGGAAAAGTTCTCCGGGGAAAGATAAATGCGGCCAAAGTGCGAAGGAAAGGACGAGTGTCAGGACCGCCTTGACCGCGGTCGGTATTGATTTGCCACCATAAAATGGAAGCAGAAAAAGCACGACGCTGACTCGGAACAGAGTCAGGTAGAAGCTCAAAAGTTCGTCCGGGTTGAAATTGAAAATGTCCATAGAAAGCCCTTAGCAAAAGGTGAACCAGTTCGCTAAAGAGGTCAACAGGTCTTTCGTTTATAACAGAAAGCGCCCTTTTGGAATTCCAAAAGGGCGCTTTCTGGAGTCATCTGATTAGTTCAGAATGTATCGTTTCGGATTGACAGGCACGCCGTTCAGGCGGACTTCGTAGTGCAGGTGCGGACCGGTGCTTCGGCCGGTATTTCCTACATAGCCGATCAGCTCTCCACGGGTGACTGTCTGGCCTGCCTTGACCGCGACGCGATGCATATGGCCATAGCGGGTGGTCAGGGACGTATTGTGTTGTAGTCTGACACTCAGGCCATAGGAGCCGTCCCTGCCTGCCAATTCGACCTTGCCGCGGGCAGGGGCGTAGATGGGCGTGCCGCGGGGAGCCGAAATGTCGATTCCCTTGTGGAATTCACGCTTTCCTGTGAACGGAGAAGTTCGCCATGCGAATGGTGACGTTACCCAGCCGGTCGTGGGCCAGATGGAAGGTGTGGCTTCAAGAATGTCCTGGTTGTTTTTGAGCCGATGAACAATCTCCTGCTGTCTTACTTCTTCCAGGCGTGCTTCGACATTCAACTGGTGCAGGAAGTCGTGCATCTTCCTGGCTAGCAATTCCTGCCTGTAAAGAGGAAGGTAGCTCTCCGAAAAGTTTTCGTTGTTGGAGCCGCCTTTAGGAGATGTAGTCTGGCCAGCCCCCTGGTCCAGGTTGATCATTACCCTCAGTTTGGAATCAAAATCATGAATCCGGGAAAGGCTTTTCTGTAATGCATTTATTTTCTGTGAAAGGCTCAGGAGTTGTGTTTTTTGTTCTTGTACGGTCTTTTCGGCCATTCCCAGATTCTTTTCCAACTGCGAATGGTGTATATATTCATTCCAGAGTATGACATTGCCGGCGCCAAGCGCTATCATCAAAAAAAAGAGGGTGAAAATCACCCACCCGCGCAGTTGGAGTTTGCGACAAGAGCCCTGCTTGTCTTTGAACACAACTATATGGTATTTTCGAGATAGCATAATTATTTCACAGAGTTAAAAGTATTTTAGTTTGTTGAATTTGTACTGATACGTTTGAATTATTCTAGACTTTTTTTCTTGTCAAGTCAACCTGTTGCCTGGAAATGGCATTGAATATGTTGTTTTTTATGCGCTTATTCCCTTTCCAGGAAGTTTTAAGCCATTCGTGAATGTCGTCTCGTTTCGTTATCCCGTTGGAAGGGCAGATGTTCTCCCAAATAGGAAGTTTCCACTGTCTGGCTGCGGCTTTGACCACCTTTTTTTCTAAAAGAAGGGTGGGTCTGATCACCTGCAGCTTTCCACCGAAGAATCCTTCGGACGGCGAGATGCCTTCGGCCCTGCCGTTCTGGAGCATGTTCATGAAATAGGTCACTACGTTGTCGTCAGCATTGTGCCCGAAGGCCAAGTGGGTCAGATCGTACTGACCGCACAGTTCAAAAAGGCGCTTTCGCCGTAGACGGCTACAATAGAAACATGCGGATTTTTTTCTGTTTTCCTCAGAGTGCCCTCGAGGGCCATAGTCGGTGAGTTCGATGTGGGCGGGAACTCCATGGTCGGCGCACCATTGGGAGAGCGGGATATGACTGTATTGGTCGAATCCCGGATTGACGTGTAGAACCATGAGTTCCACCGGAAATGGCATGATTGCTTGCCGGATCAGCATAATCTGCAGCATGACGAAGCTGTCGACTCCTCCGGAAACGGCCATCCCTATTCGTGCGCCATCCCAAACCATATCGGTAGCTTGCATGAGTTTACCCGTCAGGGAAACGCATGTTTTTTGTGCAAATGTGAGCTTGCCCCATGAACCCATTGTTTTTTTTTCTCCAGAGTGGCAAAAGTAACAAATCCGAAGGTGGACTTAGTTTATTACAGCTTGACTTGCAAGTACGGGAAAGCTATTGAAAGCATCTTGTCTGTAGGCTCTACCCGTTTGCCACCCCGGGGTCGGGGTCTTTTTTTTGGCAGATGACAGGATGGAGAGCGGGTGTGAAAAAAAAATTCATATATATATCCTTTTTTATCTTCCTCGCCTTAGGAGCCGGGCTTTTCATACACCTCGACAACAGGGGGGGTATGAATGGTTCTGTTGTTCCCTTTGGTCTTAAGCCTGATGCCGTCAGGATGATCCATGTCAAAGGGAATAAGGAGGAGTTCCGTCTTGAGCGCGGCGAAGAGCATTGGGCCGTGGTTGAGCGTAAGAGCGAGGAAACGCGTGTTGTTGCCAATGAGGAGAAGGTTTATTTCCTGTTGGCCACCCTGTCGAACCTGATTCCCATCGACACTGTGGTGAGTTACAGCCACCGCAGTCCGAACGATGTCGGCTTTGAACATATTGACGTTCATGTAACCGTCACCCCTCAAGGTAAATCCGGCGAGTCGGCAAAGAGTGTTGAAGTCGTCTTGGGACGGCGGCCTGGGAGCAATCATTCTTGGGTGTGGTTGTCCTCGGCCCCGGAAAAGCTGTACCGTGTTTCGAAGAATGCCCTGAACACAGCGGAAAAGTCTGCTGTTTACTATTACGACAAGCGAGTTTTGCCTTTTGATGCTTCCAAGGCGGTCAAGTTGCAGCTTGCCCAGAAGTATGCCGGCGGTTGGACCGTGGCCAGGACCGATGATGGCTTTAAGTTCGAATTGCCCGCATACCTGGAGGGAAAAGACGCCGCCAATGCGGAGGTGAAGCTTTATCTTCTCATGTTGGCGGCGCTCAGGGCTGATGCGTTTTTACCCAGCGATGTGACCGCCGGCAATGACCCGGAAGCCTTCATTAATGTCTGGCTTGATGGAAAGGCCGGGCAGGCCTTGCGGCTGGATCTCTACAGAGATCCGTCCCCTGGAGCAGGGTATTTGGCCACTTCTACTTATCAGGAAGGTGTCTTTCGGTTTGATGTGGAGAGTGTTCGCCAATTGTTCAAGACCCCGTTCGAGTTGCAGGGGCGCAGGGTCGTCGAATTGGATATCGGCAAGGTTGCGTCCATCAGGGTTATGTCCGGGAATCAGGTTTTTCTTGCCAACAAAAAATCCGGCGGCTGGTTTGTCGGCGATACGGAAAAACAGCTGGCAGGCATTGACATGTCGCTTTGGCGATTTAATGAATTGAAGTTTGAAGCGCTTCCCCTTAAGACTCTTCCTGAAAGCGCAAGCTGGACGATGAGTTGTGATTTTACTGATTCGGAAGGGGGGAAGGTGGCGTCACTGACCTTTTTTTCTGATCCAGCCTTGCCGGAAGGGCAGAGTTGGCTCAAAAACGGCGGTGAACTTTATTATCCGGTATCCAATCAATTGATGAAGGATCTCCAGGGGTTGTTTCCAACCTCTCGTGTTCAGTAAGTGTACGGGATCTTTCAGCAAAGGAGTTAATAAATGGCTAGAATCACAGTTGAAGATTGTTTGGCAAAAGTGGGCAACCGTTTTCTCATTACCCAGATGGCCATCAAGCGGGTCAAGCAGTACCGTGAAGGATACGAGCCGCTCGTGAATGCCAAGAACAAGGAGAACGTCATTGCCTTGCGCGAAATCGCAGCCGGCAAGATCTATCCGGATGTAGAAATGGACGAGGTCGTCATCGTCAGAGACGAAAACGTCGAATCTGAATAGCCCATGTCCAAACGAGATTTTTATGAAGTTCTCGGAGTCGCCCGTTCGAGTTCCGAGGACGAGATTAAGTCCGCCTACAGAAAACTCGCCTTTAAGTATCATCCGGACCGCAATCCGGATGATCCGCAGGCAGAGGTCCAGTTCAAGGAAGCGGCTGAAGCATACGAAGTGCTTCGTGATCCGGAGAAAAGACAACGTTATGACCAATTCGGCCATGACGGTTTCAATGGTAACGGTTTCTCGGGCTTCAACAATTCCGAGGACATCTTCGGCGCTTTCAGCGACATTTTCTCAGACTTCTTTGGTTTTTCCGCTTCGCGTGGCGGAGGAAATCGTCCGCGTGCCGGGGCCGACCTTCGCTATAATCTGGATATTTCCTTTAGAGAGGCGGCCAAAGGCACCGAAGTCGATATCACCATTCCTGTTGAGCAGCCTTGTGACGAATGCAACGGCAGTGGCGCCAGGAAGGGAAGTTCGCCTCAAACCTGCCGGCAGTGCGGCGGCACAGGAACCGTTCAGCAGTCCCAGGGGTTTTTCCGGATTGCCGTGACGTGTCCGCATTGCCATGGACAGGGCCGCGTCATCACCGATCCCTGCCCTGAGTGCATGGGGCGCGGAACCGTCATCAAGGAAAGGGATCTCAAGGTTCGCATCCCGGCCGGAGTTGACAACAATTCCCGTCTGCGGCTGCGCGGAGAAGGCGAGGCCGGTGTTCATGGTGGGCCTCCCGGCGATCTTTATGTGGTCATTCGGGTGGAGCCGGACAATGTGTTTGAGCGTCAGGGGCAGAACTTGGTTCTGAGCCGCGAAGTTGGCTTTGTGGAAGCCGCTCTCGGGCACCGGATGGAAATTCCCACCTTGGGTGATCCCGTGAACCTCGACATCCCCAAGGGGACCCAGAGCGGCGAGGTGTTCCGCTTGCGCGGTCTTGGTCTGCCGCATCTCGGCAGCACTCATAAAGGGGACCTGCTTGTGGAAATCCGGGTCAAGACTCCGACGCATCTCAACAAACGTCAGGAGGAGCTGCTACGCGAGTTTGCGGAGATTGAGCAGGGCAAGCCTCTGAAGAAGGCGAAAGAATTCCTGAAGAAAGCCAAAGACAAGGTCATGGGCGAATAATGACGGACAAACACGGCTTTTCCCATATGGATGATGATGGCAATGCCCGGATGGTGGATGTTTCTTCCAAGGGCGACAGCAAACGGACTGCTATCGTCAAGGCCGTAGTTCGTCTTTCCGCAGAAACTCTTTCCAATCTCTTGGAGAATGCGCTGCCCAAGGGTGACGTCTTGACCACAGCCAAGATCGCGGGGATCCAAGCAGCCAAGAGAACGCATGACTTGATTCCTATGTGCCATCCGTTGCCCATCAGCTACGTGGATATTCGTTTTCAGGTGGATCAGGTTGCATCGACCATCGGAATCGAAGCCGAAGTGCGTACCACCGGCAAGACCGGGGTGGAAATGGAAGCCTTGGTAGCTGCACAGGTGGCTGCCGCAACCATCTATGACATGTGCAAGGCGGTTCAGAAGGACATTCTCATTACGGACTGCAGGCTGGTCTACAAGAGCGGTGGTAAAAGCGGCGAATTCAGAAATGAATAGCTGCTGATGGAAGAAGAGCAAAAAGCCCGGTTCATTTGAACCGGGCTTTTTGTTACCAGATGTTTCGGGTGACCACACCTTTGTTGGTCATATATTTCTTGATGGCTGGAATGTCCCATTCGCCGTAGTGCACTATGGAGGCGATGAGGGCGGCGGACGCTTTCCCTTTGCTTACGGCGTCCACCATGTGCGAGGGGTGTCCGGCGCCACCGGATGCAATGACCGGGATATGTACTGCTTCGGAGACGAGTCTGGTCAGTTCCAGGTCGTATCCATCCTTGGTTCCGTCCGCATCAATGGAGTTGAGACATATCTCACCGGCGCCAAGGGCTTCACCCGTCTTGGCCCATTCCAGGGCATCAATGCCCATGTATTTGCGGCCGCCATGGATGACGATCTCGAAACCGGAGGGGATTTTTTCCGATTTTTCCACACGTTTGACATCCATACCCAGGACGACGCATTGGGAACCGAACTGGGTCGCTCCTTCGCTGATGATATCCGGGTTCTTGACCGCACCGGAGTTCACTGAGACTTTTTCCGCTCCGGCCAGCAACACGTCACGCATGTCCTTGACGGTATTAATGCCGCCGCCGACCGAAAAGGGGATGAATATTTGGGACGCGACCTTTTCCACCACATCCAGGAAAATGCCGCGAGCTTCGGCTGAAGCGGTGATATCGTAGAAAACGATTTCGTCAGCACCTTCCTCATAGTATTTTTTGGCGGTTTCGACAGGGTCGCCAATATCCACATTGCCTTTGAATTTGACGCCTTTGGTGAGCTTGCCGTTACGTACATCCAGGCACGGGATGATCCGTTTACTCAGCATGGGAGGCCTCCTGACAGTGGTGGTAGAAGTTCTGTAGAAGCTTGAGGCCGGGTCTGCCGCTTTTTTCCGGGTGGAATTGGACCGCCCATAAGCCTTCGCGTCCATGCACGGAACAGAAGTCCCTGCCGTAGCGGGTGGTAGCGATGACATGCTCCTCGCAAGGAGCCGGGAAATAGCTGTGCACGAAGTAGAAGTCGGCTTCGGGCTCAATGCCTGCGAAAAGGGCACACTCCTGCTTGAGATCCACTGTGTTCCACCCCATATGCGGGACGCGGATTGGAGTATTTTCGTAATCTACCCAGGATGGGTTGAAGAGTCTGCATTCGCCATGAATGACGCCGAGCGCTTTGGTATTGTTTTCTTCGCTGTAATCTAAAAGGATTTGGCAGCCCACACAGATACCGAGCAAAGGCTTTTCCTGCCAGATGAGGCCCTTGAGGATTTCATCCAGTCCGCCGGATTGGAGTTCGTCCATAGCCTGCCCTGCAGCGCCCACCCCGGGAAAGATAATACCTTCAGCCTTGTCGAGTTTTTCCGGGGCGTTGGTGATTTCATTCGGGATGCCGAGATGATCCAGCGCCCGTTTCACACTGGTCTGGTTCCCTGCGTTATATTCAAAAATCGCAAGCATATGTAGCCCTCCTTGGGATCTCGTTATCTTAGCGACTAGTAAAAAAACGGACGGAAAACAAGGGCGTTGTCGGAAAAAAATAAAAGGTGTTCCTTTGAGGAACGAGAGAGGGCTGTGGTTGCTATTTGGGGAGAATGCGCAGAAGGAGGTCGCCTTTAAGCGGGCCCAAGCGTCTGCCGAGTCCTTTGAGCCTGATGGGGCGGCCAATCACGAAGTCCTGGGGGAGGATGACCTCTATGGTTTTTGGCCCTTTGGAGAATTTCTGTTCAACGGTGATCCTGACTTTGCGGCCGGGCATAAGTGTATGCCCCGGGAAATAGACGGTCTGCTCATAGTCCATGGTGCCTTTGAGCCAGGATTTGATGCTGCCCGTGACTCCCTTGGTAAGGTCAAAATGAAGCTTTTTGTCTCCCCATTGCAGGGAAAGTTTGCGTTCCTTGAGACCCACCGGCCCTTTGTAATTGGGGTTTTTCTTCCTGATCTGGCTGTAGATGTCTTCAAAAACCTTGCGGGCAAACGGGTCATTCAAGAGGTCCTGGAGAACCTCTTCTTCCTTGTAGTAAAATTTTTGCGAGCGCGCCCTTGTGGATTCCTTGTAGTGTGCTTTGGCGTCCTGCCTGGCTCGGCTTTGTTGTTTTGCGTATTCGTGAGCTCCCTGCTTGGGTTTTGCCTTGGGTTTTTCTCCTTTGGGCGGAGCCTTGTATTCAGCTTTCTGCGGGCCGGCGGCGAGGGTGTCTTTGATGATGACGTATGCTTCGTTGATCTCGCGGAATTTATTGGCTGCACCAGGGCTGGAATTGAGATCGGGATGGTATTTGAAGGCCAGTTGCCGATAGGCGGATTTCACCTCGTCGAGATTGGCCCCCTTGTTGAGCCGGAGTATACGAAAGCATTCCTGAACGTTCATCGCGCCGTTTCTAGTCTTCATCGGTTATGAGAGCATTGGGATCAATTTCAGGATCATAGCGCAAAAGGTTCTCTTCGCGCAAATATTGCTTTCCCTGGCGCACGAACTCCGCGTGCCCGGCTTCGGGGGCAATCCCCGGACAGTATTCCTGGATCATTTCCCAGCTCATGGCGTCGATGAGGTTGCCCCGGAAGAAGGGCCAGGCGCGGCAAATGTCGGGCCTGCCGGGATGGACGCCACAACCTTCCCTGAAGAAGACACAGTAGCCGTCGTCGCCGGTGCGCAGGCTGAGCTTGCCGTTGCGTTCCTCGGAATATTCCTCGATAAGTGCTTGTACCGATATGCCCAGATGTTCGGCCAGACGCTCTCTGTCCTTTTCGGACATGATGATGCCGCCCTCGCCGTGGCAGCAGTGGCCGCACATGCGACACTCAAAGGCTTTGATGCTCATCGTCTGATACCCAGCCTGCTGACGTCCACCATGAGGCAGCGGTCTTCGATGACCAGAATGTCGTGCTCGGCAAGAATTTCACATGCCTCTGCGCTGGTGACACCGGATTGCATCCAGAAAATTTTGGGCAGGGTGGGCATTTCAAGGACTTCCCGTGCGTGCTCCGCGCACCACTGGGGGGCCCGGAACAGGTCCACGCAGTCGACAGGTTCGGGGATGTCCTTGACGGATGCGTAGGTGGGCAGTCCCCAGATATTCTTGCGTTTGGGGTGTACGGGGATGACGTCGAAGCCCCGCTCGATGAGCGCACGTCCGATGCCGTCCACCGGTCGGCCCGGTTTGTCGGATGCACCGATGATGGCGATTGACTTGACCTCCCGTAACAGGGCGGCTAGCTCTTTTTCATTCACGAGCATGTGTGTTTCCTTCCTTGCTTTTCTGAAGAAGGTTTACAGGAAATAAAAACGGTTGCCTAGTGCCGAGATACAAGGAGTTTTGGATGTTCGAATCTCTTGCACAGATCCCGCAGGAAGAATTGCAGCGCCGCCACGATGTTTGCCGTCGGCATCTCCAGAATATCGTCCCGGGAGCCGGGGGGCTGCTCGTCTTTTCCAGGCTGAACATATACTATTTGACTGGCACCATGGGGCAGGGTGTTTTGTGGCTGCCATTGGAAGGCGAGCCTGTGCTCATGGTCCGCAAGGGGATCGAACGGGCGAGACTGGAGTCCGGGCTCAGGAATATTGTTTTGTTCAAATCCTATTCGGAGATGCCGGGACTTGCCGCAGATGCCGGGTGCCCTTTCACAAAAGAGGTTGCGGCCATCATGAACGGTCTGACTTGGCAGTTGGGCATGCTGCTGGCCTCCAAACTCAAGGATCATGAGTTTGTGCCCGGAGACCATGCCTTGGCCCTGACGCGTGCAGTCAAGTCAGAGTGGGAACTGCGAATTCTACGTCAGTGCGGGGAACGCCACCATCGCAGCCTGCATGACCTCATTCCTTCACGCATTGAGCCGGGCATGTCCGAACGCACCATTTCCCATGCCTGTTGGGACGTTTTTTTTGAAAACGGCCATCAGGGGATGTTGCGTATGCAGGCTTATGGGGAGGAGATTTTCCTCGGCCATGTGGCAGCCGGAGATTCGGGCAATTATCCCAGCAGTTTCAATGGACCGTTGGGAGTGCGGGGCGAGCATCCCGCTGTTCCCCTTATGGGGTATGCCGGAAAAGTGTGGCGGCAAGGTGAGCCTCTGGCTCTGGACATTGGTTTTGGGCTTGAGGGCTATCAGACCGACAAGACCCAGGTTTATTGGGCCGGTCCGAAATCATCCATCCCGGTCACTGTGCGCAAGGCGCATGATTTTTGTATGGAAATCCAAAACCGTATGGCGGTTATGGCCAAGCCCGGCATGACTCCGGAAGAGCTTTATTTGCATTGCATGGTGGAAGCGGAAAAGAACGGCTTGGCCGAGGGCTTTATGGGGCTTGGCCATAACAAGGTGCCGTTTCTGGGGCATGGTATCGGCCTTACTGTGGATGAGTACCCGGCCATAGCCCGAAAGTTTGCTCAGCCTCTTGAAGCGGGCATGGTGTTGGCCCTGGAGCCCAAGGTGGGCATCGAGGGGGTCGGCATGGTCGGAGTGGAGAATACCTTCGAGATCACGGAGAGCGGCGCCAGGAGTATCACAGGCGACGCCTTCGACATCGTTTGCGTCGAGTAGAAAGGGCTCCCCATGGGGAGCCCTTTTTGTTTACTTTTTGACTTCGTCCGTCAAATCCATGGTTTTTTGCGATGTAGCCTCTTCGGTCATCTTGCCGAGGAACTCGGGTAGTTCCAGCCCGGCCATCTTGGTCAACTCCTGCAGAGGGGGCAGGCTTTTGACCATGTTGGACATGAAATTGGCGGTGGAAGAGCCGTCGCCATTGCCGCCGTCCCAAACCGTGATCTTGTCGATTTTGAGGTTTTTGATGGCTTCCACCTGGGTTTCGACGATGTTTTCGATCTTCTCCAGGAGCAGCAGGGTGGCTGCTGCCTTTGTGTCGCCGCCGCTGCTTTCCACCAGGGCTCGATAACCTTCGGCCTTGCCCTCAAGGATCTGCTTCACACCCTTTGCCTCGGCTTCGTAACGCATGAGGGTGGCGTCGGCCTTACCCTTGGCCTCCCTGCGGATACGTTCCGCCTCTGCCTCTGCTGCTATTTCGACCTTGGTCTTTTCCACTTCCTGGCGGGCCACTTCCTCGGCTCTCAGGCGTTCCGCCTCAGCCTTGTACTGGGCTTTTTGAATCTCGGCTTCCGCTTCGCGTTTGGCGACTTCGCCTTGGCGTTTGGCCTCGGCCTGCTTGACGGCGAGTTCCGCCTCGGCGTCTGCGATGGTGGCCTTGGACTTGTTTTCTCCGGCTACGGCCTGGGCTTCCTGCTCCTGTACGTAGATACGTTGGTCCGCTTCGGCGTGTTTTTTGCCCTTTGCCGCTTCGGCCAGGTTTTCCGCCACCTTGATGGCCATCTGACGGTTGGCCTCTGCTTCACCGATGGATGCAGTGGATTCCTGTTGTTGCACAAAAATGCGTTTGTCGGCTTCGGCGTGCTTCTGGCCTTTTTCGGATTGAGCCAGATGCTCAGCCACCCTGATCTGTTTTTCCTTGGTGGCTTCGGCTTCACCTATTGCCCCCATCTTGTCCTGTTCGGCAACGTCGACCTTGGCTTGGTTGATGGCTTCAGCCGCCGCTTTCTTGCCGATGCTGTCGATGTAGCCGGACTCGTCGGTAATGTCCGTTATGTTCACGTTGATCAGGTACAGGCCGATCTTGTTCAGTTCGGGGGACACGTTGTGGCGTACGGATTCCAGGAAACTTTCCCGGTCCTGGTTGATTTGCTCGATGGTCAGGGAGGCGACCGTGAGGCGGAGCTGACCGAAGATGATCTCCTTGGCCATTTCCTCGATTTCTTCCTGCGCCAGGTTGAGCAGCCTTTCCGCTGCGTTGTTCATGATGGCCGGGTCGGTGCTGATACCCACGGTGAACGTGCTGGGCACGTTGATGCGGATGTTTTGCAGGGAAAGAGCCTTCTGCAGCGGAATGCTGATGGTCATGGGCGTCAGGCTCTGGTAGGCGAAATCCTGAATCAGGGGCCAGATAATGGTGCCGCCGCCATGAATGCATCGTGCGGACTGGCCTTTGCCCACCTTACCGTAGACGACAAGGATCATGTCCGACGGGCAGCGTTTGTAACGTGTGGCGAGGAATCCCAGAGTGGCGACCACAAGAATGATGAATGCCACGATGGGGATTGCCCAGATTCCAATGGATGAAATCTCGTAGTACATGAGTTCTCCTGAATTATTGAATCGGTTTGACGATCAGAATATTCCCACTGATCCGAACCACTTGGATCCGTGTGCCGGTCTTGATCTCCTCGTTGTCTTCCGCGGAGGCACTGAACTCGCGCAGGCGGTTGTCCACCTGGATGGTGACCTGTCCCGTATCGTTGGGCGGAATTGTCAGATAGACTTGGCCTTCGCAGCCGATGGTCTTGGATATGTTCATCGTGCCGCTGCTTTGCAGGCTGGCGATGAGCTTGAATATTTTGGCGATGACCCAGAAACTCACGAAGCCGGCCATGGTGCCGCCGATGAGGGAGAAGGCCGCGCCCACCTGACTTTGGCGGTAGAGGGCATAGCCTACAAGGCCGAACATCATGAGAAATGACGTCAGGCCATGCAATGAGATGAAGCGAAGACTGGCGTCGGGGTCGAAGTCTGCACCACCGTCCACCGAGTCGAAATCGGCATCCAGAAGTTCGTCTCCGGCGAAGTCTGCCCCTATGAACATCATGATGAATCTGATGATGATGGGAATGCCGCCCAGTAAGGCGCAGACGATAAAAAAGATATCGAGGCTGTTCAGCCCAGCAACCCAATCTCCCATATATCCTCCTTGATTATGAGGGTACCAGTAGTTCAGATGTATCTCTATTGCAATAATGAAGATTGCGTAGGTGTGACAAATGGCAAAAGAAAACCGGGCTTTCCTTGGAAAGCCCGGTTTTGGACGGATGTTCCGGAGTTACTCGAACGCTTTTTCGAAAATTGTGTTCACATCTTCCGCCGTCATTTCAGTCGGGGTGATTTCAAAAAGTCGTCCCATGGTTTGGAAGGCGGTTTCCGTGAGTGCGGGAATGTCTTCCCGTTTCATACCATAGTCCGAAAGCTTCAAGTCTCTCAGTCCAATGGACCGGATGAATTCTTCCAGAATGGGCACAAAAGCCTCTGTGAGTTGATCTTCGGGCAAATCAAGACCGATGGAGTCGGCCATGGCCATGGTCAGGTCGCCGAGGCGCTCCAGATCCCTTTCTGTCATGAAGGTGAAATAGGCCTTGGCGAGCATGGTCAGCCCCGCACCGTGTGGCAGTTCGGGGTAGAACGCCGACAGGGCGTGTTCCATGGAGTGTTGGGAAATAGCCACGGCTTGGGAAAGGCTCAGCCCCGCTGCGGTGCTGGCCCAGGCCAAGGCAATCCTGGATTCCTCATCCGAGCCCTCTTCGACAGCGCGAGGCAGATAGTGACAGATAAGGTGAATGGCCTCCAGCGCCAACAGGTCCGAATTGGGCGAACGCACAGTGGACAGGTACGATTCCACAGCGTGAAAAAAGGCGTCCATGCCGGTGCATGCGGTCAGGAAGGGGGGCATGGACATCATCAGGGTCGGGTCCACCAAGGCAATGGCCGGGTACATGGATTCATGGCGGATGCCGATCTTTTCCGCGGAGCCGGTTTTGGTGATGACGGATCCTGGAGTTACCTCGGAACCGGTTCCGGCGGTGGTGGGGATCGCCACTATTGGAAGCGCCGCATTGGCTGCGGTCTTGTTCTTTCCGGTTCCTGAGGCAACATAGTCCCACAGCTCGCCTTCGTTGGTGGCCAGCAGGGCTATGGCCTTAGCCGCGTCGATGGTGGAGCCTCCGCCCAGGCCGACAATGAAGTCCACTTTCTTTTCGCGGCAAATGCGCGTGGCCTCTTCCACGGAATCCGACTCCGGGTTGGGCTTTATCTTGTCAAAGACAATGGAACGTACTCCGTGTTCGGAAAGATAGCCTTGCACGCGGGCCAGGTAGCCCTGCTGGAGCATGATGCCGGATTCGCCGATGACGACCATGGCGTTTTTGCCTTTGGGTAGGAACGGCGTTTTGCCGAGTTCCTCCAGTTTGCCCGGCCCGAATATGATGCGGGTGGGCATATAGTGATCAAAATGAAGCATGAAGTCTCCCTGTTTGCTGTGTGATGGCTATTTCTTATACGATTTCAACAAGTTTTCAAGCTGCGACGCCGTGAAGATGTCGCGAAGAACTATGGGCCTTCTGGCGTTTTCGCCCAGGCCGATGAATGCGGCCACCGGAATGCTGCGGCTGCCCAGGGCGTGAAGCAGCTTTTCTCCCTCTGGATTGTTTTCGGTCAGGTCTACACGCACAAAGGTTATGTCGTACTTCTCTTGCCATTTGGCCAGATTCTCTTCGGTCAGCACTGTACGCTCCAGAACCTTGCAGGTGGGACACCAATCGGCCGTGAAGTCGATAAGCATGGGCGTCTGTCCCAACTGTTTGGCCACATCGGCCGCTTCAAAGTTCACCCAATGAAAATCCCTTTTCTCGGGCATGGTGGTCCATGCAAGCGCTCCGGCGAAAAGAAGCAGGCCCGCCAGCCTGAAGGTCCAGCGCTTTGCGGCGGGAAGTTCGGGGCCTGCCTTGCCCCACAGCCAGGCTGCGGGGACCGTCAGCCATACGAGAATGAGCGTGGGCAGGACAAGAGTGTCGGGCAGAATGTTGATGAGGTAGATGCAAGTGCCCGCCAGAAAAAAGGCCACGATTTTTTCCACCATCTGTACCCATGGACCGGGTTTTGGCAGGAAACGCACCAAGTCGGGGAAAACAATCAGGAGCAGATAGGGAGTGGTCATTCCCAGGCCGATACTCAGAAACACGGTCATGATGACTGCCGGCGGCTGTGTCAGGGCCCATCCCAAAACACCGCCCAGGAACGGTCCACTGCACGGTGTTGCCAGCAGTGTTGCCAGCAGGCCTGTGAAATATGCCTGCACCTTGGGATTGCCGGTGCCTTGATCGAACTTCAGGTCGATGACGGGCAGGGAGTAGAGTCCGAAGAGGCTCAAACTCAAAGCGAAGACGATGGCCGTGAGGGTCATGATCATCCAGGATTGTTGGAAGATTTCGCCCCATGCCTGGCCAGTGACGGCCAACAGGACGGCTAGGGCGACAAACCAGGTCATGATGCCCAGGGAAAAGAGTATGTTGTGGGTGCGGAAGACCTTCCTGCGGTTACACTCGTTTTCAAAGGAGCAGGTCGCCAAGACGCTGCTCAGTTTCAGGCTTATCACTGGCAGGACGCAGGGCATTGCGTTGAGAATGAGTCCGGCAAGCAGCCCCAGGAAGATGGCGGTGATAAGGCCGCTCACTTCCAGCGAGGGCTGGGCATAGACTGGAGAGAAGTCCCATTTGATTTCTCCGGTGGTCGTGACAGGGGCGAGTTGTGAAGTTGGTGTTTTTTCCCCAAAGGGCATGGCTTTGGTGATTTTCAGGAATTCAGGCCACCATGACAGGCTGGATGCTTTCTGAAGCTTCTGGGGGGGAGTTGGGCCTGAATAGAAGGGGATTTCAATCTGGGCAGGCAGGCAAGCTGAGTCTGAACAGAGCAGCAACTCGAGATTGCCGAGAAGCGTGAACGGAATGCCGGTTCCTTTGGGGATGGGGACATAGAGCCTGGCCCTGTCTTCGTAGACATTGACCGTGACATCCGGGTTGAAAGTGTCTTTTTTTCTGGTCCCTTCGGGATAGTAGACAGGCAGGGATGCGCCATTGAGTTCGATCAGGAGAGTCGAGGGTTTCCCCAACTCGCCGGGTGTATGGGCATAGGTATGCCAGCCTTTTTCAATGCTTATGGTGAGCACGGCCAGGAGATCGCAATCCAGGTTGTATTGTTGGGAATCTACGCTGTAGAGTCCCCATTTCTGTTGCATGGGGAGTTCCTGTGCGTGAAATTGGGCGTTCGCCATATGAACGGACATCAGCAGGAATCCCGCGAGTACCAAGAAGAATCCGGTTGTTTTTTTAAGCATATGGAAAAAAGTGGATTTTTTTTGTTTTTCTTGTTGACAGCTAGAGTGCTGGAGCGTAGAAACTCTTTCCGCAGCAGGGGGAAACACTCCAGCCGCACCGCGGGTCACTAGCTCAATTGGCAGAGCAGCGGACTCTTAATCCGGAGGTTCAAGGTTCGATTCCTTGGTGACCCACCAGCGAAAGTAAGCCCGGCAACGAAGGTTGCCGGGTTTTTCTTTTTCTTCTTCAAAAATTTCATGTCGATCTATACCTCGTAGGGATGTGGCAGTCGTTTTTTTCGTTTGGTCACCAAATGTTGACGCGGCATACAGTGTATGTGCGCTCTAGAAATGCGTCAACAGGTTGGGACGCTTTATGCCGTGTGGTGAGTGCCTACATGAAGCTTGAGAAAACGGGGTGCTGAGAAACCGGCGACTGGGCATCGCGATAGGCGGTTATGGCCGTGTGGACCATGCGTTCCTGTGCCGGAGTGGCCTGCAGGGAATTTTGTGGTTTCTCGACCTGTTTTTCCGTCTCTTTTTCTTCTTCCTGCTCCTGCTTCAGCTGGTCCATCCGTGCCTGCGTTTCCATGGCGGCGGCTTGGCCGGCCACCTTCTGGTCCTGGGCGGACGGATTGGCGGGCGCCATGGCTGCGCGGCGGACGGTTCTGGCTTTTTCCTCGGTGGCTTCCGGATCCCCGGGGACAGGGGAAGTGTCGATGTCGACAGAGCCACCCGAAACATACTGGCGGCCGTCCGGGCCGGTCTGATAGGAGTAGGAAGCTCCGCCGTTGACGTGACCGCCGGCCGCGGCGATGTGGGCCTGTTCGTGAGCACGGACTTCCTGCTCGCGCTGTTGCAGTTCAGTGACTTCCTGCTGCTGCTTGAGAGAAAGATCCTTGTAATCCTTGAGTGTGGAGTCCTCATTTGTGGATTTCGAAGTCTTGGCAAGCGAAGAGTTTTGCTGAAGCCGAGCGGGGGTGCTGTCGGCCGAACTTTGCTCCTCTTTCTTTTCCCGCTGCGCGTCTGGTTGCCCTGAACTCTTGGTGATAGGCATAATCTGCTGGCCGCAATGCAGTTGCTGCAAGCTGTCGAACAGGGTGCCTGCCAGAGAGGCGGAAAAACTGTTGATGGAGCCGATCATAAATTTATCCTTTTACGAATGTCTTATCGGATGATCTTAGCTTTTCTTTAGGTTTAAGGATAAAAAAAAGGCACTTTTTCTAAGTGCCTTTTCGTTCGTGTTCCAGAGCGGTTACTGCAGTGGTTGTAATAATTCGTCGGCTTTTTTCTCAAATCGTTTGGAAAGGTCCTGCAGGCTCTCCGAAGCAGCGGCAAAGGCCGGAAGCTGCTTGGGATTCCCCAGGGTGCGCCGGTAAGCCCAAAGGGCAATGTAGAACATTTCATCGTCCGGGCATTTTCTGCATTGCTTTTTGATGGTGGCGATGATTCTGGAGCGGACACGTTCGCGTTCCGTGATGGTCTGCTTCAGGGTCGCCCCGGTTTCAGATTTTTCCTGCTTGGAAATGCTGGATGTCAGCGACTCCTGGAAACGGACATTGGCGCGTTCCACGGCGCGCACGGCTTGGATGTACTGGGCAGTCAGCTTGGAAAGGTCGGGATTATCGGCAATGGCCGAAAAAATTGAGGCAGTGCGGGAGAGCACGCCGGCGTTGAGCCTGAACAGGTCGGACATTTCGTCGCGGGTCAGGGTGCGTTCATCATTGTTGATTTGTTGGGAGGTGCTGTCGGCCAACTGCTCCACAAACAAGTCCGCATAGAGTGAGTACAGAGCTTGAATGGAGGCCGGGGTGAAGGCATAGTCGATGATGCGGTTGCGGCTTTCCTTCACATCGTTTTGTTCAACCTCGATGCCGTCGAAATTGCGGCTGTAATAAGTGTTCAGGCTGCGGAAGGAAGTGGTTGTTCGTGGCGCCTTGCCGTCGCGGCCCGGCTCGAAGCGTTTGGTCACATATCGGGCCAGGCTGTCCACAAACGCGAAGGTGAAGACTTCATCTTCCTTGACGACCTTCGGGGTATCCTTTGCCGTGGGCTCGGGAGTTCTCTCGGGCTCTTCCTCCACAACTTTCGTGGCGTTTTTGGCTGACATGTCTGCAGCCGAATAGTCCGGTTTTGTTTTTTGACCATTTGTGACCCAGTCGGGAGCGCCTTCCTTGGGCGGGGCGACTGCTTCACGGTGTTCGGGGGTAGGTTCATCCTCTTTGAGAATGACGAGTTTGATGGCCGCGGATATGGCCGCCAGGGCCACCAGGGCGCACAGTGCCGCTATGATACGCTTTTTGGTGCTCATTGATTCTCCGGTGCTTCTGGGAGTTTCCAAGTGTAGTCGTTATTTTCGGCTGCAAACCGGCATGTTTCCGAAATGTCACGCATGTCGGCCCAGTGGACTGCGGCTTTGACCGCCTGCTTCACCAATCGTTTGGTCTTCGAATAGTATTCGAGAAGCTCCACCATGTGCTCAATGTCTATGCGGCCCTTGGCGCCCGCGTCAAGGATGTCGGCCTTGAGTTTGTGGTAGACTTCCGTGAGCTTCTCTTCCATGAATTCTATGCTTTCGAATTCCGGGCTGCACGGGGTGTGTGCTACGTTCAGCAGGTCTTTCACAAATATTTTGAAAGTATAGACGGAGTCGTCCACGTCGCCGGGCAGAATGTGATTCAGGGTCACGTGTTCGCGGGAGACCATGTGAATTACTTCCATCATGCTGCGGTAATACTGGACCACCCGCAGAACCTCGGGCAGCTTTTCCGCCACCTCGTCGGACAGGTCCTCCTTCTGTAGTTTGGTGCAGAATTTTCTTATCGCGGTGATGAGCCCTTCGTTGGCGGTCATGTCCTTGAGGAGTTCCGAGTAGCGGTAATTGGAGGCAATGGCTTTTTGGGCCATGAGCCTGGACATTTCGCCCAGACGTCCCAACTCAAGGAAAAGCGCATCCAAGGCAAGGCTTGGGGTTTTGAGGATATTGCTGTCCAGATAGCGGGGCTTGGCCGCCTCCGGAACTCCTGTTCCTATTTTCCTGTCCAGTTGTTTGACCAGCTGCCTGGTGAACGGTGTAATCATCAACACTCCGAGAATGTTGAAGATGGTGTGAAATACGGCAAGCGTCAATGCCGGTGACGGCGTGGCGCTGAACATGTGTTCGAAACCTACGATCAGGCTTATGAGTAAAGGCAGAAGGATCAGGGCCACCAGCCCGGTTCCCAAGTTGAAGAAGATGTGCGCCGCCGCCACCTTTTTGGCGTTGTTTGTTGCGCCGATGACCGACAGGGCTGCGGTGGATGTAGTGCCTATATTGGTGCCTATGACGGCCGCGGCTGCGCATTCGATGCCCATGATGCCCGAGACGGCTGCGGTGAGTACGATGGCCATTGCCGCGCTTGAACTTTGCATGAGAAAGGTCAGCAGAAAACCAACGCACAGGAATATGAGAGCGCAGGCGGCGCCGTCGGAGGTCATGCTGCCCAAGTCGATGAAGGGCTGGATGTGTTGAAAGGAGTCCTTGAGTACTCCTATGCCGAGAAAAAAGAGGCCGAAACCGGTAATGGTGTCTCCCAGCGGTGTACGTCTGGTGTTGCCTCCGGTAAGTCGCAGAACGGCCCCGGTCCCGATCAGCGGTAGCGCCAGCGCCTTGATCTTGACGTTGAAGCCTACAGCGGCCACCAACCAGCCGGTGATGGTGGTGCCGATATTGCTGCCGAAGATGACGCCGATGGATTGCTGCAGGTTGATGAGGCCTGCGTTCACGAAGCCAATGGCTGCAACGGTGACCGCACTGGACGACTGAACCAGCGCGGTGATGAAGAAGCCCGACATGATGCCCCTTGTCGGGGTTCTGGTCCATGTTCTGAGGATGTGGCGCAGGGCAGAGCCAGCCGCCTTGCGTAGTCCAGCGGTCATCAGGCGCATGCCGAGAAGAAAAAGTCCGAGGCCTCCCATGAGGCCTGCCAGAAGGGAGAACGTCATTCGTTATATATCCTTTATGGTCATAATAACGCAGGATTACCTGAAACGTCAGCAAAAGCAAAGTGTTCCGGGGGAGGCCACATGAAAATGTAACATGGATAAGATATTCTGACTGTTGCGTGATGTATTTTAAACTCTACTCGGGGAACGGGGAACGAATGCTGCTGTATACCAAGTCGCCATATTTTCAGAAGTTGCTTGAAGGGCTTTCCGGCGCAATGATGATTTTCAATGTGGATGGAGATATGTACGCCACCAATGAGGCAGCGGTCAGGCTGTTGGGTTCAAGTCGCAATGAATGCCTGGATATGACTGTGCAAAAGATATTTTCCTGTTTTGAAGGAGGTAAGGAGTTCAGAAGATTCGTTGGATGCTTCAAGGAGGAGAAGGAGGATGGTCCCGTGGACGTGGTTTTCAACCGTAATGACGGGACACGGCTCTATCTGACTATGACCAAAACAATCCTTACCGAATACGATAAGGCCTTCGGATACATGCTCTCCGTTGTGGACAACACACGTATCCGTGAAATGCATGACCGGGAAATGAGTATTGTCTCGGAAAACGCAAAGTTGCATCAGAAACATGCAGAGCGCCTGAGGCAGCTTTCTGAGGGAGTGGCGCATCAGATACGCAATCCATTGATGGTTATCAGCGGATTTTCCGGTCTGTTGCGACGCAAGACGTCTGACAGAGGGCTGGCTGAATTCTTTGACGGTATCGAGGAGAACACGAACAGATTGGCCTGCATTGTGGAGTCCGTGGCTGAGTATACGGCCTTGTCCGGAATATCCGTATCCGAGGTGCAACTGCTCACCCTGTTGGAGGATGTGGCATATCAGTGGCGGCAGGCTCGGGAGAGAGGCGCAGAGGAGGTTGAGTTCGAATTCGGCGAACTTGACGTCATTATTCAGGCCGATGCTGCGGCATTGGCCATGGCGTTCAAAGAGCTTTTTTCCAATTCCCATGATTTTATGAGAGAAGGGCGCGCTGCCATAGCCATGCGGGCGACGGAGGGAGACTTCGGTGTTTCCGTTACCGTTGCCGACGATGGAGCTGGTATTGATACGGTGCACAAGGAGTTCCTGTTCGACCCTTTTTTCAGCACCAAATCTGTGGGGGTGGGCATGGGGCTGTGCAAGGTTGAGCGGATTATGCGCGAGCATGGGGGCAGAGTGACCATTGAGTCCAACAAGGCTGGTGGGACAACAGTGACCTTGTTTTTCCCAAGCGGGCTCCAGCGACGGAGAGCGGGGCTCAGCAAATGAAAAGGCTTTCAGGATAATCCTGAAAGCCTTGGAATTTCTTGGCTCCCCAGCACGGACTTGAACCGCGAACCTAGTGATTAACAGTCACCCGCTCTGCCGATTGAGCCACTGGGGAACAAGGTTGCGCTCTCGGCGCGAGAAGAGTATTTAGGCAAATCCATTTTGCCCGTCAAGCAGAAAAAATGATTTTTTTTTAATATTTTCGACAGGGGGACGAGGCGGTAATGTTCTGTATTTCTTGACTGCGCTGCGGATTTGGCTTACGGAATCAACGTCTCTTGTGTTTTTCTAGACTTTTCGTGTTTCAAGGATAAAAAAGTTGTCAAATAATCAGAATAAAAAGAAAAAGAAGATCAAGCTGGCTACCAAGTCCGAGCATGCCCAAAAGTTCATGCCCATGCTGGAAGCCCTGCAGGCTAAGGACGAACTCAACCAGGTCATTAAGACCAGGGTAGAGAAAGCCTGTGTTTTGCTTGACGAAAACGTTCATCTCTACCCGAATGACTTCCGTCAGGAAACTCATGTGGGCGACATTCTCGCCACTTATGAGGAAATGGACGGCGAAGCCTTGGAAGGGGTGGAAGAAAACTTTTCTGTTGCCGGTCGAGTCGTGGCGTTTCGCTCTTTTGGGAAAGCCACTTTTTTTCATCTTCAGGATCGTAGCGGCAAAATTCAGATATTTTGTGCCCGCGAAGATCTTGGCCCCGAAGCCTATACTCTGTTTAAAAAGACCGATATCGGCGATATCGTAGGCGTGACCGGCCGTTTGTTCCGAACCAAGACCGGCGAACTGACCATGCAGGCCGAAGTGTTCAAACTCATCACCAAGTCCCTCCGTCCGCTTCCCGAAAAGTATCACGGCCTTAAGGATGTCGAGCTTCGGTACCGCCAGCGTTATGTAGATCTGATCGTTACACCTCGCACCAAGGAAATATTCCAGGCGAGGACCGCCATTGTCCGCGAGTTGCGCAACTTCCTCGATGAAAAGGGGTTCATGGAAGTGGAGACTCCCATGATGCAACCCATTCCCGGCGGCGCAACAGCCAAGCCATTTGAAACGCATCACAACGCTTTGGACATGAAGCTCTATATGCGTATTGCACCAGAGCTTTACCTCAAGCGGTTGCTGGTGGGCGGTTTTGAGCGCGTCTACGAAATCAACCGAAATTTTCGTAACGAAGGCACTTCCACCCAGCATAACCCCGAGTTTACCATGCTGGAGTTCTACTGGGCCTACGCCAATTTCGAGGACCTTATGGACTTGACCGAGGAGATGTTCTCCAGGATTGCGGAGCGCGTCACCGGCAACACCAAAGTCCCGTACCAGGGCGAAACCATCGATCTTTCCATTGGCGCCTGGACCCGCATGTCTTTTCACGAGTCTCTGGAAAAGATCGGCGGAATTCCCTCCGAAATCTACACCGATTATGAGAAGTGTAAGGAATTGGTGAAACAGTCCGGCGAAAAGGTCGTGGAAGGCGAAAAGCTGGGCAAGCTTCAGGCCAAACTCTTTGATATCAAGGTGGAGCCCAAGCTGATTCAGCCCCATTTCATTTATCATTACCCCACGGATATCTCTCCGCTTTCTCGTAGGAATGAGGAGAATCCGGATATCACGGACCGTTTTGAACTGTTCATGACAGGCCGTGAGATGGCCAACGCGTTCTCCGAATTGAATGACCCTGTGGACCAGCGGGGCCGTTTTGAAGACCAGGTGGCTGAAAAGGAAGCCGGAGACGAGGAGGCGCACTTCATGGATGAAGACTACGTTCGTGCCTTGGAATACGGCATGCCTCCGGCGGCAGGACAGGGCGTCGGCATTGACCGTCTGGTCATGTTGCTGACGGACAGTGCTTCCATCCGGGAAGTCATCCTCTTCCCGTTGCTGCGTCCCGAGGCTTAGCGATTTTGAGTTGAAAAACCGCAAGTACCGCGGAGCATTATGAAGTTTGAAACGTTTGTGGCATTCAGGTATCTGTTCGCTCTTCGCAAGCAGTCCTTTATTTCGCTGATATCACTGTTTGCAGTGTTCGGCGTAGCCATCGGAGTTGGAGCCCTTATTGTCGTTCTGGGCGTCATGAACGGGTTTTCCACGGATTTGCGTGAAAAGATTCTGGGCGTCAACGCCCATATTCTGGTCTCATCGTTACGTAGTGGTTTAAAGGACTATAATGAGCTGGTCGAACAGACGAAAGAAGTGCCGGGAGTGGTGGGGGTAGCCCCGTTTCTCTATTCAGAAGTGATGCTGTCGACCAGGACCGGAGTGAAGGGAGTTGTGCTTCGCGGCATCGACCCGAAGACCGCCGGAAATGTGCTCAGCCTCAAAGATGATATCGTATCGGGCAGTCTTGACGACATGGACATCGAAGGCGCTCCGCCGGGAGTGATCATAGGTTATCAGATGGCCAAGCGCCTCGGGCTGACAGTGGGAGCGCAAGTGCATTTGCTGTCTCCGTCCGGGCGTAAAACCGCTGCCGGTTACCAGCCGAAAGTGAGCATTTTCAGGGTGGCGGGCATCTTCAGAACCGGTATGTTCGAGTATGATTCGACCTTGGGATATGTGAGCTTGGCGGATGGACGGAAATTGCTGGGATACGGAAAAGATTTCGTTTCCGGCCTTGAAGTCAGGGTTGCCGACCCGTTGAAAGCAGACGAAGTGAGTGAACTGCTCAAGGAGAAGATCGGCGCCTTCGGTCTTGTCGTGCGGAATTGGAAGGAGATGAACGCTAATCTTTTCGCGGCATTGGAGTTGGAAAAGACAGCCATGTTCATTATTCTCGTCATGATTGTTCTGGTCGGGTCTTTCAGCATTGTGAATACGTTGGTCATGCTGGTGATGCAGAAAACCAAGGATATAGCGATATTGATGTCATTGGGAGCTGAAGAACGGAGTATCAGGCGGATATTCATGCTTCAGGGAACCCTCATTGGTTTGGTGGGAACCGTTTTGGGCTATGGTCTCGGTGTTCCCGTCAGCCTGCTTTTGAAGAAGTACCAGTTTATAAAATTGCCTGCCAATGTTTATCCTACCGACTATCTGCCTATCAGGCTTGATTCGTTTGATTTGAGCATCATTGGCGTTGCCGCTCTTTTATTGTGTTTTTTAGCTACCATATATCCGGCCCGGAGGGCTGCGTCACTCAATCCCAGTGAGGCCTTGCGTTATGAGTAGTGAGGCCGTATACAGGCTTGCCTCTGTCGGGAAAGAGTTTGCTGGTCCCACGGAAGTGGTGCATGTCCTCAATAATGTTGACTTGGTCGTGGAACCTGCTGAGGCCATAGCCATCTATGGAGCCTCCGGTTCCGGGAAAACCACGCTGCTGCACATCATGGGCACCTTGGATTCGATTTCTTCAGGGAGTGTCATGTTCAATGGTGAAGAAATTTCAGGTATGGACAAAAAGCAGAGGGCCGGCCTTCGCAATAACGAGATAGGTTTTGTTTTTCAGTTTCATCATTTGTTGTCTGAATTCTCGACCATTGAAAATGTAGCCATGCCTGCTTTGGTCAGCGGCGTGGGAAAAGGGAAGGCTTTTGTCCTCGCCGAAGAGGCTTTGGATCGGGTTAGCCTTTCCCATAGGAAAAAGCATCGAGTGACGACCCTTTCGGGGGGGGAGCGGCAGCGCGCCGCCATTGCTCGTGCAATATTGATGAAGCCCAAAGTGATATTGGCGGATGAACCGACCGGAAGCTTGGATGAAAATACCGGGCATATGGTTGGCGATCTGCTGGTGTCCCTGAATAAAGACTTGGGAACGACTTTGGTCGTTGTGACTCATAATACTGATTTGGCCAACATGATGCAGAGACGTTATGAATTGCGTTCAGGAGAACTGTATGCTGCGCACTAGTGTTCGCTCTTTACGAGTGGCTTTCCTCTCTTTCTTCCTCGTGGCTTCTTTTGCCGCCAATGCGTTTTCTGCTCCTGTGGATCAGGATGTGAAGGTCGCTGTTTTGCCTTTTGAAATTTATGCCGGTGACGACCTTGCCTATCTCAAGGAAAGTTTACCGGAACTTTTGTCTGACAAGCTCCTGGAAGCGGGGTTTGACGTAGTTCCACAGACCGACGTGTCCAAGTTGGCGCAGGAAAAGGGGCTGACAAAGATTACGGATCGGAATGCGCGTGAAGCTGCACTGATGCTTGGTTCCGGCTTTTCCATATACGGGACTTTCAATCAGATCGGGGAAACGCTGACCATCGATGCACGAATTGTGGACGCCTTTGGTAAGGAAGAGGCCAAAAAGGTCACTGTATCCCGTGACGGGCTCATCAACCTTCTGCCCGCCGTGGATGAATTGGTGCAGAAGATGCGCACCGGCCTGTTGCGCCAGGATGTCATTGCCGAAATTGATGTCAGCGGCTCCAAAGTCCTTGATAAGGAAGTCGTTCTTATGCGCCTCCCCCTTGCCAAGGGCGATCTGATGACCGCGAAATCCATAAACGAGGCGTTGAAAAGTATCTATGATCTTGGCTATTTCGACGATGTCAAAGTCATGGTGGATGATGTCTCCGGCGGCAAGAAAGTCACGTTTGAAGTTGTCGAAAAACCTCGGATCCAAGCCATCAGCGTAATTGGTTCCGATGCTATCGACAGTGAGGACATCATTGAGTCCGTATCCACGAAAAAGGGTGGAGTCATCAACCCCAAGGTGTTGGCCGATGACATAAAGCTCATCCGTGAAATGTACCGCAAGGAGGGCTACTACAAAGCCAAAGTCACCCATGAGATTGAATCGGGTGATAACGGGCAGGCCCGTTTGAATTTCGTCATCGAGGAAGGCGAGAAGCTTTACATCGAAGAAGTTATCATTGATGGCGCCAAACAGCTTGATCCTGATGATATTAAGGACGAGTTGGCCTTGCAGGAGCACGGTTTCCTGAGCATTGTGTTCGGTGGTGGAGTGCTCAAGGAGGAGTATCTGGAGCGCGATGCCGCCGCGATCATGGCTTACTATCATAACCATGGTTTCATTGACGCCAAGGTCGGCCGTGCGGAGGTCGAAGTCAAAGATGACGGCATCACCGTCATTTTCAGGGTCTATGAAGGTGACCGTTATAAAATGGGGAAGGTTATTTTCAAGGGCGACCTGATTGAAGGGCCTGAAAAGTTGGCTGAAATCACCAAGTCGGACGACTTGGGCAAAGAAGACGACTATTTCAACAGATCCATCGCTCAGGAAGATGTTAAGAACCTGACTTCATATTACAACAACTATGGCTATGCCTATGCTGATGTGGCCATGAAGTTGAACGACGACCCTGAAACCAAGATTGTCGATGTGGAATTCACCATCACCAAGCATCAAAAGGTTCATATTCGACGGGTTCTTTTGGAAGGAAACATCACTACAAGAGACAATGTCATCCTCAGAAAGATGCGTCTTGCTGATGGAGATGAATTCAGTGGAAAAAAAATGAATGCTTCCGCCAGAGCTCTTGACAACTTGGGATACTTTGAAAAAGTGAACGTCACCCCTGTCCAGACCGGGAATCCGGATGAGATGGACTTGTTGGTGCAGGTCAAGGAAAAGCCCACCGGGCAGCTCGGGGGCGGAGTTGGCTACTCGACGTTTGATGGCCCGTATATTGGTGCGAATATCTCGGAAAGCAACCTTTTCGGTAGGGGGTACAGCACAAGTCTTGCGGGTATCGTTGGTTCCGAGAAAACCGCGCTTGATTTCAATTTCTTGAACCCGATGGTGAATGACAGTGATCTTGGACTTGGGTTCAACGTTTATCATAAGAAAACTGAATATGATGACTTCATCCGGTCTGGCCCCGGTGCATCTGCTTCTGCGTATTATCCGCTGGGCAATCACACCAGAATAAAAGCAACCTATAATATTGAATATTATCACATTTATGATATTGATAATGATGCAGACTCCGACATCAAAGATGACGCAGGCTACAACCTTAATAGTAGTTTGGGCGTTAGTTTGACACGCGACACACGTAACAGATATCGCAATCCCTCAGCCGGCTATAAGTGGACGGGAGGAATCGCCTACGGCGGTGGCCTGCTTGGTGGATCGGATGATTATATCAAATATACCACCAGTGCGGATTACTACCATAACCTGTTCGGCAATTCCGTATTTCACGTGAAAGGCTATGCCGGTTTTGTGCATGAGAATTTCGGGGGTGACGAAATCCCCTCCGGCCAACGCTTTAAAATTGGCGGGCCTGGAACCGTTCGCGGTTATTCCAAGTATAAGATCAAGGCGCAGGAGCATGATGGCGATGTTGACAGCGACGGCATTGGCGGTGACAAGGTCTTCTATTCCAACCTGGAGTTGATCGTTCCTGTCAGTGATGAATATGGTATTAACCTGGTTCCTTTCGTTGATATGGGTAACGTTTGGAAAGAAGGCGAATTCTGGTTTGATGGTGTTGATCGGTATGAAGAGGGAGCGCCTTCTCTGGGACTTTATAAGAGTGCTGGAGCTGAGGTTCGATGGAATTCTCCCATCGGCCCGTTGAGTATAAGTTATGGATATGGTTTTGATGAGTTGCATGACAGTAAACAACAGTCAGTAGACTTCATGGTCGGTAAACAATTCTAGGAGTAATGATGAAAAGAATTATACTGATAACGGCTATTGCCATCGTTTTGTCCGCCACTTCCGCCTTTGCGGCGCAAAAGTTCGGTTTCGTCAACGTACCCGAGGTGCTTCTTAAATCCGAGCCGGGTAAAAGTGCTGCTCAGAAGGGGCTTGCAATCAAGAAAGAGCTCCAGGAAAAGCTGCTTTCCGAACGAAAAGCCATCAAGGATATGCAGGTTCAACGTGAAAAACAGAAAACCATGTTGAAGCCGGAAGCTCTTGAGGAATTGGACCGCAAGATCCGTGAACGGATGTTCCGTTTCAATGAAGATCAGAAAAGGGCTGGAACCGAACTGAAAGAAAAGCAGAATGCACTCACCAATCCGGTTTTTGAAACACTTGGTAAAGTGATTGAAGACTATGGCACCAAGAACGGTTACACCGCCATCTTCAACAAAACCCAGATGCCGTTTGTCTCCAAATCTGCCGATGTGACTCCGAGCATCATCAAAGAACTCAATAACGCCTGGAAAAATAAGAAGTAGATTATGCCGTTGATGTTAAGCTCGATTGCACAGCAGTTGGGCCTTGAATACACTGGCAAAGATATTGAAATCACCGGGGTCAACACGCTTGAGAAAGCGTGCCCCGGTGAAATTTCTTTTTTGGTCAACCCCAAATACGCTCACCTGCTGGAGACCACCAAGGCAAGCTGTATCATTACCAGTGCAGCGCATGCTGATAAAGCCGCACAGTCTTTAATAAGCGAAAACGTTTATCTTGACCTTGCCCGGGTTGTGCAGCTTTTTGAAAAACCGCAGGGGTGCTTGGAAAATACCAGCCACCTTGCATATATTCATGAGAGCGCACTCGTCTCTGAGAGTGCTGTTATATACCCGTTCGCATTCATTGGGGCAGATGCCATCATCGGTGACGATTCTGTAGTCTTCCCTGGATGTTATGTCGGTGAGGGCGCCAAGATCGGTGATGATTGCATACTTTATCCCAATGTCGTTGTCATGGGTGGAGTTGCAATCGGAGACAATGTCATCCTTCAGCCTGGAGCCGTTATTGGTGCTGACGGATACGGCTACGCACAGACGTCTTTCGGTCATATGAAAATTCCCCAGATCGGAACGGTTGCCATAGAAACCAATGTCGAGGTCGGTGCGAATACCGCCATTGACCGTGCGGCTCTTGACGTCACGCGAATAGGCCGTGGCACGAAGATCGACAATCTTGTTCAGATCGGCCATAACGTCCAAGTGGGCCAGAATTGCCTTCTTGTGGGTCAAGTGGGCGTTGGCGGCAGCACGGAAATTGGTGACAACGTCATTCTCGGCGGACAGGCCGGTGTGGCGGACAACGTCAAGATCGGCTCCAATTCCATGGCTGGAGCACAATGTGGCATTTCCGGAACGATTCCTGAGGGCAGCAAGCTTGGAGGGTCTCCGAGTATGCCTTACGCCACGTTTCTCAAGGCCATGGGAGTCTGCGCACCGAAGTTGCCGGAGCTTTTCAAGAGAGTTAAGAAGCTTGAAAAGCAGTTTGCCAACCTGGAGAAAACAACAGGGGATATCAATGAGTGATGCTGTTGAAGTCATGGATATCAGGCGGATTCTGGACCTGTTGCCACATAGGTATCCTTTTCTGCTTGTAGACAGAGTGCTTGAGTTCGAACCCGGAGTCATGCTGAAGGCCTACAAAAACGTCACCTTCAATGAAGGTTTTTTCCAAGGACATTTCCCAGGCCTTCCGGTCATGCCGGGAGTTCTCATCCTCGAAGCCCTTGCCCAGACCGGTGGCCTTTTTGTCATGCGTACCTTGGATGAGCCTTTGGGAGACCGTGTGTTTCTTTTTGCAGGCATGAACAAGGTCAAGTTCAGGAAACCGGTTGTCCCTGGTGATCAGCTGGTTCTCAATGTGTATTATACCAAACATAAAATGAATATCTGGCGCATGCGCGGTGTGGCCGAAGTTGACGGCCAGGTCGTCGCTGAAGGCGAATTCACTGCGTCCATCGCTGCAAAAGGGGATATGTAGTGGCATCCAATATCCATCCCACGGCAATCATCGATTCCAAGGCCGAATTGGGGGACAACCTCAACATCGGTCCCTATTGTGTCGTGGAAGCGAATACCAAAATTGGTGACGGAACTACTCTGGAGCCGTTTTCCATAGTGAAGCAGTATACGGAAATGGGAGCCGGAAACCATATCCACTCCCATGCCTGTATTGGCGGTAACCCTCAGCATGTCGCCTATAAAGGCGAAGAGACATGGTTGCGATTGGGGGACAACAACAGCATTCGTGAGAGCGTGACCATTCATAGAGGCACGCTGCAAGGCCATTCCGAGACCGTCGTAGGCTCCAATTGCCTTTTTATGGCTTATGCCCATGTCGCTCACGACTGCATCATCGGCGACAACGTGATCATGGCCAACTCGGTAAACCTTGCCGGTCACGTGGAAGTGGGCGACAGGGTCATCATCAGCGGTATGTCCGCAGTACAGCAGTTCGTCAAAATCGGTGATTACGCTTTCCTTGGCGGCGCCAGCGGATATAAGCAGGATGTACCTCCGTACATGCTGGCACATGGCGTACGAGGGGCGCTTTATGGCCCGAATCTCATTGGTCTGCGTCGGAACGGTTTTTCTTCCGATGCATGCAAGGCTTTGAAAAAGGCTTACAAGATCATCTTCCGTTCCGGCTTGACCAAACAAGCTTCCCTTGAGCAGGTGGAGGATGAATTCAGCTCATTCCCGGAAGTCATGAATCTTGTGACGTTTATCCGCGAAAGCAAGAACGGCGTGACTCCTGCTGCGCACAAGAACGGTCACGAGCAAGATTAGCGCACATGTCGGAACAGCCAATGACCATAGGCTTGGTGGCCGGCGGCAGACAGTTCCCCGTGCTGGTGGCCCAAGGAGTCAAGGCCAATGGGCATAAGCTCGTGGTAGCCGGGTTCTCGGGCCACACCAACATGGATGTAGCCTCACATGCCGACGTTTGGATGGAACTCAAGCTTGGCAAGTTGAACAAGCTCATCAAGTTCTTCAAGGAGAACGGAGTGGAGCGGGTCATCATGGCCGGGACCATCAACAAGCCCAAGATCATGGATGTCCGTCATTTGGACATGCGTGCCATGAAACTTGTGTTCAAACGCAAGGACAAGGGAGACTCGACTCTCCTCAATGCCCTGGCCGAGGAATTCGAGTCAGAGGGAATGCTGATCGCTCCGGCGCATGAACTCGTCCCTGAACTGCTTTCCTGCAAAGGAGTGCTCACCTCCAGGGAGCCGGATGAGCGGGAAATGGAGGATATTCGTTTCGGCTGGAAGCTGGCTAAGGAGCTTGGCCGCATGGACATCGGTCAGTGCATCGTTGTCCGTGAGGGAATAGTTGCCGCTGTGGAGGCTTTGGAAGGCACGGACGAAACCATCAGGCGCGGTTGCCGATATGGCGGAAAAGGCTCCGTTATCGTCAAGGTCTTTAAACCAGGCCAGGAGGAACGGATCGACTTGCCGAGCATTGGCGTCGATACCATCCAGACCATGGTCGAAGAAGAAGGAACCTGTCTTGCCTACGAGGCGGGTAAAAGTCTTTTTTTTGACCGGGAGGAAGCAGTCCGCATAGCCGACAAGGCCGGCATCAGCATCATTGGCTTGACGCAGGATGATCTTGGGTGATTTTGAAAATATTGGAAATAGTGAATGAGAAGGGGAGCTCCTGGGAGCTCCCCTTTTTTATGCGAAAATTTTTTCGGGAAGGTATGGATGTGTTCCTGTTACCACATCGATTCCGGAAAGTTTCTTGATTTTTTCTATGATATCCTCCTTGTAAGGACAATGGGAAGCGATACACGGAGCCAGATGGATTCTTGTTGGCTTCTCTTTCATGGGGGCGTTCCAGAGCTTTACCTGCGCTAGGCGAGGGGCAATTCCGGCTCCAGGACATCCTCCGCAGCCCAGAAGGCCTATAAGTTCGGCATCCGCTTTCTTGTACTCCTCAAAAGCTCCTTCTCTTCGGTTGAAGCCGACCAAGCAGCGGGAACAAGCGATGCAAACGTCATCCATTGTATTTTTGCAGCCGATGATCAGTATTTTTTCCATATCGTCAGTCCGGTAGTTCCAAGGTTTTCGCCATTCTACTCCATATATTACGAACCGTAGGGCCGAAGGTGTCTGGCGCAAATTCAGCAACGGTTTTGCCATGGATCTGCGCCTGCGAGAATGTGGTGTCGTAGGGAAATTCCCCCAAGATGAGGATTTCATTTTCCCGACAGTACTTCCTGATTTCATTTTCCAAAGACTCATTGATGCCGCATTTGTTCAAAATAGCCGTGCAGGGAACCTCGAAATGACGGGCAAGCTCATGGACACGCTTGAGGTCATGCACGGCTGAAACCGTGGGCTCGGCCACCAGAATACAGAAATCAATGTCCGTCAGGGAAGCTATGACCGGGCAGCCTATGCCGGGAGAACCGTCCACCAGTACCAGCTTCGCCTTTTCGGCCTCGGCAAGCTCACGGGCTGTCTTGCGGACTGCTGTCACCAGTTTTCCGGAGTTCTCTTCTCCTATGCCAAGGGCGGCATGCACCATGGTTCCAAATCGGGTATTGGAGACAAAGCGGTGCCCACATTTGCGGTCGGTCATGCTGACGGCTTGGGTGGGACAAATGAATTCACACAGGCCGCAGCCTTCACATTTTTCTTTAACGATTTCAAATGAGACTGAAATTGCATTGAAACGGCATTGCTCTGCGCATTGTCCGCACTCAATACAATGTTCCGTGTTGATGGTTGCAGTTTGACCGCTGTAAAAGTCTTCACGGAGTTTCACTTTCGGGTCCAGGATCAGATGCAGGTCGGCGGCGTCCACGTCACAGTCCGCAATGACTTTTTGGGGGCCGACTCCGGCCAGTGCAGCCGTGATGGAGGTTTTTCCGGTTCCTCCCTTTCCACTTATGACGACGACTTGTTTCATGATTTGCTCTCAGAAGCTGCCAGAGTGTGAATGTTTCCGGCTATATCCGCGATCGATAAGGCGTATCCTTGGACTTGGTTGATGAGCAAGGAGCCTTTGGAGTAGGCATTTGCCGCTTCCAGGCTGTGGGGAAGTGTTCCCAGCAAGGATATATTCTCGTTCTCCAGGTAGTTCTGGACACGGTCATCACCCATGCCGGCTCTGTTGATGACCACCCCGAAGGGTATGCGTACCTTTCTCAAGAGTTCCACGGCGATCTTCAGGTCGTGTAGTCCGAACGGAGTCGGCTCAGTCACCAGCACTGCCGCATCGGAATCTTCAAGGGCTTCCACCACGGGGCAGGTTGCACCCGGAGGGCAGTCGATGATTCGTACGTCATGCTCATTTTGTTCCGTTATGGCGCGTTGCTTCACTTTTTTTATGAGAGGCGGGGCCATGGCCTCGCCGATACGTAAAAGACCGCTGTAAAGCGAAATGGAGTCGGTTTTTCCCAGCCGGGAAATTCCGAGGGGCCGTGTGGCTTCTTGAATGGCCCCCGCGGGACAGGCCAGTTCGCACAGAGCGCAACCGTGGCAAAGTTCCGGGAATTCCAGTACGGAGTCCACCATCCAGATCAAGGCCTTGAACCGACAGAGGTCGATACATTTCCGACACTCGCTGCCAAGACATTTGGCGCTGTCAATTTTGGGAACCGGGACAAATTCATTTCGTTCGTCATGCCAATTCGGATTCAGGAAAAAATGGGCATTAGGCTCTTCCACATCGCAATCGATGAATGTAACCTTTTTACCCTGTCTGCTGAAATGAACGGCAAGGTTGGTGGCCACAGTCGTTTTGCCCGTCCCTCCCTTGCCGCTTGCAATAGCTATCTGCATTTTTACCTTTCAGTCTTTTTCAACTGCTGTCTGATCATTTCGGTTTCCGCCTCAAGAGCCTCCAGTCTGGTTTGCAACTGCTGCCGATCATCCATCTGGAACCCGACATTGCGGCCCATGCCCGGGCCGTATCCCTGGCGGCAACCGAATCGGCCGCCCATGCCTCGAGCACCACTTCCGAAACGGCACATTCCATTACGCCTTCCATTGCCGGAACCATTGCGATATTGATTGTCGTACATATGAAACCTCCTTTTTGACTTTTGTGAAGCAATGGGTGTGCCAAGACAATATGTAATAAAAATAAGGTATTGACTCTGGGCGAAAGGCCGGTTCCGGCGTATTCTGCGTCAGTTGACGTGAGGGCAGGCTAATTCTGAGCTCTTGTTTCAACAGTTTATCATTGTTTGGAAAAGCTATATGTACACCCTGTCTGGGATGGATTGTTTATATTCCGTAGGACGAGTACCGGGAGTTTTTGAATCAGGTCCTCCCTCAATAGAGTAATGCCAATCACTATGCTGAAGAAATTACTGACGATATTAACGAGCCTCCTGGGGCTTTTGATCATGACCGCTGTGGCCGGGCTCATGTGGGCCTCACATTATGTGGATTCTCCACAATTCAGGAAGGATCTGCAGCAGAGTCTTACCCAGATTACAGGTCGTGAAGTGACGTTGCACGGTGACCTGGATGTCACCATATATCCCTGGTTCGGGTTGCGCGCCTATGACATCACGGTAGTCAATGAACCCGGTTTTGGGGACAAACCATATATCTCCTGCCGGGAGGTCTCCCTTGGGGTGCGAGTACTCCCTTTGTTTTTCAGAGAGTTGGTTGTCAGTGAAATCCTCATTGACGGTATGAATGTCCGGTTGATCCGTAACGCCGACGCAACAGTCAACTGGAATTATTATCGGGGAGGGGGCTCTGCGTCGGAAATTCCGATTTTCTCCTACTTCAAAAAAATCTTCATAGAAGGAGTTTCCGTCAAGGATGCTGTTCTGACTTTTGATGACGGCAAGCTTGACGAAAATATCCGTTTGCATGGTTTGTCCGCGAGCATAGGAGCGTTCATTCCCGGTGAGGCTGCCGGGTTCAGCGTTTCCGGAGTCTTTGAGCGCGTTCGGGGCAATCTCAAAATGGAGATGTTCGTCTCCGGAATTTTGAATACCAACATCTTTTCGCGGAGCAGTATGTTTGAACAGACTTCAGTCGAAGTGCTCATTCAGGGAGATGGGCTGCCAGAGGGTGAGAAACTTCGGCTGGTCTCCGATTTGGAATACGATGCTGCAGACGATGCCCTCCTTCTGGACAACATGCATTTTCGTTTTTTTAATGTGGATGTCAGCGGGCATATTGAACTCGACGATATCTTGAGCCGGTGGACGGTGTCGGGACGGGTAGAGACTGAAATGTTTTCTCCCATGGCTATTTTGAAAAAGCTTGCAGTCAAAAGACCTCTCGACAAGGTCAAGGGGCTGACCAAGGCAAAAGCCGCTTTTTCCTTCAACGCCACATCGGACGCTTTGGAACTTGACGATATTGACATGCGCCTGGATGAGACACGGCTCACAGGCTCGGCCCGGCTTGTTGATTATGCTTCGCCCACGGTCAGCTTCACTTTTGCCGCCTCCCGCTTTGACCTGGATCGCTACTTGCCGCTTTTTGAAACCGGTACTCCATTCATCTGGGACGATTTTTCCCTGCCCTTTTGGGGGCGGTTGCAAGCTTCCGGCAGTCTTGGGGTGCAGGAGTTCAAGGCTATGGATATGACCTATGCGAACGTGAAGGCTTTGCTTTCGGCAGAGCGGGGAAAGATAACAGCTTCGGCCAAAGGAGGCGTCTATGAAGGCTTGGTAGATGCCAATCTTTCCCTGAACATTGATCGCCGGCTGGATGCTCCCAGGTTGTGGGCTTCCCTCAAGGCAAAGCTGCGTTCGTGCAAGCTTGGTTCGATTTCCTTCGCCAAAGGCGAGTGGGGGAATTTGGCGGGCCCTGCGGATTTGGATGTATCACTGTTGTTGAACCAGATTTCCTGTCCTGCCACGATGCGATCCATTACCGCCCTGCGAAACATGGCTCTGGAGGTTAGATTGAGTTCACCTTCGACAACGGCCCGGCTTCAGAAGTGGAACAAACGTATTGAGTTGGACAAACTGCAGTTCACGTTGCATGCGAAGCCGGAGACACGGGTGAAAAAAGGGTATGCATTCATGGTTGATTCCGCTGCTGCTGTGAACCAGAAAGAGTCTGCATACGGCGCATCGGTATCTTGGCGGGGCCCCCTGCTCATTGATGAGACACTTGATACTGTTGCCTCATCTGGAGGAGACTGGACGTATGAAAGTCTCGGCTGGCTGTTCCCTGGACAGGATGAAAAGGTCATGGCCAAAGGCCGGGCGAGTTTCACCCCGAATATGAAGCATCTGGCCATGAAGGGCGTTGAAGTCAAAGCGTTGAACTCCACCTTGAAATTTTCTTTGTCTGCCGACAACCCCTTGGAGAAACAACGCGTCGCCGGTGGGCATTTTTCACTCTACGGGTTTAATCCGGAGGCCGTGATCAGGAAATTCGGCGTCGATGTTCATGAGATGGAGGATGAAACCGTTTTCGACTTTCTGACTGCACATGCCGACTTCAAATATGCTGACTCGCGGCTTTCCCTTTCCGACCTCCAGGCGCAAATGGATGATACGACCATTACAGGAAAAATCGGTGCCGGGATTCAGAATCCGCCCGATTTTACGGTGGCGTTGAAGTTTGGCCGAGTCGATTTGGACCGTTACCTGACTCCGGACAGGGAGGTGGATTTGAAAAAGCTTCGCGCCGGTGTCGATGAAAAGACCCCGCCCGTGGAAATGCCCGTGGAGTTTCTCAAGTGGCTCACTGTCAGCGGTTCGGTGTGGATCGAAGAGTTCATACTGCAGGATCTCAAAGTTCAGGACTTGAGTGGTGTCGTCGAAGCCAGAGACGGAAAGATGCATGTCAGCGATTTGGATGGTTGGTTTTATGGTGGCACTTTGAAAGGGGCTTTGAATGGTATGGTCCATGAAAAAACTCTGGAAACCTCGCTCAATCTTTCTTTACACGGATTCGAGGCGGGACCCATGCTGGAAGATTTGGCCGGCAGGGAGTATGTCCGAGGGACCACGGATATGGAGATAAGTCTTGCCTCCCAAGGCAGGACGGATGCTGATATCCTGGCCAATCTCAACGGCGGCATTGATGTTTCCATTGGCAGTGGATCCTACAAGTTCATGAACTGGGATACGAAACTCACGCCCCGTCAGATCGAGAGAGGAGTCACTGATCCAAGCAGGCAACGGACGTCTTTTTCAAAAGTCGACTCAAAATGGGTGGTGACCAAAGGCTATTTTGAAATGAAGGAATTCAAGTTGAGCAGCCCGCTCATGACCGGCTCGGGGAGCGGCGGCTTCAATCCATCCGAAAGAAGTATTGATCTGAGCTTCAAGGCGGATTTTGCGGCGGTGCCAAGTGTTACCGTTCGTATTTTCGGCAACCTTCTGGATCCGGAAGTGCATGTGCCCAAAGGAAAGATCGTCACTGACACCTTGCGGAACATCATTAATATTCCGGAGAAATCATTGCGGTTTCTCAGGGATTTGTTTTTCTAGCGGCTGAAAAGGCTTTTAACGTGGGAGAAAAAGGCGGAATAGTATGACACCAGCTGTTATCAGAAATAAATCTGAGTACTTACGAAAGCAGTTCTCTCGAGATATCTGGGTACGGGATACTCCGGATATTCCAATGGTATTGCGTCTGCTCAAGGGGATGGCGCGCTGGGGATATTTGGTTTTTCATGGCTTCTTCAAGGATCAGTGCATCATACGTGCGGCGGCGCTGACTTTTACCACCATCCTGTCCATCGTGCCTTTTCTTGCCGTGGCCTTTTCCATTTCCAAGGGGTTCGGGCTGCAGAATACCCAGTTCATTCGGACGGTTATCTTGCGAATGACCACCGGCAATGCTGACGTGGCTGACAAGATCATTCAGTACATTGACCGCACGAACGTACAGACTCTCGGATGGATCGGTATCGCGACGTTGTTGTTTACGGTATTTTCCCTGATCGGCACCATTGAAAAGGCCTTCAACACGATTTGGAGCGTGCAACGGGGCAGGACTGCCTGGCGTAAGGTGGCAGACTTTTTCCCGGTCATCTTCATTTGTCCGATTGTTCTGCTGGTGGCTTCCAGTTTCAACGTCAGTCTGCAAAAACAGGAGATCATCCAAGGGCTTTTGAGCGTTTCGGCCATCGGCTACATGGAGGCGCTCATTCTCAAAGCGGCTCCCTTGGCGTTGATCATCTTCGCCTTCGGCTTCATGTATGCCTTCATTCCCAATACCAGCGTCAAACTCACCAGCGCCGTCATCGGTGGCGCAGTGGGTGGAACATTGTGGCAGTTCGCCCAGTGGGTCTATATCAACTGGCAGATCGGCGCGGCCAAGTACAACGCCATATACGGCAGTTTCGCCCAATTTCCGTTGCTGCTCATGTGGATATATATCAGTTGGGTCGTCGTCCTTTTGGGGAGCGAGGCCAGCTACGCCTGGCAGAACGTCAATTCGTTTGTGAAACAACGTTTCTTCGGGACGGCCAGCGCCCTGGAGCGTCAGAAAATAGCGGTGATCATGATGACATTTCTGGCCAAGCGGTTCTACAGCGGGGAGCCGCTTCCGTCGGTGGAGGAGATCTCCGATCGCCTTATGGCCCCCATTCCCCTGGTCTCGGATTTGTTTGAAGTCATGTGCACCGCCGGGCTGACCGTACGCACGGATAGCGTACAGTGCGAGGTTTACGCTCCCGCCCGGGCATTGGAAGAGATTCGGATTGCCGAGATCATAGCCGTGGTCAACAGTGAAGGAGGGGGGAAAACCGGAGATGTATTCAAATCGCGTTTCCTGTTCATCGACGCCTTGTTTGGCGGCATGTGGGACGATATCCAGAAAAGCCCGTCCAACCTCACATTGCTCGAAAGCGCCCAAAAGCTGCACGATATTCACACCGTTTCAGAGGATGAGGATGGTCAGGGGTGCCCCACCCCTGGTCAGGGCGAGTGAACATCAGTGGAACGAAACGCTCCTCCCAACAGGAAGTAGGCGGTTTTCATCAATTCCATGACAAGGTTTTGGGCGGAGACCTGATCTTTCCACCATTCCTTCTTCATGGTGCCTTCCGGTGGACTGGTGACCAGTATGGTGGCTTCGGGAAAGACCTTCTGGAAAATTATCTTGGCCCGTCGTGCATGGTAGGGAGAGGTCACCAGCAACATGGTGACTTTTCCCTTGTTCAGGTGGCGTTTCAAGGCTTCGGCTTCTTCCACCGTGCTTATATGGCCATTGCCGAAGTCCTGGATCGCATTTTTCGGGACTCCAAGGTGGTGCAGGACCTTTTTCCCGAACCCATAAGGTTTATAGGTCTTGTGCCCGAATTCTTTTTCGATTTTGTCGAGACGGGTAAGTGGGAATAGCTTTGCCCGGCTGAACATGACCACCGGTGCAAAGCCTTCATTATAAAGTTCCGCCGCCTTGAAAAGGCGATGGTAGCCGCCCGCAAGTGGAACGATGTAGTCAGCCGTGACGGGGACATCGTTCACGTCAAACCAGTCCGCAGCCCAGAATAGCAGCCCGGCCACGGACACCAAAAACAAGATGGTGGCAGCTCCCACCGTTTGCAGAAAAAGGCGCAGCGTCTTTACAATCATCCGTTCTGATACGCGTCTTGGTACTTCTTTTTCAATTGTTGGAATGTCCCTTCCTCAATGGATTTCCGGATTTGTTTCATGAGGTCCAGGTAGAAATACAGGTTGTGGTAGGTATTCAGCCTGTATGAGAGCAGCTCCTTGGCCATGTACAGGTGCCGCAGGTAGGCGCGTGAAAAATTGCGACAGGTGTAGCAGCCGCAGTTGGGATCCAGAGGGCCGTCGTCTTCCTTGTATGCGGCCTTCTTGATATTGACTTTGCCCATTGAGGTGAACAGGGTGCCGTTTCTGGCGTTCCGGGAGGGGAGTACGCAGTCGAACATGTCGATTCCTGCGGAAACGCCTTCCAGGAGGTCCAGCGGCGTGCCTACGCCCATGAGATAGCGGGGTTTGTCCTTGGGCAGAAGCGGGGCCGTGTGGTGGGTCAGATCATACATCTCTTCGGTGGATTCACCCACGGACAGTCCCCCTATGGCGAAGCCGTCAAAATCGATGCTGCAAATCTGTTCCGCGCTCCTGTCTCGCAAATCCTTGAAAAAGCCTCCTTGGACAATGCCGAACATGAGCTGTCTCCCCGAATCCTTGAGGTAATGATTGCGACAGCGCTGAGCCCAGCGGTGTGTCATTTCCAGGCTTTTGGCAGTATATTTTTTGTCGGCGCCGTATCCGACGCACTCGTCCAACACCATCATGATATCGGACCCCAAATTCATTTGAATGTCGATGGCCTTTTCCGGGGAAAAGAAGTGTTTGGAACCATCGATGTAGGAACGGAACTCCACGCCTTCCTCGGAAAGCTTGCGGATGCCCTTGAGACTGAAGACCTGGAAGCCGCCGCTGTCGGTCAGGATGGGACGCTTCCAGTTTGAAAATTTGTGCAGGCCGCCGCGCCTGGCAACCAAATCGTCGCCGGGGCGCAGATAGAGGTGGTAGGTGTTACCCAAAATGATCTGGGCGTTCATTTCCTCCAAGTCAAGCGGGGTCAGGCTTTTGACCGTACCCTGCGTGCCGACGGGCATGAATATGGGGGTCTGTATTTCTCCGTGCGCAGTCACCAGTGTACCGCGCCGAGCGTTGCCGTCCGTGGCGTGGACGGCGAATTCTCCAAGGTTGTTCATTTATTGACTCCGTTTTTCGGACATATGTCGTTCAGTTCGCAAATATCGCATTTGGGCTTGCGTGCATTGCATACTTCACGACCGTAGTAAACCAGGAAATGATTCACGTCGCCCCATGTCTCGCTAGGGTAGAGGGGCATGAGGTCTTTTTCGATGCGTACCGGGTCCGTATTCCTGGTCAGGCCCATGCGGTAGGTCAGGCGCTTGACATGCGTATCCACGGCAATGCCTTCGTTGATGCCAAAGGCATTGGAAAGCACAATGTTGGCGGTTTTCCTGGCCACACCGGGCAAGGTGATGAGCTCCTTCATGTTTTTGGGAATCTCGCCGCCATAGGTTTCCATGATTCTTTGGGCTGCAGATTTGAGATTTTTGGCTTTGTTGCGGAAGAATCCGGTGGAGCGGACCATGTCCTCGAGTTCCGGGATTTCGGCCTGTGCCACATCGCCGATACTCGGCCATTTTGCGAAAAAATGCGGTGTGACCTTATTCACCCGTTCGTCCGTACATTGCGCGGCCAACACTGTGGCCACCAACAATTCCCATGCAGTGGTCCAATCCAGTGCGGGCTCGGGAGCAGGGTACCGTTTGCTGAGGCGTTCGTATATTTCGAGGGCACGTTCCTGTTTCTTCATGTTCTCTCCTGTTTTTAGGCCCTTCTGGGTACCATTGCTTGGCGTGAGTCTCAAGAGCGGTTGCGGCATTGCATAACCTGGGCGTTCAGGTACAATTGGGGCAAAGTGGGAAACTTTCGACAGGAGGATGATGGTATGTCGGAATTAGTGCTGTATCTGACGTTCGAAACCATGGAAGAGGCGGAAAAGGTCGGGGCGGCTCTCGTAAAGGAAAGGTTGGTTGCCTGCGTGAACATCCTGCCTGGGATGCGGTCAATGTTTTGGTGGGAGGGAAAGGTTGAATCGGCCAGCGAAGTAGTCATGATCGCCAAAACAAGGGAAGATCTGCTGGATTCCGTAATTCCTTTTGTCAAGGAACTGCACAGTTACGAAGTGCCGTGCATTGTCGCCCTGCCGGTCGTGGACGGAAACCCCGAGTTCCTGTCCTGGATCGGCGAAGAGACCCGATAGGGCGGTAAATAGTTCGCAAGGGGTTTGACAAGCTTGATGTAGGCCTTTACCCTCGCGTCCTCTATAGATATTTTGGAGGTCCATCAGTGAAAGTCTACATTACAGGGTCCCTTGCGTTTGACCGCATTATGACCTTCCCCGGAAAATTCTCCGACCATATTCTCGCAGACAAGATTCATATTCTGAATGTTTGCTTTGTCGTCAATGGGCTGGATGAGAAGTTCGGCGGCACCGCCGGAAATATTGCTTACACCATGGCGCTTCTTGAGGAGAAGCCTATTATTCTCAGTCAGGTGGGCAAGGATTTCGCGCTTTATGACGAATGGCTGCAAAAACATGAACTTCCCGTGGAAGGCATCCGCACCATAGAGCATGAGCATACCGCTGGCGCCTATATTACCACTGATATGTCCGACAATCAGATCACCGGGTTCAACCCCGGCGCCATGCGCCATTCCAGTGGATATGACATGTCCTCTTTGGACAAAAATAATACCCTTGGTATTATTTCTCCGGGCAATGTGGAGGATATGGTGAACCATCCCAAGTATTACCGGGAAAACGGCATCAGGTTCATCTTCGATCCGGGGCAGCAGATCACCACCCTGGGCGGCGAAAAGCTGAAGCAATGCCTGGAAGGAGCCCATGTTCTGATCACCAACGACTACGAATTGCAGATGATTATGAATGATACGGGCTACACCAAGGAGGAAATCCTTGATAGGGTGGACATGTGTGTCACCACTTTGGGCGAGCACGGCTGCGTCATCAACTGCAACGGCAGTCAGATGGAGGTTCCGGCGGTCCAGGTCGGCCAGGTGGTGGATCCCACCGGCGCTGGGGACGCCTTCAGGGCAGGGCTGCTCAAGGGGTATTGTTTGGGCAGGAATATCGAGACCGCCTGTAAAATGGGCGCAGTGGCTGCTGCGTATTCCATTGAGAAAAAGGGCACACAGGAGCATTGTTTTACCTGGAACGAGTTCCTGAAACGTTACGAGGAGAACTACGGCCCCCTGAATTAAGGCCGGGCTCTCCTTTGTGGGAGGGCTGGATGATCAATCTGACAAGGCAGGACCTCGACAGGTACCTCAAGCATGTGTACGGTCCGTCGGCTGAACTGCTGACTGCCGGTGACATCGGAAATCTGGACGAGCAGGGGATGAAGAGCTTCGGCTATGGAAAACCCCTGCTCGTTCGTTATTTGGTGAATGGTGTGGAGCGGGAGGCCGTGCTTTCCACTATGAAAGGGGACAAATACGGGCACCAGTTCTATTGGGACCGGGCTGCAATTCTCCTGTTTCAGTTCGAGACTTCCGGACGCATGGAGAAACACGTGCACCCCCTTGGGCTCGGGTATATTGACAGGTCCGGCTCATTGATTCCCATCGAAGAGCCCGTGGAGTTCTTCATCGTCAATGAAAAGCTGCAAGGACATGATTATTTTCTGGATTTGGAGCGTATCCGTACAGGAGAGTTCCGGGGTGAAGACGAGCATCTTGCCAGGGAATTCGCCCGTTGGCTGTCCCGAGTCCATTCAAAAAAGTTGAACGACCCCGATCTTTATTATCGTCGAATCCGCAACCTTATAGGCTCCAGCGAGTGCATTCTGGGGCTGATTGACGAAGCCTACCCACATCCGTACCCCTTGTACCCTGACGACGGTTTTTCAGCGTTGGAAAAGCGTCTCATAGACTGGCGTTGGAAGTTGCGGGGGTATGCCCACAGGCTTTCTGCCGTGCATGGCGACTTTCATCCCTGGAACGTACTGGTGACAGAGGAAGGCGGGTTTTCCGTACTGGACCGCAGCCGGGGCGAGTGGGGCGAGCCGGGTGGTGACCTGTGCACCATGGCCGTCAACTATCTGCTTTGGAGCCTTCCCAAACATGGTAAGTTGGCCGGGAAATTCGAGCAGCTCTACCTGGCTTATTTCTCGGAGTATCTTGAAGTCACCGGGGACGAGGAGGTGCTTAAGGTCATCGCCCCGTTTTTTGTGTTCCGCTGCCTGGTCATAGCGTCTCCGGAATGGTACCCGGACCATGCGGATGGTGTGCGCTTCGGTCTTTTTCGGTTCATGGAGAACATTCTTGAAGAAGAAGTGTTTGATTGGCGGAACATCAACAAATATATGGAGTGACCGTGCCTGGATGCGCCATCTGGTTTGTGGGCCTGCCCGGAAGCGGTAAGAGTTCTGTGGCGCGGTGTGCCTTCGAATATTGCCAGGCTGCCGGGTATGATGTGCTCTGTCACGAGATGGATAAGCGTCGTAGGAAGTACTTTCCGAACCCGCAATATACTGCGGAGGAGCGTGCCAAGGCATATTCAATGTTTATTGACGAGGCGGTCGAACTGGTGGCCCGGGGAAAGGTTGTACTCATGGATGCTTCGGCCCATAAGGCGGCCATGCGCAATGCTGCCCGTAAGCGTATCGAACGATTTGCCGAGATCATGATCAAATGCGAACTCCTGGAGGCCATGCGACGGGAAAAGGCTCGCCCGGCAGGGCTGGTCATGGCCGATATGTATGAAAAGGCCTTGAAACGCAGGGAAACAGGTGAACAATTCGCAGGACTCGGAGAAGTGATCGGCGTGGATGTCCCTTTTGAGGAAGCGAATGCCGAGCTGACGGTGGACAATACCGGCTTGAGCCTGGATGAAACCTGTCGAATCGTCATCGCCTTTCTGGACACTTGGCTCGACAACGCTTAACTTGCCTCTGCCCGAGCGGCGAGTTCCTTTTGTCATTCCATTTGGCGCATCGGCGCCTGTATTTAAAAATCAAGGTTTGAATTGATGAAGTTTCATATAATGACGTTTGGTTGCCAGATGAACGTGCACGATTCCCAGTGGCTGACCGCCGCTTTGGAAAGCAGGGGATGGGAACAGGCCCCGGAAGAGGAGGCACAGGTGTACATTTTGAATACATGCAGTGTTCGGGAAAAGCCCGAACAGAAGGTGTATACGGAATTGGGGCGCATCGGCGTGTATCTGAAACGTGACCCGAACATTTTTGCCGCCGTAGGCGGTTGTGTGGGGCAGCAGGTGGGCAAGGCCTTTTTCAGCCGTTTCCCGTTCGTGAAGCTGGTTTTCGGCACTGACGGCATTGCCAACGCGCCTAACGCGCTGGAAAGCCTCGCCGAAGGGGCGGAGGAGCGCATTGCCTTGCTGGATTTCGTGGACGTCTACCTGGAACGTGAAGTGCCCCAGGACGCCAGCCGGGTTGAACATGCCACCCGACAGGCGTTTGTGAACATTATGCAAGGGTGCGATAATTTTTGCACATATTGTGTCGTTCCTTACACACGCGGCCGCCAGAAATCACGTCATCCCGAGCTGGTGGTTGAGGAATGCCGCAAACTTGTGCAGGCCGGAGTGCGCGAAATCACACTGCTCGGCCAGAATGTGAACAGTTACGGCCTGGATAAGGGGGGAGTTGGCGTGACTTTTGCTCAGCTCCTTCATATGGTTGCTGAAATACCGGGACTCGACCGCCTCCGTTTCACCACTTCGCACCCCAAGGACATAGCTCCGGAAGTGATACGCGCATTCGGCGAGCTGGATAATTTGTGCCCGTCGCTGCACCTGCCCATGCAAGCCGGTTCCGACGATGTGCTCAGGCGCATGGGGCGCAAATACGACTGCAAGCGGTACCTGGATATCGTGAAGTCCCTGCGCGAGGCACGTCCCGATCTGTCCCTGACCACGGACCTGATCGTTGCCTTTCCGGGAGAGGCCGAAAAGGATTTCCAGCAAACCCTGGAAATGGTGGAGCAGGTTGGCTTTGAAAGCAGTTTTTCTTTCAAGTATTCTGATCGTCCCGGTGTGGCTGCAGTCAAAATGACCCCGAAGGTCGCCCCGGACGTTGCAGCAGACAGGCTTCTACGCTTGCAGAATTTGCAGAATGATATTACTAGAAAATGTCTAAAGAAACGTGTCGGGACGGAAGATAACGTGCTTGTGGAAGGTAAGAGCCGTAAGCAGGAGGATGAAGGAGTCTATTGGCGAGGGCGTGATTCTGCCGGACGTGTCGTCAATTTCCGTTTTGACGAAGGTGTGGATCTTGAGGGCATGATGGTTCCCGTCAGGATCGTCGTCGCCAAGAAACACTCGCTCGTGGGCGAAAGGACAGGTGAACCATGGTAAGAATGAAAGTATTCGGCATGGCCCTGGATGAGACAAGTCAAGCCCCGATCCTTATCCTTAAAAATGAAGCCGAGGCGCAGGTTCTGCCCATCTGGATAGGCGCGGTGGAGGCCATGTCCATCACCATGGCCTTGAACAAGATTCCATTCCCGCGCCCTATGACGCACGACCTGTTGCTTTCCTCCATCAAGACTTTGGGCGGCCTGGTCAATCAGGTCCAGGTGACTGATATCGAGGACGGGACTTTTTTTGCCGAACTGGTGGTATTGCAGGATGGGAAGGAGCACCGTATCGACTGTCGCCCATCGGATGCGATCGCTTTGGCGGTTCGAGCGGATACGCCCATTTTCGTCAATCCCGAAGTCATCAAGACCGCAGGAGTGAGCGAAGACAATCTGAAGCAGAAGATCGTCAAAAGCGAAGAGCCGGACAAGTGGAAGGATCTTCTTGATTCCTTGGATGAGGATGACACCAAATATAAAATGTAACCGACTGACATAAATGATAGACCTTCATACACATTCCACCTTCAGTGACGGGGAACTCATACCTTCGGAGTTGGTTCGTCGCGCTCGTGTCTCCGGGTACAAGGCCATCGCTATCACCGACCACGCTGATGCGACCAACCTGCGCACCATTCTCGAGAATGTCGGTTCTTTTGCCAAAAAGCACGGACATTTCTTCGATATCACAGTTCTTTCCGGCATCGAGCTGACCCATACACCGCCGAGTCTCATAGGTGAACTGGTGACCGAAGCTCGGGAACTGGGAGCGCAGCTGGTGGTCATGCATGGGGAAACTATTGTGGAGCCGGTGGCTCCGGGAACCAACCTCGCCGCCATTGAGGCCGGTGTGGACATTCTGGCCCATCCTGGCCTGATTGGCGAAGAGGAAGTGAGACTGGCCGCGGAAAAGGGTGTTTGTCTGGAGATTACGACCCGCGGCGGGCACAGCTACACCAACGGGCATGTGCTGTCTTTGGCCAGGAAGTACGGAGCCAAGTTGGTTATCGACAACGACGCCCACGCTCCGCGCGATTTGGTGAGTGCTGAGTTGCGCAAGTCCATAGCCCTGGGAGCTGGAATGACGCCTGTGGAATACGAGCAGGCGCAGCGGCACTCTTGGGAAATCGTTCAGCGCATCATGCGTTGAACTTAAGGAAATGTCACCTGTTCGGCATGAATGCCGTCAGGATACTTAATAGGTTCAGCCGATTATTGTCGGGCTACAAAATAAACGCAACGGGGTATTTTCCATGAATCTTTTGCCAGAGAGCAATGTTCTTGAACTTCTGATGGGAGCGACGCTTGCAGTGAAGATGGTCCTGCTGTTTCTTGCCGCCATGTCGGTTTGGAGCTGGACCATTATTTTTTACAAATCCATCACCATTCTTTCATCCCGCAAGCGCGTTTCCGCCGGCTATGACGCCTTCATGACTGCAGACGACCTGACCTCGGGGCTCAAGGCCATCGGTGGTGATTCCTCGCCTCTGGCGCGTATGAGCAGCATGGCTGTAAAGGAATTTCGGAAGCTGGAAAAGGCCGACATCGATCGTGAACGCAAGAGGATGCTCGTAAAGGACACGTTGCGCCGCGTTCTGCGGCAGGGTGTCAGCTGTGAAATGCGCAGATTGACCCGCAATCTGCCGTTTCTGGCCACCTGCGCCAATGGTGCTCCTTTTATCGGCCTGTTCGGCACGGTCTGGGGCATCATGCATTCCTTCCACTCCATCGGGCAGGCTCAGTCCGCTGCCTTGGCGACTGTCGCGCCGGGGATTTCCGAAGCGCTTATCGCAACGGCCATTGGTTTGGCCGTAGCCATTCCGGCGACCATTGCCTACAACTTTTTCCTTGGAAAACTCTCGGAAGTGGAGACCGGCATGATCGATTTTGCCGGAGCCTTTCTCAATCGTGCCGAGCGTGAGATCGCCTGGGCCCAGAAGTAGGAGGGCGAGATCATGGCACTCAAGACCGGTAACGGCTTTCTAGCCGAGATCAACGTGACGCCTTTTGTGGACGTCATGTTGGTGCTGCTGATCATCTTCATGGTTACGGCGCCCCTCATGACCCAGGGCGTGGAGGTCGACCTGCCCACCACGCGGACGGTCAAGAACCTTCCACAGGACAAGGACCATCTTGTGCTGACCATCAAGAAGGACGGCGGGTTATTTCTCGACGAATTCGAGGTTAAACCCGAAGATTTGGGCAACCATCTCAAGAATCTGGTGGCCAAGCAAAAGAAACAGCTTTTCCTGAGGGCCGACAAGGATGTTCCTTATGGTCTTGTCGTGGATGTCATGGGCGAGATCAAAGGCGCGGGTATCGACAAACTCGGTATTGTTGCTGAACAAAAGCAGGATACAAAGAAAAAATAAGGACGGGAGGCCGGTTGATGACTTAGGCCGGCGGCCGTGCACGTATGCGAATATTTGGCTTTTTCCTCTCCATTTTCTTCCACGTGGGAGTTCTGGCTGCTGCTCTGTTCTGGGTTGGCAGCCAGCCTAAAAGAGTGGATCTTGATCGTCCGGTCTATACGGTGGACATCGTCAGCCTGGCTCCTCCCGCGGCCGGGAAAAAGCCCATGCGGGTTTCCGCTCCACCGGAACCCAAGGCTCCGCAACCGGCGCCGAAAAAGGCTTCTGAACCGGTTCAGGAAATAAAATCAAAGCCGGAGCCTGAACCCAAGCCCGAACCGAAGCCTGTGAAGACGGAAGCCAAGAAGATCAGCGAAAAGAAAAAAGAGAAGAAGGTCATCAAGAAGAAGACCGAAAAGAAAGTTGAACCTCAACCGGAGCCCAAACCGAAGCCTAAGCCGAAACCCAAACCCAAGCCTAAGAAAACGGCCTCGCAATTGAGGGCCGAGGCCATGAAGGAACTGCGTCGGCAGGCCCAAAAAGAGGAAGAGCGTGAAAAGGCTGCGGTGCGGCGTGAACTGGCCGCCATCCGTCAACAGGCCGGAGACGAAGTGTACTCCGATGATTCTGGGGACGGAGTGTCCGGTGGGCAGGGAACAGGGTCGGGCTTAAGGGCCGTCTATGGTTCCATCGTTGGAGAGGCTATCAAGAAAAATTGGCGCTACCCCGCCTTGGCTGGCGACAAGAATCTTGTGGCCACGGTCGAAATCGAAATTACCCCGGACGGCCGAATCATCGGTTCCAAGATCGTCGAAAGTTCCAGAAACGCCAAATATGATTCGTCGATTCTGCGGGCCATCAAGGAGACGGAATTTGTCGTACCGCCCAAGACCGCACGTGACAGGGTGTTGCGAATAAACTTCAACAGCCAGGAACTGTCTGAATAACGTTATGAAGAAAATCTCTCTTAGTTTGCTTATGACAGCGCTGATGCTTGTCACATCGGTTGTGTTTGCCGCGGCCCAGGCCCCCTTGACCGTGGATATTTACGGCCCCGGCCAGAAACTGGTCAACATGACCATTCTGCCCCCACGCACACTCCGAACAGGCCGGGCTATACCGGTGACCGCCGCCGAATTCGACAAGGTTGTCAGAAACGATCTTTCCTATATTCCGTTTCTCAAGGACGTTCCCATGTCCCAGTTGCTGGGCGGCGACCCGAGCAAGGGAGTGAAAGGAAGCGACATCAATTTCAAACCGCTGCAATTGGCCAAAGTCGACTTGGTTATGACCACGGGGTGGAACGGTTCGAACCTGGAGGTCCGCGTTTACGAGACGTTCAGCGGCCGCATGGTGGTGGGCAAGGCCTACGGCCAGGTGGAGGGCAAACTCGTCACCCGTGTTGCGGACCGTTTCTGCTCGGTATTGCTGGAAGAGCTTTCCGGCAAAAAAGGTTTTTTCGACTCGCCCATTGCGTTTGTGAAGCAATTGGGCAAGACCAAGGAAATCTATACGGTGCTGCCGCAGGGCAGGGAACTGACCCGCATCACCAAGCTCGGCGGTTTCAACCTGAGCCCCACCTGGAGCCCGGACGGTTCCCGCGTCGCCTTCACCCATATAGGCGCCAAGAAACATACCCTCGGTGTATGGGATTCCAAGACGGGTAAGATTACGCTGCGAAACAACACTCTTGGGCAGTTGGTGGTTAGTCCAGAATTCCTGGACAATGAACGAATTGCCGTGACCCTGAACAAGACGGGACATTCCGATATCTACCTGCTGAACAAGGAATACAAGCCGGTCCGCACCATTGTGAAGAGTTCGTACATCGATGTCTCACCGAGCTTCGACCGAACCGGAACCCTGATGGCTTTCACTTCCGGACGTGCAGGCAATCCACATGTTTACACCTTGAATCTGAAAACCGGAGCACTGAAGCGCGTGACCATCACCGGTAAGTACAACACGCACCCATGCTTGAGCCCGGATGGAAGATATATAGCTTACACCCACCAAACAGCCAATGGACACCGCATATTCCTTCATGACCTGAAAACGGGTCGCGAAAAGCAGCTGACCTTCGGTCCGGGCAGTGATGAATATCCTGCCTTTGGCCCGGACGGATACTTCGTTGCCTTCGCGTCCAACAGGTCCGGGGAATACAAAATGTACCTGACGACCCGTCACGGCGATACTCCCAAAAAGCTCAATACCGGGAACGGTTCCGCTTTTGCCCCGGCTTGGGATACATCGTTACAGAGATGACACGTTTTGTCAGGGTACTTGATTTTTAATTGAGAAAGGGTACACCTAACCGTATGTCCGGTGGGGTGACGCACATTCCTGCAGTAACTGCCATGGACGGCACATCGAAGGAGTAGATATGAAATTTCGTTTTTCGTTTGCACTGATTGCTTTGTTGAGCCTTGTTCTGCTCGTTGGAGCGGGTTGCGCCAAGAAAAGCACGTCCAGCATGCCTCCCGGAGCCACCAAGGTGAAGGTGGAAGACAAGTCCGATTATAGTGAAGATACAGTGGGTGAAGAGTCGCAGGTGGATGAGAGCACCCTCGCTGCAGAAGCGCGGAAGGAAGCCCAGGCCCGCGCCGTGGAAGAAATGCAGTTCAGAATCCATTTTGCGTTCGATTCGTACGAACTGAATGATGAAGCCCGCATGGTTCTGGGGCGCAAGGCCGAACTCATGAAGGAGTTTCCCGAGCTGACCATGGTCATTGAAGGTCATTGCGATGAGCGCGGTACCGAGGAATACAACCTGGCCCTGGGTGAACGCCGTGCACGGGCCGCTTTTGAGCATCTCGTCATTCTGGGTATCGAGCCCGAACGTATGAGTGTCGTCAGTTTTGGTGAGGAGCGCCCCCTGGATTCCGGCCACAACGAAACGGCCTGGGCGCAGAATCGTCGAGACGAATTCAAGATTTCCTACTAGCAAGCAGAAAAACGAGTCAAGCGCCGCATTCTTTGGGAATGCGGCGCTTTTTTTTTGTGTCATGGAATGTACGGGAGAATGAAGAAGAGCACTGCTCCTGCATAGATGCCGGCAATGCCGTCGTCCACCATGACGCCCAGCCCCCGGGGAAAGGCATGCTCGGCATTTTTGATGGGCCATGGCTTGAGGATATCGAATACCCTGAACAAGGCAAATGCGGCTGCCAGCTGCCAGCCGCTGAGAGCGGCAAAAGGCAGCATGGCCAGCCATTGGCCGAACAGTTCATCAATGATGACGCATCCCGGGTCCGAGGCGCCGAGTTCCTTTTCCGCTCCTGTTGCAGCCCAGCAGCCCAGAATGAATACCAGAATGAGTATTCCTGCGCGAATGGGCATGGAAAAGGGTAGAAAAAGCCAGGGGGCAACCAGGGCCGACGTCAGCGATCCCCAGGTGCCGGGCATTTTCGGGAGATGGCCGATGGGGCCGAGAGTTGCCAAGTGAAGTGCGATCCTGTTGCTCATCTGGGTACCGAGTTAAAAGTTTCAAAGGCCTTACCATGCCCTCGTCCATTGAGCATTGCAAGCGTTTGACATGTCGCGTAATTCTTTCAAGGCAACCCCATCAACCGCAACCACATGGTGGAATCAATGCTTGGGACTCACGACTTGCTGCTTTTTGTTTTGTCAGGGCTGCTGCTGAACATCGCTCCCGGCCCGGATCTTGTCTATATTATCAGTCGAAGCACTTCCGGCGGCTTGAAGAACGGTATTGTCGCTGTTGGCGGTATCGGGGCAGGGTGCTTTGTTCACATTGCCGCTGCCACTCTCGGCCTTTCCGCCATACTGGCAACTTCGGCGATGGCCTTTACGATCGTCAAAATCATCGGCGCCTTGTATCTGGTCTATGTGGGGATCACGAGTCTTTTTTCCTCTTCAAAGGGACTGGCGGCCCAAATAACCGGCAAAGCGTCGCCCTTGCCGCGCAGGAAAATTTTCCTGCAGGGGTTCCTGACCAATGCTCTGAATCCCAAGGTTGCACTTTTTTTTATGGCCTTTCTTCCCCAGTTCATAACCCCGGATGCGCCGTTCAAGGCTCTTTCGTTCGCCTTTCTCGGCATCATCTTCTGGATCAATGGCATGCTTGTCTGTCTGTTGGCGGCTTGGTCTGCTTCCAGAATTGCAAAGAGTCTCAAGGGGAATGGAGTCTACATGCGCTGGTTCGAGCGTTGCACCGGCGCCTTGTTCGTCTTCCTGGGGATCAGGCTGGCAATGGCGGAGCACTCCTAAGAACGTGAATCGGAAAAGCGAATGCCGTTGACGATGGCCGCCGCCACTCCTTCCGGACTCTCCCACGCCATGGAATGTCCTGCGTTTCGAACGATTTCGATCCGCACGTCGTGTTGTTCAAGGTCGGATACGTCCGGATCGGGCAACGACTGTTCGCCGTAGATGAATGTCTTCGGGATGTTCAGGGCATGAAGTGTTTTGCGCCAGCTGGGACTCGTCCCTTCCACCAATGACAGGGCTTCGCGATATATTGCGACAGGGGAGCTGGACTCAAGCCCGGCGGCCCAATTGGTGCTTGCTCCTTCTCTGGCTTCCCTGATCGTTTCGTCGTGCCCGAAGGAGCGGTAGGCTTTCTCTCCGTACTTGGCGATCCTTCTGCTGAAAAATCCACCACCCGAGTCTAAATTCGCTTCACTGATCAGAATTCCCTTGAGGCGTTTTTCGCAGCGTCTTGCCAGGGAAATGGCGATGCTCCCGCCCATGCTGTGCCCGAAGAGATAAAATTCGTCGAGTTTCAGGTGCTCCACGAATTCTTGGAGATACACGGCGTGGGATTCAATGGAGTATTCGAACTCCTCGGGTTTGTCGCTGAATGCGGAACCGAGCAGGTCCACCAGAATTCTTCGATGCTTCGGCAGGCCGTCTGCCGCGGCCACCTGCGGATAATCAAGAGAGGATGCGCAGCCGAGGCCGTGAATGAAAAGTATCGGCGCCCCGGCTCCCGAAAGGTCATGGTAACGGAGAGCCGCTTTCGACGATTGAACAAGATATTCTTTCATATGTTTGTCCACGAGTGTTTTGACTTTCAATTGACGGAAAAAATGTTGATGGATATATAAAGTGATTCAATTTTTTGTAAGCTGATCGCCTGCTTGAATCAAATTTACATGATTTTGATCGAAATACTACATAGATATTTGAGAGGGTGTCATGTTGGATATTGATGAGGCCAAGCAAGCCATTCGATCGTTTCAGGCGTTGCTGGACCAGACATCAGGTGGGGAAAGCCACTTGCGCATATCTCCTGATGCCTGGACCTTATCTGAAATCGTCGGGCATTTGATCGATTCCGCGAGTAACAACCATCAACGTTTTGTTCGCCTGCGTTTTGAAAATTTGAAGGACTATCCCGGTTACGACGCTGAACCGTGGGTTGCCTCGCAGAAGTATGACCAGTTCGATTTTGAAAGCCTTTCCACCCTTTGGACAAGCTTTAACGCCTTACTTCTTCATCTCGCCGAGTCAATGTCGCACGATGTGTTGCAAAATACCTGGGAAACATCAGAGGGAAAGCTGACACTTGAGTTTCTGGTTGAGGATTACTATAGGCACTTGCGTCTGCATACTGAACATTATAAAAAACGCCGCACCGAGGTCCTTGAAAAAATGGAGGCCTGATGCAATGCATGAAGCTTTCCAGTGGGTCACTTTTCGGTGGGGAAGGCTTGTCGGGAGAAATCAGCCTCATGATGGACCCACAACACCCCATTTCATTAACACTTCCAGAATCCTGGCCGGGGGCAAGTCGACGACGTTGATCTGTTTGATGAGGCTGTAACACTTTGTCGTCATTGATGATTTGCTTTGCCGGGTGTAGCCCCGTGGGGGCCCGTGTGGGAGTTTCCACTCTTACTATGACTTTGACGGCGGGAGCCCGTCGGAGATATATCAGGTGCGCCCGAAACAAGAGGCACTATCTGGGGTGAGCCCGCAAGACGGCGTAACTCTTTGGCCCATGTCGGAAAGGATGGGCGTTTCCGTTAACCAACAACATCCAGATAAGGAAAGCAAATGAGTGATGTACTTAAAGCCGCATTTATTTTTGTGGCGCCTAATGCCAATCCGAAAGAACACAGAAGTTGGGTCCGTACTGAAGCAGTAGAGTTGCTGGCTGTAGCCGTGAGTGATTATGCCCAGGCCGAGTCTTTGGCACGCGAACTTGTGGAAAACGAGAATATTTCAGCTATCGAGCTATGCGGAGGGTTCGGGGCGGTTGGAACAGCACAAATCGCTGCCGCAGTGGATGTCCCGGTCGGGGTGGTGCGTTTTGATATTCATCCAGGATTTAATAATGCCAGCGGGGATAAAATTTTCAGTTAGGGACTTAAGAATTACTTCTAACACATTGTAATCATTTGGTTGTGATGCTGGATTCGGACCAGGGGCTTTCGGGTAATAACACTGGTCAATCCAGCATCGCTATTGGACTAAATACCCTGAGTGAAAGTCTGTTAGTCTTCTCTTGGAACGATAACACCCCATTTCATTAACACTTCCAGAATCCGGGCCAGGGGCAAGCCGACGACGTTGATCAGAATGGTAAATGCATATCTTGCTGTATTAATTTGAAGTTTACGCCTACCGGCACCATAAAGTGGGGACTTGTGTGGGAGCAGCATGGCACCTACACCTGTTCCACATTGGTTTTTTCTAAATCATCCAAGTAGTCGTCCAGCTCAGCTAACCATACAGGTCTCGCGTCCGAACCGATGTGTGAGTTGATGCGCTTGATAATTTTGCAGGTCAGGTGAGCGACAAGAAGTGCCGTGTCACTGTTCACCCGATAAAACAGCTCTGCTTTGTTATGCCCCCCGAACTTTTCAGACATGGTAAACGGCGAAGGATGTACCAACGCATCTCTAAATGGCTTCATTATATCAAGAAGCGCCACAACATCTGAATCCTCTTCACCAAAAAGTTCACTTCCTGCAATAATTGCAGGATACTTCTTCAGTTTTTCTCGGGTTGATACTCCCTGAAATCCTTCGAGTAGCTTTCGCCTTTTGTTGCTCAAGTTTTCAGGGGGTGTATTGAAAAGAAAATCCCAAGAGATACCATTGAGGTATGCCTCGAGAAGATTAAACGAGGTGATCACAGAGGATCGAAAGTAAAACTCTTCAAACCTTATATCTTCGATAGCTTTTTCTTTGTCACCTTGGGGCGACATTAGGCCCTCAAGAGAACACTGAAGATCCTTGGCTAGGTAGTCTTCAGGAAACTTGAACTTCATTCCATCCAGGCAGAAGACGATTGTAGAGTGTGCTGGCAAGCCATTGAGAACATGGCTTCGAATTCTTGAATATTTCCGCTCAAATTCTTCACAGGTGATTTCAAGACCTCTATAAGCCTTAATATCCTCAAACAGCATGGACAGCCTATCAACGTTCATATTCTCAAAGTTGCTTCGACAGAACTTTACTATTTCCTGTGACAGCCTGCTCTGGATATCTTTAACCCCAGATTTTAATTGTTTTCTGGGCAAGCTGGAGTAGCCAATTGTTTCTACGGAAAGAAATTCATCCCAGCTTGAAACTTTACCAAGCATCAACCTTCCAACGGCAGCAGCTCTGTTTGCTTTGTGAATTTTCTCAGCTTCAACATCACGTTGTCTTTTGATCGCCATTTTCAGAACTCTTTTAGCCGAACGCTCATGTCCATTCTGTGTGGGAACTAAGTGGGGACTTTGCCTCAAGCAGCCTATGAAAACACCCCGAATGTATCTTTTTTAGTCTTCTCTTGGAACGATAACACCCCATTTCATTAACACTTCCAGAATCCGGGCCAGGGGCAAGCCGACGACGTTGGTGTACGAACCGGAAATCGCTTTGACCATGAAGCTGCCGACTCCCTGGATGGCGTAGGCCCCGGCCTTGTCCATGGGCTCGCCCGTGGTGATGTAGTTTCTGAGTTCCCGCACCAGGGATTCCCGCATGACCACATCCGTGCTTACGCTGAAGCTGAGCGGTTTTTTTTCCCCGGGCATGATCAGACAGCAGCCGGTGATGACTTGGTGAGTTTTACCGGAGAGAGCGGAAAGCATGCGCAGGGCGTCTTCTTCTGAGACTGGTTTTCCCATGATTTCCGCACCGAGTACCACAATGGTGTCCGAACCGAGCGTCACACTTTTCGGGTGCTGACCGGCTATGTCCAGAGCCTTGATGCGCGCCATGCGCATGGCATAGGCCTCGGGCTGTTCTCCCGCCTCGGGAGCTGGTTCATCCGCCTTGCTGGGGCGTACCGTGAAATCCAGTCCCACCGACCCAAGGAGTTCCCTTCGTCTGGGAGAGCCGGAAGCAAGAACCAGCGGCTTGAGCGTTTCGTATATTTTCCGTGTTTGCGCAGTCATGGAGGACTTGTGCCCTGTCAACTTCACCGAGTCAATTCCCCGGCGGTGACGGTTTTTTGTCCCAATGAATTTCACGATGGCTTCGACTGATAAAAAGTCATTTAAATATAGTACGTTATGAAAGTGGCAAATATATTGCTAACAGCATGGTGCATAAAACCGTCTGGAGATGACATGAACGACTTGAAACGAAATTTTACCCAAGACTTTGATTTGGCGGAACATGTCGAATCGAACGAGGACATGGCTGGGAGCAGTCTGTGGGCAGTACCGTGGTCGGACCTGATGATGGTCATGTTCGTCCTTTTTGTCGTCCTTTTCATCTATGCCGATACACATAAGGGCGTACGGGTGTTGTTCAGCTCCGAAGCGTCACAGAAAGCCAAGGCGACCAGCGCCCTTGATCCGCTCATGGGGCTAATCGGCAATATCTCCAGCCTTTCTTCCAGCAGGGGAGGGGCCGATGCCGTACGCATGCCGGCCAATGAAGTCATTTACAAGTCACAGGACAACGGCATCAGCATCATCAAGGAAAGCGACGGCAAAATCCGCATTTCCCTGCGTGGGGATCTCTTTTTCAAGGAAAATCAGGATACCTTGGCGGCGGACGTGGACACCTATCTTCAAGAAATCGCCGACCTGGTCAAAGTCAGTGCAGGTTCCGTTCATGTGGTCGGTTACGTGGACGAGGTCGAGGCTGCCGGGCCGGAAAGCTTTTCTCTTTCCACGAGGCGCGCCGCAGAGGTCGCCTCACACTTGATAAAGACATTCGGCATGGAGCCGAAACGGTTCATCATTTCCGGCAGAGGGGCCTATAGTCCGGAAGTCCCGGGTACGTCCTCTTCCAACCGGGCCCAGAATCGCCGTGTAGAAGTCATAATTTTGACCGACATGATCTAAAGTGACAGGAGGTTTGAGTCATGCCTAGACAGAACATTATAGGTATTTTTCTCAGTCTGGCCCTTTTCATCGGAAGTTTTCTGCTTACCGGCCATGCCGCAGCCTACTGGAATCTGGCCGCATTTCTCGTGGTTACCTCCGGACTGTCTGCGGTCTTGTTGCTCAGCTACCCGATGGAACGTGTGAAAAGCGCTTTGAAGGTGGCCAGAAATGTTTACGGTTCCAAACATCTGGGGTCCGATGAAATCGTTCGTACACTCCTGGACCTGTCGGTACGCAGCAAGGTTGACGGCGTGCTTTCCCTTGAAAAGCAGGAACGGCAGGCGACTTGCTCGTTTCTCAAAAGCGGGCTGATTCTGTTGGTGGACAATTACAAGGAAGAAGAGATTCGTGAGTGTTTGAATACGGAGATGGCCTTTTTCAATCAGCGTCGCAAGCAGAGCGAACGCGTCTTCTTGACCTTGGGGCGCATAGCTCCCGCATTCGGCGTGGCCGGCAGCGTCATCGGACTCATCGGCCTGCTCATGGGTATCAACGATACGGCCGTGATCCTCAAAAACATCCCGGTGGCATTCATTTCCACTCTCTATGGCCTTGTGCTCGGGAATCTCGTTTTCGGTCCCATTGCCGAAAGTATCAACTACAACACCCGAAACGAATTGCTGAACCAAAAATTGGTGCTCGAAGGCATCGTGGCCATCAGCAAGGAACAGAATCCTTATAAATTGGAGCGCAAGCTGGCCTCCTTTCTCAGCCCCAGCGAAAGGGTGGGCAACACCGACGCACTGCGCAACATCACTCGCAAGTACGTTCAGCGCAAAAAGGGGCCGGTCGAGCCCAAGAACATGCCCGAACAAAACGTCAGCCTTGCCGAAGCCTCGTAAGGCGGTACATATCCTGTCACGTATGAAAAGGAGCCTTCGGGCTCCTTTTTTATGTGCCGATTCTACGGCAATCATTGATCCGGACAGTGAAAATACATACATGTGTATGGTCTGTTCTCGAGTCATTGAAAAAAACAGGATCTCCGGAGAATTCATGAAGGCTGATACCGCCAAGAAACTGGCCCTGGTGGCCATCATCACCGTGCTTGTCGTCTGTTATTTCGTGTTCGACCTCGATCGGTATCTGACTCTCGAGTATCTCAAGAATTCCAAGGACCGTTTCGCCGACATGTACGAGGCCAACAGGCTGATGGTGCTCGGCGTCTATTTCGCCATATATGTGATCTCCACAGCGCTGGCTGTACCCGGTGCGCTGGTGCTGAGCCTGGCCGGAGCCGCCCTGTTCGGCTTCTGGACCAGCTTGGTGGTCATTTCGTTTGCCAGCACCATTGGAGCGTCGCTGTCATTTCTGGTTTCCCGTTACCTGCTTCGCGACTGGGTGCAGTCCCGATTCAGAGACAAGCTGACCAGAGTCAATGCAGGAGTGGAGGAAGAAGGCGCTTTTTATCTTTTCACCCTGCGGTTAATCCCCATTTTTCCCTTTTTCGCCATCAATCTCGTCATGGGACTGACTCCCATGCGGCTGGGGACCTATTATTGGGTCTCCCAATTGGGCATGCTTCCCGGCACCATGGTCTTTGTGAACGCAGGCAAGGAGTTGGGCAAAATCGATTCCCTTTCGGGCCTGATATCCCCCAGCCTGCTGGCGTCGTTCGTCTTGTTGGGCATTTTCCCTTTGGCCGCAAAGAAGATCCTTGGCTGGTACAAAAGCAAAAGGAGTTCAAATGGCTGAATATGATTATGATATCGGAATCATAGGCGGTGGGGCGGCCGGACTGACCGTTGCGGCGGGAGCCGCCCGGCTGGGGGTGAAGGTCCTGCTCATAGAACGGGAGGAAAAGCTGGGCGGCGACTGCCTGCATTACGGCTGTGTACCAAGCAAGACTTTGATCAAGACCGCCAGGGTTTACAGCATGATGAAGAATGCCGAAAAGTATGGCTTGCCTGCTGTCAGTCCACAACGGGTCGATTATTCCGAAGTCGCGGCCAGGATCAAATCGGTCATCGATACCATTCAGCATCATGACTCCGAGGAGCGCTTTTGCTCGCTGGGGGCCAAAGTGGAATTCGGGACCGCCGAATTCACGGATGAGCATACCGTGCGTTTCAGCGGTAAATTGGCCACGGCCGGAACCTGGCTTCTGGCCACAGGTTCTTCTCCGTCTGTTCCCCCGATCCCCGGGCTTTCCTCGGTGCCGTACCTTACCAATATGGATGTTTTTTCTTTGGAAGAATTGCCGGAATCCCTGCTGGTGCTCGGCGGCGGCCCCATAGCAGTGGAGATGGCCCAGTCGTTTGCCCGCCTCGGGGCAAAGGTCAGGGTTATTCAACGCAGTCGGCAGATCCTGAGCAAGGAAGATCCAGACATGGCCGTTTTTGTTCAAACGCGTATGGAGCAGGATGGTGTGTCTTTTGACTTGGGAGCGACACCTAAAGCAGTTCGCCATGGAAACGGAGTGTTCGAAATTGATTTTGAGCAAGAGGGGCAACTTCGGACCGTGCAGGGGAGCCAACTCCTGGTGGCCATGGGGCGTGCGCCCAACGTCAGCGACTTCGGTCTCGACAGGGCGGGAGTGGAATTTGACAAACGTGGTGTCGTGGTGGACCAACGGCTACGCACCAGTCGGAAGCATATTTATGCGGCTGGTGACGTGCTCGGAAAATATCTTTTCACTCATGCTGCCGGGTATGAAGGAGGCATCGTGCTTTCCAACGCGGTGTTTCATTTGCCTCGCAAGGTCGACTACACATGGCTTCCCTGGTGCACTTACGCCGATCCGGAACTGGCCAGCATCGGCATGAACGAGAAAGCCGCCAAAGCCGCCGGAAGGGAATACACGGTTTGGGAAGAGTCGTTTGGCTCCAATGACCGCGCCCTGGCCGAGGGAGCCGGGGAAGGAAAGGTCAAACTGCTTCTGGACAGGAAGGGCAGACCCTTGGGGGTTCAAACCGTCGGGATGCATGCGGGGGACCTGCTGGGAGAATGGGTGGCCGCTCTTAATTCCAAGGCCGGCCTTTCCACCCTGGCTTCGGCCATTCACCCCTATCCGACCTTGGTTGAGATCAACAAACGGGTTGCCGGTAAGGTCCTGGGGGAAAAACTCTTTTCCGATAAAGTCCGCAAGACGCTCGGGTTTCTTTTTGATTACAAGGGACGTGCCTGCACTATTGAAAAGTGATGCGGAACCGATTAGGTTGCCTTTTTCATTTCACGAAACAAAGGGGTCAAACCTTGGGTAAGAGCGAAAAATACAAAAGAATGTTTCCCATTTCCTGGGAGCAGGTGCACCGCGATTGCCGTGCGCTGGCATGGCGTCTTGTGGAGATGGGACCGTGGAAAGGCATATATGCCATCACCAGGGGGGGGCTTGTTCCCGCAGCCATCATCGCCCGCGAGCTGGATATACGCCTCATAGATACCATCTGCATTTCCTCCTACGACTGGCAGTCTCTGGGGGATTCCAGCGTGCTTAAAGGCGTGGAAGGCGATGGAGAGGGGTGGTTGCTCATTGACGACCTGGTGGACACCGGAAAAACTGCGAATATCGCCCGCGAAATGGTCCCCAAGGCCCACTTCGCTACCGTATACGCCAAGCCGGAGGGACGTCCCACCGTGGACACCTACATCACTGAAGTCAGTCAGGATACCTGGATTCTTTTCCCGTGGGATTCGCAGACCCAGTTCGCGGAACCCATCATCTCCTGCCGGGATTAAGTTCGGCGCCTAATTATATCCTTGTCGTTCCTTCTGTTTGCAGGTATTTGATAAGGTTGGGCATTGCTGTTGATAATGCCCAACCTTATTTGCAATATTTACGGAGGGATCATGAAACAATTCACGAGGTTCTTTATCGCCGCACTTGCATGCACGGCGATGTTGATGTCGCTCTTCGCATGCGGTGAAGCTCCCAAGAAAGCTGACGAGAAGGCGGAAAAAAACGCTGCGGAGAAAAAGGAAGACGCCAAAAAATTCAAGGCCGGTTTCGTCTACGTTTCCCCCGTTGGCGATGCAGGCTATTCCTATGCCCATGACATGGGTCGCCAGGCCGTACAGGACTTGGGCTGGGTGGAAACCTCCTTTGTGGAGTCCGTTGCCGAAGGTGCTGACTCCGAACGCGTCATCCGCAACATGGCCCGCAAGGGATTCGACGTCATTTTCACCACCAGCTTCGGTTACATGGACCCGACCCTGAAGGTGGCCGAGGAATTTCCCAACGTAAAGTTCATGCACTGCTCCGGATTCAAGAAATCTGCGAACATGGACAACTATTTCGGTCGCATGTATCAGGCCCGTTACCTGACCGGTCTGGTCGCCGGGGCAATGACCAAAAGCAACATTATCGGTTATGTCGCCGCCTTCCCCATCCCCGAAGTCATCCGCGGCATCAACGCCTTCACTCTTGGTGTGCGCGAAGCAAACCCCAAAGCCGAAGTGCGCGTTGTCTGGACCAAGACGTGGTACGACCCGGCTCTGGAAAAGGATGCCGCCATCTCCCTGCTTGATGTGGGCGCGGACATCATTGCCCAGCATCAGGACTCCCCGGGGCCGCAGGAAGCCGCCCAGGAACGCGGTGTATATTCCATCGGCTACAATTCCGACATGGCTTCCTTTGCTCCCAAAGCCCACCTGACCGCAGCCATCTGGAACTGGGGTTCCCTTTACGTGGAAACCGTTAAGGAAGTGCGCGACGGGACCTGGAAAGGCGACCAGGCCATATGGTGGGGCATGGACAAGGGAATTGTCGATCTGGCTCCTTACGGCGACATGGTCCCTGAAGATGTGCGCAAGATGGTTGACGCCAAAAAGGCGGAAATCAAGTCCGGCAAGGACATCGTGTTTGCGGGCCCGATCAAGAACCAGAAAGGCGAAGTGGCCATTCCCGAAGGCCAGTCCGCCAGCGACGAGCAGTTGCTCGGCATGACCTGGTTCGTTGAAGGCGTTGTCGGTACCACGGAATAGGTGTGGACTACCGAAATGCTGACGGGTTTTAAACTTCGAAAGAGAGATGAACCCTGGAAGTGGGGCGCCCTGGTTATTTTCCTGGGCGCCCTGCTCATTTCCCTCCTCATAAGCGCGTTTCTTCTGGAGGGGCAGGGTAAAAGCGCTATCGACGGGCTGTTCATCCTGTGGGACGGCAGCTTCGGCCATGTCTGGGCTCTTGAGGGTGCACTCCTCAAGGCTGTTCCGATTTTTCTGTGTTCTTTGGGAGTTGCGATTTCGTTCCGTATGCAGATTTGGAACATCGGTGCGGAAGGTCAGTTCGCCTTGGGGGCCATCGGCGCCACCTGGATGGCCCTGAGCTTTCCTCATTTGCATTGGACGCTGCTCATGCCCTTGATGTTCATCATGGCCTTCCTGTTGGGAGGACTTTGGGCAGGCATCCCCGCCGCGCTCAAGCTCAAGCTCAAGGTTAACGAGATCATTTCCACCCTCATGCTCAACTACATTGCCATCCTGCTGTTGGACTATCTGGTTTTCGGCATCTGGAAGGATCCTTCGAGTTACGGCTTTCCCATGACCCCCAAATTTTCCGAGAACGCCAGAATCCTTGGCATGTTCGGCTCCAGCGTTCATTGGGGGGTGGCGCTTTGCGTGGCCGTAGGTGCGGCTTTCTGGGCCTTTATGCGCTACACCCGCCTTGGCTATGAGCTCAAAGCCAGCGGGCAGGGGCCACGCGTTGCCAAGTATGCGGGTATGCCCTACGGATTTCTGGTCATGTTCGTCATGTGCATGTCCGGCGGTCTGGCCGGTTGGGCGGGGTGCGTTGAGGTTGCCGGCACTACGGGCCGATTGGAACCGAGCCTCATGGTCGGCTATGGATACACGGCCATTGTCGTTGCCTGGCTTGCCCGGCTCGAACCGCTGAACATCGCTTTTGCCTCCTTTCTCCTGGCCGCTCTCAGGGTCGGGGTGGAGAATCTGCAGCTGGAGCTTCAGATTCCGGCCGCATTCGGCGAAATCATGGAAGGGATGATCCTGCTTTCGGTCTTGGCCGGACAGTTCTTCCTGACCTACAAACTGGAACGGAGGAAGCTGTCCGATTAGGGCTGCTTGTCGTATATGCTGGAATTAATTGTTCCCTTGTTGAACGCCACGGTCCAGTCCGGCACACCCATCCTCTACGCCACCCTCGGCGAGATGATGACTGAGAAGGGCGGCGTCCTGAATCTGGGGGTCGAAGGCATCATGAGCTTTTCCGCTCTGGCCGCTTTCGTGACCACGTTCACCACCGGCTCGGCCACGCTGGGTTTCTTGGCGGGAGGTTGTGCTGGCCTGTTTCTGGCCTTCATTCACGGATTCGTCTGCATTTCCTGCCTGGGCAATCAAGTTGTTTCCGGCTTGGCTCTCACCATCCTGGGCCTTGGATTGACACGCTTTCTGGGTACTCCATATATCGGCTTGCCGTGCGAAGGCTTTGAAAAAGCGGCTTTTCCGATTCTTTCGTCCATCCCGGTGATGGGCGACATCCTCTTCAAGCAGGACGCGCTGGTCTACGTCTCCTACGTTGTTCCCGTACTGTTTTGGTTTTTCTTCAAACGGACCAGCCTGGGAATGGCCATGGAATCCGTGGGTGAATACCCGGCCGCAGCAGCGGCCGCAGGTCTCAAGCCCATTTTGTTGCGCTATAGTGCCGTGCTCGGTGGCGGATTTCTTATCGGGCTCGGCGGGGCTTACCTTTCCCTGGCCTACACCCATTTGTGGACCAACGGGCTTTCCGGTGGGCGGGGATGGATCGCGGTTGCCTTGGTCATATTCGCCTTCTGGCGCCCGGGCAGGGCGGTCGTTGGCGCATATCTCTTCGGTGGCGTCATGGCCTTTCAGCTTCGTCTACAGGCTTCCGGAACGAATATTCCGTCCTCCATCCTGCTGGCGTTGCCTTATGCGCTGACCATCATCGCCCTGGTCTTCTCTGCCTGCAGGCGCAAGCATTCGGATATGCCCGCAGCATTAGGCACCAACATCGAGCCGGAGGGATAGCCGTGAGCACCTGTGATTTTATCCGGCCGGCGCGTAAGCCCCTCACGGAAAACGAAGTTCCTGTCGTTCGTCTGGTCGGCGTCACCAAGCGTTTCGGCAAGGTGGTGGCCAACAACAACATCAATCTTGACCTTTATCCGGGGCGCATCAAGGCGTTGTTGGGAGAAAACGGCGCGGGCAAGAGTACCATGATGTCCATGCTGGCCGGTCGCTACAAGCCCGACGAAGGCCATATTGAAATAGACGGTAAAGTCATGGATTTTTCTTCGTCCAAGGAGGCCATCAATGCCGGTATCGGCATGGTCTACCAACATTTTATGCTGGTAGAATCCATGACAGTGGCCCAGAATGTGCTCTTGGGACAGACCGGCGGTTTTTTCATCAATCCCAAAGAAATGGAAAAACGGGTTGGTGAGCTGGCGGGAAGGTTCGGCCTTGACGTAGCCCCCGGAGCAAGGGTGTGCGATCTGTCCATGGGAGAAAAGCAGCGTGTGGAAATTCTCAAACTCTTGTATCGAGACAGCCGTATACTCATTTTTGACGAACCCACGGCTGTTCTTACTCCGGAGGAAACCATCCGTCTGTTCGAGGCCCTCTGGAAAATGGCCGAACAAGGCAAGTCCATTGTCTTTATAAGCCATAAGCTTGAAGAAGTTCTTGCACTTGCCGACGATATCGCTATTCTGCGGCGCGGTGTCATAGAAGGGGAAGTGGATCCCGATTGCGTCGAATCCAAAGCCGATCTGGCCTGTCGTATGGTGGGCAAGGAAGTTATTTTGGAGATCGACCGCGCACCAATGGAATCCGGAAAACCCGTACTTGAGGTACGCAATCTCTCGGGCATGGGACTCAACGAAGTTGATTTTGAAGTCCGCCAAGGCGAGATCGTCGCGTTGGTGGGAGTTGCCGGAAACGGCCAGAAGCCTTTGGTGGAGTCCATCTGCGGGCTCCGCAAACCGCCTCGGGATACCATTGTCATCGGCGGTAAACCGTGGCGACGATTCTTTGCAGAATCGACCTGGAAACGGTCGCTTTCGTATATTCCCGAGGACAGGTTGGGACTTGCCACCCTGCGGGAATGCGATATGGTGGATAACATTCTTTTGACGACACGAAAGGGTTTCGCCATAGGACCGTGGCTTGATAAGAAGCGGGCTTCGACGGAAACCGTCGGTCTCGTGGAGAAATTCGACATCAGGCCTGGAAGAATCCAGGCCCTGGCCTGGCAGCTTTCCGGCGGAAACCTGCAAAAGGCCGTGCTGGCTCGTGAACTGTATCGCGAGCCGGTGCTTATTGTCGCTGAACAGCCCACACAGGGCCTTGATATTTCGGCGACGGAAGAAGTGTGGAAGCGGCTTCTGGAGGTTCGGGCCATGGCCGGCATCCTGCTGGTCACCGGTGACCTCAACGAGGCTCTGCAGCTGGCAGACAGGATCGCCGTCATTTACAACGGACGCATCCTGGGCATGCTGCCCACATCCGATAAGGCAACACCAGACAAAATCGGTCCGCTTATGGCCGGTATTGTTGAGGAAGCGGCCGTATAGTGCGCCCGCTGTCAATAGTTCATCTAGCAAGAAGAGGAGAGAGTATGCTGTTCACTCTGAAAAAACTGTTCGTCGTCGCCCTGATGGCCACTGCGCTGCTGGCCACTTCTCAGATCGCTTCCGCTGACATGTGGGACAAGATCCGGAAGGATGGGGTCATCATCATCGGTAACAGCCCGGATTACCCGCCGTATGAAAGCATGGACGGCAACACCCGTGTCGGTTTCGATATAGACCTCATGGACGCCATGGCGGAAAAAATGGGGCTCAAGGTGGAGTGGAAAACCATGAGCTTCGATTCCATCATCGCCGCCGTGAACATGGGCCAGGTGGACATCGGTTTCTCCGGCTTCAGCGTTTCCGAGGATCGCAAGAAGAGTGTTGATTTCTCCAAGGCCTACTTTGTTTCCGGTCAGGTCATCGTTACACTGCCCGATTCCGCCATCAAGTCCGGTGCAGACCTCAAAGGCAAGAAAGTGGGTGTCCAACTCGGCACTACCGGACAGGAAGCCGCCGAAAAGATCGAAGGCGTCGAAGTTCTCAAGCCCGAGACCTATTCAACCGCTTTCATGATGCTCAAGACCAAGGCTGTTGATGCCGTTGTGGCCGACATTCCCGTTGCTGAAGAGTACGCCAAAAAGCAGGGGTTCGTCATTTCTCCGGAAAAGTTGAGCTATGAGGAAAACGCCGTTGTCGTCGCCAAGGGCAATCCCAAGCTGGTCGAAGCCCTGAACAAGGCCCTGGATGAAGTCGAAAAAGATGGAACACTGGGCAAGCTTGTTGACAAATGGATGAAATAAACGGATGAGTTCAGGCGGCCGGGATGATGTCCCTTCCCGGCCGCCTGATTACCGAATACTTCACCCAGGAGTCTTGTTTTGGATTTTTCTCTCGTTTTCGAGCATTACGAGTTGTTTCTGAGCGGTGCGGGCAATACGCTTAAAATCACGTTTAGTGCTTTGGCCATCGGTCTCTGTCTTGGCACCCTTGCAGGAGTGGCCCGGATCAGCCGTAATGCGATGCTCCGTTTCATCGCTGACATCTATATCCAGATCATCCGCGGCACTCCCATGCTTCTGCAGATATATTTCTTTATGTTCGGCCTGCCGCAGCTGTACAGCATCGCCTTTGACGCCCGTATGCCCCAGGATGCCTTCTGGCTCGGTATGGTGGCGCTCGGTATCAACTCCGGTGCCTACACCGCGGAGGTCATCCGTGCAGGTATCCTGTCCATCAATCGTGGCCAGATGGAGGCGGCTCGCTGCTCGGGGCTGACTCACAGGCAATCCATGATCTACGTGATCCTGCCCCAGGCCTTCAAGCGTATGATTCCGCCCCTGTGCAACGAACTCATCGTGCTTCTCAAGGATTCTTCCCTGGTGTCCGTGGTCGGTTATGGGGAACTCATGTTCACTGCCAAGGTGCTTGGCGCCAAGTATTACACCTATGTGCCTTTCCTACTCGGTGTCGGAGTCATATATCTGACTCTGACCCTGACTTTCGCCAAAGTCCTTGAGCGGGTGGAAAAGAAATTGAGCGAGGGCAGCACGCGAGGGACGGACAACAGCATGGTCTTGGATCTTGGGTAACAGAATGAACACGAAAGGACGTCGACGGGGCATTCCGTCGGCGTCTTTTTTTTTGTCATGATCCCGGGGTTCTCAATCAAATTGGAATTGGGTAGGCTGCGCCATCAACATCGGGAGACATATCTTGAACAATACATTTTACAACGACTTTGACACGGAACTGTTCGGCAGGGGAGAGGCCAAGAAGCTCAAGGACCGTACTCCCTTCGAACAGGACCGTGACCGCATCATCTATTCCCCGGCCTTCCGCAGGCTGCAGAACAAGACTCAGGTATTCCTGTCCGGTGAGTATGATTTTTACCGAACCCGTCTGACACACTCCATCGAGGTTTCACAGATAGGTCGTTCCATATGCAACCACTTGAACCGCACCTCCGATGACCTCGGGGACGATTTCATCATCGATCAAAACCTGGTGGAATCCATCTGCCTGGCCCACGACATCGGACATCCTTCCTTTGGCCATGCGGGTGAGGATATTCTCAACCAACTCATGAAAAAACATTATGCGGGAGGTTTCGAGGGCAACGCCCAGAACCTGCGCATCCTCGTGGATATCTTCTATCGTCGGGGAACTGATTGGTCGGGCATGAAGCCAACCCGCGCCTTTCTGGACGGCATGCTGAAATACAAGACGATTTTTTCCGATTCGGAAAAGAAAAAGAACCATTTCGTCTATGACTCCCAGGAGGAGATCCTGGATTTCGTCAGCGGAGAAAAAAGGTTTAAGGATGTACTGACGGTCGAGAAAGAGCGCAACAACTTCAAGAGTATTGAATGCCAGATCATGGACTGGGCCGACGACATAGCCTACAGCATCCACGACATCAGCGACGGCATCCAGGCAGGGTTCATCACCATCAAGAGCATCCGCAAATGGCGGCAGGAGAAGAAAAGGGACTACACGGGAAGGGATGATCAAATCCTGGAAGAACTTTGCGATGCCATGGTCAACGACGATTACAGCCGCTATTTGGCCAGGCTCATAGGCGAGTTCATTCACGGCACCAGGTTGGTGCGGCGTGAAAACTTCCTGTCTGCCAGGACCCACCGCTACGGATTTGGAATAGAGCGGGCGCAGGAAAAGGACGATGTCTGCACATTACTTAAAATGATGGCTGTGGCGCTGGTCTTCCACACCCCTCAGGTGCATCAGCTCGAATACAAGGGTGAACAGATTCTCAGGCGCCTTTTCAATGTTTTTGCGCAGCGCTATGTGAAGCGGGAACACAGTAATTTCGTGCTCCTGCCAGATCATTATGCAAGAGCCATTGAACGGGCAGACGAACCTGTGAAATACCGTATCATCTGCGACTACATATCCGGCATGACCGACGGTTTCGTGGTCCGAACCTACAAGCGGCTTTTTGATCCTGACTTTGGTTCCATCATCGATTTGGTGTAATAGCCAAGAATAAAAAGAGCCCCGTGGTTTCGGCTGCGGGGCTCTTTTATGCGAAAAGACGGGTTGCGTTGGTAAGCAACTCTTCAACCTGCCCATCTTTGAGACCTATCTTGACCTTAAGCAAATCCAAGGTGTCCTTGGGATCAAAGATGGGGTAGTCGCTGCCGAAAAGGATTTTTTTCTTATCGTGTTTATCGTAAAAATGCATGAACTGCTCTTTGGAGATAAAGGGCAATGAGCTGGACGTATCCACGTAGATATCTGTCCCGGCCAGGTTGTCGCAGGCCAGATCCCAGTATCGATATCCTCCCATATGTGCGGCGATCATGGTCGATTGGGGAAACATTTCTTCCAGCTTGGCCATTTTCACCGGGCAGGAAGGGTTTTCTTCGGGCGGGAGGGAAGACCCCACGTGAAACATGAGTATGAACCGGTCGCCGATGATTTCCATGAGATTGTAAAAGCGGGGATCGTCCATTCTGAATCCCTGGAAATCGTTATGAAACTTAAGGCCCTTGATGCCCTGAGTCTCAATGCGGTCCAGCTCCGCCTCGATGTTGCCGAATTCTACGTGCATGGAACCGAAGGCAATTATTTCGGGGTAGGTTTTCTGCAAGTGGATGGCCCAGTTGTTCACCGGGATGACCTGGGACGGGTCAGTGGCGGCGGAATGCACCACGGCCCGATCCAGACCGGCAGTCCTGATGTGCGGCAACAGATCTTCAATGGTGCCGACGCCCACGGGGTGAATTCCATAGTGGGAGTACAGGCTGTCGATGACCTTGGAGGCCACTTTGGGGTGAAAAGCGTGTGTGTGTACGTCGAAGCGCATGATTTTGTTTGTCCATGAAAAAAGCCCCGGTCCATCGGGGCCTTGTTTCTTAAGGTTTGAACATGTCCACCAACCAGTCCGGTGTCCTGAAAAGTTTGCCGTCCGGGTCCAGGCAGGCGTGTTCGGTCATCCCCGTAGCGTGCAGGGTGGTTTTGTCCTTGTCTCTGATTTCATAGGCGAATTTCATGGAGGCGCGTTTGAATTCGCTTACGGCCACGCGGACGAATATTTCGTCGTCGTAACGTACGGGAACCCGGTAGCGGCACTGGGCCTCGCGTACTGGCAGGATCACGCCCCGCCGTTCTACCTCGGCATAGCTGATGCCGCGCTCGCGGATGAGGTGCCCTCGGGCTCGTTCGAAAAGGTGCAGATACTCCGCGTAGTAAAGTACGCCCATAGTGTCGGTCTCGCCATAGGAGACAAAATGGTGATACCATGCTTCGGGCTGTGGAAAGTCGTTTGTTTTGCTCATGGGAGAATTCCGGCTTTTTGCAGGGCATACGTCATCAGGTCATGCCCGTGTTCAAGGACGATTCCGGTGCTGTCAGCGGTTTGCTCGGTAAAACGTGCCAGGCCGGAAAGTTCCATGCCGGGCGCATTGACCACGAAAGGCACTGGGTCCATTGTGTGCGTCCGCACCGCGATGGGCGTGTAGTGGTCGCAGCAGATGACCCAGGTCACTTCTTCGTCCTTGAGGGCTTCCCGCAAAGGAGCCACGACAAGGGCGTCGAAACGGCGTATGGCTTCGGTCTTGTTTTCGATCTCCCCACCATGGCCGCATTCGTCCGGACCTTCCAGATGAACGAAGGCGAAATCGCCATGCTTGAGGTAGTCGAGAGTAGCCTGAACCTTGCCTGCATAATTGGTTTCCAGAAGGCCGGTGGCCCCTTCCACGTCGATGACCTCCATACCCGAGGCAAAGCCGAGCCCCTTTATCAGGTCCACTGCGGAAATGACTGCGCCGTGAAGCTTGAAGGTCTCGGCAAAGGAGGGGAGTATGAGGGGGCGGCCCTGGCCCCAGGGCCAGATGGAGTTCGCCTTGGTGGGGTTGTCGTCGGCCAGCAGATCGTGGGCCTTGAAAATGACGTCCCAGAGTTCGGAATTGCGAGAAAAGGCCCGCAAGTCCATTTTGATGGGTTTATCCGTGATGTCGTGTGGCGGACTGATGGCCATGGCCGCATCGTCCGTCTGCGCTCCGCCTTTCTGCACCAGAAGGTGGCGGTATTGGATACCGGGCACGAATTCATAGACATCATTGCCGATTTCCCGTTGCAGACGTTCCACCAGAGGACGCGACTGTTCCGTGGAGATGTGTCCGGACGAATAGTCCAGCATGAAGCCGTCTTTGTCCAACTGAGAGACTGTGACCAGATTCAACCGCCAGACCAGATCCTCGGCATCCAGGGTGAGCCCCTGCGCCGCCGCTTCGATGGGACCGCGTCCGGTGTGATATCGGGCCGGATCGAATCCGAGCAGGGCCATGTTGGCCACGTCCGAACCCGGAGGCATTCCTTCGGGGATGGTCTTGCACCGACCCACAATGCCGGTGCGGGCCAATTCGTCCATATTCGGTGTCTCGGCCGCTTCCAAGGGCGTTTTGCCGCCCAATTCCTCCAGGGACCAGTCTCCCATTCCGTCTGCGACGAGAAAGAGTACTTTCATTGTTCAATCCAGCCTAGAGGATGCGGAATCTGACGCAGGGCTCCATGGAAAAGTCCATGGCGTCGATTTCCCGCGCCACAGCTTCGGCCGCCGAGGTCGTGGTTGAGTGGGTGATGATGACCAGAGGCACCGCCTCGGTGTCTTTCTCGCCTTTTTGCACCGCCTGAGCGATGGAAACCCCGTGATCGGCCATGGACCGGGTGACGGCGGCCATGACACCGGTCTTGTCCGCAACCATGAAACGGAAGTAGTATTTGGACATGGTCTCTTCAGGCGGCATAATGTCAGCCCTTTGCAGGGGCATGTCGCCGAAGCCGGTGTTGTCCGGGGCGGTGGCGCCGTCCATGATCCGGGCTATGCTCATGATGTCTGCAAGCACGGCACTGCCTGTGGGGGTGTCGCCCGCACCTTGGCCGTGAAGCATGACCGGACCGACCGCGTTGCCCACCACGCGCACGGCATTGTAGTTGCCGCCCACGCGGGCCAACAGGTAGGTGTAAGGCACCAGCGCAGGATGAACCCCTGCCTCGAACCTGCCGTCGTACTCCTTGACGTGGGCCAGGAGTTTGATGCGGTAGCCGAATTCGCGTGCGAACTTGATGTCCAGCGGGGTGACCCCGGAAATGCCCTGAATGGGCAGTTGTGACAGGGGATAATCCACGCCATAGGCGATGCGGATGAGCACGCATAGCTTGTGGGCCGTATCAAAGCCTTCCACATCGAAGGTGGGGTCGGCTTCGGCGTAACCGAGTTCCTTGGCCTGCTGCAGGGCTGTTTCGAAGTCCATGCATTTGGTGGTCATTTCGGAAAGGATATAGTTGGCCGTTCCGTTCATGATCCCCAGTATTTCTTCGATGCGGTCGCCCGCGAGACTCTCGCGCAGGGTCTGCACAATGGGAATGCCGCCTGCGCAGCTGGCCTCGTAGTACAGGCCTCGGCCGTTTTGGCGGGCAAGCTCAAAAAGTTCCAGCCCGTGTTCGGCCAACAGGTGTTTGTTGGCTGTGACTACGTGCTTGCCCGCTTTGAGCGCTTTTTCAATGAGTGTCTTGGCCGCCTCCAGCCCACCCATGAGCTCGACGATGATGTCGATTTCCGGGTCATTTGTCAGGCGGTCAAGGTCGGTAGTGAGTTCGGTGCCGGAACCCAGCGTGACGGCACGCTGCTTGGTCAGGTCGCGCACGACCACGGTTTTGATCTCAATCTTTTTGTTGAGTCGTTTTCCCAGCCAGTCCCCGTTCTCGGCCAAAATCTTGGCCAGACCGGAACCGACCGTACCGAATCCGGCCAGTCCGAGTTTCACTATTTGCATATCTTACCCTCTGAAAAGAATTTTCGCAGATTGCGAATTGCCTGGTTTGTACGTTGTCTGTTTTCCACGAACGCGAAGCGGACGTGATCGTCGCCATATTGTCCGAAGCCAAGTCCTGGAGAGACTGCTACCTCGGCTTCCTTGAGAAGCATCTTGGAAAATTCCACAGAACCGAGATGCTTGAATTCATCAGGAATTTCCGCCCACAGGAACATGGTCGCCTTGGGCGGGGTCACTTCCCAGCCGATACGGTTGAGGCCTTCGCACAGGGCGTCGCGGCGGTCCTGGTAAATGGACATGATTTCCTTGACGCATTCCTGATCGCCGTTAAGAGCATGGGCGGCCGCCACCTGGATGGGAGTGTAGATGCCGTAATCCAGGTAACTTTTGATACGAGTCAGGGCCTGGACCATGTCCGGGTTGCCGCAACAGAAGCCCACGCGCATGCCCGCCATGGAGTAACTCTTGGTCAGCGAGAAAAACTCCACGCCCACGTCTTTTGCTCCGTCGGCCTGTAGAAAGCTGGGCGCTTCGTAGCCGTCGAACGTGAAGTCCGCATAGGCGAGGTCGTGGATGACGTAGAGTTCGTTTTCCTTGGCGAAATCCACAATGCGCTGGAAGAAGTTGATGTCCACACATTCCGTGGTCGGGTTGTGCGGATAGTTGATGATCAACAACTTGGGCTTGGGCCAAGTGTGGCGAACCGCCACGGTCATGTCTTCGAAAAAGTCCCGGTCCTTGCCGATGGGAATACGGCGGACATCCGCACCTGCGATAATGGAGGCGAACGGATGAATGGGGTAGGCCGGGTCTGGAGCAAGCACTACGTCTCCGGGGGTCAACATGACCAAGGCAAGGTGGGCGAGCCCTTCCTTGGCGCCCATGGTCACGCACACCTCCTGATTCATGTCGAGATATACCGAATACCGTTTCTGGTACCAGTCTGCGATTGCCTTGCGGAGTCCCTTGATGCCCTTGGACGCCGAGTAACGAGAGTTACCCGGCTTGTACGCCGCCTCGGTAAGCTTATCGAGGATGTGTTTCGGTGTGGGGACATCGGGGTTGCCCATGCCCAGGTCGATGATGTCGGCGCCCTGATGACGCATCTTCATCTTCAATTCGTTCACCTGGGCAAACACATAGGGCGGCAGCCGGTGGACTCGAGCAAATTGGTGCATAATCGCATTCTCCTCAGTAAAGTTTAGTTTCCTTTGAATCAATCTGCATATCCGGGGTGGGGTTCACCTGTCAAAAGTAAATTGATGTTCCGGCGCCTTCTTGACCTGCCAAATCGATTAAATTAACTTCCTACGGCTTATGAAAGGAATCGGCGATGAAGCCGAACTAATACATAAAAGGAGAACTGCCATGGTTCAAGCATCCGAAACCATCTGGATGGATGGAAAGCTGGTTCCCTGGGGCGAGGCCAATGTCCACGTCCTGACCCACGCGCTGCATTACGGCACGGGCGTGTTCGAGGGAATCCGGGCATATGAGTGTAACGACGGGACCTCCGAGGTCTTCCGACTCAAGGAACACATGGTGCGTCTGGTCGATTCCGCAAAAATCCTCGGTTTGCCCGCCCCCTATACGGCGGACGAGATGGTGGAAGCCACCACGGAAACCCTGAAGGCCAATAAGCTTAAGGGTGCATATATTCGTCCCTTGGTTTTCGTCGGCGCAGGAGCCATGGGTGTGCATCCCGGCGACAACCCGATTCAGACCATCATCGCCGCATGGAGCTGGGGCGCATACCTTGGTGAAGACGCCCTGGAAAAAGGGATTCGCGTCAAGGTGTCCACCTACAACCGCCACCACGTCAACGTGATGATGACCAAATCCAAGGCCTGCGGCAACTACGTGAACTCGGTTCTGGCCAAAATGGAAGCCGTGCGCGACGGTTACGCCGAAGCCATTCTGCTGGATACTTCCGGCCATGTCTCCGAAGGTTCCGGCGAAAATTTGTTCATGGTCAAGAACGACGTCATTTACACACCGCCGATGTCCGGTGTGCTGGGCGGCCTGACCCGCGATTCCATTATTACACTCGCCGCGGACCTGGGGTACGAAACTCGCGAAGTCACCATCGGTCGCGACATGTTGTACACTGCTGATGAAGTGTTTTTCACAGGCACTGCGGCCGAATTGACCCCGGTTCGCGAAATTGACGCGCGAGTCATCGGCGAAGGCAAGGCCGGCGCTGTGACAAAGCTGCTGCAAACGGAGTTCTTTAAAATCCTCAAGGGCGACAACCCGGATTACGAACACTGGCTGTACCGCTACGAAATTTAGCGGCCCGGCTGCCACCGAATCGAAAAAAGGGGAGCTCGGCGTCTTGTCCGGGCTCCCCTTGTGTTGTATATGATTACGGCTTCGTCACTTCTGACCCAATTGGAATTTCATGAGCACATCCAGCCTGACAGCAAAATATCGTCCCCAGACCTTTGATCAGGTCGCCGGGCAGGAGGCCATCAAGACCATCCTTTCCCGTGCCGCGGCACAGGACAAGGTTGCTCCGGCCTATCTTTTCAGCGGGACCCGAGGAGTGGGCAAGACCACCATCGCCCGCATTTTCGCCAAAGCCCTCAACTGCAAGAACGCGCCCACTGCCGAACCGTGCAATGAGTGTGATTCCTGCCGCCAGATCACCGCGGGGGTGGCCGTGGACGTCATCGAGATAGACGGCGCATCCAACCGCGGCATCGACGATGCCCGCAGACTCAAGGAAGACATCGGCTATGCCCCGTTGGAGGGTCGCTACAAAGTCTTTATCATTGACGAAGCCCATATGTTGACCAAAGAGGCCTTCAACGCGCTCCTCAAAACCCTTGAGGAGCCGCCGCCACGAGCCACCTTCATCATGGCCACCACCGAGCCGCACAAATTTCCGGCCACCATCATCAGCCGTTGTCAGCATTACACCTACAAAATGCTGTCCGAGGGCGAGTTGACGGCTCATCTGGAAAACATCCTGGCCCAGGAGTCCATCGAATACGAACCTGGAGCATTGCAGATCATCGCCAAACGCGGCGCCGGCAGTGTGCGCGATTCCATGTCCCTGCTGGGGCAGGCCCTGGCTTTTGACGAGGGTAAATTGCGTGAGGAGGATGTACGTACTTTTCTGGGGCTGGCCGGGCAGGAAGTCTTCTTTCAGCTCATGGGGGCCATTCATGCCAAAGATTTGGTGGCCGTCGGACAGCTGTTGCGTCAGGTACTCGACCAGGGACTCGATCTCGGGTTTTTTCTGCGCGAGTTGACCAGCTGCTGGCGCAACATGTTTTTGCTGCGCCAGGCAGGCAAGCAGGCCTTACCGTTGCTCGGTCTTTCCGGCGACGAAGCCGCAACCTGGCTGGAGTGGGCCTCCAAATTCGACCCCGCTTACATCCACGCCTGTTGGCAGATGACCTTGGACGGCCAGAAACGGGTCATGACTTCTTTGGAACCTGCCATGGCCTTGGAACTTCTGCTTCTGAACATCGCGTCGCTCTCGGATCTCATTGATTTGGAAAAAGTGGGCGGTTCTCCGGCAGCGCCTCCGCGCGGGCCCGTATCCGGCGGAAATCGCGGTCCTGCCGGAGGCGGTATGCAGCGCCCGCCCCAAGGCGGCTTCCAAGCCCCTCCGCAGGGTGGGCAGCGGTTTCAGGGGGAGCAACAATTTCAGCAGTCCCAGCCCAAGCCCCCACAACAGACCCGGCAGCATCAGGTCCAACAGGCTCCACACCAACAGCGGGCGCAGCAGCCGGCTGCTGCACAACCGCGCCAAGTCCCTTCTGCAGACGAATCCGCCCAGCCGGGGCAAAAGGAGGCCGAGCCACCGAAGGCAGTGGCTGAGCCCGTCAACAGTCCGGCAACCAAGTCTGTGCCCAAGGCGGTCTGCGAACTGCCTGCACCGCCCAACGGGCTCAAAAGCTGGGAAGGGCTGGTGGAATACGCCAAAGACTGCAACGGCAAAAGCGAGGTCAATGCCCACAATCTGCGACATCTCAAGGGGGAATTGCAGGGTGACGAGCTCGTTGTTCTCTGTGGCAACAACTTTTTGTACAAACAAATGTCGGCTTCCGGCGCAACCAATGCTCTGGAACGTCTGGCAGGGCTGTATTGGGGCAGGGATATCACTGTTCGTGTGGAACTCGGTAATGTGCCGATGAGAAAGTCGGAAAAACAGTTGCGCAAGGACGCCGAAGAACATGAAAGCGTGGTGAAGGTCATGGAAGCCTTCAGCGCGCTGATTATGTCGGTGACCCCACGCAATAACCAATAATTAAGACTATCAAGGAGAAAACATAATGTTTGGTAATCCCAAGGAAATGATGCGTCAGGCGCAACTCATGCAGAAAAAGATGGCCGAAACCCAGGAGAAGCTGAAGGAAATGGAAGTGGAAGCTTCCAGCGGGGGAGGCATGGTCAAAGTAAAATGCTCCGGAGGACAGGAAATCGTTTCCGTTGAGATCGAACAGTCCGTGTTTGAGTCCGGCGATGTGGAAATGCTGCAGGACCTCGTGCTTACCGCCGCCAATGATGCCCTGAAGAAGTCCAAGGACCTCATGGAAGAAGAAATGGGCAAGCTGACCGGCGGCATGAAAATCCCCGGCCTGTTCTAGGAGATTTTTGTGCAGAATCTTCCTGCTCCGTTGCGGGCGGTTGTGGAACAGCTCTCCAAACTGCCCGGCATCGGACCGAAATCGGCGCTGCGCATCGCCCTGACTCTGCTCAAGATGCCGCGTGAACGTGCTGCCGGGGTAGGCCAGTCCATCATCAATCTGCGCGAAAATCTGTGCATTTGCGAAGAGTGCGCCAGTCTGGCCGAATCCAGTCCCTGTCCACTCTGTTCAGATCCAAACAGAAATCATGGCCAGCTTTGTCTGGTTTCCGAGTGGGATGCGCTGCTGGCAATGGAAGACATGAACCTCTTCAAGGGCCGTTATCTGGTCCTTGGAGGGTTACTTTCCCCGTTGGACGGTGTTGAGCCCGGTCACCTGGAATTTGACCGACTCAAGCGTCATTTGACCAGCGGCGGGGTCACGGAGTTGATCCTCGCCCTCGGCGCCACCATGGACGCGGAGTCCACGGCTTCATACGTCAAGAACATGGTAGAAAACGAATTTCCGGACGTGAAGGTTTCCCGTCTTGCCCAGGGCATACCCATCGGTGGTGAAGTGAAATACATGGACAAGGAAACCTTAAAGCAATCCTTGAGATATCGCCAGAAGATCTAAATCTCCTTGACTGTAAGTAGCCAAATTTATTTATGAATCAGGAAAAATCCACTCGTCTTGAAGCCGCTGAAGTTTGCAGCGTCGTCTACAGCAATTCGGAAAACGGCTATGTCATCGCCCGTGTCAGCTCTAAGAACGAACCGGGAATGACGACCATTACCGGCATTCTGGGAGACATCCAGCCGGGCGAAAGCCTGGAGCTGACAGGCAAGTGGAAGGTGCACCCCAAATACGGGCCGCAGTTCGAGGTGGAGACTTTCGAACAGACCATGCCCGCCACGGAAAACGGGGTCATCAAGTTCCTGCAGTCGTCCATCAAGGGAGTGGGGGAGAAGACGGCCACCGTGCTTGTGGGCGAATATGGAGTCGGTATTTTGGACATCTTGGACGATGATCCTGAAAAATTGCTTGAAATCAAGGGGATATCAAAGAAAAAACTTCAGGATATCATTGATTCCTGGACCAAGCAGCGGGCCATCAAAAACTTGTTGGTCTTTCTTCAGACCCATAATGTGCCTACCACTTTTGCGGGAAAGATATTTCACCTTTACGGTGCAACAGCAGAAATGAAGTTGCGTGAGAACCCTTATGATCTTGCCTACGAGATCAGGGGCGTGGGATTTCGCACCGCAGACCAGATGGCCATTAAGCTGGGCTTCAAGCAGGATGCCTGGCAGCGTCTGGAAGCCGGGCTCATCTATACCCTGTTCACTTTGAGCGAGCGGGGCGGACATATGTTCGTGCCCAAGGACAAGCTTTTGTCCGATGCGGCGCGCATGATGGACAATGTGGATTTCGACAAGCTTGAGACCGCGCTGTATTCGCTGGAAGACAAGAAAAGAGTGCGCATCGAGGACCTGCCCGAACAGGACATTGAACAGGCTGTGTATCTCATGCATTTCTACCATTTTGAAAACGAGATAGCACAGCGACTGCACCAGCTTATCAACCACCCCACACCCGTTAGCCGCAACAAGGTGGCCAAGGCTCTGCCCAAGGTGGAGGAAACCCTCGGTTTCTCCCTGTCCGACGAACAGCGGGAGGCCGTATTTGAGGCTTGCTCCAACAAGGTTTTCATCATCACCGGCGGACCCGGTACAGGGAAGACCACCATTACCAAGGCCATTGTTCTGACCCTCAAGGAGCTGGGCCTCAAGATCAAACAGGCTGCGCCCACGGGCAGAGCGGCCAAACGCATGTTCGAAGCCACGGGACTGCCCGCGCAAACCATTCATCGCCTGCTTCAATATCAGCCTGATGGAGGTTTTCAGTACTGTCAGGACCAGAAGATGAAGGGCGATGTTTTGGTCATCGACGAGTCGTCCATGGTGGATGCGCACCTGTGTGTGTCCGTGCTGCGGGCTTTGCCGCATACCTGCCGCCTCATTCTGGTAGGCGACATCAACCAGCTCCCCAGCGTTGGGTCCGGAAACGTGCTGGCAGACCTCATCAACTGTGAAATGGTGCCCTGTGCCCGACTGACCCATATTTTTCGCCAGGCAAAGGAAAGCTACATCGTTGTCAATGCCCACCGAATCAACCAGGGAGAAATGCCCTTGGGGCATCCACAGGAAGCGCCCGAAGCCGACTTTTTCTGGATTCCCCAAGAGGACCAGTCAAAAGTTCAGCGGCTCATCCTGGACAGCGTGTGCGACCGTATTCCCAAACGCTATGGGCTGGACCCTGTCCGCGACATCCAGGTGCTGACTCCCATGCATAAGGGCGAAGTGGGAACCATGGCCCTGAATCAGGTGTTGCAGGAGAGGCTCAATCCCCTTCGCAGCGGGGATAGGGAGATCAAGCGCGGCCAGGTTTGCTATCGTGTGGGAGACAGGGTTCTTCAGACCAGGAACAACTATGACAAGGATGTCTTCAACGGCGATCTGGGCATGGTGGTGGATCTGAACACTCAGGAGAATGAGCTGACCGTGGAATTCGAGGGCACCTTCGTGACGTACGAGGCCTCGGAAATGGACGACCTGAGTCTTGCCTATGCCGTCAGTGTGCACAAGTCGCAGGGCAGCGAATATCCGGCAGTGGTCATGCCCATCGTCACCCAGCATTACATGCTGTTGCAGCGCAATCTTCTCTATACCGGGCTGACCCGTGCCCGTAATTTGGCTGTTCTCATCGGCAGCAAGCGGGCCTTTCAGATAGGCCTGAACAACGTCACCGCCGGGAAGAGGGGAACACACCTCGCCTACCGTCTTCGTCATCTTTTTGCCGAGAACAATCTGATCTAGTCTTTTTTTCGGTACTTCTTCCTTTTTTCTTCATTCCTGCTTTCAATAGGAATGATTTTCATGTAGCATTTGTGTCTGTTTCGACACGCACCAAATGACTATTCAAGGAGTATGATATGCCGACCAAAAGAATGGAAGAAGCCATCAATGACCAGATAAACTTCGAGATATTCAGCGCCAACATATACCTGTCCATGGTGTCCTACTTTGAGAGCCAGGGCCTGCCTGGTTTTGCCAACTGGATGCGGGCTCAGTACAAGGAAGAGATCTTCCACGCCATGAAGATGTTCGACTATGTCCTGGAGGCCGGCGGCCGGGCCACGCTTACCGCCATCGATGCGCCTCCGCAGGATTGGGACAGCCCTCTGGCGGCCTTTGAAAACGCTCTGGCCCATGAGAAAATCGTCACCGGGCGCATCAACAACCTTATGGAAGTCGCTCAGGAGGAGAAAGATCACGCCTGCCAGATATTCCTCCAGTGGTTCGTTTCCGAGCAGATGGAAGAGGAGGCCACCGTGAGCGACATCGTCAACAAGCTGAAGCTTGTGAGCGACGGCGGAGCCCTGTTCATGTTGGACCGCGACCTTGCAACCCGCGTCTTCACGGAGCCCGCGGCATAAGAGAACCCACAGCCCGGAGTCTTTCATGTCGGAAATGAGCATCAATATCCTTATCGGCGGTGAAGCGGGGCAAGGACTTGTCACCATCGGTCAGCTTATGGCCAAAGCTCTTGTTCGTGGCGGGCACGATGTCCTGGTCAATCAGGATTACATGTCCCGCATCCGCGGAGGGCATAATTTTTTCGCCATCCGCACCGGGCCTGAACCGATCCAGTGCACCACGGAGATGGTGGACATCCTGGTGGCTCTCAACAAGGAAACTTTGGAAATCCATGGGAGTCAGCTTACCGAGCGTGGCATTGTGGTGGCGGACGAGAAGATCGATTGCAGGGGATTGAACGCCTTGAAGGTCCCGTTCAACGACCTTGCGTCCAAGCCACTCTTTTACAATGTGGTTGCGCTCGGCGTGCTGGGGGCGGCCGTCTGCAACGATATCGCCATTCTTGAGGGACTGCTGCAGGATACTTTCGGCAAGAAGGGCTCCGAAATCGTGGCCTCCAACCTGGAAGTTCTGCGCAAGGCGTATGCCTGGGTCAAGGAGCAGAACTTCGATTTTTCCTGCATGCCTCCACCACCGGAAAATCCGGACAAACGGATCATGATCAACGGCAACGAGGCCATCGCCCTGGGCGCATTGGCCGCCGGCTGCAATTTCCTGTCCTTTTATCCCATGACGCCGTCCACATCAGTGGCTCTGACGCTCATCAACAAGGGCAAAGAGCTCGGCTTCGTGGCCGAACAAGCCGAGGACGAGATCGCGGCCATCAACATGGCTCTGGGGGCTTCCTGGGCGGGGGCTCGCAGTATCGTGACCACTTCGGGCGGCGGGTTCGCCCTCATGGTCGAAGGCATCAGCCTGGCCGGCGTTACAGAAACGCCCGTGGTCGTTATTCTGGTGCAGCGTCCCGGCCCGGCCACGGGCCTGCCCACCCGTACCGAACAAGGGGACCTGAATCTGGCGCTTTATGCCGGACATGGCGAGTTTCCGCGAGCCATCTTCACGCCCGGCACGCCAGAAGAATGCTTTTACCTGACACACCGGGCCTTCGACTTGGCCGAGCGTTACCAGACGCCCATGTTCGTGCTTTCAGACCAGTATCTTGCCGATTCCTACAGGGCGGTTGAACCTTTTGATCTCGACAAGCTTCCCGAAGTGGCCAAGCCACTGCTCAAACCGGAAAATCCCAAGGAGTACAAACGGTACGCCCTGAGTGACGACTGTATTTCTCCCCGGGCTATTCCCGGATTCAGCGAGGCTTTGGTCAAAGTGGATTCGGACGAGCATGACGAACAGGGGCACATCGTCGAGGACGCGCCCACCCGTGTGGCTCAGAACAGCAAACGGCTGTGCAAAGGGTGCGGTCTGTGGGCAGAAGTGGTGCCGCCCGGTTATTACGGTCCGGACGAGCCGGATGTCCTCTTCCTTTGCTGGGGCAGCACGCTTGGCGCAGCTCTGGATGCCTCGGAAATGGCGGACTTGAAGGTTGCGGTACTGCACTTCACTCAGGTTTACCCGCTCAAGGACGAGCAGTTTATGCCTTTTCTGGAGGCTGCCAAGGAGGTGGTCTGTGTCGAAGGCAACGCCAACGGCCAGTTCGCACGGCTGCTGCGTCAGGAAACCGGTTACGGCGTCAACAACTTCATCCTGCGTTTTGACGGCAGGCCCATCACGGCCCGCTACATCCTGGCGGGTTTGAAAAACATCCTGTAGTCGGGGAGACAACTATGATCAACATCGAAGCATACGGAACATTCGATACGGCATGGTGCCCCGGTTGCGGCAATCATTCCATCCTCGAATGCGTCAAGCTGGCCCTGTCCGAGTTGGACATAGCTCCCCATCAGGTGGGCTTCGTCTCGGGTATCGGCCAGGCCGCCAAGGCGCCACAGTACCTGAACTGCAACATGTTCAACGGACTTCATGGCCGATCTCTTCCTGCTGCGCAGGGAGCCCGGCTGGCCAACCCGAACATGGTGGTCATCGCCGAAAGCGGCGATGGCTGCAACTATGGCGAGGGGGGAAATCATTTTCTGGCAGCTTTGCGGCGAAACATGAATATGACCTTGTTGGCCCACGACAACCAGATCTACGGGCTGACAAAAGGTCAGGCCAGCCCGACCACGGCAAAAGGACAGGTGACCAAGACCCAGCCTTTTGGAGCACCTTCCGAGCCGTTCAACCCGGTGGCGGTGGCCGTGACCATGCACACCGGGTTTGTGGCCCGCGTCTTTTCTGGGGATCAGGAGCATCTGGTGAATATCATCAAGCAGGCCATCAACCATAAAGGGTTTTCCTTGGTGGATATTTTACAGCCGTGCGTTTCCTTCAACAAGGTCAACACGTTCGGTTGGTACAAGGACCGCTGTTATCGTTTGGATGAAAGTCACGACCCCAAGGACTGGGACGCAGCCATGAAAAAGGCAGTGGAATTCGGGGATAGAATCCCTATCGGTGTCATCTACAAGGACGACAAGCCGGGCTTTGAGGAAGGGATGCCATCCCTGGCGGCAGGCCCTCTGGCGACACGGGAGCTGAATAAGACCAAGCTGGCGGAGATCATTGATTCATTCACCTGAGACAGGGAGTCGAGCATGAAAGACGTGGTGTTGTTTGCATTCAACGGAGAGATGATGTGCTTCGTGCATGTGTTGCTCAATGCCCTGGATATGAAACAGACGGGCATGAATCCGCGCATCATATTCGAAGGTGCTTCCACCAAACTGGCGCCCGAGTTGATGAAACAGGAAAATCCTTTTAATCATCTATACTTGAAGGCAAGAGAAACCGGTTTGATTGAAGGGGTCTGCAAAGCCTGTTCGGCCAAGATGGGAGTTTTGGCTGCCGTGCAGGAAGAAGGGCTGCCTTTACTCGATGATATGGCGGGGCACCCTTCAGTCGGGGCCTACTTGCAGCGTGGTTTTGAAGTCATCACCTTCTGAGTAAATGCATGGATAATGGCAAGAGACGGTCTTTCGGCCGTCTTTTTTCGTGTCAGGGGCAAAAGCACTGGACAAACCGTCCACACTCTGCAAAATCACTCGAAACTTCAAAATAACTGCATTCAAGGTGAATCAATGAGCAACGATCAGGAAAAAATCATTTACTCCATGTACAAGGTGACCAAGCGTCATGGTCAGCGGGAGGTTCTGAAAAATATATCCCTGTCCTATTTCTACGGGGCAAAGATCGGCGTACTCGGCCTGAACGGCTCGGGGAAAAGTTCCCTGCTGAAAATCCTGGCCGGTGTGGACGAAAATTTCGAAGGCGAAACCCATGTTTCCCCGGGGTTCACCATTGGCTACCTGGAACAGGAGCCTTTGGTGGACGAAACCCGCACTGTGCGCGAGGTGGTGGAGGAAGGAGTGGGCGAAACCATGGCCTTGATCAAAGAATTCAATGAGATCAACGAAAAATTCGCCGAGCCTATGGAAGCCGATGAGATGGATGCCCTGATCCAGCGTCAGGCCGAGGTTCAGGAACTCATGGACGCCAAAGGCGCATGGGATATTGATTCCCGTCTGGAAATGGCCATGGATGCCCTGCGTTGTCCTCAGGGAGATACACCGGTTTCGGTAATTTCCGGTGGCGAACGACGCCGCGTGGCCTTGTGCCGCCTGTTGCTCCAAAGCCCGGATATCCTGCTGCTTGACGAACCCACCAACCATTTGGACGCCGAGTCCGTGTCCTGGCTCGAACGTTACCTGCAATCGTTCCCGGGGACGGTCATCGCCGTAACCCACGACCGTTATTTTCTGGACAATGTGGCGGGCTGGATCCTGGAACTGGATCGCGGCCGCGGTATCCCCTGGAAAGGAAACTATTCCTCCTGGCTGGAACAGAAGGACAGCCGCCTCAAGCAGGAGGACAAAGAGGACTCGGAACGCCGCAAAACCTTGGAGCGCGAACTCGAGTGGATCAAAATGTCTCCCAAGGGTCGCCGTAAAAAAAGCAAGGCCAGAATCAATGCATACGAGGCCATGGTTTCCCATGAGAGTGAAGCCCGATCCAAGGATTTGGAAATCTACATTCCACCGGGGAATCGTCTGGGCAAGCAGGTCCTCATTGCCGAGGGTGTGTCCAAATCCATGGGCGACAAACTTTTGGTGGAAGGCATGGATTTCATCATTCCAGCCAACGCCATCGTGGGTGTTGTCGGCCCAAACGGTGCTGGTAAGACCACACTTTTCAATATGATGGTGGGCCAGGAACTGCCCGATGTTGGAACCCTTAAAGTCGGTGAAACCGTGGATTTCGCCTATGTGGATCAGAACCGCGACTCCCTGGAGTCCGGCAAGTCCGTCTACGAAGTCATCAGTGGCGGCGCTGAATTCATCAAACTGGGAACCCGCGAGGTCAACGCCCGCGCCTACTGCAGCCGCTTCAACTTTCAGGGCTCGGACCAGCAGAAGAAGGTGGACGTGCTTTCCGGTGGTGAGCGCAACCGCGTTCATCTGGCCAATATGCTCAAATCAGGGGCCAACGTCATTCTGCTTGACGAACCCACCAACGACCTGGATGTGAACACCATGCGCGCCCTGGAGGACGCCCTGGACAACTTTGCGGGCTGCGTCCTGGTCATCAGCCACGACCGCTGGTTCCTGGATAGAATCGCTACCCATATAATCGCTTTTGAAGGCGACTCCCAGGTTATCTTCCACGAAGGCAATTACTCTGACTACGAGGAGGACCGCAAAAAGCGCCTCGGAGCCGAGGCCGACCAACCCCACCGCCTCAAGTTCAGAAAGCTGACCCGTTAGCCTTTCAAAAGAAAAAAGAGGCCCCCTGACGGTGACCGTCAGGGGGCCTTTGTCATCTTGTGGAGCCGTTCGTTCCCAATGGAGCACGCCGATCCTTGGCATAGGCATTCCCGGGGATTGATTTGGCGTATTTCTTGATGTCCGCCGCCCGCTCACCGATCTCCATAAGAGTGCAGCAGCCGTTGATCTCGATAACCCCCAGAGAAATGGATACCAATGGATATTCCCGTTCCTTGCCGTCCCGTCCCTTGGCAAGAATCCACCCCCGCTGCCGGTCCTGGTCGGAGTAGTAGTGGGCCACCAGCCGTTTGAAGCAGCGCAGTACCGAAATACAGGTCTTTTCCACGGCCTCCGGCTTGGTTATGAGCACGAAATCATCACCGCCTATGTGGCAGAGACGGGAATCTTTGGGGCAATGTTTGGAAGCGGCCCAAGAGAGAATGTCGGCGGCCAGCTTGATGATGGCGTCGCCGTTCTTGAATCCGTAGGTGTCATTGTAGACCTTGAAGTGGTCCAGGTCGGCGTAGATGATGCAGAATGAATCTTCCCGGTTGATCCTGGCCTCCACTTCCTGCTCCAACCTCACATTTCCGGGAAGGCCGGTAAGCGGGTTGGTGCCTCGGGCCATCTCCACCTGAACCCGGGCCAGGGTATTGAGCAGTTTCTGTACCGAGACAACGCCGAACAATTTGCCTTTACGGGTGATGATGACATCATCGTAAGCCTTGAGAGTCTCACGGTCCATGGTCATGCGGGCGGCCTGTTCCACCGGCGTGGATGCGTCCACCACAAGAGCCGACTCATCCATGACATCCGTGATGGATCTCTTGGAGAACAGGGCCACTCCGTACTGCGAGGAGAGTTGGCGGTTGAGGTGATATTCCATGACCAATCCTCTGGGGATATCGTTTTCAGTGATCACGATGCTGGAGAACTGCAAATTGTTGGAAAAGAATTCCTGGGCGTCAGCCACAAGAAAAGAATCGTTCACCGCATAGGGAGCTTCGGCGATTTCCCCGATGGGGATGGAGCAGGTGACTGCCTTGCGAGGCAGCTCGGACACGGATTGGAGGTCCTGGCATTCCGGGCTTAACTCGGGGCGAGTCTTGGCCGGATAGCCGAGGTAGTATCCCTGGCCGCAGTGCACGCCGATGTCCATGAGACAAATGGCCTGGTCTCTGGTCTCTATTCCCTCAGCGACAATCTTTGAATTGATTTTGTCGGCAAAAGTGACCGTGGTCTCAACCAGGGCGCGTTTGACCGGGTCGCGATGGATGTTGTGAATGAGGGTTTTGTCCAGCTTGATGAACTCCGGTTGCAGCTCGGCGATGGAGCTCAACCCGGAATAGCCGGAGCCGGTATCGTCCAGTGCGATCTGAAATCCTTGGTTCCTGTAATGCTCCAGGGTTCTGTAGAAGAGGCTGAAGTCTTGCAGACTGTGACGTTCCGTGATCTCGAAGACGATATTTTTGGGCGAGAGCCCGACCTCGTCAAGTAGAGCCAGGGTCTTTCCCGGGGAAAATTCCGGGTCGGCCATGGTCTTGGGATGGATGTTCAGGAAGAGCCGTTGCCCCTTGGCAATGGGCCCCAGGTTGCGGATGGCTTTTTCCCGGCAGACCTCTTCCAGGGAAAAAAGTCTGCCGATCTGTTCGGCCAATTCGAACATGACCAAGGGAGATTCGAAAGGGGAGTTTTGCGGGCCTCGCGCCAGAGCTTCCCAGCCACAAATGGTGCCGGTACGGAAATCAAGGATCGGCTGATATTTACAATAAATTTCCCGTTCCTTGACGATCTGGTTGAAATTCTTGGAGATGGCCAGGGATTTTAAATCCAGGGGCTGGTTGGCGTAAATTCGGGCCTCCTTGATGGCCCGCAGCAATGCGTTTTCCCAATCCTTGCCGCTGTTGTGAGGGATATGGGAATAGCCCATACCGAGCTCTATGCCGATGCCGGTCCATTTAAGCATGGTCCGTTTCATGGCGTTCTGGGCCTGAAGTTTGAATGCGTATGCGATGTCGCCGAGGTTGTCGCCCAGGTCCATGCCTCCGTCCGGCCAGATCAGGACATATTCGCCCGGGGCCAGGGAGATGACCGAAACATTGCTTTCCTCGTATCGCTCTCTGGCTGTCTGTACGAGAGAATCCTTGAGTTCACGATCGAGCTGACCGACAAAGTCATTACCGTACATCTCCTTGAAGAGGATGTAGTCCCTGATGATGACCAGAAGCAGGTTGGAAGTGCTGTAGTGTTTCAGCTGCGCGTGCAAAGATGAGCTTTCGGACAAAACCATGTGCATAGAGTCTTCCTCGGGCCGAGCGGTAGAGCTATGGTTCCACAATCGAAAAATAGAACGATTCATGAGAGCTCTCTCAAAGCGATATTGACAAGTGTTGAATATGCCTTTCCAAAACGCCTCAATGTTGTAGCCCTCAGAGATTTGTGTTTGTTACCGATGCGTGACGAATGCATGGAGATTCGGTTTCCCATGCCGAAAAAAAAGGCGGAAACCGAAGTCTCCACCTTTTCATATCTCGTAGGGGTATATTTATCGATAATACAAATTTCGACCACCGATTGTCAAAAACGATTGGTGCAGGTTCTTGCGAATATCCCGTCTGTCCCACACTCCCTGTATGTGGCCGCGGGAAAGCGCCTTGTAACAGCCGTGGTAATCAGGAGCGATATCAAGCCCCGTTGTCTCCTTGATGACCCCGGGACCGGCAAAGCCGATATTGGAGGACCGCACCGCATACTGGTAGGGCGAACAGCCCAGGAAGGACGCCAAGGGCCCCGCGTATGAATTCGTGTCGTAAAGGACAATGTACAAACCGCCGGCCTCGATGTAGTTGCGGACCGCCATGGTCACGCGGGGCATCTGAATAAGGCCGTTGAGTCCTTCCTGGATGCGAATACCTGCTGTGCCGTGAATGTAAGCCAGGAAGGGATGGTGTTTCTTCTGAGCCAGTTCCAGAGCGCGAATGAACTTCTCACCCTCGGCCGCACCGACGGAACCTCCCCGGAAATTGGCCACCAGCATGGCGCATGTCAATTTGATGCCTTCCAACGATGCATGGAAGGACATGCAGCCACTCTGCATGTTGTTCTTTTCCTTGGCCGCCTTCACACGCTCCTCAAAGTTGGGAAAGCCTGTGGGGTTGCCAGCCGCTATGTTCTTGTTGAACTCCTGGATGGAATCCTTGTCGAACACGTTGTGCAGGTACCACTGGTATTCCATGCGGAAATGATGGCCGCAATTGGGGCAGACTCCGGCGAAATCGGTAAACAGATCGCGTGCCCAAATGTCCAGGCAACCACGCTTGGCGGAGTGGGGGCAGGAAACTTCCCTGTCCTGGAGTGACTGGGGGCTGACGTACTCGTGCCCGTTCTCATGGACAGAGGATTTGTCCGGTTGGGACAGGCCGGTGAGTTCCATTTCCACCTGTTTGTTGTCGGAGCCTATGCCCACCGACTTGAGCGCCTTGCCTGACAAGGAACCGAACTTGCCCGTGATCACGTGCACTTCGTCGGTCAGCTCTTCCAGGACGCGCTTCACGGTCTGCTGCACGGGTTTGATGATGCCGTAGACAATCACAGAGTAGGTGGTGGAGACGAATCCGGAGCGGGCCGCATTGAATTTTTCCCAAATGGTCCGGTTGTCCTGATAGGCATGCTGGGCCATATGCCGATATTTCTTGCTCCGGCGGTCCAGCAAACGCTCACGGGCGCGTTCACTCAGGTTCCAACGCACAATGACGTCGGCGTTCTTCTTGAAAAGGCGCAGGGCCAGCCCGCGCAGAAAGCGGACGCTACGGACGCTCAGTGTCACTTCATCCGTAGCCTGGATGACCCGCTCGCGTAGCTGCTTGTAGAAGCCGAAGCTCTCGGAGCGCGCACCGAGGGGCGGTTCCTGAAGAATTTCATCGATATAGCCATTGGCCAGGTTGTCTTGGGCCGTGATTTTCTGATGGCTGGCGCAGGATTCGATGAGCTCCTGGGATGCTCGCTGGGGAGGGCGGATACGGCCTTCGATGGCAGCGGCGCCTTCAGGAGAGATGACCGAATAGTAACCGTGGGAGAGCATGATACGCTTGTCCGCCATGCCGATGGCTTCCGCGCCTCCGGAGCCGCCTTCAGAGAATATGGCGATGACGGGCACATCCAAGCCGCACATTTCATAAATGTTTTCGGCTATCTGCTGTGCCGCTCCCGGGAAATCCTCGACCGGATAGGAACCTGGCGTGTTCACGTAGGCGTGGATGGGAATCTGTTCCCGTGCCGCAACCTTCATATATTTGAGAGCTTTGTAGTTCCCCCAAGGCTTGATGGAGCCGCCGTTGCGGAATTCCTCACCATGCCCTTTTTCCTGACCGACCACCATGACCGGCTGGTTGATGATGGTCTTGCCCTTACGGCGGGTGATATAGGCACGGGCAATTACCATACCCGGGTCGATGCTGTGTTCATCCTTGCCGCCGATCTCATTGTAGTTGTCATAGACATTTTCAAGAATGTCCTTGAGGCTGACGCGTTGGGGGTGCCGGACTATCCTGACCTTGTCCATGGGCATCAGTCGGGCGTCCAAGGAAATTTCCAGGGACTCCAAACGTTTTTCAAGAGCCTTCAGGGCGTTGACGGCATCGCCGTTCTTGCTGAAGGAATGCTCATCAAACTCGGCAATGCGGCGCAGTAGTTCGTCCAGTTCCGGGCTGTCCTTGTCTCCAATGACTTCCCGCGCGTAGTCGGCACGCTGCTGCAGTTCTGTTTTCTTTTTATCAAGACTCATAAGCTAGAACTCGAGAAGATTCTTTGTTTTATTGATCAGGAACGGGATGTTTGTCTTCATCCTGGTGCCGGAGGCGTCTTCACCGTCGAGCTTGAGGCCGTTGAGGAACTCGACGCCCCGTGTCTTGGCTTCCTCCAGGTCCTTGCCCCAGATGATGGCCAACGCCAGGTTGGGGTCATACTCGGTGGGAATCTGGTAAGGCCTTTCCCGGGGGACATGGGTGTGCATGGACAACCAATCCTTCTCGGTCCAGCCAAAGGTGTCGATCTTTCCCGCCCAAGGGGTGAAACCGCTTTCCGTGTCTTCGGCAATGATGCGGTATTCAATGCTCACGCCGTCGAAATCAATGTTTTTCTGAGTATACCCCAGAGGCTCGCCAAGACCGACGCGGATCTGTTCGCGGATCAGGTTCACATCCGGGTTGCCTTTGGTCTTGGCAATACATGCGGAAACACCGTTCTCCACCTGAATGCGGGTATTCACTTCCATGAGGAACGGCATGCCGTTGGGGGTGACGATCCATTCCCAGGTGCCCACGTTGTCGTATTTGATTTCGCGAGCCATGGACAGGGAATGTTCAACGATGTCGTCCAGCACCTTCTGGGCGTCGAAAGTGTATGCCAGGTTCTGTGGCCAAAATCCGGGCGCGACTTCGATGCGTTTTTGCAGCCCGGGGCTCTGCACTGAACAATTTCGGGTTCCGAAATGGACCGGGTTGACGCCGGAACGATCGGAAACCACCTGTACTTCCAGGTGGTTGAAGTTGAAAACACGCTGTTCGATAAGCACGCCTTCATCATTGAAGGTACGCATGGAGTAGTTTCTGATGCGGCGGTAGACCTGACGGAATCGAGCCATGTCTTCGACTTCATCGATCCCCATGCCGCCACCGCCTGCAGAAGCTTTTACCAGCACGCGCGGGTTCTTGATGCCTTGTTTGTCCTGGAACTCGAACAGACTTTCGGCAATGGATTCGGCTTCCAATTCATCATAAATGGCCCGGTCGGAACCGGGAACAGTGGGAACGCCCAGCCGCCGGGCCAGACGCTTGGTGTTGATTTTATCGCCGAGGTCACGGATGACCCACCAGGAAGGACCAATGAAGATCATGGGGCGGTCACGCTCGGTGACTCTCCTGGCAAAACGGAAGTTTTCCGAGAAAAAGCCGTATCCGGGGTGGATGGCGGTAGCGCCGGCGTCGTCGGCCACGGCCAGAATATCTCCGGCGTCGTTATAGTTTTGAATTCTGTATAAGGATTTTTCGCCCCCCAATTTGCGGGCGATGTCCACATGGCCGGATTCGGTGTCTTCCGCGGTGTAAAGAGCAACAAACGGCAGTCCGAGGTCGGCGCAGGCCTCCATGATGCGAACTGCGATTTCGCCTCTGTTGGCAATCAAAATTTTATGTCCGTTCATACTCACGGCTACATTCAGTCTCCTGTACGTGATTTTAGCGAATATGCTCAATAGCCGGTCTGTTCCAGTCTGGCAATTTTTTTTGCCGTTTAAAATAATAATTTCAAACGGGTGTTTTTATGGCGGCTTCGGCACATTGCAGTGGACGTTCTAAAGAAACAACGCTACTTTTTCAATGCAATACTGCCGGCAAGTCGTGATTGCCATGCAAGGGAGTTCCACAGGATACAAGAAAAGGGGAAAAGAATGCAGTATGTTATCGTGGGAAACGGCGTCGCCGCCATCGGTGCGGTCGAAGGCATAAGGCAGCACGATACCGAAGGGACCATTACAATCATCAGCGAAGAAGCCGTAGCGACCTATGGCCGCCCCCTGATTTCCTATTATTTGTCGGACAAGATCAAACTCGACACCCTGCCGTACCGCCCGGAAGAATTTTACGTAAAAAACAAGGTCACCATGAAGCTCGATTCCAAGGTGACCGCAGTGTCGCCGCAAAAGCGTACGGTGACTCTGGAGAGCGGCGAGACAGTCACCTATGACAAGTTGCTGCTGGCTACCGGCGGCAGCCCTGTGGCCCCGGATATCCGAGGGATAGAAGGGCAGGGCATTTTCAACTTCACTACAGTGGCCCATGCCGAGGCTCTCAAGGAAGTCATAGATTCGGTAAAGAACGTGGTGGTCATCGGCGCCGGACTCATCGCCCTCAAGGCCGCAGAAGGGTTTGCCGAACGGGGGATCGGCGTTACCGTAGTGGTTCGCTCCAGAATCATGCGCGCCTATTTCGATGAAACGGCCGGGAACATGGTTGTGCGCCATCTGGAAAATAACGGTTTGAAGTTCATGCAGGGAGTAGAGATCTCCCGCATCAAGCGTTACGGCACCGGCGCGGTGAAGGGTGTCGATACCGACAAGGGGTTCCTTCCCGCCGACATCGTCATCGTGGCCGCCGGGGTGAGCCCCAACATGGCACTAGCCCACGAAGCTGGGTTGAATACGAACAAGGGTATCGTCGTCGATGACTTCATGACCACCAGCAATGCCGACATCTATGCCGCCGGAGACGTGGCCGAAGCAAAGGATCTTCTAACGGGCGAATATACGGTGCGCCCCATCTGGCCCAATGCCTATTCCCAGGGCCGCTATGCCGGTTTCAACATGACGGGGGCGGGCAAGCCCTATTCCGGAGGTCTGAGCATGAACTCCATAACCTATTACGGGTTGCCCACCGTGACTGTCGGCGAAACCATCTTTGAAGATGAAAGCGGTTACGAAATCGACACCTTCGAAGATCTGGACAACTCCATCTACCGCAAACTCATCTTCAACGACAATATTCTGGTCGGCTGCATCCTCATAGGCGATATCGACGCGGCGGGCTTCTATACAAGCTTCATCAAAAATCGCTTCAAACTCGACGAAGACGGCAAGAAGCTGCTTATGGAAGGGGATCCGTCGCCGGCGCTTTGGCCTGATGAATACATCGAGGCCATGTTGAACAATCCCTAGTTCAAACGAAAGCCCCCTCAAAGGGGGCTTTTTTGTGGATGTCTTTTCTTTGTGTACAGATCGTCTTTGATTCCAGCTAAAACAATCCTTTTACCGTCATGGTGATCCCCAGAATAAAAACGAGCGTCAGAGCCAGTTTTCTATACACCACATCGCTGATGCGTTTGTAGCAGAAAACACCTGCTGCAATTCCCAGGCAAGTGGCCGGAAGGGCCACAGCGAATCCCTTGAGGACGTCCATGGTGATCAAGCCGCCTATGGCATGGGAGGATGAATTGAAAATCGACGCGCACAGAAAATAGGTGGTCATGGTGGACTTGATACGATCCCGGTGCCAGGGCTGCATGTTCAGGTACATGATGACAGGTGGTCCGTTTGCACCAATGCTTCCTCCAAGAATGCCGCCCAAAAAACCGGCCAGAATTCCCCAACGCCGATGAATGCCCCTGCTGGGAGGGGATGCGAAATGCATGTAAGAGATGAAGCCGAGAATAATGATGCCGAGCCACAAAGTCAGAAGGTCGGCGGAAAGAGTCTTCAAGGCATATACGCCCAGGGGGAGACCAAAAAATGTGCCCATGAGCATGATCAGAACCTGTCTGAGTTCCAGGCTCTTGCGGAGTTGAAAACTCAGTGTTCCGTTGATCACCAGAGCCGCCAGGCAAACAAGTGGAATCAACAGCTTGATGTCAAAAACAAAAGAAAGAAGGGGCAGTGAGATGAGCACGACGCCGAAGCCGGTGACTCCCTGAATGAAACTGCCGAAAAAGATACAAAAAAAGAGATAAGAGTATTCGATCATGGGAGTTGGAAAGTAGGCAAATGTCTTGAGCAAGGCAACAGCTGAGTAAAAAATAAATGGCGCCCCTTGCCAGAAATCATCAAAACCGATTATGAAAAACTACTATTTAATAGAATTGATCACGAATACTTAAAGTTTCCAGGAGGATTAGTCATGCCTATCGTCATTGATTCCGATGCATGTATTGGTTGCGAAACCTGTGTGGAACTGTGTCCCGATGTCTTTGAAATGGATAGTGAGGGGGAAAAGGCCGTAGTCATCACCCCGGACGCCGCCGACGATTGCGTTGATGAGGCCATCGACACCTGCCCTAGCGAAGCTATCATAAAAGAATAGGAAACACGGTCGAGTTTGTTTTTCCAGCCGCCTTCAGGCGGCTTTTTTTATAATATATCCATGCCTAACTTGGCGTATTGTTGAGCTATGTCCTTGTAAATCCATCCGTAGAGCTTTTTATGAAGCAGACGAAACATCAGAACCGGGTACTGGGCCGAATGCTTTGGCTGAGAATTGCAGTGCCTTCAGCCGCTTCGCTGCTTCTGCTTTTTTTCGTCGTTTTTTTCATTCATTTTCCCTCAATCAAGGTCGGTCTGTTGAACCACAAGCGGGCCGCCGTCAAAAATCTCGTGGAAGCGGCCTGGAGTATCGTCCAGAGGCAGCACGTCCTGGAGAAAGCGGGCATTATCACTCGAGAGGGCGCTCAGAAAAGGGCCATGAACATTCTCTACGCAATGCGTTACGGCCCGGAAAACAAGGATTATTTTTGGGTCAACAACATGGATGGCGTCATGCTTATGCATCCGTATCGCGCAGACTTGGTCGGCAAAGATATTCTTGATCTGCAAGATGTGACGGGCAAGGAGTTGATCCGTGAATTCGTGGAAACGGTACGCAGGCAAAAGGGAGGTTTTGTCCAGTACATGTGGCAATGGAAGGACGACCCGACCCGCATCGCGCCCAAACTTTCCTATGTGAAAGGTTTTGCCCCCTGGGATTGGGTCATAGGCTCCGGATTGTATCTGGATGATGTGGAAGCGGAGGCGGAATCTCAGGTCGGAGAGTTGGCTTTGGACGTTCTCCTTGTCCTCGGGTTCACTTTCATCCTGTCCATGATTTCCATATGGCAGGGAAGGCGTGCCGGTATCGAGGTCCGCGAAAGCCGGGAAAAACTCAGCGCCATATTCAACCAGACCTACCAGTTTATTGCTTTGCTTTCTCTGGAGGGAGACGTCCTGGAGGTGAACCAGACGTCGCTCGATTTCGTGGGCAAGAGTGAAAGTGAGGTGTTGGGGAGAAAATTTTGGGAGACAGAGTGGTGGGCCCACTCCGAAGAATGCCAAGAACGGCTCAAACAAGCTGTCGCCAAAGCCTCGGGTGGTGAAATGGACCGCTATGAAACCACCAACGTCAATTTTTTGGGCGATGTCCATCACATCGACTTCTCAGTGAAACCGATTCGGGGAGAAGACGATTCCATCGATTATCTGGTGGCCGAGGGCAGGGACATTACGGCCAGGATAAAGACCGAGGAAGCGCTGAAGTTCAGCGAAGAAAATTATCGGGAACTGGTGGAAAACGCTCAGAGCATCATTTTGCGTTGGACTACGGAAGGCAATATTATTTTCGTCAATGAATTCGCCTTGAAGTTTTTCGGGTTTGAGGAGCCGGACCTGATCGGCAAGAACGTTCTCGGTACCATTTTCCCCGTAACCAAGGAATCCAAGGAGCGTTTGCCTGAAATGCTCGAAGGCATAAAAAACAATGATGAAGAATTCCTGAACATAGAAATGTGGACGGTCTGCCGGGATGGAAGAGAGGTCTGGGTTTCGTGGACCAACAAGCCGATCTTTGACTACAAGGACAGGTTCACCGAAGTTCTTTCCGTGGGTATAGACAGCACCGAACGAAAAAAAGCGCAGGATGAACTGAGCTGGCTTAACGAAGAACTGGAAATGCGCGTGCAGGCCAGAACCCTTGCCCTTGAGAAATCATTGGAATCCTTGAAGGATGCGCAAAAGCAGTTGGTAGAGTCTGAAAAAATGGCCTCTCTTGGAGGGCTTGTGGCGGGGGTGGCCCACGAAATCAACACGCCCATCGGCGTCGGCGTCACCACCATCAGCTACCTAGATCAGAAGGCAAGAGACTTGGATGAGAGATACAAGAACGATATGGTAAAACGTTCCGATTTTGAAAAATTCATCAAGATCTGCCGTGAATCGACGTCAGCCATCTTCATGAATCTGGAACGGGCCAGCGAACTGGTCCAAAGTTTCAAGCAGGTGGCAGTAGATCAGACAACTGAGCAGAAACGTGAGTTCGAACTTAAGAACTACATCGAGGAAGTGCTGCTCAGCCTTCACTCGAAATATAAACACACCACCCACGAGATAGCAGTGAAAGGCGCCGAGGTCGTTTTGGTCAGCTATCCTGGCGCAATCATGCAGGTGCTCACCAACCTGCTCATGAACGCACTTAAACATGCTTTTGCAGACATGGAGCATGGCAGGGTCGTCATCGAAGTTTCGCAGTTCGAAGACAAAGTGCGCTTTACCTTTTCCGACAACGGCGTCGGTATGAACGAAATGATCAAGGACAGAATCTTCGACCCCTTCTTCACCACAAAACGCAGCAGTGGCGGCACGGGGTTGGGCATGCATATCGTTTACAATCTTGTTACTCAAAAACTGGGGGGAGCCATCGTCTGCGAAAGCGAGCCCGGCAAAGGCACAACCTTCATCGTGGATCTGCCACCCGAGGCCCCTGCGGCCCAGCCCTTCAAGGAGTGACATGACTTCCAACGGCACCGTTATCGATTCCACCACGCGGGGCATATTGGACGCCTGCTCCGAGCCGGTTCTGGTCATGAACGTCGAAGCCCGCATTCTGGCAGCCAACAAGGCGGCAGCCGCTATGCTCGGCAGCCCGGAGCCCGGGGAATTGGAAGGCGCATTGCTCTATGACCTACTGCCTGAGGAAATGACACATATCTTCAGGCAGTCCGTCGAAAAATTGTTGAGGGAAGAGAATACGACCTGTTTTGAGGATGTTGACGCGGACCGTTCCTATATTCATACCTTCTCCCCCATCCTAGACGCAGACGGCATGGTTGTCAGGGTGGCGGTAAGCTCCCAAGACGTAACTGCACTGCGCAAGAGTGGAGAGGAATTGCGTCGAGAGCAGCAACGTCAAATATTCTTCATGGAGTCCTTACCCGGTCTCGCCTTTCATATTTATCCGGATGAAACGATTCGTTACGCCAATCGGCATTTCAGGAAGCTATTTGGCAGCCCCAAGGGGAAAACATGTCCGGAGTTGCTTGACGCGCACAGTCCGGACAACTCGGCATGCCCACCTCCCGGCGCCATGATCGAAGACAAGGCCGTGGAACGGGAATGGACCGACGACGCAGGCAGGACCTTCCATATCCAATACAGTCCCATGACCGACAGTGCAGGGGAACGCATGGTCATGGCCCTTGGGTTGGATATCACGGAACGCAAGAAGGCCGAAAACAGGCTGCAACAGGCTCATGACGAGCTGCAAAAGCTCAACGAGGAGTTGGAGCGGCGCGTGAAGGAACGAACCCTGGAACTGGAGGAATCCCTCCGTACTCTCAAGGCAACGCAAAAACAACTGGTGGAATCGGAGAAGATGGCCTCCTTGGGCGGCCTTGTGGCGGGCGTGGCGCACGAGATCAACACCCCTATCGGGATCGGCGTCACCACTATCAGCTACCTTGGACAGGCGGCGGAGGAGATGGACGGGGTCTATAGGTCGGGAACGGTGAAGCGATCCGATCTCGAAAAATTCATCAGGATATGTCGGGAGTCCTCTTCAGCGATTTCCATGAATCTGGAGCGGGCCAGTGAGCTGATCCAGAGCTTCAAACAAGTGGCCGTGGACCAGACATCGGAGCAAAAACGCGAATTTGAACTCAAGAATTACATTCAGGAAGTGCTGCTCAGTCTCCACGCCAGATACAAGGATACCGGCCATACCATTGAAGTGGAGGGGCCGGAGGTCACCCTCGTCAGCTATCCTGGCGCCATCATGCAGGTGATCACCAACCTGCTCATGAACGCTCTCACTCATGCTTTCATCGGTATCGAAAAGGGGAGGATAACCATCAAAACTTCATCCTCCCATGAAAAAATCCGTTTCACTTTTGCCGACAATGGTGTCGGTATGGATGAAGGGCTTTTAAAAAAGATATACGATCCGTTCTTCACTACGAAACGTGCCAACGGCGGTACGGGATTGGGACTACACGTCGTCTACAATCTTGTTTCCCAAAAGCTGGGAGGTTCCATTACATGCGAAAGCAAACCGGGAAAGGGTACAACTTTTGTTGTGGATCTGCCCTACGAAGCACCTGCATGAAGTTCGTAGAATCTGATCTGAGTTCAATGATATCAACATGGAACGAAAATAATGATGAAGCTCATGAGATTTGGTGATGTAGTTGCGCAAACTTTCTATCTGTGAGAAGTTTCTGTGTGATATATATTGTTCTATGATATCAGGTTGTTTTTGTCGCGAAATTCACAGTGGGGTGATTCGCGGCTTTTGTTTTGACCAAGGAAAGGAGAGCGTTATATGCGAAAACTAGTGATGTTGTTGCTCGCTTTCTCCCTGCTGCTGGCAGCATGCGGGGAAAAGCCGGAAATGAAGAAGAAAGCAGAAAAGACTCCCGCCACCGAAACGAAAACCGCCGCACAAGTCGGCTCTAATGACAAATTCATTCTGGAATCCTACGGAACTCTGCGCACACTCGACCCTGCCTGCGGGTACGACAGCGTTTCGCATATGCGTATAATGAACATTTATGAGCCTCTGATTTTCTTTGACGGCTCAGCCACCGACAAATTTATTCCGGTTTTGGCCACCGAGGTTCCTTCTTTGGAAAACGGCGGTATTTCCGATGGCGGCAAAACATACACCTTCAAAATCCGCAAGGGCGTAAAATTTCATAAGGGCGGTGAACTGACCGCTGAAGACGTTGCCTACTCCATCAAGCGTCATATGGTCGTCGACCAGGAAGGCGGGCCCATGTGGATGATGCTGGAAGCCTTGGTGGGCGTGCCATCCACCCGTAAAGACGGCAAAATTCGTGAAGGTGTTTTCGAAAAAATCGACAAGGCAGTGGAAGTGAAGGGGGATGAGGTGGTCATGCACCTGCCCAAACCTTTCCCGCCGTTTCTCGCCGTCCTTGCCTACTCCTACGGAGGCATCATCATGGACAAGGAATGGTGCGTCGAAAACGGCTGCTGGGACGGCACGGTTGAAAACGCCGCAAAATACAACAACCCGGCCTTCGGCTCCGAGCCCCTGCACAAGATCGAGAACGGCACCGCTCCGTATTACATGCTGAAGTGGGAGCCGTCCGTTGAATTCATCTTCGAGCGTTTTGACGACTACTGGGGTCCCAAACCGGCCATCAAAACCGGAATCGTTCGTTATAATCAGGAATGGAGTTCCCGCAAGCTGGCCCTGCAGAACGGCGACGCAGACCGTGTGCTTGTTGACCCGCAGTACCTGGCAGAAGTGGAAAACATGCCGGGCGTGACGATCCATCCGGTTCCGCAACTTTCAGTGACCGGGGCAATCTTCTGTCAGAAGATCAATCCTGAAGCGAACCCGAATATAGGCAGCGGCAAACTGGACGGTAAGGGTATTCCCGTGGACTTCTTCTCGGATATCCATGTTCGCAAGGCCTTCTTGCACGCTTTTGACCGCAAGACCTACGCCAAGGACGTTTGGAATGATCAGGTGGTCATGCCCACCAGCCCCAACGCAAAGGGTTTGCCGTACTACAAACAGGTTCCCGTTTATGAATTCGATCTGGAAAAAGCGGCCGAGGAAATGAAGCAGGCCTTTGGTGGCCAGATTTGGGAAAAAGGTTTCAAAATGGTCATTACCCATAACACCGGTAACGATCAGCGCGAAGCCGCCGCGCACATGCTGGCCGAAAACATCATGAGCCTGAACCCCAAATTCAACATCGAAGTACGCAATATGGACTGGAAAGACTATGTGGTCGCCTACCGCAAATATCAGTTCCCCATGTTCATCATCGGCTGGGGCGCCGATTTCCCGGATCCGGACAACTTCATGTTCACTTTCATGAGCTCGGATGGCGTGTACGGAAAGTTCAGCGCTTACAAGAACGAGGAAGTGGACCGGTTGTGCAAGGAGGGACGCTTTGAAGTCGACCCGGCCAAGCGCAAGGACATTTACGAACGGCTGCAGGATATCTGGTACGAGGATGCGGTCGGCTGCATGGTCTACCAGAAAGTGGACCACTTCACCTATCGCGACAACGTCAAGGGCTTTGTGCCCCATCCCATGCTCGATCACGAGTGGGAAAGCCTGAAACTGTTGTCCAAGTAGCCCCCCGATAGGCAACCTTAATTACAAGGACCCCGAGACCGGCTGCGGCCTCGGGGTCGTCATCATCCATTATGACTGCATACATCATCCGCCGATTACTGTTTCTGATTTTCGTCCTGTTCGGCGTATCGGTTCTCATTTTCGGACTGCTCATGACCTTCAGTCCGGAAAGACGCGCCGCCGTCTACGTCACCACCCCGCAACAGGCCAAGGACATCCCCAAGCTCGTGAAACAATATGGTTTGAACGATCCTGTTCCCATTCAGTACGCGCGTTGGGTCAAGGAGGTCGCTTCGGGCAACCTGGGTTGGTCCTTGGTGGCCGCCAGGCCTGTCGCCAAAGCATTTTGGAGTTATTTCCCGACCACCCTGGAGCTCAACCTGCTGGCCTCGCCGCTCGTCATTATTGTCGGAATATGGTTGGGAACGCTGGCAGGGGTTCACCGGGACACCTGGATCGACCATGGGACACGAATCGGGGCCATCGTGGGCTGGTCATTGCCCACCTTCCTGTTCGCCCTGGTTCTGCTCATGATTTTTTACGGCTACTACGGCCTGTTTCCACCGGGCATCATCTCCAGCGACACCTCGCTGTGGGTCATCAACAACCCGGACAAGTTCACGCGCTACACCGGCATGTATACCATCGACGGCATTCTCAATGGTCACCTCTGGGTCACTTGGGACGCGCTCAACCACTTGGTGCTTCCCGTACTTACCCAGGTCATCGTGGTTGTAGCCTTGCTCATGCGCGTCATGCGGTCCGGCATGCTGGAAGAGCTTTCCCGCGATTACGTGATTACGGCCAAGGCCAAGGGAGCGGACGCCCATACCATCAATATCAAGCATGCCCGCAAGAATGCCTTGATTCCGGTCATCACCGTGGCGGGACAATTGGTGGCGCTGTCCATGGAGGGCTCCATAGCCGTGGAAGTGGTCTTCAGTCGCCAGGGCATGGGCTGGTGGCTGGCCCATTCCGCCACTCAGCTCGATATGCCCGTGCTCATGAGCGTCTGTATGTTCATTGGTGTGGTTTTTGTGTTGTCGAATCTGATCATCGACATCATGTACGCCTACATCGACCCGAGAATTCAACTCCAGTAGCCGGAGAACACATACATGGAAGCAACATTACCAACCAAGAAAGAACATCCCAGATGGCGGGAACTCAAGTTCACGCTGTACAGGATATTCCGCAACCCGTCGGCAATACTCGGATTCTCCCTGCTGTTATTCTTCCTGGGCGTGGCCGTAGCCGCTCCACACCTGGCTCCGCCAAAGTTTGAGCACGCCCCATACCAAATGCCCCACAAGGGCTACTCACCGACCCCCAAGCCACCGAGCGCCGCAAATATATTCGGCACCAGTTCAGGGCAGTACGACATCTACTACGGCATTGTCTGGGGGGCCAGAACCGCATTCAAAATCGGCCTGTTCGTCGTGGGCTTCGCCGGGATCATCGGCATCAGCCTGGGCGTCATCGCAGGCTATTTCGGAGGCTGGTTCGACGAACTGCTCATGAGATTCGTGGACATTGTCTGGTCGATCCCTCTCCTTGTGCTGGCAATGACCATTGTGGTTGCCTTCGGCAGGGGGCTTGAAAATATCATGCTTGCCCTGGCCTTGGTCGAATGGCGCTGGTACGTACGCGTCATCCGCTCCGAGGTCATCAAGCTGCGCGGGCAGGAATTCGTCGAAGCCGCCAAGCTCATGGGCGTTTCCGACATCAAGATCATTTTCAGGCACATCCTGCCCAACTCCATCTATCCGGTGCTGATCATGGCCTCCATGGACATGGGCTCCATGGTCATTTCCGCATCCTTCATGAGCTTCGTTGGCCTTGGCGCTCCCAAGGGATATGCAGACTGGGGCCAAATGGTAGCCCTGGCGCGCAACTACATCGTGGGACCACCGGACGATCCCCTAAAGTTCTGGTACACCATCTTTTTCCCAGGCATTTCCATCATTCTTTTTGTGCTGGCCTGGAATCTGATCGGGGACGCCCTGCGCGACGCCTTCGACCCCAAGTTGAGGCGGAGGTAGGTCATGGCGAAACTTTTGGAAACGAAGAACCTGGTGACCAACTTCTATACTTATGAAGGATCGGTCAAAGCCCTGGACAACGTCAGCATCTCCATCGACCACGGCGAGACGTTCGGTCTGGTGGGCGAATCCGGCTGCGGCAAATCAGTGACTGTGCGTTCGGTCATGCGCATCATCCAGTCCCCCGGCGTCATCGAAGGCGGAGAGGTGCTGTACTGCGACGATGCGGAACATCCGGAGCAATGTGAAGACCTGCTGATCAAATCCGAAGAGGCGATGCGCGAACTTCGTGGCGACCGCATCTCCATGATTTTCCAGGAACCCAATGCCGCGCTCAACCCGGTGCTGACCATCGGTGAGCAAGTGGCCGAAAGTTACATGTTCCACCGCCAGCGCTCCATGAGCAGGCAGATTCTGGCCGACGTGGAGTCCGGAAAAATCAGTTTCGGCATCTTCAGTCCGCTACTCAAGTGGGCCTACAGACGTGCCTCGGAAAACCCGCGGGCCCCGGCCCTCAGACTCATGAGCAAATTGCCGCTCCTCAAACTCTGGGGCAGGCCCATGCGGCGCGAAGCCGTCAACCGATCTGTCGGGATCATCGAAAGGCTCGGGATCTCCAATGCGGCCGAACTGGTGACGCGTTATCCGCACAACCTCTCCGGCGGCATGAAGCAGCGCATAGTCATCGCCATCGCCCTGGCCTGCAATCCGACTCTGCTCATTGCGGACGAAGCCACCTCCAACCTGGACGTGACCATCCAAGCCCAGATCCTGGAATTGCTCCAGGACCTCAAGGAACGCAGGGCCATCTCCTCGGTCCTGCTCATCACCCACGATTTGGGCGTGGTGGCCGAAACCTGCGACAGGGTGGGCGTCATGTACGCGGGAATCCTGTGCGAAGTGGCGGACGTGAAGACACTCTTCAACAATCCGGTCCATCCCTATACGCGCGCCTTGCTTAATTCCGTGCCGCGCTTTTGCGTGGAAGGGGAATTGGCCACCATTGAGGGAAGCGTCCCGAACCTGGTACATCCGCCCGCGGGATGCAGGTTCCATCCTCGCTGCAAGGCCGCCTCGGACATCTGCAAACAGGAAAAACCGAAGCTGGTCGATCTCGGAAACGGCCACAGCGTCGCCTGCCATCACATCGACGAGAAGATCGGGGAATAAGAACATGGACAAGATACTGGAACTCAAAAAACTCAAAAAGCACTATCCCATCCTCGGCGGCGTAATGCGCAGGCCCGTCAATTCGGTCAGAGCCTTGGACGGCATCGACCTGGACATCTACCGCGGTGAATGTCTCGGCGTGGTGGGAGAGTCCGGTTGTGGCAAAACCACGACCGGCAAGGCAATCCTCAGACTGCACCCGCCCACCTCCGGTGACATTCTCTATCATCCGGGCGACGGCGGAGAGTCCCACAACATCGCAAAAATGTCCTACAGCGCAATGCAGCGCACCGGCATCCGCAACAAGCTCCAAATGGTCTTTCAGGATCCAACCACCTCGCTTAACCCGAGAATGCTCATCAAGCACATCATTGCAGAGCCTCTCAAGGAGCAAAAGAGGTGGGGCGCGCGGGAACTCGAGACCAAAGTTGTGGAACTGCTGGATCTGGTAGGTCTGACCGGCGACCACCTCATGCGTTATCCGCACGAATTCTCAGGCGGCCAGCGTCAGCGTATCGCCGTGGCCCGCGCCATAGCCGCCAGCCCGGAATTCATCGTGCTCGACGAACCCACAAGCGCGCTGGACGTGTCCGTGCAGGCCCAGATTTTGAATCTGCTGCACAAGCTGCGCAAACAGTTGAATCTGACCTATTTGTTCGTGACCCACCATTTGCTGGTGGTGAAATACATCTCCACACGAATCGCGGTCATGTACCTCGGCAAGATGATCGAACTTGCCAAAACCGAGGATTTGTTTGCAGGGGCGTTACACCCGTACACCCACGCGTTGCTTTCCGGGATTCCCAATCCGGACCCGAATCTGGACAAGCCTCGTATCGTGCTGGAAGGGGACGTGCCCAGCCCGCTTGATCCGCCGCGGGGTTGCCGTTTCCATACGCGCTGTCCGTTCGCCATCAACGTCTGTGCCAAGGAAGACCCTCCGTTGGTGGACGCAGCCGACGGTCACAAGGTGGCCTGCCACAGGCGCCAGGAAACCAGAAAACTCGTGCGGGAAAAGTTCGGAACCGCAGATTATTGTTAGAGGTCTGAAGAGAAACCAAAAAAGCCCGCTCAAAGCGGGCTTTTTTGGTACTGGGCAAAGGCGGGTTTAGAGCTGGTGATGGCTGGCGCAGTCGTGGTGGTCGCAAACGATGACCTGATCCTTGACTTCCCCGGCGATCCACTTTTCAACCAATACATCAATGTCGCCGGAACAGCCGCGAACGACCTGAACGTCGTTGGAGCCGAGAATGTTGACTGCTCCCTGGCCCATGTTGCCGGCCAGCATGACCGTGACATTCATTTCCTTGAGCTCGGAAGCGATGTTGGACTTGCAGCCGCAACCTTCCGGGGATTCAAGTTTTTCCCGGGAAACAACCTTGCCGTCTTCAACAGTGAAGATGGTGAAGTGGTCGCAATGGCCGAAATGATCGTCGACCTGTCCGTCGCGGGTGGGTACTGCTACTTTCATGACATATTCTCCCTCAAAGTGTGCGTTAATTGAAAACGATGTGTACCCTAGGAAATAGTGATTGTGAAGCGGAAAGCAACACCTCGGAAACATGTCGGGGTTATTTCTTTACTTGTGCCGATGATCATGTGTATGCAAAATGGCCTGGAGGAAAAGTCATGGGCAAAAACTATGCACCGCACATGCATACGACCGAACACATTCTGAACGGAACCATGGTGGTCATGCTCGGCTGTGACCGCTGTTTCAGCGCGCACATCAACTCCAAGAAATCAAAATGCGATTACCATTTCGACCGCGACCTGACGGACGACGAGGTGCAAGAACTGGAAGACCGGGTCAACGAACAGATTTTTTCCGACCTTCAGGTGACTGAAGAAGCCATCACCCTGGACCAGGCGCATGAGCGGTTCAACCTGACCAGGCTCCCGGAGGGAGTGGAGTCGGTGCGTATCGTGCGGGTGGGGGAATACGACGCATGCCCGTGTATCGGCGAGCATGTAAAGAATACAAGCGAAATCGGGCTGTTCAGGTTGATCAGCCATAGTTGGGAAGACGGGGTGCTCAGAGTCCGCTTCAAACTGGCGGCAAGAGACTGAGCCGCTAGAAGGTCAGCTGCTTCCAACCCTGCTTGAGCATCTCGGTGAGCGGGGCGCCCATATACAGAACCTTGACGCCCAACAGCTCAAGTCTTTCAGATGTACCATATTGGTCCGCGCAGGCCTTGCAGGCCCAGATCTCGACTCCGCTCTCAAGCAACTCTCCCAGCCGTTCCTGGACCATGGCGTTTTCCGCAGCCAGCCGGGCGGTGGGCCCCCAAATGACTAGACGGACGGTTTTCCACCACTGATTCAGCTTGGCGTTGAGCGTGTACATGAAGACCAGGTTTTCGGCCACTTCCACATCAGCCGAACTCCAGATGACAAAGACGCTTTCAGCGAGGTCATGGTTCATAACACCCTCCTAGAACGGCGCTTCGGTCAAAAATTCCATGACTTCACCCGTTTTGGGATGGGTGAATTTCAAAAATTCGGCATGCAGGTGCAGCCTTCCAGGGAATTTTCCGGTTCCATAAAGTCTGTCCCCGACGATGGGAACGCCAAGCCCCTCGTGATGTGACGCATGCATCCGGAGTTGGTGTGAACGTCCGGTGATGGGCATGAAATTAATCCGGGTCCAGCCGTTTTCCTCGATCTGGATCTTTTTCCAGATGGTCAGGGCACGTCTGCCGTGTTCATGACAAACCATCTGATGCGGCCTGTTGTCGAGGTCCACACGCAACGGCAGGTCGATGACGCCGTCATCGCCATCCACGGCTCCTTCCAAGAGCGCCACGTAGCGCTTTGAAACCTTGCGGTCCTGGAACTGGATGGAAAGTTCGCGCTGGGCCCGGGCGGTGAGCCCGAGCACGAGAATACCGGAAGTATCCATGTCCAGACGGTGGACAGCAGGATGTTTGCGGCATTCCGGAAACATGGCCTGGACGCGGGTGACCACGCAATCCATCTTGTCCGGCCCTTTGCCCGGAACGGAAAGCAGACCGCTCGGCTTGTCCACCACAACGATCTTGTTGTCGGAATAAAGGACGTTGAGTCCGTCAGATACTGGCATGGCGCGGAGCATAGGGAAAAGGACATGCAAGCACAAGTTCTTTTGCCGCGACCCGGCAGTGACCTGGGAAGACGAGAAATATCCATCCGGCGACATTTATTCCCGCACCTTGACCACGGCCAGGGTCACGTCGTCTTCGAACCCGGACTCGGCAGTGAAGTTGCGCAGCGCGTTCAGAATGGCGTTCAGGACGTCCTGGGCGCTGTTGTCCGCATGAATGCGCATGATCTCCCTCAGCCGGTCCTTGCCGAACATTTCCCCCTCCGGGTTCACCGCCTCCCATATGCCGTCCGTGCCGATGAGAATGATTTGCCCGTGTCCGAGTTGCATGGATTCCTCGGCGTACTCCCAGTCACCGTCAACACCGAGCGGCAATCCCGTATCGCCGCCGAGTTCGCTGAATTCGTCGCTGCTTTTGGAATAGACGAGTGCGGGATCATGCCCGGCGCGAACCCAACGCGCGGTCAGGGTTTCAGGGTCCACCGCGAACAGGAACAGGGTCATGAAACGGCCGGAAAGGCGGATGTCCTCGGCCAGCAAACGGTTGGCGTCGGCCACGACTTCGTCCAGCCTGCCCCCCCTGGAAGCCCGCTGGCGAAGGAAGGCGCGGGCCGTGGTCATGAGCAGGGCCGCCGGAACTCCATGGCCTGAGACATCTCCCACTGCCAGCCCGAATTCATCCGCCTCTATGCCCAGGTGGGGATAATCGAAATAATCGCCCCCCGTATCCTCGCAGTAAAGACTCGTTCCCGCCACATCCAGGCCGGATATGCTCGGTGGCTGCTCGGGAAGCAGGCTGCGCTGAACCTCCTGGGCGATGGTCAGGGCTTTTTTCATGCGCACCTGATCTTCCAGCGCCGGAGCCAGCTTGTTGAAGGTTCTCCCCAGTTCGCTCAGTTCATCGTGTCCTTTGATGTCCACCCGGGTGGAAAAGTCACCGCCGGCCAGCCTGTGGAACGCTGAAGAGAGGGCCGCGAGCCTGCGAGTCATGGGTTTTGACAGGAACGCGGACAAGAGCACCACGACCGCCGCCAGAGCCCAGAGTATGTAGCTTATGGTCGAGTAGTGGCTTTCAATCTGACTCCTGACTTCCTGGGCGGATTCCACGGTAGTGCCGTAAATGTTCTGCATGGGCACGATGAGCATCAGTCCGGAACGTTTGTGAATGGGGGCGTAGACCCATAGACTGTCCTCTCCTTTATAGGGGAGCAGGAACGCGCCGCACTTCCGTTGCCGCATTGCCTCGATCACTTGCCCGGTCCTGTCCGAATCGCCGGTCGAAAGCCATCTGGACTCTTTACCTGCCATCCAGCCGCCACGGTCCTGAGCGGTTGAGACTCCCTTCAACTCTTCAGCCACGATGCGCAGGCCTGTTTTCCCGTCCGGCATCCTTCCTTTTCTGAAGAGCAGAGAGGTCATCCCTTCGGACAGTTCGGAAAGTTCCAGGCCTCCCTGCAGCACGGAAGTGAGGGGGACCATGAACATGACGGCCCCGCGAAATGTCCCGGCAATGCTCTGAATTCCACCGACGGCCGAGAGGATGAACGCTCCCGTCACAGGGTCTCTGTACGGAGAGATCCAATGAATATCCTCCCTCGAATGCATTGCCGCCCGAAACCATTCATGGGGAGGCGACTCCGCATCGGGAAGCGGTTCGCTGAGAATGCCCGGATGCGATTTCTGATTCATCCACATGGCATGGGTCGTCATGGATGTTGCGGGCTTGTAGAAGGGATACGTGGCGATGATTCCGTTGGTGAGCCGGATGATCTGCCAAAGAACAAGTTGATTGTTCCCTTGCTCCAACCGTTGAAACGACGGCAGCAGGGGGCGCATGATGCGTTCGGCCTCCACCATGTCGACGGTTGCGTCCGGGGCAAGTTCGATCCTGAAGCGGGAATAATCCACCTCTATAGGAATACGTCCACTTTCTTCGAATATACGGAAGTATCTATCTTTTTTATTGAATTTGTCTCCAAGCGGGACGCTTGTATCCATTTTTCCGTCCTCAAGGGCCCGCTGTAGCCGGTCGGCCAGACTTTTCAGGGCCAAAGAGACGATCACGGCTTCCTTGCTCACGATGACGGCATGATCCTGCAGCCTTCTGAGGAGATCCTCCTCCGCCCGTAGCGCGAGCACCTCGCGGGCGTTGGCGGTCAAATTCTTCACAAGATCATGGCTGGCCCGGCGCGAGGTGATGCTCAGCAGTACAAGCGGCCCCAAGGTGAAGCAGGTCAGTATGAGAAGCAGTTTCCAACGGATTTTCATGGCAGTACGTCCGCTTGGTAGGAGTTTTTTCATGAGAGAATACCTTTTCAATAACGTGAAAAAAAACAGCCTGTCGACAAAGACGGGCTGTTTATAAGTGAGGAAGTGGAAAGTGGAAGAGGACTACTCGTTCGAAAGAAGCTCCAACACTTCGTCATAGAAACGTCCCTTGTTGCTGAACTTGAAGACGGCATTCACTTTGCGTCCATTCTCGGTCCTGATCACGCTGCCTTGTTCATAGCCGTCCACCACGACCCCGAGCCGTAACGGCACGGGAGATTCAAAGAGGGACGGATTGGCAAGATAGCTTGCCGCCGTGGTGTTCCAAAGGCAGTAAAAAGGCTGGTTCCAAATCAGTCCGTACGCTTCTGAAGCGATTTTGGCTGCAAGGCTGCTCTGGGAGAGAATACGCAAACGCGTTTTGAACTCCTTGGTTATTTTTGCGTGGTTGGTTACGTCCAAGGGGAACATGACGATTTCAAAAGACGTATTGGCGAACAACCATTGGGTTGAACGCGGATCCCAAAAGACGTTCCATTCCGCCCGCGGGTTCGCGATCGCCTTGGGAATGGTCTCGGGATCAAGATTGCCGGGCACATTGATGGCGCCGCCCATGAAGATCATGCGCTTGATCCCTTTCTCCAGTTCCGGCTTGTGACGAAGCAGTTTCGCCACCGGAGTGACTGGAGCGGTCACCAGCAAAGTCATTTGCCGACCGTTTTTTATGGCGGCTTCCAGCAATTTTTCCAGAACGGCCTCGCCGAGCGGGTAGGGCGGCCAATCCGCATGATCAGGATATGGCTTGAGACACTCCAACCCTACGAACTTGATGGAATCCTCCCGATAGGAATATGGGAAAGCGTTCCAACCCTTGGCCAGGCTCAAGGCCAACGGAATATCGGTTCTCTTCAGTGCTTGGGCTACTTTCCAATGGCCGGACACGGCAAAATCCGCAAAAGAGTCCGAATTGCTCACCACCACTCCACGCAAGTCCACGTTGGGCATGGCAAGCAGCAGCATATGCACCACTTCGTCGTCCAAAGTGCCGCCCGAAAAAAAGACGACTGGATCGCGTGGCTGCGCCTGAGCGGCTCCGCTTGAAAGCACGATTGCAAGCCCCAATGAACACATGAATCGCCACAACAGCCTGAACATCTCTTTCACTCCTTTGGGCACGGCTGCAACTGAGCATGAAAAGGAATAGAGTACAATTATAGCCTTTTGCCCTGCTCAAAGAAGACGAGCCTCGGAATTTGCGGTATCGTCCATCCATGACGGAAAAAGAAAAAATGATTCAGGGGCTGTTTTACGACGCCTGCGATCCTGAACTTTTACGGATGCGTCTCGAATGCCGGGTTCTGCTCAAGCAATTCAACGATGCCGACCCGGCGGATTTCGCCACCCGAGCGGTGATTCTGGCAGAACTGTTTGGTGCGCAAGGCAATGGAGTGCACATAGAGCCGCCATTTTACTGCGACTACGGCAGCAACGTTTTTTTGGGCGACGGTGTATACATGAACTTCAACTGCGTCATTCTCGACCCCGCACCGGTGGTCATTGAAAAGAAAGTCATGTTCGGCCCTTCGGTCCAGGTCTACACCGCCGCGCATCCGGTGCAGGCCGCCGAGCGGATAAAAGGACCGGAGTTCGGCGCACCCGTCACCATCCGGGAAAACGCCTGGATCGGCGGGGCCGCCGTCATCCGGCCCGGCGTGACCGTCGGCCGCAACGCCGTCATCGCAGCCGGAGCCGTGGTCATCAGGGATGTACCGGACAACACTGTCGTCGGCGGCAACCCTGCGAAAGTCATCAAAAAGCTCTAGCGTATATCCCATTGTCAAACGCCATCCCGGCGTTGTAGAATCCAAGATCATGGGCCACATCATCGCCAAAGACATATACCGGAAGTTGGGGAACACGCTGGACAACACGCCTATACGCATGCCCTGGTCGCCTGCCATGCGGAAAATGCTTGAGGCCCTGTACACTCCCGAAGAGGCCGAACTCATCACCCGAATGCCGTACCGGCCTTCGAGGCTTGATCGCATCGTCCGGATAACCGGAGTCGAGGAGGGCAGGCTCAGACGCATGCTTCCGGAAATGTGCCGCAAAGGCATTGTCTGCGACCTTCATGACGGCGATGCGTATCAGTACATGATCTCCCCGTTCATCATCGGTTTCTTCGAGTTTTCCATGATGCGTACCCATGGGGAAATCGAGCCGGCCAAGTGGGCCGAGCTTTACCATGCCTACATGTTCGGGGACCATGCGTTTCTGGGCGCCAATTTCGGAAGCGGGCAGGAAGTGTCTGTCATGCGTGCGCTCCCCCATGAGGAGACTGTACGCCAGGCGGATCATGTAGAGATTCTGGACTATGAGAAGGCCGCCGCAATCATCGATACGCAGACCATCTTCGCGGTGGGACTGTGCGCCTGCAGGCACGAGAAACATCATTTGGGCGCTCAACTCTGCGATGTGCCTTTGGAAACCTGCACTTCCATGGGATCTGCGGCCGAATTTCTCATCCGCAACGAATTCGCCCGGCAGGTGGACAAAAGCGAATTCTCGGACATTTTCGCCCGCTCCAAGGAGCACGGGTTCACCTTGACCACGGACAATGTCCGCAGGAACGCGGTGTTCATGTGTCATTGCTGCGGTTGTTGCTGCAATCTCATGAACGGCATCAAATATAGCGGCTATCCCGGGGTGTTGGTCTCCTCATCATTCATTGCCGAGTGTGATGCGGATCTGTGCAACGGATGCGGGAAATGTGTTCGGGCCTGTCCCATCGACGCGGTTTCCCTGGTCGAGCAACCGACAGAGCCCGGTGAAAGGAAACGCAAATCCGCCGTGGTGGACCAAAGTTTGTGCCTGGGGTGCGGAGTGTGCGTCTTGAAATGCAAGCCGCGGGCAATGGAGCTCCATAAACGCAAACAGAAGGTTTTTCATCCGGAGGATTCTTTCGAACGGGTACTCGTCCAGTCTTTGGAGCGCGACACGCTGCAGAATTTGATTTTCGACAATCCCAACAGCCAGGCCCAGAGTTTCATGCGGTCCCTTTTGGGCGGCTTTCTCAAGTTGAACCCGGTAAAAAAAGCCCTCATGAGCGAATCGTTGCGCTCCCGGTTCCTTGACGCCGTCCGCAAGGCTTCGGGCTAGTCCGGCTCCCCTTTGCAGGCAGCAACAAAGGCTTCCGACGAACTTGCCGGAAGCCTTTGTCTTCAATGCATGGAAGAGCGGGCGCTTCCTACTTGTTTTTTTCGTTTATCCGTCTTCTCAGCCGGGCGATGCCCTGCCTGCGTTCTTTTTCGATGCGGGCCGTACTTTTGGTACGCCGTTCCGAAAGGTACTGCATTTCACGCCTCATCTTGAGGTAGCTTTCCCATCGTTCGTACCGAATCTCTCCAGCCTTGACGGCGCATAAAACCGCGCAGCCGGGTTCGTGCTGATGCGAGCAGTCGGCAAAACGGCATCTCTTGGCCAGCTCCGCTATGTCGGCGAACGCAGTTTCCATTCCTTGGCCGTCACCATAGAATGCGATTTCACGGATGCCCGGATTATCCATGAGCATCCCGCCTTGCGGCATGCGGATGAGTTCCCGCACCGTGGTGGTATGCCGTCCCTTTCCGACACTGCTGCTGACGGCCCCGGTGGCCTGAATGTCATTGCCGTAAAGCATGTTCGCCAAAGTGGACTTTCCTGCGCCGGACGAACCGATCATGGCGATGGTTCTTCCGTCCCCAAGGTACAGCGCCAACTCGCTTCCGCCCCTGCCGTCCAGCGCGGAGACCAGCACGACAGTCACGCCGAAAGCGATGTCTTCAACCTCCGTTCGAAACGGTTCAGGATCTTCGTGCAGATCCGCCTTGGTCAGCACCACCACAGGGGAAAGCCCGCAGTTGTAGACGAGCGTCAGGTAACGCTCAAGACGCCTGACGTTGAAATCACGGTCCAACCCGCAGACAATGAACACGGTATCGAGGTTGGCGGCGATCGGCTGTTCGCGTGTCGCGGTACCCGTCCGATTGCCGCGTGAGCCTGCTTCGCCTCGAGTGAGGATGTTCCTGCGGGGAATGACGCCTGTCACGACTGTGTCGTCTACGGACACCCAGTCGCCGGTGACGGGATAATCGCCGTTTTGGGAATGCAGCAGCCTTCCGGCAGGGGAGCACAGCCATTCTTTTCGGCCGTCCGCAACCAGGAACAGGTTTCGCTGCACACTGACCACGCGTGCGGCATGGCCTTGTGCGGAATTTGCGGCAGCCAGTTGATGTTCAAAGTAGTCGCTCCAGCCCAGTCGGCGGAGCAGTGTCGGATCACCGTATGTATTTGCTTGCTGTTTGGTATGATGTGTCATGTGTCACCACCATTTTGTTATGACCGGGGAAATCCCCGGGCATGATTCATAGTCATTGCCGCCGATAACGAGCGGTCAAAGGCTTCGGATATCTGGAGTATGGTGGGGCGTTGCGGAAAGGAAAGGGCGCAACAAAAGACTGGTTTCGACGGAAACACAAATCAGACAGGCCGGAATGACCTTATTACAAACCGCAAATGATTGCGGACGGAAAGCAGTTTAAGCCTGTTGATTGCCCTTCATTTCGACAACGCCGGGTACAAGCTCCGTAAACTGGCTGAACATAAAACTCCTTGTTGTTGCAAAGTGACGACTCTCTGCATGATTCACCTGCCGGTGTCAATCGCCCCGTGCAAGCACGCCTGCCTGTCGCCATTTTCTTGAGGCTGAGGACTCCTTTATAATTTAAGCCTGTAAAGAAGGGGTTTCGAGGGAAATTATGGTCATATAGATCTTTTTACCGTATTCAGTGAGGAGAGTAGCCCGGACCGTGCCTGGATGTCCTGATGTTGAGAAATATGTTGTGCTGATAAATATTATAGCCTGTTATTTCATATGAGTGATAGAAATTCTTTATTCATCTCCCTACAGAACTGCTTTTTGCTGCTTTTTGCTCTCCTATGCCTTTTGAGCCCTTTAGAGGTCGCTTATGCGGACAATCACACAAATGAAGACTCCGCCCATCAAAATACAATTGTATTGGGAGGAATAAGCAAAAGGGATCTCCTTGGAATATGGACGAATCTGATTTACAGTGAAGCATTTCGCCGGTTGAATATAAAGTTCGTTTTTCTTGAGCTCCCTCTGAGAAGAGTTTCTTCCCTGGTGGATAATGAAGAAATTGATGGAGAAACGAATCGCGCAGAAGACTATGCTGAACTGCATAAGAATCTCGTACGGGTTGATGAATCTCATTTCAGTTTGAAAATTGGTGCATTTACAGCAAATCCTAAGTATAAATTCGATTCATGGGACAGCTTGAAAAAGGCTGGTCTTCGCGTTGAGTGTATCCGAGGTGTGGAAAGCGCGTATCAAGTGCTGGTCAAAATCATTCCTGCCGAGAAACTGTCCGAGATTCCCTCTGTTCCGATAGCACTCAGGAAATTGATCTATGGGCGGACCGACGTCTTCGTCAATGTTGAAAACGTAACGAAATCGTACTTGCATGATGGAAAATTCCTCAGTACCAGAATTTATCATGCAGGGACTTTTTCCGTTCGGCCTATGCATATGTTTCTAATTAACAAGCATGAATTATTGGCGAAGAAGCTTGAGAAAGTCTTGCGAGAAATGAAACGGGAGGGGCTTGTCGAAGAATATAGGAAAGAAGCTGCCCAGCGTCTTCGTCAATCCCGCCAAAGGTACAAGCTCCCAAAGTATATTCCTTGAGAGGCATTGATTGCCAAACGCCTGAAAAAAAACAATGCTTGCAGTTGAGTGAAGAAGAGGAACGACTTTACTTTCCGATATTTTTCACCGCCCCGCAAACACGCTTATTTGACATTCCTACCCCGCCCTTATAATCAAATTGTCGGTTGGCCCCACTGCCGGGTTAAAAGGGAAGCCGGTGCAAAACCGGCGCTGCCCCCGCAACTGTAAGCGAAGAGACGTTTTTCCCCATCCATGCCACTGGAAAACCGGGAAGGCTTGAAAATCGTCCATGACTCGCAAGCCAGGAGACCTGCCGACCGGATCACATCCTTAAGAAGAGCGGGAGGGCTTTTCCGAGGGAATATAGCTACTGCCCGATCCAATGATCGCGTGCGCTTTTTGTAAACGGAATTCCAAAACCAGACGCCTCTCCGTCCGGCGCCCGTCAGCTTTTTCGAGTCTGGCGGGATGCTTGTTCAACCGTTCCAAGGAGACGTTGTGCACCTTGATTCCCACCACTCAGAGAACCGTCATCACGATCACGGTCATGCCCACGGCAATGACCATCATTCCCACCATCACCATGAGGGCGAACCCGGACCTCGCAGCGGTCGACAGGGGATCCTGCTTTCGGCCTTCGGTTGTGCGCTCCCCCACACCCACAAACACTATGACTTGTTTGAGGATGAGGTCCGTCAAAGATACCCGGACATGGAAGTCCGCCGGGCATTTACGGCCAACCGCGTCAGGGCCAAACTACGCACCAGAGGGATGGAGCATCTTTCCGTAGCAGAAGCCTTGTCCAGGATGGTCGACGACGGAATTACCCATGTGGCGGTCCAGTCCCTGCATACGTTGCCGGGCGTTGAATACGACTGGACCGTCCAGCAGGCAAAGGCCATGCGTCATCCGCGAAAGGGGGTGGTCCAGGTGGAGATCGGCGCACCTCTCATGAAATCCATGAAAGACATGGAGCGGGTCGCCGAAGTCATCAATCAAAACCTGTTACCCGACCTGGGGCCGGATGACGCTGTTATCCTGGCCGGGCACGGGACCTACCATCAGTGCCACGCCCTTTACCCTGCCCTTGAAGGTCTGCTTTTGAGAAACACCCCCAACATCGCCGTGGGCACGCTCATGGACAGTGCTCAGCCGGCCACTCTCGGCAAGAGGTTCCTCGGCAGGGGAGTGCGGCGGATATTCCTGGCGCCCTTCATGTGCGTGCCGGGACATCATGTGCGGGTGGACCTGTTCGGAGACCGCGAACACGCATGGGAACGCATTCTTTCCTCCATGGACATCGAGGTGGTTGCGGTGCCCACCGGTTCCCTGGAATATCCCGGGTTCCGCGCCATATGGCATGACCATCTGGATGAGGCTGTGGCAGCGTTGAGCTGACGTGCATCAGTGGCTCCACGTTGTGTTTGGATTGGGAGAATCAATTAAATTCGTATGACGCCGTTGCGCGCCGGCGTCATACGAACTAACAAATGTGTGGCGAGGGAAAATATGTGTTGAATTAATTGTTTTTATTAATGATCCATAATTTTTATCTCTTTTATTTCCGGATTTCCCTCCAGTGGTTTATATATGTCCACGGTTGAAGGCTGTGAGGTGCTATGAGGATACACCCCGGATGCATTGCAAAAGAAGCTATAGTTCATGCCGGATGTAACTTGTTGCGCATATGCAACAGGGATATAATGAACACCGACAAAACCTTCAAAAGCTTGATTGAAAGTATCCATTACATCATTTGGAATATCGCCTCTGTATTCGGTCCATCCACCAGGAATTGTCATGTGTAACCACCTTTTTTAAAAGTTGCTCTCCTCTCGTCACACATAAAACCCATGATCGAGCCCCGCGCATTTTTTTTCATAGGAAAGAGTGAGGCGCAGGGCGCATTCAGGCAATTCAGACCTTTGGTATAGCCTATATCGATTACACCTAGTCTGAGCAAGGGGTAGGTGAAAATTTCATGATTATTCTAACCGGTCCCGATATCCGCGGGAAAGGGCAAACAAAGAAATCCCCGCCATCATTGATATTTCAATGACGACGGGGTCTATATCTTCAATGGCGGAGAGGGTGGGATTCTAGAAATACACCCTGCAACCACTGTAATAATTGATGTTTTTAGGCTAGCGTTCAGACTTTGGCGTAGCAGTCCAGTGTGGCATTTGGCAAGCCGAATCCCGCATCGCAAAGGTGGTGTGTTGAGGTTCCCTTGAGATGTCGCTAAGCCTTTTCGTTTTCCATTCGCTTGTTGAGGTAGGCTTGAGCGTTTGCTTGCTCTTGTTCTTGGTACTCAGCTAGCTTGGCGTTCAAGTCTGCGAGTGTTTCGGGATCATCTTTGAGGACAATAGCTTTTGGATCGAGTGGCTTGCGGTGCTCAAGTTTGTTGTCAAATATAGCGCCCAGGAAGTGGGTTTGAGCGCAGATGCGGATGTCATGCAGGAAGCACACAGCATCGGTAACTAGCTGCATATAATCACCTAACATGTCTTCTATTTTTTTAACTTGATCGCGGATAATTGGCTTGTTCTTCTCGATGCTCCATTCGTTCTGCTTGAGGTCTGTGATCCTTTTAAGCTCAGCGGCTATATCTCCATCACCGGCTCCAGTTGGGATCAAATGGCCGATAATTTGTTGAAATTCCATATGGAAATCCATCATTTTACGTATATGTAAGCTGAGCATCCCGGCAAAGGTCTTGAAGTCAATGGCAGTTATTTCATATCTATTTAGGATTCTGACTAGGAAGATCACCGCCTTAAGGGATGCGTGATGCACTTCACTAAGCTTTTTTTGTCCATAGCGAAGGCCGAGTAAGCTTGGTCTTCCATCATCGACAAGGCTTTTCCAGTATATAGCAGCTTGGCGAACAGCTCCTCCGTGTTCCACCTGGCTTTCACTAAGCCTACTCTCCGCAGCCATGATGGCGTCAGCAATTCTTTCGTATATTTGGACCTTCATAGCCTCCCTAGCATTGTCTCTTTGCTGTTCAATGCTTTGGGTGTGTTGCTTGTTGAGCTGCTCAGTGCTCTGTTTATGCTGCCTATCTAGCTGGATGATAGCTATCCATGCGGCTACACCAACGGTGAGAACTGTACAGATGATGGTGACAACATGCGGTGCGTAGGCTACGAAAGTCGAAGCTGTTTCAACTAGAATGGGTACACACATATAGAGCCTCCAGAACAACCTATACACATGAAGATATATACAGGCAAAGAGAAAACATGTGTGCTATAGTGTGTTTCTATGTGGGGTGTGGTCTGGAAGACGCCGAATAGGGTCTATCTCCGTAATAGTGCTTTGGCGGCCATTAAGCTGAGAACATCTCCATGTCGGTGGATCATCCTGTGGCAGTTGGGGCAGACCGGAACTAGGTCCGTCGTTGGGTCTATTTCCTGCTCTTCTCCAGTGTCTGCCAGTGGATTCAGGTGGTGAATCTCGATGAAGCCTTCTCCCCAAATGCCATAGCGTTCTCCGAAGTCCATTTCGCAAACTGCACACCTAGTGCCATGGACGCGTATTGCCTCCAGGCGGTTCTTCGGGTTTCTTTCGTATCTGGTTGCTTGGTAGGTCTTCTTCGCGCCCTCACGCCTGATCAATGGTTGGCTAGGGGCGTCATCGAGTTCCTTGTCGGATTCATCCTCAATCGGAACAATGAAAGTCACCTCAAAGGAGTTCTGGCCGTCCTTTAGAAATTTCAGGTGTGGAGGGGCGGTGACGGGTAGGTCTCTGCTAAACTTTTCAAGATAAGACGGTAAGGTGTCCGCGATCACCTGCGAGAAGTCAGACCTCCACAGCAGCCTAGTCCTGGTGTTCACAACGTCAGGCGTTAGGGTCGCGGTATATTCAGCCCCACGGTGGGTGAGGTTAATCTCTCGGCTTTCCATTGAAGGGTCGAAGTTGAAGAAGAACGCGAAATTCCTTGGCACTCCTGTCCCGTGGTGGAGGAAGGATGATTTGTCCATTTCCTTTGTCGCTAGATTTGCAGAAGAAATGACCCAGGAGTGCGACATCATCGGATAGGTGCTATCCATCGCAAAGCCTCCGAGTTCTTCCAGGACAACTTCTTCAAGCAATCCCTGGAATTCGCTCAAAGGCTTGTAGCCATTGATATAGGCGTAGCCGTGCTTCAGGAGGACCGCGCTTATGTTCTGGTGTTTGCGCTCGATTGCGCCTTCACTGCGTCCATTCAGGAGCTTTAAAAGCTCGCGGCGGTGGTGTGCTTTGACGTAGTTCTCACCGTTCGATTCTGCCCTGAGCATATCAAGGTAGTCCCGCACTATTGCCCGAACCTCATCTATAGACCAATCTGCCATTTAGCTCTTCCTCCAAAAAGACAGATACACCCGAAGACAAAAACGCGCAAAGAGAAAGCCCGTCCAGCTAGCTATGCAGGGCGGGCATTCGCGGACGCCGTATAAGGCTTCCTGGTTTTCGATCCGACACATCGCCCAGGGTGACCGGTTAGGATGCGTCAGAAGCGAAATATGGAGGCTGTATCCAGACTATTCCTTGATGATCCTGTACAAAGTCTGGCGGCTGATGTCAAACTCGGCTGCTAACGCCTTCTTCTCCTCTCCGTCCCCACATCGTCTCCTGATCTCATCCATCTGCCCCTTGGAGAGTTTCGCCTTTCTCCCTTTGTACTTTCCTGCTGCTTTGGCTTTGGCGATCCCTTCGGCCTGACGTTCTCGGATGATGGCGCGTTCAAACTGAGAGACAGAACCGAGTACCTGGAAGAGCAGAGTTTGCGTTGCGTCCATCTTACCCGCTGAGAAGGTCCATCCCTCCTTGTGGAATCTGACCGTGACCCCACTTCTGAATTCAATAACTGTTGAGGTCTTAAATCCAGCCAGGGACACGCCCATCCCAAGACCTCCGGCTCCGGCAAACAGTTCAATGGCGTTCAGCATAGTCGTGTATCTTCCTTCTTCAAGAAGCCCGTAATCCTTTCGGTCAGGCCTACAATGTCCTTTGTTTCACATTCCCAAACGACCAACACATCCCATCCGGCAGCTTGAAGCTTTAGGATGTTCTCCTCGTCGCGTTCCTTGTTGCGGGTAAGCTTCCTTTGCCAGAAATCTATACGTGATTTTGGCATCCTGGCGAGTTTGCATCCTTCGTGACGATGCCAGAAGCAGCCATGAACAAAGATGACCTTTCGCTTCTTTGAAAATACCAAATCGGGCTTTCCTGGCAGATCGGAGCGATGGAGTCGATAGCGAAAACCCAAGCCATGCACAAGACGTCTTACGATCATTTCCGGCCTAGTGTCCTTATGGCGGACCTTGCTCATGATCTCACTGCGTTTGATCTTTGTGACCGAATCCATGCGACCTCCAAAAAGACAGATACATCCCAAGAGAAAAACACGCAAAGACAAAGCCCCCCCAAGAAGCTTGTCAGGGCGGGCAGTCGCGAACGCCGTATAAGGTGTTTTGATCTCTAATTTGACCCACATATACCAGACAAGATGTGCCAGGATGCGTCAGAAACAAAATGTGGAAGCGGTTCTCGGCCATTCATTTATAATTCTGTACAAGGTCTGGCGGCTGATGCCGAACTCGGCTGCCAACGCCTTCTCCTCCTCTTCGCTCCCACACCATGGAATGGACATGAAGCGTGTCCTCTTTCGGTCCTGAAGGTCTGTCGGAATCTTGGCTCGGAAGTAGTACTTGTCGGAACCGTGACGCTTGGTCAAGCGTGGATGTTTCGCCATGTCTTCCATGCCCTCTGGTGTAACAGTCCGGTGTAGCAGTGGGCAAGAAAAACCCCTGTCACCATTGAGTTTTCAATGATAACAGGGGTCTGTATCTCCATGGCGGAGAGGGTGGGATTCGAACCCACGTGCCTGGTCACCCAGACAACTCGATTTCGAGTCGAGCGCGTTACGGCCGGACTTCGCTACCTCTCCACATGTTTATGGCGCTCGGCTCGTGCCGAACGGGAGGGTGTATATACCCGCACTCCGAACAGGATGCAAGCGGGAAATGCTAACCTTTTCGCTTCCCCAGAAAAAAACGCTTCAGGGTCGCCGAACACTCGTCCTGCATGACCCCGGCCACGTACCACATGCGGTGGTTGGTGAAGGGCAGGGCATGGCCGTCCAGGTTGGAAACCAGGGCCCCGGCCCGGGGATCTGGGGCGCCGAAAACGACACCGGCCACGCGGGCATGAATGAGCGCGCCCACACACATGATGCACGGTTCCAGCGTGACCACCATGATGGAGCCGGTCAGCCGGTAGTTCCCGACCTCTTCCGCGGCCGTGCGCAGACAAAGTATCTCGGCATGAGCCGTGGGGTCACAGGCGCCTATGGGCCGGTTGTGCGCCTTGGCGAGCAGGCCGCCCGCCGGGGAATACAGGGCGGCCCCTATGGGCGCCTCGTTTTCACGAGACGCCGCAAACGCTTCTTCCAGGGCCGCTCCCATGAGCTCGCGCCAGGTTGTACCCGCCGGCGGCTCTGGCGGAATGCATGCACATCCAACCATTGCTTTTTACAGCCCCTTGAGGTAATTGACCCCGCCTTTGAGCATTGCGATACCGATCTGGTCCGTGACCTCGCCACGCGTCCAATGCGGATGATTGGTGGGGTGGTTGAATGCTTCCGGGTGCGGCATGAGGCCGAGAATGCGTCCGGAAGGATCGGTGAGACCGGCAATGGCGCAGGGAGAACCGTTCGGATTATAAGGATATTCCTGAGTAGGCTCTTTGGTTTCCGGATGAACGTATTGCAGGGCGACAAGATTGTGCGTCTTCAATTCTTCAAGAAACGCTTCATCTTTCGGAATGATCTTTCCTTCGCCGTGACGCACGGGAACGTACATGATCTCCAGGTCCTTCGTGAACACGCACGGAGACTCGGCATTGGGCTTCAGATGAACCCAACGGTCTTCGTACCGGCCCGAGTCGTTGTAGGAAAGGGAAACCTGACGTTCAAAGTACTTGCCGCCCACGGCAGGCAGCAGGCCCAGCTTCACCAACAGCTGAAAGCCGTTGCAGATGCCGAGAATGATGCCGCCCTTGTCGAAAAAGGCCTTGAGCTGATCCAGCACGGGCTTGCCGTCACCGGTTTCCAGCCAGCGCCAGCGCTGGGCAGCGGCCTGGGCCGCGCCGAGGTCGTCTCCATCGAGAAAACCTCCCGGAAAGATTAGGTAATTGTAATCATCAAGACGGGCATGGCCCGCTGCCAGGTCGGAAAAGTATATGATGTCAGCGGAGTCGGCACCAGCTTCTTTGACGGAATGGGCGCATTCCTGTTCACAATTGGTTCCATATCCGGTAATAACAAGCGCGTTGACGCGGGCCATTTAAAGTGTCCTCCCGATATTGACATTACTGAGCGGCCTTGCAACATAACCAAAGGCCTCGCCGTTGGGGTGTACATACTTGCGGCGAAGACGCCAGTCAACATTGTTTAGACCTTAGCCGCCTAGCGGCTTATTCATTATTTACAAGGATTAACCAAGGGGCAAACCTGCACATGAAAACCAAGTTCATTTTTATTACCGGCGGGGTGCTGTCTTCCCTCGGCAAGGGGCTGTCTGCCGCGTCCATCGGGGCGCTGCTTCAGGCCAGAGGACTGAAGGCCACCATCCAGAAACTCGATCCCTATCTCAACGTCGACCCCGGCACCATGAACCCGTTCCAGCACGGTGAAGTGTTCGTCACCGACGACGGGGCCGAAACCGACCTCGACCTCGGCCATTACGAGCGCTACCTCGGCGCGTCCATGAGCCAGCGTAACAACTACACCTCCGGTTCCATCTACAACTCGGTCATCGAAAAAGAACGTCGCGGCGACTACCTCGGCGGCACCGTGCAGGTAATCCCCCATGTGACCAACGAGATCAAGAAAGCCGTCCTGGACATGCCCACCGACGAGGACGTCGCTCTCATCGAAATCGGCGGCACCGTGGGCGATATCGAAGGGCTGCCGTTCCTTGAAGCCATCCGCCAGCTCAAGAACGACATCGGCAAGGAAAACGTGCTCTACATTCACCTGACGCTGGTGCCCTACATGAAAGCCGCCGGCGAGCTGAAGACCAAGCCCACCCAGCACAGCGTCAAGGAACTGCGCAGCATCGGCATCCAGCCGGACATCATTCTCTGCCGTTCCGAAGTTGAATTGGACAGCGACCTCAAAAGCAAGATCGCATTGTTCTGCGACGTGGACCCGGACGCGGTGTTCACCGCCGTGGACGTCAAGAGCATCTACGAATTGCCCCAGAGATTTTACGAGGAAGGCGTGGACCAGAAGATCGCCATCCTGCTCAAGCTCCCGGCCAAGAACGCCGACCTGCATCCTTGGGAAAACCTGGTGCATACCCTGGGGAACCCCAAGGGGTCGGTCAAAATCGGGATCGTGGGCAAATACGTGGACCTCACCGAAGCGTACAAGTCCCTGCACGAAGCTCTGATCCACGGCGGAGTTGCCAACAAGGTCAATGTGGAACTGGAATATGTGAACTCCGAAAAGATCACCGCCAAGAACGTGGAAAAACGCCTCAGCGGGCTGGACGGCATCCTTGTCCCCGGCGGCTTCGGTTCCCGCGGCGTGGAAGGCAAGATCCTGTCCATCAAGTACGCCCGTGAAAACAGGGTCCCGTTCTTCGGCATCTGTCTGGGCATGCAGTGCGCCTGCATCGAATACGCCCGCAACGTCCTGAACATGGAAGCCGCGAACTCCGAGGAATTCGATCTGAGCACCAACTATCCCATCATCTACCTGATGAAGGAATGGTATGACTTCCGCACCAAGAAAACCGAAATCCGCAACGAGTCTTCCGAGAAGGGCGGCACCATGCGCCTGGGCGCGTACCCCTGCAAGCTCAAGAAAGGCACTTACGCCTACGAGGCCTATCAGGCTTCCAACATCGAGGAACGCCACAGGCACCGTTACGAATTCAACAACAAGTTCATCAAGGATTTCGAACAGGGCGGCATGGTCCTTTCCGGAACCGCACCGGACGACTCCCTTGTGGAAATCGTGGAAATCCCCGATCACCCGTGGTTCCTGGGATGCCAGTTCCACCCTGAATTCAAATCCAATCCCATGAATCCCCATCCGCTCTTCCGCGACTTCATCAAAGCCGCCAAAGACGAGAAGGGCAAAAAGTAGAGCCGGAGAACTCAAGAAGTACTCTATGAACACCACCGATCTCTATGAAATCAGCACACAGGGGCCGTTTATCATCGCCGGCCCCTGTGTCATTGAAAAAAGGGAGCTGTCTCTCTCCATCGCCAGGGAGTTGAAAGCCATTTCCGAGCGTCTTGCACTGCCGGTCGTTTTCAAAAGCTCCTTCGACAAGGCCAACCGCACCTCAGGAGCGAGTTTTCGCGGGCCGGGAATGGCTGAAGGGCTTGAAATTCTGTCTGAAGTGAAAGAAACGACAGGATTGCCCGTCATTACCGACATCCACTGGCCCGAACAGGCCGCAACCGTGGCCAAGGTTGTGGACGTGCTCCAGATTCCGGCCTTTTTGTGCCGACAGACCGACCTGCTGGCGGCAGCCGCCAAGACAGACCGGATCATCAACATCAAGAAGGGCCAGTTCCTTGCCCCCTGGGACATGAAGAACGCCGTGGAAAAGGTTCGGGAGGCCGGAAACGACAAGATCTGGCTTACCGAACGCGGCGCAACCTATGGCTACAACAACCTGGTGGTGGATTTCCGTTCCATGCCCATCATGGGTGGGTTCGGTGTGCCCACGGTTTTTGACGCCACCCATTCGGTACAGTTGCCGGGCGGGCAGGGTGGATGTTCGGGAGGTCAGCGGGAATATGTCCCCGTACTGGCCCGTGCGGCAGTGGCCGCAGGCGCACGCGGAGTTTTCCTGGAGGTGCACCCGGACCCGGACAAAGCCCTATGCGACGGCCCCAACAGTCTTTACCTTGATGCGGTGGAGCCGTTGCTTGAACAACTCAAGGCAATCTGGGAGATTGTGGATGCGTAGCGCAGAAAAACGCGCCAAAGGCATCAAACTGCTCGTGCTCGACGTGGATGGGGTGCTCACCGATGGCGGCCTGTATTACGGCGATGACGGCTTGGCTTTCAAGCGCTTCAACGTACAGGATGGTCTGGGAATAAAAATGGCCCAGTCCGCCGGGCTGGAGTTGGCGGTCATCACCGGCCTCAACCAAAAGCCCGTGGAAAAGCGCGTGCAGGAGCTCGGCATCAAGCACTACTATCCGGGCAATCATGACAAGGCGCCTTTGTTCGCGGACGTCTGCCAAGAGGTAGGCGTAAGCATGGAAGAGGCCGCTTTCATGGGAGATGACTGGATAGACGCCGGTGTCATGCGTCGCGCCGGACTGGCCCTGAGCGTCCCCAACGCCCAACCCGAGATCCTGGAGTTGGCGCATTGGGTGTCCGGCAAGGAAGGTGGTCATGGCGCGGTCCGTGAAGCCATTGCATTTATTCTCACACAACAAGGCCGACTGGAAACCCTGTGGAAGGAATGGGCCAAGTAAATGAGATTACGTCCGCTGTTTCTTTGGAGCGCAGTATTCATCTGCGGCCTTCTTTTCGGCTATATGGTCAAGGAATTCATTCATTCCGACACCGAGCAGCCCCGGCCAACGGATTCCCCCCGGGAGCGCTCGGACCGGCCCGTTCTTGAAGATGCCGACATCGAAGCCCAGGACATTGAACTCGTCCAGGGGAAGGATGGTGCGCTTCAGTGGAAACTCCAGGCAAGCAATGCCAAATACAATCAGGAAAAGAAATTGGTTACGGTGGAACGCCCACAGTTGACCGCCTTTTTCGGCGACGATCGCCAGGAAGTCTTCATCAGGGCGGACGCGGGCGACATCGACCAAAAGCACGACAACCTGACCTTGTGGGACAACATTGACGGCCGCTTCGGCATGTTCGCCCTCAAGGCGGAACAATTCGACTACATCGGCGCCATAGGCAAGGTCTATCTCAAAGGCGGCGTCTCGGTCAGCAAGCCGGATCTTTCCGTTAACGCCACTGCCGTTGAAATAGACATCGTGTCCAGAGAATTGGTCGCGGCAGGCGGTGTGGAAGCGGTCATCGTGCCGCAAAACATCAATCTGAAGTCCTCTCAGGAGAACTGATCATGAGATTTTTCGGGAAAACACTGTTTATCATGCTGGTCATGTCCCTTTTCACCCTGTCCGCTTATGCCGGAGACTGGGGTGAGATACGCCAAGCCGACCGGAATCTCAACGTTCGCCAAAAACCAACTGTTCGCTCGGAGCATGTGTTGACCCTGAAGAAAGGAGAGCGGGTCAAAGTCGATTTTCGAAAGAAAAACAATTGGGTGGCCGTCTTCAAGGTCGATGAGGAACTCCGTGACGAGTCCCGCGCCCTCGGATACGCCAATGCCAAGTTTCTCACCCTGGTGAAAAAACAACAGCCCCAAAAGCAGAGCGAACAGACACCAGCGACGGCAACGGAATCGCCCGAACGAACTCAGGAACCTGCCGTCGGTCTCAAGCCGAGTCAGCCCGCACAGGGGGAAGGCGAAGTCAAGGGAGCCGTGACCAGCGTACCGCCGGCAGTCACGGCTGAACCGACCGCGGCCCCCGGTGTTCCCGTGAAGATAACTTCGGAGCGCATGACCTACGATGAGAAAAAACAGATTGTTTCCTTCATCGGCAATGTGGTGGCCGAGCACGAAGGGCTGACCATGTGGGCGGACAATATTTCCGCATACTTCGTCAGTGCCGGCAAGAAGAGCCTCAAGGCAGACAGCATCGACCGCATCGTGGCCAAGGGCAATGTCCGGGCAGAGAAGGGCAAGACCAAAGGTTCCTGCGGCAAGGTGACCTACAAGGTGGCCGAGCGTGTGCTGATCATGGAGGAGAATCCCGTGCTCAACGACGGTCCCAACAGCATCACCGGCGACGTCATCCGTTACTACGTGCGTGAAAACCGCAGCGAAGTGGTCGGCAACAAGGGAAAACGCGTGGAAGCGATCTTCTTCACCCCCAAAGGTCTCAAGGTTCAATAATGGAAGGTCTCGTCGCCGCAAACCTCAGCAAGAGGTATGGTCAGAAAGAAGTTGTCCACAGCGTCAACCTCCACCTATCCAAGCAGGAAGTGGTCGGCCTGCTCGGTCCCAACGGAGCAGGAAAAACCACGACTTTTTACATGTTGGTGGGCATTGTCAAACCCAACACCGGCGATGTCTCCTTCAACGGCAGGGTCATCACGGACCGTCCACTCCATGAACGCGCCCGTATGGGCATCAGCTACCTGCCGCAGGAAAGTTCCATCTTCAAGAAGCTGACCGTGCGACAGAATCTTGAAATCATTCTCGAACAGACCTCCATGACACCTCGCCAGCAATACAACCGGGCCGAGGAACTCTTGGAGATGTTCACTATTACCAGGCTGGCCGAACAACCGGCCATGTTCCTGTCGGGCGGCGAACGCCGCAGGCTTGAGATCGCCCGGGCACTGATCATGGACCCCAGCTTCATCCTTCTGGACGAACCCTTTGCCGGTATCGACCCCATTGCGGTCATTGATATTCAGGAAATCATCTCCGTGCTCAAAAGCATGGGAATCGGCATCCTCATCTCCGACCACAATGTCAGGGAAACGCTGAATATCTGCGATCGGGCATATTTGGTCTATGAGGGAACCATCATTCTGGAAGGCACCCCGGGTGAGATTGTGCAGAACAGCCAGGCCCGTCAGATCTATCTTGGCGAAGATTTCTGCCTCTAACAGCACTTTCCCCAGCCCGAATTCCGATTTCGTTCATATTCCAGCCGTATTTCTCATATTGGAGATTTACAGGGGCTGTGAAGATTGGTACATTTTTTTCATGCTTGAATGTACATGTATGTAAATTCAAGATTGACAACGTGTTATCAAGATCCCTTTGTGCCCTCTGTGTGCTGTGGGGGCATCGGAACTTGAGATGATCATGGAATAGTAGAGAAAATATTCTGAAAATACCGGACAGCCGGAAGGCTGTCACCGAGCCAACAATATGGGATTGGAACTCAGACAACAACTCAAGCTTTCTCAACAACTGGTCATGACGCCCCAGTTGCAGCAGGCCATCAAGCTGCTGCAGCTTTCCCGTCTGGAACTCGTTGAGACCGTCCAGCAGGAATTGCTGGAAAACCCTTTCCTTGAAGAGTCGGCCCCGGAGGCCCAACCGGAAGAGACCAAAGATGCCGGAAGCGGGGATGATGAGAGCGCGGAACTGATCCGTGATGCGGATTGGGAAAACTATCTTGGCGAATTTTCCAGCACCTCCAAGCAGGCGCACGCCAGGGAAGTGGAATTGCCGGAAGAAGGGATGTCATTCGAGGCACGGCTTGCCTCCAAGCCCTCTTTGGGTGGGCATCTCAATTGGCAGATGCGCCTTTCCAATTTCTCAGACGAGGAGATCGCCATCGGCGAGATCGTTGTCGGAAACCTCGACCACAATGGTTACCTGCAGGCAGATACCGGGGAGATTCTTTCCATGGTCGCCGCCACCGAAGAGCAGGTGGAAGCGGTCATCCGTAAGATCCAACGCCTTGATCCCATCGGTATTGCGGCCCGCACTCCCCAGGAATGTCTTTTGGTCCAATTGGAAGTGTTTGAGATGGACGAGGATCCCATCCTTGTTTCCCTGGTGCGCGACCATCTTGAGGACCTGGAAAAGAATCGGTACAAGCCCCTGGCCCGCAAGTTCAAGATCAGTATGGAGGAACTCAAGGGATACATTGAGGAAATCCAAAAGCTCGATCCCTTGCCCGGGACCAACTTCTCTTCCACCGAGCCGCACTATGTGAGTCCGGACGTGTTCGTCTACAAGTTCGGCGACGAGTTTGTCATTATTCTCAACGAGGACGGTCTCCCCAGGCTGCAGATGAATTCCTTCTACGTGGACAACATCAAGGCCGCCAATGACAAGGAAAAGGATTATTTCTCGGAAAAGATGCGTTCCGCCGCATGGCTGATGAAAAGCCTGTACCAACGGCAGCGGACATTGTATAAAGTAGTTGAAAGTATTGTGCGTTTTCAGCGGGACTTCTTCGAGCAGGGCGTGACCAAGCTCAAGCCTCTTATTCTCAAGGAGGTCGCCGAAGACATCAATATGCACGAATCGACCGTCAGCAGAATTACGACGAGCAAGTATGTCTCAACGCCCCACGGCATCTACGAGTTGAAGTTCTTCTTCAACAGCGCGCTGGATCTCGGGGACGGTTCCCAGGTCGGTTCGGAAAGCGTCAAGGCCCTGATCAAAGAACTTATCAGCGAGGAGAATCCGAAAAAGCCATTAAGTGACGAAAAAATCGGTGAAATTCTCAAAGAAAAACTGGATGTGAACATCGCCAGACGAACCGTGGCCAAGTACCGGTCGGCAATGGGGATCGCCTCGTCATCCAAACGCAAGCAGTTTTTCTAGAGCTTCTCAATACCCACAACCATAGGAGGGTAGTCCATGAACATCAGTTTCACCTTCAAGAACTTCGACCCGTCCGACCACCTGAAGACTTACGCCAACAAGCGCTTCGGCAAACTCGGGAAATATGTTTCCCACTCCGATGTCGCCGATCTTCAGGTCAATCTGATGGTTGAGAAATTCCGCCAGAAGGCTGAAGTGATCCTCAAAGCCGACAGCATCAACCTGACGGCTTTGGAAAGTTCAGAGGACATGTACTCTTCGATAGACATGGTTCTGGACAAGATCGAAGCTCAGCTGCGCAGGTCGCGCGAAAAAATGAAGGGGCGCAACAAGAAGGCCAGGGGAAACAAAACTGTCCATATGGACGACCTGACCTTTGCCGACAAAGAATCCGGCGACTGGACTCCGACAATAGTGGGCAGGGATTCCTATGAACCCAAACCCATGTCCATTGACGAAGCGGCCATGCAGTTGGACGCCAAGGAAAACGATTTCTTGGTGTTCCGCAATTCCGACACCGAAGGCATCAACGTCATATACAAAAAGAAAAATGGTGATTTCGGCCTTATAGATCCTGGACATTAATCATGAAACTTGGTGATTATCTCGAAAAAGAACTCGTACTTCCGGCATTGACCTCCGCCTCCAAGGCGGAGGTCCTTGCAGAACTCGCCTCCGCGCTTAAATCCGGCACCCCCTCCTTTGATCTGGACCATGCCGTCAACGTTCTGCTGGAACGCGAAAAGCTGGGCACCACAGGCATAGGGGACGGCATCGCCATTCCCCACGGCAAGCTTGAAGATCTGGACAAGATCCGTGTTGTCGTGGGCCGAAGCGTGGAAGGGATCGATTTTGAAGCACTGGACTTCAAACCCTGCCACATTTTCTTCCTCGTCCTGGCTCCCGAGCAGGTGGCCGGATTGCACCTGCGTCTGCTGGCCCAGATTTCCCGTCTCCTGAAAGATGAGAATTTCCGCAAGGAATTTCTGGAAGCCGAAGACGACGGAACTTTGTGGAAGCTCCTGAAGAATGCCTGACCCTTAAAGGAAACCAGCCTTGACGACCAAGACGAACTTCCCGGTCATAGTCGTTACCGGTCTCTCCGGTTCCGGAAAAAGTACTGCGCTGAGGGTGTTTGAAGACCTCGGGTATTTCTGTGTGGACGGCATGCCTGTGAGTATGCTGCCCAAGCTGGCCGAGATGTTTCAGGAAAAGGATCCCAAGCATCGAGGACTGGTGCTCGGAATGGACCTCAGACAAGATGATTTCCTGCAAGAATGGGAACAGGCCAATGCCGAACTCAGGAGCGTCGGGCTCCAGATCCAGGTATTGTTCCTGGAGTGCAGGCTGAAGACCTTGGTCACCCGCTATGCCACCACGCGCCGTCCACACCCGCTGGAGTCTACCGAACTGGGCCTGGAACAGGCGCTGGAAAAGGAAAAAGAACTTCTGGAGCCAATCCGTGACGTGTCAGCCCTTGTTCTTGACACCACGGACTATTCCATCCATGACTTGAGGCGGATCATCCAGGAAAAGTGGTACGATCTGGAAGTGCAGGGCCGGGGGATGCGCGTGCACATTGTCACTTTCGGCTTCAAGTATGGCGTTCCTCTTGAAGCGGACTTGGTGTTTGACCTACGCTTTCTCCCAAATCCGTATTTCGACGAATCGTTGCGCGAGCTTTCCGGCAAGGACAAGCCCGTTGCGGATTATGTGCTCGGCACGGAGCCGGGCATCACTTTCAAGAAAAAATTCCTGGATTTTCTCATCTATCTCCTGCCGCAATACGCCCAGGAAGGTCGATACAGGATGACTGTGGCCATCGGCTGCACCGGCGGACGGCACAGATCCGTATCCGTGGCTGAAGAAGTATACAAAACGCTCAAGAATGATGGGTATTCCGTCGCCATAGAGCACAGACACCTCGAACTGGGATGATCATGGCACCCACCGATTCGCACGTAGGTATAGTCGTCGTCACGCACGGCAATTTCGGTCTGGAACTCATCAAGGCCGCCGAGATGGTGCTTGGCGAGCAGGAACGCTGTTTTGCAGTGAGCGTGGACGTAAAACGCGAAGTGGATGAAACCGTTGAAGCCATCCGTCAGGTCGTGAAAAAGGCCGATGACGGGACCGGCGTCCTCATTCTCACCGACCTTTTCGGCGGCTCGCCGACCACTTTGAGCCTTTCTTTGCTCAAGGCCGACAGTTTGGAAGTAGTCACCGGCGTGAATCTGCCCATGATTATCAAGGCATTGCAGTCCCGGGGAGAAAAGCTGGGCACTCTGGCCGCGGCGATACGTGAAGCCGGACATCAGGGAATCGTGGTCGCCGGAGAACTGCTCCGAAAAAAAACCAAAAAGAAGAAGTAGGGCGACATGCGCTGGGTTCGGATAGACAATCGCCTTATTCACGGTCAAATCATCGAGACGTGGCTTCCTTATACCGGCGCCACCACAGTGCTGGTCGCCAACGATGACCTGGCCTCCGATATCATGCAGCAACAGATCATGTCTTTGGCGATTCCCGGAAATATTGAAAGCCATTTCGTCACAGTGGCAACCGTCAGCAAGGAAATGAAGTCCTTGGACATGAGCACCATCGTCTTGTTTCACAACTGTATGGACGCTAGAAAGGCCTTTGACACGGGCTTCAAATTTGAGGTGCTCAACATTGGCAACATCCATTACAGCCCGGGAAAGAAACAGATCTCGCCCAATGTGGCCCTAACCAACGAGGACGAAAGCTGCCTCAAGTATTTCAACAGAAACGGCGTGGAGCTGGATTTCCGATGTGTTCCCAACGACTCGGTGCAGGTGAGGCTTTCATGATGGAAATCACCACGATCAGCTGGTTCGCCATGGTTGCTTTTTTTTTGCCCTCTTCTCCCTGTTTCGAAGTTCGCTGAGCATCGGCCTGCTTGAACGGCCTCTCGTCATCGGTCTGTTTTGGGGAGCTTTTACCGGAGATTTTCATACCAGTCTTTACATTGCTATCTTTTTCGAGTTGTTCTGGCTCGACCTCATCCCGGCCGGAACCTTTATTCCTCCGCATCTCGCCGCTTCCACTTTTGCTTCCCTGGCCTTGACCAGCTGGTTCCACCTGAGCAACCCTGCACACATCATGGTCGTCATGTTTGCCAGCATGCCCCTGGCATGGGTCGGTGCAAAAATCGAGGGTCTGGCACGCGAACGGCAGAGAAGGCATTACAATCGGCTACTCAATTGGGCCCGCAAGCCTTCGGACCCCAATGTGCCAGGCTCGATCATCCTGCGTTCCATCTTCACCATGTTTGCGGCTTCCTGGGCATTGTTCCTGGTCACCATACTTGTTTTCCAACAGGTCTTTTCCTTCATTTTCTCTTCGTTTTCCACCTTGTTTCTGGCGCTCAATATCCAATGGCCGCACCTCTGGATCGCCGCGACCCTGGGCGGCGTCATGGCCCTGCGTGTCAAACGCGCCTATGCCATTCTTGCCGTGGGAATTGGATTTGTTCTTTTTTTCTCAATCTTGCCCGTATTCGCTTGGCAGTCATAGAAGATTGTGATAATCCGAACTTTCTGAAAATGACTTGAATATTTTTGTAGTCAAGCAATTTCATTAATATTTAGGAGGAGTTAAAGATGGCTATCGTAGTAGTAGGACACAAAAACCCGGATACCGACACCATTGCTTCCGCCATTGCGGTTGCAGACCTTTGGACCAAACGTGGTATGGAAGCCAAGGCTATCGCTCAGGGCGAAATCGCACCTGAGACTGCTTTTGTCTTGAAAAAATTCGGTTTCTCCGCTCCTGAAATCGTAACCGACGCTACCGACCAGCAGATCGTTCTGGTCGACCACACCGACCTTTCCCAATCCTTGGACAACCTGGAAAAAGGCGAAATTCTGGGCGTCGTCGACCACCACAAACTGGGTGACGTCACCACTCCGAATCCGCTGGAAATGTGGGTGTGGCCCGTGGGCTGTACCGGCACCGTCATCAAGGCCATGTACGACTTCTTCGGCATCGAAGTTCCTCAGAACATTGCAGGCATCCTGCTCTGTGCAATTCTGAGCGATACCGTCATGTACAAGTCCCCCACCTGCACCCCGCAGGACAAGGAAGCCGTCGAAGCACTGGCAAAAATCGCCGGCGTTGCAGACGTCATGGCTCTGGGCATGGAAATGTTCAAGGTCAAGTCCGCTGTCGATGGAGCTTCCGCCAACGAATTGGTTTTCCGCGACTACAAGGACTTCGACATGTCCGGCAACAAGGTCGGCATCGGCCAGCTGGAAGTTGTCGACCTGTCCATGCTGGACGCTCACAAGGACGCTCTCCAGGCTGAAATCGAAAAGGTCAAGGCCGACGGTCGTCATTCCGTCTTCCTGCTGTTGACAGACATCATGAAGGAAGGCTCTGAAATGCTTATCGCCTCTGACGACGCTTCCGTCGTTGAAAAGGCCTTCGGCAAGGCTCCTGCCGGCAAGTCCATTTGGTTGGATGGCGTCATGAGCCGCAAAAAGCAGGTTGCCCCGAACTTCATCAAGGCCTTTGAAGGTTAGTTCGAATCGATCTGACAGTCAGTCATCACAAGGCCCGGCAGTGTACTGCCGGGCCTTTCTTTTTTGTCCGCTGCCGGAAGATTCGAGGTTTTATTACAAATCCAATTGAACTGTTAACTTGACCGTCGCAACCATCCCGATACAATTTACTCCGGCACGATCCTATTCCTGTCCGAACCACAAGAGAGCCTGCGCATGAAACATCGACACACTTTCTCCGGAAAAAACGACTCACTCCGGACCATCCTGTTCATGAACGCGGCAAATTGTACAGATTGCGGCGCCTGCGCCAGACATTGCTCCTTCCTTAAACAATACGGCGTCCCGGGCCAGATCGCCAGGGATTTGCTCTCCGGACAGATAAGTAAACGCATGGCCTTTGAATGCAGTCTGTGCGGCCTATGCGACTCGGTATGTCCGGCCCACCTGTCCTTGGCGAACATGTTCCTTGCAACTCGCAGGCAGGGTATCGAGACAGGAGAAGTCTCACTCAATCCCTATAGGGCCATCCTCGGCTATGAAAAGCGCGGCCATTCCAGGCTGTTTTCTTTCCACGGCATCCCCGATCAATGTGACACGGTCTTTTTCCCAGGGTGCACATTGCCCGGAACACGCCCCAAAACAACGTGGGCCTTCTTCCAGTACCTCTCACAGTACATCGAAAACCTCGGTGTTGTTCTGGATTGTTGTCACAAGCCTTCCCACGACCTGGGACGTCAGGGTTATTTCAAACAGAAATTCGGTGAAATCGTTGATCATCTGAAAGGAAAAGGAGTTCGGCGGGTCGTTGTCGCTTGTCCAAACTGTCACAAGGTCTTCAGGATTTATGGGCGGGGACTTGAGGTCGTTACCGCGTATGAACTCATCCGGACACTTGGGGTGGTAGGATCTTCTTCAACTCCATTGGACATGAACGTAACCATTCACGACCCATGCCCGCTACGCGAGGAACCCGCCATTCACGATTCCGTTCGCACAATCGCCGGTCATATGGGAGTGCGGATTAAGGAACGCCGCAACCGGGAAAAACAAACCTTCTGTTGCGGTGAGGGGGGATCAGTGCCTTTCGTCAAACCGGAATTCGCCATGAATTGGGCACGGAAGAGCACGGAACAAGGCAAAGGCAACACCATACTGACCTACTGTGCCGGGTGTGCCGGTTTCCTCTCGAAACACAACAATGCAATCCATCTGCTGGACATTGTCTTTTTCCCAAAAGCAGTACGGACAGGAACATTCAAGACGACGCGTCCGCCTTTCACCTATATGCAACGCCTTCTGCTGAAAAGGAAATTCAAAAAACGGCTTGAAGAATAGGAGGCCCCGCCCGCAAAAAAAGCCCCCAAGCCGTCTGGCTTGGGGGCTTTTTTTGTGTGTCGCGCTTAAATCAAACCAGCGGTTCTGAGCACCGCGTCAAGCTTGACGTCAGTTTCCGGAGTTACGGGCAGCATGGGCAGCCTGAACTCCAGCTCCTTGAAAATGCCCATTTTGTACAGGCTGGTCTTCACCGGCATGGGGTTTGTCTCGATAAACATGGCACGGTTGACCGGAGCCATCTTCAGGCTCAGGTCCAATGCGGTGCCCATGTCCCGTTCCGCAAACGCCTTGCACATGCCGGACATTTCTGCGGGCATGATGTTGGAAGTGACGGAAATGACGCCGCGTCCTCCAACAGAAAGCAAAGGCAGCACGGTAAAGTCGTCGCCGGACAACATGTCGAAATCCTTACCGCACTCCTCGATGACCTCGGCGCATTGCTTGAGATTGCCGGTTGCCTCCTTGATGCCCACCACCTCGGGCACGGCATCCTTGATCTGTTTCAGGGTAGGGGGCAACAAATTCAGGCCCGTGCGTCCCGGTACGTTGTAGATAACGAAAGGCATGGAGACTTCGGCGGCGACAGCTTTGAAATGCGCCACAAGGCCGGCCGGAGTCGGTTTATTGTAGTAAGGCGTTATCAGGAGTGCTGCATCCGCCCCGGCGTTTTTAGCCATCTTGGTCAGCTCTATGGCTTCCTTGGTGCTGTTGGAACCGGCGCCGGCAATAACCGGAACGCGACCCTTGGCCTGTTCCACGCAGATGCGAATGACCTCGCCCTGTTCCGCGTGGGAAAGAGTAGCGGCTTCACCTGTGGTGCCGCAGGGCACAAGACCGTCAATGCCGTTCTCAATCTGCCATTCTATGAAATCTCTGTAATTCGCTTCATCGACTGCACCATTCTTGAAGGGGGTCGAAAGCGCGGTTAAGGCTCCGCTAAACATTATGCACTCCTCCTAATTGTTGCTGAGGTCGACTTTGCTAAATATCTCGTTAATTTTCAAGTTATCATAATAGTGATTGTCGAGGGATATGAGGGATAAGGCAATGTTTTCCCCGGAAATCCACATAAATTCCCCATGGCGGCGGGGCCAGCGCAATATTTCAATCCTATTGATGGCCTTACCCTTATCGTAGGAGCGAGCATAGAAGATCCGTCCCTCATTCATGATTTGCCCTCGTATACCGGTCCCTCTACCGCTGCCCAAAAGAATATCCGGCGCATTTTTCGGACGCCGAGACAAGTATTCTCTTTCCGCAATGATCCCCCAATCGCTCAGGCCGATCAAAAGGTCAACCCCGGCAACAGCTTTTCTGACTTCCTTGCCGATGGTTTCCAGAAGGGCGTCGTCAGGCAACTCGGCCCCCTCCGGCAGGGGAGGGAAGACTATGAAGCCGACACGTTTACCGTGAGGCAGCACCATTTCCCTGAAGGCGCTCTCCGAATGGGTTTTCCATGGGGCCGGAGGCGTGACTCCCGCCTGATGCAGAGCCTGGCTCTCCCTTTCGGTCAGCAGCGCCACATCATATTGCATGAAGGAATAGGCTTTGGTCATTGCTTCAAGCAAGGGGCGTCCGGAAACAGGCCCAGCACGATGAGTGAACTCAAAGCCGCCGGCCACTTTCAGAGTGGGAGAATCGGACCTGTACACGTCCATAAAATAGGTGGCCCGCCGGGCCAAACCTCCAATAGTCTTATTACCTCAGGAGGGGCAAGGTCTGACGGTGCCGTAAGTATTGGACGTATAGAGAAGATTCAACACAGATTCAGCTCTTGCCGCTGCCGGAAACACCAAAGCAGCGGCAAGAGCCAGTAAAAAGAGAATACGGGGCATTCTAATCGTTGATAAACTCTTTCAATTCTTTACCGGGACGGAAGAAAGGCAATTTTTTCGATTTCACCTGTACCACATCACCGGTTTTTGGATTGCGGCCGGTGTAGCCTTCGTAGTCCTTGATCTTGAAGCTGCCGAAACCGCGGATCTCAACACGATCGCCACGAAGCAGGGCTTCCTTGACGGAGTCGACAAAAGCGCCGACGATCTTGGTGGACTCGTCCACATGCAGTTTCTTCTTCTCCGCCAGAGCTTTGATCAATTCGCTCTTGTTCATGGCTTCCCCCAATAAGGTTGAATGTAAAACGCCAGTCTGAACTGGGCTGAGATACACAAACGAAGTCTCATCTCTATAATTCTTTACTAACTATGCCGAAAGAAAACTCTTTTCGTCAAGTCCATTTCCTTTTATTCAGGAAAATCTTTCAAAATCGCCCGTCCGCCAATGCGCGAGCGGTTGTCTTCTCGATAACGCATAAGCTTCTTGGCAATGGACGCAATGTCTTGTGATGCAGGAGAGTTGGGAGCAAAAGTCATCAGTGGGCGCTGTCTTCTGACAGACTCTATGAGATTGTTGTCCTGACGCACGTACCCCAAACTGACCAGATCGATTCCAAGAAAATTCCTGCAGGCGGCGTTCAGACGGTCGAAGGTAGCCTTGGCCTCGGCGGCCGACATTGCCTGGTTCACGACCACAAGAAAGTCCTTTACGTCGTGTTGAGTGACCAGCACCTTGATAACCGCGTAACTGTCGGTCAGCGAGGTGGGCTCGGGCGTGACCACCATGACCCTCAGTTGGGTGATGCTGGCAAAGGCCATGACCGTCTTGCTGATCCCCGCTCCCAGGTCCAGAAGCAGGAAATCATAGTCGCCCGCCAGGGAAACCAGCTTTTTGAACAGAATTTCCTGCATGTCCTCGTCCATCTCCACCAGTTCGGGGACACCGCTGGTGGCAGGAAGGATGTCGAGACCGTCGTCTTCGATGGGGACGAGAACGTCATCCACGGAAGCGTCGGAGCGGAGCAGGTCCTGCAGGTTCTTTTCCGGGGAAAGGCCGAGCAGTACGTCCAGATTGGCAAGACCGAGGTCGCAATCCATAAGCATGGCGGTCTTGCGCGCATTGTACAGGGCATAGCCGAGGTTGAGGACAATGTTGGTTTTGCCGACCCCACCCTTGCCGCTCAAAATGGAAAGGCTCAGTGTGTTGTTCGCGTTGGTCATCATTTTCCGCTCCCCTATTTACCAAAAAGAAATTGCTTTTCGTTGGCCTGTACCAGAGTTTCCTGAGGGACAAGGTCGATATCGGGAATCTTGGAAACCATGACCTGATCCTTTCCATTTTCCTTGGCCCCATAAAGGGCCTCGTCGGCAAGGTCCAGCAACTGTTTGACATCCATATCCACAGTGCCTTTGTAGCAGGTCAGGCCCGCTGAACACGTTACCTTGAAGATTCCGCCGTCCGGCGCTTCGAACGTCTTGGCGCGAAATTCCTCCAACAATCGGCTCAGAACGCGCTTGGCCTTGACCAGTCCGGTCCCCGAAAGAATGAGAGCGAACTCCTCGCCGCCAAGACGGGCGGCAAGATCGTAGCGCCGGGTGGTCTGGAACACTTTTCTGGAAAAGGCCACCAACACCTCGTCGCCTTTGGTGTGCCCGTAGGTGTCGTTGACTTTCTTGAAGTCATCCAGGTCGATGATGGCCAGACTCACAGAGGTTCCCGAGCGTCTGGCGCGTTCGATCTCAATGTCCAGAATCCGATTGAACGCACGGCGATTGGCCAAGCCGGTGAGGGGATCGTGATCGGTCTGATAGGAAAGCCTTTCCATGGTTTCCTGCACCTGTTTGAGATGCGGATAGGTGTCGCCGTCTATGGGTAGAGTGAGCCACTGCTTCAAATCATGCCGCCGCGAGAAATCCTCCCATTCTTCAACCGTAATGCCGGGAAAGAGGCGGAAAAGGCATAGGGCGGGTTCCGGGTCCAGCTTGACGCAATGTTCATTGGCCCGCGTGCAGAGTTCTTTCTGCAGGGAATTGAGTTCCATAAGGACTTCATGCTCCGGGATCTGTTCACGAATGTCTGTTTTCGGCATGGGCGTGCAAGAGGGTGTTGCGGATCAGCTCGTCGAGATTGCCGTCCAGGACGTCGTCGACATTGCTGATCTCGGTGTTGGACCTGTGGTCCTTGACAAGCCGGTACGGCTGCAACGTGTATGTCCGTATCTGGCTTCCCCAGGCGATGGCCTCCTTGGAGGCGTAATCCTGCTTGCGGTCTGCATCCAGCTTCTGCTGTTCCAGCTCATAAAGCCTGGCCTTGAGCACCGTCATGGCCGACTGCTTGTTTCTGATCTGTGATTTTTCGTTCTGACACTGCACCACGATCCCCGAGGGTTGATGAGTGATGCGGACGGCCGAATTGGTCTTGTTCACATGTTGGCCGCCCGGCCCGCTGGAACGAAACACATCTATACGGAGATCCTCATCGCGGATGTCGATTTCTATTTCTTCCGTAATGTCGGGGTAAACGTCCACAGAGGCAAAAGAAGTGTGCCTGCGGCCCGAGGCATCAAAGGGGGAAATGCGGATCAGACGGTGCACGCCCGCCTCACCTCGGAGTTGCCCGTAGGCGTAGAATCCATCCACCTGCAGCGTGACGCTTTTGACGCCAGCTTCATCTCCTGGTTGCAGATCAAGCACCTTGATGGTGAAGGCCTTGCGCTCGGCCCAGCGCCGGTACATGCGCAGCAGCATTTCTGCCCAATCCTGGGATTCAACCCCACCCGCGCCTGGATGGATTTCGAGAATAGCCGGACTCTTGTCTTTGGCGTCCTTGAACAGGGTGGCCATTTCAGTGGTGTTGAGCCGTTCTTCGAAGACCTGCAGCTGGTCGTCCAGCGCGGTCAGCGTCTCCTCGCCACGATCCTCTTCCGAGAGCTGCAGCCAGTCGTCCAGATCATCCTTGGCTCCGACCAACTCATCGTACATGGCCAACTTGTCTTCGACCTGGCTTTTCTCCCTCAGCAAAGGGGTCAGTGCATCGGGTTTGTCCCATGCGCCGGGGCGGGAAAGCTCATGCTCGATTTCTTTGAGGCGATCGGAAATGTCTTTATAGTCAAAGACGCCCCCAAAGTGTCTCGAACTGTTCAAGGAGTTCTGTGGAACGGGACTTCAATTCGGGATATTCAAGCATTTTCTAACTAACTATGGTTTACGGATTGAATCCAGATTATTCGTTTTTTTACGGCGTAAAATGATAATCCACGCGAAAGAGAACACGGTCAGCAACGAAACCGCCGGGCCGAGCCACGGCTGAAAGCGATGAAAAACAGTCATCCTGCTGTTCGCCCGAACCTTGCCGTTCAAAAAGGAAGGCTTGAACTGGGGCGTCGTTGCCTCAAGGCGTCCCAAGGGGTCGATGAACGTAGTGATCCCGGTATTGGTACACCGGGCGACCCAACGTCCTTGCTCAATGGCGCGCATGGTAGTGAGCGCCAGATGCTGCCTTGGCGCGGAAGTCCTGCCGAACCAAGCATCGTTGCTGATGTTTACAAGTAATTGTGCACCGTTGGCAACCTGCTTCTGGGCCAATTCCGGAAAAATAGCCTCATAGCAGACCAATACCCCGAAAGGAACATCATTAACCGAGATCGGAGCATTGTCGGCTCCGGGGACAAAATTGCCGGCGGCCTGCACGAGTTTTTCGAACGGCATGTATTTTTCAAGAGGCATGTATTCGCCAAAGGGCACCAGATGCTCCTTGTCGTACTTGCCCGCATCCATGCCGTCCGGCCCCACCAGAAAGGCTCGGTTGTAGAGCACATATTCGCGTCTTGCCGGATCCGTAACTTTGTAGGCGGGCGCTCCGGTGAGAATAGCGGTGCCTGACTTGCTGGCGAATGTGCGCACGCCTCTGCCGTAAACCGTTTCATCCTGAAAGTAGAACGGCATGGCCGTTTCAGGCCAGACCACGAGATCAGGCCTTGAATCAAGAATGCAGTCCCGACTCAATTCCAAGTAGGAAGAGACCGTGCTGGTCTGATATTTGGGGTCCCATTTCAGACTCTGATCCACATTGCCTTGAATAAGCCCCAGAGTGAACACTTTGCCATGGGGTTTGTAGGTAGATACCCGGTAGGAACCGAATCCGCAGATGACAATCAGCAAGCCGATGGCCAGAACTGCGGCCCCCTGGATGGTACTGTATAGCAGGATGGCCACCGCCAGCATCGTGAAAATTCCGGACAGGGCGTATGCCCCCACCACCGAAGCCAGCTGGGTAAAATAGGGCCACGGCGCAAAGGCGGAGGAAAGGTTCATCCACGGGAATCCCGTAAACAGGATGCCCATGAGTTGTTCCATGCAGGTCCAGAGCAGGCCGGCGAAAACACACAGGAAAAGTCCATCAATACGTCTCCCTGCGTGAAACATGCCCACACAGAACAGAGCATAGTACAGCCCGAGGGCGGCCCCGGCCAGTAATGGGCAGGGCAGGGCCAGATGCCACGGCAGCTTGCCGTAGATGGCCACTGGCACCACCATCCAGTAAAGGCAGCCGGTGCAGGCCAGCGTTCCGGCCAGCCAGCCGGCTTTAAAGGCCCGTTGCCAGGAATAGGCGCGGAACGCTATCCAGGAGAGCCCAAGGGGAAAGGCCAGGACAAGAAAAGGGAACTGATGGACCGGGTTGGCGAATCCCAACCAGGCACCGAGCACGGCTATGAGTATGAGGTAGGGCACAATGTTTTTATTCAGAGGTAGATTGCGTTTTCAAGGGTTGCACGTGGATGAGGCTGATCTGCTTGGCGTCGGCTTCTCGTACCGTGAAGCGCAGACCTTCCAAGGTAAAGAACTCCCCCTCGTGGGGAATCCTCCCGGCCATTTCCGCCAGATAACCGCCGATGCTGTCCACCTGTTCCGAAGCAAGGTGGATACCAAACCGTTCATCCAGGTCGTCGAGCATGACGCGTCCGGAAATAAGCAGGGAACCGTCTTCCAGCATCTCAATTTCATCCGGACGCTCGGCATCGTATTCGTCTTGAATCTCACCGACGATTTCCTCAAGAATGTCATCAAGAGTAATCAGGCCGGAGGTCCCGCCGTACTCATCCTGAACAATGGCGATATGCACTCCATTGGCCTTGAAAGCGCTGAGCGCCCGATCCAGTGTGGCTGTTTCCGGCAGAAAAAAGGATGGCCTCAACAGCTCTTCTATGGATTCGTCGCTCTTGCCTTCCAGCAGCGGGGCCAGCAGATCCTTGGCGTGGATCATACCAATGATCCGATCCTTGGTGTCCTTGAAAATGGGAATTCGCGAGTGGGCGTCGCCCCCGATGATGGTTTCGGCAACCTCGCGGATGGAACTGGAAATCTCCGCACACTCCATGTCGATGCGCGGGACCATGACTTCCGTAACCTGCTTCTCGCCAAGGTCTAGCACGTTGAGCAGCATGTCGAACTCTTCGCGCTCAATTTCTCCCTCATCCTTGGCTTCAAGGATGTGCTCTTCCAGATCCTGGCCGTTCTTACGAAATAATTGTTTGAAAATACTTCGGAATCTACTCTCAGAGCCTTCGTCCAAGGCCGTGTCTCCTGATTATGTTGATAACGATGCCCATCTCGGCAGGGCATTTTGACGGCTTCGCCTGTATATTATCTATTAAGCCGTATGGCTTCTGTCAATAGACGGTTCTGCACCATAAGCGTTACAACATGCCGATTTTCTTAAGATGGACCTCAAGGCAGGAAATGGCGGCAGGGGTGATTCCTGAAATGCGGCTGGCCTGTCCCAGGGTCATGGGCGTTATCTCCGTAAGCTTTTCCACGGCTTCGCGGGTCAGCCCCGCGATACCGGAATAGTCGATATCCGAAGGCAGGGGGACGTTTTCCAGTTCGCGAAAACGTTCCACCAACTCCTGCTGGCGTACCAGATACCCTTCGTAGCGCACCTGGGTTTCGGCTTCCTGCAGCACATCATCGTCCAGCCCCTCCAAAGCCTCGTTGAGTATCACAAGGTCGGCGATGGCCACCTGGGGCTGGCGAAGGATGGTGGCGATGTTCACGGCCTTGCCCGGGATGGACGCACCAATGGCCTCAAGCTTGTCGCGGGTGGCCATGTCCGGCCGTACCTGGGAAGTTTTGAGCATTTCCAAAGTCCGATCCAACTGCTTTTTCTTTTTGGAGAACATGGCCCAGTGGGCGTCACCCACCAGCCCAAGCTCCCGTCCGATGGCGGTCAGGCGCAGGTCGGCGTTGCCTTCACGAAGCAACAGACGGTGTTCGGCCCGTGAGGTGAACATGCGGTACGGCTCTCGGGTGCCCTTGGTCACCAAGTCGTCCACCAATACAGCCATATAAGCCTGATCGCGGGAGAGCAGGAACGGCTCGCAGCCCTCCAACTGGCGGAAAACGTTCAGGGCGGCCCAGAGCCCCTGGGCCGCAGCCTCCTCGTAGCCGGAAGTGCCGTTGATCTGTCCGGCGAGATAGAGCCCGGGCAATACTTTGGTTTCCAGCGTCGGCCTGAGTTGCGTCGGGGGCGAGTAATCGTATTCGATGGCATAGCCGGGACGCACGATCTGGGAGTTTTCCAAACCTTCCACTGTGAGCAGCATCTCTTTCTGCACATCCAGAGGCAGGCTGGTGGGAATGCCGTTGGGGTAAACCTCGGGGTGATTCAGTCCTTCGGGCTCAATGAAAATCTGATGCCGCTCCTTTTCCGGAAAGCGGGCTACTTTGTCTTCAATGGACGGGCAATAACGTGCCCCGGTCCCTTCGATGACTCCGGTGAACATGGGCGAACGGTCGAAGCCTGTGCGGATGACATCGTGGGTTCGCTCGTTGGTATAAGTCATGTGGCAGGGCAACTGTGGAAGGGGCACGGTCTTGTTACGAAAACTGAAGGGCTTGGGCGGAGTGTCGCCGTGCTGAACCTCCATTTTTTCGAAATCGATGCTGTCCCTGAGCAGACGCGGCGTAGTGCCGGTCTTGAGCCGTCCCAGTTCGAGGCCCAATTCGCGCAAACTGTCGCTGAGGTTGTTGGATGCGGCTTCGCCGAGACGACCGCTGGAGAAATTGGTCAGGCCAACATGGATAAGGCCACGCAAAAAAGTGCCGGTAGTCAGTAGTACGGACCGGGATTTGAATTCCTCGCCCAATCTGGTCCGAACGCCACAGGCTCGCCCCTCGCGGGTCATGACGGCTTGGGCCGTGTCCTGACGAACCCAAAGCATTTCCTGACCAAAAATGTCGCGCTGGACCACCTTGAGATATTCGGCCCGGTCTATTTGTGCCCGGGAAGCCCGCACAGCCGGCCCTTTCCGGGTATTGAGGATGCGGAACTGAATGCCTGCGGCGTCGGCCCAAAGCCCCATCATGCCGCCGAGGGCGTCGATTTCCTTAACCATGTGCCCCTTGGCAAGCCCGCCGATGGCCGGGTTGCAGGAGAGCTGACCTATGTGATCGACGTTGATGGTAAGCAACAGGGTTTTGAGGCCGAGGCGCGAGGCCGCCATGGCGGCCTCGCATCCCGCATGTCCGGCGCCAACCACAATGATGTCGAACAGCTCGGGAAAAGGGGCTTTCTTCCACATTCGGTACATTCTCCTAGGCCATCAGGATATGCGCCATGACCTTGGCGTCTCCGATGGTCGCACTGAGGGATGCCCACTCGTTGGGCTGATGCGCTTGATGATTCAAGGTGGACCAGACTACAGCGTCGAATCCATTGCGGCGCAGAAATGCGGCTACGGTACCGCCGCCGACACCGGCGGGCTTGCCTTTCTTTCCGTAAATCCACTTCACACCGTCCATGACGCGCTGCACGATCTCGCTTTCAAGAGGCGTGGCAGGAGCAGCCTGCTCCTGCTGCACCACCTCGTCGCTGACCGTGACGCCATATTCAGCTTCCACCTCGCGGCAGTATCCGCGAATGGTTTCCAAAATCTCGTCCAAGTCATAACAGGCCAGCACGCGTGCATCCACATAGAACACGTCGCGGCCAGGCATGGTGTTGATATTTTCCACGTTGGCCTCTTTTTTGGTGGGCTCGAACGTGGAGAAGGGCGGGTCGAACAAATCGTCTGTGGCATCATATTTGTCGTAAAGCCGACGGACTCTGAGAATCAGGTCCGAACATGCCACCAGGGAGTTGTTGCCCTGTTCCGGAGTGGAGGCATGGCACTGCTTGCCTTCCACAACGACCTTGAGCCAGAACATGCTCTTTTCGGCAATTTCGAGAAAATCGGAAGTGGGCTGACCGAAGTCGGGCACCAAAAACAAATCTTCCTTACTGAAAATGCTTCCATGTTCTTCAACCACGTACCCGAGGCCGTATTTGCTGCCGGTTTCTTCATCGGCCACAAACAAAAGCCCCAAGCTGACTTCCGGAATAATGTCGGTTTCCAGAAGCCCTTTGGCCACACATAACGCGGACACCAGACCCTGGTGGTTGTCTTCCACACCACGGCCGATGATCCTGTCACCATCTTTCACAAGAAAGTAAGGGTCGGAATCCCACAAAGAACGGTCTCCAGGAGGCACAACGTCGATATGGGCAATAACCCAAAGCGTCCGGTCGGTATTCTTGCCGGGAACAACCGCCGCAAGATTAGGGCGATAGCCACAGGGTATCCTGTCATCCGGGGCCTTGAACTCCCTGATGTCTTTTACACCCAATTCCTTCAAGTGCTTCTTGAGGTAATCGGCTTTTTCTTGTTCACCAACGCCTTCATTGTCCGGGCCCAGAGCGGGGATGGAGACGAGTTCGGATTGAATTGAAACAATGTAATCGCGCATGCCGTCAATGGCATTATAGAGTTGGTGCATCGGTCCTCCTGAAAAAGAAAACGGCGCACGGCCCGAGGGACGCACGCCGATTCCGACAAGTTGGTGACGGATATGTCCGCCGAAATCAACCGTAAGCGACTAGCGGCCGCGAGCAGCGCGCTTGGAAGCCTTGAGCGGGTTGACCTTGGTTTTGCCTTCGCTGTCCACGGAAGCGCGGACGTGAGTGGCGAAGTTACAAACGCCTTGTGCCCATTTACGTTCGGGCTGGGCGTAGGACGGACAGTATTTGCTATCTTCAACGGCGACGATACGTTCGCAGCCGTCACATTTCTCAACAACGGGCTCCATGATGACACCTTTGTAGGACAGGCCTTCGCCGGTCATGACAGCGCCTTCAAGTACGGGGGTATGTCTTTTAGCCATTTCGAGGTTCCTCCTTAAAAATATAAGCCTTGCGGGGCACGCCGCTCAGCGATTGCGTTCATGATTTGCTGTGAAGCAGAACCGAATATGCTTAGAAACCGATGATTGTCAAGGGCAAAAGGGGATTTTTTCATTATCGGTGCGCATTGATCCATTTCTGGGCCTGCTTCACCTCTTGCAACAAGGCTTTCACATCGAAATTTCGATACGCTCCTTCATGATAGAGAACCTTGCCCGCAACCATCGTCATGGAGACCTCATGACCGGACGAAGCATATACCACCTGAGAAACCGGATTGAAAAGCGGCTGCAGGTTCGGGGAATCCAAATCCAGGGCGACCATGTCCGCAGGGCATCCCTCGGCTATGCTGCCCAGTTCGGGCCAATGCAGGCATCGGGCGGAATTGAGAGTGGCCATATCCAGCACAGACTGAGCGTTTACCGCAGAAGCATCGTCCGAACGAACCTTGCCCACAAGTGCGGCCAGCCCCATTTCCCGGAACATGTTCAACTGATTGTTGCTCGCAGCGCCGTCCGTCCCAATCCCAACCACTACGCCCGCATCAAGCATCTTCTGTACAGGAGACATACCGGAATTGAGCTTGAGATTGGATGCCGGGTTGTGCACGACCTTGACGTTCTTCTCGGCGAGGAGGGCGATTTCCTCGTCATTCACGTCGACACAATGATGCAGGGTGACACGATCCGAAAGGATATCCAGCGAGTACAACAATTCCACAGGGCGTTTGCCGTACTTTTCCAAACAGACCGAGGTCTCCACGGGAGATTCCGCAAGATGAATCTGCCAAGGCATATCCAGGCCTTCAGCCAATTCGTAGCTCTTCACAAGATACTTCGGCGGCACGGTAAAAGCCGCATGTGGCGTGACCGCGGAGCGAATGCGGCCGTTGCCTGCAAACTGCCGGTCAATGCGTTTGATCGAATCCCAACAGTGTTGGGCGGAGGGAAACATGGGAGAGGGAAAACCGAAAAAGCCTTCCCCCAGCACGGCTCGCATTCCGGCCGCATCTACGGCGGCGCCCACCACCTGTTCATGGATATAACCATCCAGGAAAGCCGTAACCCCCGCGCGCAGCATCTCTGCACAGGCGAGCCTGGCCCCCAGTCCGATGAGATCCTTGGTAAGCTGGCGCTCAACAGGCCAGATATTGTCCTCCAGCCATTCCATGAGCGGCAGGTCGTCGGCAATGCCCCGCAGCAGCACCATGGGAGCGTGGCAATGAGCGTTGACCAACCCAGGCATAAGCAGCTTTCCGGACAGATCAACGACCTCCCGGGCCGCAAAGGCCTGCTCCAGCTTTTCCGACGGCCCAACCGAAACAACGATCCCATCCTCAATGGCGACAGAACCGCTATTCAGAATTCTCCGTTCCTTATCTTGAGTCACGACCATGTCCGCATGGAGCAACAGATCGCATGTCTGCCTGTCCGCCATGTCAGTCGAGCGCCTTGATTGTGTCGATTAGTACGGAAGTCACCTTTTCCACGTTGCCCTTGAATACTTCGAGGATTTCCTCCCAGGTGACCGGCGCTTCATCGGTCTTCCAGCAGTCGTAATCGGTGGACATGGCCACTGCGGCATAGGGAATGCCTGCCTCGTTGGCCAAAATGCATTCCGGGGCAATGCTCATGTTGATGACGTCGGCCCCCCACATGCGGAACATTTTGGATTCGGCACGTGTGGAGAAGCGTGGCCCCTCGATAGTGACCACGGTTCCCTTTTCATGATGGGTCACGTTTTTGGCCCTGCATGAAGTAATGAGCAGTTGACGCAATTTTTCGTCGAACGGATCGGCCATGCCGGTATGCACGGCGCCGTGAGGTTCGAAATCATCATGGAAGGTGATGGAACGATGTCTAGTAAAATCAATGAACTGATCCAGCACGACCAGATGGCCACGATCGATTTCCTCACGCAGGGAACCGCAGGCCGTGGTGGCAAGGACGCAGTCGCACCCTGCATCCTTCAGCGCCCGGATGTTGGCGCGGTAGTTCACGTTCGTGGGCGTCTCCGTGTGTTCCCGCCCATGCCGGGCCACAAGCACCACGTCCTTGCCGGCGATCTTCCCGACCTTCGGTGGGGAAGAGGGAGGGCCGTAAGGTGTTTCAACACTGACGTCGGAAGCGCTTTCAAGAATATCCGGATTATCCAGGCCACTGCCGCCTATGATGCCGATCTTGGTCATTATATTAACCTCCTAGACTTCCACCAGATAGCAATGCTCGTGACCGCCGTTTTTCATCTTTTCCGAGCCATCCAGGAAGCCGAGCTGCACCACGAATCCGACCCCGACAACCTCTCCGCCGGCGTTCTCGACGAGATCAAGCATGCCTTCGGCGGTGCCGCCGGTGGCCAGCAGGTCGTCAATGACCAGGATTTTTTCCCCTTCCTTGATGGCGTCCTCGTGCATGCACAGGGTGTCAGTGCCGTATTCAAGGTCATAGGTCACGCTGGTCGTCTTGTAGGGAAGCTTGCCAGGCTTGCGGACCGGAACAAAACCGATTCCGAGCTTATAGGCCAGTGGAGCGCCGAAGATAAATCCACGCGCTTCCGCCGCGACCACTTTCGTTGCTCCCTTGTTCTTGAATTTCTCGGCCAGGCAGTCGATGGTATGGCTGAAGGCGTTGGGGTCGGACAACATGGGCGTGATGTCGAAGTAGACAATGCCTTCCTTGGGGTAATCGGGGATATCCCGGATATGCTTTCTCAAATTCATTTCAATGCTCCTCTTTGAAATTAGAAATATCTAGTAATGTCGGCAAAGGATTCGTGTCAATGTTGTTGATTTCGGCCAACACCTTAATATACAAGGCCAACATCAAACAGACGCAACAGGGGAATTCATGAATAGTGAACGATTGCCAAGGGCGAAGAAAAGCCTGGGCCAAAATTTCTTGGTGGACAAGAACATTTGCGCCAAAATAGTGGACCTGCTTCAGCTGACTCCGGAAGACCACGTGCTTGAAATCGGGCCGGGCAGAGGAGCTCTGACCGAATTCCTGATACAGGCCGCCCCGGCCGGGATCACAGTGCTGGAAAAAGACAACGAACTGGCCGAACGGCTGGAAGGGCGCTACCCCGATTTGAAAGTCATCCGGATGGATGCGCTCGATTTTCAATGGGAGGAGCTGACTCCAGGCACCAAAGTCATCGGCAATCTGCCATATAACATTGCCTCGAAACTTATCTGGGACATCGTCAGCAAGGCCGATATGATCGCCAAAGCCACCTTCATGGTCCAACACGAGGTGGCCCTGAGACTGACTGCCGAACCCAATACAAAGGAATATGGCGGACTGACTGTCTGGGTGAAGAATCATGCGACCACCGAATATCGTTTCAAGGTTCCGCCGCATGTTTTTCGCCCCAAGCCGAGAGTCGACTCGGCGATTGTCGACTTTTTCCCACTTCCCGAAAAGAAACGTCCAAAAAACCCCGAACAATTGTCGACATTTATCAAAATGTGCTTCCAAAAACGACGGAAACAGATGGCTAACATATTGAAAAAACAGTGGAATACGCAAGCGTCAGAGTGGTTTGAATATCAAAAACTTTCACCGAAAATCCGTCCTGAAAATATCACACCTGAGCAGTTCGAATCTCTCTCGAGGCTTGTCTGATGCGGATTTTATTCAAAAATGATGTATTCCCCTATTGACTTGTTCACAAAAATTCTGTTTTACATCTTGAAGACGCGAGAGGCACTCCCTCTCGAAGTTCGCTTTCAGTCCAAATTTGTGACGCTTATCCCGTTATGCCTTTGGACGTCATGTTGAAGTTGTTTTATTGAAATGGCAAAAAGTATGCTGCAATGCGACCGCCTCTGTGCCCGTTTTCATTGCAGATTCTTTTCATAGCGTAAGTGCAAACCATCTATGAGGAGGAAGGACTAATGACTAAGGCTGATCTCGTTGTTAAGATCGCAGAAAAGGCTAATCTGACCAAAGCTAACGCTGAACGCGCCCTGAACGCATTCCTGGAAACCGTTGAAGGTACCCTGGTGAGCGACGGCAAGCTGACCCTGACCGGCTTCGGCACCTTCGCCGTTGAAGAGCGCAAAGCCCGCGTTGGCCGCAACCCCCGCACCGGTGACGAGCTGCGGATTCCTGCCACCAAGGTTGTAAAATTCCGTCCTGGCAAGATCCTTAAAGAAGCCGTCAAATAAGTAACTCCGGAGAACCACTATGCTTCACGGAGAAACTGTACATAGCCCTCTCCCCCAGGACCTTCCCTGGTGGATGCCTGACCACTTCGTCTTCTTTGGCGTGCTGTATGCCGTCATCGGCATCATCGGAATTGGCCTTGCTTACACCGTGATAAAATCCTGGTGTGATACGAAGTGCGATCACTAGGGAATTAGGCTTATAGGTTCTATGCGATACAAGGCTTGCCGCAAAAAGCGGCAAGCCTTTCTTTTTGCAGAACAACTCCGCCTCTCTGAAAACTTCAATTTTCCCTTTATTCTAACTTGATCTTTCCAGAAAGTGAGTATAATGAATTGAATTCGATTTTTGCTCGCGGTAAAAGCGAGCCAGAGAGGAGGTGATTCTTTTGCCCGGTGTATACCTTGATGATAGTGACAATTTCGACATTTCCCTGCGTCGTTTCAAGAAGCAGGTCGAAAAGGCCGGAATTCTGTCCGAACTGAAGAAGCGTCAGCACTATGAAAAGCCCAGCGTGCAACGCAAGAAAAAGAAAGCTGCAGCCAAGAAAAGGCTTGCCAAAAAAGTTCGCAAAATGAACACTCGTTAAGATGAGTCTCCTATCCAAAATAGAAAAAGACTACATCCAGGCTTATAAAGCCAAAGATACGGTGAAAGTGGCCGTCTTGAGGCATCTCAAGACGGCCATAAAGAACCGTATGGTCGAACTCGGGAAAGAACTCACCGATGACGACGTGCTTGAGCTTGTTTCCAAACAGGTCAAGCAGCGCCGCGACTCCGTCGACCAGTACGAAAAGGCGGGACGCAATGATCTCGCCGATGTAGAAAAGGCAGAACTGGTCGCGCTTGATGATTACATGCCCAAACAGCTTTCCGAAGAGGAACTCGCTGCAGCCGTGGAGAAGGCAGTTGCCGACACCGGGGCGCAGGGCATGAAAGACATGGGCACGGTCATGAAAGCCCTTATGCAGGCCCACAAGGGCCAGTTTGACGGTGGCAAGGCCAGCGCATTGGTCAAGGCGCGCCTCTCCTCATAACAATCACATCGCATTTTGCGGGTCCTTTATGGAATCCAAATCATTCCAATTGTTGGAATTTCATAAGGTATTGAACATCCTGTCCGGATTCGCCATGTCCGAACCGGGTGCTCATGCCTGTCGCTCCATTACTGCCAGCGACGACATCGAAGCCATCAAGCGAAACAATCTGCTTTATAACCAAGCCAGTGAATGGTTGGAAAGCAGCGGATTCAAGCTCGGCTCATTCATCAGTCTCGACGGCTTCTTCAACTACCTGGATTCCGGAAACGCCGTCCTTGATCAGGACGGGCTTTTTGCTCTCAAGACCGTTCTGGACAAAGTCTCGGTACTTCGCGAGTCTTTGGACAAGTACGAAGACTGCGGATGGGACGTGCTGGGCGCTACCATTTTCAGCTTTGACTGGCCCCAAAAAGCCGCTTCGGGAATCGAACGCTGCCTGGACCAGGAAGGACGTCTCAAGGACGACAGCTCCCCGGATCTTTACGCAGTTCGCCAGGAGATCCGGAACATTCACCAGCGTTGCACCAAACGGGTCAAGGATTTCGTTCTCAAGGAGGGCATCGGGAACTTCCTGCAGGAAGATTTCATGACCATCTCTTCGGACCGCTATGTCCTGCCGCTCAAGGTCAACTACAAGAACCGTCTGAGCGGTATCATACACGACTACTCGCAGACCGGAGAAACCTGCTATTTCGAGCCCATGTTTCTGGTGGAGACCAACAACCGGCTCCAGGAACTCAAGAGAGAAGAGCGCGAAGAAGAGTATAAAGTTCTCAAATATTTGACCGATCTGATTCTGCAGGAACGCGAGGCGGTCCAGGCCTGTTATGATTGCCTTGTGGCAATGGATGTGTTGCTGGCCAAAATCCGACTCGGCAAAGAATATGACGGCCGAGTCATCGACGTGATGGGAGACACCAATCCGCACTTGATCGGAGCGCGCCATCCACTCCTGGCTCTCCAGGAAGACAGGGTCGAATCCGTTGATGTGGAGCTATTGTCCGAACACAAGGCGCTTATTGTCAGCGGCGGCAACGCGGGCGGCAAGACCGTTTGCCTCAAGACCATCGGCCTGACTGCGGTCATGGCCTATTCGGGCCTTCCGGTTCCAGTGGAGCCCGGCAGCCGTCTACCACTGTGGAAAAACATCTTCGTCGTCATGGGCGACGAACAGAGCCTTGAAGAAAACGTCAGCACCTTTACGGCCCAAATCCATTACCTGAAAGACAGCTGGAAAGACGTGAACGCCGACACCCTGTATATTCTTGACGAATTTGGCGCAGGAACCGACCCCTCCCAGGGAGCGGCCCTTGCCCAAGGAGTTATCGACGAATTGATGAAGCAGGACGCCACGGTCATTGCGGCCACACACTTTCCGGCGCTCAAGGCTTATGCCATGGCTACCAAGGGAGCCAGAGCCGCAAGCGTGCTTTTCGATCCGTCCACCAAAAAGCCGCTCTATAAATTGGCTTATGATCAGGTCGGCGCATCCATCGCACTGGAGGTGGCCCGGGACAACGGTCTTCCCGAAGCCATTCTCAATCGCGCAGAAAAATATTTACTTTTGGACGGCTCCGATACCTCGGCCATCCTGGATCGACTCAACTCCCTGGCAGTGGACCGGGAAAGGGAAGTGGAGCAGGCCAAACGCGAGCGCAACAGGCTGGAAAAGCAACTGGCCGGGCTGGAAGCGAAATTTCAAAAGGAACGCCAAAAACTGCTGGACGACATCCAGGCCAAGGCTCAGGGTATCGTCAAACAGTGGAAAGCGGACAAGATCAGCCGCAAACAGGCTCAAAAGGAAATGGCGGGCCTGCGTGAGCAACTTGCCGTAAAAGGGCCACAGCCCAGAGCCGCAAGCAAGGCATTCAGCTGGGAAGACATCCAGCCCGGTGTCCAGATCCGTTACGAGGCCTGGGACAAGGTCGGTACTGTACTTGAATGCAACGACCGGAAAAAGCAGGCCAAAGTAGACATTAACGGCGTGGCCATGTGGGTCAAGGCGGAGCATCTGGCCCCGTTGCAGGGCAAGGCCCCGCAGCTGACTCCAGGAAAGTCCGTCTACAACGAATCGAAAGAGCACACCGGTCTGACCATGAATATCGACCTGCGCGGACACCGCGCCGACGAGGCACTGTCGCGGCTGGAACGGTTCATCGACGACGCCCTCATGCGCGGAGCCAGCAATCTGGAGATCGTCCACGGTCGCGGTACCGGGGCGCTCCGTCGTGAAGTGCACGATTTTCTGAAGACATATCCTGCGGTCAAAAAGTTCGCCCTCGCCAATGAAGAGCGGGGAGGGGACGGAATGACCGAAGTGACCTTGAAGTAGAGCCCGGAGCGGCGAATGGACAGAAACGGGGTCGAGGCCGTCAAGGCCCGCATCAATATTGCGGACGTGATTCGTAGATATGTCGACCTGAAACCGGTTTCAGGCCGGTGGATGGGCGCATGTCCGTTTCATCAGGAGACCAAGCCGTCCATGAGCGTCAACGAGGAGGAGGGCTTTTTCTACTGCTTCGGGTGTCAGGCCTCCGGCGATGTCATCGACTTTTACCAGCGCATCAACGGCCTCGAATTTCGAGAAGCGCTGGAAGCGCTGGCTGCCGAGGCTGGTATCGAACTGCAATACAGCCAACCCGATCCACAGGCCAAGGAACAGCAACGCAGGAAAAAGTTGTTCTTGGACATGCATGACGAGGCACAGGAATTTTTTCGCAACTGCCTGAATCACGCCGTGGGTGAAGTGGCGCGGAACTACCTGAATCGCAGGGGGGTGGCCCCGGAGATCGTGCAGGCCTTCGGTTTGGGATACAGCCCGGATGACTGGCACGGTCTGGATAACTATCTGCGCAGCCGGGGAAGGAATTCCGAAGACGGCGTTGAAGCCGGACTTTTATCAAGCAACCAAAAGGGCAATATTTACGACAGGTTCCGAGAAAGACTCATCTTTCCGATCAAAAATTTATCGGGAAGGGTTATTGCCTTTGGCGGCAGAATAATTACTGATGGAGAGCCGAAGTATCTCAACAGCAGTGATTCGCCGATCTACAAGAAGGGAGATCACTTATACGGGCTGGATGTGGCCCGGCAATCCATGACCCGCACCAGAAGGGCTTTGCTCACCGAAGGGTATATGGATGTTCTCTCTCTGCACCAGTTCGGCTATACCGATTCCTGCGGGGTGCTGGGAACGGCACTGACCAAGGATCAGGTCAAGCGGCTGGCAGGTTTCTGCTCCCGAGTGGACCTGGTTTTCGATGGCGACAATGCGGGCCGCAAGGCAGCCCTGAAGAGCAGCCGGATGATACTGCTTCAGGGGGTGGCTTGTCGTGTCGTGCTTTTGCCTGATGGAGAAGATGTCGACAGCCTGCTGCAGGAGCATGGCCGCGACGGCTTCGAGCAATGCCTGGATCGGGCTCAGGACGGCTTGAGCTTCTGCTTTGATTACCTCGGCCGCGAATTCGCGCCGAGAGAGATCATGGACTGGGCGAGAAATTTCCTGTCCGAGTTGTCGGACCAATCCCTGCGCGCCTACTATCTACCGAGGATCGCACAGGGACTCGGCCTTGCAGAAGCCGAACTGAGGCTGACGGCCGGTGCGGCAATCGACCGCAAGCCACCCTCGGGCCAGGTTCAGGTCGCGGCTCAAAGCTCGCAGCAGGCGAGGAGCACCGGCAAGGAAGATAAGGATGACAGGTATTTCATGAAATTTCCCATCCAGTACCCGGAGTACATTCCGGCACTGGTCGAACAGGGATTTGAAAATGTTCTGAGTTCGCAATGGGCTCCGGCATTCTGGGAAAAACTGGTTGCCACGCAGCCCAGGGCAGATCTGACCCGGCTGAACCAATACGAAAAACGGTTTTATATCCAGTGTCGGGAAGAACTGCGCGAGAACACCCTGGTAGGCAAGGAATTACTGGACGAATGGGAACATATTTGTAATAAAATCGCGGCTGGACAGCAGAAAATGACCGTCGAGCAGCTCAAGCAGTCCCTGAAAGAAGCACAGCAGACCGGGGATATGCACAAGGTCAAGGAATGTCTGCAGGCTCTGAATGACTGCCTAGGGAGGGAGAATGAGCAACATTAAGGATATCCAGCAAATCAAAACCCTTATTGCTCAGGGTAAGAAAAAGGGGTTCCTCACGTTCGAGGAACTGAACAAGGCGCTGCCTTCGGATTTCAACACCCCTGAGCAGATCGAAGAAATCATCAGCATCTTCGATCAGATGGATATCGCAATCGTGGATACCGAGGAAAATCAGCAAAAGATTTCCACGGAGAGCGAAGAATCCGAGTCCAACGAGTTGGAACTCACCGAGGAAAGTGAAGACGCCGCCGACTTTTCCTCCCGAAGCACCGACCCCGTCCGCATGTATCTCCGGGAAATGGGGGCTGTGGCGCTTTTGGACAGGGAGGGAGAGGTCGTCATCGCCAAGAAGATCGAAAACGGCGAGATGGACGTCTTGTACTCCCTGGTGGAGGTGCCGGTCGCCGTTGAGGAACTCATCCACATCGGCGAGGCTCTGGACGACGGACGCGTCAAGCTCAAGGACGTGGTCAAGACCATTGAAGAGGACGACCCCTCCGAAGATGAGATGAACCAGCGCCAGCGCGTCATCTTCCTGTTGGACGAAATCAAGAAGATATTCAACAAGAAGCAGACCCTCTACGACAAGATCGACGAGTGCGCCCAGACCGACAAACGGGTCTACGCACTCCAGAAGAAAATTCTCGACTACAAGGAAGAAATCGTTTCCAGACTCAAGGACATCAAGCTGGAAAAGACTCTCATCGATCGCATCATCGAAACGGTCAACGACTACGTGCGACAAATGCACAACTGTCAGCGTGACCTTTCCGCTTATGTCCTGTCCGTGGGCAAGACCCGCGACGAGATCCAGGAACTCTTCCGGCAAGTGGATAAACGCGAGATCAACCCGGTGGTGGCTGCCGACGATCTGGGCATGACAGTGGAGGAATTCTTCTCCTTCAAGGAAATGCTGGCCGGTAAATTTGAAATCCTGGTTCGCCTTCAGGACAGATGCAAACACAACGTGGCCGACCTGGAAGAGGTTCTGTGGCGCATCAAACATGGCAACATCGCTGCGGCCAGGGCCAAACAGGAGCTCATCCGCGCCAATCTGCGCCTGGTAGTCTCCATCGCCAAGAAGTACACCAACCGAGGCCTTCAGTTCCTGGACCTGATTCAGGAAGGTAACATCGGTCTCATGAAGGCCGTGGACAAGTTTGAATACCAACGCGGTTACAAATTCTCCACCTACGCCACCTGGTGGATCAGGCAGGCCATCACGCGAGCAATCGCCGACCAGGCACGCACCATTCGTATTCCGGTACACATGATTGAGACTATCAACAAGTTGATCCGCACCTCACGCTATTTGGTACAGGAGTTGGGCCGCGATCCGTCGCCGGAAGAAATTGCGGAACGCATGGATTATCCGCTTGAAAAGGTCAAAAAAGTCCTCAAAATCGCTAAGGAACCCATTTCCCTTGAGACCCCTATCGGTGACGAGGAAGATTCCAGCCTCGGCGATTTCATCGAGGACAAGAAGGCTACCGCTCCGGCCGAAGAAGTGGTTTCCACAAAGCTGGGTGAACAGATTGCCGCAGTTCTTTCGGACCTGACTCCCAGGGAGGAACAAGTGCTGCGCAAGCGCTTCGGCATCGGTGAAAAATCGGACCACACCCTGGAGGAGGTCGGCAAGCTCTTCAACGTCACCCGTGAGCGTATCCGTCAGATCGAGGCTAAGGCCCTGCGTAAACTGCGGCATCCGGTTCGCAGCGCGCTCCTCAGGTCATACTTCGAGAACTAGACAAGATTACGAGCGGGAGGGGCTATGGCTTCTCCCGCTTTTTTTTGCTCCATGTATGAATTCCATTTCATTCTCATCCCGCTCTTCGCCTTTCTCCTCGACAATGCCGTGGCAGACCCTCATTGGCTTCCCCACCCGGTTCGACTCATCGGGCGTGCGGCCTCCTCCGTGGATGCCTACCGGGACACCATAGATCTTGACCTCAAGGTTGGCCTGAAAACCATTGGTTTCATGACACTCGGCTTTACCGGCCTGTTCACTTTCTGGCTGATTCTTGAACTCACGACCCTGAACATTCCCTGGCTGGCGATTCTGTTCTCCATTTACTTTTCCTACGCAGGTCTCTCCCTGCAGGGGCTGATCACCGAGGGCTGGAAAGTGGAGCGGGCATTGCGCATGGGGAACATCGACCAGGCGCGTCACGAGATTTCCATGTTAGTCAGCCGAGATACTTCGAAAATGAATGAAGCCGAGATACGCCGCTCACTGGCTGAGACAGTGAGCGAAAACTTCAGCGACGGCTTTTTCGCACCTTTTTTCTACCTGGTATTGTTTGGCCCCGCGTGCATGTGGGTCTACAAGACCATCAACACCTTCGATTCCATGTGGGGATACAAGACCGAACGGTACAAAAAATTAGGATGGTTTCCGGCCATTGTAGACGACATGGCCAACTGGATACCGGCCCGCCTTTCCACATGGGCCTTGCGATGGGCAGGCCGTACCATGGGCCTCGAGATCGAGGCCGCTGCCCGGAACACAGCTGTTGATGCAAGGAAAATGGAAAGCCCCAATGCGGGCTGGCCCATGGCGACCTGTGCCTGGCTGGTGGGTGGCGCGATGGGGGGGACCACGGTCTATTTCGGAGAAGTCAAGGAAAAGCCAAACTTGGGCCCGCAAGGACAACAATGGACATCCCGAAAGATCGAGGTCCTTTTCAAACTGGTGCGCAGGGCAGGGTGGCTCACGGTCCTGATCGCGTCGGGCCTGCTCTTCGTCCTTTCAAAAACATGAAAAAGGGGAGCCCTGTGGGGCTCCCCTTCGTCTTCTCTTTTCGTAGCCGGATCAGCGGCTACTTTTCACCGAGTTCGATGTTGCGTTCATACGCTTCGACAATCGCGTCGAGAATGTTGCCACGTGTGGCTGTACGGTCCATGTGGGCCAATGCCCGTATTGTGCTTCCCGCCGGGGAGCTGACCATTTCGCGCAGCACGCTGATGTGCTCATCCGTACCGGCGGCCATCTGTACCGACCCATCAAACAGAGCCTGCACCATGGCCGTGGCCTGCGGCCTGGGAATGCCCAGATACACTGCGGACTCCACCAACGCCTCCATGAAGTACATCACGTAAGCCGGCCCGCAACCAACCACGGCGGTAAAAGCGTCAAACATTTTTTCGGACAGGATATGCACCTGCCCGATGCATTTGAATGTCTTGGGTACGAATGTCTTCTGCTCATCGGACAACCGTTCGTCCTCAAGACAAACGGCATAGACACCCTTACCTACCAGGGCGGGAGTGTTGGGCATGATACGGACAACAGGACACGCATCCCCGCTCAACTCTCGCAACGTCTCGGACGTAAGACCTGCCGCGATGGAAAGCAGACACTTGCTGCTGTCCAGGTGCGCGGACATACCGCGCAGGATGGGCTCGGCATGCTGCGGCTTGACGGCCAACACCACGTAGTCGCACGCCGCGACCAAGGCGTTGGCGTCCGGCTGGACCACCATGCCGCACTGCTTGTTGAGCATCTCCAGTCGCGCGGTGTCCAGGTCGGCTCCGTGCACCTCGACACCATCCAGGGAGGACAACCCTTTGATGATTGCGCCCCCCATGTTTCCTACGCCGATAAACCCGATTTTCTTAGTCATTATCCCACCATTTCGAGGTTGCTGAAGAAGTAGGCCACTTCAACCTTGGCTGTGACTGGACCGTCAGAACCATGGACAGCATTGTTCTGGATGTTGGAGGCAAACTTCTTACGGATGGTTCCTTCTGCGGCGTCTTCAGGGTTGGTGGCGCCCATGATCTCGCGGTAGCGCATAATGGCGTTTTCGCCCTCCAGGACGGAAACCAGCACGGGACCGGAAATCATGAATTCCACCAACTCGCCGAAAAACGGCCTTTCCTTGTGAACGGCATAAAAGCCCTCAGCCTGAGCCTTAGTCATGTGGATCATCTTGGTGGCCTTGATCTTCAGGCCACTGTCGGTGATCAACTGCAGAATGGCGCCGATGTTGCCGGCAGCTACGGCGTCGGGTTTGATGATGGAAAAAGTGAGTTCAGTACCCATAACCTAAAATAGCCTCCCTTGCGTTTTACATCCGACGGACATCAATTGCCGATCGGAATCAGGATCAGCACAGAAGCATGCGGTCCGAAAGACCCTCCTCACCCCTGAGCTCGGTAAAGCGCTGCAGCAGCTCCTCAACCGTGAGCGCTTTCTTCTCCTCACCACGTATATCCATGACCACCGTCCCCCGGTGGAACATGAGCAATCTGTTCCCCATTGAAATGGCCTGTTGCATATTATGGGTGACCATCAGCGTGGTCAGCCGCTGTTCGACAACAAGCCTTTCCGTCAGTTCGAGTATCATCTGGGCCGTTTTCGGATCCAACGCGGCCGTATGTTCGTCCAAAAGCAGGAGTCTGGGCCGCACCATGGTGGCCATAAGCATGGTCAGGGCTTGGCGCTGGCCGCCGGACAAGAGCCCCGTGGCCGTTTTCAGGCGTTCTTCCAGTCCAAGGCCGAGCATGGCCAGTTTTTCCGAAAAAAACACGCGGTCCTTGCTTTTGACGCCCAGGCCGAGCCCGCGCCTCATTCCGCGTTTCTTGGCCAGGGCCAGGTTCTGTTCGATGGTGGCGCCAGCGCAGGTCCCCAGCAAAGGATCCTGGAAGACCCGGCCGATCTTGGCAGCCCTCCGGTGTTCGGCCCAGCCGGTGACGTCCTCACCATCCATGGAGATGGTTCCGGAATCAAGAGGAAAGCAGCCTGCCAACGCATTGAGAAAGGTGGACTTTCCGGCCCCATTGGATCCGATGATGGTAATAAAATCCCCTTCGTCAATGTTGAGAGTCAAGCCATTCAGGGCCAGCACTTCGTTGACACCGCCCTTGTTGAAGGCCTTGGTCATACCCGCTATGGCGATCTGCGCGCTCATGCCGTGGCTCCTTTGGAGAGAAATTTCTTTTTCATGGTCGGTGCGGTCAAGGCTATGACCACGAGGACCGCTGTAATCAGGTTCAGGTCGCTGGGGGTGACCGAGAAGGCTCCCAGCTTGAGGCCCAGGGCCAGGGCGATGGCGACGCGGTAGAGTACCGAACCGAGCAGGACAGCGACAATGGCGCGCACAATACTGCGGTCGCCGAACACAGTCTCGCCGATAATGACGGAGGCCAGCCCGGCAATGATGGTCCCAACCCCCATGTTCACGTCTGCGGCTCCCTGGTTCTGGGCTACAAGGGCTCCGGAGCAAGCCACAAGGGCGTTGGAAAGGCCCACGCCGAAAATGATGACGGTATGGGTATTGATGCCTTGGCTCGTAATCATCTGGGGATTGTCCCCGGTGGCCAACACAGCCATGCCGACCTCGGTATGCAGGAACCAGATGAGCAGAGCGGCGCACCCGACGCAGATGATGCCGAAGAGAATGGGAGTCGCCATGTATTGGGGCAGACCGACCAAAGCCGTGAATTGGTCGACCACCGTATCCTTGCCAAGCAGGGTCAGGTTAGGCCTGCCCATAATTCGCAAATTGACGGAATATAAGGAAATCATCGTCAAGATGGAGGCCAGCAGATGCAGGATCTTGAGTTTGGTGTTCAAAAAACCGGTGACCATGCCGGCAATAAACCCTGCACAAGTGGCCATGACGATGGCCATAATGGGCGAATAACCGTTGGTGATGGCAACGGCTGAAACAGCGGCCCCGAGGGGCAGGCTTCCGTCAACTGTGAGATCGGGGAAGTCGAGAATACGGAACGTCAGGTATACCCCCAGAACCATGAGCCCGAAAGCGAACCCCTGCTCCAGAGCACCGTAAAATGCGTAAAGCGTCATGATGTTAGTTTTCCTCTCAGAATATAAAAATAGGCGCGTTGAGTTGCAACGCGCCTTGTATACCGAATGCCCTTGAATGGCAAATCAGAAGCGTCTACCGGATAACCTTTTCGGCCCTGGAAACCACGGATTCGGGCAGGGTGACGCCCATGGATCCGGCGGCCTTGAGATTGACGTGTAAACGCAAGTGCTTAAGGTTTTCCACGGGCATGGTGGCGGTGTCCGCCCCTTGGAGCACGCGCAAAGCCATGTCGGCGGTCTGGACGCCCATTTCGCGATAGTCCACGGCCAAGGCAGCAATGGTGCCGCGCGCTACGGAATCGGTATCTCCGGAGATGAGCGGCAGATGATTCTGTCGGCAGACCTTGATGGCGGATTCCAGGGCGGACACGACCGTGTTGTCTACGGGAATGTAAATGGCCTCGCAGCGTCCCACCAGGCTTTTGGCGGCCTGGTAGACGCCTGCCGAGTTGGCGATAGTGGCTTCCTCAACATTCACGCCTGCAGCGGAAGCATATTTCTTAAGCAGGTCGATAAGCACCACGGAGTTGGCTTCTCCAGCATTATAAATGACGCCGATGGACTTGATGCCCGGAACGATTTCACGGATGAGTTCGAAATGCTTGTCCATGGGGCTCATGTCGGTCATGCCGGAGACATTGGCACCCGGCTTTTCCAGACTGTTCACTATGCCGGCGGCAACCGGGTCGGTGACACAAGCGAAGAGGATGGGGTGATCCTTGATCTTCTGAGCCACAGCCTGGGCCGAGGGGGTGGAAATTCCCAGCACCAGGTCGGGCTTTTCTCCTGCGATCTGGGAAGCTATCTGAGTGTTGGTGGCCATGTTGCCTTGGGCAATATGCACATTGTACTTGGCATCAATGCCCAGTTCCTTCAGACGGTCCATGAACCCAAAGCGAGTTGCATCCAGGGAAGGGTGCTCCACGATCTGGTTGATGGAAATGGTATAGGTTTTGTCCGCCCCCATAGCGGTGGAAGCGAACAGGCAGAGTGCCAATGCGGCGACAGCAAACAGTTTTTTCATATCTCTCCTCCTGATTGATTTTCAGCTCGTCAGTCTGGTTGATCTTCCGGACTTTCGTCAAGTGGTTATCGAAGAGAGGCAATAAAAAAAGGCCGCTTGACGCGGCCTGAAAAACTGCTGCAGGGTTGATTAAAAACGAATTTCCTGTTCCTTGACCACCCGGAAGGACTTGTTGCCCTTAACTCTACCTGGCAGGCCATAGAACTTCTTGATGCCCTCGATTTCCGCCTCAAGCAATTCGTCCTCATCCGTATCCAAAAGCAAGATGTCTCCCTTTTGAAGATTCAAAAGCTGACGACCGGAAATCTTGGACTGCCCAAGCCGGACGACCATCTCCACCGGCGTTTCCATAAGCCGCTCCTTGAAGCGGTTGATCCATGCATGATCCACTTCCAGGCGCTCGGACTGGAAGGAGGCATGCAGCTTGGAACGGATGGGCTCCATGGTGGCGTAGGGGAGGCAGATGATGAGCGAGCCGATGGCGTTTTCCAGCTCGACTTCGAAAGTGACCACAATGACCACATCGGAGGGCGGAACAATTGCCGCAAATTGCGGGTTGACCTCGGTACGCACCAGTTCGATGTGCACTTCATGAACCGGCTGCCAAGATTCCTCCATGTTGGACAGGGCGATCTTGACCACACGCTCCACAATGGCCTGCTCAATGGGGGTAAAGTCGCGGCCTTCGACCTTGGGCTGGCTGCCGGCGCCGCCGAAAAAGTTCTCCACCAAAGCGAAAACAAGCCGGGAATCCACCACGAGCAGGGCGTTACCACGCAAGGGATCCATCTTGAAGATGGAAATTGACGTGGGAACAGGCAGGGAACGCATGAAATCCCCGAACTTGGACATGTCGATGGAGATGGGGTTGATGTCCACGCGTTTCCGCATGGTGTTGGCCAAGGCGTTGGTACACAGGCGTGCGAAACGGTCGTTGACTATTTCCAGGACGGGCATACGGCCGCGGATGATCCTGTCCTGGTTGGCCAGGTCAAACGCAACCACACCGGAGTCGTCTTCGGGCAACTCCGCCTCGGTCTCGACGTCTCCACCGGAAAGCCCTCTCAACAGGGCATCAACTTCATCTTGTTCGAGGATCTTGCTCATGAATATGACCCCAAAAAATTCTTTCCGTCAGTTTTTTCTCAGGCTTCTGAACCTATAGCAAAAAACGATCCGAACTCTTTTGACTTTATCGGCAACCAGGATGAGTTCTTAAGTTTTTTCTAACACCTGGTGCGTTGGGTAAGCAACAGAAACCCACTTCCAATCATTATTTTGTTCCAGAAAAAAATTAATAAAATTCTAGATTATATTCACCAAGCCAAACGGCAACACAACTTCTTTAACTATTAAAAGGTGTTAATAAGAATGAAAAAAACATCGCACAACAGATAAAAACTTCTGTTGGCAGGGCAGCCCATCTCCACCGAATTCCTCCCAAACCAAGCGACATTACTAAATGATTATTCCGGCTGAAGCCTGGAAAGGGGAAGCACCAGAACGGAAGAATCCTTCAAATCGGCCCATTGCCTAAGCGCCGACAGGGTGACGGCGTAATTGTGTCCGATGGCGATGGCCCTGCCCCGGCGTTTGGCTATGCGTTCGGCCTTGCGCAGCTGGTGAATGATGGCAGGAACTTCCTTGACGTTATCCAGAAAGACGTCCCGCTTATAAAAAGGAATCTTAATCTTTTGCGCCACGGACCGCGCCACGCTTTTGGGAGTGGTCATGCTGTCCAGGAAAAATAACCCGTGTTTTTTGAAGGTGGAAAGTGCGACCCGCATGCCTGGCCCGGACTCGGTAAAGCGCGACCCCATATGGTTGTTGGCCCCTATGGCCCCCGGCACCATGGCCATGTATTTTTCCATGGTCTTGCGGATCTTCCCGGCTTTCATTGATGTGAACAACGCCCCCGGGCCGGGATCCACCTTGGGGTATGCCTTGGGTTCCATGGGGTAGTGAATGATGAGATCATGTTCGGCCTTGTGGATGAGACGAACGGATTCGGTAGTATGGCTGCCCATGGGCCACACGGCATAGACGAGCGGAAGATTGAGTTTGAGCAATCCTTTGAGAACCGCCAGGTTCTCGCCCACGTCATCAATGACAATGACCAGTTTGGGGCCTTTGACGGCGGGATAGACGGGAGCGGGAAGACTCCGATCAAGGTAGATGCTGTGTGTACGCACCTTGTCGATGTCTATATTGACCACCTTGGAGCCGTCTCCTGCCAGAAATGCGCCAGGGACACGTTTGGCCAGGCACTCCTGGAGGGTCAGCAAAAATTTGTCGCGATTGCGAATGCCGGGAATCCGCAATTCCTGATAATGATAACGCCTGCCGTTGTCCTCCTTGATGCGGACATCGGAAAGCTCCAGGCGTTGCATATCGATGCCGGTTTTGCGCAGTGCTTCCAGCAATGCGAAATCCGCCTGCTTGACCTGTTCTTCCAGAACATGACCAAATGTCTCCTCATACACACGGTGCGGCTCCGAGGAGGGCGGTGCAGCCTGGAGGACATTATTCTCCGCTTTTTGCACAATCCGGGGGGCAGGGGGCTCGGAGGTGATGAGGAAGGCGATCACCAAGGCCAAAACGACCATTACCAAGCCGAAGATGACAACAAGAGGACCGGGCCGGTACAGGCGGTCTTTCAGCCTGTCCAGCCCGGTCTTGTTTTCCGGATCCTTCGTCTGTGCCGTTGTGCCGCTTTCACGCGGCTCAAGGTCCTGAGTCATTTACTTTATCTTACCTATACGGGGCAGATTCTTGACCAGCTCAAGGCTGATGCGAAGCTGGTTGTCCTTTTCAAGCAGCTTCTTGATGTCGCGAGATTCGCGGTTGGCCTTGACCTTGTCCCCGTTGACGTTTTCAAGGTGGCCGCCAAGGTCTTTTTCACGCACCGTAAACCTGCGGCGCATTTCATCCATCTCGTCATCCTTGGCCGGTTCAACAAAGGGGATTGCCAGGTCGGGTTCAATGCCGGTTGCCTGAATGGAACGACCGCTGGGAGTATAGTACAAGGCGGTGGTCAGTTTGATGCCCGAGCCGTCGGCCAGCGGAATGACCGTCTGAACGGAGCCCTTGCCGAAGGAGCGTTCGCCAACGAGCAGGGCGCGGTTATGGTCCTGCAAGGCGCCCGCAACGATTTCAGACGCCGAGGCCGAACCGGAATTGATGAGCACGACCATGGGAGCCATAACCTCATCCTTGTTCTTTCCAGCAAAGAAGTCCTTGCGCTGGGCCTTGTCTTTGCCCTGGATATACACAATCAGCCCCTCTTCAATGAAGGTATCGGCAACAGACACTGCCTGCCCAAGAAGGCCGCCTGGGTTGTTGCGCAGGTCGAGAATGATTCCCTTAAGTTCATGCTTCTTCTTGAACTTCCGGATTTCATCACGAAGTTCCTCGGTGGTGTTTTCATTGAAGCGGGTCAGGCGAACATAGAGGTAATCGTTGTCGAAAATTCTGGTCTTGACGCTGACGATGGGAATGGTTCCACGGACGATGGGCACTTCCTTCGGCATCTGAGCGCCTTCATGCAGAATGGTCAAATGTACGGTGGAACCCTTGGGACCACGAATCATCTTGACCGCATCCATGAGGCTCATGTCCTGGGTGGGTTCTCCGTCAATCTCGAGAATGATGTCTCCGGCCTTGAGCCCGGCCTTGTAGGCGGGAGTGTCCTCAATAGGCGAAACACAGATCAGACGACCGTTTTCCATACTGATCTCGATCCCGATGCCGCTGAACTGGCCGCTGGTGCTTTCCTGGACGTCCTTGAAATCCTCGGGAGTCAGGTAGGCAGAGTGGGGATCAAGCTGTTCGAGCATGCCCTTGATGGAGTCCTCGATCAACTCCTGCTTGGTAATCGGATTGACGTAATAGCCCTCAACCATGTCCAGGACTTGGCTGAAACGCTTCAGGGCGTCGAAATGCGCCGCGTCCTTTCCGGCCACGCTGGAGCCGGGAGCCACCGTCAATGTAAACAGCAGAAGAAAAGTGATCAGCCACAGGGAAATTCGCATTGCTTCCTCCGAGAATATGCGGTCTCAGGTTAACTTGCTTATCAATTCAAAGCGGTTAACCAAAGTTTCGGATTAATGGGTTTTTGATGAAAACGCAATTCGAAATACAAACCGGGACCGTCGGCAAGAGGATAATATCCGGCCTTGCCGATGGGTTCGTCCTTTTCGACCTCTTGTCCGGTCACCACATTGGTCTCTCCCAAATATGCGTACAGACTATAGTAATTATATCCATGATAAATGATGACGACACGCCCGAATCCGCGCAAGGTGCCGTTGTGCACCACTTTGCCCCAAAACACGGAACGGACTTCGGCCCCGTCGATGACAGTGAGCGAGAGGCCACGACGCGGCGGGTTGCCTCGGGGATTGAACCCTGCGATGACCGAACCGTGCACAGGCCAGGGCAAGGCGCGTTTATAGTAGTCGAACTTCTTGGTCTTCTGACTGTTGAGTTGATAGTTGAGTTGCTTGATGGTGGCCAGGATCTCCTGCAACTCCGACTCGAGCGTCTCCTTTTGCGTACGCACCTTCGTGAGGTTGGACCGCAGGGTCCATTTGTCGCGCAACAGCCTGTCCTTGGACTTGTTGACCTTGCTCAGTTGAAGCTCCGCTTCCTTCTCCAGGAGACGTTGACGTTCCAGGTTCCGTTTCAGAAGATCTGCGGTGGCGTGCGCTTCCTCGAATTTTTCTTTGGTAACACCGTAAACGTCGGCAAGCCAATTGAACCGCCTGTCCGCCATGGCCCAGCTGTCCACACCCGCAAAACGAGCCTGAACACTCTGCATGTGTACAGGCCACAGAGATTTCAAAAGTCCCTGCAATTCTTTGGATATCTTCTCCTTGCGGGCCTCCAGGACAAAATGCTCCTTGCGTGCGGCGGCTTCATTCGTACGAATCTCGGCCAACACCTTTTCCTGGACCCGAACCTGCTTGCCTACATTCCTGATGCGGGTTTCGATGGATGAAAGCTTGCCGGACAATTTGCTGGCCTTGCGGTTCAGGGACTGAACCTGCCGCTGTCGGACATCAGCCTTCTGGCTTTCCTCCTGGATGGCCTCGTGAATGGCCTCCCCCTCACCTTCCCGCTGCGCCAGACAGGGGAGGGCGCTGATGAAAAGCACCGACAGAAGCACCGGCAGAATGATAAATTGAATTCTTGTATCAGCCATCAAAGAAGAAATGGTTGCAGAGGACATGTCTCGCACAGCCCCTGTTTCTTTTTGCACCACTGCTTGCCCATACGCACGATGAGGGCATGGTATTCATTGAACAGCGCCAGATCTCCCGGCAGGACGTCCATGACATAGCTCTGCACTTCATGGTAGTCCGCCTCTTCAGACACCAGTCCGTGCCTGCTGAACATCCTGACCGTATACGCATCGACTACAAATACCGGAAAATCGAGGGCATAGCAAAGGATGGCGTCGGCAGTCTCCGGCCCTATGCCCTTGACCTGCAGCAGCGACTCCCGCAGCAGGGAAAACTCCCGTTCCCGCAGGACTTCTATGTCCCCCTGCGCCTCGCTGGCGATGAATTGCAGCAGATTCCGCAACCGCCCGGCTTTCAAACGAAAATAACCGGCAGGGCGGATCAGCTCAGAGAGTTCTGAAACAGGGAGGGCAAGAAGCCTTCTCACATCCAGCACATCCGCCTGCTTGATGTTTTCAATAGCCTTTGCAACGTTTGCCCAATTGGTGTTCTGGGTCAGGACGGCCCCCACGGCGATTTCCAGCGGAGACTCGCCGGGCCACCAATGACTGGGGCCAAGAGCGCCGACCATAGCCTCATACATGGCCATAAGCGTCTCTGAACGTCTCACCAGCTAGCGCTCCACCTTTTCCCAGACGAGAACGACCCATTCACCCTGTGCGGTGATCTCTGGTTCGCCGATACCGCGTCGGGCGTATGCCGCAGCAACCGCATTGGCCTGCTCGGAAAGAATACCGGACAGGATAAGTACCCCCCCTGGCTTGACGCGCTCCAAAATATCTCCAGCCATTTCAATGAGCGGTCCGGAAAGGATATTGGCCACCACCACGTCGAAGAGCTGGCCAGGTTTGAGGCTGCCGATAGTGCCCACCAGCAGTTTCATGGAGTCGTCCACCCGGTTGATCTCCAGGTTCTCCTGCGCACAGGGAATGGCTTGGGGATCAATGTCGATGCCGATGCCGGTGAGGCCGAGCTTGCACAGGCCGATTCCAAGAATGCCGGAGCCTGTGCCGAGATCCAAAAATTCCATTCCCTTTTCAAGAATACCGTGTTTGACAACTTCGCCGATTGTCTCCAGACACAGGGAAGTGGTTGGATGATGGCCGGTACCAAAGGCCATTTTCGGCTCAATGACGATATGGGTCATGTCGTCGTGCCCCTGTTCGGACATCCACGGAGGAAGAATCTCAAACCTTTCGCCGCAGGCAATGGGGTTGAAGAAGTCCTTCCAGGCCATGGCCCATTCCTCGGCCTCCTGTTCGGAATACTTGATGCCGCATTCCGGGAAACGCTTCTCGATTTCGCGCATCAACTCCATGCCGAGAGGATGATCTTCCAAAAAAATGCGGAAAAGCATGGACTCCTGGCCGATGGGTATCTCCTCCCAACCGTGGGGAACCCTGGGAGAAAGAAAGGTGCTGCAAAGGTCTGCTTCTTCCGAGCCGACTTGAAATTCGATTTTCAGTAGTGTGGACATTCGCGAGAATTCCTTGTTTGTGGAAGTAAAAGAGGCCAGAAGAGCTTCTTCCGGCCGTGATGAACTGGTCTCAGATCATGTCTTTTCATATGACCGTGTCGAAAAAGGAGCCTTTGCCGGTGTAGGCAGCACCAATCACCGACTTCTTAAAACTCTGGTCCTGGTCGGTCGCTTTGACCACAGGCTTTTCCAATTCCTGCATGGTCTGGCCCTCGATCTGCTCGGGTTTTTCCCGCTCGACCTTGACCTCTTTCGTCTTGGGCGACTCGTATTCACTGATGCCGCCGATGGCAGGGACTGCTTCCATGACCGGCTCCTTATAGACCAAAATATACGTTCTGCAGTGCTGCTGGTCAAGGCAGCCGGACGAAAAGGGCGCCTTGCGGCGCCCGTATTCGCATTTAAATCTCCGCTTTCTGAAGAATGCCGTCCAGGCACGCCAGAAAATCCAGAATATCCTGCTTCTCGATGACCAATGGAGGAACGAGCCGCAAAATGCGCCCCTGGGTCAAATTGCAGACAAACCGCTTTTCCAGAAGCTGTTTCCAGACCTCCTTCCCCTCGAAGGTCAGCTCAATACCCAGCAGCAGCCCCAGGCCACGCACACCGGCCACTTTTTCAGGATGCTTGCGAACGAGCTCAGCCGCCTGGGACTTGATGAATTTACCCATTTCCTCGGCGCGTTCGGCAATGTTCTCGTCCTGCATAATGTCCACGACCTTGGCAGCCACGGCGGAAACCACAGCACCGCCGCCAAAGGTGGTGGCGTGAGAGCCGGGTTCAAATCCCTGGGCCGCCTCCTTGCCAACCATCACAGCGCCCATGGGCAGACCATTGGCAAGGGCCTTGGCCGAGGTGAAGATGTCCGGCTTGATGCCGTAGTGTTGGTGAGCCCAGAACTTTCCGGTCCGGCACAACCCGGTCTGTACTTCGTCCACGATGACCAACAAATCGAATTCACGGCGCAATTCCATCACCGCGTCCACATATTCCATAGACAAGGGGCGGACGCCCCCTTCACCCTGAACCATCTCGACCATGATGGCGCAGGTCTTGTCGCTGACGACGCTACGCAGGGCGTCAACGTCGTCGAAAGGCACCGTGGTGAATCCCGGGGGCAGGGGATCGTAGCCGTCCTTGATGAGTCCTGACTGCCCAGTTGCAGTCAAGGTGCACAACGTCCTGCCGTGAAATGACCGCTCAAGAGTGACAATCTCGAAGGCGTCTTTCTTCTTGACCTTGGAGGTGTACCGGCGGGCCAGTTTGATGGCTCCTTCGTTGGCTTCAGCTCCGGAGTTGCAAAAGAAAACCCGGTCCGCTTCACACGTGGCAAGCAACTTCTCGGCAAGGTCGAGCTGCTCGTTCTGGTAGAAAAGGTTACTCACATGGACCATCTTGCGTGCCTGCTCCGACATGACGTCGGCCAGATCGGCCCGACTGTGCCCCAAGCTGCATACGGCAATTCCCGCAAGCAGATCCACGTATTCATCACCGTCCAAATCATAAAGACGGCAACCTTCCGCTCTGGAAATAGCCAGGGGATACCGGCCATAAGTGCTGCACAGAAGTTCCTTTTCCCTCTGAACAATGTTTTCGAAATGTATGCTCATGATTTCCTCAATGTTTTCCGGTATGTCCGAATCCGCCTGCGCCGCGTTCCGTGTCGGAAAGCTCCTTGGACGGAAGAATGTTCGCCTGGTAGCACGTTTTGAACACCAGCTGGGCAATGCGCTGGCCTCGGCGAATTCGTCGCTTTTCACCGGAAGTATTGAGCAATGAAACCTTGATTTCCCCTCGGTAGTCCGGGTCGATAACTCCGACCCCCTGACTCACGGTCAGTCCTTCCTTGGTCCCAAGGCCGCTACGGGAATAGACAAAGCCTGCGACTCCTGCTTCGCGCATCTCGATTGCAATCCCGGAAGGGATGGCGGCCCGGCCGCCCGGTTCGATTTCAATGTATTCCTCGTCAAAGCAGGCTCGCAGATCCAGCCCCACGGAATGAGGTGTTCCGTAGGCCAGTTCATTCTCGTCCCATACCTGATGCAGGAATTTCACTTTCACATCGATTTTCGTCGGTTCCATTTAACATATCTCCTTAATAAACTGAGGCACTTTTATGCTCACCAGCAGCCCCCCTTGTCAAAGGAAAGTTTCCAGACTCAGAGTGGATAAGGAGAGGTGGGAAAATCTCAGCGACCTGGAAGTAGCGCTCCAAAAAAACTCAACAGCCCCCAAGCAGCCATTTATTTATATAATAAGGAATTGATTGGTTGCCCCAAAAAGAATCAAAGAGAGTCCTCATTGAGAATATGGCAGCAGTGGCGACAGAAACATGTCTGAATTTACAATTCCGTAAGCTGGCCCATTAAAAAAAGCATGGGATACGATCCGTCCCCCAATGCGCGCACTATTCTCCAACACTCCCACACCAAATCATCCATTCCGACTATGGTCGTCAGCGTGCTTTGACAATCGGAATTGTAAGGCAGTCGGTTCGTCCCTTGTAAGCGACTTGCTGTAACTATCCTTATCCATTGACATTCTCCAGTTCGGTGAAAAGCACAGCCTGTCATGAAAAACAAAAAGGATGAAACAGGGAATGAAAAAAAAGACACCGGAGACCGCAAGCGCTTTACTGTTTACATTTTTAGCAAATAAAATCCATGAATTTCGAACAGGATATGACGAAAAAGTCATTGTTTTATGGTGATAATTTCTCATTTTTGGTAGTAATGCGCATCAAAAAGGGGGTATAATTATGAAAAATGGAATAGACTCTTTTCGCCTCCTATGTCCGACAACAGGCTGATTTAATGGATTTTGATAAATAAAACGTGCGCAGTGACAACTTTCAGAGCACAATTGTGCTTTTAGAAACGCCTTTTGAGCCACTTCGCGCTTGACACGGAGTCAACCAATGTGCTCATCTGACTTTCCGCAAAAAACTGAGAGTCTTTGTTCAAAATTGTAAAAAATTAAGATGAAGTCGCAGTCATTCCGCCAGACGATGACTTTTTTGGTAAACATTTTGAGAGAGGGTATCTGCCTTGCTGTTCCAGCCCATCAACAAGAATTACCATGAGTTTCACATCGACCGCGACAAAGACTTGTGCATCAACTGCGAAGTCTGTGTCCGCCAATGCTCCTACGGCTCCCATTACTGGGACGAGGTGCGCGGCAAGGTCATGCATGACAACTCCAAGTGTGTAGGCTGCCACCGCTGTGAAGCACTGTGCCCCACGGCCGCACTACACATCCGGAAAAAGCCTTCCGAATACCGAGGCGGCGCAAGCTGGCGCCCGGTATTCATGGAGAACATCTACAAACAGGCCGATACCGGAGGCGTGCTGCTGGCCGGCATGGGTTCCCCGGTAGACATTCCGGTCTACTGGGACCGTATGCTGCTGGACGCCAGCCAGGTGACCAACCCGTCCATTGACCCGCTTCGCGAGCCTATGGAGCTGAAGACCTTTCTCGGCGCCAAGCCCAGCAAGCTGGAAATCGAAACCGGCAAGGACGGAAAACCCAAGCTCAAGACCAAGCTCACTCCGCAGCTGGAGCTGAATTATCCGATCATGTTTTCGGCCATGTCCTTCGGCTCCATCAACTTCAACCTGCACCGGGCCATGGCCCGCGCGGCATCCGAGTTGGGCATCTACTACAACACCGGTGAGGGCGGCCTGCACAAGTCCCTTTATAAATATGGGCAGAATACCATCGTCCAGGTGGCTTCCGGCCGCTTCGGCGTGCATAAGGACTACCTGCAGGCGGGCGCAGGCATCGAGATCAAGGTCGGCCAGGGGGCCAAGCCCGGTATCGGCGGCCATCTTCCCGGCGAAAAGATCAACGACATGGTCTCCGAAACCCGCATGGTTCCCATTGGGTCCGACGCAATCTCGCCCGCCCCACATCATGACATCTATTCCATCGAAGACCTGTTGCAGCTCATCTTCGCCCTCAAAGAAGCCTCGGAATACAAGGCTCCGGTTTCGGTCAAGATCGCAGCGGTGCACAACGTGGCCGCCATCGCTTCGGGGATTGTCCGGGCCGGCGCGGATATCGTGACCATCGACGGTATGCGCGGAGGCACGGGCGCGGCGCCGGCCATGACCCGTGACAACGTGGGCATTCCGCTTGAACTGGCCCTGGCCTCCGTGGATCAGCGCCTTCGCGACGAAGGCATTCGCAACCAGGCCTCCATAGTGGCTGCGGGCGGTATCCGCTGTTCGGCGGACGCCATCAAGGCCATCGCACTCGGCGCAGACGCCGTATACATCGCTACAGGCGCACTCATTGCCGTGGGCTGCACCCTTTGCGGACGCTGCTACACGGGCAAATGTCCGTGGGGCATCGCCACCAACGATCCCAAGCTGGCCAAACGCCAGAACCCGGATATCGCGGCCAAAAAGATGACCAACCTGGTTCGTGCGTGGGGCCACGAGATCGAAGAGATGCTCGGCGGCATGGGTCTGAACTCCATCGAAAGCCTGCGCGGCAACCGCGACAAACTGCGCGCCGTGGGACTTTCGGACACTGAAATGGACATTCTCGGCGTCAAGCACGCCGGTAGATAGGGGAAAGTAGTCATGAAAAGAGTCTACCCCGATAAGGAATTCTGTATTGGGTGCCATCTCTGCGAGGTGGCTTGCATCACCGCACACTCCGAGAGCAAGGACGTGGTCATCGCCTACACTCAGGAACGCAGGGAAAAGGGCATCACTTCCTGTAAAAAGGTCTTTGAAAAAGGCCACACCTGCGTGGCCGTGAGCTGTCGCCACTGCGACGAACCCGCCTGCGTGGCCGCCTGCATCTCCGGCGGACTGCACAAGGACCCCAAGACCGGCCGCACCGTGTATGACCGGGAAAAATGCGTGGGCTGCTGGTCCTGCCTCATGGCCTGTCCCTACGGAGCCATCAAGCGGCACCCCGTGGAAAACAAGATCATCAAGTGCGACCTGTGTCAGGACCGTGAGGAAGGCCCGGCATGCGTCGCAGCCTGCCCGAACCTGGCCCTCAAGTTCGAGGAACGCTAACCGTCCGACAACCGGAGTTCACATCATGAAATACGTTATTATCGGAAACGGCATCGCATCCATCGGAGCCATCGAAGGAATCCGCCAGGTCGACAAGGAAAATCCCATCATGGTCATCGGCGCCGAAAATGCGCCTGCTTACGGCCGACCGCTCATCTCCTACCTGTTGGCGGGCAAGATCAAGGCCGACCGCATGGCCTTGCGGCCCACCAAGTTCTATGAACTGAACAACGTGGAACTGAAGTTGGGGACCACCGTGGCCGGCCTGGACACCCAAAAGAAAATCATCACCACTGAAAAGGGTGAAGAAATCGAATATGAAAACCTCCTGCTGGCCACCGGCGGTGCGCCGTTCACCCCGCCCATCCCGGGAGCAGAGGGGGCCGGCGTCTACAATTTCACCAATCTGGCCCACGCCCAGGAACTCATAGGCACGGCCAAGGACATCAAGCGCGCCGTGGTCATCGGCGGCGGCCTCATCGGCCTCAAGGCGGCCGAAGCCCTGTTCGACAGGGGAGTGGACGTGACCATCGTCGAACTTTCGGACCGCGTGCTCAGCCTGGCCTTCGACGAAAACGCCGCCAGCCTGGCTGCGGGCCGCCTGGACGAAGTGGGGCTCAAGGTCCGCACCGGCGTGTCGGTCAAGGAAATCCAGCGCGACGCGGAAGGCTACGTTGTAGGCTGCCACCTCACGGACGGCGGCTTCCTTCAGACTGAAATCGTGGTCATCGCCATCGGCGTGGTGCCAAACTACAATTTGGCCAAGGACGCAAACGTCAAGGTGGACCGGGGCATCATGGTCGACGACCACATGCGGACCAACGCAGAGGGTGTATACGCCGCAGGCGACGTCGCTCAGGCCCTGGACATGCTGGCCGGAGAAAACCGCGTGGTTCCCATCTGGCCCAACGCCTACAATCAGGGGTTCTGCGCGGGCAAAAACATGGCGGGAAGAGACACCGGTTATTCGGGAGGCCTGGCCATGAACTCCATCAGCTTTTACGGCCTGCCCACCATTTCCGTGGGCACGGTCAACCCGCCCGAAGATGACAAGAACTTCGAGGTGGCCATGAAGCTGGATGAAAAGAAGAAAAGCTACCGCAAGCTGGTGTTCCAGAACGGCAATCTCGTCGGCTATGTGCTGGTGGGCGATATCGATCAAGCCGGCATGTTCACCTCGTTCGTGAAGTTCAAGCTTCCCATCGAAGCGGAAACCAGGGCCAAACTCATGGCAGGCGAACCCGACGCACTGCACTGGCCCGACGAGTTCTTCAATGAGACGTGGAATCCCGAGCATACGGAGGAATAATGAAAGCTCCCGAAAGATATTACGATTTCGAGAAGGATATATCAGGCTGTGGTGTTTTCGGCGTCATCAGCAAGCAACGCAACCTGATCAAAGGGGATCTGCCCATCAACGCCATGGCCTGCATGCACGACCGAGGCAACGGCTTGGGCGGCGGCTTCGCGGCCTACGGCATCTACCCGGATATGGCCGACAAGTACGCCTTCCACATCATGTGTGACGACAAAAGCGGCGTGAATGCGGCTGAAGAAGTGCTCAAGCACTACTGCACCGTCCACGAGTTCGAACCCATCCCCACCCGCAAAACCTTGAACATCACCAACCCGCCGCTGGTGAACCGCTATTTCGTGAGCCCTAATTTCGATCCGGCGCACGAACTCTCGGATCTGCCCGAGGAAGACTACATGGTCTCCGTGATCATGAAGATCAACACCTCGGTGGCCGGCGCGTACGTCTTCTCCAGCGGCAAGAACATGGGGGCATTCAAGGGCGTCGGCTATCCCGAGGACATCGCCGATTTCTTCCGCCTCGACGAATACAGCGCTTACATCTGGACCGGCCACAACCGCTTTCCGACCAACACGCCGGGCTGGTGGGCGGGTGCTCATCCGTTCACTATTCTGAACTGGTCCATCGTGCACAATGGTGAAATATCCTCCTACGGCATCAACCGCCGCTACCTGTGCGAGCACGACTACCTGTGCTCGCTGATGACCGATACGGAAGTGGTGGCTTACGAACTGGACCTGCTCATCCGCAAGCACGGCCTCTCCTGGGAAATGGCGGCCAAGGTTTTTGCCCCGCCATTCTGGGACGAAATAGAGCGCATGGACAAGGACGACAAGGAGCTCTACACCGCGCTCCGCGCGACCTACGGCCCGGGCATGCTCAACGGCCCTTTCGCCATTCTGGTTGCCGACAACAACCGGCTCATGGGTCTCAACGATCGAATCAAGCTGCGGCCGCTGCTGGTTGCCGAAAAGGACGACATGGTCTTCATGTCCAGTGAGGAATCCTCCATCCGTGAGGTGTGTCCCGAACTGGATCATGTCTGGATGCCCAAAGCGGGTGAACCCGTCATCGTGGACCTGGAGGGATAAGTCATGACCAAGACCAAAACGAAAAAGATCACCCTTGACGCGAAGGGCGTCTACTACAAGCAGTTCAACGAACTCATTCGCGAAAAGGTACGCGAAGGATATACCGATTTCACCCTGAAGAATGTCAACGGCCAGCGCTACATCGGCACAGCCCTGGAAGGGGAGCTCAAGTTCCTCGTCGAAGGTGTCCCTGGCCAGGATATGGCGGCCTTCATGCGCGGTCCATCCATCCGCGTCCAGGGCAACGGCCAGGACGGCATCGGCAACACCATGGACGACGGAAAAATCGTGGTGGAGGGCATGGCCGGCGACGTGGCAGGCTACGCCATGCGCGGAGGCCGTATTTATATCAAGGGAGATGTGGGTTATCGCGTCGGAATCCATATGAAAGCCTATATGGACCATCAGCCGGCCATAGTGGTCGGCGGCAAGGCGGGGGACTTTCTCGGCGAATATATGGCCGGTGGAATTATTTTGCTCTTGGGGATGTTTTCTGGTAAGCCTGATGCGCCTGTTTCGGGTCGAAGCCTTGGAACAGGCATGCATGGCGGTGTAATCTATGTTCGTGGCGAGGTTCCCGAATACCAGCTCGGCCCAGGCCTGCATTCGCAGCCCGTGGACAGTGACGACATGAAGGAGATCGCCAGGATCGTCAAAGATTACGCCAAAGAACTTGACTTGGATGCCGACGAAATTTTAAGCGAAGGCTTTGCGAAAATTCGTCCGTTTTCTCACAGGCCGTACGGAAACCTGTACGTGCCCACCTAGTCCGGTTCTAACGAGAAAATAAAACATCCCAGGAGGATCGTTATGCTGTTTGATACAGTTGCCTTTGCCATGGCTCCGCCCGCAGGTGGGGCCGAGGGTGGTGCCGGTGGCCTGTTGGCCGGCCCGCTGCCCATGCTCGTTCTCATGTTCGCCATCTTCTACTTTCTGCTCATCCGTCCGCAGCAGAAAAAGGCGAAACAGCATAAAAACATGCTGGAAAATCTGAAGAACGGCGACAAGGTCTGGACCAATGGCGGCATCAAGGGAACCATCGTCGAAATCAAAGACGATGTCGTCACCCTGGAAATCGCCAAGGACGTCAAGATCGACCTGCGCAAAGGGTTCATCACCGATGTGGATGGCCCCGTTGCCGAACCGAAGAAGAAAAAGTAGCTGAAAAGAAGGCAGACAGCCTTTGAAAGCGGTTTTTCCGCGGACCGGGCCCGCTTGGCGGCCCTGGTCCGCGCTTGTGTTTTCTACCGTTTAGCAAAGTTGTCCATCATTTCCACCCACAGGGGAGAATTCATTCATGCAGAGTCTGCGCTGGAGAATCGTCATCGCCCTGACTATCCTGGTATTGGGTCTGGCATACATGCTGCCGTCCATTCCCGGAGTTCAGGGTTCCTCGCTCGCCAAATATTTGCCCGGCGACAGCATTAACCTCGGCCTTGACCTCAAGGGCGGCATCCACCTGACACTCGGAGTCGACGTGGACACCGCACTCAAGAACAACCTTGACCGCATCGGCGAAGACATCAAGTCCGTCGCCAAGGACGAGGATATTTATCTGCTTCGCCCGACCGTGTTGCCCGGCGACAGGATCCAGGTCGTCCTGCTCAAGCAGGAACAGAGAGACGCATTTGAGCAACTGCTCAAAAAGCGCTTCGATTCGGTGAAGGTCGACGGAACCGAATCCATGGAAGGCGGCCGTATCCGCTACGTTTTCAGCATCACCGCCGACCACAAGAAATACCTGACCAAAATGACCATGGATCAGGCCATCAAAACCATCCGCAACCGCATTGACCAATTCGGCGTCGCCGAGCCGGACATCCGCCGTCAGGAAGGCAACCGCATCCAGATTCAGTTGCCCGGGATCCAGGACCCGGAGCGCGCCATCAAACTCATCGGCCGCACCGCCCACCTGGAGTTCAAGATGGTGGACGAATCCGCGGACCCGGAAAAGGCCAAGCAGGGAGTCGTTCCTCCGGGAAGCGAAGTCTCCACACAGCTGAAGAGACGTCCCGACGGTTCCTATGCGGAATTTCCCATTGTTCTCAAGAAGGAAACCGTGCTGACCGGTGAGTACATTACCGACGCCAGCGTCCGCTACGGCAACTTCAACGATGCCTACGTGGCCATCACCTTCAACAACAAAGGCGGACGCATCTTCGAGCGCCTGACCAGCGAAAACATCCACAAGCGCATGGCCATCGTGCTGGATGGCAAAGTCTATTCCGCACCGGTCATTCAGGACAAGATCAGTGGCGGACGCGCCAGCATCACCGGAAGCTTCACCACCGATGAAGCCCGCGACCTGGCCATCGTGCTTCGCGCCGGTTCGCTGCCTGCGCCCATCAATATCCTTGAACAGCGCACTGTCGGCCCGTCCCTTGGTCAGGAATCCATAGACAAGGGCATCCAGTCCGCCTACATCGGCATGGCCGCAGTGCTCGGCTTCATGGTTCTGTACTACGGTTTTGCGGGCATTATCGCCGACGTGGTCCTCCTGTTGAACATCATGCTCATCATGGCCGGCCTCGCGGTCTTCGGGGCCACTCTGACCCTGCCGGGCATTGCGGGCATCATCCTGACCATAGGTATGGCGGTGGACGCAAACGTGATCATCTTCGAACGCATCCGCGAAGAACTGCGCAGGGGCCTGACGGCCCGGGCCGCCATCGAGGAGGGATACAGCAGGGCGACCCTGACGATCTTCGACGCCAACATCACCACCGTCATCGCGGCCATGATCCTCTACAACTTCGGGACCGGCCCCATCCGCGGCTTTGCCGTGACTCTGACGCTGGGCATCATCACCTCCATGTTCACGGCCATCTTCGTGTCGCGAATCCTGTTTGACGCCTATATGACAAACCGCGCCGAAGGCGCCAAGCTGAGCATCTAAGGGGACTGATAATGGGACTGCAAATAATCAGACCTGATACCAATATCGATTTTATCGGTGTCAGGAAAATCGCATTCATCATATCCATCCTGGTCATCCTGGCCGGGCTGGGGTCGCTGATCCTCAAGGGCGGCCCCAAATACGGCATCGACTTCGCCGGCGGCATGATCGTCCAGGTCAAGCTGGACAAAAGCACCGACGTCAAGGATATCAAATCAGCTCTCAAGGACGTGGAACTGCCCGGCATGGTCGTGCAGACCTTCGGCCAGGAGGGAGACAACGAATATCTGATCAGGACCTCCACCTCGGAAGTAACTTCCGCGGAAGTCCGCGACCAGATCACCTCGGCCCTGACCGCCAACCTGAACGGCACGAAGTTCGTGGTCCAGCGCCTGGAAATGGTCGGTCCCAAGGTGGGCGCCGACCTGCGCTCCAAGGCCCTGGAAGCCATGTTCTACGCAGTGCTGTTCATCGCCATCTACATCTCCGGACGCTTCGAACAGCGCTGGATGGCCGCAGCCATCATGGCCGCGTGCCTTGTGGGCGGACAGTGGGTCCTGGGCTTCACCGGCCTGGACATCGCCTGGACCATTGTGGGCATGCTGGTCATCTCCATAGGGTTGTGCTGGTATCTGCGCCTTACTTACGCCCTGGGAGCCGTCGTGGCCCTGGTCCATGACGTGCTCATCACCGTTGGCATCTTCTCGATTCTGGGCAAGGAGTTCGACCTGACCATCATCGCCGCGCTCCTGACCATCATCGGTTACTCGCTCAACGACACCATCATCGTCTTCGACCGCATCCGCGAAAACATCAAGGGCAACGGCAAGGACGGCTTCGGGGCACTCATCAACAAGAGCATCAATCAGACCCTGTCCCGCACCATCCTGACGTCCGGCACCACTTTGCTGGTCGTCCTGAGCCTCTTCGTGCTCGGCGGCGGCGTCATCCACGACTTTGCCCTGGCGCTGCTTGTCGGCATCGGCGTGGGTACGTATTCCTCCATCTTCGTAGCCAGCCCGATCCTGCTCGGATTCGGCCCGCGCATGCCCGAAGAAGAGGGAACGGAAGCCACTGCCTAGAAAGCTTCGCAACAAACAGAAAAAGAGGGGAGGGGCAATGGTCCTTCCCCTTTTTTCGCGCCTTTGAAATGAGTTGAGCCGATCTGGGCCAGTTGGTATCAGGGTCCATGAACATTGGAAAAATCATCCGGCTCCTCAATGCAGTCCTGCAGAACGACACGCAACGGCAAGGCATGACATCCATCCCGTTCGTGGGCATGATCTCGGCCACCAGGGCCCACCGGCTCCACTCGGTTTCCCTTCAGCAATCCGCAGCCATAGTCATCCTGAGCGGGCAGAAAGTTGTCACCATGGGAGCGGAAACCTGCACTTTGTCAGAGGGAGATATCTTTCTGTATCCGTCCATGCAGGAGACAACCATCGAGAATATTCCTGATCCAGGCACAGGACGCTACATGGCTCTGTGCCTGAGCTTCAATGTGGAGATGCTTGCCGACGTTCTTTCAGGACAACTGGACAAAGAGAAACAGTTCTCCAGAATCCCCTTGAAGGACATGTGCGCATCATGCACGCCAAGCGCGGCGTCCTCCCTGACGCATCTCCTGGAGATGGCTGCGGCCCACCCGGGCAACAAGCGACTGCTTTCCCTCTGCCTGGAAGAATTTCTGATCCTTATATCCGAAGAAACCAACTGCCTGCCCATGCTCTGGCAGGCAATGTCCACCTGGACGGCCCGGTGCGGCAGGCTCGTGGGCATGAAGCCGGAACGCAAATGGACGGCCCATGACGTGGCCAAAAGAATGAACATCAGTGAACGGACCCTTCGCCGGAATCTGGGCGAGGAGGGAGCCTCCCTGAGTGGAATTCTGCGCGAGGTGCGCATCAGCACCGGCCTGAGTCTGTTGCAGACGGGCAATCTGTCCGTAAGCGAGACGGCCTCCCGGTGCGGATACAGTTCGGCTTCCCGCTTTGCAGGCCTCTTCAAGGAACGCTTCGGAGTCAGTCCCAGCGAAGTGCTCAGGTACAAGGCCGAATCCGGATCATCTTTGGCCGAATCCGTATGACCGTGCACTCCTGAAACGGGTAGATTGCCTTCAAAACAGGAGGTAATCTTATGCGGAAAACAAAATTCACTCGATTACTGGCGGCCTGTGCGCTGCTCCTTGTCTTGGGGGCCGGGCAGGCGTTTGCGGACGGTTTCACGCTCACCAGCCCGGACATGAGGGAAGGGGGAATATTGTCCATGAAGCAAGTTCTCAATGGATTCGGATGCACAGGAGAAAACATTTCCCCGGCGTTGGCCTGGAAAAACGCGCCAAGGGATGCCGAAAGCTTCGCAATCACCGTCTATGACCCGGACGCGCCTACGGGCAGCGGCTGGTGGCACTGGGTGGTCTACAACATCCCGGCCAACGTCCATACACTCAAGGCTGGAGCAGGGAACAACAAAAAACTGCTCCCGGACGGGGCAGTGCAGGGCCGCACCGATTTCGGCTCGGCAGGATATGGCGGGGCGTGCCCGCCCGAAGGGCACGGCGACCACCGCTACATCTTCACGGTTCACGCCCTGGATGTGGAACTGCTGGATCTCGCTCCGGAAAGCTCCGCAGCCATGGTTGGTTTTTTCCTCAACGCGCACACTCTGGACAAGGCTGTCCTGACGACCACCTTCGGGCGCTAAATTCCTGCCTCTCCCACAACAAAGCCCCCCGGCACGACGCCGGGGGGCCTGACTTTGCACTAAAAAGCAATCTTCCGTATCTGCTACGGCTAGTCGAGCTGGGAAACCAGATATTCCTTGATGGCGTCGATGGAATCTTCACCATTCAGCTCAATGTATTTGAAGCCGCCGTCCTTCATATTCTTGTAGAAGTTGCAGGCAGCCATGGTGCCGGTGGTTTCGTCATAGTAGATATCATGACGTTTGTTGATGGCTTCTTCATCCTGGTCGTCATCACGGGCGGAAAGAGCGCCGCCGCAAACACGACACTTGTCACCATTCGGAGCAATCACGGGAATCCCCACGTTGTTCGGATGGTTCGGGTTGTTTTCGCACAGACGACGGCCCATGATGCGGGCTTTGGCAATTTCGCGCGGCAGCTTGATCTCGATGACGTAGTCGAGCTTTACGCCATCCTTTTGCAGGGCTTCCCACAATTTTTCCCCCTGAACGAGAGAGCGGGGGAAACCATCAAGCAACCAACCGGAGGTGGAGCCGGAAAGCACGTCGAGCACCATGGGGATGGTGATGTCGTCGGGGACGAGTTCACCCTTGTTGATGTATTCCTTGGCTTTCAGCCCGAGTTCGGTGCCGCCGCCGATGTGCTTGCGGAAAATAGCCCCGGATTCGATATGATCCAGGTTGTATTTATCCTTGGCGATGTTGCCCTGTGTGCCTTTGCCGCTTCCGTTAGGTCCAAAAATCAGGATATTCATACCTGCTCCTCCTAAGATTGTGCAAAAGATCACATGCTCTTATCCCGGCACGCCTGTGAAGTCAATCTTTGAACCCGAAAAGAACCCCGTTGGCAGTAACTTTTGCAATCTTTTCACCGGGAAACTGAAACACTGCCCCAAAGCGGCGCTCTTCCCACGCCGTATCGAGTTTGAGCAATGTATCGGCCAAAGCCTGCCCTGATCCGAGGCTGTCCAGAGACTGCTTATAGAGACGAAGGCGCAGGGCTTTGTGGGAACTCTTCAACACATAAGCGGGGATAGTGCCCTTATCTGCGGTCTCGGTCGTAACGCAACGTGTCCAGAAATCCGCATCAATGCCGCCGAGCCTCCACATTCGGACCACGGCTTCCGGAAAATTGGGGTTCTCCTCCAAAAAGAGGGGCAAAATAGTATGGCGAACACGGTTACGCTTGAACTGCATGTCTTCATTGGACAAATCTTCACGCCATCCGACATTGACCGCTTTCAGGAACGCCCTGAGTTTCGCCTTGGGAGTCAGCAGGAAGGGCCTGACAAGCCTGCGCACGGGATCAACGCCCTTCATGCCGGAGAGAGCCGGCCAGCCGACACCACGGGTCAGGCGCATGAGAACATCTTCACAAAGATCACCCAGATGGTGACCAACAACCAACAAATCGGCCTGTCGCTCTTCCATAACACGCTCAAAAAGGGCGTAACGCGCCTCCCGCCCGGCTTCCTCCACCCCGATACCGCGTTCACGGGCCAGAGAAGCCACATCCACGGCCTGCACAACGCACTCCACACCCAAAGCCTTGCACAATGCACGGGCGTGTTCTGCGTCCCTGAAGGATTCCTTTCTAAGTTGGTGGTCGAGATGAACAGCCAGGACCTGGCCGTTGTTCTTGAGGCAGAGATACTTGAATGCCAGAAGCAGAGCTGTGGAGTCGATTCCGCCGGAAAAAGCCGCCAGAACCTTTTTCTCCGTCAAATCGACACCCAATTCCCCGACAACGAAGCGTTCGATGCCCAAACAGAAATGCGCCCACTTTGGGGGCAGAGCCTGGAGAGTGGCGGGCGGCGAAAGGGGCGCGGCGCTGGGCATATCAGACCGGAATATCGAGCCCCTTGATCATTTCATCAAGGAAATCGAGCATATGGTTGCGCTGTTCAGGAGTACAATAGGTAATGCAGGAACAGCGAATCTTACTCTGGCCCCGAACGAGCAGTTCCATTTTCAACTTGTTACCCGCCAAGTCTTCAATGGCCTCCAGGCAAAGGATATGCGGTCCACACTCTTCCCGGTGTTCTTTCTGCTCCTCGGTCAGCAGCGCCTCGGGCAAGGGGAGATAGAAGATGTCCTCTATGGGGCCTGCATATCCTTGACCGGCGAGATGCTCCTTGATCTTGTTGAAATGCTCATCGACGAGGTCTTCTATGAGGTAATTGCGCATTACTGTTCCTTTTTTGAGGCTTCGATGAAATTTTCGACATCTTCAGGAGTACAGGCTTCCGGCTTGCCGGTCTTGCGACTCATGTGGGCTTCCGGCGGCACGACTTCGTCGTCCAGGTTAAACATACGGCGTGTGATATCTATGAACCGCTCGGACGCGTCTTTTTCCTGCCCGCGACGCTTCAGAAAACAGATAGGCTCGTGCAACACCTTACGCCCCACGGAGAGCACCAGGGTCTCCAGGGCCCTGCGGGTCTCGGGGTCCACATTGCCCAGCCGCCTGAGGGTTTTTTCCAATTCCTTACGGGCAAGGTCCTCGCTCTTGTTGACCAGATCCACAATAGTGGGTTTCAGGGTCAGCGACTGAAGCCAGGTGCCGAAAGTCTCGGTCTCGGCCGCCACAACCGCATGAGCTTTGACCGCCTCGTCCTGGCGCTGGGCGATGTTTTCTTCCACAACCTCCTTGAGGTCGTCGATGTCATAAAGATAAACGTTGTCCAACCCGTTGACGTCCGGATCTATGTCGCGCGGCACGGCGATGTCGATGAAAAACATGGGCCTGTTCTTACGCGCTTTGAGCACGCCCTTCACATCCCTGGACCTGATCACCGTGGTAGGAGAGCCTGTGGAACTGATGACGATATCCGCCTCACTCAACCGATCGTACATGTGTTCAAACTGGATCGGTTCGCCCTTCATGGTCTCGGCCAGAGTCTTGGCCCGGGCAAAAGTGCGGTTGGCGATCAGCAGATCCTGTACGCCGTTGTTCATGAGGTGGGTGGCAGCCAGTTCGGCCATTTCCCCGGCCCCCACGAGCATGGCCCGGGTTCCCTTCAGGTCGCCGAAAATCTTCTTGGCCAATTCCACGGCCGCAAAACTGATGGAAACGGCGCTGGAGGAGATGGCCGTTTCGGTGCGCACGCGTTTAGCCACGGAAAAGGACTTGTGCAGCAGCCGGCTGACGATTGTCCTGGCCGTACCTTTGTTTACCGCGCTCCTGTAAGCGTCCTTGAGTTGCCCCAGAATCTGCGGCTCGCCCATAACTAAGGAATCCAGGCTACAGGCCACAGTAAACAGATGCTGCACGGCATCAAGCCCCTTGTGCTGATAAACATGTTCCGCCAGCACTTCGGGAGCACCCTTACAGGCCCCGGCCCAATAAGAAAGGACCGAATCCAACACTTCATGTTCGGGCGCGCCTTGGGAAACGACAACTATCTCCACCCGATTGCAGGTGGAGAGCGCCATACATTCCCGTACGGGACAGTCGGCCATAAGGCCTTCCTCGAAATTCTCCACATCCGTGAGCGCATATTTCTCACGGATATCGACACCGGCGGTTTTATGATTGAGTCCGATCAGGAATATCTTCTGGTTCATGGCATTTGCCTAAAGGTTATGGTGTGGTGGAGCAGGGAAGTGACCATGGCGGCAAACACGATGATCATCATGGTTGCGGGCTTTCTCCCTTTCCAGCCAAGCAATATCCTCTGGTGAAACAGGAATGCGAACAAGCCCCAGACCGCCAGGGACGAAATTTTCATGACATCCCAGCTGAAAGTCTTTTCCGGAGTGATCCAGTACCAGACAAAGGATGAAAAAATACCCAAAGTATACAGTGGGAAACCAACAGCCACACCCAAATGGTTGACCCTGTCGAAGATTGACAGGGACGGAGTGTCCTTGCCAAGGCTTTTGAGGCCTGCCTTGGATTTGATCTTTTTATTGTAATGTAAAAATGCGATGGCCGCGCCGAAAGACATGGTCAGGACCCCCATCGTCAGCACCAGGCTGCCGATATGCAGACCGAAAAAGAGCACGGTGAGTTCCCGCGGCATGATCACACGTACATTGCCTAGCGCCATGGAGGAGATGAACAGCAGCAGAGCCAATGGCAGGGCGGTCAGGCCCATGAAAGCCAGCCGGAAACGCCACCAGAAAAAGAAATAGATGAGCAGCACACTCCAGGCGAGAATGCTCAGGTAGACATTGCCCTCGGCAAGAGCCATGCCACGCTCCTGAATGAATATCCAAATGATATCAACAGAATGCAGCAAGAACCCTGTTACGGCGAGGCCGCTGGCAAGCTTCCTGAGCCTGGCGTTGTCCATGGACGTTCCGGTCAGAAAAAGAACCGTGCCCAGCAGATACAGCCCGATAATGAGGATCTGCAGAATCTCAAACAATCCCATTCAGCAACTCCGGTATGTTGTCGTGCAGCGGGGAAGGTAATATTTCTCTAAAAATTCCGGCTGCGGAGTCAAGGTTGCCTGCGGCCAGGACTTCCAGCAGGTTCGAGCCCACGATACGGCGGAACACGGCAGTATTGTCCTTTGTCTCCAGGCCGAGACCGAGCATCATGGGGCGTAGCTTGCCCATGATGGACAGCAGAACCGCGTATTCATCGCCGAAGCTTTCCTGTAGATTCTTGCGAATCTGCTTGGCCAGTGCAGGGCTCCTGCCCGCTGTGGAGATGGCCACGGTGAGATCGCCGCGCTTGACGGTGGCCGGCACGATGAAACTGCATTTTTCGGGTTGATCCACAATGTTGCAGAGAATGCCGCGTTCGGCGCACAGGTTGCTGATACGCCAGTTGACTTCTTCGCTGCTGGTGGAGGCTATGACCAAAAACTTTCCATCCAGGTCGCTGTCGCGAAAACGCCTGCATTCAAAATGCAGGGTGTCGTATTCGAGCAGCGGGACCATATCCTCGCCGGGCTCGGCTGTGTCGATGACGGTCACGCCGCCGGCACCAGAATCCAGCAGGGACTGTATCTTGCGGCGGCCCACCTCACCGGCACCCACCACAAGGCACTGCTTCTTTTCGAGATTGATGAATACGGGATAATAACGCATCGATTCTCAATACACCAAGGCATGGTATACTGTAAAACCCCATTTTCCCCTCGTTTTCTTGCCATGCTCACAGGTTATGGGATAAATAAAATTGAAATCGGAAAGGCTCCATGAAACAGTACCTTGTCATACAAATCGCCCGGTTCGGCGACCTCATCCAGACCAAACGGCTCGTGAAGACCCTGCTTGCCCGGCAGGACGGACAGGTGCACCTGTGCATCGACACCTCTCTCAGCCGGTTGGCCGAGCTGGTCTATCCGGAGACCATCGTTCACCCCATTGCGGCTCACGGCACCGGGTTAAGCGGCATACAAACCATCCAGGCCATGCTGGTGGACAACCGCAAAACCTTTGCCGCCCTGCAAAGTGTGAGTTTCGACGAAGTCTACAACCTGAACTTTTCTCCGCTCAATTTCCGATTGGCGGCCCTGTTCGAGCCGGATACGGTGCTCGGCTACCGCTGGCACAACGGTCAGGAGATCATCTCCACCTGGGCTCAAATGGCCATGCGCTGGTCCAGGCATCGCCGTATCGCCGTGAATCTGGTCGATTTCTGGGGGCTTTACTGTGCGGACGCCATCGAGCCGCAGGCGGTCAACCCCACGGCGTCCCCCAAAGGAGGAGGCATCGGCGTGGTGTTGGCCGGACGAGAAACGCGACGCTCCCTGCCGCCTGCATTACTGGCCACCATTTCCTCTGCAATTTCAAAAGGGAACAAAAACTCTAGACTGGTTCTCCTCGGCAGCGGGGCCGAACGCAAAGCAGGAGAGGAACTGCTGAAGAACCTGCCCAGCGAAGTTGCGGACAATACCGAAAACCTGGCGGGAAAAACCAATTGGGACGACCTGCTGGATATCGTGGGCGCCTTGGACAAAGTGCTGACGCCAGATACCGGAACCATGCATCTGGCTGCGCATCTGGGCACGCCCGTCAACGCCTTCTTCCTATCCTCGGCCTGGTGTTTTGAAACCGGCCCTTACGGGCTGGGACACGCTGTCTATCAGGCCATCACCCATTGTCTGCCATGTCTGGAAACCCAGCCCTGCGATTACGATCTGGAATGCCTGAACGGCTTCAACCGTCCTGAGTTCATCCGGTTCATGCTCACCGGCAAACCGGAGCACGCGCCTGCCGGGATCACAGGCTACGCCACTGCAACGGATGACTTCGGCATGACCTACGTACCCTTTGCCGGAAAAGACCCAGAGGCGGAAACCCGGCATCTTTTCAGAAATTTTCTTGCCCAGCATGTGGGTAGAAACGGCGTAGGCAGCGCCCTTGACCACGACTTTGCCCAGCAACTTTACCGGGACAAGGACTGGCTTGCGGCAAACGAAAAGAAAAGAAAACTGTCCCCGGTCGTTGATTAAAATTAATTTCAGCTGGTTAGAGACAAGTCTAGAAAAACGGAAATCCACCGGAGTAACAAAAACAAATGAGTAGCCACCTGAAAATACTTGTTGTTCTGCCTCTTTATGGAGGTTCTCTGCCCATCGGTCGCTTTTGCGCCGAAGCACTCAAGGAACTGGGGCATAACGTTGAAGTTTTTGAAGCACCTGATTTCTACGCATCCTACTCCGCGCTCCAAAACCTCAAAGTGACCACCGACCGGCTGGACTATCTCCAGAACACCTATCTGCAGGTGGTCAGCCAGGCCGTGCTGGCAAAAGTGGAGACTTTCGAACCGGACCTGGTGCTGGCCATGGCCCAGGCCCCGCTGAGCCAACAGGCCCTCAAACGCCTCAAGCGCGACAAGGTTCCCACGGCCATGTGGTTTGTTGAGGACTACAGCCTGTTCACCTACTGGAAGGCCTACGCACCATTCTACGACATTTTTGCGATCATCCAGAAAGGGCAATTTTTCGAGGAACTCACCAAAATCGGTGTCGACAATGTCATCTACCTGCCACTGGCGGCGCAGCCCGACTTCCATAAACCACTGAAGCTCAACTCCATAGATCGCAAAAAGTACGGCTCGGAGATATCCTTCATGGGGGCGGGCTATCCCAACCGCCGAGTTGCCTTCCACAAGCTGGTGGGCAAGGATTTCAAGATCTGGGGCAATGAATGGGACGGTGATCACGTGCTCAAGCCCTACCTGCAGTTTGACGGTAGGCGTGTTTCCTCGGAAGAGTGCGTCAAAATATTCAATGCCACACGCATCAACCTGAACCTGCACTCAAGCATCCAGACCGACAGGCTGGTAACCTACGGAGACTTCATCAACCCACGCACTTTCGAGTTGTGCGGCTGCGGCGCATTCCAGCTCGTGGACAGACGACAACTCATGGCCGAGGCATTCGAGGATGACGAATTGGCCACTTTCGAATCCATGGACGACCTGCTGGCAAAAATCGACCACTTTCTGGCTCATCCCAAAGAATGCAAGACATACGCGGAAAAGGGCAGGGCACGGGTGCTCAGAGACCACACCTATGCAGTGCGCATGCAATCCCTGCTCGACTTCACTGCCGAACGCCTGGAAGGCTGGCCTAAGAAAAGGCAGCGCAAAGCACTTTATTCCGAAGACTTCCCGCCCGAACTGAAACAGGACATCCAGAAGCTTCTGGAACAGCTCAAGTTGCCGGAAGACGTGAGCTTCGAGGACCTTGTATGGGCGGTCCGACAGCAGCACGGCAAGCTCTCAGACCTGGACACCTCCATCCTGTTCCTGGATGAATGGCGCAAGCTGTACGGCAAAAAGAACTGACGCCTCTGACAAATAAGGGCATTACCCCTCTGGCGAGGCGTGGGGCAGTGTCCCGCTCTTACCTGTTTCTTTTTTTAAACTGACGAAGCCAGGCATTAAGTTTGGGCTCGGCTCCCTGATCCTTGGAATGGTAAAAAATGCGACCCTTGAGCTGCGAGGGCAAATAGTCCTGATCGGCCCAGGCCTTGGGGAAATTGTGCGGATAGAGATACCCGCGACCGTATCCCCATTCTCGCTGCAGCGCTGTGGAAGCGTTACGCAGGTGCAGGGGCACGGGCTGTGCACCGTTTTCCCGAATTTCTCTCTGCGTGGTCCGGTAGGCCTGATAGGTGGCGTTGCTTTTGGGCGCCAAGGCAAGGTAAACAACGGTCTCGGCCATGATGATGCCGCCCTCGGGCATGCCTACGGTCTCAATGGCCTGATGGCAGGCCATGGCCATGGGCAGGGCGTTGGGATCACCCAAACCGATATCCTCCGATGCGGAAATGATCAGCCGCCGGGTGATGAATCTGGGGTCTTCGCCGCTTTCCACCAAACTGGCCATGTAATAGAGCGCTGCGTCCGGATCACTGCCGCGTATGGACTTGATCAAGGCGGACGCCAACTCGTAATGGGAGTCGCCGTCGCGATCGCCACGGATGACAATATCCGGCAGGGTTTCGCGCAGGCTTTCCACGTCCAACTTGTCCTTGGGCAACTCAGCCGTATACTCCAACAAATTCAACAGGGTGCGGGCATCGCCTCCGGCCATGGCCGCCAGGAACAGCTTGCTTTCGTCAGCGATTTCCAGACCGAGCTCCTCAGCCCCGCGCGCGGCGACCTTCACCAGTTCATCACGGCTTAACGGCCGTAAACGCAGGACATGCAAACGTGAAAGCAGCTGACGCGTGACACTGTAGGACGGATTCTCGGTGGTGCTGGCGATCATAGTGATCTCGCCGGATTCGAGAATAGGCAGGAAAAAATCCTGTTGCGCCTTGGAAAAACGATGCAACTCGTCCAGCACGAGGATCTTGTTGCCGGGAAGCTTCTTGCGCAGGGCGGTCAAACCTGCCTCGGGCGCACTCAGCCGGATGTATTCCTTTCCGCTGTCCTTGGCGAGCAGCAGGGCAAGCGTGGACTTGCCGCACCCTGGAGGGCCGAACAGCAACAGGCTGGGTAACCGAACCGACTTCTGCATGGCGTCGATACGGCTGCGGATGTGTCCCTGCCCGATGAAGTCGTCTAAGGACTTCGGACGAATGCGGTCCGCAAGAGGTTGATTTTCTGTAATTTCCAACTTCATAAAGATACTGCTTCCCGCGCGTAGAATGAAAGACTCAGGCAATACATGGCCGCTGTTTCCCAGCGCAGGATACTGTTGCCCAATGACATGGCCTCAAAACCATGTTCCATGAAATATTGCGCCTCATGCCAGGCAAAGCCGCCCTCCGGCCCAATCACGACCAGGTTTTTCCCCGTTTCGAAATCCTGGGGAGAGAGCAGCGCGCCGGTCTGATTTTCCCAAGCAAGTATGATGCGGTCAAACCCTTTTCCATAGTCCACCACACCATTCACGCCGCCAGGAACGACACCCAGCTCCGGCAGCCAGGGATTGCCGCACTGCTTGGCCGCCTGAACACACTTATCCTCCCAGCTCTCCTTGGTTTCAGCGGGCAATTTGCCCTGGCTGAACTCTGCCTGCCAGAAGATTATGCCCGCCGCCTGCAGTTCCACGGCCTTTTCCAGCAGGAAACCGCGCCGAGAGGACTTGTTCCAGCCAAGGGCCAACCACAAACCGCTTTGTCTCTGATCATATGAGACAACCTCGACTGTCTCGAGCACGGCCTTGGATTTGGTCGCTTCCAACAGAATGAAATCGCCCTCGTGTCCGGCACCGTCAAAGAGCCGCACAGTTTCACCGAGCCGGGTGCGCAGCACCTTGACCATATGCTTGGCTTCAGCACCGTCCAGCAACACCTTGTCGCCAGAGCGGGAGGGCCACTGAGCCGGGGGAAGATAAAATGAATTCTTTCTGGCCATGAAAAAAAGGGCCGGGATGCGAAATCCCAGCCCCGGTTGTTCTAGATTTCGCCTTCCACGAGATCTTCGTATGTCTCGCGTTTGCGGGCCACCGTGGCCTTGTCCCCGTCCACCAACAGCTCGCAGGCGCGCCGACGGCTGTTGTAATTGGAAGACATGGTAAAACCATAAGCACCGGCGGAAAAGACAGCCAAGAGCTCACCCTGTTCCAGGGCCGGGAGTTCCCGGTCGCGCGCCAGAAAATCGCTGGATTCGCAGATGGGGCCGACAATATCCACTTCAACGGAGTCGCGTCCGTGTTCCTCCACCTCGGCAATGCGGTGGTAGGAATCATAAAGGGCGGGGCGCACCAGATCATTCATGGCGGCGTCCACAATCAGGAAGTTCTTACTCGGAGTTTGCTTGGTATAGACCACCTCGGTGACCATGATACCCGCATTCCCGGCGATGACGCGTCCCGGCTCCAGGATGACCGTCAGAGGCAGGTCCTTGAGCTTTTCGGTGAGAGCCTTGCCGAAGGCCTCGGGGTGCGGCGGTTCTTCTTCATTGTACTGAATACCCAGGCCACCGCCCAGATCCAGATACTTGATCGCCACTCCCATGTCGGCGAGCCTGTTGTAGAAAGCAATGAGTTTGTCCAGAGCTTCGAGGAACGGCTCGATGGAGGTGAGCTGGGAGCCTATGTGGCAATCCATGCCCACGGGCTCCACGGCATTCATGTCCCGGGCCATTTCATAGGCCTTGAGGGAGTGCTCTATGTCCAAGCCGAACTTGTTCTTCTTCATGCCGGTGGAAATATAGGGATGGGTCTGGGGATCGACATCCGGATTGATGCGAAAGCTGATCCGGGCCACCTTGCCCATTTCCTTGGCGATGGTGTTGATGCGTTTCAACTCGGCCATGGATTCCACATTGAACATGAGAATGCCGGCTTCCAGGGCTTCGCGGATCTCATCAGCCTTTTTACCGACACCGGAATAGACGATCTTTTCTGGGGTGACTCCGGCTTTGAGAGCGCGGTAAAGCTCACCGCCTGAAACGATGTCCATGCCCGCTCCCTGCTGGGCCAGCAGACGCAGAAGGGACACGTTGGAATTGGCTTTGACCGAGTAGCACGTCATATGATCAAGGCCTTTGAAGGCGGAATCAAAGGCTTTGAAGTGACGTCGCAGGGTCGCGGCAGAGTAGATGTAAAGCGGCGTGCCGTACTGTTCGGCAAGCTGCCGCACGCCCAGTTCCTCGGCATGGAGCTTTCCGTCACGGTACTGAAAATGATGCATGCCTCAACTCTCCTTGGGATGATACATTAAGGTGTTGCTACGTAAATATCTGTTTGCACCAGCGCCAGGTTGGAGAGTTCGTTCACTCCCACCACACGGAACCGGTACTCGGTATCTGGATCAAGCCCGCAATACGACAACTGAAGAATATTGTTGGTCAAGGTGAAGCCGGCCTCCCCTCGGGAAAGACGGGCTCCCTGACGAGGCATGAACGGGCATTCGGCACACCCCTGTCCGGGGCCGTCGCCAACGGGTTCCAACTGAAGGAGTACGAAGGAAAGACGGTCCCTGGCTCCGGACACGTAAAATTCAAGATACAGACAGTCACCGTTCTGCCTTTGTCCCTTGACCAGTTTCAGACCGAACTCATCCTGTTCGACATCAGGGCTGGGCCATTCCTTATGGCCAATGGCGCAACCGGCCATGAATACGGCAACGGCCAGTGTAATGATGGCCACTAGTTTGATGAAATCATTCATTGAGCCCGTTCCTGTCTATCCCTTGACGGACGACTTCCAACGATGCAGCAGGGTAAGCGCTTCAATAGGGGTCATGCCGTCCACGTCCAATCCTTCCAGTTCAGTAATGAGCGGGTGCGCTTCCTCTTGAATCTCCTGCTGTTCCGGCGTGTAGCACATGCCCGGGAGCAGAGTTTGGGAAACGCGGTCCACGGTAATGGATTTGTTATCCTGCGATTTTTCCTCGAGTTGCGCAAGAATTTCCCGCGCCCTGTCGACCACGGGCTTGGGTACGCCGGCAAGCTTGGCCACTTCGATGCCGTAGCTGCGGTCCGCAGCACCGGGAACCAGCTTGCGCAAAAAGACGATGTCGCCTTTCCACTCCTTGACCGCAATGTTCAAATTGCGCAGCCCCTCGATCCTGCCTTCCAAGGAAGTCAGTTCATGGTAATGAGTGGCGAACAAGGTGCGGATACCACCGCGGGCACGCTTGGAAAGCTCCTCCACGACGGCCCAAGCCAGAGCAAGGCCATCAAAGGTGCTGGTGCCGCGGCCGATCTCGTCGAGAATGACCAGGCTGCGCATGGAAGCCTGACGCAGAATGCGTGCAGTCTCCATCATCTCGACCATGAAGGTACTCTGCCCCTGCGCGAGGTTGTCCGATGCCCCCACGCGCGAAAAGACACGGTCCACCAAGCCAAGCCTGGCGCTTCGCGCCGGGACGAATGAACCGACCTGAGCCATGATGGTCATAATGGCCACCTGCCTGAGCACCGTGGACTTACCCGCCATATTGGGGCCGGTGATAAGCAGGATGCGCCGGTCCTGGCCGATCTTGAGATCATTGGGAATATAATTGGCAGCCCCCACGGAATCTTCCACCACGGGATGACGGCCAGCCTCGATCTCAAGCTCCATGCCTTCATGCAATGTCGGACGGCGCCAGTCGTTGACGCGGGCCGTCTCGGCCAGAGACTGCCAATAGTCGAGCCCGGCGATGACACCGGCCATGAACAGAAAGCGGCCTCGAGATTCGGCCAAGGTTTCGCGCAATTGTTGAAAAAGATTGTATTCCAACGTCTTGCGCTTTTCCGAGGCACTGAGCAATTTCTCTTCAAGTTCCTTCAGCTCAGGGGTGATGTACCGTTCGCTATTGACCAGGGTTTGCCTGCGGATGAAATGATCGGGCACTTCGCCCTTATAGGCCTTTGATATCTCAAGATAATAACCAAAGACTTTGTTGAAACCCATCTTGATCTTGGGAATGCCGCTGTCTTCTATTTCTTTCTGCTGCAACTCCTTGAGACGGGCCTCGCCATGTTCGGTGAGTTCTATGTACTCGTCCAGTTCGGCATTGTATCCCTGTTTGAACAGGCCGCCGTCCGTAATCACCGGGGGAGGACTGTCCACCAGCGCACTGTGCAGAAGTACGGACAGATCATCCATATCATCCCATTTCTTCAAGATTTTCTGCAGTTCGCCTGCATTGGCCAACTCTTCGGCCTCAAGCGTGGCTCGAAGGTGGGGGAGGGCGACCAGGCTCTGGCGCAGGGCAATGAAATCCTTGGGGGTGGCCCTGCCCAGAAAGACGCGGGTGGACAACCGTTCCATGTCGTACACGCTGTCCAACTCGCGACGAATGTCACCCCGCAGGGAGTCGCGCTCGAAAAATAATTCGACCATATCCATGGTCTTAGTGATCGGGGAAAGATCGCGCCACGGCTGACGCAGTCTCGTCTCCAGCAATCTCCCCCCCATGGGGGTCATGGTCCGATCCAGCACTTTCCATAAAGTACCAAGGCCGGTTCGACCGTCGAGACGTCGAAAAATCTCCAGATTGCGCTCGGTCACTTCATCCAACAACAGGTGCTTGCCGAGGGTGAGAGGCTTGAACTCGCCAAGATGATTGAAATTCCCTTTCTGGGTATGCTCAAGATAAAGCAACAGGGCGCCACAGGCGCGCACCAACTCCGGCTTGTCCCCAAGGTCGAGGGTTTCCAGGGAAACGATGTTCTGAGCCTCAAGAATACGGTCCTTGGCGCGGTTCAGGTCAAAATGAGTTCCCTGAGGAACTGCCGTCACCTGTGCGGAAAGATCGCCGTACTGGGGAGGAACCGTACCGCCTTGGGGGAGCAACAGCTCCCTGGGAGCCACCTTCACTGCCCATTGCCACAGCTCTGGCTCACGTTTGGAGGCAAGACCGGACCATTCGCCCGTGGAGAAATCAACCCAGGCCAGTCCGCCGGAATTTTTAGCGGAATCCCAGTACAAGGCCGCAAGAAAATTATGTGTTTTGGCCTTAAGATTGGAATCCTCAACCACGGTGCCAGGGGTAAGCACACGAGTCACCGCGCGCTGTACCAGGCCCTTGGCCTGCTTGGGATCCTCCACCTGGTCGCAAATAGCGATTTTGAACCCTTGTTCCAGCAACTTGGCCAAATAAGGTTCCACGGAATGATGAGGCACCCCGCACATTGGGATGGGATTGTCATCCTTGGAATTACGGCTGGTGAGCGCGATCTGGACAGAACGCGCCACAGTTTCGGCATCCTCAAAAAAAAGTTCGTAAAAGTCGCCCATACGGAAAAAGAGCAGGGCGCCGGGATTCTCTTCCTTAAAACGCAGATACTGCTCCAGCATGGGAGTCAGCTTGATCTTCGGCTTGGTGTTCGTGGTCACTTGTATATCGTCTACTGGGAAAAATCTTTCCTGAATTTGATGGAATGCCAGCTTCGGCACCGGGGACAGATGAAAAACAGGGTATCGCGCTTCAGGCCGCAGTTACCGCAATAAAACCTACGCACTTCACGAGCACGGTCCATAAAGAACTTGAGCTGCTGCCTGAAAAATTTCGTGATGGTTTGTTCGGACTGGGACAGATCAAACAGCTCCAGACGGGCGAGCCAGAAATCAGGATAGAGTACCAGGGTCTTTTCAAACCAACTCATGGCCTGGTCCACATCTCGATTCTTGAGCAATAAACGCGCGCCGTAGTAATAAAGCAGAACATCCGGCTCCAGCTCCTCCAGTAAAGGAATGACAGCCTCCACCAATTCCTTGGTGGGGCAGGAACCGGCCCAGTCGTGGTCATCGCCAACCCTCTGCTCACGCATTCGCTCGGCCTTTACGACATCCTGATACAACCCCTCGAGCAGGGCAAAACGGATACCGGGTTCCACTTCCTCAAGGCCTTCCCTGAGAGAGGACACCACTTTTGCCGTAGAGCCACGGCGATACGCCTGAATGACCATCTCCAGCCATGCCTCCACGGACCCGGAAAAGGCTTTCACAGCCTTTTTCAGCGCCTTGTGACCGTGGGATTCATCACCGGCGGTGTAGCATTCCTGGGCATGGCGCACCAGATAGTGGGCGCGGGGCAGAGGGAGATCCAGCCGAGCATAGGCGTCGGCCGCCTCCTGAAATGAACTCCGCTCCGAGGCAAGACGAGCCATTTCCAAGTGAATCTCCTCGGTATCCCCAATCAATTCACGGGCCTGTCCAAAGGCGTGTTCCGCGCGGTCCAGAAAACCGCCACGCCTGAAATCCCGTCCCAGTTCGAACCAGGCGCGAGCCTTGAATTCGGAATCAAGGCCCGGCCTGACGATAAGGCTGTTTCTGATCTGGATCGCGCGCTCGATTTCCCCTTGAGAACGATACAGGCTACCGAGAGCAAGGTAAATTTCAACCGCTTCGGGGTCGTTTTTGACAACCTTGCTGAGTTCTTCGATGGCCGCACGGGTGTCCTGCATAGGCAGGCTTTCCGCGCCAACGGAGTTGGCGGCCTGAGCACCGAGTTCAGGGGACCTCAGTTTCTTGCGTCGAAAAAGCTTCCAGCCCAAAATGGCTCCTTAAGACTTTTCGCCTTCCTCACCAACCGGTTCCGTGGTGGGGGCATAGGGTTCTTCGGTAATGGGCATATTGCGCAACGAATTCAACTCCTGCTCAAGGCCGGCCATACGGGTGCGACATTCACGAAGCTGCTTGACGGCACGAATCTTGTCGGCCGCCAGATAAAGCAGGGTCAGAACCGCACCGAACAGGAAGCCGCCGAGAACCAGCAGGTACAACGGAAGCGGTACGGAATGCAGGTCCGTCACATAGGGGACGCTCAACCTGAGTACCAAGGCCTGGGAAAGGACTTCATTGTTCTGGCTGAAGAAAAGAATGGAAATCACGAAAAACAAGGCCAGAAAAACAACTTTCAAGTAACGCATCAGGTTCGACTCCTTATGTGTTGATTTCATCGAACAGGGGCTTCAGACTCCTGTAAGTTGAAAGAAGATGCTGTGGGATTACGGTAGCTTCGCCAAACACCGCCATGAACGACGCATCGCCGTTCCAGCGGGGAACAATCTGAAAATGCAGGTGGGCCGCTATCCCCGCCCCCGCGGCTTCGCCGATATTCAGGCCCGTGTTGATGCCCTGTGGCTTGAAGTGCCGCTGAATGATTCCCACACAGCGCTGCATCCAGAGCATGCAGTCATTGGCTTCCTCGAGATTCAGGTCGGTCAGGCAACTAACATGTCTGTACGGCGTCACCATGAGATGGCCGTTATTATACGGGAACTTGTTCATGATGACAAAACAATGTTTCCCACGCGCCAACACGAGGCGCTCCTCATCCTCATCCGTCTCTTCGGGAATACAAAAAACACACTCGTCCGGCTTGGGACCGAGAATATAATCAAGACGCCACGGCGCCCATAAAACATCCATTATTTTTCACTCCAAAAATCTTGAACAAAACAGATCATTTTCATTACACGCCCGAGCCGGGAAGGGCAAGCGGGCAATGGCGACTTACTCCTCGCCCATCCACTCGGATTTGTATTGTTTTTTCAAGCGTAAAGCCATGGAAAGCTGCTCTTTGCGCGTTTCAATCTTTCCATCGACCTTGGCGGCCATGAGCTTGTCAAGAATCTTGCTGTAAATCGGCCCCTCCGGCACTCCCATTTCCAAAAGATCATTTCCTGTGACTTCAATGGTCTCATACCGCAGCCTGGCAAGATATTGGGAAATATTGCGACGAATTTCCTCCTTTTTGCTGCGCGCCATGAGAAACAGCACTCCCTCCAGCGGAATGGGATGAAGAATGGAGTAGAGCTTACTCAGAGGAGACGTCTTCTCCTTCCACCCCATGAGCCGCATAAGGGCGTCGCCGATCTGGTCGCGCAATGCCAGGAATTCGCGCTCTTCGCGCTTGGAAAAGAACAGCCGGGACGCAACCTGAAGAGCCTCGTCGCGGGTGGTGCCCATGGTCATACCCAGGAAGTAAACCTTCCAGGGATCGGCCCGATCCTCGAGATAAAGCAGCTTGTACCAGTTGTAGACCTTTTCCAGCTCCAGAAGAACCCGGCTACGCTCGGCATTGAGCTTGAGCAGAGGATGAATGGCCTCCAGAAGATTGAGATCCTCCATTCGGTGGAGCACATCCAAAGGATTTTCCTCTTCCATGATCAATTGCAATTCATGGCTGATCCTGCTGCCGGACAGTCTGTTGAAGAGATTGAGCTGCAAGGCGTTCTTGACCAAACGCATGGTCTGGCCGCCTATGGTGAAACCGAAACGGCGTTCAAAGCGAATGGCGCGCAGGATACGAGTGGGGTCCTCCACGAAGCTCAGGGAATGCAATACGCGGATCTGCCTGTTCTTGATATCCCGTTCCGCACTGAAAAAATCCACCAACAGACCGAATTTGCTGGGATTGAGGCGCAGGGCTAGCGCATTGATGGTGAAGTCACGGCGATAGAGATCCATCTTGATGGAGGAGAGTTCGACCGTGGGCAGAGCGGCAGGATACTGATAATACTCAAGCCGGGCAGTGGCCACGTCGATGCGTTGACCGTCGTCCAACACGCAGACGGCTGTCTTGAACTTTTTATGGGCCTTGACGCGCCCTCCCATCTCCTTGACGAAGGACCGGGCAAAGGCAATGCCGTCCCCCTCCACAACCAGATCAATATCCAGATTGGCCTTGCCCAGAAGGATATCCCGCACGAACCCGCCCACGGCGTAGAGCTCCCACCCCATGTTCGCGGCCAGTTCACCGGCTTTCTTGAGCATATTCACGACATCTTCGGGCAAACGATTGCGCACATGAGAGCTGATGTTGCGCTCCCGCCGCTGTCCAGGCTTGAGGGAATCGGGAATACGTGCCGGCTCTTCGACCAACAGATTGACGAGGTCGGTCCGGGTGATCACGCCCACCAGCTTGCCCGTATCCACAACAGGCAGCAATCTTTGCCGTTTTCCGAGAATGACCTCCATCACCTGATAGAGGGCGGCGTCCGGATTCACGGTCTGAAAATTGGTAATCATGTACTCGCGGACCGGCATTTCCGCCAAACCGTGTCCCACGGCCTTGTCCGCGATTTTGTGCTCCAGCAACCCCACGCATTCGACGGAGTCTTCCCTGACCACGGGAACCCCCTTGAGGCCGAAACGGCTCATAAGTTTGTCCGCCTCATGCATGGAATCGGAATCCTCAATATATTTCGGAGGCATGGACATGAGCCCTTTGACAACCACCGTGGGGTTGATCTCGGAATAAAACAGGGCGAACAGATCGTCTCGGACTTCCGCCAGGGTTTTATCCTTGATGGTGGCCGACGCCGCATAGGCATGCCCGCCCCCTCCAATGGACGAACATATCTTGCCGACGTTCACTTCCGGACTCTTCGAACGGGCCACTACATGAATGCGGTCTCCCATACGGCCGATGGCGAAAACAACCCGTATATCTTCGACATCCATCATCTTATGGATCAAAAAAGCAAAGTCGGGAATAAAAGCATCCGTACTGATCTCGGTGATGACCACCTCGACGCCGTGGAAATCATGTGTCTTGGCGTTCTCCAGCAATTGCCCGAGGTAGCCGATATGTTCGGCAGATAATTCACGGCTCAGAAGGTCTGCTATCGCTTCAAGGTCCATTCCTTTCTCACACAGCCAGGCCGCGGCCGAGAAGTCATGCGGAGTGGTGGAGGAAAAACTGAACGATCCGGTATCCTCATAGATGCCGAGCCCCAGGACGGTAGCCTCTTCACCGCTGATCTCGATCCCTTTCTCAACCATATCCCTTACAAGGATGGCCGTGGTGGATCCCCATGGAAGCACGACACTTTTATAGGCGGCGAGATCCTCATCCGAGTCCGGGTGGTGATCATACGCATGAATTACCAGGTCCTTTTTGTCCAAAAGAGGGCGCACATGGGGCAGGCGGGAACGCTGGCGGGTATCCACCACCACGAGAAGCTTGACCGAATCCGGATCTATGTCCTTGAAATTACGAAAATTGAACAGATAGGTCATGCTCTGGATGTAGAAATTCCTGAGCGTTTTTTCCTGACTGCCCGGAAAAATAAGCACGGAATCCGGGTAGAGCTTGCTGGCCGCGACCATGGCCGCCAAAGCGTCGAAATCGGCGTTGGCATGGGCCGTAATTACGGTCGACGCCTCTATGAGTTGCTTTTGCTGGGTCATTTTATCACGCCATCTCTTTACAGCCCGGAACGGGGATGAAATTCCTTGTGTAATGCCATGAGACGTTCGGACTGTACATGGGTATATATCTCGGTGGCGCTGATGTCCGCATGGCCCAGCAGAATCTGGACGGTGCGCAGGTCCGCTCCGCCTTCCAGAAGGTGGGTGGCAAAGGAGTGGCGAAAGGTATGCGGCGAAATGCTTCTCTTGATCCCTGCCTGTTGCGCATATTTCCTGATCAACTTCCAAACGCCTTGGCGGGTCAGCCCCTTTCCGGACCGGTTCAAAAACATGAAATCCTCTGCCGGACGAAATTCCGGCCGTGTCGCCTGAAGATACATGTTCAATATTTCCTGTGCAGTATAATGCACAGGCACCAACCTTTCCTTGGCCCCCTTGCCGAACACCTTGAGGAGTCCCACCTGGGCGTCATAGTCCAGCACACGCAGATCAACGAGTTCGGACACACGCAGGCCGGCGGCATAGAGAAGTTCCAACATGGCCCGGTCACGGATGCCGAGCCTGGTTTCCGGGTCGGGCAGGGCGAGAATGCTTGCAACCTCCTTCCGCGTCAGAAATTCCGGCAGCTTGCGGGAAAGCTTGGGATTCTCCAGCAGGGCGGAGGGATCGTCCTTGATCCAGCCTTCATCCACTGCGAAGCCGAACAGACCCCGGATGGCCGAAAGCTGACGGGCCAGGGAACGGCTCTGCAATCCTTTGGTGCGTAGGAACATGAGGTACAGAGTCAGTTCCCGGGAAGAAACGTCCTTTAAATCGAATGCCCTGTCCTCCAGGAAGGAGAGCAGGGTAGTCAGGTCGGCCGTATACCCGGCCAGACTATTTTCGCTCAGCCCCTTTTCGATAAGCAAATATTCGAGAAATCTGTCCACCCAGGGATGGCTGGGGCGGTTTGCCTCTTGTGTCGTATTCTTCATGATCACTGAATAATCACCGGTATCATTGCAATTCCTAAAGCCATACTTTAATGACCAAGGCTAAAATTCAAAACAATTTGAACGATACACACAAGAAAGGGCTCCCACAAGCCTGGACACAGGGCCTGGAACCGCCGGGTTTCATTGACAGCGGATACGCCACAATTTATGAAACGACATTCACCACGCTTACACCACCGTGAGTAGAATATATATGCACATGAAGAAGGAGTGCTTGAATGCCCGAGTTTAAACTTGCTGACCGTTTGGCAACCCTGCCGCCGTACCTCTTTGCCGCAATCGACAAAGCCAAGGCTGAAGTGGCTGCCAAAGGCATGGACATCATAAGCCTCGGAATCGGCGATCCCGACCTTCCGACCCCGGATTTCATCATCGAAGCGTTGCACGAAGGCGCCAGGAAACCCGTGAACCACCAGTATCCGTCCTATGTAGGCATGACGGACTTCCGCCAGGCCGTGGCCGACTGGTACAAGGAACGCTTCAATGTGGACCTGGACGCCCAGAGCGAAGTCGTCAGCCTCATCGGCTCCAAGGAAGGCATTGCACACTTCCCGCTGGCTTTTGTGAACCCCGGTGACACCGTGCTGGTGGCCACCCCCAATTATCCGGTCTACGGCATTGCCACCGAATTTGCAGGCGGAAAGGTGGAATACCTGCCGCTGCTGGAAGAAAACGACTTCCTGGTGGACCTGGACGCGGTCAGCGACGACACGTGGAAGAAGGCCAAAATGATCTTCGTCTGCTACCCGAACAATCCGACCGCAGCGGTGGCCACCAAGGAATTCTACGAACGCTTGGTCGAAAAGGCCAAGGAATTCAATGTAATCGTTGTTTCCGACGCCGCATACACCGAAATCTACTATGATCCGGAGAAAAAGCCCCTTTCCATCATGGAAGTGAAAGGCGCCAAGGACGTGGCCATCGAGTTCCACTCCCTGTCCAAGACATACAACATGACCGGCTGGCGTATCGGCATGGCCGTCGGCAATCCATTCCTCATCAGCGGACTGGGCAAAATCAAGGAGAACGTAGACTCCGGCATTTTCCAGGCCGTGCAGGAAGCGGGCATTGCCGCCCTCAAGCACGGCGAACCTTACGCCGAAAAATTCCGTGCGATTTACAAGGAACGTAGGGACGTCGTCTGCGAGGCCCTTTCCAAAGCGGGCATCCATCACCGCGTTCCCGAAGCTTCTTTCTACATCTGGTCCAAGGTCCCCGAAGGCCACACTTCGTCCGAATTCGTGACCAACGTCCTGAAACAGACAGGCGTCGTACTCACCCCGGGCAACGGCTTCGGCACTCCGGGCGAGGGCTATTTCCGCATCTCGCTGACCGTGAACAACGATCTGCTCAAGGAGGCGGTATCACGGATATCCAAACTGTAAAGGTCTATGCCTGTCTCGGTTCAAACCAGGGAAATCCCGAAGAAAACCTGAACGAGGCCCTGGCAAGACTCGAAACGTACGGCGAGGACATCGCGCTCAAACGCATGTCCGAGTATTACGAGACCGAACCACAGGACAAGGCCGACCAACCCTGGTTCCTGAACCAGGTGGTGGAATTGGAAGTGGATCCTGAGATATGGTCTCCGGAAGGGCTGTTGTCTGCCTTTCAGGCTATCGAGGCCCAGATGGGCAGACTGCGCACCGAGCCGAAAGGACCGCGCCCCATAGACATCGACATGCTGCTATGGGAAGGGCTTGAGCAGAAGACCGGCTATCTGGACATTCCGCACCCGGCAATGCTCCAGAGGGCATTTGTGCTCATCCCTTTAAAGGAAATAGCTCCAGACCTCACCATCGACGGCAAATCGTTGGACGAAGCACTGACATCCATCGACTACACGGTCGAAGGCAGAAAAATCTGGCAGCAACAGCCCGAAGAGAAATAACCAGAAACGGGAACACGCGACATGCTCAAATTCATCGTCATCGGCCTTGCCTTGTTCATCGTGTACAAGCTGTTCATGGGAGACAAGCGCAAAAGGGAAATGGAGCAGGACAAGACCACGGAGAAAAAGGTGGCTTCCGGGGAACTGGTCAAGGATCCGGTTTGCGGCACCTACGTCAACAAAGGCGGGGACATCCGTGTTAAAAATGGAGAAAAGATTCATGTATTCTGTTCCTATGATTGTCGCGACAAGTTCCTGAAGCAACTGGAAGCCGAGGACGTCACTCCTGAAGAGTAGAAAACCCCGATATCCGATCTGCCCCCCAAAAGCCCGCATAAGCGGGCTTTTTCTTTTCCTGATGAGCCATGAATCAAACAAGCAGGGTAAAACGGCTCAGAATCGAAATTCCTGCAATAACGTCGACAGATCCACTGAAAAGTCCCAATCCGTTTTTTTTATCCGTTGCCTTAAGATACTGTGAAAAGCAAAGGGTAAACCAAACATTCAAGTTGATATCTCTACATATAACAAGCCCTCTCGCAATCTTGTGCCAATGTCTCATAATGTAAATTATGTAAACTTTCAAAAATACGCAGTGGAAATCAGTTTGAAAAAATATCCCCTTCCGGGTATCTAATCATTTGCTTTCCGGGCCAACTGAAACCGGCCCACCCGATTTAACCCGAACGTGGAATCTGAAAAGAATGATGAAAAGAAAACACGCCGTGGCCTTGCTCGCTTTCCTGGGACTCATTTTGAGTACATCCATGAGCCTTGCCCAGACCAAAGCTCCGAAAAAATCCTTTGAAAGCTGGCTTGAGAACTACGAGGCTTATGACCGCCTGGAAAAGGAAATCACCAGGAAGGAACAGGAAAACACGCCTGACTCCATTCTCAAGCGCGCCAAAGTTTATCTACAACTCGGAAAGCCCCGCAAAACGCTTGAAATCGTCGAAATGACACCGGCTTTCGACGACAACGCCTCCGAAGCCATGCGCCTGTGGTACGGCGGCCAGGCCCATCGGGCCATAGGCGACCTTTCCAAGGCCGTGCTCTGGTTTACCCAGGCCTCAAACTACATGGCCGACAAGGGCAAAATGCGCTCCATGTTCAGAAACGAGCCAAATCTGGACCAAGCCTGGAAAGACGTCTGGAGGCACATGTACTGGACCTATGCCGCCAATTACACCTTGTCCCGCCGCTCACAACTCGAGGTCATCGGCGAAATGCTGAGCACCGCCCAAAGCGTATGGTCCGACTCGTTCTGGAAAACGGCAGGCAATGTCTATCTTTACGAATCCACAGGCAATGCCACCCTGCTCCCTACGACAAAAAACAAACCCGAACTGGACGAGGCCGGCAAGCCCATTACGTTCATCAACGCTGAAGACCGCAACGCCATGGCCCGCGCCCTGGCAGATGCATCGCTGGAAAATTTCGACAAGGCAGAGACCGAGGCCGGAACAATCCGACAAGCGCCTGTCCGTCAATTCTGGTCCTCCCTTGTGAACTTCATCAAGACCGGTGATCGCCCCGGTGATCTGGCAATCTACGAAAAGGGCAACTACCTGAAAGCAAAAGCATTCTGGTCCGGTCACACCCTGGCCCCATTCGGCGCGGACCGCCAGGAATGGGTCTTGGGCAATTCCGGGGCCGAGGCATGGAAACAGTTCCGCAACAAAGCCCTGTCCATGCCCGTGGAGGAAGCACAGGCCGTCATCGACAAGGAGCTCGGCTCACTGCTCATTTCCGAGCAGACCATCACCCTGCTTCAAAGCTTCAAGCTCGCCTTCACGCTTATGAATAATGACATGGCTTCCGCCGCTGAAATATGGAAACAGGTAGACAAACGCGCCCTGCCCGTGTCCCTGCAGGTGGCCGGACTCATTGCCTTCAATGGCGAACTGAACGAAGTCATGCCCTCTTCCCCTGTTCGGGCCTTCAAGCTCTACCCTGTCCTGTCCGAGCTCTCCGGAGCCGCAGGCAGGGATCTGCGCCCTGCCATCGAGGCCCCCTTCTGGGCGGAATTAAGCAAGCGCAGCCTGCGTTCCGCAGCCCAAAAGAAATGGCCCATGGACCGCCTTGTGGTATTGGCCTACTGGCAACAGGAGCTCAATGAAAAGCCCCAGGAGGAATTGGCCAAACGGGCCGCCTTCCTGTTCCGAGACACGTCCTTCGGCATCAACTGCCTTTTCTACCTTGCTGACCAGGCCATTGCGGGCAAGGACATGCCCATGTCCCAGTTCTACCTCTCACGGTTGAATCCCAAGACTCTGAGCAGTGCCGACAAGTCCCGCTGGCTTGAAGCCAAAACCCGCATGGATCTGGCTTTCGGCAAGCAGGAAAAGGCATTGGACACCTACAAGAAATTGGTGGCCGTAGGCGAGCCCATTCCTGCCTTCACCCGCCTGCGAATGGCCTTGCTCATGCAGCAGCGCGGCGAGCTTCTCAAGGCCCGCGACCAGCTTTTGCAGCTATGGAGAGCCCATGAAAGCCTGACCCCGGCCATGCAGGCCGAAGTCCTTTTCTGGCTCGGCGAAGGCGAACAGGCCATGCGCAACACGGACCAGGCCCTGGACTACTACCTGCATCTCGCCTGGCAGTATCCGGAACAGAACATCTGGGCTCTCACGGCCATGTATCGGGCCTCCATGATCTACGAAAAGCGCGGCATCTACGAGACCGCCAAGAAGCTTCTGAACACGGTCATCAAGAACGCCAGCACCAAGGAGCAACGCGAGGCCGCCAAAGCGCGCCTGTCGGCCATCAACTCCAAGACCGGCAAAAAGAAAGGCTCTTCCTCTTCGGACAACAGCGCCATCGCCTATCCGTACTAGAGTCGTCAGGCAATCAAGCAAATAAAAGGCCCGTCCTTTTGGACGGGCCTTTTTCTTTGTATACCATTTGTAATTGAAAAAGGGTTACGGCTTTTGCCGCAACCCTTTTATTCTCCATGGTGCCGAAGGGGGGACTCGAACCCCCACGGGATTTCTCCCACTGCCCCCTCAAGACAGCGTGTCTACCAATTCCACCACCTCGGCGTGGCGCTTGAAGCGAGAGAGCTTTTTCTACTTATCTCGCTCAAATGTCAACAGTTAATTTCATTTTTTCCCACTTTCTTTCAGCCCTGCGCGCGCCATTCCATCAGGTACTCGGAATGACCTGTATTTTCGTCCAGTTGCTCCCTCACGAGCACGAACCCATGCTTGCAATAAAACCGGTACGAAGGCTCATTTTCCACATAGACGGAAAGTTCGATACGGTTCCGTCGGGATTTGGCGTGCTTGAGCAACCGCTCTCCCAAGCCCTGCCCCTGACATTCGGGCTGCACAAAGATGGCGGCCAGGGTTTCATCGACAAAGGAATAGAATCCGACCACACGTCCCCGCTCCTCGACCACCCAGGTCTCGGAGTTGGGAATGTAGATGTCATGCATGGCCGCCCTCTTCTCTTCCCAGAATTCGCGGCTCATGAAACGGTGCGCTTTTACGGAAGCCTCGAACCAGATGTCCACGATGGAGTCCACATCTTCAAAGTTCATTCTGCGTATCATGACGATCTCCAAGATTTTCCAACATAAAAAAGGGTTACGGCTTTTGCCGTAACCCTTTTGCTTTCATGGTGCCGAAGGGGGGACTCGAACCCCCACGGGATTTCTCCCACTGCCCCCTCAAGACAGCGTGTCTACCAAATTCCACCACCTCGGCGTCTGTCAATGATCCTTACTCGGACTTTTTGCCCTGCTCGGTGTCCTTGAAAGTGACCCCCGGCTGCTTGGCTGCTTCCGGTGCAGGTGCGGTCGCGGCGGGCTTGGACATCATGACCGAGTCGCCGCCGGCAGTCTTATTGCCCGTAAGGACATTATAAGTCAAGGAAGTAATGAGAAAAACTGCGGCGAGACCGGCAGTGATCTTCACCAGCAGGCCGCCGGCGCCAGTGCTGCCGAACATGGAGCTGCTGCCGCCGCCAAAGATGACACCCATTCCTTCATGTCCGGACTGGAGCAGAATGACGGTGATGAGGAAGATACAAGCCAGTACATGAATCGTGATTACGAGAATTTCCACGAATTTTTCCTATTACTTTCTTCTAGTTAGAACGTTCAATTAAGCCAGGACGATCTTGCTGAAACTTTCGCCCTCTAAGCTCGCGCCTCCTACCAACACTCCGTCGACATTGTCAAGGGAAATAATCTGGGAGCAGTTGTCAGGCTTGACGCTTCCACCGTACAGTATCCTGATTTCATTTGCTTTTTCGCCAAAGATGTCCTGAAGGATTTTTCGGCAGAAACCATGAGCCTCCACAATCTCCTCGGGTCCGGCGACTTCACCGGTACCGATGGCCCAAACAGGCTCATAAGCAACTGAGATACGCTCGGGGTCGATATCGCGAGGAACGTCTTTGAGCCCTTCACGGATCTGACGATCCACCACTTCTTCCACCTTGCCGGCCTTGCGTTCTTCGATGAGTTCACCCACGCAGAGCACGACCTTGAGACCGGCCTCAATACCATAGGCGGTTTTCTTGCCGATGAATTCATCGGTTTCTCCCAAAACATGACGACGCTCGGAGTGACCGGTCAGGCCGAAGACGGCTCCGCAGGATTTGAGCATCTTAGGGGAAATCTCACCGGTGAAAGCGCCCTGCTCTTCGGTGTAGAAATCCTGCCCGCCGGTGGAAAAACTGGACTTGGAGGCCAGTTCCTTGGAAACTCCCTTGAGAGATGTAAACGACGGGAAAATCAGAACTTCGCGATCATCTGGAACAGTCCCCACCAGCTCTGCAAGTTTACGGGCCGTGATCACGGCCTCATCCCATGTCTTGAACATCTTCCAGTTGGCTGCCATTAATTTCTTCATTATTTAAAGCTCTCCTTTAATGCTTTGAACGCGGGCAATTCCTTGCCTTCCAAAAATTCCAAAAACGATCCGCCGCCAGTGGATATGAAACTGAACTTGTCCGCCAGGTGCGCCTGGTGCACAACGGCGTCGGTATCTCCACCGCCGACAATGGTCAGGGCGCCGTCAATTCCGGCCATCCGCCGACAAAGAGCCAGGGAGCCTTCGGCAAAAGCGGGTTTTTCAAAGAACCCCATAGGGCCGTTCCACATGACGGTCTTGGCCGCACCGATGACCTGGTTGAATTGCTCGATGGACTTGGGGCCGATATCCAGAACCACGGCGTCGCCGGGGATGGCTTCGGCTGCGCATTCGCCCGCAGCGGCAGTGTCTTCGATGCTTTTGGCGTAGAGGAAGTCCACAGGCAGGTGCAGTTTGGAGCCCTTCTCCTCGGCCTTGGCCATGATGGCCTTGGCGTCCTCAATGAGATCGGCCTCATAAAGGGATTTCCCGACATTGTGGCCCTGGGCTGCTATAAATGTATTGGCCATGGCGCCGCCGATGATAATATCGTCCACCTTGCCGAGCAGGTTGTTGAGGATACCCAGCTTGCTGGACACCTTGGCGCCGCCGGACACGGCGACGTACGGACGGTTTGGTTTTTCCAGGGCCTCACCCAGGAATTCCCATTCCTTTTTCAGCAGAAAACCGGCGCAGCTCTGCTTTGCGAATCTGGGGACGTCCACAACCGAAGCGTTGGCACGGTGCGCCACGCCAAAAGCATCGTTGACGTAGATGTCGGCCAATGCGGCGAGCTGTTTCCCGAAATCACCACGATCTGCTTCGGTCTTGCCCTGCTCTTCCTTATGGAAACGAAGGTTTTCCAACATCATGACCTGGCCGGCCTGAAGCTTGGCGGCCATGGATTCAACTTCCGGACCGACACAATCCGGGGCCAGCTCCACGGGTACGCCCAAGAGTTCGGCCAGCCGATCGGCGGCAGGCTTCAGGGACAGCTCGGGCTTGACCTGTCCCTTGGGTTTGCCCAGATGCGCGCAGACAATGACTGCCGCACCTTTTTCCAAGGCGTACCTGAAGGTGGGAACGTTGGCGCGGATGCGGTTGTCATCGGTGATGACAGTCCCATCCAAGGGTACATTGAAATCGACCCGGAACAACAATTTCTTTCCGGAAATATCAAGCTGATCAATGAAAATCATGTTCACCTCACATACATCGAACCGAAGGCTGGGGCCCTTCGGGCTTGTTGTTACTCTCCCGTAAAGTCGTACCTATATAACAAAGCGTCTTCCTTCGTGTCAGGATAATAACGCTTGCGAACTCCGTTCCGCCGGAAGCCGAACTTCTCATAGAGGGCAATGGCTGGAGCGTTGCTTTCCTTGACGTCGAGAAAACCGCTCTTCATGCCCCTCTCCCCGCACATTCGCATGACAGCAGCCAGCAGTTCCCTGGCTATGCCTTTCCTGCGGAAATCAGGATGCACGGCCAAGTTCAGAATCTCCATTTCATCCACTATCATGGAGAAAGCGAGATACCCGACCAACCGTTCCCCCTCGTGGGCGCCGAATATGAAAAACGCCCCACGCTCCAAACCCAGCCGAAACTGCTCTTCAGTCCAGTGGTATTCGAAACAGGCTTTCTCAAGCTCCATGACTTCATGAATGCTGTCCATGCCCAGCAATTCCATGCGACCCGATTTCCTGTTTTTTATCATCGTTATGGCTTGTTTGACGCTGGAAAAGCTGCGCCATCAAGTGTATACACATTGAAGTTTCAAAGCAAAGAATTTGGACACCAACACATGACGAACAGCAAAAAAATAATCGGCAAAGACCCAAAAAACACGCCTCTCCTTGAGGTCATGGACAAATCCAACCGCCCGATTGCCGCCATGCCCGTGGAGGAGGCTCATAGGCAGCTTCTCCGACACCGTTCTGTCCAGATACTCGTATACAATCAGGAAAACAAACTCTTTTTGCAGCAACGCAGCGCCAAAAAAAGCATCTATCCCGGCCGATGGGATGTCTCCGCACGCGGCCATATCCTGGTCAACGAGTCCGCTCAGGACGCTGCCATCCGCGAACTATGGGAAACCCTGCGCCTCAAGGTGGACCGGCTGCAGCTCATTCGCGAGCTTCCGGCCACCCCGGATACCGGGTATGAATTCGTTACAGTCTTCGCCGCTTACAAAATTTCCCAACCGCCGACTCCCAATCCAAACAAAGTGGGCGGCGGCTACTTCTACAGCAACGAAGAGTTGACCTGCATGATCAAAGAGTTCCGAGAACTCCTGACTCCCGGACTTGTCACTCTCTGGGAAACCGGGCTTACAGTCCCTATTTAGACATTAACCAATTTTCCCAGCGCCGAATGAATCAGGCCGTTAGTGGCCATGATGGACGGCGCGCCAAAGGCATAATCCGTGTTGTCGTCATATTGGGAAACCTTGCCGCCGGCCTCTTCCACCAGCAGCCAGCCGGCTGCCGTGTCCCAAGGGTTCAGAGCGCTTTCGTAGAAACCGTCGTACCTGCCGCAAGCCACATAGGCCAGGTCCAGCGCCGCGGCCCCCGGCCTGCGCACCCCCTGGCTTGCTTTCAAAACTCTCCGCAGCTGTTTCATCAGCATTTCCAGGTGATCACCAATGGCATAGGGAAAGCCTGTGGCAAGCAGGGCCTTCTCCAGCTCTCCGATGGCTGAAACGGAAATGGGCTTGCCGTTCATGGTCGCCCCCTCTCCCTTGGCCGCGGCAAACATTTCGCCCATGAGCGGAAGGTTGACGACCCCGAGCTTCATGCGACCGTCCTGCCAAAGTCCCACGGAAGTGGCCACCATGGGCAGTCCGTGGGCAAAATTGGTCGTACCGTCCACCGGGTCGATAATCCAAGTATTGTCGCCAAGCTCCGCGTCGCTGGCGGTTTCCTCGGCCAGAAAGGTGGAGCCGGGAAGAACCTTCGCCAAGCGCTCCTTCAAAGCCAGCTCAACGGCCAAATCCGTATCAGTGACAAGGTCTATCTTGCCTTTATACTTGATATTCCTTGGTTTTTTGTTTGCCTCAACGATGAGCTCACCAGCCGAGGCGACAGCCTCAATGGTTTTTCCAAGCAGTATATTCATACTCATGGGATACTCCTAAAAAGAAAGGGACGAAAGAACCGTCCCCTTTATTTTTTCACAATTAAAACATTTCAATCTGAGCGCTTCATGATCTTCTGGATATGAAGAACTCCACGCTTCGATTATACATCTGTTCTTCTTCGGGAGTAAAATAGCACCCCGGCAACTCCCCCCTCTGACGGTGATAGTGAAGACATTCACAGCACAGGGAGTGCTTGTCGCAATTGTATGTGCAAGTGCAGTGCTGCTCATTGATTTTGACCCGAGGGCAATGATCCTTTTTCCTCATTATTTCTCACCTCAAAGCTGATGTGACATGCCGTGATTTTCTCGAAAAATAATAGCCACACACCTGGATTGAGTCAATAATTTGAATTAATTAAAAAAAACTTTATTTAAAATTGCAATTCACAACAATGTACACTCTCTTCTGACTTGGCATCATTTCCCGCCTTCAAGCAGGGAAAACAATTGTCAATCGTGTATAATCACGCTATATGTTCAACATAACAGTGGGTTGCAATCTATTGGGGATACCAACATTCATCACCTGATCATCAGGAAGTCGGCATGTGGGAAACAGCATTCAGTGAAGCGCCGGGTTATTTCGACCATACGCACCACGCACAGCGTCCCCTTGAACTGTCCACCATCAAGGAACTGAAGCAGTACCTCGACTGGCAGCACATCAAACATTGCCTGCTGCGGCCGTATTTCGAAGTGGAAGACTACCCCTTGGTGGAAGCCCGTGAACTACTGCCTTCCTTTGAAATCGACCTCTACGAATACAAGAAGCTCCCGGGATTCAGCATGGTCGCCTTTGAGCGCCCTCTGAACTCCTTTAGGGAAATATTCCAGTACGATGCCCTGCATACGCTCATGGATTGGCAGTATACCGAAGGCATCAATGACACCTGCCAGCTGGAATCCAGTGTTTTCGCCGCAAATCTGAGGACCTTCCAGAGCAGGCTCCCCAAACGCAGCCACGCAGACTTCCTGAAAAACTTCGGTGAGCAGGACATTTGCGGACTGGCTGCCTACGACAAACTGCTCCCCTTCCTGCTCCAACTGGAGCGGGCGCACATCCTGTCCCATGACAGTTCCGAAAATTTCAGCATGGCCGGTGTTTACGCCTCACTGCCCTCCAACCTGGACAGTGAACTCAAACAGTTCGGCTTGAAGATCGGCAAATTCAAGCCGGGCGACAACCTCATGTACGAGTGCAATCGTTTGTTCGTGTACCAGTTTCTCATGGAACTGCATGGATTCCCCATTGTCTCCGAACGTCGCACCTCAGCCTCACTGTTCGCCCGCAGACTGCACCGCATGGGTGAAAAATTCATGGTTCGCGTGCTCGGACAGAGTGACCGGACCATCACGACCCTGCTTTCCGGTGATCACACCAAACGCCGCCGCCACTACCCGCAGGTGGAAAAAATAGCCCTTGTGGCCGTTAATCCCAACCAGAAGGAAACCATCACAATGCTCAAAGAGCAAGGTTTCCTGATAGATACCAAGAAAAACGTCTGTATCCTCCGGGTGGTTTACCAGCAACACCAGTACAGCCAAAAAAACGTTCGCGAAGATCGCGCCCTCTCCGTACTGCGTCAGGAGATCATTCACCCGGTCACCGGCCGGGTGCTGGATCATCTGAACATCATTCAGAATGCCCAGAACATGCTTCTGCGCCTCAACGATATTGTACGAGGCGAACTGCGCGGCAGCATCACCTACAAACGCAGGGAAATCATCCGCAACACGGATACCCATGAGAATCGCCTCAAATTTCTCTACTCCTGGCTCTCCAAGCACACGCACCGCATCGTGGACTACTCCGATGAGTTCTACTCCCAGGTGGTCAAAGTACTGGACGGCTACCTTCTGACCCCGGAAAACTGGGATGTATTTAATGAATACAAGGATTTACACCAGGAAGTCTGGGCAAAATACAGTCAGATCCAACAGGCCCGCAAGGTCAGAACCCTGGAGGACCTGCGCTCCAGGGTGTACAAGGGAGAAAAAATAGCCTACCTGAGAATGCTTGAGCTGATGACGGAGATCCTTGGCGAACTCAAGTATGAAATCGTCAATTATTTCGATCAGCTCGTGGCTAAAGTTCTTGTTATAGGCGAAGATGTGGTTTCCGACCCCTATGTGCTGCGGAACTACATCGGCAAAAAGGATGAGGAACTCACCGGATATGGCCTCAAGGTCAAGAAATACTACAGCCGCCTCGTGTCGCTGCTCGATGAGTTCAGGTCCATCCGCAAATCGAGAACTACCTCTGTTTCCGAACACAGTTTCCAGAATTTCTAAATCTCCCGCCCCATATCAAGGAGGAAGCGTGGAACAATTGCTCGCCACCCCGCTGACCCAATGGCACCGCGACAACGGCGCAAAAATGGCTCCGTTCGCCGGATTCGACATGCCTGTCCAGTACAAAGGCATCATGGTCGAACATAAACACACCCGAATGGAAACCGGCATCTTCGACATCAGCCACATGGGTGAATTTCTACTCTCCGGCCCCGGCGCCATGAACGCTCTGAACAAAGTGGTCACCCACGACCTCGGAACTCTCGCACCGGGCAAATGCCGTTACGGCTTTATGCTGGCCGACGACGGCGGCATCCTCGACGACCTGATCATCTACTGCCTGGAGAAAGACAGCTACATGCTCGTGGTCAACGGTGCGTGCCGTGAGAACGATTTCAACTGGATCAAGAAAAATATCCCGGCCGACCTGAACTTCAGGGACGTCAGCGACGATACCGCCAAGATCGACGTGCAGGGCCCCACCAGCCTGGCCGTGCTCAATGACGTCATGGGTATAAAATGGAATCATTTGAAATACTTCAATTTTGAAGAAATCGAATGGAACGGTTTCAAGCTCATCGTCAGCCGCACCGGCTACACCGGCGAGCTTGGGTATGAGCTCTACCTTCCGGCCGACAAGGCGCTGGAAACCTGGGAAAAGCTTATGGCCGATGAGCGCACCATGCCGGTCGGACTCGGCGCCCGAGACACCCTGCGCCTGGAAGCGGGCTACCCCCTTTATGGCCAGGACCTGGATATCGCGCACACCCCAGTCGAGGCCAATGCCGGATTCTTCCTGAAAAAGGAAAGTGAATACATCGGCAAGTCCGGCCTCGGGAAAGTACGGGAGAAGCTCGTCCCCCTGGTCATTGAAGGCCGCCGAACCGCACGACACCATGATGAAGTGCTTCTGGACGGCAAAAAGGTCGGCATGATCACCAGCGGCTCCTTTGCCCCGACCCTGGGCTGCTGCCTGGCCCTGGCCTACGTCACAGCCGAGGCCGAAGACAACGAAGCCTTCACCATCAAGACCGCGAGAACCGAACTGGAAGCCCGGAAAGGTTCTCTGCCTTTCCACACCAAGGGCACGGCCAGGATGAAAGTCGATTAGCGACTCGTTTAAACACGAACATAAAAAGGGTGCCTTCAGGCACCCTTTTCTTTTTAGTCAGGCTTCAGGCTTTCCATGGCCTGCCGCAACTTTTCCCGTTCCCGGCCCATCACCTCTTCCGTCAGCTTCTCCGTGGTCACGTCATATGGATCTCCTACACGTACAGGGCAGGAAGTGAACGGATACGGCACCTGAAAATGGTCCCAGGATTTCTCGAAAACGATTGCACGCCTGGGAAAGGCGCGTAAGGGGACAATCTTGGCTCCGGCACGTTGGGCCAAAAATATGGGGCCGTCCTTGGGAACACGGCGGGGACCGCGCGGACCGTCAATGGTGAACACAGCCATGCGGTGCTGCTGCTCCATGATACGCTTGGCCTTGAGCAAGGCACGAACGCCTCCCTTGGAACTGGAACCGCGTGCAGGCACATGGCCCAAGGAGAGCAGCACACGGGTGATCAGCTCCCCATCCTTGCTCTGGCTGACGAAGGTAACCAGATCTCTGGTCTTGGTGTAACCGAACCCCGTTACCGCGAATATCTCTTCATGCCACAGACACAGTACCAATGGGCGACCCTGCTCGTGGAGGCTGCGTATCTTTTCCCAGCCGGCCTGGTCTTTGAAACGCAGACTCCGTATCCACATCTTATAGAGAACGGAGATGGCCGGAGTCAGGCTCAGAGGATCAATGGGTATTTTCATGAACTACGTAAACTTGAGGTTGCTAAATCCATCTATTAATTAAAACAAGAAAGATAGAAAAACTCTATTTCATTGTAGTGACAACCCTCATGGCATATATCAGAGCACCTACAAACACAATCAAGGAAGTGACGTCATGTCTGAAATAACACTGAAATGCCAAGGGCTGCCCTGCCCTCAGCCCGTGCTGAAAAGCAAGCAGTGCATCGAATCCAACACTCCGGCCATCATCAAGGTCATTGTGGATAACGACCCGGCCAGGGAAAACGTGTCTCGTTTCCTGAACACCAAGGGGTACACCGTCTCCCATGAAAAAAGAGGCAAGGAATTCATAGTCACCGGCGCCAGGGACGATGAAAGCTGCGAACAATGCGAAATCATGAGCGATGAGCAAATCGGTCAGGTCGCCACCGATGCCGCCCAACAAAAAGCTTGTGTATTCATCACCGGAAACACCGTGGGGACAGGTGACGACATGCTCGGAGGCAAACTCATGCTCAACTTCCTTGCAACTTTGCCGGAAATGGGCAATGACCTGTGGCGGATCATATTGGTCAACGGCGGAGTCAAGCTGGCAGTTGAAGGCAGCGATTGTCTGGAGAAACTGCAAGAGCTCGAGAGCACGGGTGTTTCCATTCTCGTCTGCGGCACATGCCTGGAGCACTTCAAACTCACGGACAGGAAAAAGGTAGGCGAAACCACCAACATGCTGGACGTCGTCACCAGCCTGCAGCTCGCATCGAAGGTCATACAAACCGCATAAGAGAAATACATAATGGGCAATACGCCTGTACGTCTGAATAAATTTTTGGCGCAAAACGGCGTCGCGTCGCGGCGCGGCGCCGATGAACTTGTTTTTGCCGGTCGGGTCAAGGTCAACGGAACCGTTGCCGACTCGCCCGGCATCAAGGTGGCGCCGGGTCACGACACGGTCAAGGTGGACGGCAAGCCCATTGCGAGTCAGGAGTCATCTTCCGACCTCACCATTTTGCTGCACAAACCCATCCAGACGGTCACCACGGCCAAGGACCCTCAGGGACGGCAGACCGTCCTGGACCTGCTGCCCCGGCACATCCGTCAGCAGCGTCCCTTTCCGGTGGGCAGGCTGGACTTTTTTTCCGAAGGATTGCTGCTGCTGACCACAGACGGCGAGCTTTGCTACCGCCTGACCCACCCCAAATGGCACCTTCCCAAAGTCTATCTGGTGACCATCAAAGGAAAAATCTCCAAGCGGGATGTCGAAACCATGGAACGGGGCATGATCCTTTCCGAAGGGGAAAAACTGGCCCCGGTCAAGGTAAAGACGCTGCCGCCCCGCAACGACAAGCAAGTGCTGGAGCTGACCCTCATGCAGGGTGTGAACCGCCAAATCAGGCGAATGTGCAGGGATCTCGGCCTGAGCATTCTGACCCTGAAACGCATCAAGCAGGGACCGGTCAAGCTGGGCAACCTATCCAAAGGCCAGTGGCGCGAACTGAATGAAGAGGAGCTCGCTACACTCAAAAAGGCCGTAAGGCTTCAATAAACCAATCGATTGAACACAAAAAAGCCAGCCCCGGACGGGACTGGCTTTTTTGTGACTTATACCATCAACAGGCTAGTAGGCCTGTGTGTTGTCTTCGATTTGCGTACCTTTAGGTGGAGTGAAGGTGAAAAGCTTCGGGTCGATATCCACCGAAGTTTTCACGTCGGACAACCTGATCTCATTTCCGTTGCCGTAGAAATCAACGATCATGACCTGCCGCAGCAACCCGGTGTCGGGCTCCACACCGATGTAGGCTTGCACCATACCCGGCTCGGGCTCCTTGGGGGTAAGCTGAAGAATGACGTATCCCTTGCCCCACTTCCTGCGGACCTGGTCTGCGCCTTCCCATTGTGTCTTGATGTAGAAATCTTCTTTTATATTGGCCTGACCGGAAATGAAGCGCAGGATGGTCTTGGAATCCAGCAGGCCGGAAACGCGATACTTGAAGGCCAGTCCCTCATCTTCGAAATAATCCCAGGCCTCTTCTGGACCAAGCACCAAAATTTCCTTTTCCGGCATCTTGGTTTCCCAACGCACCAGCGACGGCTGTTTGAACCAGATGCTCCCATTGCGTATCTCGACCTCACCGCTGGAAACGTTGGTCAATTCTTGCACAAAGGATGCAGTGAATGTCCCCATGTCGTCATACTTCTTCTGTATGGCGTCCGGCAGGTCCGCCATTGGTATCGGCGCGCCCGCAAAGGCGCTGGAGGTAGTTACGACAAGGGCCAGACACAGTACACTCAGTATTTTTCTCACAGATATCTCCAATTATTCCGGCTTAATGACTCGTCTCGGCTTGCTGCCTTCCTGTGGTCCAAGCAGCCCTTCCTGCTCCATCTGCTCAATGTAGCGTGCAGCACGGTTGAACCCGATACGGAACCTGCGTTGAATGAGGGAAATGGACGCCTTGCCCTGTTCAAGCACAAACTGTACCGCTTCGTTGTATACCGGGTCGTCCGACGAACCGCCGCCGAACGCACCGCCACCGTTCCCACCACCTTCATCCTGTTTCCAGTCGTTGAAGTCCAGATCGAACTCCTGCTGCACACGATTGTTCCAGAATTCCACGACTCCGGCGATCTCGGCCTCATCAACGTATGCTCCATGCATGCGTTTGAGCTTGCCGCCGCTGGGCTTGAAGAGCATATCCCCACGGCCGAGCAGGCGTTCCGAGCCAACTGCATCCAGAATGGTGCGCGAGTCGAATTTCGAAGTCACGAAAAAGGAAATGCGGGTCGGAAAGTTGGCCTTGATCAGACCGGTGACAACGTCCACACTGGGCCGCTGCGTGGCCAGGATCATGTGGATGCCTGCGGCACGGGCCAGCTGGGCCAGGCGCACAATGTGCATTTCCACTTCCTTGGCTGCGGTCATCATCAAGTCCGCAAGCTCGTCAATAATAATGACGAGGTACGGCATGGGTTTAAGCGCCTCCAACCCTTCCGGACGGTCGTCGCCCAAGCTGGCCAACTTCTTGTTGTAGCCCTCGATGTTGCGTACGCCGAGCTTGGCCATACTCTGGTAACGGCAATCCATCTCGAAGACCGCCCACTCCAGAGCGCTCTTGGCCAGAGCCATTTCCGTAACCACCGGATGCACGAGGTGCGGCAGGGAGGCATACGGAGCAAGCTCGATGCGCTTGGGGTCCACCAGAAGCAACTTCACCTCTTCGGGCGAGGCCTTGTAGAGCATGCTCAACAAAAAGGAATTCAGGCAGACACTTTTCCCGGCCCCGGTGGCGCCCGCCACCAGCAGGTGCGGCATCTTGGCCAGGTCGGCCACCTGCGGATTACCCTCGATATCCATGCCGATGGCCAGTGTCAGAGGCGACTTGCTGCCCGTAAAAACCTTGGATTCGAAGACGTCACGCAGATACACGGTCTGGCGGTCATCGTTGGGAATCTCGATTCCCACACTATCCTTGCCTGGGATGGGGGCCTCGATACGCACGGAGGTGGCCTTGAGGGCCATGGCTATATCGTCTGTCAGATTTTCGATCTTGCTGACCTTGATACCCGGTGCGGGTTTATATTCATACATGGTCACCACCGGCCCGGGCATGACCTGCTGGATTTCGCCCTCAATCTTGAAATCGGCCAGACAGGCGGTAAGCCTTTCCGCACGCTCGTTGATGAGGGACTTATCCTGAGAGTTCTCCTGCTGAGGCGGCTCGCTCAAAAGGTTGATTTCCGGCAGGGGGGCATCCGTCCCTGCCGAAGAAACAACAGGCGCCTTTGTTTTTGCCGGCTTGGACTCGGAGGTCTTGCGCATCTTACGGTTTTCACGTGCAGCCTCGATGACCGGCTGAGGGCTCTCCTTGGGTTCGTTTTTGGGCGAATCCATGAGAAACGGAGGTTCAAGAATGTCCTCCTCTTCCTCGATTTCGGCCTTTTCAGCGGCTTTCGCAGCCTTGGCCGCCTTTCTCCGGGCCATATCATCGGCCAAGCGTTCTCGGCGTTCGGCCAGAAAAGCCAGCAGTAAAGCCCCAAGCCATTGCAGCCTGCGGAAGACGGCATTCCAGGAAAATCCCACAAAAAGCTGCAAAGACGCTATGGAAATGAACAACCAAAGCAGGAAGGCCCCGGCCGGACGCAGGTAGGGAAGCGTAAGCTTGCTGATGATTTCCCTGCCGAAAAATCCGCCGCCCACGAATCCGTATGCATCGGCAGGCACATCCGATACCCACGGATGACATGCCCAGGCGATGAGGCTGAGAAACAGGCCGGTCAGACCGACCCAGCGCCGCCACGTCAGGTGCAGACGGGCGACGAACTGAGAAAGTCCCCAATACAGAAACAACAGAGGCCAAACGGCCGCGCCGACACCGAAGGCCTGCACCAGAAGCCCGGCGACATAGGACCCGACGACCCCCATGACATTACGGACCTTCCAGCCGTCGCTCACGGCCTGATTGAAGGAAGGATCGCCTGCGTTGAAGGAATAAACACTCAGGAACAGAAATACGGCAAGGAAGATGAGGGCCAACCCTGCAAGCTCCTTGCGATAGCGTTTCTGGGGTTCCGGTGTGACGATATTTTTCGCCTTACGAGCCATTCTCCACCTTTATTCGAGTAAAAAAAGGTCACAGGCTTGCGCCCACGACCTCTTAATCATTACATAAAGCCGACAAAAAGGACAAACGCCTACTCGCGGCCGAGATATTCCCCTGAACGAGTATCGATCTTGACCTTGTCGCCGATATTGATGAACAGGGGCACGTTGACGTTCAGCCCGGTCTCCATGGTTGCAGGCTTGGTTGCGCCGCTGACGCGGTCGCCCTGGATGCCGGGTTCGGTTTCGGTAACTTCCAGGACAACGGAAGCAGGCAGATCGACACCTATGAGCTCACCTTTGTAGAGCATGACCTTCACGGTATCGCCTTCCTTGATGTAGCCGCCCTTTTCGCCCACGTTGTCGCCAGGAACGAACATCTGGTCGTAGGTTTCAAGGTTCATGAACACGAAGTCCTTGGCTTCCTTGTACAGGTACTGCATGTCCTGGTGCACCACGTCGGCCTTTTTGACCTTTTCACCGGAACGGAAGGTCTTGTCCAGAACCTGGCCGGTAATCATCTGCTTCAGCTTGGTGCGGACCATGGCGCCGCCCTTGCCGGGCTTGTAGTGTTCGGACTTGATTATCTCAAAAGGCTTTCCATCGATTTCGATTTTCTTGCCGGGCTTGAATTCACTTGTGGAAATCATCTTTTCTCCAATCCATTCATCAATTAAAATACTAACCCTCAGCTTCAAGACGCATATAAAGCGCCTGAACGGCCAAGGCATAACTCAGAATTCCGAATCCGGCAATGACGCCGACACACCGTTCACCCATGAGGCTCCGCTGCCTGAGAGGCTGGCCGGTGCGGGCCCAGATGTTGCTCAGGTGCACTTCCACGCACGGGACACCGATCCACGCCAGGCAGTCGGCCAGAGCCAGGCTGGTGTGGGTATATGCCCCTGCGTTGAAGGCCACGCCATGCACTCCCTCATCACGAGCCTGTTCGAGGCGGTCGATGAGCGTTCCCTCGGTATTGGACTGGAAGAACTCCAGATCCACATTACCGGCATCGCGCCCCATGACCTGATCCAGCAAGCCGGACACGGCGTCCATTCCCTGGGAACCATAGATTTCCGGCTGGCGTTTGCCCAGGTGACCAAGGTTGGGGCCGTTCATGACCAGAATCTTGTACTTCGCCATCGAGAACTCCTGAAGGCAATCGGCTTGACTCATACGCGGAAAAAGAGAACATTCCCATTTCCCGAACCAAACACACGATAAAATGTTGAGCTAGTTATGAACCGAACACTGGAAATAGTCAAAACAATCTATGAAATCAGCCAGCTTGAGACGCTCGAAGCGCCCCAGGTCGCTTTGGCGGGCCGCTCCAACGTGGGCAAGTCTTCCCTGGTCAATTGCCTTTCCGGCAGAAAAAAACTGGCCAAGATCAGCTCCACCCCCGGAAAAACCCGCAGCCTGAACTATTTCAAGGTGCATCCGGACGACTTCTACATCGTGGACCTGCCGGGCTATGGTTATGCCAAGTGCTCCAAGAGCGAACGCCAGAAATGGGCCAAACTCATCGAAACCTACATGACCGACAACCCGTGGCTGAAAGCCGTGGCCGTATTGCTGGATTGCCGGCTCACGCCCCAGAAGCTGGACATTGAAATGACATCCTACCTCCGCAAAATGAACATTCCCATCCTCCCGGTGCTGACCAAAGCGGACAAGATCAAACAGAAAGACCGGGCAAAAATCCAGAACCAGTGGAAGGACCTGCTGCAGCAGGAGAAACTTCCCCTGCTCGTTTCCAGCAAAACCGGCATGAACCGGGAAAAACTCTGGGACATCCTGGCCGCAGCCGCCCAGGACTGATCAAGCCCGCCTGAGCGGCAGCATTCCCAACCAATCCCTGACCATGGCTTCGAACCTGGGGTTGCCTATCCAGAGCAACCTCAGGGAAGCCAGTGCGCCCATGACGAAGTTGGCCAGCCATGCCCCTGCAAACGGGGGCAGGATGCCCTTCTGCCCCGCGGATATTCCGATGACGTACAGTCCGTAATGGACAAAGATCAGGGCCAGGGAAAGTCCAACATTGGCGTACATGTTTTCGGAAAAGGATGTCAGCGCCAGTCCCATGAGCGCCATGACCACCAGGGTGAACGAATAGGCCCATTTGGAGTGCCAGACCGTCTTGAGCCCTTCCACGTTGGAACCGGACACCTCGAGCCGCTCTATGAGTCCGGAGAGTTCCCACAACGGCATCAGGCCCTGCTCCTTGTTACGCTCCGCGGCCAGGAAAGCTTGCAGATTCTGCCGCACCGGCAGGAACAGCGACTGCCGCTCAACACTTTCAAACGTACGGATGTCCAGTTCCCGTACGCCCAACAATCCCCAGCCATGATCGTCCACCAGCGCCTTGTCGGCTCTGATGATACGAATCATGCGCTGGCTGTCCATTTCAAATTCATAAACAGTGATGCCTGTGGCGCGGCTCCTGGAAGGTACGGCCTCGTCCGCCTGAACGATGAAGGCTCCGTCCCTGAACCAGAGGTTCTTGATCTTGACCTCGTCCAGCTGTTTTTTATGCACCTCTTCCTTCCAGATGCGGTTGGCTTCCTGCGCCCCGTACACAGCAACGTACTGGGAGAACAGGAGCTGCCCGCAGCTCCAGATCACGGCGTAAAGCACGAAAAAGCGCACGAACCAGTTCATGGACACCCCGCCGGCCCGAAGCGCGGTGAGTTCCCTGCTGCGGTCCATGACCCCGAGTTGAATGACGATGGCGAGCAGGAACACCGCCGGAATGATCTGGGTGATGATCAGCGGAATCTTCACGCTGTAGTAATAGAGGATTTCAAATGCCCCCAGCCCCGCCTCCAGGAAGTTGTCCAGACGATCGAAGAGGTCGGCGAGCAGGTAAATGCAAACTCCCACTCCCAAGCTGACGATCAGGAAAAAGAGGTTCTGGCGGGTGACGTAACGCTCCAAGGCGCCGAACCGCAGAAAACGGATCATGATTCAGCCCTCCTGGCGCGCCAATGCTCGATGAGGGTCACGATGGGGATGGTCTTCTCGATATTGGCGTAGTAGATCCCCACGCCCGCTATGGCGGCGAAAAGCACGTTGGGAAACCACAGGCCGATATACGGCGACAGGGTCCCGGCTTCGCCCAGCCCCGTCCCCACGGAAAACATTGAATAATAGACCAGGAAAAGCCCCATGGAGAGCATGAGGCCATACTGCTGGCGCAGGCCTCTGAAAACGCTCGCGATGGGGAAGGCGAACATACCCAGAATGAGGCAGCCGAACGGCAGGGTCCAACGCTTGACAAACTCGGTTCTCAATTTGCGGGCATAGTTCAGGTCCGTGGACATGCGGTCGTTTGGATTGGTGTACAGCTGCCAGAGAGCGGCAATGGACATTTCCTTGGGCTTGTCGCTGTCGAAGCTGAACCCGCCGAGCAGCTTGCCCAAAGGCAGCCGAACCTTGTATTTGCCGAACTGAAGTATGTTCAATTCCTTGCCGTGCTCCCTGAAAATCCTGCCGTTACGGAAGACGATGTTCACCTCGCCTTTGTAAGGGTCCGTCTCGATCTTGCCGTACGGGGCCACAATAACCACCGAGGTGTTCTTCATGGTCCTGTCTTCCACAAAGACGAACCGCATTTCACCTTTTTCACTGTCCACCTGTTTGGCGTAAAAGGTCAAATTCGGGAAATCCCGGTTGAAGACCCCGGCTTGGATGGCCAGCTTGGAACGGGTCCGGGCGTATTCCACGATTTTGGCCTTGAACATGTCCATGCCCCAGGAAACACCAAAAAGGGAAATGAACATGGTGAAGAGCGTACACAGCAGGCTGAAGGCCAATGGCGCTGGAATAAGCTGGTACAGGCTGACGCCGTTGGCCTTGAGAGCCACGGCCTCATTGTCTGTGCTCATGCGCAGGAAGACCAGAAACACGCTGAGCATGCAGGCTATGGGCGTGATGAGCAACAGAAAGAATGGACACAGGAAAAGGAAAAGCTGCAAAAGATCCAGCAAGCCGAGGTTCTGGCTCATGAACAGTTCGCGCAGTTGCAGCATGCGGCCCATGATGATCAGGCCCAACAGGCAACCCACGCTGAGCCCGAAGATGCTCAGCAGCTCCTTGAATATGTTTTTATGAATGAGTTTCACAGTGAGGTTCGTCAATCCTTCTGATTTTCTTTGAAGAAACGCTCAAGGAATTCCATGTCCCTGGGACCGAGATTGAACTGCATGCCCGCCATTTCAATGAGCTGGGACAAGGTCTTATCGACTTCGGGGTCTTCCTGCATTTCGCAAATCCAGCGGATCGCTTTTCGCGTCAATTCGTTCTGCGGCATGATGGTCGGCACGGACGGCTCCTTTCGTCTTCTGTGTGTGGCCTGAAATACAACAGGTTCCGAGGGCTTGCAAGGAACGTCCTCATGGGCTACCCCGAGAACGTTCCAACTCTTTACCCTGAAGGATACGCTTCCATGACAGATTGGTATATAGCCGTCATACTCGGCATTGTTGAAGGGCTCACCGAGTTCCTGCCCATTTCCAGCACCGGCCACCTCATCATCAGCGGGCACCTGCTGCACTACACCGGCCCCAAGGCCGAAACTTTCGAGATCGTCATCCAGTTGGGGGCCATCCTGGCCGTCGTCCAACTCTACCGGCGACGTTTCCTCGGCCTGCTGCGGCCGGACCCGGAACATGCCTTTTCCGGCATGCGCGGCATCTGGCTTCTCATTCTCACCAGCCTGCCCGCCTCGGTTGTCGGCTTGCTGGCTCATTCCTACATCAAGGCCAATCTGTTCGGACCGATCACGGTCGCCTGGGCGCTGGGATTCGGAGCCATCATGATTCTGGTCGTGGAACGGTTCACCAGAAAAGGAGCCACCGCGACCCTGGACGAGATCACGCCCATGCAGGCTTTCGGCATCGGCTGCTTCCAATGCCTGGCCCTGTGGCCCGGCTTCTCGCGTTCCGCAGCCACCATCATGGGCGGCATGATCCTGGGAGCCAAACGCGGCATCGCGGCCGAATACTCGTTCATCGCCGCCGTGCCCATCATGTTCATGGCCACGGCCTACGACTTCCTGAAAAGCTACCACCTTTTCGCCAGAGAAGATCTTCTCTTCATCGGCATCGGGTTCGTCGTCTCCTACATCTCCGCCTGGTTCGCAGTAAAGGGATTTATCTATCTTCTCGGCAGGATGACCCTCAAACCCTTTGCCTACTATAGGCTCGCGCTTGCTCCGCTGGTTTATTTCTTCTGGGCCGGATAAAAAAATCTGAAAAAAGTCTAAGTTTTTGCTTGCCAAGCTCTGCCAGAACCGATAAATACGGCTTCCGCTTCGGCGCAAAAGTGTGGCGGGGTAGCTCAGATGGTCAGAGCATGCGGCTCATATCCGCAGAGTCGGGGGTTCAATTCCCTCCCCCGCTACCACACAGGAAAATCAGGCCTGCACCCGCAGGCCTTTTTCTTTGGCTCCAAGGAAAACAAACTCCCATTCCTTGCTTGCCAAACAGGGTACAGGACTTATATAAGTCCTGAACAGAACAGATCTTTGACATGGGGGCGCTCTGGTTTCGACGGGGATGGTTGAAGCCAAGGTTGCAGGTCGAGGTTGGTCGATGGCCTCGTAAAAATCGACCACAAAATAAATGCTAACGATGATTACGCATACGCAATGGCTGCCTAAGGTAGCCTAGCACCTGACGACACGATCGTCACGATTGTCCGGCCGACGCCCTATAGGCCGGAACAATCGCCAACTCATAGGGCTAGCAGCATCCGTTCGTTTGCCGCGCATGGTGTGAAACTCTTAGGTGAACTGGCTTTTCGGCTGTTTGGGCAGGGGCTACCCGGAAAGCGAGATTTATTCCTGTCCTAAACCTGTAGATGCCTTGAGTGGAGCATTCTCGGACGCGGGTTCGATTCCCGCCGCCTCCACCAGTCAGCGTATACCAAAAGGCACAACTTCAAAGTTGTGCCTTTTTCTTTTGGGGAATTCCCAGATGAAGCCGCCGCACTGAAAAAACAGCGCAGGCATTTGACGACAAACGCTAGAAAATAAAGCCGGGAGGAATCGCAATAAGGAAAGCCCCAGCCTGAGCCGGGGCAAAACGAGAAGTATGCGGGGCCAATCCCCGATTCTTCATAGCCGAAAGAAGATATACCAAGAACCAAAAGAGAACAACATGTCCATCAAGAATTCCATGCGATAAAAAGCCTCGGACGAAAACGTCCAGGGCTTTTCGGTTGAATTACTTAAAATTCTACAATGGTCTTCCACAAAAACTCACCTTTTCCATAATTACTAAATGCTTTTTGAACATCCAGCTGATTCGAAAAGGATATCTTCGAAGTGATGACCTTTCCCAAATCGATAACTCCTGCCTCCACGTATGAATATGCCTTTTGCAGAATAACCGCGGTTTCAGGCATAGGAAAACACCTCTGATCAAATCCAGTTGAGTGCAAAGTCAGACCTTTAGCTAAAATAGGCCAAAAGAATTTTGTTTTTTCCTCTATTCCTTCGGCACTGAAAAGAACATATTGCCCAAGAGGCGCAAGCAGATCCGCCCCGAGAAAACGAGTGTGGGGAAACTCCTCATTTTCCGGCAATGGCGGTAGTGCTTCAAAAAGATACTTACCAAAAGCACCTTTGCTATCTTCAATTAACTGTTTCAAATCCTCATTAATCATTTTCACAAGGTTCTGGTACTCTGAAATTCCCATTGAGCGATAATTAGAAAGCTTATTCATAACAGAAGAATTCTTATTCCCCGCCGCCAGGCAAAATGTCTTAATAGAACCTCCGTATTCTGAATACACTTCCTTCACATGGGCTAATTTTTTTTCATCCACATCAAGAACGGCTATATCTTTTACTCCGAAAATATTCTTCATACATTGAAGTGCTATTGATCCAATACACCCAGCACCAAGTATTATGGCGTTTTCACCTGCCTTGGGAGGGAAATTCTCCATAGCACGAAGCACACAGCAAAGCGGCTCAAGAAGGCTGGCGGATTCCAATAATTTTTGGTTCTCTTTGTTGAGCTTCACAACCGCAGCCCCTGGAACGTCAAAAAAGTCTCTGTCGGTCCAAAACCAAGCAGTTGAAGAATGCTCCGGCCCGGAAAGCTCATCATTTGGCAAGACACAGCGCAAAGCCTTATATTCAGCTCCCCCACCAAAATCAGTGGCCCCCATATATACGATATGATCTCCTTTCTTAAACCTGCTGTCTTTGCTTTCTTCAATTACTCCATGAATTTCATGGCCCGGGATTTTTCCATCAGCCTTTTCTCCAAGCTCATTCCAGACTTGAGACACATCTGTGCGACATATTGACCATTTCAAATTTTTCAACAAAACCTCACCGTCCTGTATCTCGGGTTTAGACACTTCCGAGAGATGCACAGTCCTATTTTCCTGGTCAATGATATAAGCCTTCATAGTTGTCATCAAAGCGCTCCTTTCTTGAATTTTCAAACACGCTACCTTTGATGATTAAAACATATCAAATAACATAAAACGAAATTAATATAAAAAATAACATTCTCAATCATCGTCTCAAAATTATTTGATAAAATGACTAACAGTCAGCATATGCCAAAAGGCACAACTTCAAAGTTGTGCCTTTTTCTTTTGGGGAATTCCCAGATGAAGCCGCCGCACTGAAAAAAACAGCGCAGGCATTTGACGCCAAGCGCTAGAAAACGATGCTCCACCCTTCTTTTCGGGCCTGTTTTTTCGTGTAGGAAACGCCGTGCACCTTCACCCCGTTCTTGTCCAGCAGGGAGATGGTGCCGCCCTTGTTCGAAAGCTGCGCACCGTTGCCGGAAAGCACCACCTGCGCCGCTGCGCCGGGGGCGATTTCAAGGCTCGGCAGTACCTCTTTCTTATCTGCAGTCCCATTACACTAAGGTAATATTTTAAATCAATTATAAAATAACATTTAAGTCTTACAACAAAAAACGTCTACCCGAAGAAAGTGGAATGTCATCCGGCTGTGGTTGCCATAAAAAAACCATGGCCGGGCAAAAGAATTGTTCCATCGGCTATCTCGCCGTTCTTTTCCCCAAGGGCATTCAATCGCAACGGCGACAGCTCCGGCAAATCATCCGAAAGAGAACATTCCACGGCGTCGGCACTGAAGTTGGCCGCCACAATCACCCGTTCGTCCTCCAAAGTCCGAAAAAACGCCCAAACGGCATCGTCCTGCGCCACCAACTCATAGCTTCCCACGGCCAAAGCAGGGTGCGCCTTACGCAGCCGGATCATTTCCCTGAGCAAATGCAATGTGCTGTGCGGATCGGCTTCGGATCGATCCAACGAGGAGTTGCCGCGCATGGGCAGCCAGGTCCGGGCGCCCTTGTTGAATCCCTTGTTTACAGCCCTGCCGTCCCACGGAAAGGGAATACGGCATCCGTCCCGCCCCTTGTACCTGGGCCAGAACGCCTTGCCGAAGGGGTCCTGCACTTCATCGAACTCCAGCTCCGCCTGCTCCATGTCAAGCTCGTCGCCGTAATACAGGATGGGTGTACCACGCATGCACAGCAGTACCAGCTGCAGGGTTCGATGGAGTTCTCCCCGGCCGGGAAACCGCGTTGCCGGCCGAACCGCATCATGATTTCCCAGGGCCCAGCACGGCCAGGAATCACCGCTGCTTTCCATGAACCGCACGATCTCCGAAAAACAAACCGGCGTCGGCTCCAGGGTAAACATGGCGAATGTGTAGGCCATATGCAAACGATCCGGCGGGCGACAGTATTCGGCGGCCTTTTTGATGTATGATTCAAGGTCGCGAACGATGCCCACCTCGCCCAGGGAAACCACCCCGTTCCTTTCATTCAGCACGTTGCGCAGGAACTTGAGGTTCTCAATATTCTCGGGCCTGTCCGAGCAATATACCTTGGCATGATCGCACCAGGGATTCGTTTCGCCGGAAAGATCGATGCGCGGCAGTGCATAATCCCGCGGCGGCTCAGGACGGAACTTGCGGTCATAAGCGTAATGGTCAACGGCATCAAAACGGAAGCCGTCAACGCCCCGCTCCATCCAAAACCGGACAACATCGGCCAAGGCTTCGCGCACCTCGGAGTTGTACCAGTTCAAGTCCGGCATTTCCTTGAGAAAACTGTGCAGATAGTACTGCCTGCGGGCCGGCTCGTAAGCCCAGGAAGACCCGCCGAAAACGGAAAGCCAGTTGTTGGGCGGGCCGCCGCCCTCTCCAGGGTCCGCCCAGACATACCAGTCGGACTTGGGATTGTCTCTGTTTTGACGGGATTCCAGGAACCAGGGGTGTTGGGAGGAGGAATGGTTGAAAACCAAGTCGATCATGATCCGGATGCCGCGCCTGTGGGCCTGCCGCACCAGCTCGTCGAAATCTTCCAATGTACCGAACGCGGGGTGAACGTCCTTGTAGTCGCTTACGTCGTAACCAAAGTCGAGCATGGGGGATGGGAAAAACGGTGCAATCCAGACCGCATCTATACCAAGCCCCCCACCCCGGCCATCATTGAGATAGTCGAGCTTTCTGATGATGCCGCGCAGATCCCCCACACCATCGTTATCGGCGTCATAAAAGCTGCGCGGATATATCTGATAAAAAACCGCCTGCTTCCACCAGGAGACGTCACTCATGGCCGTCACTCCGTCAGAGCAATGCTTTGAAATCACTTCTCCATCATCAACCTACGAACAAACCCGAAAAAAACGGGCTTTTCACGAACTAGAAAGGTTTGACGGCCAAATACTGGTAAACCTGCGGCGGGTGATAGTTCTCCTGCGGCGCCAGACTGACCGGGTCCATATGATATCGGCGGGCAATGAGATAAGGAATGAGTCTTCGTCCCTTGCCCAACCAGGAACGCGTCTCGAAGACGTCGTCCACCAGCACGATGCCCCCCTTGGCCACATGCGGTTCAGCCGCCAGATAGCATTCCAGATGGGCCTGCTCGGATGCCAGACGCTCGTCAAAGGCTTCTTCAGTGTCGAACATGCTGTAGTCCCAGCCGTCCAGATAAAGCAGATTGACCGGCTTTTCCAAGGTGTGCATGAACTCGATTCCGTCACCGGTCACCAGATGTACATTGTCCATGGGAATGTCGAATTCCGACAGGATTTCGCCACACAAGTCCGCGGCCTCGGGAGCAATGTCCACGGAATAAAGCTCTCCGCCATACCGGGTCACATACCAGGCGAACAAAGGCGTGGAATACCCGTCGGCCAACCAGTTGCCGCGCCTGCGGGTGGTGCCCACTTCGACAATGACCGGATTCTTGACCCTATCCAACAGTTCCAGGGCGCGGGAGAATCCCTGGACTCGCCCGAAAGGCGGTTTACGCATCAGCTAGGCTCCCTTCGCTGTTTTTTTCAGATATAACAGTACATGACCATGAAATGGCAGAAACTCCCCGCCATGACAAACAAATGAAATATCTCGTGAAATCCGAATCTATCCGGAAACGGATCGGGCCGTTTGCAGGCATAGATGACCGCTCCCATGCTGTAGACCACACCACCCAGCACCAGCAAAACCAAGGCCCCGGCCTGCAGACCTGTGACGAGGGGATAGATGCCGACCAGAGCCATCCAGCCCATGCCCAAAAACAGGCCGGTGGAAAGCCAACGCGGGGCAGTGATCCAGAAGACCTTCAAAAAAATGCCGGCCACAGCCAATCCCCAGGCACAACCGAATAAGGACCATCCCCATCCGCCACGCAAGGGAATGAGACAAATTGGTGTATAGGTAGCTGCAATATAAAAGAAAATCATGGAGTGGTCGATACGGCGCAGGACCCGAACACCCTTCTCTGAAAGAGGCAGCCAATGGTAGAGGGTGCTGGCCGTGTAAAGAAGCACCATGCCGCCGCCGAAGATGGAGAAGGTGACGATATGCCACGGCAATGCCGGAGAGGAAGACTTGATGATGAGCATTGCGGTTCCGCACACCGCAAGAACTGCAGCAATGCAATGCGTCAACCCGCTCATGGGATCCCGAAGAGTCAAAACCGATGCCATGATTCCCCCAATTCTGCTTCACGAAGACCTCTGCTGAAATACCACCCATCCCACGCAAAATCCAATTATTTACGGCTTCACTTCATAACCGGCAAAGAGAAAGTTTATAATGGAATATCCTTTGCGCAGACTCGACCAACAGGGGTATATTGGCAACAGAATGGAGCAAAACCGCAAACTTCGGACCGTTCAATGCCAGTACGACGCCGCAGAAATACGAAAAATCTTTACGTGGTCAAGTCTGCCAACAAGCAGCTTCAGCAGTACGAACCCAGGAGCCAGACTGAAACCAAACATCTTTACGTGCTTCGCACCAATGAAGAGATCGTCAACAAGTACTGCTCCATCATCTATGATTTCGTGGACACCAACGGCGTTTTTCTGCTGGTGACCGACGACAAGCTTTTTTATCAGAGTTTCAAGACGGCGGTATCCTATGAACTCGGCATAGAAATGGACTTCATCCGAGTGACCGGCGATCTGGGAAAAGCAAAACATCTCATAAAGTTCTACAAAAAGCACAGCCTCATTCCACTGGTCTTTCTTGAATATTCCCTGCACGGGCAATTTACGGCCCCGGTCCTGAAATATTTCAAAGCACATCACCCGGACATCCATGTTGTCATTCTCTGCAAGGATGTTCCCCGAAAACGCCTTTTCCAGTTCCATGAGGAAGGCGCGGACAGCTTTCTGGCCAAACCGGCGAGCGCCAATGAGATCGTCAAAAAAATCGCTTTCATACTACGTCCGTACTGCGAAATAGAAGCCATGCTCGAAGATGGGCGCAAGGTCATGGAGGACAACAGATACGAAGAAGCGGCCGCAATCGCGGACGAGCTCCTGCGCAAACGCCCCAGCCATCCTCCGGGGCTTGTGCTCCTGGGGGACGCGCTCAAAGGAATGGCCAAACGGGAACTGGCGTTACGTGCTTATACAAGTGCGGAAAAAGGCGCCAAAATGTACCTGGAACCGCTCAAGCGCCTGGTCTCCTTTCACAAGGAGGACAACAACCGCACGGAAATGCTCAAGTACCTCAAGAAACTCGACCATCTCTCACCCCACAACTGCGACCGCAAGATCCATATCGCCGAAGTGCACATAGACATGGGCGATGTCCGGTCGGCGGAGAAATACCTGGACCAAGCATTGGAATCGGCCAGACAGGAGGCATTCTCACTGGTCAGCGAAATGGCCCTGGACATAGCCGAAAAGGCAGAAAACTGGAGCCCGGACCTTGCAATCAAGTATTACAAGAAGAGCCTGGAATACATAAAGGATTCCCCTGGAACCACAAGAATGGACATCTTCAACCGCCTCGGCATCGCCCTTCGCAAACAGGGATTATGGGCCGAAGCCGTGGAGGCGTATGAAGAGGCGGAAAAGCTGGCTCCCAAGGATGAGAACATCCAGTACAATAAGGCTGTCGCCTATCATGAAGGAGGGCAGAACGGTCAGGCCTACATCAGCATCAACAAGGCGCTGAAGATAAACGCCACATTCCATGTGGAGAGACCCGACATCGGCTTCCAGATAGGTATGGTCTGTCAGGCGTTAAATAGAGATGAAGAGGCGCTCAAATTCTACAGGCAGGTTCAGACCACGAACCCGAACTTCAGGAACGTGAGCATGATCATAAAGAAACTTGAGGCGAACGTTCATGGCTGAACAACGCAAGCATGAAAGAATCGAACTCGCCAAACCCCTGATCTGCCATTTCAATCTGGCAAATGGGAACACGACTTTCTGCTCAATAAAAAACATATCGGTCAGCGGCGCACTGGTTGAATGCCGTCCCAACTGGCCCATGGAAGAGTTGGAGCCAGGCATGGCCGTTCAGTTGGTGGAATGTGCCCCTCAGGCACACGCCCTTTTCAGCACGATCCAAGGCCTATTGGTTTGGAATTACAAAAACTACTACGGGATAGAATTTGAAGAGGAACTGCGCCTGTCCACTCCGAACTTGGCCGACTGGCTCTCAAATAACGACTTCACAGCATGACGAGAATGATCAAGCCCGGAACTTCATCAAAAATTATTTGACGACGCCCGCCCTGGCCTGCTCCAGCAGGGAATCGACCATGGCCTGATGTTTTGAACTGTGGATGGAAGGCAGGTACTCATCAGACAGAAACGACCAAACCATCCTGGCAATGGTGGGTGGGGCAACAGCGGTATAGGAATTGTAGGAATCGTTCAATTTCCTTTGGATTTCGGCCTTGAAATCACAACTGCCCGTCATGTCGAAAATGACGTCCACCCCGACACCGAGCTGAATCAATTCATCGAGCGAAACCACTCTGATGCCCTTTTCCTCGGCCAACTGCTTTCCGGGAGTATCCAGGGCTTCCAGTACACAAACCACGTTCAGTCCGCAGTCACAGGAAAGAATCTGCTTAAGAAAAAGAGTTCCGACACGCCCCAGGCCGGCAATAGCGACATTATGTTCTTCATTCACGACATTCTCCACACGCTAGACAAAAAGAATAGGAAAAACGTACACGGAATGCATTGTCAGGTAAACTATTGAATAGGTCGCTCTTTATTGACAGGGAAGCACCTTTTGACCAAAGTCCCCCGGAAAAGGAGGTGGACCATCAATCTTCAAGACAGCATCACAAGAGCAAAAAAGCTTGCCCGCGAACAGGAAACCGACATGGTGGTCGGCAAAGACGAAACCGGCGCGTGGGTCATTCTGCCCATAGACGACAGTGCTTCCGATCATCTTCAGCCCAGCATCATGGTCAACGAACGGGGATTGAAATATCCCGAGGACCACGAACTGGTCACCAGGCTCATCGCCAAGCAGTGATTGGCCTGGAGCCCCCACCATTCAGGAGAGGTCATGCTCCTTTCGCACCGGCCTACCATGTCCTGTTGTCATCAGGCACAAAGAAGAACTCCACCCGCCTGTTGGCTTTGCGATTGACTTCGGACGTATCCGGAAAAAGAGGCTTTGCATCGGCATAGCCGACGGCCTTCATCCTGTTCGGCGGAACATCGGAGTGTTCAAGAATCCAGCGTAGACAGGAGGCGGCCCGGGCGGCGGAAAGCTCCCAATTCGACCGGTACAAGCCGGTGGTTGGATGTTCACCATCAGTATGGCCGCGGATGACGAGGTTGAAATCCGTTTTCTTGAGCGAGGAGACAACTCCCTCCAAAATTTTGGAGGCCGAAGAATCAAGCCGCGCCGAGCCTGGAGCAAACAAGGCCCTGTTGCTTACGCGGAGCATGACCCCGGACTTTTCAGTGCTGACCCGTGCGGAATGAGACAAGTCACGGGAGCGAATGAACTCCTTGAGCCGCTCGCCGATCTCTACCATCTCCTTGTTTTTCGCCCTTCTGTCCTCGAATTTGAAACGAGCGTCGCTATAGGGAACGGACAGGGCTCCCCTGTCCTCTGTCTGGACGCCAAGGGCTTCGGTGATGGAGCCCATCATGATCCTGAAGTTGGTGATATCCTGGTTGGTGAAGGAAAGAAGAAGCACGAAAAAACACAACAACAGGGTGACCATGTCCGCAAAAGTGGCCATCCAGGCGGGAATTCCCTCCTCCACCGGAGGCGGGGTCGGTTCCTTTTTCGGAAGCGGTGCTTCCTGTTTCTTTTTTTCGTTGTCGCTTGCCATGGAAATACGGCCTACCAAGCGTCGCGTTGCGGCATATGAAGATAAAACTCCACGCGCTGATTCTTGCGCCTATGCTCATCGGAATCATTGGGAAAAGCCGGGCGGGTGTCGGCGTAGCCAACGGCCTTGGCCTTGCTGATGGGAAAATCGCCCTTCTTCAGAATATAGTTCAGAGCCACAGCCGCTCGCGCGGACGACAGCTCCCAGTTTGATGGATAGGCTTTCGTGGATATGGGTCTGTCGTCGCTATGTCCGCGTACGACAAGGTTGAGGTCGTAATCCTTGAGCACCCTGACGACCTTGTCCAGAATCTTGCCTGCATCGGCCCGCAAGACGGCGGTTCCGGGCTTGAAGAGACGGGCCGCCTCGGCGCTGAATACCACACCATCCCTGTCCGCAGTCACCCCGGTGCCTTCCAGAAGCTCCGCTTCCTCCTTATCGAACAGGCTTTTGATGCGCATGATCACGCCAAGAAGTATGCGTTCATCATTGGAAATGCGCGCCACGGCCTTCCTGGCTTCCTTGCTGGTGCTCACCAACTCCATGTCTTCGGCCTTGGCCCGAACCTCCCGCACACCGAAGGCCCCCTTGACAGACCCCATGGCGTCACGAAATTTATCCACATCCTGATTGGCAAAGGAAAGAAGCAGGACGAAAAAGCACAGCAGCAACGTGACCATATCGGCAAACGTGGCCATCCATGGCGGAAGTCCCTCGTCCACGGGCGGCGGGGGCGATTTCTTCTTTTCGATGACTTCTTCAAAATCCGCAGCCATGCAGCCTCCGAACTAGGACTTTTCGCGCAGGGCGGGGGCGAGAAACGCCTGCAGCTTGTCCTTAACCACCGAAGGATGCTCCCCTTTCTGCACGGACGCAACGCCTTCGATCATGATCTGCATGAACAGGGCGTCCTCTTCCGAACGCTCTTCCAGCTTTTTGGCGACAGGAATGAAAATGACGTTGGCCAAAACAGCTCCATAAAATGTAGTCAACAAGGCGACCGCCATGGCCGGACCAATGGAGGAAGGATCGTCCAGGTTCTGAAGCATGTTCACCAGACCGATGAGCGTTCCGATCATGCCGAACGCAGGAGCCATCATGCCCATGCCCTTGAAGACCCCCTGCCCCTGCCGATGGCGTTGCTTCATGAAATCCAGCTCGATCTCCATGACGGAACGCACGAGTGCTTCGCTGGACCCGTCGGCAACAAGAAGAATACCTTTCTTGAGGTAATCGTCATCAATGGGCACCTTTTCCAGGGCTACGAGGCTCTCCTTGCGTGCCTTTTCAGCCAGGGATGTAATGTTCCTGACGATTTCATTGGGATCCTGCGACTTGAATAACAGGGTCTTCATGGCCACCTTGACGGTCCCAATGATGGTCTTGAGGGGAAACATGACAAAGGTGGCTGCGAAAGTACCACCGATAACGACCACCACCGAAGGGATGTCAATAAAGCCGCCGGGGTTGCCACCCAAAATAATGGTCGTGGCAATAAGCCCGAAGCCACCGACAAGGCCAATCAACGTTGCAATATCCATAAAATCACTTCATCTTTGAGGAGGGAGCGACCTTCACTTCATAATCATCGAAGTAAAACACAACATCCTCGTAATAGTCATCGACTTTCAGATAAGCGTTCCCGATGCTTATCTCCACACCTGGCTTCACTGTTCCGGGAACCAGTACCCTGCACTTGTCTATATGTTCCGTGCGCTTGATGGTTTCCCACAACCGCCTCTTTCTCTTCCGTATCTTTTTCAGTTCTTCCCGAGCTTCGGCCAGAATGGGAACAAACTCCTTGGCGGTGAACCCGCCCTTGGCAACCTGCGCCTCGGCATGCTGAACAGCGTTGAATTCGGCCTTGAGCCGACGATCCAGTTCCATGTCGGCGTACAGCAGTGCCGGGTGATAGCCCACAGTGATGCTGATTTCCGCTCCCATTCCGCCGCCTAACTGCTCGGTCACATATACATAATCGCGGGCATAGACATCGCAGCCGACCATACGCCCTCCAACCACCAGCTTGTCACCGGCATAAACCTTACTGTGCAGCAGGGAACCTTGGACAAGAACGCTTTTTCCGGCCTTGAGGGTTGCGTATTCGCAAAACGACAGCTTCATGTCGTCCCCGGCTTCAAGAAAGGCTTCCCCGCCCCCCTTCACTCCTGAACGGCAGGAGAGGTTTTCCAGAGCATGCACAGCGGCGCCCTGCACATGGCCTTCAATATCTATATTCCTGGCCTGGACTGAAAAGCCAGTATTAACCGTGCCGAATACGTTAAGATTGCTGACAAAGTGAATGTTGCCCGTATTGAAATCAACGTCCTTCCGGACATTGAGCGTCTTTCGGACACAAATCAAGCCATCTTCGTAAAGCACAAAGCCGTCTCGTGCAGCAAAAAGCTTTTCCGGCTCCGACCGTTTCAACCCGGTGCCGAGGCCGGCCGGAATCAATTCGTCCTCCTGAATGAAACGTGAATCGGCCTTTCCCCGGGCCGCATCGTCCAGTGGAACAACCTCCGCCAACAACTGTCCTGAAACCACATTTTGAACGTAGCTGAGTTCGTAATGATCAACACTGCCGTCTCCCCTTTCGAGTGGGGCCAACCGCGTGTGGTCGAAATCAGGATCAAAATAGTGTTTCAGGTAGTATGGCATATGAATTTGATATCCTATCGCTAACGATCTCCCTCAGGCAATTGGGACACATCTCTGAAGAGAGAGCGAGAAAGTGTTAGTTTTGATGAATTATTACATACAGTTTGATTCGTCAATGGAGGTATTATTTCACAATTACAGAAAAAAACACACAATACTCCAACGCAACGGACAAATAAAAAAAGAGCCGACGTCAAACGCCGGCTCTTTTTTTTCATTATCTTAATAATGAATCAATCTTGGGGATAATAAAGTGGGCAAGAACTTCCCACTTCGTAGCGAACAAGCTTTTCCTTCGGGATCCAATCCTCATCCGCCAGAGGAGATTTCTTGGTTGTAAAATGATCAATGGCGACAACACTGGTGATAGTCAGAACAAGCATGAACATCAGTCTCCGCATCCAAGAAACTCCTTCGGCAGTTTTTTCATACTCGCCTTCAAGAGCAACTTCCATTCCATCCTTATAATGAATTCAGGCGGCACCGCGCAGATAAAAAAAAGATCCTCAGAATGACACAACATCTCCCTTTCCTGCCCACCGCCCTCATCTCAAAAAAATAAACTCCATATTTTTGATGAATTAAAAGACTTCTAGAGAAATATAAGTGTTTCCATATAAAAAAACATCCACCATTTCACCCACAAATTCAGGGGACACCCTAAAGAAATCCCCATACAAGACGATAAAGTTAGCGACAGCCACTGAATCGTGAGGGACTATTCAGGGGAAAACCAGGGAGGGAAAACCATGAATATCCCAGAAGTCAAAACCGAAATGAAGTCCCCGGTCCGGACAAACGGCCACACGGTCGTCCAGCAAACGGCAAAACCCTTTGCAGAACAATCAGGTGTTCAGCAACACTACTCCGTGGCCAAGCTCGAGAAGACTGAAGCTGCTCGGGAAGCTAAAACAACACTGGACAAGGACAGGGTCCAGCAGGCCGCGGAAACGGCCGAATCGGAACTGGCTGCCAAGAATCTCAAGTTGAAATTCAACATCATTGAAGAAAGTAAGACCATTCAAGTCGAAGTCCTTGATGCGGACAACAAGGTCATCAAGAAGATACCGGCCGACGATGTGGTAAAACTGGCAAAAGCCATCAGGAAACAGTTCCCGGGCAGCTTTGTGGACAAAACGTTTTAACTGCCCCTTCCCCGTTCAATTCACGGCGCCGCGCCCCATTTGGGGGCGCGGTGTTTTTTTTATCGGACCGGTTGCCAAGAAGCATACATGGAGCGTATAAAAAAAACAGAGAGGAGGACTGAGCATGTCGGATATTACCATCTCCAACCAAAGCATCCAGTCCATTGCCCTGGATGCACAGGCAAGCTCCTTTGAAAAGGGGGCAGCGGGCATCGCCCAAGACGCAAGGGCCTTGACCAAACCCGAACTGAAGTCGATTGAAGAAGGAAACGCCGATGTTTCCGGGCAGGTGGCATCGCGCACTCGAGAATTTTTCGGTTCAGGGGAAAACGTTTCCTCCACGAGTACCGACAACGACATGCAACAAGCCATCACCTCCGCACACCAGGAATCCGGAATCGGCTCCATTGCCGATGAAATCGCCTGACCCTCTCTTTTGAGACTGATACAAAAAAAGGCCGCTCATGCGGCCTTTATTTATTGATTCATGCAATCCTCGCAAAATGATCCCTGCTCTTCAAGAATGTCGAGGACACGATCGAAATATCGCCTGGGCAAAGCCCCACGCACCACAACTCCACCCACCATATAGGTCGGCGTGCCGCTGATGCCGAACTTCTCCGCCTCGGCTTCGTCCTCCTCGATTCGCTTCCGTACGACCGGTCCTTCGGCGTCCTTCCAGGCCTTGTCGATATCCACATCGAGCTCCTGCAACAGCTGATTCATGAGCTTCTTGTCCGACTGCATGAAAAGAGCCTGACGCTCGAACACCTTCCTGGCATAGACCCAGGCCTTATCCGGATCCTGCATCCCAACGGCTTCAAACATCGCTGCCAGAGTTTTTGCCCCGTCATGCAGAGGAACATGCTTGAAGACCAGCCGCAGCTTGCCGCCGGAGTCATCCACAAGTTTCTGCACGGTCTTCTTGCCCCTGCCGCAATACGGGCACAGAAAATCGGAATACTCCACAATGGTGATGGCGGCATCCTTGTTACCGTACACAGGCCTGTCCGCGGGAATACTCGGTTTAAGAGGAGCCGCGGCCTGGGAACGCCACTGGGATTCACGCTTGAGCATTTCGCGTTCCCGCGCTCCCTGCTCCACCAGGGAAAGCATTCCCACCTTGTTTTGGGCCAAGGCATCAAAAACGATCTCAGGATGCTCCTTGAGGGTTTTGCGAAGCATATCTTCAAAGGCCGCATTCCGGTTCCCGGAAGCCGTCGCCGCCGTACAACCCGCGGAGCACAAAATCACCAACAGCAATGGGACAATCAAATGTTTCATTCATAACTCCTGATCCTGACAAAAAAGAAAGGCGACCCCACCCAACCGGTGAGGCCGCCTTGTACATATCTGATTCGATTTGTTTTTACCACTTCTTACTACGCTGGGCGGCGAGGGCTTCCGCCTGCTCCTCGAAGGAACTGAACCCTGCATGGTGCAGAGCGTCCTCCACGGTGTGGTCCCAATCCCAGCTGGCATAAATGACCGGCTTGTGGAAAGTGCTGCGGAACTGTTCCAGCTCGGCACGGTAGAACTCTTCCTTGGGCGTCTCGATATTGTCGCGAAGCTGTTCGCTGAAACGATCGAGCTCACCTTCGTACCACTCCATAAAGTCCTCGGGAGACTTGTATTTTTTCAGGATGTGGTTGTAGTTCTTCTCTTGGAGCAACACCTTGAGATTTTCCATGTGCTGCTGCTTGAGCCAAGCGCCCAACTCACTGGTGGGAATTTCTTCCGCTTCAATGGCCGCCATGTCCAGCTTGGTCTGATGGTAGGTATCGGGCACCACCGAGGCGGAAACGATACCGGCAATGGCGACCAAGCCACGCAGGATGACGCTGTTGGACACGCCCTGGCCGCAGAAACCGACCTTCTTGCCGTACCTCTGGCCGGAGAAGATCGCGCTCAGGATGGCCCAGACAACTGCCGGGTCCTCCTCATCGTAGATGTGCTGCAGGCTGGAGTTGTCGCGATCCGTGGCCAGCACCATCTGGGTCATGTCGTTGGAACCGATGGAGAATCCGTCCACTTCCTTAAGGAATTCCTTGCACAGAATCGCGTTGCTCGGGATTTCGGCCATGAGAATGATCTTGAGACCGTCCTTGCCGGACTGTAGATTGTGAACCTGCTTGAGATAACGCTTCATGCTGCGGGCTTCTTCCAGGGTGCGCACGAACGGGAACATGATGCTCAGGTTCTTGCCGCCATAAATGCCGCGGGCCAGCTTGAAGGCCTCCAATTCCCAGTCATGGATGTTACGGGAAACACCGCGATATCCCATCATGGGGTTGTCTTCATGGGCCTCAAAGAGCACACCACCCAACAGGTTACGGTACTCGTTGGATTTGAAGTCGGTCGTTCTGTAGATGATCTCGCTGTCATAAAAAGCCATGGCAAAGAGTGCCAAGCCCTGTGACAGGGTCTGGATATAGTTTTCCTTGCCGGTGCGATAGCCGCGGGATTCCAGCAGCTTGCGGATGCGCTCGGGCAGGGAGCTGATTTCGTCGATTTCGGACTTGAGGCCCATTTTGAGAGCCACTTCCTCGCGAAGTTCCCGGACCTTGTTGATGTAGCCTACTATCTGGGGATTGTCCTTGATCTTGCGTACGATGGCGTCCACGTCGTCCTTGTGGTCACGCCAGACCTTCCAATCCTCGGAACGTTGGGCCGGTTCGGGCTGCAACTGATCATGGAAACCATAGATGACGGCCACGTGGTCCTTGAGCTTGATGGAAGTCTTGAGCACATCCAGACGCTCCGTAGAGGTGGTGATGTGATCGTCAAGCTTCTTGTCCAATTCGCGCAGCTTGCGGTGGATGGCCAAGACCTCGTCGGTACCGCGGGCGCCCTCCTGTTCGGCCAGCACGTCCATTTCGCGGGTCAGGCCCGTAATCTGGCCCACGTACTGACGCAGCTTCAGGGGCAGGGTCACCAAGCCGGAAGCGAGCTGGTCCTTCATGACCTTGGTCAATCGGTTGTCCAGTTCACGCAGCTTGTTGTCCACGATGATGTCCAGGGTGTCGTTGTCATAGGCTTCCAATGCCATGGGGTGGACACCGATGTTGCCGAGCATGAACTCGGCGCGCAGCAGGCCGATCTCGAAGTCGGGCACGTTGCGTAGCCTGGACAGGAACAGGGACTGGCCCACGTCCGCCAGAATCAAGCCCACTTTGGTCTTGGTTGCGGGCAATTCACTGACGTCGATTTCGCCGCCGACCTCTACCAGAGGCAGCAAACCGCGGTAAACCTGGCCGCGAGAACCGTCCACAGTGACTTCCTGGCCGTCCAGCGCGCGCAGCACTTCCAAACGCTGAATACCGATGACCGCGGGAATTCCCAATTCGCGGGAGGTGATGGCCGCATGGCTGGTATCGCCACCCACGTCCGCGAGAATCGCGGAAGCGATGCGCATGCCAGGCACCATGTCCGGGTCTGTGCGTTCCGCCGCCAGGATGTCGCCCTTGTTGATCTTGTTCAACTCCAAGGCGGAACGCAGATACTTGACAGTCCCCTGCCCTGCGCCGCGGGAAGCGCCGTTCCCTTCAAGGATGACTTCGGCCTGATCGATGGCCGATTTCTCCACCTCGAGACGACGCATGAAGATCTTGTGCGGATGTTGCTCGAATTCCTCGTTCCAGCGGGTTTCCGGCCGGGCCTGGACAAACCAGAGCCGCGCCATCTTGTCGATGCAGAACTCGGTGTCCATGATCATGTCATCATACGCCTTGGAAATGGCGCGGACACCGCGTGCGACATCCTCGGCCTGGGCTATGGACAGAGCCCAGCGGTAAACTTCATTTTCCGGAACAGGAACGCTGTGGGTGCCGGAACCGTCGTCCTTGTAGACGATCTTCTTGTCCTTGCAGCCCATGTAGCGGACAACGACCTCCTTGCCGCCGTCACGCTGAAATACGTAATATTTGTCAGGGGTAACCATACCGCCGACAACCGCCTCACCCAGCCCGTAACTGGCGTCGATGGAGACGAGATCGTTACGCGTGGTGCCTCGACAGCCGGTAGCCGTATCCGCACTGAATGCGGTCCCGGAAATGACCGGGTTGATCATGCGCATGATGCACACGGACAGGGAAGTATGCTCGATGGCCCACTCCTGCTTGGCCTGCTCCGCTATGGTATCGTCGCCGGTATGCTCGGCCTTCATTATGGCGTCGAGAATGGCCTCGCGGCGGTAAGTCATGGAACGCAGGTTGTATGCGGATGCACAATCCCAATGGTAGGCTTCCAGACAGGTATCTTCGCCAACAATGTTGAGATAGGTATCCTGCAGCCCGGCAAAGGCCTTCTTGCGACTGTCCTCGCCTGCGGCCGAAGAACGTACGGCCACGGGTTCGTCGTCGAGCCCCGCTTCCTTGCAGATATCCTTGTATGCGCCCTTGACGGCCTTTCCCACCTCATCAGGCATCTCTACGGCCAGGATCGCCGCCTGCACCAGCACGGAACGCTTGCGCAACTGGTCGATTCCTTCCGGAGAGGTGGCAAAACCATCAACAACGTTGTTGATGAAGGTCCTCAATTTGATGGGGGTTCCGGACTGGTCCAGGGACTGTTCCCGAACCTTGCGGCCAAGACGCCGCACGAATTTCTGCAGGAATTCGGAATCCTGGTTGATTTCCTCGGAATTCCAATCAATGGAATTGTATTCCTTATCCACGATTGAGCGGACAAGGGAGGCATGAACCTTGGTTTCATCCAAAAGGATATGGAAAGCTATGGAAGATATGGCCCGAAATTCGGGCGCTCGAATGCTTTTTACTTGGCTGATGATGGCCGTGTTGTAGTTCTTGCCGCCTACCAGCAGCTCTGCTTCTTCGCCGATTGCAACAATATCGGCACCGCTCAGGACCAGTTTCGTTTTGAGACTCTCAGCTTTAGCTCCTGCACCAGCCGTTTTTTTGGGGGCGGCTTTTTTTGGTGCGGGCTTCTGGGTCTTGGCCATGCTTTCCTCCCGTCAGGTACGTCCGTGGATATCAGGTTGTCTCTCCCGCCACAGTCGCGTTAACCCTCTGTTTTTGTTTGTAATTGGTCAATGAACAGTTGTTAAAAACAAAAATACATCATCCTCTTACAGCCTGACGGCAGGATTCGTCAATTCTTGACTAATATAAATTATTATCTCGAAGAATTGGGGGAAGAACCCTGCCGCCAAACCTTTCACTTACACTTTCTGACCGCAACTGGGGCAGAAACGACAATCCGAAGTGGGGAAAGTCTCCTTGCAGGTGGGGCAGACATCGGCGGGCGGGCCAAGTTCCACAAGCAGTTCGTTTTCCTTCACCGGGACCATCAGCCTGTCCTCCTGGAAGTTTGCGGATTTGAGAACGCGCTTCACGATGCCGTCTACAGGTGCGTACACCGCTTTTTCCTGCTTCATGACGGAAACGTTGAATATCTCCTCCCCAGCCTTGACCTTATCGCCGGGACGCACGTGCATGACCCAAAGGTCACCGTTGCACGGGGAGCCCATGTGGTACTCGTTGGAAGAATCCGCCACCTCGACGGCGTCCTTGAAGGAGGATTGGGGATCGGCCACCTCAACCTGATGGCTGACGATTTCCGAGTCCACAATGTAGCGAACAATGGACATTCCGTTTTCGTCGGGCTCGGAAATATCCAGAATGCGCATGGCGTGGGGCTTCTTGCAATCACCTTGGAAATGCAGGGTTTCACCCTTTTCCAAACCTTCGAACCAGGCGTCGAGCGGCACGTTGTTGCAGTTGGCGTATTTATCACAGAACTCAATGGTCTTGATGGCGTCGCCCGGATGGTTCAGATACATGACCAACTCTTCCCTGGACGGATAGCGTCCAAGCCGTTCCTGCAGCGCACTCTCCTCTGCTGCGACATCCACGTCCTGTAGCGTCTTGAGCGGAGATTCCTCGGTGCGTTCGGCAATTGCCTTTTCCCAGCTCTTTCCGAATGCGGACTGATAGACCCAGTCTTCCGGGAAGCCCAAGGGCAACTTGCCGTACTTGCCCAGCAACAGCTGGCGGAAAGCGTCGTTGGAGTCGCGGTAAAGATCCAGCCGAGCCTCTCGCTCGTAGGAAGTCAGCGCACTTTCCTCGCAGAGATTGACTATATCCAGAATGTTCAACAGGCGACGGACCTCCACTTCTCCACCACGTTTATACGCCCCGGTCACGGCCAGGAAGGCGGTGTTCCAGGTAATCTGGGAACCTGGGGTCACATCATGGTAGCGGACGATCTTGCGGGTCCCTTCAAGGAACTTGAGCATGTACGGCAGAAGTTTGATATAGCCCTGCTTCATGGCCCCTTCCTGCGAAGAAGACGTTGCCCCGCCGGGCATTCCGTGTTTAACCACATCGTGGTCGATGCCCTGGAAATACGGGGCGGTATAACGGTCGTAGTACGGCATGATCTGCTTGAGCACGAAGTTGGTGGCCCGAATCATGTCCTTGTCGAGATTGGTTTTGAGACCGATTTCATCCTCGATGTACGTGGCCGTGGAGAGCACCTCGCCCTGTCCGTACCACCGCACGGCGGAGCCGATGGCCACGTCCACGATGTGCGCACCGGCGTCCGCGGCGGCGCCCATGGTGGGCACGAACAGACCGTCGGTATAATGGCGATGCGAATGGACAACCAACTCGGGGTACTTCTCGCGAATGGAGCCGATGAGCTCACGCATGAAACGCGGCGGACAGACGCCGGCCATGTCCTTGAGGCCCAGGATGATCATTCTGGTGGCCTTGTCTCTGCTGACACCGGCTACGTCGGCGCACATGCCCACAATGTCGTCCGTGACTTCGAGATAACGCGCGACATCAAAGCCCTTGGCCCAAGAAAGAGAAATGGCCGGTTCGAAAATGTTGGCCTCGGAATTGAGAGCAACCTCTGCAAACGGGCGCATATTTTCAATATGGTTCAGAAAATCAAAGCAGCGAATGACATCGTAGTGCTCGTTGATCATCTCCCCGGTCATGCGCATGACGTTCTTGGGCTGCGGCTTGTAGCCCAGCACGTTGGTCGAGCGGATCAAAATCTGCTTCAGAGTCTGGGGGGCGAATTGATTCCACTTTTTGGCTTCCGTGAACGGATAGGTCATGTTGGCCAACATCGCCACATGGAAATGAGCGCCACCGCCATTCTCCAGGGAGAAGAACCCGCACCTGTCGAGATACGGTCCCACGAGCTTATCCTCCGCCAGGCGGAATCTGTTGCCGCTGTTGGACTGGGTGATGTCGCGAGTGGTGGTGTCCGTCATGTGGACTATGCCCTTCTCCCTGTCCTCACGCAGGGCGTCGAGGATGGAATCCCGCTTCATGCCCCGGGTGATACGAGGCTCAAAATAGGTTGCCGGGAAATCGGGCATGACCGGCTCAAACCGGCCCACACGCTTGTCGTCGCGGCCGCGGTATTCACCCAACTGAACGTATTCGTTGTATCCCTTGGCGGAAATCTCGGCGATCAGCCTGGAAAGGCGCAGGGATTCCGGCTCACGGTCTGAATAGTTCATGAGCTCGTTGCGATGCTTGCGGATGAAGTTGGTATCGTAGTCCGCCTCGATGAATTTCGAATGACCGATGATCTGACGGTGGAACGGAATCGTGGTTTTCACGCCGGAAATCATGTACTCGCGCAAAGCGCGCTGAGTCAGGGAAACGATCTTATTCCAAGAGTTGCCGTAAGTGATGAGCAGCGCGGCCGCGGAGTCGTAATTGGAGGGGAATCTGTACCCGTCACTGACGCAGGAGTCTATGCGCACTCCCTGCCCCCCAGGGGAAACATACCTGGTGATGCGCCCTGCGTTGGGTGAGAAGTCCTTCTGTGGGTCCTCGCAATTGATCCGGCACTGCATGGCCCATTGATACGGCTTGGTGTTCTCTTCATTGAAACGCAGTTCAGAGCCGAAAGCCGTGGCGATCTGCTCTTCCACCAGGTCGATGCCATAACGGCATTCGGTAATACCATGCTCGACCTGCAGGCGGGTATTGACCTCGATAAGGTACGGAGTACCTTCCTGGTCCACCAGAAATTCCACGGTCGCCAGGCTGTGATATCCCACAGCCTGTATCAGACGGCGGGAATACTCCTTAAGCTGCTCACGAAGCTCCTCGCTGTACGTGGGCCACGGCGAGGGGGTGATCTCCACGAGCTTCTGGTGATTGCGCTGCACCGAGCAGTCGCGCTCGTCAAAACAGAAGACATTGCCGTAGGTGTCGGCGATGACCTGAATTTCAATATGACGGATGGAAGTCAGCAGTTTTTCCACATAAAGGCGGGGGTTGCCGAAGGAAGCCTGCGCCAGGGCCGAGGCCTTGGAAAAGGCGGACTCGAGCTCGGACTCTTCGTACACTTCATAGATGCCGCGGCCGCCACCGCCGCCCTCGGCCTTGAGCATGATGGGGAAACCTATTTCCTTGGCCAGTTCGCGGGCCTCCGGAATGGAAACGGCTCCTTCGGAGCCAGGCACCACAGGCACGCCCTGCTCCTTTGCCAAGGCGCGGACAGCAACCTTGTTGCCGAGAATGCGCATGGGCTCCTGGCGCGGACCGATGAAAATGATGCCCGCCTCTTCACAACGTTTGGGGAAAGTGTCGTCCTCTGCGCCGAAGCCCCAACCAGGATGAATGGCTACGATATCGCGGGCCTTCGCCTCACGAATAACCCGATCCAGGTCCAGATAGGCCCGGGGATTGGAGCCAAGCATGAGGAGCTCGTTGGCGCCGGAAGTTGCCGGAGAGGTTTTGTCGACATCGGTGGCGGTCATGACCGCGATGGCGTCAAACATCTCCGTGATGGAGCGACAGATGCGGCGGGCCGGGATTCCCCTGTTGGCGACGAGAATCCTCTTCCCCCTGATCTCTTCCAGGACCTGATCAAAAGACTTGGGCTTCATGGAACAACCATTCTCCTTAAAAATGTAGTAGATACCTGCAGCGCAGGCCGTCCGCGTTTTTTAGCGGCAGCGGACTAAACCGGAAGTATAGAGCCGGAATAGAGAGTTTCCTTCCTCCCATTCCGATCAAGAACGAGTCCTCCATCAGAAGAAAGACCCATGATTCTGGCTTGGTAGACTTGATCGCCTCCCTCACGGACAAGGATCAAGCGTCCTACCCATGCAAGCCGCTCCGCGGCGAGAGAGATGAACTCGGATGGCGAAAATGCGTCGATCAATGCCGTATATATATTTTTACTGCGGTTTACAAGGCACTTCCAGACTCCCAAAGGGGTGGATCGCCCAGCAGACAATTGCAGAATTCCAGCTTTTGCGGCGCTATCTTTTCGCATTTCGGAATCATCAGGACTTGCAACCAGATTTATCCCCATTCCGAGCACAATCACTCCGTTTCTCTCTTCCAGCAACATGCCTCCAACTTTCCGCTCTCCCTGCAAAAAATCGTTGGGCCATTTAAGCTTGATGTGAGCTCCCATCTGCTCCAGGGCGGCTACGAATACATACCCGGCAACCAGCGGCTGCAACGCGGCCATGCAATCGCCCCACAAATCGTGTCGGCCTGTGTAGCCAGGCATGACAACGGAAACATGAAGATTACCGGGAGGCGAGACCCAATGCCGCCGAAGCTGGCCGCGCCCTTCCTGCTGGGTCACCGCGACGACACTCCCCCATTCCGGGAGAAGTTCTTCTTCGGCAAAGCGAAAAGCCAAATCCATAGTCGTGGGACAGTCGCAGCACACGACAATGGGAGTTTCCGCGTCCTCAGCGGAGGCATAGCTTTGAAGGAAGCCGGGCACATCGGAAGAATCCCATGGCTGCAAAGAGTCCATGTCGCTGGCCCAGTTCGGGTGAAGTTCGGCAAGACTGCGGGGAAAATCGGAGGGTGCGAATCCGCCACAGCCCTGTTCCCAGAGGAATATTCCAGGTGGAAGCATAATGCGGCTTATGTTACTGTCTGCACATGCAAATTTATCTTGTTGGAGGTGGTGTTCGCGATCTTTTACTCGGACGCGCCGTGAGAGACAAGGATTATCTTGTCACCAATACCACAAAAGAAGAGTTCAAGGCTACCTTTCCCGACGCCCAGGAAGTTGGCAAGGCCTTTCCTATTTTTCTCATGGACGGCAAGGAATACGCCTTTCCCCGTGGCAACAGCCTGGAGGCGGACCTCGCCTCCCGCGACCTGACCATCAACGCCATGGCCCTTGACCAGGACGGGGAAATCCTTGGGCACCCTCGGGCCATGGAGGACCTGAAACAGAAAATCCTTCGCCCGGCCTCCCTCACCTCGTTGGAAGACGACCCCCTTCGGGTCATCCGAGCCGCACGCTTTTACGCCCAACTGCCAGACTTCACCCCCCATCAGGAATTGCTTACCGCAATGGAACGATGCGGGCGTTCGGAGGGCTACGAAAAAATAGCGGCGGACCGCGTTGGGCAGGAAAGCAGAAAGGCCTTGAGCGCTCCGCAGCCGGGCAATTTCCTGAGACTGCTGTCCCGGGCTTGCTGCCTGAGCCCATGGTTCATAGAGCTGAAAAACGCCGAGGACATCACGGCAGGCCCCGCGCCTTTCCACAACACCCACGTTCTCGGGCACACGGCCGAGGTCATGGACAAGGTCGCGGGTGACCCGCTTCTCGTCTGGATGGCACTCTGTCACGACCTGGGGAAATGCGAAACTCCCCACTCTCTCCTCCCCAGCCATGTCGGCCACGAAAAGCTCGGCGAAAAACTTGCCGAGCAACTTGGCCTACGCTTACGCCTGCCGAGTAAATACATCAAAGCAGGACAAAAGGCGGCCCTGTTGCACATGAAGGCCGGCCGTTACCCGGAACTGAGGCCAGGCACCAGAGTGGATCTGCTGATGGACGCCCACGTGACGAAAATCATGGAGCCTTTATTCAAACTGGCGACAGCGGACCATGGAAACAACTTTCTCTGCCAGGCAAAAGAGGAATTGAACACCATCCTCAAGGTGACCCTGCCGGAAGAGGACCGGAACAAGGGCGCGGCGTCGGGCGAACGATTGCGCCAGCTTCGGGCACGGGCAATCACTTGAATTTATAAAGGGCCGCGCTTTGACATGCATCTTGGGCCACGGTATTCTCTACCATAGAACATTCCCTTGAATGTCACCCTGCCGCAGGAACGAAACGAGGTACTCGAATGCCCAAAAAGAAATTCCTCATAGTCGATGACGACGAAAGGTTTGCCCTGCTGGCCTCGACCAAACTTGCGCCTTACGGCAAGTGCTATACGGCTGGCAACGGAGAGGAAGCCCTCCTCTTTTTTCAGCATCACGCCCAAGAAGGCGAACCTTTTGACGCAGTATTCATGGACATTGAGATGCCGGACATGAACGGGCATGAAGCCGTACAGAAAATGCGCAAATATGAAAAGAAGATCGGAACGAAGCCTTTGGCCGAATTCAAGCTGATCATGTTGACGGCTTACTCGGACGTGAAGAACGTCAGCGTCTCCTTTTTCAAAGACCAGGCGGATGCTTTCATTCCCAAAGAGAATTTCAAGGAAAAACTCATCGAGGAACTGAAGAAAAACAACATCATCAAATAATCTTCAGGAGCAAGGCCAGCAATTCCGTACGTCTTTCCCTCCAGAGCCCTTTGCAAAAAACCTTGATGTCGCCCCTGACCATTTCAATGGACGGCAGTTCCTGAATCTCCAGCAAGTCATACCTGGCCCGCTCCAGCGGCTTGTATGTCAATTCCTTATCAAGGGTACAAAAATCACCGACACCGGCCTCGAGCACTTTCTCCTTTTCCAGAGTCGCAGGGTCCATTCCTTTTAAGTAGCGCAATGTATCACCGGTGGACATCCTGCTGTTTATCCGCGAGATCTCTTCATTGACGTACTCGAACATGGCCTTGAAACGGATGTAGTGAACCGTAAGGCGCTTACGCCCTCCTTCACCGGACTCTTCATAATACCTGCCGTTCAGATATTCGCCGACAAGCCGATGAAAATTTCGATAGGCATCCCGTACGCTGCGGATATACTTGCCCTTCATAGTGAAGGCAAAGGGCAGTCCTTCGAAGAGTTCCTTGGGGTCGCCTATTTCGGGAAAGGGAATGCAACCGGGAAGAATATCAAGGGCGATGTAGAAATCGCGCATGGCCTTTTCGTCGAGGAGAAGTGTGTGCAGGCGGGCTGCGGCGCGCATGAGCCGAGGCTTCCAGCCGTTGAGTTCTTCGGCCCACGCATCCAGAACCTCGATCATGTCGTCTATGTTCTTACGGGCGCCAAAATAGGCCTCAGCCATCTCTGTGACCACTTCAACATGCAGGTTGTCGGCAAACTCGTCAAAACGGCTCAAATCCACCTCCTGACCGGTGAGAATACCTATCACACTGAACTTTCACTCCACTTTGCCGAATGGTCAATATATTTCCGTTGAAAAAGCGTTACAAACCACCTAATATCCCGCGAATCCGTCAACCTAAAGGTAAGGATGAAAATCGATCTTATGCTGCTGAACGAACACAAGAGCAAACTCCTCTTCAAAGAAGCGAATGTCCCTGTTCCGGAAGGCATCACCGTATTCCCCGATGCACTGGCGTCCAGCAAACCGAATTTCCCACTGCCGTGGTTTCTCAAGTCTCAGGTCCTGACCGGAGGACGAGGCAAGGCCGGGGGCATTCTCCGAGTCGACGAGGAAAAGGATTATGTGTCCTCGGCGCAAAAGCTGTTCCAACTCGAAATAAAGGGGCATCAGGTTCCCTTCCTGCGAGTCGAACCAGCGGCAGACATCCAGCGAGAATTCTATCTTTCCTTGACCGTCTCCCGTGAACGCCGCTGCATCCTGCTCACTGTGGGACGTGAAGGCGGCATTAATATCGAAAGCCTTGGCGAAAAAAACCTGCTCGTGCAGGAAATCGGGCTCCCCGCCGGGTTGCAGCCCAACCAGATCAGGGCTGCTTTTTTTCATCTTGATCTGGGCAAGGAATTTTTCGTTCCCTTCCACGAACTGCTGAAAAACCTGTTCAAAGGAATGTTGAACAACGGCCTGCTCATGGCCGAGATCAACCCGCTGATCCTTACCGGTGACAACACGTTCATGGCCCTGGATGGAAAAGTCGAGGTCGACGACAATTTCGTGGATATCAACACGGATATGGAACGATACTCCCAGCCCGAACATATTTCAGACGAGGAAAACACCGCCCGTGCCGCGGGCCTTTCCTATGTCAAGCTCCCTGGCTGGGTCGGGCTCATGGTCAACGGCGCAGGCCTGGCCATGGCAACCATGGATCTCCTGAACTTTTCCCAGCTTCCGGCAAGCAACTTCCTGGACCTGGGCGGCGGCGCTGATCAGGCTCGCATGGAAACAGCCCTGGAACTGCTTTTCGGCGACCAGGCGGTCAAGGCCGTTTTCATCAACCTTTTCGGAGGAATTCTTTCCTGTGAGAAAGTGGCCAGAGCCCTGGAAGGTGCGCTGAACGGCGCCCCCCCGAAAAAGCCCATAGTGGCCCGCATGTCGGGTAAGGACTCCAAGGCGGCTCTCGAGATTCTCGGAGGGCTTGACGTGGAAAACCTGCACATCGCCACAGACATGAAGGAAGCCATCGGCATCCTCGGCTCCCTGAAGCCGGTCGACGCCCCGGTCATCGAATTCCCTGCCCCCTTGGACAGCGAGATGGCCAAACCGCAACAAGATAAGGGATACCGAACCGTCGACATCTTCGACATCGACAAGGCCACCCCCATTCTGGTGCAAGGGATCACCGGCCGTGAAGGGCAGTTGCATACCCGTCTGATGCAGGAGTACGGCGCCAACATCGTGGCCGGGGTCACCCCGTTCAAAGGTGGCCAGAAAACGCTCGGCGTACCGGTCTACAACTCGATGGCCGAGGCAAAATGCAATCACGACATCCAAGCAAGCATCATCTTCGTGCCGCCCCAGTTGGCGGCGGATGCCGTGCTGGAAGCTGCGAATAATGAAATTCCCTGGGCCATCTGCATCACGGAAGGAATTGTCCAGCACGAGATGCTGGCGACTCTGGCTCAGATACGGGAATCCTCCACCCGGGTAATCGGTCCCAATACTCCCGGCCTCATTGTCCCCGGTCAGACCAAGATAGGGATCCTGCCGCCCCAGCCGTTCTCACCCGGATCTGTGGCGGTTCTTTCCAGGAGCGGCACCCTGACCTATGAAGTGGCCCAGCGCCTCACCGACGCGGGCATAGGTCAGTCTTTGAGCGTGGGGATCGGCGGCGACCCGTTCATCGGTACCACCTTTGTGGATATGTTCGAGATGTTGCGCAACCACGACGAGACCGAGGCAGTTGTCATTCTGGGAGAAATTGGCGGACAAGCCGAAGAGGATCTTGCTCGGTATGTGGTGGAAACCGGGTTCGACAAACCCGTCGTTTCCTTTGTCGCCGGGCAAACGGCGCCTCCAGGCAAACGGCTGGGCCATGCCGGCGCAATCCTGGAAAATGGCGGCGGAACGCAATCCAAACTGGAAACCATGGCTCAAGCCGGTTTTATTGTCTGTAAGAGTCTTGAAGTCATTCCCGGCCTTGTGAAAAGGGCCTTGAAATAATTCTTAAGGATAGAAAACGAGTGAAAATTCTGCTCCTCGACCTCGGCAAACAATTGCGTGGCGGCCAAAGACAGGTATACTACCTGGCCCGCCATCTCATGAATATTGATGGATTCTCCCCTCTTATCGTGGCTCCCAAGGGAGCGCCGCTTCTGAATCTGGCGGAAGATGAAGGCATCCCACACCGTCATCTAATCTCATCCAGCGATTTGAACCCCATCAACGTCATCAATTTTTTCAAAATCCTGAAACAAGAACACCCGGCCATCGTCCACACCAATGACGCCAAAGGCGCATCGTTGGCCGCTCTGGCCAAAACCACAAACAAAACGAAATTCAAACTCGTCCATACACGACGGGTGTCCTACAAATTCAAGAAAGGCTGGAGCACCCAAAAATACCTCATCGGCGACATGATTGTTGGCGTCAGCAAAGAAATCCAGCAAAGAATGGTAGAAAGCGGGGTCGAGGAAAAACGCACGGAAACGATCCACAGTGGCATCGATCTAAATCGGTATTCCACCCAAAAGCTTCCCAATGATCTCCTGACCATAGGCACGATCGGCGCCTTGACACGCCAAAAGGGAACCAAAGTCCTGCTGGAAGCACTGGTCCACCTGAAGAAAGACGACACCCTGCCCCCCTGGCAGTGTCTGATCGCTGGTGACGGCCCCCTGATGAAAGACCTACAGGAGCAGGCCCATGCCAACAAAATCAACGACAAAACGCTTTTCCTCGGACACAAGGATAGCCGAGAAGTTCTGCAACGCATCGATATTCTGGCGGTTCCATCAGTGGATGGAGAAGGCTCAAACGCAGTCATCAAGGAAGGCTGGGCCACAGGTACCCCTTTGATAAGCTCCAACCTTCCGTCCAACCTGGAGTTGGTTACCGGCGGACAAAACGGGCTTGTTTTCGCCAACAAAGACAGTGTGGCTCTGGCAAGCGCCATCAAATCACTGATGACATCCAGAAAGACGGGAAAAAAAATCAGGAAAAGCGGCTTTGAATCGGTGAAATTGTATACCGACCGGGCCATGGCCGAGAAATACGCTGCCCTGTATAGGGAATTGGCCGGTTAGCCAGCTCAATACAGCTCCCCATCCAAAAGTAAGTGGGAAAAGTATCCCAGAACAAAAGCCAAATAAAATCTGAAAAAAGGTTCGATGGGTTGGCTGCCGATCAATACGGCCGGAATCAGCACAATAGGGAGCGGCACCACGAGCATGGCCCACCATGTATGGGTCCACCCCCTGTGGTGTCCAAGGGCCGGCAACATGGCGAAAAGGCCCAGCCAAGCGGCCCAGACATACATCTTCAGATAGATGAGTCCTGCATCAACCACAATGAGCAGACTGTAGAACAGATTCTGCCCTTTCGAATCCGTATCCACATCCGGAAACAAGGCGCCCAGAAGACAGAAACCCAAAAGCCCTGCCAAATGAACCGGATCTTTTGCCAGGTATCCCAGAAGAACGGCCCCCACAATTCCCATGACGCCGAAGAAAGCACCACCTGCTATATGTCCCTTGTACCCTGGCATAGACTTTCCCTACTCTGGTTCCACTGAAAGTTCTTTTAAGACAAGGGGCAGAACCACTTCTGGATAAAACTCATTAAGGCATTCTATCGTACCGTATTGACAACTATTTCTCTGACAGCGAGCACACTCCACCCGCAAGGTCACATAGGTCTGGTCAAAACCGGGATATGTCCACGACCGTCCCGAGTTGGAGCCAATGATAGTGAAGGTGGGGGTTTTGACAGCAAGGGCGAAATGTCTTGGTGCGGAACAATTCCCAAGATGTAGGCAAGCATGTTCCATCAGGGCGGCAGTCTTGCGAATATTCAACTGCTCTTCCGGAAAAATGCAATGCTCCTTTGCATGCACCGCATCCAGCACCGCCTGTGCCTGTTCCCTTTCTCCCGGCCCATACAACAACACGAATTTCAAGTTTGGCCTTTGCTCCACAAGAAGATCGATGAGTCCGGCGTAGTGAATGGCAGGCCATCTCCTGGTATCACTCCAATGCGTCGAGTCAACGGTGACGATATGCTCATTTTCGTCGACCCCATATTCATCCAGAAAATTCTCAACACAATTCCTTTCCGCATCGGTAATCACCATTTCCGGCCGCTCATCCGCCCACTGAAAGCCCAACGGCCTGAGTACGGACATTTTCGCCTTGACCGCATATCCTCCGAGCATTTTACTCCAGTGGGTATACACAAAACGATTGTACCATTTGGGCATGTAAGTCAGCCGCACCGGAGCGCCCGAGAACAACACCGCGCTCTTGCAGCGGGGCAATTGCTGAAAATCAACCACAAGATCGAACTTTTCCCGGCGAATGTCCCAAAGAAGCCTCAACCGCTCAAGCAAAGATGCGCCTTTGTCCAGAACCCAGATCCTTGTGATCCTGGAATTGTTTTCAAGGACCGGGACACACTTTTTTTCCGTTAAAAAGTGAATTTCCGATTCCGGGTACTCCTTTTGAAGAATCTTGATCGCAGGCGTCGCTAAAACCACATCACCTATCTGCCGCTGCTGACATAAAAGGATCTTCTTGGGCGACAGACCTGTCAAATCGGGGATGTCTGTTGTCTTGCTCATATGATTTACAAGGAACGGTATACGTCCTTCAGCTTTTCCAGATAACGCTGCATGGAATATTCAGGCGCCAACTCTGTCGCGGCAGCACCCATCTTTCTCATTCTTTCCTCGTCGGAAAGCACCGCAACCAGCTTCCCGGCAATGTCATCAACGTCCGTGGTACAAATCATGGCCGAATCACCCGCAATCTCCTTGGACGGCACATGTTCGGAGATGACGGCCGGAAGGCCGCAAAACATGGCCTCCACATGGGTCACGGGCAGCCCTTCGTAGTCCGAAGGCATGGCCAGCACATTTGAAGCGCGCAGGAACCGCGCCATATCCTCATTGGGCTGAAAACCGGCAAGCACCACCTGCTTTTCCAGCCCCAACTCCGTACACAATTGCTTCAAATCTTCCATCAAGGGCCCATCGCCCAAAATGATGAGCGAACTCTCCGGCACCTGTCGACGAACCTTGACAAAGGCTTTGATGAGCTTGTCGAAGTTTTTTTGCTCCACCAGCCTGCCAACCCCGATTATCACTTTGCCCTCAAGGCCGTACTTCCGCTTGAGGTCGAAAGGATCTACATCCAGTTTTTCCGGATTGACGGCATTGTACAAAACCTGAACGGGTTTCCCGGCCACATTGTGTTCCCGTTGTATCGTTTCCACAACGGCTTCGGACACGGCAAGGTAACGGGAGGTGAAACGGGAAAGAAACCTGTTGAACCAGATGCGGCGCGGCTTTTTTTCGGACTTGATGTTTCTGAGATGGACGACCACGGGGATACCCAACCCCAAAGACGCCAATCTTCCGAAAAAATTACCTGAAAAATGGAGCGTATGGACAACGTCCACGTCAAGGGCTTGAAGAACGCGTCGCAACTTCACGACCGTGTCCAGGCGGTGGGTATTGATGGCGGACTTGTTCCGACCGATGGAAATAACGTCTACTCCGGCCTCATGGTAGGTATCCATGAGCACTCCGGTTCCGGAAAGGTTGATCACCACCGGCTCGACCTCGGTATCCCCCTTCAGGGCCTTGCACAGATCAAGCAGCCAATTTTCAACGCCTCCGAAAGGCAACCCACCGACAATGAAAGCAACTTTCAAATCAAACACCTATACTATGACATATCTGGACAGCTTCGAAAGCAACATACCGAATTTTGCTCCAAAGGTCTTGCCACGGAGCAAGCGAGAAAGCGGCCACCCCACATGGAGTGGCCGCTTCCAATTCCACTTGCACAAAAACACTACATGGCGCCGCCGGCATTCAGTTCATCAATCTGCCGGTCCACTTCCTTCTGAAGCTTTTTCGGCAACCCCATGATATCCGTGTTCAGGAAGCCCCGCACGATGGTGGACGTTGCCTCGTCCTCATCCAGACCTCGGGCCATGAGATATTCGATCTCTTCCTGAGCGATCTTACCCACCGAGGCCTCATGGGAAAGCTCGACCCCCTCCAAAGTGCCGTCCAGCTCGGGAATGGCCCATATGCGACCATTGCCGAGGATCAGGCCCTGACACTCCAGGTGGCCGCGAGCAGGCACGTGGTGCGCACCTATATGGCCGCGATTGATGATGGTGCCGCCGGTGGAAATGGTGCGCGCGATGATTTCACACCGGGTATCGGGGGCGTCCATGATCACCTTGTTGCCCATGTCCAAATGGGAACCTTCCGGAGCAACGACCACGGAGTTGAAGCGGGCACGGGCCCCACGGCCCTTCAGGGTGATGGCCGGATACATCTGCAAATCCTTCACCGGCTTCATGAGAATGTAATTGTTCTGCAGAATACCGCCTTCCTCAACCACTCCTGCGGACCGGGGACGAACCGAAACGTTCTCTCCCCAGTTGTGCACCATGGTAAAGGTCAGCTTGCCGCCCTTCTTGACGTAAAATTCGGAAATGCCGAAATGCGCGCCAGTGGTTGTCCCATGAGCCACGGAACACCCGGTGATGATATGCAGTTCGGAATCCTCCTCCACCACCACGATGTTGTGGACGTTCTGCCCCACCTGTTCCGCCTTGAGGAACAGGCAGGACTGCACCGGCTTCTCGATCTTCGCTCCGGGCCTGGTACGGATGAAGTAGCCGCCGTGAGTGTTCTCGTAAGTATTGCGGGTAAACTCATCCTTGTCCTTGTCGATCAATTTCCAGCGGTATTCAGGAAGGCCGTCGTATTTTTCGATGGCGTCCTTGATATCCATGACTTCCACGCCCGGGTCATTGGATCGACAATGCACGTTCGAATGGTCCATCTGCAGGAAGGAGCCGCTACGGTTGGCGTTGTCCACATCCACGCCTGACATGATCAGGGTTTCCTTGTCCTGGGCATCAAGGGTGGAAAGATCATCGATCTTGTCTCTGACAAGGCCGTCGAATTTGAATTGGGAAAGGTCTACGTTGCTCATTTTTCTGACTCCGTAATGGCTGGCGGCTACTGCATGCAGCGGATGCATTCCTGGTAACCGTTGGAACGGATATGCTCCAGGATATCGCGAGGACGGCCTTGGCAGCACAAATTGCCATTATACAGCACCTGGCCGCGGTCGGCGTTGACATAATCGAGGATATATCCGGTGTGGGTGATGATCAGACCGGCGATACTGCTCTGCTCGCGGATTTCCTTGAGGGACCGAGTCGGTTCCGCGTTGATGCGGCCATCCAGCAGCTGGCGACAGACTTTGCCGATAAGCTGCATGTTCTCCAGGTCCACACCGGATTCCGGTTCATCGAAAAGAACCAGGTCCGGTTTCTGAGCCATCAGTTGAAGCAATTCGGAACGCTTGATCTCCCCACCGGAAAAGCCGTCATTGATGTCGCGGTCCAAAAAGTCAGTGAAATTCACGCGGCCAGCCAGGGACTCTATATCAATGTCCTCGTCGCGCGCGCACATATTTACCAAATGCCTGGTACGAAGACCGTGAATGGTCGGCGGACGCTGGAAGGACATGCCGATGCCGAGCCTGGCGCGTTCATACATGGGGGCATAGGTAATGTCTTCGCCCTTGAAGGTGATCTTGCCTTTGGTGATGTCGTACCCGGCAAATCCCATCAGGGACATGAGCAGGGAAGTCTTGCCCGAACCGTTGGGCCCGAAAAGGATGAAGGTCTCCCCATCCTTGATCTCAAGGTTGATTCCCTTGAGCACTTCCTTGTCACCGATATTTACATGAAGATCTTCAATCGTAAGCATTGTCTTCCTCGTTTTGATCCAGTCGATATTCAACAGGCTTCCTTACTTGAGGCTCTTGTGGAAGTCCAGTACGACGCATCCTGCCAAAGAGACCTGAAATACAGTGGGACCTTGACAGTCGGGCGGTAATGGACAATCACCCTTCTTCTCAAGCCGTAAGACATCTACTATAGTGCACAGAATGGAGATGTACAGATGAGCCCCAAGAAAAAAATGACGTCCCTGGACGAACTGAAGCAACTTCAGATCGGCCCCAAAGACGATTATCTGGAAAAACTCTTGGCCAAGAGCAAGAAGGCCGCCCCCTCAAAAAACGTTCCCGAACAAGAGCCTCCACAACCGACCGACGAGGAAGAACTCTTTTCCACCGCCATGCAGGGCGTGCAAAAAATGGACGGCGCCACCGCAGGCAGGCAGGTTTCTCCTCGCCCCACACGGAACGCCCCCACTTCGTTGAGCGCAAATGACACTCCCGGCAGCATGGATGACGTCATGCGCAGTGTCGATTTCGAACTGGAATTCACCGAAGAATATATGCACGGCTATGTACGCGACCTGGACAGCAAGATTTTCCAACAGCTCAAGGCCGGCGCGCTCAGTTGCCAAGCGCACCTGGACATGCACGGGCTCAATTCCGAGCAGGCATTCGACAATCTGCTCTTCTTCATTCGGGAAAGCTACCTGCAAAACAGACGCTGTCTGCTCATTGTCACAGGCCGGGGCAAGAACTCCCCAGGCGGCAGGAGCGTGCTCAAGGAGGAAATACAGTCCTGGCTCACCAGGGACCCCCTGCACAGGATAGTACTGGCCTTCTGTACGGCCCAGCCCAAGGACGGTGGAGCCGGTGCTTTGTATGTACTGCTCAGGAAGCAGAAAAAACAGCAAGGCAAGGTCAAGTGGGACAAAATGATGAACTGGGACGATTAGAACGACAAAAGGCCTCCAGCGCAATGCGATGAAGGCCTTTTCCTAACATGAAGTAATTATGTTCTTTTATCCACCCGCTAGGCAGCCACTTCTTCCGCAGCCTCCTGTTCGCCGCCAGCCATTCCCTTGACCAGAGCCAACTCTTCGGCGGAGAATATCTTGTTGATTTCAAGAATGATGATGAACTGTTCGTCCTGACGTCCCATGCCGCGAATGTACTCCGCATTGACGGCCGCGCCCATCTTCGGAGCCGGCTCAATGGAATCGGGCATCATCTCGAACACCTCGCGGACCGAGTCCACCAGGGCTCCCATGACGGTCAACTCGCCATCAAATTCGATCTCCACAATGATGATACAGGTATCCACCGTATCTTCGCCCTGCGACATACCCATTTTCATACGCATATCGACCACGGGCACGGCATTGCCGCGAAGGTTGATCACACCGCGCATAAAAACGGGGGTACGGGGAATCTTGGTGATGGAAGTCAACTCAAGCACTTCACGCACCGTACCGATGTCCAGTGCGAATATTTCCTTCCCCAAAGTAAACGTCAAAAACTGGTTAATGTCATTGAGGACTTCTTCGCTCATTACGACTCCCCTTTGTTACATTCTCAATATCTGCCCGATTAATATCATGTATACGGGCTCAAGCAATGATTTTGATGTTATAATCTTATGTCTGCAACAAATCAAATGCTCACAGGAGCTTTGTCCTTCATCCCGCCCAACGAATTTTCAACACCACGAGAACATTGGACCGTCACGAAAATTCCATAACGGTATTTCCCGGCAAATCGGCCACCCATAAAAAGAACGGCATGAAAACCAGTTGCGGCAAGGCTTTCCGACCGTCTTCCGCCTCTCAAAACAAGATCATAAACCTGAATGAAAACAAAAAATTACACCCGATCGAAAAAAAAGTGTTGACTTCAAAACGAGGCGCATATAGATACACATTCCTCGTCGGGATGTAGCGCAGTTTGGGAGCGCACTTGAATGGGGTTCAAGGGGTCGGAGGTTCAAATCCTCTCATCCCGACCACGAGACGAAATACCCCACGGGGGCTGACGCAAGTCAGCCCCCTGTTTCGTAAAAAGGCCTTCATAGCTCAGTAGGTAGAGCGCATCCTTGGTAAGGATGAGGTCAGCAGTTCAATTCTGCTTGAAGGCTCCAGATATCCGCAAAACGCCCTGCTACAGGGCGTTTTTTTCTACCTCTCCATCGCCCACCTCCCGCTCACTCATTTGCCGCCAGCACCGCAGGCGGAAGATCACTGAGCCTCGACGTCTTTCGCAGCTGGCCCCACCACAAACTCGTCATAAGCCTCGGTGAAACGTTCCATGATGGATTCCGGAATGTATTTTGATTGAATTTCAAACATACGCCCCGACAGTATTTCACGTCTCAAAATTGAGTTGATTCGTTTCACAAGGCTTTGACCCCACTCATTCCTGGGCAGCACGACATACCCCGCCTCTATGGTCGACTTGAGCTCTCGAACGGGCAACGCCGTGAATCGCCCCTCGTATCCAAGCTTCTTCGCATTGTAGGCAAAGACCACCGGGTCCCACAGGATAAAATCCACCCGACCGATGTCGAGCATCAACATCAGTCGTGGCAAGGCGTCAGCGCCGGAAATATATTCCGTGCGGTCGTGAGCAGGGAATTCACCAAGGATGGCGTCGTTGGCGACGCCATGCGCAGCGTGGCGCATTCGTCCAAATGTCAGGGAGGGATTGCGCATCATCTCGCGCAACGACAGATCGGGCCCGCCTCCCAGCTTTTCAAAATCCTCCGCTCGAATAATCAGGTGAGACAAAAAGGACACGCGCATAGGGATACTGAACATCATGACCTTTTCTCTGCCGGGGCCTTTCACTGGGCCGACCATGACCACATGCCTGCCGTCGGCGACATCCTGGATCATCCGCGCGACGGCGGCAGAAAATTTCACGTGCCGGTATTCAGGCAGCTGCTTGATCAAAAGATCCTGAACGTCTGAACAGTACCCGCTCGGCGGAGCGTCCTTTTCGACAATAAATAAAGGTGGATAGGAAAAGAATGGCCAATAAACCGTGCTGTTGTCATTCGCCAAAGATGCTATGGGCGACATCCACCCGAGTACACATAAAAAAAAGACAAACAAAAAATGGGATTTATCATAGAAGAACAATGGCTTCATTACTCACCTTGCATGGTAATGGTCAGAAAAAATCATTTTAATAGTACCCCAACCCATATCCCCCTGCAAACAGGCGAACATCTGCCCCCTCCTGCCAAATAGTCATTATGTGCAGTTTTCCGTTTTGAGCACGCGAAAGTTCTCCAACCCCATTCCCTGACGGACAAAGTCTGCCAAACATCCGTTTCCGAAAAAAAGAACTACGGTGCAATCCTGCCATTGGGTATCCGACCTTGCGTTTTTAACGGCTGCGGCATAGGTTTGACAGCCTTCGGCACTTCGACAAGGATATCCTTCATGATCAAACCGAATCTTCGGCAAACCATTGTCCTCGGAATAATCATATTCTCTCTTTCTTTCGGAGGAATCGCCCTCCTCGCCCTCTCGAACATCAACCGCTTGCAGCAGGAAGTGGTGCTTGTGGAGCGGGCGGATGATCTACGAAACCTGATTCTTGAACTCCGCCGGGAAGAAAAGAACTTTTTCCTGTATCAGGACACCGCATTCTTTTCACGAGGCAAGTCAAATCTGAACCAGGCCCAGAAAGCCCTTGATACGCTTTCCAGCGAGCTGGGCCAACCTCTCGGCAGACAGCACGGCACAAACCTGAAGCAAGGAATGGAGCGCTACAGTGCGCTTCTTGAAAAAATCAAGAAGGTTTCCCAGTATGGTGAAATAGCGGAAGACCACCAGGCCTCGCAAATGCTGCGTGAAAACGGACAAAACCTTGTGGAACATTCCCGCGCCATCGCGGAATTCGAACGAGAAAGCATCCTGCATATCAACCAAAGACTACGGCTGACGCTTTTTATTTCCATGGGAGTCATAGCCCTGGTCGTTTTCGCCCTGGTCATCTTCGTCTCCAAAAGCATCCTCAGACCGTTGCGGCAGGTCCAGGAAGCCACACGCCAAATAGCCCAGGGCACCTTCGCCCCCATCGCCATCAGAAATGCACGCGATGAAATCGAACAGGTCTTCGTAGCCCTGAACTCCATGGTGGAAGAACTGAAAAAACGCCAGATCCAACTCGTGCAGGCGCAAAAGCTCTCCTCCATCGGGACCCTGGCTTCCGGCATCGCCCATCAGTTGAACAACCCTCTGAACAATATCTCCACCTCCGCCCAGATTCTCGAGGAAACCGCCTCCGGCAGAGAAGAATTCTCTGACAAAATGATAGACAACATCGTTCAGGAAACCATTCGAGCACGAGACATCGTCAAGGGGCTGCTCGAATTCTCCCGCCACCAAGACTTCTCCCCTGCTCCGAACGAACTACGGACCGTCATAGAAAGAGCCGTACGCCTTGTGTCCAGCCAATTGGGCCCGAGAATCTCCCTCGATCTGAACGTACCGGACACTCTGGTCCTCTCCGTGGACCGCCAACGTCTGCAGGAAGCCTTTATCAACCTGATCATCAACGCCATCCAGGCCATCGGAGAAAAGGAAGGCGCCATCAACATCCAAGCCACCCAGGAGAATGATCACGCGATCATTTCCGTTACGGACTCCGGAGACGGAATACCTGCGGAAACCCTTCAACGCATATTCGACCCGTTCTTTTCCACCAAAGAAGTAGGACAAGGCACGGGACTTGGGCTGTACATCGTTTACGGAATCATCGAAAAACACCTGGGAACCATCCGGGTCGAAAGCACGCCGGGCAAAGGCACCACGTTTTTCATCCGGCTCCCACTCATACAGGAGAAAAATGCATGACCGTCGCTTCAATACTCGTGGTTGAAGACGAACACATAGCGCGGGACAATCTGGCCCATGTCCTGACCAACGAGGGCTATTCCGTGACAGCCGTGGTGTCCGCCGAAGAAGGCCTGCAGGAACTTGAAAAAAAAGAATATGAACTCGTGATCACCGACCTCATGCTGCCCGGCATCAACGGCGTCGCCATGCTGGAACGGACGCGGGCACAACATCCTTCCACCGAAGTTGTCGTGGTGACGGGCCACGCAACTGTCCCCAACGCGGTACAGGCCATGCAGAAAGGAGCCCACTCCTATATACAGAAGCCTTACAACTTCGACGAACTCCGCCTCCAGGTGAAAAAGGCACTTGAACAACAGTCCCTTTCCCAGGAAGTGCTCCGGCTCCGACAGATCGTCGCGGAAGGCAAGAACGACTTTCCCTTTGTCGGTCAAAGCGACACCCTGGCCCAACTCAAGAAAACCGTACGTCAACTGGCCCAAATGAACTGCAATGTCTTGATCCAAGGAGAAACCGGTACGGGCAAGGAGCTCGTGGCCCAAGGAATCCATCAGCTGAGCCAACGCTCCGAGGAGCGTTTCATGGCCATCAACTGCGGCACCTTCACGGCCGAACTCATGGACAAGGAGTTGTTCGGTCATGAGAAGGAGGCGTTCACAGGGGCCAACCGCGGACAAAAGGGAATCCTCGAGGTGGCGGACGGAGGCACCGTCTTTTTCGACGAGATAGGCGAACTGCCCTTGAACATGCAGGTCAAACTGTTACGGGTGCTCCAGGAAAGAGCATTCCTGCGCGTGGGGGGCACACGGGAAATACCGGTGGACATACGGGTCGTCGCCGCCACCAACCGTGACCTGCGGGAGCTGGTTGAAAAAGGCGAATTCCGTCAGGACCTCTATTACCGCCTCAACGTGGTCACCCTCCAAGCCCCCCCCCTCAGGGAACACAGGGAGGATGTCCCCATCCTGATCGGCCATTTCCTGGAAAAGCACCGGCAGCCTGGCCAAACCATCGCATCCATCGCCCAGGACACACTGGATCTCCTCATGCGCTACCCTTTTCCGGGCAATGTGCGAGAATTGGAAAACATCGTTCAGCGGGCACTGGCACTGGGGCAAGGCGCAACATTCACGCCGGACCTGCTGCCGAGCGACGTCTACGACGCCCAAACCGATGCACCGCTCGCCACCTTGGAAGACGTGGAAAAAGCGCACATCCGAAAAGTGCTGGCTGCCTCAGGCGAAAACAAGACGCAGGCTGCTCGGATTCTCGGAATCGACAGGGTCTCGCTCTGGCGAAAAATCAAACGCTACCACCTTGAATAACTGCGCTCTCCAAAGCAACGGCAGCAGCCTCCTCCACTGAGGAGACAAGGCACAATTCTATATCCTGCAAAACATCTTCGTCCATGGAGTCCAAAGTCGAGGCGCATCCCCGGGGCAAAATCACGGTGGTGATTCCGGCTTGCTGCGCCGCCATGAGCTTCTCGCGAATCCCCCCCACCGGCAGAATGTCGCCCAGCAAAGACAACTCTCCGGTCAAGGCGACGTCTCCGCGGACAGGCTTGCCGGTCAGCAGGGAAAGAAGCGCAAGGGTGATGGACACTCCGGCGGACGGTCCCTCCTTTGAGACGGCCCCGGCCGGTATGTGTACGTGAATATCCGCAGTCTCAAAGAAATCCGGCGCGATGCCGAACTGCTCGGCACGGCTTCTAATGAAACTGAGAGCTGTCTGGGCCGATTCGCGAAGCACCTCTCCCAACGACCCGGTCAGGATGAGCTGCTTGCTGCCCTGCATCCGGGCTGTTTCCACAAAAATGATCTCCCCGCCGTTTTCGGTCCAAACCAGACTGGTGGCCACCCCGAGCTTGGTTTCCGACTGAGCCATGGTCGACGCGTACGGCGGGGGACCCAACAGTTTGGGAACCATGGCGGCGTCCACCACCACCTTGTCTTCCAAATCCGCAAGAACCTGTCGGGCCAGTTTCCTGCACAGCGACGCCAACTGTTTGCGTAGCCCTCGTAACCCTGCTTCCCGCGTATAGTCCATGATGACGGCCAAAACCGCCTCGGGCTCTATTACGACAGGACGGTTTTCCAACCCATGTTGCTGCAACTGGTCCGGAATCAGATAGCGTGTCGCGATTTCAAACTTTTCCTGCCGCGTATAGCTGGAGAATTCGATTACCTCCAAGCGATCGCGCAGAGGAGCCGGAAGGCGTTCCACCGCATTGGCGGTACAAAGAAACAATGCCCCGGACAGGTCAAAAGGCAAGCCCATGTAGTGGTCGACGAACGCCGCGTTCTGCTCGGGGTCAAGCAATTCGAGCAACACGGCGGTGGCATCGCCATGAAAATCCTGCACCGCTTTGTCCACTTCGTCGAGCATGATGACGGGGTTCCTGGCCCCCACTTTCTGAAGTCCTTGCAGTATCCGTCCCGGCAAAGCCCCCACATAGGTCCGACGGTGTCCCCTCAGTTCGGCCTCGTCCCGCAAACCCGCCAACGACAGGCGGAAGAACTTTCTCCCAAGCGCTTCCGCTATGGCCTTGCCAATGGAGGTCTTGCCGGTCCCTGGAGGGCCGGTAAAACAAAGCACTGGACCATGAAGCTGCTGGGCACGCATACTTTGCTCCAGCATTTCCTCGACATATTTTCGCAGCTTGGTCAGGTTGACGGGTTTGCCCAGGTACTGATCGGCCCCTTGCCGCATGGCATCCACGGCCGTCTTGACCGTGGCATACCCAGTCAGCATGATGACCTTGGTGTCCGGCCAGCGTTTACGCAGAACCTTCAGAAGCTCCATGCCGTCCATGCCGTCCATCTTGAGATCGGAAACCACCACGTCAGCAGGCTGCCTTTCCATGGCCGCGACAGCTTCAAGGCCGTTGGCGACAGCGGTGACCTCGTATCCGTCGTTTTCAAAAACAATGGATAAATTTTCTCGGGCAATAGCCTCATCATCCACCAGGAGTATGGTGGGGCTATGCCGTCCCCGAAGATTCTTGACCGCCAGGAATTCGAGTATCCGGTCCTTGACCCGGTGCAAACCGTGATGACGTGCATCAAGCACATTCTCCGCCCGGACAATATCCAGGTCATCCTTGGTCGTCGTGTTCCAGGGCAGGGAAAGAAGAAATTCCAGATAGTTCAGTCCGATGGCGTGTTCCGGGGAAGACTGTTCGGTCCCTGCAATCCTGTCACATTCGGTGAGGGCGGCATCATTAACCTCGCCCGGCAACCCGGAGGCCAGGATTTTGTCACGAAGAAGTTCGTGTTCCGCCGGTGAAGCAGTTTCCCTTGGCAAACGTACCGGAGCCTGACCTTCCTCCGAAGACGCCTTTTTCGAAGAAGTCCCCCACTTAATTCCGAACCAGCCCATATGCCCGCCTCCTGCCGTAATGGCACATTCGTATAAGGAATCCACTCAGTTCAACTGTCAGCACGTGCACAGCATTCGCTAATCATTCTTACATATCACGGCACTTGTGGGCTGTTAAGATTGCACATCGCAACACTCGACCCTTTTTCCTTCCCAAAGCGTTTACCCGCGACAAGGCACGCATCATCCATCGTCACGACTGAATAGCTATCATATTGAATTTTCAATAAATATATTTTGAGAAAAAATGAACAATTCACCGCCATGACGCTTAGAAAAGGCCATCAGCCCCCTTGTTGTCTATCAAAGAGTGTAACAAACGCCGTCGACACCGTTGCATATTGTAATAGCGCCACAGTCGTCTTCATCCCTATTTGCCGCCATACCGAATTTTCCCCACCCTCAATCGTTGCAACATGCATCACCACAGGGGAAAAAAACTCGTACAATAAAAATAAAATCCTATGTTTTCAAAAACATAAACTGAGAAAAACTCTTGGCATGCGTTTTGATCCTAAAGCGGGCGAGAGGCTGAAAAAATATCTCCAACCTTTACTTAAAGAGGAGTGAAACATGGCTCTCTTCAGCGCTGTAAAAAATATGGTGAACAGGCATTATCAAACAATGGCCGAGACAAACTGCAACACCTGCCATGTAGGTGCGTGGGTCATCGGTCGCGAACAGCATTTCACGGAAACATCAGGAGGATGTTCTATGAAGGCAATGATTAAACGACTCGTCGGCGCAAAGGATGCGAGTGTCGAGTGTACCTGTACTCCGGAAAAGAACCAAGCTGTGCGGAACGAATGTTCCCGCTGCAAAATCCTTGTAGTCTGTAAGGGATACGCTTTTTCCGACGGCGTCATGGATTATGCCGTAGACATGGCTGCAAAAACACGTAGCGACCTAGTGGCTCTCAACCTCGACACCACCGGACGGGACTTTCCGGTATTCCGGGCCAAGGCAGAGGAAAACATCGACCGTTTCTCCGACAAGGCAGCCGACGCCGGCTTGCTCTTTTCTCATGAAGTGCGCCACGGCGAAGAAGATTCCGTCATCGACAAGATGTACCAGGAGAACTCGTTCCGCTACGTCATGGACGATTCCGCCGTAGCCTGCAAGAACAGAAGGGTCATTCCCGTCTACACCCGAGCGACGCTGCACGCCAAGTAGCACTTGGCAAGCAACGTCTTTTCCAGTAATCGCAAGGACTTCACATGACCCCTGAAATCATAACGGTTATGGCCGTGCTCGCTTTCGCCGTGCTGTTGTTCATCTTCGAATGGGTCCGGGTCGATGTGGTGGGAATCATCATGATGGTGCTCCTCCCCCTCCTCGGGCTCGTCACCCCGCAGCAGGCCATCAGCGGGTTGAGCAGTAATGCCGTCGTATCCATCATCGCAGTGATCATCATTGGCGCCGGCTTGGATAAGACCGGCGTCATGAACTCCATGGCACGCATCATTCTCCGCTTCGCAGGAAAAAGCGAATCACGGATCATGACCCTCATTGCCGGGACCGTCGCGGTCATTTCCGGCTTCATGCAAAATATCGGCGCGGCTGCGCTTTTTCTTCCAGCCGCAAAACGAATCGGCAACCAGACAGGCGTCCCCGTGGGCAGACTACTCATGCCCATGGGCTTCTGCGCGATCATCGGCGGCTGCCTCACTCTTGTGGGCTCCAGTCCTCTCATCCTGCTCAACGACCTCATGGTGGTGGGAGGGACGCGCTACGAGGCCTTCGGCCTGTTCAGCGTCACTCCGGTGGGCCTGCTGCTCATTGCTGCCGCCCTCATCTATTTCATACTGTTCGGTCGATTCATATTGCCGAACAGGGCCGAGAATGAGAACTCCGGCCCCATGTCGTCGGTGCTGGCCAGCACCTACAGCAATGTGGGCTCCCTCTTCGAACTCCACGTCCCCGCAGACTGGAATCGAAAAGAGCCCCTGCATGCGTTGGAGCTGCGTCCCATCTACTTCTGCACCCTGGTTGCCATCGCCCGGGAAGGAGGACGCACCCACATCTTTGCTCCAAACCCGCAGGAAACCGTCCAACCCGGAGACCACTTGGTCGTGGTCGGTCCCGATGAATTCGTGGGGCATATGGCGGAAGATATGGGCTGGGAACTTCAATCGGAACTGAGCTCTTTCGCAGAAGAACTCTCTCCGAACAATGCGGGCATCATGGAAGGCATTGTGACCCCCCGCTCCGAATTCGTCGGTAAAACACTGCGCGACCTTCGCATCAGGGAACGCTTCCAGGTTTCGCCTCTGGCCATCTTCAGGGGCGAGAAAATATTCGTCAGCGGCCTGACCGACATCGTCATTGAGGCCGGCGACGCCCTGCTGCTGCATGGTCGATGGGAGATGTTCCACATGCTCAAGGGCCTGCCGGACCTGATCTTCACCGAAGCTGTAAAGGGCGAGCTGCTGAGAACGGAAAAGGCAAAGCTGGCTCTGCTGTGGCTGGCCATATCCCTGGTCATGATTCTCGGCTTCCATGTCCAGCTTTCCATTGCCTTGCTGACAGGTGCGCTCGGCATGGTGCTCACAAAGGTCCTGACCATTGACGAGGCTTACCAATCCGTGGACTGGATGACGGTCTTCCTGCTGGGCGGGCTGATCCCGCTGGGCATGGCCTTCGAAAATACCGGGGCCGCGAAATACATTGCGGACACCATCATGGCCGCCTTGGGGACTCCGTCCCCGGTCCTGCTGCTCACGGTCATCGGCATTCTGACTTCGTTCTTCACGCTGGTCGCTTCCAACGTGGGGGCAACGGTTCTCCTGGTGCCGCTGTCCATGAACATGGCCATCAATGCCGGAGTGGACCCACGTGTGGCGGCGCTGACGGTAGCCGTTGCAGCATCCAATACGTTCGTCCTGCCCACCCATCAGGTCAACGCCCTGATCATGCGCCCCGGAGGGTACCGGACCATTGACTATGTCCGCAGCGGCGCAGGCATGACCGTCATTTACATGATCGTCATGATAACCGCGCTCATGATGTTCTATTAAGCACACAGAACGGGCGCCGGAAAAACCGGCGCCCGTTTTCATGGATACGAGGACTGCCCGACCAGAACTGATCCGCATATTTTTCATAAACACCCCCTCAATCGGCCGGCGTTTCGTCGTTTTCCCGAATGAGGGGCATTTTGCGCTTGATATCCAAGGAGACCAAAATGAAGACATCGTTGACAAGAACCTTTTTGAAAACATTCCTCGGCAATGCACCGTCATGGTACAAGCTGACCCTTGTAGGATTTCTCATCCTCAACCCGATACTCATGCTCACCGCAGGCACCTTTGTTGCGGGGTGGGCGCTGATAGCCGAATTCATCTTCACCCTGGCCATGGCCCTGAAATGCTACCCGCTTCCGGCGGGCGGCCTCCTGGCGCTTGAGGCGGTCATTATGGGCATGACCACACCGGAAACTATTTTCCACGAAGCGTCCAAGAACTTCGAAGTCATCCTGCTGCTCATCTTCATGGTGGCAGGTATCTACTTCATGAAGGACTTCCTGCAATTCACCTTCACCCGCATTCTCGTGCGCATCCGCTCCAAAAAAACCATCGCCCTGCTCTTCTGCATTGCCGGAGCATTCCTGTCCGCCTTTCTCGACGCCCTCACCGTCACGGCGGTGATTATGGCCGTGGCATACGGATTCTACAACGTCTACCACCGCTTCGTTTCCGGCACAGGATACGGCGACACTCACGACCTTTGTTCGGATGCCTGCATCAAGGAAAAGAATCGAGAAGAGCTGCTCGAATTCAGAGCATTTCTCCGCAACCTCATGATGCACGGCGCAGTGGGCACTGCACTCGGCGGCGTCTGCACGCTCGTGGGCGAACCACAGAACCTGCTGGTGGGCGGAGAAATGGGATGGCACTTCATTCCATTCTTCCTGCACGCCATGCCGGTTACCATGCCCGTATTCGTCGTGGGCCTACTGACCTGCCTTGCGGTGGAGCAGTTCCATCTGTTCGGTTATGGTGCGCAACTCCCGGGCAATATCCGCTCTTTCCTGCTGGAAAAGGCGATACAAATGGAAGAAAAACAGGGACAGCAGGGTAAGCTCAAGCTCATCATCCAGGGATGCGCCGGCATCTGGCTCATCGTAGCCCTGGCATTCCACCTTGCGGCGGTCGGTCTCATCGGCCTTTCGGTCATCGTTCTGCTCACGTCGTTCACCGGCGTCACCGAGGAACACCAACTCGGCCACGCTTTTGAGGAAGCACTGCCGTTTACCGCTCTGCTGGTGGTTTTCTTCTCAATCGTTGCGGTCATCCACTCACAGGAGCTGTTCGCTCCCATCATCGAATATGTTTTGAGTTTGAAAGGACAAAGCCAACTCATGGCCTACTACATCGCCAACGGGCTTCTCTCCTCCATTTCGGATAACGTCTTTGTCGCAACGGTCTACATTTCCGAAACCAAACTGCACTTCATTCACGTGTTGGACGCAATTCCCGGCATCGGCATGAGCGGACAAGCGCTCATGGACAGGTTGACGGACGCTCACATCGCGAGGGCGGATGTACTTGCCACTCTCCCGCAGGGCGTTGCGGCGCAGGTCAAGGAAACCATGGAGCACTTGGACAAACTGGCCATCGCCATCAATACCGGAACCAACATTCCTTCTGTGGCGACCCCCAACGGCCAGGCGGCCTTCCTCTTCCTGCTGACAAGTGCTCTTGCACCGGTCATCCGTCTGTCATACGGCCGTATGGTTCTCCTGGCCCTTCCGTACACCATCACCATGTCCCTGACCGGGCTGGCGGCCGTCTACATGTTCCTCTAGTCATGTACTCGGCTCTCCAACACAAGGGCTCCCGACAATTCGGGAGCCCTTTTTCTTTTCAGACAAAGTGAAAAAATTCCTTCCTCCACACGCCTTTCCAAACAGAACACTCGCTCCCTCTTCCACTCGTTTTCCGCAACACACGATCAATTTTGATTTAAAATCAGATATTCCGCCAAAATTCACATAAAAAACTTGACATTTCCCCGAGGGCAAACTTGATGATGTGTAACACAACTGTAACATTTTAGCGGACGCTCCCTTCCTCGGGGAGAGTTCTGAAAAGCCCGATACGGCGGTAAGCGGAGGTATAATGCGGCTTCAAGGCCTCATCCCGTAAAGCATCGTGACTAAGGCAAAGTGCCAGATTAATACAAACCCACAAGGATATTGCATGAAGTTCTGTCAGAAACGAAAAACTGTACTAGGCTCCCTTTTGCTCTCGGCATCCCTGATGCTGATATCCTCCATCGCGTTTGCAGCCGCCCCGAAATATGTATTCTACTTCATCGGGGACGGCATGGGCCCCGCTCAACGCCAGTCCGCTGAATACTTCTACAAAACCGAAACCCAAAATCCCAAGGCCAAACTCATCATGAACAGCCTGCCGGTCTCGGCCTTGGTCACCACCCACTCCGACAACACGCTGATCACGGACTCCGCCGCAGGCGGCACCGCCTTGGCCGCAGGGTTCAAGACCACCAACGGCGTTATCTCCAAATTGCCCGACGGCAGAGACATCAAAACCATCGCCGAAGCCGCCCATGTAGCAGGCTATGCTGTAGGCATCGCCACCACTACCCGCATCACCCATGCGACCCCCGCAGCTTTTTCCGCGCACGAAATGAGCCGAGACAGCGAAAACGAAATCGCAGCCGATCAACTCGATTCCAACTTCGAATACCTTGCCGGTGGCGGCTTCCGTCACTTCGTGGGTAAAGAGAACCCCGAAGGACTCAAGTCCAAACGCAAGGATGAACGCGACTTGGTGACGGAATTCAAGGCCAAAGGCTACACTACCTTCATCGGCGACAATGCTCGCGATGCATTCCGTTCCTTCGAGCCGAAAAAGGGGGATAAGGTCCTGGCGACTCTCGCATACAGCCACCTGGGAATGGAGATTGACCGCCGAAATGCAGCTGAAGCCAAGAACGCCATGCCTTCCCTGTCCGAATTGACGACCAAGGGCATTGAAGTACTGGAAGCACAGAAAAAGCCTTTCTTCATGATGGTCGAAGGCGGCCGCATCGACCATGCCGCCCACTGTAACGACGCAGCAGGCGCCATCTACGACACCCTGGCCCTCGACGCTGCCATTGGCAAGGCTTACGAATTCTACAAAAAACATCCGGAAGACACCCTGATCGTCATCGCCGCCGACCACGAAACCGGCGGTATGGCCATGGGCATAAGCCTTGATTCCAAAGGCTACTTCCTGAAGCTCAAGGAACTGCTCAAGGTCAAGGCCTCTGTGGAAGATGTGCTTTGGAGCGCCTATCCCGCCATGATCAAAAAGTATGCGGACTCCGGCAAACGCCGTCAGGCCTACCTCGCCTTTGTGGCGGAAAAATACGGCCTGACCGACTTGAACCCCCGCGAACAAAAAATCCTGGAAACCGCAATGACCGTGGAAGACCGCAACCAGAATCTGCCTGCCGACCAGCAGACCACTTTTGGTTACGGGTATAGCCCGACCATGATCGCCGTGTCGCATCTGGTTTCCGAACGCGCCCGCATCAACTGGACCTCCTATGTCCACACCGCTTCCGTGATCGCCTTGTCCGCAGTGGGCTCCCAGGCCGACAGATTCGCCGGATTCAAGGACAACACCGACCTGCCGAGACTCATGGCCGACGCCATGGAGGTCAAACTCTCCAGCTATGAACGAGTCCCGTCCAGGGCTCTGGAAGGAGACACCTTCACCCCCAACAAAAAGTACTCCGAAGTACCCTACGGAGTGAACTAGCAACCTTAGGAGGGCGGCTTTGGGCCGCCCTCCTTTCTTATGATGGATCTCTTTATGTCGATGCGGCGAAAAATACTTATTACAGCATTCCTGACAGCTATTTTTTTGGCCTCTTTGTGCATGACAAAAAAATCGACACAGCAGGAGAACGGCAATGTACACGAGGTGAGCGGCGTCGTGATCTCCGTGGACAACAGCGAAATCCTCCAATCCGGAGCCGGCGCCATCGGCTTTCAGAAAGCCACGGTAGTCATCAGCGATGGCCCCTGGAAAGGCAGACAAACAGATGCGGCCAACCTGCTCAACGGCCAGCTGGACATGGATGAAGTCTACGTTCCCGGAGACCGAATCCTGCTCGCCATTCAGGTGCAGGATGATCAAATCACCAATGCCAGAGCCATCAATACCTACAGACAGCACTGGGAGCTTATCCTGTTTGCAGTCTTTGCCATAGCCCTGATTCTCTATGCCCGCCTTATCGGCATCAAGGCTCTCTGTTCCTTCATCGCTGCCCTTGGAGTGCTCTGGTATTTCTACATCCCCAACCTGCTCGACGGCGCCGCTCCGCTGCCCCTGAGCCTGGCAGTGCTCGTCCTTCTTTCACTGATCATAATCTGTACGGTGGCTGGTTTTACGCGCCACGGCATGGCCGCCTTTCTCGGTACGGTCTGCGGACTGGGAGCAACCCTCATACTGACCCTGTTCTTCGGTGACGAATTCAACCTTGCGGGAATGACAACCCCCTTTTCCACCACCCTACTTGTCCAGGGAGCATACCACCTTAATTTCCAACACATTTTTTATGCCGCCGTTCTTTTGGGCGCGTCCGGCGCAGCCATGGATATCGCCATGGACGTCAGCGCTTCCATGAATGAAATAAAAAACAAACGGCCGGATATCGGCACGCGTGAACTCATCCAATCCGGCTTCACCATCGGCCGCCAAGTCATCGGAACCATGGCCACCACCTTGCTCCTGGCCTATTCCGGCGGCTACCTGACCATGCTCATGGTCTTCGTCGCCCAAGGCACCAGCGCCACACGCATTGTAAACATGAAGCTCGTGGCGGCAGAAATCTTCCGGGTTCTCATAGGCAGCATAGGCCTGCTCATGGTGGCTCCGGCCACCGCCGTCATTGCCGGAATACTGCTGAACGCCAAGCCCGGAAAAGTCAAAACCCCAACGTTTGACACTGTCAAAAAATGAAAAGCTCAACCGAAGAACGACTGTTTCCGCCAAAAAATAAAACTTTCCAGATCTTATCGATCATCTCTATCCGTAAACCACAGCTGTATGCCATCATTCAATTTCTATTGCCGCCTTCCTTGAGCTACTACCGTTGAAACTCCAAGGAGCGCTACATGAAACGATTCATTACCTTTTTGATTGCAGTAATAACCATGGCCCTCGGCATACAGACGGCTCTTGCTGGTGATTTCACTCAATTGAGCACGACACAGGCGATTGAACGAAACAAAATCGATGGCATCATCTTCGTGGACGCCCGCGACCCGAATGCCTTCAACGGTTGGCCCATGCAGGGCGAAAAGAACGGCGGGCACATTCCGGGCGCAACCAATCTTGCAGCCTCCTGGATTACACGTAACCTCCCGCGAACCGCAGAAGTAACAGCAGAAAAACATCTGAAAAAAGCCAAGGGCGTGGTCGTGTACGGTTATGATGCAGGACAAGCCGAAACAGTGGCCCAGTGGCTGACAGTCCAAGGCGTTCCCTCCGAATGCATCAAGATCTACCCGGAAGGATTCAGGGCGTGGGAGGCTGCCGGGAAATCCGTGGAAAGATTGCCTCACTACGAACTTATCGTCCCCGCCCAATGGCTGAAAAAGCAGATGGCAAAAAAGACGGTCAAAGTCGTCGAAGCCTCCTGGGGCAAGGGAGAGAAATACGAAAAAGCCCATATTCCCGGCGCAATACACCTCAACACGGACTTGCTGGAGTCTGACGCCCGGCATTGGAACTACCTCCCGCCAGCCGAGCTTGAAAGAAACCTGATTTCACTCGGTATCACCGCCGATACCCCCGTCGTACTCTATGGGGAATACGGGATAGACGCGGCCCGGGCCGCCGTAGCCATGATGTACATAGGTGTGAAGGACGTACGGCTTCTCAATGGCGGCCTGGATGCCTGGAAATCAGCAGGTTACGGAACAACGTCAGGCATGGTATCCCCGGCACCGGCCAACTCGTTCGGCGCCTCCACCCCGCAACACCCTGAACTGGTCATCAACATCCCAGACGCCAAACGCATTCTGGCAGACGACAACGCCGTTCTGATCTCCATCCGGTCCTGGACGGAGTATATCGGTGAAACCAGCGGTTACAGCTACATTAAACCCAAAGGGCGCATCAAAGGCGCTGTATGGGGGCATGGAGGCAAGGACTCCTACAATATGGACCACTTCCGGAATCCGGACAACACCATGCGCGACTACACGGAAATAACGACCTTCTGGAAGAAATGGGGCATCACTCCGGACAAGGAAACGGCATTTCATTGCGGAACAGGCTGGCGCGCAAGCGAAGCACTGATTGACGCCATGGCCATGGGCTACGAAAAGGCACACCTCTTTGACGACGGCTGGTACATCTGGAGCATGAACCCGGCCAACCCAACCGCCAACGGCGATCCCCGATAAAACCATGAGGGGCGAAAGCCCCCTTCAAACGGATTTTTCAATGCTCAAAAGCATATCCCGATATCTTTGCCTGGCGGGGCTTGTCGCCATTCCGGCTGTATTCTGGCTCCATCATCTTTCTGAAACCCGTATGGGAGTCATGCGCGACCTTTATGTACGCAACACATCCCTGAACGCGATTCTCTTCGCCCCGGTGTGGCGGCATGGACTGCCAGCCCTGGCCCTTGGGTGCGCACTGTTCCTGGCCAGCCGTTTCAAGCGCTCCCCCCTTGCCGCCACGACAGGCCTTCTCTCTGCCACGGCCTGGATATGGGTGTCTCTTTTCCCTGCTTACCTGGGATTGGCTGCTCCCTGGATGCTTCCGGCACTGTGGCTCTTGCTGGCTGGCTGCTTGCTCAGGACGATAAGTGCTTAAGACCCTATGAAAAGACAAAGGCCGGCCCTGAACAGGCCGGGCTTCGCAGGCAACCTTCCTTTTGAATCAGAAGGCCGACTTCATACTCTTCACAATCGCCAACAACCGATGTTCATAGGTATGTTCCGCCAGCACCCTTTTTCGGGCAGCCTCGGAGACCCGCTTTCGCCCGGCGGTATCAGCAAGCCAGCGCTCCACTTGCGGCCCGATATCCTCCACCGAATCATAGCAGGCCACTTCCGAGCCCGGCTCGAACAATTCTTCCATTCCTGCGGTCCGGTCCGTGAGCACAAACGAACCGCAAGCCGGTATGTCGAACAGGCGCTGGTTCACAGCATTGGAGGACTGAAGACTGGTGGTATTGAAGTTGACTGAAACCTGCCGGTAAAAGCTCGGCAACTCCTGTTCGTAATGCATGCGCCCGTACCAGATAAACGGCATGCCGTGCCGCGCCAAATGCTCTCTCCAGAAACCATCGCCAACAATGGCAGGCTTGAACCGCAGCAGTTGCTCTACACAACGAAGCCGTCTGAGGCGGGTGGCCTCCAACTGCACGAGCCTGACATACTGCAGCTGCTTCCCGGGGGGTAAGCTCTCCAGTTCACAAAGAAGACGAGGCGCACTGCGGGCCAAAAGTGCGACAGGACTCACCTGTGGATTTTGTTCATAAAGGGAGCCAACAAGCCCATATTGTTTCAAAAGCGTTTCCGGAAATGAACCAGCATTGATGTTGTCGGCAATCTTTCGGGCCCACGAAGACCCCACGAAGGACACTCCATGCAATCGACCGGAGGGGCCTTTCGTAAAAACCTCGGGATCGGTGGCCAAAGGCAGATGACGTACCACAGGCACTCCCAGGTCGCCGATGGGTTGCACGCCGTCCGGGTCCCAAGTAAAAACCGCCAGCAAGGCGTTTGCATCCACCGCATTGCGGAGGAACATGTCGTGCTTGTCCACAAACCAACTTGCCAGGGGGATGCCGCACTTCCGCAGCAACCCCAACACCTGACCTTCGGCGTCAAGCCCTGCATGGTTGATTGTCAGGATGAAGTCAGGACAAAATGAGGCGGCGACATCAAAAAGTTCCTTGAGGAACGCGGGCTCCTGGCGAAAGGGAACCACGAGAAATTCCATGCCCAGGCGCTTCATGGCCCGATGCAGCTCGGGCAGGATGAAATAATCCTGCCCGACAAGAAGTATCTTGGGCAACGGCCCGTCATGTTTGGGGGGATGGGGAGGCACCATTACTACAGACGGTCCACGACCAGCCAGAACACGAATGCCCCCACGGCAAGACGGACCACATGGCCGATGTGAAAATGATAGCCCCAGTCCACAGCGAACATGAGGATGACAGTGATGATGAAAGACGCAAGAATGATCTTGCGCCAAAGATTCAGCCGGGTCAAATTCATATACTTCTCCATAAAAAAAGGCGCACGAGAAGCGCGCCCCGGTATTTCCATTCAATCACGTTATGCAGACTTTTTCTTTGCCTGCCGCTTCGTTGTCTTCTTCTTTTTTTCTTCCGGTTTTGCGAAGTCCCGCAATCCTTCTGCCAGACCGAGCAGCTTCTTGTCCACGAGATCATAGACGGACCCCTTGGTATAGCCACCACTCTTTGTTTTGCTCCCGGCCTTCTCGCCGGTAAGAATCTCAATGCCTTCGTCAACGGTCTTCACGGCCCAAACATGAAATTCACCTTCCTTGACCGCGTCCACCACTTCCTGATCGAGCATAAGATCTTTTATGTTCGGATAGGGAATCATGACCCCCTGCTTGCCGTTCAGGCCCGCGTGCTTGCAGCACATGAAAAACCCTTCCACCTTCTGGTTCACACCACCGATGGGCTGGACCTCGCCCTTCTGGTTTACGGAGCCGGTCACGGCAATGTACTGCCGGATGGGGACTCCGGAAAGGCTCGAAAGCAACGCATAAAGTTCGGTAGACGAGGCGGAGTCTCCGTCAACCCCGCCATAGGCCTGCTCAAACGCTATGCTGGCCGCCAGAGTCAAAGGCTTGTCCTGGGCGAACATCCTTCGCAGATATCCGGCGAGGATCTGCATACCCTTATTGTGAATTGGACCGGAAAGTTCGGCCTCCCGCTCGATGTTGATGATGCCTTCCTTGCCCATGGAAGTCTCCGCCGTAATCCTGGACGGCTTGCCGAACATGAAGTCTCCCATGGAGTAAACGGCCAGTCCGTTAATCTGGCCCACCATCTCGCCGTCCGTATCCACGAACAAACTGCCGCGATCAATCATTTCCTGAAGCCGCTCCTCAATCTGATTGGAACGGTATTTCTTGGCTTCGAGAGCCTTGATCACATGCTCCGCGCCTACGTACCCTTCTCCGGTAATTCCGGAAAAGTAGTCGGCCTCGCTCAACAGGTCCGACAGATAGGGAAAAGACGTGGACAGTTTTTCCTGACGGCCTGACATGCGCACCGATTCCTCCAGAACGACAGCAACACCCGAGGCGTCAAAGGGTTTGAGCTGTTGCCGGTCCACTTCGCTCTTCACGAATCTGGCCACCTGCAACACGGATTCATCATCACGGTTCATGGTGGACTCGTAATCCGCCCTGACCTTGAAAATTTTGGGAACATCCTGATCATAATAGCGAAGCAGACTGTAAAGTCGAGCATCGCCGAGAACCACGACCTTCACGTCCATGTCGATGCGTTCGGGTTTCAGTCCGGTAGCCGTAATGAAATAGTACGGGTCATAGGTCTCTATCTCTATCTGTTCAGTTTTGAGAGAACGTTTAAGGGTCGGCCAGACCCCAGGCTCCATTATGGAATCCAACAGATTGATGACCAGATAGCCGCCGTTGGCCTTGACGAACGATCCGGCCTTGATCTTGGTGAAGTCGGTACGCCAGCCTCCCATGCGGTCCATGGTCCGCTCAATACTTCCGAACAGGTTGCGGTATGTGGGATACGTTTCAATGATCACCGGTGGGCCGGTCAGTTCGGCATTATCCACCAGCAGGTTAACCTCGTAAGGACGCATTACCACTTCGGGGGAAGCACCGGGAAGAACCATTCCGGGGATCGGCCCCTGCTGTTTCTGGCCAAACGATTTGATCTCCTCCAACTGATCCACCATGTTCTCAAGCACGGAATCCAGGAACTTCTGAGTCTTCTTTTCCTGGTAGGATTCCCGCATGGGATTGAGGATCTCTTCCGCAAGGTTCAGGAACATGAGCCGGTCCACTTCTTCATGCTTCTTGGCCACGTCCTTATGCAATTGCTTGATTTCCTGGACTATGTGATCCACTTCCTCCTTGAGTTCAGCGCGTTTGTCGCGAAGTCTCTCGAACTCTTCTTTGGGGAAACGACCGTTCTCGACCATTTCCTCCAGTTGAATAAGCCGTTTGGGCTCTCCGTCAACCAGAGGAACGATGTCCGGACGTTGGTAGGGCCCCATCTGCATGCGGACCATGACCAGACCGGTGTCCTTCACCTTGTCCTCGATATCCTTGTAAAAGGCGATGACCTTTTTTTCGTGAGCTTCGGCCATCTCGTTCTTGCGTGCGATATACTCCTCACTTTCAAAAAGCTGGGGCACTTCAGCCTTGATGTTCTCGATAAAAGCATGCATGTCCTTTTTGAATATGCTCCCCTCCCCGGCCTTGAACCGAAGCAGAATGGGCTCTTCGGGGTGCTTGAAATTGTTGACGTAGCACAGGTCGCAGGGAACTTCCCCATCCACATTCAATTCCTTGAGCAACCTCTTCACAGTGGCCATCCGTCCGGTGCCGGGCTCACCGGTCACAAAAATGTTGTACCCTTTCTTTTCCACTCCCATACCGAAGCGGAAGGCTTCCACGCCGCGTTTCTGGCCAAGAATCTCCTCAAGAGGCTCAAGGTCGTCCGTCGTCTTGAAGGAGAGCGTCTTCGGATCTAGACGCCAACGGAGCAATTCCAAAGGAACTTCGTTCGATTGATTTTTCCTGACCATATGCGTCGCCTCTCCCGTTTGCTTATTTTCTGACTATACGTACGATTCGACCATGTGGATTCTTGCATCGGGGCAACCTGATTTCGAGAATACCGTCATCAAAGACGGCTTTGACGTCTTCGGGATCGACTTTGCATGGCAGACGAACCTCACGACGAAACATACGGCTCTCACGACACGGCCCTTCCTTGACCTTGGTTTCTCCGGCGATGAGCAGCCGATTTTCATGAACGGTGATCATCACGTCCTCCGGGTCCATGTGGGCTATCTTCATGGTAGCCACAAAGTCCTCACCCTGCTCGAAAAACTTCAGGTCTCCCACCACCTGGTGATGCATGGTCGGAAGATCAAAGTCCCGGCACAGGTCGTCAAACAACCTGTCCACATTGCGCTTGAGCTTCTCCAGCTCAGTTTGGCTCCATAATTTCAGATCCGGCATCGTACGGAACCTCCCGGCAGTAATGCCACATAATAAGACCAAGTCTTGAATATAACGGTTTCCCAGCCTTAGTGCGCAAGGTAGCATGAACAATGAAAAAAGGACAAGACAATGAGGAAAAAAACAGCGCCCCGCTCCGCACGGGAGCAGGGCGCTGTCTGCCAAATCTGCCAGAATTGCCTACAAAAACTTAAACACATTACCTGCCGCCAGAAGGACAAATCCTCCTGAAACCAACCAAAATGGACGAACAAGCCGTTCCAGAGCCGGAACCGACATAACGTCCATTTGTATGAAAATGCCCATAAGACCGATAATAACCGCTATCATCCAGGTGAACAGCTTGGGAGCGTTCAGGTTCATGAAAAAAATCTCCAGTGCGAATTGGTTGGCCGCTACAGTCGCACGACCGAATTGTTCCTGATGAATTCCTCCGCCTTTGCCTCAGGCATGGGCCGGGCAACAAGGTAGCCCTGACCGTAATCGCATTGGAGGGAATAAAGCAAGCTCAACTGTTGCCTGTTTTCAATACCTTCGGCCACGACTCGTAAGCTTAATCCATGAGCGAGATTGATGATGGCCCGGACAATTTCGATGCTTTCCGGATCCACGTCCAAACGCTGCACAAAGCTGAGATCCACCTTGAGCTGATCGATGGAAAACTTCTGCAGATAACTCATGGACGAATATCCGGTGCCGAAATCGTCTATGGAGAGGATCACCCCGAGGTCCTTAAGCATGTCCAGTTTAAGTACAGAGTCGGATGCGTCCACCATGACGACGGTTTCAGTGATTTCCAGCTTGAGGCAGTCGGGCGGCAGGCCGGAAACCTCCAAAATGCTGCGCACACTGTCCACAAGTCCGGCTTCCCGGAATTGCTTTGCCGAAATGTTGACTGCAATGGAAAGCCCTTCGGCCTCGGGCACGGTCCCCTGCCAAGTACGCATGGTCCGTGCGCCTTCCTCCAACACCCATTTGCCGATATCCACGATGAGCCCCGTCTCCTCGGCGATATGGATGAATTCTCCCGGCCCGACCATACCCCGCTCCGGATGGTTCCAACGCACCAAGGCTTCGAAACCGAACAACTTCATGGAGGCAAGGTCGAAAATAGGCTGATAGTAGAGTTCGAACTGATTTTCGTTCAAAGCTCTGCGCAATTCGCTCTCAATAGTCATCTCCTTGACGGCTTTGTCGCGCATTTTCCGGTTGAAGACGGAAACCTTGTCCTTGCCCCCGGATTTGGCGTCATACATGGCGATGTGAGCATTCTGGATGCGTTCATTGGGAGCCTGCCCATCATTTCTGCCCACCTCCAAACCAATGCTGGCCGTCACCCGAATCTCGCGCCCATCAATGGACAGAGGTTCCTTGGTGATGAGCCCGATGGAGTTGACGATCCCCTTGGCCTGATCGACGGAATCAAGCTCCTCAAGCAAAACCACGAATTCATCGCCTCCAAAACGAGAAACCGTATCCTGGCTGCGGACGCTTTCCCGCAACCGCCCTCCAATAGTCACGAGCAACTTGTCGCCGAAGCTGTGTCCCATGCTGTCGTTAATGACTTTGAACCGGTCCAGCCCCATGAAAACAATGGCAAAATACTTATTGAAGCGTTTGGCTCGATCCATAGCCTGACGCACCCGGTCCAACAACAGGGTTCTGTTGGCCAATCCTGTAAGCGGATCATGAAGAGCCTGGTGCTGCACCCTGTTTTCGATGAGTTTCCTGCTGGTGATATCACGCATACTGCTGCGAATTCCCAGGGAATTTCCATCCTCATCCAGTACAGTGCGTCTGACCAGACTCAGCCACCGCATTCTATTGTTTTTGTTAAATATCCTGAAATCGAGCGAATCATCCCCATCCGCATCCGAACCATGATTGAATTTCCGCCACAGCTCCAAATCATCCCGATGAATGATTTGTTCTATAAACCTGGGGTCCTTCATGAATTTCTCAGGAGTATAACCACTGATGCGTTCGCAGGAAGGACTGATATACAGCGCCTTTCCGTCGCAATCGTGCCAACTTTCCCAGTCGTAGTTATAATCGGCTACGGTTCTGTAACGGCGCTCCGACTCCTCCAGAGCCTTTTGCGAGGCCTGCAACTCCTCAACCGTGGCTTCCAGACGACGCGTGGCGTCTTCCAAACCACGTTTCTTCCTGTGCAACTCAACGAACGTGTTGACCTTGCTTTTGAGAATGTTTGGTTCCACGGGTTTGAAAAGATAGTCCACGGCTCCCAGCTCATAGCCGCGAAACACATGCCGTTGCTCCTTGCTGATGGCCGTTATGAAGATGATGGGAATATTCTTGGTGACTTTGTTTTCCCTGATTTTTTCCGCCGTGGTGAAGCCATCCATTTCCGGCATCATGACATCAAGGAGCACCAGAGCAAAATCATGACTGTGCAGCAGGTCAAGCGCTTCCTTGCCGGAAGTCACTGTGATTATATTAAGGTCAAAGACCTTGAGGACACCTTCCAGCAACCTCAGGTTGATCCGCTCGTCATCGACGATAAGGACGTCCACACGTTCGTCCATCGCTATCCCTTTCTCAGCGTTCACGGGCATCTCGTGCTTCAATTGTGTCACTTGAATCATAAGGGGAAATTATAATCAATGTTATACTCAACTACAAATATCCAGCCATTCCAAAAAACACATGAAATCCGTTTGACACTCCTCCACTGGAACTTATTATTTCATGCATTGTACATAGCATAAAATCTTAAAATTCCCCATTGTGAGGAGAAATTATAATGAGCGATAATCACGAACAATTCTGCCGGCGCCTTGATGAACACCATCAATGGCCCTGTCCTTATACGTTCAAATTCATTGTCCCCACAACAAACCTCAAGGATCTCACCGAACTTTTCCCTGAGGAAAAACTTTCCTTCCGCGAGTCCAAAAACGGCAAATTCACCAGCGTAACCATGGAATCGACCATGTGTTCAAGCGGAGAAGTGGCGGCCGTTTACCAAAAAGCGGCCCAGGTCCCCGGCATCATGTCCCTGTAGTTCCGACATGTGCGAACAATTCCAGACCGAATTGGTATATTTTTTTGACATGCCCCATGGACAGGCGTAAAACCGATTCTTACGTAGTGATTTGCAGGTCAACCCCCTGCGTATGATTGTAAAAAATGCCAACTGATATACAGTAGTTCAAAAATTTCTAGGAGCTGATCATGTGGGAATACACCGACAAAGTAAAAGACCATTTCCTGAACCCCCGCAACGCCGGGCCCATGAAAGACGCAGACGGCGTCGGCCAAGTCGGTTCTCTGGCCTGCGGCGATGCACTCAAACTCTACCTCAAAATCGATGACGACGGAATCATCCGGGACGCCAAGTTCCAGACGTTCGGATGTGCCAGCGCCATTGCTTCCAGTTCCGCTCTCACCGAACTCCTCAAAGGCAAAACCATTGAGGAAGCCCAACAGATAACCAACAAGGACATCGCCGAATACCTCGGCGGGCTGCCACGGGAAAAAATGCACTGTTCGGTCATGGGCCAGGAAGCCTTGGAACAGGCCATCAAGAACTACCGAGGCGAGGCCGGCCCCGTTGCGGAACACGACCATGAAGGCGAACTGATCTGCGAATGCTTTGGCATTTTCGAGGAGGAAATTCTCAAGGCCATTGAGGAAAACGACCTGAAAACCGTGGAAGACATCACCAACTTCACCAAGGCCGGCGGTGGTTGCGGCAAATGCGTTCCTGATCTCGAAGAGTTGCTGGCCCAGGCCCGCGGCGACAAGGCCGCCTGCCCGGCTCCGGAGCCGCCCTCCTCTCCCTCCTCGGGCATGACCAACCTGCAGCGCATGCGTCTCATCGAGCAGGTCATCGACGAGGAAATCCGTCCCATGCTCCAAAAGGACGGCGGCAACATCGAACTCATTGACGTGGACCGAACCGACGTCTACGTGCGCCTGCTGGGCATGTGCGTGGGCTGCCCTTCCAGCCAGGCCACTCTCACCGGCCTCGTGGAAGCGCGCCTCAAGGAAAAGGTCGATCCCGAAATTGTCGTCAAGGAGGGCTAGTCATGCAGACCATCTACATGGACAACAACGCCACCACCAAGGTTGATCCGGACGTACTGAACGAGATGATGCCGTATCTCACGGACCTGTACGGCAACCCATCCAGCATGCACCGCTTTGGCGGCCAAGTCGGCAGCAAGGTTGCGGAAGCCCGTCTGCGGGTGGCGAATCTGCTGGGCTGCGACCCGGACGAAATCATCTTCACGGCCTGCGGCACCGAGTCCGACAACACGGCCATCCGTTCGGCCCTGCGCGCCCAACCCAACAAGAAGCACATCATCACCACCCGAGTGGAACACCCGGCCATCCTGAGCCTGTGCAAGCATTTGGAAAAACGCGAGGGGTACACGGTTACCTTCCTGAGCGTGGACGAATCCGGCAACCTGAATATGGAGGAGTTCAAAAAGGCTCTGCGCGACGACACTGCCATCGTTTCGGTCATGTGGGCCAACAACGAGACCGGCGTCATTTTCCCGGTGGAAGAAATGGCCGCCATATGCCAGGAACGCAAAGTCATCTTCCACACGGACGCGGTCCAGGCCGTAGGCAAAGTCCCCATCGACCTGAGCAGGACGCCCATCGACATGCTTTCGCTCTCCGGACACAAGCTGCATGCGCCCAAAGGCATCGGTGCGCTCTTCGTGCGCAAACGGTTGCCCTACCGCCCATTCATGATTGGTGGGCACCAGGAGCGCGGACGCAGGGCAGGCACGGAAAACACTCCGGCTGTCATAGCTCTGGGCAAGGCCTGCGAACTGGCCGGGCTGCATATCCAAGACGAGAACACCCGAGTCAAGGCCCTGCGCGACAAGCTGGAAAGCGGCCTGCTCGAAACCGTTCCCCACTCGCGCCTCAACGGCGACAAGGAAAAACGCCTGCCCAACACGTCCAACATCTCCTTCGGTTACATAGAGGGAGAGGCCATCCTGCTCATGCTGGATCAGCTCGGAATCTGCGCCAGCTCCGGCTCGGCCTGCACCTCCGGAAGCCTGGAGCCCTCCCATGTGCTGCGCGCCATGGGCGTTCCTTACAACTTTGCCCATGGCTCCATCCGCTTCAGTCTCAGCCGGTACAACACCGAGCAAGAGGTGGACTTCGTTATTGAAAACCTTCCCAAGGTCATCGAAAACCTGCGCGAACTCTCCCCCTTCTCTGCGGATGGGGATGACGGAGCTTCCTGCGCCACCCCGAGAGTTACGGAGTAGCCATGCAGATAGCCGACAACATGCTCGATCTCATAGGCGGCACTCCTCTAGTCAAGCTGAATAAACTCAGCCGGGATCTGAACGCCACAGTGGTAGCCAAACTCGAATTCTACAACCCGTGCGGTTCGGTCAAGGACCGCATCGGGTTCAATATGATCGATGCGGCCATGAAAAAGGGTCTCGTCAACGAGTCCACGGTCATCATCGAACCTACCAGCGGCAACACGGGCATAGGCCTGGCCTTTGCCTGCGCAGTCAAAGGCATGCGGATCATGCTGACCATGCCGGAGTCCATGAGCATCGAACGCCGAAAGCTCCTCAAAGGCTTCGGCGCGGAACTGGTGCTCACCCCGGCGGACATGGGCATGCGCGGAGCCATCGAAAAAGCCGAGGAACTGGTCGCGGGCATGGACAACGCCTTCATGCCCATGCAGTTCGAAAACGAGTTCAACCCGGATATCCACCGCCGCACCACGGCTGAGGAAATATGGGTGGATACGGACGGCAAAGTCGATATCTTCGTGGCGGGTGTGGGCACCGGCGGCACCATCACCGGCGTGGGCGAAGTGCTCAAGAAGCGCAAACCCGACGTAAAGGTGGTGGCTGTGGAGCCTTCCCTGTCCCCGGTCCTTTCCGGTGGGCAGCCCGGTCCGCATCCCATCCAGGGCATCGGGGCAGGCTTCGTCCCCGGAGTGCTCAACAGGGAAGTTGTCGACGAAGTGATCACCATCGACAGCGACGAAGCTTTTGACATGGCCAAACGTTTGATCATGGAAGAAGGAATCCTCTGCGGCATCTCCTCGGGAGCCAATTGTGCCGCGGCCCTTAAACAGGCCGCCCGAAAGGAAAACACGGGCAAAATGATCGTGTTCGTGGTCTGCGATACCGGTGAACGTTACCTGAGCACTCCGCTGTTCGAAGATTGAATCAGGAGATTACCATGCCCGAGGAATACAACCTCGACGCCATAGTCAAAAAACTCACCCAAAACGGACATGAGGCCTTGTCCCGCAAAAAATCGGACGAGCAGCCCATGCCTTCGGTGGAGACTCTTTCCGATATTGTTGAGAGCCTCCGCTCGGTCATGTTCCCGGGGTACTACGGACCTTCCGAGATAACCCCGGACACCATGTCCTACTACATCGGCGCCACCCTGGACCGTGCGGAACGCCAGTTGGCAGATCAGATCAACCGAGGCTACTGTTTTGTCTGCGAACGGGAAAACCGAGACCTGTGTGCCGATTGCGCCGAACGTTCCAGAGATACGGCCCGCAAGTTTATCGGCAGCCTCCCGGATATCCGGGAGTTGCTCCTTTCGGATGTTGAAGCGGCCTATGATGGAGACCCGGCAGCCAAAACCCACGGAGAAACCATCTTCTGCTACCCGTCCATCCGGGCCCTGACCAACCATCGAATCGCCCACGAGCTCTACAACCTCGGAGTGGACATCATCCCGCGCATCATCAGCGAGATGGCCCACTCCGACACTGGCATCGACATCCACCCCGGTGCACAGCTGGGCAAACGATTCTTCATCGACCACGGTACAGGGACGGTCATTGGCGAAACCTGCATCATCGGCGACAACGTCCGTATCTATCAGGGAGTAACGCTGGGCGCGAAGAGTTTCCCCAAGGGCGAAGGAGATCAACTCATCAAAGGACTGCCCCGCCACCCCATCGTGGAGGACGACGTCATCGTCTATGCAGGGGCCACCATCTTGGGCCGGGTAACCATCGGCCGAGACGCGGTCATCGGCGGCAACGTATGGATTACCAGAGATGTCCACGCCGGAGCGCGACTGGTACAGTCCCGGGCCATGCAGCTGGCATTCGAACATGGCGGCGGCATTTAGAGACTGGCTTCCGATAAGAATACATCTACTTTATCGTTTCAGAAAAAGTCAGGCCCCGTAAAAGTACACGTCGGGACTGACTTTTCCTTTACTCCACGTATCTGCATCCTTCTTGACGACCTGGAGTTGGGGGCAAACGAAATCAGGCCGGCTGTTCAAAAACGGGCGCATGCCGGAAGCAAGAAAAAGACGAGCCTGATGCGTACTTTTACGATACGCAAAGACTTGTCTTTTTCTACAGCGACGAAGCAGACGTACGCTTTTGAACAGCCGGAAACTTGACTTCCGAATCGCCTTGCACCAATGTATCCAGTTGCTTTTTACGAACGCATACAATTCATAAGAAATATACGTTTCCGGAGGAATTCAAAAATCATGAGCGACTATAAGAAAACTCTTCTTCTGCCCAAAACCGGCTTTCCCATGAAAGCCAATCTCAAACAACGCGAGCCCGAGATGCTCAAATTCTGGGAAGAAATCGACGCCTACAGCCTCATGATTCATTCCGGAGGCGAAAAGGGCGAATATTGCCTGCATGATGGTCCGCCGTACGCCAACGGCCACATCCATATGGGCACTGCCATGAACAAAACCCTCAAGGACATCATCGTCAAGTCCCGCAACATGCAGGGCTACAAGGCCCAGTATGTACCGGGTTGGGACTGTCACGGCCTGCCCATCGAGCACAAGGTCGAGCAGGAACTCAAAAAAAAGAAAAAAGAACTCGATACTCTGACCATCCGCAAAATCTGCCGCCAGTACGCCGGCAAATGGCTGGACGTGCAGCGTAAGGAATTCAAACGCCTCGGCGTGTTCGGAAATTGGGATGATCCCTACAAGACCATGAACCCCGCGTACGAGGCCGCCACGGCCCGCGAACTGGGGAAATTCATGGAACGCGACGGCGTGGTGCGTGGCAAGAAACCCATCTACTGGTGCTGTGACTGCCGTACAGCCCTGGCCGAGGCCGAGGTGGAATACGAGGCCCACACCTCACCTTCCATTTACGTACGCTTTCCCATGGCCGATGAAAAAGCCAAAGAGTTCGTCGATGTGGACGTGAACAGACTTTATGTGCTCATTTGGACCACCACTCCCTGGACCATCCCCGACAACATGGCCATCGCCGTGCATCCGAACTTCGACTACGTGTTCGTGGAAGTGAGCGGTGACGTATACGTGGTGGCCGAGGGCATGCTTGAAGCGGTCACTCAGGCCGTGGGCTGGGAAAACGCCAAAGTGGTGGCCACAGTCAAGGGATCCAAGCTGGAAGGTCTCAAGCCCAAACACCCCATATACGACCGCGAGTCCCCTGTTGTGCTGGCCGACTATGTCACTCTGGAGGCCGGTACCGGCTGCGTGCACACTGCGCCGGGTCACGGCCCGGACGACTTTGCCACCGGCCTGCGTTACGGTCTCGAGATCTACTCGCCCATGAACGACAAGGGCGAATTTCTCCCCGAGGTTGAATTCTTTGCGGGCATGAACGTCTACGATGCCAACCCCAAGATCATCGAAAAGCTGGAAGAACTGGGAAATCTCTTGGCTTCCGGCAAAATCGAACACTCCTATCCCCATTGCTGGCGTTGCAAGAAGCCGGTGATCTTCCGCGCCACGACTCAATGGTTCATCGGCATGGAAGAAAACGACCTGCGCCAGCGCGCCCTCAAGGCCATCCGCAATGACGTGCAGTGGATTCCTTCCTGGGGTGAGGACCGCATCTACAACATGGTGGAAAACAGGCCCGACTGGTGTGTTTCCCGCCAGCGCAACTGGGGCGTTCCCATCTCGGCACTCATCTGCGAAGACTGCGACGAATCCTGGTTCGACGCCCAGTGGGTCTACGACATCTGCGACAAGTACGCCAAGCATCCCACGGGCTGTGACTACTGGTTCGAGGCTCCCATTGACGAGCTCGTACCTGAAGGATTGACCTGCCCCAAGTGCGGTGGCACTCACTGGAAGCGCGAAACCGACATCCTGGACGTCTGGTTCGATTCCGGCACGAGCTACGCCGCGGTCGTGGAACAACGCGAGGAAACAACTTTCCCGGCCGATCTGTATCTGGAAGGCTCGGACCAGCATCGCGGTTGGTTCCACAGCTCCCTGCTGGCCTCCATGGGCACCCGTGAAACGCCGCCCTACAAATCGGTGCTGACCCATGGCTACGTGGTGGATGGCGAAGGTCGCAAGATGTCAAAGTCCATCGGCAACGTCATCGCCCCACAGGAAATCATCGACCAATACGGTGCGGAAATCCTGCGCATGTGGGTTTCCGCCTCCAACTACCAGGAAGACGTACGGATTTCCGATGAGACCTTGAACAGGCTCGTGGACGCCTACCGCCGCATCCGCAATACCTGCCGTTATCTGCTTTCGAACCTGAACGATTTCGATCCCAGGGACCGTGTGGCGAACAAGGATTTGCTGCCCATGGACCGTTACGCCCTGGAACTGGTGACCAAACGCCACGAAACCATCCAGAAGGCATACAACACCTTTGAATTCCACAAAGTCTATCACACCCTGCACAACCTGTGCGTGGTAGACCTGTCCGCTTTCTACCTGGACATCATCAAGGATCGCCTTTACGTGGAAGAGCAGAACGGCATCAAGCGCCGCTCTGCCCAGACCGTACTCTGGCAGATCCTCATGATGCTGCTGATGGACATGGCTCCGGTACTCTCCTTCACTGCGGAAGAAGCCTTCCAACAATTGCCCGAGGCCATCAAGGCGGCCTTGCCCGATCTCAAAACCGTGTTCGGCTTGCGCTTTGTCCCCGACGCAACCACCATGAGCGACGAGGAATTCGATCGCTGGGAACAGTTGTCCCACATTCGCGCCGAAATAAATAAAGCCATTGAGCCCAAACGCAAGGACCGCGTCATCGGCAAACCTCTGGACGCCATGGTCACCCTGTTCGTCGACAAAAAAGTTCGGGGGCTGTTGGAATCCGCAGACCTCGACATCTGCGAATTCTTCATCGTCTCCAAAGTGGTGGTCGAGGATTTGAGTGCTGCTTCCACCGAAGCCTTCGTGGCCGAGGAGGTAGAAGGCCTGAAGATCGACGTGGCCCCGGCGCCGGGCGAAAAATGCGAACGCTGCTGGCGCATCAGTGAGGAACTGGGAACGGACAGCAATCACCCCACAGCCTGCCCGCGCTGCACCGCAGTGTTGAAAATCTTGGGGTAAGGCGGCAATCATGGGCAAATACAAGTTGGCCGGTCTCTGGGCCCTGGCCATGACAATACTGGATCAGGCCACCAAGCTGGCCGTGGTGGCCTATCTGCCCCACATGGGATGGGAAAAAATCGTTCCCGGTTTCTTCAACCTGGTACACGTGCGCAACCGAGGCACGTCCTGGGGTTTTTTGGACCGGAGCGACATCTCCTGGCAAATCCCCGCGTTAATCATCATCACCATTGCCGCTTTGGGGTTCATCGGCTACCTGCTGAAAAAGACGGATGAAAAGGACAAGTGGATGATTTCCGGCCTGGGCCTGATCGGGGGGGGAGCCATCGGCAACCTCATCGACCGGGTCAGGCTGGGGGAAGTGATCGACTTCCTCGATTTCTACGTAGGGAAGTTCCACTGGCCCGCTTTCAACATCGCCGACGCGGCTCTGACGGTCGGCGCAGGCGCGGTACTGGTATCCATGTATATACACAGAAAAAATGAAACCGATTCTGTTTGAGTTCGGACCGATCGCCATCCACGCCTATGGCGTCTTCATCACTGCCGCTTGCCTGGCCGGCATGGGGTGGGCAATGCGCGAGGCTCGTCTGCGAGGGCTTGTGCATGAGTTGGTGCCCAAGGTTTGCTTCAGCGCCCTGATCGGAGCCATTCTCGGGGCCAGGCTTCTGTATGTGCTCATCGATCTGAAGCACTTCGCCGCCAATCCCCTGGAAATTTTCGCTTTCTGGAACGGTGGGTTGGTCTTTTCCGGGGGATTCCTTTTGGGATCCCTTTTCGGTTGCTGGAGACTGCGCAACGAAGGCAACATCCTTGAATGGCTGGACTGCTTCGCCCCGGGTGTGGCGCTGGGCCAGGCCATCGGCCGCATCGGATGCTTCATGGCCGGCTGCTGCTACGGCTCCAAAACCTTTGTGCCCTGGGCCGTCACTTTCACTGATCCGGAAAGCCTGGCCCCGCTTTACCAGCCCCTGCATCCTTCTCAACTGTATCACAGCTTGGCAGGACTGCTAACTTTTGGCATTCTCGTCTTGACGAAACGGAAGCTTGCAACTCCGGGAAAACTTACAGGGCTCTTTTTGGTCCTATTCAGCAGTTTCCGCATTTCCATAGAATTTTTCCGGGCCGACTATCGGGGCGACTTCGGTGTCCTCAGCGCCACGCAATTCATAGCCGCCGCCCTGCTTCTGCCCGGCCTTTTCCTGCTCTTCCATAAACAAGCAAGGAGTTAAAGACCGCATGTTCGACAAACTGGCTCTAGTCACACCGGCCCAATGGGCCGCTGTCGCCGCCATCGGCGTCATATACCTTTGTCTCAATGCGTGGTGCATGCTTGACGCCTGGAAACGTGACTTCGGCTCCTCCAACGAAAAGGTAGCCTGGATTCAGGTCATGGTATTCATACCACTGGTAGGAGCCTTTGCCTATCTCGCCATCGGAAGAAACAGAGGAGAAAAAATCCAATGAAAATGAAACAAATCATCCCCATATGTTGTATAGGAATCATCGCCCTGAGTTCCTTCGGCTGCGTGACCAAAACCGACGTTGAAACCATGGAGGCAAAAAATCGGCGCCAGAACGCCGAGCAGCGCAAGCTCATCCTCCAGCTTGAAGACGAACTGGCCAGAACCCGCGCAGCGCTCAAGGCTGATATCAACAAGTCCAATGACCCTGTGCGTGAAAAAACCGCCACCATCTGGATCGAACTTAATTCCCTACGGCAGGACTTCGCCCGTCTCAAAGGTGACATGGAAGTCATGGAAATGCGCATGAGTCATCAACTCGGCGACGACAACGCCACCCGGGAACTCCCTCCTCTGGCGGAACGGGTCAAGAACATCGAGTTCGCTCTGGAAAACCAGCTCAATGTCAATCTCGGCCCCACGGACAGGCCCGCCCCCGCCGGCATGGCCAAAATGCCGCCTCCTGGAAAGGCTCCTGCGGGTAAAGTCAAGCCCGATGAACAAGACGATCCGGCCAAAGCACTCTACGATGCTGCCTATGCGCTGTACAAAGACGGCCAATACGAGCAGGCGCGTTCCTACTGGGCCGAGTTCGTCAAGAACTTCCCCAAGCACCCGTACGTCGCCAGCGCCATGTTCTGGCAAGGGCAATGCTACTTCAAGCTGAAGGACTACGCCAAAGCCGCCGTGCTTTACGACGACGTCATCCAGAAACAGACCAAAAGCTCCAAATACCGCGCGGCAATGCTTAAACAGGCTTACTGCCTGCACTATCTGGGCAAGACCAATATCGCCAAGTTCCTGCTCCAGGAACTCGTCGAAAAACACCCCAAGTCGGTAGAAGCCACCCAGGCGAAGAAATTCCTTAAAAAGCTGAAATAATCACAGGGTTGCGGACACCATGCAGGCATGTCATAAAACTGATACCAATGGCAGGACCAACATGAAAGAAATCGTCAAAGGTTTTCGGAAGATAGTATACCTCACCTTTCCGCCGGACGTCTCCGGCCGCCCGGTTGTCTGCAATCTGGGCAAGCTGTACGACTTGAGCTTCAACATCCTCAAGGCGGACATCGGCCCACGGCAGGAAGGTACCATGACTCTGGAAATCTCCGGCCTTGAAGAGGATTTCCGCAAGGGAGTCAGCTATCTCAAGGAAAGCGGCGTGCGGATCACTCCGGTGGCCCACAAGATTTTCCGGAATGAAGACAGCTGTGTGCACTGCGGCCTGTGTACGGCCATGTGCCCGACGGACGCCCTGACCGTGGACAAAGGGACGCGCAACGTCGCTTTCGACGTGGATAAATGCTCCGCCTGCGGCATGTGCACCCGTATCTGCCCGGTCCGGGCCATGACCCTCGACCTTGACGACAATGGGAGCCATTAATCTGCGAGGTGTTCGATGAGCGAAGAAAAAAGGTCGTTTTCCCGTGTCCAGGCTCGCCTGACAGCCTATGTCAGAAAGGTTGACTCTCTTGAGACACCTCCCATATTCAGCTCCGCTCCGGCGCTGGAGGCCTGTAGCCGTGAAGTGCTGAGCCGAGGCGGAAAACTGCCTGAGCCGCTTGTCAACTTCCTGTGTGAAATGGACAAAAAGCTGGATCAGATCCTGAGCTTCCTGAGCCAGGACCAGATCCGCAACGACTTCCCCATGAGCATCGAGATATTCGAGCTCTCAGGAGCCGGAATAAAGTTCAGGACGAGCGCCCCCCTCGTCGTCGGCGACAAGGTCGAGTTGGTGCTGGTGCTTAACCAGTTTCCCCTGCGCCTCGCCGGGACCAAGGGACGCATTGTCGGGGTCGAGGAAGACACAGGCATGTTGCGACTGGAATTCATGAATATCAGCGAAGCCGACCTGGAAAACATCATTCAATACGTTTTCCAGAGACAACGTGAAATGATCAGGAACGCCAAGCGCAGCTAAGGCATTCCCCACAGGAGCTAGCCCATGACAACCAATGAAGAAATCGTCAAGACAATGATGGAGCAGGTCTCGGACAAGCTTGTCAACAACCTGCGCGACTCCATCACTGCAGCCGTGGAGCGCGAAATAGCCTCCCACCTCTCCAGTGCCTTGCTTGAGGGCGAATTCTACCGGCGGGTCAACGATGACCTGCAGGAAGGCCTCAAGAAAATCTACCAGGAAGTCAAGGCTGCCAAGGGAGGCACCAAAGCAGTTCCGCACATCGACACGGAAATCGATCCAGACGAGCTCTTCAACGAGGCCTCCGACCAGTTGGACGCGGTGCTGCGCACCACGGAAAAGGCTGCGGTGGACATCATCGACATCGTGGAAAAACTCCAGGACATGTCCGTGACCGTGTCGGACATCGTCAAGGGGTTCGAATCAGGCGGCGTGACCAAGGAAAACCGCAAGAGGCTCAAGGAAATCAACGACGTGCTCATGAACGATCTGTCCCAGATCATGGTCACCCTGAGCTTTCAGGACCTTACCGGCCAACGCATCAAGATCATCATCAACTCCATCCGCAAGGTGGAGCAGATCGTGCGCGAAGTCATGCTTTCCACCGGACTCATGATCCGGCAACGCACGGAAAAACCGGAACAGGACATCGAGTCCCTGTCGGCAGAAGCGAAGACCAAAGCGTCCGACCTGGTGGGTCCACAGGAAGAGACCAATCAAGACAACGTGGACGACCTGCTCTCCTCCCTTGGATTGGACTAGCAGACGAAAGACGAAAAAGCCCCCGCGCCGATGCCGGCGCGGGGGCTTTTCTTTTCCATTAAATCCGACCTGCTAGCCGAGCAGCATCCAGCCGGCCAGCCCCAGAAAACTCCAGAAACCGAAGGCGTCGGTAATGGTGGTCAGGAAAATACTGGATGCCTGGGCCGGATCGCGGCCAATTTCCTTGAGTATAAGCGGAATGGACGCGCCGAACAATGCGCCGACCAGCATATCGAATATGAGCGCTATGCCCATGCAGGAGGCCAGCTTGACGTCCTGGGTCACGACAAGCAGCAGCAAAAGCACGCCTCCCGAAATGAGAAAACCATTGATGAAACCGATCTTGAGCTCACGAATAACCGCCAGCCAAGCCTTCTTGCGATCGAATTTCTCCACAGCCAGCTGCCGAATCATGACCGCCAAGGCCTGCTGGCCAGTGTTGCCGGCCTGGTTGGAGACGATATGCATAAGCGCTGCGAGAATAGCCATCTTGGAAATGGTGGGTTCGAAAAGGTGCACCACATAGGCTGCGACGGCCGAGTTGATGACATTGATGATCAGCCAAGGCAAACGCTTCTTGACTGAGAAGTTCACCGGAGAATCGGTGGTTTCATCGGCCCCCGCACCAACCATGGTCTGCATATCTTCGGTCGCCTCGTCATGAATGATGTCGATGACGTCATCAACCGTGACTACACCAAGCAGGCGGTTGCCGAAATCGACAACTGGCAACGCCAACAAGTTGTAGTGGGCGATTTTCTTGGCTACCTCTTCCTTGTCGATATTGTAACTGACCGTGATCAAATGCTGAGTCTTGACCAGTTCCTTGAGCATGACCCCTCGCCGGGCCACCAGCAGATCGCGCAGGGAAACGACACCGGTCAGACTGTCCTTCTCATCCACGAGATAGGCATAGTACGGAATCTCCTTGTCTTCCACTTCCTTGCGCAGAGTGTTGATTGCATCATCGGCGGTCAGGTCCTGATCGAGAATCACGATGTCCGTATTCATGACGCCGCCTGCCGTATCCGGATCAAAGGTGAGCAGCGTCTTCAGCTCCGCCCTGTCCTGAGCGGGCACACGACTGAGAAGGTTCTTACGATACGACTCGTCAAGCTGTTCCAGCAGGTCGGTAGCGTCGTCGGGGGCCATCTCTTCGACAATACGCGCAGCAAGCCCAGGATTCAGGTGCTTTATCAAGATACGTTGATCGTGCTGGTCCATTTCCGCAATGGATTGAGCCGCATCCTTCACCGGGAGCTGCTTGATGAACTTCACTTGATCGGTAAGGTCAAGCCCTCCGATATGCTCCGCAGCATCCGCCGGATGCTGTTCGAGTTCGCTGGGATCAGCCTCGACTTCATCGGCTTGATACAATTTCGGTATTGGCGACTCTTTCACACTCATGGAAAGATTCCCTAGCTCAATTAAAAGTTGAGGTCAAAGTTAAACGGGAAAACATGGTGTCAACTTTGTGAAATATTTCATCAACCATGCGCCGACTTGACGAATCTGAAGGTCTGCTTTACTTGCGGAATATATATCAAAAAAGAAGTATGAAATCATGACGACAGAACTCTTTGAAAAACACTTCCAGGCCGAGGCCAGAATGTTCATGCTGGCCCTTATTCGCATTGCCCTTGCCGAGGACGGTCCCGACCTGACCGCACAAGGCCTTTTCGGCGAAGACGAGATGGCCCAGGCCCAGATCATCGCCAAGCAATCCACTGTAGTGGCGGGGCTTCCCTTGATACCACTTATATTGGAATTTGGCGATGTGAAATGCAATGTACACCTCAATGTGGACGAAGGAGACCGGGTCTCAGAAGGCACCATGATCGCGGCAATTCAAGGCCCGGCAGCCCACTTGCTCAAGGCCGAGCGCGTGATCATGAACTTCATCTGCCACCTTTCCGGCATTGCCGAGTTGACCTCCCGATACGTAGCTGAGCTGCAGGGAACCGGCACCACGTTGCTGGACACCCGCAAGACCACCCCTGGCCTGCGTTACCTCGAAAAATATGCAGTCTGCGTGGGAGGAGGCCAAAATCACCGCAAGAATCTGGCCGAGATGCTGATGCTCAAGGACAACCACATAGACCGAGCCGGCAGCATCACCCAGGCCGTGAGCACCCTCCGGAACACCTATGCGCAATGTCCGCCCATCGAGGTGGAGTGCCGCACGCTGGAAGAGGTCAAGGAAGCGTCCGCCTGCGACATCCAGCGCATCATGCTGGACAACATGTCCCCTGAAATGATTACCGAGGCCCTGACCCTGGTCCCCGATGGAATCGAAAGCGAAGTCAGCGGCAACATCTCACTCGCGAACATAAAAAGCATCTGCCAACTGGGGCCGGATTTCATCTCGGTAGGCAAACTGACCCACTCAGCCCCGGCATCTGACTTCAGTATGCAGTTCCTGGCCCTGGGTGCATAGGAGCAACCAATGAGCACGCCTTCCCAAACCATCGAACGCATCCGCGAAAAAATGGGCTCGAAGCTCGCCATCGTGGCACATCACTACCAGTCCGACGACGTCATCAGGCACGCCGACATTACGGGCGACTCCTTGGAGCTTTCCAGAAAGGTCGCCGGCCTGGAGGCCGAGCATATCGTGTTCTGCGGTGTCTATTTCATGGCCGAATCCGCAGCTATCCTGCGCCGTGAAAACCAAAAAATCCACTTGCCCGACACCAGAGCCACCTGCCCCATGGCCGAAATGGCCATTGCCGAAAACGTGGACAAGACTCTGGAAATGCTGTCCCGCGACGGCAGAAAAATCATCCCGCTCACCTATGTGAACTCCACTGCCGCGGTCAAAGCCGTTGTAGGCCGATGGGACGGAACCGTCTGTACTTCGGCCAATGCACAAAAGATGCTCGCCTGGACCCTTGAGCAGGGCGACGCGGTCCTGTTCCTGCCGGATCGACATCTGGCATGGAACACGGCCAACGTACTGGGAATCCCGGAATCGGAACGCTTCATCATCGACAGGGGAGTCATCGAAGGTGATCCAGGACTGTTCGTGGACGTGAAAGCCGCCGCCGGGGCCAGACTCATCATGTGGCCGGGGTACTGTCCCATCCATGAGGAGTTCGTACTCGACAGCATCATGAAAATTCGTAACGAGGAGCCCGAGGCCAAGGTCATCGTACACCCCGAATGTCCGCCGGAAGTCACTTCCGCTGCAGACGGCAACGGCTCCACCTCGTTCATCATCAAATACTGCGAAGAGGTTGAGTCCGGCACCACCATTTACGTGGCCACCGAAGCCAACCTCGTGCACCGTCTGGCGAAACGCCACAAGGACACCAAGACCATCAAGCCCTTGCAGGTCAGCTACTGTGAGGACATGGGCAAGACCACCGAGGAAAACCTGGCGGCCCTGCTGGAACGTATAGAAACGGCCCAGCCCGTAAACGTCACCGACGACGTGCGCGAGCCTTCCAAGAAAGCATTGGAAACGATGCTGCAAGTCTGCGCCTGAGGAGACGCATTTCACAAGGAGTTACCGTGAACAAGTACCGCTTGACCACAGATGCATTGGTCATAGGATCGGGAATAGCCGGCTCCATAGCCGCCCTCACCCTGGCCGAAATGGGTGTCGAAACCACCATCATCACGGCCGAAGACGACCTGAAAGCGGGCAATACCAAGCTGGCCCAGGGCGGCATAGTCTTCCATTCCACCGACGATGACCCGGCCATCCTGGAAAAAGACATTCTCACCGCCGGCTGGAACCACAACTATGTTCGCGCGGTACGCCACATCGCCCGCCAAGGTCCCAAGGTGCTCCAGGATGTCCTCATCGACAAGTACCATGTGCCCTTTGAGCACAGAGATGCCGGTGAGTGGTATCTGACCAAGGAAGGCGGACACTCCCTCGCCCGCATCCTCTACTGCGCAGACCACACCGGCAAGAACATCATGGAGGCGCTCTCCCAGGCAGTGCAGGCTTCTCCCAACATCCGCACCCTGACCAAGCGTACCGCCATCGACCTCCTGACCACCAAACACCACGCATCGCACCTGGACTTCAAGTACAGCCTGAACAACCAGTGCGTAGGCGCTTATGTATTCAACGAAGACCTGAAACAGGTGGAAACCATTCTTTCTCGTTTCACGGTGTTGGCCACTGGCGGTATCGGCCAAGTCTATCTGCACACCACGAACACCACCGGTTCCATTGGTTCGGGCCTGGCCATGGCCCAACGCGCCGGGGCCATGCTCATGAACTGTGAATACGTTCAGTTCCATCCCACCGCTATGTTCGGCGGAGCAAAGCGAGGCGACAGGCGCTTCCTGGTCTCCGAGGCCGTACGCGGCGAGGGCGCCAAACTCGTCAACTCCAAGGGCGAACAGTTCATGACCCGTTACGACCAGCGCGCCGACCTGGCCCCCCGCGACATCGTGACCCGGGCCATCATGGACGAGATGCTCAAATCGGGCGACGACTGCGTCTACCTGGACGTGGCCAACCATGTGGATTGCAACATCCGGGAGCGCTTCCCTACCATCTCCGAAAGATGCATGGAAATGGGCATCGACATCTGTCACGAACCGGTTCCCGTCGTTCCCGCAGCCCATTACTTCTGCGGGGGCGTGCTCACGGACACCACGGGCCGCACCTCTCTGGACCGCCTTTACGCCGCCGGGGAAACCGGCTGCACCGGAGTACACGGCGCAAACCGTCTTGCCAGCACCTCCCTACTCGAAGGCATGCTCTGGGGATACGAGACGGGACAGGACATCGCCAGGCGCCTGGGAAGCAGCAAAACCCGATTTACCAAGAAACTCCTGGACAGCATCCCTGACTGGACCAGCCCGGGGAGTATCGAGAACGAGGACCCGGCCCTAATTTCCCAGGATTGGGCCACCATTCGCAACACCATGTGGAACTACGTGGGCATCGCCCGTAGCAAGGACCGCCTGGGCCGTGCCTTTTCCGACTTGCGCAAGCTGTCCAAGGATCTTCAGGATTTCTACAAGAAAACTCCGGTCTCCAAGCCGCTCATCGACCTTTTCCACGGTTGCCAGACGGCCTACATCATCACCCTGGCCGCCCTGCGGAACAAAACCACCAAGGGCTGCCACTACCGGGTGGACATGGAATAACCGACAAAAAGGGCTTGCAGCATGCTGCAAGCCCTCTTCTTTCCTTTCTTCTTTTCTCTCGCCTATTTACGCCAGAACTCCGGTACAAACAAAATAACCACGGTGTAAATCTCCAGCCTCCCCAAAACCATGCAGAAGGTCAGCATCCACTTGGCCACATCGTTGAAGTGCGCATAGTTCTCGGTGGGCCCCACAGTGCCGATGCCGGGACCTATGTTGCCGATGCAGGCCAGGGCCGCAGCAAAGGACGAAACCACATCCGAGCCGGTGGCGGCCACAATGAATGCACAGAAGACGAACAAGGCCAACCAGAGCACGAAAAAACCCCACACGCCGCTGATGACGTCTTCGGGCACCGGCCGCTTGCCCATCTTGACGTGGGAGATAGCGCGCGGGTGAATGAGCCGAAACAGCTCCTGATAAGACTGCTTCATGATCAACATGATGCGCATGACCTTCATGCCGCCGCCCGTTGACCCGGCGCACCCTCCCACGAACATGCAGAAGAGCAACACGGCCTGGCAGACGCCCGGCCAGAGTTCGTAATCCGCCGTTGCATAGCCGGTGGTGGTCAGGATGGAGGCCACCTGGAATGAGGTATAACGCACCGCGTCAGCCGGGTTGTCGTAATTGCTGTTCAGCAGCACGTAGATAGTCAGAACAAGGACGAATCCCGCGAACAGCCCGGCAAAAGCACGAAACTCCGGGTCCTTGAGAAGCACCTTGGGATTTCCCTTGATGCACATATAGTGCAACGAGAAATTCACCCCCGCGATGAGCATGAAAATGGTAATGACATAATCGATATAGGCGCTGTCAAAGTAGGCTACGGAAGTGTTCTTGGTGGAAAATCCGCCGGTGGCCATGGTCCCGAAGGTATGGCACAAGGCGTCAAACAGATCCATCCCCCCGAACAAAAGCAGTACAGTCTCCATGACCGAGAACAGCAAATAGACCTTCCAGAGCACCATGGCGGTGTCCTTGATGCGCGGCTTGAGCTTGTCCGGCACCGGGCCGGGTACTTCAGCCTTGTAGAGCTGCATGCCGCCGACTCCGAGGAATGGCAGGATCGCCAAGGAAAGCACGATGATTCCCATTCCACCCAGCCAGTGGGTCAGACTGCGCCAGAACAAAATGCTGCGGGGCACGGCCTCGATATCGGAAAGCACCGAGGCTCCGGTGGTGGTGAATCCGGACAGGGATTCGAACACACAATCGACCAGCCCGGGAAACGTGCCGCTGAACAAAAACGGCAGTCCTCCGAAGACGCCGGCCACGAACCACCCGAGTGCAACAATAGCCATGCCCTCGCGATGGCTGATGACGGCCCTCCGATCATCACTGCTGCGGAATCCGAAAAACATAAGCGCGCCGGCGCAGACCGTCACAAGGGCTGCCCAAAGCATAGGCAGGGTTCCGGCATCGCCGTAATACACGCCCCAGGCCAGAGGCCAAAGCATGGTCAACCCGATGCAGGCCACCAGAACGCCGATGATGTGCAGGACGAATTGCCAGCGCATCTAGAAGAACTCCACCTTGACGTCCAAGGCCTTTTCCACCTTGGGGATGTTGTGCCGCGTGGAAAGGATGATCAGTCTGTCCTGCGGCTCGATGACCGTGTCGCCCCTTGGAATGATGACCTCGTCGCCTCGCTGGAAACAAAGCACCAGACAGCCGCGCGGGAAACCGAGATCCATGATGGGCTTGCCCACGATCTCGGAATTTTCCTGGGCGATGGCCTCAAGCACTTCGGCCTCCTCACCCTTGATGCTGGCCGTGGAGATGACCTTGCCGCGGCGGATGAAATGCAACAGCGAGTTGATGGCCGACAGACGCGGACAAACCAGGTGATCGATGCCGATGGGTTCGATGAGCGGCATGTATGCAAAGTTGTTGATTCTGGTAATGGTGCTTTTGGCCCCAAGGCTCTTGGCCAGCAGGCAGGTCAGGATATTGGTCTCCTCGTCGCCGGTGACGGAGATGACCAGGTCGAGATCTCCCACGTTTTCCTGACGCAGGATTTCCTGATCCGTTCCGTTGCCCACCAGAACGATGGGGCGATCCAGCTTTTCGGAAAGCTGGCGGCACCGGCTCTCATCCTGATCCATAATCCGGGTATGATAAAACTTGTTATCCAAAGATTTTGCCAACTTATACCCGATATTGCCGCCGCCCACGATCATGACCTTGCGCACAGGCTCCTGAGTTATACCCAACTTGGTCAGAATTTCCTCCTGGTCCTTGATATCGCAAGCGAAATAAACGACGTCCCCTTTGCGCACTTCGTCCGCACCGCTGGGTATGATCAGACTGTCGTCGCGCACCAAGGCTGCAATAACCAACGGCACGTCGCCGATGCGTTCGCGCAGATTCAAAAGCCTGGTACCGATGATTGGGCTGTCCGACGGAAGGTTCACACCGATGAGCCGGATGTTGCCCTGGGCGAAATCGTTGATCTCCACCGCTCCGGGCACGCTCATGAGCCGAAGGATGGAATCAACCACTTCCTGATCGGGATTGATGATTTTGGCGATGTTGAGCCCCTGTCCCGTCATCATCTCACTGAAATTGGTGTAGTCCGAATTGCGGATACGGGCCAGCTTGGTCGTCTGCGACGACAATTTCTCGGCAAAGAAACAGGAAAGAAGGTTCACCTCGTCGCTGTCGGTCACGGCCAGAAGAATGTCGGCCCCTTCCACTCCGGCATCCTGGAGCACTTCCGGACTGCAACCCGACCCTTCGATGACCTGGACGTCCGTTGCGTCCGCCACCCGTTTGAGAGCGTCCGGTGAACGGTCCACAACGACCACGTCCTTGTTCTCAACGGCCAGCCGCCGGGAAATATGAAACCCGACCTCGCCGGCCCCCACTATGATAATGCGCAAAACAGACACCTCTTTGGCGTTAATATCAATCCATCAAACTATGCTTTTTACCCATGTTTTCAAGTCAGTGCAACTTTCCATCCCCTGTGCGGGACAGCCTGTCCAGGCATCTTCCCCTTGCGTGTCGACATAATAATACAACCGACATCACCTCAATGACATATAGGAAAAGACGAGTTTTATCACTTCAACAAAGGAGGCGGAATCCGCACGGATCAATATTATAATTCCATCTCATTGGAACGTCCCGCAGGCCTGTACATATCAACCTTTTGCCGTCCGGAGCGCCTATGAGGAAAGGATTCAAACCCGTCCTGTGGATCGTGGTCGGGATTGTCTTGGGTTTTCCGGTCTTCAGCATGGCATACTACACCATGGTACGCACCTCGACGCCGGGGTTCTGCGCCTCCTGCCATGAGATCCAGGCAGCATATGACACCTGGAAAACCTCGACCCACGTCAATAATCCTCAGGGATTCGTGGCGGACTGCATGGACTGCCACCTTCCCGCTCCACACGATACCTACGACTTCTTCTACGCAAAGACCATGCACGGAATCAAAGACGTCATCGCCCATTTTGCAGGATCGCCTTACGTTCGCGAAGAGCAGGCGGCCAAAGCCAGGCAGAGCATCAAAAACGACCAGTGCCTGAAATGCCACCGCAACATTGAGCACATGCCCTACAAGCGGGGAGCCATGCTTGCCCACAAGCAGGTACTCTACCCCAAGCCCGGGTATGAAAAAAAATGTCTCGATTGCCACCAAAACCTGGTTCATATCGACCGGGCCTACTACAATTACAAAGCCCAAGGCTTGTAAATCCAAGGGGGTATGTGATGAGGAGAATCTTACTGCCGCTGGGAGTGGTGGTCATCCTTCTTCCGGCGTTTCCCGCCCTCGCGCAGAATATGCCGAAGTTAAAGGAATTCCGCATCGAACGCGGCATGTCGCCGCAGGCCCGGGCCTGTATTGAATGTCACAAAACCGAATCCCCCGGCCTGTTCGCGGACTGGGCGGCCAGTCGGCACGCGGCCGCGAACATCACCTGTATCGACTGTCATCAGGCCGAGGAGCACGAAAAAGACGTCAGCAAAACGCACTACAAGCAATATGAACGCTCCGACACCCAATGGGGGGTCGGGGAATACAAGACGCCTGTGGCCGCCGCCGTGACACCCAAGGACTGTTCCCGTTGCCACCCGGACGAAGTTAAGCAGTACTCCGTGAGTAAACACGCAAACACCAACATTATCGTCTGGAAAATCGATCCATGGATGAAACTCGGGATGAACAATCAGATCGAGCGTGCGACAGGCTGCTACGCCTGCCACGGTTCGGTTCTGAAAGTCGATGACGAAGGCAACCTGGACAAGACCACCTGGCCCAACGTAGGTGTCGGCCGCGTCAACCTGGACGGCAGCCTCGGCTCCTGCACCAGTTGCCACACCCGCCACCGTTTCTCGGTCATGGAAGCCCGCAAACCCGAGGCCTGCGGCCAGTGTCATCTCGGTCCAGACCATCCGCAGATCGAAATCTACATGGAATCCAAGCACGGCGATATCTACACTGCTTTCGGCGACCAGTACAACTGGACGGCTGCCCCCGGCGCCTGGACACCAGGAGTGGATTACCGTGGACCAACCTGCGCAAGCTGTCACATGTCCGGATCAGGAAACGTCATGACCACACATGACGTGACCGAGCGCCTGTCCTGGGAACTACAGGCGCCGCTCACTGTCCGTCCGCAGGACTTCAAGCCCTTCCCCGCAAAGACCGATTGGAAGGTCGAACGTGAAAAGATGAAGGAAATCTGCCTGCAATGCCACGGCAAGGCATGGACCGAAGGCCATTACGCCAAGATGGACCAAGCCGTTGACAACTACAATGAAATCTACTTCAAGCCCGCAAAGGCGAAGCTGGACGAACTCTATGAAAAAGGCCTTCTGGACAAAAGCAAGTTCTTTGATGAAGCCCCTGAAGTGGAATACTACGAACTGTGGCATCATGAAGGCCGCAGGGCGCGCATGGGCGCAGCCATGATGGCCCCCGACTATGCATGGTGGCATGGTTTCTATGAGTGCAAACACCGTTACAACATATTCATGGAGGAAGCGGAAAGGCTTATCTCCACCGGACAAAAGGCGCACAAATGGGAGCCGTTCCCGGGAAGCGGAGGAGACACAACCCGCCCGCCGGAGCTGCCCATAAAATAGACAGCTACACAAGGAAGCCCTGCTTGAGGCAGGGCTTCCTTATTTTCGTTCCAACAGGCATTCCAGCAAAAGACTCTTCCAATTTTTTCTAGATCGGCGGCGCAATAGTCACCAATACACGCATATCCTTACCGGCTGCCGCCCGTATGCCGTGCGGTTCGGCGATTTCGGAAACCAGCACGTCCCCGGCGCGGGCCGGGATGGTCACGCCGCCTGCACCAAGAAATTCACCTTCGCCCTCCAGTACGGCAATAGTCAATTCACCCTCGATTTCGTGCGAATGTACCGGGAGCTGCTGGCCCGCCTTGAAATTGAAGCTCAGCACCTTCATGTACGGCGACTCGTGCACCAGCTTGCTGGAAAAGGTCGGTTCCTTGAAACTATGCAGTTCAAACAGGTTGACATTCTTCATGATATTTTCTCCCGATTTATCCGGCGATCCGTTCCAAGGCAAGCACCTGCCCCTTGAGGGAGATCGTCAGTCTATCTGTAGCGACCTCCTGTCCGGCCTGCTTCAGGGCTTGCTGGAGGATGGCGCTCATGGATGAACAGCACGGCACTTCCATTTCCATGACAGTAATAGAATTCAGATCGCTTTCCCGAATGATTTCAGCCAGTTTCTGCACATACTCCATGCCGTTGTCGAATTTGGGGCACCCCATGAGCACCACCTTTCCGGCCACGTAGTCCGCATGGTACCCCGGCAGAGCCACAGGCACACAGTCTGCGGTGAGCAGCAGGTCAGCCCCCTTGAGGAATGGTGCGCTCGACGGCACCAGGCGAAGCTGCACGGGCCAATGAGACAAGTTTGACCCCTGGGCTGTGGAAACCGTGGGAATATCGGCCTGCTGACACGGGCTCATGGTCTTGACCGCTGCACCGGGACAGCCGCCCGCGTGAGAGGACGATGACTTTTTCTCATTCAGGCGCAGACTTTCAGGTTCAGGCATGTGGTTGGGAATCGCGCGTCCCTGCTCCGAGAGCAGCCGCTTGACGGCATCAGGGTCGAAATCCTCCACGATCCGCTCCTCCACGGTGAGCGCACCTTCCGGGCATTCGCCCAGGCAGGCTCCCAGGCCGTCACAATAGACCTCGCTGACAAGCTTGGCCTTGCCGTCCACGATCTGCAAAGCCCCCTCTTCACAGGCCGGCACACACAAACCGCAGCCGGTACATTTTTCTTCGTCAATCTTGATCATCATACGCATGGTCTTCATGACAACTCTCCTTGCAAAAATTGCTTATCTTCTCGCTACACCGGCCCCTCTCTGCCGGAGAAAACAGGCACTCCGCCACCAGAAGGGGCGGTATGACTGCAACATCTTCTTCTGTCTTCGTGGTTTGACTGTGGACAATTCCGGGCACTACTGACATGATTTAAGTCAAAAAAATACAATTAATCTTGGTTTATTGGAGTAACCATGACTCTCGCTGAAGCTGTACGTTCCATCTCTCTTTTCGAAGGTCTTGCAGATGAGCAACTGGAAAGGCTCGGCAACATCGCCGTGACCAAGACCTATAAGAAAGGGACCGTCATCTTCGAGTCCCACACTCCGGCCAACGGCTTCTACGCCACCCTCACTGGACGGGTGAAAATCTTCCGTACCTCCCCGTCCGGCAAAGAACAGATCCTGCATATATTCGGCCCGGGCGAGTCGTTCGCGGAAGTCCCCGTGTTCGAGGGCGGCACCTTCCCGGTCCATGCCCAAACCCTGGAAAAGAGCGAACTACTTTTCGTGCCGCGCCGGGAGTTCGCTCGAATGATCTCCCAGGACCCGGACTTGGCCATGAAAATGATGGCTCAGCTTTCCTCCCGACTGAGAATCTTGGTGAACAAGATAGAGGAACTGAGCCTCAAGGAGGCTCCATCGCGCGTGGCGGCCTATCTTTTGCTGCTGGCGGCCGGCCAGAGGAACGACACCATCCGCCTGGACCTGCCCAAAGGGCAGATCGCCTTTTATCTTGGCACAATACAGGAAACGCTTTCCCGCATTCTCAAACGGTTCGTGGAAGATGGAATCATTGAAATGAAAGGCAAGGAGATCACCATTTCGGACAGAAACGCCCTGCAGGAGATCGCCGACGAAGGGAAATAGGCCACCGACCATTCAATCCGGTGACTGTAAATTTCAGCACCCAAACGGGAATAGCCCGCTACACAAATGTGCAGCGGGCTAATAATGTCGTTGTGACAGAATAGCTTAGGCGCCGATCTTGTTCACGGCAACCTGCAGGCGGGCAATGCGACGAGCAGCGTTGCGAGCGTGAATCACATTCTTGCGACCGGCCTTGTCCAGCATGGAGGTGGCGGTCTTCAGAGCTTCCTGAGCTTTAGTGGCGTCGCCGGCTTCGATAGCTTCGCGAACGGCCTTGACGGTGTTCTTGATACGGGTCTTCGCAACGCGGTTACGCAGGTTGCGCTTCAAGCTCTGACGATGCCTTTTCAGTGCAGACTTGTGGTTAGCCAAAACAATTCTCCTAAAATCTATTAATTAAATTCGTGTTGAACGATTTATTCACTTCCAAAGACAGGGATGTGTATATGCCCTATCTGCCTTTGTCAAGGTATTTTTATACCTGCAATGCATTGAAGTCAGCCAAACGGCTCAAACGATCCACCAGCGACTTGAGCAGGTTGAGACGATTCAGGCGCACGGCCTGATCCTCGCACATGACCATGACATTGTCGAAAAACCCGTCCACGCTGGGACGCAGTTCCCGCAACAGACCGAAAAGGCCGACGAAATCGTCGTTTTCCCACAGTTCTTCGAACGTGGGTGCGGTTTCGTCCAACTTGGCGGCCAGTGCCTTTTCATTGTCGTCCTCAAAGATCTCTTCCTCGAAGCTGCCGGTGAGTTCCTGCCCGGCCTCATCACCCTGTTTGCGGATGATGTTGGCAGCGCGCTTGAAGGTCAGAACGGCCAGTTCGAAATCCTCTTCGCGGCTGAACTCCGCCAGGGCCTCGATACGCTTTTCCAGCGTGCGAACATCATTGAAGCCTGCCCCCAATGCGGCATCGACCACCTTGGTCTCAAAACCTTTACCGGTGAACAGAGCTCGCAGACGGTTGGCAAAAAAGCCCTGGAGCTTTTCCAAGGACTCCTCGCCCCCCAGTTTCCATTTTACTCCGCTGTAGGCTTCCTGCGCCCAGGTCAGCAGTTTCTTAAGGTCAAGTTCCAGGCCGTGTTCCATGATGATGCGGCAGATGCCCAGTGCGCAGCGACGCAGCGCGAACGGGTCGTTTGCGCCGGTGGGAACCTTGCCCAGACCGAAGCACCCCACCAGGGTGTCCACCTTGTCGGACATGGACAGCAGCGCACCGCCGAGACTGGCCGGGACAGGAGTCTCGGGGCCTGCGGGCAGATACTGCTCGTACAACGCCTTGGAAACGATCCCCCCCTTTCCGGCCCGGTCGGCGTAGATACCGCCCATGACGCCCTGCAGGGAGTCGAACTCAATGACCATATCGGACACCAGGTCGGCCTTGGACAGGCGGCCTGCCTGGCCGAACTGCGCAAATTCGCCGGGAACGACGCCCTTGGCCTCGCCCACGGTCTCCACAAGCCTGGTGCAGAGCTTTTCCAAACGACGGGTCTTGTCGCCCATGCTGCCCAGCGGGCCGAAGAAAACGACGTTTTCCAGCTTGTCCAGCCAAGTCTGAAAATCGATCTTGCAGTCGGATTCCCAAAAGAAACGTGCGTCCTCGAGGCGGGCCTTGAGCACGCGCTCCCAGCCTTTTTTGACGAGAGCCACATCCACGGGCTCAATGTTCAAGGTGGTCAGAAAATGCGGCAGCAGGGAGCCGTCAGCTTTCTGTACGCCAAAACTCTTCTGATGGCTCTGCATACTGGTCAGCAGCACTTCACGCGGGACTTCCAGATACATGTTATCGAAGTCGCCCAAAATGGGAACCGGCCATTCAACGAGGTTGGCCACCTCTTCCAACAGGCTTTCCTTCCAGACGATCCCGCCTCCGACTTCCTTGGCCAAACGATTGGCTTCGGCCACCACGATTTCCTTACGCCTTTCCGGGTCCAGGATAACCTTGGCCTTGTCTTCCATGATGGAAAAATAGTCACCGGCCTTGTCTATGGTCCAGGGGCCGGGTCCCATGACACGGTGACCATAGGAAAGGCGTCCGGAAGTCAGATTTTCCACGGAAAATTCGATGACGGCGTCGTCCAGCAGAGCCATGAGCCAACGCACCGGACGGCCGAAGGCGAAGTCGTACCCGCCCCAACGCATTTTCTTTGGGAAAGTCATGGACTCCACGGACTTGATGCAGATTGCGGGCAGAATGTCCGCGGTCTTGCCGCCGCCGACCACCTTGTTGGCGGCCAGGTACTCGCCCTTGTCGGTTTCCAGCTTGAAAATGTCGCTCTCGGACAGGCCCTGGGTCTTGATGAATCCCAGACCAGCCTTGGTAAGGTTGCCGTCCGCATCGTAAGCGATACGCACCGGAGGACCGGACACGGTCTCCTCTTCCTTGCGCTGTATCTCACTGATGCCCGTGGCGTGCGCAGTGAGCCTGCGCGGAGTGGCGTAAGTATCGATTGCCTCATAGTCGACCATGGCTTCGGCCAGCAGGCTCTCAAAAGAAGCGGCAAGCTCCTTGGCCAGCTTGGGAACGAAGCGGGCGGGCATTTCCTCTATTCCGATTTCCAGAATGAATTCAGCCATTATTCTACTCTTTCTTTCCGGTTCGCTTCCGGGCCGTTATTTCTTGAGCATGGGGTAGCCCATTTCTTCGCGTTGGTCCGCGTAAAGACGGGCAATCCGGGATGCAAGGTTGCGTACCTTTCCAATATAGGCGGCGCGCTCGGTAATGGAGATGGCGCCACGGGCATCAAGCATGTTGAAGGAATGCGAACACTTCAGACAGTAGTCGTATGCGGGCCAGGGAAGACCCTCGTCGCACAGCTTCAAGCACTCCGCCTCAAATTTGTTGAACAGGTCGAGGAGCATGTCGGCATTGGAAAGTTCAAAATTGTATTTGGACATCTCCACTTCGTTCTGATGGTAGACCTCGCCGTAAGTGACGTTGTCGTTCCACTGCAGATCGTAGACGGATTCCTTTTCCTGCAAATACATGCACAGACGTTCAAGACCGTAGGTGACTTCCACGCTGACAGGCTTGAGATCGATGCCCCCCACCTGCTGAAAGTAGGTGAACTGTGTGACCTCCATGCCGTTGAGCCAGACTTCCCAGCCAAGCCCCCAGGCGCCCAGAGTCGGGGATTCCCAGTCGTCCTCGACGAAACGAATATCGTGCTCGCGAGCATCGATTCCGATGGCGGCGAGGCTTTCCAGATACAGGTCCTGAATGTTGTCCGGAGAAGGCTTCAGAATGGCCTGGAACTGGTAGTAGTGCTGCAAACGGTTGGGATTTTCACCGTAACGGCCGTCAGTGGGTCTTCTGGAAGGTTCGACATACGCGACGTTCCACGGCTCCGGGCCGATGACCCTGAAAAAGGTTGATGGGTTGAACGTCCCTGCGCCAACCTCGATATCGAACGGCTGGACGATGACGCACCCCTGCTTGGCCCAGAACCCCTGCAGCCTCAAGATGACGTCCTGAAAATTCATGAAAGACTCCAAATATCAAACTTTTTTATAGTTCCCGCCCTCCCACTGGAGGCCGAGGTGGTATGCGATGAAGAGCTCCACAAGCTCGAAAACCTGACGACGCACTTCACTGGCCATGCCCAGCCCTACCCATTCGGACGGGTTGCTGCGCATAATCCAGTCAAGCGTTCGCAAGGTACCGACAGAAACCTGCCGAGCAAGACCATCTACCGGTTTCTGCTGCAATTTACAAGCAGAGCATGTCACCTGACCGCTTTCCACGGAAAAAGAAACCGAGGCGGCACTCCCCAACCCGGCGCCACACCTGCCGCAGTTGGAAAAATCCGGCGTAAACCCGAGCTCAAATGAGGCTTTTGCCCGAAATAATATAGGAAAAAGATCACCTGTGGGCGTTTTTTGCTCCAGGGTTTCCAGGGTATCAAGAAGAAGGGAAAAGAGCGCCCTGCCGTCCTCTGGCCCGGGCTCGATGGCTTCCACGAATTTCATGCAGTTGACCGCTTGTCCCACCAGCGAGCTGTCGGCCTTCAATTCCTTGAAGCCGTTCAGCAAGGAACCTTCAGCCAACTGCTGATAAGCGCCTTTTCGGTCCGAACCGATGGTGAAGAGGACAAGATTGAGGGGATCGAGACAACCGAGGAAACGCCGACGGCTGCGAAATCCGCCGAACGCAAAGGCAGTGAAGACACCACGTGCAGCCGTCAACAGGCGAACCCAGGCATCGGCCTCCCGAAAACGCCCCACCCTGAGCACAAGGGCCTTTTCGGTGACATCCATGGTGTGCCCCACTACAGAAAATTATTGACCGAAACGAAGGTCCTGGGTTTTCCCCTTGCTCGTATCCATGGGATACGCGTTGCCGTTGTAGGTGATGGTCACCCCGGGGACATTGCCGATGCGGATACGGCGGAAACTGTTGAACTTGAGACGGAGCGGCTCGCCCTTACGCAAGAAAAAATCGCGGATCATAGCCTCGTCGTCGCTCTTCCAGACGCCGATCCAGCATCCTTCATCCGCAATGGCACGAATAACCAGCACATGCTTGTATTCCTCGCCCTCCTCGGCTTTTGCCCGCTTGGACGAGGAAGCCTCTTCAGCCCGAACCGCGACCGGCTCTTCGGGCTGAGCATCCGTCGTTTCCGGCTGCTCAGCCGCCGGGGCTGCTTCGACAGCCTGAGGCGTGGACTCGTCTGCTTCTGCTTTCTCAGCGGAAGGCTGTCCGGATTCAGAAGTTGTCGATGTCGGCTGTAGGGTTTCCTCCACACGGGAAGCCCCTTGAGGGGCCTCCACAGAAGATGCAGCTTTCGGAGTAATCGGTTCCACTGCGGATGTCTCCACAGCAACCGGAGCTTTTTGATGGAAACCAAAGTAGTAAACCAGTCCGCCAAGAACGCCGAGCAGGAGGATAATCAGCAAAATGGCGGGCAAGGAGCTCTTTTTCCCTCCAGAGCCGGAGTCAGTCTCCTGAAAGGCGAGGTCCGTACCGGGAGTCACGTCATACTGCGTGATCTCCAGTTCTTCGGCCCCCCCATCCATGTCAAAGTCGAAAGCCCTTGCCAGTTCATCACCGTCCAAGCCCAGAAAGCGGGCATAGCTGCGAACAAAACCCTTGGCGTATACAGGGTGGGGAAGGTCTTCACTATTCCCTTCCTCAAGAGCAATGATATTGCGACGACTGATTTTCGTGACTTCCATCACTTCCTTGATGCTCAGGCCGCGCTTTTCCCGCTCTTGCTTGAATATGTGTCCTAATTCCTCAAAGTTCATGCAGTTCTCCAGCTCTACGCTGAGTTAGTTCATATATTGAATTACAGCTTTTTCTCTCAAAGTATCAAAATAATCATCAAAAGTTTTTTCCCGCTTGGTTTTCAGCAAGTTGATGTAAATCTTGTCCTTGACTTCTTCAAACGGAACGTAATTGCCTTCATTCTTCTCGATCAGCTTGATGAAGGTGTTGGCCTCCTGGATGACCACGGGCCCCTTCACGTCCCCGGCGACCATGTCACTGAGAGGAGCACGCCACTCTTCACCCAGGTCCTTCCATGCGAATTCACCAATGTCGCCCCCGGAGTCGGCCCCCGGCCCGACGGAGAATTTGGCGGCAGCCTCCTCAAAAGTCAGGTCACCGTCTGCCATCTTCTTGGACACTTCCTCAGGAGAGACATCGGCAGGCAGCATGATTACCGCCAAGTGCAGCCCGCCGCCAAGGGAATATTCTTCCTTGTGCTTTTCGTAGGCTTCCTTCACTTCGGTATCCGTGACGACTACTTTGCTTTGAACCATGGCGCCCATGAGCCGCTGTTTTTCCAGGTTGCCCTTAACCCGCTTCTTGAACTCACCATAGGACATCCCTTCTTCCTCAATGCGGGCCTTGAACGCTTCCGGATCAAGATTATACTCTGCCTGAAGATGCTCAAGCTCGTCCTGCACGTCGGCATCGGAGGCTTTGATCTGGAAACGATCAAGCTCCTGCTGCAAAAGCAGCTCATCCACCATGTTGGTGAGCAGCTTCTTCCTTATTTCGGCAAGCTCGGCGTCGCCGATCATCTTGCCTTGACTCTCAAAGCGCTCAACAACGGTATCCAGCTTTTCCTTAAGGTCGTACTCGGTAATAATATTGTTGTTTACCTTGACGACAATCCTGTTCATATACTCAGCCCCCCATCCGACGGCGGGAAGGCTCATAATCATTACAAAAATTATTGCGATAGAAATGAAACGCACGATGATCTCCTCGAATCAATACTGAAAACGCATCACACTTTAGACACTTTGATGTAACTATGCAACGGCCCGGCCGGGGCCAAAGCAGGGTCAGGAACTGGAATTACCCGCTCCGGCAGAAACATCGTTGTTCTCCCTCTCGGGCATGAGGTGCTCGCTTATTTCGATTTGTGCTGTTGCAAGCCTGCTCTCAAGCCACTCGGAAAACACTTTGTGGAGCTTCCGCTCCAACAAAACCTCCTCCACAAGGGGGTAGGCCTGGGTCGGATTCAGAACCTTGGCGGGACTCTTTTCCAAAAGCACAATGGACTCGAAACCGGATTTTTCGGACAAAATGGCGGTCGAGCCTCCCGGAGCAACCCCCTTCAACGCGTCGGCCCAGGAAACAGGCAACCGCTCTTCCCTGATGACCAACTCCCTGGCAGAAACCTCGCCCAAAGCGGTTGTCAACGCCTTCACGTTCTTTTCCGCCCGGTACCGCTCAACCGCCCTCTCCACGAGTTGACGGTTAGGCCCGTGAAGCACCAGCAACTTCAAACTGGCGGGCAGATAGTAATCGGAAATATGCTTTTTATAGTAGTCTTCCGCTTCCTTGTAGTCGATTTTGGCCTGCGGCCTCAGCACTTGGGAATAAAACTTCTTGACCGCCAGATAATACCTGAGTTGCTGTCGCCAAGCCTTCAGGTCAATGTATTCTTCGATAAGGACCTGCTCGAAAGCGCCTTCGGGATAATCATTGCGAACCTGGTTCTCGGCCTTTTCAAATTCTTCATCCGTAACTTCCAAACCAAGTCGTTCCAACTCCTGAACGATCAATTCCTGAACGATCAGGTCGCCCAAAATCTGCCCATACTCGTTCCTGAGCTTCTCAACACTTGGGACCATGCCACTGCCATAGTCGTTCTGCATGAGGTCGTGCTGAAACTCCAACTGATTCAAAAGAATTGGTTTTCCATTGACCCGGGCCACGACCCCCATCTCTTCGGGCTCACCGGCGCATCCCAGAAGCACCAGAAGTACAGCGATCAAAGCAATTTTTTTTAACATGAGCATATCCATTTATTCCTTGGTATCATTGTCGCTATCACTGCTCTCAAGCAACCCGCCCAATTCGACGGCAAGATCCAGCAGGGCCTTGCGCACGGGAATGCTGCGATCATAACGAACTTCAAGCTTTGATGGCGGTAACATACGGGTTGTATCCTGTCGATCGGCAACCCATGCGATCAAATCCTGTGGATTGAGTACCTGCACGTCATCCCCCCAGGAAAGTACGGCTCTTCCCGGATACAATTCCGCACGTTCCACCTGAAGCCGGGACAGCATCAACTTCAACTCCAAAATGCCGAGGAAAGTTTCCAACTGCTCGGGCAACACCCCGAACCGATCCCTGATTTCCGCCTCGAGTTCTTTGAGCTCCCTGTCGCTTCCTGCGGCTGAAAGAGCCTTGTAGTAACGCAAACGCTCTCGGGAATCCGTCAAATAGTCCCCGGGAATATGCGCCTCGAAAACAAAATTCAACTCAGGATCCGTCGCCCGGGCCTGTTTTTCACCCCGGACACGGCGCACTTCTTCCTCAAGCATTTCCAAAAAAAGTTCAAGTCCTACTTTAGCTATTTGGCCGGATTGCGCTTCTCCCAATATATTCCCGGCGCCACGCAACCTCAAATCTTCCATAGCCACCTTGAATCCGGCTCCCAGATAATCCAGATCAAGAATTATTCTAAGACGCTTGCGCACGGTTTCCTGGAGGTTGTCCACGGAGGGGACCACAAAATAAGCATATGCCTGCCGCTCGCTCCGACCCACACGCCCCCGGATCTGATACAACTGACCCAGGCCGAACATTTGGGCCTGGTCCACAACCAGGGTGTTGGCGTTGGGGAAATCCAACCCAGATTCGACAATCGCGGTACAAACAAGGACGTCGAGCTCCCCATGCCAATATTTATGCATGGTTTCTTCCAAGGCCTTTTCCGTCATCTGTCCGTGGGCCATGCCGACCCGCGCCTCAGGGGCCAACTCCCGGACGAATTCGGCGACCCGCTCCAGACCGTTGACCCGGTTATAAACCCAGAACACCTGCCCTCCACGGTCCAGTTCGCGCTGAAGCACGTTCTTGAGCACTTCCTTGTCACGTTCCACAATGGCTGTTTCCACGGGCTTGCGGTCCTGGGGAGGGGTTTCTATGACGGACAGCCCGCGAACTCCAGACAAGGAAAGCTGCAAGGTTCTTGGAATGGGGGTGGCCGAAAGAGTCAGCACATCTATATTTTTACGGAACTGTTTGAGCCGCTCCTTGTGTTTGACCCCGAAACGTTGCTCCTCATCCAAAATAAGTAGCCCCAGGTTGGGCAACTCCACATCCTTGGACAACAACCTGTGCGTGCCGATGAGAATATCCACCTCGCCGCGGGCGGCGGATTCCAAAACTGTTTTCTGGTGTTTACGGGACACAAACCGACTGAGCATGCCCACCCTGACGGGAAAGCCTTCCATGCGCCGGGTAAATGTCTGGTAATGCTGTTCGGCCAATACCGTGGTTGGACACAAAAGCGCCGTCTGTTTTCCTTCCAGAGCGGCCCGGAAGGAGGCGCGCAGCGCAACCTCGGTCTTGCCGAAGCCCACATCTCCGCAGACGAGCCGGTCCATGGGCTCCGGACGTTCCATATCCTCGAAAACGTCTTTGATGGCCTTGTCCTGGTCCGGTGTTTCCTCGAAACCGAAAGTCGTCTCGAAATCCCAGTACATCTCATCCAGTGGGCCGTATGAAAAACCCTTTCCGACTTTGCGAAGCGCATACATCTCCACAAGTTCGTGGGCAATCTTTTCGATGGCCTTGCGCACACGGGCCGTAGCTTTTTTCCAGCGAGATCCGCCCAGCTTGTCCAAGGAAGGCAGGGCTCCTTCCGGCCCTTTGTAACGCTGGATGAGTTTAAGCCGGTCAACCGGAAGGTACAACCGATCATCGCCGTCAAAAAGCAACAGGAGGTAATCGTTGGGCACATCCCCGATCTTGAGATGATGCAACCCCCCGAAACGGGAAAGGCCGTAGTCGCGGTGCACGAGCAGATCGTCGGCAACCAGATCCTCGTACTGGTCCAGGCCCTTGAAGGCTTTGTCCGTCCTTACATGGGCCTTTGGCGGTTCCGGCTGGAGTACGTCCTCACCCAGAATGCGTGTCTGGCACCATGACAGCTCCATGCCTTTCTTAAACGGCGACACCAGCGCAAAGATGCCGCGTTGCGCCATGTCGTAGCGCGTCTTGAAATCGATATTTTCGGGTTCGGCCAGGGAAAGAAATTTTTTGCGAGAACGCTCTGAGGAAAAGCTCAATACGGTTTGCCTGGAAGCCCTGCTCCACTCCTTGAGACCGTGCATGAGCGACGCCCACGGCCTGCGCTGTTGTTCGGGCTGCCAAAACAGATCGCCGAATTCGCCTATGCGCTGTTCAGGAAGATCGATGCCGTCCTTTTCCCGCCCGAGAACCAACTCCTCGAAAACAAGCTGTTCCCGGCCCTGCCAAGCCATACGGGCAGTTTCCTCTCCTCGGACAATAAATCTTCGAGGCCACTTCCGACCATGGTCCCGGCTCTGAACAGCAATGAAATCCACCCAGGCCTGCTCCTGGTCCTCCAACCTCCCACGCAGTTCTCCGCCAACCGAGAGGATATATTTTGCAGATGAGGGAAAGTAGTCTTCCAAGCCGCAAGCATTCTCGTAGAAAAGCCCGGGCCAGATATATCCGTCGGATTGGGACAGGCGCTCGCCCAAGTCATGTTCCTCTGTGCTTCCGATCTCACCGGAAGTGCGCAGTCGTCGCCATAACTGCCGGGCTGGCTCCGCATACTCTTCCGTGGAAACGCCTGGAGAAACCGGCAGAAGAATAACCTCCAGCAGATCTGCCATGGAGCGTTGGCTGGAAAGGTCGAAAACACGGATTTCCTCCAGAGAATCGCCGAAAAATTCCAAACGGACCGGATGCTGGTAGCCCGGCGCAAAAATATCAAGAATGTCGCCACGCATGGACATGTCCCCACAGACGGAAACCATCTTCTTCCTGCGATATCCCCACGAGACCAATTGCTCCATGACCAACTCGGGAGACATGTCTTCCCCCCGGGAAAGAGGCAGCCAGCAGTTCCGCAGGGTATCGGGTGAAGGCCACAGAGGCAAAAGATTGTCCACCGTGAGCAGAATGCCGGAAGGCTTGCTGCCGTACATCAACGCGTACAAGCAGGCCCAGCGCGCGCCCCACTCCTCCGGTCCGGGTGTCTTGGGCAGATACGGAGGAAATCCTATCCAGTCCCGCTCCCAGACGGGAAGATATTGGTCCTGCTCTCTAGGAGACAACAACTCAGACAAGGCACTCAACTCTCTGAACTCGCGCGCACCGGGTACGATGAACACCGGAGAGACTCCCCTGTCCATGAGAGCGCGTCCCGCAAAGGCCTGACTCGCGTAACCACTTTTGAATACGCGTAAGCTTTTGGCCTTTCCGTTCAGGAAGGAATTAAGGCGGGAGGGAAAATCCAATGGACTGCACCTCGTCCCTTTCGGGGGCATCACGAAAAGCCGCCTTAACGCAACTGCGCAAGGCGGCTGTCATATTCAAGACTCAGAGAAAACTAAACGATGTTCAGCGCTTCTCTTTCCTCATTGCTCAAAAGCTGGTTCAGATCCAGCAAAATCAACAGACGGTCTTCCATCTTGCCGACCCCGTCAATATATTCCGATTCCAGGCCGGAGACAACGGGCGGCGGCGGTTCCACAGTGTTGGCGGGGATACGCAGCACTTCGGAAACCGAGTCGACCACAAAGCCGACAATCATCATATTGATTTCTATAACAATGATTCGCGTATGTTTGTCATGTTCGCGGGCTTCGAGCCCCAATTTCTTGCGTAGGTCGACAATAGGAATGACCTTTCCGCGAAGATTGATGACACCTTCAACGAACTCGGGAGCGCGGGGGACGTTGCTGATTTCCATGGTGCGGATGATTTCCTGCACCTGAAGAATATCCACCCCAAACTCTTCTTCACCAACGCTGAAGGTTACAAGCTGTATGAGCTCATCATCTTGCTGTCGAATTTCATTCTCTTCAATTTCCATCTGGAAACCTCACTTGAGTGGCATGGATTTGTCTGATTTACGCGAGGCAAATCGCCTGTGCCAAGCTGGCGTAACAGTGGCAACTGAGCATAGGTTTGTCAATGGTAATATATTTTCTGCGCATCAAACATATTGATTTGCTGAGCAGTTTTGCCATTTTTGCCCAATCTGGGCGCGAAAGCCACACCCATCAAGGTTGACCTGATACGATTTCCAGACTAACTTAAATTCGCGTTTAGTTTCTATCTATTTGTTATTTTTAATTTTTTGCAATTTCAGGATGGTCCGCTGACAATGGGGCAATACGACACTTCTTCTAACGATCTGACCTTGGAAGACCAGGTCAAATCGCTGGCTGACGATGAGCTGTTGGATTTCTGGGAGGAAACGCAACAGCTTGCTCGGGCTCTCGACCAGGAAAGCAGCCCGGATTTAATGAATTTTCATCCCGAATACGAGAAAGTGATCCTTCAAGAGCTCCAGTTCCGCAGCTGCAGACGACACATTCGCTAAAACCGGCACAGGAAAAACGCCCGCCCCTCCGCTCTGGATGGCCGGGCGTTTTTCTTTGGTTCACTTCTCAGAGATAGCTGGTAAACAGCTGCCGTAATTCCTCGACGCTGTCCTCGATGACGCAAGTCACCGTCTTGGCAAACAAGTCGAGCAGGATAACCGCATTGACCGAGGAGTCGGCTTTGGACGCATCGCGTATTCTGCGGGCCAACGACAGGTTCACCTGCTCCATGTTCTGGTAGATGGTCTTCAATCCCTTGAAATCAAAATCTGCCGTCCGATTTTCCCGACCAATAAAGTATTGGGCCAGCAGGTACATTGATGTGGACCTGTAGATGGTTTCCTCTTCAGTGGAAAAGGGCAGATGAAACCGGGACATGGGACGAAAGAAGGCGGTATGGGGACATCCACTGGCGGGAATGATCAGCCCGAGCATGGAGCTGAGGCCGCGCTGGGCGGTGGTTTCTGAATAATAACGCCGCTCGGCGGTTATGACCTCGACCTTGACCGGCTCATGGGAAACCATGGTGTTGAAACGATCCACAATGCCGTAAATACGAATGGCCAAAGGACAATACGGTTTCCACTCATCCCCGACATTGCAATGTGGACATTTATGATTTTCCAACAAGGTCCATTCAGGAGGTTTGGCCGGAACATCGCCGAGAAACTCAAGCGTCTCAGGCTGAAAAGCGAAATCGAACCGATCCGAACGCCCAGTGTCGAAGTTGAATAAATAGGAAATCTCCATATGCTCCCTACCGAAAAAGGTCCCACGATTTTCAGCATCTTACATATCTATTCCGTCATATTGCAAGCGGCTGTTCCGAAAAAATAAAAAAGGCCGCATCCAAAGATGCGGCCCTGAAAGGAATTCACCGTTCTACGGCTGTACCGGCAGCCGTCCGATGCTGAAGTAAGCGAAACCGGCTTCTCCCATCTGCTTGGGGCCATACAGGTTACGGCCGTCAAAAAGAATCGGGGCACTAAGGAGAGACTTGATGCGGTCGAAATTCGGATTGCGGAACTGGTTCCAGTCGGTCATGACCGCCATGCAGTCCGCACCTTCCAAGGCCTCGTATTCGTCCTTGGCGATTTCCACCAGATCATTACCCTTGAGGATCTCACCAGCCCTTTCCCAGGCAATGGGATCGTAGGCTTTGATCTTCATGCCCTTGGCGGTCAACTCCCGAATGAGTTCCAGAGCCGGAGCCTCACGCATGTCATCGGTATTGGCTTTGAACGCCAGTCCCCACAGGCCCAGGGTCTTGCCCTTCACACCGCCCTGCGGTTCGTAATAATCAAGGATCTTCTTGGCCAACACTACCTTCTGGTCGTTGTTGACGGTATCCACGGCCTTGATGAGCCGGGCGTCATAACCGTACTCTCTGGCAGTGCCGATAAGCGCCTTGACGTCCTTGGGGAAGCAGGAACCTCCGTAGCCCACACCCGGATAGATGAAATGATAGCCGATGCGGACGTCGGACCCGATGCCCATGCGCACTTCCGTGACGTTGGCGCCGACCTTTTCGCAGATATTGGCGATTTCATTGATGAACGAAATCTTGGTGGCCAGCATGCAGTTGGCTGCATATTTGGTCATTTCCGCACTGCGTACGCCCATGACGATAAGTTTTTCGCGACTGCGGGCGAACGGACCGTAAAGCTCCTTGAGGACCTCTGCCGACTCTTCGCTTTCAGTACCCACTACAACACGGTTGGGCTTCATGAAATCGTTGACAGCATCCCCTTCCTTCAAAAATTCAGGGTTGGAAACCACGTCGAAATCGATCTTCACACCGCGTTTGTCCAACTCACCCTGAATGATGCCGCGTACGCGGTCGGCGGTCCCCACGGGAACGGTGGATTTGTCTACCACGATTTTCGGAGAATTCATGCGCTGTCCCACCTCGCGGGCCACCGCATCCACGAAGCTCAGGTCGCAGTTTCCTTCATCGTCACTGGGAGTGCCCACGGTAATGAAAACCACACGAGCTCCCTTGAGTCCGTCCTCGAGGGAGGTGGTAAAAACAAGGCGACCTTCGGCGTAGTTACGCTTCACCAGCGTTTCAAGGCCAGGTTCATATATGTGGACATGGCCGTCTTTCAGGCCTTCAACAACGTCTTCATTCACGTCGACGCAGCAAACGTTGCTTCCCATTTCCGCAAAACAGGCTGCAGTCACCAGGCCAACATAACCGGTTCCGACAATGCAAACATTCATGTATAAATCATCTCCATATTATATTCTCGAAAAACAAAATCAGGCATAGGCGATACATGGAGCGTGTGACTGTTGTCAATCCTTGAAAAGAGGTCACCGCGGAAATACTCCATGGAGTTTACTTCCAAATCGGGAACGAGTAATCACACCCATGACGAAACCATACATTCGGAGGGAACACCAATGCCCGTACTCTGTGTAAATGTCGATCACGTGGCCACGCTTCGTCAGGCCAGAATGGGAATCGAACCCGAGCCCGCCACGGCTGCGTATATGGCTGAAATGGCCGGAGCAGTCGGTATCATAACGCACCTGCGCGAAGATCGCCGTCACATTCAGGACCGTGATGTGGAATTGATCCGCAAGACATGCAACACACGCCTGCATTTCGAAATGGCCGCAACCGGCGAAATGCAGGAGATCGCCCTGACGATCGATCCTGAAACCGTCTGCCTCGTGCCGGAAAAACGGGAGGAACTGACCACCGAAGGCGGCCTCAACTGCGTGGGCCGGGAAGAGGAACTCAGGAACTTCCTGACTCCGCTGCACGCCAAGGGCATCCGTTCCAGCCTGTTCATTGACGCGGACCCGGCACAAATCGAAGCGGCCAATGCCATCGGCTCGGAATTCATTGAGATCCATACCGGGCACTATGCGGACGCCAAGGACATCAACGACCGTAATGTGGAATTAAGCAAAATTCTCGACGGCATTCGCATGGCCCGCAACCTGGGACTCAAGGTCAACCTGGGGCACGGTCTCAATTACCGCAACATCCTGGCGTTTAAGAATGTGCCGGGCATCAGCGAGTATTCCATCGGCCACAGCATCATGGCCAGGGCCATCTTCGTAGGCCTGGATCGCGCCGTCCGGGACATGGCGGAAATCATCAGAACCTTCGTGGACTAGGGATTCCCGAAATGATCAAGGGAACCGGACTCGACATCGTCGAGATGCAACGCATCCAAACCTTGTGGGAAAAGCACGGTGAGCGCTTTTCCCGCAAGATTCTCACCGAGGCGGAACTGGCTCAACTCCCCCCAAAGCACCCGGGCCCGCGCCTCGCCGCCCTCTTCGCCGGCAAAGAGGCGGCAGTCAAGGCTTTGGGCACCGGCTTTGCCCGGGGAGTCCACTTCCACTGCATAGAAATCCTGCACGCTGAAAGCGGAAAACCGGAAATCCATTTCCTCGGCAGGGGGTTGGATGTTATGAAAGAACTAGGCGCGCAGCATGCCCATATTTCACTGACCCATGAAAAAGGGCATGCAGCAGCCGTGGTAATACTGGAAGGCTGAACCAACCGACCGGAGGAAAACGTGTTTCTGCCCTTGCCAACACCCAAGGAAATGTCCGCCTGGGACCGGGATACCATCCGGACCATCGGCATACCGGGCATGACGCTCATGGAAAATGCCGGCCGCGAGGCGTTGGCCGTCCTGCTTGAGGACTTCGGCGACGTCTCGGGCATGGAGATCCATCTTTTCGCCGGCGCGGGCAACAACGGCGGCGACGCCTTTGCCATGGCCCGGCACTTGGCCGACCTGGACGCGGACGTCACGGTTTTTCATACTCGCTCCAAGAAAAAATATACGGGCGAAACCCGCACCAACCTGGAGCTGTGCCGCAAGCTAAACATCCCCCTGCTTCACCTCGGATCCGTGAACCTGGAAGCCCTCCCGCAGCCCGACATCATCGTGGACGGCCTGCTGGGCACCGGGTTTGAGGGCGAACTGCGCGAGGACTACCTGCAGCTGGTCCGGACCATCAACCGCCTGGGAGAGCGGGCCTATGTCTTTGCCATCGACATCCCGTCCGGCCTGAACGGGCTCACCGGCCATCCTCAGCCGGATGCGGTGCGCGCCGACGCCACCGCCACCTTCCAGGCCGCCAAAATCGGCCTCATTGGACCGCAGGCCGAAGAATACACAGGCGACCTGTTTGTCTGCTCCATCGGCATCCCGCGACTGGTGCAGGAAAAACTGCCCCCCAGACGATGGATGATTTCAGACGCTATTTTCAAGCAACTGCCCCTGTCCGAGCCGGACATGCACAAGGGACAGGCCGGACATGTGCTCGTCGTGGGAGGCTCTGAAGGGCTCACCGGCGCGCCCCACCTCGCGGCGCTGGGAGCATTGCGGGCCGGAGCCGGCCTGGTCACCGTGGCCTGCCCCACACCATTGGCCGACGCCATCAAGGCCGGGACACCGGAAATCATGGGCTTGCCAATAGGCGCCAACCGCCAGTGGGACGCAAGCGATGCCGACCTCATCGCCGGCCACCTGGAGCGCTTTGACGCGGTGGTCATCGGCCCTGGCCTGGGAAGATCAAGAAAAACAGTTGATTTTCTGAAAGGACTTGTTGCAAGGTGTCCCCTTCCTGTGGTGCTCGATGCGGACGCCCTCTTCTGCCTGGCGCAAGTGCCGGGGCTTCTGGAGAGCCTTTCCGACAATGTCGTGCTCACTCCCCACCCCGGGGAAATGAGCATGCTCACGGGCCGGACATCCGCCAATGTTCAGGACGACCGCATAGGGACCGCCGAGGAATTCATCCGCAACACCGCCGCCACCCTGGTGCTTAAAGGCTCCTGCACTATCGTGGCTGATAACCAAAGGACCTGCATATCTCCCATTTCCGCTCCTACATTGGCTGTGGGAGGATCTGGTGATGTGCTTGCCGGCCTTATCGGTTCTCTGCTGGGCCGACGGATGACGCCTTTCATGGCCTCATGCCTCGGCGTCTACTGGCACGCGACCGCAGGCCTGCTGTTGGAAGAACAGTACCCGTCCCGCGGCAATCTCGCACGGGAGATCGCAGCCATGCTGCCCGAAGCTGTAAAGGAGTAAGGATATGCTGAAAGCCAAAGACATCATGACCCCGTCCCCCATTACCCTGACTCCGGAAACCGACATCATTACCGCCGTGAAAACCCTGTTGGAAAACAAGATCAACGGCGTGCCCGTGATGGATGGGGATAAACTCATGGGCGTGCTGACCCAGAGCGACTTGGTGGCGCAGCAGAAGGAACTGCAGGTGCCCTCCTTCTTCACCTTGCTGGACGGCGTCTTCCCCCTGGCCTCTTATGACGACCTGGACAAGGAAGTGGAAAAGATTTCAGCAACCGTGGTAGGCCAAGCCATGACTGTCGATATCACCACCATCACTCCGGAAACCGAGATAATGCAGATCGCCACCATAATGGCCGAGCAGAAACTCTACACCCTTCCCGTGGTGGATAACGGCAGACTCGTCGGCGTCGTGGGCAAGGAAGATGTATTGCGCACCCTTGTGAGACAAGGACAATAACACTCCATGCTCAAACTCCGCCTTGAAAACGCCGAAGCAACCCTCGAAATGGGACAACTGATGGCAAAAGCCCTGGCGGAAGTCGCATTTCGACCGGCTCTGCTGTTGCAGGGCGATCTCGGCTCCGGTAAGACAACATTTGTGCGGGGCCTTGTGGAAGCCTTGCCCGGCTCGGAAAACGCGGAAGTGGCCAGCCCGAGCTTCAATATTTTCAATGTATACCCGACGGAGCCGCAGGTGGCCCACTTCGACCTTTACAGACTGGAAGGAATGGAGCCCGACGAAGAGTTGTTCGATTTTTTGGGCGACAGCACTACCGTCACCGTCATCGAATGGGCTCAATTCCTGAACAAGGATTACTGGCCCAATCAGGCACTGAGCCTGCAGTGGTCCCCTGAACGTAACGGCAGGGAACTCATCGTGACCCCCCTCGGGAGCAAGGCGCAGGAACTGTTGGAGTCCCTGGCGCCGTCCCTCTCCAAATATACAACGGAATCGGATCTGACATGAATATCGTCGTACAGAAATTTGGTGGAACTTCCGTTGCCAATCTGGAATGCCAGAAGCAAGTAATGAAGAAAGTCCTTCGCCCTTACCGCGAAGGAAACAAGGTCGTGGTTGTGCTTTCCGCCATGGCCGGGGAAACAAACCGCCTCCTGACCCTGGCCAAGGAATGGAGCGAGACCCCCGACCCGGCCGAGGTCGACTCCCTGGTCTCCACCGGCGAGCAGGTTTCCTGCGCCCTTTTCACCATGCTGCTCAAGCAACAGGGCGTACGCGCCCGTTCGGTCCTGGGCTTCCAGGCCCCCATCCACACCGACTGTAGCTACGGAAAAGCCCGCATCGTGGATATCGACACCAGCCAGCTTGAGCACATGCTCAAGGAAAACGATGTGCTCGTGGTAGCCGGTTTCCAGGGCTGCGACGAACAGCGCCGCATCACCACCCTCGGCCGTGGCGGCTCGGACACGTCCGCCGTTGCCCTGGCCGCCGCGCTGAACGCTGATGTCTGTGAAATTTATACGGATGTCCCAGGAGTCTTTACCACCGACCCCAACATCTGCCATGAGGCCAAAAAACTGGACAAAATCTCCTATGACGAGATGCTGGAAATGGCCAGCATGGGGGCAAAAGTCCTGCAGATCAGGTCCGTCGAATTCGCAAAAAAATACAATGTTGACGTACATGTCCGTTCCACGTTCGATGATCAGGAAGGCACGCTCGTCACTCAGGAGGATATTGATATGGAAGCCGTTCTCGTTTCCGGGATCGCCTACGACAGGGATCAGGCCCGCGTAACTCTTGTCCACGTCCGTGATGAGCCGGGCATTTCCGCAGCCATCTTCGTGCCGCTGGCAGAAAAGAGAATCCTTGTGGACATGATCATCCAGAACCCGAGCAAAAACGGCCGTACAGACATGACCTTCACCGTTCCCCGGGCCGATCTGGAACAGACTCTCAAAGTCTTGGAGTCGCTTAAATACGAAATAGGGTACGAGGAATTGCTATACGCTGAGAACGTCAGCAAAATATCAATTATCGGCGTCGGAATGAGAAATCATTCCGGCGTGGCCTCCAGGGCTTTCAAAACGCTGAGCGACGAGAACATCAACATTCTCATGATCAGCACCTCCGAAATCAAGGTGACCTGTCTCATAGAAGACAAATATACGGAACTCGCAGTCAGAACGCTGCATAAAGCCTTCGAACTTGAGGAAGGCGGGGTGAAACCAGAAGTGTCATGAACAAAGTAAGCATATACGATACGACACTGAGAGACGGAACGCAGGCGGAAGAAGTCAACCTGACCACTGAAGACAAGGTCAGGATCGCCCACAGACTCGATAAGCTTGGCGTTCATTACATTGAAGGAGGTTGGCCCGGCTCCAATCCCACGGACCGTCACTTCTTCGAAGAGATCCAGAAGCAGACGTTCAAGAATTCCATCATCACGGCCTTCGGGAGCACGTACAACCCGAAGGCCTCCCCGGAAACCGACACCATTTTCCAGTCCCTGCTGGAATCCAAGGCTGAAGTCCTGACCATATTCGGCAAGACCTGGGACCTTCACGCAACTCTCGCGCTGGGCATCGACGAGCGGAAAAACGTCCAGCTCATCAGGGAAAGCATCGCTTATCTCAAACCCCATGTCCGCGAAATCTTCTTCGATGCCGAACACTTCTTCGACGGCTTCAAGGCAAACCCGAGCTTTGCTCTCGGCTGCCTCAAAGCAGCCCAAGAGGCCGGCGCGGACGTACTGGTGCTCTGCGACACCAACGGCGGCTCCATGCCCCAGGAAATCGCAGAAGCCATCAGAGTCATCAAGGAACAACTGCCGAAAGCCGCCCTGGGCATTCATACGCACAACGACAGCGAACTGGCCGTAGCCAACGCTCTCGAAGCTGTGCGTTGCGGCGCACGCCACGTGCAGGGAACCATCAACGGCTACGGTGAGCGGTGCGGCAACGCAAACCTTTGCTCCATCATCCCCAACCTGCAACTCAAAATGGGCATGAAATGCATCGGCGAAGAAAACTTGAAAGGCCTGATGGAGACCTCACACTTTATCTGCGAAACCGCCAACCTGCGCCCCTTCATGCGCCAGCCTTTCGTAGGTACATCCGCCTTTGCGCACAAAGGGGGCGTGCATGTCAGTGCCGTACGCAAGGATTCCCGTACCTATGAGCACATCAAGCCTGAAACCGTGGGCAACGTGCAGCGCATCCTGCTCTCGGACCTGGCCGGCCGCAGCAACCTGCTGACCAAGGCCGAACAATTCGGTTATCCCCTGGAAAAAAGTGACCCGCGCGTGGATCAGCTCATGAAGGAACTGAAGCTGCGCGAACGTATGGGCTTCGAATATTCGGTAGCCGAGGCATCCTTTGAACTCATGTTCCACAGCGCCGTAACAGGCCTACGTACCAACTTCTTCAAATTCCTGAACTTCTTCGTTGCCGACGCCAAACGCGAGGAAGATGCGGAACCAACTTCGGAAGCCACGGTCATGGTCGAGGTGGAAGACCAGATCGAGCATACCGCCGCCACGGGCATGGGACCGGTCAACGCACTGGACCGAGCCCTGCGCAAGGCCCTGGAACGCTTTTACCCGTCGCTTGCAGATGTACGGCTACTGGACTTCAAGGTCCGCGTGTTGTCCGGAGCGGTGCGGGACACGGGCGGCACCGCCTCCTTTGTCCGGGTACTCATCGAATCCGGCGACCAGCACAACCGCTGGACCACGGTCGGTGTATCCCACAACATCATCGAGGCAAGCTGGCAGGCCGTTGTGGATTCCATCAATTACAAACTGCTCTGTGACGAAAAGCGGAGAATAATCCAATGATTGACTCACCAAGCCCGGTCCGCGTTTCCATTCTCATGGACAACACGGCCGGGCCAGGTTTTACATCGGAATGGGGCTTTGCCGCCGCCATCGAGGCAGGCAATGAAATGTGGCTCTGGGACGCAGGCGCTTCGGTCAAATTCCTGGCCAACGCCGCCCTCATGGGCATAGATCCCCATACAGCCTCTGGCCTGGCGCTCAGTCACGGCCACTTCGACCACACCGGCGGGATCCCCACACTTCTGGCAGGCGGCTACCAGGGACCAATTCTGGCTCATCCGGGCTGTACCGAACCGCGCTGGAGCATCACCAAAAAGCCTGCCGAGCCCATCGGCATTGAAAAAAAACTGGGCGAGTTCACTCCGGTGACCGGCAGCAGGCAGCTCAACCGCTCGATCACCATGATAACGGACATACCGAGGCTTCCCGGTAACTATGAAGCCGTCAAGGGTTTCTCGTTTTCTCCGGATCGCCTTGAAGCGGATCCAGTGGCGGATGACGCCTTTCTCCTGTTGGAAACAACCAAGGGATGGGTGGTACAACTCGGCTGCTGCCACAGCGGGCTCATGAACAGCCTGCTCTGTCTGCGCGAGCGCATGGACATCGACGCGGTCCATGCGGTCATCGGCGGTCTGCATCTCTATAATGCGGACTCGAAAGCCATCGAGGAAAGCGCCGAAGCCTGCCGCATGTTCCATGTACAGCAATTGGCCGTGGGACATTGCACCGGCCTCAAGCCAACCGAAACGCTGAAGGAAATGCTCGACTGCGAGGTCATCGCCCTGAATTCCGGCCTGCGCCTTGAATTCTGACCAGTTGGGGAAACGAAAATGAAAAAGCCCTGCTCCACTTGGAGCAGGGCTTTTTCATTTTCGTTTTCCGTGTCCAGCCTAGGATATGGAAGCGACTTTCTTGATCAGGCGCAACAGCTGGTTTGTAAAGCTGGCCTCGTTGTCGTACCAGATGATGAGCTTGAGTTGCGTGCCGTCCAGAACGCGGGTCATGCCCGCGTCAATGACTCCACCATATGTGCAGCCCATATAATCCACGGAAACCAGCGGTTCCTCGGAATAGCCCATATGTTCGTCGGCAGCAGCCTTGAGGGCCGCATTGACTTCCTCGGCGGTGGTAGATTTCTTCAACTCGCAAACCAGATCCACCAAGGATACGTTGGCAATGGGCACTCGGATGGACATGCCGTCCAGCTTGCCGGCCAACTCGGGCAGTACCAGCCCGACAGCCTTGGCCGCACCGGTGGTGGTGGGCACCATGTTCACGGCGCAGGAACGTCCGCGCCGGATGTCCTTGTGAGTGCCGTCCAACACGCGCTGGCTCATGGTATAGGCGTGCACCGTGGTCATAATGCCGTGCTCTATGCCGAAATTGTCGTTGATGACCTTGGCGGCCGGCGCCAGGCAATTGGTAGTACAGGAAGCATTGGAAATGACTTTGTGGGCCGGGGTAATATCTCCGTCGTTCACGCCCATGACCACAGTCAGATCCGCGTCGTTGGCCGGGGCGGAAATGATGACCTTTTTTGCGCCGCAGGCCATGTGCTTCTCACAGCTGGCCTTGTCGTTGAACTTGCCGGTGGATTCGACCACCAAGTCGCAACCCATGTCGCCCCAGGCCCATTCGCCCGGAGCATTGCGGGTCACCAGCACTTCCTTGCCGTTCACTTTGAAGCCGTTTGCGGAAGGTTCGACATCCATGAATCGGCCATGCACCGAGTCATACTTCAACAAATGAGCCAGATCTTCATTGGACCCTCTGGCGTTGATCGCCACCAATTCCAAATCCTTGTCGTCAGCGAGCAGCCGCGCAAGGTAGCGTCCGATGCGTCCAAATCCGTTGATGCCGAGTTTCGTAGCCATGTGTCTCTCCTTGGGGATTGTTTGGATTCACATCCAAGTATAAAACCAAAGCCATCTACGGGGGCAAGCATTTTTCGTCATCAATCAACAAAAATCACACGCTCCCAGCAGATCCAGGGTTTCGCGGTCCGTGAAGTCGAACCGCAACGGCGTCAGGGTGATGAACTTTTCGGTCAGAAGCGCACGATCACGGTCCGAACTGATCCGTTCTTTGGGGATTTCACCCTGCAGCCAGTAGTAGGCCCTCCCACGAGGGTCCAGCCGCACATCGTACCAATCGCGATAGGACGCCCTTGTGTGGGGGCACAACTGAAGTCCTTTTACCTCGCTGATGGAACAATTGGGAAAATTGAGGTTCATGACGCATTTGGGCGGCAAACGGTCCCATGGGATTTTGGGGAGAAGATCCACACAGTACCGAGCCTGCTCGCTGACGTCGTCAGGGTTGAAGTTATCCAGGGAAACGGCCATGGACGGAATGTGCATGAGCGCCCCTTCCGTGGCCGCGGAAACAGTGCCGGAATACAGGATGTCGACGCCCACGTTCGCGCCGCTGTTGATTCCGGACAACACCAGATCCGGCTGCCTGTCGAGCAGCGTGGACAAACCGAGCTTGACGCAGTCCACCGGGGTGCCGTAAACACCGTGTCCTACAAACCCGTCTTCCCTGAACGACTTGACTTTCAAGGGCATGAAGAGCGTCACGGCATGTCCGACTGCGGACTGCTCCGTGACCGGGGCAAAGACGTCGACCGTATGGCCTGCATCGATCAGTGCATGGTACAAGGCACGCAAGCCGATTGCCTGAATGCCGTCATCATTGGTAAGTAAAATGTTCATGGCGCTCCAGTAGGGGGATTTGACAATCCTTGTGAAATCAGGTTCATAACCTTGTAGCGACAAATCATCCGATTTGCATCCTTTAACAGGACGTTATCAGATAACGGGCGGGATAATCCAACATCCGGCCAAGATCAAGCAACGTGACACAAAAAATACAATATATTCGTGACTTGACACCTGGAAATCAGGTGAATGATCTTTTTATCCTTTCAGCGGCCAACATGGGCCAATCGCGCAACGGCCCTTACTGGAACGTGGCGTTTCAAGACTGCACCGGCAAATTGGAAGGCAAAATATGGAGCCCGAAGAGCCAGGAGTATCCAGCGCTGGAGGCGGGCAAAATCGTCTTCGTTCACGGTACGGTCGAAAGCTATCGCGACAAGTTGCAACTCAAGGTGGACCACTTGGAACTCAACCCGTCCACCAACGGCGGCATCAACCTCGCGGAGTTCATGCCCGCCAGCAAGGTACCGCCAGAGCAACTCATGGAATCCATTGAGGACCTCATCACCGAGCACATGAAGCACCGGCCATGGAAAAAACTCTGCCGCAAGGTGCTCCGCGATGAAGCAATCCGGGAAAAAGTGCTCACCGCTCCCGGAGCCAAGACCGTCCATCACGCCTATGTGGGAGGGCTCCTCGAGCACTCCCTGGCCGTGGCGAACCTGTGTATGTCCATCTGTGAAAACTACCCGGATCTGGATCGCCAGACCCTGCTGGCTGGAGCCATCTTCCACGATCTGGGCAAGGCCTGGGAACTGACGGGCGGCTTGGCCAACGACTATACCGATGCCGGACGGCTCATGGGCCATATCCAGATCGGTATCGAAAAACTGGAGCCCTTCCTGACCAAGGCCAAAGACCTTGACGACGAGCTGAAGCTACACCTCAAACACTTGATCACCAGCCACCATGGCGAACACGAGTTCGGCTCGCCGGTTTGTCCCAAGACACCCGAGGCATTCATCCTGCATCATGCCGACAATATGGATGCAAAGCTGAATATGATCGAGGCTGCATACGAGGAAATGGATCAGACCGGCAAGACATGGTCGCCCTACCTGCGTTTTCTGGAACGAAACATATTCCGCCCCACCCCGACACCAGACCCGAATCGCAAGAACCGGAACACAACGGAGAATCAATGTTTGTTACCTTTGAAGGCATAGAAGGCACCGGCAAGACCACCCAGATCAAACGGCTCAAGGAATACTTCGAATCCCAGGGCCGCGAAGTTTTTCTGACCCTGGAGCCGGGCGGCAGCCGTGTGGGCGCCGAGTTGCGCAAAATGCTGCTTCATGTGGACAACAAGGACATCACCGCCATCGCCGAATTGTTCCTGTACCTGGCGGATCGCGCACAGCATGTCGGCCAAGTCATCAAACCCGAACTTGAAGCAGGCAAGGTTGTCATCTCCGACCGCTTCGCTGATTCCACCGTGGTCTACCAGGGCTACGGCCGGGGCCTTGACCCGAAAATGCTGCATCAACTCAACGAGGTGGCCGTGGAAGGTTGTTGGCCCGACCTGACTCTGCTGTTGGATCTCGACGTGGAAATAGGCCTCAAGCGCGCCATGACCCGCAACATGAAGGATGGAAAAACCCAGGAGGAAGGCCGGTTTGAACAGGAACACATTTCCTTCCATGGTCGGGTCCGCGAGGGCTATTTGACTTGGGCGGCCCTGAACAAGGACCGCATCAAGGTTGCCGATGCATCCGGGACACCCGACGAGGTCTTCGCCAACGTCAAACGTCTGGTGGACGCCAAGCTGGCGGAATAAGACTTCCTGACGGGAAACACCATTATCCTCCCAAAAAAATCCTATATTTTCCTCATGATTGTGATAGGGTCGGAGTCAGTTGAATTGACAATTTCCTTCTGACAACCTCTTGCACTCAAAGGGAAAATGCCTCAAGGCGGATGCACGCTGGCCCACTGCAAAGCGGACCGCAGACGATATTTCATCACAGACACCCTGATGTATCTGGCCGTCATGGCCGGGTTCATCTGGTTTCTCGTGGCCGGGTCCGAAAGACTCGGGTACAACTGGCAGTGGTACCAGATTCCCCAGTACATCTTCACCTGGGAGAACGGCTTTCACCCGGGATTGCTTCTGCAGGGATTGTGGGTGACCTTCAAGATCACGGGCGTCAGCCTGGTGCTGGCCTTTGCCATAGGACTGGGCACGGCCCTGTGCCGCATGAGCGACTCCTTCATGGCCAACGGTATCGCCCGCGTCTACATGGAGATCATCCGCAACTCTCCCCTGCTCATCCAGCTCTTCTTCATCTATTTCGTCATCGCTCCGCTGATCGGCATGGAGGCCTTCTGGTCCGCAGTCTGGGCCTTGAGCCTTTTCGAAGGAGCATATGCCTCGGAAATATTCCGGGCGGGCATCACTTCCATTCACAAAGGGCAATTCGAGGCTGCCCAAAGCCTGGGCATGTCCCCCTATGCCCTGTACAGACACATTATCCTGCCACAGGCCATCCGGCGCATCCTGCCGCCGCTCACCAGCCAGGCGGTTTCCCTGGTCAAAGATTCGGCCTTGGTGGCCACCATCGCCATTCATGATCTGACCATGCAGGGAATGGCCATTGTGGCCGAGACCTTCCTGACTTTTGAAATCTGGTTCACCGTCGCCGCCATCTATCTTGTGGTCACGCTCATCCTTTCCTGGATCGTGTCCGTACTCGAAAAAAGAATGAGCGGCGTGTACAACCCCTAAATGGAGGAAAAGGACATGACCATCTGGAGAACCATCACCACCGGGCTGATCACACTGATCGTGGTCCTGGGAGTTTCCCACATCTCTTTTGCCGCCTCGGCTGAAACACGCCAGCAACTGGCCAAGGAAAGCACGCTCGAAACCATCATGCAGCGCAAGGCCATCCGTGTGGGTTTCGACACTTTCAAACCATGGGCCATGAAAGATAAGAAAGGCGAATTCATCGGTTTCGAGATCGACGTGGCCCGCAAGCTCGCCAATGATATGGGCGTCAAGGTCCAGTTCGTGCCCACCCAATGGGCAGGCATCATCCCGGCCCTGCAGACCGGTAAATTCGACATCATCATCGGCGGCATGAGCATTACCCCCAAGCGCAACCTCAAAGTCAATTTCTCCCTGCCTTACGAATTCTCCGGCATGTCCATCGTCGCCAACAGCTCCAAGGCCAAGGGCTTCAACAGCCTTGCCGATTTCAACAAGCCGGAGGTGACCATTGCCGTACGCCTGGGCACCACTGCCCACGTGGCGGCCAAAAACTTCCTGCCCAAAGCCACCCTCAAAGTTTTCAGCGAAGAATCCCAGACCATTCAGGAACTCCTGAACAACCGCGCGCACGCGCTGGTTGCCTCCAATCCATTGCCCAGGAATCTCGCCGAGGAATACCAGGGCAAGCTCTTTCTGCCCTTGTCCGAAGACTTCACCAAGGAACCCGTGGCCTTTGCAGTGCGCAAGAGCGACATGGACTTCCTGAACTTCCTGAACAACTGGGTTCGCGTGAACTTCTCATCCGGCTGGCTCCAGAACCGGTATGACTATTGGTTCAACACCAATGAATGGGAAAGCATGATCCAATAGGAATAGGGAACATTGCACCAAAAAAGAATGCGCCCGGGCGCAATCAGATTCACAACGCTGGATGCGGCGTTGCTCCTGCTTGTCACTGGGGCCGGTGGATTCTTTGTCTACAGGGCCGCAATCGGCCTTGATTACAATTGGAATTGGTCCGTCCTCCCCCAATACATCATCAGGTGGGACGCCACATCCGGCGAGTGGTTCGCCGGCATGCTTCTCAAAGGCCTTTTCACCACCCTGCGGCTCAGCCTGTGGGGAGGTTTGCTGGCCAGCATCATCGGCACGGGCGCAGGCCTGCTGCGCGTCAGCCGCCGTCTGTTCTGGCGGCAGCTTTCAGGAACCTACGTAGGACTGGTGCGCAATACGCCGCCCCTGGTCATCGTCTTCGTATTCTACTACTTCATCGGCGACCAGATAATGAACGCCCTGGGCATGGTGGAGCTTTCCTACACACTGGCCGAACAGCAGCACTGGTTCCTGGAAACTCTGCTGGGCCCCGTCGAACAGCTGCCACAACTGCTCTCCGCAATCATTACCATCGCCCTGTTTGAAGGGGCGTACATCGCCGAAATCGTGCGGGCAGGCATCGAATCCGTGGAGACCGGCCAATGGGAGGCATCCTGCGCCCTCGGGTTTACCCGCTTCCAGCAAATGGCTTACATCATCATGCCCCAAGCCATGCAGCGCATGCTCCCGGCCTTGGCGGGCCAGTTCATATCGACCATCAAGGACTCCGCCATCGTGGCGGTCATTTCCATCCAGGAACTGACCTTTCAGGGCCTGCAACTCATGACCACCACATATCGCACCTTCGAGGTCTGGATCACTGTCCTCTGCATGTATTTCGTGCTGACCTTCCTTTGCTCCCTGCTGGTCCGGAATTTGGAGCTCCGCATGAACCGCGGCAAGGGTTGACCGATCTGACAATCGCTTTGACATGGACCGGATTAAGCAGCATATCTATCGATACATCAAAAGAGAATTCAACTTCCCCAGGAGGCCTCCATGAGCAAAGACGTAAATGTCTACGCATTAAGCACCTGTATCCATTGCAAAAATGCCAAGAAATACCTTGACGAATGCGGCATCAAATACAATTGCGTCTTTGTGGACAGGCTGGCGGGCCAGGAACGCACGGATACCATCGCCATCGTCAAGGAACACAATCCGGCGGTGTCTTTTCCTACCATTCTCATCGGAGATTCCGTTGTGGTCGGCTTCAACAAGGAAAAAATAGACAAGGCGCTGAACGACAAATGAACTCACAACAACTTTACGAACAACTGAAAAAGATCCAGGAGTCCAAAGGATATTACTTCAACAAGGACATGGAGATAACCATGGCCCTTCTGGAAAGTCTGTTGGAGAACAAGGAGCGTTTCGGATACATGGCCTGCCCCTGCCGCCTCGCCAATGGCGAATTCGAACTGGACAGGGACATTGTCTGCCCCTGTACCTACCGTACTCCCGATGTCGCGGAGTACGGAGCGTGTTACTGCGGTCTGTATGTTTCCGAAGAATGGAACGAGACTGAAGGCGAACATGAAGTGGTTCCGGAAAGGCGCCCACCCGAAAAAATTCTTTTCTGAAAAAAGAAAGCCCCGTCCAGAACGGGGCTTTTCTTTTAAATAATATTTTTCCCATTTAACATTTTAAAAGCCTCTTTCTTGAGAGCCCAAAAAAAAGGCGCACCTGTAATCGGTGCACCTTTAAAAAGACTGAGAAGCGGTTGACTTACGAAGATTTCCCGAGAGCCCGATCCAAGTCTGCAATGATATCCTCGACATTCTCGATCCCCACGGAGATACGGATCATGTCTTCCGTAACCCCGGCTGCGCGCTGATTTTCCGGCGACGACTGGGAATGGGTCGTGCTTGCAGGATGAATGACCAGTGTCCGCGCATCAAGAATATTCGCCAGATGAGAACAAAGCTTCACGCTTTCGATAAACCTGCGTCCGGCTTCAAGGCCGCCTTTGACACCGAAACCGAAGACAGCCCCGGGGCCGTTGGCGAAGTATTTTCTGGCGTTGCCGTAATCCGGGTGATCTTCAAGACCCGCATAGTTGACCCAAGCGACCTGATCGTGTCCGGCCAGAAATTCAGCGACCTTGCGGGCGTTCTCACAATGGCGTTCCGCACGCAGGGGCAGGGTTTCAATGCCCTGCAAAATAAGGAAACTATTCATGGGAGAAATAGTCGCCCCGGTGTCGCGCAGCAGGCCGGTACGAACCTTGGTGCAGAAGACAGGGCACTGCCTGCCTTCTCCGCATCCGAGTGCATCCCAGAAGCTCAGCCCGTGGTAAGCCGGATCCGGATCGCAGATCTCCGGAAATTTTCCGAACGAAGCCCAGTCGAAATCGCCCTTTTCCACGATGGCTCCTCCAAGAGCCGTGCCGTGCCCGCCCGCGATCTTGGTCAAAGAGTATACCGCGATATCCACGCCCAAGGCGAACGGATCACCAATGGGTGGAGGAGCGGACGTACAATCAAGTATGAACGGCAAACCATGGGCATGGGCGACATCGGCGATGGCCGACAGATCGTCCACGTTGCAACGAGGGTTGCCGATGGCTTCGGAATATACCAATCGGGTATTCTCATCGATTGCCGCTTCAAAATTGGACGGTTCCGAAGAATCCACGAAGCGGGCCTCAATACCAAAACGGTTCAGGGTCTGGCGATACAAAGTGCTGGAACCGTCATAAAGGTTGGAACCGGTAACGATGTTCTGCCCTGCGCTGGTAATGGCGGTCACCGCATAAAAAACGGCGGCCATGCCCGAGGCCGTGGCCAAAGCCGCAGCCCCTCCATGCAGTTCCGCCAAGCGCTTCTCCAGGACATCGGTGGTAGGGTTCATGAGCCTGGAATAGATGAATCCCTGTTCTTTAAGGGAAAACAGGTCTGCCGCGTGCCCGGTGTCCCGAAACACGTAGCTGGTGGTCATGTGAATGGGCACTGCCCTCGAACCGGTGTCCGTATCAGGGATGTGACCCGCGTGTAGAGCTTTTGTCTGCAATCCATATTTTTTGTCGGACATTTCATACCTCACAGCTATGGTTTAATCATTCCGGCACAATGACGAAAAAGACCTCCAAAAGCAAGCACAACGTCAGGCATATTCTCGCCCCACCCGCTCCATCCACTCGGCGAACATTTCCTGGGCCCGTTTGCCATAGGCTTCTTTGCGGAACTTCTTTGGCATCCTTTTTTTCAGGCCCGGCATAAGCCCGAAATTCACGTTGGATGGCTGAAACTTCTTGGTTTCGGTGCGCAAATGCCCCAGCAAAGCGCCCAGTGCGGTTTCCGCAGGTGGTTCTTCTGCAGTCCTGCCCGAAAGCCTGGCAGCCAGCATGATGCCCAGCCACTGGCCACAGGCGGCGGACTCCAGATAGCCTTCCACTCCCGTAATCTGCCCGGCGAGAAACACATCACGCCTGTTTTTCAGCTCCAGATTCTTGAGCACCTTGGGAGCATTGACGTAGGTGTTGCGGTGGATGGACCCCAAGCGAAGGAATTCGGCGTTTTCCAAACCGGGAATCATACGGAATATGCGTTTCTGCTCCGGATATTTGAGTTTAGTCTGAAAGCCCACCAGATTAAAGGCGGTCTTGTCCTTGTTCTCGGCGCGAAGCTGCACCACGGCATGGTGCTGCTCGCCGGTCCTGGGATCTTCCAGTCCTACCGGCTTAAGCGGCCCAAATGCCAGGGTCTGCTCTCCTCTCTCGGCCATGGCCTCGATGGGCAGGCATCCTTCGAAATGAATTTCCTTTTCAAACTCGCGTGGGACCACCTTCTCCCCTTCCAGCAAAGCGGCCACAAAGGCCTTGTATTGCTCCTCATTCATGGGGCAATTGAGGTAGTCGTCGTCCTCGGGGCGATAGCGGCTACCCCAGAAAGCGATGTCCATATTCACGGAGTCGCGACTGATGATAGGGGCAATGGCGTCATAGAAATAGAGCTTGTTGTCGCCGATGATCTTCATGAGGCTTTCAGTCAGTTTCCGGCCGGCCAGAGGCCCTGCGGCGACCACAACAGCGTCTGCCCCCGCCAGTTCCGGCGCATCGAGGGTTTCCACCTCCTTGCGCACCAGCTTGATATTTTCATGTGCTTCGATCTTGGCTGTGACGTATGTGGAAAACTTGGCCCGATCCACGGCCAGGGCCTTTCCCGCCGGGACCTCGCAAGCCTCGGCCGCCTCCATCATCAGGCTGCCGAGGGCCTTCATCTCCTCTTTAAGCAAACCGATGCCCGTGGTGAATTCATTGGAGCGCAGCGAGTTGGAGCAAATCAATTCCGCCAACCCCTCGTCGGTATGGGCTTCAGAATATTTCTGCGGCTTCATTTCATAAAGAGTCACGGATACCTTGGCCTGGGCCAATTTCCATGCGCATTCGCACCCGGCCAGTCCGCCACCGATCACTACTACCTTACTCACTACAAGCTCCTGGTTATCATTGTGAATTACCAAGTAATTCCGTATATACCAAAAAAACTGATCAATTCCATAGAGACAACGATGCGGAACCCCATTCTCGATATACAGAGCCTGACCACCTGTTTTTCCTCCCCAAAAGGAATCGCCAAGGCGGTGGATACCGTCAGCCTGACCTTTATGCAAGGCGAAACTCTGGCGATCGTGGGTGAGTCCGGCTGCGGCAAGACCGTGCTGGCCCTGTCCATCCTCGGACTCATCCCCGACCCTCCAGGCCGGGTTACCGAAGGCAGCGTTTTTTACAAGGGGGAAGACCTCCTGGACATGACCGAAAACCAACTCCGCCAAATTCGCGGCAACCAAATATCAATGATCTTCCAGGAGCCCATGACCGCCCTGAACCCGGTATTCCGCATTGACGACCAGATCGGCGAAACCCTTCGCCTGCACCAAGGCATGGACAAACAAGCTGCGGCGGAAAAGGCCGTTTCCATGCTCGAACTGGTGGGCATCTCCAACCCGAGGTGCATTGCCGGTTCCTTTCCACACGAGCTTTCCGGCGGCATGCGCCAGCGGGTCATGATCGCCATGGCCATGGCCTGCGAACCGGATCTTCTCATCGCGGACGAACCCACCACGGCGCTGGACGTGACCATCCAGGCCCAGATCCTCGAACTCATGGAAGGCCTCAAGCAACGCATGAACGGATCGCTCATCCTCATCACTCATGACCTGGGCGTAGTGGCACGCATGGCCCAGCGCGTGGCTGTCATGTATTCAGGCAAAATCGTGGAATTGGCCACCGTGGAACAACTCTTCCAGGATCCCAAACACCCCTACACCCAAGGCTTGCTCGGCTCGGTACCGGATGTGGGTCAAAAGGGTGATTTGAACACCATTCCCGGCGTGGTGCCGTCCATCTTCAACCTGCCCCGGGGATGCCGTTTTCATCCGCGTTGTCCCTTGGCGTTCGACCGTTGCTCGCAGGAACTGCCGCCCCGTTTTCCCTTGGTGAACGGACAGCAGGTCCGCTGCTGGCTTTACGAATAAACGGAGGGTACGGCCATCGCCCCGCTTCTGGATATACGAAACCTGGAGAAACGTTTCCGCGTTTCCGGCGGCCTGCTCGGCCTCAAGACCGGGGCGGTCCATGCCGTCACGGACGTGAGCTTCATTCTGGAGAAGGGCGAAACCCTTGGATTGGTGGGTGAATCCGGCTGCGGCAAGTCTACCCTGGCCAAATGTATCATGGGCCTGGAACCCATGACTTCCGGGGACATTCTTTTCAAAGGCGCCTCCATACGCGACTGGGACAAGAAGGCGTTACGACGCAGCATGCAGATGGTCTTCCAGGACCCGTACTCCTCGCTCAATCCACGCCAGCCCATAGGCAACATCATCAAGGAAATGTACGACATCCACGGTATCGGCACCAATGCGCAACGCAAGCAAAAGGCTCGCAAGCTCCTTGAACGCGTGGGATTGCGAGCCGACCAGTTCGACCGCTACCCGCACGAATTTTCAGGAGGTCAGCGCCAACGCGTGGCCGTTGCCCGCGCCCTGGCGTTGGACCCGGAACTGGTGGTCTGCGACGAGCCGGTATCAGCCCTGGACGTGTCCGTGCGCGCTCAGGTCCTCAACCTGCTCCGAGGTCTGCAACAACAGTTCGGGCTGACCTATATCTTCATTTCCCACGACCTTTCCGTGGTCAGTCACATCAGCGACCGGGTGGCGGTCATGTATCTGGGCCGCATTGTGGAGCTCGCTCCCTCACAACTCCTGTTCGACAAGCCGCTGCACCCGTACACCAAGGCCCTGCTCTCGGCTATATTGCTGCCCGACCCCACTCGGCAGATGGAACGAATCCCCCTTTCCGGCGACCTGCCCAGCCCCACCAATCCGCCCAAAGGCTGCCCTTTCCATCCGCGTTGCCCCCAAGCCATGGACAAATGCCGTGTTGACGTGCCCGACCTCAATGCACTAGAAAACAAGAGATATGTAGCCTGCTGGCTCTATTGATCATATTTTGAGGAGACCCTTCACCCAACTTCCGCCACTTAAGGAGTACTCCATTGATTACCCGTGAAGAAGCACTGAAACTGCTGAAGCAGCACAACGGCGAGGCAGGTCAGGTCAACCACGCTCTCGAATCCGAAGCGGTAATGCGCGCCTTGGCCCGCAAACTGAACAAGGATGAAGAGACCTGGGGGCTCTCCGGGTTGCTGCACGACCTGGACTATGCAACAACCAAGGATGGCGCCACCCGGCACGGCCTGGACACGGCCGAGATGCTGGAAGGCAAGCTGCCGGCAGAGGCGCTGGACGCCATTCGTCGTCACGCCTCGGAAATGAACGGCAGCGAACCGCCGGAAACGGATTTCGACTATGCCCTTCGTTGCGGCGAAACCATCACCGGCCTGGTGCACACCGCCGCGCTGGTGCGACCGACCAAAATGGAAGGCATGAAGCCCAAAAGCCTCAAGAAAAAAATGAAGGACAGGGCTTTCGCCGCCAGCGTCAACCGCGATGAGATCCGCGAATGCGAAAAGCTGGGCCTGGAGTTGGGGGATTTTCTTCAGCTGTCCATCGACGCCATCACCGAAGTCGCCCCTGAAGTAGGCTTGGCTTAACATGATCTTGAAGTGCAGGGGCCTTTGCCCCTGCACCCGCCAAAGGACTTATCCCTTTAAAATCCTGACATGAAGGATTAACGTGGCTGCCATTTCCGAGCCCTTTGCAAAGGGCAACTCCATATTCCACCGCACCGACCCTCGGGCGCGCCTGGTCTCCGCCTTCCTGCTCACGGTTCCCATGGCCTTGCTGACCACTCCGTGGGCCGCCTGGCTTTCCCTGGCCATAGGCCTGAGCTTGATACTGCCGGCCGCCTACAATCCAGGCAAGGTGCTCACACGGCTCTTCGTGGTCAATCTGTTCATCCTGTTCCTGTGGCTGTTCATCCCTTTCTCTACGCCAGGCCAGGCAGTCTACAACCTCGGGCCGCTGACCATGACCAGAGAAGGCCTTGTCATGGCGCTGCTCCTGACCTTGAAATCCAACGCAGTGGTGCTCAGTCTCATGGCGCTCCTCGGTTCCATCCCGGTGCAGAGCATGGGACCAGCCATGCAGTCTCTGCGGGTTCCCGCCAAACTCTGCCACCTTTTCCTGTTCACCTTCAGGTATATTTTCGTCATCCGGAACGAATACGATACCATGACCAGAGCCATGGCCGCGAGGGGATTCAGGCCGAGGACCAACGTGCACACCTACCGCAGCTACGCATGGCTTGTGGGCATGCTGCTGGTCAAAAGCTGGGACCGTGCGGAACGCGTCAACAACGCCATGCTCTGCCGCGGGTTCAAAGGCCGTTTCTATACCCTGACAGACTTCAATTTCACCGCTGGCGATATTTTCTTCATCACTTCCGCAGCCCTGCTCGGAATGGGCATCACCGCCTATGACCTGCTGCAACGAGGGTTCATATGAGTACGGGCATGGCAGACAAAAAACTCATCGAACTGACCAACATTCACTACGCGTACCCGGAAGGAGATCCCGTGCTGCGCGGCCTGGACTTCAGCCTGCACGCGGGCGACAAGCTCGGCATCATGGGGCCGAACGGTGCAGGCAAAACCACTTTCCTGCATATCCTCATGGGACTCATCAAACCGGATAAAGGCACGATCCGGCTTTTTGGGGATACCCTTTCAGACTCCAAGGACTTCATGGCCGCCCGTCTGAAAATCGGCTTTCTGTTTCAACACTCGGACGACCAGCTTTTCTGTCCCACCGTGCTGGACGACGTGGCTTTCGGCCCGCTCAATCAGGGGCTTTCCAGAGAGGAAGCCAAACAAATTTCATTGGAGACACTGGACCGTCTGGGTTTGGCGGGCTTTGAAAGCCGTGTGCCCTACAGGCTTTCGGGAGGGGAAAAGAAACTGGTGGCATTGGCCACCATACTGGCCATGACCCCCAAGGTCCTGATTCTGGATGAGCCGACCACCGGGCTTTCCCCGGAAGCACGGCACAGACTTGTGCACATTCTTGACCACTTGGAAATCCCCAGAATCGTGGTTTCGCACGACACGGACTTCCTGGCGCACACAACGGACAGTATTCTGGCTCTGCGCGACGGCAGGATCAAAGAAGGCACACTCAAGCCCCACACACACATGCATGTGCATATCGAGGGAGACATTCCGCACGATCACAATTGATCAGGCTGTCCTGCACTCTTGTGAACTATCCTCGTTGAGGAAGTGATGCGTCCAATACCTTGACGATTTTCTGCACGAGCTGATTGGCATTGAAAGGCTTGACGATATAATTGGAAACCCCAAGTTTCAGGGCTTCCATGACGTTTTCCCGATAGGCCTCCGCCGTAATCATAATAAACGGCAAGTCCTTGGTGCCTTTATTGCCCCGCACCATCTTCAGCAACTCCAAGCCCCCGACGTCCGGCATCTTCTGGTCGCTGAGAATCAGATCAATGCCTCCCTGTTCAATATGAGGCCATGCGGTTTTGCCATCATCCGCGGACACGATGTTCTTGAAGCCGCATTTACGCAATGCGGAAATCACGATTCTTCGCATGGTGGCGGAGTCGTCCACCACGAGAATCTTCATATTCAAATCTATTTCTGCCGCCATATAATTCCAATATTGTTTGCGGGTGAATTCAATGAATTATTTATAACATTGCCGGGAAAAGCAGGTCAATCATCCGCTGCCCCTGAAATTTGTTCAAATTTCTTACGGCCCCAGGGTTGGCATTTGCCATAAAGTGCCTATTCTCTGCGACACACGCTTTCACAGAGAACCCGAACCGGCAGAGCACAATGGCATCCGATATCGCGGCCGATATGGCCAAATCCCCATACCGTACCATCTGGAAACTTTCCTGGCCGCAGATCCTCATGATGGTCTTCCACTTCTTCATCGGTGTTGCCGATGTCTGGGTGGCCGGAAAAATAAACCGCGAAGTACAAGCGTCGCTGGGTCTCATCACCCAGTCGCTCTTCTTTATGCTCGTGGTGGCCGTGGCCATTGCCAACGGGGCCGTGGCCGCCATCAGCCAGTCCGAAGGCGCCGGGCTGCACCGACGGGTTCAACGCTACGTGGGCATGTGCGTCATTGCCTCGCTGGTGCTTGGACAGCTGTTCATGTTTCTGTGCCTGCCCATTCGAGACCTTTTGCTCACCGCACTGCAGGTCCCCCAGGAAATGCGTTACGTCACGGATTACTTCCTGGAAGTATATCTGTATGTATTGCCGCCCTACTTCCTGCTGATCATCACCAACGCAGTCTTTCGGGCGCGTAAAAGAGTCATGTTTCCACTGTACAGCGGCATTCTCATCACCATGTCCAACGCCTACCTGGATCTCGGCCTCGGCCTCGGCTGGTTCGGTCTGCCCGAAATCGGCTACAAGGGCCTGGCTTGGGCCACCTTCGGTTCGATCACGGCAGGTGCGCTGCTCAACCTTGCGGTGCTCATCGCCCGCAAGGACCTGAGCACCAAGAGCCTCGCCCCCTGGCGATGGATCAAACGGGCCACGCCTTACATCCTCAAGGTGGCCTGGCCCGCAGGACTCATGCAGATAGTCTGGCATTCCGGCTACTTGGTCCTCTACGCCATCACAGCCAGCCTTCCCGTAGCCAAAATCGACGCCCTGGCAGGGATGTCCATCGGCCTGCGCATCGAATCATTCCTGTTCCTGCCCGCGTTCGCCTTCAACATGACCGCCAGCATCCTCATTGGCCACTACCTGGGCGCACGACGCCCGGAAGAGGCCAAAAAATTCGGCCTGCGTATCCTGGGCATCGGCCTGGTCTTCATCCTGATCTTCGCGGTCAGCCTGTGGCAGATCATGCTCCCCTGTGTAAAGCTCTTCACCCGGGACCCGGCAGTCACAGCCCAGGCCATGGACTACCTGTGGTGGAACGTGTTAGCCATACCTTTCACACTGACCAGCATGATTCTGGCCGGAGCCTTCAATGGCGCAGGCGCGACCCTCTGGAACATGCTCATCATGGGCGGGGCCACATGGTTCCTGCGGCTGCCCCTCGCATATGTCCTCGGGCACAATATTCTCGGCGTCTCCACAGGCATCTGGATAGCCATGTTCTGTTCCCAGGTGCTGCAGTCCGCTGCCCTGTTCTACTGTTTCAGGTTCCGAAACTGGACCAAATTCGCCATGATCAAAGACAGAAACACAAGGATTTCTCATAATGCTGCTTGATTTCGAACCCATATCTCTTGAACGGCAAGACGAATATAGAAACGCCCTGTCCGGCTGCCCGCAACTCATGACCTCCGATTTCGCCTTTGCCAACATCTGGGGCTGGGCGGAGTACTACCAACTGGAATGGGCCTTTCACAGAGGCCTCGTCTGGATTCGCCAGAACTACCCGGAACGGGCCTGCTGGGCTCCCGTAGGGCCGTGGGACGACTATGACTGGACCAACTGCAAGGCCATGCGCGAATGCAACAAATACATCCGCGTTCCCGAGTACCTGTCTTCCCTCTGGAGCAAGGCTTTTGGCGACTCCCTGACCCTGACCCTGACCCTGACCGAAAAACGTGGCCAGTGGGATTACGTCTACTCCGTCGAAGAGCTGGTGGCTTTGCGCGGCAACAAGTTCCACAAGAAGAAGAACCTGCTCAACCAATTCAACAAGAAATACGAATGGGAATACAAGCCCATGTGCTCGGTATGCATCGACCAGGTGCTGACCATGCAGGCCGAATGGATCAAGTGGTTCGAGGAAAACGATCCGTCCGAAGCGCTGGTGGCGGAGAACACGGCCATCACCCGCGTGCTGACCAACTTCGACAAAATCGGAGGACTGTTCGGCGGCACCATCTCCTGCGACGGAAAAGTCATCGCCTACACGGTTGCCGAACCGCTCTGCGAAGACACCGTGGTCATCCACTTCGAAAAGGGCAACGTGGCCTACAAGGGCGTGTATCAGGCCATCAACCAGATGTTCCTGAAGAACGACGCCGTGCAGTTTACCCACGTCAACCGGGAACAAGACTTGGGAGATGAGGGACTCCGCAAGGCGAAACTTTCCTACAACCCGACTTTCTTCCTCAAAAAATTCGAGGCGATCATCGAATAGTACATGAGCATCCTGCTGACAAAAAACAACAGAACCACACGCAACCGTGTCATGGTTCTCGGACTGGACGGCCTGCCTCTGAAGCTGGCCCGTCAACTCGGGAACAGACTCCCGAACATCGGCGAAATTGCGGCTCGGGCAACCACCGTTCAGGCCGAACTGCCGGAACTCTCTCCCGTGAACTGGACCTCGTTCTACACGGGTGTGGGGCCGGAAGAGCACGGCGTATTCGGGTTTGCGCGCATGGATGCGGACACCTACCAATCCGGAATAACCAACTTCGCGCAGGTGCAGGTTCCCACAATCTTCGACAAATTGGGCAGTGCTGGACTGGTGTCGCGGATCATCAACCTGCCAAACACCTATCCGGCCAGACCCATCAAGGGGATGCTCGTGTCCGGCTTTGTGGCCGAGCGACTTCCCCGGGCTGTGCACCCGCCGTTTCTGGCAGGAAGACTGAAGAGCCTGAACTACAAGCTTGAGGCCGACACCAGCAAAGGCGCAGCCGATCCCGAATACCTCCTGGCGGAATTGCGCGCCACGTTGGCCTCGCGGCAGGCCGCCTTCGAAATCATGTGGCCGGATCTGGCCTGGGACCTGTTTGTGCAGGTGTTCACCGAAACAGACCGACTATTCCATTTTCTTCTGCCTGCAGTTTCGGACGAAGGACACCCTCTTCACACGGCCTGCATGGAATTCATGCGTCTCTGGGACAAAGCCGTCGGTCAGGTGCTGGAACGCTACGAGAGCTTGCCGGAGCCCAAACGGCTCATGGTCCTGGCCGACCACGGGTTCACCGAACTCAAGACCGAAGTGGATCTCAATGCCTGGTTGCGGCAAGAAGGTCTGCTCCATCAGACTTCCATGCCGAAGAATGAATGGGATTCCAGCACAATATCCAGCGAAACCACAGCCTTTGCCCTGGATCCGGGACGCATCTACCTGCACACCCGAGACCGTTTTTCGCGTGCCTCTCTCTCCCGCCAACAAACCCGACCCAGCAAGGAGCGAATCATCACCGGGCTTATGGCCTTGACCTTGAACGGCGAGCGGGTCATTGAAGAAGTCTTTGAAGCGGAGAAACTCTACCCCGGCCCAATGCTCGACCGTGCCCCGGACCTGGTCTGTCAGGCAAGGCCCGGATTCGATCTCAAGGCCAAGTTCAACAGGAACACCGTGTTCGGCCATTTCGGCCGGTTCGGCACTCACACCGTCGACGGAGCGATTTTTTACGACAGCAACGGCGCACAACCGCTGCGCATGCGGGACACCGGCCGCCTGATACTCGACCATTTCGGAATACAAGAATGAGCATAGACTACGAGCAAGAACTCAACCCGGCACAGTACGAAGCAGTAAAAACCACGGAAGGGCCGGTGCTGGTCATCGCCGGGGCGGGCAGCGGCAAGACCCGCACCATCGTCTATCGGCTGGCGCACCTTGTGGAGCAGGGAGTGGACCCAGCCCAGATCTTGCTGCTGACCTTCACCCGAAAGGCCGCTCAGGAAATGCTGCACCGAGCCGAAACCATCCTGGGACGTTCCCTGCACGGCACCAGCGGCGGAACATTCCATTCCTTTGCCTACGCCACCCTGCGCATGAACACCCACGACATCGGCTACCCCAGCGGATTCACGCTGCTGGACCGGGGCGATTCCGAATCCATCATCCGGGACCTGCGCAAGGATCTGGAGCTGGGCAAGGGCGACAAGTCCTACCCCAAAAAAAACACCATGCTGGATATGGTCACCAAATCCCGGAACAAAGAACGGACCATCGACGCCATTGTGGAACAGGAAGCGTATCACCTGACGTCCTATGTAGAGGATTTCGAGACCATCGCCGAAGAATACGGCAAGTACAAACGTCACCATGCCCTCATGGACTACGACGACCTACTCTTTGAACTGGACCGCCTGCTGCAGGAAAACGAGCCCCTGCGCAACCAACTTCAGATGCGATTCCGATACATCATGGTGGATGAATATCAGGACACCAACCTGGTGCAGGCGCGCATCGTCAAGAATCTGGCCGGGAAAAACGGCAACGTCATGGCCGTGGGCGACGATGCCCAGTCCATCTACGCCTTCCGCGGCGCAAACGTGGCCAACATATTGGAATACCCCAAGATATTCGAAGGGACCAAAGTCATCAGGCTGGAGCAAAACTACCGCAGCGTACAGCCCATCCTGACCATGACCAACCACATCCTCGCCAATGCGCACACCAAGTTCGACAAGAAGCTTTTTTCCGACCGTCAAAGCGATCGGCTCCCCGAAATCATCTACTCCATCAGTGATCAGACTCAAGCCCGGCTGGTGGTGGACAAGGTCATCGAACTGAGCCGCAAATACCTGCTGCACGAGATTGCCGTGCTCTTCCGGGCGGGATACCAATCCTACCACCTGGAGGTGGCCCTGACACGCATCGGCATCAAATACCAGAAATACGGAGGCATTCGCTTCCATGAGGCCGCCCACGTCAAGGACGTGATCTGCTACCTGCGTCTCGTGCTCAACTCCCACGACACCATGGCCTGGCAGCGCGCCCTGGAGCACATCAAGGGAGTGGGCCCCAAGACCGTGGCCAAAATCTACGAAGCTATGCACACGGACGGCGGCGAAACGTACCTGGGCAAGATGCGCAAGAAACACGCGGAACTGGACGACCTGCTCAACGAACTGGACGCCATTCGAGCCACCCCGGGAAAACCCTCGGCCACCATCGATCGAGTCATGGCCTTCTATCAGCCCATCCTGACCCAGAAATACCCGGACGACTACCCCAAGCGCCAGGCTGGACTGGAGCAACTCAGCCAGATTGCGGCCAACTATTCGGACCTGGAGACCTTTCTGGGCGATCTCAGTCTGGATGGCGATCCCGATGAGGAAAAACGCAAGGACAACGCCTTGGTGCTGTCTACGGTCCACTCCTCCAAAGGGTTGGAATGGAAGGCCGTCCTCATCATCGACTGCGTGGAAGACCGGTTCCCGTCCAAAAAATCCCTGAATCGTCCCGAGGACCTGGAGGAGGAGCGCCGTCTCATGTATGTGGCCTGCACCCGGGCCATGGATTCCCTGCACTTGTTCGTGCCCAAGACTATCTACAATCGCTACAACGGAGTCTCCGACCCGGCCCTTCCCAGCCCGTTTGTGCTGGAACTGCCGAACCACACCTTCGAACGACTGCAGGAAGCCTATTCCGGCGGACTGGAGCGCAAACGAAGGGAGCGCCCGCCCAGCATGGCGGCCCCGCGCGATATGGAAAAATCATCGACAACAACCACCGATCCGGGCTCCCTGGGGTTCTGCCGCCACAAGATTTTCGGCAAGGGCAAGATCATCGCCCGTGTGGAACCCAACAAATACCGCATCAACTTTCCGGGATTCGGACTCAAGGTCATCATCGAAGACTATGTTGAATTGATATGACTTCAAAGGAACAGAACATGAAACTGACATCTGAAGACGCCTTTCTCGAACTCATCGACAAACATTTTCCCCGCGAAAACCAGTTTCTGAAAATGGGGCGCGGCGACGACTGCGCCGTGATCAGGGGAGGGAGCGACCTGTGCGTCAGCTCGGACCTGTTCCTGGAAGACGTACACTTCCGGCGCGGCTACTTCGGCGCCGAAGACATCGGATACAAGGCTTTGGCGGTGAACATCAGCGATATCGCCGGAATGGGAGCACGGCCTTTGGGATTCAACATGGATCTTATGATCCCGTGGGGGCTCGATCGCGACTACTGGAACGCCTTTTTCAAGAGCATGGCCTCGCTGGCCCGCCAAAACGATCTCATCCTCGCGGGTGGAGATCTCAGCCTGGCAGACAAGCTGGGCGTGAGCATCACCATCTGGGGGGCCGCCGGTCCTGGAGGAAAGTTCATTCCCCGCCAGAAAGGCCAACCGGACGACATCATCTTCACCTGCGGCGATCTCGGCCTTGCCCGTGTTGGTCTGCTTTCCCTGGAGGAAAGAGGCCTCGACGCACGAACGTCCTATCCGCAGTCGGTCAACGCCCACCTACGGCCCAAGCCCAAGTCCATGGTCAGCACCCTGCTCTCGGCAGCGGGCATCAACTGTCTCATGGACGTCTCGGACGGGCTGGCTCGCGACCTGCCCCGTTTGCTGGGACCGCACAACGGCGCCGACATCACCATCGGCGACGACATGATCCCCTCGGAAGTGAGAACGTATGCCCAAGCCAAGGATGTAGCTCCGGAAGAGTTGGTCTTCCTGGGGGGAGAGGATTATGCCCTGCTCGGCACTGCGGACGAAACCACTTTCCTGGAAAAAGTGGCCGGCATCCCGGGAATCAGGAAGATCGGCATCGTGACCGACAAAGCCATCACGCTCAACGGCGAAGAATACCGTCGGCAGGGGTTTGACCACTTCGGATAGGAGGGACGCATGGACCTGCAGTTGAAAGTCATCGGCTATGTCCGCTCAAGCATCAAGGAGACGGACGGCCCTGCAAAAATGGAAAACGAGGATGGCGCTGTCCGGGCCATCCTTGAGCTGGACCCGCAATACGCCGAAGCCACCCTTGGCCTTGTGGACGGCATGGAGATCGAACTCTTCACGTGGCTCCATATGGGTGACCGAACCGCCCTGCAGTGCCACCCCCGCGGCGATGTGAGCAACCCCAGGCAAGGTGTCTTCGCCACCCGTTCTCCTTCCAGACCCAATCCCATTGGCCTGCATCGCATTTCCATTGTCTCCATGGACAGCCCCACGCGTTTCCAGGTGGAGCCCTTGGAGGTCATTGACGGAACTCCCATCATCGACATCAAGAGAAAGCCCCGGGGCCTGCCGAGCTGGAAAACGCTCGAAACGGGCAAAGAATGACAAGAAATGGTGGCTCTCTCTGCTGAGGCCACCAGGTTTGTCACCTTTAAATGACTTTGGCCAATCCGGGACTTTTCATCTTCATCCGCCCCATGAAAGACACCTGCTCCGGTCGCTGGATGCTGGAAGCTCCGGCCGTTTCAAAGGTATAGAAAAGCTCAGGGTCCATATCCCGCGCAAGGGACAAAATGTGCTTCATGTCTTTGCGCTTGCAAACCACGAACTGAACCGTGACCGGCCCCTCGTCGCCGTCGCCCGTCACCGTGGTGATGCCGTATCCGGCTTCACGAACGACTTTGGCGATCTTGCGGCCGGCACTGTTGCTGATGATACGCAACACAACATTGCCCAGAGCGAGTTTCTTTTCGCAGGTGATTCCCAGAGCGGTGCCCACACCAAACCCAAGGGCGTAACACAGGGCCAGAAACGGTTCATCCCCCACCTTCATGATCACGGTGGAGGTGCCCATGACCCACAAAAGCATCTCCACCACGCCGAGCAGAAGCGCCATTTTCCGCTCACCCAGCATGGAAACCATGACACGGATGGTGCCAAGAGTAAGGACCACGGCTTCAGCCAAGAAAACCATTAGCCCGAGAAATAATATATCGATCGTCATTTTCAATCCTCGCTTGTTGAGAAGCAGCACGATTTAAAGCGGATTTATTGATTCGTCAATCAATTTTTTCCACATTTTTTACACATTGAAAATCAACAAGTTAGATAGGGAAAGAAACACACCTTCAGGCAAAAATCCCGCGGCCGGAGACTAGCCCGTAAAAAAATACACATAAACGAAAAGCAGCGTTCGCTTTGTCGTCCGTTTGGGAGAGCCTTTCTTCACACTTCCATGACGACCGGGTGAAAATTCTGTTTCCATTCAAACGACCACAAAAAAAGGGCGGCCCCCTGGGAACCGCCCTTTTGCAATCGAAATCGAGTATACCGTTATTTCTTGAGCCAGCTCATCATTTCGCGCAGACGGGAACCCACCTGTTCGATCTGATGTTCGGCGCCGAGGCGGCGCTGAGCGCGCAGCATGGGCTGACCGGCCTGGTTGTCCAAAATGAAATCGCGGGCAAACTTGCCGTTCTGGATTTCCTTCAGAACCTGCTTCATAGCCTTGCGGGACTCTTCACCGATAACACGTGGGCCGGTGACATAGTCACCGAACTCTGCGGTGTCGGAGATGGAGTAACGCATAGTGGCCATGCCGCCCTCGTACATGAGGTCGATGATCAGCTTGAGTTCGTGCAGGCACTCGAAGTAGGCCACTTCGGGCTGGTAACCGGCTTCCACCAGGGTTTCAAAACCGGCCTTGCACAGTTCGGTCAGACCGCCGCAAAGCACTGCCTGTTCACCGAACAGGTCGGTTTCGGTTTCTTCCTTGAAGGTGGTCTCGATGACGCCGGAACGGGTGGCGCCGATGCCCTTGGCATAGGCCAGAGCAATGTCCAGGGCCTTGCCGGAGGCGTCCTGTTCGATACCCACCAGAGCGGGAACTGCACCGCCTTCGGCGTAAGTGCGGCGTACCATGTGTCCCGGTCCCTTGGGGGCGATCAGCATGCAATCCACGCCTGCGGGAGGTACAATCTGCTGGAAGTGCACGTTGAAACCATGACCAAATGCCAGCACGTTGCCTTCTTCCAGGTACGGCGCAATGTCGTTTTTATAGACGGAGGCCTGAACCTGATCCGGCAGCAGGATCATGATCAGATCGGCCTGCTTGGCGGCTTCGGCGACGGAAACAGGCTCGAAGCCATGTTCCTTGGCCAGGTCGTAGTTGGGTCCGCCGGGGCGTTGCGCCACAACGACCTTGATACCGGAATCACGCAGGTTCTGTGCGTGAGCATGCCCCTGACTCCCGTAGCCGACGATGGCCACGGTCTTATCTTTGAGGAATTTGAGATCAGCGTCTTTCTCGTAATAAACCTTCATTGTGCAAAGCTCCTAGGAATTCGTTCTGTCCATGCGGTGGTGAAACACGGACAATGAGTGGAAATGTATCCCTCTCGGCTGCAAAAACGCAACCAACGTCTCCCGGCCTCTTACGACCGGGAGCCGAGATTGTCCAGCGCTATGAGCCGTTCGGGTGGTGTTAATCGATCTGCATGGCACGCTTCAGCGCAACATTGCCGGTCCGGGCGATCTCCTTGATGCCGAATCTGGAAAGGAGATTGACGATGGCCTTGATCTTGCCACTGTCTCCCGTGCATTCGATAGTCAATTCGTCAATGCTCACATCCACGACCTTGCAACGGAAAATATCCGTGATACGGAGTATTTCCGCCCTTTTGGAATCTTCTGCATTGACCTTTAGAAGCACCATCTCACGCTCCACGGCCTTGATCTCTGTGAAATCCTTGACCGTGATGACCGGAACGAGCTTGCGAAGCTGTTTGACGATCTGTTCAATAATGGATTCGTCGCCATGAGCCACTATGGTCATGAGCGAAACGCCCTTTTCCAATGTGGGAGCGACGTTGAGTGATTCGATGTTGAAGCCCCTGCCACTGAAAAGCCCCGCGACCCTGGAAAGGACACCGGGCTCGTTTTCAACCATGACGGAAAGTGTATGTTTCATGGTTCCTCTCTCCTAAACGAGCAGCATCTCGGTCAACGAAGCCCCGGCCGGGACCATCGGGTAAACATTTTCTTCCTGAGCCACGCGGACATCCACGATGACGGGTTTGTCCACTGCAAAGGCTTCTCGGAGCACCTTTTCCACGTCCTTCTTTTCAGTAATCCTGTAGCCCGCCGCGCCGTAAGCCTCGGCAAGCCTCACGAAATCGGGTTGTGCCTCCATGCAGGTGGAGCAGTAGTTCTTCTTGTAGAAAAGCTCCTGCCACTGCCGGACCATGCCCAAATAGCCGTTGTTGAGAATGACGATCTTGACAGGCAGCTTGTTGCAAACCACGGTCATCATTTCCTGAATATTCATCTGGATGGAACCGTCACCCGCAATGTTGACGACCAGCTTGTCCGGAAAGGCGCGCTGTGCGCCCATGGCTGCGGGGAACCCGTAGCCCATGGTACCGAGGCCGCCCGAAGTCAGAAAGGTATTGGGCTCCTTGACCTTGTAGAACTGAGCCGCCCACATCTGGTTCTGCCCCACCTCGGTACAGACAATGGCGTCACCTTTGGTGATTTCGTATATCTTCTCAACCACATATTGAGGTTTGATCTTTTCCTCGTCGTCAATGTAGTTGAGAGGGTGCAGCCGGCCCCACTCGGCGATCTGCTCAAGCCATTGTTCATGCTTGCGCTGCCAGTTCACCTCGTCCTTGACGGCCTTCAGCTCCTTTTGCAAGGCGCTGAGCGCACTCTTGCAATCGGCCACCAAGGGAACATGAACGGACACGTTCTTCTGGATGGACGTGGGGTCCACGTCTATGTGCACGATGGTCGCATACGGCGCGAACTCGCTGATCTTTCCGGTGACGCGGTCATCGAAACGCGCGCCCACCGCCAGCAGAAGGTCACAGTTGTGCACGGCCATGTTGGCGCTGTAGGTTCCGTGCATGCCCAACATTCCCAGCCAGAGTTCCTCATCGTCTCCGGGATAGGCGCCGAGCCCCATGAGCGTGGAGGTGACCGGAATCTTCATTTCCCTGGCCAACCACCGCAGTTCCTCATGACTCTTGGAGGAAATGACTCCGCCGCCGGAATAGATGAGCGGCCTTTCCGCGTTGCGAATCAGGCCGGCCACCTTTCTGATTTGACCGATATGCGGTTTCAAATGAGGGTTGTAGCTGCGCAATGAAATGCTTTCCGGGTAGTCGAATGTGCATTTCTGGTTGACCACGTCTTTGGGCAAATCCACCAGCACGGGACCGGGACGCCCGGTCCGTGCGAGGTAGAAAGCCTGTTTCACCGTCCTTGCCAAATCACGAACATCCTGCACCAAGTAGTTGTGCTTGGTGCAGGACCGGGTAATGCCGACGATATCCACTTCCTGGAACGCATCGTTGCCGATGAGCGGTGTGGGCACCTGTCCGGTGAAAATGACGACGGGAATCGAGTCCATATATGCCGTGGCAATACCGGTGACGGTATTGGTGGCGCCGGGGCCCGAAGTTACTAGGCATACCCCGGCCTTGCCGGTGGCACGGGCATAGCCGTCCGCGGCATGGATCGCGCCCTGTTCATGGCGCACTAGGATATGTTCAATGGAAGAATTGGGGATTGCATCGTAAATGTCGATGACGGCTCCTCCGGGGAAACCGAAAACAACATCAACACCTTCCTCTTCCAAGCACTTCAACAATATCTGGGCCCCGGTCAGCTCCATCCTATGCCTCCGAATCTCGATATTTATCCAATATCGTTTGCAGTTTTGTCTTGCCAGCCAATTTCTTCTTCTTGAGTTCCTTCATTTCCTGAGTTTCAGTCGGGCTCAGGTATGACTTCCCTTCCAGCTTCTCGAGCATTTTTTCAAAGACGACATGCTGGTCCCATAGGGACTTCAGTTCCATGTCCTCAGCGCTGAACTTTTCAATAATCTCAAGGTCTCTGGCTTCCATTGGACGCTCCTTTGTTTAAGCGTTCACACGTTATTGCTCCCCGAAGGAACAAGTCGTTCCCAATCGGGTTCTCTACTGCTTACAACGGCCAAGACCTTCCTGCGGTTGGTCCGACCTGATTCCAATTGTATCTGATTTTTCTTGAGGCCAAGCTTGCTGGCCAAATAGGAAACAAGGGCCTTGTTGGCCTTGTTATCGGCAGCCGGCGCGTTCAGGCGCACCTTCACACACCCCTGGTACACCCCGGCCAAATCATTCTTTTTGGCTCCGGGCTGCACCCAAACGTCAAGCTTCCAATCGTTGTCGCCCATATGTCTGGCGAATTCTGGGGGTGTCGCTATCTTCTCTCGGGTCATTCAGCTTTTTTCAGGTATGTGAGCTTGGACTCCAGCTCTTCCATTTTCTCTATATCGGGGTCATCATGTTCCAACATTTTCAAATGCGAGTCCAATAGGGCCTTGAGCTGAATTTCAAATTGCGTTCTCTGCCGTTTAACGGCTTCCACTTCCTCATGAATCTGAGCCAGGCGGTTGTGTCCCTTCTGAATGGTCGTCTCGGCCTTGCTCCGGGCCTCATCGAGAATCAACTGGGCCTCCCGGGATGCCTGCACTTTGAGGTCGTCGACCATCTTCTGGGTACTCATGAGAGTGTCTCGCAGGGTCTCATCCCGCTTGCGGTATTCCAGAACAGCCGCTTCCAGCCGCTTCATCTTCTTCCTCATTTCCTTCTGGCTGTCGGCCATGGCGCCCATGGTGTCCGCAGCCTCCAGCAGAAACTGGTCCACCTCGAGCCTGGAATAGCCAAACATCTTTTTGGAAAAACGTTTGTTCAGAAGATCAATTTTGGAAACCGACATAAGTGCCTCCTACATCATCGGGGAGCCGCCGCCCATGGAATAGGCAAGACGCAACAGGTTGCCCACGACGACAATTTTAAGGACTTGTATCACCAGAATGATGACGATGGGGGAGAGATCGAACCCTCCGACATTGAGAAACGGCAGAAGCTGCCTGACTTTATAAAAAACAGGCTCGGTCACCCCACGCAAAAAACGCACTATGGGATTGTAGGGATCGGGATTCACCCAGGTGATCAGGGCTGAAATGATGACGATCCACATGTATGCGGTCAAAACGAAGCTCAAAACCTGCGCAACAGCACTAACGACTAAATCCATCTGTCCTCCGGGTAAAACCGCCGGATGTCCGAGGAAAATCCGGCACGTGACTTCAAACTGGCACAGCGGTCGTGAATTATCAAGTCCTAATAGAGTCCCCGCGTACCAGGATACGCGCGCTGCATGCAGCGGCGCAATGTCCAATAATCGGTAATATGCAGATCGGCTTCCAAGTGCTGGTTGCCATAGGCCCAGAAGCGAACTCCGGCGGCCTGCGCGCAGTGTTGGTCCACCACGGAATCACCGATGAAAACAACCTCCTCGGGACGGGCCCCGATCTTGTTCATGGCCTGATACATGGGTTCGGGGTGCGGCTTGGGCCTGCGCACATCCGCAGAGGTCACCACAGGGTAAAAAAAACCTTCCAAATCCATAAGCTCCAAAACCAGATTCATCGTGTCGGTACGACTGGTGTTAATGGCCATGGGAAACCCACAATCCCTGAGCCACCAAAGAAACTCGAACAGACCGTCCATGCGCTTCAGATTCAAATGCGGCAACAGGTCCCTGTACCTCACTCGGCGCTGGAACTCCCGAATCGCTTCCATCTTATCATCGGGGATGATGTGGGCCAGCGATTCGGCCGTGGTGTGCATGTGGCAATACGCGGCCTCGGCATCGCTCATGGGCGGCAGGCCGATATGATCACGAAGTTTATTGTAATATTTACGGTTGGAGTCCTCGGAATCAATGAGCACGCCGTCACAATCGAACACCACGGCGCCGATGCCCGCGAAAACATCCACCCGCATGAGATCGTTGGTTATGAGCATTCTGTCTCCTTGTTCTCGTATCAATCCCTGACAACCGCGACCTTCACTCTCTTTGCGGCCCAGGGTAGTTTTTCAGGCAAAGCCTTTCTTCCGGCCAACTTCCAGGCCGGGGCTTCGGCCATAATGGCGCCAGCGGGAAGGTTCAATTCATCAGGAACAGAAAAAAACTCGATACCATACTCCTGCCAAACGTCATATGCATCCCCAGCTCCGGTCACAAGCACTGCGTCGCTCGGCAAAAACGCCGGCAAAGCCTCCATGACCCGCTGCCACGGAAACACGGCGCTGTCGCTTCCGGGCGCGGCACTGCTCATGACCTTGCTCAGGGCCATGCCCCGATCATCATCGTCTCCTTCTTCCATCCCCAGGGTTTCACCGAATTTTTCCCATGAGGCGCGCACGCCCTTTTCAAGTCCTTTCGCCTCGATGAGGCTTTCTTCCAGATGCCAGGCAAGCATGAGAGTGAACTGTGCGTTGGCCACATCAGGCCGCTCCCCGGCCTTGGTCTCCCCTTTGAGGCGCATCATAAGCTCGCCCTTGATGGAGGACGTCGACTCTTCAAAATACTCATCGGGAGTGTGTATGCCGAAAAACGCCATCTCGGAAGAATCCTTGAACTGCCGACCGAAGTTCATGCAATCGCGGATCAAAGCCTGGCCCTGAGCAGCGCCCACCGGCAGTCCTTCCGGGCGGAAATAGCCTTTCACCGGTTTCTGGTCGGCCAGTCCGGGGTCAAAAAACAAAGCGCCCTCCACGGGCTCCACAGGCAACAACTCCACATGCATGGCGGGGAAATAGATCAACATTGCGTTTTACTCCTGTTCCTCATGACAAGGCTTGTCGTTCTGTCCACGGATTGCATAATGACGGCACCTTCCCTCGCATTCAGGCAAAGCCGGAATGCACAGCCCCTCGTACAGATGCATACAGGCGGGAGGTTCCCGGCTCGGATCATGTTCATATTTTCGGCAGTCTATTCCGCCCCTGGTGAGCCGTTCGAACTGCGTGGCCCAGAGCTCGTTGACTTCACGCTGCTCCAGATTGAAGGCTTCGGCCCGGCGCAAAAAGTCGTCAAAGACCTTTTCCCAGCTTTCCAACACCTCGCAACGCCATGCGCGGGTATACCCCGGATTGAGACGTTCGGGATAAAGGCACCGGCCCCGCAGATGAAAACGGCAGCCGCCGGCAGGCATTCTTTGGAGTGTTTTCATTGTATCGTGAATCACGAAAGACAAATACGTCCGACGTTATTTTACTTTGAAGGTAAAGGTGTAAGCTCCGCACGGGTGATTGTAAAGCCACATATCCCCAACATGGTGCAAAACCGTAAGAAAGCCCGCCGTTCTTGACCTCCCTTTTGTGGGGGTGTATAGCCTCTCTACCAAGAAATCAATGAATTCAACTTTGGGAGGATATATATGATCGGCGGTTTCGGAATCTGGGAGCTTCTCATCATTTTGCTCATTGTTCTGGTCATCTTCGGAGCCAAGAAACTGCCTGAAATCGGCGGCGGTATCGGCAAAGCCATCAGCAACTTCAAAAAGGCCACCAGCGAGCCCGACGAAATCGATGTGACTCCCAAGGAAAAGAAGACTGAAAAAGAAGATTAATTCGATACAAAATAAAAAAGACCCGGGAAGCAGAGCTTCCCGGGTCTTTTTTATTGATCATCGATCAGCATTTCCTGCAAGGATCTTCCTCCACCTCTTCCGCGAAGAACCCGAATCCCTTAAGCACGTAATGCACTCCGGAAACCACGGTTAACCCTGCGGTCAAGGAAATGATCCAAGTTTCGAGCACACTGTAGTTCAACTCGAACGTCTTCTGAATCATGATGAAAAGCACCAGAAGAATCTGGGCCGTGGTGGTGGCCTTGCTGGACCAAATGGGTTGGATTCGGGACTTAATGTCCACCCCCCAGAAATGCAGCAACGCCAAACCACCGATAATGATGGCGTCCCGGCTGACCACAAGCACAGTCAACCAATGGGGCAGCCACCCCTGCATGGCCAGGCAGATGTATGAAGTCACCAACAGACATTTGTCGGCCAACGGATCAAGCATGGCTCCAAGACGGGAGCGTTGCTTGAGAATGCGGGCCAGAAAACCGTCCAACGCATCGGTGAGTCCGGCAACGGCGAAAAGCCCCCAGGCCAGATCAAAACGATGGTCAACATAGGCCATGACAAATCCCGGCGTGAGCAAAATCCTGGAGATGGTCAGGAGATTGGGAATGGTCCAGATGGTATCACGCGGAATCATGGCCGACATAACACTCTACTCCTGGTTCATTATGCCGAAGGTCAGACCACGACCGGGAAGAAAAGCCGCCAACCGGTCCTTGAGCAGCCCCTGGTTGATGACGTGCACATCCCATGTGGCGGAGACACCGGAAGGAAGCATTTCCATTTCCACCAGCTTCACTTCCTGTACGGCCGAAACCCAGCTCTGAAGCACTCGATCGAAGTCCTGCACGCCGTCCGGAGTGAACCATCCGGTCACGCGAAGCCTGGTGGAGGATGAAGCGCTCTCGCGCAACTCCTTGCGGTTGAAATAGCGCTTCCAGAGGTCGAACCAAAGTTCGGGAATGTCCTTCTTGATAGAAACCCAGTCGCGGCCTTCGAAGATGAGCCGCCCTTTCCAGAGCTTCTCCCCCTCACGCTGCAGCAGAAATTCCGGCTGCACGTCCAAATCGCGCTTGAGACCGGTGAGCAGGATGAGATCACGAATCTTCTGCAGACTTTCGTCACCCAATTCACCCTGGTGGCGAAAGGTGACCGGAAGCGGTTTGGAAACCGTGAAGTAAACACCCAAATCCTGCAACGCAGAGCGCAAAGCCTTGCGGTTGACGTTCACATCCATGGTCAGGTTCAGTCCGTCTTCCGCGCGAAAGGAGGAGATCTCCTTGTAGCCCAGCACGTAACCGCCCGCCTTTTCCAAAAAATAGTCTTTGAGTAACCGTTGCCGCTCTTTTGCCAAAGGGCCCGGAAGCAGTTTCAAAGCAATGCTTGTCACGGCCTGGGCAAAGGCTTCATCCGAGGCCTTCTGGCGAAGCTGCATGGAAGTCATGCCCTCCTCAAAGGGAACAAAGACCTCCACGGGCTGGGCCTGGGCCAGTCCGGCAGTCAAAACAAAAACAATTATACATGCAAAATATTTCAGCAGCCTCATGGCTGAATCTCCTCTTGTAAATCTTCATCCGGCTCCACACTTTTCCCCAAGGCAATAACCACCCGACACTGAGCGGCAACGGCGGGGTCTTTCAGAAGCATGCGGGCCAATTCCGCGTCCGCACCGGAAATGATTAAATCGGTTTTGCCCACACCGACGACGGCAAGGGCTGATACCACCAGGGGATGGTCACCCACACGAGATCGAAGCTGGATGGGGTCGGCTGTCGTGGAATAGGCCGCCACACCATATTTCACGGCATTGGTGCGTCCCACGCGGAAGGCGCCATAAACACCCTTTCCGTCACGGCCATAGATGACAGGAGCCAGGGCGGGCTGGACATCGAACAAAGTCGTAGCGTCCACGACCAGACCTGTATACATCTCAGCCCCTGCCACCATACCGGTGGGTTCCATGGCATTCATGGCGGCCAGATTATCCAGTCCGAGTTCCAGCTTGGGCGGAATCCCGCTCTGAAAAGGAATGGTGCTGGGAAACACCAATTTAGCCAGTTCGCCCCGGAGAGACTCGGAAACAACGAGCTGTCCCTTGCCGTCCAGGAACTCGGGCAGCTCAAGCTTGGAGTTCTGAATCAGCCTGCGTACACGGGCATCGGCCTGATCGTCCTCGGACAGGAAAACCCCCACCGTGGATGTGGAATCGATGCGGATGCCGTAAATGGCGTCCAACATCTGCCTGCGGGAGGTTACAGCAGCCTTGCGCACGGCCAGGGCTGTCTGGTGAGTGGCGTCAAAATTATCCGGATCCACCTCCATATCCTTGACCACGGCTATCTCGCCGTTGCCCCAGGAAACGGAAACATCGCCGGCCTGCTGCACATAGCCTCGAAAGGCCTGAGCACTGGTGGCGCTCAATACGGTCACCGTCAGCGCGGTCATCAACAAATATCGAATTGCGGGGATTATCTTCATTTATGTGAGCCTTTCATGGCAGGTAAGCTTTTCATGAACAACTTCGGATTTAGCCTTCTCCGGACTTTTGCGCAAGCCGTTCATATGCCTCCTTGCCGGACCAGGTATGATACTATACATTTGCGCAATCAATCGAACAACGGAGCCAATCATGCAGATTTACCTGATGCAGCACGGTACCAGCCTGTCCAAGGAACTCGATCCGGAACAGCCGCTCAGTCCGGTGGGACGGGAACAGGTCGAAAAAAGCGCCACAATCCTCAAGCATCTCGGTCTCTGGTTCGACGTCATCTTCGCCAGCACCAAGACACGTTCCATTCAAACTGCCGAAATCGTGGCAAAATCCGTTGACTACCCCACACAGAATATCGTCTGCGACGAGAGATTCAAACCCATGGCCGATCCCCAGAAAAGTCTGGACCTGGTCATGGAATACGGGGAAGCTCAGACAATTTTCATAGCCGGTCACCTGCCCTCGCTCAACAACCTGGCCTCTTATATGCTTTTGCAGGACGTTCCGCCCACCCTGCATTTCGGTATAGAGAACGGCGGAATCTTGCGTATCAGCCTCGAGGCCCAGCATCGGCGCGGCGTCCTGGACTGGATGCTGCCGCCCAAATTCCTGAACCTGATGCAAAGCAGCTGACCAAGGGAAGAAGCTGAAGTCGAGACGGATCAGCAACGCACGAAAACGCCACTCCGTGCCTATTCACCGTTCCAGCAACACTACACGTTCTTTCAACAGCCGCCCTCGGCAAGCCACTGTTCCACCCGTAAGGCGATGGCTTCGTTGTCGCCCGGCGCGAACCACTCGATGTCCTTTTCCTTCTTGAACCAAGTCATCTGACGTTTGGCATAGGCCCTGGTATTTTTGACCCATTTCTCCTTGGCCTCGGCCAGACTCATCTCCCGCCGGATATAGGCCAACAGTTCGGCGCAGCCGATTCCGGTCCAGCCCGGTGCTTCCGGGTCCGGGCACTTCGCATAGGCAGCCCGGGCCTCTTGCAAGGCCTCATGCTCCAGCATAACGTCGATGCGTGCCGCCAGCTTGGGCGTAAGGTCATCCAAAGGAATCTTCATCCCCACCTTGAGATATCGATACGGGGTCTTGTAATGCTCTTCCGAATGCCACCAGGTCATGGTCTTGCCTGTTGCGGCATACACTTCCGCGGCCCTGGCGTTACGCTGGCTGTCGTTGGGATGAATCCTGGCCGCGTAGTCCGGGTCCACCTCGGTCAACTCCCGATGTAACGCCTGCGGCCCTTCGTCCTTGAGTCGGCTCAATACAGCCGCCCGAATCTCCCCGGGAATCTCAGGAATGGGGGCGATGCCCTGCAGCAGGGACCGTAAATACAGACCAGTGCCACCAACAAGCATGGGCAGTCGATTCCGGCTCAGCACTTCGGCGATGGCTCCATGGGCCATGTCCACGAACCTGGCCGCATTCATTTTCTCAGACGTCTCCAGGAAACCGTACATGAGATGCGGGCAGGCGGCCTGTTCCCCATCATCTGGTTGAGCCGTTATGATCGGAAAATCGCGATAAATCTGACGGGAGTCGAAATTAATGACGCTGCCCGGCAAACGCTTGGAAACGGCGATGGCCGCCGCAGTCTTCCCGGTGCCCGTGGGCCCCAAAACGCAGAGAATCGAAGGTTTGTCGGCCATGATCTAGGATTCTTCCAGAGCGTTGAGCTCGGCAAACCGGGCATAAACCTTGGGAATGATTACCTCAGGGACCAATCCCTTGATGTTGCCGCCATGCTTGGCCACTTCCTTGACGATGGTGGAACTGAGATACATCCATTTGAAATCGGTCATGAGGAACACGGTCTGGACTTCACGGTCCAGCCGGCGGTTCATAAGCGCCATCTGAAATTCGTATTCAAAGTCGGAGACTGCGCGCAGTCCGCGCAGGATGGACCCCGCCCCACGCCGGGCCGCGTAGTCTATAAGCAGGCCATCGAAAGGCTCGATGATCACGTTGGGCTCGTCGGCAAAGACCTCCCTGGCCATCTCAACCCGCTCCTCCAGAGTGAACATGGTGTTTTTCGGGGTGCTCCGGGCGACGGCGAACACCACCTGGTCAAATATTTTGAGGCCCCGCTTGGTCAGGCTCACATGCCCCTTGGTAACGGGATCAAACGTGCCAGGATAGACCGCAAGCCTGGGGTTCAGTTCCGCCATAACAAAATCCTTGTCTGACCGTATTCACGATCGGTTAAAAGGTTCAGCGCGGACAAGGGCCCTTCCGTGGGAGCGTGAACCTGCGCCTCCACTTCGGCCAGAATAAACGCACCTTGGGCGAACCAGTTGTTCTCCAACGCCTTTTCCAGGGCGGGAAGCAACAGGTTCTTGCCGTACGGCGGATCGATGAAACCAAGATCAAACGGTATGTCCGGACTTTTGGATAACACAGAAAACAAGTCTTTGGTAAACACCTTGTACTGATTGCCGGTCACTCCCAGTTCCTTGAGATTGGAACGAATGATGCCGGCCGCCTTCTTGTTCTTTTCCACAAACCAGGCCAGTTCCGCCCCACGGCTCAGGCATTCGACGCCCAGGCTGCCGCTTCCGGCGAACATGTCCACCACTCGTGCGCCTCTCCAATCCATGCCGCGCGCCTGCAGCATGGAAAAGATGGCCTCGCGCACCTTGTGGGTGGCAGGCCTGTATCCAGGGCCTTCACAGGTCTTGAGCCTGCGCCCCTTGAATTCGCCTCCTACAATTCTCAAATCACGCTCCTACAGCTCAGAGATGAGTTCCGACAAAGACCGGTTGAGATCCAACAGCCTGTCACGAGCTTCCACCTGGTCCACCCAGGCACGATCCTGAATGGATTTGATGCGGACCTTGAGCTCCTCGAACAGCTTATCGGAATCATGAAGCAGGAAGTCCCAATCCACTCTTGGACGGGCGACAGCCATATCCACCATGGGAGCCAGCTCCTTGCCCGGCTCCAGTCCGAGCTCTTCCATGTATTCCGGAATATGGACCTCAAAGCCGAATTCCCTGGTCAGCAATTCCGCGAACGCCTTCTGGACCTCTGCTTCTCCGTGCACCAACACGATCTTGACCGGTTTGCCGCGCATACCCTCCAGCCATTCGATCATTTCGGACTGTCCCGCATGGCCGGAAAAGCCGCCAATAGTCAAAACCCTGGCCTTGATGGCAATGTCTTCGCCGAAAATTCTGATTTTTTTGGCGCCGTTGACGATCTTGCGACCGGGGGTTCCCACGCCCTGCCAGCCTACAAAGACCACACAGCAATTGGGTCGCCAGAGGTTATGGCGCAAGTGATGCTTGATACGCCCCGCGTTGGCCATGCCGCTGGCGGAAATAATGATGGCTGGCTCCTGGCGAGCATTGATTTCCTGGGACTGCTCCCGGCTCTCCGTAAAATGAAGGTTGGGCAGATCCAGAGGATTTTCGCCGTTCTGGAGGTACTCGGTTGTTTCCTGATCAAAAAACTCAGGATGCCTGCGGAAGACCTCCGTGGCCCGGATGGCGAGAGGGCTGTCCAGATACACGGGCATGTCATCGGGCAGCTTACCCTGTTTGCGAAGCAGGAACAACGAATAGATGAGCTGCTGGGACCGCTCCACGGCAAAGGCGGGAATGACCACCTTGCCGTTGTTCTTGTAGCAATAGTCTATGGCCTCGGCCAGCTCGTTCAGGCTGTTCTCCGCGTCCTTGTGGTCACGGTTGCCGTAGGTGGATTCCATGAATAGGTAATCCGCGCAGTCCAGCTCGCTGGGAGCGTTGACTATGAGTTGTTCGGGCCTGCCCAGGTCACCGGAAAAAACGATCTTGGTAGCCTTGCCGTCCTGCTCGTATTCGATTTCGATGAATGCCGAGCCGAGAATGTGCCCGGCATCGTGATAGGTCACCCTGATACCCGGCGCCGGCTCAAATGCCTTGCCGTACTCGACGGAAGCCAGCAAGGGCACTGTCCTCTCCGCATCACCGATGGTATAAAGGGGTAAAACAAGCCGCCCGCCCTTGCGCTTGGATTTCTGGTTGGCCCATTCAGCCTCCATCTCCTGGATATGGGCGCTGTCCAGCAACATGATCTCCAGCAGGTCCCTGGTGGCGGCCGTACAATAGACGGGATTGGTGTATCCCCTGCCCACCATTGCGGGCAAAAGGCCGCTGTGATCGATATGGGCATGGGTTATCAGAATGAAATCTATATGCTTGGCGTCATACGCCTTGACGTTTTCGTTCCGACTCTCGATTTCCCTGTTGCCCTGGTGCATGCCGCAATCCACGGCGAACCTGGTCCCTTCATGCTCGAGAATGTAACAGGAGCCGCTGACGGTTCGGGCCGCTCCGAGAAAGGTGACTTTCATTCCATGCTCCGTTGAGCTCCCCACCATCCGCGCTGACAATAATGAGCTTCCGGTCGGGAAAGAATATGTGTATTCAAAGTGTTCGGTGTTCCATGCCCTTCAGGGACCACAACATGCACCATTACGAAGAATCAAGCAACATCCCCATGCCCGAAGAACGGGCGGCACTGCAGACCAACAAAGGAGCATGAATGCATAGTTCCAAGCAGTACATAATCGACGACCTCTCCATGCAGGAGTCCTGGCGACTCTTCAAGATCATGTCCGAAATAGTCGATGGTTTCGAAACCTTGAGCGACATCGGACCAGCCGTCTCCGTGTTCGGCTCAGCCCGCGTCAAGCCCGACGAGCCGCTCTACAAACAGACCGAGGAACTTTCTGCGGAATTGGCCAAGGCGGGCTTCACGGTCATCACCGGCGGCGGCCCAGGCCTTATGGAAGCTGGCAACAAAGGCGCAAAGGAAGCGGGGGGGCAGTCCGTGGGCCTGCACATCCACCTGCCGCTGGAGCAACACAATAACGATTACATGGATGTGCGTTGCGACTTCCGCTATTTCTTCATCCGCAAACTCATGTTCATCAAATACGCCACGGCCTACGTGGCCCTGCCCGGGGGCTACGGCACCCTGGACGAACTCTCCGAAGCCCTGGTGCTCATCCAGACCAAACGCATCCGTCCCTTCCCCATCGTGCTGTTGGGCACCGAGTTCTGGAGCGGTATCATCGACTGGTTCAAAAACACCCTGGTGACCAACAAATTCTGCCACAAGGACGACCTGGACCTGTTCATCGTCACGGACGACATCAAGGAGGCCGTGACCCATATCAAGCGCCACGTGGTCATCTAGCACTTTCACGACCATCCACGCGGACCACATCGAAAATAAAAAAGGGCCGCCCGTCCGGGCGGCCCTTTTACCTTCAATCGGCTTGCCGTCAATCCTACAGGAAATCAGGATCAATGCTGGCCTTGCCGCCGGCAAGCACCAGTTTGATATAACGCACAGTACGGTCATCCACCGGCACGATAGGAAAATTCCTGCGGCAAGCGTCGCACTGGGCCATGGCAGGACGCGTGGGTGCAATAAGCGGTACCTCGCGCTCACAATGCGGGCAGGGATAAAGGTAGATGATTTCCAGCCCTGCGGGCTTGACCGGAGTCAGCGGTTTCTTGGTCTCTGACATCTTCTTATTATTCCTTGCTTATTTCAACAAACTTTTACCGGTCATCTCTTCAGGCTGCTCCAAGCCCATAAGGGAAAGGACGGTCGGCGCAATATCACCGAGAATACCCTTTTCCAGATCTCCGCCGGCATCCCCGGCAATGTAGACCAGGGGGACGGGGTTGGTGCTGTGGGCGGTCTGCGGGCCACCGTCCGGACCGATCATTTCCTCTGCATTGCCGTGATCGGCGGTGAGCAGCACCCGACCGCCCTGCTCCAGCATGGCCGTGACAACACGTTTCACGCAAGCGTCCACCGTAATGCAAGCTTTGTTGGCGGCTTCGATGATGCCGGTGTGCCCCACCATGTCCAGGTTGGCGAAGTTGCAGACGCTCAGGTCGTAATCGCCCAAACGTTCCACCAGCTTGTCGGCCACCTCGTCCGCACTCATCTGCGGCTTGAGGTCGTAGGTGGGCACGTCCCGCGGGGACTGCACAAGCACACGATCTTCGCCATCAAACGGCTCCTCGCGACCACAGTTGAGAAAATAGGTCACATGGGCGTACTTTTCGGTTTCGGCAATGCGCAACTGCTTGAGTCCGGCCTTGGAAATGATCTCGCCCAAGGTGTTTTCATAACTTTCGGGCGGGAAGGCCACGGGCAGCGGAAAAGTGGACTCGTACTGAGTCATGGTGGCGAATTCGGCCAGCGCGGGAACTTTTTTGCGCGGGAATTCTGCGAAATCAGCCTCGAAAATGGCCCGGCTGATCTGGCGGGCGCGGTCGGCGCGGAAGTTGAAGAAAAACACGCCGTCGCCGTCGCCGATGCAGACGTCATCGCCGCCCACCAGGAACGGCTTGATGAACTCGTCGTTCTCACCGGCATCATAGGAATCCTGAATCCCCAGGATGGCATCCTCCTTGATCGGGGCGTCGCCTTCCACCAGAGCCTTGTAGGCCAGTTCGTTGCGCTCGAAACGCTTGTCACGGTCCATGGCGTAATAGCGACCGGAAACCACGCCCGGACGACCGATGCCGATCTCATCCATCCCGGCGACCAGCTTCTCCACATAGCCCTTGCCGCTGGTGGGCGGCGTGTCGCGACCATCCATGAAGCAATGCACGATGACCTCGGGAACCTGCTGTTCCTTGGCCATCTTGAGCAACGCGTAAATATGGTTCTGGTGACTGTGCACCCCGCCATCGGATATGAGCCCCATAAGGTGCAAACGACCGCTTCCAGCCTTGGTTTTGGCCATAAGCTCCAGCAAGGTGGGATTTTCGTTCATGGCCCCGGTTTCGATGGCCATGTCAATACGGGTCATGTCCTGGTAAACCACTCTCCCGGCGCCTATATTCATATGCCCCACCTCGGAATTGCCCATAAAACCGTCGGGCAGGCCCACGGCGCGGCCCGCACACAACAGTTCGGTGTGGGGATATTTTCCCATAAGGGAATCAAGAAAGGGCGTGGCGGCGTTGCGCACGCAGTTTCCCTGGCCGTCCGGGGCGATTCCCCAGCCGTCGAGAATCAGCAAAAGCGTCTTTTGGGTCATGGTTATCCTCTGGGGTTTTCCCCGCAATAATTCTTTCGTTCGGCTTCGGACCACATGCCTTCAATGTTGTAGAATTCACGCAGTTCGGACTGGAATACGTGGACAATGACGTCATTGAGATCCACCAACACCCAGTCTCCGGGACGGTAGCCTTCCATGCCGAAAAATTCGATGTTATCTTCCCTGCACCTCTCGAGCACGAAGTCGGCCAAGGCCTGGCCATGCTTGATGCTGCGGGCCGAAACCACGCAAATGAATTCCGCGATGGAACACAGGCCGCTCACATCCATGAGCACGATCTCCTCACCCTGCTTCTCATCAAGCCATTCGCATACGAGAGCAGCCTTGTCGCTGCTGGAAATTTCTTTGAACTTTTTCTCTTTACTCACGTTTCAATCCTAATATTTGACCGAGATCAATTCATCCAGATCACGTTTGGGCACATGGTGCACTTCCCTTTCATCCCGCCAATACTTGATGCTGCCGTCCTCAGGCAACGGTTCAACGACCACATGCTCGGCGGGAACGCCCAGCGCAAGCACCAGCAAAATTTCGTGATGCTCGGGCATGTCGAGAATCTTCGAAAGCTTCTCCCGGTTCACGCTGCCAAGGATGCAGCCCCCATATCCCATTTCAACCGCACCAAGCATGATAGTCTGAGCGGCTATGCCCTGGTCCCCCCAATCCTCGCCAGTCAGTTCGCGGTCCACACAAAGGACCACATACCCGGTAGGACGCTCCCCTTCGGCCGGTCCCGGCCAACGCGGCAGATACCCTGCCCAGCCAAGGGTGGAAAAAACCTCGGCACATTTGGCTTCCTCGGCGACAAGCGCAAAGCGCAGGGCCTGCAGATTACGGGCGGACGGGGTCAGTCTTGCCAAGGCCACAAGTTCCACGAGGTCGTCCATGGAAACGGGATGATGCTGGGCAAAACGACGATAGCTTCGATTTTTTGCCACAAGCTCGCGAAAATTCATCTTTGCTACTCCCCTTATGGGTTGAACACAGGTTTAGTAAAGGATTACGGTCAACCCTGCAACGTCATTTCCATACCATACATTAAAAGATGCCCTGCGCCATCCACCACGTCCAGCGACGCGACAGGGCACGCCGAACTTGACAGCAAAGCGCCACCTGATGCATGATTTCTGAATGATCAAACTGTTTTTCTTCCGTTTTTTCTTTTTTATGGGCCTGCCTTGAGGACGCTCGTGGAGTAAGAAAGACGGATTGTAACCGACGATCAAGGGCCACGGGCATCCAGCCAGTGGCCCTTTTATTTTCAGTTCAGGCGAACACAAGGAGGAATCGGGATGATTTACGATGTGGACAACGAAACCCTGCCCCGGGAGGACCTGGAGGCGCTCCAACTCAGACGGCTGCGCGCCCTGTGCGAACGGGTTTACAACAACGTGCCCTTCTACAAAAAGCGCTTCGACGAGTCCGGCATCAAACCTCAGGACATCAAATGTCTGGAGGATGTGCGTCACCTGCCCTTCACGGAAAAACAGGACCTGCGAAATCAGTACCCTTTCGGCATGTTCGCCGTGAGCCGCGACAACATCGTACGCATCCATTCCTCCTCCGGCACAACGGGCAAGGCCACCGTGGTCGGCTACACTAAACGCGACATCGAAAATTGGGGACACCTCATGGCCCGCTGCTTTGTCGCAGCAGGCGCCACATCCAGGGACACGGTCCACAACGCTTACGGCTACGGTCTTTTCACCGGCGGCCTGGGCGCGCATTACGGAGGTGAAACCCTGGGAGCAGCCATGGTGCCCATCTCCGGCGGAGCAACCCGCAGGCAGGTCATGCTGCTCAAGGATTTCGAGCCCACGGTCATCTGCTGTACCCCCTCCTACAGTTTATTCCTGGCTGAAACAGCCGAGGAAATGGGCATAGACATAAAAAAGCTGCCGCTCAAGATAGGCATCTTCGGCGCAGAGCCCTGGACCGAGGAAATGCGCAAGGACATTGAAAAGCGCCTGGGCATCACGGCCATCGACATATACGGCCTGTCGGAAATCATGGGACCGGGCGTGGGCATCGAATGCCACGAGGCCCAGGACGGCCTGCACATGATGGAAGATCACTTCCTCATCGAAGTCATCGACCCCGCATCCGGCGAACCGCTGCCCCCGGGAGAAACCGGCGAATTGGTCATCACCACCCTTACCAAGGAGGCCATCCCCCTGATCCGCTACCGCACCCGCGACCTGACCTCCCTGAACATCGCTCCCTGCAAGTGCGGACGCACCACGGCCCGCATGCAGCGCGTCACCGGCCGCAGCGACGACATGCTCATCATCCGCGGCGTGAATGTGTTCCCGTCCCAAATCGAATCCATCCTCATCGAAACCGATGGCCTGAGCCCGCATTATCAACTCATCATCGAACGCCGGGGCAACATGGATACCCTGACCGTCAACGTGGAAGTGAACGAATCGATGTTCTCGGATGAAATTAAAAATTTACAGCGTCTTGAAAGCAAGGTACAAAAAAACATTAAGGAATTCCTCGGCGTCACGGCCCGGGTAAAGCTTGTGGAACCCAAGGGAATCGAGCGTTCCATAGGCAAGGCCAAACGTATCATTGACAAACGCAATGACTAGAGGAATCGTACAAGGTAGATTCATCCGTTAATTCATCCGGGCATATGCCCGAAGCGAGGAGAGCCATGAAGGTTGATCAGCTTTCCATATTTCTCGAAAACCGCGCAGGCCGCCTGGCCGAGGTAACCAAGATCCTGCACGAAGCCGGTGTGAACATCCGCGCCCTGTCCCTGGCCGACACTTCGGACTTCGGGATTCTGCGCCTCATCGTCTCCGACTTCAAGACCGCCAAGGCCAGACTCAAGGAAAACGGCTTCACCGTTGGCCGCACCTCAGTGGTGGCAGTGGAAGTGAAGGACGAGCCGGGGGGACTGCATCAAATTCTGAGCATGCTGCAGGATGCGGATATCAACGTGGAATACATGTACGCCTTCGTCACCCAGAGTGGGGACAGCGCCGTACTCATCTTCCGCTTCGATCGAACCGACCAGGGCATCGAGATGCTCCTGAAAAAAGGTTTCACAATCATCCCCGGCGAAAAGCTCTACACCTTGTAGAAGCCGCCCAAGGAAAAACCAAGGGGAGCCGGGACACCGGTTCCCCTTTTTTTATGAGCCATGAAAGCAGTTGCACAACTCCAGCGGCACGGTGAGTTCAAATGGCATCTGCCGCAGACAGGTGACATGCGGGTGCCGGGCATCATATACGCAAGCCATGCGCTGGTGAACGATATGGACCCGGCGGCCATTCAGCAGGTGCGTGACGTGGCCTGTCTGCCGGGCATCGTCAAGGCATCCATGGCCATGCCCGACGCCCACAAGGGCTACGGCTTCCCCATCGGCGGCGTGGCGGCCTTCGATCCCGAGGATGACGGCGTGGTCTCTGCGGGCGGTGTGGGATTCGACATAGCCTGCGGCGTGCGTACCCTGCTCACAGGCCTGACGCGTGACGACATACTTGCTCGCCAGGAAGATCTGGCCGAAAAACTTTTCCATACCGTTCCGACAGGTGTAGGCAAGGGGGGAGACATCCGGCTGGAAGGCGACGAGATGGACGACATGCTCCGCCAAGGAGCCAGGTGGGCGGTTGGCCAGGGGTATGGACTGAAACGCGACCTGGAACGTATCGAGGAAGGCGGAGCCATGACCGGTGCCGATCCCCGCGAGGTGTCCAAACAGGCCAAGAAACGCATGAAGGACCAGATCGGCTCTCTGGGTTCCGGAAATCACTATCTTGAAGTTCAATGGGTGGAAATGGTGCTGGATACGGACAAGGCCGCCATCTTCGGCATCAAGGAGGGCGATGCCGTCGTCAGCATTCACTGCGGTTCACGCGGGCTGGGGCACCAGATCGCCACGGACTATCTCGAAGAAATGGCCCCCCGCCGCAAAGGAAAACGTAAACTCAAGGGAATCACCATTCCAAACCGGGACCTCGCCTGCGCCCACATCAACTCGGAATTGGGCCAACGCTACCTTGGGGCCATGCGGGCGGGCATCAACTGTGCCCTGGCCAACCGGCAGGTCATTGCCCACCTGGTGCGTCATGCTTTTTCCGAAGTCTTCCCGGACGCCCGACTCGACCTGCTCTACGACGTCTCCCACAACACCTGCAAGGCCGAGAGGCACGATACGGGGGACGGAACCATGAAGACAGTCTATGTGCACCGCAAGGGAGCGACCCGGTCCTTCCCTCCCGGTCACCCCGCCATCCCTGCGGACATCCGCGCGGCAGGACAGCCCGTTCTGGTAGGTGGAAGCATGGGAACCCCCTCTTACATCCTGGCGGGAACCAAGTCCTCCATGCAGACGAGCTTCGGCTCGGCCTGTCACGGCGCAGGGAGGGCGCTGAGCAGAACGGCAGCTAAAAAACGCTTTATCGGCAGAGATATAGCAGAATCACTCCGTCACCAAGGGATCTTTGTACGCAGTTTTTCTTTCAAAGGCATTGCCGAAGAAGCACCAGGTGCGTATAAAGATATAAGCGACGTCATCACGTCTGCGACAGGAGCCGGACTGGTGGCCCCCGTGGCCCGCCTCCAGCCCCTGGCATGCATCAAGGGATGACGGGAAGTGAGGAACCTGTATGCCGGAAAAAGATGTAATCGACAGCCAGTTTTTGGAGTCGATGGCCAAGAAAAAACCGTTCCTGAAGAAAATGTTCGCCGTCTTCGTCAGTCAGGAGCCACAAAGAGTGCAACAGATCAGGGAAGCCCTGGAATCCGGAGATGTAGACCAACTCCGGCATTTGGCCCACTCGCTCAAAGGCGGGGCAGCCACCATGGGGGCCGAACGGGTACGCGAGTGTTGCCTGCTGCTGGAAAACGCAACCAAGGACAACGACATGAGCGCCGCGCACACGCATCTCAAAAGCCTTGAAAACGAGATGAACAACGCCTACACGTTCATGTTCAACTTCATGGCCGACAACTGACATTTCACACTTCAATGAAACGAAAAGCGCCCCTTCTCAAGAAGGGGCGCTTTTCGTTTACGGCGACGAGGCGTTTTTTTTCAAAGGAGCCCTTCCGATTCCCGGTATGATCCTGACAACGCCGAATCCGCTTCGAATACCGGCCCAAATCCCGGTGCCGAGCCAGATCCAAACGAGAATATCGTCCAGATGCATGGCTTCGAAAAGAAGCACCAAGGGAGCGGCAGACAGGCAAGCAACCAGCATGACGTTGCGCAGGTATTTGAAATCGCCCGTTCCCCAATGGATACCGTCCGTGGCACAAGCCAAAGAAAAAAACGGCAGAATAAATGAAAGCGTCACCCATGCGCCGTCAAAGGAACTCCTGGCATCGGCAGGAACCAGCAGCCAAGCCACCCACTCCACGCCCGTGATCATGGCCGCACACAAAACCACCCCGGTGACAATGCTCCACCAGCAGGTATAAATGGCCACGCGGCGCGCATTATGGACATCCCGCCTCCCCAGAAAGTAGCCAACCAAGCTCTGGCCGGTAATTGCGAAGGCGTCCATGAACAAGGCCGCAAAAATGAAGAACTGACGGATGGCTTGATAAGCCGCGCCTTCGGCCGCTCCGGCCTGGTTGGCCACGCGGGTGCACAGGGAAAGAAAAAGCAGCACCATTCCGCTGCGGATGAACAGGTCTCCGCCAATGCTGAACAGCTTTTTCATATCAGTAAGGTTGACCCGGAAAGAGAACCCGACCTTGCGAGACAGGACCAGCAACACCCAGAACGCGCCCATCCATTGGGCGGCTGTGCTGGCAATGGCCGCCCCGGCCACACCCAGGGGAGGAATGGGCCCGTGCCCGAAGATAAGCAGCCAATCCAGGAGCACGTTCAGCAGATTCACACCGCTGGCCACCCAGAAAGGCGTGGTCATGTCCTGAGCCCCGCGCAGGGAACCGAAACAGGCAATGGTCACCAGCACCGCGGGCGCACCCATGAGCCTGTAAAGCATGTAATCCTCCGCCAGGCCCAGCACAGTGCCGTCACCGCCCAATAAAGCGGCAATGGGCCGCAGGATCGGCGAAATGCATATCATCAGGCCGATGCCTAAGGCCGTGGCCAGAAACACGGCCAAAGCTCCCATCTCGGCGGCCCGCCCGCGCTGCCCTCCCCCGATGTAATGCGCCACTTCGGTCTGGGTACCGATGCCCAGGAAGTTGAAGGCCCAGAACACGGCGGAAAAAGCCATGGCCCCAATGCCCAGCGCCGCCACGGCCTCGGCCCCGAGCCGGGCCACGAACGCGGTGTCGGCCAAGCCGGTAATCGGCTCCGCCACCAAGGAAAAAAGCACCGGGACGGACATGTTGAGCAGGGTTCGGTTGGGAGCCCTGACAAAGGCGTGCTCGCCATTCATCTCAATTGCCACAAAAACCTCTTTTTCTCTCAATCCCCAAAAAAGCCGGGAGAGACGGTCCTCCCCCGGCGAAACTCAAACGTTCAGGCTATGGAATAGCCGGGTTAGAAAATATCAGCCATGGCATAAAGCCTGCCGGGCTTCTGCCCCGCCAACCACTTGGCGGCGCGTAGCGCACCTGCGGCAAAGGTTTCACGGGAGTGAGCCCGGTGAGTCACCTCAATGCGCTCACCCGGACCGAAAAAATACATGGTGTGATCGCCCACGACATCGCCGCCGCGCAGGGTTTGTACACCCAGCTCCTCCTTGGGCCGTGCGCCGATAATGCCGTCGCGGCAGTGCCGTTTCACCTCGTCATACTCCCAGCCACGGGCTTCGGCCAGGCACTGGCCCAGTTTGATGGCCGTTCCGCTGGGGGCGTCCTTTTTCATCTTGTGATGAATCTCCGAGATTTCGATGTCGTAATCCCGGCCAAGTGCCTGCACCAACTGAGGCAACACCTTGAGCAGCACATTGACGCCAACGCTCATATTGGGGGCCCAGAACACCGGAATCTTGTTGGCGGATTCGGCCAGATCGGCCTGCTGCCCGGCAGTGAGGCCGGTGGTGCCGATAACGCACGGATTGCCGTGCTCTGCCGCAATCTGCGCCATTTTCACGGATGCCTCGGGAGAGGTAAAATCCACGATGACCGCGCCTGGGCATTTAGGAAGCAATTCCTCAAGTTTGTCGGCAACCTCACATTCGAGCATTTCCAACCCCTTGGCGTGGCCCGGACGCTCGCACACACCGACGAGGTTGAGCTCATCGTCCCGCCTTGCCATGCCGGCAAGGGTTGCCCCCATGCGCCCATGGGCGCCCATGATGATGACGTTCGTGGCCATAACGGCGACTCCTTATATATGTAAACGTGTGGTGGTGACGCGCTATTCGCCTTCCCGGATCATGTCCGTGAAGGCGTCGAAATCAATAATGGTCAGTCCTAGCTTTTCAGCCTTGGCGACTTTGCTGCCCGCCTTTTCTCCGGCGACCACGTAATCCACTTTCCTGGAAATGGATTTTACGGCCGAACCGCCCCGCTCTTCCACAAGCGCGTGGGCCTGGTTGCGGGACATATCCGGTAGGCTTCCCGTAAAAATGAATGTTTTCCCACTGAGCGGCAAGTCCTTTGCGCCCTCTGCATCTGATTTTCCGCCTTTGGGCCAAAAGTCCACGGCCTTGAATTGCTCCAGCAACAGCTTGCCGGCCTCGCCGTCAAAGAACTCCCTGATGCTGTTGGCCACGGTCTCGCCCACGTCGGGCAGATCCTGCAATTCCTCACGGGTGGCCAGGGACAAGGCGTCCAGGTCCTCGTAGGTGTCGGCCAATGTTTTGGCGGTCTGCTCGCCCACATGGCGGATTCCCAGTGCTGCAATGAGTCGCCACAGAGGAGCTTCGAGGCGGGCCTTGTCGATGGATTGAATGAAATTCTCCGCAGATTTGTCGCCCATACCCTCATACTGAAGCAAGGTCGTCTTCCGCAGGGTAAAAAGATCCGCCGGGTTGGAGAGTTTCCCTTCGTCGGCCAGCTTTTCCACCCAACGTCTGCCCACGCCCTCCATGTCCAGTCCGGCCTTGGAGACGAAATGCACCAACCACTTGGCGACTTTGGCGGGACACTTGTCGTTGGAACAACGGACAGCCTCGCCATCCTCGTAGGCCTCGCTGTGGCAGACGGGACACGTCATCGGAAAATCATAGGGAACCGTATTCTCCGGCCGCTTGTCCTCGACCACGGAAACCACCTGGGGAATCACATCTCCAGCCCGCTGGACAACGACGGTGTCGCCCTCACGAAAATCATTTTCGGCAATGTACGCCTTGTTGTGCAGAGTGGCCCGGGAGACCTCCACACCGCCGACCCGGACCGGCTCCAACTCAGCCACCGGGGTAAGCACGCCGGTGCGGCCCACCTGAATGCGAATGGAATTGATGCGAGTGGAGGCCTGCTGAGCCGGAAACTTGAGAGCCAGGGCCCAGCGCGGGGCGCGGGAAGTGAACCCCAGGGCGCGCTGCATCTCCAGCTTGTTGACCTTGGCCACAACACCATCGATCTCGAATGGCAGAGAAGCGCGACGTTCCATGAGGTCGTTGAAATAGTCGGCCACTTCCTGCCTGCTCTTGCATAGCCTGGCCTCGGGTGGAACAGCGAAACCGAGCTCCCTGAGCCCAAGCATGATCTCCTCCTGGGAGACCCAGGAAAACAAGGCGGGCATGCCCTCCACCCGGCCCACACCATAAGCCATGAACCGCAAGGGGCGCGAGGCGGCAACCTTGGGATCGAGCTGGCGCACGGAGCCGGCGGCGGCGTTTCGTGGATTGGCGAAAATCTTCTCGCCTTTGGCAGCCTGGCGTTCATTCAGTCTTTCGAAATCGGCATCGGCCATGACCACCTCGCCACGGACCTCCAGCAGCGTCGGAATGTTGGAGCCGCGCAGCACCAGGGGCAGGTTCATGACCGTGCGCATGTTGTGGCTGACCACCTCGCCGACAAGCCCGTCGCCGCGGGTGGCCGCCATGGCAAAACGGCCATTCTCGTAAACCACTTCCACGGCAAGCCCATCCATCTTGGGATCGGCCCAGTATTCCACATCCTCCCGCCCGAGCCCTTTGGTCACGCGATCCGTGAACGCGAACCACTCGTCCGTAGTCATGGCGTTGTCCAGGCTGTACATGCGCAGAGCGTGCTCATACTGTTCGAAACCCTCGGCAGGCTCGCCACCCACGCGTTTGGTAGGGGAATTGGGGTCGTCCAGTTCAGGATACCGTTCTTCCAGCTCACTGAGCTCACGAAAAAGTTTGTCGTATTCCAAATCCGGAATCAGCGGATCGTCAAGAACGTAATAACGATGATTATGGTGCTCGATTTCCGCGCGCAATGACTGGACGCGCTGCACCACTTCTGGGGAAGCCATAGTGTATACCGATTGTGAAAAGTTACAGGATTTCCTGAATCGCGGTCAGGTCCCTCTTTTTGCCCACTGCCAGAAGAGTAGCCTTCGCATGAATGATTTCCTTGGGGCCGGGATTGAAGACCATGTCGCCGCTCACCTGTTTGATGGCGATAACGATCAGATTGAAACGAGGCCGAATCTGCGAGTCGACAAGATCTTTTCCCACCAGTTCGGACCCGGGCGAGACATAAAGCTCTTCCATCTGAAGGTCAATCCCGCCTCGCAAAGCAACTTCCACAAAGTTGGTGGCCGTGGGACGCAGTACGCTCTGCGCCATGCGGATGCCTCCTATGAAATGCGGCAAAACCACGCGGTTCGCACCGGCCAGTTCCAGTCTGGAGATATGGGATTTATCGCCTGCGCGGGCGATAATAGTGATGTCCGGATTCAGTTGACGGGCCGTGAGGGTCACATAGACGTTCGCCGCTTCCGAAGTCAGGGCGCTGATAAGCGAACGGGCATTATGCAAGCCCACGGAAAGCAGCACCTCGTCACTGGTGGCGTCGCCTTCCACGCAGAGAATACCGTCCTGTTCCATACGCTCAATGAGTTCGGGGTCCTGCTCGATGACGACCACCGAGTGCCCCTCCCCCATGATTTCCTGTGTAACTATGCTGCCGATGCGGCCGTAGCCACAGACGATGAAGTGATCCTTGAGCCTTCCTATTTCCTTCATCATTCTCCGTTTCCCCCAAAGTATCTGAAGCCGACCTTCCACCAGCACCTGGGAAAAGGCGGCCGCAATGTACAAAAAACTGCCCACGCCACCGATGATCAGAAGCGCAGTGAAGATTCGCCCTTCATCTGAAAGCTGGTGCACTTCCATGAAGCCGACCGTGGACAGGGTGATCACCACCATGTAGAAGGAACTGATAAAATCCCATCCCTCGATAAGCATGAACCCGAGAACACCGGTGATGACAACAAAAATGCTGAAGACCGCGCCGAGCAACATGCTCCAGTAGGTTCCCATCTTGGCCCGGAGCCCCAGCATTCTCTGGTGGAAGGTCTTGATCATATCGCGCTACCCGAGCTTGATGAGTCTTTCCCGCATGACCGCTATGCGGTCCCTCAGTTCAGCGGCCCGTTCAAACTCCAGTTCCTTGGCCGCCTCACGCATCTCGCGTTCCATACGACGGATCTCCTTTTCCATTCGCCTGGGGTCGCCTTCGTAACGGCTGAAGTCCTCGGCAGCCTTGGCGATGAGTTCATCATCGGGCGCGCCGGTGATGGACGCCAAAGGATTGTCCATTTTCTTGCGGATCGTCTTCGGCACGATGCCATGCCGCTCGTTATAGGCAACCTGCCTGTCCCGGCGGCGTTCGGTCTCGTCCATGGCGTCACTCATGGAACGGGTCACCTGGTCCGCATACATGATCACCCGACCTTCGGAGTTGCGCGCGGCCCGGCCGAAAGTCTGAATAAGGGAACGGGTGGAACGCAGGAAACCCTCTTTATCCGCATCCAGCATGGTTACCAGCGAGACCTCCGGGATATCAAGACCTTCCCGCAAAAGGTTTATGCCTACCAGCACGGCAAACTCCCCTTCCCGCAAGGCCTTGATGATGGCCATACGCTCCAGGGTGTCGATGTCCGAGTGCAGATAACGCGAAGGCACACCCATTTTATTCAGGTAATCGTTGAGGTCCTCGGCCATGCGTTTGGTAAGGGTGGTCACCAGCACGCGCTCATCCCTTGCCTGGCGTTTCTTGCACTCTTCCAGCAGGTCGTCGATCTGCCCCTTGGTCTTGCGAACCTCCAGCTGCGGATCGACAAGCCCCGTTGGCCGGATGATTTGCTCCACCACAAGTCCCTGGGCGCGCTCGAGTTCCCAAGGACCGGGAGTGGCCGAGACGTACACGGCCTGGCCGATACGCTCCAGAAATTCCTCGAAATTCAAGGGCCTGTTATCCAAAGCTGACGGCAGACGGAAGCCGAAATCCACCAATGTGGTCTTGCGGGAACGGTCACCATTGTACATGCCGCCCACCTGGGGAATGCTGATGTGCGATTCATCCACAAAAATCAGAAAATCATCCGGGAAGTAATCAAGCAGCGTCGCAGGCGGTTCTCCGGCCTGACGATCGTCCAGGTGTCTGGAGTAGTTTTCAATGCCGCTGCAATAACCGATCTCCTCAATGGTCTCCAGGTCGAACATGGTCCGCTGTTCCAGGCGTTGGGCCTCCACCAACCGGTTCCCCTGCTTCATGGAAGCCAAGGTAACCTGAAGTTCATCGCGGATATCGTCCATGGCCCGATTCAGGTTGTCGCGATCCGTGACATAGTGGCTGCCCGGATAAATCACGGTCTTGCGAATTTTTGCCTTGACCTCACCGGTGAGCGGATCGGCCTCGCAGATGGAATCAATCTCGTCCCCGAAAAATTCGATGCGCAGGGAGATCTCACGGTTGTAAGCCGGAATGATTTCCACCACATCGCCGCGCACCCGAAAGGTCCCGCGGTGCAGGTCGTAGTCGTTGCGCTCGTAATGCACCTCCACCAGTCGCTCCAACAGGGACTCCATGGACATGCTTTGCCCTTCTTCCACAGGGATGAACATCTTGGCGTAGTACTCCGGGGACCCCAAGCCGTAGATGCAGGAGACCGAGGCCACGATAAGTACGTCCCTCCTCGTCAGCAGGGCATGGGTCGCGGCATGGCGCAGACGTTCGATGTCGTCGTTTATGGACGAATCCTTCTCAATATAGGTATCGGTACGCGGCAGATATGCTTCCGGCTGGTAATAGTCGTAATAGCTGACAAAATACTCCACCGCATTATTTGGGAACAAGGCTTTGAACTCACTGTAGAGTTGGGCGGCCAGAGTCTTGTTGGGAGCCAGAACCAAAGCCGGCCGGTTGAGTTCGGCCACCACGTTGGCCACAGTGAAGGTTTTGCCCGAACCGGTGACGCCGAGCAGAATCTGATCCTGGACACCGGCAGTGATGTTTCCGGCGATCTGTTTGATCGCCTCGGGCTGGTCCCCTGTGGGCTTAAATTCGCTAACGAGCTTGAAATCCGGCACTTGTTTCCCGAAACCTTCTTGTATCAGGGAGTCTCTTCCCGTATGATGAGCTTGGAATACCCTACAACTTGACGATGGAGCGCAACATGAAAATCACCATCTCCCCCGCTCAAACTTCCTTGCCGGTGGAACGTGCCCATGTGCTGTCCATGACCATCAGGACATTCAAAGGCCGCAGGGATGTAGATGTCCACCTTTTCCGGGCCTGCTGGCCCGAAGCCGAGGAAGCATCCTTTGACTGGGACTACCTGTTGGCCCCGGACACGAACGTCGACACCGCTGCCGGCGGCGCCCCCGAATGCAAGAACATTGTCCTCGAGGCCTTCACCGAAGAGGAACGCGACACCATTATCAACTACCTCAAAGCCCAGTATTCCACAAGAATTACAAGCATCAGCTCATCGGTACTTTCATTTCCCGTCCCGGCCGGACTGATGCCTCTTTCCTGCGTGGAGGAAGGAAAGAACATCGGCGTCATCGCCTTCGAAAAAATACCGAGCTACTCCTTGGACATACCGCTCAAGGGCCTCTATGACCTGAGCCAGCATCCTCCCATCGTCATCGAGGAATAAAAATAGGCGATCCGGCCTGGATCGCCTATTCCTTCACACCTTCCCACGCTACTTGCTTTCTCCACTCTCCTCCAAGGACTCAAGGCCCTCCAAAACTTTGGCAGGATTGACATGTACACCCACGGACGTCTTGGTTTCATGGGTCGTGGTCGTCGTGGTGCCGCCGTCCTCGGACACCGAAGTACGTGAGGACTTATGAGAGGAACTCCAGTCCTTCCCCACGGTAGGCAATTCCTCGGCAGCGGCGCCGGCTACTCCCTTGAGCGCATCGGTCGACGTGGCGTCAAGGGCTGGCGGCTCCGCCGTCTGCAAGGCCGCCATTTCGTCCGGAGTCAAAATCCTCCAATGCTCATCGCCCAGTCGAACGGCCTCGCCTTTCATGGATTGAGAGCGTCCCTTCCTGGTTACGCTGAGTGTAAAAGGTCTGTGCCAGCCATCCTTACGGTCAAAGGCGGGCTCCGGGGTCATATGAAACTGCGCGCCATCGGCCGGGCTTGACCAACTCAACGGTTTTCCGGACCGCTCTTTTTCCAAGATACGTCCGATGACCTGTTGATCGAATGGAGAAAGGGTTTCCAACGTGGGCAGAGCCTCGGCGGTCTGTGCCGCGGTTTCGGTCCCTGCCTGGGGAACCAGGGTCACGGAAACGGCGGACGGCGTCAGCACGTAGGCTTCGCCACTCTGCTCCTGCTGCTGAATGGAATTGACCCCGGACATAATGCCCATGGAATCATCCTTGAAGAAATTCGCATCATGAATACCCTGACTCATGGCATTCATGGTCACCTGTTCCTGCTGATATTTGCGTTTTATGATCACATCCTTCTGCCGATACTCTTCCTTCTTGAAAGTCAGAATATGATCACGGTTACGCTCCAATTCGACACTGGTGGGCGTCCGCCCCGCCATCTTGCCGTCAACATAGAGATCCGCACCCATGGGAACGGAAGAAACCGGAATCGCCTGGGTATAGACCTGGGCCTGGCACCCTGCCATGCCGAGAGTCATAAAAAACAGAAAGGAAATGAATGGCCTGAAATACGTCATGTTTCCCTCACCCTTTGTCGTTTGCCGAGATTGCCGAAAGCTAGCACACCACGCAAGGGAGAGAAATGATATTCAAGAGTCGTCCCGCTGCCAGTCGAACCGCCATCGGCCTTCCCTTGACTGGTCCTCTTCCACCGATCGCCGGACACGGGAAATAAAGTCGTATCGCTGCAGTTCGACCGCACCGAAACGCAACAGATGTGTTGTGGTCTGTTGGCAGTCGATAAGCCGAAAGCCCCATTTGCAGAGCTGCCTCACCAACATGACAAAGGCTGCCTTGGACGCGTCCGGCACGGTGTAAAACATGGATTCCCCAAAAAAAACCCTGCCCAGGGCCACCCCGTAGACGCCTCCAACAAGTTCGCCCTCCTGCCAAGCCTCCACACTGTGGGCAAAGCCCATGTCGTGCAGAAGCGTATAGGCATTCACCATTTCATCCACTATCCAGGTACCGTCCTGTTCCGGTCTCGGCGTCCGGGCGCAACCATGAATCACGCCCTGGAAATCCTTGTCCATGGAAAACTGAAAACGCCGCTGATTGAGCACCCTTCTCAAACTTTTAGGCACGTGCAGTTGTTCAGGAAACAGCACCAAGCGCGGATTTGTGGACCACCAAAGAATAGGAGAGTCCGGGGAGTACCAGGGAAAGATGCCGTTAGCGTATGCTGTCAGCAGGCGTGCTGCCGAAAGATCGCCGCCCACGGCGAGCAGCCCATCGGGTTCGGCGTCTTCCGGGTCCGGAAAGACAGGATCTTCAAAAAGCCTGTAAATCACCATGATCAAATAATATTACAAGTGTTACGGTACAACAAGGGAACCACGAAAAAAGGCGGCACTCGGGCCGCCTCTTTCATTCGTTTGCGCAGGCTAGTGGCGTTTGGCCGCGGAATCGAAAGTAAATACAAACTCCCGTGAGGCCCCTTCGGTCGGAATTTTCTTGCCCCTGACCTTGCCTGCAAGATCCATGGTGGCCACACCGCCCTTCATCAGGTTTCCGAAAAGCAGTTCTTCGGCAATGGCGTCCTTGATCTCGGTCTGAATGACCCGGCCCATGGGCCGTGCGCCGAAGGCAGGGTCGTACCCCAATTCGGCCAGTCGTCTGCGTGCCGTCTTGGTCAGCTCCACACGGACACGACGTTCGCCGAGTTGTTCATTGAGTTCCTTGAGAAACTTGTCCACGATCATTTCCATGATGCTCGGGGTCAGCGCACCGAAAGGCACGATGGCATCCAGCCTGTTGCGGAACTCGGGACTGAACAATTTCTCAATGGCCTTGAGCGCCCCATCCTTGCGGTCGCTTTCCTCATCCCGCTTGAAGCCGATCTGTCCTTTGGACATTTCCCGGGCGCCGGCATTGGAAGTCATGAGCAGAATCACATGCCTGAAGTCGGCCTTACGCCCGTTGTTGTCGGTCAGGGTTGCGTAATCCATGACCTGCAGCAGAATGTTGAAAACGTCCGGATGCGCCTTTTCTATCTCGTCGAAAAGCACCACGCAATGCGGCTGTTTGCGCACGCCTTCCGTGAGCAGGCCGCCCTGATCAAAGCCCACGTATCCAGGAGGAGCGCCAATAAGCCGCGCCACAGCATGCTTTTCCATGTATTCGCTCATATCAAAACGCAGAAAGCCCACGCCGAGAATTGTGGCCAGCTGACGGGCCAGCTCGGTCTTGCCCACCCCAGTGGGGCCGGTAAGCAAAAAACTACCCACCGGGCGCCCGGCCTGCTTCATGCCGGCACGGGAACGCTTGATGGCCCCAGCCAGAATCTTGACCGCATCGTCCTGCCCGAAGACCACACCCTTGAGGTCATCTTCCAAGGTCTGGAGACGGCCTTTGTCGGACATTGACAGGCGACGGGCCGGAATACGAGCCATCCGGGCCACGACCTTTTCAATGTCCTGCACCGTGATTTTGTCCTTTTTGCGTGGGCGTCCGGAAAGGCGGTACTGGGCGCCGGCTTCGTCCATGACGTCAATGGCCTTGTCCGGCAGGAAGCGGTCGCTGATGTGCCGACCAGCCAATTCCGAGGCGGCCTTGAGCGCGTAGTGGCTGTAGGTTACGCCATGAAACTCCTCGTAATAGGACTTAAGGCCTTTGAGGATTTCCACGGTCTCTTCCACGGAAGGTTCGGGCAGGTCGATCTTTTGGAACCTGCGTGACAGGGCGCGGTCCTTTTCAAAATGGTTTTTATATTCCTCGTAGGTAGTGGATCCGATACAGCGAATATCCCCGGAAGCCAGAAACGGTTTGAGGATGTTGGAGGCATCCATGCTGCCCCCGCTGACGGAACCGGCACCTACAATGGTATGAATTTCGTCGATGAACAAAATGGCGTCCTCATGGTGCTTGAGCTGGGCCAGCACACCTTTGAGACGCGCTTCGAAATCACCACGATATTTGGTGCCGGCCAGCAATGCCCCCATGTCCAGTGCATAAATCTTCACGTCACGAAAGCTGCGCGGCACTTTGCCTTCCACCACATGGCGGGCCAAGCCTTCGGCCATGGCGGTCTTGCCAACGCCAGGGTCCCCCACAAAAATGGGATTGTTCTTGCGGCGACGTGCAAGCACCTGAATGGCACGCTCCATTTCCTGGTCACGGCCAATGAGCGGATCGATAAGTCCCTTGCCGGCCCGTTCGGTCAAATTGGTGGTGTATTCCTCCAAAGGATTCTTCTGGTCGCCCGGGCGGGAGGACGGCGTCTCCCGGACTGGCTTGGAATCAGGCTCACTGTCGGAAGGGGCGCTCCACTCCTGGTGTTCCTGCGCGCCGTGGGAAATGTAATCCAACACATCCAGGCGGGAAACGTCATGAGTGCGCAGGAAGTAGACGGCATAGGAATCTTCTTCATCAAACATGGCGGCCAGGACATCGCCCACTTCCACAATATCCTTGCCCGCAGCCTTTTTCTGCCACACGGCGCGTTGCAACACACGACGAACGCCGAGAGTCTGTATGACTTCGGTTTCGGTATCTTCGGGCAGGGCTTCCATGTTGTCTCTGAAGAATGCGCTCAACTGATCATGCAATTTCCCCACTTCAACACCGCAGGAAGCCAAAATTTCCTTGCCATTGTCTTCCCGGGATATGGCGTACAACAGGTGTTCGAGCGTAAGGAACTCATGATTGCGACGCTTCACCTCATTCACGGCATCTGTGAGGGCATTTTCCAGCCCCTTGCTGAGCATCGTCATTATTCACCTTCCATCGTGCATCTAAGCGGGAATCCCGCACTTTTCGCAAGACGGTGGACCATGTCCACCTTGGTTTCCGCCACTTCGGCGGTATACAGGCCACAGACCCCATAGCCTTCGTTATGGACCTGCAGCATGATGATGGTGGCCTCGGTCTCGCTCTTGCGGAAGACCCTCACAAGCACTTCCACGACAAAATCCATGGTGGTGTAGTCGTCGTTGTGCAGCAAGACCTTGTACTTCCTCGGCTCCCAGACTTCATGCTCGTCCAGGATATCCGGCTGCTGCTGGTCGCCGGTATATGGTTCAGTCATCTGTTCTACTCCAACAAAGCCTTTTTAGCCTAGATTCCAATATAAGTTGCTTCGTTTACGCTGTCGAGTGTCAGGCGTTATTCTTTGCCTATTCGGCGTAATAATTCCAGCTTTTCCCCATTTTCAAATACGAAACTCTCATCGGGCTGCAGACCGTTCGCTTCTCTATATTCGAGATTGAGGGCATGGTAGGTCAGCTTGGAAGCCTGCTCCGGAGCAAGGTGCAGCATGCCTGCGCAACGCGGCACCCCTTTCTCGCTTCCTTCGATTTCCACGAAATTGCCGAAGGGCAAAGTATCCAGACAGATAAAGCAGTCTTCCAACTCCCATTTCTCTCGAACCTTTTCATAAGCGAAGGCAACGCCAAAGCCGAGAGATTCCAGGATACTCTTCATGATTCCAAAATCATGCACCGCTGTTTCCAATTCCTCAAACACCTTGAGCCGGGAGTCCACTTCCACTTGGGGAGGCTTCTTGACGGTAAGGATGGATTCTCCCTTCCTGGACCGCAATCGAAGCAACACGTCTTTGCCTTTCAAAGAACGGTCCCCGTCGTCGAAGACGAGGTTTTCCTCGAAATAACGTCCCATGGAGCGGGCTCCAAGACTTTCCAGCAGGCCGCGTAAAAATCCCAGGTCCGGATCCAGATATTTCAGCTCCAACTCGAGAGCCATTTGCTTTCTCCTCCATGACTGGTAAGAAGTGGGCGAGGCGATTAAAAATGTTGAAAAAAATTATTCTTCTTTCCATGGGCGGCGCATGCGGCACACTCTGCCGTTACTGGCTCTCCGGTGTCGTCCAGCGCTTGGCCGGGACAAACTTTCCCTTCGGCACGTTTGCTGTGAACATTCTCGGCTGCTTCCTGTTCGGAACGATATGGGGCTACATGGAAAACCGTATCGGGCTAGGCGGCGATCTGAGATTGCTCATATTAAGCGGTTTCATGGGCGCGTTCACCACTTTCTCCACGTACATGTTTGAAACCGCGACCCTCGTCAAGTTTACGCAATACTTCCAGGCCGCAGCCAACATTGCGGGACAAAGCGTGGCAGGACTCGTCCTCGTCCTGGCGGGCATAGCCATTGGTCGTATTTTGTAGTGGGGATTATTCAGATAACCAACCGCCCTTACAGGAGGTTTTCATGACACTCCCAGAAAAGGCCGAACGGATCCGAATCTTCATCGGAGAAAGCGACCGTCACAACGGCAAACTGCTCATGGAAGTCATCATCGAAGAAGCACGCAAAGACGGCCTGGCCGGAGCCACGGCCTTGCGCGGCATCAGCGGCTACGGGGCCAACAGTCTGGTGCACAGTAACAAAATCCTCAGGCTTTCCGAAGACATGCCGGTCATCATAGAAATCGTGGACATCCCTGAAAAAATCGAAGCCTTCCTGCCCAAGCTCAGCGGCTTGATCCAGGAAGGCCTGGTCACACGGGAACCGGTGGAGGTGATCATGTACCGGCACAACGCCGGTTAGCCGCATACCCTGATCATTTCCGGGGCAATACGCTCCAATGAAAGAATCTTGTCTACCCCACCCATCTTTATGGCTTCCTGCGGCATACCAAAGACAACGCAGGAGGCCTCGTCCTGGGCGATGCAATATGCACCGACGTCATGAAGTTCCTTCATACCTTTGGCGCCGTCGTCCCCCATTCCGGTCATGATGCCGGCCACCACGTTCCTGCCGCCGAAGCGCGCTCCGGAGCGGAACAACACGTCCACGGATGGACGGTGCCTGGACACCAGGGGGCCATCCTTCACTTCCACATAATATTTTGCTCCGCTCCGCTTCAAAAGCATGTGCTTATTGCCCGGCGCGATGAGAGCCTGGCCACGCAACATGGCGTCTCCGTCCTGGGCTTCCTTGACCGTCACCTGACAGATGCCATTCAGCCGATTGGCGAAGGCGGCCGTGAAATGCTCAGGCATATGCTGCACTATGGCCACAGGTGGGGAATTGGCAGGCAGTTGTTCCAGAAAAACCCGTAAAGCCTCGGTTCCGCCAGTGGAAGCACCCACCAGCATAATCTTTTCCGTGGTTTGCAAAGCCTGAGGACGCCCCATGGGGATGACGGCATCAGCATCCAGTTTGGGTTGAGCCTTGAGCGGCTTGGCCGGAAGCTTGACCTTCTTGGCCCGGGTCAGAGCCGCAGCCTTGACTGCGTCACAAAGGGATATCTTCGATTCCTCAAGAAATTTCTTGGTGCCCACCTTGGGTTTGGTGATGATCTCCACCGCTCCATATTCAAGGGCCTTCAGGGCGTTCTCTCCCCCTTTCTGGGCCATGGAGGAACAAATCACCACCGGAATGGGATGCTGAGACATGATCTTCTTCAGAAAAGTCAACCCGTCCATGCGCGGCATTTCAATGTCCAGGGTGATGACGTCAGGTACTTCCTGTTTGATCTTCTCCGCAGCCACGAATGGATCCACCGCACTGGCCATGACTTCGATATCCGGGTCCGAATCCAGAATCTGAGTCAGAGTCTGCCGCACGACTGCGGAGTCATCCACAACGAGAACGCGAATCTTCTTGCCCATCATGAAACTCCAGTCACGAGGTTCTCTAATTGGTCTCGACGACAACCCGCCGGACCAGGCTGGGTATATCGAGAATGAGCGCAATGGAGCCGTCCCCCTTGATGGTGGCTCCGGAAATGCCTTCGACATCCTTATAGACACGGCTGAGGCTTTTTATGACCGTCTGATGCTCGCCAATGACCGTATCCACGACAATACCTACCCGGGCGCCTTCCACGCCGGTGATGACGATCTGCTCAATGGGAGGATTCTCCCCGTCGACCATGAAGAAATCACGCAAATGAATATAGGGCACGATTTCGCCGCGCAGGTGAAGCAGTTTCTGTCCCCCTTCACCTTCGTCTATCTCCGAGCTGTTAAGCTCCACGCATTCCTCGACCAATGAAAGCGGGATGACATAGAACTCATCGCTCACCCGAACCTGCAGGCCGTCGATGATGGCCAGGGTCAAAGGCAGACGGATGGTGATGGTGGTCCCCTTGTTGATCATGCTGTCGATATCGATAGTCCCCCGCAGGGAATCAATGGCGCGTTTGACCACATCCATGCCCACGCCGCGACCGGAGACGTTGGTGACCTTCTTGGCCGTGGAAAAACCCGGCTCGAAAATAAGCTTGAACAGCTCCTTTTTCGTCAACTCGGCGTCGGCTACGATCATGCCGCGCTCTATGGCCTTGGCTCGGATGCTTTCCGGATCCATGCCACGGCCATCGTCGGTGATACGGATGAGCACTTCGCCTCCGGAGTGTTCCGCGGAAAGCAAAATCATGCCTTCTTCCATCTTGCCCGCAGCCTTGCGCTCCGCCGGGGGTTCAATGCCATGGTCTATGCTGTTGCGCAGCAAATGCACAAGCGGATCGCCCAAACGCTCAATGACGGTCTTGTCCAGTTCGGTTTCCGCACCATTGGTGGAAAGGATGATTTCCTTCCCCAGCTCGGAAGAAAGATCCCTGACCAACCGCCTGAACTTGCTGAAGGAGGTGCCGATGGGCAGCATGCGGATCCCCAGAGTGGAGTCCCGCAGCTCATCGCTGAGCCGTTCCAACTCCTCGGAAAGCGACGTCAGAACAGGGTCGTTCCGCTCGCTGACCACTTGGGAGATCTGGGCCTGAACAATTACCAGCTCGCCGACCAAGTCCACCAGCCAATCAAGCTTTTCTGCCGCCACACGAATACTGGAAACCGCTTCCTGCTGTTTCTTGACCTGCTGGGACTCTTTCACCTTGGTCTGCTTGCTGACCGCCTGGTTGAGCTGATCATCAGTCACTTTTCCAGCTTCCTTGAGGATCTGCCCGATGGGCTTTTGTTGCTTGAGCGCATCCTCGATATCATCCTGCCGTATGGCTCCCTCTTCCACCAGTATCTCGCCGAGCTTGGGCAGCTCTTCCTCCTCGATGGCAGGCTCGGGAGGCAGGGCCTCCGCCTCACGCGGCGGCTCTTTCTCTCGGTATTCCTCCACCGTGACGCGAAGATTAAGATCCGTGAATAGGAAAACATCGTTGACCGCATCCTTGTTGCGATCCGTGTCCAACCGAAATTCCCAGTAAACGTCTTCGGTGCCCGGAAGGTCTGAAGGACGGGTCAAAATCTGGAATTCGCCCAGCCGCTGCAACTCCTCGAACAGGGACTCGAAGCTTTCCTCCAGCTTCCCGGCTTCATCCTGGGGCACCACCTTGATGAGATGGCAATGGGACTGGACTTCTTCTTCCTCTGCCGGGATCTCCTCAACCTCGGCGGCTTCAACGCCGTCTTTCGCCCCCTCTTCTTCCAGGACTTCCCCGCTGGCCAATTTCTGCAACCCCAGCAAAATGTCTTCCATGCCCTCCGGGTCCACGACCTCGCCGGCGTCGGCGTTGTCGAGCATTTTCTGGATATGATCACGGGACCGCAGGGCAAGATTCAACAAGTCCTTGGTGATGTTCAATTCCTCGGAGCGCACCATATCAAAAACGGTCTCGACCTCATGGGTGAATTCGGCGATATCCTCGAAACCGAACATGGAACCGGAGCCTTTGATGGTATGCAGCGCCCTGAAAACCCTGTTGACCAAGTCGAGGTCGTCCGGCGCATCTTCAAGCTCCAGAAGTGATCCTTCCAACTCCGCCAGCAGCTCATAGGCTTCTTCTTTGAATATTTGCCGATTCAAATCATCCGACATGTGAGCACTCTCCTGTGAGCCGATCAGATTGGACGTACTAGCTACTCAATGCACGAAACAAGGCACTTGTGCACAATACTACATAATCCAAATCCGTTGACCAGCCTGTTATAGCCTGTTTATGCTCCGGCAGTGTTATAATTTATTTGAATTTGATTTCAGCACGCGCAGTTTCATCATCAAAGGGTTTGATTTTGATGTCCACGTCTTCCCCCTTGAACTCCGCGGCACCCCGCAAAATGCCTTCAAAATAGTCGAATAAGCCCCGGGCGGAGCGGTAATTGATGAACAGCTCGTCTCCCTTGTCTTCATAGGTGAAACTGGGAGGCGTAATGCCGGGATGCTCTTCGGTAAGTTGGGCGTGCACATCATTCATGCGCATGTAGAATTCCTTGAGACCTTCATCCTTGAAGTAGCGTTGGTACATCTTGTAGAACTCGCCCACGGTGAAACGCCCCAGCTTGAGGAAAAAATCACGCTCGGTGGTACTCTCCAACTTGGCAACCAGTTCGGCCATCTGCAGCATGACGCCGTCCGGATAACTTGCAGTAGGCAGGAAGACCGGGTTGCCCATTTCCTCCTGCATGGCCTCGTACGTGGCCTTGCCAAATGTCTTCTCGACAAATTTCTGGGTCAGCTTGGGCAGAATACCCTTCATTTCCCCAGTGGACACACGCAGCTTATCCTGACTTTCGCCGTCCTCCCGGAACTCCATGGACACTGTCAGCAATTGCTGAGCAAGCTCCGCCAAATCCCGGGTCGCCGAGGCCTGCTGACCGGCGCCTTCGTCGGCCTCGCGGGCGACCAGGGCAATTTCCTCGATGCTTTTGCCGATCTCTTCGGCGGCGGCCGACTGCTCTTCTGCGGCCGTTGCGATCTGGGAAACCCGGTGGACCATATCCTCAATGCTTTCCATAATTTGCTGCAACGCCTCTCCCGCCTTGTTGGACAAGTCGGTACTCTCCTGCACCTGCTTTTCCGTGCGGGACATGGATGACATGGCATGAGCCGAACGTTCCTGAATGGTGTGGATGGCGCTTTCAACTTCCTTGGTGGCGGTCATGGTCTTTTCCGCCAGCTTCCGGACTTCATCGGCCACCACGGCAAATCCCCGCCCGGCCTCGCCGGCGCGTGCGGCTTCGATGGCGGCGTTCAGCGCCAAAAGGTTGGTCTGATCCGCGATATCATTGATGACGTTGATGATCCGGCCGATTTCCTCGGCCTGGCTATCAAGCTGTCCCACCACTTCCGCAAGCTGCCCGGCGGAAACAGAGACATTGTTGATGGCGTCCACAGCCTGGGTGACCATTTCCACGCCTTGGCCGGCGGAAGCCTGAGCTCCCTCTGCAGCATGCGAAGTGGCCGAAGCATTGCTGGCCACCTCCAGAACCGTCGAAGTCATCTGTTCCATGGAAGTGGCCACGGTCTCGGTCTGACGACTCTGCCTCTGGGCTCCGCGGGCCTGCTCATCCGCAGAGGCGGACATTTCTTCCGAGGCGGAAGCGACACGCTCCGCCAGCGTGCTCACGTCGCTGCCCACCTGGGCCATTCGGGACTTCTGCTCTTCAAGGTCGCGCTGCTTCTGGACCACTTCCTTCATGTCGAGGAAAGACGTAACCACCCCTACGATCTCATCAGATGAGTTGTAAATGGGCCGGGAAAAAAGCCGCACGTTCACCACCTGCCCGTTCCACAATCTAAGCTCCGTTGTGGCGTCCTTGCCCTTGCCGCTCTTAAATACCTCTTCGGCAATGGAACCACTGGTGGTGTTGTAAAAGGCTTGGCTGACCGTGAAGCCCATCACTTGGGAAATCGGTTTACCGATCATCTCCAATGCGGATTCAGTGGCCAGCATGATTTTGCCTTCACGATTGGAGACAACGACCTGGTTACCGAGCACCTTGAGGGCGTTGTGAAAGAACAGGCACTCTTCCATCGCTGCTTCGTGCCCTTTGCGAAGCACGTCGAAGGCCTCTCCGAAACCGGACTTGTCCAAGGATTCCAAAAAGCGAGCCTTACCCGTCTTGGACTCCACATCCCTTAACGCCTTGCGAATGCGGGCCATGGGAGCGTGAACCCAAAGCCCCCCGCACACCGCAAAAGTAACGCCCAGACCAAGAGCCGTGTAGAAAGCGGCCGAAGAGTCTAGAAAATGTGCAATTACAAAAATTATACAAACAAGAATTCCGAACAAAAAGGAACGGAGACCCCCACCACTGAATACGGACACATTTCTCATGCAGCTTCCTTTTGAGCACCATCCGAATGATACAAGAGGGCGTTCATCAAAGTGATAATGAATCTTTTTTTGATCACTACGCTGAAATCGTGTTGGTTTCAATCATGGGACCGAGGAAAACACATGACAAGATACGATGGCGAACCAATACTATTTTCTCAGCATACGAAAAGCACGCCGTCGTCTGAAACGACGAATGGCGTACAAAGAAACAAAATAAGTCAAGATTGTTGCCGGAACGCCGAAAATGAAGCCGCCTGCCAAAATGATCGTAAAAAATTGCCACCCGGCCTCCAGCATTTCGACCATGGCCAACTTGGAGGGATCGAAATGGGCGTCGATAGGCAGGAAAAAATGCCCGACAAGATACAGGAAATAGTAAAAGGGGGCCATGGTAAAGGCATTGGAATAGCAGGTCGCCAGCCAGGCGGCGAACTTGGGCACCTTGAACAGAAAAGCCAGGGCGACTACCACGACGGACTGGAGAGGAATAATGGGCATGGCACCAATGAAGACTCCCAGGGCAAGTGAAAACGCAAGCTGCTTGGGCGATGACTTCTGCCGCATGATGCGCAGGTACCAATAACGGGTGGAACGCTTGAGCCTGTCCCACCACCCATTGTTCTGGCTGTTTTTCTTTTTGGTGGTGCTGCCTGCACCGTTTTCGACGCCGGGCACAAATTACTCCAATATGTCAAACCTTGAAAATTTCATCATGAAACCGGCCCGCCCCTGAGTCGAGGAACGGAGCTCGGTAGAGAAACCGAACAGCCTTCCCAAAGGAGCCAAGGCTTCCACAACCTTCTGGCCGCCTTTGTCCACCATGTTTTCCACCTTGGCCCCCTTGGCTCCAAGCAGACCGATGACATCGCCCACAAAATCCTCGGGCACGCCGATTTCGATCCACATGATGGGCTCGAGCATCCTGGGCCCGGCCTTCTGCAGGGCTTCACGCATAGCCATTGCGGCCGCCATGCGGTATCCGGCTTCGCTGGATTCCCCCTCCTGTCTCGACAAACCCAGCACGCGAACATGAACGTCCTGAACGGGATACCCCTTAAGAGGTCCGCTCTGCAAGGCGTCTTCAATGCCTTCCTGAATTGCGTCCAGCCAAACGGCGGGCCAGGAATCCACGTCCACCTCGAAAGAAACTTTCTGACCGGTATCACGGTCCATGGGCTCCACGGACAAGGAGACCTGACCGTAATGGACGACTTCTCCGAGTTCCCTGTTAAACTCGGCTTCGGCGGTCGCCTTGGCGCTCACGGTTTCCTGGTAGACGACCTGCGGCTTGCCCGTGCGCGGCTCCAACTTGTATTCACGTTTCAAGCGTTCGAGAATAACTTCAAGGTGCAACTCACCCATACCCGAAAGAACCACCTGGCCGGTGTCCTCATCATTCTTGACCTCGAGGGTGGGATCTTCGAGCAGATACTTTTCAAGCACCTCTTCCAGCTTGTCCGCCTCGTCAGAGTTTCTAGGTTCAATGGCCAGAGAGATGACCGGTTTGTAATTCCCGATCTGTTCCAAAATCAATTGGTTGTCCTTACAGCACAGAGTGTCCCCAGTCCTGGCGAACTTCATGCCCGCAGCGGCGACGATGTCGCCGGCAAAGGCCGCATCCAGTTTCTCCTTTCTGCCCGCATGCATGTGAAAAAGACGCGCTACGCGCTCTTCCTCGCTTTGTGTCACGTTGTAGACCGTGCCCCCGGCAGTAATGCTGCCGGAATACAGGCGCATGAGCGCCAACTTCCGGCCGGAATCCATGCTGACCTTGAACACCAAAGCGGAAAGAGGCTCTTTGCCGCCAACGGCAAACGATTTCTTCTGCCTTGTTTCGGGGTCAATGCCCGTGGCAGGCGGAACATCCAAAGGACTGGGAAGATACGCACATACAGCATCCACGACAGGCTGCACGCCGACGTTCTTGAGTGCCGAGCCGCACAGAACCGGTACGAAATCGAGCGCCAGCGTCCCCTTACGAATGGCGGCCCGCAACGATTCGACCGGAATATCCTCTCCGGCAAGATAGAGTTCAAGGAGTTGATCATCGTAATCGGCAACGGCCTCGATGATTTTCTCGCGCCATGGAGTCATACGCTCCACCTCTCCGGCAGTAAGCTCAAAAGACTCATATTGCTCGCCCTTGGACTCGGGATCGAACTCCAGGCGCTTCATGCCCACAAGGTCGTACACCCCTTTCAGATCCTGCTCGAGTCCGTCCGGGTATTGCAGGGGAAGCGGATTAACCCCGAGCTTCCGACTCATGGAATCCAGCACGGCCTCGAAGTCAGCCCCCAGGCGATCCAGCTTGTTTACATAGGCCAGCTTGGGAACATTGTACTTACTGCTCTGCCGCCAGACTGTTTCCGACTGGGGCTCGACACCGCTGACGCCGCAAAAAACGCCGACAGCTCCATCCAAAACACGCAAGGAGCGCTCTACTTCAATGGTGAAATCCACGTGACCGGGGGTATCAATGATATTGATCATACTGCCGTCCCACTCGCAGGTGGTCACAGCCGAGGTAATGGTAATGCCACGCTCCTGCTCCTCGGGCATGTAGTCCATGGTGGCTGTTCCCTCATGGACCTCCCCGATCCGGTGGATCTTCTTGGAGTAATAGAGAATGCGCTCAGTCAGTGTGGTTTTTCCCGCATCAATATGAGCGATGATTCCGATATTCCGCAAGCGTTCGAGATTCTTTTTCGAAGGACTCTTCGTTTTGCTCACAGCTCTTCTCCGTCAGCCCAGCACACCTTGGTGTCAACAAATGTGTCGGCGTCAATTTCCGTCCAGACCCAGCATGCCTCGTGCCCCGGCCCCAAGACGACAGGGAACCGTCCGGACATCTGGGCATGGAGCTCCACAGGCAAAAAAGCCACTCTGGCATCTACCTGTAATAAATATTCAATTTCTCTATTTGCACAGGAAAAATCAGGACTGTCAACTTCGTTTTTCTCGCCGAGACAGGTCATGGGAGTCCCGGCCTGCCCAAAAGCAATGGCCTCAAGGTCGAACCGGGGGCCGGCGCCGGCGTGGTAAACAACCGAAGCACCGCTTTCAAGCAACAACGGCCGCACGCCAAAGGCGTAATGATCAACAACAGAAGCTTCCCGAGCAGCATTGACGAAAACCATACGACCGGTACCGCCTTCATGGGCCAAATCTCTCAGCAGCCGGTTCATTTCTTCCAGCTCCAACTCAATCACGGACTCTATGCCGGCCAACTCCAACGCCACCAACTGGGGCAGGCTCCATCCTGCAGTCTTGGGTTTGACTGCCAAAACATTCCGCACCCCGGCTGCAACAGCCGGTACAGCGGCAGCCAACAATTGAGCGGGAGAGTCATGATCGGCTCCGCAGGCAATGACAGCGAAATCCATGGGCCTGCGCAATTCCCGGGAAACAAACCCTCCCCGGAAGCTTCGTTCCACTGCTTGGCTGGACGTACGGGAAACCCCATACCATTCCCACAATCGGGCGATGCATGTCTTGAGCAGGGCGCGCCGGTTGTCCGGCACCGAAGCATACGCCTCTCCCAGAAGTTCGTCGGTGATGTAATGTGGTTCCAGCCAGTCGGGAAAAACAAAGCTCATTGGTCTGTCCTTACAAAAAAAGCGGCCCTGTGGGCCGCTTTACGTTTCAAGTTACAACCAATTCTTGAGCCATAGCAGCCAGCTCTCCTGGATGCGCATGCGCTCTTCGTCCGCCACTGTCTTCTGATACTCGAAGTAGGCGTATTCAGCTCTTCTGCGAGCATAATCTCGCAGATCCGGGACATCGGAAAAATTCTCCACCACATATTTATAGCGGTTCCAGGCCGGACCGTAGCGGTCGGTTCTCCAAAAGAAATCCGCCACATAGAGTTCATGCTCGGCCAGTATCCTGCGGCTCTTCTGAATATAGAGACGAGCCTGTTCCGCATACTCGGACTTGGGAAAGGATTGCTCCACTCGGTAGAAGTACTCAAGCCCTTCCTTGATGTTGTCCTGCCTGCGGTCAATGCCTTTGAACATATTGAAGTTGCCCATACCCACCTGAAAGAGCACATAGGGAATGTTCTCGTTGGAAGGATGCATGGACTCGAATTCCTTGTAGGCATCGACAGCCTCCTCGTACTTTGCGTCGAGGTAATAGGCGTCGGCCAAAGCAATCTCCGCCTTCAACGTATAAGGGCTGAACGGAAACTTGTCCTTGAGCTTGATGAAGTAGTCCTGAGCCTCCAGGTACTCCTTGGACTGCATGGAATCCATTCCGGCCTCCCAGAGTTCCTGGGCGGTATCTTCAGGAGGCGGTAAAAAATAATAATCGATGAGGCCACACCCGGAAAGCGTGACCAAAAGCAGCATAAATGCTGCGCATTGTTTAAATTGCCTCAACATAGGCCTCGTCGGCTAATTGCCAAGTTGCTCGAGATAGGAAAATGCGGAGGTTGCCGCGGTGGCGCCGTCACCAACCGCAGTGGCCACCTGGCGGCACATTTTGGCGCGAATATCCCCGGCGGCAAAAATACCGGGCACGTTGGTGCACATCTCGATATCGGTCACAATACCATGCACTGTCTTTTCCACCTCACCCGGAACAAAGTGCATGACCGGCTCGAAACCGACAAAAATGAACGCTCCATCCACATCCAAAGAGCTTTTTTCGCCGGTTTTGACATTGGTCAGAGCCAAAGTCTCCACTTCCTCGACGCCGACAATCTCGTCCACCACGGTACTCCGCAGGACTTCGATCTTCTCGTGAGTAAAGCACTTGTTCTGGTAGCAGACAGCACCACGGAATTCTTCACGGCGGTGAATGAGGTACAGCTTCTTGACCAGACGGGCAAGATACAAAGCTTCTTCCAAGGCGGAGTTTCCGCCGCCTACGACGGCCACGGTCCTATCCCTGAAAAAGTTGCCGTCGCACAGGGCGCAGTAGGAAACCCCCTTGCCCACCAAGCGCTGTTCACCAGGAATTCCCAGGTTACGGTACCTGGCCCCGGTGGCGAAGATGATGGCTTTGGCGCCCACAGCCTGGTCGGCGACATGGATCTCGTGAACGGGATTACCGATCTTGATTTCCTTCACCTCGTCCATGATCTTGTCATGGGGATATTCCTCAAGGTGAGCAGCGAACTTGTCCGCAAGCTCATATCCTTTCAAACCAGAGGGAAAACCGGGATAATTCTCAATCTCCTCGGTCATGAGAACCTGTCCACCAGGGGCCATCTTCTCGATGGAAAGAGTCTTGACCCCTGCCCTCAAAAGGTAAAGGGCAGCCGTCATTCCTGCCGGACCGCCCCCTATGACTACGGCGTCGTAAATATTCATCTTACAGTGCTTTTTTCTCAATCATTTCCTTGATGCTGCTCTTGGAAACAGCACCGGTGCTCTGATCCAGGACTTCGCCCCCCTTGAACAGGATAATGGTCGGGATAGCACGGATACCGTACTTACCGGGGGTCGCAGAGTTTTCGTCCACATTCATTTTGGCGATTTTGACTTTGCCATCGTATTCGGAGGCGAGTTCGTCAATAACCGGCCCCATCGCCCGACACGGGCCGCACCACGGAGCCCAGAAATCGATGAGCACAGGGACGTCGCTATTCAACACTTCAGCTTCAAAATTGCTGTCCGTTACCTGCATAGCCATGCGTATACTCCTTTTATCGTTTCGAAATTCGACGGCTTTGAACCGTATCAACTGGGGCGGATACCTGTGGAGTCAGTCCGCTTACTGTCACAATCAACCAAGTTACTAAAAGTAGTTATGGCCGCCCGGACTGTCAAGCTGGAACAGGACAATCCGGCCTCGCTATTCCTCACAAACATGCCAATCGAGGGGAACAACACGCCCCCGGGGAATGGCCTCCAGGTCCAAGGTATGGCAATAGCCCTGTCCGGCAAACAGTTCACCCGCATAGGCGATCATGGAGGCGTTATCGGTACACAGGTGCAATCCCGGCAAAATCAGAGACAACTTACGTGTATCGGCAAGGTCCTGCATGGTCTGTCTGACCATGGAGTTGGCGGCAACGCCCCCCGCCACCACAAGGCTCTCCATCCGCCCGGCCTGCTTGAGCGCCCTCTCCACTTTGATACGCAGGGTGTCGGCCACGCTCCAGTTGAAGGAGGCGCACACTTTGGAAATCGCTTCGCGACGCTCGACAGGCATTTTCATGAATGAGGAAATATCGCCCATCTCGTCAAGAATAAGCTCCGGGTGGGCCTGGATATGGTTGGCTACGGCGGTTTTCAGTCCGCTGAAGCTGAAATCCAGACTCGGGGTGTCGATGAACGCCCTGGGGAACAGTTTGGTATCCGGCTCGACGCCCTTTCCCAGCTGGTCGATAAACTTGCCGCCCGGATACGGGAAGTTCAGCAGTTTTGCGACCTTGTCGAAGGCTTCCCCGGCAGCGTCATCCAGAGTTCTGCCCAACAGCTCAAATTGCGTAGGAGAATCAATGCGGTACGTATGGGTATGCCCGCCGGAAACCAGCAGACCAAGGGCAGGAAACGTCAACTCCTGCTCCAAGCCTGGCGCCAGGAGATGCCCCCAGAGATGGTTCACACCCACCAACCGGGCGTTACAAGCCACACTCAAGGCCTTGGCGAAGCTGACGCCCACCAACAGCGCCCCAAGCAACCCGGGACCACGGGCCACCGAGACCACATCTATGTCCTGAGGCTGCACTCCGGTCTCCGCCAGCAGTTCTCGATAGAGGACCGGCAGCACCCGGAGATGCTCACGGGAAGCGATCTCGGGGACCACTCCGCCGAACACGGCGTGAACATCTATCTGGGTGGCCAGCTTCTGACCCAGAAGCTTTCCGCCGCGCACGAGCGCGACCGCCGTCTCGTCACAAGACGTTTCAATGCCTAGGCACAGCATGGAGAACTATTGACCCTTATGCTTCTGGTAGATTTCCTGCACCATCTTCACATCCTTGCGCGAACCGATGAACAACGGCGTACGCTGGTGCAGATGGTCGGGCTCGATCTCCATGATGCGCCGCTCCCCGTCGATGGCCATGCCGCCGGCCTGTTCCACGATCATGGCCATGGGATTGGCTTCGCAAAGCAGGCGCAGCTTGCCCGTGGGCTTCTTGGGGTCGCGCATGTCGGCCGGATACAGAAAAACGCCGCCGTACAGGAGATTGCGGTGAAAATCCGCTACCAGGGAGCCGATGTATCTGGCGCTGTAGGGCTTTTTGTGAGAATTCTCGGACGACTTGAAATAGTCCACCACGGCTCGGGTTCCAGCGTCCCAGTATTGACTGTACCCTTCGTTGACCGAATAGATCTTGCCCTGCTCCGGGATACGGATGTTGGGGTGGGAAAGCAGGAATTCCCCGACGCCGGGATCGAGCGTAAATCCGAACACCCCGTTCCCCGTGGTGAAGACCAGCATGGTGGATGAACCGTACAGGATGTACCCGGCGGCCACCTGTTCCACGCCCTTTTGCAAAACATCCGAGGAAAGCAAATGGTCTTCGGGGGGGCTGTTGCGGCGATAGATGGAAAAAATCGTCCCGATATTGACGTTGACGTCGATGTTGGAGGAACCGTCCAGGGGGTCGAAAATGATGATATAATTCCCCTGCGGCAATCCGTGCGGGACCTCGATAATGTCCGCATTCTCCTCCGAGGCCATGGCGCAGAGCACTCCGGAACGGGCCAATCGGTAAATGAGAATCCGATTGGCGTATTCGTCGAGCTTCTTCACTTCCTCGCCCTGAACGTTCACGTCGCCAGTGAAGCCGAGCACATCGACCAATCCGGCCTTGTTGACCTCTCGGGCGATGATCTTTGCGGAAAGGACGAGCTCGTTGAACAGCCGGGTAAACTGCCCTGTGGCCGTGGGCACCATGTTCTGATGCAGGATGATATGTTCAGTGACTGTGACTTGCTGGGACACGAAGATTCTCCTTGTAAATCCTGACTATGCTAGAAAGGCCACCAGTTAGACTTGTTTTCCACCATGGGGTCGACACTTTCCGTGGCATAGACATATTCATCCTCGCCGATGAATCTGGCAAGCCAAGTATAATATTTATCACCCACCTGGACCTGGCCAGTCACGGCTTCCTTCAGGATGTCCTCCCAAGGCACACTGAGAAGCCCCTGCTCGTCCACAGGCTCCCCGACGCTCCACACGCCGCCACCTGGATGGATGATGATAAGTTCCTTCGGTTCAGGGCTGAAATTGATCACGGTCCTGGGGTCGAATCCGGCAACGACCAGCCCCTTGAAATCCGCATCCTTGAAATAGGGGGTCCCGATATACAACTCCGGCCCGAGGTCGGGATAATCCGGAACGGTCTTCAAAAAAGTGGTACGCCAATGTCCTTCGAAAACCAGCGGCTGACTGAAACGCTTCATGGGCACTTCAGGTACCTGCTCCACGATGGTGCCGTTGTCGTTGGTGACAAAAGCACGATCCAACCACGGGAAACGGGTCATCAACAGATCGAACCACTCTTTTTCGGGATAAGTGTCTTTGTCGGAAATATAACGGTTCAAGCTCAAGAGAGGCGCATCGACAGGCGTAACAAGCCGAGCCAACTTCTCGAAGTTGGGATTCTGCAGTTTGTAGGCATCGGTATCAATGGTCGCTGCAGGGTCGACGTAATCACGAATGGGCTGCCACTGGCCCTTGATATAACGCTTTGTCCTTGTCCACGTATGACACCCGGCCACCGCGACAACGAGGGCCAGGATCAAAACCAAAGAAAGTATCCGTTTCATGTATTCAAATATTCCTGTTGCGGTGACACCCTGTTGCGGGAAGCCACCTCTTACACAGAGTCTGATCAGTATTCAAGTTCGAGCTATGAGCGGACACGGGCTTCGAAACGCGCGGCCAGAGTTTCCAACGTCCCGATGAGCCTGTTTTTCGCATGCACGCTGAAGGGATCGTCTTTTTCTTCCTCAAGGTCCTTTTTGCCGAGGTTCGTTTCCAGCTCGCGGATACGCTCCTGCAGAGCCGGCTTTCCCTCTTCACTGGAAAGCTCCAGCAATTCCCGGAAAATATCCAAGGCACCCCGGATATCGCCCTGAGAGGCGAGCAATTCGGCCATGGTACGTGTTCGCAGGCTGCCGCCGTCCAGAGTGATCGAATCCTCCCGATCCAGAACACCCTCATATTCCCGGTCCGGGGCCAAAACCTGCAGGCCGGGCTCCTTCGTTTTATATTCGCATGGCGGAGGCAGGGGCGCACCGACAAGACGAGTGGAGAGGGAAGAAAGGCCTTCGAAAACCACATCCGTCCAGCGAATATCATCGCCCGAAAGATTGGCGGACACCAGCATGAGAAAAACGCTGAGATCTCTTTTCTCCTCCGGCATGCTGCGGGCCCACGCCCTCCAGAAAGCCGGATACTCCTTCAATGGATCAACAACGCGCTCCAACTGGTCATGCACTTCATCCTCCCGCCCGAGGTCGGTCAGGAGCTGCACCAACAGCATGCGCGCCTCGAGAAAATCGGGGTGTCTGTCCAGTCCCTGCTTCAGGGTTTTGACGGCATCCTCAGTATCGCCGGTCTCAACAAAGAGCTTGGCTAAGGGGAAAAAGACCTTGGAACCTGGTTCAAGGGAAAGGACCTCCTGATACCACTCAATTTTTTTCTCCATCCGCCTTCACTCCAGTGGTTGCAACTTCATTATCATGGAAGATGTAGAGGATTTCATTTTTCTTAACGAAATTCATTCTGTCCCTGATGACTTTCTCCTGGTATGCCCGGTCGTTTTTGAGCCGACCGATCTCCCGGCTCAGGTCCAGGCTCCTGGCGTCGACTTTCTGCAACTGTTTTTCCAGAGCTTCATGCCGTTGCTTGAGCTCCATATAGGCAAAGATGCCCTGCCCGCTCCACACGAGCCTGAAAAGCAGAAACAGATTTATGAGAACCAGACAGACCAACAGTATGCGTTTACCAGCCATTCACAGCCTCATTGAAGACGGCGACCGCCGCTTTCTTCCGCATCAAGACCCGCCAGGGGCCCCTTGAGTTCTTCAAGAAAGTTGGCTGTAGCCTGCTCGATACGCCGGACATCCTCTTCACTGACCTCCACCCTGTCGATCTTTTCCAGGAACGATTTCAACACGACGAACTCATCCAGCAACGAATGCCCAAGCTCCAGGCGTTCAAGCTCGGGCTCCAGCTCCAAAATGGTCTGAAGACAGTTTGAAATACGGACCATGTAATTCGTGACGTTGGTTTCGGCCATCGAGTTTCACCTTATAGCTTCAACTTTCTTCATTCATTAACCAATTTCTGTAGAAATTGTACAGATAATTCGCCCCGGAGAAAACGGTGAGAACCAAGGCCGTGTAAAGCAGGACCTGGCCGACCAGGACAAGGTTGATGCCGAAAAGCGGGTAATGCCAGAGCAGCGGAGCCAGGGCCAGGCTCTGCACTATGGTCTTCATCTTCCCGAATTTATCGGCAGGGATCACGTCGCCCTTTTCCGCGGCAATGGCCCGCATGCCGGTGACGGCAATCTCACGGGCCACAATGATGATGACCACCCAGGCCGGGACCTTCCACTCAGGCCCCATGCGCACCAGCATGATGAGCACTGAGCAGATCAGGAGTTTGTCTGCCAGGGGGTCCAGGAATTTGCCTAGATTGGTGATCAGGTTCTGCTGCCGGGCGATCATGCCGTCGAACATGTCGGTCAGGGAAGCAAGCATGAAGACTATGGCCGCCAGCATGGAGCCGAACTTCCACCCGAGCCAAAGCTCGCAATACAGCAACAGCACGATTATGGGTGCGGCGAGAATTCGCGTCAGGGTCAGCGTATTGGGCAAATTGAAGAGGTGTCTTTTCATCGTTTTCAGCCGTGGGTTGTGGCAGCCGCTTCAAGACTGCTCTCGGCTGCCTCGGCCACCTTTTCACTGAGCTTGAGGAAGGCATCCCGTGCAAAGGATTCCTCCTCCAAGAGAACGACCGGAGTTCCCCTGTCGCCGGCAACAACCGTTGCGGGATCCAGCGGGATGGCGCCGAGGAAGTCCAGGCCGTACTTTTCAGCCAGTTCTTCGCCTCCGCCCTTTTTGAACAGGTCGATGGACTTGTTACAATGGGGACAGACGAGGCCGCTCATGTTTTCCACCACGCCAAGGATATTGGCATTGGCGTACTGCAGGAAATTAATGGACTTGCGCACGTCGCTCAAGGAAACTTCCTGCGGGGTGGTCACCACCACGCACAGGGCGTCGGGAATGGTCTTGAGCACGGTCATGGGCTCGTCGCCGGTACCCGGAGGGGAATCAATGAGCAAGAAATCCAGATCTCCCCACTGCACGTCGGAAACGAACTGACGGATGGCGGAAGTCTTCATGGGACCACGCCAGAGCACGGCCTGGTCCGGATCCTTGAGCAGGGATTCCATGGACACTGCGGAAAGGTTCTCATTGTACTGCTTGGGCATGACCAAAGAACCGCGATCCACATCGAGAGTGCCTTTGAGGCCGAGCAGGGTCGGCACGCTGGGGCCGTGAATATCCACATCCAGAACCCCGACCTTGAACCCCTTGGCGGCCAGGGCCGCGGCCAGGTTCACGGTGACCGAGCTCTTCCCCACACCACCCTTGCCGCTCATGATGAACAGCTTGTGCTTGATGCGGGCAAGCGTGGAAGAAATCAATTCATTCTGCAGCTCGAACTGCGCATTGTTTTTGTTGTCCCCGCCTTTGGAGCTGGAACAAGAAGAGCATCCTGAACTCACTGTAATCACCTGATAAACTTAAAAGTTACATGCAACCTGACCCTATTCGGATCTTCCATTGGAGATCCAGTCCAAGGCCAGGACGACAGCCATTCCCAGAGCCATCAGGCACAGCGCCACGACAAGGTCACCGTCCATTCCGGGCAATATGTTCTGCTCACGCAGTACATGGACCTTGCCTCTGATGACAACACTTTCGAGTATTTCCTTCCAGGGCCACACCTTGCGCAGCGCTCCGATCATGAATCCGGTAAGAACGCTGACCGTGGCGGCATGCCACCGGTCAAGAAGATAGTGCAGCACTCGAGAAAAGACAATAATACCTAATCCGGCTCCGGCAAGGAATACCGCGATAATTTCCAGATTATCGGGCAGGAACGGATTCTTGAGCGTCCTGGTTATATATTCGTATTTCCCGAGCATGAGCAGAATGAAGGCCCCGCTGATGCCGGGCAGGATCATGGCGCATATGGCTATGGCCCCGCACAGAAACACGAACCACAAGGTTTCGGGCGTGGTCACCGGGATCATGCCCACCAGCAAATAACACCCCAGGATTCCCATCGCGCAGAAAAAAATGTTGGTTCCGTTCAACTCTTCAATACGCTTGCCCACGATGTAGATGGATGCGGCAATAAGTCCGAAGAACAGAGACCAGATTTCCACGGGATGATTGCTCAGCATGTGATGCATCACACGGGCCATGCCCACGATGGCCAACCCGATGCCGAACAGGAGGAAAAACAAAAACTTGAGATGAAAACGAGAAACCACACCGGGCAGATCAAAGCGGAAAAGCCTGTTTAGGACTGACACGTCAAAGGAACGGATGGCGTCCACAAGCTGGTCGTATATGCCGGTAATGAAGGCGATGGTGCCGCCGGAAACCCCGGGGATGATGTCCGCCGCCCCCATGCAGAATCCTTTCATAGCCAGCAGGGCCGCCTGCCTGCCGTTCTCCGGCCCGGGACTCTGAGCCCACGCCTGCCGAAGGGTCAGCCTGTCTTTATGCAACAAAATGCCTCGATAATTTGTCGGTTACCAACCATGAGCGCCCACGAGGTCGACAAAGGCGACCCCGCCCAGATCGATTTCGCTGACTTCCCCGTCCCTCTTTTCCACCAGCATGAGTTTCTGCATCCTGCGGGAAGAACCAACGGGAATGACCAGTAAACCGGGATCGGCGAGTTGGTCAACCAGGGGCCGGGGAATTTCCGGTCCGCCCGCCGTGACGATAATGCGGTCGAACGGGGCCTCTTCCCTCCAGCCGAGGGTTCCGTCGTCGAGCTTGACCTTGACGCCGAACAACCGCATGTCCATGAACCGCTTGCGTGTGGCGAAAAAGAGCTTCTTGAGCCGCTCCACGGTAAAAACTTCAGCTCCCATGTGGTCCAGCACGGCGGCCTGATATCCGGACCCGGTGCCGATTTCCAGCACCTTCATACCCGGTTCCACCCGCAGCTTCTGAGACATGAGCGCCACAATATAGGGTTGGGAAATGGTTTGCCCTTCCCCGATGGGCAGCGGCGCGTCCGTGTACGCTTTGGACGCCAACGCCTCTTCCACGAACAAATGCCTCGGCAGTTCGCGCATGGCCGCCAGCACCCGCTCATCACTAATACCGCGCGCCTCTATCTGCTCGCGGACCATTTTCTCCCGAAGTCGCTTCGGATCAATCATTCAATTACTCCCCGCCCGAAATGTTTGCAGGATGCTGACCAGAATTTTCCAGGCAAGTCAACTCCCCAAGACGTTTGAAAGAGTTATTGATGGCGTCCGAACTTGACACAAGTACCCGCTTCGTAAAGTATCATGATACAAGCAACCGGAGGATAGTATGCTCAGAGTCAAAGATTGGATGTCCAGCCCTGTTCACTCCCTACAGGAAAACGAATCGCTGCACGCTGCACGCGATCTCATGGACCTGCATCGCATCCGGCATATCCCCATCGTTGACATGGATAACAACTTCATCGGCCTCATCACCCACCGCGACCTGCTTTCGGCCACCATTTCCGAACTGGCGGAACTGGACTCGGAAACCCGGAAGGAAATCGACTCAGGCATTCCCCTGCGGGAAATCATGAACACGGATGTCAGGACAGTGGAACCGGACTCCAATCTCAAGGATGCGGCCCAACTGCTCCTGAACCACAAGTACGGCTGTCTGCCCGTTCTGGACAACGATCAACTGGTCGGCATCCTCACTGAAGCCGACTTTCTCAAACTGACCATTACCTTGATCGAAGCGCTGAACGAAGAACAATAAAAAAACAACACCTGTGTCAGGGCCCTTGGATTGATGTACAAGGGCCTTTCTTATTTGCCGCTCTCAAAGATCCCCGGATTATCTTACTTTTCACCCCCTCCTTTCCCCTTTGGGCTCTTTTTTGTGCAAATTCCCGTCAGGCCTTGAGACCAACCGATTATGCGTGTAGAAATTGTCTAGAAAAAATCACGTATAATGCAAAGTGTAAGGACATGCATTCATGAACAAGGAAAAGAAAAGATTCCCCTTTGGAACCGTTATCGGCGTGCTGGTGCTGGCGGTACTGGCCGCCGGAGCCTTCATGGTTTTCAGGGACACGACCCCGCCGACCATTGGCATTGAGCCGGATGTAGCCCATGTGGGCCTGCCCACCGAATACGTCGTTACGGTGGATGACCCGGGTTCCGGGCTCAAAAGTGTGGAGATTTCCGCCGTGCAAGGCGAAAAAAACGTGCCGATACTCTCCAAACAAATGCCCCAGGGCACGCGACAGGCCAAAGAAAAATTCACCCTGCCCAAGGATCAATTCAAAGACGGCGCGCTCTCCATCCAGGTCACTGCCCGGGACAACTCTCTGTATCCCTTCGGAGCGGCAGGAAAAAGCACAGCCTCCAAAGAGTTCAGCCTGGACACCAAGCCGCCCCGTATCTTCGTCAAGACCCATACGACCAACATGAACCAGGGAGGCGCCGGCCTGCTCGTGTACGCCCTGTCCGAGGTGGCCAAGGAAACAGGTATCCAGGTGGGCGAACGCTTTTTCCCGGCCTACAGGCAGGCCTCCTTTGGCGACCAGAACATTTATTACTGCATGTTCGCCATTCCCTGGGACACCCCGCCCGCCAAATTCAAGCCCATGATCATGGCCGAGGACACCGCAGGCAACAGCGTCAGGCGCTCCTTCAACTACCATGTGAACGCACGCAAATTCCGCAAGGACCGCATCAACCTGTCCGACTCGTTCATGGAGAAGACCATCCCCGAATTCCATCAGTACCTCACCGGCGAGGGGTCTCCGCTTGAGCAATACCTGAAAATCAACAACGAGGTCCGTGCCCAGAACAGGGCGCAACTGGTAAAGGTCGGCCGCGACACGGCAGACGAAATGCTCTGGAAGGGCACATTCAAACGGTTGCCCAACTCTGCCAACCGCGCCCGTTTCGCCGATGCACGCGACTACTACTACAAAGGTAAGAAGGTCGATCACCAAACCCACCTGGGGCTTGACCTGGCCAGCATCCGACAGGCCCCGGTGCCTGCCGGCAATGACGGTATCGTGGTCTTTGCCGACTTCCTGGGCATCTACGGCAACGTGGTCATCATTGACCATGGCCTGGGCCTCCAGACCTTGTACGCCCACCTGAGCAGCATTGCCGTGGCCCGCAACGACAACGTCACCCGAGGCCAGACCATCGGCCACACAGGCACCACCGGCCTGGCTGGCGGCGACCACCTGCACTATGGTGTGCTCATCTCCGGCATCCCGGTCCAACCGTTCGAATGGTGGGACGCCCGCTGGATCAGCCACAACATCACTTCCAAACTACAGTAAACACACACCAGAAAAGACCCGGGAGAAACGAATTTTCTCCCGGGTCTTTTCTCCTTCTCTCCCCCTCTCCGGCAGCCTTTGCCCTCGGCCCGGTTCTTGCTTCTCGATATCAAGTCGGAAAAACTTTCCGGAGGTACGTCAGCATGATCAACGGCATCAATTCAAACAACGGCGCCACCGCTCTCTCCGTTCTCTGCAAGACATGCGGCATTTCGGTGAACAGCACCGAAAGCGACTTTGATACGCTCAGTTCTCAAGAGGCCCAAGAGGAAAAGACCCTGGAGAGCACCAGTTCCCTTTCCATGACCAAAGAGTTGAGCGAAAAGGAAAAACAGCGGCTCGAATACCTCAAAAACATGCTGACGCAAATGTTGTCCGCCGCCGAGAATCCCCCCTCCGAAGAGCAGAAACGAAATATCCAGAGAGTCGAAAAAGAGATTGAGAAACTGACAGGCATAAAAACATCCAAAAACTCCATTACCCAGAACATGGCAAAGCTGCCGGGCAAGGATGACGACAAGGACAAAAAGGAAAAAGAGGAAGAAAAAGCCGGGATGCGAAATTCCGAATTCCTCAAGGAACAGCAGATGGCGGAAATCAACCTGCTCGAAGGATTGAATAAAAGCGAAGGAGGCACAATGTCCCAAGTCCTGCGCGGCTTAGCTGGACTATGCTATGAAAACGCTGCACTGCCGACTTCCGCAAACTCCACCTTGAAAAGTATCAAGGTCTGATTTTCCCAACACTCAGTCAATCAAACAAAACCAGGACAAGACCAGCCACAGTGCCCCTTTGCCACAAAAATACAGGTTTTGCCCTGAACAGCGCCAGAGTCTGAACTCCTCTCGTTATCATCCCAAGACGCCAACGACCTCTTCCGCCGCCTGGAGAATGGCCTCCCTGTCCCGCAGCCCCTCCACGAACCGTTCGGGAATGCCCTGAAGCCCCACCATGGCGCCGGAAAGAGCTCCGGTCATGGCCGCACGCGCCATGTTGTTGCCGCCGCCGTTTACCGCGTTGAGCACGGCTGCCTCGAAATCGTCCGAAAAACGTGACGCCAGATAATAGGCGGCCGGAGCCAGAAAACCCAGCTGACAGGCCAGGCCGTAGAGTTGTCCGACGAGGTGCGGCGGCTCCACGGTGAGTTCCGGATTCGTGGCTGCCCGGTAGACGAAATCCGGCTGCAGAAACACATCGATGAGCGCCCTGTCCACCTGTTTTTGAGCCCACCCCATGAGCGACTTGCCGGAGGCGGCCAGAGACTTGCCTCGAACGAGCTTGCAGACGGAAAGGATGAAAGCCATGGACTGGGCCGCCACAAACGGCTCTACATGCGTCAGGCCGATGTTGTTCATCGCGTGCTCGGCCAAGTCGCGAGGGTTGCCCGCATAACACGCCACAAGCATGATCCCTCGGATGGCAGCCTCGGCAGTGTCGGCCATACAGCCGGCCTCGTCCCACTTCCTGCCCGCCTGCCGGGCTTTCCAGACTTCACGCATGGCTATATCCGTATACCGCCCTCCCTGGGCGCCTTTGGGCGTACCGTCCAGAGTATCGAGAAATTCATCCATCCTGGCCGTGAAATCGTACCGATCGTACTCGCCCTGCGACGCCAAAGACCGAAGCAGCAGCAGGGAGACCTGACCTGTCTGAGAAATATCGCCCGCCTTGCAGCCTGCATGGTACCGGTCCGGCATGGGGGCGGCATAGTCGGTGATCCAGTCCCCATAGAGTCCGCGCATCTCCTCCAGGTCGTAAAACCAGTGCGGTCCCAATCCCAGGGCGTCGCCAACGAACATACCCACAACAGCTCCCATGGCCCTTTCCTGCATGGTGATGTCCATATTTCCTCCAATGCGTTTGAAGACTTGTTTGCCGCCATAATACCCGCCGCCCACGGCAAAGCAACCCCATGAAAAAACCCCGCAGGGACAGGCCCTGCGGGGTTTCGTTCAATCAATGAGGTTGATGTCTAGTGCGCTGACTCGCGCAGCTCATCTTTGAGCAGACCGTTGGCAACCGGGGCGATATCCTCAATCGGGCAGAAAATCTTTCCGCCTCCAGGACACACCAGGGCGTGTTCCAAAACCTCGTCCATGGTCTCAACGGGGATTACTTCCAAATCCTTGAGAATGGCGTTGGGCACATCCTTGAGATCCTTTTTGTTGTCCGCCGGAATAAGGACGGTCTTAACCAGTCCACGGTGCGCGGCCAGCAGCTTTTCGCGCAGGCCGCCGATCGGCAATACACGCCCGCGCAGAGTGATCTCACCGGTCATGGCAAGATCGTTGCGTACGGGAATGTTCAGCAGCGCGGAGGTAATGGCCGAGGCCAGGGTGATGCCGGCGCTGGGGCCGTCCTTGGGTGTAGCGCCTTCGGGCACATGAATGTGGATATCCACCTGCTGGTGAAAATCAGGTTTGAGACCGAAAAGATCCGAGCGGGAACGAATGTAGGAAATGGCTGCGCGAGCGGATTCCTGCATGACGTCGCCGAGCTTTCCGGTGATCTGCACCTTGCCTTTTCCGGGCATGAGGGCCACTTCCACCACAAGCAATTCACCGCCGAGTTGAGTCCAGGCCAAACCGGTGCTGACACCCACCTGAGATTCGGATTCACGCTCACCGTAACGGAAGCGCGGCACCCCCAGGAAAGACGACAAACTCTGCTTCGTCACGTGAACCGCCTTTGCCTTGTCGCCGTCTTCCACAATCTTCATGGCGGATTTGCGACAAATGGAAGCAAGCTCACGTTCCAGGCTACGCACACCGGCCTCCTTGGTGTACAGACGCACGAGGTCCAAAACGGCATTGTCGGAGAGATTGAGATTATCTTCCTTGAGGCCATGCATATCCAACTGCTTGGGCAACAGAAACTGCCTTGCGATCTTGACCTTTTCAGTCTCCAAATAACCAGGCAGACGAATGATCTCCATACGGTCCTGTAGCGGCAACGGAATGGAATCCAAAGTGTTGGCCGTGGTGATAAAGAATATCTTGGACAGGTCGTAATCCAGGTCCAGATAATGGTCCGCAAAGGCGGAGTTCTGCTCAGGATCAAGCACCTCGAGCAATGCGGCGGACGGATCGCCACGGAAATCCGCGCTCATCTTGTCCACTTCATCCAGGCACATGACAGGATTGTTGAACTTGCAACGCTTCAAAGACTGGATGATCTTGCCGGGCAAAGCCCCCACGTAGGTGCGGCGGTGACCTCGGATCTCAGCCTCATCACGAACGCCGCCCAGAGAAAGACGCACGAACTCGCGGTCCATAGCCCGGGCAATGGATTTGGCGATGGAGGTCTTCCCCACACCGGGAGGGCCAACCAAGCAAAGAATGGGGCCCCTGAGCTTGTCCACCAGGGATTCCACGGCCATGTACTCAAGAATACGCTCCTTGGGCTTCTCAAGACCGTAGTGATCTTCGTCAAGTACCTTGCGGGCCTTTTCAATGCTGGTGTCCGTGGCCTTGAGTGCACCCCACGGCAGGTCCAGAATCCAATCTATATAGTTGCGCACCACAGTGTACTCCGCCGAGCTCGACGGAGTCTGGCGCATCTTCTTGATCTCTTTCTTGACGCGATCCTTATGCTCATCAGGCATTTCCTTGGCATCAAGCTGCTTTTCCAGTTCGGCTGCCTCGGAAGCAGGATCGTCCTCGCGCCCCATCTCCTTGTTGATGGCTTTCATCTGTTCGTTGAGATAGTACTCGCGCTGATTCTTCTCCATCTGGTCCTTGACGCGGCCCTTGATGCGTTTTTCCACGGAGACGATCTCGATTTCTCCGAGGAGCAGTTCATAGACCTTTTCAAGACGTTCAATGGGGTCGAACATCTCAAGGATCTTCTGCTTGCGGTCGAAGTCCACCTTGAGGTGCGGCATGACAGAATCGGCCAACTGGCCTGCATTCTTGAGAGAAGACATGGCCAGGATGGCTTCGGGGGCCAACTTCTTGTTGACCTTGCCGAACTCCTCGAGTGAATCCTGGACCGAACGGATCAAGGCCTGGGCTTCAGGATTGTCAACGGAGTCTTCTTCCAAAGGCAAGATGATGGCGCGAGGGTAATCGTCCTCACCCAGCTCATACCCCGCTCCCTCCGCGCCCTGATCCCAACGTGCGCGATACAGTCCTTCGAAGAGGACCTTGATGGTTCCGTCCGGCAAACGCAACATCTGCAGAATCTTGCTCACCGTACCGATTTCGTACAGATCACCGGCTTCAGGGCGTTCCTTCTCGGGATTCTTCTGGGTAACAAGAAAAATCTTCTTTTCGTGGTCGGCAATGGCGGTCTCAATCGCTTTGATGGATGCTTCCCGTCCAACGAACAAGGGCGCGATGGACCGGGGAAACATGACGACTTCCCGCAGAGACATCATGGGAAGTTCAATATGATTTGGGGATTCTTTGCCGTCAAAAGCAAAATTCGGCATGAACATCCTCCCGTTTCTCAGGTTTCGGGGCGGTCCAACTGGGACCGCACCAGGAATGCTGAATAACTAATACCGCCTGCCGTATTGTCAAACCGTTGAAGCTAAAAAGGCCCGGCAAAGCGCCGGGCCCACTTCGTTCGACGTTAGGCGCTCTTGATTTCCTGGTGATAGAAAAGAAGCGGTTCCATCCCCTTTTCCACAACAGCCTTGTTCACGACGCACTCCTTCACGTTCTCCAGAGAAGGCAGTTTGTACATGATGTCGAGCATGATGGTTTCCATCACGTTACGCAGGCCTCGGGCACCGGTCTTGCGCTCGATGGCTTTCTTGGCAATGGCGCGAAGCGCATTGTCCGTGATGCGCAGATTGACCTTGTCCAACTCGAAGAGCTTATTATACTGGCTCACCAGCGCATTCTTGGGCTCCTGAAGAATACGGACCAGATCATCCTCGGTCAACTCCTCAAGGGCGGTCATGACCGGGATACGTCCCACGAATTCGGGAATGAGGCCAAACTTGATCAGGTCGTTGGGTTCCGCCTCCAGCAGCAAGCGGCTCATGTGCTCATCCTTCTTGGACTCCACTTTGGCGGCAAAGCCCATACCGGAGCCCTGCTTGCGCTGTTGCACGATCTGATCGAGGCCGATGAACGCACCACCCAAGATGAACAGGATGTTGGAAGTATCCATACGGATGAATTCCTGCTGCGGGTGCTTGCGCCCCCCCTTGGGAGGAATGTTGGCCTCCGTGCCTTCGATGATTTTCAAAAGAGCCTGCTGGACGCCCTCCCCCGATACGTCTCGGGTGATGGACGGGCTATCGCCTTTGCGAGCCACCTTGTCGATCTCATCCACGTAAATGATCCCGCGGCTTGCCGCATCAATGTCGTAATCGGCATTCTGCAGCAGCTGCACGAGAATGTTTTCCACATCCTCGCCCACGTAGCCGGCTTCGGTCAGAGTGGTGGCGTCGGCAATGGCGAAAGGTACTTTCAGGACCCGCGCGAGAGTCTGTGCCAGCAAGGTCTTGCCCGATCCGGTAGGCCCCACGAGCAGGATGTTGCTCTTGTCGATCTCCACGTCATCGGGGCTTTTGGTGGCCTGGGCATAAAAGATGCGCTTGTAGTGATTGTACACGGCCACGGACAGGATCTTTTTGGGATGCTCCTGACCGATAACATATTCATCGAGAAGCGCCTTGATCTCTTCGGGCGGCAACAAACGGCCGTCCTCGAACTCCTCGTTGACTGTTTCCTGGGCCATGATGTCGTTGCACAACCCCACACACTCATCGCAGATATACACATCGGGCCCTGCAATGAGGCGCTGGACTTCGGCCTGCTTCTTCCCGCAGAAAGAGCAGCTCAGCTCGGAAGTCATGTTGCTTTCATTGGTCATATTGCTCTAATCCTTGGCTATTTCCGCAATATCGCTACGGGAAGCCATAACTTTGTCGATCACTCCATATTCCACGGCTTCCTCCGAGGACATGAAGAAATCGCGGTCTGTGTCCTTCTCTATTCTCGATATCTTCTGGCCGGTGTGTTTGACCAGTATATTATTCAATTCCTGGCGCTGGCGGAGTATTTCCTGGGCCTGGATATTAATATCCGTGGCCTGTCCCTGGGCGCCGCCATGCGGCTGGTGGATCATGATACGGCTGTGCGGCAATGCGTAACGCATGCCCGCTTCCCCCGCGGACAGCAACAGCGCGCCCATGCTGGCGGCCTGGCCGAGGCACAGGGTCGCCACCGGGGCGGAGATGTACTGCATGGTGTCGTAGATGGCCAGTCCGGCCGTAACCACTCCACCCGGGGAGTTGATGTACATGTATATTTCCTTCTCCGGATCTTCGGATTCCAGAAAAAGCAGTTGCGCGCAGATCAGACTGGAAACATGGTCGTCGATGGCGCTTCCCAACAGGATAATCCTGTCTTTCAGGAGCCTTGAATAAATATCGTATGCACGTTCAGTGCGCCCTGTCGTCTCAATGACCATAGGGATGGCGGTCATCCGAATCTCCTTGACATCATTACGTGGTTAATCGGTCGGAATCATCTTGAACCTTAGCGCTGTCCGCGGGAAAACCGACGTTCGCATGAAGATGAGTGCCGCTTAGCGGCTTTGCCTCAGTATGGAGTATTTCCCCTGCCATAACAAGGGAAACTTACTCAGCAAAGAGGTATAAATCCTCTGTTCCGACAGTCAAGCAACAAAAGAAAAAAGGTAGCCCGACCACCGCCGGGCTACCTGTGACTTCTGTTCCCTAAAAGCGAAACGGTTACTTGTCTTCGTCTTTTTTGGCTGCCTTCTTCGGAGCCTTTTTAGCCGCAGGCTTTTTCTCAGCGGCTTTCTTGGCCGGGGCCTTTTTAGCCGCAGGCTTTTTCTCAGCGGCTTTCTTGGCCGGAGCCTTTTTAGCCGCAGGCTTCTTCTCAGAGGTTTTCTTCTCCGCGGTCTTCTTGGCCGCAGGCTTTTTGGTCGACTTCTTGGCAGGCTTCTTGTCACCATCGCCCTTGGGCTCGACTTCAGCAACCTCGGCGTTATCCCAGACCAGCTCCATGGCCTTGTCGGACATGATGCGATCCTTGAGCGGCATGATCAGGTTGTTGTCTTCATAGTATTTTTTGAGCTCATGCAGCGGAGTCTTGGACTGCATTGCCAACCGGCTCAGGAAACCGTCTATTTCCTGCGGGGTGACCTCGATGTTTTCTTCCTTGGCAATGGCCAGCAGCAGAATTTCGCTCTTCACGGTCTCCTGGGCTTCAGGCATGAATTCTTCACGCACTTGTTCCTCGGTGCGGCCGGTGGCGGCAAAGCTCTTGCCCTGGCGGTCCAATTTATATTCCAAGTCACGCACCAAACGCTCGGCTCGGTCTTCCACCAGCGCTTCGGGCAGCGGGAAGTCCACACTGTCCAGCAGTTCCTTCAGCAGGACCTTCTGGGCGTTGGACTTATGCAGCTCTTCGCGGGAGTTCATGTAGGAATCACGAATGACCTGGCGCATCTGCTCAACGGATTCGAAACCGCCTGCCCTTTTGGCGACTTCGTCGGTCAGTTCAGGGATGACGCGTTCTTTAATGGCATGCAGTTTGACCTTCATGGTCACGGTTTGACCGGCCAATTCGGTATTGATGAAGTCTTCGGGGAAAGTAATGTCCCCTTCGCCATCCTCACCGGTCTTGAGCTTCTTGACCAACTCTTCGAATTCAGGGAGAGACTGGCCTTCGCCCAGAGCCATGTCAAAATTCTCGGCCTTAAGGCCTTCCACCGGCTCGCCGTCCTGGAAAGTGGCAAAGCTCACCGAAACGATCTCGCCGTCCTTGGGTTCACGGACATCTTCCAAAACCTTGGTTTCGGCGGCGTTTTCGAGCATGCGCTTTTCAACTTCGACCAGTTCTTCGTCCTCGACCACGGCCTTTTCCTTTTCGACGGCAAGCCCTTTGTACTTGGGCAGATCGAATTCAGGGGCCACGTCAAAGGAAATGGAATAGATGAAATCTTCGCCTTTAACGATTTCCTTGGCGTCAACATCAATACGGGAGAGCGGAGTCAGCCCCGCCTCGCCCATGATCTGGTTGATCTGGAGGTTGATGAGGTCGGTGGTGGCCTCATTGTAAATCTGAGAGTGATACTGGGCTTCGATCATGCTGGCCGGGGCCTTGCCCGGACGAAACCCCTTGATGTTGGTGCGCATCTTATACAGCGCAACAGTGGCGGAAATGGCAGCGGTCGCCTCTTCGGCGGGAACCGTAATGACCACTTTTTTCTTTACCGGGGATACATCTTCTACTTTGTATTCCATAATTAACCGATCCTCCTGCAACGCCTGTTGACGTCGTATTTCCTCGCTATGGACTCTTTCTGAAAAATATGGTGCGGGCGGAGGGACTCGAACCCCCAAGCCGAGAGGCACCAGATCCTAAATCTGGCGCGTTTACCAATTCCGCCACGCCCGCAAAAGAACGTGCTTATTAAGCAATCATTACAATGACTGTCAACCTTTTCCCCTTTTAAACGAGATTTAGAATCAACAGCCCACTCCGACGTCGGAGCAATCGATCAGAGTGCAGAGCTTGGCCATGAGGTCCGCACAATTCTCGGCAAACAGCCTCACAAGCGGCTCCCGCCCCGGCCCCCCCTTGTCGCAAACGGCACGCACGGACTCTGGGGCGGGGTGATTCTTCATGGCTTCGTACACCACCCACTCTTCCCACACACCATCGCTATTGATTATGTACGGAGGTTTGTTTTCCTCATCACCCCAGGCCGTCACCACACTGACTTTTTCCAGGGAATCAAGCACCGACCGGCTTTGACGCAAATTAATCATACAGCGAATATCACCGCAAACCCGCCTGGCCGCAACCAACCCTTTGGCTACCTGTACAGAAGCGCCGAACTGCGGATAGCCCGCAATATCCACATCGCCCGAACGGGTACTGACAATACCGCCAGTAAAGGCAGCCACGCTCTTTTCATCGTCAGCGAACGGTAGGGCGATGGCCAGATTCATACGCACCTCGGGAACCAGGGAGGCGAAATTGGCCATGGACGAAATCCGTCTTCCTGCCTTGTCCAGTTGAGCCAGCACGTCCGCTTTGGCGTTCTCCTGGAGCATGGGGGCCAAATGGTTGGGCGGCCCGCTTCCCTCTCCGACATCAAACCCCGCGCGCAAGCCAAGATTCAGATATTGCTGAGCCCTGCGCACCGCATGGACCATTTCCATCCCCTGAGCCAACCCTGTGGCGATGGCGGCGGACAGCGTACAACCGGTGCCATGACTATTTTTGGTGTCCACCCGCTGCTGAATGAGCGGAATGGATTTGTAATGCTTCTGAGCAAACCAGTCCGTCGAGGTAACCGACTCCAGATGCCCCCCCTTGATGAGTACCGCCTTTGGCCCCATTGTCAGCAGCTTGTCGGCCGCTTTGGTCACGTCGTCCTGATCCTTTATCTTCATTCCTGCGAACAACTCGGCTTCGGGGATATTGGGAGTCAGGAGATCCGCGTAAGGAAATACGAAGTCCATCATTGCTCTGACCGCATCATCCTCAAGCAGCTTGGCGCCGCTGGTGGCCACACAGACCGGATCTACCACCAAAGGGAAACTCTTTCTTTCCAAGAACGGTGCGACAGCCTTGATGATGGGTGCGGAAAAAAGCATCCCGGTCTTGGCCGCACCGAATTTGATATCGTCCAGAACCGCTTGCATCTGTTGGGATACGAAATCCGGCGACGGAGCATGGATAGCAGTGACGCCCATTGTATTCTGAGCGGTCAGAGCGGTGATCACACTGGCCCCGTAGGCGCCAAGCATGGTTATGGTTTTAAGGTCGGCCTGTATGCCGGCTCCACCACCGGAGTCTGATCCGGCAATGGTCAAAACACAAGGCAAGGGCTCCATGAGCAAGTCTCCTTTGGGAGAAGATCGTTTCAATGCAAAAGGCATGGCAAGCGATTCGCTTGACCTACAAGAAAACAATGAGGGAGAATAGTGAAATTGGCCGTTGGCGGCAAGGAAATCAACTACAGGAGAGCTTCACGTAGTCGTCGATGGAGACCCCTCCCCATGACTTGCTGGTCCAGTACGCCGTGGCCCAAATCATGAGGGCGGTCGCCTGCAGGTCTGTCAGGCGGCGCAGCTTGACTTCAAGATTACTCTTGCTGGCGCCGTGCTTGAGGTGCACGTTTTTTTCCTCGCACGCCTCTTCGACCCGAAGCAGCAGATAGGCCTGTTTGGACTGGTTGGGAAGGAGCTTCACTTCCTTGTGGGACTCCAGCAGGGTTTTGAGTTCGGCAACGGAAAATTCTGAGGACACATTCCGGATTGACTTGAAAAAAACATCAACAGCCCAAGGCAGAATAAACTCCGCACCAGCGCTCTTTGTCTTGAAGTACTCTTTCAACCACTTTTCATGGTCGTCAGTAATCCGTGCAGCAACCTGAGGCATAATCCGTTCCTCCCTCCATGGGATATGGGGTAGATCACTGGAGACTAACAACAGCATACTCATACTGCAAAAGACTTCATTGATCAAGATTTTTTCTAGACAATACTTAAACAAAAAAAATAATCCTACCCCCCAAAAACGGTCCGCACCTGCCTGAAAAGACTAAGTAACAGAGAATCAGGCGCGTCGTTTCCGTCAATATTGAGACGGGCTATCTCGGTGACGGTATTACCATTGGGAGTCACGGTCTTGCGGGTCACCAGAACCACATCCTGCCGGAGCCCCCTGGCCGGGTCGGAGGTCTTGACCACAAAAACCCAATTACCGCTCTTTTTTTCCCATCGCGTGTCCACGGAACAAGTTGCCGAAGCACTCCTTTCAATGAGGCGAACAAAATCCCGCAGTGAAAAATGTTTCTTACCTCCCCCCTGGACACCAAGAAACTCGCCATTGGAGCGAATCACCAAAGGACGAGCAAGATACTTCTCGCTCGGGAAATCTATCCCTCCGGGACCCGTGGCCTTGCCGGAAAACAAACGCTCCAACCTCCCATGCGATTCCTCCAGGGATTGCATCCCGCTCTCCAACACCTTTAGACGCTTTCCATACTTCTGCTCAAATGAACCATACTCGTCACGTAAGCCGGCCACCTCATCCCGCAGTGAACGGATCTCGCTTCGAAACAAAGCCTGGTTATCCAGCGCATCGGAAATGCGGGCCAACACCTCATCAAGCCGCCCCGCTGCCGGAGCCACAAAAGAAGAAGCATTTTCCTGTTGATCAGACTGATCATTATTAATCAACATACCGAACTTCAAAGCTAATTCATTTTCAATCTGCTCAACTGACCAATTGTTTCCAAACATTTCCCGTATCCTCCTGAAGACTTCAAGCACCTCGACAGGATAACGCCTGCGCCGCCCCCCTCCGCCGGACGAGGGGATATACCTGGAAAACTTATCCTTATAATACACTACGGTAGACGGCGGAATACCCAGCCTCCTGCCGACCTCCCGCAAACTTATAAACTGTGTTTCATCCATACTGTCACCGTTGTTCATTGTTCAACTACTGATCAACATATCAAAAAACAACAGCCTGTCAACATATTTTCAACCAATAATGTTCAACCTAACGAACAAAAAAAGACGCGGAATCACCCCGCGCCTTTTCATGCCTCACAGCCAGGCTTTTTTTCATTTGCTTTTGAGAAGCTCCTCTCTGAGCTCTATAAGCTCGGCGCGAACCCTCTGCAGCCGTTCTACCTGAGCGGGGTCGTCAATCACTCGGGCCAACAGCACCGCCTGCGTTTCCATTTCAGCAATCATATTATATTTGATATGTTCGGGAACGGCTTCGAGTTTGAATACCTTCTCGTCCAACACCTTCACATCCTGACGCAGTCCCCGCAGAGAATTCAACTCTTCGGTGACTCCTGCAAGATTCCTGTTGATGCCGAAGAAAAAAACAGCCAGCAGAACAACAGACAGAAGGGAAACAACGACAGCGACTTTACTCATGTCCTTCCCTGTATTCCTGCGCGCGGATTCTTCGGCGGGACTCGCACCGAAGGAGGACTCTTCGGTAGCTTTTACAGGGTTGAGAACATGCACATTATTTTTCTCAGCATTCATTACGCACTCCATAAAAAATAAACGTAACATCCGAACAGAAGTGCAAACTACTTCACCGGGGGAAAGAAATCAAACCCGAAGCCAAGCAAGCAACATCATTCCATCGACATGCAAAACAGCTTTTTTTGTATCGCAATAACTCTGACAAAACCACATAACCAAACTACAAGCAGAGCGAAGGATTATAATTTAACTTGACGCACACAGTATTCTTTTTTTTATCTGGACCAGACCGTGCAGTTCTGTTATTCGATCTACTGAAGCAATATTCAGTAACCCTTGCTGATCATTTTTTACGTATATTTACCAAGGAGCCTTCAATGGAAGAGTACTTGAAACAAGCATTGGAAATCGTCAAAGCGCAGGCCAGCGTCCGAACCATGACTGAAGAAGAAATCACTTCCATGGTCCAAAAGCTTGCCACCGGGATTCAGACCATCGCGGACGGCGGCGTTGTGGAAGCGGAAGAACAGATCGCCTGCGAGCCCCAAAAAGCCATCAGGGAAAAAAGCATCATCTGTTGCGTTTGTGGCAAATCTTTCAAGATCCTGACCAAGAAACACCTTGCCAGCCATGACCTGACTCCTGCAGAGTACCGCGAGAAGTTCGGTTACAAGAAGAACTGCCCCCTGGTCTGCAAATCCCTGCAGCGTGAGCGACGCAAAAAGATGAAAGAAATGCAATTGTGGACAAAACGCGGCAAAAAGAAAAAATAAGCCGACTACAGAAAAAACATTTCAAAAGGGTACGAGTATGAACTCGTACCCTTTTGCTGTATTCAAGAGAAACAAAAGACCGCGGCCAGACAGTTGAATACACTCCGTAGCAACAATCGAAAGACGCCCCCGCCACTCCCTCCTTTAAATCGCCCGCTGGGCATTGAAGTCACTTTTCCCAATCGTAGCTGTTTTTCACCATCTGCAACCGGATTGAAATCTCGGTGCTACGGACCCCGTCTATCTGATTGACGGCTTCAATGAGCTCATGAAGATCACTTTGAGATTTGGCATTGAACTCCACGTCAAAATCGGCTGCGCCAGTAACATAGGCAATATACCAAACCCGCTTCAATCTCAGAAGACTCTCCTTGACCTGCTGATTTTTCTTATGATCGGTTTTGATCTTGATGTTGCCTTCTATTTCGTATCCCAACTTACGCAAGTTAACCACGGCGACAACTTCAATTATCTCGTCTTTAAGCAACCGCTTCAGGCGTTTCCGAATTGCGGTTTCTGACATATTGAGCGCGTCGGCAATCTCCGTATTGGGCATACGGCCATTTCCTTTCAACAACTCAATTATTTCGTTATCCACGTCATCAAGCGGTAAATTGCTCATATTGCCTCGAAATTAATTTTCATTGTTTCATTCAAGGATATTGCAGCTGGAAATTACGACAATTCCGGCTGCATTTAAATCTCGGCTTATCTATAACGAATATCGTTCTAAACCGGAGCTAACACAGCTAATCGACCAAATCAAGTTCGACAATCGATTACTGCGACGATATTGATTCGCTATTCGAACCTTACGGTTTGACATTCGAACCAAAACATCTTAAACATGTTCGTCATGAGCAACCAACCCCGGACAATACAAGAATTTCAGCCACACCCTTTTCCCAGCACCGCATAGGGAGGCTCAAATGAACCACACTCCGCCACTGGTAAGAGGCTCATCCTTCATCACCGGCGCCCCTCTGGGCGAGAACTCCTGGCGCATGCCCAAAACCATTAAGCCAAACGCCCCACGACTTTTCAGATCAACCCGAATCACCTCTTGCCAAAACTCTCTTCAGCCATTCATACAGGCTGAGACTCCTGCCACCGACCAAGCTTTCCTCCCAAGGGAATGCCCCATCTTTCCATCCGACAACCAAGCCTCCAAGATGGGTACGAAAACAGCGCGCTCCAGATTCCGGGGCCGACTTAAGAAGAGAGAAACAAATGACGCTTGAAGCATACGCAATCAGCAAAAATTACGGTGATGTCCAGGCATTGCAGGATGTCGACATTCGTGTCGAAACCGGAGAATTATTCACCCTCCTCGGCCCGTCCGGCTGCGGAAAAACCACGTTGTTGCGGATCATTGCCGGCTTGGAAAAAGCGGACAAAGGCACGATCTACCTAAATGGAACGCCCGTCTCGAACATCCCCGCCAACCAACGGCCGGTAAACACGGTTTTCCAGAGCTATGCCCTATTCCCGCATATGACCAACGCGGACAACGTGGCGTATGGACTCCGCTCCCGCAAAATCCCCGAAACCGAAGTCCGGAAGAAAGTCGAAGCAGGACTTGAGATGATGGAGTTAAGCGAATTCGGAGACCGCTTCCCAAACCAACTTTCCGGCGGCCAGCGCCAGCGGGTGGCCATGGCCCGAGCCCTGGTCTGCGAACCCGAGGTACTGCTGCTTGACGAACCCATGTCCGCCCTGGACGCCAAGCTGCGTACCAACCTTCAGATTCAGCTCCGCAAACTTCAGAAAAAAATCAAAAAAACCTTCGTTCTCGTCACTCACGATCAGGATGAGGCCCTGACCGTTTCAGACAAAATCGCGATCATGAAAAACGGAAAAGTTCTTCAAATCGGTTCTCCACGCGAAATATATGATCGTCCCAATTGTCGCTTCGTGGCTGAATTCATCGGAACGGCCAACATCATCGATGCAAGGAGGGACGGTGACGTCATGACCACCTCCGTGGGCGACATGATTCTGCCCGAACTGCCGGACTGGAAAGACGGCGCACTGGTCATCCGCCCCGAAGGAATTCTGCTGCGTAACGACAAGCCCGCAAAGAACGGCGTCCAGACCAAGGTTAGCGAGGTGTATTACCGCGGGACCTTCCTGGACGTCACCTTGGAAACCGGCAATCTACGCGTGCGCTGCGCCCCGCACAACAAGATTGAAACGGGGGACTCCGTGTGGGTGGAACTGCTCGAAGACGCACTGGTGGCCATCCATGACTGATAACACACGCATCTGGTTCGGCGAACTGACGACACGGTCTTCCCTACGCCGCAGGGGACTACTGCACATCTCACCGGGACTGTTCTGGATACTCATGCTTCTGACCATTCCGGCCCTGGCACTCATCGCCGTATCATTCGCCACGCGCGGCAGCTACGGTGAAATCCAGTGGATATTCACATGGGAAAACTATGAACGGCTGATGGGATACGGCCTTTTCGGATGGAGCCCGGACTACCTCTGGATTCTCCTGCGTTCCCTGGTCGTCGCCGCCGTGACGACGACGGCTTGCATCGCGCTGGCCTTCCCACTGGCATTCTTCATCGCCCGGCAACCCAAGAAAAAAAGATACCTCTGGCTCATCCTGGTGATCATTCCCTTTTGGACCAACCTGGTCATCCGTACCTACGCCTGGCAGCTTGTCCTCTCCCCTGATCTGCCCATCGCCCAGTTCGCGGCTCGGCTCAACATCATACCACAGGGCAGTCCACTCTACCCGTCGTCCTTTGCCGTTTACATGGGCATGATCTCAGCCTTTCTGCCCTTCGTGGTGCTGCCGCTCTATTCCAGTGTGGAGAAACTGGACTGGACCTTGGTGGAAGCGGCGTACGACCTTTACTCCAGTAAAAAACGAATCTTCCTGCAGGCGATACTGCCTCAGACCCTGCCCGGCCTGTCCGTGGGCGCCATCCTCACGTTCGTTCCGGCCATGGGCATGTTCCTTGTCCCGGACCTCCTGGGCGGAGCCAAATACATGCTCGTGGGCAACCTCATCCAGCAACAATTCGGCAAAAGCCGCGATTGGCCCTTTGGCGCGGCAGTATCACTGGCCCTGATGGCTCTGACCCTCATCGGATTGTTCGTTTTCCGTCGCAAAGGCGAAGATATGGAGGTGGTTTAGCCATGAAAAAATTCGACAAGCCAGTACTCATGCCCCTCTGTGCCCTCGGCACCATCGCCTTTCTCTATGTTCCGTTGATTGCCGTGGCGTCTTTCTCGGTGAACAACTCCCGCTTCGGCCTCACGTGGGAAGGATTCACCTGGAAATGGTATGCGGCCTTGTTCCATAACGAACAGATTCTCGAAGCGTGCTGGAACACCCTGTTCCTGGCCGGCGTGTCCACAGCCATAGCCACCGTCGTCGGCACAGCGCTGGCCATCGGCATGAGCCGGTTCCCCTGGGGTAAAAAGACCGCCTCCTTTTTCGAGTTCAACCTCTACATGCCGGTCATCACTCCAGAGATCGTCTTCGCCGGAGCGCTGGTCATCGCCTTCGCCACCCTGCGCTATTTTTCCTCCATCTTCGAGCCCGGTATGGTCAACATGATCATCGGTCACGTCACCTTCCAGGTGGCCTTCGTAGCCCTTGTGGTGCGCTCGCGACTCGCGTCCTTCAACAACGAAATAGAGGAGGCGTCCAGGGACCTTTACGCCAGTAACGGGTACACCCTGCGAAAAGTCATTCTGCCCATGCTCACTCCGGGCATCGTGTCCGGAGCCATGCTCGCGTTCACCTTGTCGCTGGACGACTTCATCATCAGCTTTTTCACGGCAGGGCCGACCTCGGTCACCCTGCCCCTGTACATCTTTGCGGAAGTGCATCGCGGCATCACGCCGAAAATACATGCATTGTCCACTGTCGGTCTTTTGCTGACGATTTGCCTGGTCGTCGCTTCGGAAAAAATGTCAAACAAATCCAAGGAGAAGGAGAGTTCACATGCGTAAATTGATCTTGGCCGTCTTTATGGTCCTGCTGCTGGCCCCTACGGCCTTTGCGGCCGATGAAATGCGTCTGCTCATCTGGTCGGAATACATGCCGGAGGACTTTCTGGCCACCTTTGAAAAGGATACGGGCATCAAGGTACGCCCCGAATATTACGAATCCATGGAAGAGTTGATCGCCAAGCTCCAGGCCGGCGGCAAGAACCAATATGATGTAGTGGTTCCGTCCGACTACATCATGCCGGCCATGATCAAACTCAACCTCCTGAAAAAATTGGATCACTCCCAAATCCCCAACCTGAAAAACCTTCAGGACACCTTCATCGACCCGACTTGGGACAAGGGCAACAAGTACAGCGTAGCCTATCAGTGGGGAACCTTGGGCCTGATGTACCGCAAGGACAAGCTTAAAGATTTCGACGGATCCTGGTCGATCATGTTCAACGCCGCAAAGCGTGAGGGGCCCTTCATCTTCGTTGACTCTGTACGCGAAATGCTTGGTGTGGCCCAATGCGCCATGGGCATGGACGCCAACACCACCGACAAGGGGAACCTCAAAGCCCTCATGGACAAGATGCTTGAAGCCAAACACGATAAATACTTCGCCGGCTTCGATGTGGGCACCGGCGGCCGTTCCAAGGTCGTTGCAGGCACAGCCGTAGCCGCCGTCGTCTACAACGGAGACGCACTCCGCGCCGTGGCAGACAATCCCGACACCTGCGCCTTCGTAAACCCCAAGGGCGGCACCATCGCCTGGGTGGACAACATGGCCATCCCGGTCGGAGCTCCCCATCCGGAGTTGGCACACGCCTTCATCAACTGGGTTTTGGAACCCAAAATCGGCGCTAAACTGTCCAACTGGACCCAGTACGCCACGCCGAACAAAGCGGCCTACCCGTACATCACTCCCGAGGACTTCAAAAACCCGGCCATCTATCCGGACGATGCGTACATGCCGTCGCTCCAGTTCATCGAGGACCTGGGCAATGACAACAAAATGTACGATCAGATCTGGACCATGGTGAAAACCCGATAGAACAACGAAAAACAGGCCGGGGCTTCATGCCCCGGTCACAATGAAACCATGAGCGAAAAATACGTCATTATACACGCCAATGGAATTGCCATGGACAAGGCGGACACCCGGTTCACGGCCCTGGCCGTGGAAAATGGTCGAATCGTCACAGTAGGAGACAAAACCGCAGTTGCCCCCCTTATCGATGCGGGCTGGTCGGTACTCGATCTGAAAGGCGCCACAGTACTGCCGGGGTTCATGGACACACACCAACACTTAGGGCTGACCGGCCAGGTGCTCAACGGAGTGGACTTCCTGGCCGCCACATCCATAGCCGAAGTGTACCAACGTCTCGGAAAAGCCGCTGCAGGCAAAAAAGACGAAGAGTGGGTTCTCGGTTACACGTTCAATGAGTTGAGCCTGAAGGTCCCCTCCATGCCACTCAAGGAAGAGATTGACGCGATTTGCACGGACCTGCCTGTAATGCTCGTTCACAGCTCATGGCATCTTTGCGCCCTGAACTCCAAGGCCCTCGACATCCTGAACCTCCCGCCCGACCTGCCGGGTCTGGACCTCGGAAAAGACGGACTTCCCACCGGCCTGGTGCGCGACCCCGGCGCTCTTACCCATGTTTTCCCCAAGATCTCCGCATTTACGCCGGAAGACGTGAAGCTCGCCAGTTTCAAGGCCGCATGCCATGCCGCCCAGAAAGAAGGCATCACCACCCTCCACTGCCTCGAAGGCGGGGAATACGGCCCCGACGATACCAAGATGATCGCCGAAAACCGAAACGCACTGCCGCAACACATCGTGCTCTGGAACCAGGTCATGGATATTGAGGAAACCAAATCACTCGGTCTGCCGCGCATAGGCGGCTGCATTTGCGCGGACGGGGCAATCGACGCATACACCGCCGCCCTGTTCGAGCCGTACTGCAACCAGCCGGACAATTGCGGCACCCTGAATTTCACGCAGGAAGAAATGGACGCCTTTATCATGGACGCCCACAAGGAAGGGCTTCAGGTCGCCATCCATTGCGAAACGGACGCAGCCATCGAGCAGGTTCTTTCCGCTCTGGAAAAAGCCCTCGCAGCCCATCCTCGCGCCGACCACCGCCACCGTATCGAACACTGCGAAATCCCCACCGAAGGTCAGCTCGACCGCATGGCGAAAGCGGGCATCATCGCATCCATGCAGCCCGCATTCCTGCCCTACCTGATAGACATGGACGACTACGAAAAAATATTCGGCGGCGACCGGCTACGCTGGCTGCACCCTTACCGGACCATGCTGGACAAAGGTATCGTCGTGTGCGGCGGCTCTGACTGCCCGGTGACGCCCCACTCTCCTCTGACCGGCATTCAGGCCGCAGTACTTCACCCGAACGAGGACGAACGGATCTCCGTACTGGAAGCCATCCGCATGTTCACCGCGGATGCAGCATTCAGCAATTTCGAGGAGGCGGAGCGTGGCTCCATAGAAGAAGGTAAATATGCCGACTTGGCGGTGCTGGCCCAAGACCCCACCAAAGTGGCTCCCGAAGCCATTCGCGACATCAAGATCATCAAGACCATCGTCGAGGGTAAGCCCGTTGACGACGCCCGCGACGGCCCCACATCTCCACATGCCTGCGACAAGGAACGAACAAAATCAAAAATTCAAGCATTGGAGACGATATCATGACACGTGACATACAAGGTGCATTCCGGGAAGCGGCAGACTTCGTGAACATCATCAGCCAGCCCGCAGGGTCGGTTTCCTTGGAAAACCGACAGGCCATCGCCACCGAAACCGTGGAAAATTTCCGCGACCATATCAACAAGGGATTCCTTGAATACCGCAAATCCGTCACCGAAGCGGGGTCCTACGCCATCACCGAGTGGACGGGGCAAGGTTCCATCCTCAAGGACGCCCTGGACCGCGAGTACATCGACATTCTCGGCGGGTTCGGGCTTTACAGCTATGGCATCCGCCATCCCAAAATAGTGGAAGCCGTCAAGGCACAGCTCGACCGATCGCCGCAGTACTCGCAGGAAATGCTCGACCCTTTGCGCGCCAAGCTCGCTCGCGTCATCGCCAAGCTCACCCCCGGCGACATCCAGTACGGCTTTTTTGCCAACTCCGGCACCGAGGCCGTGGAAGGAGCCATGAAACTGGCCAAATTCCACACCGGAAAAAAGGGATTCATCTCCATGCTCAAGGGCTTCCACGGCAAGACACTGGGGTCTCTTTCCCTCATGGGCAAGACCGACTATCGCGCCCCGCTCCTACCGCTTCTGGAGGGCGTGCGCCATGTCCCCTTCGGCGACGCAGACGCAGTGGAACGCGAGCTCCGGTACGCGCAATCCGTGGGCGACGACATCGCAGGCGTAGTGGCCGAACCCATCCAGGGTGAAGCCGGCGCCATCGTGCCCCCGGACGATTTCTGGCCCCGCCTGCGCGAAATTTGCGATAACTACGGCGTGCTTCTGATAGCCGACGAAGTCCAGACCGGCTTCGGCCGCACCGGCACGATCTTCGGCGTGGATCACTGGGACGTGCAGCCCGACATCATGTGCTTCGGCAAGGCTCTCGGCGGCGGCGTGATTCCCATGTCCGGATTCTTCGCCACTCCGGAAATCTGGCAAGTCATGGAACCCAACCCGTTCATGCACACCACCACGACCGGCGGCAACCCCATCGCCTGCGCATCCGCCCTGGCAGCACTCACAGTGATGCAGGAAGAGGATCTGCCCGGCCAAGCCGCCCAAAAAGGGGAATACGCCAAGAAACGCCTCAACGAACTGTCCGAGAAATATCCCGGCATCATCGAAAAGGTCACCGGCAAGGGGCTGCTCATTGGCATGCACTTCACCAACGATGAGATCGGCTATTCCATCGCATCCGGCCTCTTCGCCCGCGGCGTCATCACCGCAGGAACCCTGACCAACGCGAAATGCATCCGTTTCGAACCCGCACTGAATATTCCCATGGAACTTCTGGACGAGGCCCTGAACAGAATGGAAGACGTCATTAAATCACTTCCTGCCGGATAAGGAGGTTCTCAATGGACATGAAGCTTTGGATAAACGGACAATGGACAGCAGCCCGGGACGGCTCGGTCATGGAAGTGGAAAACCCGGCCACAGGCGAAACAGTCGCCACTGTCGCCGAGGCCGGAAAAAAAGACGTCATGACTGCAGTCGCCGCCGCAAAAACAGCTTTTGAGGACGGACGCTGGTCCGGCCTGACTCCGGCCGAGAGGGCCAACGCCCTTTGGAAGCTGGCCGACTTGCTGGAAAGCCGCATGGATGAATTCGCCCGGATAGAGTCGGAAGATACCGGCAAACCATACGAATTCCTCAGCCAGGGGGCCGACCTGCCCTTTTGTATCGACAACCTCCGCTTCTTTGCTACGGCCGCCCGGGATACGGGCGGCCATCATGCGGGAGAGTTCGCACAGGGCTATACTTCCCTCTATCGTCGCGATCCGGTCGGCGTGGTCGGCCAAATCGCCCCATGGAACTATCCCCTGCTCATGGCGGTCTGGAAAATCGGTCCCGCACTTGCCGCAGGATGCACCACGGTCCTCAAACCGGCGGAACTCACGCCGCGTACGGCCCTGATGTTGGGCGAACTAACCGCCGAAGCAGGCATCCCGGACGGTGTGGTCAACGTCATTCCAGGGAGCGCCGGCCCCGTGCTCACCGCTCATCCCGACGTCAGGCTGATCAGTCTGACCGGAGCCTCCACCACGGGCAAATCCGTCATGAAAAGCGCGGCGGACACTCTCAAACGAGTGCATCTCGAACTGGGAGGGAAAGCACCGGCTCTTGTATTCAAGGACGCCGACATATCCCTGGTCGCCGAGAAGCTTTCTCTGGCCGCCTATTGCAACTCAGGTCAGGACTGCACCGCAGCTACCCGCATCATCTGCCACAAAGCCATTGAAGCGGACGTGCGCGAAGCCATGGTCGAGGCCATGAAAAACGTCAAGGTGGGAGACCCTTTCGATCCGACCACTGAGATGGGCTCCATCATTTCCGCCAGGCACCTGGACATGATTTCGGGATTTGTTGAGCGTGCCGAAAAGGACGGTGCGTCCATCCTGTGCGGCGGCAAGCGCATCGACCGTCCCGGTTATTTCTACGAGCCGACTGTCATCGCCGACGTACGCCAGGCTTCCGAGATCGTACAAAAGGAAGTGTTCGGCCCGATCATCACCATCCAGAACTTCGAGACCGAACAGGAAGCCGTTTCCATGGGCAACGACGTTGTGTACGGGTTGGCCTCCTCGATATTCACCCGCGACGTGGCCCGGACCATGCGCGTCAGCCGCGCCCTGGAATTCGGTACAGTGTGGGTCAATGACCACCTCCCGTTGGCTTCGGAAACCCCACATGGCGGCTTTAAACAGTCCGGCTTCGGAAAGGATCTTTCCGCCGAAGCCGTGGGGGATTACCTGGTCACCAAGCACGTCATGATCAATAATGGCATGTAACAACATAAAATCAAAAGCAATTCCATGCCCATAAGCAGGAAGAGAAAACACATGGCAAACAATCCCGTTCCATTGGTTCGAATCCCGGTCCGCGCCCCCTCCTGCGACGGACTTTACATGCCCGCCGAGTGGGAAGAACACGAAGCGACATGGATGACCTGGCCGTGCAAGCCCTCGGCTTGGCCCTTCGGCATGGAGAAACCGAAAATGGCCTATGCCGAGGTCGCCAAAGCCATCAGCAGATTCGAGCAGGTCCACATGATGGCCCGTCCCGAGCTCGTCGACGAAGCGCGGGCCATGTGCGACGATGCAGTCAACATCATTCCCATGGACACCCGGGACTCCTGGGCACGCGACTCCGCCCCCACCTTTCTCGTGGACGGCAAGGGAAGAGTGGCCGGAGTGGACTGGGTCTTCAACGATTGGGGGCACATCGCCCGCTACGAAGGGAAATATGACGAAGCCATGGCTCTCAACGTTCTCGAATATCTAGAAATGCGCCGGTATGCAGCACCATTCATCATCGAGGGCGGCGGTATTCATGCAGACGGCGAGGGCACAATCCTGACCACCGAGCAGGTGCAGTTCGACCCGCGCCGCAACGCCGGATTTTCGGCCCGGGATTATGAGAAACTCCTTGCGGCCTACCTCGGCACCAAGAAAATCATATGGCTCGGCAACGGACTAGAGGACGATGAAACCCACGGGCACGTGGACATCCTCGCCTGCTTCGTCCGTCCAGGTGTGGTCATGGTCCACGATTGCACCGACCCGGAAAACCACAACTTCAAGGTCAGTCAAGACGCCATAAAACGCTTGGAGGAGGCAAAGGATGCCAAGGGACGTTCCTTCGAAATCATCCGCATGCCCGAGCCCGCTCCCCGTCATGTCGGAGACTGGCGCATGGACCTCAGCTACATCAATTTCTACATCTGCAACGGCGGCATCGTCATGTCCTCCTTTGACGACCCCGTGGACGAGGTGGCCTATGAACGTATGTGTGCGGCTTTTCCGGACCGCAAAGTCATCCAGATACCAAGCCTTGACATCTTCGCCGGAGGCGGCGGCATCCACTGCATCACCCAGCAGCAACCCAAAGGCACGCCCCTGCCCGTGTTCTAGGAGAAAGACATGACCAAGACCTCCCTGGCCGTCACCCAAATGGCCTGCTCCGACGACTTTGCCAAAAACATCGACACGGCGGAATCCCTAGTCCGTGAGGCTGCATCCCTAGGAGCGCAGATCATACTGCTTCAGGAATTGTTCGAAGGACCTTACTTCTGCAAAAAACAAGACCACACCTACTTTTCTTACGCCCATGAAGCCACATTGAACGACCCGCTGTTGGCCAGATTTTCAGCCCTGGCCCGGGAACTCGGTGTGGTGTTGCCCGTTTCCTTTTTTGAACGGGCAGGCAAAGCCCACTACAACTCCATGGCAATGATGGATGCGGACGGAACCATGCTCGGCGTCTACCGCAAAACCCATATTCCCCAAGGCCCAGGGTACGAAGAGAAGTATTATTTCAATCCCGGAGACACCGGGTTCAAGATATGGGAGACGTCCTACGGCAATGTGGGAGTGGGAATCTGCTGGGATCAGTGGTACCCCGAAGCCGCCCGAGCCATGGCACTCATGGGGGCGGACGTACTCATGTACCCCACGGCCATCGGCAGCGAGCCGACCATGCCGAATTGCGACTCCATGCCTCATTGGCGGCGAACCCAGCAGGGACATGCCGCGGCCAATATTATGCCGGTCTGCGCCTCCAACCGGATCGGGACCGAAACGGACCGAGACGTGGAACTGACCTTCTACGGCTCCTCATTCATCACCGATCCCATGGGAGCTCTCGTGGCCGACGCCAACCGTACCACCCAAGGCGTGCTCACGGCAGAAGTCGACTTCGACGAAATTCGCAACTTCCGAGCCGGATGGGGTTTTTTCCGGGACCGCAGACCTCACTGTTACGCCCCGGTCATGACCTTGGACGGAACGAGCCGAGTTGTCGGCTAGTCCATACACTCACAATCATGTTGTATGCAGGATACACCTCGGTTCCTGGAACCATAGGACATATTGAGCACGAAAGATTTCCCCTCAACCGATTTCGGTATGTCCTCCGCCTACTGATCATACTCGACAGGGCTAGAACCAACCGGTAAGATTCTCCTACCAAGGGAAAAGGCGCTTGCGGTATACCGCAAGCGCCTTTTCGTCCCCCAACTGCTCCTGAATTGCAATTTCATACTGCAATAAGAAGACCTTATACAATAATACGCACATCTCCTTCACAATAAAAATCCCGTTGCAACGACTCAAGTGATGCGCAATAAAGGTTGCCCCACCTTTTTCCGAAAAAAATGGAAAAACTCGGGAGCAACTTCTTTCTTTCCATAAAAAATGGAAAAAAATGTTTTGCAAACATCTTCGACACGCAGTATCAGCCACAAAAGCAAACGCTATTGGAGGAAAAGTGAACTGGTATGGATATTGAAACTTTGCCAGAATTCATTTTTCCCGACATAAAGGAACATTTTCATGCCTACAACTTCCGCACCTGTGACCGATTTCAAAAACATTGGCCAACACACTTTCGATGAATTCATCGAAATGGCTACACTTTTCCACAACTATCCCGCCCCAGGACTCATCCTTGGCGGATACATGGTCGAGGAAGCGAGACGCCATATTCCCGAAGGAACGCTTTTTGAAGCCATTTCAGAAACATCATGGTGTCTTCCCGACGCCATACAGATGCTGACGCCCTGCACTATCGGCAACGGTTGGATCAGAGTCATGAATTTCGGACTCTATGCGCTCAGCCTCTTCGACAAACATACCGGCAAAGGAGTGCGCGTCTGGCTGGATCTGCACAAGATCCCCAAAGACTCAGAAATCCGAACCTGGTATCTGAAACTCAAGCCCAAGCATGAACAGGATTCGGACAGGCTTCTCAGGGAAATCGGCGAGGCCGGAGCAGATATCTGCTCGGTCCGCCCCATCTCCCTGCGCGCCGATCTGCTCTACAAGCGGAGCAAGGGAAGTATCGGAGAATGCCCGGTCTGCCACGAAGCATATCCAATCGCCCACGGCCCGGTCTGTCGTTCATGCAAAGGTGAATCCCCGTATGCTTCGGAAACCATGCGCGAAGCCTCACAAGTCATTTATCCTCTGCCGAAGTCCATTTCCACTATCGCCGTCAAGGATGCGGTGGGAAACCGCTTTGCCCATGACATGACCCGCATAGAACCAGGCATCAGCAAGGAGGCCGTATTCCGCAAGGGGCAAGTGTTCGAAGCGGGCGACCTGTGCCGCCTGCAACACATGGGACGCAACAATCTATATGTCGAACAAGGCTCTGTCAGCGAGGAATGGGTGCATGAAGACGACTGCGCCCAAGACTTCTCCTCGATGATGGCTGGGCCCGGCGTCACCCCCGCAGGGCCACCCCGTGAAGGCAAGGTCACACTTCGGGCCGAAACCGACGGTCTGTTCCGGGTCAACACGGACGCCCTGCACCTCTTCAACCTCTGTCCCGGGGTCATGGCCGCCAGCCGCGTAGGCTGGACCATGGTCAAGAAGGGAACGGAAGTGGCAGGCACCCGGGCAATCCCCCTATACCTGCAGCGCGACCAATATTCCCGGGCCATGGATACCCTGACCGAGGCCGATCACCCGCTTTTCTCGGTCCTGCCCTTGCGCAAGACCAAGGTAGGCGTTCTCATCACCGGCGACGAGGTGTACTCGGGCAAAATCGAGGACCGTTTCGAAGCAGTCATCCGTAAAAAGGTCACAGCCCTCGGCAGCTCCGTACATCAGGCTATTCTAGTACCGGACGACCGGAAACGCATTGGGGACGGCGTCCGAACCCTGCTCGACGAAGGGTGTGAGGTCATCATCACGACAGCCGGCCTTTCCGTCGACCCTGATGACGTCACCCGCCACGGGTTGCTGGATGCTGGAGCTCGCGATCTCCTCTACGGAACTCCTCTGCTCCCCGGCACCATGACACTCGTGGGCAAGATCGGCGGCGCCCGCCTTCTGGGAGTACCCGCCTGCGCCCTGTTCTTCGAGACCACAAGCCTGGACCTGCTTCTGCCCCGCCTGCTGGCGGACGTAGACGTAACCAGAGACGATCTCGCCCGCATGGGTGAGGGCGGCATGTGCATGGGATGCGCCAATTGTACGTTCCCCAAATGCCCGTTCGGGAAATAAAAGGCCTGGAGAACACCTCATGCGTTTTCTGACTTTCACCTTCCCAACCCTGCTGGCCCTCTTCTGTTTGTCGGCATGCAATGTCATGGAGGGGACGAATCCGCTCACCCCCGAAGAACAACAGTGGATCAAGAAGCACCCCGAACCGGTGAAGGTGGGAGTCGGACTGCACTATCCTCCCTACGAGACATTCAGCCTGGGAGGCAAATATCAAGGCCTGAGCGCCGATTTCATCCGCCTTATCAGCGAGAAGACGGGGCTCAAATTCGAACCGGTCCGTTTCCGCAACCGCCAGGAGACCCTGAAGGCGCTGCTGAACGGCCAGGTGAACGTGATGGCAGCTCTGGAGATGACTCCCGAACTCAGGGAAGCTCTGGACTTCACCCAGCCCTACATCAGTGTTCCTGCGGCCATCATTTGCCGCAAAGAATTCACCGAAGACCTGACGCTGGACAAGCTGTCCGGCATGCGCATCGGGGTGACTGTTTCCGACCACTTCCTCAAATACCTGCACGAACGCTACCCGGACGGCGGATACACCATCGTTCCCATGGCGGGGGGCTACATCGGCGGCCTGCGCTGCCTGGCAGTGGGCGACGTGGACGCCCTCATCTGCGATATGGCCTTGGCGTCACGCTATATAGCCAACGCCCGCATCAGCAATCTGCGCATTGCCGGGATCACCAACTACTCCATCGACCTGCGCATCGCCTCGCGCAACAACAATCCCATGCTCGGCAACATCCTGCGCAAGGGGTTGAGCATGATTCTGCCCCATGAACGCCAAATCGTCGAAGAGGACTGGCTCTCCCTGCAATACCGTCCTTTCTGGGTCAGTCGAACCTTTTGGATCGGCGTCTTCGTCGTGTTCGGAGCCATCATCGGAAGCATCATTTTGATCCTGCTCTGGAACCGCAGCCTCAAACGACAGGTGCAACAACGAACCCATACGCTCAGCTCCATCAACAAGGTGCTGCTGGGATCGCTTGACTGCCGCACCGAACAGGAAGTCATGCTCCGCTGCCTGGCCGAAGCCAGAGCCATGTCCGGCAGCGAACAGGCTTCCCTGGCTCAGGTGTCGGAAGACAGGACATTGATACGACTGCTGGCGGTCTTGGAAGACGAATCCGCCGAACAATCCGCAGCCTCCAACAGGACGGCCATCCGCTTGAGCCGGGATCAACTGGAAGACCTGAAGGGAGGCCGTCACGTACGCACGCACATCGAAAATGGCGACAAACGCCTCATAGCCGTCCCCCTCCACCAGGAGGCGGACACGGGGTTGAAGGTCATTTGCGTCATGCGTCCGCGCAGGGAGTATACTGAAGGGGAAACCTCACAACTTGCGGAAGTTCTATTTGTCTTTGAGGAAGCCTTGCAGCGCAAGCGCACGGAAATCTCCCTTCACGAAAAAGACCGGCAGTTGCAACGGGTGCAGCGAATGGAGGCCCTCGGCACCCTTGCCGGCGGCATAGCGCACGACTTCAACAACCTGCTCGGCGTCATCGTCGCCAACGGTGAAATGATTGAATTGTTCCACCTCGGTGGTGATCAGAACCTGGAATCCAAAACCCGGGCCATACTGGCCGCCGCCTACCGGGGGCGGGACTTGGTCAGTCAGATTCTCAGTTTCACCAACAAGGGCAAAGAAGAAACCCGGTTGATGAATATCAGCCCGATCATCAAGGAAACCGCCAAATTCCTCAAAGCCTCGCTGCCCGCCTCCATTGACATCCAATATGCAATTGGGCAACCCGAGCCACCGGTGCTGGCCGATCCGACACAGGTCCATCAGGTACTTATGAACCTGTGCACCAACGCCGCGCACGCCATGGGACAAAACGGCGGCACGCTGTCCATAGATTTGCGGCTGACCGAAAACCGCCTCGACATAAAGCCTACGGAAGAGCGGAAAACGAAAAATTATTTGTGTCTCACGGTGAGCGATACCGGGAAGGGCATTCCCGAAGAGCTTCTGGAACGAATTTTCGACCCTTTCTTCACCACCAAAACCATGGGGCAGGGAACGGGGCTGGGTTTGTCCGTGGTGCAGGGTATCGTCAAGGCATGGGACGGATTCGTCCAGGTGGAAAGTCCTTTGGGAAAAGGTTCCACCTTCCGAATCCACATTCCGGCGATGCAGGAAAAGGCCTTAGAGCAGCCCAAGGCCACCCCGTTGCACCAGCTCCCAGACGGCACCGGCACTATTCTCTTTGTCGATGACGAAAGAGAATTAGCTGAGTCCTACGGAGAGCTCCTGACCACTCTCGGTTACAAAGTGCATACCATCACCGACGGCAAGCAGGCCCTGGAACTATTCCGGAATACGCCCGAAGAGTTCGACCTGATCATAACAGACTACAGTATGCCGGGACTGCGCGGCGACAAGCTGGCAAAGCACATTCTGGAAATCCGGCCGGATATCCCGATCATCCTGTGCACGGGCTACAGCCAGAGTTTTGGCGAAAACGATGCCAAAGGCTTGGGTATCGAAGCATTTCTACACAAACCCGTGGAGCTTCGCAGTCTGGCCATGTGCGTCAGCCGCTTCCTGCGTCCCGGCGAAGGCCTGTTTTCCAACAACGAGGCATAAAGGCGGAACATCAACATGGCGAATGTATTGATCATAGATGACGATCAGCCGACCTGCGACGCACTCATGGAGCTGGTCCGCAATATCGGCCACAAAGCCGATTTCGCACTTACTGCGGCCGAAGGCATGCACAAGGCGGAAGACTCGGAGTTCGACGTAGTCTTCCTGGATGTCCGGCTGCCGGATGCCAACGGCCTGAGCGTGCTCCCGACCCTGCGCCAGCGTCCCCTTCCACCGGAGGTAATTATCCTGACCGGCCTTGGGGACCCGGACGGCGCGGAACTGGCCATCCGGAACGGAGCTTGGGACTATTTGCAAAAACCCCTGTCGCCCAAGAAAATACTGCTGCCCCTGCAACGGGTTCTCAAGTACCGGGACACCCTGCGTAAACATGCCAAGCTGCCTAAAAGCTTGGATCGCTGCGGCATTGTCGGAACCAGCCCGGCGATCACTGACGCGCTTGAAAGGATGGCCTCGGCCGCCCGCAGCGACGCGGGTGTGCTCATCACAGGTGAGACGGGCACAGGCAAGGAACTCTTTGCCAAAGCCCTTCACCACAACAGCCGCCGGTCTTCCGGCCCCTTCATTGTGGTGGATTGCGCCTCGATCCCCCCCACCCTGCTCGAAAGCACCCTGTTCGGCCATGTCAAGGGCGCGTTCACCGGAGCAGACCGCCCAAGCGAAGGGTTGGTTTTGAAAGCCGACAAGGGAACCCTTTTTCTGGACGAAATCGGAGAAATGTCCCTCGATCTGCAGAAACGGCTGCTCAGAGTCCTCCAGGAACGCCGTTTTCGCCCTGTCGGCGCCAATCATGAGGAGGAGAGCGATTTCCGAGTGGTGGCGGCCACCCACAGAAATCTGGCGAAAATGGTTGAACAGGGAACCTTTCGGCGGGACCTGTTATACCGCCTCGGAGCCATGTGTATTGAGCTCCCTCCCTTGCGCAACCGCCGTGCAGACATCCATGAACTGGCCGAAAACATTCTCGGCCGTACCTGCGACGGGTACGGCATTCCCAGGAAAAAATTGAATAACGGTGTCCTGGACGCCTTCAGAGCCTACGACTGGCCCGGAAATATTAGAGAACTGGGGAACGTGCTGGAAAGTTCGGTCGCGGCTTCTTACGACATGCAGGAAATATACGCTCACAGTTTGCCGGAACAACTGCGCATCCATGTACTCAAATACGCCATAGCCCAAAACAACTGCCACGAGGAAAACCTGTCCTCGGCCGAAATCGAAGACAGCATTGAGGCTGACGGAGATGTACTCCCTTACAAAACATTCAGACAGGAAGTGCTCGCCAAAGCCGAAAAGCGCTACTTCACCCGTCTTTTCGAGGCCAGCGACGGGGACATGAAACGCGCTTCGGCACTCTCAGGGCTCGGCAAGAGTCGCCTCTATTCTCAACTCCGAAAATACCGCCTCGAAGAAGAATAGAATCCTTCCGTTTTTATTGGAAATTCCAATTTTACTGATCCGACTTTTTCCGTCCAGAGGGGATCCGGCCGTCCCCCCACTCCTCTTGCGACTTCAACCTATTTATTTTTAACAACAATTCTTCTGGCACATTTATTGTTAAAGCGTCCGGCAGTTTCGTATTTTGTTACTGTAACGAAGTAGAGAGAATGTATGAGCAACAAGAAATCAGCCCCCTCTGAAAAGAAGGGGAGCGTCAGCAGACGCAATGTCCTGAAATGGACGGCCGCCCTCGGTGGCGTAGCTTCCATTTCAGGAGGAGGGCTTTTCTACGGTCTTAAAAAAGCCAACTGTCAGCCCAATTCCGACGAAAAAGTCGTCTGGGCAACCTGCAACGTCAACTGCGGCAGTCGCTGCCCCATTCAAGTCCATGTCCGCGACGGGCACGTGGTGCGAATCGAAACGGACAACACCGGCGACGAAGACTTCAAAAAGCATGAGGTCCGGGCCTGCCTGCGCGGCAGGTCGACCCGACGTTGGATATACTCTCCGGAACGGCTGAAATATCCCATGAAACGCGTCGGCAAGCGCGGTGAGGGAAAATTCGAGCGGATATCGTGGGACGAAGCCCTCGACACCATCGCATCCGGGTTGAGACGCATCATAGACACCTACGGCAACGAGTCCGTGTACAGCCACTACGCAACCGGCGTACTAGGGGGCACGGTTTCACGAAGGGAAGGCTTCTGGAGGTTGATGAACCAGCTCGGCGGCACCCTCAATTACTACAACAGCTATTCCACCGCACAAATCAGCACGGCTCTTCCATACACCTACGGCAAGAAAAACGGAAACCACATTTCCGACATCGTCAACAGCAAACTGGTCATCTTTTTCGGCAACAACCCGGCGGCTACCCGCATGAGCGGCGGCGGCACCATTTACGACCTGGTCCACGCCAAGAAAAAAAGCGGCGTGAAGGTCATCGTGGTCGACCCTCGCTACACGGATACCGCCGCAACCTTTGCCGATGAATGGATTCCCATCCGCCCCGGCACGGACGCCGCACTCGTGGCGGGTCTGGCCCATGTGATCATTTCCGAAGGAATGGCCGACGAGGATTTCCTGTCCAAGTTCTGCGTGGGGTATGATGATTCCACCATGCCTTCGGACATTCCCACCGGCAATTCCTACAAGGATTACATCCTCGGCACAGGACGGGACAAGACGGCAAAAACGCCGAAGTGGGCCGAAAAAATCACCGGTATCCCGGCTGACACCATCAAAAAACTTGCCCGTGAAATCGGCACAGCGAAGCCGTGCGCCATCTTCCAAGGATGGGGGCCCCAGCGTCAGGCCTGTGGGGAACAGACCGCCCGGGCCATCTGCATGCTTTCCATACTCACCGGCAACGTAGGTATAAGCGGCGGCAACACCGGCGACAGGGAAGGCTCTTACGGCATTCCGTTCCCGCGCATTCCCATGGGAACAAACCCGGTCAAGACGTCCATTCCCGTGTTCACCTGGACAAAGGCCATTGACGATCCCACCAGCATGACCGACTTAACGGACGGCGTAAGAGGAAAAAAAAGGCTCGAAAAACCCATCAAATTCCTCTGGAGTTATGCCGGCAACGCGATCATCAACCAACACTCGGACTGCGGCAGAACGGCCGAGATCCTTCAGGACGAATCCAAGTGCGAAATGATCGTCGTACTCGACAACTATATGACTTCGAGCGCCAAATTCGCCGATATTCTGCTGCCCTGCTGTACGGCCCTGGAGGAAGAGGACATCATCCAACAGGGATATGCAGTGGAAATGGCATACATGGTCGCTTCGACTCAGGCCATCAAACCGTTCTTCGAAAGCCGCTCCTTCTTCGACATCCTCATCGACCTCTCCAAACGCATGGGAGTCGAAAAAAAGTTCACTCTGGGCATGGACCGGAGCCAATGGGTCGAATACATGTACCAGAGATGTCGCGAAATCAAATCCGACCTGCCTCCCACTTTCAAGGATGCTCAGAAAATAGGACTGATCAAATGGGGCCGCCCGAACAAGCCGAAGGTCGCATTCGAAGACTTTCGTAAAAACCCGGAGGCCAATCCCCTCAAAACTCCTTCCGGAAAAATCGAGATATTCTCCAAGAGACTTTGGGACATCAGCAAGGCCTGGAAGCTTCCCAAAGGCGACGTCATCACCGCGCTCCCTGAATACCACTCCACATGGGAAGGAGCCGAGGACGAGAAAGGCAAACAGAAGTATCCGCTGCAACTCATCGGGCACCACTACAAGCAACGCACCCACTCCAGCTACGGCAACGTGGACTGGCTGCAGAAAGTCGCGCCCCAGGAGCTCTGGATCAACCCCGTGGATGCCGAAAAACGCGGCATCAAACACGGCGACAGTGTCAAGGTCTTCAACGACAGGGGACAGACCCAAGCCAAGGCCAAAGTCACGCCGCGCATCATGCCGGGTGTCATGACCCTGCCGCAGGGGGCCTGGTTCAAACCCGACACAGACGGAATCGACAAGGGCGGATGCATCAACACCCTCACCTCGCATCATCCCTCGCCCCTGGCAAAGGGCAATCCGCAGCATACCAACCTGGTCGAAGTCGCCAAACTGTAAAGGAGCCTTGCAAGAATGCTTAAAAGACCGGCTTTTTATATAGACACCACAGCCTGCACCGGTTGCAAGACATGCATGATAGCTTGTATCGACAAGCATGACCTCCCCGACGGAGTGCTCTACAGACGGGTCTCCGAATACACGGGAGGCGCTTGGACCAGACTGGAGGCGGGAACTTACGAACAAAACGTGTTCTCGTATTATCTCTCCATTTCATGCAATCATTGCCAAAACCCCATTTGCGTACGCTCCTGCCCCACCACGGCCATGCATAAAGACGCCAACGGAATCGTCAGCGTCGATCACGACAAATGTGTGGGCTGCCGCTATTGCGAATGGGGTTGTCCCTATTCCGCTCCCCAGTTCAACGAAAAGTTGGGAAAAATGACCAAATGCGACTTCTGCAGAGACGACCTGGAACAGGGAAAGGCTCCGGCCTGCGTGACGGCTTGTCCCACCAGGGCGCTTCACTATGGGGAGTATGCCGAACTCGTGGCCAAGTTCGGCGAAGCACAAATCATCGCCCCAATGCCGGATCCATCCATAACGCAACCCAACCTGCTGGTAAAACCGGGACGCAATGCGCAGCCAGCGGGCTCGAAGAACGGAAAAATCAGCAACCCCGAGGAGGTGTAATCATGTTTTCCAGTGAATGGAGTCTCGTACTCTTCACCGTCCTCACACAAGCCGCTGTGGGGATTGTCGTCATTTCCGAGTTCACCCGGCTTCTGTTGAAAAACAGTGGGGCGCACCTGAAATGGCAGGCCCCCGCAGCCTGCGCGCTGACCGCATTGGGCCTGCTCTTCTCCCTGACACACCTGGGTACTCCGCTGCACAGCGTTTTCACCATCCTGAACCTGGGTTCGTCCTGGCTCAGCCGTGAAATCCTCGTGGTGGGATGCTTCTTTGCGGTTATCCTGCTGCTGGTGTTACAAAGGCGTAAGGCTCCTGAAAAAGGAGCTACCCCATTGGCGATCGCTTCCATCGTGGTCGGACTCGGAGCAGTATTCATCATGACCAGGGTCTACCTGCTTCCCACGGTCCCGGTCTGGAATTCCATTGCCACCACCTTCGGATTCTTCGGCACCATGCTGCTTTCCGGATCGGTTGCCTGCGGCCTGATCGGCAGCCTGGAAAACCGCTCCGCCAAGAATGCCGAGTCCTGTTCTTCCATGGCCGGAGTGTTCTGCGTTTCGGCCCTGGTCGGCCTCGCCCTCAAGTTCATCGGCATCGTCCTGAGCATGATCGCCCTGAACAACACCGACAATTACGGCATGAACGCCCTGCATATGGTCGCCGACAAGGGCGTCGACGGCCTTGTGGCCTGGATCGTCATGGTCTGTGCGGGCATCGGCCTCTTCAGCTGGTTCGCACTCAAAGCCATGGGAACCAAGCAGATCAAACTCATCGCCAGCCCCGCACTCTGCGCCCTTGCCCTGGTGCTGGCAGGTGAAATCATCGGCAGGCTCATGTTCTACGGAACCTACATGCGTATCGGCATCTAACACAGCAACAAAGGCCCGGAGGCTCGCCTCCGGGCCCCCTCCCGCCTGGGGAGACACCTCAGAGCCTCTCCGCTTGAGAAAAACAAAACATTCCAAAAAAAATGGAAATTCCAGTTTTGCTGCATCAATTTCTGCATCTCAAAGACAATCCGCCCTTCCTCCCCCTTGCCTATCTATAGCAACATATTTATTTCACAGAAAAAAAATACTATTGGCACAATTACTGCGTGATTTCGTCAAAAATCTTCATAAACGAAATTGGGAGAGCGTATGAGTAAGGAAAATTCAGCCCCCTCAAAAAAGAAAAAGGGCGTCAGCAGACGCAATGTCCTGAAATGGACAGCCGCCCTCGGAGGCGTTGCTTCCCTTTCAGCGGGAGGGCTTTTTTACGGTCTTAAAAAAGCCAACCGCCAGCCCAATTCAGACGAAAAAATCGTCTGGGCGTCCTGCAACGTCAACTGCGGCAGCCGTTGCGCCCTTCGCGCACATGTGTCGGATGGGGTTGTTACCCGTATTGAGACGGATAATCTGGGCAAAGATACATATGGCAGCCACCAAGTCCGGGCCTGCCTGCGAGGACGCTCCATGCGCCGCCGCATGTACGCCCCTGAAAGGCTCAAATATCCCATGAAGCGAGTAGGTAAGCGCGGAGAAGGAAACTTCGAACGAATTTCCTGGGACGAAGCCTACGCCCTCGTTGCCAAGCGACTGAAGAAAGCCATAGACGAGCATGGCAACGAGTCGGTCTACTTGAACTACGGAACGGGAAACCTTGGGGCCACTCTTTCCAAATCCTGGCCTCCTGGCGCGACCCCCATCGCCCGACTCATGAACTGCCTGGGCGGCTATCTCAACCATTACGGTGACTACAGCGCCGCCCAAATAGAGTACGCGCTGCCGTTCACCTATGGTAGCGGCTGGGTTGACGGCAACACTTATGCGGACATCACCAACACCGAACTGTTCGTCATGTTCGGAAACAACCCTGCGGCTACCCGCATGAGCGGCGGTGGGTTGGTCAATGACATCGTCCAAGCCCGAAAGAAAAGCGGCGCAAAGATAATAGTCATTGATCCCCGCTACACAGACACGGCGGCCGTCGCCGCCGACGAATGGATTCCCATTCACCCCGGTACCGATGCGGCTCTGGTTTGCGGTCTCGCCCATGTCCTCATCACCGAGAAAATAGTCGACGACGATTTCCTGAAGAAGTGTTGTGTCGGATATGATGAGGACTCGCTCCCGGAGGGGATTCCGGCAGGCAATTCCTACAAATCCTACATCCTTGGCAAAGGCGACGACAAGACGCCAAAAACTCCGAAATGGGCTTCGGAAATCACCGGCATCCCGGAAAAACGCATCATTCAACTTGCTCATGAAATCGGACGGGCCAAACCATGTTTCATCACCCAAGGTTGGGGCATCCAGCGCCAGGCCAACGGTGAGCAGAACTGCCGCGCCATCTGCATGCTTCCCATTCTGACCGGCAACGTCGGCGTCCAGGGCGGCAACACCGGCGCCCGTGAAGGATCTTTCGGCATCCCCTTTGCCGGGTTCCCGACCTTGGAAAACCCGGTGAAAACGTCCATTTCCGTCTTCGGTTGGACCGATGCCATCGTACGCGGTCCGGAAATGACGGCCACCCGGGACGGCGTTCAAGGCAGGGATAGGCTCATCGCGCCCATCAAATTCATCTGGAACTACGCGGGCAACTGCATCATCAACCAACACTCCGACTCAAACCGCACCCACGAAATCCTGCAGGACGAATCCAAATGCGAAACCATCGTGGTCATAGACAACTTCATGACCCCGAGCGCCCGCTATGCCGACATACTCCTGCCCGCCGCCTTCAATCTTGAAGAAGACGATTTCGCAGTTTGCGGCTGGACCTCCACCATGGCGTACCAGATCTTTGCGCCCAAGGCAGTGGAGCCTTTCTTTGAAAGCCGTACTGTTTACGACATCTGCACCGGTGTTGCCGAACGGATGGGCGTGAGAAATGCGTTCACCGAGGGCCGCACCAGAAACGACTGGGCGCATTGGGTGTATGCAAAACAACGCGCCAACACCCCCGACCTGCCTGAAAACCTTGACGACGCCTTTACACAAGGCGTTTTCAAATACGAAAGAAAAGGCAAACCCGCAGTTCCGTACAAGTCGTTCCGAGAGGACCCGAAAACCAATCCGCTGCCCACCCCGTCCGGAAAGATCGAAATATTCTCCAAGCGATTGTGGAATATTGCCCACACCTGGGAACTGCGTGAAGGGGACGTCATTTCGGCTCTGCCGCAATACACTCCCACCTGGGAAGGCGTGTCGGACCCCCTGCGTTCCGAATTTCCCCTGCAGCTCATCGGCCACCACTACAAGCAACGCACGCACTCCACATACGGTAACGTGGACTGGCTCAAACAGGTCGCACCTCAAGAGCTGTGGATCAACCCAGTGGACGCCGAAAAACGCGGCATCAAGCACGGCGACATGGTCAAAGTATTCAACAAGCGTGGAACAGTGATCGTCCCCGCCAAGGTCACTCCGAGAATCATGCCCGGAGTGCTCACTCTACCCCAGGGGGCGTGGTACACGCCAGGGAAGGATGGCATCGACCAGGGGGGATGCGTCAACGTACTCACCTCGCAACGCCCAACCCCTCTGTCAAAGGGGAATCCTCAGCACACAAACCTCGTCCAGGTCGAGAAGGCGTAAAGGAGAAACCGCATGCTGAAAAGACCGGCGTTTTATATAGATATGGAAGCCTGCACGGGCTGCAAAACCTGCATGATCGCCTGTATCGACAAACACGATCTGCCCAAAGGGATTTTGTGGAGACGGGTCTCGGAATACACCGGTGGCGACTGGAACAAAGACGGCAACGGTAAATACCACCAAAACGTTTTTGCTTACTATCTGTCGATCTCCTGCAACCATTGCGAGAACCCAATTTGTGTCAGATCTTGCCCAACCACGGCCATGCACAAAGGCCCGGACGGCATCGTGTCCGTCGACCACGACAAATGTGTGGGCTGCCGTTACTGCGAATGGGGCTGTCCGTATTCCGCGCCCCAATACAGTGAAGGACTGGGAAAAATGACCAAATGCGACTTCTGCCGTGACTACCAGCGGGAAGGCAAATCCCCGGCCTGCGTGGCGGCCTGCCCGAACCGAGCGCTTCATTATGGAGAATATGAGGAGCTCGCCGACAAGTATGGTTCGGAAAACCTCGTCGCTCCGCTACCTTCTCCAAACATCACACAGCCAAACCTGATCATCACGCCGAACCGCAACGCCAAGCCCGCAGGATCGCAGGCCGGAAAAATCAGCAACCCCGAGGAGGTGTAATCATGTTTTCCAGTGAATGGAGTCTCGTACTCTTCACCGTCCTCACACAAGCCGCTGTGGGGATTGTCGTCATTTCCGAGTTCACCCGGCTTCTGTTGAAAAACAGTGGGGCGCACCTGAAATGGCAGGCCCCCGCAGCCTGCGCGCTGACCGCATTGGGCCTGCTCTTCTCCCTGACACACCTGGGTACTCCGCTGCACAGCGTTTTCACCATCCTGAACCTGGGTTCGTCCTGGCTCAGCCGTGAAATCCTCGTGGTGGGATGCTTCTTTGCGGTTATCCTGCTGCTGGTGTTACAAAGGCGTAAGGCTCCTGAAAAAGGAGCTACCCCATTGGCGATCGCTTCCATCGTGGTCGGACTCGGAGCAGTATTCATCATGACCAGGGTCTACCTGCTTCCCACGGTCCCGGTCTGGAATTCCATTGCCACCACCTTCGGATTCTTCGGCACCATGCTGCTTTCCGGATCGGTTGCCTGCGGCCTGATCGGCAGCCTGGAAAACCGCTCCGCCAAGAATGCCGAGTCCTGTTCTTCCATGGCCGGAGTGTTCTGCGTTTCGGCCCTGGTCGGCCTCGCCCTCAAGTTCATCGGCATCGTCCTGAGCATGATCGCCCTGAACAACACCGACAATTACGGCATGAACGCCCTGCATATGGTCGCCGACAAGGGCGTCGACGGCCTTGTGGCCTGGATCGTCATGGTCTGTGCGGGCATCGGCCTCTTCAGCTGGTTCGCACTCAAAGCCATGGGAACCAAGCAGATCAAACTCATCGCCAGCCCCGCACTCTGCGCCCTTGCCCTGGTGCTGGCAGGTGAAATCATCGGCAGGCTCATGTTCTACGGAACCTACATGCGTATCGGCATCTAACATAGCAACAAAGGCCCGGAGGCTCGCCTCCGGGCTATATTGAGACCATGAACGCACAAAAATTCGGCGCTTGCGCCATGACCCTGAACTTTCTTGCACGACTCTTTCTTGAAGCCCCGGACCATGCATTCATGGTTCAGATCAAGGATGCCCATGTATTTGACCAGTGGCCTCTGACACCACGGACGAAGGAAGACGCCGATGCCCTGGAATTTCTGAGAACATATTTTGAAGGCTACGCCGAAACCAGCTTGGCCGAACCGGCATCCGAATATATGGAATTGTTCATAGGACCGGCGAACGCCATTCCTTTGTGGGAATCGGTCTGGATCACCAAGGACCGGCTGCTTTTCGACGGCCCCATGTTCGATGTCCGGGAGCAGTACGCACGATATGGCCTTGTCGCTCCCAATTCCGAGCACGAACCCGATGACCACATAGGGCTTGAAGTATCCTTTTTAGGTGGCATTTTGGGCTGCATGGCTGACACCATCGAGAACAACGACAATAAAAGCGCCCGCGAACATGGCGCGGCCGCACTGAATTTCCTGAATGCCCACCTCGCTTTGTGGGCGCCCCAATTCCTGCATGCCGTTGCAGACCGTGCTGAAGCTCCCTTTTACGGCGCGGTTGCCCTCCTATGCGACGCAACCCTCAACCATGCAGGAAAACTGCTGCAGGACACCCAAGCCTGAGGCGGGCAAGACACACCATGCACCGAACACTCGTCGTCACCAAGTCGCTGTGTCCCGAAACTCTCGGGGGCAGTTGCGCGCTATGTTCGGAAGCCTGTCCCACGGACGCCATCATCCTGCAGAACGGGCCCATCATCAGGGCCGACAAGTGCCGGGAATGCGGGGCCTGCGCCTCTATGTGCCCGTCAGAGGCGCTGGCCTTCCCGGCCGAGGAAACGCTGTTGAAGCAAATCAGGAAAAACGGGAAATGCCCCGAAGTCCTGAGTTGCCACACCGCTCACAAGGGGAATGAGACCGCAACGCCCCTTCGGGCCTGCCTCGCAAGCCTGGGGGTGGATGCCCTGCTTGAGCTCTGGCTCATGCGCAGGGCCAGCACCACCCTAACTTGCGGGGACTGCGGTCTCTGTGGCAAGGGAGATGATGGGAAAATGATCCGCCAAACGGTCGAACTGGCGAACGCCATTATCGCCAGTTCGGCGGATGCGCCAAAAATTCAGCCGTTCACAATTTCCCAACGGCAGTCTGTGGAGAAACGCATTACCGGGTCGACCGACGCGGCGACCGTCTCACGCAGGGATTTTTTCGGATTCCTACGAGGCCGGGGGCGTACCGAAAAGCCCGAGACGCGGAAAAACACCGGCCCCGCTCAGAACAAGGGAAAACGGAACCGACTGGCCAAGCTGCTTCGGGCTCTCAAGGCGCGGGGACCGCTGCCAGACGGCCTTGTTGCCGGAAACATCCAGGGACACGGCGCTTGTACCGCTTGTGGCGCCTGCGCACGAATCTGCCCAACCAAGGCTTTGTCGCTGACGCGAAAAGACGATTCCTGCTCCCTCACCTTCAATGGGGGCCTCTGCATTGATTGCAGCTCCTGCATCCGCGCCTGCATGCCCGGCTTTCTCAAAAAGGCCGACCCTACTCTCGAAACCATCGCCGCTCCCTTCCCGATCACATTGTTCAACGGAGCCGTTGGTCGATGCCGCCGTTGCAATGCCCAATCCGCAGCCCTGTCTTCCCAAGGCTACTGCCCCATCTGCACCAGGAAAATACAAGTGGTGCATGGCTGAGATTCTTTTAGCTTACGGCATCAATGGGTTGTATGTCACTTCAAGACAGCGACTCCCACAACTAATCCATGTGAAACATCATTTCCAAAGGATGTACAACAGGCTCATTGGTGTCATGGGTCTCCATGATCGGAGCCATGAACTCCCACCAGCGCCGCATTACCTCATGCGAGGGCAACTCATCCATATGGTGATTCTTTGTACGACGCAGCACGGCAAACAGCACGTGGTTCTTTTCATCCAGGAAAATACTGTAGTCACGAATCCCCGCCTGAAGCAGCAAGGTTTTCAAATCGTCCTGAATCTCGTCGTGGCGCCGTTTGTATTCATCCCTCTGGCCGGGATTCAATTGCATAGTGAAGGCTATCTTTTCCATATCATACTCTACTTGTTGCAATAATATTGTTTACGAACCGTCCTTCCGTGACGCAATCATTTTCTCCCGGAGAAGAACTTGCCCAGAAGAATGGGTAACACCAGGGAAACTACCAGGAGCGCGCCGGTAAAGATGGACATGATCACGCCGGGGATGTTGTTCAGTTGCATTCCGAACTGCACCATACCGATCAGCAACACAGCCAGGATCACTCCAGGCATCTTGCCCATTCCGCCGAAAATGCTCACCCCGCCCAGAATGGTCATGGTGATGATCTCCAACTCCCACCCCGGGGCCATGTTCGGACGTGCGGTGGCGATACGCGAGACCAGCATTATGGCGGCCAGGCCGGACATGAATCCGTTCAAAGTCAGCAGCCCCAGACGATAATTGTCCACCCGGATCCCGCTGTATTTTGCGCCGGTGGGGTTGTTGCCGATGGCGAACAACCTGCGGCCGTACACGGTGTGGTGCAGAAAATACCAGACACCGGCGGCCAGCATCACGAAAACGATAAATTGTGACGGTACCAAGTCATCGAAAAAGTAGGCCTGCCCGATGGCTTGGAACCCGTCTGGAAAACTCGTGTAGGCTCTGTCCCCCAAAATAATGAATGCAATCCCCCTGTACAGGGACATGGTGCCTATGGTCACGATGATGGATGGAAGGTCCAGGCGCGTCACCAAGAGTCCGTTCAAGGCTCCGGCCAACGTCCCGGAAGCGAGCCCGACCAACACGACAGTGCCGGTTCCGCACCCGAAGGACGCGGCCGCCCCCATAAGCACACCGGAGAGTGCGATGATGGACGCCACGGAGATGTCGATCTCCTGGCCGATGATCACCAGAGCCATGCTCAGAACAATGATTCCCTTTTCGGAAAAATTCTGCGTGCTGTCAGCGAGATTGTAAATATCTAAAAAATACGGAGAAAGAAGACTGTTAATCAATACAGTAAGCCCCAACAACAGCAACAGGAGCGCCTCGCGGGAGCGCAACCTGTCCAGAAGCCCCTGGGGCAAAGAGTCCGGGATTTCATATGATTTGATAACTTGTTCCATGACAACCTCCACCATTCAGGAGAACGATTTGAAAATCCTAATTACTCACCCTGAGGATCTGCTGCCCTCTTTTGCGCCGTCCACGTGAGTTCACAATCACCGCTGCCAGTATGGCCAGACCGGAGACCGCCATCTGCCAGAAGGGAGAGATACCCATGACCGGCAAGGCATTTTGCAACACGCCCAGAAATAACGCTCCTAAAGCCGCCCCAAGGACAGATCCCGTGCCACCGGCAATTCCAACACCGCCGATGACGCAGGCCGCCACAGTGAGCAGCTCGAAACCAAGCGCGATCTCCGTATAGGCTATTGCGAAACGCGCCACCCAGAGATATCCGCATAGTCCACCTGCTGTTCCGGCCAGAACATATACGGCAAACAGCCGCGCTTTGGTATTGATCCCCACATAGTCCGTGGCCGCAGGGTTTCCGCCGATGGCGTACAACTCACGCCCGAAACGGGTATGGCGCATCAGAATCATGAAGAGAATGGTCAGGACGATCCCGATGACCGCAAGATTGGTGAGACCAAACATTCGGTTCAGTGGAAAGGCCTGGAAAGCGGCGGACATCTCCTGAGAGTTCACCCACTGACCGCCGGAAAGCACGAACACCATCCCCCGATAGACGGTCATCGCCCCGAGAGAAACCACAATGGCCGGAATGCCCAGGAGTGCGATGAACACCGCATTGAGCACTCCCAGCAGCAGGCCTGACGCCACAGCGGCCCCGATGACCAGAAATAAGGGTGTCTCGGGCCAATACATGCCTATGAGGGCGGCGACCATTCCGCTCAGAGCAATGTTGGCCGCCAAGGTCAAATCGATGCCTCGGGTCAGGATAATCATCATCTGTACGGAAGCCATTATCATCAAAATGGCACTGTCGGTGAGAATGGAATCCACAGTCTGGAACGACAGGAACGTGGGGGATACAATCCCCACGGCCAGAAAGAACACGGCAGTGAAAATAACCAGTTGTCCCTCGCGGGAACGTATCAGTTTGTTCAACATGGGCATGACGAGTCCTGCTTTGTTTTCAGTCCCGTGGCCAAAGCGACCACTTCTTCCTGGTTGGTATCGCCGGTCTGCAGCGTGGCGCACATCAACCCTTCGCGCATGACCACGATCCTGTCGGCCAGGCCCAGCACCTCAGGCAATTCCGAAGAGACCAGGATCACGGACATTCCCGAATCCACCAATTCGGCCACAAACGAATGCACCATGGCCTTGGCGCCGACATCGATACCCTTCGTGGGTTCATCGAGGATGATCACGTCCGGGTCGACCCCCAGCCACTTGCCGATGACGACCTTCTGCTGGTTGCCGCCGGACAGGGTCCCGACGATCTGATCCAGGCTGTGGGCTTTGAGCTTGAGCAAGCTCGCATACCGCCGGGCGAATTCGTTTTCCTTTTCGGGCTTCAGACGCAACCCGCCGGTGATCTTGGAGAGAGATGCCAAAGTGATATTTTCCCCAACGGTCATGGGCAGGATCGCTCCACAGTCCTGACGGTCTTCCGGCACATAGGCCAGTCCATTGGAAACGGCGTCCTCCGGCTTTCCGGGCTGATACGGCGCACCGTTCAGGGTCATGCTCCCCGAACAGGCTTTGTTCAGGCCGAAAATCACATGCATGAGCTCGGACCGGCCCGAGCCCACAAGTCCGTAAAAACCAAGCACCTCGCCGCGCCGAAGCTCGAATGAAATATCCTTGAACTCCGTCGGGTGGCAAAGAGAATCCACTACAAGCACGGGCTCACCCGCTTCCGTCTTGCGCGAACGGTATTCCTTCTCCACGGACCGTCCCGCCATCATCCGAACCAGATCGTCTTCGTCGACGCCCTGGATACGCCCTTCACCGGCGAAGTCGCCATCACGGAAGACGACAAAGGTATCGGCGATGGAAAAAATGTCGTCGAAACGGTGGGAGATGAACAGGATGCCCTTGCCCTCGTCCCGCAGCTTGCGCACGATCACAAACAGCTCCTCCACTTCCTTCTGGGAAAGCGCGGCCGTCGGCTCGTCCATGATCAAGATACTCACGTCATGAGAAAGAGCCTTGGCCACCTCCACAAGGTGCTTCTGGGCGACGCTGAGGTCCTTGAGCAAAGTCTGGGGAATGAAATCGGTGATCCCAAGCCGGTCCAGCAGCGCCTGAGTCTCCTCATTCATGCGCTTCCAGTCCAACAGGCCGCCTTTCTTGGTAATGGGATGGCCCATGAAAATGTTTTCAGTCACGGACAGCTCACTGAAGGCGATGGTCTCTTGATGGATGGCCGCAATGCCGTCCGCCCAGGCCTGCTGGGCGCTGGTGTACGACACAGGACGACCATTCCTGAAAACCTGCCCGGACGTGGGTTGATATACCCCGGTCAAAATCTTCACGAGAGTGGATTTGCCTGCGCCGTTCTCGCCCAAAAGGGCCAGGACTTCCCCCTCCCGTATCTTCAGCCGCACACCGTCAAGGGCGCGAACGCCTGGAAACTCCTTGGTGATATCCTTCACTTCAAGAAGCGGCGTTGTCGTTTCTTGATCTACAAGAACCTGACTCATGTCTTCGCTCCGCATACTTCAAAGTATTGATGCAAAATGCCCGGGCACCCCTCGCTCGCCTATCCGGGAATGGCGGGAATCTTATTCAAAGATTCCCGCCCGGGGCATTTGTTTCCTTGCTTCAGTTTAGAAAACGGAAGACCAATCGTCGATGTTCTCGGCGTTGAACACAAACGGAGCACCCATGACCATCAGACCGCCGTCACGGACGGAAATCTCGCCCATGCGGCCAGCCTTGACCATTTCGCCTTTCTTGCCGGAGATCTCCTTGCCGACGATGCCTTTCATGATGAATACCGAACTGTAGCCCAGGTCGACCGGGTTCCACAGGGCGAAATTCCTGACCACGTCCTTCTTCACGTAGCCGGCGACTTCCGAGGGCAGGCCCAGGCCGGTCACAAAAATCCTGCCCACCTTGCCTTCATCCATGACCGCCTTGGCGGATGCCGGAAAACCGACGGAAGTGGGAGCTTCGATACCCTTCAGGTTGGGATATTTACGAATCAGGGCCAAGGCTTCGCGGTAACTCTTGTCGGTCTGGTCGTCGCCGTAGGTCACGGCCACAAGCTTCATGTCCTTGTACTTGGGATTCTTGGCCAGGGCATCCTTCATGTAGCCGATCCACTCGTTCTGGTTGGTAGCCTGGGAGGAGGCGCTGACGACGGCGAATTCACCCTTGTATCCGATGGCCTGTCCCATGAGCTCCACCTGCTGTTCGCCTATGAACTGGGAATCCGACGGAGCCATATGCACAACACGGCCCGCTTCGGCCACCCCGGAGTCGAAAGACATGACCGGAATCCCGCGCCTCATGGCCTTCTTGGTGATGGTCACGAGAGAATCCGGGTCATTGGCGGAAATAATGATACCGTCGACCTTCTGGGCGATGAGGGACCGGATGATCTCGATCTGGCCTTCAGCCGTGGGAGTGGTGGGCCCGGTGTAGATGACCTCAATACCGCCGATTTCCTGAGCCGCTTCCTGGGCTCCCCGGTCACAGGCTTCGAAAAAACCGTTGCCCAGGTTCTTGACGATCAGGGCGATTTTCAAATCCTTGGCCATGGCCGGGGCGGCCGTGACAAACAGGACAAAAGCCATGATCAGAGTGAAAATGTTCTTGCGCATAGCACACGTCTCCTCACAATTTGGGGGTTGGCCGGCACACCAGCCGGCAATGGTATTCCTCCTTCCTTCGGTTGCAGCTCCTCACACCCGAAAGATTCACCTCCTAATCGAGAACACCCGCCATAGGGGTCAAACCAAAAGTCGAGGCCAGCGCTTTGAGCTCCTCTGCGGCAATGGCCTGCTTTTTCCCTCCCGCAGCCATCACCTTGAGAAGCATTTCCGCAGCCTTGTCCGCGGTCTCGATCAGCCCGAAGGCCTGATCCATGCTCTTTCCCGCACCGAAGATGCCGTGGTGCGCCCACAAGACAAGGGCGTGCTTCTCCAGCATCTTGGCGGTTTCCTGCCCGATCTCCTCGCTGCCGGGCATCATCCATTTCATCACCCCTAACCCTTCCGGGAAAAGGACCACGCATTCGCTCATCATCTCCCACAGCTCCCTGGAGACGATCTTGGTATCCAGCGGCAGGACAAAGGAAAGAGCAATGAGATTGGTGGCGTGCGTATGCAGCACGACCCTGCTCTCCCCGTTGGTTACCCGCTTACGTGTGGCGTGGGCGGGCAGGTGCGTGGGCAATTCGCTGGTGGGGCGACCTCCGCTGGCATATCCCCACACGACGGTGTACGAAGCCCCGTCTTCATTGACTTTTACAATCCCAAGGCTTTCGTGGGGATATTCGGCGACGTTGCGAAAGAACACGCCGGTGCCCGTGACCAGGAAGTAGTCGCCGGCCAGCTCCGGCACAGCCTTTGAAAGCTCCACGGTCGGCCCTGAGGTCAGGCAGTGAAGGTAGGCATGCATCTCCCCCGGCGTAATTCGCAGAGAGATGTTTCCCCCGTTGGCCTCGCCCCAGCCTTTTGCATAAATCTCCCGGGAAATCCGGGTCATATCCGACATGAACGGCGATTTGAGAATATCCATGATTTTTCCCTGTTGTGTTACATTGCAAAATATCGAAACAGATCAACGCTTCGCCAGAGTGGCCGCCTCGTAACTCTTCACTTCATCCAGCCATACCCGGCCGACCGGAACTCCCCGGGACATGCAGTAATAGTCCCAGACAGCGCCGAAAGGCATGCTCTTCAACTCTTCCAAATAGGCCAGCCGGTCGGTGTAATTGAAATCCCTCTCCATAGAGGCCAGTTCCCCGGTATTTTCCAACAGCGCAAGCAAAAGCGCCTTTTGAGTGTTGCGAGTGCCGATGACCCAGGCGGCTACCCGGTTGATGCTGGCGTCGAAGAAGTCCAGCCCGATATGAATGCGATCCGCCTGCTTGTGGCGCACGATTTCCTGAGCGATGGCCTGAAGTTCATCATCCAGAATAACCACATGGTCGCTGTCCCAGCGGACGGGCCGACTGACGTGCAACAACAGTCCTTCCAAAAACAGCAGGGAAGCGGAAATCTTATTGGAAATCACCTCGGTGGGATGGAAATGCCCAGCGTCGAGGCAAAGCAATGTTTTGCGGGTGGCGGCATAACCCATGTAGAATTCGTGCGAGCCGACCACGCAGGCCTCGGAACCGATGCCGAACAGTTTGCTTTCCACCGCGTCGAGATTATGTGCCTTGGAAATGTTCTCGGTCAAAATGGCGTCCAGGGAATCCATCAATCGTTGCCGTGGCGACATGCGATCCACCGGAACATCCTTGAAGCCGTCAGCGATCCAGATGTTGGTGACGCACGGAGTGCCCAAGGCTTCGCCAAACGCCGCACCGATGCGGCGGCAGGCCTGGCAATGCTTGATCCAGTAGTCGCGAATACTTTTGTCCGGGTGGCTCAGCGTGAAACCGTCGGCGCTTTTGGGATGGGAAAACAACGTAGGGTTGAAATCGAGTCCCATGCCCTTCTCTTTTGCCCAGCCAATCCAGTTCTGGAAATGCTCGGGCCCCAGGTCGGCCCTGTCCACGGCCTTACCGCCGGTCTCGGCATAAATGGCATGCAGGTTGAGACGATGCGTTCCCGGGATCAATGAGAGAGCCTTGTCCAGGTCGATGCGCAGTTCCTCGGCGTTGCGCGCCTTGCCCGGATACGCTCCCGTGGCCATGATTCCGCCGGTCAGGGCGGTGTCCGGTGCTTCAAAACCCGTGACGTCGTCTCCCTGCCAACAGTGCAGGGATATCGGCAGGGCATCCAAAGCGGCCATGGCCGCTTCCGTGTCTATTCCCCATGCCGCATAAGACTCTTTGGCCAACCGGTACGCATCGTTCAAAAACTGTTCGCTCATCATTTTCGTCATCCTGTCTGGTTATTTTTGCGCCAGGAGCGCCAAGAACCGCTGATAAGCCGCATCCGCTCCAGGAATGGGTTCGGGCTCGAAGCGCTGAAGGTCATAGGAACGCGCCACCAGCGCCCGTGCTTCCTCAAGCGAAGACAGCACACCGGAGGCAAAGAATTGAGCCAAGGCGTTGCCGATCACCGTGGCCTCCACAGGCCCGGCCACAACAGGCATCCCGAGAACACCGGCCGTGAGCCTGTTCAGCAATGTGGCCTGAGCCCCACCACCAACCACATGCAACAAAGAAATTTCCCGGCCGCTCAATTCGCAAAGATCCTGCATGGTCTTGCGATAAAGCAGGCTCAGGCTGTCGTAGGCGCACCGCGTCAATGCACCGGGTGTTTCAGGGACGGGCTGAAAGGTTTTGGCGCAATACTCGCGGATAGCCCCAATCATGCTTACGGGGCTGAAAAAGGCGGAGTCGTCCGGATCGACCAGGGACACGAACCCGGTTTCGTCCTCGGCCATCCCGGCCAGTTCCGCAAAGGAATATCTTCCGTCATATTCCTTGGCGACCTGTTGCACAATCCACATTCCGGTGATGTTTTTCAAAAAACGAATGGTGTCATTAAAGCCGGTCTCGTTGGTCCAGTTGGCGGCCATGGCGTCCGCATCCGTGATAGGGGCGTCCACTTCGATCCCCAGAAGAGACCATGTCCCGGAACTGAGGTAGGCCCACTCTCCAGATCCTTTTACGGCCGGAACCGCCAAAACGGCGGACGCCGTGTCGTGCGACGCTGGGGCGACCACTTTCAGGCCGTGCAATCCCGTCTCTTCGGCCAATTCCGGCCGCAACTCCCCTAGAACTGTTCCTGGTGCAACAGGTGTTTGCAGCGCTTCCGACGGCAACGCCAGTGACGAAAGCAGCTTCCGATCCCAGCGCTGTTCCGATAAATTCCACATCTGGCTGGTGGAGGCGTTGGTCTTTTCCACGCTCATCTCGCCGGACAACAAATAGTGGTAATAATCGGCGGTAAACAAAAGTTGCTTTGCTACGGCCAGAGTCTCAGGGCTTGAAATCGTCTGGGAATACAGCTGAAAAATCGTGTTGAAGGGCAGGAACTGAATGCCAGTTCGCGCATAGACATCCTCTTTGGACATTTCCCCGGCAATGAAACGCTCGACCATGCCCTCGGTTCGATTGTCCCGGTACGACACCGGCGAGCCGATCAACTCGCCCTCGTCATCCAGCAAAACGTAATCCACGCCCCAAGTGTCGACGCCAATACTGTCGTACTGCAGGCCGGATTCGCCAGCCTTGCGCAACCCCTCCATTGTCTCCCGAAAAAGACGCTCATGCGGCCAGACAAGACCGTCCGCGCTCGGCTCGGGACCGTTCTCCATGCGTGCAAGTTCGTCCAGGTGCAGGCCGTCGTCTTCAATGGACACGGAGACCAGACGCCCGCTGGACGCTCCGAAATCAAGCGCCAAACAACGCGGCACACAAAGGCTCCGTGTTCCCGGAACCTTTGCCTCCCTTTCGCGCGGAGCGATGATTACTTCAACCCCGGCATCTTCCAGCATTTCAAGGGAGCCGTTGTCGATCCCATCGTCGGTGATCAGGATGTCCACCCGCTCCAAAGGACACATGATGATGCTCTTTCGTTTGGTGAACTTCGTGCTGTCCACCATGACGACCAGCTTTTCACACTGGTTGATGAGTTGCTGCTCCGCATGTACCAGAAGCGGGTCGCCCTCCATGATTCCCCAGGGCGAAACGCCCTGGCAGCCGGTGAAGAATATGTCGCCGAAAAAATTCGATGCCTCGCTCTGCAGGTGCCCCAATATGATCATATGATGGTGAAACACCTCGCCACCGCCCACGAAACAGCGATTACTCGTGCGCGTGGAAACATATTCGATCAGGGGCAGGGAATTGGTGTAAATCGTCAAGCCGCTCTGGGGCAGGTGCTCGGCCAGTTGCCAGGTGGTGGTGCCGCCATTGATGATGATTCCCTCGACGCCCTCCAACAGCCTTCCCGCAGCCTTGCCAATGGCCTGCTTTGCAGTGAGGTTCTTGTCTCTCGCCACGAAATATGACGGCGTAACCAATCGGGATTCCGCCAGCTCACGCTTCACTGCGGCCACGCCCCCCCGAACTTTACGCAGTTTTTTCATGGAAGCCAGTTCCACTATGTCTCGGCGCAAAGTGGATTCCGAAGCGTCCACGGCCTCCATCAGGCTCTCCAGAGAAACCGCGTCCGCCTTTTCCAACAGGTTCAAAATGGCCATATGTCTTTGGTGCTTGAGCATACCTCCATTCTTAAACGCCCAAAACAGTCAAAGTCAATCAAAAACAGTCATAAAAAACCACATGTCAGCAACAACCAATCACAAACAATCAACTTCCGGCATACTTCATTGACCGAAACTCTCCCCCTGAAACAGCCGCCAAAACCAATAGTTAGAGCAATGTGATGAGTCTCCCCGCCAACTATTACTTCTGCCTCACAGCACATCGTTTATTCTGATCCCCCCTATCGACCAAATCTTAATCTTGCGGGATACCTCTGCTTTTCAAGCCCCCTTTCCTGTGGAATTATTAAGTAAAAGGATGCTATGTTCAGACAAGCTGAGAACTGAACCCAGGAAAACACAAGAGGACTCCCATGAACACCAAGCAGTACATTGAACTGGAAGACCGTTATGGCGCCAAAAACTACAAGCCTCTCGACGTCGTCATCAACAAGGGCGAAGGAATTTGGGTCTGGGATGTGGAAGGCAACAAATATATGGACTGCCTCTCCGCTTACTCGGCCGTAAATCAAGGACATTGTCATCCGCGCATCAAGCAGGCGCTGACAAACCAGGCCGAAAAGCTGACCCTGACCTCCCGAGCCTTCCGAAACGACCAGCTTGGCCTGTTCTATGAGGATATCTGCACACTGACCAACTCCCACATGGTCCTGCCCATGAACAGTGGGGCGGAGGCGGTCGAGACGGTCATCAAAGCCGTCCGCAAGTGGGGGTATAAAACCAAAAACATCCCTGACGGCAAAGCCGAGATCATCGTCTGCAACAACAACTTTCACGGCCGCACCATCACCATCGTTGGCTTTTCCACGGAAGAGGCCTACAAGGAGGGCTTCGGTCCCTTCACTCCTGGCTTCAGGGCCGTTCCATTCGGCGACATGGAAGCTATGGAGAAAGCGATCTCCCCCAACACGGTAGCCATCATGGTGGAACCGATCCAGGGCGAAGGCGGCGTGATCATTCCGCCGGAGGGCTACTTGAAGCGCATTCGCGAACTGTGCGACGAGCACAACATAGTCATGGTGCTGGATGAGATACAGACCGGCCTGGGGCGCACCGGCAGGCTTTTCGCTGAGGAATACGACGGCATCGAAGCGGATGTGACTTTGGTGGGCAAGGCGCTTTCAGGCGGTTTCTATCCCATTTCCGCAGTACTCTCCAACGCGGATGTCCTGGGCGTGTTCATGCCCGGCGACCATGGCAGCACCTTCGGCGGCAACCCGCTGGCCTGCGCAGTGGCCCGAGAAGCCCTCAAGGTGCTCCAGGAGGAAGATCTCATCGACAATGCCGCGAAGCTGGGCGAATATTTCATGGATGAACTCAGAAAAATCGAGAGCCCGCATGTAGCCGAAGTCCGAGGACGCGGCCTCCTCATCGGCGTGGAGCTCAAAAAGGAAGCCGGCGGTGCGCGCCGGTTCTGCGAGGCACTCATGAGCCGGGGGCTCCTCTGCAAGGAAACCCACGAACATGTCATCCGATTTGCCCCGCCACTCGTCATCACCAAAGAAGACATCGACTGGGCTCTCGCCCACATCCGCGAAGTGCTGAAAATGAACTAAACATGTCAAGAGGAGTCGGGTCTTGCCTGACTCCTCCTTATGGGGATATCGAGAAATTATGATTGGCAAAAAGCTCTTCAAAACGACCCTGGTCACCTTTGCCGCCACCATGCTCTTTGTCGTGGTGGCCACGGCATCGAGCTTGGTCTACCATGGCAACGTCAAATCCCACATTTTTCATGCCCCACACTGCAGGTATTTCAATTGCAAGAACTGTAGAGTAGTCTTCAATTCACGAGAAGAGGCCATCAAAGCAGGATTCCGGCCCTGTAAAATCTGCAACCCCTAACCGGCATCACTGCCGGAACGCCTGCTCCCCAAGGTTCCCTGCATGATCTTTGCTATTGTTTCCTCAATACGCCTCCAGCCCTTTTCCGACCGCAGATCCACCCCGCCCAATGTACTATGTGCCTGCGAACGGACTGCAAGGAAATTGACTGCCCCCGCCATGATGAGCACCAGTGCGGTCAGATCGATATCCTCGGGCGGATCCTGGCGCATATTTTCAAAAAACTGAAGCGCGGTCCGCACTCTGACTCCTTCCAACACCTCGGAATAGCGGTTTCCCCCAACTTCCTCCCAGGCTAAAATCTTGAGAGTCTGTGGCCTGCTGCGAAGCGCTGTCAGATAACGTTTGAAGAATTCGGCCATGATCTCATGGGCAGGCATGGCCCGTATTTGCTCCAAATCGTCTCCGATGAGCTCTTCAACGGCAGGCCAAAACCGTTCGGAATTGCCGAACTCGCTCACCAGGTGCTTGAGCCCGCCGAAAGTCTTGAAAAGTTCTTTACGACGTACTCCCGCCTTCCTGGCGACGAGGTCGGCTTCCAAGGCTTCAAACCCATGGTTTGCCAGGACGCAACCGACCGCATCCAGCATCTTTTCCCGCTTCCTTTCAGCTGCATCTATGGGAATGACAGTGGGCACAAGCTTCAGATTTGCCATACCATGCTCCTTTCATATTCCTCTCTTCAAGTAAGCATTCCTCCGCCATGTGCAAACCTTCAACTCCTCATATGAACATGATTTTTTTACTACATTGTTTACAGAACGTCACAATCTTCAACCAATACATATGTATATCCGAGCATCATAATTTGAGGAGGTTTTCATGAAACGACTTGTTGCATCGCTCGCAGTATCCCTGTTCCTAATTCCCAGCATGGTGCTGGCCGAGGATTTTCAAATCGAAAAGTACGAGATCAATGTTCCACAAAAATTCCATGTCCCATACAGCGGTAAATATGCCGACAGGTTCCCGGACGGATTTCCCATAGGTATAGGCTCCGGAATGTGCTACATCGGCAAAGGCAAGGACGGCGCGCGTTATTTCTACGCCAACAGCGACCGCGGGCCCAACGCCAACGCCCCCAAAGTAATCATCAACGAAGCGCAACCGCAGGCCTCCAAGATTTTCTCCGCTCCGTCCTTTTCCCCTTCATACGGGGCTCTGCGCCTCAAGGACGGCAAAGTCGAGCTCGTCAGTCTGATCACCATCAAAAATGAACGCTCCTGGCCCATCTCCGGCCGCCCGTTGCCCAAGAACATGGTCGGCGCAACCGGCGAACTCCCGCTGGATGACCACCTGAGGATTGCAAAATTCGACAAGGACGGCCAGGACACAGAAGGAATAGACATTGACCGCAAAGACGGCAACCTCTGGATTTGCGATGAATATGGCCCGTTTATTTCCAAAATGGATGCCAATACTGGCCGCATCGTCAAGAAGTACGGTCCCGGCAACGGACTTCCCGACATCATCAAGCACCGTCAGCCAAATCGCGGCTTGGAAGGACTGTGCGTCACCCCGTCCAACAAGGTTGTGGCGGCTGTTCAATCCATCTGCGATGTGGACGGCAAAATCAAGAAATCCAAGGCCACCTTCACCCGCCTTGTCTGGCTTGATCCCGAAACAGGCGCAACCAAGATGTTCGCCTACCCCCATGATGTGAACACGTACAAACTGAGCCGCGATGCCAAGATCGGCGACCTTGCCACCATTGATGAAAACCGGTTTCTGCTCATTGAACGCGGCAAGGGTAAAGAAGGCACCCGTATCATGATCTACGTCGTCGACATTGCAAATGCTACCGACATCACCGGCATCAATGCTCCTGACGACCGTCCGCTGGAAACCCTTGACTCGATCAATGAAGTGGAAGCTCAAGGCGTCAAGTATGTGAAGAAAACCCTGGTGCTGGACCTCGTATCTCAGGGCTGGGAACCGGGCAAGGCGGAAGGCATAGCCCTGTTGCCGGATCATCGCACTATCGCCATCTGCTCGGACAACGACTTCGGTATGAAGTCCAAAGTGGTCAACCCAGCCAAGGACAGCAAAGGCAAAGACGTTGCATCGGCCAAGGCATACACCACGGACGGTTCCGGTAAGCTCAAGTACAAGGACAAAACTGTGGATGCAGCCATTGAAGTCGAGCCTTCAGGTAAAAATACCGCATTCTGGGTGATAAAACTGCCCAGAAAGATCGACAACTACTAGCCTTTACGTCTCCAGAAAGATCAAAAGGCCGCCCAATCGAGCGGCCTTTCTTTTCCATGAATTCCGAGCAAGTAAACAAAAAGCCCCTTTTACGAGGGGCTATTGCATAAGCGGGCTTGGTTCGGCCCGGGGAATTTAGGGAAAAAAAGCCTTGGCAGCGACCTACTTTCCCACAGCTTAGACTGCAGTATCATCGGCGATGAGGTGCTTAACTTCCGAGTTCGGAATGGAATCGGGTGTACCCACCTCTCCTTGGCCACCAAGGCAAAATATAGAGTCAATAGGGAGAGAGAGAATTCCGTTAGTATCAAATAAGCCGCACGATCTATTAGTACCGGTCAGCTGAGTGCATCGCTGCACTTGCACCTCCGGCCTATCAACCTTGTAGTCTTCAAGGGATCTTCAGGGACATAAGTCCAGGGAGAACTTATCTCGAAGATGGCTTCCCGCTTAGATGCTTTCAGCGGTTATCCATGCCGAACGTAGCTACTCTGCAATGCCGCTGGCGCGACAACAGAAACACCAGAGGTTCGTCCACCCCGGTCCTCTCGTACTAGGGGCAGCCCTTCTTCAATTCTCCTACGCCCACAGAGGATAGGGACCAAACTGTCTCACGACGTTTTAAACCCAGCTCGCGTACCACTTTAAACGGCGAACAGCCGTACCCTTGGGACCTGCTCCAGCCCCAGGATGTGATGAGCCGACATCGAGGTGCCAAACAGCGTCGTCGATGTGAACTCTTGGACGCTATCAGCCTGTTATCCCCGGCGTACCTTTTATCCTATGAGCGATGGCCCTTCCATGCGGAACCACCGGATCACTAAGACCAACTTTCGTTCCTGCTCGAGATGTCTCTCTCACAGTCAAGCTCCCTTATGCCTTTGCACTCAACGGCTGGTTTCCAATCAGCCTGAGGGAACCTTTGCAAGCCTCCGTTACTCTTTGGGAGGCGACCGCCCCAGTCAAACTACCCACCAGACACTGTCTCCACACCGGATGACGGCAATGGATTAGATACCTAGATTATCAAGGGTGGTATTTCAAGGGTGACTCCACGAACACTGGCGTGCCCGTTTCAAAGTCTCCCACCTATCCTACACATGATAAACCAAATACCAATGTCAAGCTGTAGTAAAGGTGCACAGGGTCTTTCCGTCCTTCTGCGGGTACCCGGCATTTTCACCGGGATTTCAATTTCACTGAGTCTCTGGTTGAGACAGTGGGGAGATCGTTACGCCATTCGTGCAGGTCGGAACTTACCCGACAAGGAATTTCGCTACCTTAGGACCGTTATAGTTACGGCCGCCGTTTACTGGGGCTTCGATTCGGAGCTTCGCCGAAGCTAACACCTCCTCTTAACCTTCCAGCACCGGGCAGGCGTCAGTCCCTATACATCGTCTTACGACTTAGCAGAGACCTATGTTTTTAGTAAACAGTCGCCCCCCCCGATTCTCTGCGGCTCCGGATCGCTCACAAAGTAAATCCGATCACAATCTGGAGCACCCCTTATCGCGAACTTACGGGGTCATTTTGCCGAGTTCCTTAACCAGAGTTCTCTCAAGCGCCTTGGTCTGCTCGACCCGACCACCTGTGTTGGTTTGCGGTACGGTTCGCACAAGCTAAACTTAGAAGCTTTTCTTGGCAGCATGGAATTAACGACTTCAGTCTATAATGACACGGCATCACGTCTCGGCCGTAAAGAAGAGCGGATTTGCCTGCTCCTCAAGCCTACACGCTTGCACCGGGATATCCAACACCCGGATCGTCTATCCTCCTGCGTCCCTCCATCGCACACTTGTACAAGTACAGGAATATTAACCTGTTTCCCATCGACTACGCTTTTCAGCCTCGCCTTAGGGGCCGACTAACCCTGGGCAGATTAGCTTTACCCAGGAAACCTTGGTCTTACGGCGAACGAGTTTCTCACTCGTTTTATCGTTACTCATGCCAGCATAATCACTTCTCATTAGTCCAGCATACCTCACGGTACACCTTCATCCCATTTGAGAACGCTCCCCTACCGCTCGTACTAAAGTACGAACCCGAAGCTTCGGTACAATGCTTAGCCCCGTTACATTTTCGGCGCAGAATCGCTAGGCCAGTGAGCTATTACGCTTTCTTTAAAGGATGGCTGCTTCTAAGCCAACCTCCTGGATGTATCAGCAACTCCACCACCTTTCCCACTTAGCATTGATTTAGAGACCTTAGCTGTCGATCTGGGCTGTTTCCCTCTCGGCCATGGGCCTTCGCACCCATAGCCTGACTCCCAGGAAGCATCTTACGGCATTCGGAGTTTGATAGGGGTTGGTAACCTGGTGAGGCCCCTAGCCCTTTCAGTGCTCTACCTCCGCAAGACTCATTCCTGAGGCTATACCTCAATATATTTCGGGGAGAACCAGCTATCACCGGGTTTGATTGGCCTTTCACCCCTATCCACAAGTCATCCAAATCGTTTTCAACCGATACTGGTTCGGCCCTCCACTTGATTTTACTCAAGCTTCAGCCTGCTCATGGATAGATCACCCGGCTTCGGGTCTACTCCGCACTACTTGTCGCCCTATTCAGACTCGCTTTCGCTACGGCTACACTTACGCTTAACCTTGCACTACAGAGTAACTCGCTGGCCCGTTATGCAAAAAGCACGCTGTCACGGAACAAGTCCGCTCCAACAGCTTGTAGGCACGTGGTTTCAGGTTCTATTTCACTCCCCTAACAGGGGTTCTTTTCACCTTTCCCTCACGGTACTGGTTCACTATCGGTCGTTAGGGAGTATTTAGCCTTGGGAGATGGTCCTCCCGGATTCCCACGGGGTTTCACGTGTCCCGCGGTACTCAGGAACCGACTACGCCGCTTTCGACTTCGGGTACGAGGCTTTCACTCACTATGGCCAGGCTTCCCAGCCTGTTCCCCTATCTAATCACGGATCGATGATGTCGGCCCTACAACCCCGGATGGTCGAAACCATCCGGTTTGGGCTCTTCCGGGTTCGCTCGCCGCTACTACCGGAATCTCTATTGATTTCTTTTCCTTCAGGTACTGAGATGTTTCACTTCCCTGAGTTCGCCTCCCATGGCCTATGTGTTCAGCCAAAGGATGACCGGAGATGAGTCCGGCCGGGTTTCCCCATTCAGGAATCGCCGGGTCAAAGGATATTTAGCTCCTTACCGACGCTTTTCGCAGCTAATCACGCCTTTCATCGCCTCCTAACGCCAAGGCATCCACCAGGTGCCCTTAATAACTTATTTAATTAGGAATTCTCTCTCTTAACCCTATTTAACTGTCAAAGATCGGATGAGACCACTATTCTCGACTCAACGCTCGCTCCAATGGTGGAGGTGAACGGAATCGAACCGATGACCCCCTGCTTGCAAGGCAGGTGCTCTCCCAGCTGAGCTACACCCCCATTTGAAAACAAGCGTGGTGGGCCTAGGTAGATTTGAACTACCGACCTCACGCTTATCAGGCGTGCGCTCTAACCAACTGAGCTATAGGCCCATATTTGGTCCCATTGCAAAGACTTAAACGTCCTTGCAATTAAATAGCGAGTTGAGCTTTTTTCTCTATAAAGGAGGTGATCCAGCCGCAGGTTCCCCTACGGCTACCTTGTTACGACTTCACCCCAATCACCAGCCTTACCGTAGACGACTACCTCCCGAAGGTTAGTCCGTCGGCGTCGGGTATGACCAGCTTTCGTGGTGTGACGGGCGGTGTGTACAAGGCCCGGGAACGTATTCACCCCGGCATGCTGATCCGGGATTACTAG